>Ga0209309_10000001_pt1 | contig 1210532 bp, 1032 predicted proteins | sample COGITO_mtgs_1204_2_FD_184807 | JGI IMG/M metagenome (GOLD analysis project Ga0209309, IMG submission 184807) | Pelagic marine microbial communities from North Sea - COGITO_mtgs_120412 (SPAdes) (version 2) | ecosystem: Environmental > Aquatic > Marine > Epipelagic ...
TAATGACTCCTGATCTAACATTGCATTCACGCCGCCTTTTCATTTTTAGAATCAGCAGCTATATTGCCTCAGGTGGGTCAGTTTTACTTTGTCGTTAGTGGGTCAGTTTTACATTGCCGGTGACAAATCTAGCACGGCGGATTATTGGGTGGGTTTTGGCGTAATCCTATTGGCATTAATACATAATATTATTTACAGATTTTTTATTTATAAAGAAAACAAGTTAGCGCATATAGAAAAACAAGAGCTAATTGATGTTGATAAAAAGCTTTTCACAGAGTTTATTGAGTTACTACCCTCAGATGGCTTAGACGTTAAGCTTTTGGAGGAGCATGATTTTGGAAATTCTCATCATGGTAATAATGTTAACGCCTTAGATACATTTGTTCATACGTGGAACAATGCCCAGAAGCAGTTTTTAGATACTGAACTCGAACAAAAGCGAAGTAACTTCATTACAAAATCTCGACACTTTATTTATACATTGGCAAGCAGGTCTTACGCAATCGGTAATGGCGAGGTTTTTTCGTGTGTACCAGAACTATATAGACATGCATGGGACTGGCGGCCGCATGTAGATGAGCAAATCAGCGAACTAAATGATTTAGGTACAGAACTTTTTGAGTTACATAAAGATTTAATTCTGACTGCTCGAAGAAAACTTAAATGTTAACAAACTAATCCTGCGCGGCGTTAACTGTTCGCTTTATGATACTCTTCAGGTAGTTTGAAGCAAGCAAATAGCGAGCTATGAGCTACGGAGCTATCATCGGAACACACAAGAATGAATGAATTTTCAAATGCAGATCTTGAGGTCGACTAATTTGATAAGCGTAAATTTATCCGGTTGTATATTTAGACCGTCAAGTGTACACGCAATTCTCTGTTCTTCTTCGTCACCATGATACGACACATACCAATGACACTTTGGGTGCAGTGAGGCAACCAGTTTTTCGAAATAAGATAAATCTACGTCAGACATTGAATGCCCGAGTATGTAAATCTCTTTTATTTTACAAAGTGAATTGAAATATTCAGAGCACTCCTTAATAATTCTGTTGGTGTTTTTAAAAGATGAAGAAAAGTAGCTGTTTACATCGTCTACTAAACTTTCATATTGCGGGTCATGTTGGTCAGACATCCACTCATGCCAATATTCTAGCTTCTTCCCAGATATACCTTCAGGAGGCGTTAGATTAACTTTCTGCTCAATAAACATAGCTGGATCTGTAGCGTGCCCTAAAACAATCCTATCTTCTTCGTTGGCGATACCATGAATGTGAAGTACATTCTGTGGAAGAATATCGTAGTGTTTTTCTAGGGTGCTGGTGTAGTTAAAACTGAAAAATTTTGCACTAGGATCGACGTCCAACAGAACCACTTTATCAATGACTTTCGTTTCGGCATTTAAGATAAATCTACTAAACTCATAACGTAAACTGGTTGTTAACATTGTGAGGTATTTAGTAGATTCAATACCCGAAGAATGCCAATCGCGATCGGAAAAGTCATCGCTTGATATATCAGGCAGATATTCTGACAAATCCTCTAATAAGGCATCTTTATCTAAGTTGGCTAAATTGTGCTCAAAATCAGACCATAGATCTTGGTCACCCTCAGTAAAGTAGTAGCGGTATAGAGTATCAAGCATTTCTTGGTTATGGGTCTTTAGGTAATTTTTAAAATCACTAAATCGTGTATCCAATCTATGGTGTAAATCGAATCCATTTCCTAAGACATATAGCCTAGCCATTGAGCTTCCTTTTTTCTTACTGATAATCATTTATCTCTTAGAAAGCGAATAAACACATAAAGCACACTTGAAGTAAAACAGACCATTGATAGCACAAACATCATAGCCGAATTTAACGCTCGACTGACTGATTTAGCTCGAGAGGGCCGTTCGCAGTGTACAAACCATCAAACATACTGTGATATTTCTTTGTAAAGTATGACTTTATGGTCAACCTACACTCCACAAAGAAACGCAGAATACAGGCGCTCGTCATAAACCCGTTGGGCAGCCGTAAACTGTTTGTGTGACTAAACTGTCGTCATTGTGCCCTCAACTTTTAAGCCTGATGTGAACATCACCATCAAGCAGCCCCCGATAGTAACTAATGCAGAACACAATAAGTAAAGCTTCCAACATGAATAAGCATTCAGTATAAGGCCCTACAATGCACTCTTAGTTTCCTGCGGCGATATGTTCATAAAAATCGCATACAACACCGGTATAAAAATAAGCGTCAGTAACGTCGCGAATAACAGGCCGAATACCAATACCACCGACATTGATTGAAAAAACGCATCAAAGTAAAGGGGTATTACGCCCAATACCGTGGTTAGCGTACCCATCATCACTGGACGTACTCGACTATTAGCGGAATCGACTACCGCATCAAATCGAGGTTTACCCTCACTGATCTCCATATCCATCTGGTCGACTAAAACAATCGCATTTTTAATCAGCAGCCCCGATAAGGACAACAAGCCAAGAATGCCCATAAATTCTAATGGTATTTGTGTGGTGACCAAGCCAACGACTACTCCAATCAGTGCTAAAGGTACGACCAACCAAATAATGATAGGTTGTTTTATGGCATTAAATAGCACGACGACGATTAATACCATGGCTAATAGCCCCAGTGGCAGCGTTGATGCGAGCATATCATTGGACTCTTGTGATTGGCCATACTCGCCGTCCCACTCAAGCGTGTAGCCGTCAGGTAAGTCCATCGCTTCAATCTGCGGTCTTATGCGAGCAAATAGTTCGGAAGCCAATTGACCGGGTCGGGGATCAGATTGTGCTTTTATCGTCCAAATTCTATCCTCGCGCTTTAAGATCCCATCTCTCCATACGGTTTTAAATCCATCGGTCACTTGAGCTAACGGCACCGTTAGGCCTGTAATAGGGCTTTGCACTTGGATATTCCCAATATCGTCTATTCGCAGTCGCTCTTGCGATGGTGCTCTAACAATAATGGGGATTAATTCGTCGCCCTCCCTGTAAAGACCTACCGTTTGACCAGAAAAATTCTGCTGTAGTGCCTCAGCAATATCTGTTCGTGAAATGCCTGCGCGTTGAGCATTCGCAGCGGCGTATTGCGGCTCGATAACGCGTACTTGCTGACGCCACGTATCTTTAATGGATAATGCGCCACCATCGTCAACCATGATTGATTTAGCTTGAGCGGCTAATGTCCGAAGTGTATCGGGATCTGGCCCTTTAAACGTTGCCTCAATTTTTGAGCCGCCCCCGGGCCCCATCACAAATCGCCATACTTTGCCCTGTGCATCTGGAAAGGTAGCGTCTATATAGTCTTGTACCTTCGGTAACATAGCATCTAAGCGTTTATAGTCATCTACTTTTGCGAGAATTTGACCATAGGCGCTATTAGGTGATTCGCTGCCGTAAATAAGCATGAACCTTAGGCCACCACCACCAATAAGCGTTTGCACACCCTCAACCCCGTCTAAGCTTTGAATAAAGCGTTCAAGTTGCACCATATCACGCTGTGTTTTTTCGATATCGGTACTTTGTGGAAGCCAAAAATCAACGACCATTTGAGGCGTTGTCGAAGCCGGAAAGAATCCTGATTTTACAAATTGAAAGCCCCACATCGATGTAGCGAACATACCAACAACTATGGCGACGGTTAACCAGCGCTTATGCAGCGCGCCTGTAACAAGCGATTGGTATGTCGCCATCAGCTTGTTGGGTTTTGCTGATTGGCTTGATTTACCATCCGTCTCTTTAAATAACCAGAAACAAAACAAAGGCGTAATGGTAACGGCAAACAGCCAGCTGTATAGCAATGAAATAAGCACCACCCAAAAAAGATGGCCTGTAAATTCAGCGGTGTCACCTGGAGCAAGACCAATAGGGGCAAATGCAACAATGCCAACTAATGTGCCGCCTAACAGCGGCCATTTAGATTGTTTGACCACGTCAGAGGCAATTTCTATCTTCTTTCGTCCTTGTTTTGTACCCACTAGAATGCCTTCTGTCACTACAATCGCGTTGTCTACCATCATTCCCAATGCAATAATAAGGGCACCTAGCGAAATTCTATGCATAGGGATCCCGCTAAAATCCATAGTGGCTAGCGTGGCAAAGATGGTCAGCAACAATACTGAACCAATAACGACGCCTGAGCGCATCCCCATAAAAATAAGTAAAGTCGCCATTACAATAACAAGAGCAACGATGACGTTAACAACAAAGTTATCAACTGACGCTTGGACGACTTCACCTTGGTGATAGTACTCATGAACGTCAATACCTATTGGCCTGCGGCTTTCGGCCTCGATAACTTTCGCATCAACTCTATCAAACACCTTTACAACGTTTGCGCCCAAAACACTTGCAACGCCTAAAGAAATTGCTGGCTTGCCGTTATATCGAACAAGTTTAGTCGCGGGACTTTGAAAGCCGCGATATACCTTTGCCACATCTTTAAGGTAAATAGCCTTGCCGTCAGTCTGTGCGCTAACAAGCAAGTTCTCAATGGCGTCAACTGAGTCAATCTCGCCAGAAGGGTCAATCACGATGCGTTGGTCGCCTATTTGTGTGTCGCCGGCGCTTACCACCGTATTTTGTTTATCCAAAATTGCGTAAATATTACCAATAGACACGCCCAAAGAAGCTAGTTCTTGTCGAGATATCTCTACAAATATGCCTTCTTGCTGTATACCGGTCATCGCGACTTTAGCAACGCCTTCTACTTGTAGGATATCGCTTTGCAGTTGCTTAGCGTACGCATGAAGCTCATCTGGTGAATAGCCCTCGGCTGTCAATAGGTAACTTAATCCATAAACATCACCAAAGTCATCAAAGACCTTGGGCGTACCCGCACCTGGTGGCAATGTGGCGCGTGCATCATTAATTTTATTTCGTAACTTGGTCCATACAATCTGCAGTTCAGATTTAGTCGCTGAAAATTCTGATTTAATATCGACCTTTATCTCAGATACGCCTGCCGTTGACGTAGACGATATCGAATCCACCTCTTGAAGTTCTTGAAGCGCACGTTCAAGCGGCTCAGTGACCTCCTCAGCGACCTCTCTTGGACTTGCACCTGAATAGGGGACAAAGACTTGCGCAGTGCGGATAATAAATTCTGGATCTTCAAAGCGTGCCATATTTTGATAGGAAGAAAAGCCAAACCCCAATGTCAAACAAATGAGAATAATACTGATGAGCTTATTATTAATTGTCCATTTTGCGAGATCCATATCATTGCTCCTAAGACTTTGTCCAAGGGCGAACAATAACACCCTCGGTCAAATAATTTGCGCCTGCACCTACAATAACATCGCCGGATATTAGACCAGAAGTGACCACCATTTCCTCGCCAATACCGTCTTGTATTGTGACTAGTGCTTTTGTAACACTCATATCTGATGGTGACACTTTCCACACATAGTGTTTTTCTTGCTCTTTAAAAATAGCGAACGTCGGCACTGAGACCATCGATGTTATATCTTGGCGAAGGCCAGCAAAATCAATGCGCAGACTGGCATTCATTCCGGGAAGAATATTGAGATCCTCTGGAGGCGTGAATGCAAACCTCACTTCATAAGTTTGACTCGCTGTATCTGCCTCTAAGTTGGCTCGCCTGAACGTAGCATGAATAGGCGACTTTTTAGCAGCTTCCAGTATGACAAACACTTCACGATCAGTACTGGCATCAACTGTGGCCACAATGGATGCAGGAATATTGACGATGGCTTCCATTTGACCTTTTCCAAACAAGGTCACTATATGTTGTCCACTGCTAACATTCTCGAGATTTTTTACTGGCACTGCAGCCACAACTGCATCATAGGGAGCTAATAGTGTGCTGTCAGAAAGTGCCTTTTGCGCAGAATCAAATGAAGATTCGGCTACTTCCTTTTTCGATTTCAGTTGCTCTAATTCACGTGCAGAAATAACACCGTCATTTGCTAAGGTTTGTCCGCGCGTATAATCACTAAGTGCTGCTTCATATTGCGCTTTTGTTGAATTAACTTGGTTAGTAAAAGCACGCTTCTCTAAGGAGGCGAGTTGCTGTCCCTGCACTACATCTTGAGCGGCTATCACGTTTAGTGACGCTAACTTCCCAGCTACTTGAAAAGCGAGTTTAGATGTTTGTACCGCATCAATTGTTGCAGGGTAGGTGAGCGAACGGGCCATACCCGCGTCCTCAATTGTGATCAGCTTTACTGGCCTTGGTGACTTAGCAACTTCATCAACCTGCGCATTTTCAGAGCAGCTTTGTATCGCTGGCACGATGGCAAGTATGAGTAACAAAACGGAAAGCTTCTTTAATAAATTATCCATATTATGAGTCCTTTATAATCTGTAGTGTGTAAGCCACTTTAACTGTAAATTGAACGAACTACGCTAAATTTCATTTAGATGCCGTTCAACTGTCGAACGTACAAAGTACGTAATTGCAATGTGGTAGCGTATTGCCATTTCTCTCTTTGTTAGCCATCATAAGTTACTAACTCGTCTGCTCTGGGTCTAACTGCTGGACTAAACCCCGTATATCATCACCAGTAGGCGATTCATGCGCTTTCAAACCAAATTCAGGTAATACTGCTAATATATGATCAAATATATCGGACTGGATATCTTCATAGTCATTCCAATTGGTGGTGTTTGTGAACGCATAAATTTCGATGGGAATACCTTCTTTTGATGGGGCTAATTGCCTGACTAAAAGCGTCATGTTTTGATGAATAGATGGGTGACTTTTGAGCAAACTGAGTAAGTAGCGTCTAAATGTGCCAAGATTAGTCAAGCGACGACCATTAAGCGTAAGCGTGAGATCTGTCTTTTTATCACTATTTTCTTTTTCTATTGCAGGTAAAGAGGTGGATAAGTAATCGCGTAAGAGATCAGCTTTTTTTAGCCTATCTGCATGGTCTTCGGTCAAAAAAGACACGCTAGCCATTTGTATATTAATCGCTCGCTTAATACGCCGCCCGCCAGCTTCAGACATGCCTCGCCAGTTTTTGAAAGAGTCGGATATTAGCGCATAGGTGGGTATGGTTGTTGTGGTTTTGTCCCAATTACGCACTTTTACCGTTGTTAGCGCAATATCAATAACATCTCCATCTGCACCATATTTCGGCATTTCAAGCCAATCGCCTACCGCTAGCATGTTGTTCGCTGATAGTTGAATTCCAGCTACTAAACCTAAAATGGGATCTTTAAACACCAATAGCAACACGGCTGATAGGGCACCAAGACCACTTAACAGAATTAAGGGTGATTTATCCATCAATAAGGATATTGCAAGAATACCGGTGAGTACACTAGCAATCAGTTTGACGGTTTGCAGTAAACCGCGAAGAGGGAAGTGTGCCTGTCGTGCTTTTCTATCAGATAGCGCCTGAAATATATCCAGCAGTGAAAAAAGAGACAACAGCGAAAACAAAATGATCCACTGGTCGGCAGACACCTGCACAATGTGTTGAAATGTGACGCCTTCTTTCAGCCATACATTAGCCTGAATAACCACAATGATAGCTTGCAAAACATAAGATACACGGCGTATTAGCTTAAACACCAGTGGTACTATACTGCCAGGCGTATGCGCTTGGGACGACAAGTCAAATTTCTTTTCAAAAACCTTTTTGGCTATCGCTTTGAACACCATATGCAAAATAAACGCGATGAGAATAAGCCATCCAAGTACGACAATGTCGTACCAAAGAAATGGACTACCGGGTAAATGCTGTTCAAACCAGCTTATTAAAAATGCGCGTAATTGCGCCGTCATGTCTGCCATTATATTTGCTTTTTCCTATCTATTTTTGACGCCAAATAAGGTCTTTAACACACTCGTCGAGAAGCTTTTTTCAGAGCTATGCTCTTCATAAATACGACGTATGAAAACCAAGCAACGAATAAATTCACTCGAGTCAGCAAAGTAGTTCGGGTAGGCTGATCTAATACCGCCCACCGCGTTACTGTAAACAAGCGCGACAACAGCATCTTCAGTCATTGCAGCATGTTTTTCAGCAGCTACGTATACCACCGCCGCTTTTTGTTCATTTTCTTCATCAAATACTGTCGTTTGGACTTTCTTTTGTTTTAAATCGATTTCTAACAATACATAACCGCGCAGACGTTCGTCGTTTAACCTGTCATCTACGACTTTTAACGAGCCGGTGTATGCTTCAAGCTTGTTGATGATTTTTAGGTCGCGGCAGCTGCGCACCACACGTTCGCAACACTGCAGTATTTCCTTGCGGACTTGTTTATCAGGATGCTGAATAATGTGCTCATATATCTTTTGAAACTGACGTTGATGGTCAAGCTGGGAAAATAAATGAATGTTGTCGATAATTTCAAATAGGGCGCCTGCATCCCTGAAAAATGATTTCCATACCTCTTCACCTTGATTCGTTTTTAAAGATTGCTGGGTAAATAAGTCAACAATTTCAAGCGCCGTTGCCCAATAATGCTGTACAACAGTGCGCAGTTGGATCTCGATATACTTCTTGTTACCAAGGCCATCACTAAACTCCCCAATCATATGAACACTGCGATAACCGTCTTCTTTTGGGTTATTGATGTAATCTTTCATTTTGACCTGACCACTGCGAATTTTAAACTCACTGCGTTTTTTCAGTCGACGCTCTATCTGGCGCAGCTTCTTTATACTGCTAACAATTACTCGACATCCACCAATGTCCTGCATATTCCGCAGCTTCATTTTGTCGAAGCGGCGAAGTTTATTCACAATAGAGACGTGTCGCTTTAATCGTTTTGCACAAATAGCGTGTTTATCGTAGGTTTGCGCTTCTTTTTCAACGATATCAAATGCGTTCTCAAGCGGTGTTTCAAAAGTATGCCGCCAATAGGAAAGAACATCCATCGCATCAGAAAACTCATCGTTATCGTTAAGCACATCATCGGCGATGAGCTTTTCTCCTGCACGTGTGATGGCTTTGCCACTGTAGACTGTTTGTCTTGTATCGGTCTTAGTCATATTGAAAGTGCGCCAGTGTGTTGTATTGACTTTGCTTGACCTGCACCAAGCCCAGCAATGAATTTAATGATGAGAATGACAAGTAACATGACTAACGATGCGTCCCAATTGAAAGTAATATCGTGGATATAGCCGAACAAAAAGGGTCCAGCAGCGGCTATCGTATAACCAATAGCTTGTGCAAAGCCAGATAATTTGGATGCAATAAAAGATGTATCAGCTCGAAGCACAAGAAACATCAGCGATAAACTGAATGTTCCACCCAATACGAAACCGATAAGTCCACAAAGCCACAACACCATGCCATTGGTGGCTACTAAAATGCCAACTAATGCGGCTGCTTCAAGTATACACAATGTGACAACAATCGTTCGCTGGCTGTTCTTTCTCCCCGCCAACATAGGTACTAGTAAAGCACCTGCAATACCAGTAAGTTGCACAATTGCTAGCATCCAACCACTATAAGCAGGGGTAAAGCCTCTATCGATTAACACTGATGGCAACCAAGCAAGAATGACGTAAAAAGTAAACGATTGGCACCCCATAAATATAGCGACTTGCCAAGCCAAAGCATTTCGCCACAAACTTTTTACCTTTCCAATAGTATTGCTAGAGGTAGCGGCCTTTTTATCATCTACCTGCAATTTCCAAGCGCAAATAAGCAGCGCGATTATCGAAAAGATGCCTGCAAGTCCTAAAGTGTATTGCCAACCTAACCCAAAATTATGTGATATTGGAATACTCAAGCCTGCACCAAGTGCTGCGCCAATGGACATAGTCGCAGAATAAGCACCCGTTATTTTTCCTGACTGTTCAGGGAAGCACCGTTTGGTGAGCGCTGGAAGGCTTACATTTCCGAGCGCGATGGCAAGACCAATCAACGCAGATCCAACAAAAAGCGCAGCTTCAACGTGAACGACTCTCACTACAATACCCACGCTTAACACCAACATCGCCCACAACAATGTTCGCCTCAAGCCCACTCGTAAAATCAGCCGAGATGATGCTAAAGAGAAGCATCCGAACAATAGCAGCGGTAGGGTAGTCAATAAACCAAGTGATGCATTGCTCATTGAAAATGTTTGCTGAATATCATGAATAAGCGGCCCAACACCCGCTAAACTCAACCGAAGATTAAACGCCACGACTAAGATGCACATGACTGTCCAGGCCGTAGTGTTTGAATTTCTAGTTAGCATAACGACCTCCACCTGGAAAATTGTGCTCTTCATCAATGTGATGATGTTGGCAATAGTTTGTCTTGAATGAAATATAGTTTAACGTTAAGATACTTTAAAAGCAAACTTTGATGCCTTCATATAAGAGGAGGGGAAAATGGCCAACAATAAAAAGCGAAGAAAATGGCGCAGTAGCGTTAAGAGTAAAATAACCTTTTCTCAGGCAGCCCTTATCAGAGTGGGACTGGGTCTTATTTTAATCATGGCAATCGTGCTCAAGTTTATGATTTATGTCCGTTATTTTTAGTTACGTACGTATAACTAACACAAAGGCGGCTTGCCTATGGATTGTGAAGCGCCTTACTTAAAAGCTAGTGTTTATTAATGGTTATCAACACTTCGCATGAACGCTTTCATATCGTCATTTGGCTCTTCAACATGAAAGTCACCATATACATTGCGTAGGCTATGCCAGATTCCACTCAGTAGTCCTTTTCTTCTATAGAAAGGATGGACCCAAACCGTGGATAAAGAACTAACGTCGTTAGCATCTTGAACCATCGTGACTTGACCTATCAGGCACTGCCGGACCTCGGTTTTGTCGACTAAAGTGAGAAATTCGGTTAACGGATGTACTTTTACGTTTTCCCATCCAGCATCCGATGTGTCCCAGCTCATGCCATCCTTGCATTCTTTACTTTGATATCGCCTGATAGCCACACAGGCATGCTTTTGCCAAGCTGGAGATTTGACTGTAATGATATCATCATAGGACATACCTCGTGGCGCTGGAATAGGGCGGATAAGCCCGCTGAGAGCTTCTTGATGAAACATTCTCGATATAGGCGTTTCTGTAGCGTCTATGGTAGAAGGGGAGTAAAAATCGAACATCTCATAAGCAATGTTTTCCATCTCGTAAGTGTTACCTGCAATCACCAGTGATTGTTGGTTTTGGGCATGAAAACCCTTTGATATAGGCACGCAGTTCAGGTCAACGACATGAAAAAGGCCTGACGGTAGGCGATAAAACCACTCAATGTTGTCTGCCCAATAAAATAACGAGGGACCTTCACTACGGAGGCATTCGATATAATTAAGCATAGCTTCTCTTTCGTCATCACCAAATATATGCAGTATCGATGCTGTAAATACCGGCGAGCTAGGTGGTTTGCAGTACATCTTTCCACAGAATTCTGCGGCAAGTTGCAGCACTGCCTGCCTTATGTGATCTTTAAAGCCGCATACGACAATCGGTTTTTTTTTCTCTTTAATTTCATTATCAATTAAGCAGTCAATCACCAGAGAAAGGCCTGTAACAATCTCATCATCATTGTTTTTCTCAGAAATGTGCTTTATAAATTCGAACTTTAACTTTCGAATATCCATTTAATCCTCCGGATTATAAAGTCTAAGAGGGGAGATACGACTCACTACCGTCTTAATAATTTGTCACCTATATTAGGTGTCAAATACTGTGACGTATCCATCGACGTAACCAACTACCATATCAAAATTATTGCTTACAGAGGCACTTTCGTTTGATCCAATGCCAAATAATTGTCCCATTATATCGTAATAATATTGAACAGCTTGATCGCGGTTTTCAAAGTCTGATATCGGCCTAATATGGCTGGTTACTTGACTAATCAGTTTTTCTGCAGCATCACTATCGAGCCAGATGGTGCAGGTCAATTTGTTTAGCACGCGATACTCCATATTGTCACTCGGATCCACAATAGCGACTCGAAAAGTCTCTTTGTCGTCAATAATGGTCTGATAAGTAAACATCCAGTGGGTTTCTCTTTTTGCGTCAAAAGGAAGAGATGACGTTTCGTCAATATCTTTTACCATTTCCAGTATTTCAGTGGTTGAATGAATGTTGGTTGATGCCACTTTTTGCTTTAATTGCTGAAGTAAGTCAACATATCCGCACCCTGTAATGTATCCGCCATTCCACATAACAAGTTTATTGGTCGTGTCGTCAACACCAAGCGACACAACGCCACTATTTTAAAAGACTACACGTCGCTCAGTTGCAACGACAATACCATCTGATCTGTCGATAGCCACAATCATAGTCATGGTTTATATTTTCTTGAAGTTAAATTTTCTTATCAGTCACTAATAATGCTAACTGATTTAAGAAAATTACGCGCAATAATTTTAGAGGGTGGTAGTACATTTTTACCTTATGTCTAATACCATCTAGTATTAGACATAAGCTTTAGCGTGAGTTATATTAACACCACATTAACAGAAACCTTTAAATATTTTGGCCTCGACTAAACCTGCACCTTTATTTCCTACCTACATCGAGCTAATTGAATTGAGTCTTAGCGACTATCCGCAGTTGTCTATCTATTTGAATAATCAACCTGACTGGATGCAACAACATTGGAGATGGGCAAAAGATTATTTGCTGTACATTGGTCGCAATAAATCAGAGCATACCTACATACGCTTTAGAAACGACATCGAAAAGTTTTTGCTGTGGGTTTTCATGATTGATAAAAAGCCAGTCGACGATTTGCGCAAATCTGATATTTTACGATATATTGATTTTTGTGTTGCGCCGCCTGTTAAATGGATCAGCACACAGTTGCACGATCGGTTTAGTTTACATAATGGTTACTTTGCTTCAAACCTAAAATGGACACCATTTAGACAGACACCACCAAAACATGATAAACACCGTGAACTAGATCCTAAAAAATATAAACCGTCTCTACAGACCCTACAATCAACATTTGTTGCGCTTAGTTCATTTTACCGACATCTAATTGATGAGGAAATTTGCTTTGGTAATCCTATTCCATTAGCGAAGCGTGATTGCAAGCATATGATAAAGAATAGCCAGGTCAAAACGATTAGCCGTCTCACAGAGCACCAGTGGCAATACCTACTAGAAACCGCAGTTGAACTGGCAGATGCAGACGCCCTATTCGAACGTAATCTATTTATTGTTTCTACAATGAAAACGCTATTCCTTAGGCTTTCTGAGCTTTCTGAACGGCAAGACTGGACACCTGTGATGAGCCATTTCTGGACCGATGAAGATAATAATTGGTGGTTTAAAGTCTACGGTAAAGGCAAGAAGATACGCGATATTACGGTACCACAAGGTTACTTATCCTATTTAAAGCGTTACCGCGAATGGCGCGGCCTTTCTCCACTCCCATCAAAGGGTGAGCAAACCGTATTGGTTGAAAAAATAAGGGGGCGCGGCGGACTTACAAGTCGCCAGATTAGTAGACTCGTACAACAGGTATTTGATGCTGCATATAAAAAAATGAAAAAAGAACAAGGCCTAGACGCGGCACAAAAGCTCAATGAAACGACTACGCACTATTTGCGTCACACGGGTGCAAGTATGGAAATTGAACGCGACCGGCCGCTCAAAGACTTATCGGAAGATTTAGGTCACACAAGTAGCGCAACAACTGACACTGTATATGTTCAAGTAGAAAGAAAGCGACGAGCTGCTTCAGGAAAAGATAGAGAAGTAAAATAATAATCTTCACAACAGTCGAAGTGCATTATTTTGATACAATCATTGACCGGCTAGCGCCCACAACTTCATTTTGCTGTAAAAAGACATGTTAGTTGTCACCGCTACCCAGAAATATCTTATAAATATATATTCGATACGTTATTGTCTGTAAAAGAGCCACCAAAAAAGGAATGAATAATATCAACTTACCTACTTGTTTATTTCCACCTAGACCCGTATAAATCCAAAAATATAAACTTACTAAAAGTACGAACATTTGCCCCATTGTTAGTAAAACTGTCTTCGCCAAACTTTCAGTTTTTAAACCGACAATAAAATTTAGTACATAGATTGCTGACAAGGGTAAAAAGTAATCCATAAAATAGTCTTATTTAGTAAATGCAACAAAAGATAGGTAATGATGCAATTAAATTTAAATAACAGCCTAGACATCGAATTAAGGCAAGTGTGACATAAAAAGACGTGCCTTCATTTAGTAATAGCTGATATTACATTATTTTTTTAGATCCAAGACAGTAAGGTAAAAGCTCAACCATATTGATTGCATCATCTATACCACGGTGATGAGTCCCAACTAACGGTTGTTGTATAAGGTGCAGCGCTTTTTGCATGCCTATTGATTTAGTTTTTTGTTTTTTCGCAAATGCCTTTTTGATGTTCAAATGTTCTGTTTTGATCGGATTAGCAATATTGTAATAAACGCAGTCAGACGCCAGATGATTACGGTCATAGTTTCCCCAACTACAAAATAAATAATCAGTGTAATTAGCCAACCAACCAGCAAAATGATTGATAGCCGTTTTGAAATCGTAGGCGTTATCAACGTCACATTGCTTTATCGATGTTAGGTCAGTGCAAAAACTCGTCAGTTTGGGATGACGTACTGGCCGAATAAAGCAGGTAAAAGAATCTATTTGCACTAGATCAGCAGCATCAACAATAACAGCACCAATCTCAATGATTTCATGCTCACCTTTTGGGATTGACTGTTTGTCACAACATGTGCTTTCTAAGTCTACTATTAGAAAGTAATCATATTTGTTAATCCCTATATCTATATCTAGGCTATTCATTTCTTGATGTTAGCTTATTTAGTCATTGCTCTCAACGAGTTACGGCTTTACTAGCTATTTTATATGGAGAAACTTAGCAGATAGAACCGTACACAAACTAGATGATGTTTTGCTGCCGAGTGACAACAACATAGTGCTGGACTGAAAGTGCGTTTTAACGCATGACTTGTTTACTTTCGTAAACGCTGATTCCCCAGCGCCATTGTTTATCCATTTTACACAAAGCGCTAATGAGCAATATAGTAGTAAAGTAGTATCATTATTTTAATACCACTTTACTACAGAGTGGATAGAAATGTTTGGACTGGTACAATATTTCAAAGTGATTTTAAGCTCAAGATTATCTCTGGCGTGCAAACGGTATTTTAGCTTAGTGGCAATTCTCGGTCTTTTAATTGATAATAATGCGAATAAAAACAATGGATTGAATAAGAAAACTCTAAACGCAAAAATTGATGAAAAACAAAAGCCATCTGAAAAGACACAGAAAGATATTATTCTCGCAAGATGATACACAACGTTCTAAATCTACCAATCGTACGACGAGTATTAAAATGGTATTTATTTTTTAATACCATTTTAATACTGCGTTGTTTTGAAGTAACGAAATGTAAAAGCCATTGAAATAATATTGGATCTACAAAAGCGATTCAATTCAGTAAAATCATTTCCAAAAATATCAATCTAGTCTGTTTTAACAATCGGCAAAGTTAAAGGGCTTTCCAAATGAGAATAGTTCGCTACACGCCAAAACGGCATTCTGTTTAAGGGAACCCTAAATAACGTTGAGACTTGTTTTAGGCCAGGTCATGAGTTAAAAACTTAACTATTTAATGCTTCGGCTGCAGGCATGTAGGTCAGACCTAGTTTCTCGCCCAACGCATCGACTACCGCTTTGTACGTAACAATACCATTGTGTACATTCAAGCCGTTAAGCAAATGAGGATCATCAAGCATTGCTTGCTTTGGACCTTTATTTGCCAAGGCTAAACCAAATGGCAGTGTCGCATTATTCAAAGCCATAGTTGATGTGCGCGCCACGCCACCAGGCATGTTAGCTACGCAGTAATGTACAACATCGTCAATGATATAAACGGGATCTTGATGCGTTGTTGCGCGAGATGTCTCAAAACAACCGCCCTGATCAATAGCAACATCGACTAGCACTGAGCCGGGTTTCATGTTTTTAATGTGTTCGCTATTTAGCAATTTAGGCGCAGCTGCGCCAGGGACTAAAACAGCACCAATTACTAAGTCAGCGCGTGATGAGTAATAATCAATTGCATCTGCTGTTGAAAATACAGTTGCTAAGCGACCTTCGAAAATATCATCCAACTCGCGCAAGCGATTTAATGAACGGTCTAGGATAGTAACATCAGCGCCAAGGCCCATCGCCATTTTAGCTGCGTTCAAGCCAACAACACCACCACCTATAATTAATACTTTTCCTGGTGCAACACCCGGAACGCCGCCTAATAATGTACCACTGCCGCCATGCGCTTTTTCAAGGTAATGCGCACCAGCTTGAATAGACATACGGCCAGCAACTTCACTCATTGGTGCCAAAAGTGGTAACGTGCCGCGATTGTCTGTGACCGTTTCATAAGCAATACAGGTTGCGCCAGATTCGACTAACAACTTTGTTTGCGTTGGGTCTGGAGCAAGGTGCAGATAGGTATAGAGTGTTTGGCCTTTACGGAGCATTTTGCACTCATTAGGCTGTGGCTCTTTCACTTTTACGATCATGTCTGCTTTCGCAAATATTTCATCTGGGGTTTGAATAATCTTCGCACCCGCATTCACGTAAAGATCGTCCGTAAACCCAATCGATGCACCTGCACTTGTTTGTACGAGTACTTCATGACCGCAATTAACAAACTCCTGAACCGCTGCCGGAGCAAGACCGACACGATACTCATGATTCTTTATTTCCTTTGGTACACCAACAATCATTTTTAGACCTTAAACGTTAATTATTTGTGAGCAGTGTACTGTATTTTTCAAAAATAAAAATATCGAAGATTTTGCAATTGCAGTATAATATTTTGATTAATTCATTACTCTTGAAATTAAATGCTAGTCAAAACACCTAAACATATTGATAGAATTGACCGTAAGATTCTCACGGTATTGCAAATTGACGGAAAAATCTCAAATGTTGAGTTAGCGAAAAAGGTTGGTTTAAGTCCTAGCCCATGTTTGGAAAGGGTTAAGAGGCTTGAGCAGCAGGGATACATAACAGGCTACACAGCAACAGTTGACCCGACAAAGTTAGGGGCGGCAATGTTAGTGTTTGTCGAAATAACGCTATCGAAAACGTCTGTAGACATATTTGCAGAATTTTCTGCGGCAGTGCAAGGCCTCGATGATATTCAAGAATGTCACTTAGTTTCCGGCAATTTTGATTTTTTACTAAAAGCACGTGTTGCCGATATGTCGAGTTATCGAAAATTACTGGGGGATACGCTGTTGCGGCTGCCCGGCGTAAGTGAATCACGAACCTATGTTGTTATGGAAGAAGTGAAACATACCAATTTAATAAAAATTAACGATAAGTAACATTCGTTCTGTATTCGGTTGTTTGGATTATGATATTCTTAACGGTCATTGAGGATTAGTTGCATAGTCACTAGTTCAATTAGCATTATAAATAAAAGAATTGTAGGGATATGGCGCGATTATCCGGAACACAGCGATTGATGGAAGTAGGCATGATGCTGTCATGTGCAACTGCTTTCTTTTTGTTAATAGCATTAGCTTCATTTCATCCAAGCGACCCCGGTTGGTCGCAGGCTGGCTTGCATAACGAAATTCAGAATCTAATGGGCTCGATGGGCGCATGGGCTGCTGATATTCTGTTATTTACATTCGGCATCACGGCTTATGTTCTGCCTTTTACCCTCGCATTTTGCGGCTGGTTTATCTTTTTGCATTTAAAAAGTGTCACTAAATTGGACTACCTGACCATTAGTTTGCGTTTGGTAGGTGCTTTGCTCGTTATATTTGGTTTTACTGGAATCGCTAGCATCAACTTTGACGATTTTTATAGTGTATCTGCTGGCGGCGCAATGGGTGACATCATCAGTACAGCGCTTATCCCACATTTTAGTTTTGTCGGCACCGTTTTATTGTTGATTTGCTTTTTCTGCACTGGATTTACGCTTGCGACAGGCATATCGTGGCTTAGTATCATTGATAGCATAGGCTCATTTACGATAAACCGAGCCAAGGATATTTACAATTTACCTCAGAAAGTCAGTGCACTTTCGTTGCCTTCGTTTGGTAATGGTAATGAAAAAGCGTTGCCAAAACCCATCAATACTGAAAGCAGTGAGTTAAATATTACGAGTTTGCGCGCAGAGCCAGAGGCTGACTCAAGCTCAGTAGATGTGACTCAGTTTGTAAAAACTGATACAAATCGAAATAGCCCCTCATCAATTAAAACAGAACCCGAGTTTCATATACCAGATGCTGTGTTTATGTCTGAGGATGACGATGTTAAGTCAAGCGACAGATATGTTTACAAAGCACAGGATGATGAGCGGGAAGAAGCACCCAGCCCTGAAATTGAACGACAGCGAATTAAGGTAGTTCGGGCTTCAAAAAGTGCAGGGCAGGGTGGTTTGCGTGCAGAGCAAAGTATTAAGCCAGCAACTGCAGTTCAAGAAGCGCCAACCAGGCCGGTTGAAAAAGCGGTCATGCCCTCATTTGATTTGTTAGAGCGTGCTGACAAGCATGAAAACCCGATTACGCAAGAAGAGTTAGATCAAGTTTCCAGACTGTTAGAAGAAAAGCTAGCCGATTTCAGTATTATTGCAAATGTGGTCGACGTACTACCAGGGCCTGTCATTACTCGATTTGAGTTGGACTTGGCGCCGGGCGTAAAGGTAAGTAAAATTAGCGCGCTGTCGAAAGATCTAGCAAGGGCTATGTCTGCAATTTCTGTTCGTGTTGTTGAGGTCATTCCAGGTAAATCTGTGATTGGTCTTGAACTACCCAACAAACATCGTGAAATGGTGCGTTTGAGTGAAGTGATCGAAACGCGCGCGTTTCAAGCCAGTGAATCACCTTTAACAATGGTGCTGGGCGCCGATATCTCAGGCAAGCCTGTAGTAGTTGATTTGGGTAAAATGCCTCACTTACTGGTTGCTGGTACAACAGGGTCTGGTAAATCAGTTGGCGTGAACGTCATGATTCTAAGCCTGCTTTACAAATCGACTCCTGAAGATGTTCGACTCATTATGATCGATCCTAAAATGTTAGAACTGTCTGTTTATGAGGGCATACCGCACCTATTAACAGAAGTAGTGACCGATATGAAACAAGCATCTAACGCTTTGCGATGGTGCGTTGGCGAGATGGAACGCCGCTATCGTTTGATGTCAGCTTTGGGTGTAAGAAATCTGAAGGGCTATAACAAAAAAATTAAAGATGCTAAAGACGCTGGCGAACCGATAGTCGATCCATTGTGGAAATCTGAAGAAAGTATGGATGAAACGGCGCCAGAACTCGACAAGCTACCGAGTATAGTCGTTATCGTTGACGAATTTGCCGACATGATGATGATTGTTGGTAAAAAAGTTGAAGAGTTAATTGCACGAATTGCGCAAAAAGCGCGAGCAGCTGGTATTCACCTTATTTTAGCTACACAAAGACCGTCCGTTGACGTTATTACCGGATTAATAAAAGCTAATATTCCGACGAGAATTGCGTTTCAAGTATCCAGTAAAATTGATTCTCGAACCATTTTAGACCAACAGGGCGCAGAGTCATTACTGGGGGCAGGTGACATGCTATACAATCCTCCAGGAACCAGTATAACAACTCGCGTGCATGGGGCCTTCGTTGATGACCACGAAGTGCATGCTGTGGTTGCTGACTGGAAGCAACGAGGTGCGCCGCAATATATCGATGAAATTCTAAATGGTGAAGCAACGTCGGAAGTATTGCTGCCAGGAGAGCAGGCAGAGGGCGATGATCAGGAACACGATGCTTTCTACGACGAAGCCGTTGCATTCATCACAGAAACACGACGTGCATCGGTTTCAAGTGTGCAGCGTAAGTTTAGAATTGGCTACAATAGAGCAGCCCGTTTGGTTGAACAAATGGAACAGAGCGGTGTCGTAAGTTCACCGGGCCACAATGGCAATAGAGAAGTTTTAGCTCCGCCTCCAAGAAAGGATTAGATTATGTTCACTAAGAATAAAAATAAAAGGATTAGTCTCCTGACGATTGTAGGCAGTGCATTAAGTGCTGCAGCCATGATTGCTGTTAGCTCAAATGCAATGAGTGCCGCTGCTAATACTGCAACTGCTGCGGCACAGGAATTGCCGAGCCTAACGGCAAAGGCTGAATTAAAAGTGAAATTAAGCAATTTGGTTTCATATTCTGCTGATTTTTCACAAAGCATCTCTGATATTAGTGGCAAAGAGCTTCAGCGTTCTTCTGGTACCTTAACTCTGCAAACACCCAATATGCTGCGCTGGGAAACTCAATTGCCAGACGAAACATTGCTTATTGCTGACGGCACCACAGTGTGGAATGTTGATCCGTTTGTAGAACAAGTTACTGTGATGCAGCAAGAATCGGTTACACAAAATAACCCCTTGATGTTGCTGGTTTCGGATGACGAAAAACAATGGAATGCGGTAACTGTTGAAAAGAAAGAGTCTCGATTTCTAGTCGTTTCGCAAGACGAGAACGCAAATATAGTGTCATTGAATATTGCGTTTGATGGTGATCAACTTATGCGCTTGCAGTCGACGGATAGGCAGCAACAAAAGAGTCTATTGATTTTTTCAAATATTGTGCAAAATCAACCGGTCGCAAAAGCACTGTTTTCGTATGAAATTCCAGAAAATTATATTATTGATGATCAGCGAAGCCAATAATTTCAGCATGCTGAAATAGCCTAACCTTGCGACCTAGCTCGAGTAATTAATGAAATCCTCCGCCTATAAGCCCCTTGCTAGTTTACTGAGACCAAGCCGTCTCAGCGACTACGTGGGGCAGTCTCATTTAATTGGAGAGCAGGGTACGATCTCCAAAATGCTGGCACAGAATAATTGTTATTCAATGATATTTTGGGGGCCTCCCGGTACAGGTAAAACTACGCTAGTCCACTTAATTGCAGAGCAACTTGATGCAGACGTTATTGAACTCTCTGCCATTAATTCGGGTGTGAAAGAAATACGAGCCGCCATCGGCGATGTCGGTGGGCCGTTAACGGGCGGAAACTCAGATTTATTTGCAAAACAAAAAGTGGTTTTTGTAGACGAAATTCATCGCTTTAACAAAAGTCAGCAGGATGCTTTTCTGCCTTATGTAGAGAGCGGTCACATCATTCTTATTGGTGCAACAACGGAGAACCCTAGTTTTTCTGTTAATCGTGCTTTGCTGTCCCGTTTGCGTGTTTTTATTTTAGAGAAGCTCTCAACAGATGACTTGATGAAATTGTTGAATTCAGCGCTTGAGTATTTACAAGAGCGCGAAAAGAAGACGATTGAGTTTGCAGAAAATGCGGCTCTAGCGCTGCTAACTCAAGCAAATGGAGATGCCAGAAGTCTGTTAATGTCCGTTGAAATCTGTTGTGATTTAGCCAATAACGGTGAAAAGATAAGTCTTGCGCTGATAAAGAAAGCAACGGGGGCAAAAACATTAGCTTTCGATAAAAATGGTGATCATTATTACGACTTATTGTCTGCATTTCACAAATCAGTGAGAGGTTCATCACCAGACGGTGCGTTGTATTGGTTTTGCCGTCTTTTAAAAAGTGGTGGGGACCCTTTGGTTATCGCAAGACGCTTATTGGCGATAGCTTCTGAAGATATAGGCAATGCGGACCCAAGAGCTCTTCAAGTTTGTTTGAACAGTTGGGATTTATATCACCGCGTAGGTCCAGCTGAAGGTGAAAGAGCGCTCGCTCAAGCCGTTATCTACTGCGCTCTCGCTCCTAAAAGCAACGCGGTGTACTCAGCATTCAAAAAAGCACAACAAATTATCGACGAAACTCCCAGCTATGACGTTCCGGCACATTTACGAAATGCGCCAACTAAATTAGCAAAGGAAATGGGACATGGAGAGGGTTATCGTTATGCGCACAATGAGCCTAATGCTTATGCGGCGGGGGAATCATATTTACCGCCCGATATCGAAGATATGACATTTTATCAAGCCAGTGAGCGCGGATTAGAAAAACAACTTAGTGCTAAAATGGCCTACTTGGCTGAACTTGACGCCCAAGCCCTGGCGCAAGGTAAATCACGAAAAAATTCGACGGGTTCATAAAATGCATACGTTTCAGATATACTTGGCGATCGCGATGGGAGGTGCAATTGGTGCCTGTATGCGCTATTTTATAGTGCAAATTTCCATTAATCTATTGGGAAAGGGCTTTCCATTTGGTACTCTTGCGGTAAATGTATTGGGTTCGTTCCTACTGGGCATCTTGTATGTCTTTACTCAGCAAGAAAACGTAGAAAACGCAGGATTAAGAGCGTTAATTGGCATTGGTCTGTTAGGCGCATTTACGACCTTCTCTGCATTCTCACTCGATACTATATTACTCATTCAGCACGGCGACATCATGAAAGCCGCGCTCAATGTCTTTTTCAACGTCGCTGTTTGTCTCATTTCAGTGTGGTTGGCTTTATTAATTTTCAAAGGATAATGTAAAAAATGTTAGATCCTCGATTGCTCCGAAATAACCTCGATGAGGTAGCGGCGAAATTGCAAAAACGTGGTTACACTTTAGATGTGCTTGCACTAACTGAGCTAGAAGAAAAACGTAAAGTGCTGCAATTAGCTACCGAAGAATTGCAAAATCAGCGTACGGTGCGTTCTAAAGCGATCGGTAAAGCTAAGGCGACAGGCGAAGATATTCAGCCACTGCTCGATGAAGTGAGTGGCCTAGGTGAAAAACTAGAAGAAGCGAAATCAAACTTAGAAAAAGTAATGAACGCACTCAACATCATCTATCAGGAAGCGCCAAACTTACCGGCTGACGAAGTACCGGTAGGCAAAGATGAAAGTGAAAATCATGAGATCCTGAAATGGGGTGATATTCCTACCTTCGACTTTGACATAAAAGACCATATTGACGTTTCAGCAGGATTGGGCAACGGCCTCGACTTCGAGACGGCGGCTAAATTATCCGGCTCACGATTCGTTGTCATGAATGGGCCGATCGCGAGAATGCACCGGGCGCTTGGTCAGTTCATGCTTGACGTACACACGCAAGAACATGGGTATCAAGAAGTTTATGTCCCATACTTAGTTAACTCAGCAAGCCTGTACGGTACAGGTCAGTTACCTAAGTTTGGTGGCGATTTGTTTCATACTAAGCCAGCGACTGAAGAAGCTCATGGAATGTCACTTATTCCAACGGCCGAAGTTCCATTGACGAACATTGCGAGAGACGAAATATTCCCGCTAACTGCGCTTCCCATTAAAATGACAGCTCACACGCCTTGCTTCAGGAGTGAGGCTGGTTCACATGGGCGTGATACAAGAGGACTAATCCGTCAACATCAATTTGATAAAGTTGAGATGGTGCAATTAGTGCTTCCAGAACAATCTGAGCAAGCGTTAGAAGAATTAACTGGCCACGCTGAAACGATATTACAAAAGCTCGGACTAGCCTATCGAAAAGTTCTACTATGCACAGGTGATATGGGCTTTGGTTCTACTAAAACCTATGACTTAGAGGTCTGGTTACCGGCGCAAGATACCTATAGAGAGATTTCGTCCTGCTCTAGCATGGGCGATTTTCAGGCCCGTCGAATGCAGGCTAGATACAAGTCTCACGAGATGAAGAAGCCTGAGTTACTGCATACATTGAATGGCTCTGGTTTAGCGGTTGGAAGAACGCTCGTCGCGATTCTAGAAAACTACCAACAGGCTGATGGTAGCGTAAAAGTTCCCGAAGCATTAGTGCCTTATATGAATGGCGTTGAAGTGATTTCACCTACTGCATAAACTTTACTTATAAACATTTTGCTGGCTTAGGTAGGCCAGCAATTTTTGTTGCTTGCTTTGCCGGTCCTTTAGGAAATAAACGCTGCACGTAGCGGCTGTTTCCAATCTCAGGTCCAAACTTATTTGATAGGCTTTTTACTAAAACACGGATTGCGGGGCTTGTGTCGTACTCTTCATAAAACTCTCTTACAAAAAGTAGCACTTCCCAATGGGCAGGGCTTAATTCAATAGACTCCTTTTGCGCGATAACCTCGGCTATCTCGGTGTTCCATTCTTGGTAGTTTAGCAAATAACCATTTGCGTCTATTTCGATTTTCTTTCCCGCTAATTCTAAAAACTCTTGCATGCTGATTTATTTCTACTCAATTTAAAAACGACAGCATGCATCACTGTATCGTGATGCATGGAACGTGCTGTGTAGCTAAGGTGACAAATTCTTCGAATTCTATGATAGTGACTCTTTCGTGTTTTTCAAAGGTCGATAATAGACCGGTTCCTTGAAGGTCGCGTTTAATGACATGAATACTGGCGTCATCGCGCTCATGCAGATCATCTAAAATATTGTGCAGTTGAAACACGCCTTGTTGCCCGACAATAATAGCATGGTGTTTACCAGCGGCACTCTCGCAAGCGGCACTCTCGCAAGCAGCACTTTCGCCAGCGGTACTCTCGCCAGCGTTATATTCGCCTAACAAAGGTTTAATGGAAAGATAGTCAGAGCCTAAAAAAAGAATTAACATAATACTCCTGAACTAAAATCGTATAACGGCGTTTGCAGACTCACAAAGTTGACTAAAGGCATTGCTGCTTATTGGCTTTGCAGTATCCACAATCGTATCACTAGAGAGCATAAGAGGTGCCATATCATCATCTACGTAGTATATAGCTTCAATGTCATATAAAGGCAGCACCTTAATTTGTTTCGCCATCGATTTCTTATTAAAATAAGTGCTGTCTTGCATATCAAGCAGCTGATATAGCCCATGTTGGGCAAATACAAAGGTAACCTCAATACCCACATTACTTGCAGCAAGCGCCGCTTCTATAGCGTCTTGTGCAGCACTATAATAATACGGTGGAGATGTGGAAATAATAACTAAAGCCGTCATGAGTAATCTCTAAAACTGAATGCAGATTGGCGAACTATCGTTGCCAATTGCACTTGTATTGAGCGCAGAAAAATAATCAGCCATACCCACCGCACAAAAACCTTCTTGAATATTGCTGTTACGTCCAAATGTGTTTGCATCATCGTCGGATAAGACGCCACGTTTGGCCGACGCTGTCACACACACATTCAGAGGTGTTTTTGTTTGTTTTGAGAATACAGTCCATCGCTGCAGCATAGCTCTTTCACCCGACCCAGGTTGAATATCAGCATTAGCGTGTTGAACACCCTCCTGATAAAAGAAAATTTGTTCTATTTGGTGACCCATCGCCGCAGCAGCCTCGCAAAAGGATAGGGCAGTTTGTCCATTGAGAGAATCGTATGGAGAGCGAGTAATAAAAATAAGGAATCTATTCATAACAAACAAAAACACCCCTTAAAAGGGGTGTTTTCCATAGTGAGTTAGGACGATCAATCGTCGCCGCCGAAAGCATTTAAAAGGGCAAGTAGTGCAGTGAACAAGTTATAGATGTTCAAGTAAAGCGCCACCGTTGCCATAACGTAGTTAGTTTCACCGCCTTTCACAATTCTGCTGGTGTCATAAAGAATAAAGCCAGAAAAGATAAAAACGATAACGGCGTTAATTGCCAAATGCACCGCTGGTACAGCAAAGAAAATGTTAGCAATGCTGGCAATTATCGCGAACACTAAGCCTACAATTAAGAAGCCTCCTAAGAAACTAAAGTCTTTCTTAGTAGTAATCACATAGCCCGACAAAGCAACGAAGATGATTGCAGTTGTGCCAAATGCTTCCATTATGAGTCCGGGATAACCCACGTTCAAGTAGTAGTTAATCAGTGGACCAAGCGCTGCGCCCATTAAACCGGTGAATAGAAATGTTAATGGCAGTGCAGCTGCTGAATTTGCGTATTTAGAAACGGCGAACAAAGAAGCAAATGCGGCTAACATAAGCCCAATCCTTGCAAAACCACCTAAATTCATACCCATTGTAATCGCAGCACAGACTGCACTAAATACTAGCGTCATAGACAGTAGTAGGTAAGTGTTTTTTAATACTTTATTGATTTCTATCGCTGACCGAGTGCCAGAAGCAGAATATACTGAACGTTGTTCCATTTGTACGTCTCCACGTTAAATAATAATTGAGTAAAATAGTTGGTTATTTGTTAGATACTTTGTATGGTGTTTGGTTCAAAAATTCAAGTAGTTTTGAAGAACTAATGCATATTAATACAGGAATGCGTAAAAAATGTTCAAACAAACAAGAAAAAACGTTTTTTTCTTTGTAAAGACTTTACAACAGGCAATTTGACCCTTAATATGCGCACCTCTTACGGAGAGACAGGCTGTTAAGCAAGAAAACAGACGCCGTTGCAATTAGCGTTAACTTGAATTTAGTGTTGTTTTTCGTGTAAGATATAAATGCTACATCAGTGATGTAGATAGAAGAAATACAAAAAAGTTTATGGATAGCTGGCAGAGCTCGGTTTAATGCACCTGACTTGAAATCAGACGTACGGTCAAACGTACCGGGGGTTCGAATCCCTCGCTATCCGCCATTTTGAAAGGCCTAAACAATGTTTAGGCTTTTTTTTGTTGCTGCAAATGTAATGCTTCATGCCGCATATTAAACTTTAGCAAAAAAGAGATGTATTTATCTGCATCGAATTCTCAATTCCTAACGCTTCGTCCACTTAAGAATTTTCCCTGCTTCGAGATTTCTCTTCTTCTCTTTTATAATTTTCAGTACATGTAGTAAATAAATCAAACCGTATTTTTGTAGGCTTATTCAATTTTTCCCAAGTAAAAGTAGCGTTGTTTTAGTGTAGATAAAAGTAAGTGATTCAAATGCTGTTTGAAAATCAATCTATTATTTACGATGCTAGGTTTCTAAAGTACGATTTTCGTACTATTGTATAGGTTAAGCTTTATTTTGTAGTTAGCAGCAAAAGTAAACTTTAACGCTTTATCTTTTTAGGAGACAGTCGATGAAACGCCAGTATTATATAAGCAGTGACCTTGCAGACTTGGTACTTGTAGAACAAGAATTAAAATCTGAGGGGATTACAACACCACAGATTCACGTACTTAGCGCTAACGACACAGACGTGGCAAAGCATCATTTGCATGCCATTGAAGCTGTACTGAAGCAAGATGTCGTAAGATCGACACGACTAGGGGCGGCGGCAGGTGTCGTTGTGGCTGTTCTGATAATGCTACTTGTTTATACCCTTCAGTGGTATACCTCTTCAGTAGGCTGGTTACCTTTCGCATTTTTATCTATCGTGATGCTAGGATTCTGCACGTGGATCGGTGGTTTTATAGGTATTCAAGTTCCAAATTATGAGTTTAAAAAGTTTCAGTCATTGCTAAGCGAAGGTAAACACGTATTTTTTGTTGATATTACAGACGATCAATACATGTTGCTGCAAAAGGTAGTAAAGTCACACGCGGGTTTGGCGCATGCAGGAACCGGAGAAGCAACGCCAGAGTGGGTTGTAAAAGGTCAAGATAAGTTTTCTAAATTTATGAAAGTGATGCCTTAAGTATGATCGAAAAACATAGATTTATTTGTCGGTAGTATCGCAAAGCCCCGTGAAATTACTTGCGTACTCTGCGTTCTCTGCGTAGTGCAAAACGCTCCTTGAAACCATAAAACGTTCCCACTTAGGAGAAGAAGCAAAGAGGAGCATTGTTGCCTGCTCCGACACAGGCACAATCGAATACGCGTTTACCGATATCCCCAGTATTCTGTTGCATAACGACATTTGCGACCAACGTTTGAGCGTTATTGTTTAAATATCGCGCAGAACACATAGCTAAAGTAGCATAAACTTTTACGTATTCATTTATTGTTGTAAATCAGTACTTTTGATACATAAATCTATTCCAATATCCCTTCATATGTAAGATACTGTGAATCACAAAATTATCTGTATAACATGAATAATAAGAATTTGAGGTTCCTACGTGATCAAGATTTTATTGGTTGATGACCATGAGCTCGTTAGGACAGGGATCAGTCGTATACTGAACGATGTTAAAGATTTTAATGTTGTCGCTTCCGTTGGAAGTGGCGAACAGGCTGTTGAGCAATGCCGAAGAAGTCCACCTGATATCATTATGATGGACGTCAGTATGCCAGGCATCGGTGGCTTAGAGGCAACACGCAAAATTTTACGCTTCTGTGACAGCACGCGCATTATCTGTTTGTCAATGCACAAAGAAAACCCGATACCGACCAAAATAATGCAGGCGGGTGCACATGGTTTTTTAACAAAAGATGCTGACCCAAGTGAAATGGTAAATGCCATTTATAAAGTCTCATCTGGTCAGCGTTACATATCTGCCGATGTGGCGCAAGAGCTGGCCATAGGGAGTACGTCTCAGAATCATGATAATCCTTTTGAAAACCTTTCAGATCGTGAGTTAGAAATTACGATGATGTTGACAAGAGGCACTCGTGTTCCAGAAATTGCATCCAATCTTAACATCAGTGCCAAAACAGTGAACACTTATCGGTACCGTATGTTTGATAAGTTGAATGTAAGTTCAGATGTTGAACTAACGCATTTAGCCTTGCGCCATAAGCTGATACAAACCGAATAGCAATGAGTGACGACGCTCGTTTTGATTCTGAAGGTTTTTTAAAAAACCTAACTTCGAAGCCTGGTGTTTACAGAATGTATAACGTCAGGGATGAAGTCATTTATGTCGGAAAAGCTAAAAATTTAAAGAAAAGAGTTAGTTCATACTTTCGCAAAAATGTAGACAGCGTGAAAACTCAGTCGCTCGTCACGCACATTGCAAAAATGGACGTGACCGTTGTTTCTAGTGAAACAGAAGCGTTTATACTAGAAAACAATTTCATAAAAAAATATCGCCCCCGTTATAACGTGGTTCTGCGCGATGATAAGTCATACCCCTTTATATTCCTTTCAGAACATGAGCACCCGCGGCTCAGCTTTCATCGAGGCACAAAAAAACTGAAAGGAACTTATTTTGGTCCATATCCTAGCGCCTGGGCGGTGAGAGAAAGCCTCAGGTCTATGCAGCGAATATTTCCAATCAGACAGTGTGAAGACAGCTACTATCGAGCTCGCAGTAGACCGTGCTTGCAGCATCAGATGAAGCGCTGCTCAGCACCTTGCGTGGAGGGTTATGTAAGCGACGATGAGTATCAAGAGCAAGTCAACTTAGCAACATTGTTTCTGAGAGGCAAAAATTCTGAAGTGATTGCTTCGCTGGTCGACAAAATGGAGCAAGCGAGTATTGCATTGAACTTCGAGGCCGCGGCTCGTTACCGAGACCAAATTAGCGCACTGCGTCGAATTCAAGAACAGCAGTTTGTGACGGGTAACCAACAGGAAATGGATGTATTTGGTTTTGCCTTCAAGAACGGTTACGCTTGTGTCCAAGGTCTATTTATTCGAGATAGTCAGTTATTAGGTAGCAAGTCGTTTTTCCCGAAAATTCCCAGAGATATAGATGATGAAACTGTTTTTCAGTCTTTTATTTTACAATTTTATCTCGCGGGCAATAAGACCATCCCAAGACAGATTGTGATCCCCATTAAATTTCCAGAAATGGACGATATCGAAAAAGTGTTGTCAACTGAAGCTGGTTATAAAGTGAAATTCTTTGAGGGTGTCAGAGATGAGAAACGACAGTATTTACAATTAGCAAACAAAAACGCGGATAATTCGCTTGAAACTCAACAAAATCAGCAGAAATCAATGTTTGCACGATTTGTCGATTTAGAAAAAGCAATTGAAAGAGATACACCCATTAGTCGAATGGAATGTTTCGATATTAGTCACACCTCGGGTCAGCAAACCGTTGCTTCATGTGTTGTTTTCAATCGAGATGGCCCACTAAAGAGCGATTATAGAACCTTTAATATAGAAGGCATCACGCCAGGGGATGACTACGCAGCAATGGCACAAGCATTGAAACGTCGTTACAAGTCACCAAACGCCGACGCCAAACTGCCTGACATTCTATTTATAGACGGTGGTAAAGGGCAACTTTCGCAAGCAGAAGCGCATTTTGAAGACTGGCCAGCAGAATTCAAACCGATGCTTATTGGTGTTGCAAAGGGTAGTAGCAGAAAAGCTGGACTTGAAACGCTTATTAGAGCCGGTTCGTATGAAACTATTCCGATGGAAAGTGATTCGCCTGGTTTGCATCTAATACAACATATCAGAGACGAATCGCATCGATTCGCGATATCAGGGCATCGAAATAGGCGACAAAAAGTCAAAAAAACCTCCACATTAGAGGGAATATCAGGAGTCGGCCCCAAGAAAAGGCAAGCTTTATTAAAATATTCAGGCGGACTGCAAGGTCTTAAAAAAGCCAGTAAGCAAGAAATTAGCAAAGTTCCTGGTATAAGTGACGAACTTGCCGATATCATATACGATCATTTGCATTCTTAATTGAGTCTGTTCTGGTATCATAGCGCCAGATAAGAGCAGTGAACCAAGGTTTTTAGTTATTATGTGGACCATCCCTAACATCATCACCATATTCAGAGTCCTTCTGATACCTGTATTTGTGCTTGTCTACTTTCTCGATTGGAGATGGGCACATCAGGCGGGTGCATTTATATTTTGGTTTGCAGCCATTACTGATTGGTTTGATGGATATCTTGCTAGGAAACTAAAGCAATCGACGCCTTTTGGTGCGTTTCTGGACCCTGTAGCCGACAAGTTAATTGTTGCAGCAGCACTGCTTATGGTTACGCACACTTATGCGAGTGTTTGGATAACCGTGCCCGCTATCGCCTTGCTGATGCGTGAAATCTACGTTTCGGCTCTGCGCGAATGGATGGGGCAGTACGGAAACGGGGCAGTGGTGAAAGTATCATTCATCGGAAAATCCAAAACGATGGCACAAATGCTTGCGTTAATCGGATTATTATCTGGTTTAGAGGAATTTATGGGCGTTCCGATCTATTGGGTAACGCTGGGCAAAATATTACTTTATTTTTCTGCGGTGCTATCGGTATGGTCTATGGTTGTTTATACCAAAGCGGCGTGGAAGCAGCTTAGTCAGGTAAAAGCTTAGTTTTCAGTCGTTTCAGTGCAAAATAGCAGCGAACTGTACAATTTTTAATGAAACAGTATATTTCTTTAAGATTTAGTGTTGACAGGTTTGTTTTTGAGGGTAGAATGCACCCCACATTTCGAGGCGGGAATAGCTCAGCTGGTAGAGCACGACCTTGCCAAGGTCGGGGTCGCGAGTTCGAATCTCGTTTCCCGCTCCAATCTTTTGATTGACGAAATGTAAAAGCAACAATGTTGCGGCGGAATGGCAGAATGGCTATGCAGCGGATTGCAAATCCGTGGATCTCGGTTCGACTCCGGGTTCCGCCTCCACTTAATGCTAGTTAATTAAGTCGCAACATCAGTGCCCGGGTGGTGAAATTGGTAGACACAAGGGATTTAAAATCCCTCGCTCGTAAGAGTGTGCCGGTTCAAGTCCGGCCCCGGGCACCATTCTTTTTTTAGCAAACTGTTATGTGTAACAAATTAATGGTTTAATTATGTTACGTTTCATTGAATGACATTATTGGTTTGCTTGCATCATGATATCAACTTCAATTTCGTGCCTAGACTTATTTCATAAAATTGATTTAGGACGTAAGCCGAAAGTCAAAATACTATTCACGACAATGGTCAATGCGGCCACTTCAAAACCCGTTCTGTTGCCTGATGGCGCTGATGTTTATATACCTGATTCTTTATTTTTCGATTTTGAAAATGATTTTGTAAACAAAGCGACGCCACTTAGCAATATGATGCCAACTCCTAGTGCGTTTCAGTTGTCGGCGCAAAAGCTTGGACTGAATTTAGATGACGAAATTGTCGTTTATGATGACTTTGGTAATTTTTGTGCATCAAGAGCTTGGTTTATGCTTCTATGTATGGGCTTTACGAATGTGAAAACCTTAGATGGCGGTTTGCCTGAATGGATCAAGTGCGGCTATTCAACGCATAAATCCCTTCTTAGTGTAAGCGAACAATCCAACGTTCAGGTAAAACTCTCTGCTAATTATGCCTTCATCGACGCGAACTATGTTTGCACAGCGCTGTCTTTATCAATTGCGCCCTTATTAATTGCACCGACCAGGGCAATTACGACAACTACATCTAAGGCAGAGCCGTCCACAACAAGCTCTGTGCAGCTTATTGATGCTAGAAGTGCTAGTCGGTATATGGGCAGCGAGCGAGAGCCAAGAGATGATATGAGGTCAGGGCATATACCTAAGTCCACAAATATTCACTATGCGAGTTTGCAACATAAAGGTAAGTTTAAATCTAGTGATGAATTAGCCGTCATTTTTGAGGATAAAAACATTAATCTAAGCGAAGAGATTATTACCAGCTGTGGTAGCGGTGTAACCGCTTGTATTGTGGCTCAGGCAGCTTATTCATTAGGTGCCTTGTGTATAAAAGTATACGACGCTAGTTGGTCAGAGTGGGGCGCAAGTCAAACCTTGCCTATCGAGGTTGGTGAATGACCGATGTAACGGTATTTAATTGGTTAGAACTATTCTCCATTGCTGTTATTCATTTTTTTGCTGTAGCGAGTCCAGGGCCAGACTTTGCGGTTGTACTCAAGCAGAGTATGCAACAGGGGAGAGCAGCCGCTATTTCAACTAGTATTGGCATTGGAACGGGTATCCTGTTGCACGTTACGTACTCGCTCATTGGCATAGGCTTGATAATCAAGACCACTCCTTGGTTACTAAATGTATTACTATACTTAGCAGCAGCGTACTTAGCGTGGATAGGTTTTAGTGCTTTAAAAAGCCAAGCGCACGGTCAAACGCATCTATCGACTGTCCCTGTCCCACAAAAAAGCCTCACAAAATCGTTTATGATTGGTTTCATCACCAACGGTTTAAACCCTAAGGCTACTTTATTCTTTTTGTCGGTATTCACGGTTGCAATATCGTCAGAAACGCTTCTATCACATAAAATTATTTATGGCCTATACATGGCTGTTGCGACCGCCGCATGGTTTATATTTCTTTCTATTGTTATTACTCACCGAAGAGTGCGCGCTTTCTATGAATTAAATGGCTACATTTTTGACCGTATAATGGGCGTTGTCCTCATAATCATGGCTTTATTCTTAGTTGTCACTAGTTGACTCGAGAACAGATTCACATTTTTTAGTATACTTGCCCCAAAGAATTGGCATTTATTTGTTCTACTGGTATTAATTAATGAATCGCTAAAGCGGCGTGATTGATAAGTAGAGTATGTAATGAGTAGATTGTTAGAATTTATAATGAGTGCTGCCACTTAATTAACGAGGAAAAGAAAGCCTAAATGAATAAAGTTCCAAAACAAAATTACTCTTTAGATATCAAAAGCCTTTTTGAACGAGGCAACAACGCGACAAAGCAGAACTTTGGGGTGATGCTTCGTTGCCTATTTATCGTACTTTTTATTTGGCTTGCTGCATACGTGGCTTTCTTCAACATCTACAATATAGAAACGGTGCCTCAGCTCGAGGCAATGCAAACTGAATGGTATTTTTTCAATATGTTAATATCAGTTGTAATGTCGCCACTCATGGCTGGGATATCGATGCTGGCAGTAAAAACAGAACGCAAACAAGCTATTAGTGTTCTTAGTTTGTTTATGTATGTACCCTTTATATTGTGGTTAGCGACAGCAGAGCTGATTATCTCGTTGCTTACTCAAGTTGGTATGACACTGTTTATTTTGCCCGCCATCTATATTTTTATCACCACTGTTTTTGCAAAATTCTTAATCGCTGATAAAAAGATGAGGCCGTTTCTTGCAGTCAAAACCTCGATTCAAATGTGTAACCAGTACTTATTGCAACTTACTATCTTATTCGCTATTTTCTTAGTCTTATTTTTGGCCGGCGCGGTAACGTTTGGTTTGGCATTTATTTGGGTCGCACCCCTTTACTACAATGTTACGGGCATTTTATATAATGATTTGTTCGGTATTCAAGTTGAGGCGGCCGAAGCACAAGTTACCCGCTCAGAGGAAACTCATTTTGATGCATAAATTGAAAATTATTTCGATTGCCGTCATTGTTCTGGTTCTAGTCTTATTCGGTATATATTCGTTGCAACCCGAACAATCTGTAATACAAAAAATTCCGCAGAGTGAGTCGGCGAAGAAGCCAATCCCAGACTTTAGTCAATATGAGATTACAACGGAAAAAAAGAAAGCGTTTTTTAGTTATTTGAAGCCCGCCATAGAAACACAAAATAATCATATCCTTGTGCAGCGCGAATTTATTCATGGCTTGAGGGCAAAGCATATATCAGGAGAGATGATTTCTGACAAACAAATGCAAGAACTCAATTGGCTGGCAGATGAATACCGGGTGGGGCTAGATGAAGAGCTAGATTCAGTATTTGACAAACTATTAACGAGAGTAGATATCATCCCTGTAGAGCTTGTGTTGGTGCAAACCGCGAATGAATCAGCGTGGGGCACATCACGATTTGCTCGCAAAGGTTATAATTTTTTCGGCCTGTGGTGCTTCAAGGAAGGCTGTGGTTTTGTGCCTAAACGTCGAACTGATGGCTCCGTGCACGAAGTTGCTAAGTTTAATAATCTTTCCCGAGCGATGTACACCTATATGCGAAATCTGAATAGACACGATGCTTATCGAGAGATGCGCGCAATAAGAAAACAGTTGCGTAACAAGATGGAGCCTATTTCGGCGATTGCTCTTACCGAAGGGTTAACGAAGTATTCTGAGCGTGGCGACGAATACATAGTAGAATTAAAACAAATGATTAGAGTTAATAAGGACCTGATGTAATGCGAAAGACAGTGTTATCGGTAATTTTGGCAATGATACTAACTCAAGCCGCGTTAGCTGATGAAGTAGAAGTTAGGTACAAAACGTTTTATAACCATGTTAAGAAGTTGGACAATGAAGATACTCAAGCTCTACAGTTCGCTTTTGGTTTTAAGCACGTTGGTACAGGGGAACTTTGCACTATACATAAAGCGCGTATAAGTACGCAAAAGGTTCAGTTGCCTTTAGTTGTGACGGCTGAAAACCGCTTCACTATTCAATCCGAAAAAGCACTTAGTTTAGCAGATGCATTTGTTGTGATAGATTTTAAAGAGCCATCTAATCAATGCGACATTTCTGTTCAGCTTGAAACAAAACCAGAATATCTAAAAGCGGAATATACCTTTGAAGAAATGCAGTTTATTTATGAACAGTACGAAGCATTCTTTAATGAAATGGGTAGTTTTTTGTCCTTTATGATGCCAAAAGTAAAAGGCTTAATGATTCAATTTGATGACAAAAATTTACGAGAAGCCAGCAAAACGGGTGAAATGATCAACGCGGGCACACTCATGCTTAACGACGAATGGTTTGAGCGTAAAAAAGGCCTGAAACTTCAGACCATTCCGTTACGCATAACCGCTATAGCATCGAAGTAAAAAGGGCTAGCTAAGTTTCTTTGACTATATTCAATTGATATGCGATTTGATGCGCTAAACGCTCAACAGCCTGACTACCTTTTTCCGCAACCTCAATTGCACGATGGAATTCTAGAATTCCTACATCATGGAGTTGAGGTTCGATAAGGATATCGGGTGGCTCACCAGCCAGTCGTGATCGAGTAACTCTGGCTTGCAGTATTTCTAATGAACTGCTCATAACCCCAACAATACCCGGCGGTGTTCTTTTATTTGGTTTAGTGTCTGGTGAAAACCATTTACTGATGAAACCATCACTGGCTCTATCCAACATTTCATCTGTTTTTCTTTGATTTTCTTCATGCTCACGTTCACATGTTTCGATTAAACGAGGACGAAAATCGGCACTTAGGTTTACAGCAATAACAAAATCGGCGCCCATATGCCTGCATTGATTCACAGGAACAGGGTTAACCACAGCCCCGTCAACCAACCATCGACCATTATGTTCTACTGGACTAAATAATGCAGGGATTGCACACGACGCTTGAATAGATTCACCCACTTCCCCTTGATTAAAGACAACCTCTTTACCGGAATACAGATCCGTTGCTACGCAAGCAAAGGGTAGCTTCATCTCTTCAAAGGTAGATGCACAAAAATTATCTCTTAGTTTGTCAAATACCTTTTGGCCACTTGCGAGTCCGCCACGTCGAAAACCGACACCAAGTAACTTGAATACCTGCCATTCGGTTAATGTATTTGCCCAAGCTTCTAGGTCATCTAGTTTTCCACTGGCAAATGCAGCACCTACATAAGCGCCAATCGAACAACCAGCGACAACATCTATTTGAACGCCAGCTTTTTGCAAGGCTCTTATAATACCAATGTGAGCCCAACCTCTTGCTGCGCCGGCACCTAGCGCAAGTCCAATCTTCATATTATTCCTTGTTATAAGTTTGCGATTTGTATTACGAGTGATTCATCAATATTGGTCGATGAAACTTCTTCGCTATTAAATTCATATTCTTTTTTAGGGGGGCTGCGATCAATAGATAGTGTGTCAAAATCGAAAAGTTGCTTATCTGCCATCTGACTCGGGCTGATATTTTGAAATGACTTAAATAGGTTCTCAATCCTGCCGGGAGTCTTTTTGTCCCAATCAGTGAGCATCGCTTTTATATTCTGACGTTGCAAGTTTTCTTGCGAGCCGCATAGATTGCAGGGGATGATAGGGTACTTATTGATCTCAGCTAGCCGCTGGATGTCTTTTTCCCTGCAGTATGCCATAGGCCTAATCACAATGTTTCGTTTATCGTCGGATAGCAGTTTAGGCGGCATTGACTTTAGTTTTGCCCCATAAAACATATTTAAGAAGGTTGTTTCAACCATATCATCCATATGGTGACCAAGTGCAATTTTAGTTGCGCCGATGCTTTCTGCAAACGAATATAAACTTCCACGACGAAGTCTGGAACACAAACCGCATGTGGTTTTACCTGTTTCAATTTTGGCTTTAACGACAGAATACGTGTCTTTATCAATAATGTAGTAGGGGATATCCCTCGACTCTAGATAGGAAGGTAAAACATGCTCAGGAAAACCAGGTTGCTTTTGGTCTAAATTGACGGCAATAACATCAAAGTGAATTGGAGCAGACCTTTTGAGACTTAGCAGTATGTCCAACATGGCAAATGAATCTTTGCCTCCACTTATTGCCGCCATCACAACATCACCATCTTCTATCATGTTGTAATCATCGATGGCTTTGCCAACGTTTCTTCGTATTTTTTTAGCTAGTTTATCGTTACTGTATTTCAGTTTTTGATCAACGCCCGCTTCTACACTCATTATGCATTCCGACAACCCATAGGCTGAATCAATTCATTTAAAACAAAAACGCAAACTTCATTTTACTCCATCGAATAACAAGAGAAAGAGAGGCGTTTACATTGTCGTTTATTTTAATGCTTGTGGGCTTGGTAAGCAATTAACAAAAAGGCGATTAGATAGTTCACTTAAGGCTTTTTATGACAAAAGCTATGGTTAGCCTGTGAATCGTTTGTTCTACTAGCGTTAATTCGCCCTTTGCTAATGCGTGATTAGTTTTATGTGCTTACTTTCAATTTGTTTTTACAATGAACGTATCACAATCTACTGAGTCAATAATAAGCTCTGCTGTATTTCCTAGTAACGCTGCGCTTAGGCCTTTTCTGCCCACTGAGCCAATAACGATAAGGTCCGCATGATAAAGTTTGCAAATGTGAGGGATTATCTCCTCAGGTAATCCTTCCTCAACGTGCACGTTGGCATCATCGAGTTTGTATTTATCTGACAGTAATTTCATTTGTCTCAGATGTATTTCTTGCACCGCTTTATTGTATATTTCGGGCGAAAAACTGGGGACTTCAATCGTAACCTGTACCGGCGCGCTAGCAAATGAATTCGCGAAGTGCAGATCAGCATCAAGCAATTTTGACAAACCATAGGCAGTTTCAGCCACTTTATCACTCAAGTACACATGTGCGTCATCTTTAGCCGAAACACCAATTGAACTCAACACAGTAGGCTTCTTTGACCACTCGCGAGGCTTTACTAAGAGAACGTCCACAGATGAGTTTCTAGCGATATGCCAATCAGCTGCAGTGAAGAGACTTGAGGAGAGTATGCCGTGCTCATTAGTCGCTTTTATAATTAAATCACAGTCATATTCATCACACGATTCTATTACCGCTTCATGTAACTTTTTGTGCCAAACGACAACTACATCAATGTTGATATTACTCGTTGGCTTTAGTTGCTGTATTTCAGCCTCTATTTTTTCTTTTTCTTGTTCAACCATCACTTGTTTGATATCGCTGCGTTCGCCTTGATTCAGCACAGCGACCATGTCGTAAGATTTATCATAGATACAAGAAAGCACAATTATTGTAGCGTCCGTCTTGTGTGCAAATAGCAATGCACGTATCAACGGAGTCTGTAGTTTAAGAGTGGGATCGGCAACGGCGAGTATTCTTTTACATGTAAACATGAATTTCTCCAACACTGATATGTCAAATTGTAGTGTGGATTCTTTTTGGGCAATGTACCAGAAGACTGATTGCTTTAGATCAAACAATCATCAGAAAAACCCGCATTGGCTGAGCTCTGTCTATTGTTTTAACATAAAGAGCCCAGTAAACGAGGGATAATCTGTAGTAACTTTTTAGCGCTAACAAAGGTTGGTAAAGTTAATTTCCATATCGGGCAAACGTTGTCGAATACCATCAAAATTGATGATGGATATTAATTTTCCATCTACTTTTATTAGCTCTTCTTTTTGAAAGCGAGTTAATAATCTACTGATAGTTTCAACCGTTAAGCCAAGATAGTTGCCAATTTCATTTCTGGTCATGGATAGGTTGAATTGCTTTGCTGAGAAACCGCGTTCCTCAAACCGCTGAGATAAGTGACTCAGGAAGTGCAGGAGCCGTTCTTCTGCGCTGCGCTTGCTCAAAAGCATCATTAAATCATGGTCATGTTTAATTTCAGCGCTCATGAAACGCATGATTTGCTGTCGTAACTTTGGAAATTTTACCGACATCTCATCAAGAGTATCGTAAGGGAGTTCACATACCATCGCCGTTTCTAACGCTTGGCTAGAGCTGCCGTGCTTATTGTCTTTTAATGCATCAAATCCAATAATATCGCCAGGAAAATGAAAGCCGATAATTTGTTCAACACCATCTTTGTCGCTCACATATGACTTGAATGAACCTGACCGAACTGCATACAACGAGTGAAAATCATCGCCATGGCGAACTAGTTTGTCGTTTTTATGTAGTGGTTTTTTACGCTCAATAATATCGTCTAACGATTCCAACTCATTTTTGTTTAAACTGACTGGCAGACATAAGTGACTAAAGGTACAGCTTTGACAGTGAATCGAGAGTTCTGGTTCTTTTGCCATTACTTACTCATAGTTAATAGTTATGTATTTAAGTATTGCGCACAACTAGGTTTAAGGTCAAGATCAAAGAGAATGCAAATAACAGCAAAGATATGATTTTTCTAGTCATTTTATGCTGAAAAATAGGGACAAGAAAACTCGCTCCTAAACTTGCTGCTAAAAGAGTAGGGAGTGTCCCTAAACCAAATGAAAACATAACGAGCGCACCTTGTATTGCTGATTCACTTGCTAGAGACCAGGTCAATACCGAATACACTAATCCACAAGGTAACCACCCCCACACCATACCGTAAAGCAATGTATATAAGGGGTTTTTGAAAGGGATCAGCTTTTTAGACAGTGGCGCAATTCTTTGCCAAAGACCTCCACCAAGTTTCTCAAGGTAAGATAAACCTTTGTACCAATCACCGATATAAAGTGCTAATAATATCAAAAATACAATACTGATAATTTGCAAAATCGGTAAGCTGGACTGGATGTTAACGGTTGCAATACCGCCGATAAAACCAGTAACTGCTCCTGCAACTGTGTAACTAAGTATACGACCAAGGTTGTATGAAAAAATATAGGGAAGTGGCGACTGCCCCTTAGGAATGGCGAAAGAAAACGCACTGGCGATGCCACCGCACATTCCTATGCAATGCACGCCGCCGGCAACACCAATGAGAAACGCCCCTAGGTAGTTAATGTCGAGCATTATTAGCTATCGTCAGTATTTGGCTTTGAATCATCGGCGCTTAGAATGCTCCTGTTTTCTTGAACATTATTTTTGGAAGCAGCATTTGTAGTTTCTTTACTAATATCGTCATCAAACAGAATGCTATAACCTTGGCGATCGAGATCTTCAAATTGATTAGAACGCACAGCCCAAAAAAAGACGACGATCGCTATACCGACAATAATAATCGCAAGGGGTATCAATACATAAATAATACTCATAATCTGTTACTCATAATCTATTACACATGATCTATTACACATGATCTACTACACATAAATAAGCATCTTAATCCTTCAGCAGGCGTGTAGAGTTGACTACCACAATGATGGAACTAATAGACATCCCCAGCGCAGCCATCCAAGGGCTTAAAAAACCCGCCATCGCTAATGGTAACACTAGCACGTTATAGGCTATTGCCCAGACCATGTTCTGCTTTATTTTACGTCGTGTTCTGCCTGCCATAGCCAAGACCAAAGAAAGAGAATCTAGTCGTGCGTTAAGCAAAATAACGTCGGCTGCGTTTTTGGCTAAGTCTGACGCATTACCTACTGCTAGCGACACATCCGCTGCCGCTAATACAGGAGCGTCATTAATACCATCGCCAAGCATCAATACTCTTTTACCTTGCTGTTGCATGGTCACTATTGTGCTTAACTTTTGCGACGGGGTACATTGTGCATAGGTATTATTAATACCTAACTTGTGTGCGACGAGGCTAACATTTTTCTCGCTATCACCACTTAATATACTTGTGTCATAGTGCTTTAATTTTTTTAGTACAGCTGCTACGTCATTCTTTATTTGGTCTACTAACCAAAATGCGGCGACAACGGCATCATTTTCAGTAAGTATCACGGTGGCATTATCAAGCTCACTAGCTAAAGTTGGGTGCCGATTTAAACCAACAAAGTTAGTTGAACCGAGTTTATAATCATGTCCGTCAACCTTACCTGAAATGCCATTACCAATGCTTACGCTAAAATCGTCAATTTGCTCGTCTTTAGTATTTATGTTGAGCTTTGCAAAGGCTTTTGCAATAGGGTGTTCGGATCTTATCTCTAATGCTGTGGTAATTGAGAGCAGTTTATCTTGCTGTAGGTCATCAGCAAACCAAGTTCGTTCGATAGAAAACTCTCCACAGGTGAGCGTCCCCGTTTTATCAAACACGATGTCTGTTATTTCAGCAAGTTGCTCGAGTGCATCGGCTCGCTTAAGCAATATGCCGCCTTTGTTTAACTTAGCCATTGCGCACGTCAAGGCCGAAGGCGTGGCCAAACCAAGAGCGCAAGGGCACGTTGCAACAAGTACAGAAATAGCGATCCAAAAAGCATTGGCACTATCTTGAAAGTACCAAAATGTGTAAGTGATAGCAGTAAATGCCAATACAATCGCACCGAAGTGACGGCTTAGTTTGTCAGCCATCAAGGCAACTTTAGGCTTGTTCGCTAGTGCCGTTTCTTGCAGCCGCAGAATTTGATTCACCATCGCATATTTAAGCGATGTAGTAACTCTAATCGTAATAACACCTAGCTGGTTGATTGTTCCACCATATACCTGTGCGCCTTGCTGTTTTTCCACAGACTCAAACTCGCCTGTTAGCATCGACTCATCGATGGTTGCTTGGCCTTCAGTTATCTCCCCATCAACGGGAATAATTTCACCTGCCTTAACTAGGACAAGGTCATTTACTTTTAACTGCTTCGCTAACACCGATTTTAGTTCGCCATCGACCCATTTCAAAGCGGTGACGGGAATATGCTTTAACATATTTGACGATATTTGGTTTGCTTTGTGGCGCGTTCTTTGTTCTAAATAGCGACTAATAAGCAAGAAAAACACGAACATACAAATTGATTCGAAATACACTTCTGCGTCAACTTGATTGATTGTAATTATGCCAGCGATATAGGTAGATAATATGGCGATGCTAATTGAAATATCCATGTTAATTGTTTTTGCTAACATCGACTTTAACGCGCTGAGATAAAATACACTGCCTGAATATAAAACAACAGGGGTAGTTAAAACAAGACTAATCCAATTGAAATAACGTGTTGTTTCAGCATCCATTTCGCCAAAGAGATCGAAATATTGCGCCATGGCCAACATCATCACCTGCATGGTCATGATGCCCGCTAAGCCTAGCTTTTTTAGATAACTTTTCTGCTCATTTTGAAATGATGCTTCATGTTTGTCAGCTTGAAAGGGAAGTGATTCATAGCCAATGGTTTTAAGCTTTCCGAGTAGCTGCGAAAGATGAATTTCATCATCATTCCATGTCACCATTGCACGCCTCGCACCTACGTTAACCGCAACCTGTTTAACGCCATTTATTTTTGCCAATTGCTTTTCTATTAGCCAACCGCAGGCCGCACAGGTTATGCCTTCAACGGTTAATTGAATTTGTTTATCTTTACCGCTATCAAAAACAAACTCCTCTTGAAGTTCAGGCTCGTCATAAACCGCAAGTTTGCTCATAGTGTTGTCGAGCGCAGAGTCACCCTTTGCTGCAGGTTCAGTCCTAAATTCGTAGTAGCTTTCAAGCCCGTTATCAACAATCGTGCTGGCGACAGCTTGGCAACCCGGGCAGCACATATTGTGTTTGTTATTGAGAATAGTAACTGGGTATTTGTCGCCTTCTAAATTTGGTAGCCCACAATGAAAGCAATCATCTTTTGAAATATTAATAGCCATTGAATATTGGCACCGTCATTATGGATTAAAACTAGTCGCTTGTGATGTGGGTAAGGTAATGGTTTTTTGGACCTTCCAACTTTCGTCAAGTGGGGTAAGTCGTAATCGCCACTTTCCCTCTACGCTGGTATTGCTCTGAGCTCGATATATTCCACTAGCGTCGGCACTTAACAACACAAAAAAATCTCTCTCTTCTAGGGTGACATGAAAAAAGTCTAACTTTAATGCCTCTCTGGTCTGCGGTGCACCTGATAAAAATTCAACGGAGATGACATCGTCCGTAATATTTATTCTAGTGCTGATACCCAGTGATTTTGCTTTCTCAATTTTATCTAACCTAGCATTAATTGATTTACCTTCTTTGTAATAATCATCAACTACAAGACTATTGGTACCATCCGTAGCGAAACTGACTACAATGCCGCCAACAATAAATGATGACACTGGGATGCAGATTAGAAACCAAGGCCAAAACTGTTTATACCAAGGCTTAACGTCTAATTCTTCCATAATGCTTTAACTCTTTTTTAACTTGCGTGAATTAACTGTGTTGTTGGTGGGGGAATATACGGGATGAGGTAAAAAAAAGCCTCGTCTATACGAGGCTTTTTTGAATCATATTTTTACTTTATTTGAGACAGGCTGTAAACATAAGCTGCAACAACATGCACCTTATCCTCACCCAATGTCTCATCGAACGCCGGCATAACGCCATTACGACCATAATAAAGGGTTTCAGTCACAGATTTTTGATTGCCGCCGTATAACCAAATATTGTCAGTCAGGTTTGGTGCACCAATCATTTTATTACCTTTACCGTCCATTCCATGACAAGCAGCACAAACCACAAATCTAGCTTTACCGGCTTCCTTTAGTCCTTGGTCAACATCACGACCACTTAAGCTTAGGGTATAGGCTACAACTTCGGCAACGCCATCCTCGCCCATGCTGTTGAGCCATCCTGGCATAGCACCGCGTCGACCTAAGATTAATGTTTCTTTAATCTTGTCTCCAGAACCGCCATATAGCCAATCATTGTCGGTAAGGTTGGGGAAGCCTGAAGCTGCACCCTTTGCGTTCGAACCATGACACTGTGCGCAGTTCTGTAAGAACAAACGCTGACCCACTTGCACCGCTTCTTCATTATTCGCTAATTGCTCAACAGGTGTTTTTGCATACTCTGCAAAAATGGGGTCAAATTTTTCATTAGCGTACTTAATCTGAAGGGCATACTCATTCCAGTTGCCGTCTTCGATGTCTTTTTGCAAAGCAAGTTTTGACTCTTCAAGTGAAAGAACACCTTGATTAGAGCTGGTCCAACCCAAAAGACCTTTATAACCACCTAAGCCTGGATACAACAGTAAGTAGGCAACACCCCACACAATGCAGATGTAAAACAGGATCGTCCACCAACGAGGAAGCTGGTGATTTAACTCTTCTATGCCGTCGAAAACATGTCCCATAGATTCGCCTTCCTTGACATCTGTGCTATTCGACAAACACCAACGTAAAAGGACGTAACAGCCTAATATCGAACCTAACGTTATTACAGATATCCAAATTGTCCAAAACATACTCATAAGTTCAAGACTCCTGATCTTTTTTATTTAAATTTTTCTTTTCTTCGTCATCGAAAACTAAGTTTGCTGCCTCATCAAAGCTTTTTTTATTGCGGCTGCTGAATGCCCAATAACAAACGCCAACGAAAGAGACGAAAACGATAACCGTAAATATGCTGCCTATAGTTCCCTGGTCCATTATTTTAAATGTGTCCCAAGTTGCTGTAGGTAGGCAATCAATGCTTCCATTTCTTTTTTGCCTTTTACTGCAGCTTCAGCACCTGCAATATCTTCATCTGTATAAGGCATACCTAGCATACGGTTTACTTCCATTTTTTTGACGATATCTTTACCATCAAGAGTGTTCTCAGCTAGCCATGGGTAACCCGGCATATTTGATTCAGGTACCACGTTTCTTGGATTCAACAAGTGAACACGATGCCATTCGTCACTATAACGCTCACCAACACGCGCTAAATCAGGCCCTGTTCTTTTGGACCCCCATAAGAAAGGGCGTTCCCAAACAGATTCACCCGCTACTGAGTAATGACCATAGCGTTCCGTTTCAGAACGGAAAGGGCGGATCATTTGGCTGTGGCAACCGACACAACCTTCGCGGATATATATATCACGGCCTTCTAACTCTAAGGCTGTGTATGGACGTAATCCCTTAACCGGCTCTAATGCTTGCTGATCAAACATTAGAGGTAGAATTTGCGCCATCGCACCAAAACTAATTGCGACTAGAATAAGGATTGTTAACAAACCAACGTTTTTTTCTAACAACTCATGTGGATTTTTCACTATCGTTCTCCTTAAGCCGCAGCAGTTGCAGTGTTATCTACAATGCTTTCTTTCGGTGCACGGATTGTGCGATAACAGTTATATGCCATTATTATCATTCCTGCTACAACGAACAAACCACCAATAAAACGCACAATATAGAAAGGCTTAGATGCCTCTAATGATTCTACGAAAGAGTAAGTTAAGGTGCCGTCTGAATTGACTGCTCTCCACATTAATCCTTGTAAAACGCCTGACATCCACATTGCGACGATGTACAAAACCACGCCGATAGTAGCTAACCAGAAGTGAACATTAATCAGCTTGGTGCTATACATTTTTGGTTGTCCGAACAAAATAGGGACTAAGTGATATACAGAGCCAATAGTAACCATTGCTACCCAGCCTAGAGCACCTGAATGAACGTGACCGACTGTCCAGTCAGTATAGTGAGACAAGGCGTTTACTGTTTTTATTGCCATCATCGGACCTTCAAAGGTAGACATACCATAGAAAGAAAGTGACACGATAAGGAAACGTAATATTGGGTCTGTTCTCAACTTATGCCAAGCACCTGAGAGCGTCATGATGCCGTTAATCATTCCGCCCCAAGAGGGTACAAAAAGAATAATAGACATAGCCATCCCTAACGACTGAGTCCAGTCAGGTAGCGCAGTGTAATGCAAATGGTGAGGACCAGCCCAGATGTATAGAGATATAAGCGCCCAGAAGTGAACGATTGATAAACGATATGAATAAACAGGACGGCCTGCTTGTTTAGGCACGAAGTAGTACATCATTCCTAAGAAACCCGCTGTGAGGAAGAATCCTACCGCGTTATGTCCGTACCACCACTGCATCATTGCATCCACTGCACCTGCATAGATTGGGTAGGACTTACCAAAGGTCACAGGAATAACCATACTGTTACCGATATGCAAGACAGCTACCGTCAGCATAAAGGCGCCTAGGAACCAGTTGGCAACGTAAATATGCGATGTTTTGCGAATAACGAGCGTACCGAAGAAGTTGATTATGTAGGCAACCCAAACTAATGTAATTAGGATGTCGATTGGCCACTCTAATTCAGCGTACTCTTTACTCGAGGTGTACCCTAAAGGCAAAGTGATGACTGCTGCTACAATAACTGCCTGCCAACCCCAGAAAGTGAAGGCCGCTAATTTGTCACTAAACAGGCGAACCTGCGATGTTCTTTGCACAATATAGTACGAAGTCGCAAACAGTGCACTACCGCCAAATGCAAAAATAACCGCATTTGTGTGAAGAGGGCGCAAACGAGAGTAAGTTAACCATGGAATATCAAAGTTTAGTGCAGGAGCAAATAATTGCGCAGCAATTAATACCCCTAATGACATCCCAATAATGCCCCAAACTACCGTCATTATTGTGAATTGTCTGACTACTTTATAATTATAATCAGGATGTACTTGGCTTGTTTCACTCATATCAATAAGTCTTCCGCGTAGAGAAAAAATAACTAAATCGCAATGTTGCTAACCCACCGTTTCTCTCTAGTTGAGTAAAGATAACAAGTTAAGTAAGCTATTGAAGTATTACATACAGATCATAATGTTTTTAAGCACAAAAAGATATATTACTTACGGTAGTCTTGATCTTCATCAATAAAGATAAGTTTATCGTTAACAAAACGTAAATTAATTAGATAAAAATGCATTCAAAACAGACACTAATACTCTTTGTAGCCCTTTTAATTATAAGCTTTTCAGGCGTATATTATAAAAATGTTAACAGTATTCACGCTCCTCAGGAAAGTTGCGATTTAAGCCTAGGAAAGTGCACATATGTATACGGAATTGATGAATTAACTGTAAATTTTTTATCTCCAATAGTAACGGAAGAAGAAATTTCACTTACTTTTGATCTACCACCACACGCCAAACTTACCGAAGCATGGGTTGAAGGGCTGAATATGTTTATGGGAAAAACACCTGTTATTGAAGAAGAGGGGCGCTATGTTACTTTTTTAGGAAGCTGCAATCTTGATAAAATGCACTGGCAACTTAACTTCAAAATTGAAGACCAAAACGGCCAAGTCACTCTGTACTCGGCCGTTTTTTATACTAGCAATTAATAAACTACATTTGAGATTGTTGATAGTTGGCCAAACCGAGCCTTTCTATGAGTCCTAGTTGTTGTTCCAACCAGTGCGCATGATCCATTTCAGTGTCATCCAATAAGATCATTAGCATGTCTCGGGTGACAAAATCTTTTTCGCTTTCGCACATTGCTATCACCGTTCTTAACTTATCTGCAACTTCATACTCAACGCGCAAATCACTTTGCAGCATTTCTGCAACGGTATTACCTACTTTATATCCAACACGGGTTTCCATGTCGGGTTTGCCACCTAAAAATAACATCCGTTCTATAAGCTTTGTCGCGTGGCTTTTTTCATCATCAAACTCGTGGTTAATGCGCTCATATAACTTATGCAAACCCCAATCAAGATACATTTGAGAATGCACAAAATATTGATCCATTGCTGCTAACTCATAACCGAGTAGGGTATTTAGCCCATCAATTACATTTTTATTGCCTTGCATATTAATCTTCCTCTACTTGAGATTGGAGGTAATTTTGAATTCCCAATTGTTCAATTTGATAAGCTTGCGTATCTAACCAGTCGTAATGCTCTTCTTCATATTCGAGAATGCTAGACAGCAGATCCCGAGATACAAAATCTAAATGCAATTCGCATAGAGCGATCGCATCTTTCATTTGAGGAATTTGTTTAGTTTGAAAGCCTGCGTCACACTTGAGCATCTCGACAGGTTCTTCACCGATATTTATTTTGCCAAGCATTTGCAAGTTAGGCAGACCTTCGAGAAAGAGAATACGTGCAATAATCTCATCTGCTTGGATCATATCTTTGATGGACTTTTTATAGCATTTTTGATTTAGGGCCTCAAAACCCCAGTTTTTAAACATACGTGCATGCAAAAAATATTGGTTTATTGAAGTGAGTTCAGTGGTAAGTACTTCATTAAGCACTTTGATGACTTCGGGTTTTCCTTTCATGTTGCTGCCTCTTTCCCCGTGCAATTGCGAACAGGATAATTTTGATTCAATACTATTATAGCTAGGTTTTGTGCAATATCAATGAAAGTGAAAAATAACCTTTAAATTTCAATGAGATAGTAAAGAGAATGATTTTCATTAAGGCTTGACTGATAGGAAATTCAAAAGTTTAATCTCGTGCATGATTAAGCATTTCAAAGCTCTCTTCAGCAAAGCCTAGACCTGCTTCAGCAAAGAAATTGAATACCTTGTCTACGCCAACGTCTAACAGTGGTTGAACTTCATCTTCATATCGAGCTATAGCCGCTATCTTCCCACTATACGCTGCGGTCCTTAGCTGATTGGTAATATTTGATGAATCCTCAATAGAAGGTAGAGCCAACAGAATTAATTCAATTTTACTGATGTCCACATTTTCCCAAAGATCGATGTTTTCACCATCGCCGAGAATAGCCTTATAGTTTTGTTCGCGTAATGAGCTTACTTTATCTAAATCTGCGTCCATCCCAGTAACGCCGGTTTCCATTAACTTTGCTAAGGTTTCAAATGCACCTCTGCCAACACGTCCCATACCGATGACAAGTACTTTAGTGTCTAATAGCTCAGGATAAACATCTTCTTGCAATGGCATCTCTGCTTGAAACTTTTTAAGTTGCTCTTTGTGATTGTTATACTTTTTGTGAGAACTCTTATAAATAGCACTAGTGAAAACAAAAGAGAATGAAACACTCAATGCCATTATGACTAACCATACGCTGTCTAATAAACCTATGCTGACAGCCACTGCGGCCACAATTAGTCCAAATTCGCTGTAATTAGACATGACTAAGCTGGACAAGAAAGACGTTCGGGCTCGGAGTCGAAACTTGGTGAGTAGTATAAAGAATAGGTAGAATTTCACCGGTAGCAGCAGCGTAATAAGTAACGCGATACCAGTAATCTCGAGAGTAGGAAGCGCTGTTAAACCTATGGTTAGGAAAAAGCCAATTAAAAATAGGTCTTTAAAACTTAACAGCGCTTTTGATAGCTCGTTCGCTTTCGAGTGTCCCGCAATTAATACGCCAAATATTAGTGCTCCCAAGTCGCCTTTGATGCCGACAAGTTCGAATAATTGATACCCACCCAAAGCTAAAATAAAACCCGATAGTGGCAATAATTCACCGTGCCCTGATTTATTTAGTAATTTGTGCAATAGCGGTACAATTGGAATAATTAAAAAGAGTGACAAGGCCCACGGTGAGGGTATTTTGCCTGTGGCGACGACCATAAATAAGACGGCGAAAATATCTTGCATTACTAAAATACCAATCGCAACTTTGCCGTGGCGAGTTCTGCTTTCCCCACTTTCTTCTAATATTTTTACCACACAAACTGTTGAGCTGAAGCTAAAGGCGAAGCCAATCAGAGCCGCCGTTGCCGGCTCCATATCCGTAAAATAAGGCAGACCAATCAAACTCAGCAACAAAAATACTGCACTAATGAACGCTATCCATATAGTAGTGTGCAGAATGCTGCTTAACCATATTTCCCGTTTTAATAAATCTTGAACGTTTAGCTTTAGACCGATCGTAAACAACATAATTGTAATGCCAAGATCTGCGATCTCTTGCAGGCTACTGTTATTTTCGATTCCCCACGCGTTCAACACAAAACCAGCAATAAGATAGCCAATTAACGGAGGTAAGCTCAACAACTTGAAACCAAATCCAAATGTAAAGGCAAGTAATAAGTAGATATATTCCATCGTTGTATTATGTTCTCAAATTATCGTTCAATAAGGGATGTGAAATAGCGCCACAAAAAGCAGGCGCAAGAAACTTAAGTACTTCGCTCTAAAAAAAATAGAATATCCTTAGATACTCTGCGCACATCTTCAACCATCGGCATATGACCCAAGTCCTCGTAGATGTAGGTTGTTGAGTCTAAGATATTTTGCCATACAATATAATCCTCAACAGGCATGAGTTTATCATTGACTCCCCAAATGAGCATTACGTTGGATGCCTCAATTTCATGCCTTGTGTCAAAGAAATCGTCAGGATTAAAGAAATTCCGAAACATATGAACATATTGTTCACGTTTACCAATAAATTTATTGGCAATGGCACGCAAAATAAATTTAGGCAAATAGGGAGGCTTGGCCATAATTAAGTCGTAAAAATAAAAAAAGTCAGCTTCATTATAGTGGTTGAATGGATTTTGGTTCGTCTTGGCCATTTTTAATGAAAAGTCAGAACGTATACCAGCAGGGTCAATTAATACTGATTTAAGAATACGCTCGGGATAACGTTCTAACATTATGGCCGTCATAAGGCCTCCCATACTGTTACCGATAACATGAAATTGTTGGATATTTAAGTCATCAATCATATTAATTAAAAAGCGCACTTGTTCGTGTGCTGAATAATTATCAGTTGGTCGGTATAAAACCTCGCCGTGACCCAAAAGGTCAGGGCAGAATAATTGGTATTCTTTGTTTAATCGTTTACAAATTCGATTCCAAATATACTTATCAGCACTAAAGCCATGCAGCAAAACGACTATCGGTTTGCTGTTGTCGAACTTTTCTACATTGCTTAAATAATGCGTTTGTAAATTAAACTTTTCATTCCAAGTCGAATAGTGTTTTAGGTTGGCAATTTTGGCCTCAAACTTATTTGCTGAATTGTATATAAAATTAGCCAGTACAAATGCAGAGTCAAATTTAAGGATTAACAAGCAAATAATAGCGAGAGCGATGAGAATGAAAAGTGTAAAAGAAAAATCCATGGTCTACGTTTACCAATAATTAAATGCGTGGTTTAGTATCTAACGATTTTAACAATTAATCGAGGTTTTGCTATTATTTAAAGGACAAACAACTGATTTAATTAACATTAAGCGTATTATGCTATTTTTATTACTGGGCATCTTTGTGTTTACTTTGCACAGAGAGTATCGTTTAATGGCCGCCGCGTTGTACAGGGAGTACAGCTTGAAATAGCAATACTCAATCGTTTTTTTAGGAAATAATGTGACTGACTCCCAAAAGCAAGACAGTGAATTCAAACAAAAAACAATCTCAAAGCTTGTATTAATCATCATTGCAGTTTCGGCAATGGGATTGCCACTTTCTTTGTATGCTTGGCTAAATACAGGCTTTCACAATTTGTATCTTGTACATTTTGTGTTTATTGCCGTTGCCATCTCATTCTACTTTCGGTCTTCCATAAAAACGGTCTCATTAGATACGATGCTTGTTGCTATGTTTCTATCGTTTATATTGTTAATAGGCGCCTATGAATATGGCTTCTCTAGTGGGCTATTAGCATTACTTGTTACGGCAACTGTTGTTATTGCAATGATGCTAAATACTAAAGTATCCATTGCATACGGCGCGATAATGGTGGCTGTTGTAATCACCACATTGTTATTTCTTACTAAAAAGACATTTATGCCATTAGGAAATGAGATGGAAACGCAGGTTTTAATCACTGCGTCTGTATTTTCAACCTTTTCAGTCTTTATTAGCTTTACCATTATAGCTGTCTTACTTATTGATTCTCGAAATTCACTGCATCGTTCTCTGACTGAACTGGACGAGCAAGCCAAAAAGGTTGATTATTTAGCGAATCATGATCAACTTACGGGTCTTAGTTCAGCTCGACTTGCACAAGAACAGCTTGAGTTGACCTTAAATATGGCAAAACGACATGAGTTTAAAGCGGCAATATTGCATATTGATATAGATGAATTCAGATGTATTAACGATGCGCTTGGGCGCGATGCTGGTGATTATGCACTTAAAGAAGTTGCCAAAAGAATAAGGGAGCTAATTAGAGATACGGATATAGCATGTCGGCAAGGTGGCGACGAATTTTTAGTTATTTTGCATTACCCAGTGTCTTTAGAAGCTTGTGACGTTATATGCAAGAGACTCATAGCGGCATTTGATCAACGCGTTCCTTATACAGACCACGAAATTAAAATTAATCTGAGTATTGGCATCGCAATATATCCAGATCATGGCGTGACACAGTTTGAGCTAAGGACTAAGGCCGAGAAGGCAATGCATAAATCAAAAATTAACCAAAAGCACAACTATACTTTTGCTGAGTAAGTTAGTTTAGTTTATTTTTTTGCACAAATAGTTCAAATTCTCCTGGCGCAAGGGGGGGTGAGAATAAATAGCCCTGACCGTAGTCGCAATCAACAGCAGTTAATAAATCACGCTGCTTTGCGGTTTCTATACTTTCCGCTATCACCTTCACATCAAGCTAATAAAAAGCAAAGGCATTACTTCATTACTCATACCCAGTAGCAGGTCTTCGGTTATTTTTTTAGAGGAAAGCATGTTATAGAGCGGTCACTTCGTGAAAGGTTAGACAATATTTTAAACAATTAGAAAATGGTGATTGGTGATTGGTGCCAGCATGGTAATAATATTTTTATGTGTTTGGACTCTTTATCGACTATATATTTATTAAAAATTTGGGTTGGTGCAGAAATTTCCTGCTTGCAGAGTAAAACAATCAGTTTAATATACGCGCTTAAAAGAATGCCATGCCGTAATTTTGCTGTTACCTAAGAGGTCTTAAATGAACGTATTTCAAAGTATCTATGAAAATGACAGCTGGTCCGTTGACTTAGATCTCAATCTAAAGACCCAACTCGTATTGTTGTTCGGAAATAGAGAGCTGATTGCAGACAAGACACTCTACCAGCAATTAAGCACGAATTTTCCAAACGCCTCCTTGGTAGGCTGCACAACAAGTGGCGAGATCCAAGATGCAGAACTGCACAATGAAACTCTATGCTTAACCGCTATAGAATTTGTAAACACACAAGTTAGTGTTTGCAGTCATTCTGTTACTGAATCCGACACTGCCTTTCAACTGGGCCAAGACTTAATAAAAAAGATGCAGCCCACGGGCTTAAAACACATCTTTTTAATTTCAGACGGGCAATTAGTGAATGGAACAGAGTTAATAGACGGTATTATCCCGCATTTACCCGAAAACGTATTAATCACTGGTGGCATGGCAGGCGATGGTTCTAGGTTTCAAGAAACGGTGGTGTGGCATAACAATCGAATAGAGCCTGGATTAGTAGTCATGGTTGGACTGTATGGCGATGACCTAAGTGTAGGTCATGGACATCTTGGTGGGTGGCGTGAGTTTGGCCCTGAGCGAGAAATCACCAAATCAACAGACAACATTCTATATGAGTTAGACGGAAAACCTGCATTAGAATTATATAAGCAATTTCTTGGCGAACACGCAGAAAACTTGCCGGCGTCAGCGCTACTTTTTCCTTTGGCGATGAAGCGCACTGGCGAAGGAGAAACAGTCGTGCGCACGATTTTGAATATTGACGAAGAAAATCAAAGCATGATTTTTGCCGGAAATATGCCTAAGGGGGCTACTTGTCAACTTATGCGTGCCAATTACCATGATTTGGTCGATGGGGCTCAGGGCGCAGTCTCTAAATCACTTGAAACCATGCCAGATATCGAGCCTGAGCTGGCTATTTTGATTAGTTGTGTTGGTCGACGATTGGTACTAAATCAACAAACCGAAGAAGAATTAGAAATTATTCAGGAAATTCTTCCTGATACCTGCAAGATGACCGGCTTCTATTCATATGGTGAAATTTCACCGATCGTGCCTTTCGGTCGTTGTGATCTGCACAATCAAACGATGACAATTACCTTGTTTTCGGAGAAGAAAAAAACTGAGAACAATGCCTCTAAGAACAATGCCTCTGAGAACAATGCGTCCGAAAACAAAGCGTCTGAGAATAGCTTTGATTAATTTGCATAAGCTGCTCCAGCGACAAATAAAGCGGAATAAAAGTGTCGTAGAAATATCAGATGAAAACACCTCATTTTATTCATCTATTTCCGACACATACATACAATATGAACAAGAAATAGGAATATTGGAACGTTCACTATTTTTGACTTCAGCCGAACTTAACGAACGTAACACGCTGTTAAAGTCTCAGCTAGAAGAGCTCACTGAAACCAAAAATCAATTGCAAGAGTCACTGCTTGTTGTTAATGCGACCTTTGATGCTACCGGCGAAATAATATTAGTCTATGATGTTGTAGGTAATTTGGTTTCAATCAACCAGATGGGGCAGGACTTTTTTGCTGAACACAATATTTTTGATTTGCGCGTTTGGACCGGATTGATGGCGGTTTTTAAGTTGCCAAGACAAGCACAAAAACTAATAGACAGCCTAAAAGAAAGTCCTCTTCAGCAACTTGCGGGCGTTATAGAGGTATCAAATAAACTTATCTATGAATACCGCTCGTTACCACAAATTATCGACGACGAATTGATTGGTCGAGTTTGGTGTTTTAAAGACGTTACGCAGCAAAAAATCACTGAAGACCTTATTCAACATCAGGCATACCACGATGCGTTAACAGGTTTACCAAATCGGACACTTCTTTTAGATAGAGTAGAGCACGCTTTGACGATAGCAAAACGTGAAGAGCAGCAAATAGCGGTCATATTTGTCGATTTGGACAATTTCAAGAGAGTCAACGATACTGAGGGACATAAGGCGGGCGACGAATTATTAATTCTGCTAGTCAAACGCATTAAGTCACGACTGCGTGAACAAGACACGCTGGCCCGTTTAGGCGGTGATGAATTTGTTATATTGCTGGAAGGTGTTGCGGCGACAGAAGATGTCAGTGAGCTATGCAAAGAACTATTATTAATATTAAACAAGCCTTTTATTATTAATGGTCGTCAGCACTTTGTTACTCTCAGTCTTGGCATATCATTATTCCCTGAACACGACCTTAATGCCGAACAGTTAATTCTGAAAGCCGACATGGCAATGTATAAAGCGAAACAAGAAGGTAAAAATACCTTTGAGTTATACAACGAAAAGCTAGAGTCTCAAGCGTTTTTGCAGGTTAAAATCGAACGAGAGTTGAGGGAGGCATTAGACTCAAAGCAGTTAGAAACCTATTTTCAACCCAAAATTGACGTGGTGTCGGGCAAGATAGTTGGTGCAGAGCTGTTAATTAGGTGGTTCAAATCTGACAAGAGCAGCGTTTCACCCGATATCTTTATTCCCATCGCTGAATCCACCGGTTTAATCACTCAAATAGGCAAGTTGGTCATTGATTCTGCGTTTAAGCATTTAAAATACTGGCATTCTAAGGGGATCGAAAATTTAAAACTGGCAATTAATTTATCGGTTATTGAGTTTCAAGACCCAGGCGTTATTCAGCACATAATTGATACAATGGACGAAGTGGACTTGCCAGGAGATAACCTGATTATTGAATTAACCGAATCAATATTTATGGAAGACAAAGATAGGATACGACGCATAATGGATCGATTGCGCACTCGCGGCGTTTCGTTCGCGTTAGATGATTTCGGAAAAGGCTATTCTTCATTCAGCTACTTGCAAATATTACCCATTGATTATTTAAAAATTGATAAAAGTTTTTTACAAGGTGTTACCAACAACAAACAAAGTGCCGCGATCGCAAGAACCATTATTGCCATTGGTCATAATCTTGAGTTGGAGGTTATTGCAGAGGGGATTGAAGACCAAGCAACGCTGGATTACGTCACAAATGAGGGCTGCTCTATGGCACAAGGTTTTTTCTTGCATAAACCAATGAGTAGCGAAACATTTGAGCAATTGATATTCGAGCAGTTTGCAAATACGCAGTAGGGACTAAAGTTAACATGGCTAAGCCGAATAAAAAGGCGCCTGAATCTTCCGTAGACGTCTTTTGCAATCAGTGTAAAACCCAGCTCTTCAAATATCGCAAAGGCGGAAAAGGCTCGCTGCTTAAATGCTTCAAGCAACGTATTACTAAAGACTATACGTTGCAGCCTTGCACTTGCCCTAGTTGCAATGCCATTTTTGCTAGAGAAACCTTAGTTAGAGGTACGCCTGCATTCAAAATTATAGGTGGTAAAGTTTTTAGTAAGTAGCAGGCGTTTGCTTTTTCATTATCAGCATGATTTAAATTCAGCAAAATCAACATCAGTTGAATACGGTAAGTACATCGTTTATTCTTCTTATCCCGCTAGTATCTAACATATCACTGGAACTAATAATGACAGATCGCTCTCTTCGCCTGCTGCTGGATTTTGATGCCTGCGCTCAAAGAGATAATGGGCAGGCCTCAGTATTTCTGCACAGACGCGATCGCAAGTTTGCGCTAACCTGTGAAGAGCAAGGTATAAAGCCCACACCAAAGCGTTGGATAGATTATGTAAACCGTTTCAGTGAGTCTGATTCTGAGCAAAACCAATCAAGCCAAATGCTTAGTTTCTGGAGGAGAGTCAACACCGGCTTCGTGTTGTTAGGCACTATATTAGGGGTATTTAGCATGATCGGTTTGTTGTTCTATGACGGCGGTCAACGTATCAATGTTACGTTTATTGTCGCCTTCGTTGCTCTGCAGCTGTTATTGGCGATATTAACTACGATTCAATCACTGGTCGGCTGGCAGCCATGGCGCTCAGTGGTAGCGCGCTTTGCCAAAAATTTACAGTCCGACGTGTTATCTAAGCTACAGCCCGTGATGATGGCGCGAGCTGCGCAACTAGGAGGCGCATGCTTTGCGATGGCGGGTTTATTAAGCCTGTTAGTGATGGTGCTATTGCAAGATCTCGCCTTTGGCTGGAGTACAACGCTTGAAACTGATGCCAAAACTTATCATGCAATGATTGCCACGGTAGCTGCGCCGTGGGCTTGGATTTGGCCAGCAGCGGCCCCTGAAATTGGCTTAGTTGAAGCAACGCGTTTTTTTCGAGCTAGTGCCGGACAAGAAAACGTCAATCCAGCGCTATGGGGTCAATGGTGGCCCTTTATTGCTATGCTTTGGACAACCTGGGCGCTGCTGCCTCGTTGTATTCTTTATCTACTCGCCGAAGTTTTGATCACGCGCAAGGCTGGTAAATTACTAAGCAAGCATCCGGCTATGCGGGCGTTGCTGTATCGTATGGAAACCCAAACGCTAGATACAGGCAATGATCACAATGATGCTACAGATTTCCCCGATCTTGAAAATCGATTACCCCTAACACCATTGCCTAAAGCTAATATCGTGTTGACTTGGGCTGGCGCCGGAGACGCTGATTTACCATCCTTGCTTACTCAGGCGAAAAGTACGCAGGTAAAAAGTACGCAGGCAAAAATAGGTGGTCGATCTACGCTACAAGAAGATGAAGCGACTTTACAACAAGTAGCCAAGCAATTAATGAACGAGTCGAACCGCTGCGTTCTTTTGGCAACTCGCTGCTGGGAACCTCCTACAGGAGAGTTGGAAGACTTCATCAATAGGGCAAAAGAGCAGTGGCCAAAAGGTGCACGTATTGGTTTAGTACCCCTGGCTAATAATATTGAACGTGAACCTGAAACCCATCAAATTCAACAATGGCTAAGGTTTGCATCCCGAATTCCCGCAGGATTTGTGACAGTTAGTGTTGCAACTTCAGAATACGCTAGTCCAAATACTCAAGAAGGAACTAGAGCATGACAAGCGCACCGAATTTTGCCGTTGTGGGCCATCCAAACAAAGGTAAGTCGAGCATAGTGGCAACACTTTCACAAAATGATGCCATTGCAATTGCACTAGAGCCTGGTACTACACGAGTGAGGAATGCTTATCCATTAAGTGTTGACGGCGAAACGCTGTATACATTAATTGATACCCCGGGTTTTCAGAGACCGAGACGAGTATTGGAATGGCTTCAGGCCCACAGTGTTTCCGCCTCTGACCATAGCGAAACATTACGAGCCTTTGTTGTTCAGCATGCAGACGACAGGCAATTTGTTGACGAATGCGAGCTGCTTGCGCCGTTAATTGAAGGTGCCGGCATAATCTATGTTGTTGATGGGTCTGTCCCCTATAGCGCAGAGCATGAGGCGGAAATGACCATCTTGCGATGGAGTGGTCGACCGAGTCTGGCGTTAATTAACACTATTGGCACCGACGACTACAGTGATACTTGGCAGGCGGCATTGGGGCAGTTCTTTCAAGTCGTTCGTAAGTTTGATGCGGTGCATGCTCCGTTCAAGCAACATCTGAGCCTGTTGAAAGCGTTTGGTCAGCTTGAACCTGAGTGGGAGCAAACGATGGAGCGAGCCACACATTATTTGTCGAAACAGCGTGAGCAAAGGCAAAGACAGTCGGCAGCTATTATAGCCAAAGGATTGACCGACATGATGTGTTACCAAGAAAAGCGTACGCTAACAAATGATGATTCCAATGATACAAGTGATAACCACCTAGCAGAAAAGCTGCGGACAAGTTGGTATCAGCATCAGCGCGATAGGGAGCAAAAGCTTCGTATAGACATAGAGCACTTGTATCAACACAAGCGTATTCGAAGGCAGGAGGCTGAACTCGAATGGCACAGTGATCACGACTTATTCTCGGAAGATAGTCGCAATCACTGGGCAGTAAGTCGCCGCTATTTAGCCACCGCTGGTTTTGGCGCTGGTGCAATAGGCGGTGTGGGCATTGATGCTTTGACCTTCGGTACTTCCTTTGGGACCGGCGCTTTGCTGGGGGGCTTACTTGGCGCTGCTGGAAGCTATTACTACGGAGGAAAGTTACTTCTGCCGGCACTCAAAATTGGTTTGTTAAGCAATGGTCTCAAAACGGCTACTTTTGGTCCAGTACAAGACAGCCAATTTGCTTATGTAGTTTTAGGTCGAGCGGTCGATCACTGGTGGCATATTAGTCATAGAAATCATGCGGGACGCGACTTGCTAGATTTGGCGCCAGGCGACAGTCATTGGATAGAAGGCTTAGATAAAGAAAGTAGGCGAGTTATTCAAAAAGTGATGGATAGAAGCCGTAAACTGAAGACTGTAGATGAGAGCCTGCAGCATAAATTTCACAGAGCTCTAGAGCAATGCATATCTGTTTACGAAACTTGGCGTTTAACTAAAGTATAAAATTAATCATTTTTTAGATTAATTTTTTGACTTTTTCGTAATACTGACGACACTAGCTAAGGCATCGGCTAGAATAGAATGGACGCCACACATTACGCCATGTGACTTAAACCCTGCTTTTTTGTGTCGTGGTAACGTGATATTAGATAATTATATTTTGCCATTTAAGGGAATACTGTGACCAACATTCAGCATATTGGTATCTTTACCTCAGGCGGTGATGCGCCGGGTATGAATGCTGCGCTATTTGCGGTGGTAAAAACTGCTGAGAGTCAGGGTATAAAGGTCAGTGGTATACTCAGAGGATTCGAAGGTCTCATTGATGATGACTTAACTCTGCTTCATTCTCATGAATTACAAAAACAAATGCATCTAGGCGGCACAGTCCTTAAAACTGCTCGTAGTGAACGTTTTATGACTACCCAAGGACAACAGACTGCTATCCAAACCATTAAAAAAAATGCACTTGATGCACTTATTGCTATCGGTGGTGATGGTACTTTTCGGGGGATGTTGTCGCTATCAACTATCAGCAACATTCCTTTTATTGGCATTCCCGGCACAATAGATAATGATATCGCAGGGACTGATTACACTCTGGGATTCGATTCAGCCGTCAATACAGCGATAAAGTGTATTGATAATATTAGGGATACGGCAGAGTCCCATAATAGGCTGTTTCTAGTTGAGGTGATGGGACGTGACTCTGGCTATATCAGCATTTACTCAGGACTGAGCTGCGGTGCGGATTCGATACTTATTCCTGAGAGCGCAGAAGATCGTAATTATCTTTTAAACAAAATTAAGAATTATGAAAGCGAAGATGCGTTTATCGTGGTAGTTGCTGAAGGAGATGAGGTAAGCGTTGAGCAATTATCTTCAAAAATAAAAAGCGTAAACGCTCAAATCGATTTACGCATCACAAAGCTCGGGCATATTCAGCGTGGCGGAAACCCTTCGGCTCAAGATCGTATGTTAGGAATAAGGCTAGGCGTACTTGCAACCAACGCCCTTATTCAAGGCGAATCGAATAAGATGGCTGGAATTCGCAATAATAAACCGACTTTAAGCTCCTTTGAGGCTAATATAAAAGAGCACATTATCACTGCTGAGTTGCAAGATCTTTTAACATTATTCTGCAAGTAGGGACCTTGGTTTTTTCTTAGCCAGACTATAAACCCCAAATAGCAAAGCTGCGATACATACTCCGACAAACGCAATGCCCATATCTTTTTGAGCATCCCAAATATCACCTTGCGTGCCTAAATAAGAAACTCCTTGTTCTGCAAAGAAAATGTCAGCAAATTGCCATTCAATGACTTCGTATATTGCACTTACAGCAAGAACTAGAGCCACCGGAAAGGAGAAGGAGATACCTTTGGGGTACTTCAACCATTTTGAGAAACATTCCCACATAGGGTAAAAAAGTAAAAAGCCGAAGTTAAAATGAACAAACCGGTCATATTGGTTTCTAGGAGAATCGAAGACATCCTGGAAATAAAATCCGAGTGGATTTTCAGCATAAGTATATTGCGAACCGTAGACGTGCATGCACAGAAAAGTGCAAAGTAAAAAATAACTAAAGTTGTTGAATTGGTAAACCTTATAAGTACTAATTAAAAAAATTAGCGAAATGACAGTTAGAGCGTTTTCAATAAGCCAATTTTCAATATTGGTAGTGTTGATGAGCGAATTTGCCCACACCGTGTGAATAACTAAAGATTACCAATAAATCCTGACGATAGAGCAGGCTTACTGTTAATAATGGTAGGTTTTACTTTATTCTTTATTTATTAAAGATTACCAATATAAATTTTATAATTAAAGATAACCAAAATAAATTAGCTAGCAATTAATTCGTTGTACACTTATTATACAGTTAGGTGTGAGCAATTAGAGCTTAAATATGCCAAGGTCAAGAGTCATTCTTGCGGATGTTCATGAATCGTTATTAGACACATCCTGTTGGCCTATGCCAAATGTGGATGCACTGTCGCCACAAAATCAGAAGATATTTTATGCACGATATCATTCGGTAATTGATTATATTCAAAAAATAGACTTGAAATCGATCGAAGCAAAATATGGCATAGATAAATCAAACATAGTTAAATACGTAAAACGGTGCCTTGAGAAAGATGAGAATTACTGTATTCAAGGATTCCAAGCGTTAATACCTCAGCGAAGATTAAAAAAGTACATAAGGAAAGCGGAGTCAAATATTCCCTTTGGAACATCTCAAGGCTTGTCAGGTGCGTTTCATCAATTGCTAGCTAAATATCCAGAATTAGAAAAACAAATTCATTTCTTAATATTTAAAAAATATAAAAAACATCACATCCATCAAAGTCGAGTGTCGATATCAGATGTTCACCTTAAGTTTCTAGAGAAATGCAGAGAACTCAATTTACAAACAAAGGGAGAATATCCTTTTAATACATCGTCATTGGGAATTGTTTCTCTAGGCAAATATGTAAAACAGATCCTATCTGAAAACGCTAGTTTAGCGGCAAATTATTTTGGTAAGGAGTATGAGACAAAAATGACGGTTGGTACTGGCACAAATAGACCAGTTTTCTGCGTGTTAGACAGAGTAGAGTGTGACGCCCATAAAATCGATGCAGTGTTTTGTCTATTAGTACCATCACCATTTGGTGACATTGTTCCATTAATTGTTGAAAGAGTTTGGTTAATTACAACGCAAGATGTAGCGAGTAAAGTTATTTTGGGTTATCACTTATCTTTGCGAAAAGAAATAAATAAAGACGATGTATTGAGATGTATTGCAAATTCCGTGACGAAATGGCAACCGGTTGAGGCCGATTATTTGAACTATCAGGATAATGGAGGCTTCCCTTCAGGGATGGGTAAGGACTATACAGGCATCAAATGGAAAGAGCTAAGTGTGGATGGGGCTATGGCAAACCTTTCTCAAAAAGTTCATGACAAACTACATATTTTAATGGGAATTAGCCCTGTTGTTTTGCCAAAAAGGAATAAGGATGACCGTCCATTTGTCGAGCGATTTTTTAGAACTTTAGAAACCCGCGGTTTTCATAAGTTACCTAACACAACAGGCTCTTCTTCAACTGATTCACTTCGAGACAAACCTGAAATAAAAGCATGTAAGTACTTCATTCAACTAGAGGAAATACATGGATTAATAGATTGTATGATCGCTGACTATAATGGGACGCCGCATTCTAATATTGGCCGCCGGACTCCTTTAGAGTATTTTAAGTTTAAAGTAGATGCAAAACTTGGTGATATTGCTTATGTAGATGATCAAGTAGCAAAGTCATTGTTGTTGGAATCTAAAAATGTGACCGTCAAAGGAAATCAGGCGAAGGGCATAAGACCATACATTAATTTTGAATACACGAAATATTCCTCACCACTTTTTAACTCTTTTTATTCGCTTTGTGGTAAGAAAATATCTATTCAATTTAATGTTGATGACCTAAGAACAATAAAAGCTTTCTTTCCAGATGGCTCTGAAATTGGGTCTCTATCACCGTCCCCTCCATGGCATCTTTATCCACATTCAATTTATGTAAAACGTGCGATTTTTTCTTTAGTTAACAAAAAGCATTTAATTCTCTCTCCAAACGTTAATCCCGTAGAGACATTTCTAAAGTATCATGAAGAGCAATTAAGCAATAAACGCAAGGTAAGCAACGCGTATATAGAGGCAAGAAGAGACTTTACAAATGCATTTGATGAAGTCAAAGCGGGCACCAATAACTTGCATAATGCGAATATTAGATTAAGAGAAATAGAAGCGGCAAACATTACTAAAAATAGTCTTGGTCAAAATACAGAAATGTTGCCACCAAAACGGAAAGCGAAATGCTAGAAAATAAAGACTACAATATGCATCCAGTTTATTTAGATGACTATGCCGTCTACACACCATCTATAGATAGGTTTTTCAATCAGATTACCGTTTGGGTTGATAACATGGTTCCCGGTGCTTACATCTATGGACGACCAAGATTAGGGAAATCACGATCTATTCGATATTGGTTAAATGACTTACTAGATGAGTATTATTGTGGTCATACAACTTTATATAGGATGCAGTATAAATTGTTTCAAAACAGCACGGAAAACAATTTTCTTGAGGAATTAGTTTCAGCTGTAAAAGGACCAAATACTAGTATAGGAAGGGCAAGGTCAAAAACTCTAAAATACGATGCCATAGCAGACCATATAATAACTGAAGCCAAAGAAAAAAAATCAAACAAAGTAATATTTGTCATTGATGAAGCTCAGAACATACCAGAAATAGGTTACCGGTGGTTATGTAATTTCCAAAACCAATTAGACGAATTTGGTATTCGAATAACGTTTCTTTTAGTGGGTTCAAATGAATTATCACACCAAAGTACTGCGTTCAGAAAAACTGGGAATGCACAAATTATTGGCAGGTTTATGCTTCACAGCTCTAAATTTCATGGGGTGTTGTCGTTGGAAGAGTTGAGATACGTTTTAGATGGCTATGATACAGACAGCGAATGGCCCAAAGGTTCTAAAACATCTTTCACAGCATTTTTTTTCACTAATGCATATCAAAATGGTTTTCGTATGAGTTCATATGCCGATGTTTTTTGGAATATTTATACAGAACAATTCCCAGGTAAATTGGGCGATTTAGAAGTGCCGATGGAACATATTGGTAAAGCAATAAATTTCATTTTTAGGCGATATGGCAACGACATAGAATCAGATATACAACTTTCTGAAAACAACATTAAAGAGGCGATAAATCATACTCAATATTCCGAATACATGGCTACTGTTTGGTAAAATATGCTGATCATAAACGGTTTGGGCGGAAAATCTACCAAAGCACGAAGGATTGCATGGTCTAGTAACTTCATTAAACCAGAAGAGTCACTTTGGTCTATATTCAATAGATTTAACTATATTAATCGCTTCAGAAAAAGTGAATTTAAAAGCTACATAGGGATTGAAAAAGGCGAAAGCTTTTCTATGGACTTATTTTCGGTCGGCTATATTGTTGATAGTTCAGACTCACCGACTGGTTTTCGTTATTCTAAATTTCTAATCAAAGAACTCGGCTTAAAGAATTTTAATGCGAGTACTATAAGATATAGTGAACGCGATCATTTTTTGTTGTCCCCAGATGTTGAACATCTTCGTTTTTGCCCAGTATGTATCACCTTAAGTTTTCATTCGGTTGTTTTTCAATACCCACACATATTCAAATGTCCAGTTCATGATATTCAACTACAATCTCGATGCCCAAAGTGTAAAAGCTCAATAGAAGTCGATTGTAACGAAAATTTGTTTTCAAAAAGTTACTGTTGTACCAAGTGCAGCGCTCCGTTAGCACAAAGAAAAAACATTCTAAATGTCGAGGAACAAACTTGTTTTTCGAACAATGAACTTAGCTCTTTTTGGAAGATTCGACGTTCAATTAATTATAGCTGCAAAAACCGCACGGCTTATTTCTTTAGATATTGTGGTGGAAATCGAAAGACTAACAAAATAGATTACTGGCCTGATTTTTTGGAGCTTATGGCGCAAGACTATCAGGCTTCGAAAAGCAACTTGGTGTACGAAGTTGAGGCAGATGAGAATCACTTTGTTTGGAATAATCTTTTTAAGGAAAGGAATAATCCAAAGTCGATAATTAAAGTGTTTGAAAGGGGTTGGTATAGAATCGTTGCAAGAAATAAACAAGAATTGGAGTCCCAATTTGATATTCGTTTGTCTCAAAGTGTAGTTTCGGAAGCGAGGCTTATATTTATTACAATTTTGGAACGTCACAAATGGTATTGTGAGGATAAGGGGATTGTCGAATTCGAAAGTCTGCTATATGGCGATGACTCCAATAGGGGAGATAAAATGTACTTCGGACACGATTTAATCACGTGCAATCTGGAGGAGTTAAGACACCCCATTTGTCTTGCCGCATTTAAAATAGTCCTGCTCGCCCTTGCCTTAGAGTGCATAATAGTTTCATATTGCGTGCACAAAGAAAAAAGGAATTTGTCTTGGGTAAAACGTCTTCACAATACACGTTTACCATTTGTGCCGACTTGCTTCTTCTGTTGTCGAAATAAAAAACTGACTGTAACAGCCATTTTAAATAAAAATGACGTCAAATTGTTTATGGCAGATTATATAGAGAATATCGACAAATATACAACGCATCCAATGGAACGAATTAGGTGAAATTCATGAAGAACATAACTACGTAGACTCCTACTAAAATGTCCCGAATTACCCAAGTGTCATTTTTTAATCCATTCTCAGAAAAGTATGATTAAATTGTATTAGTCTCGACTTAATCTGACATTTCACTTGAAAAAGTGAGAGTTACCCGTTTTGATAAAGGTGTCGAATCTTTTAATCAAAACAACCAAAGGTAACTCTCATGTTGCATACTAACAATCCAATTATAAAACACAAAGCAGGTTTACTAAATCTAGCAGAAGAACTCGGGAACGTTTCTAAAGCTTGTAAAGTGATGGGCGTGTCACGCGACACTTTTTATCGCTATCAAGAACTTGTTGAAGATGGTGGTATTGATTCGCTGATAAGCAAGTCGCGAAGAACACCCAATATCAAAAATAGAGTCGATGAAGAAACCTAAAAGACAGTCGTTGAATACGCAGTTGAATATCCAGCTTACGGCCAACACAGAACAAGTAATGAATTGCGCAAAAAAGGCGTATTCGTTTCTGGTAGCGGCGTTCGGTCAATTTGGCTTCGCCATAACCTTGAAAACTTTAAAAAGCGCTTAAAAGCTCTGGAAGAAAAAGTCGCTAACGAAGGCATTATTCTGACTGATGCTCAAGTTGCTGCCCTTGAGAAGAAAAAACATGATGATGAGGCATGTGGCGAGATTGAGACACATCACCCAGGATACTTAGGCTCTCAAGATACGTTCTACGTTGGCAATATGAAAGGTGTTGGTCGGATTTACCAGCAAACGTTTGTGGATACTTATAGCAAATTGCTTTTGCTAAGCTTTACACGACGAAAACACCTATTACCGCAGCAGATATGCTCAATGACAAGGTTTTACCCTTCTTCGAAGGCCATCAGCTTCCTATGTTGCGCATACTGACAGATCGTGGCACTGAATATTGTGGCAAAGTTGAACAACACGATTATCAACTATATCTGGCGATAAACGACATTGACCACACGAAAACCAAAGCGATGTCACCACAGACGAATGGCATATGCGAACGCTTCCATAAGACGATATTAAACGAGTTTTATCAGGTAACGTTCCGCAAAAAGCTGTACTCAACTATCGAGGAATTACAAAAAGATCTGGACGAATGGATCGAAAGCTACAACAATGAACGAACTCACCAAGGAAAAATGTGCTGCGGCAGAACGCCAATTGACACTTTACTTGATGGGAAATCGATTTGGGCTGAGAAGAATTTAGCTCAAATTTAATCTGACAGACACCGCTTGTAAAATGGGTAAGTGTCAGATCAAGTCTGAGCTAGTACATTTAATTATTTGATTGCGATCTGGTCCCATGATGTTATTAACGAGATTGTCCTCATGCTTTTTGGTTCGCAGATATTGCATACATATATAGTTAATGAATTGTGCTGAGCCTGTTGCTTCCTCAAAAAAAGTCATGTCACCATTCAGTAATCGCTCTAAGTGCTGTTCACCTTGAGACTCTATTTCTGATTGAAGTTCTTCTTATGGATTATTTGCGTAGTTTTTCTTAAAGTTTTCTAGTTGAGTGTTACCTGCAACAACATCAAGTTGAGCAACCTGTTTGACCATGGAAAATAAGGTGAATAATCTACTATATACTGAGTTTATATAATCCGAAGAGCCATTTAAGAATAATGTCATCACAAACTCAATATCATCTGGTGTAAGTTCATTCACTTTATAAAAGTAATTTTGTTGACCACCCCCCCATTAAATCTTTTGTTGAAAAAATATGCTTTTTGTTCCGCATACACGCGATAGAAGACTTAATAAACCAAGACTTTAAGTAGCGCCTCCAAATATAATGCTGTCGTTTCTTTTTCTGAGCGAAAATTAGATATATCTCCAGAGTCGCTATTTTTAAATATAAACCTATTCAGCATTGTTTGGAGTCGACTCGTTTAAAAATTACTTCATGATAAATGGAACGCAATGAGCAGGTTTGATGGAATAGTTTAATTTAAATGGTTAAAAATTTCTAAATGACTTTTTATTCAAAAATATCAAACAATCGATAGACCTGAATGATAGGAACGGCTGATGAAGTAATCAGATGAATATAATAATGAGAACCGGATATTCGAATCTTTTCCTCGTCATCCACATCTAGTTAAATAATTTAATGGTAAAACAGGTCTCTTTTGTCGATGACTCAACATGTATATCACCCCCATTAATTTTTATTATGGACTTTGCAATTGTTAAACCGAGGCCAGCTCCTTGCCCATCTCGTTTTCTCGAAAAATCGGTTCTATAAAAACGGTCGAACAAGCGGCCTAAATGCTCTTTAGATATTACTTCGCCATGATTAATAATTGAAATAGAGATGGCGTCAGCCGTATTTTTTGTAGCAATTACGATTTCATCATCTTTAGGTGAATAACGAATTGCGTTGGAAATTAAATTACTGAGTGCTTGGCGCAGCATTGTTTTATCACACACTATCACTACTGGAGGACCAATTAGAGTAAGCTTTATATTTTTATCATCAGCCAGCACCTCAAAATATTCCATTAAGTCCTTTATTTCTTGGTTAACGGCTACCTCATCTTTATTGGGCTTAATCAAGCCATGCTCGGTTTGCGCTAGTAAAAGCATATCGCTTACCATTTTGCTCATGCGCTCGTATTCTTCAAGATGTGAGTACAGTATATCCGTATAATTCTCATTGGTTCTTTCTCGGCTCAATATCACTTGCGTTTGTGTGGTTAAGTTAGTGATTGGGGTTCTTAATTCATGTGCGATATCGGCAGAGAAGAAGGACAATCTTGAAAAACCATCTTCCAACTTCTGGATCATGGTGTTAAACGAGTCTACTAAAACAGTCAGTTCGCTCGGGACACCTTTTGTGCTTAATCGGGCATCTAGGTGGTCAGCAGATATTGTTTCAATTTTTCTGCTCAATTTTCTGAGCGGCGAGTGGCCTCTATGGATTGCGATCCTTGCAGCTAATATTGTCACAATGGCTGCGCAAAGCGTGAATAACCAAAGTGTTTTTTTAAAGTCTTCCATATAAGACATGTGGAATTCCATATTGGAAGCAACAATGACGGTATACGTTTTAACTGTACCGCTTAAATTGACACTGGTTGTTAGCTTGGTTGCACGCAACATATGTTGCGTGTCTTCAAATAAAATTAAATTATCAGGAGTAACTGTTGCAAAAGAAGGGGAGTTCTCAGGGTAAAAACTAAAATCAGCTCCCTCACTTGAGAAGAGAGTTTCGCCGTCTGCGTTCTCAACATGATAGTAAACGCCGTGGTGACCAGAAACTGCTTCAAATAGAGTTTCTGATGGCGGCGTATGGTTCGATGCCGCATCTTTGAGCTTGGCGTCAACCGCTCGGTAAACTTCATTTAGTTCTGATGCATCTTGCTCGGTAAAATGTTGTTCTATCGAATGGATGACAATTGCATGCATCACGGAAAAAAATAATAAAACCGTTATTCCCACGAGGCTGGTTGTTCGAAAAGCAAGAGAGTTAGGCACGCTAAACCACTTATTCATTGTCCACCGCTGATAGTTTGTAGCCCATACCACGAATGGTTTGTATTAATTTTGGTGAAAAATCATCGTCAATTTTTGCTCTGAGTCTTCTGATAGCTACGTCGATTACATTGGTATCGCTGTCAAAATTGATATCCCAAACTTGTGAAGCAATAAGTGAGCGGGGCAATACCTCGCCTTGTCGCCTGACCATCAGTTCAAGCAGAGTAAATTCTTTCGTAGTGAGATTAATGGTTTTACCTGCGCGAGAAGCGATGCGAGAGGGTATGTCCAATTTTAAATCGGCTATTGCAAGAGTGTTGGTAGGCATTGCAATGCCTCTTCTTAGCAAGGAACGCACTCTAGCGAGCAATTCAGCAAACGCAAATGGCTTGACGAGATAATCGTCGGCTCCTAACTCAAGCCCCTTAACTCTGTCGTTTACACTGTCTCTGGCAGTTAAAAACAAAACGGGAGTAGGGTTGTTTGACTCTCGTAAGGAGCTCATTATTTTCCAACCGTCTATGTCAGGCAACATCACATCCAGAATGACCAGTTCAAAATTACCTGTCATGGCTTTATGGTGACCGTCTAAACCGTTTCTAACCAATTCAATAACGAAGCCCGCTTCTGACAGACCTTGTTTGATGTAATCGCCCGTTTTGGGTTCATCTTCAACTACCAGTATTTTCATTTAAGCTCCAGTTCATGAGACTAGACTACAGCATCTAATTTTTGTGTGCGCTCGCGTTTTCTACTTAGTTCCATAGATGAGCAAATCGCGAACCCGCAGTATAAGTTAAAAACGCACTAAATATTGGCTTGATGACAGAATTGTAATCTGCACGTAATCAACGTGTCAGGTTGAATCTGTAATATAACTCTGCGGTCAGGATCATGACATGCAAATTTTGTATTTAATAGAGTATTTTAAATCCTCAAACCTTTGGATAAGCTTAAATTGTCAAAACGTTTTATACACATCATTTTCATCATCACGATAATTGTATCGCAAAGTGCACAGGCATTTGCTGCTGCTAATATGCCTTGCTCGCAAGACGATATGGTGATGCCTAGTATGAGCGAACTGGATACTTACAGTTCATCTGACACTAAAAGCGAAATGGATAATGGCGAAATAGATAGTCGCGACTTGAATTGTTGCGCTAAAGACTGTTGTTGCCCCGCCGCTCTATTAACCATTGCTGTACTTATCGATGACGATCTATCAGTGGAACCAAATTTCACTGAAATAAAAGGGGCTTCTTTTATTTCAGCATTTACAAGTATCTTTCCCGCACTACTGCAACGCCCTCCGAAGCGCCTTACTGTTTAGTTACTCCCGTTTTTTAACAACAACTTTGTGAAAATAACCTTTTGTAAGCTACTACGGTGTTTTCGCTTAATCATACTAAACACAATTCATTGAAGAGGAATTCACTATGAAATTTTCTATATTGTTAGTAACTAAGGCAAGCATATTTGCATCGGTTTTGATAATGACTGCATGCTCAGACGCATCTGATATTGACACACTTGAAATAGCCACAAATGATTCAACACTGGCAACCCCCATTGAGCTGACTGTATTTAAAAGCAGGACATGCAACTGTTGCCAAAAATGGATAACTCATGCCGAAGAGAGCGGATTTGACATTTCGGCTAACAACATAACATATCTAAACGATCTAAAAGAAGACAAAGGCATTGCGCCTAACTACCGCTCTTGTCACACAGCAGAGTCAAAAGACGGTTACGTGTTTGAAGGACATGTACCTTCGAAATACATCAAACAATACCTAGCTAAAGTGCCGACGAATAGTATTGGCTTATCAGTGCCTGCTATGCCTGTTGGTTCGCCTGGAATGGAAATGGGAGAACGTTTTATGCCTTATCAAATCCTCCTTTTGCATGCCGACGGTAGCGCAACAGTTTACGCTGAGATAGCGACTTACGAGGAGCAATTTTGATGAAACCTTTCATAACTTTGATGTCAGTAGCAACGTTTATATTAGTTGCTGCCCATGCTGTTGCTGCTGACTCAAGTATCTTAACCCTAGAAGAAGCTATAACGGCGGCCGTCAAACAAGACCCGTGGTTGAAGGGGAGTCAGTATAGTGAGGAAGCAATAATGGCAAACAGCGTTGCGGCATCTACTTTACCTGACCCAGTTGTGTCGATTGGCTTAGCGAACTTGCCTACCGATGGGTTTGCTTTTGACCAAGAGCCTATGACCCAGCTAAAAGCAGGCGTGTCGCAAATGTTTTCACGGGGAGATAGTTTGGATATCCGTCGTAAGCAACTGCAAGAGCTTGCCAAACAGCATCCAATAATGCGTCAAGATAGAATAGCTAAAACAACGCTGACAGTATCAATAAAGTGGTTAGAGATATTTCGCGCACAGCAAACTATTGCATTGATTGAGCAAGACCGAGCCTTGTTCGAACAGTTAGGCGAAATTGCACAAGCCAGTTACTCGTCCGCTGTCGGCAAAGTACGCCAGCAGGACATTGTGAGAGCGCAGCTCGAACTGACCAGACTTGAAGATAGACTTACCAAACTGCATTCTCAAAAAGAACAAGCAACAGCAGAGCTATTAGAATGGCTGTTGGATGAACAGACTTGGTCTACAAATACGCAGCGTTACCAGCAACATGTTGACCTACCTGCAAAAGCACCAACAATCCCGCGCTTATATTTGAATGCCACGAAAGAGTTAGAAAACGGCAATATCGATATATTGGCAGAGTTGCTGAATAATCACCCCGCTGTGCTGGCAATAGAGCAGAAGATTGAAGCAAGTAATACCGGTATAGACTTAGCCAAACAGCAATACAAACCGCAATGGGGAGTTAATGCAAGTTATGCTTATCGCGCAGACGACCAGCTAGGGCGCAGCAGAGCTGACTTTATCTCTGTTGGAGTAACTTTTGATGTTCCTCTGTTTACCGGAAATAAACAAGACCAAGAAGTGTCCGCGGCCATCAGTCAAACTGAGGCGATCAAAACTGAAAAAAGGCTCGCCCTAAGGTCACTGCTATCGCAACTGCAATCAGCCTACGCCGCTCACCGAAGACTGCAGCAAAGAGAAGCCTTGTACCAAACCGATATATTAATACAAATGAGTGACCAAGCAGAGGCTTCATTAACCGCATATACCAACGATGACGGTGATTTTGCTGAAGTTGTTAGGGCGAGAATAGCTGATCTAAACGCCAGAATAGATGCTCTCAACATTGACGTAGACTTACTCAAGTCCCAATCACAATTAAACTACTTTTTTAGCGATGAGCCATCAATCGCCAATACCCGTTTCGGAGAGAAATAATGAAAAACACTAGCACGCTTGCTATAGGCTTGTTTGCAGGTGCAGTAATTACTGCGCTTGTTTATACCTACATGATGCCGACAAGCCACAACAGTCCTTCTGATAGCACCGTTGACGCGGACAAACCCTTGTATTGGGTCGCGCCAATGGATCCTAACTATAGAAGAGATACGCCTGGAAAGTCTCCGATGGGTATGGACCTGATCCCCGTTTATGACGACGGTGGTAACAATGCTGATAGTCCTGGAACGATAAAAATACATCCTAATGTGGAAAATAATTTGGGTGTAAGAACCGCTAAAGTTGAGAAAAAGGCCTTACATGTGCCCATCAGAACAGTGGGCTATGTGCAATACAACGAAGACACCCTCGTTCACATTCATCCTCGCGTAGAGGGGTGGATTGATAATCTTTACGTTAAAGCCGCCGGTGATTATGTTAAAAAAGGTGAGCCACTATACGCGCTTTATTCTCCTGAATTAGTCAACGCTCAAGAAGAGTATTTACTCGCGCGCACTCGCAATAATAAGAATCTTATTGAGGCAGCATCATCTCGTTTAGAAGCACTACAAATGCCGGCGTCAGCTATTAAAAAATTGAATAATACTGGTAAAGTGCAACACACAATTACCTTTACTGCCCCACAAACTGGTTTTGTAGATAATCTCAATGTTAGACAAGGTTTTTATGTAAAACCTGGTATCACTATTTTATCGATTGGTGCCTTAGACGAAGTATGGGTAGATGCTGAAATATTTGAACGTCAATCTAATCTGATTGAAGAAGGGTTAGCCGTAACGATGACCTTAGAGTATTTACCAGGCAAAGAATGGCAAGGGCAAGTCGACTACGTTTACCCAACGCTCGACGAAAAAACAAGAACATTGAAAGCACGTCTAAGGTTTGAAAATCCAGACTACTTCTTAAAACCAAACATGTTTGCTCAAGTGACCATTCATTCTGACTTAGACGATGAAAACTTACTGGTTCCTACCGAAGCAGTTATACGCACAGGCACACAAGATAGAGTCGTGTTGGCATTAGGCGAGGGTCGTTTCAAATCAGTTGAAGTCGAAGTAGGCAATATTGTGAATGAATATACGGAAATTTTAGCGGGCTTGAATAAGGATGATCGCATTGTCACCTCGGCGCAGTTCTTGTTGGACTCAGAAAGCAGTATTTCATCAGATTTCAAACGAATGGAAGAGCCAGATGCTGCGCCTACCATGGTGTGGACAACAGCAACCATAAACAGCGTAATGATAGAACACCGTATGGTTAATCTCGATCATGCAGAGATTGAAGATTGGGGCTGGCCTAGCATGACCATGGATTTCAATGTCGCAGATGACATTGATATTTCACAGTTATCTGCAGGGATGTCACTGCACCTCCAAATTACTAAGTTAGACACTGGTGACTACTTGGTCACTACCATCCATATTGTTGATGAAGATGGCAATATGATGCAGATGGAAAACATGGACGGCATGAATGATGACGAAAACATGGATGATATGGACGGTATGCATGACATGCATAATATGAATGATATGGATAAGTCTGCCAAACCGGATACAACGAAAATGGAAGTCGATCACTCTAGCCATGGAGGACAACACTAATGATTGCAGCCATTATAAGATGGTCTGTTACCAATCGATTTTTTGTATTGCTTTTGGCATTAATTATCGTCGGTGGCGGTCTTGTTACGGTAAAAAATACGCCTGTGGACGCACTTCCTGATTTGTCAGATGTGCAGGTCATCATAAAAACAAGTTACCCTGGACAAGCACCACAGGTTGTCGAAGATCAAGTTACCTACCCACTAACCACCGCAATGTTATCGGTTCCTGGGGCTAGAACGGTGCGCGGCTATTCATTTTTTGGTGATTCTTACGTTTACATTATCTTCGATGATGATACCGATCTGTATTGGGCACGAAGCCGAGTACTCGAGTATTTGTCTCAAGTTGCACCTAATTTACCTGATAACGCAAGACCGCAGTTAGGGCCTGACGCGACCGGTGTAGGCTGGGTGTATTTGTATGCTCTGATTGATAAAACCGGCCAACACGATATTAGTCAATTGCGCAGTTTACAGGATTGGTTTTTAAAATTTGAGTTACAAACAGTATCCGGTGTTTCGGAAGTATCCGCCATTGGCGGCATGGTCAAGCAGTATCAAGTTCGCGTTGATCCTGAAAAACTAAGGGCGTATGGCATACCCTTATCGCACATACAAATGGCAATTAAGCGAGGTAATCAAGAGGTCGGAGCATCAGTTATTGAAATGGCCGAAGCTGAATACATGGTTCGAGCAACAGGTTATATCGAGAACAAAAGTGACATAGAGTTGATACCACTTGGTGTCAATGACAATGGAACACCACTTTTAATAAAGGACATTGCCGATGTACAAATTGGCCCACAAATGCGCCGCGGTATAGCCGAGCTTAATGGCAAGGGCGAAACCGTGGGTGGTATTGTTGTCATGCGCTATGGCGAAAATGCACAGAAAACGATTGATGGCGTTAAAGCAAAACTCGAGGAACTCAAAAAAGGGCTTCCTGATGGTGTTGAAGTTGTCACTGTCTACGATCGTTCAGCCTTAATAGAGCGTGCTGTTAACAATCTAGGCTTTAAACTTTTAGAAGAGTTCGCGGTAGTGGCGCTTGTATGTGTGGCTTTCCTATTTCATGTACGGTCGTCACTCGTGGCAATAGTGAGTTTACCGGTAGGTATCTTAGCGGCATTTATTGTGATGTATTTTCAAGGTATCAACGCGAATATTATGTCTCTAGGAGGTATCGCGATTGCCATTGGGGCCATGATTGACGGTGCTATTGTCATGATTGAGAATATGCACAAACACATGGAACGAACGCCACTTACGAAAGAAAACCGTTGGCAAATTGTAGTGGACTCGGCCACAGAAGTAGGGCCTGCACTGTTCTTTAGTTTACTTATTATAACGGTAAGTTTTGTGCCTGTGTTTACCCTCGAAGCGCAAGAAGGGAGAATGTTTGCACCACTTGCCTTTACTAAAACGTACGCGATGGCTGCATCGGCTGCACTAGCGATTACGCTTGTGCCTGTGTTGATGGGGTATTTCATAAGAGGCAAAGTGCTCGCCGAGCACAAAAACCCAGTGAACAAGGGCTTATCGTGGTTGTATATGCCTTCACTCAAAACAGTACTTCGTTTTCCTAAACTAACGCTTTTAGGTGCATTAGTGGTCTTGGTGATTGGCTTTTGGCCCATTAATAAAATAGGTAGTGAGTTCATTCCACCATTGGATGAAGGCGATTTGATGTATATGCCAACCACGTATGCGGGGATATCTATTGGTAAAGCGCGTGAATTGTTACAACAAACCAATAAGTTGATCTACACCGTTCCAGAGGTGGAAACGGTGTTTGGCAAAGTGGGCAGAGCGGATACGGCAACTGATCCGGCACCTCTGACTATGATTGAAACCTTCATTCAATTGAAGCCTCATGATGAATGGCGCGAAGGGCTTACCACCAAAGACCTAATCAAAGAACTTGATGGTTTGATCGATTTCCCCGGTCTGACGAACGCCTGGGTAATGCCAATCAAAACCCGTATTGACATGCTAGCAACCGGTATAAAAACCCCTGTGGGAATTAAGATTGGCGGTCCCGAACTTAAAGAAATACAAGGGATTGGGCAGCAAATTGAAACAATCTTAACGAAGGTTGACGGGACAGCTTCTGTTTATTCCGAACGCGTTGCAGGCGGTCGTTATGTGAAGGTCGATATTCAGCGCGAAAGAGCGGCACGATATGGCTTGAATATCGCTGATATTCAGTCGGTTGTGGCAAGCGCTGTAGGCGGCATGAATGTGACGCAGAGTGTTGAAGGGCTAGAGCGATATCCGGTTAACGTTCGCTACCCTCAGTCATATCGTTCGTCACCCCAAGCATTATCCCTATTGCCAATTATAACGCCACAGGGTAAGCGCATCGCGCTGGCAGATGTTGCCGATGTATACATTGAAGATGGCCCTCCAGGCATAAAAAGTGAAAACGCGCGCTTAAATGGTTGGGTATTCGTCGATATTGATGGCGTAGACATTGGCACCTATGTAGTGGCAGCCCAAAAAGCGGTAAGCGATCAATTGGTCTTGCCAGCAGGTTACTCAATTACGTGGTCAGGTCAATATGAATATATGCAGCGAGCCAAAGAGAAACTAACTTATGTGGTACCACTCACGCTAGCTATCATTATTATTCTGCTGTATCTGAATTTTAGAAACGTGACTGAGGTCGCCATTATTATGGGTACATTGCCCTTAGCCATGGTGGGGAGTATTTGGTTGATGTATCTCGAAGGATTTAACTTCTCTGTTGCAGTCGGCGTTGGGTTCATTGCACTAGCAGGTGTCGCGGTTGAAATAGGCGTCATTATGCTCGTGTATCTCAACCAAGAGTACAACGCGCTACTTGAGCGTTGTCGAGAGAACAACACCAAACCAAGTGATGCTGAATTGACAGAAGCAGTGTTGCATGGCGCTGGACTTCGAGTAAGACCTGTGATGATGACAGCGATGGCCATTATTCTGGGCCTATTACCTATATTGTATGGGACCGGCACAGGTGCAGAAGTCATGAGTCGCATTGCCGCACCGATGGTAGGAGGCATGATGAGCGCAGTGTTACTTACCTTGCTGGTATTGCCCGCTATTTATTTGCTGTGGAAAAGGAGACAAATACACAAATTAGATGACAACTTTTAACCCTTAACTTTAAACAATAACTAAGTGAGAAAAAAATGAAAAAGTATATCGCAATAATATTCGCAACAATGACCAGTATGTCGGTATTCGCTCACACAGGATTGACATCGTCTTTGCCTGCTGACAATGCCATGCTGATGAAAAGTCCTGAAGTGATAGAAGTGACGTTTGGTAATCCTGTTCGTTTGGTGAGCTTATCTATCGCTAATACTAAAGGAGAGCCTATCGAAACAGCGTTCAAACCAAGCATGGAGGCAAGTGACACCTTTTCCTACAATTTGCCTATGTTAATGCCAAGTACCTACAAAGTATCTTGGACAATCATGGGTGATGATGGGCATAAAATGAAGGGAGACTTTTCGTTTATGGTCCATGCAATGGACAAAATGAAAGGGATGAAAGGGATGAAAGGGATGAAAGATATGAAAGACAAAAAGATGGATCACTCAGAGCATAACAACCATTAACAGGGAACTATCATGACACCAGAAATTTGGACAACATTACTCATATTGAATAAATTCCTGGTGTATTTAGGTATAGCGGCGGCCATTGGTGGTTTTTCAACGATGCTTTTATTTACGCACCTCGATGCTCTATCAACTCGCTACTATGTTGTTAGACAATGGCAAACAAGCATTAGCCAGTATGGTGTTTTATTTATTACTGTTGGATTGATCGCTAACCTTTTTGACTTTTTCGTGCAAGTGGGAAACATGTCCGAAACAGGTTTAAAAGGAATGACTGAACCCATTATGCTTAATATGCTTTGGGTTAGCTCAGTTGGCACATTGACCCTTGTTAGAGCAATAGCGTTTGTCTTAGCAGCAGCTATGATGATTTATATATTAAGGCTAACTAATCCTCTGAATAGTAAGACCAAGTTAGTTTTATTTGGGCTCTTTGCTCTTATAGTAATATTGCTGCTCAGCGCTTCATTTACCCTTTCTGGACATACCAATACGCTTGGGTTTGGAAGTATCGCCCTTATTACCCTGCATGTTGTGGTGGCCTTTGCATGGCTTGGTTCCCTCTTGCCATTGATAAATGCATGTTCCACCTTTAACAGAAACGAACTTTATGTATTGATGGACAGGTTTGGTCGTTTTGCGTCATGGGGAGTGACTATATTGCTGATTGTCGGTTCAGGAATGTTGGTGCAGCTATTGCCAAACATCGATGCGCTTTTTTATAGCCCCTATGGTCAACTTTTCATGCTCAAAATTTCCGGCGTTTTGATGCTGCTCGTCTTTGCGTTCGCGCATAAGTTTTTTCTCGTACCTCACATACTACAAAAAGAAAACGGACACATAAAATTAAGACATTCTATATTTGCTGAAGCGTGTGTAGGTCTGCTCGTATTAATCACTACTAGCGTTGTCACAACAGCAGTTGGGCCACCGATGTAATGGGTGCCACTGTTAACTTATTAATTAAATTATTTATTGAAGGTCATATATATGAAACACATTATTCAACCCAAGCTCCTTACAATTTTCACTCTTATTCTGTTGAGTGGGTCAGTATTTTCTCATGAAAATGAGACGGACAAAGAAGCAAAATCGACGATGTTCACTGGTCTTGAAACGTCAGCTGGCAAGACTGTGTTAGCGTTCCATAAAGCTCTCGAAACCGGTGATGCGCAAACCGCCCGTGGTTTGCTTGCTGATGACGTATTGATACTCGAAGGAAAGGGCGTTGAAAGAAGCGCACAGGAGTATGCGAGTCATCATATGCTATCTGATATGAAGTATTTAAAAGCAATGACAATTGAGTCTATTGAACACCATGTTACTCAATTCGATGTCGTAGCAATATCGATATCAAGAAGCAGCGTAAAAGGGACCTACAAAGATAAGAATATTGACCGAATAGGTAATGAAACGATTGCGCTGAAGAAGCACGACGATAAATGGAAAATTACGCATATACATTGGTCCAATTGATTGTAGGTAACATGTTTCATTACGCTGAATAGATATTTATCACAATGTTTTCATTACAAAAATGTAATTGAATGGTAATGCAATTGCTGCAAATCATTGATGTAGATCATGTAAATTGACAGCCACCTCAGTATGCTTGTTTTCGCGATGTATAAGATTTTTACAACGTACACATAACGAAATTTTTATCAGTATTAGCGAGGAAAGGTTCATGAAAAATAGCACTAAAATACTAACGGTATTAACAGTTTCTTTATTCTTTTTAGGAGGCTGTGCAAGTCAAATTTATCATGATTACATCATGAGCGGTCAGGTTGTATCAACCAACGGAAACGAGTTGGTAGTTTGCGTTTCGAATACTAACAATCTGCAAGTGGATAAGATCTTTAGCGTCTATCGCGCTGTTTATGATGAAAGCGTTATCACAGAAGGTGAATCAGGTTACTCCAGAGAGTATGTGGGAAAAGTGCGATTAGGTGGCATAAAAAATGAGCATTTTGCTGGCGCGACTATCGTAAGTGGGAATGTTCTTGCAAATGATATTGTTGAGTTTGAACCTAAATCATAAATTTTATCTAACCGAGTAACGGAATGCTCTCAATGCTTTTTAATGGGGTTGCAATCACGTCGACAATGATTGTTGGTTGGGTTTTGTTTAGCAGACAGATCAGGCTGTCGAATCAGTGGCGAGCGACCGTAACTCCATTAGCATCAATTATTGGCAGCGGCTTTCTGATTGTCGCACCGTTGCTTCATTCTGTGATGGGTAAATGGGCTTTGCTCGGAATGATCTTGTTATCGATGCTCGCATACTGCTTAGGCGGCGTCATTCGTTTCAATATCTTCAATGCCGAGCCGTATTTAGATAAGTTTCCAAAAAGCGGTATCGCTAAAATAGAAGTACTTGGTCAGTGGTGCTTAGGGGCAGCCTACGCTATTTCAGTGGCTTTCTATATCAGCCTCTTTGCTTCATTTTTGTTTGATCGATTAGATATAGTGAATAGTGATGCAATCAAAATCGTTACTACTTTTGTATTGCTCGCCATTATGCTACTTGCATGGTTACGAGGCGCCAAAGGCTTGGAAGTCATTGAGTTGTATGCTGTCACAATAAAGCTAGCAATCATCGTTGGTGTGTTATTTGCCTTATTTACGTTTGACTTAAGCAGCAACACAACGTGGTTTCAGCACGAAGCGCTTAACAATTTTGGTCCTCTACAGACCTTAAGCATCTTAGCTGGGATGTTAATGGTAACTCAAGGTTTTGAGACCGCCCGTTTTATGGGAGGGCAATATTCGACAGAGGTTCGCGTAAGAGCAGTTAATCATTCACAAGGTATCGCAACGTTAATTTACATTGCCTTCATTGCACTGACTTGTCCGCTCTTCAATGTGTATCCAATTGTGGAATTAAATGAAACGACAATTAGCAACACATTAGGTAAAGCAGTTTGGGTCCTTCCTTTTTTATTATTAATAGCCGCAACCGCGAGCCAGTTGAGCGCTGCGCTAGCTGACACGATCGGCGGAGGGGGGTTACTGAAAGAACTTATAAGAGCCCGTTTTTCTACCCATTTTTATTATATGTTGATTATCGGCATCGCTATTGCGCTTGTATGGACAAGTGATGTATTTGAAATTATCAACTTAGCTAGTAAAGGATTTGCGCTTTATTATTTATCTCAAACGATATTAGCATCTTGTTTATTGATAAAACGTAAAAACAAGATGTTTGATGATTGGTTCAAGCTATCCGGTTCAATAATCCTATCAGGAATTTTAGTGCTAGTGATTGTTTGGTCGATGCCAGCACCACATGGTTAAAAATAGGTATTGACCTGTCAGCAACTCACAGGTTTATCCTGCAGCAGTAAATAAGACAAGCATTATTTCTTGAATTGGATATGTAAACAAAGTGCAAAAGGAGCCTGATATGCAAGTGACAGAATTAGCAGACACATTCGGCGTAAAAAAAGACACCGTTCGATACTACACAAGGATTGGCTTACTTCGTCCATCAAAGGCATTGAAGAATGGTTACAAATTCTACGATAGGTTTGAGCAGCGTCGTCTTCGGTTCATTCTAAGCGCACGCGATTTAGGATTCTCGATTGAAGACATAAAACAAATATTCTCAGAATCTGATGAGGGTAAGACACCTTGCCCAACAGTAAGAGTGTTAATTGAACAAAGGCTGCAAGAAACTGAACAACGGTTTATTGAAATGGCGAAGCTGAGAGACCGAATGCAAAGCGCAATAAAGGCTTGGGATCATATGCCAGACAAAGCGCCCTGTAGCAACGTTATCTGCCATTTAATTGAAGATTTCGAGCTCGTACAAAGCGACACAAAAAAACAGTAACGTACAGACATAAAAGAACACGTAACCATTCTAAACGGAGGGTTTGATGAGTAATACAAACAACGATGCGAGTAAAACAAAACACGCATGCTGTAGCAACAAAAAAGCACCTAGCGGCAAAGTAGCAGCTACTAAAGACGAGCCTAAGCAAGAGAAGGTCGACACCCCTAGCACTGCCAATGCTCAATCCAACAAAACTGAAGAACATCATTTAATTATTGATGGTGCCAGTTGTGCTAGCTGTGTATCTAAGATTGAAAAAGCATTGCGTGCTGTTGATGGCGTGCAAAGTGCAGAAATGAACTTCGCACAACGCAGCGTCATCGTTACTGGCAACGTTATGGACTCGAATCTGATTACAGCAGTCGAAATTGCCGGTTATAACGCAAAAGTAGATACCAGTGAGTCAGAAGAAGAAGCGCTAGACGAAAAAGAAAAAGCGGATTGGCAGTATTATAAAAAGCTCATGCGAGACATGACTATTGCGCTGTTACTTGGTGTACCACTGATGATATATGGCCTCATGATAGGCGAGATGACGGTTAACACTACTGGCGAGCGAATTGGGTGGTTAACGGTTGGTTTGGCTACGCTTGGCGTAATGTACTTCTCAGGCAAGCATTTCTATATTGGCGCGTGGAATTCATTAAAAAATCATTCAGCCAATATGGATACGCTCATTGCACTTGGGACGGGCACCGCATGGGTATATTCGATGGTGGTCGTTGCCGTTCCAGAACTATTGCCGCAAATGGCGCGCCATGTCTATTTTGAAGCGACCGCCATGATCATTGGTTTAATTAATCTAGGTTTAGCACTAGAGGTAAAAGCGCGTGGGAAAACCTCAGAAGCGATTAAACGACTAATTGGTTTGCAAGCCAAAACTGCAAGGGTGATTAGAGACGGCAAAGATATTGATATCCCGATAGAAGATGTGTTGCTCAATGACTTAATTAGGGTGCGTCCAGGCGAAAAAATATCCGTTGATGGCTTAGTAGTTGAAGGGCATACGGCGGTTGATGAATCCATGTTAACGGGTGAGCCTATGCCCGTTGAGAAAAGTGATGGAGACAAAGTGGTGGCTGGCACCATTAACAAGTCTGGTTCAGTTGTATTTAAAGCGACGCGTGTAGGCAAGGATACTGCGCTTGCGCAAATCATCAATATGGTTAAAAGAGCGCAGAATTCTAAACCACCAATAGGGCGTTTAGCGGATGTGATTTCAGCGTACTTTGTCCCGGTAATTATGATTATCGCGGTACTTAGTGCACTAGCATGGCTAAATTTTGGCCCCTCGCCAGCAGTCGCATTTGCGATTGTGTCTGCAACCACAGTGCTGATCATCGCTTGCCCTTGTGCGCTGGGATTGGCTACACCCATGTCGGTAATGGTTGGGGTGGGTAAAGCTGCAGAAGCTGGCGTGTTGATCCGAAACGGTGAAGCGCTGCAAACAGCGTCTAAAATAACCACCATGATCCTTGATAAGACGGGCACCATCACCGAAGGTGCTCCAAAGGTTACCGACGTATTATTAGCTGAGGGGCAAATTAGACAGCATGTATTAATGCTTGCTGCGAGTATTGAAGCGGGGTCTGAGCATCCACTGGCAATGGCCATTGTAGAAAGCGCTAAAGAACAAGGTATTGAAGCGCGTAAAGTCAGTGCTTTTGCTTCAATTGCTGGTAAAGGCGTTGAAGCGGTACTTGATGACAGTCAGCTGTTGTTTGGTAACGAAAAGCTAATGAAAGAACGCAGCATAGACATTCGAGCGTTCATAGACAGAGCTCAAACACTTGCCGAAGAGGCTAAAACCCCGATGTACTTTGCTATCAACAATAAATTAGCTGGTGTAATAGCGGTCGCTGACCCCATTAAACCAGACTCGGTCGAGGCCATTAAACGCCTTCAGAGTAATGGGATCCGCATTGTTATGTTAACTGGCGATAACCGCTTAACGGCAAAAGCCATTGCGAGCAAAGTAGGGATCACAGAATTTGTCGCTGAAGTCATGCCAGAGGATAAAGCGAACAAAGTCGCCCAATTGCAGAAAGAGGGCGAAATAGTCGGCATGACCGGCGACGGTATTAATGATGCGCCTGCTTTGGCACACGCCAATGTTGGTTTCGCCATCGGCACTGGCACTGATGTCGCCATTGAGAGCGCTGATATCACCCTTATGCGCGGCTCATTGCATGGCTTAGCCGATGCTATTGCTGTGAGCAAAGCGACTTTAACAAACATCAAACAAAATCTGTTTGGCGCATTCATTTACAACGTGGCAGGTGTGCCGATAGCGGCCGGTATTTTATATCCATTCTTTGGTTTGTTGTTAAGCCCCATAATAGCTGGCGCTGCTATGGCATTTTCGTCATTAACGGTAGTAACTAATGCCAATCGTCTGCGCTTTTTTAAAGCAAAAGATCACTAGGAGGTTTGAATTATGTTGTGGATAAATTTAGCAGGAGCAGCACTTATCGCGCTTATTGTGTGGTGGTTTTGGATATATAAATCCGCCAGTGTCGCCATACAAGATGGCGCGATTGAAATATTAGTTAAAGATGGCGTTTATCAACCCTCGAAAATAAGGCTGCCGGCCAATCAAAAAGCAATGCTCACATTTACGAGGGTAGATTCATCCCCTTGCTCTGAGTCTTTACAAATCCCAGATTTGGATATCAATGCAAGCTTGACCTTAAACAAAAAAGTGACTGTATCGATACCGCCCACAGAGCCGGGACAGCACGCTTTTCACTGCCAAATGAAAATGTATGTGGGTGAGTTGATTTTCGAATGAGTCGAGGGATGCATAAGTATTCTTCAATTCTATAAACAGTAAAAGAACTGAGCCCAATTGCTCAACTTAACTAGGAGGTGATAAATGGACGGCGTATTTTCATTTTTGTTATTTGCGGTTTTCTTCTACCTGATGATGCGTTTGGGTTGTGGATCACATATGTCACATGGTCATCATAAAGATACAAGTTCGAACAAAGTGGAACCCATCATAGATCCGGTTTGCCACAAAGTTGTGGAGCCAGAACAAGGATACGGGAAACTGCACGAGGGGGAGCTTTATCGCTTTTGCTCGAAGCACTGTCTTGACGAGTTTGACCAACAACCCGAAAAGTATATCGATAAACTTAACAATGCAGGAGCGATATCGTGACCCATAAAATATCATTAATGGCCTTTGGTCATGCAAGTAGTCTGTTTATCAGCATCAGTTTTGTCCTTTGCGTCGCGTTTGGCTTGTTGTTTCCACAAAGCGCCATGTATGACGTTTGGTTAAAGTTGTTGCCAGGCGTTGAATGGCTTAGCTGGCAAAGTTTCTTTTTAGGGCTCGTAGAGAGCTATATGTACGGCTGGTTTATCACCCTTATTTGGGTGCCGTTGTATAATTTTTTTGGTAGCAAAGCGAAATAGCAGCAATGCGTGTTTTGACTATCTACTAGTGGAGATAGATTTATGAACGAACCGATAGCACATTCAGGTATATGGATTTTAGCGCTGATCATGATAGTCGTTGCGTCTTGGTACCTATATAAGTATATGGCACCCTCATCTTGGCACGAGTGGGCAGGGGCGGGCGTAGTACAAGCTTTTATCATTGCCTTGTATGCCGAAATGTATGGTTTTCCATTGACCATTTACCTCTTGGCACGTTTTGGAGGTCTGGATAGAACTGAGCTTAGTGCCAATTTGTGGTCGTCTCTTTTAGGTGTGGGAGAGACTGGCATGATGATCTCAATGGTCTTGGGATACATTTTATTATTCTTGGGTATTGGCTTGTTTTTTCAAGGTTGGCGCCAAGTTTATAAAGCGCGACAAGAGAAAAAATTAGTGACAGATGGCTTGTACGCATTGGCAAGACATCCCCAATATACAGGCTTGTTTATTGCGCTATTTGGCGAAGGCGTTGTGCATTGGCCTACTTTATTTTCAGTGGCACTCTTTCCAATAATTGTTTTTATTTATTATCGTCTATCTTTGCGCGAAGAGAAAAAAGTGATTGCTGAATTTGGGGGAGAATATTTGGTTTACAAAGCACATGTGCCAATGTTTATTCCGCGCATAGAGCAATGGAAGTCATTTATTAAGCAAGCCAAAATATAACTAGTAGATTTTAAGTGCAATGGAAAAAGGAGAAAATATCTTATGAGCGACTTAGAACACAGAGTCGGTGTATCAGAGGCGAACTTAGTGCTTCGCCACCTTAAATTGACGAACATTGATGACGCTAAAATCAGCGCTATTATTCGCGATATCGATGCCGCGTTTGGTGTCGACGCTGTTTCTTTTGAAGGTGATAAACAGACCTTACATATAGGCTACGACGTTACCCATTGTGAACTTGATGGTATTGAAAACATAGTGAAACTAAACGGCGGCGATATATCTCATGATTGGTGGACGAATTTTAAAGAAGGTTATTATCAATTTGTCGATGAAAACATCAGGGAAAATGCAAAGCACAAGCCGTGGAGTTGTCATTCTTCGCCACCGGGTAGTCGGAAAAAACGTTAGTTCACCATAAAAGATGGTGTTGTAAAATCGACTTGAGAGTGGGACAGTCGAGCAGAATATTCTCGTTGGGCAAGCACTAGTATACGAAATACTGCGTGGTTGCACGACCATAGCCGCAAATTTAATTCAACGCAATGATCCAACAATGGTCGACAGTAATCGACCACTGCAGCACACAACTTTAATGTTCGGGCCCATACATGGAATAAAAGCATAAAACAAAATTTAGTTTCCTTGCCAACTCGCGTTCGCGTGCTCATAGTCAAAAATTGACGCCTAGTTTATGCCAAATGAACTCAATCTATTTGTGATTTTTATGTCCAGTCTAGCCAAAGAAAAATTTGTGCTGGTTCATATTTGAAATGAGGAAAAATTTAAGTAAGTAAATGGTTTTATTACAAAAATGTAATCATCTTGTAATCTACTTATTTGAAAATATTGATCCAAATCAAGAAGTGGGAAACCCATACCAATAGGATACAACCTATATTCAACGCGCAGATATGTGATTAAAAAATATTACGTTAATTAATCGCAATAAATAGAGTGGGAAAATGCTATGCGGATGGTTAAAACAATACAATTAGTGACTTTTTGTTCGGCTGCTATCGTCTGGCAAACGCCAACGTATGCGGCACAATCCAATGATCGATTCGTTTTTGTTGGATACGGAGATGTAAAATATGAAAGTGCCGATGTCGCGGGTACTGACAGTTTTTCAACGCGTTTCGTGCCAATCTTTTTGTTCAATCTAAATGACAAGATGCACGTAGAGGCGGAACTTGAAGTAAGTATCAATGAAAACGGTGAGACCCAAACCGAACTTGAATATGCTGATATCCATTATTTTGTGAACAACAATACAACGATTACAGCGGGGAAATTTCTATTACCGTTTGGCCAATTTAGTGCCAACTGGCATCCCAGTTGGATAAATCGCAGCATATGGACCCCTGGAATATATGGTGCACACGGCTCTAGCCAAGCAATGGATCCCATGCTGCCGATTTTGAGCGATATTGGTATTGCAGCACAACAAGTCTATCAAGTGGGTTCAGCCAAGGTTTTTCTGGATGTCTTTATGACAAATGGGCCTAGTTCTGAAGAATCTCATGATGAAGAGGAAGTTGATGACGACCACAATATCGCCCTTGCTCGTTTGTCTTCACCTGCTAACTCATTAGATCCGGATACAGACGGGGATGAACACACAGAAGCTTTTCCTGAAGTGGAATTCGAAGCGACAAGCTCAGACAACAATAGTAACAAGGCGTTTGGTGGTCGGCTTGCCGTTGCGTTACTCCCCTCAATAGAAATCGGCACTTCCTATTACCAAGGTGCGTATGACGAAAACAGCCAGTTAGATATTAAGGCAAATGGTGTTGACATTAATTTCATCAGTACGCATCTGATGGTAAGAGGAGAGTATATTCGTACAAAAACGGAAGCGTTTATTGAGCAAGACCATGAGGAAGTTGTTAATTCACTTTCTCGCAATGGGTGGTTTTTACAAGGGACATTTTTCGTGGGTCACCTATTCGAAGGGCTAGGGAGTACGGAAATTGTTATTGAACGTGCGCAAACAAAAAAAGTAGAAGAGGCCGAGCGATGGATGGTCGGTGTTAATTACTGGTTGGATCCGCGTTCAGTCATCAAAGTGGGTTACGAAGATACAAACGTGGCTGATGGCCCTGATGACAAACGTTTTGCTGTGCAATTCAGTTATGGCTTCTAGGAGGATTATTTATGAAACATCAATTTACCATTAACATACTTGTGTTGTTTATTTCTTTATTCACTTCGCTACACGTGAATAGCAGCGAACCACTGTCAGGCGCAGAATTGATCAACAATAATTGTGCGCGATGCCATAACAGCCGTCCAGTCCAAGAGTTTTCCATAAGTGAATGGAAAGTCATCATGCCACATATGCGAGAAAAGGCACACCTAACGGGAGCAGAAGTCCAGGCCATTCTCAAATTTATGGAAATTGCTTCAACACCTGTGCAAGCACCGAAAGTTCTTGCGAGTGTCAATAAACCCGTTGAGCCAAGAGAAGTTCTGACTCGCTATGGTTGCCAAGGGTGTCATCAGGTGCAAGGCGCAGGAGGCACCCTTGGCCCGTCACTCGATAATATTATCAGCGAAAAAGGAATAGCATTTTTTGAGCGTAAAGTTAAAGAGCCTCAATTTAATAACTCTGCGTCAGCGATGCCGAAAATGCCCATAACCGATGAAGAAATCGCAGCATTGGTAGTGTTTTTGTCGCCTAAATAACGTAGCGTCGTCAAAAAAATACAGATTCAGCATAAGCAAAATTCATTTTTAAACATAAGCTGCTCAATTGAGTATCACTAAAGGAAATAAAATCATGAAAAAAATAACTTCATTATTATTCGCCAGCGTTTTAGTCATTTCACCTATTTCTGCTGTCTATGCACACCAAAACGCGGACAAGCATGAAATGCCGATGATGAAAGACCAAATGATGAAAAAAATGCAAAGTCATATGGAAGACATGCGAGCAATGTTAGCCGCGGTTAAAAAAGAAACAGATCCTAGCAAACGAGAAGTAATGTTGCATGATCATGCTAAAAAAATGGAAGGCATGATGGGCATGATGAAATCGGATGACAGCAAGGGTATGAACGACATGAAAGGCATGAAACATAAACATGATGATATGTCGGCTGAGGATAAAATGGCGATGATGGAAAAGCGCATGAGTATGATGATGGACATGATGGAGCAGATGATGGGGCACACAGCGGAAAAAAGTAAACCAAAGCATCAGCATAAAAAAAATTAGTCGTTTTATAGCAGGATAGGTGCAACGCGCCTATCCAAAAACACCATCATCGTTGGATAATATTATGAATAGATTTATAAAGTTCTTTGCAATTGCTGTCTTAGCAATAGGCTTAGTTAGTGGTTGTACTAGTCAGGTTTACCATGACTATGTAATGAGCGGCCAAGTAGTCTCTGTTTCCGACCGACAAGCAGTTATTTGTGTGTCTGATACAGATGGATTGAAAGAGCATCAAGTCTTTAACGTGTTTCGAACAGTGTATGAACCAGCCGCGATAGCGGAAGGTGAAAGTGCATATTCACGGGAATATATTGGAAAAATAAGACTGGGAAAATCTAAGAATCAACATTTTGCTGAAGCAACTGTGGTAGATGGTGAAATTGTTCGTTATGACATGGTTGAATTTGATCGTGATTTTTAATCCTTACATCATTCTTTGGCTGTCACGCGCTCAGCTTAGAATAAATTCTAAGAAATATAAGTGGGGTGCTAACCTCGCAACAATTGCATTTAGCGCCTTCTTTGCCGTATCTTGCTCAGCTGCGACTCAAGTCACTGAGTCGATGGAAGAAGCTGGAAAACCTGAGCAAGCATTGCATAAACAAATAGAACAAACAGCTCCTAAGTCAACCAGTGACGACTTTGCAGATATTCAAAAAGCCTTGCAAGCATTAGACAATTCTCTCGCGCCCACAACACAAAAAAACACAAGCAGGGAGGCATACAGTCAGCCATCTTCAACTTCTGGTGAACCTAGTAATACAATTAAACCAGCAATGGGCATGGGAAAAAATAGCATGACAATGATGTCTAAATCCAATCAGTCTTGCATGGGAATGATGTGCAAAATGAAGATGAAAAATAGCTCAATGATGGGTATGCCTCAAAAAATACCACCAGTGGTAACGGATACAAATACGTTAATTACATTACCTGGCAAAAGCGACGCATTACATTTGTATCATCTTGGAGAAGACTCGTTTTTTATGAACTTCAAAGACGCTCTGTTTCTATCAGATGAGCAACTAAATCTATTAGTAAATATTCAGGACAAATGGCAAACCTTTCAAGTAAGCCACACTGAAAAGCGAAGCAGATTAGAGTCAAGCTTATGGACGCTTACCTCCAAAGGATTACCGAATTTTAGTGATATTAAAAGTACAATCTCTGCAATTGAAATTATAAACAGTGAGCTTCGTACCCAATTCATCGTATTGGTCGGTGAGGCTGTGTCAGTTTTAACACCGTCGCAATTATCTCAAATTGAAGCCCTTTGGCACAAACAAAAAGGGCTTTCGCAATGAGATTTTCGTTGTTGCCTATATTTACCCTGAATTGTCGGTTTGTATTTTTAATCATGTTTACCTTGACGGTAATAGGTTTTTCTTCTCAGCCAATGGCGCTTCAACAAGCTGAGAACGATGAACATGCTGGACATCATCCAAGCAAAGATGAAAAACCAACTAATGAGATCCCAAGCATTCAGCCAGGTATTGACGCTTCCAGTATGATGGGTCCTGGTATGGGCAAAGGAATGGACAAAATGATGGAGAAAATGGGAGCGCCCAAACCCAAAGATCTCTATCCCTCTTTAATGAGAATGCAGTCAGCTACGCCTGAGCAAACGACACTTCTCTTGAGTAAAGCAACTGAGCGAATGCGATCAGGCAACGAACAACTTTCTAATGGGTTTACCCGGTTGGCAGAGGCCTCACAGGCAGAAGATTATGCCCAAATGCAAATCGCGCTTGAAACGGTAAAAGAGGGAATTGCCCATTTTGATAGTGGTCTTGCGACTAAACGTGCGCTGCTAGATGGACAGGAGCCAAGACGCGTAGCCTTAACGTGGTTCAAAACTCAGATGGATATACTGCCCAGCATACCTGAAGACAATCAGACTATTATTTTGGGGATGACGCCGTTTCACACTTCTATCATGGTGATTTTATTGCTCTTTGCTGTTGTCATGATATACGTATATGGATTGAAAATGCGCAGAGCATCCGTGTTGCTCGCGCAACTCAAAAATGATGAAAAAAATACTCAGGCTTCAGGCACAAGTCAAAAAAACAACACTGGCTTACCCACAAATACTGATACGCCAATAGTTGATGTAGAAACAGCGACATCCGTCCCAACTAATAATGGTGTAAACAGTGACTTATCAGCCTCAATACCTGTAAATTCTGCTGACTCAGGGATGCGACGAAAAGTGTTTAGCGGTGAGATGAAAGTCACAGCGATATTCATTGAAACCCATGATGTTAAAACATTTCGCTTTGCTCATCCGAACAATGACCTCATTCCTTTCAGTTACGAGCCGGGTCAATTTGTCACTTTTTCGCTGCAAATTGATGGCGTCGATAAATTAGTTAAACGTTCTTATACAATAGCTTCATCACCCACACAAACACATTATTTTGAAGTCACCATAAAACGTGAAGAGCATGGTGTGGTATCTCGTTTTTTGCATGACAATGTAAAAGTTGGGGATTCGCTTAAGGTCAAAGCGCCAGGTGGAAAATTCTTTTTTAATGGGAAAGGCGAAAACAGTGTCATGCTCATATCAGGCGGTGTCGGGATCACCCCTATGATGAGCGCAGTAAGATATTTAACCACGACTTGTTGGGACGGTGATATATATTTTCTGTTTTGCACACGTACTACGAAGGACTTTATTTTTGAACAGGAGTTAAGGTATTTACAGGCTCGTTATTCAAATTTGAAAGTACTTGTGAGTATGACGCAAGCAAAGGGGACGTCATGGATGGGTCCACAGGGGCGTTTGACCTCTGGATTAATTCAAGATTTTGTGCCTGAAATTGAAGCAAAAACTGCCCATATCTGCGGACCGCCAGCCATGATGGAGGCCATGAAGGGGATCCTTTCTGGTTTAGGCGTGCCTGAGAGCCAAATAAAAACGGAGGCTTTTGGTCCTGCAACTCCTAAAAGCCTTAATAAACCTAACGTTACTCAGCAAGTGCTAGAAAAAGTGAGAGAAAAGCAAATTACCTTTAGTCTTTCTGGTAAACAAGCTCCGGTGAATGCAGATGAAACAATCTTAGATGTTGCTGATTCACTCGATATTGATATTGATAACTCTTGCCGTGCCGGCTCATGTGGAAGCTGCAAAGTAAAGCTCACCAAAGGAGCCGTAGAAATGGACGTTGATGACGGGTTAGAGCCGCAAGATAAAAAAGAAGGATATATACTAGCATGTCAGGCTATCCCAACGTCAGATGTTGAGGTCGAAGCTTAAATGAATACACATGAGCGAAATTTAGTCGGTAGCTTAGTCGCACTCATGATTTTACTTTGGCTAGGCTTTTTGTGGCATCGCTCTTCACAGTTTCCGGGTAGTCTAAGCGGTTTTGTTGTCGGAGCACTAGCCAGCATATTGATGCTGATCCCACTTGTATATATGTTCATAAAGCGAACAAAGTCCCTAAAAAAGAGCATCACAAAATTCATTCCTATGGCAACTCTGCTCAAAATCCATATTTACGCGGGTGTGCTAGGACCAATATTGGCGTTGATACATAGCGCGCACAGATTTGCTAGTCCCGTCGGTATAATACTTGTGTTGTTTATGATGGTAGTGGTTCTGAGCGGTTTTGTAGGCCGATATGTACTTGGTTTAATATCAACGAAAATGAAAGAAAAAAAGCGTCAATTAAACGAGTTTCAACACGCATTAAATGACTCAAAAAACGACTTGAGAGATGGCGTTAGTGATGCTCAGTATGAAGCGTTTACTAAACGCACTTCAAATATCCTTCCGTCCTTTAGTCTAAGCTTGCTCGGCACTAGACAAGATAAATCATTGCTAAAAGAAAAAGAGTTGCTGAAGATAGTGGATGCCATCTCAGACACCGAATATAGCATTATGATCCATTACACAGCAAAAACTTGGTTTTCTCGCTGGTTGAAGTTTCACATCTTTATTTCAATGACGCTATATTGTGTTCTGTTTATACATATAGCAAGTGAGGTTTATTTTGGGCTTAGGTGGCTATAATGAAATGGTTTGTCGGTGTATTAGCAATCATAGTCTTAGCGTTTGGCCTGAGTCATTTTTGGCACGAGCCTGAAGATTTATCCAAATTAGATTGGGAGCAGGCAATAAGCCCTGGCTCACTTAGTCAACCTCATGCCTTTATTGATAACGATTGTTTAAGTTGTCATACCCCAATTAAAGGGGTAGAGAGAGATAAATGTGTTGCTTGTCATGCAAACGATACGCATATTGTTGCGCGTCAACCAACCGCCTTCCATGCTGATATACAGGAGTGCACCAGTTGCCATATTGAGCATGAAGGTCTCAATGCCAATATTTCTAAGATGGATCATGGTGCGTTGGTTGATATTGGCTTTGACATGCTTCCAAATCTTGATATGCCTTTTGACGAGGACGCCACAACCATTGCACTTGTTACTTATTTGCTCACGAATAAACAAAGACCTGAACCGCTCTTTATTCACCCTGAAGTAACCAACAAAGAGGCTTTACTCAATTGTTCACAATGTCACAGCAATGACGATAAACATTTTGGTTTGTTTGGAAACGACTGTGTGCAATGTCATAGCACAAATACATGGTCATTACCTAAATATACGCATCCTTCTAGTCAGTCACGTGATTGCAACCAATGCCATGAAGCACCGCCGAGCCATTACATGCAACATTTTGAAATGATTTCAGCAAAAGTAGCCGGCGAGCCTAAAGCAAAAGTAGAGGCATGTTACGCTTGTCATCAATCGACGTCTTGGAATGATATTAAACGTGCTGGGTGGTATAAGCATCATTAGCGTATCCCTGAGCTCGCCCATGGTCTACATTACAATGCGGAAAAGTAATTCTACATGCTTGTAAAAAGGTCACTTAGAAAGGCCATTATTCATCATTTTGGTGTAATTTTTGCGGCTAAAAATATACGAGCTCATTCTTAAAACTATCAACATCGATAGAAACAATTAAGGAAATGCAATATGGCAAACTTAGATACCTCATCAAATTTCAATATCTTGAACCAACAAAGTAAAATCGTAAACGATTCAACTTAAAGACGTCAACCCACCCGACCCAGTTCAATCATCTTTCGATGAAGTGATGGAAGCTCAGCAAGAACGAGAAAGAATGATTAACGTTGCGCAAGGAGAGTATATTACGGCAATGCTGAGAGCCCGCAATACAAGTCATTTGGCTCACGAAAAAACGGCTCAAAGAAGCCCACTATAATTTAATATTTAAGGTGAAATAATATTTATGGTCAACCAAAAGTGAAAGTTCAAATTGGTGCAGTTAGTGTAATGTTATCTTGGGCAAGTTGTTATCCATTAATTTTTTTAACATTAGACTATGCACCGGTTATGCTTACCGCTTTTTATCGTTCTATCATAGCGGGCTTATTTCTGGTAATCATTGCCTTATTTTTAAAAAGACCACTCCCTAAAAACAGGCGACAATGGCTGTTTATTACTGCTATTGGTATTTCGGCTACCAGTATAGGATTTTGGGGTATGTTCTATGCTGCCAGCTTAATTTCTCCTGGTTTGGCTACCGTGCTGACTAACACCCAACCTTTGATTGCAGGGATCCTTGGTTGGTTCATTCTAAAAGAGCATATGGACAAAAGCGTCGCCTTAGCTATGGCAATTGGCTTTGCGGGGATTGCGATGATCGGCAGTGAGTCCCTATGGAGTGATAATGGACAGCCTGTTTATGGTGTTATTTATATTTTGATAGCAGCGAGTGGTATCGCAGTAAGTAACATATTACTTAAATTAATCGCAAATAAAGTGGATATTTATTATGCCATGGGCTTTCAACTGTTGATTGGTGCCATACCATTAGGAATTTTTAGTTTTTATCAGGCATACATGACCAATACAAGCGTGATTGACCCGATAGTCGAATCGATAGTGTATCCCAGTATTATCACTTTGCTTGCGATCCCCGGCACAGCGCTTCCATTTCTCATCTGGTTTTGGCTAATGGACAAAGCACCTTTGTATCATCTTAATATGTATAGTTTTTTAACGCCGGTATTTGGGCTGTATCTGGGGTGGTTTTATTTTGATGAGACCTTAACTTTTTGGCAATGGACAGGTATTGTCATTATCGCTTTGTCTGTTGGCTATATTTCGTTTAATTCAAACACTAAGCGTGCACTAAATTGACACTTGCATTATTACCCGTCGCGATATGGCCCTATAGATTCCGTAAAAAAATTTGGTAGCACAGCAGTCCAATTGGAATGCTCGACATGCTCAAGACATCGAGCCATCATCCACGGCTTTGGGGTAATTCAGCTTGTCAAAAAGCAATCAATCGTACAATAGGCTCATGGCAAGAATGTCAGTAAATTTCATTATTCCCCGTAATCGCTCATGCTAATAATGACGGCAATGTAATGAAAATGTAATCCACATGCAATGAACTCAGGGATCAAATCACTTATTTTACGGTCTCGTTGTAAATCTAGCTTCACTATCAAATTTAAGGAATTAACTTTGGAAATTGCGAATAATATTTCAAAAAGCATCGACATAAAGACTGAATCGACTAAAAAAATAGACCCAAAAGCAGAAGACGGTGAGAACTGCGGCAAACAGCAGTTCGAAGAGGTTTTAAGCAAACTACAAGACATCAAAACCGATAAGACTTGATGTAAGCAAGAAGAAAAACCTTTGTGGTTAGTTTTGTTAACAGCACAAAATATCACTCGCGTTCCGTAAGTAAAAATGACGGAGATTTCAATATTTGGTTTTTAAGCAAAACATTGTTCGTTAGCACAGAGCTATTCTGTCGCAGTCGTTAGGGAAGTTACATGCTAATAGTCAGTGAGCCCAAAGATTTTATTTTATATCGATACGGCTTTACACCCAGATTTAATTACGACTTTCATCATGTTTATTTTGATTGGCGGAAAGCATCATGAAAATTGTGTATTTTGGGAATAACTTGTTCTCGTCATGCTTAAAATATTTACTTGATGAAGGCCATCAAATACTGCGTGTTTATAAGAACCAACCTGAACATGGTGCTTCAACCATAACAAGCTTATGTTCTCATCATCATATTCCCTTGGCTGAGGTTAAACCTACTTTAGATGACTTGAATAAGCTTATTTTACTAGGGGCCGAGATGTTCATTGTTGCAGAATATTTGCACATATTGCCATCTACTGACGTTAAATATGCAATCAATCTTCATCCTACCTTGCTGCCAAAAGGAAGAGGACCAACGCCTCTGCCTTACTTAATAAACCACCCAACAATATCGGGGCTCACGCTTCATAAGATATCGGATGTTGTTGATGCCGGCGACATCATTATGCAATTGAAGGTGCCAGTATCGACTGACGAATCTATAACGACCTTGATGGTTAAAATGCACATCGAGTCGCTAAACCTAATTAAAACGTTTTTCACTAATGTTGATAAATATTACGATTCAGCTACGCCTCAAGTCGATCATTCTTACTGGCCGCGCAGTGATATATTTGAAAGAGCGGTAGATTGGAATTTACCCGCCAGTCACATCAAATTATTGTCTCGTCGCTTTGGTTTTTTTGGGGTAGTCGTAAAACTAGACAATGTCTTATTTAATGTAAGTCATATTGAGGCTGAAGAATATGATCATTCTTATTTACCAGGAAACGTCATTTTGGAAGATATAAGCTTATTAGTCGTAAGCTGTTTAGATGGTATTGTGTGTTTGCATAAAGCATCAATATCTGAATTGAAATAGTGGTTTCAATATTGTTTATTATAAGTTTATGAACCGGCAATTTAGGCGCCCCTCTTGACGCTTACAACCGTAAAAAGCTGACTGTAAAGCAGGCAAGGCTGCGAAACGATCTAATGTTGAACATTGTTCGTGTTGAGTCAGCGTTTCTGCATTGAGAACCCTCGTCCATTTTTAAAATGATTTATATCAGACCAATTGTGGTCTATTAGTCAGAGAAATCGTCACCTTTAAAAAATGAAAGTTGTATCCATGGATTAAAATTATTGTGGGAGGGTAAAAAATAGCGACAGATCTTGACTTGCGCCATCTAATGAATGGTTTAGACAATTAACCGTAAAGGTTTTTTTTGAGCATAGCCGAGTTAAAAATCCGTTATTACATGACAAAACTTAACCGCACCTTGTTTTTTAGTTTTCAAGGTGTCGAACTGTATTTTTGTTCCCAGTGCTTGGCGCGTTTCAAAGCACACCCTCATCTATCTATTGATGTCCACAACACGAGTTTTTGCATCAATAAGAATTTCATTATCAGAAATTATTGAGATTATGACAGGGCCCACTGGTATGCCAAAAATATTTGGAGAGTTTGAGCGACCTAACAATTGCCAAGCACCCTAATGCTTGGATACTACTACGCTAGTGATCCGCACTTTTAGTTCGGAATATTCACAATCTTTAACTTACTGAGGTTTGAACTGCATCCCCTAAGACAGTTAGAATACTAAAAAATGTAACTGCCTTTACGAGTTTGGTCATCAACAAGGACTTCATCTTTGTAAAATCAACCTAAACGGATTCGATGCACTTAAGAAAAAGACAACAAGTGAATATCATACCGTTTTAAGATAAACGCCAGCACGTAAAGACAAAAAATCGACACTATTGAGCCAGCAAAAAGCGCCATCCAAAAACCTACTCGGTCTATCAAGAGAGGAAAAATCAAAAACAAAGGGAGCGAAGGTAGCACATACCAAAATGTGTATCGCATGTGACTAGCAATCTTTGCATTGGGTTGATTTTCTAAATAGAGCCAAATTATTGCTAAGATCGTGACAGTTGGTAATGCGACAAACAATGCACCTAGCTTATCATTGCGCTTAGCGACTTCAGACACCGCTACAATTATTCCCGCTGTAACAAGATACTTTGTAATTAACCAACCCATATATTGACCTTTTAGATTAAAACCGATTGCCTATCGGTTTTTGTTGTGGGAGTATATACGCTTCATGAAAAAAAGGGAAGGCACTCTATGTTCCTCGGTGAATTGGAAAAACAGGTGTTGCAATATTTGTGGACATCGCCTGGTGTTGACGTTAAACGCGTGCATGCTGAACTATCAAAAAAACGTGATAGTTCTCTTAATACAGTGCAGAGCGCGTTGGAGCGCCTGTTTAAAAAGGGACTATTGAGGCGCGAAAAGCAAGGGCACGCCTACTTGTATTTTGCACAGATTGAAAGAGGTGATTTAATTGCTAAGTTGATTGATAGTGTCGCCAGTGATTTTGTCAGTAAGGGTGAAAGCAGCATGGTCGCAGCTTTTTCATCCGTATCCAGTGAAATGGACGAAGCACAATTGGACCAATTAGAGAAATTAATCGAGCTTCAACGAAAGCAATTAAAAAAAGGAATAACCAGTGCTGATAAGTGATGCTGCGGTCATCATGAACCTTATTACGATTGCATTGCTTGGATTTTTGGTGAGTGCACTTTTGTTGTCTGTAGTGTGGCAAATAGTAGGCAAATCTGTTGATGCTTACTCCGTTCAATCACAAAAAATGTTAATTTTGATATGGGTGTCAGGCCCATGGATTTTGGGTTTAATGACGATGCTTTTTTTTAGTCCACTTTTCGAGAACACAGCTATTTATAGGTGGGTTGATAGAGTAGCTCATTGGCATCACTTGTACGTTTTTCAGTTAGACAGTTGGCATGGTGTCACCATTATTCTGTTTTCGTTGTTCAGCCTGGCACTAATAGTGATTAGAGGAGCAGGGCTATATAGACAAGGTAATGCGCTGTTAACGTTGAACCATTTTTCAAACAATGTGCATGGCTCAAAGAGCTATCCAGGCGTCCAAATCATTGATAGCAATATCCCTACTGCGTTTACATCAGGCTTCTTCAGCCCCCTTTGCTATGTATCAAAAGGGCTGATAGACAATCTTACCGATAACGAATTTAATATTGTTGTTAAGCATGAACTTGCCCACGCCCGCAATAAAGATCCGTTGTCAAAACTCTTTATTGCTTTTCTTTCAGCCTATTACCCAAAAAAATTGGCACAACGTTTTAATGCAAAGTATGCGCTAATGACCGAATTTATTGCAGACCAATCAACTGCAACGGCGCACGCCGCCGAGGATGTAGCATCAACACTGGTAAAGGTTGCTCGGTTACAGAAAGCTTTTCCACAACGTCAATCAAACAGCTCTCGGAGTTATTTCGGGTCGCATGATATAGCTCATAGAGTACAGCAGCTTTTAACACCCACAAAAAAATCGATGCCCGTCATAGTGCCCATCGCATTTATGTCGGTAATGCTATGTTTAACCATCTTCGCTGTGGACGCAACTCACCATCTAGTCGAATCTATCTTTACTCATTCATAAGGACTCCCCATGCAACGCTCGCTCACTTTCTTCACGATGTTAAAACCGATTGTAGGTCGGTTTTTAAGCCGGGATGTTAGGCAGTTTGGACTGTATATTATTGCTGGACTAAGTATGTTCCCACTTTTCGTTAATGCACAAGAGGTACAAGCAAAAGAGGCGTTGAATTTGTCTCAAGCGATCAGCTTTGCTTTAGCAGAGCACCCTGAAATGAGTGTATTTGGGCATCAGCGTAAGGCGCTTGATGCAAAAGTAAAACAGGCAGCTGTGTTACCAAGGCCGACTATCGGCTTTACCATTGAGGATGCAATGGGTACGGGTACTCACAGTAATTTTGGTGCAGCACAAAGTACCTTGAGTATTGCATGGGTGCTTGAACAACGTGCAATTGAGAAACGTGTAGATGCGGCAACGAATGCGGTTACGCAAGTCGATTTTGACATTGAGATAAAGGCACTTGATATCTCTGCATATACGGCGAAGCTGTTTATTGAATCCTTGATATTAGAGCAGCGCTTACAACTTGCGGAACTGGCAGAACAACAGGCTGATAGTGCGTTATCTGCGATAAGACGTAGGGTTGAAGCAGGAAAAAGCTTGTCGATTGAACAATTGCAATCAAAAGCAGAGTTAGTGCGTCGAAGTCTGGAGGTAGAAGACTTGGAGCATGAGCTAGAAGCGAGTCGTTATCAGTTGGTCGCTCAGTGGGGCGGTGAGGTTAATGATTATGTTCCTCAAGGTGAATTGCTTAATGTCCCTGTCGTCAAAGATTTACCCTCGCAATTAGCAAAACTACAAGCTCATCCTGCGCTTTTAGCGTTTGCTAACAAACAACGTATTGCCCAGTCACAGATTGAGCTAGCACGCATTGAAGCGCGTCCCAAGTGGCAAGTATCAGCAGGCATAAGACGCTACGAAGCTACCGATGATTACGGATTAGTCGCAGGTATCTCTATTCCGTTTGGCAATGACTCACGAAGCTTGGGCGAAGTACAAGTTATTCAAGCTCAGCAAGCCGAATATCAAAGCCAAGCTGATGTTTTGGCCAGAAAGCTCAACACGCAGCTGTTTGTGTTGCTGCAAAACATGAAACACAGCAAGCATGTTATTGATACGCTCACCGAGCAAGTGATCCCCTTGCTCGAAAAAGCAACTGAGGAGGCCAGTAAGGCATACGATATTGGTCGCCTCGGTTATTTAGAGTGGACGTCAATTCGACAAGAGTTACTCAGTACACAAGCACAGTTACTGGATGCATATCAGGCGATACATCTTCAACATATCGAAATTCAGCGCCTTACCGGCACAAGCCTTTCTAATTAAGTGAGAAACGAATGAATAACCGACTCTTTATTTTTTTATTTTTATGTCAGCTTGGAGCAGCAAGTGCATTAGTGCCTAGCAGCGCTCTAGCTGAGTCTACTGAAACAACTGTAGAGGTCGAGCCTGAGAAAGGCCCACATCGCGGAAGAATGCTGCGAGATGGCGACTTTGCGATTGAACTTTCCATCTTTGAAACAGGCGTTCCACCAGAGTTTAGGGTTTGGGTGACTAATGAAGAAAACCCCGTGCCTCCTGAGCAAGTGGAATTAAACATCAAATTAATTCGCTTAGGAGAGCAAATAGACGACATTAACTTCAAAGCGGAAGGTGATTATTTGCGTGGAGATACCGTTATTTATGAACCTCATTCTTTTGTGGTTTCTGTGGCCGCTCGTTATCGGGGAAAAACCTATACGTGGGAATATGACAATTTTGAAGGCCGCACGTTGATTGAAGAAAAAGTAGCAGAAGCGATGGAGATTGATACGGAATTTGTCGGTGCAGCAACATTACATAAAACCATCAAAGTGTATGGCAAGCTTGTATTACCAGCTAATGCTAAGCGTCAAATCCAAGCGCGTTTTGAAGGAGAAATCAAACAAGTGCATGTTTCTCTTGGAGATGTTGTCAAAAAGGGACAATTGTTAATTACCATCGAAAGTAACGAGAGCTTACAATCTAATCAAATTAAAGCGCCAATCGCAGGGGTAATAACCGAGCAAAAAGCGAATACCGGCGAACAGTCAGGTCAGCGAGTGCTGCTTGAAATCACCCAGTCTAATAAATTGCTTGCAGAACTTGCTGTATTCCCGATGGATGTGGCCTCCATAAGACAATCGCCGCCCGTTACAGTTATGGTTAATGGTCACAATGCGACAATTGACACTGCTATCAGTGGAAATCGTCTAGGAATGAGAGATGATCAAGCTCGCCTATTTCTTGCAGACGTAGACAACTCAAGCGGGCTATTAACAGAAGGTATGTTCGTTACCGCGCTAATAGAAATCGAAACTTTTGAGGTTCCCTTAGCCGTTAAGCGAGTTGGCCTTCAGGCTTTCAGAGACTTTACGGTAGTTTACGCCAAAGTAGGGGAGCAATACGAAGTCAGAATGTTGGAGCTAGGTCGTGAGGCTGGTGATTGGGTTGAGGTACTTAGCGGCATTGATGCCGGCACTGAATACGTCACCAACAATAGTTACATCATCAAAGCCGATATTGAAAAATCCGGCGCATCACACGACCACTAGGAGCGCCATATGTTAGATTTTATACTACGCTTTTCCATTAAGCGCAGCATGCTTGTTATGGCGCTGGTTCTGGCAGTGTCAGCGCTTGGCTTATGGAATTTCACCAAATTACCGATTGATGCTGTTCCTGACATTACCAACGTGCAGGTAATGATCAATACTGATGCGCCAGGCTATACGCCGCTGGAAGTTGAGCAGCGTATTTCATATCCGCTGGAAACCGCACTAGCAGGCTTGCCAAATTTAGAAGGCACTCGGTCAGTTTCTCGATACGGATTATCACAAGTCGTTGCCGTATTCAGTGACAACACCGATGTGTACTTTGCGCGTCAACTGGTAAATGAAAGACTCTCTCGTGCTAAATCAGAGCTACCCGTTGGCCTTGAGCCACAATTGGGTCCTATTGCCACCGGACTTGGCGAAATATTTATGTTTACTGTTGATGCTAAGCCTGGTGCGACAGATAAAGATGGCAATTTGATCACGCCCATGGAGCTGCGCTCAGTGCACGATTGGGTTATCCGCCCTCAGTTAATGCGTGTACCGGGGGTGGTTGAGGTCAATCCAATTGGTGGTTTTGAGCGAGAGTTGGTTGTCGCCTTCGATCCTGAAAAACTGCTGACATACGGTGTTACGCAAGCTGATTTAGTCAACGCTATTGAAAACAATAATATAAACCAAGGTGCCGGTTTTATCGAAAAGAGCGGTGCACAATGGTTGATTCGGATCCCAGGACAAATTGAAAACCTTGAGGCGCTTGCTAATACCGTAGTGAAAACTACAGACGGTGCCAGTGTGCGCATCAGTGATGTTGCAAGCGTGGTTGAAGGCCATGGACTACGCACAGGTGCGGCAACGCAAGATGGCCGCGAGGTAGTGATGAGCACGGTGTTTATGTTGATTGGCGAGAACAGCCGAACAGTCGCATTTGCGGTTGGTGAGAAGCTCAAAGAAATCAATATGTCACTCCCAGAAGGTATCGTAGCCACGGCTGTTTACGATCGGACAAAGCTTGTTGACCAAACGCTTAACACCGTTAAGACCAACTTAGTTGAAGGTGCTTTGCTTGTCATCGTCATTTTGTTTTTATTGCTAGGAAACTTTAGAGCTGCGCTTTTAACTGCCTTGGTGATCCCCTTTGCTATGTTAATGACCATCACCGGCATGGTACAAACTAAGGTTAGTGCAAATTTAATGAGTTTAGGCGCACTCGATTTTGGTCTGCTTGTGGATGGTGCAATCATTATTGTTGAGAACTGCTTGCGTAGGTTAAGTCAAGCCAGTCCAAGTGGTCAACAATTAGCTTTAAAGCACCGATTGGAAATTGTCTTTACTGCAACGAAAGAAGTAATACGCCCTGCATTATTTGGCGTTTTTATTATCACCGCCGTATATCTACCTATTTTCGCGCTTGAAGGTGTGGAAGGGAAGATGTTTCACCCAATGGCACTGACTGTAGTTATCGCTTTGTTATGTGCCATGGTGTTATCCATCACATTTGTGCCTGCTGCAACTGCTTTGTTGTTTAAAAAACCGGTCAAAGAAAGACGTAATTTCATCATGATGGGAGCTACTTTTCTTTACCGGCCTTCTCTTCAGTGGGTTATGAAAGCGAGATGGTTTGTTGTGCTTTTTGCTGTCACGCTAGTGAGCATAATGGGTTACCAAGCCACCAAACTAGGCAGTGAATTTGTGCCCAATTTGGATGAAGGGGATATTGCAATGCACGCACTTCGCATTCCCGGTACATCTTTAAGCCAAGCAGTTGCCCTGCAAGAAAGTTTAGAAGCGCGCATTATGGAAATGCCTGAAGTTGAAAGAGTGTTCGCAAAAATAGGTACCGCCGATGTTGCTACAGACGCCGTTCCGCCCAGTGTTGCCGATAATTTCATTATTATGAAACCACGCGAGCAGTGGCCAAATCCAAAGAAAACAAAAGCGCAAATTGTTGAAGATCTGGCAGCATTGGTGGAACCCATTCCAGGTAATCGCTATGAATTCTTACAACCCATACAAATGCGCTTTAATGAGTTGTTGTCGGGGGTGAGAGCAGAATTAGCAATCAAAGTGTTCGGTGATGATTTTGAGATATTGGATTCGGTAGGCAATGATATCCAAAGTGCTATCGGCAGCGTAGAAGGTATTGCCGATATTCAGATGGAGCAAACTACAGGATTGCCTATGCTTACTATTGTTCCAAAGCTAGAAAAATTGGCACAATACGGTATTTCAAAAGCGTTGATTCAAGAACAGTTAGCAACGTCATTGGGCGGACGAGTAGCGGGTAAATTTTACGAAGGCGATGCTAGAGCAGATATTGTGGTCCGTTTGCAAGAGACTATGCGCAGCGACGTTGATGCCCTGTATCGCTTACCTATTCACTTACCCGATGGGCACTATGTACCTTTGCAAGAATTAGCAAATATTGAGATGGTGTTAGGTGCAAATCAGGTTAACAGGGAGAATGGTAAACGCCGTGTTGTAGTAACAGCAAACGTTCGCGGTAGAGACCTAGGCAGTTTTGTTGCGGATATAAAAACGCAAATTCAGAGTAATGTAGACATTCCAGCAGGCTATTGGCTTGAGTATGGTGGCACGTATCAAAAATTACAATCGGCCTCACAGCGTCTATCTATAGTGGTTCCGGTTACACTAGTATTGATCCTTGGCTTGCTAATATTAGCGCTGGGCTCATTTAAAGATGCCATGATCATATTCACGGGCGTACCTCTTGCACTGACCGGCGGTATAGCGGCGTTAATGCTTAGAGATATTCCATTCTCAATATCAGCCGCGGTCGGTTTTATTGCACTGTCAGGCATAGCTATCCTGAATGGCTTGGTCATGGTTTCGTTTATTCGCGATCTGAGAAAACAAAATATGTCCTTAGAGCAGGCGATATTTGATGGTGCAATCACGCGTTTACGACCAGTTATTACGACTGCGCTCGTTGCGTCATTAGGATTTGTGCCCATGGCGCTAAACACGGGAATGGGCTCAGAAGTTCAGCGTCCATTAGCCTCGGTTGTTATCGGAGGCATCATATCCTCAACGCTATTGACATTATTTGTCATTCCCGCCCTTTATCGAATATTACATAAAGACAACATACCAACCGAGGAAAAGGAGCCATCTCATGCGAACTAGTATCAGGTATATCTTCGCGCTGTTTTTAGGGCTGCTGTTGTTGAGTATGTCACTAGGCGCTTTAGCGCATGGCGTTGATGACGATACCCGTTTGTTCTTGGAACAAAATACCGGGACGCAATTTTTCCCGTTTATTTATATCGGTGCCAAACACATGTTCACGGGCTATGACCACATATTATTTCTAGTCGGCGTCATATTTTTCCTATACCGAAGCCGCGATGTACTGCTGTATGTCAGTATGTTTACGATAGGCCACAGCATTACCTTACTTTGGGGAGTGCTGGGTGATATACAAGTTAATCCCTATTTAATCGATGCCATTATTGGATTCTCGGTGGTGTACAAAGGCTTCGATAATTTGGGTGGGTTTAAACGTTTATTTGGCAAGCAGCCGAGCACTAAATTGGCGGTGCTTATATTTGGCTTGTTCCATGGCTTTGGTTTAGCAACCAAATTGCAAGAATTTGAACTGCCTTCTGAGGGCCTAGTTGCCAATATGATTGCCTTTAATATTGGTGTCGAATTAGGACAATTCATGGCATTGGCTTTCATTGTTATCGCAATTAACTTCTGGCGAAAGCTCCCTTCATTCGAGCGCTTTTCAACGGTTACAAACACGATGTTAATGAGCGCTGGATTGATGCTGATGGGGCTTCAATTAACTGGTTATTATTTATACTAATTTGAACGAGAGATTGAAATGACACAACATGTAGTAAGTACAAAAACATTAGTAAAGTCGACTATTTTCGCCACCATCATCGCAGCTGTGGTGTTTGTGTGTTTTATTCTGCCAGCAGAATACAACATCGATCCGACACATATCGGTCATAGACTAGGTTTAACCGCTCTAGCGCATCATGACGATGAATTAACAGACACAGGATCAAGCTCTGTCGCTACTGAACAAGGGCAGGAGGTGATTGAAGTAATCGTCCCTGCTGGGAAAGGCATTGAATACAAATTCCAGATGAGCAGGTACGATAAAATGACCTATGAATGGCTAACGGATGGCGAGCCACTCTATTTTGATTTGCACGGAGAGCCAGAAGGAGATACCACAGGTTATTTTGAAAGCTATGCAATAGCCACGTTAGCTGAAATGAAAGGCAGTTTTACGGCTCCTTTTGATGGCTCACATGGTTGGTATTGGAAGAATACGAGCGACCAGCCCGTTGCTATCCAATTAATTGCTGAAGGGCAATACACCGTTATTGGATTAAAACAGTAGATAATATAGAGGACCACAACATGAAAATTATTCTTCGTACATTAGCGCTTATTATATTTTTTGGACAAAGCCCAGCATTCGCTCACGAAGGGCACAATGACATTACACAGGAAACTGCGATAAATATTGCCATGAAGTCCCTGCAACAACTCACCTTTAAGGATTTTGGATATGAGGTAGGAAAGCTCGACAAAAGTTGGAAATCCTTATCAAAAGACGATGTTAATATCAGCGACGTGTTGGACACAGGTTTTATTATCAGTGCGACTAATTCAACCACACAAAAAGTCATTTATTTTGAAATTGCGAAGAACGGCAAAGTTCTAGGAGTCAACGATGGCAATTAATGCATAAGCGCAATTGAGTAACTAACGATAAAGCAGTCGTTGAGAACTAGTTCAGACATGATCTGTCTAGTACCGAATCTACTTATGATTGGCGTAAGTGCTTAAGTCTTGTCTTTAGCAATCTATGATTATTAAGTAACAAGAGTGGGCATCGACGTTATTAAGCGATGCCCTTTTATTTTTCAACTACTTTCTTTTTTCAACGATGATAAGTTCCGCAACCACTCTCGAATTTTCAGGTATTGATTCAAATGTAACGCTGAAAATAGCTTTGTTCGAATGTCTAGTTTTATGATGTCTCCCGTTCTCAACTCTTCTTTTATATGCCGTATCCTTTTGATATAGCACCTCCCCATTATTCGCTATGACAGAAACCCTGACATTCCCATTCAGCTTTTTTGTGTGGGTGAGTGATTGTATTTCACCCCATACGTGCCAGATTTCTGCACGTTGATAAACATTCACATAGCGAATTGTTATTATTTCATTTGATAAGTTTACTATTTCAGTTTGTCTGAGGGAGGGGGAGTTGCTGCACGCCAAAACAGTCATCGTTAGGGCTATTAAGAGTGCCCATCTTGTCAATATATGTGATTTTTTCATAATTTACTTTCCTTTTAAGAGATGAAGTAATTATTAGTAAAAAGCCTCGCGCCTTGTCGACCCGAGGCTTCCTGACTACTTCATTTTTTTAGCATGCGCCATTCGGTACAGCACCGGTAGCACGATAAGGGTGAGTAAAGTCGATGAGACAATCCCGCCAATAACGACAGTAGCGAGCGGTCTTTGCACTTCAGCACCCGTTCCGACATTCAGCGCCATAGGAATAAAGCCTAAGCTAGCGACAAGCGCCGTCATCAACACAGGGCGAAGCCTAGTAATTGCTCCTTCTACAATCGATACAATTAAATCACCGTTCTCCTCTAATTGTTGCTTGATGAACGATAACATTACCAATCCATTGAGTACCGCAATACCAGACAATGCGATAAAGCCCACGCCAGCGGATATTGAAAGCGGCATATCCCGAAACCACAGCGCAAACACCCCGCCTGTCAGCGCCAGTGGCACACCTGTGAATATAATTAATGCATCGCGAAACGAGCCAAATACCACGACCAACAATACCAAGATTACAAACAAGGTGGCTGGCACCACCAATGATAAGCGTTGACTGGCACTTTCTAATTGCTCAAAAGTGCCGCCGTAGTCCAACCAATAACCTGCCGGTAAATCTACTTGCTGCGCTATTTGCAGTTTGGCATCATTCACGAAACTACCGAGGTCACGCTCTCGCACGTTCGCTGTCACCACCACTCGGCGTTTTCCATTCTCACGACTAATTTGATTGGGGACAGAAGAAAAGCCTAAGTCAGCGACTTCAGACAAAGGCACAAAGTCCCCATCCGGTGTTGCAATTGGGATATTACCAATTGCATCTAAGTTACTGCGCGTGGCTTCATCAAAGCGCACCAGAAGCTCAAATCGTCGGTCACCCTCAAAGATTAGTCCCGCTGTATTACCGCCAATCGCTGACGATAGCCACTCTTGTAAATCTCTTATATCCAATCCATAGCGTGCCAATGCTATAGGTTTAGGATTGATAGTGAAAAGCGAAATATCGTCTACTTGTTCAAGTCGTGCGTCAGCCACTCCTTCTATGGATTGCAACACCTTGAGAATATCGTTTGCAGAACTGACGAGTGTATTTAAGTCATCGCCAAATATCTTTATCCCTAAATCAGAGCGCACGCCACTGATCAGCTCATTGAAGCGCATTTGGATTGGTTGCGTGAATTCGTAGTTATTGCCTGCAACACCTTGTAATTCCTGCTCAAGTGTTTCAACAAAGTCAGCCTTTGATTGAGTTGGATCGGGCCATTCATCTCGCGGGCGTAACATCACAAAAGTATCAGTCACATTTGGTGGCATCGCGTCTGTAGCGACCTCTGCGGTGCCCGTTTTCGCGAACACTGTTTTCACTTGAGGATACGTCATTAGCTTTGCTTCAAGCGTTTTTTGCATCGCTACCGCTTGCTCAATACCTGTGCCGGGGATACGCATGGCATGCAGTGCAATATCGCCCTCATCAAGCTGAGGAATAAACTCCGTGCCTAATCTGGTCGCCAGTAAAACACTGACCACCACTAAAGACGCGGCACCTACTACCACAAACCACCTCAGTTTTAGGGCGACGTGTAAAACGGGTCGATAAAGAGACTTACCCGCCACGATAATAGGACTTTCTTTCTCACTCACTTTTCCATTCATGAACATGGCAACCGCTGCTGGCACAATCGTGATTGAGAAGAGCATCGCCGCTAATAGCGCCATGATGACTGTGGCCGCCATCGGGTGGAACATTTTACCTTCAACCCCCGTCAGGGAGAATAAGGGGATATATACCACGGTGATAATGAGCACACCAAACAAGCTGGGGCGTATTACCTCATTAGTGGCTTGGAAGACGAGATCAAGACGGTCTTTCAATGGCAGCACCGTGCCAGTACGTTTTTGAGACTCAGATAAGCGTCGTATACAGTTTTCAACAATAATGACGGCACCATCCACTATCAGGCCGAAATCCAGTGCCCCCAAACTCATCAAATTGGCAGACACACCATAATTGACCATACCTGTGATGGTGGCAAGCATGGCAAGTGGAATAACGGCAGCGGTTATTAAGGCTGCTCTTATATTACCCAGCAGCACAAATAACACCACAATGACTAATAGTGCACCCTCTACGAGGTTTTTTTGTACGGTACTGATTGCTTTGTCGACAAGTTGGGTGCGGTCGTATACTGGGTCAATGATAATACCATCAGGTAGGCTAGATTGTATTTCAGCGACTTTTTGCGACACCGCTTGTGCGACTGCGCGAGAATTACCACCAACAATCATCATGGCAGTACCTAGAACAGTCTCTCGTCCCTCTTGCGTTGCTGCCCCCGTTCTTAGCTCTTTTCCAATCGCCACACTACCAATATCTTTAACCATGACAGGTATAGTATTCAACCGTTTAACCACCACGTTTTCGATATCGTCAATAGTTTGCAATTGCCCTTGTGAGCGTATCAGTATTTGTTGCCCATTACGCTCGATAAATCCTGCTCCTTGATTGGCATTGTTGTGCTCTAAAGCTTGGTGTATATCTGGCAAACTTACACCAAAGTTAAGCATCTTAAGCGGCTCTGGATTAACGTGATATTGCTTTACATACCCGCCAATGGCATTAACCTCTGTCACTCCTTTTACGAGCGCAAGTTGTGGTTTGACAATCCAGTCATGTACTTCTCGCAGTGCCATGGAGTTGTAGGCTTCACCGTTTGCTTGGAGCGCATCATCTTGTGCGCGGATGGTATACATGAATATCTCACCTAAGCCTGTGGCGATAGGTCCCATTTCAGGCTCTAAGCCTTGCGGTAACTGACTCTTAATCGCCCCCAGTTTAGTGTTGATAAGATTACGCGCAAAATACAAGTCCGTCCCTTCATCAAATACCACCGTGACTTGTGACAAGCCATAGCGTGACAATGAACGTGTATAAGAAAGGTTAGGTAAGCCTGCAAGCGCAGTCTCAACCACAAATGTAATGCGCTGCTCAGTTTCAAGGGGTGAATAGCCTTTTGCTTGGGTGTTAATTTGCACCTGTACGTTGGTAATATCAGGAACGGCATCAATCGGCAATTTGTTGTAGCTATAAAAACCTGCCGCCATAACGAGGAAGGTCATCATTAGCACGAGTCCACGTCGTTGTATGGACAGTTTTAGTATTGATTCAATCATCTAGTTACCTCACATATAAAAGCGTGAGTAGAAAGTGATGTTAGGCAATGGTGTAGAGATAGATTAATGATCATGTCCAGCCTCCGATTTTTCCAAATCAGCTTTAAACAAAAAGCTATTGCTGACGACGACTACATCCAATAATGACAGACCGCTTAGCACTTCAACGTTATTGTTATCTTGCTTACCCAATGTGACGGGGGCTGGGTGATATTCATCGCCTTCTTTCACAAAAACGACAGTTTTATCTTCGTATTCTTGTAGCGCAGCTTTAGGCACAAGCATATCGACATCAATCGTATTGATTGCGATATCACCTCTCAAAGCAGCACCAACCGGCCAATGCCCAGAGGTGTTGTCCAGTTTTGCATAGGCAAGCACATAGGGTTGCTCTTCAGGAGACGGTAGGATGTGGCTAATGACACTTTCTACCTTGGCACCTGACAAGCTAAGCGTGACCGCTTGCTGCTCTGCGATTACACGTAATTGATTGGGAAAAATCTTTAGCTGTGCCCATACACCATCGTAATTGGCAATAGAAAATAACACCTGCCCGTTGGATAGCTCACCTTCATTCGCGTGTCTGGCAATCACCGTACCTGAAAACGGCGTGGTAACAGAGTAGCTCTTTAAGCTCTCATTAGATTCAATAATGGCAAGTGTCGCGCCTTTTTTTACTTTGCTGCCCAAATTGGCATTAACTTGTGTAATGATGCCATCGAATCTAGCGCGAATATGACTAAGTGAAGCGGGGTCGGTGATCACATTTCCATAAACGGTTTTCGTAATGTTTAAAGTTCCACCTGACACCGCTTCGGTAGTAACACCGACTTCATTTGCAATAGCTTGTGTCATGACGACAAATTCATCGTTATGTGTTTTTTCATCTCCGTGGTCCTCTTCACCACTAAAGGCTACAAATGGTAGGAGTAACGCCACTATTATCATGGCTTGTTTCATTGGGGATACGATAAAGTTAATCATTAATTGTCTATTCATTGCGTTTTACTCGGTGAAGAATGTAATAAAGAAGATGATGTCGATAAGGACATTGGCGTGGATGTTAGCGACTCGATGTCAGCTGCTCGCTGATGAGCTAGGCGTGCTGATTGAATGAGGGCTTGTTTAGCACTGAGTAGCTCTTGGCTCGTACTTACCCATTCAAGGAAGCTATAACGCCCATCAAGATAAGCCTGTTCTACTAGCGACGATGCCTCTTCAAGCGGCGGTATTATTGCACTTTGTAAGGTTTGTACATTGAGTAAAGCATTGTCCCGTGCCATCAATGCGGTATTAAGTTGGTGATAGAGCGTTAACTTTGCACCTTGCTGTTGTTGCTCCAACAGCCCCAACATTGCTTGTTGCTTTTCGAACTCGCCTAAATTTCGGTCGCCTGCAAATAATGGCATACTCACACCTGCGACAAAGGCCGTTTCATCAATACCGTTCATGCGACGAATACCCGCTGTCCAACTTAAATCAGCTTGATTAGCGGCTTGGCTTAGTCGCACTTGCGCTTCTTGCAGTCTCGTTTCTTGTGTATAAATATCGATGTTGGGACTCTTAACCACTTGCTCAAATAAGACTGACAATGAAGGCGACGGTGATAAGGCAAACAAGTCACCTTCTACTTGATTAAAACGTGGGAATTGCTCACCCCACATTATGGCTAAACTTTTAATCAGGCTTTTCAATGTTTGCTCAGCGGTTAGTACATCGAGTCTGGCCCGAGCCAGTGATGCACTTGCACGCTGCTGATCAAAAGCAGGGGAGGCTCCCGCTTCGACGCGTTTCGTGACCGACTGATAGGTGTACATTGCTAAGGATTGGGCATCTTTATACGCATCAATCATGGCTTGTTGTGCTAATACATCAATGTAACGTCGCGTAACCTCAGCCAGAATATCCAAGGTGCGAATTTGCTGTTGTGCCTCAATCACCTGTGATTTGGCACTTGTAAATGAGGAGCGTGCACTTAACTTGTCGCCAAACTCAATGACGGATGACAGCGTGAGAGTGATTTCAGTGTCTTTTATCCCTGACACTTCCCCAGTTCCCAAAAAGTTTTCAAGCTCAATACCAGCCTGTAATTCTGGCTTAAGCGAGGCTGTTTTAAGCTCACCCTCTACTGCTTTTTGTTTAAAAGTGAATTCATGTAAGAAAGGTGCATTTGCTAAGGTGCGTTTTATGGCACTTTCTAAATTTATTTGTTTAACGTCACTGTTGTCTACTTGCGCTCGCGCAAGTGACCCGCTAAAAGCGGCAACAGTGAATATTACCCAAGCGCCAATGCGCATTGAGCGTTTCAATGAGGAAAATATCATTGTTTACATCCTAATTTTTCAATAAGTATTACTCGCCATATGAATAGCGAACCAATGTGTTATGAAGTTAGGATGTAAATTTCGGGGGGCGCAATAAGCGGGTGACTGGCGCGTCTATTACTTTAGACAGGTAGAAAAAGGCATGGCCTTGGTTCAACGGATTATATCGCATGCCAGTAGAGTCAGTCACCCATTGAGTGTGTGAGCCGTGGCAATGCCCACAGTGATGACAATCTGACGGGTTGTGGGCGTTATCAGAAGTGGATTGTACGCTTGATGCCTTTTCATCTGACAATGAGACATCGTCCTTTTCATGCTCGTGAATTTCGGATAAATGAGTGACATCAACGGTATGAAAATCCAATGAACTGGCGACAGCAGTGACCGACTGAAATAAAATCAGCATAATCACGATGTAACTTGTCATCTTATGTTTAGCCATGTAGCTAAAGCACTCCCGTTAATAAACGCGTGAATAATAGCACGCTAAACCATTTGCACAAACATATGCACATTATTAATGCTCATCCTGTTCATCGCGGCAAGCTTCATCTGCAAATTCAAATTCAATCGTGGTGTGTACAAAATCAAATTTTGCCAACTCTTTGCGCAGCCGCTCTTTTAAAGCAGTAATGTTTTGAATAGAGATATCCTGCTTTAATTCAACATGCGCAGTCATCACATTGTGCTCACCGTCTAACGACCAGATATGAAAATGATGGATGTCTTTCACTTCATCACTGTCTGACAGAGTATTATGCACCTCATCCATTTGTTTCTTATCGGGCGTTGCTTGCAAAAACAATAGTAATGTTTCTTTTAAATTACGTATTACATTAAATAAAATGAAGAGGGTGAAACCGATTGATAGTATTGGGTCGAGTATTGCCCACGGTTTGAACATCAATACAATCGAGACGATTAATACAGCCACCCAACCAAGCACGTCTTCCAATAAATGCCAGTTAAGGATCTTCTCATTTAGGGTGCTGCCGCCGCTAAGTTTATAGGCCGCAAAACCGTTGACGGTAATGCCGAAAATTGAAAGCAGCAACATGCCTTCTACTTGTGGCATCTCGGGATTTGATAAACGAGGAATAGCTTCAAACAATATCCACACCGAGCCGGTAATTAAGACCAGCCCGTTTATCAATGCACCCAGCAGCGAAAAGCGCTTATAGCCATAGGAAAAGGTATTATTGGCCTCTTTGTCACCGAGTTTGTTTAAGCCCCAAGCCGTACCTATCGATAGACTATCACCTAAATCGTGCACGGCATCTGCCATGATAGCGGTGCTGTTTGTTAGCCATCCGCCAATAAACTCGATAATCGTAAACACCACATTCAGGAAAAATGCCCAGCCTATTCGATTGGAAGCGCCGTCACTGTCATTTGCATGGTTATGGCCGTGCATAATTAATTTGCTCCAATATTTTTTGATTTTCATCGCTTATGGGTAGCGTTTTAAACGGGCTAACATTTGCCCCGCCAGTGTTGCCTGTTGGAATAAAGCCAATGGCTGTTTTCGTTAATGCTCCTACTAAGCGAAAAACTTGTCCTATGATTTCTTTAGGGTCGCGTTGCTGAATGCCGTGTTTGAGCATGTGAAAATGTGCTAAACAATGCAGGTAAGTGGAGTGCTGACCAATGACGTGAGCATCTTCTAAGTGATGAAATGCCGAATCATACTGCTTATTGTGAATTGCTTTGGAATAGTCCTTAAGTTTACCTTCAACAAAAGGCTTTGCCGCTTGATAATAGCTCATGATACGCCCTCAGAATTTGCATTGTCAGTTAGTGTTTGATTAGCGGCTAATTCACTTTTCGCATCTTTTAATATCATCCATGCCCCGCGCAGCACAATGATTGAAACAACCATACCGATAATTAAGTCTGGTAAACGGTTGTCAAGCCATAGCACCAATGCGCCAGCGAAAATAACGCCCATATTCGCAATCACATCATTCGCTGAGAAAATCCAACTTGCTCGCATGTGCACCTCACCATCTTTATGGCTGCGGATAATAAACAAACAAATTACATTGGCGACCAAGGCCACCGCGCCCATTCCTATCATAAGATGAGAGACCGGCTCACTTCCCATCACGGAGCGACGAATAATGTCGATTAGGATAATAGCGCCTAGCATTAATTGAAAATAACCACTCACTCTTGCCGCTTTGGCCTTGTGAATAATAGACTTTCCCACTGCATAAATACCAATCGCATATACAACGGCATCAGCCAGCATATCGAGCGAATCAGCAATTAAAGCAGTGGAGTCAGCGAGCACGCCAACGCCAAGCTCAATTGCAAACATGACCGCATTAATCCCCAATAGCCAATACAAGACCTTTTTTTGGGATGCATCTTGGATTTCAACTTCGCAGCCGCAACCGCTCATGAAACAGTCCTCTTTCATACTTAATGAGACTAGTATAAAGTCTATACCCACTATAGAGTCAATTAACGAAAAGCGTTTTTTATGAAAATAGGCGAATTATCAAAAAAGAGCGGTTGTTCAATTCAAACCATCCGCTTTTATGAGCGAGAAAAACTCATTAGTCCTTGTCAGCGAACAGATAGTAATTACCGGCTTTATGATGCATCATCATTGAGCCGTTTGCGCTTCATACGTCAGTGCCGCTCACTTGACTTGACCTTGGCGGAAATTACACAGCTATTGGAAACTAAAGAGAGTCCTGAAACGAGCTGCGCAAGCATCAACAATTTGATACTCGACCACATGGTTGAGGTATCCCAGAAAATAGCTGAACTTAATGAGTTGAAGTCCACCCTTGCGGAAATGGTTGAGGCCTGCAATGACAATAATAAGGTGAAAGAATGCGGAGTGTTGCAACTATTAGAGGATTAGTATTTCGGTAAAATTTGCGCCCTGAGTAAATATGATGATGCTTTAAAAGTCGCTATGTGAAAAAGGGAACAGAACTTTTTTGGCTAAATTTTGACTATGTTCTATAACAATATATGTATCTTTCTGCCCAATGAAGCTATTTGATGATGACTTCTCAACGTTCGCTTTCTGCTGTAATTCAGCCATATTGAGGCCGAAAAGCCCGCTCCTTGCATTAAATACGTATTTGTAAATAGACAAGATAGAAGTCGCGTTGTGTCATCAGTAGTAGTCGAACTTAGAACATATTGCTTCTCAAAAAGATCAAAAAAAATCAAGAAATATCAAACATTATTACCTTCGACATCTGTATTACTTAAAAAGTAGAGCATCGACTATCTATTTCGATACTCTACGTCAGTGAGGTTAACTTTCAAACAGCTGAGTACAACATCCACGCCCCAGCTCCGATCATGAACAGATTTTCCGTGAGCGAAACAAACCCAAGCGGAACATCGCTATCTCCACCAACGCACGCGCACTTGAGCTCTCGTTTATCGATATACACTGCTTTAAATACTGATATTGCGCCCACCGTTCCAATGAAAAGGGACACAGGTCCTACAATAAATCCAGATATCGACGCTAGCATGCCAATACCGGCGAACGCCTCCGCAAACGGATAGACATAGGCATATCTGATGTTGCGCATGGCTAACAAATCATAGGTAATAAATGAATTTGAAAAGGTGTATAGGTCGCGCAATTTTTGAATGGCCAATATGGTCATACTATAGGCAACGAACAACTCAACGACATTTATTAAGTTAACGCCGGAGGTGTATGCAAAACTTGTGGCTAAGCTCATTAAAAAGGCGACTGCAAAAATGGCTAGTACGGGCGTATAGGTTGTGCCGGTTTGACCTGCCGGCTCCATGCCAAAATAATCTCTCAAATCGTCATAACCGCCAATTTTATTGTCGTCGATGAAAGTTTGAGGTGTCGTTTCAACATTATTTTTTTTCTTAAACTCGTCAGTTTCTTCTCGCGACTTCAATTTATGGTCTTCTACTTCAAAGCCTTTTCTTTCGAGAAGGTCTTTTGAGCGTAACCCATAAGGGCAAATATGCTCACTGGTGTGCATTCGATAAAGCGTTGCTGTTTTTTTCATCTTATCGTCCTTATATCAATCTAGTTAACTATTGATTATTGTCCACTAAATGCTGGGACAGCTCTTTTAGAGGCGTCATCGGCTGATGTCGCAATACCATTTTTTTCTATATCCTCAAGCAACCATTTCATTTCTTTAATTTCGCGCTCTTGCGCACTGATGATCTCGTTTGCCAATTTCTTAACGCGAGGGTCTTCGATGTTTGCTCTGCCGCTGGTTAATATGGCGATAGAGTGGTGCGGTATCATGGCTTTCATCCACGAGGAGTCTGCAACTGTCGTTTGAGAGCGAACCAAGAATAAGGATATGACAAAAACCACTGCACTACCCAATAATATCATTGTATTTTTTGCTTTTTTTTCATACATGTTCAACATAAATAGCAACATAATAATCGCCATCATTGCGCCCATATATATCGCCATATATAAACGAGTTTCACTAAAGAAAACGTGGTCAAACGCAAAGGTGTTAAAATACATCATTAGCAGCATTGCTGCGGTTGAGGTGAAAATCATTGCAAAAAATTTAGTGTACTTGGTCATATTAGGACCTATTAGGTCCTATTAGGTCCTATTAGGTCCTATTTTATTACTTATTCATTGTTTTAAAAATTAATGATGCAGAACAGCTTACAAGCAAGAAACCTGTCATGGCTTCAATGCCTGCAAGAAGATATAGATGCCGTAATGGCTCAATTGGAGCCATTCCCAGTGTGGTGAGATTGATTAGCGAGAAATAAAAGATGTCGACAAAGGTGGCAACGGCTTCTCCATCAAAATCACCTAGCCCGAGCGTAATGGAAACTCTAAAGCTAATTGCAAACAACAGCGCCGCAGTTAACTGACTAATAGTTATTCCATACACGACGCCTAGTAGAGTTAAAAGCGGCGACAGTCTGGTGTTGTCCATCCACGCTCTGAGTTGTTGCAGCCAAAAATAGTGGCTGCCCGTAGCTAAACCGATGGTTACAAAAGCAATCAAAAGCTGAAGTATAACTTCCATTTTATTGTCTTCTCTATCCTCTTAAAACCAAAAACGCGCACCCAGAACAAGTCCAGTTTCGCTTATCGGTTCACCGGCGAGCTCTGCAACATCGGCGGTGTTGCCCAACGATTTGCTCCAATACATACCCACATAAGGGGCAAACTCTCGCGAGAATTCGTAACGGTAGCGAAGCCCTAATCGAATTGAATTGAAGCCTGATTGGCGATCAAACCGTTCAGACTCCGATAGGGAGGCGCTAATTGCTAAACGAGGCTGAAGATATGAGGTTTGTGTGACTCTTACTTCATATTCTGCTTCCATTGCAAAACTGATGTCGCCATCTTCATTTATCATTAACGAGTTATCCATTTCAAATTGGTAGGGTGCCAGGCCGTAAAGGCTTATTACCGCATAATTCTCCATATTAGATTCGCTTGTTAATGTTCCTCGAGTTCCTAATCCTGCTTGCAACTCCCAGTAGGGCGCAATTAATTTACTAGCGAGTATCTCTGCTCGTTCAATGTCTGTTGGCTCACCATCATTTTGTTTGTTTTCACCTTCACTTTTGAAATAAAGGCGATATGTGTCACCACCGTACCAGCCAACCATATCCCATACCCCAATATTTTCATCTTCATCGGTGCGGGTATATTCGAAACGGTCAAACAGTATCGTACCAGTGTAATAATCAACAACAGGCTCTGGCCAATCAGATGGTGGTGTTTCTTGAGCATGTGCACCTGCAAGTAGGGCAGTCATGCTAGTCGCTGCAAGAGATAAAATAATAGTATTTACATTCTTCATAGTCATCTCCTAAGATACCGACACAATTCTGAACATACCTGCATCCATGTGATACAGCAGATGGCAATGGAATGCCCAATTTCCGGGTGCATCTGCGCTAATGAGTAGCGATACTTTTTCACTGGGCTTTAAGCTGATGGTGTGTTTTCTTGGCGGTGGATAATTGCCATTCTCCAGCTCCATCCACATACCGTGTAAATGGATAGGATGATTCATCATAGAGTCGTTTACCAAAATAAGCCGTATTCGTTCACCGTATCTAAAGTGTACAGGTTCTTTCACTTCGCTAAATTTAAGACCATCGAACGACCACATGTAACGCTCCATGTTGCCGGTTAAATGCAGCTCAATAGTCTGAGTTGGTTCGCGCTCATCTGGCCATGGTTCAGCACCTACTAAATCGCTATATAATAAAACCTTATGCTGAACGTCTTCTAGTCCAATGCCGGGCTCATCTAAACGGCTGGTCGGATTGCTTGCAATCATTGATGCCCCAACGCCATGACCCGAAGAATCGTGTTTGATGTCAATGCTGTCTATGGGCAGTGGTTTTTTACTTTGCGGCATATTCATCATTTCTGAATCGCCCATATCATTCATTTTTGACCTATCTGAATGCTTGCTCATGGATTTTGTTGAGCCGTTCTCATCCATATTTGGCATGCTATCCATGGAAGACATATCTCCCATTCCCATCGCTGCCATTCCGCGCTCTGGCATTTGGCGAAGTTCAGGAACAGATGCTTGAACGCCCAAATCAGTCGCTAATGTACCGCGAACATAACCACTTCTATCCATACTTTCAGCATAAAGCGTGTAGGTTGTGGCTCCTTTGGGTCTCACAATTACGTCGTAGGTTTCAGCAACGGCAATGCGAATTTCTTCGACAGTAACCGGTTTTACTGGCTGACCGTCTGCAGCAACGACAACCATCTCTAATCCAGGGATCCTGAAATCAAAGTAGGTCATAGCAGAACCGTTGATTAGTCTTAGCCGCACGCTTTCGTTTGGTTTGTACAAAGCCGTCCAGTTTGTTGAGGCGTCCCGCCCGTTCATGAGGTAAGTGTACGTTGAGGCGGTAACGTCTAAAATATCTCGTGGGTTCATGCGCATATCAGCCCACATCGCTCTCTCTTTTAGCGTATTTATGAAGCCGCGTTTTTTGATGTCGTTTACGGTGTCCTCAATGGTTCTTTGTTGATAGTTGTAATAACCTTCAGCGACTTTTAAATGTCTGAATACATCATGTGGGTTTTCGAAAGTCCAATCGCTAAGCAAAATGACGTGTTCTCTGTCGGCACCAATGTCACCATCTTTCGGATCTATAATGACTGGCCCCAAATGGCCGAGTTGCTCTTGCAAGCCTGAGTGGCTGTGATACCAATAAGTACCGTTTTGCTCAACATCAAATTGGTATCGAAACGTCGAGTTTGGCGCTATCCCAGGAAATGCGACTCCCGGCACACCGTCCATCGTGTAAGGTAAAATAAAGCCATGCCAATGTATGGACGTGCTATCGTTGAGTTGATTGGTCACATTAATGGTGACATTTTGGCCCTCTTTCAAACGTAATAATGGGCCCGGTGACGTGCCGTTTATAGTAATAGGCTGAGAAGTACCGCCTGCAATATGTTTGGCTTGTTTTGCAATCGTTAAATCGATGACCTCGCCACTAACGACGCTGTTACCAAAATTCATTGCCAAATTATTTTCATTTATGCTTTCTTTAGTATAGCCCTGAGGCATAGCCCATGGCGCTGACATTCGACTAGTTAATGCTAAACCGCCAGCGGTGTACACGGCATTTCTTAGAAATGTGCGCCGCTGATTTTGTTTTGTGTTATTCATTTACAACCTCACATTAATATCTACCGGACTTATATCTGACTTTTACATTATCGTAAATCCCGCTAAATAAAAGTAAAGCACCCAATAAAAGCCGCTATCTGACAAAGATGTAATGCAACGGTAATCTGCCTGTTATGAAGTTTGTATCTGCATCGTTTAAATTAATATGGCTGGCAGAATCATTAGTTAGCCTTCAGAACTTAAGGATATTTATGAAGATAGAAAGTATGCGCGACATACTGCACTGGACTGTAAAATTCCATGAGCAATTGGCGACATGTCTGAAACATTGCGCGCCGAGTCACTCAGAGCGTACAAAAATGGCAATGCAATACTTGCTCGCTCACGAACAGCATCTTGCGGCTTTGGTTAAAGCGTTTTCCGATAACGCTAAGTTTAGTGAATTGGAAACCTTGTTTATAGAATATTTGGAGAAAAACCCAATTTTCCTGCACGACCATTGTGACGGTGATTTTGAGAATAAAACGGAATCTGAAATTGTTGCTAACGTGCTTGACCAGCATCAACAGGTAATAGACCTATACTCATACTTAAAAGAGCAGGCCATTATTCCTCATCATATAGAGCTTCTAAGCAACTTATTGAAGCTTGAAAATCAAGAAATAATATTAATGGCACAAGGCTTGAATCGTTTTCAAGATATGTAGCTTCGCTTTACAGACAAATGATGCCTCGTACTCCGTACAACATGATAATCAAGGAAGTTAATAATGGCCGAACACGAACATTCAAATTATGACAAAGGCAGTTTGAGCTTAGCCGGCGCAATAGCAATGGGTACTGGCGTAATGATAGGCGCGGGCATTTTCGCACTGACCGGGCAAGTAGCTGAGCTAGCTCGCGAGTGGTTTCCCTTTGCTTTTTTGGCTGCTGCCATCATATCTTCAGCGAGCGCGTATTCCTACGTTAAGCTATCTAACGCTTTCCCTTCGGCAGGCGGTATTGCTATGTTTTTAGAAAAAGCGTACGGGAAGGGCACAATAACCGCATGTTGTGCCTTACTGATGTACTTTTCTATGGTTATTAATCAAAGTTTAGTTGCGCGAACCTTTGGCAACTATGCTCTGCAACCTTTTGACATTGAGCCAGAGAGATGGATGGTACCTGCTCTTGGTGTTGCTTTACTAATTGCCGCGTTCTTGATTAATGTACTTGGAAACAAAATTATTCAGACGACGTCTTTTATCATGGGAATAGCCAAAGCATTGGGGTTGCTGGTGTTAGCGGGCGGGGGTATTTACGTTGCTGATGCGGGTTTTACTAGCACTTTTATTGTGCCTGCTGATACGAGCGTTAGTAACTTTATAGGCTCCGTGGCGTTGGCTATTTTGGCTTTCAAAGGCTTCACTACTATTACTAATAGCGGAGGCGAGATTGTTGATCCAAAAAAAAATGTGGGTCGAGCCATTATCATTTCAATATTCATCTGCTTTATAATCTACATGTTGGTAGCAGTAGCGGTTGGAACTAATTTATCGATAGATGAAATTGTGGTGGCAAAAGACTACGCGCTAGCTGAAGCGTCAAAGCCAGCATTCGGAAGAAGTGGCCTTTGGATCACGGTAGCCTTTGCTATTGTTGCGACAGTGTCGGGTGTTATTGCAAGTGTGTTTGCCGTTTCACGCATGCTAGCGATGTTGACTGATATGAAACTAGTCCCGCACAGTCACTTTGGCATGCCCGGCAGCGTGCAACAGCACACGGTTGTATACACTGTGGTAATCGCCATGTTACTAACAATTTTCTTTGATTTGAGCCGGATTGCATCGTTAGGCGCAATCTTTTATTTGCTCATGGACATAGCAATACATTGGGGCGTGTTTAAGCACTTGCGTAAAGAAGTTAACGCAAGTGCTGTAATCGTGTTAAGTGCAATAGCATTGGATATCGTGGTGCTAGGGGCATTTATTTGGATAAAGGCATCCTCTGATATTTTGGTGATCTGGGCCGCGATAATTGGCTTGGTGCTCATTGTAGGGGCTGAGAGGCTTTATTTGAGTAAGTTTCGAACCGAGGCCTAAGTTTAAAATTACTATTAGAGATATAGTTATTTCTTAATTGGAAACTCTGCTTATAACTGCTCCGTTTTTCTGGAGGGATTACACATTCATATGGTCAATTAAACAGCTTACTGGAGCAATCGAATATTTCCAACGATATTACTTTTGCGTCACGTATTGTCGTACAGCAAGCATTTTATTAACACAAAGTTAGGCGAGGAGGTCTAATGATTCTTGAAAAAATTAAAACACCAGGGTTAGCACACCTTTCTTATATGGTGCTGTCAGAAGGCCAGGCAATTGTTATTGACCCACGTCGAGATATCGCTATTTATATCGAACTGGCTCATCAAAACGAATGCCAAATCACCCATATCTTAGAAACCCACCGTAATGAGGATCTGATAAGCGGTGCGCCGATACTTGCTGAAATCACAGGTGCAGACGTATTTCATGGTCCCAATGCAGATGAGAAGATTAAATATGCAAAAACGGTAAAAGAAGGACATCAATTTAGTTTTGGCAATGTCATTGTCGAGGTGTTGGAAACTCCAGGCCATACTAAAGATAGCGTCTGTTTTATGATTTATGATCAAGACTTTAATCAAGGTCCAGTAGGTATTTTCACGGGTGATACTCTATTTGTGGGTGATGTTGGACGTACTGATTTTTATCCAGACGAAAGTGAAGTAATAGCGGGTCTGCTCTACGATAGTTTACAAAAAATAAAGTCCAGAGCACCTGAAGCACTAATATATCCTGCACACGGCGCCGGCTCTGTTTGCGGCGATGGTATGGCTGATAGGGAATTTTCAAGCATACAACACGAGATGAAGAATAATCCTCTATTACAAATCAAAGATCGAAGCGAATTTATTCAACGAAAAGCTCAGGAGCATCATTATATTCCACCTTACTTTTCTCAAATGGAGCGTCTCAATTCGCACGGTGCATCGACTATCAATACCTCGCAAGGTTTACAGCCAGTGGCGGCTGGACAGTTAACTAACTTGCAAAAACAAGGTTATAAACTCATCGATGTTCGTAGTATTGAATCGTTTTTAGGTGCACATATCGATAGAAGTTTCTGTTTACCAGTAGGCATGCTCACAGCATACGCTGGCTGGTTATTTGAACCCGAAGATAAATTAGTAATTATTGCAGATGATTATAAAATGGCAGAAAACGCTGCCGTACACTTATCTAGGATCGGCTACGATAATTGCGCTTATTTCTGCGCGATAAATTTAGCAGAAGTCGCCGCTGGCGGTATCAGTTTTGTATCAACAAACGCTGTTAGTGCCAAGCAGGTAAAAGAGCTTATTGAAGAAGATTGGACCTTATTAGACGTTAGAAAAATAACTGAATACGAACAGACCAGAATTGTAAATAGTGAACATGTTTTTTTAGGACACCTTGCAAAAGAAATTCTCAATTTAAATACTAATAAAAACTATATAACAATGTGCGCTAGTGGCATGAGGGCGTCAGTAGCTGCAGGATTTTTAAGCGCTAATGGTTTCAAAAATGTAAACGTATTTTGGGGGTCAATGGGCGCTTGGAAAACGAAAGATTATCCGGTGCAAAAGGGATAAGTTAGCTGCTGGTTTTCTATAGGTATTGTCAACTTAATCAGATAAACCGAATAAGTTGACAATACCGCTACTAAATATAGTGTTCTCTCATGGACTTATATCATATTTAAAAACTGTGATTACTAAGGGATTGTGTGGGTCTAATTACCGAGCGACTTTGTCGCATTCAAAAAAAGTTAGTATTTTTTTACTTCAATAAGTGTGTAGTGTTTCTTTTGAAGCATGAGGTTATTAGACGCTTTGTATACTATTAAATTAATCAGAATATTAAAGGTAACCAATGTATACAATAAGTAAACTCGCGAAAGAGTCAAATGTTGGTGTAGAGACCATTCGTTTCTATGAACGCAAAGGCTTACTTGAACAACCCATCAAACCAATGCAGGGATACAGGCAATATACAGAACAAGCACTTTCAAGAGTATTGTTCATAAAGCGTGCACAGTATTTAGGTTTTACGTTGGCGGAAATATCATCATTATTAATATTAAGTGCTAGTAATTGTGAAGATGTTCAGCAACTCGCTGAGCAAAAGCTTGCAGTAATTGAAGATAAGTTAAGAGATTTGCTTAACCTTAAAGAAAGCCTTGTCTCACTTGTTTCAGACTGTAAAAATAATCCAAGTGATAAAGATTGCCCGATCATTCAGTCACTCCAACCGTAAAATGACACATCACTTGACTCCGTACCCATATACGGAGTTTATACTGTACTTAAAAGAACAGTTTAATAGACGTAAATATGGTAAAAAGTAGTCAACTATCAATCTTAGGCGGGCTTGCCGCAGCAATCGGTGCCAGTGCCTGCTGTGCTGGGCCACTTGTTTTGCTTTTGTTGGGTATAAGTGGATCATGGATTAGTCATTTAACGCTCTTAGACCCTTATCGTCCTATTTTTATATTCGTGGTTGTGGTTTTATTTGGCTTTGCTGGGTGGAAAATACATCAGTCTGTTGAAAACTGTGCAGATGGCGAGGCATGCGCAATTCCAAAGGTAAGAACGCGACGAAAAGCAGTATTTTGGTTTACAACACTGTTGGCGTTTGTTTTTGTTACAAGCAACTACTGGATCATATGGATCGTGTAGGTGCTATCACTTAACTCTAATTGGAGAGAAAGATGAAGAAGTTATTGATTACAACATTATTGTTGATAAGCAGCACGGCAACGTTTGCCAAAGATGTGACTGTTACGTTAGAAATTCCGTCCATGGATTGCGTAGCGTGCCCGATAACGGTAGAAAAAGCACTTGAGCGCGTTAAAGGCGTTAAACAAGTGGAAGTGACATTTGAAAATAAACTTGCTGTTGTAACATTTGACGATGAGGTGACAAATCCTGATGCATTAACGAAGGCTACAAAGAATGCTGGTTATCCTTCATTGGTAAAGTCGTAACGCCTTCGCTAGTTGAACGTTAATAAAATCCTCTGAGGAACACAAAACTATGACGAAAATAGAACTTTCATCGACGATTACTTGCCCTCATTGCAGTTACAGCCAGCAAGAAGAAATGCCAACCACGGCATGCCAATTTTTTTATGAATGCACTAAATGCAAATCACTGCTAAAGCCTCTGAGCGGCGACTGCTGCGTTTATTGCTCATATGGAACAGTTAAGTGCCCTCCAATCCAAGAGGGCAGGAGTTGTTGCAATTAGCAGATTAGCCAATTATTCAACTGGCTATGATTTCTGCAAAAATCATGATCTACCAACTCTCGGTGCAGTAGTGTTAATATCATTTCTAGGCTACATAAAAAGTTCGTATTTAATTCTTAGTTTTGCCCAATTTAATGTTGAATAGGAGGAGTCCAAATAGGTCATTCATTTTTTATAGAGCATAGCCGAAATACAGCAAAGAAAGCGCTAATCGCCTCTCTACATGGCGGCATTCAAAAAAAACTATATTTTCAATTAATGAAAATGAAGGCGTTCTATACACAAGCGGTACCAGTGACTTTTATCAAACTTATCCTGGCGCATATGTTCCAAATCCATTAAAGATAGAAGTATATGAAAATGATTCATCATTAGAAGAGGAAATTTCAGGCCTGACCAAAATGACCAATAATAACAGTTAGTTAGATGGCTGAACTACCGTTTAGGTCACTGATTTTCGATATTCTAATATAAGCCATTGATTAAAGTGGCTTAATATTGCAAAAACTAAATAGACACATCTCTCATCTGCTTTAATGTAGATCCAAATTGGCTTCGTACAACTGGGTTAAATTCATATATACCCATAAAGTTAATGTGCGCCCAAGCGATAACCGAGCCGGTCGATATTGATTCAATGACATTCGCACGTTCATCATGTGAATCAAGAGACAAACAATAGTCAGACAAAAATAAGTAGTTCCATAGAATAATCATATTGCGTAACAAGGTATTACTGGCCATGACCAATTGAATCTCGTCCTGCAGACCGACTTGTAACTTACCGTTTCTTCCAAACAGTACTTTGTCAGCAAGTTTTTGACCTAACTCGACTCTGTTAAGCTGCTTCTGAATATTTTGCCTGAGCGCTTCATCGTCTACATAGTTTAAAATGAAGTGGGTCTTTAGCAATCGCCCGAATTCTTTAAAGGCTTTATATAGTGTGTTGTCTCGCTGACTACTGGATAACATTTTTAACATTTGTGAAGCACTGCAGCGCTTTAACTTCATAGATGCCATGAGCCTTAATATATCGTCCCAATTATCCAATATGAGTTTCTTATTAATTTGCGTCTTCGGCGCTAATGGCGAATCAGAGTATTTGCTGGTTGTTTTAGACTCATAAGCATAGAGAGTTTGATGATGAACATTTTTAATGCGTGGTGCAAAAGACACGTCCATGAAATGCAAACCCGCAAACACAGCTTCAGTATAACCATGCGTGTCGGTGCTATGAAAGTGCTCCTCTATATCGTCTTGCATCAATGCATGTTTTGATGATACTAACCCTTCAAGGACGTAAGGTGCCTCGCGATCTGATGACGTTAAGACGTTGACATGAAAAAATGACTGTTTTTCATCAAGAAAACTATTAACGCTTATGCCTTGTTCTTTGCCGTAATATTTGTATGAATAATTTGCAAGCAAAGAGTTCACGTTAACCACGACTTTCTTACCATCACTACTTGAATGTAATCTGCCATCATTTTCATTATATATGGTGGGTAAGGAGAGAGATTGGATCGTTTTGACTAAAAGGTTATTTGCTCGTTGGAAGTTTTGAGTAGATATCCACGAATTTTCTGTATCTTTTAACGCTTTTTCTGAAAATAACTTACTTGCCCTAGCAAGCTCTGTATGACCCAAGTTTGTCCCTAAACTTAATATTGTGGCAAACAGTAAGCGCACGTCTACTTCAGACTTACCAGCGCGTGGAAGACGATTACGAAAACAACTTGAAAAATCAGTATGCCGGTTTATTTCGAACATGACATCTTGAAGCGTAACTGAGCGAGATGCTCCTAATATCGTGGGTATGTATTTCGCGATCGAAAATTCGGGGTCGGGATATTTAATCCGCCAGGTACCATCTTCTTTTGTCGAAAAATGTGAGTTTTCATTGTTGTTAATTCGCCTAGTGACGTCTTCAAATCTTCGCGTTACGCTCTGACCAATGTCGGCAAGTAACGCTTTTCCGTCTGCAAACTTTTCAAGCGATGCTGCTGCTAACAGCCGTTTTCGATGATGACGCCACTCTTCGATACTAATCATATAACTTGGCGTTTGTCTGTAACGATAGGAATAAGTTAACGTTAATGACTTGTTCTTTAGTCCTCTCGCCACTCCCATGAATAGGAACGCCCGATATTTGTTTATTGGATTGATATCGTCTTCGTCATTCAGGTGAGCCAATTCGATTTTACTTAAGAACGCAGTAGGTGAGTCTTCATCGATAATTTTTGGTTGGGATAGGTAGAAGGTTATGGCATCTAAGAGTCCTTGGTCCTTGCTTTGCGTGTCAAAGCTCATAGACTTAATAAGCGGACCTAATGTGCGCTGGAGTTTGATGCTGTTTTCAAACAGCGAGCGATAATAATCAGCATGGGTAGCTAGTTTAGTAATGCTGTTCCCAACACGTTCAAGATGCTTTTCAAAATCAGGGTTTTCGGCATTGAAAAAAGCGCTTATCAGTTGATGTGCTCGCTCGTTTCGTTCTTCAAAAGACAAATCCGCATCTTGGGTGATGGAATATACTAGCTCTAACACTCTCTTGGCATCTTTTGCGCTATTTAGTACCGTTTTATTAGCCTCGAGTGTACTGACTCGTTGCTCTTCGCGTCTGTTCCGCTCATTACCTTTTGCTTTGTTCGTAAATTGTTTAACAACTTTTAAAATAGCATCTGCAGCAAAGTCATGGCGCTTATAAAACTGATCATAAATAAAAGACAAATAGTAAAGCGACTGTTTGTTGTCATTTTTCAATCGCCGGATTTCATCGTTGTTCCCTAAGTAAATTGCATCTGAAAAATGCTTAATCGCTTCGTCTGTGAGCCCCATTTTTTTGTAAACAGGTGATAGTTCAAAAAAGTGCTCGCCAAACACCTGTAGTATTACCGCATTTTGATTGAGGGCCCTCTGGCCAAGGCCTTGATCGATTCTTTTTAGCTCTCTGATGCTATATAGATGCGATTGCGCAGAAAAAAACTGCAACAGCGACTTTTTCTTTTTGAGTGATAATGACTTTTCAACCAAGTGAAGCATCCGTGTTTCATAAGAATGAAAAGCAGTCGAGATAATGTCAATGAACTGGTTATATGAGGGGATTTCGACGCGGCGCATCCAACAATACGAGACAAGGGCAAACAACATATCTTCTTTGTTCATGCGGATAGATACTAAGCTGTCTGCATGTGCTGCTAATAGTGCAGTCGTGTTAGATGTCATCGCTTTCCAGTTGTATTGCGCAAGTATTTGTTTCTTTTGCCGAGAGGCAACTTCTGGCGAATACGTCGATAAATCAATAGTGCTTTTAAGTGATAGTGCCTTTGTTGCTCTTTTTATATCGGCGTCAATAAAGCGACTTGTTTCAAAAAACCGTCCCTTTGCTTGAAAGTAGGCCTTAGACACTAAGTAACCGACCTTGGCAACGTCAGATTGCATTTTGTTCAAAATCTTTTTAGTTTCGACATCTAAAGTGAAATAGCCAATAGTTGCTTCTTTCGTTAGTTTTGGTACGCTATCAAACGCTCGCTTTCTCGCTGAAGAAAGTACTTTCATTTTCGCCATTTTATCATTCCTTTTAGTTATTAAAATCAACCTATTAATTACGTTATCTCTAAAAATGTGTAGTGTACACTGTTGTAATTTAAAGAAATGGTAATTAAAAGCGCAACATATATAACTGTATCGTCTTACTAAGCTAGTCATTTTCGTGTAGTGTACAGTGACTAATATGTCATTAATTCACGGATGTTCATCAGCAAAAATGTCGCCCACTAACGAACTCTATGCGCCTCTGATAAAGGCATTTGACCACTTTAATCGCGCATTATTTAATAACGAATTGCCGCCTGTCATTTTTACTGTCCAACGTAAGAAGAACGTGATGGGGTTCTTCGCGGCAAAACGGTGGGGGAATGCGCAAGGTGAGCTCTGCAGTGAGTTAAGTATAAATCCTTCCTATTTTGCTTCGTCGAGAATAATAGAAGTTTTTCAGACCTTGGTTCATGAGATGGTGCATGCATGGCAATTTCATTTTGGTCTGCCCAGCGAGGGTCATTACCATAATAAAGAGTGGGCGCAGAAGATGATGGATATAGGCTTGATGCCCTCAGATACCGGGGAGCCGGGTGGGGCGATTGTCGGACGCAATATGAGCGATTTTATTATGAAGCAAGGCGCGTTTATGCTAGCGGCAAACGCACTTCTGCAAGACGATACATTCAGTTTAAACTGGGTTGACCGCTTGGCGTTGCCGAAACTTTATGACCCGATAATTGTTGATAATCCAGTATTAAAACCAAATTCGCGAGTCGAACACTTAGCTCACGCAAGCGACATTCTAAACGCTAATGTCATATCGCTGAGCGATGAATTACAGAACGTTTCATTTCCCTCTGAGCGCGAGGACTTTACGTCTATGCCAGATTCTTTTTTCATCCGTGAAGTTGCCAAGCGCCAAACGCGAACAAGGCATATCTGCCCGAGTTGCAATACGAAAGTTTATGGGAAGGCGTCATTGAATATCATCTGCGGTGACTGTGAATTACCTTTTATGATGGATTCATGACAAGTTCAACAAGAACTATGTGCCAATAGTTGCCACCCCAGTGTTAAGAATTCGATAATAGACACCTGATCTACTTGACGTCAAACGTGAGTCGTTTTTTACCAGCACATTTTATTTTTTATTTTCCATGAATTTTATAGTGAAGCAGGTGTTTTGGGTTGAAGATTCTGCATAGATATCACCCCCATTGATCTTTATTATTGACTTAGCAATCGTTAAGCCAAGTCCGGCACCTTGCCCATCTCGTTTGCGTGAAAAATCTGTTCTGTAGAAACGGTCAAACAAACGGCTCAAATGTTCTTCAGGGATGACATCTCCATGGTTAATTATTGAAATGGAGAAGGCGTCAGCCGAATCTTTTGTTTCAATAATAATTTCATCGTCGTTAGGTGAGTAACGAATTGCGTTAGGTATCAGATTGCTAAGTGCCTGGCGAAACATTGTTTTATCACACACTAATTCAATTGACGGGCCGCGCAGGGTAAGCGTTATATCTTTCTCATCAGAAAGCACTTCAAAATACTCAGTTAATTCCCTTATCTCTTGGTTAACGTCTATTTTGTCTTTACTGGGTGTAATCAATCCATGCTCGGTTTGCGCTAGCAACAACATGTCGCTGACCATTTTGCTCATTCTTTCATATTCTTCAAGATGCGAATACAGTATATCCGTATACTCTTCGTTACTTCTTTCTCGGTTTAAAATTACTTGCGTTTGTGTCGTCAAGTTAGTGATTGGGGTTCTTAATTCATGTGCGATATCGGCGGAAAAAAAGGACAGTATTGAAAAACCATCTTCCAACTTTTGGATCATAGTATTGACCGAGTCGACTAACACCGTTAATTCAGTGGGGACGCCATTTGTGCTTAACCTCGCATCTAAATGGTCAGCAGATATTGTTTCAATTTTTCTACTAAAGCTGCTAAGTGGCGAATGGCCTCGATAAATTGCGAACCTTGCCGCCAATATCGTCACAATAGATGCGCATAGGGTTCTCAACCATTTTTTTATAACTGACTCAGTTCAGATTTTCGATCTAAAAGGTTCAATGAGCTGTACCATATATCCTTTTGGATAATTAGGTTGACTGTCGATCCCCAAGTCTCCATCACACGGGGAAGGGTGCTTGCTCGAGTCTATTACAAATGTACCAAGCAGGTGATCCCAGAAGTGTGTAAATAAGCCAAAATTAACGTTTCCTTTGATACCATCTTTTATGTGATGATGGCGATGACCAGGTGCTGCAGCCCAAACGTATTTTAGGGCTCCAATCCTCATATCAACGTTGGAATGCTGAAGTAGCAACTGGATTGCAGCACTAAATCCTAATAGAGCTCCGATTTCTAAAGGCATACCGATCAGAAGTAGTGGGAACGTGCCTGCACTTAGTTCAATTGCTTGGTGAAGGGGATGCTTTAATAATCCATTAAAACCGTACATTCGTTTAACGCTATGATGCACGGCATGTAAGCGCCAAAGCACATCATTTTTATGGCTAATATAGTGTGCCATTGTGATCCCAAAATCCGCTACGATGACGGCAAAGCCAAGTTGTAATAGTATTGGCCATTGGTGGGGCCAAACACTAAAATGCGGCACTATGGTGGTCATTATTGGGATCATTGCAACCGTAATAATTAAAGTACCCTCATTAACGACTGCATGGACAATATCACGCACCAAATCACCTCGAGGTGTGTTCCACACTTTTTCATAAGGTAGCCATTTCTCTGTCGCAAACGATACGACGATCGCGAGTAAAAGCAGCGGTATAAGCCATGCAGGGGATAGTGTCCTATCGATAATGTTGATTGCAGCAAAAATAAAGCTTAAAAAAAATAGTGGGCTGAATACCCACTTACCTATTGTTTTCATATTATCTATCTACTCATCGTTTCACTGATACGTAAATTATTGCTTATTTAGGTGTGATTAGGCTTGTACATAACGGCTAATTAACATGACATTTAATGGTGTGCGGTTTGAATAACGAGGAAGGTGCAAAACCAAATAACTGTCTAAATGTTTTGCTCATATGCGGTAAGTCAGAAAAACCTGCAGCATGCGCTGCTTCTGTCAGTGTCGCTGACTTGCTCAATTCTTCTATGGCTTTTCGTATCCGCCACCAGACAATAAAACGGCTAATTGGTATACCCACTTCTTGCTTAAAAAGGTGCGTTAAGCGACTTGGGGACAGGAATACTTTGGAAGATAAAAATTTCAAGTCGATGGCACTGCCTCGACGAGAAGCAATAATGTCGATAACATCCCTTACTCGTTTATCCGCTTTACGCATTGAAGGGGGAGGGCTGTTGACTAACCCCATAGCTGTATTAATTGTTCTCCACACATTGTCGATATTGACATCAGCAAGTAGGTGTTGGGTAATGCAGCCCAACTGGATGTCCGACAAAGGAATTGCACTTATCCCGTCCCCCACAGCTTGACGTAAGGCATCCAAGAAATGTTGATTTTGCTCATCTTCGGGCTCCAGAAAAAGGGCCACTATTTGGGTATCAGGCGCCAGAACCTTGTGAGAAATGTCCTCGCAAATCAATATGCAGCGTCCTATAAGAATGCTTTGCGTTTTACCATTTTGGACAGATAGTTCTTTGTCTAAACCAATGCAAATTTGGATGGCATGATGTGCATGATGTGCATGAACATCATTGTCCGGGCTTGTCCCGACATAAATTGCCTTATAAGGCCACAAATGGATTTGCATAGCTGCCCCAGTAAAAAAAGCTAATGCTATTACAATGGGTGGGGGGAATCCATTCCAAAACCAAAGATTAGCCGATAGGTACAAGTTCAATAAAATAAGCAGGTTTGTAGCCTAGAATTAACGCACAACCATAATCTATAAAATGAGCGTTTTTAAAAATACATCATAACTGCGTTGGCAGCCTTGTTGTGCCACTATTAACCCTTCAGGCTTGTAAATAATTCAATATTCCACAGTCTCTAACAGTCTTTTCGTCATCACAAGTAGAAGCCATATTTTCAAGCGATAATTTTAGAGTCTGTAGTTCCTGAATACGAATGACGACGTCTTGTAAGTGCTTTGCAACTAGTGTGTTGATATTCGCACAACTTTGTTCTGGTCTCGACTTGATATCCAATAGCGTTTTAACTTCAGCCGTTGACATACCCAATGAGCGACACTGTTTCACAAACTGAAGTTGTTGAATGGTTGCGGTATCGTAAACACGGTAATTGCCGATTGAGCGCTCGAGTAGGGGTAAGAGACCTTTTCTTTCGTAAAATCGAATAGTTTGTACACTACAGCCTGTTGTCTTCGCAACATCACCAATTTTCATTTTATTCATCGCCCTGCTTGACTCTATACTAGGTATAGAGTTTACACTGATGCTATGAGTTAATAAAGAGAGCTTTTCAAATGAGTGGTTGTGGGTGCGAAGTTGAAATAAAAGACCAGTCTCAACGGCAGGTGTTATATTGGCTGTTGGGAATCAACGCTACCATGTTTGTTATCGAAATGGGGATAGGATTGTTTGCTGATTCAACAGCGTTGATCGCCGACTCTCTTGATATGCTCGCCGACGCAGTTGTATACGGTGTCGCTCTGTATGCAATTGGTAAATCCCTATTGCACAAAGCGAATGCTGCAAGAATTAGCGGGTATTTTCAAATGGCGCTGGGCTTACTGATTATCATTGATATTTTAAGGCGGTCAATTTATGGAAGCGAGCCTGTATCTGGGTTAATGATGTCGATGGGCGCAATAGCACTGGTTGCCAATGTCATTTGTCTAGTGATCATACGCAAAGAGAAAAATGACGAAGTGCACATGCGTGCCAGCTGGATATTTTCTGCAAATGATGTGATTGCAAACTTAGGGGTCATCTTTGCTGGGGTGTTGGTTTTCTGGCTCGATTCTCGATGGCCGGATCTGATCATTGGTGTGATAGTTTCCTGTGTAGTTCTACGCGGGGCGAAAATGATCCTCAAAGATGCCAAAAATGAGCGACAGCGAGCACTGAATGACTAAAGGTAATAGCATAAAACATGTTTTCAATCGCGTAGCACAGCTTCGCCGGTTGACATGGCTATTAATAGCGTTGCTATTATTTCAATCGGGCTTTTCGTTTGCTGCGCAATGCGATGAATACCCGGCGGAGATACCGTCAACCCCTGAACTATCAAAATCAGTTAACGCTAATGAAACAGCTGCGCAAAATGTTAACTCTGCTGACACGTCGAGCGAAGAATCCAAGTGTTACCACTGCGTACTGTGTAAATGTGGTCAGATTAAGTTTCTGGCCCAACACTTAATGAATAGCTTAGTTAAACCGTTATCTATCGATCAGTATTTTTATTTCCGCAAGACGACAGACGCCCCAATAGAGCGCTTTTTACGCCCCCCTCAAAAATAATCTGGCTTTTTAACATAGTGTGCGTCGGATATTCCGTGTACGTCGATATTTTAATAAAAAGGTTATTTTATGCAGTATTTACGCCCAATGGGCATAAAAAAAATAAGTACTACGAGTCTTATATTCATGCTTTTTAGTTCGGTAACAATGAGCTCTTCTGCTCAATCTGCCGATGCGCAAGTTTCTTCCGTTACACTTGAAAGTGCACTTAAGCGAACATTATCAAACAACCCAGACTTACTTGTATTTGATTTTAAGTCGGCTTCTTTAGAAGGTGAAGCAAAAACAGCTAAATTAAGACCTCAAATGGCTGTTGGGATTGAAGTTGAAAATGTTCTGGGGACAGGCGACGTGTCTGGTATCAGAGATACCGAATTGACATTGACGTTATCGTCTGTCATTGAGCTGGGCGATAAAGTTAACAGCCGAATGAATGTGGTGAGTACGAAACAAGCACAACTGCGCGCTCAACAGCGTATTCGCTCGCTAGACATATTAGGTGAAACGACTCGGCGATATATCAATGTGATCGTTCAACAAGAGTTGTTCAAGGCAGAACAACGGTCAGAAACACTGGCGCGCACGATGTTTCAGACAGTCTCAACACGGGTTAAAGCGGGTGCTTCTGCGCCACTCGAGCAAAAACGTGCAGAGGCGGCGTTATCGCAAGCGCGTTTATCACTTTTGATAAGTAAACAGAAACTAAATGAATATAAACGCGATTTAGCCATGATGTGGGGAGATAACACAGTTGGGTTCATAGAAGCAGAAGGAACTCTCTTGTCATTTCCAGACTCGCCATCTCTTGAAAGCATAATTGTAGAGCTACAAAGTAATCCGCATATTTTGCTTTATGCTGAAAACTATCGCGTGCAAGAGTCACGATTAAGAGTGGTACAGGCTAGCCAGCAATTTGACGTTACGTGGGAGGCCGGTATTCGAAGGCTTCAAGGAATTGATGATACGGCTTTTGTCGGTAGTGTCTCCGTACCGTTATATACCAAGCAGCGCAATCTAGGTGAATACGAACAACAGCGAGCATTGTTGGACAGCATTGCCTCTCAAAAGCAAGCGAAAATTCGTGAACTCACTCGTCAATTAAATCAGGTAATAAGTGCAAAAGACCAAGCCTTACTGACGGTTATGACCCTCCAAGACAATGTTATTCCAACCTTGGAATCTGCTTTGAACTTAGCGCGGGAGGGGTATGAAAGCGGTCGCTACAGCTACATAGAGTGGGTGACAACACAGCAGCAACTCATAGATATGCAACGAACAATGATAAAGGCCGCAGGCTTGGTTCATCTGCGAAGCGCAGATCTAGAGGCACTGACAGGACTCCCCATTTTTAGTAAGTCCACATCGACGTCTGCTCAATCTTCAGAATTAATAGAGAAAAAATAATGAATAAATCACATTCTACAATAAACAAAAGTGCTCGTGACTTGCTCGGTATGTTAGCCATGCTACTCACTTTGCTATTTGCTACTGCCGCCATGGCTGACGATAACGACGAAGAAGAGGAAGAAAGACCCGAGTATGTGGTGTTATCACAAGAGCAGTTGCTTCAACACAAAATCACTGTCGCATCAGTCGAAGCGGGATCACTAACGAATACAACCAGAGCGTTTGGCCGAATAGTTCATGATCCTGCATCACTAAGCCATATTCGTGCCCGCTTCGAGGGCGTAGTAAAACGTATCACCGTAAACATAGGGGACAAGGTAGAAAAAGGTGACACACTCGCAATCATTGAATCAAACGAAAGTTTAAAGCAATATTCAATCACTTCACCGATGTCTGGAAAAGTTATCGCTAGACACGCGAATGATGGGGAGCTTACCAACGGGCAAGTGCTACTTTCTATCGCCAATTATTCTCGTGCAATAGCGCATTTGGCTATCTTCCCGACACAACGTACTCGTATTTCCCCAAATCTGGAAGTCAGTTTAAGGCTTGAGGATTTGCAGCAACAATCAATTATTGATCACATTTCTTCCTCTGCGGATAACAAACCGTATTCTATCGCTTTTGTAACTGTAGATAATAGCAATGGTTATTGGCCTTTAGGCGCTATGGTGCAGGGTGACATTCAGATTGGTTTCGAAGCAGTTAATATGGCTCTGCCAAAAAATTCTATACAAGAATTAGATGGACAGACAATTGTTTTTGTAAAAGAAGGAGAACGATTTTACCCCCGCCAAGTAGAAATTGGCCGCACCGACAGTCGTTTAGTAGAGATTGTAAAAGGGATTCAGATAGGTCAGCAGGTCGTGGTAGAAAATAGCTATCTACTTAAAGCGGATCTATTAAAAATGGAGGCTGGTGATGATGACTAACTACTTAAGCCTTGTATGTCAGAAACAGCACAAAGTCTTTAAAGAAAGGGAGGTGAGAGCATGATTGCTTCAATTCTCCGTCTATCGATTGAGCGCCGTGGTGTAATGATGTTGTTTGCGTTGTTTGTTGCTTTTTTTGGTATGTATAGTTACCAACAATTGCCCATTGATGCCGTGCCCGATATCACAAATGTGCAAGTGCAGATAAATACCGCAACCCCAGGTTACTCGCCTTTAGAAACTGAGCAACGGGTAACGTTTATTGTAGAAACATCGTTGGCAGGATTGCCTAATTTGTCTTACACCCGTTCAATCTCACGTTATGGTTTATCGCAAGTAACGGTGGTTTTTAAAGAAGAAACCGATTTATATTTTGCACGTAATCTCGTCAACGAACGCCTCAATGCCATCGCGGCACAGTTACCCATTGGATTGACACCCGAGATGGGACCTATTGCAACAGGTTTAGGAGAGATTTACATGTACTCCCTGAGTGCTGAGCCTCAAGCGCGACAGGATAACGGCATGCCTTATGATGCGATGGCATTAAGAGAGATCCATGATTGGGTAGTTAAACCACAATTATCGCTTGTCGAGGGAGTGACCGAGGTTTATGCGATAGGCGGATTTGAAAAACAATATCATGTAAATCCAAACCCAGTGGCAATGATAAACTTCGGGATCAGCACCACTGACCTTATCAGTGCGCTTGAGCGCAACAATGCCAATCAGGGAGCGGGATTCGTAGAGCAAAATGGGCAGCAGGTACTGATCAGATCTAAAGCGCAATTAAAAGGTATTGACGATATTGGCCAAGTGGTTGTCAAAATCATAGATGGTATTCCTGTAAAAGTGCTAGACATTGCGCACATCAACCTCGGTAAAGAGCTTCGTTCTGGGGCAGGAACTCTAAACGGCCAAGAGACAGTCATTGGAACGACAATGATGTTGGTGGGAGAGAACTCACGTACGGTCGCAAAAGCTGTGGACGAAAAGCTTGAAACAATTAAAACAAGCTTACCCGAAGGCGTCATCCTTGAAGCTGTTTACGATAGAACAAGTCTGGTTGATAAAACCATAGACACAGTACAAAAAAACCTCGTAGAAGGCGCTTTACTTGTTATCGTTGTTTTATTTGTTCTGCTTGGTAATGTGCGCGCTGCACTTATCACCGCTGCTGTCATCCCATTGGCAATGCTTGCTACTATATCGGGCATGGTAAAAACCGATGTGTCTGCTAATTTGATGAGTTTAGGTGCACTGGATTTTGGCTTGATTGTCGATGGTGCAGTTATCATTGTTGAGAATTGCATTAGACGATTATCTGAATCACAGCAGCGTAACGGCGCAATATTATCGCTTAAAGAAAGACTGGATGTTGTATTTGAAGCCACTAACGAAGTCATACGACCAAGTTTGTTTGGTGTTTTAATTATCACCATTGTCTATATTCCGCTTTTCACTCTCACTGGTATCGAAGGCAAGATGTTTCATCCTATGGCTGCGACCGTGATCATGGCACTGCTTGCAGCCATGGTGTTCTGTTTTACAGTGGTACCGGCTGCAATCGCCATCTTCATGAGAGGGAAAATCAGCGAAAAAGAAAACCCGATTATCAAAGGAGCCAAAGCAGTATATCGTCCTGTATTGTTAGGGGCACTGCGATTTAGATGGGCAGTATTATTGGGCGCGAGTGCTTTAGTTGTCGGGAGTCTATGGATGGGCAGTAAATTAGGGTCTGAATTCATTCCACAGCTCAATGAAGGCGATATACTGGTGCAGGCAATAAGAATACCTGGTACAGGAGTAGATCAAGCCGTTGAAATGCAAAAAACACTTGAAGCAAAACTCATGCAATATGAGCAAGTAAAGACGGTATTTGGTCGCACTGGTACAGGTGAAGTTGCTACCGATCCTATGCCGCCAAATATTACAGATACTTTTGTTATCTTGAAGCCAAGGGCACAGTGGCCAGATCCATCAATGACGAAAGCGGAGTTAGTAGAAACGCTTGAAGAAGATTTGTTTACTTTACCAGGTAATAATTACGAATTTACCCAACCAATACAAATGCGCTTTAATGAGCTAATTAGTGGTGTGAGGGCAGATTTGGGGATAAAGCTATTTGGGGATGATTTAGATATGCTCTTTGCATCTGCCTCCGATATTTTATCGGTTATTACAACCATTGAGGGCGCTGATGATGCCAGGCTTGAGCAGGTCGAGGGTATTCCAATTTTCACAGTTACGCCAAAGCCTGTTCAATTAGCACGTTATGGTTTGGATATTGCTGACTTGCAGTTATGGCTCAATGCAGCCACAGGCGGAGAGACAGCAGGAATGATTTTTGAAGGTGACAGGCGCTTTGAAATTGTCGTGCGATACGCCGACAATATCCGAAATGAGTTAACTCAGCTTGAAACCATTCCCATAATGACGCCCTCAGGTGAACATGTACCCATAAGCGAATTAGCCACATTCGCTTTTCAAAAGGTCCCCAGCCAAATAAGCCGTGAAAATGGCAAGCGTAGCATTGTTGTCACCGCAAACGTGCGTGATAGGGATATTGGTTCTTTTGTAGAAGAAGCGAAGGCGAGGATAAAAAATGAAGTCAATTTGCCAGCTGGATACTGGCTTGATTATGGTGGCACCTTTGAGCAGCTTGAAAGTGCAAGCCAACGCTTGACTATTGTAGTACCTGTCACCTTATTTGTGATTGTGACTATGTTGGTAATTGCGTTTGGCTCAATACGTGACGCATTAATTATTTTCACTGGCGTCCCGTTGGCACTGACTGGTGGTGTTATGGCGCTTTGGTTACGGGGTATGCCATTGTCGATATCTGCTTCAGTAGGATTTATTGCCTTGTCAGGAATTGCTGTGCTCAATGGTTTGGTGATGTTGTCGTTTATCAAGCAACGTTTGTTGGAAACGGGCGAATTGATGAACAGCATCGTTGAAGGGGCACTTATTCGTTTGCGGCCAGTATTGATGACGGCATTAGTGGCAAGCCTCGGATTTGTACCCATGGCGCTGAATACAGGTATTGGTGCAGAAGTACAAAGGCCGTTGGCCACTGTCGTGATAGGCGGGATTGTATCATCGACACTACTGACGCTGGTTGTTCTCCCTGTTCTCTATAGAGTGATTTATTGGAGGCGAATAAATGCTATGTCCCATAATATCGCGTAGGAGCAACTAGTAACTAACCTGAGAATTGTTTAAGGAAAGTGAACTAAATACCTGTTCCAAGATCAGATCTTTCGACTAAAAAAGATTTATCTAAACAAGGAACAGGCATGAAGAATTTAGTTGAATTATTTTGTGATGTCGATGATTTTTGCAAAGTATTTATTCCACAATGGCAAAAGCAATTACTCGAAGATGGCAGCAGAGCACGTAAACGAGATTGCCGTATGTCAATGAGTGAAATAATGACTATTATCATTGGGTTTCATATGTCGCACCATAGAGATTTTAAAAACTATTACTTGGGTTATGTGGCTGCTTTTCACCGCAAGGCATTTCCTAGCTTGCTCAGTTACACGCGGTTTTTAGCGATGATGCCTAGAGCAATCGTCCCAATGTGCGCTTATTTCAGCACATTGAAAGGAAAGCCTACAGGCATTGAATTTATTGACTCTACCAGCCTAAAGGTTTGTCATAACATTCGAATTCCTCGCCACAAAACATTCGATGGCATTGCGCAAAGAGGGAAAGGTACTATGGGTTGGTTTTATGGCTTCAAATTACACTTAATAGTCAATCATCTTGGTGAAATAGTGGCAGCTAAAGTGACGACTGCTAACGTGCACGACACTAAACCTGTCGAAGAATTAGCAGCCAATTTACCCGACAAATTATATGGCGACAAAGGATATTTGAGCAAAGCACTGGAAGCTAATCTATTCGAAAAAGGCGTCCAGTTAATTACGACCGTTCGCAAAAATATGAAAGCAAAGGCCATGTCTTTATGGGATCGAGCTATGCTATCAAAACGCTTTATTATCGAGACAATAAATTACCAATTAAAGAACATTTCTTTCATTGAGGGGTTCTGGGGACATCCCCGCCTAATGTAACACTTTTCGCTATATCCCATATAGCACAATGTCTCTCGGGGCACCTCAATATATATTTTCTGTAATAAATTTGAATTATAGTAAAATTTGGGTTTTGCGAGAAGCCTATGCCTAATTCAAAACGCCTGACGATACTTAACGAAGCGGAAGTTAAAGATTTATATGGCGTTCCTAGCCTGTCTCTGGAAGAAAAGCGCGTCAGTTTTGTGCTAAATGATATGGAGCAGGACATTATTCAATCCATCAGGGATCGAAGACATAAGTGCTATGCTATAGCGCTTATCGGTTATTTTAAAATCAAACCGATTCAACTCAATCCATCTTACAAAGAATTACAAGAAGATCTAGACTTTATCGCCAAAGAGTATTTCCCTAAATATAAAGTCCCACGTTTCAGTATTAGTCGTATGCAAAAAACACGCATCTACGACAAGATTTTACATCTACTGGACTTTAAAACATGGGATGTGGAACAACATCATAAGCCGCTGACCACCTATTTGCAGCAGCTTACTAAATCTTGGATTGAGCCTCGGTTTTTATTTGATGCTTGCACTGAATTCCTAGCGCGAAATTATATTGCTATCCCCAAATATACTGTACTTCAGCGAATTATCAGTCAGGAAATAAAACAGGAGCGTAATCGTATATCCAACGCATTAAAAATAGCGATACCTGCTGATTTGGCCACTACGTTGGCATCTTTAGTCGATGGAGAAAGCACACTAACGGTAACAGAACTGAAGCAGGCTGCGAAAAACTTTAATGCGTCTGAATTGGAAAAGGAGCTGAACGTTAATAAGCTGATCCAGCCTTGGATGACTCAGGTGGATCAAGTGGTATATGCTTTATCACTATCACAACAAAACCATCTGCATTATGCAGCGATGGTTGATTACTACTCTATCACTAAGCTTAAACGCTTCGACCGTGTCACGCAGCAGCTTTATTTACTCTGTTACCTTCAGCAGCGTGCACAAATTAATATTGAGCGCCTAGCTGATGGATTTATTTATCATGCTCGAAAATTACGTGAAAAAGCCAAATTGTATGCTAAGGAGATGGCCTATGCAGACTGGGAAGGTGCGGTAGCCAATATCAGCAAAGCTGGCGAATTATTATACTTTTTTATTGACGATACCATTGATGACCAAGTGTCATTTCGAGAAATAAAACAACAGGTACAAGGGTTACTTGGAGAGCGGGAAATAGAATCATTGTGTTTGTATCTGAAAAAGCAAAAGCGCACAAAAAATGATTACATATGGGAGTTTTATGATAAACAACGAGAGTTGGTCGAGCACCTAATACGCCCCCTCTTTTTATGCCTGACGTTTGAGGGAGCCGACAATACCAAGGTGTTAGCTGAACAGCTAAATAGCATGAAAAATGAGTTCTTAGAGGCTGGTAAGTTAGCGTCTACAGATCGGCGGCTAATTAAGGTCAACCAACACTTGTATGTGATTGATGAGGATAACAACATACTTCTGGAGCGTTACGAGATCATGCTGTATTTGTTAGCTCAGAATAAACTTGATGGCCAACTATTTATACCCACAGCCATCAAATTCCGAGCATTACACGATGATCTCGTTTGCGATTTCTCATGGGCACAGAAAAACAAACTCCTTAAAGATTCTATGCTAGACAGCATGAATACAGAGCCTTCCAAGTTTGTTAGGTCGATGGAGCAGAAGATGAGCGAAAAGTTGCAACGGGTTTGTCAGCGTATTGATGATGGTGACAATCGAAATGTAATACTGCGCAATCGCTCGGGCAAAACGCAGTGGAGATTGCCGTATTCAGGCACGAAATCGGCTTTAAACAATCCCTTTTTTGCGCGCATGAAACCAATTAATATTACCGATGTACTGCGCTTCGTTCATCAGGAAACAGGGTTTTTACAGTACTTCGAACACGTCCGTCAATTACAGTCTGGACAGACCGGCCATTTAAATGATTTGCTGGCAGCCATTATTGGCAATGGCACTTATTACGGCTTGCATGGCATGGCCAGTATCTCCGATCGCTCATATGATCATCTTCGCACAGTACAAGCAAATTATCTGCGACCTGAAACGCTAAACCTCGGTAATGATGCAATTAACGATGCGACTGCGAAATTATCCATCTTCAAACATTACAATATTCAAGAAGGACTCATTCATGCCAGCGCCGATGGGCAGAAATTTGAATCACGGTTAGAGACGTTTAAAACCCGTTATTCATCCAAATATTTTGGTACCAACAAAGGGCTGACATCGATGAACCTGATAGCCAACCATGTAGCCTTGAATGCACAAATTATCGGTGCCAACGAACATGAATCACACTTTATTTTAGACCTGCTTCATAACAATACCTCTGAAATTAAGCCGGACATATTATCCACCGATACACATGGTGTTAATCATGTGAACTTTGCCTTGCTGGACTTGTTTGGGTACACATTTGCACCCCGTTATGCCCAGTTTGGAACAGTAATATCAGATCTTTTTGATGTGAGAGAGGGGGAAGAAAACAAGGCGACACTCTCGTTGAAAAAGCCTATCAATACCACGTTAATTGTCGATGAGTGGGATAGTATTCAACGGATCATAATATCGTTACAGCAAAAGACGATAACGCAGGCAATGCTTGTGAGAAAGCTTTCTGGCTACAGTCAAAACCACCCTTTACTGAAAGCGTTAACTGAGTACAACCGAATGCTCAAGGCCATGTATTTATTAGACTATATTGATGACGCCAGCCTAAGAACTTATGTCCAACGAGCTTTGAATCGCGGGGAAGCCTATCATCAATTACGTCGCGCTATTGCTCATGTAAATGGAAATCGTTTTCAAGGAAAGTCAGACGATGAAATCGTCTTATGGAACGAATGTGCAAGGCTTTTAACGAACGCCATTATCTATTTTAATTCGCTGATCTTGAGCCGATTACTAGAGCACTTTAAGGCAGAGGGTGACGATCAAAAATTGGAAATCATTAAGCAAGTTTCACCAGTGGCATGGCATAATATAAACTTGAACGGAACTTACAGCTTTAGCTTTGAACAAAACTTACTTGATTTAGATGAAATTATGCAATCAATAGTACAGAATGAAAATTAAGAGGCCTGTGAATGTCATGTTAGCTGTGGGTTGTAGCGATAAGTGTTACATTAGGCGGGGATGTCCCCAGAACCCCATTGAGCACTCAAGACATCGCTCGGTTAATGGCTTTACGCTAAGTTTGATGGCAGGTTTGGTCGCCTATTGTTTGAAAGAAAGTAAGCCATCCCTTAATATCAGTGACGTTGAGAAGAATGCAATGACTGTTTCTTAAGCAGATCACTGGAAACTCTATCGTATGGCAGAAGAATCCCGATATGCTGTTAACTATAAAAAACGAAAAGAGGGTAAGATTTGGTCGATTTCACAGCGTTAATGGGCGGTCAACCGCCACAAGATGAAACTCCACGCGCCGTATTTATGAGATTAACACGGCACCCAAAGTTTCAATTCCCTCGTGATATCCAAACAGAGGTTTGGAATGCATGGGACACGGTTTCTGAACGACGTGACAACGTTATTAAGTTAAATGTCGGTAGTGGAAAAATGCTTGTTGGTCTCGTTATTCTTCAAACCGCTCTTAATCGAGGAAAAGGACCAGCTGTTTTTATCTGCCCAAATAATCAATTACTAGAACAAGTTATTGCAGAGGCATCGCAATTAGGACTTTCTGTTACCGAGAATCCGCGAGATGCGTCAGTTAGGTCGGGTGATGCAATTTTAGTAATCAATATACAAACACTATTCAATGGCCGGTCAAAGTTCGGCATTGGAATGTCCAAGATCCCAATTGGAACAATTATTATTGACGATGCTCATGCGTGTATAGCTACGGTGCAAGAACAATTTAGAGTTACAATTCCTTTTACACATGCTGTTTATGCAGATATTTTAGCGCTCTTTAGGGATGATTTGTATCAACAGAATCCATCGCGCCTGCTTAGTATTGAAGCTGCTGATCCACAGGCAGCAGTTGAGGTGCCATTTTGGAATTGGCAAAGGCAGCAGAGTCGCGTGTTAGAAATTTTACATGCTAATCGCAATGATGATGTTCTTCAGTGGAGTTTTCCTTTGTTACAAGACGAACTAGCTGTCTGCCGTTGTGTTATTTCAGGCAGTAAATTAGAGATCGAACCGCAGTTTCCGCCGACAGATATTGTTCGAGCCTTTGATGATGCATCACACCGCATATATATGACTGCGACACTTGCTGATGATAGTGTATTGGTTACCCATTTTGGTGCCGATGCAGATGAACTAGCTGCGCCAATAGTTCCAACTTCTCCACAAATAATGGGGGAGCGGATGATACTCATGCCGCAAGATATAAACCCCGATATCAGCATGGAAATGATGAAGGATATGCTCCTCGTACTTGCAAGAGAACACAACGTAATAGTGATTATTCCTGGCGGGAAAGGCAAAGAGTTTTGGCAACCATATGCGAATGAGATGCCTATAGGTGAGGATGTCGGCGTCGTTGTCGAACAACTTCGAAATGGTCACGTGGGGTTAGTTGTATTTTCAAACCGATATGATGGAATTGATTTGCCAGGGGATGCTTGCAGAGTTTTAGCTATATTTGATCTGCCAGAAGGCTCATCACTTGTAGATGCTCAAAATCGCAATGCATTATCTGAGGCACAACCAATGTTGCGTCGCCAAATTGAGCGTATTGAACAAGGTATGGGCCGAGGCGTTAGATCAAACGATGACTACTGTGTCGTGATTTTGGGAGGAGCAGAGCTTACTAGACGCATAAAGTCACCCGATGGACGCCAGTTACTTACGCCTCCAACTCGAGCTCAAATGGACGTTGCAACTCAGCTCGCTGGGCAGCTTGTTAACGCAGGAATACCTGAAATCCTTACAGTTATCTATAGAGCTCTTGCAAGAGACCAAGGATGGGTAAATGCAATTCGATCAGCTGCCGCGAACGCACATCCAGACAATAGTTTACATCTCGATCCGTTATCAGTCGCAATGCGCAAAGCATTTGATGAAAGGCGAAGTAACAATAACCCAACCGCTGCTCGCATTCTTCAAAATGCAGCAAACGCGCTAACTGATCCGAAATTAAAAGCTTGGTTAGACATTCGGCGTGCTGAAGCTATCAACGTAGATAATGAAGAAGATGCGCAGCGACTAGTTGCTGCAGCGCGGCGGAGAAATCGGTCACTTCTTGTTCCGATTGCTGGCCGTGACTATTTGCAGTTAGAACCCGCAACGCAAACGCAGGCAGAAACTCTTCAAGCCTATCATACAGCTCGCTTTATTGATCCAACTTCAAGGATACTTGAAGCAAAAAGCATTTGTGAAGACCTGGTTTTTGATAAGAACAGGACACGAGAATTCGAAACTGCATTTAACTCGCTTGGATTAATGATTGGAGCAAGTGCGCAAATGCCGGAAAATGAGATCGGTGAAGGACCAGACAATATGTGGGCGTGGCAACTTCCTACTCCTTACTTTATTATTGAAGCGAAGAGTGGTACCACATCAGATAACGGTATATCTCGTGACGACATGGGGCAACTGGACCAATCTCTTAGATGGTTTGCCGCAGCATATATTGGTCAAGCGGCGCCAATAGCCATAATGATTCACAAACATAGACATTTGGGTGAACGTGCTGCTGCAATCCCTGCTATGCGAGTGATGTGTGAGTCAGAACTTACTAGCTTAAAAGTAGCTTTCCAAGAGCTATGTAAATCACTAGGGCAGGATGGAGGACTCAATAATATTGAAGGTATATCAGCATTGCTAAGAACACATAATTTCACCCCAGATAAATTTATCAATACGTACACGAAATTGGTATTAGCAAAGTAGGAGACTGGGTTTCTTAAATTGTAGGCGTCGACTGAGAAGTTGAATGAATATATTGACCATTTATTTTACGTAATCCTTTTGATTAAATATTTCAAAGTCTGTCTTCATCAAAAACCACGAGTTAGCTATAGCTTTTACATGTAATAATCAATTAATAGCAAAACACCTACTATGTCTAATACCCTTCAGTATTAGACATAATGTATAAGGGTAAGTTATAGTGTTGCCACCTTAACCTACAATAAAAACTCACTTGGCCATCACTAAACCCACACCTTTGTTTCCAACCTATCCTGAACTGACTGAGCTGAGTCTTAGTGTCTATCCGCAATTGTCTGCATACTTAGAGAATCAACCTAAGTGGATGCAGCAACATTGGCACTGGGCAAAAGATTACCTACTTTATATTGGTCGCAACAAATCTGAACACACGTACGTGCGTTTTCGAAACGACATCGAAAAGTTTTTACTGTGGGTGTTTATGGTTGATAAGCAGCCTGTTGACGATTTACGCAAAGCTGATATTTTGCGTTACATTGATTTTTGTGTCGCGCCGCCTGTTAAATGGATCAGCACTCAGTTACATGACAGATTTAGCTTAAGCAACGGATATTTTGCTTCAAACATTAACTGGACACCATTTAGACAAACGCCGCCAAAATATGATAAAGACCGAGTACTCGACCCCAGAAAATACAAACCGTCTCTACAGACCCTAGAATCTGCATTTGTTGCGCTTAGTTCGTTTTACCGACACCTGATTGATGAGGAAATTTGCTTTGGCAATCCCATCCCATTAGCGAAGCGTGATTGCAAGCACATGATAAAAGATAGCCAGGTAAAAACTATCAGCCGACTAACAGAGCACCAGTGGCAATATTTGCTAGATACCGCGGTTGAATTAGCGGATACAGACGCCCTTTTCGAGCGAAATTTATTCATAATATCTACAATGAAAACCTTGTTTCTTCGGCTATCTGAGCTTTCAGAAAGACAAGACTGGACACCCGTAATGAGCCATTTTTGGACGGATGAAGATAATAACTGGTGGTTTAAAGTTTACGGAAAAGGCAAGAAAATACGCGATATTACCGTACCTCAAGGTTATTTAAGTTACTTGAAGCGTTATCGTGAGTGGCGTGGCCTTTCTTCGTTACCATCAAAAGGTGAGCAAACCGTATTGGTAGAGAAAGTTAGAGGCCGTGGTGGGTTAACGAGTCGACAGATAAGTAGGCTCATTCAACAAGTGTTTGATGCAGCATTTGACAAAATGAAGTCAGAAAAAGGGTCAGAAGCTGCTCAGAAACTAAATGAAGCAACGACACATTATCTGCGTCACACCGGTGCCAGTATGGAAATTGAAAGGGAACGGCCCCTGAAAGATTTGTCTGAAGATTTGGGACACTCCAGCAGTGCAACTACCGATACAGTTTATGTTCAGGTTGAACGAAAAAAACGTGCTTCATCTGGTAAAGATAGAAAAGTCGAGTAGCTAATGGGATCCAATACATGTTACATGTGCGACGCTTTAGCAACGACGAAAGAGCACATACCACCAAAAGCCTTATTTCCCAAACAGAAGGATTTGCTTGGGGAATTCAGCCTACGCAAAGAACTAATAACGGTGCCATCTTGTGAGGAACACAATAATAATAAAAGTAGAGACGATGAATATTTAGTATTTTGTCTATCTACCTGCTTTCATGGAAACGACATAAAGGAGCAACTGTTTAACACGAAGATTATGCGGGCAATTGAAAGGCGTCCTGACACGTATTCGAACTTTTTAGATAATTATCAACGTGTAATGCTGAAACATCCAGATGGAAAAGTAGAACATACCGCCGCGTATTCAATCGACCTAAAACGTTTTGATAACGTGTTATCACATATAGCACGAGGCTTATATTACCATCACACTCAAACTAAATGGGAAGGACCAGCACTTGTCATGAGCAATGAATTACGTGATCTAAGCTCTAAAAATTCCGAAGAAATTAATGCAATTACTGATGATACTATTGAGCGAGTAAGTGCATTTTTATTTGATACAGAAAGTTATGGCCAAAATCCAGAAGTGTTCTCTTATAAAATTCATGACAGTAGGCCCAAGGGCTTCGTAATTCTAATGAAATTCTACTCGGCAATGACAGTAGCGGTAACGCTCGCTGAAAATAGTTAAATCAATTAATTTCTATATATAAATTAAGTGCTTAGGTGAAATTATCGAAAATCAGCGACCTAAACGGTAGTTCAGCCTAAGTTTGATGTATTAATATTGAAGATAAAATAATTACTGTTATTTTCGCCTTTAACTGTCTTAAACGGTTTTATTGACTAAACTTATAATTGAAAGAGCTTTTACAGATGAAATTAACATGGATTAACAACTGTAAGAAAAAGACATGGATAACATAAAGTAAGGGATTTAGGATGAAAACCGGTTTAATTATTGAAGAGAATGCAGATAGTCGTAACAAGCTAAAGAATCTTTTACTGCAGGCATATCCTGGTATTTTAATAAGTGAGCATGCTGATACAGATGATGCTTACAGAGCAATAACGCGGAACAAATTTAGCATCGTTTTACTCGGCATATGTTTCTATAATGACGATGGAATAGAGCTAATAGTTTCAATTAAGAATAACTCTCCCGATACATATATAATAGTCTGTTCCACATTTGACGATGATAATCATTTGCTTTGCGCATTGCATGCCGGTGCTTTTGGTTACCTCTTAAAGGACACCGATGACGAGATTTTAATTGATAAACTACGCGGTATAAATAATGGCGATCCACCATTATCTCCAGGAGTTACACGCAGGCTACTTCGGCATTACAGTGAGAATGAGTCTGTTACTCACATCAAACAGAAAACTCCGCATTTGTCTCCTAGGGAGTCAGAAGTTCTTATTTATATTGCAAAAGGCTTAAGTCGAAAGGAAGTTTCAAGATTACTTTCAATTTCTGATAGCACGGTTGCTGGTTATATTCGGGATATCTATCGTCGTTTAAATATAAGCTGTCGAGCAGATGCTGCTATACAAGCCTGTCGAATGGGGTTGATCAATCTTGATAAACTTCATTAATAATTAAGATTTATAGACTTTTACCTCTAATTTTAATCATAATTTTTAAAAAATACCCCAATTAAAAAAATCGATTATCTGTTTATGAGACCTTTGGATATTGTTTTTATAGCGAGTATGAATTTAATCTACCATTACTCGAAAACTCGCACAAAAATAAGGAGACAGCATATATAACAGCGTATGTAAGCGCCCTACTCAACTCTCTTTTTGGTAACGCCTAACCACTAAGCCCATCGCTATTACCACAATTGTTTCAATACACGTCTTAGATCGACATCTACATCAATGCCTTCTCCATTGGCATCATTATCAGTGCCAGCATCAAGCAATGCTAAAGGAGCGTAGTGGTGAACAATCCCATGCGGGTTCACAAATTCAGGCTTACCATCACTATCTTGAGGCCATTCGATATTGCCGGTAACCGTTCGTGCTGGGATTAACCAATAGTCGCCAGTTCTATACATATCATGCTCAGGTAATTCTCTGCGAGCGTAATTATTGTCATGTTCATACTTGTCTTCAACCTTACCACCGGAATCAAACTTAATTAAAATTCCGTCTTCAAGTTCTAGCCAAGATTGGCCAGATTGTGTTTCGATTAGTTTTAAACCGCGATTATCTCCGTCAACATGATCCCATCTGCGTAAGTAAGGATGCTTTGACTCTGCGAATGATGTGATTTTTTCTGGCGATTCCTTCAGCGTCACCGTACGATTTTCCGTATCAATTGATTGAACTTGAAGTAAGTTATCAGCTCTATTTTGCAAAACAGAATCGTCGTCTACTATTTCTACCCAATCATTGGCGTTTAATCCATAACGACAATCTTTTCCTAAATGTTCTAGACTAATCTTATTGTCCTGAATATCTAAGATTGGAAATATTACCGACGAATTTTCTCTTGACCATTTATAAGTTGCAGTCATACCTGCGACTCCAGAATTATGGATCTCAACTCGATAAAATTGATTTTCCGCACCTCGATATCGAGATTCTGGAGCTGTAATGCATGGATCCGTAGCCTTACTTTTATCCTTAACTTTTGCACACATAGTGCCAAGTCCAGGACTCATTACCGTTGAAATTACTCTTAAGAAACGCTCATAGCTCTCTTTTAGAGGATGATTGCCCTCATTATTCCAATTAACGTAATCGCTTGGGACCGGAAACACTTTTACTTGAGCGATAGTTTTTGATCTAGTTGCTGTATCTGGCCCACCTAAAGCTACTTCCCTAATAGTGTCGTCGCCAATATAGTTAACATGACGCTCCCAAACATCTAAATAAATTAACGCCCGTAAATCGCCATCTGAAGCTTCAAATATCTTAGTGAGTTCCGCGACCGTTTGATTGTCGGGCAACGGAAAATCGGGCTGAGTTTCATATGTGATTAAATCATTATTTTCATTTAAGCCAATCTCACAGAAAATACCATTCACATAATAGTGGCCAGGACTTATCCTAAAATCATGACTGGTTTCACTTCTGTTCGGAATGCCAAACCCTGAATTATTTTTTGGTCCCCAATGCTCGCTTCCTATATCGCATGCAAGGTTTCTTAATTGATGGAGCATTATTGAATTTAGCTCATTCCAGTCAGCATCTAACTGCACTCTGCCTTGCTGCATTAAAACTCTGCTAAATCTATTCTTCGAGTCAAATGTGTCTCGGGTAAAATCACCTCGGAATTCACCATTGTTTTTCTTGTTATTATTACTGATCCTAGCTCGACTACCTATTACTATGACTTCGTCAATTTGTCTATCTAAAGGCTCAACGGTTGGTGTATTTAAATTGGTAGAGCTCGATATTTTGGTGTTCTTACTCTTACTTGCTTTTTGGGGGACTTTTTTGACAACCATGTAATTCTCCTAGCTTGAAACTTTGATGCCTACGTCCATATGGGCGGGCAAATATTCGTCTAAGCGAATGCGTAAGTTAGCCATTCGCTGCGGTTGATATAGTTGGTGAAATACACCTATTTCTGATTCATCATCGGCACCACGTTTAATTTCTTCGGCACAGCAGTCGGATAACTGACAATAGGTCGGTTTTCCATAACGAACGCTATTTAGCCTTGGATAAACTCGCAGTGACTCCATCGTTTTAGCAGCCTGAATAACGGCAGTATCTGGACTTACTTGCCCTTTATCGATAGCGTTTTGCGTTAACTCTTGTGTAACTTCAGTGTTAACTAGATCTGGTTGGCAGCGATAACGCGTTGGTGTTCTGGAGTTTGGGGTAACATAACAAAATCGTATACAGCCCTTTTGTCGTCTCGCAACTGTTATACGTCCGTTAAAGATGGTGTTTTCGGCTAGTTCAATAGCATGTACTTGAGTGAGACCAAAAATAGTTGAACGTTTAATATTTAAACATGCATGTGCTACAGGACATCCAGGTGAACCTATTACTTCTATTTCGGGATCAGTTGCATCTATAATGCTATCTGTAATGCATATGCGAATGGGATCCATACGCACTTCAATAAATTTATCGCGACAATGCCTAGATTCATCCCTTTTATCAAAATTAACATTATCATTCCGCTCAGAAGACGTTTCGTCAGGGGTTATTTCAACTGACGAATCAACCTGTATTGCTCCTATAATGCTGTGCTCTATTTTCACGCACACGTTGGGACTAAATATCTCTAAACTGGGTTCAGTTCTCTCTGGCTCACAATCGCTATCAGTATCCCATCCTGGCACTAAGGTTGAATGTCTAATAATTAAATCACTGAGCCCGCCACTAATCTGCATACCACGGCCGGTAATTAATAATCCATCTAGAACGAAGGAGTCCAAACAATCTCCATTAATAGATAAGGAATCGGGTTTATCTGATTGCCAATCAAGCAATCTAATAATCGGGCGTCTGCGATTTGCGGCACGTAACTCTAGTCGCTTCATTTTAACCAATTTAGATTCACTTTCGTCGGAATAACAGTCAATATTAATTTGTTCGACATACACGCCACTATCGGTAATTTCAATACTCGCATATTCTGGCTTATCAGACTTCCACTGTTCGAGAGCTGCGTTTATCGTTCTTAACTTTTCATCTCGCCCTACTCTATATGTTTGGGTACTGAGGATTGGACGCTCGTATTCACCTCCGCCTACATCAGCGCTAAAAGCATAATGATAACTAACCCAAACGCCTGATTTAGGGAATGCGCGTTTGGGGAAGGCAATGCGTCCCAACTCAGGGTCAACTGCAACCTTCCCTTTTGGCGGAAAGTAGTGCCAATCGCTCAAATCCGCAACGACGATGTCATCAATTGCGATAGGTACTTTGTTACGTCCTGTGAAGATGAGCAAACTCTTATCTTCCCCATAAAAGCGCGTTAAATTTTTCTTTAATAATTTTCGTCTAATGGGTACTGGTAAATTGAATTCATCGGCAATGTGGGTGGGCTCAGTTTCAGTTTCAGATTTATTGTATAAAGGTACATCGTTTCCTAGAACACTGAAAGTAAAGCAATTTGGACCAGATGACTCTAGGCAATAGGCTGGCGTCTCAGTTACCGAGTATGCGCGTAAACGCCAGACAAAAACCCCAACATTAGGCAAGTTATAGTCGCCTTGAGAGTATTTTGAGTCAATGCGGCGCACGTTTGCGTTGTGAGCAGTTTTGTCAAAAGGACTATCTATCAACTCTAAGCAGTTACTGTTGCGAATATCAATCGTTTGCCCACCTGATTGTTTTAGATGCTTAAGCGACTGTGTGCAGGCCAATAATTGATAAAATTCAACCGCTCTTGCAGGCCATGAAGCGATGTCATTAGCCAGTAATTCAAGCAATGCTAAGCTTCCTTTGCGTCGGCGATAACGAATAGTGTTGGCAACTTCACGGCGAGGGATGAGTATTCTATTGCGCACTTGCGATTGTTCCGTATTACCACTAGTCGGTTCGCCCGCTTCATGCACAGGGTCATAGCCAATTAATTCTGCTAAATAAGGAACCACCCAGTCTTCGCAAGTTTCTATAAACCAATTCTCATTCAATTGACGTATGTCATCTTCAACTAAATTCACTTGCTCCGAAATCACTTGTAATAGAGCTCTGAGTGCCTCGCCTTGCTCTGTATCGCGCATACGATATATTTCAGGTAGCAATTCATAAAGTCGATCTATTCGTGGATCTGTCATGAGATATTCTCAATTTGATTTAAGACTAATGTTGATGGAACCTCTGGCGTCAGATAAGCAAGTTGACCAGGTTGAATGTGTCTATTTTCAGGAATACGGACATATAATGCAGCAGTATCGACAGCAAGACGTTGAGCAACGGGTTTTCTAATCGACGTTAAAATGCCGTCAGAGTTTGCGCTATAAAGAATTTCAGCGACAGTGTTAGTGATATCATTTGGCGTAAGAATTTGGCGGTTGTATGGTAGAACAAATTTTTCTGTCTCTTTTGTACTATTGTGTTCAGCCTTAAGCCTGTCAATATCTTGTTTATTTAATGCTCTTTTCTCAGGCACACCGCCAAACGCATTAATATCGATATAGGCAACTCCACGAACAGATTGCATAACTTTTATGACCTCGCTTAATACAACACTTTGGCCAATTTCACGACGTTCGAAACTAAAAGCTTCTAATAACTGTTTGCGCAGTTTGGGCTCTACTGAATCCCACTGGTAATCTGGTTGAATGGCTACTGAAGCCTCAATTGTGATGAACATCAATTCTCTAACAGCAAGCTGAACAGCTTGTTGTGGGTCACCAAAATCGTTAAGTGCTGTGCGCAAGTTTCTGAATAAATCTGAACTTTCATCGATAGGAATATCTTCTGCACCGGCTATTGTTACGTGCACTAACTGTTGTCGGCCATCACTGATTTCAACTGCTTGAGCCTTACCAATGCCTGCATAAACTCTAGAGAAATCTTGATAATCTTGTACTGAAACTAATCTATCCAGCGCCTTGATGGCTAGAGGCGCATTTTTCCGAGCTTGATCGCGCGTTTCTCTATTAGCACCACCTGAAGCAGGTAAAGGGTTAATGACCTCTTTAACACCTAACGGTTTAGTCGATAGCATAGAAATTTGTTCTGCATTTACATTCCCTGCTTTACCAATTCCACTTCTATACATGGCTCTGACATTTTCGGCTCCTGTTGACAGGCGAGCACCTTTATCACCGTTGCCAAAAGTAATTTTTGTTTTATTCTCGTTATCAGTCTTGGTAACGAAGCTCCTATCGTTGGGTGCTAACTCGAACAAAGAATTAGCTTCGTGCCATTCAATATTGTTAACGAAAACTTTAAGAGAACTATTGATCCCCGAGGGATTAGTTGCAGACACATGCGTTAGTGGAAATTGTTTAAGCTCAAAGGACTGAAATGCTTTGGCAGCGGCTCCGCTGCCTAATATTTCATGTCTGCTTTCACCATTTGTAGCCTTAACAACATTACCATGAATAATGATAGAGTCTCGTTTAAAACAATAGGCTAATTTTTCTGCCAGTTTGACGAAAGTATGCAGCTTTTCGTCGCGTCGTATACTTGAGCTTGGTGTTGCACTATATTTATTAACATCATTATTAATAACGTCTTGCGTAACCTCACTTAGCATAGCCAATTCACTAAACCGTACGCCTGAAGTTCCTGCAATCTGACGCTCTCCAGAAACAATCACCCAGCGCCCTGACTCCAGGCCATCATAGAAACCATCTAATTCAATTAGATCATCCTCACCACCACATACCGGCTTATCTATGGGCTCTTCAGCCAACTCAAGCTCTTCAGGTTCAGCATATACCTTCGTGTTTTGTATATCCGAGAAGTCGTTCTGGCTAGGCTCTACGTTTACATCCCACCAATTTTGATTTAACGTCACTTTTGTCAATTCACCGCTGATACCATATTCATTTCTTGAAATAGTCTCAACAGCAGTTGTTTTGTATACAACTGGGTAAGCATCCTTTCTTTCAACTGCAATGAAAGTATCATTTTGAACTTTTGGATATTGTCGATCCAAATATAGTGTATTTCCACTTTCTATATTGGTGTCAACATTCCATGTAAACCATTGAGATTGTCTAAGAAGCTGCCCTGTTTTGGTGTCATAGGCAGGCTCCTTGGAAGCATTATGACCAAATAGTGGTGCTGCTATTCTAAATGCATACACTTTTACGTCATTTGAATCTGTAAGAATTGCGTTAGCAGCAGCTGTTTTTAAAGTACGTTTTAATTTTGGTGTAAAACTGGCGACTGATGAATAGCTAGGACTTGCCTTGTTTTTAAATTGTCCAGCAAGCGTTCTTTTTAACGCTAAGGTATTTTTGGGTTGTGTAGAAGGTGGTAGAACTAAGTCATTTAATAAATTTGAGTTGTTAACGTTATTAGAGCCAGAGGGACTTTCACTTGAACCACCTGTCAAAATTACCAGTGTTCTATTTGCAGGTGAGTCTAATTGCAATTCTTGTACACGATAGAACTCAGGTGTACTTCCGTTAAGCCCGATTAATAATGGGTCATTAAGTTTCAGATTGGTATCCAATCCTTTTAAATAGACTCTTGGCGCGCGAACACTCGCTTCACGATCTATAAATTTAATACTTTCTAATGTTTGTGGCCGAGAAACACGCGGTTTTAAATTATTCCATTGCGCCCTCGCCTTTAACTCTTCGCTAGTTTCAAATGATTGCGGCAGTTCATCGGGTCCAGGAATACTCTGTGCACGGCTTCCGATGGATAAAATGGTTTCTTCTTTAAAGTTTTGATCTACGCTATACGCCAAGTAGACACTTGATGATACTCCAGGCCGAGGTTGGTAACCGACTAACCTAGATAACTCAAGAATAGAACGACGCTCAGTTGCTGTGCGCAAATAACCCTCATTGGCTATCCGCTCCTGATAAAAAGTCATTATATCCGCTACGTTTGACCAAGCATCTAATAAAGCGAGGGATGCATCAAATTTATCTCGAGTAGTTAATTTCCCAAGAGGATATATCTTCTGCTTCTTTCCGTCAGTATCTGGTTTTTCTAAGTAGTAACCCGTTAAGCGCGCCGTCATGCTTTCTAAAAAACTAGCATGTGTACCAATACGATATTTAATCTGAGATAAACCTGGGCGGTTAAAAATTTCTTGTGGAGTAATTATTTCAACCCCTTCACAGCATCCACAAGACTCAGGGCCAACACTTTGTTGTGAACAACAGTCATTGCAACGCGTTTTCATCTTCCACCTCTCATATCTAGTGTGAGAATGCCATTTTCTGCAAGACTGGGATTATTATCTAAGCGTGCAATTTCAAATGGGCTCAACGTTAGCAGTCCATTTTCAATTTCCTTATTAGCGTTTTCACACCAACGTTGGAACTTACTCACCTCTACGCTAACGACACCTTCAACACACTGCGCTGCTGCAACAAGCTTACTTAGATAAATGTCTTCGCCAAAAGTCAATTTGTCAGGATGAAAAAATCCAAGCTGCCCGTCTATCAAGCGTCTATTACTGAATAGATCAAGCAATTCAGCTTTCACGTGACCACGCAGGTAATGTGGATGCACGCAGACCTTAAGCTTTATGTCTAAGGGGACTCGCTGTGCAGATTTCACTATCAAATCATGTCCCATTCGTCTATAACGATGCAGACAAGCACTAATTTCAGCTAACAATTCTTGCTCTGCTTGTTCTTTGTTATAGGGATCGATTGCCACTAAAACTTCATACCAACTGCCTATCCAGCGCAACTTTGCGTTAGCATTTTGAATTTTTCCTTTAAATTCTCGCTTTGCAATGTCGGCATAGTCTTTAGCGATAATGGCGCGCAGTAACTCTTTGCGGAATGCTTTTGGAGCAAATAACTTTGCATCGTTTAAGGATTCAGGGTTTACGCCACCTGTTGCTGGCATTGGATTGCGAACGGTTAAATTAACGCCGTCTAAAGTGGTATTTCGTAGATAAATATGTGAAATGACTCCGGCACCCACATTGCCTGATAAACCATTGCCAATTCGATAACTTGCACTAAAGCTTGATTCTGGTGTTGGTTTACGGCCCATTTCATTATTGCCGAATCGTAAATGAGCTCTGCTATCGTTATCAAGTTCAGCGACAAAATGAAGATCATTCGCTTTGCTCGATAATAAATCGGATTGCGAAAACCACGCCTGTTTGCCCTCTAATTGTGAATCGCTTTTCAGTGCTATATTGGCGATTGCCGCGCGCTCATCTTGGGCAAGCATTTGAGATGCGGATAAGTTTCTCGCCAATGGTTCAGAAAAGGTTAAAGGGGCATAGTCCAAAGAAGGATAATAAGTACCTGATGAAATCTGACTTATTTGAACCACCCCCTCTTTTTTACAGCATGCAATGGCTTTCCCCACAGGTACCCTAGGACATTCTTGCTCTACAGAACGGCCATGATCAACTAGGATGACATTGCCGCGAGCAATACTTATATCCTGCAGTAGCTTGCATTCAGGCGCTGAACTTAAATTGGATAAACATAAAGGAAATGGCAGAGCGTCTTCTTCGCCCCAAGCAATATGCGTAATTGCTTTTCCGTTTAGCGGATCAATATCCGATTCTATATGGGTGAGTTTAATAGCATGCTTATGTGCCGGATTTGCGTCTTGCGAATGACCAGTTGTTGGACCAATAACTTCTTCCAAAATAAGTACATCTGCTTCTCTTAAATGTAACTTTACATCATTATTTGGTGATGCAGGAACAACTTGATCTATAGTTATCTCAGTATCTACCAGATTATCTGAATCAGTATTTTCACTGCTTTTATTTGGTCCATCGGAAGCACAGAGATCGTTATTCTCAACTTGCGGTGGCACCCATTCGCCCACCAAAGTTGCCGTGGTGCAGCCGCGAGGTAAGCAACATTCTTGATCGCCCCAAGTATAAAACTGAATGCGATTATGAGCTTGATACAGTGATATTGGCTCACTTGATAAAGGCTCAAAAACTTCATAGTCACTCTTAGTTAGTTTTCCTAAATTGTCGTCTCGCAATAGTGTGCTGAGGCCTTCGCTGCGTAAATTGATGCCGGCGATAAACTGAATTTTTTGATTCGAAAAGTTATCGAGTACTATATCTTGACTGCTTGTCATGCAAACCCACGCACGTGAATTGCATCCCTCATGCATTTTGTAATCAACCAAACGAGCATGGCGTTTTATAGAAATACGTTGCCTAGCAGTATCTAAATAAGCCTCAGTGGCCACCGCATCTTGATAGTAACTTAAATAGTCACCCGTATATGCCAACACTTCCGCTAATGCAATGCCAATATCAGGAACATGACGCTCTTGCCAATCAGGCATTGTTAGCGCCATTCGATCCAAAATTAACTGTCTAAAGCTGGCGTAGTCTTTTGCAAGATAATTGATATCAGGTTGTTCTTGTGGGTCTTCAGCGCAGATTGTTTCTTGTTTACAATCTAAATCGTTCGGACAGTCCACCTTAAAACTAAACTGGATACGATCGTAAAGTGGATCAAATTGGGCGTGTTTCTCCTGTTGTCCCTGCGCATTTCTTTGGACAATTCTTAGAGTATAGGTAGAGAAATCACCCACCTTGTCAACAATCACTAGCATAGTATTATCGAAATCAGCACTATCATGAGTTTTTACTTCAACGCTTACTGCCTTGATATCGCGAATTCGCTGGCCGCCTTCTATAAGAATATTTTCAGCGCTAAGTTCAATTGGAGATTTTCCCAAAAGATGCACCGTTAAATTGGATTGGCTGCTGCCGTCAAGTTCGGAACCTACTTCAAGAAAATCGATACCGTTTAGTTGCCAATGCTGTCGAACCTGTTCGCGACGGCGGTTGTTGTTACAAATTAATGTGCTCATGATGCAACACTCCGAGTGAAGCTAGTTGAAGTTATAGCTTCGGTTCGACGCACTTTGTAAATTAGGTCGACGCGCAACGTTGCGTCATCGCTGCTGACGCTAAGTTCTTGTACTTCAATTAAATCACCTAACCATTGCTGCAGTCCGGCCTGCACAGTGAATTGTATGGTGGCAGCTAATTCAGGACTGTTTGGCGCAAAGATTAATTGCAATAAACCACTCCCAAAATTGGGGCGATTCACCCGCTCTCCAGCATTAGTAAACAAAAATTGTTCGATCATGTCTCGAATATGTTCATCGGTATCTGTCAGCGCAGTTTTTCCTCGACCGTCAAAATGAAATGGAAAATCTATATTTATCATTTTCATATCCTTACAGAGCTGTTACACGTGTTTGTGTAGCAATGATTGATAAAGGCGTTCCTGTTGGAGCACAAATTGCCTGACTACTTTGAACCACTAAAGGTTGACCATTTGATAACACACGCGCTGTACCACTCACCCACTGGGCTGTTACACAGGGCCCGTTGGCAGCGTTAGGTGGCGGAAAAGTACACCCAGCAATTGCATAAGGAGCCGATACTAATGTGGTCGGCTGTCCGCTCACCGTTACTCTAGGATTAGGCACAGTTGGCGTTGCTTGTCCTGCGTGAGAACAGATAACTTGTGCACCAACATGTACTAAAAAGCCAGGCATAATAAATTCCTTAAGTGATAACCAATGCGCCATTGTTAACCGTTACTGTCGGTCCCGTCATAACCAGACTGGCACCTTTTCCGTTTTGGATATAAATTCCCGTATCGTTAACAATGATTGAAGCCCCAGTGGCACTTTTGAGCATCAATCCGCCTGTTGGACCTGGTAAGTCACTTATTACCAATGCGTTTTGTCCTGCTGTTTGCAGTACGATATTTGGAGAAATGGGAAGCCCTGCGTGAGCCAAAGTTGGTACATCTGAGGAACTGCCCCAGCGCCCTCCTACCCAGATGGGATAATCAACGTCACCTTGTTCGAATTCCACCCACACACCTGCACCAATCGGTGGGACCATATATACGCCCATTGCCGGCCCTGTTGGACCTGATAAAGGAGTGCAAGCTTCAGCCCATGTTGAGGGCACCAAACCCAATGCATCAGGAATATTTAATAAGAGCCTGCCACGCATCTCAGGATCAATGTTATTGATTACTGTTGCTCTATATTTACCGAATAATTTGTGATTATTACTCATGGTAAAACCACCGGTGTATTAGAAATTAAACCATCCCGCGATAAGCTGAAGTTTTGCTTATATTCACCTGGCTTAATATCGTGGGTAACGCTATCGACGTAATACATGCCATCGTAGGCGAGTCCAGCACCACGAACGCCTACAAGTAAACGAGATTTCAGCACATGCCCAAATCTGAGAACATCAAGTGAACCATTTGCTTTAACAGCGGTGCTATTATTCATCAAATGTCCGAGTATTTTTTGAGCTGCTTTAGTTGGTGTAAACTTTGACCCTTCTTTATCGAAAATAACTTTTGCTGGCGCTGTCGGCCTTGCACCCAAAGGCGGCTTAAACGCATTAATGTTGGGTAAAGGAATGGGTACGATTACCTTTTCAGTTATTGGATCAAGGATATTTAATATCGTTATGTTTTTAGCTAAACCATCTAAAGTGAAACTTAAGGAATTCACGTTTGTGTCAGCGTCCATATTAATAGTTAAAGCTGGCTGAGGCACAGGAACGTTAATGTCCGGTCCGAAATACGCGATGCTTTGGCCTGGCAATGGCCCAGGCATAACAAAAAAAACATAGCCAACCAATTCAGCCAATTGCTTAATAAAAGCTCTATCTGTGCCTGTTTGTGTTTTCCAACGCTCAGTGACACTATCGGGTATATCAATAAAGGGAGGTATGACTAACGGCGTAATCCCTAGTACTGCATACGGCGCTAAAATTGTATAAATTTTCGTAACGATTGGCATTGCAGGGTAAGGTAATATTTTCTCAACGACATCCATAACGATGCTGAGGTCCTCCCCCGTTATCGTTAATGTTGATTGACCAACCTCACTGCTTGGCACCATCGCTTGTCTAGTGACTATTCCGTCAATTAACACGTGAGGGAGACCGTTCAACGTCACAATAATAATGACGCGTGTAATCATTGGGTCAAAGTAACCTGCTGGTAACATTGCGTTTATCAGTGGCGAGTTTTTACTAACCTTGAAGGTAAGCTCGAATCCACTACGCTCTTTGTCATGATTCACTTTCACCCCACTTAATGAGTCAACCACTGCGGCAGGCGCCGGAACAGGTACGGCCGGTCCGATCATTAAAGTAAGATTTAAACCTTTAAGCATTGTTTGCTCCATGGATCCCGTGGGGCAAGGTGATACGCAAACGGCGACCCAGTTCATCAGTCAGTTCATCTGGAAACATTGCTCTATTTGCATCGCAAAGCTGCCAAAATTGTTCCGGATTACCTAGATAATGAGCCGCTATATTGTCTAAGCGCTCGTTTTGTGAAACAACATGTTCGTGCACTAAACTCGAGCCTTCTGGATGCGGAACAAATCGGCGATTCAAAAAGGCCACCTTCTGACCATCGCTTTTCTCAAAGAACTTGATGTCTATGGCGTGATAACGGCTGGTAGGAGGAAACAAGTTTCGATTTAAAGTTCCTGCCTCTATTAATGCTGCCAATGGATCATTCATCATATCCCCTCAATACCAAACGTATTTAACGTACTGGAAAAATGCTTACTCGATAACTGTTCTTTGTTCTGTAAATAGCTCATAAATAAGCTCCCTCCTTTGTGATCAAATCCAAGGTCATCGACGCTCAACACACGCATACCCAAGCTTACTTTTGCTCTTATCGGGTTAAGAAAAGGATCGAATGCTTCTTCAGTAATACTAAATTCAGTTAGACGCACGGGTAAGATGCGATTCTTGCTCCAAATAAATAACATCAATGGGGATTCCATCGGGGCTATTTCTATCGTTCCAAAACTGGCTAAATCATTATTAGCCTTAAGCGTCTGACTAGTTGGATAAATGGTCGTTTCCAACACAGCTAAGTGAGTTTGTAACCCGCTTTGTACAATATTTTGATACTGTTCTGGAAACTCCAGTTGATCGGCTGCATCAATCACAGCGTCTAGTTTTATCGTTTCAACGGGCGGGCCTTTGAGGCGCAAGGCTTCGGTCCGGTCACCGCCTTCACCTCCTGCACCTTGAACCTGCAATGTGCGAGTTAATGTATCGGGGTTGTATTGCAAGGCAATGACACGCAGTACCGCGTTCGTGCTGGGATTCAAAAGCACTAAACCACTTTTAATCAGTTTTGGTGAACTTGGAAACGTTGTCATTTTTGTTGTCCTTTAAACATTGAATGGAGCAATAATTTATTGTAAAAGCCCAAACTTAATCGCCCAGTGATTCAACTTGCCTAAGTCAATATTTGCGCGACCCGATAAGTGTAATATCCAGTTCCCCGCTACTGTTTCACCTCTTAGTGCTTGCAACGCATTTGTATTGGTCACGCTGTAACTTCTTATAAGATTGTCTGCTGAGCCACCGGACTGATTGTGCAATGTTATTGATGTGCCAATTGGCGAGATCAATCTAATTATCAAATCGCCAATGTAGGTGTGAGTAACGTCAAGATCGATCTCGATAGTATCTATCTGGCCATTGTCTAAAACCAATAGAGAACGTTCTATGCCAACGTGATTGTTATCTGGAATAGACACACCAGGACTTTCTTGCACAATTATCGATTGCCGCACACTGCCCGCAAGTTCCAAAGACCATCTCTGCAAACGTCCACGATCGATTGAAGCTAAATCTTTGACCTGCAATATCCAATTACCATTTACCGGTTCGTCAATAAAAGAATACAAATCAGGCGTTGAGTTTGCTTCGTATGTCACAAGCAAGTTGTTTTGACTAGCGCCTTTGCGGTTATGTAATAAAATAGATGTGCCAGATGGGGAAATAAGGCTTATTTGCAAATCACCTATATATGTATGTGTGATTTCAACAGTGACTTTAATTGTTTTTAAGGAGAAGCTTTCATTACATGAAATGTTGTCCTTTATGCCACTAGTGTTGTTGTCTGGGATACTTTTATCAGGCGTTGAATCACCATGAAAAGTTTGGTTTGCTGGGGTCTGTAGTCCACTCATCGCCTCTGCAACGGCTGCTTGCGCATCAACTCGACCATGCCCAAACCAAGGGCTCCACGGGCCATCTTCGATATCATTGTCAACAAAGCTACCGTTATCAAATGGAGCAACGGGTGATACATCCCAACTCGTATCTAAATCAAAATTTGCGGGAGATGTTTGCGGATAGCGAGTGAAATCTAAGTCTTTAGAAGCAGTTTGTTTGAGTATTGAAATTACTTCCAAAGCGGTAAGATTCGAGTTAGCAGAAATGACTAGTCCAGCAACGCCTGCAACCAAGGGGGTTGCGCTTGACGTACCACCAAAATTTTCTGTAATACTGGCAGTAGAGGAACCTGTTGTTGTTGTAATCCCTAGGCCTCTTACTGTCATACGATGATAGCTATGACTGTTGCTACTGGGTGCACACAAACTGATACCAGGCCCATAATTTGAATAGTGACTGCGCCGTGCTGTGCTAGCCAAAGCCGCAATGTGCATTAGACCTGGTATACCAACGAGATTGTTGCGAAATGTTCTGCTTTTATTTACACCAACCCAAACCAAGGAACCGCCCTGCACTTCTACACCGCTGGTATAGGGGACATCTTGATTTACCGTGTCGTTTATTAAACAGTTTTCATTGCCTGCCGCCCATAAAAACACAATTCCGCTACCCCGCCGTCCTCCAGTCAAAGCTAATTCACGAATGCGGCTAACGACGTTCGATGCCCACATGCTAATGGGAACACCGCCCCAGGAATTTGACATCACATCCGCTTTGTCGGATATGTAATTTAACGTAGTGAGTAACTTTGAATCACTAATAAACAATGAGGGTCCAGAAGACTCCCACTGAATGGGCAACAACTGGCAACCAGCGGATGCACCAGCTGTTAAAACGGCATCAATCTCGCCACCAATTACTCCGCAACATGAAGTGCCATGGTTCGCCCCAGCTTTATGCATTTCATTCGGGTCAGCATCTATATCTCTGGCTGTTATCAGTCGTTCGCCACGAAGATATCCCCAACCAGCAAATTTATTAGGTGAATCAAAATCAAAGTGGTCTAATTTGCAACCGTCATCAGTAACAGCAATGACCACTTCGTCACTACCAAAACCATCTAATAATCGCCAAGCCTCTTCAGCCATGCTGCAAGAACGAGGGTCGTAATCAGTATCATTAAAGTTAGTGTGCAAGTGCCATTGTTGGTTATAGTCTGGGTCAATTGGCATAAAAAATTGATATTTTTGCATGCGTTGATTTAAATCATGTTCAGCCGCGAAAACCAACGGTTCCTCTTCAATTAGGTAAACCACTAGCTTTACTGGGTTCATGCCGGTGTGATTAGTTAATTGGAATAAGTATTCCCTATCGCTATACTTTGTTTTTTTCAGTAGGCCGTAATGACCAGCAAACTCATCTACTTGTGCGTCGCTCAATACATCTTTAAACGTCACGAAGATACGGTCAGTAATCAAAAACTCTGAGCCACTGCCGGTCTCAAAATAGGCGTGATGTGTTGGCGCAAAATTACGGCTTCTTTTCATTAAGCCTTCCAACTCGGTGTTGTTCACTTTAATTTTGGTTGACGCTGAAGATACTTGTTCAGTGCTGGAGATGGCTTCGTCATCTAAACTAGCAGGCAATGCTCTAACCACTATTTCGTCAGCGCTTTTTGTTAGTTCGACCTTTTCACCACAGCGATAGGTGTATGTCATTTTTGAATCGCTCATAACCTTTTCCTTTTGTGGTTTTGTCTAGCAAGCAAAATAGAAACGTGGACACTATTTATGTGTAATTAACACATCTGAACCAAAGCATATTCTCACTAGCTATACCTGGTAAGGATCAACATTATTCATAAAATTCAGCATATTTAACCTGTTCTTTGGACATCTTAAAAACGTCAAATGTCTGTGTAATCAAATGTGATAAATCCAAAAGCAGCTTCACCATTTAACGTTTGCGACCTCAGATGCACGTTCTCAAAACCTATCGTAGTTTTGGGCCGAAAGCTGAGCACAACACTCGCGAATACTACGGCGTTATACCGATTGAAATTTTGCTGGCCCCTGCTGAATGTTTCATTCCCAGAGCGTCCAGTTGCGGCTGTCGATGATTGAGTATCAGTTTGACCTCTGGTCGCACTGCCACTGACATTGCCACCACCACCTACGGCACCCTCATGTCCGCCGGCAGAAACCTCCGCTCCAGCGCCGCCAGTAACGGACGTATTAACCGCTTGGGTATTGCTATCTGTTACTAATCTGGTACTGCCAGAAGTTGAGCCTGAACCATGCTGACCGGTTCTTCCCGTAGGTGTTGGAGATACGAAGTAAATAGAGGGTATTTGCACTCGCATGGCGTAATCCCAAGCATTGAAGAACCTACTAGAGCCATTGTCGTCTACCCAGCCGGAGTCAAATGTTCCATTCTCTACGCTTGATCTATCATTTAAGAAGGTACTGAGAGAAGCTCCTACCCCCGAACCACTGATTGACGCCATCTCGCTACCGCTAAGTAACCCCGATCCTCTTCGCTGCATAGCTAGGATCTGCAGATAGCCTAGGAACAAACTGACTGCACTTGAATTAACTCTACGCAAATCGACTCCTCCCATTCTTATTGATCCTCTCTGAGGTGGAGGTCTCGACGGTGCTGGGTCTTGAAATTGGACTACGCCTTTCTTCTGCATCAGAGCGCTCGCTTCGGGTGCTGCAGAATTTGTGTGCAGATCAATGGCTTTATTATTGGTAAAAGTTTCTGCACTACTATTTTTATTCAGCGGCGCTTTCTGCATCGCTTTTACACCCATTTGGTCGGCTTCTTGCTCTAGGTGTACATCATCATTAATCGACATATCGTCAACCTGATCCGTCGGTTTTACACGCCCCTGCATTTGCTGTATCACATGCCAGCCTTCATGAGGCAGATGCTTTTCCTGACCTGGGCCCAAGTAAATATTGAGACCTTGTGTATAAGCTAACGCATTTACACGAGCTGGTTGTGAGGCGTTTCGATGCACTCTCACGCCAGAGAGTTCCATACCCGAAAGTGACTCTAGTCCCTCTTTTAGAGAGTCCGATAAGCCGGTACGATTCTCTACCGCGTCATTAGCTCCAATTTTTCGCTCATTAATATTATTGGCTTTTAATTGAGCCTGCTCACTTTGTGAACCCACTAGTTTACGATTACCAAAGTCACGCCTGCGCTGAAGTACGCTATTTACAGAATGAAAATAAGTATCCGCTTTTTGATGCTGATAAATACTTGCTCTATCCACAACCAATTCCTCCAAACACAGATTTAGCGATTTGTTGACCCAGCCTTTGTGGTTTTCCATCATTTAATTGAATACTGTTAGTTTTAACTCGATCCAAAGCTATACCCTCAGACAGGTTTGTTGCTAAGCCACCGTTATTCAATAATCGTGTTAACTCATTTACCAAACTGGTTTTTAACAAATCATTTTGATTCGGCGCAATATTTACACCATCCAAAACCAAATGCTCAATATGCAAATTGATATCCATCACGCCTCCCTTGCATCAAGCCAATCAAAATTAGACTCCTTCACTGGACGTTCGAGTTTTCTATATTCAACACGCGCAGCACTCATCAACAGAGGCATGGAAATTTTAGAATTTTCTTGTGCGGCTAAAAATGCAGCATTGATGGCAACGTTTTGAATATTTCCACCGCTTAGATCAAATTTTGCTAGCCGCGTATAATCTACACTTTCATCTATTGGTGCGTGGGCTGGAAATACTTTTTTCCAAATTTCTTGGCGCTGTACTGCATCAGGAATTCGAAAATCTACGATAAAACGCAAACGTCTAACAAAGGCTTTATCTAAAGCGCTTTTCATATTTGTCGCTAAGATTGCCAGACCGTTATAGGACTCAAGTCTCTGCAACAAATAGTTAATTTCGATATTGGCATAGCGGTCATGACTATCCTTAACTTCACTGCGCTTTCCAAATAGCGCATCAGCCTCATCAAAGAACAAAATGGCACCGCTATCTTCTGCGCCGTCAAATAATTTACTTAGGTTTTTTTCTGTTTCTCCAATGTATTTACTGACCACTGTAGACAAATCGATACTATAGAGATCGAGCTCTAATGAATTTGCGATGACCTCAGCCGCCATAGTCTTACCTGTGCCACTAGCGCCAGAAAACAAAGCATTTATGCCGAGTCCTCGATTCATCCGCTCACGAAACCCCCAATCTCCATAAACACGATTTCTCTGAGCAACTTGATTGGTGATTTGCTGCAGCAAATCCTTTTGATCTGGTGGTAAAACAAGTTGCTCCCAAGTGGATTTGACATCGATACGCTTAGCCAATCGCTCCATACCAACTCTCGCGGCTAATCGGCAGGCTTGCCAAACTTGACTATCTACACTATTTGCACTTGGGTTTAACTTTAAACCTACTTGACTGGTGTCTCGCTCAGCCTGTTGATAACGTACCTGTTGAGCCAAGCGATTTATTTCACTTTGACTGAATGAAAACTGTTCAACAAGACCTTGAGGTCTCTGTAATGATAGCTCCTGCAAAGCGGTCTTCCATATATGCTGTTGTTCTGACGGGATTGGTTTACTAACGTCAAAACTTATGCGGTTGCGCGCTATTTCTGCCTTTGTGTTATCTAGGTCAATAAATACAACACCATTACAACGATCAATAAAACGCTTTAGTTGAAATTGCTCCTCGTTCCGACTTCCCTGCATATCAACGTACAACGCAAGAGGCATTAATAATGACTCTCGCTGCCATAACCGAGTAAAAGTTTCAAAATCACCAATTGGCTTTGGGATTGCAGCACTATTAATAAATTGTAAATTCAAACCTAGGTTTATTGATATTGTGCTTGCAATTAATTGTTTGCTGGCGGAGTCACTACCTAATAGTTCAACAACCGGTGTTTTATCGAACTCGGCTGCGAATTTAAGCCGATCAATAATTTCATCAACCACTTCTTGCTGTGACAACGGTAATTTTTCGTTTTGACTTGTCTGTCCTCCTGAATCTAAAAAGGGCGTGAGCCGATCATCTAAATAGTTAATGCCCTTTAAATAGTTAACAATACGTTCATCTAAATTCAATGATGCAGTTGTGAGGCCGACACTGTTGGCTTGATTTATTTCAATTAAACGCCAAAATCGGAGAGGTGCATGTGGAGATAGAGCATTCCAATCAGGTTTCGAAAACAGAGAAAATGCCAGTGCGAAAGTTGGGTAAGTTTTACTATTGCTTTCCTGAGCACTTGCACAAAGCTTACCCATACTAGTGTCTAATTCCATAGCTACACATAGCGCCAAAACATCACTATCGAACTTTGACAAGCCTAGTTGCTCCGCCAGTAATACTAATGCAGGCGAAGGCTCTACCGTTTCACACTTTTTGATTTCTTGTTTAGCACGTTCTATCTTTTCATCTAAGGGTGTTTCTTTTGGCGGTCTTAAACGCTTAGTATCGCCTGAGATTTTACGTTTGAACCAGCGAGATGTTGATTCTGGTTGAGGTTCTACTTCTGCTTGATTCTTTTCTTCGATAATTGTTAATGAACTCACCTTTTTTTCTAGGCATAAGCGAAGCCAGACAACCAGCGCATGCAGATGCTTATCATTATTTTTTCTCCAGCTGGCTCCATCAATCATGTCACTGTAACCTTATGATTGTCGTCAAATTCAGCTGTTTCGCCAGAAAAATTGACGGGAATACTGTCGACCCCATCCACTCTTAAACGCAAAACATATGGCGTCGCTTTGCTTTGCGCGTTATTGACGGTAAAACTCAGGATTGTTCTAGATATTGGGTCAGCTGGTGTGATAACGGTATCAGAAGGAATAATTAACTCACCGAATAGCAAGCAAACTTTCTGTCCATTACGTATTTGTGGCAAGCATTCAATTGTGAAAACGATGTTTCCAGCTGGCGCAACCCTCGGATCAATCGACTCGATACTTGGCGACAAAGGCATCGATACTGCATTGCTGACCACCGCCGGCACACCTGGGGCTTTAGTCACTAACGACAAACTATAAAAACCTGCAGGCCATTTTGACCCGAGCTCGGCATCATCCGAAAAGGCGGGTATTTGTAAAACCATTTCACTTTCATTTATAGGCACTTCTGGTTGGATATCAATTGAGCTATTCAGCTCAGGATGTTGTAATCGCACCAACGTGTTTACGTCGCTTAATTGCTTACCTAGCAGCGTAACCGTGTCGCCTAATTCAGCACTTGGCTTTTGATTAACAAAACGTAAACCATTGAGTGATGGCGCAGGCGAAGACAAAACATTCGCACCTCTATCCTCCTCCCCCCTTTTCAAAACAGGTAAGGGAGCGCTGCTGGCACGATCACTTTCGATAAGAACGACGGAAAGTTCATACCCAGTCGATAATCGGTAATCAGCAGACTGAAAGCTACTCCAGAGCTTTGACATATCATCTAAACTTATGTGATCAGGGGTGATGCGTACCTTTTCGATTTGGTTTTGTAAATCAGAGTCAGGCGTAATGCCTTCAATATCGCTTCTTCCTAGCAAGGGATGATCGTGCATCAAGCTCATTACCTGTCCCAATATCGTTTGGCCAGAAATATCATCATCTTCTGCTCCGTAGGTCGTTATTAAATACTTTAGAATTAGGGGCATCGGAGGAAATGAAGTTTCACCTGTTCTAATTTCACTAGGCATTGGTGCGTTTCTAAATGCTGGGTTGTAGTGAATTGCGTACAGAAAAATATTGATCTGGTCGCCAGTATTATCGGTGCGTGCGACACTTGGGCTTTGAGTTGTCACCAGAACACCTGAGCCAACACCAGATAATAGATGATGGAGAGTTGCTGTTACCGTAGCTAAAGCCGTTGGCGCGCTCATACTCGGCCTTCTTTATCTCTTGACTTCAAGTAATCGTTCAAGCTCATAACACCACTTGGTTTATTCTGTGCCCGTTTGTAAGGTTTAGATGATGGCGTTGCAGGGCCTTGCTCAGCACGAACCTCTATAGTACCTATCGTGATATTTACTATAGGCTTAGCAGCTTCAATTTTTTCATTGACGTTTTGCCAACGCTGATTGATACCAGATTGCATGACAGCCAACCAGTTTGGAATAGTTAGTAAACCTCCTGAGTTTGCTTCTGGAACTTTAACCACGCTCGATGAGGATTGTGCTGCTGTGTGGCTATTTAAGCGTGATGATGAAGCTTCCGTTTTCTTTACGGGCGAATTACTGAGGTCTTCAGAATGAGTTGACGCAGCATCCTTTTGGCCTGCCAATAATCGTACTTTCTGATTGATTGAGTGCACATCATCCAGACTCTTAAGATTCAAATCTAATGCGCTTTGGCGTGTTAAAATGGCATTAATTTGCAACTCCAAGTCATCGGGGATTTCAGAGCTATGGTGTTTGCCATAGTAATCACCTGTATATTCTTCTTTAGTAAAAGTCTGCTTTTGAATTTCTTTCTTACCCCAGTCAGCTATAGGCAATTCCTTTGCCAAAACTTCATCGGGTGACGAAGCAGTTATGTCACCTATTTGCTCAGAACTATCGACCTCACTGAACATCTCCCTAGTCGTCTCAATGGCTTGGTTTCGTCTAAACATTTCTCTATTTGTGATGGAGTCTGAAATAGTAGACTGGACAGATAAACTGGGATTTGATCTAGCAGCATGAAGGGTTGGTTGCTGACCAACTATTGACATATCGTCAGCATTCAAATTCTCAAAGATACTTAATTCGGCGTCCTGAACAGACGCAAGCGCTAAATCAGAATCTGTTTCAAAACGAGCTTTTGGACGAGGCTCAACAGGTGGATTAGCATAACTACTAGTCGCCTGGTTTCTATGTCGTTCAATGAGGTTTCCAAAAAAGTTGCTCATGCTCTCAGCATCCCTAAATAGAGTTGTCTACGCACTGGGCTCAAGCTAAGAATTTGTTGTTCTGTCCATCCATATGCAGATGCAAGCATATGGACAATCTGAATAGTGTTCTCTGCCCAAACGTTTAATTCAGTCCACAAGAAACGACTTATATCAAACAGAACGTTCCATTTATGTGCACAGCTGGGGCACGTTAAATCAATCACAATCTCCGCTTGCGGATCTAGAGATTCGACTCGTTTTGATAGCGCTAAAACAACCTTTTTAGGTAGTTTAGTGTGCGAGATTTCTTTCCCTTTATTCGAAGCTCCTAAAACACAGCGCTTTACCAAGTCTGTTTGTGCTTTATCTGCATCACTAGTGCCGATAACAGACTCTATATCAAGACTATTAGGTAAGCGGAATCGTACTTTATAGCTGCCAATTTCCAAATCGAACTCAGAATCATTGAGCTCTATCTTCTCCGACAAAATATCATCTACATTATTTTGCCACTCAATACGCTCAGAACACTGTGGGCACAAACACGTATTTACTAGCGTAGAACCAAATAGCTGTTTGCGAAGTTGGAGCAAATTCATGTCGCGCTGGCCAATACTCCATTGGGCAATGTGAGTTGAATCGTGTTCTGGATGAGTTGACATTAACAAGAGCAACGATCTATACAACGGGGATTGGTTCAATCCTTGTTCCCAGACACTTAACATGTCGATTGCTGTTAATCGTTTCATAATTAAACTCGACTTAAGTTTTACTGTGGCTCTGTAAATTCAGGCTCTGAAGGTTCCCCTACTTCGTAATCACGTTCCCAACCCTCGTTTTCTAATTTCAATGTTTGTATAGCAACAGCACTAGCGCTTGCATCTAGTTCTGGCAAAGCTTGGTATTCCGAAACCCAACAGCGAAACACCTTATATGCAACGGCCAGTTGCCCAGCTTCGTTATACACTTCAATAATGATATCTTTACGAAAGTCTTTCAGTGACACTTCAGCACCTAAACCTGAACCAAAGTTCCAAATTTTATTCGCCCATTTTTCAAACTCGGGATCGTGAGTTACACCTCGTTCTAAAGTGATTGCTTCAAATTTTGACTGGCCCGGTGATTTGCGTGTGCTGCTAGGATCGCCGCCTTCACGATGTTCAACCATTTCTGTCGTGCGTTTAAGAGCACCAACTTTGCTAACACCAGCTACGAATTTGCCGTCCCATTTAACCCGAAACTTGAAGTTTTTATACGGGTCGAATCGCTGTGGATTTACACTAAATTGCATGGTTTACTCCCTTAAATCTCTAGATCACCAGCAATTTGCTGGAGTTTAACAATGACAAATTCGGCTGGTTTTAATGGCGCAAAACCAACAACAATATTAACTATGCCCCGATCAATATCGTTTTGTGTCGTTGTTTCCCTGTCACATTTCACAAAATACGCCTCTCTTGGTGTAGTTCCTTGAAATGCACCTTGGCGAAACAAGTTATGCATGAAAGCGCCAACGTTTAATCTGATTTGAGCCCATAGGGGTTCATCATTTGGCTCAAAGACCACCCATTGAGTGCCTCTGAATAACGTTTCTTCTATAAATAAAGCCAATCGACGCACAGGAATATACTTGTATTCATCCGAGAGAATGTCAGCGCCTCTGAGTGTTCTTGAGCCCCACACTATTTTTCCAATTACCGGAAAATTCCTTAAACAATTAATCCCAATCGGATTAAGTTCTCCGTTTTCAGCATTGTTTAGGTCGACGCTTAAACCTGCTGCTCCCCTAATGGTTGCTTCAATACCAGCGGGTGCTTTCCATACACCACGTTGCAAATCTGTACGAGCCATAACACCGGCCACAGTTCCGCATGCAGGAAAGACTTCTATTTGATTTTCGCGTAGAGGATTTGCTTGCTTCAAACGAGGGAAAAATAACGCTGCATTTTTGCTTCTAGAACCAACGTATGCACCAACACCCGCTTTAGCTGCATCTTTGTCAGTCCATGTACTTGCTGAATCAACGATTAACAACGCTCTTTCTTGTTCGCAAAGGGCTGTTGCTGATGCTAATAGTCCTGCTGGATAATCTGCCGAACCTTCACTTGGTAGACAAAGTAAATTAAATAAATCTGCTTGCTTGAGTAAATAAAGTCCCTGCTTGGCATCCGAAAAACCCGTTCCCGTATAAGAGTTAGTAACAAGGGGAGCACTATTAACAGCTTGGGTCGTTGCAACATAATTTGTTACTGGATCATTAATTGCAAAAGCATCCACACCTGGCGAAGGCTCAGCGCTTTCGGCAGGACGTGCAGCAGGCAATGAACCATGAACTCTGAGTAGTTGTGATTGATTAAGCAAAACCATATCGATTCGCCGAGGGCCCTCTACAACAGAAACATTTAAAAACTGCTCGTTTTCTCCTGTTCCTGTATCACGAATACTAATGTGAAAAAGATCGTCGACTGTCAAACCCTGTTGTGCAGCAACATCCGCAGACTGATCGTCAGCGTGCTCAATTCTTACTCTTACTTTATTGCCCCAAGCTCCTTCATTTGCAGCTTCTAGTTGCAAAGTATCAACTGTGATTAGCGCCAATGCTGCACCGTCTGAATTAGTTTCATATAGTCGGCCAATAATGGCCTGACTACCGCCGTTCAGATAAAAATCTCTAACTGCGAAACTCATGGCGCTAGCTAAGTCTAGCCCGCCGAAGGTGCGTTCATAATCAGCATAGCTATTGATCATTTTAGCTTCATTTACAGGCCCACGCTTGGCGCGCCCAATGAAAGCAGTTATTGAAGTTGCAACACCAGTAATTGTGCGTACACCACTGGGAACTTCCTCAATGTAAACTCCTGGATAGGTAGGTGAAACTGGCATTATGTTCTCCCATTGACTAGAAATGTAGAGTGAATTAAATGTGCTTAATATATTCGTAAAATTAAGGTGGTTTTACATTCTAATGAGAACATGACCCTATAAACGACTCTCTTCCTGTTCAAAATCAATTAGATTTGAATTTCGCTTAAAAACAAGAAATCAGTGACACTGCACCGTTCTTCTAGCCCGCCTTTAGATAAAGGTTAGTTGATAACGTGAGAAACTTAAAAATCATATGGAGGGGGTCAAACGAACATATTCGACCCTTATATCTATGTAGTTATAGATTATTGGTTTGAAGGTGCTACTTAGTTATAAGCTCAAATAGCCTTTATTAGACATTTTTAGTCGAATGAAAAACATCAATGTTTATGAATCTAAAACGGCCTATCAGGGGCAGATTGAGAACTACGGAATGGATATCTGAAAACACATTTTGAATGTTATTAGACTTGAACCAGTTGCCAACAAACAAAAAATCAAGCGCAAGCTGAAAAACTCACCGATTATCGATACTATAGGCACACTAGATACAACGAAACGCCCTGAAGCCAATTAACCTAATATAGTTTTTTGCGATGGTGCAGGATCTAAAAATATTGTAGCGTTGAGCAAATTTACGGGTGAAAATTTACAGTGCAAAGCATTGTAAATTCAATCTTTTATAGATAAAAGACGTACTAAATACGCTGAGCAACCTTAATTTAATTGCTTGGTGAGGCTAATTAACAAGGAACTAAAATGAGTATGAATATCGCGTTTATCGGTTTAGGTGCAATGGGCTATCCAATGGCCGGTCACTTATCAAATGCTGGACATAACACGACTGTATATAATCGCACATCCGCAAAGGCCGAGAGTTGGGTTAAAGAGTATGCAAATGGTGCTTTTAAAGAAACGCCTCGCTTAGCTGCTATGGACGCGAAAGTTGTCCTACTTTGCGTTGGAAACGATGATGATGTTCGTTCCGTAGTATATGGCGAGAATGGTGTTTTCGCTGGAATGTCGCCAGGCGATATACTCGTTGATCATACAACTACCTCTGCTGAACTAGCGCGTGAACTATTTAAAGCGGCTGATGATCTAGATATCCAGTTCTTAGATGCTCCAGTCTCTGGTGGTCAAGCTGGCGCGCAGAATGGTAAATTAACCGTCATGCTGGGAGGCGAACAAAGCGCTTACGATGCAATTATCGGATTGCTCAATTGCTATTCACAAAAGCACCAACTCATGGGTTCATGCGGCAGCGGTCAATTAAGCAAAATGGTAAATCAAATCTGTATCGCTGGAATTGTGCAGGGCCTGTCAGAAGCCCTCCACTTCGCCGGTAAGGCTGGATTAAACGAAACGCAGGTTGTTGACGTTATTTCCAAAGGTGCCGCTCAATCTTGGCAGATGGAGAATCGCTCAAGCACGATGACAAAGGGTGAATTCGACTTCGGTTTCGCAGTTGATTGGATGCGAAAGGACCTCGGCATTGTCTTAGATGAGGCCAAAGTCAACGGTGCAAATTTGCCGGTAACCGCATTAGTCGACCAATTTTATGGACAAGTACAAGCTAATGGCGGCGGTCGTTTTGATACCTCAAGTCTCATTACGTTGTTGAACAAGTAGGAATTTACTACTGATATCAATATACATAAGTGTATTCAGGCAGTTGAAAAAATGAAGCATTAGCTAAAATAATAGGAAACCATGGTTCAAAATGAGCATGGTTTCCAAATTATTGATTATTCAACAACTGACAGCTTAATCCATCAATTGCTGAGTCAGGAACGTATATTCAAGCGCACTGCGTTTGGCCGTTTCCTTCAAGTTAGCGGAAGCAGAATGTCCACCATCTATATTTTCGTAGTATTCAAAATCATGGCCATATTGTTCTAAAACATAGGCCATCTTACGAGCATGAGCCGGGTGAACACGATCATCTTTGGTTGACGTTACAAAAAATATCGGCGGATATTCACCTGTTTCAACAACGTTATGCAGCGGAGAAATTGTTTCTAAGAATGCTCTTTCTTCTGGAACCTCTGGGCTGCCGTACTCTCCTACCCAAGACGCACCAGCAAGCAATTTGTGATAGCGCAACATATCCAGCAAAGGCACTTGGCAGACAATAGCGTTCCATAGGTCGGGTCGCTGGTTATACATGACCCCCATTAACAAGCCGCCATTCGAGCCACCCATTATCCCTAAGCGTCTTGGTGACGTGATTTTTTTATCAATGAGTGATTCAGCAACAGCAATCATATCGTTGTATATAACTTGCCGATTGGTTTTTAAGCCTGCTTGATGCCATTTAGGGCCAAACTCTCCACCACCTCGAATATTAGCTAATACGTAAATACCGCCCTGCTCTAGCCATAATTTGCCACGAATACCAGAATAGCTTGGCGTTAACGATATTTGGAAACCACCATAACCATATAACAAAGTTGGGTTTGAGCCGTCATAAGGAATATCTTTCTTGCGAATGACAAAGTATGGAACATTTACGCCATCTTGCGATATTGTTTGAAACTGTTCGACGACTAGGTCAGATGCGTCAAATCGTGTTGGAGAGCGCTTAGATACTGTAATATTGTTACTTTCAAGCTCAACTTTGAATAAAGTATCAGGTGATATAAAACTTTCTTGATTAATAAATACGATGTCACTATCGTCATTCGCGGAAGTTACCCGAACGGTACCGTTTTTAGGTAAGTCTAGTTCAGTAGATATCCACTTACTCTGATAGTCGTAAACAAAAACTTTACCAACTACGTTTTCGGTAACAGTTAGCAGTACCTTTGACTTCGTCAGTGATATGTCAGATATGGTCGATTTTGCATTTGGCTCGTAAACTACCCTGGCGTTCGTAACGCGCTTTGATTGCATCCATTCAACAAAATCAAATGATACTAAACTGCCGCTTTTAAAAGTGACTGAACTATTTTCAACTCGCCAGTCGTCTTGTAAATTAATCAAGATTTGACCTTTGAAAACCCCTACCGGATTACTTTTTTCTGGGATCGGAAGTAATTGTTTTGAACCATCATCGTTTAACCAATAGTACTGCGTCGTAAAGAAAGTGGTAGAGCGGTAAGCTAACAAGATTGTAGACTCGTCATCCAACTTCAACGAAAATGCCCCTGCAGAGACATCGTTTTTTTCCCCCCTAAATACTTCTTTTGCTTCGGCTAATGACTGTCCGCGTTTTAGTAACTTTGCAATGAAAGGATAGCCACTTTCGGTCAGACTACCGTCCCCCCAATCGGTGCCGACAATCAGCGTTTTATCATCTAGCCACGAAATGTCACTTTTTGCTTCTGGAATGTAAAAACCATTGTCGACAAATTGCTTCGTTTTATGATCCCATTCCTTCGACTCAGTGGCATCTTTACCGCCATCAGAAAGTGACATCATGCACATATCATTGTTTTTCTCATAACAAGTAGCGCCTTTGTAAACCCAATTTTTACCTGCTTCTTGCGCTAATTTGTCTAAATCAAACAAGGTGTCCCACGCAGGGCTTTTACTTCCATACTCTTCTAACGATGTTCGCCGAAGAACGCCTCTTACTTGTTCTGCACTTTGCCAGTAGTTATATACATAGCCACCCTTGTATTCGCCATACGCAATCTTATCTGTTGCATTGAGAATTTCTAAAGCGTCACTTCGATACTGTTCAAAGCGTTTGTCACTCATCAATTTATCAAGGGTAGATTTATTCCAGGTGTTCACCTTAGCGAGAGCTTGCTTGCCCTCGACCTCTTCTAACCATAAAGGTGCGATCTCCTGATCCATTGCTAATTCACTACTAGCCCCAATTTCAGTCGTTAACTGCTGTGGTGCTTTATCATCAGAACACGCGAATAAAATTGCACTCGCCGCCACAATTGTTAATAAATTTTTATTCATTTAGTTTCCTTTAGAGTTTTGTAAATTGGGCGCGTTACAGTGTTACAAAACGTGAGATATATAATTGCCAATGATGTTAAACCACGCGTTCTGATCAGTAAATACGGACAAGCATTGCCGAGTTCATATAAAAATACAAGGATCGATCGAGTATGCAAGTAAAAACAGTTGCCTCACTCAATTGCAAACAAATACGTTTGCACTCGGTGATTGCAAACGTATTTGTTTGCATGTATGGTATTACTCATTACCGCACTAATTGTCAGTGGCGTTTATAGGAGTGTTTATTTTGACGCATGCGAAACCAAAACAATATGCTGTATTAACAACTGACATCGTTCACTCGACTCAGCTTAATGCAACAGACTATTCTGCTGTAATGACAGCGCTTGAGAAGCTACTCAAGTCTCATGAATTAAAATATGAATGCAAATTCGAAATATTCCGAGGGGACAGTTTTCAAGTTCTCTACCCAAATGTCATTGATGCAATGAAATCAACACTATCAATACGTCTTTTTTTGCAGTCTGGTATCGACTGTCCTGCGGTTAAGTTGACTCAATCACTTGCCACTGGGAGCATTGATAAGGCGTCAACAAAACTCAGTAGCTCTCTTGGTGAAGCCTTCATTCTTTCAGGAAGAGCCTTAGATAAGGCGTCACGAGGTGATTTAATCGTTAATATTTCGAGTAACGTGGGAGTAAACGATTTAACGATTTCAACTTTGTTCTTGCATCATTTATTAGATGGTTTAACAGAGAAACAAGCTGAAGTACTGTATTATTATATCGACTTTGATTTTCCGGAACAGCAAAGTATTGCTGATCATATGAATATGACCAGGCAGAATATCACTGCTCATTTAAAACGCAGCGGCGCTGAATTGGTGAAAGCGTACCTTTTAGGCTATCGCAAAATTTGCTTAGGGACACAAAAATGAAGCTCTTTTTCTTACTAGTTGTCGCACATTTTATCGCCGATTTCTATTTGCAAAAACACTCTTGGATCATGTGCAAAGTAGAAAATAAGTACCGTTCAATCGGTTTGTTTAAGCATATGCTTGTGCACGTAGCCCTAACCGCAATAGCAATAATCCTGAGTGGTATATCACTAGACTCGACGGCGTTAATAGCCTTATTGGTTATCATCGTGAGCCACTACGCTATTGATATATGGAAAACGTATCGCGTTTTTGTATTAAAGTATTTTTTAATCGACCAAGTGGGCCATCTCATCTTCATCGCTGCAGTATCGGTTTGGGCAAGTGGACTCAGCGTACAGACGGTATTGTCTGAAATACACGGATTTTTCGATAGTAAAACGCTGATGCTAATTGGCTTTTATTTGTTTTTATGTAAACCCGTGTCTCTGATTATCACACTGTCGTTAAGAAAATATACCGAGCAATTTGATGAGTCAGAAAAGGCTAATGTAGGGCTTGCCTCTGCTGGTGAATTCATTGGCTACTTCGAACGTGGTTTAATCGCAACCTTCATTTTACTGGGACAATTTGCTGGCGTCGGCTTTTTATTAGCAGCTAAGAGCGTGTTTAGGTTTGGAGATATGCGACGTCAGAGCGATAGAAAACTAACCGAATACATCATGCTGGGAACCTTATTCAGCTTTAGTTTTGGCATTGCGGTTGGAAAGCTAGCTGACTATTTATTAACGGTTCTATAGCCGCTTAAGCTATCTGGCGCTCAAAGACGCCAGATAGCAATGTGTTCTTTCAGATGCAATTAATTCAAATTTGCCTTTACAAAATCATCTAAAACAATTGGCCTTCCGAGCAAAAATCCTTGAAATTTATTAACCCCCACTCTGTTTAAAAGTTCGAATTGATTCTCAGTTTCTATTCCCTCAACAATAGTGTCCGTTTTAAGTGCGTGACACATATCCATGATTGCTACGAACAAGGCATAAGCGCGTTCATTATTTTCTAGGTCTAGGATAAAACTGCGGTCAATTTTCACAACGTCAAAATGGAATTGTCGTAAATAACTGAGTGAACTATACCCAGTGCCAAAGTCGTCCAATGAAATTCTAAAGCCTGCGTTTTGAATAGCGCCTAGCCTTTCAGAGGGACTGTCATCGTCAACAATAAAAACGGACTCAGTGATTTCAAGTTCCAATAAATCATGTGGTGTTTTGTGTGTTGCACAAATCTCAATGAGTTGGTCTAAAAAAAGAGGATCGAGTATTTGAGGCGATGATATGTTCACAGATATAGGAACCCGCACGCCATAGCTATTTAAAAGACCACTGTAGATGGCGGCATTTTTAACTGCTAGTAAACCGAGTGAAGATTCGAGACCATTTTTTTCGATTAACGGAATGAATACATTGGGTGACACAACACCATACGTATTTGAATTCCAACGGCAAAGTACTTCGGCTCCTATCAACTGTCGTTGGGTGTCGTACTTTCCTTGCAAGACAAAACTTAATTGCTCCAGCCTGATAGCTTCTCGCAACTCGTTGAGCATCGTTACTTTTTTAACTGCTTCATTGGTAAGATCTTGATAATACCGTTGGACGATATTCTTACCTCTTGATTTAGCGTTAAACATTGCTGCATCTGCGCACCTAGCAAGGGACTCAAAGGTATTCCCGTGCTCTGGAAACACCGATACACCAATAGAGCTGCTAATAGTAACCTGATGACCATTCACCGTGATTGATTGCTGTTTAAGAGCATCAATTATCGCTAAGCCCTTCTGTTCCCAAGTGTCATCATTCAAGATCGGTAGAATAAAGCAAAACTCATCATCTCCCCAACGACATAAGTGCATGTTGGGGCAAGTTAGCTTTTTTAGTACTTCAGACTGTAGTTTCAATACTTTTTCGCCAGACTCGTGCCCCAGTGTATCGTTTATCTCCTTAACGCCCTGAATATCAATAAAAACTACAGCAAACCTCGAATATTCATTATTCGATAAAACACCCTCAAACTTCTCTCTGAAGGCAGTTCTGTTAAGTAAATTTGTTAAGGGATCGAAGTGTGCTAATTGAAATAGTTTCTTCTCTGTTTTCTTGCGTTCTGTCAGATCTTTTAAAGCGACAACATAATAATCCGAAATTGAGTCCTCAGATTTAAATTCACTAATGGATAAATCGACATCTATGTTGAGTGTGTCACCCAAACTGAGCGTTGTTTCAAGAGACAGGGTCTCATTTTTATACAATTGCTGAAGCTCAGAATGACTAAACTTCACAAATTTGGATAAGCTAAAATGCTGACTAACTTTTGGTGTAATATCAGCCAAACGACTGAATGCTTCGTTTATTTCAATAATCTGCAGCGATTTTGAAATAATCAACATTGGATCAGTTGATTGCGAAAAAGCGTAGGACATGAGTTTAGACGAGGTTTCTGCTTCAACTAAGCCAGTGACATTTTTTAATGTGCCTACAATTTTCTGGGCTGCCTCTTCATCAAAAACGACCACTCGCCCCCTAAAACGGATCCATTCATAGGTTTCATCCTGTTTTAACCGGTACGCGCCATCAACATCAGTTGAAAACCCCATTTTGTGGAGGGTCCAGTTGAGTTTAAAGTTTTCGATATCGTTTGGATGTACCTGCTGAACAAACTCATCAAAGGACACCTTGCGGTCCACAATATCGCTTGAGTCATGCACAAAGTCCTTGAAGTAGAACGAGTCAGTATCTTTATGCCAACTCCAGATGGATTCACCGCTTGCCCACAATGCCATCTGTAGTAACTTTTTTGATTCTTCGGAAACAATGCTTTGCTTGTAAAGCTCGGCACTTTTCTCTGACAGTATTTCTTCCGCTTCTAAGCGAGCTTTTTTTGCACGAGCAAGACGTTTTTGCAGTCTTTCAATTTCGCTATTTTGATCACTCATATCGATAGTCAACCGGCACTGCGTGATTAAACGCAAGCTAAACAGATAATCCAATTAAAAGAAGGCTAGAACAACCGTTTTGTTAAGCATTAAGGCATAAAGTATACATGACAATACTAAACATGCTAGAAATTTACTCTTTAAAGCTAAATTATTGAAAATAACTGTTAATTAACAATGGTATAAAGCACATACCTATACTACCTTTTTGATGAACAACGTTTAGAGCAATATTTCACGTTCTCCCAATTTTTTTCCCACTTTTTACGCCAATTAAAAGGTCTTTGGCAAACTGGACACATTTTACTCGGTAGCTCAGACTTCTTCATTATTTTCAAGCTTTATAAGGAACGTATCGGCGTCTTCAAGCATATGATTAAATTTTCTTTGGTCCATCTTGGACATGGTTTTATAAATCATAGCCATTCTGGGGTTACCACTGAAGGTTTGTTGATGTCGATATAAAAAATGCCAGTATAAATAGTTGAAAGGACATGCTTGTGGACCTGTTTTCTCCTTCACGCTATATTCACAATTTCGACAATAATTTGACATTTTATTGATATATGAACCGCTTGCCGCATAGGGCTTACTGGCCAGCTGCCCGCCGTCTGCAAAAAGAACCATGCTGCTCACGTTTGGCATCTCAACCCATTCATAAGCATCTGCATAAACTAACAGATACCATTCGTTGAGTGCCTTTGGCTCTATCCCAGTTAATAAAGCAAAGTTCCCTAAAACCATCAAGCGCTGAATGTGGTGTGCATAGGCGTATTCCTGCGTGTCTTGAACACACTGTGAAAGGCAGTTCATTTTTGTTTTGCCGCTCCAGTAGAAATCCGGTAACGACCTATTCGCTTCTAGATAATTCTTTTCCTTGAGCCCCGGCATAAAGTACCAATAGAAACCTCGGACGTACTCGCGCCAACCGAGGATCTGCCTAATGAACCCCTCAGCAGAGTTAATCGGTACGTCACCATTCAAAAATGCTTCCTCTGCGACCTGTATCACTTCGTCTGGCATCAAAAGACCTACATTAAGATACAAGCCTATGTGGGAGTGAAAGAGCCAAGGATCTCCCTCTAGCATGGCATCTTGATATTGGCCAAAATCGACCAGCCTTTGTTCTACAAAATCGGCTAAAACAGTGAGAGCTTCTTCTCTAGTCACAGCAAAGCCAAAGTTCTCAAGCTTACCAAAGTGGTCAGAAAATTGAGACTCGACTAAATCTAGCACTTCCTCGGTTATCTTATTGGGCGCGAACAGCGTCCGCTCTGGTATGTCAGGGTTTTTACCTAGCGGTTTGCGGTTATCGGCATCGTAGTTCCACTTCCCGCCGCGTGGCTGCTTGTCTTCCATTAAAACGCCAGTTTTCTTTCTTAACTCTCTGTAAAAAAACTCCATTCGATACTGCTTACGACCGTCGGCCCAGTCAGAGAAAAACTCTTGAGAAGCAATAAATCGGTTATCCGGTGTTATATTTACCGGAATGCTTAGTTTGCTTTCCCACGTTTTCACATCTTCTAACAAGCGATACTCGCCTGGATGCGCAATGCTAATTGAACTGTAGGAATTCTGCTTGCAGGTGTGCTTAATCTGTTCAAATAATGAACCTTGATTATTATCGGCATCATATTTGACATACACTGTTTTAAAACCCGCATTCTCCAGTGCTTTTGCGAAATGTCGCATAGCACTGAAAATGAAAGCGATCTTCTTTTTATGATGCTTTACGTAGGTTGCTTCCTCTTTTACTTCTGACATTAGAACAGTATCAGTGTCTTTGTTGAAATTGCGCAAGGAACTCATTTTTAGATTAAGCTGATCACCCAAGACAACCACTAGTCTGCTCATGATATCGCCTTTAGTTGTGCGAACGCATCTAACGCTCTTTTTCTCGATTCTTTTAAATCTACAATAGGCTTCGGGTAGTCTTTACCAAGTTCAATACCGCAAGCTTTCAATATTTCAGGTTGAGCCTCCCATGGTTTATGAATGAATTTTTTGGGTAGTTTCTTAAGTTCAGGGCAATACTGCTTAACGTACTCCCCTTCCTTATCGAATTTCTCCCCCTGTAGAATCGGATTAAAAACTCTAAAATACGGTGATGCGTCAGCCCCGGAGCCTGCAACCCATTGCCACCCCGACGAGTTACTCGCCATATCTGCATCAAGCAGCGTATCCCAAAACCAACGCTCACCCTCGCGCCAATCGATCAGCAGGTTTTTAACCAAGAATGAGCCAACAACCATTCTTACTCTGTTATGCATATAACCTGTTTGATACAACTCGCGCATGCCCGCATCTATTATCGGTACTCCGGTGTTACCGCGTTGCCATGCTTCAAGATTACTTGGGCTCTTTCGCCATGCAAAATGGTCAAATTTGGGATTAAAGTTTTTGTGTTGAATTTCTGGCCAGTGATATAGCAAATAGTAGCTAAATTCACGCCAGCCCAATTCACTAAGGTAAACATCGAGATCTTTATTATCGAAAGCGTTTTCAAATGCACCATGAATAGCGTACCAAGCTTGATTTGGAGAGAGTTCACCAAAATGCAGATGCGGTGATAACAACGACGTCCCTTTTACTGCAGGTAGGTTTCTAGCATCTTGATAGCTCGTTGCAGCGTCGCTTATAAATCGCTGTAGTCTATTTGCGGCGCCATCTTCTCCTGGCTCCCACTGCGCTTCGATTTCTTTATACCATTGAATTTTCGGAATGAGATTGAGACTACGTAACGCATCATCATCAAACTCAACACCTTCAGCTATCTCCATTTGCTCCGGTTTGGACAACGGAAATCTTGGAGCTTGACGTGTTAAACAGCCTTTTCTGTAATAGGGCGTAAATACTTTATACGGCGTTTCGTCTTTCTTTAATACAGACATAGGCTCCCACAAAAGCGAACCATTTAAACTTTTTGCGTTTATATCGTTTTTCTTGAGCTCCGCTTTTATTTGTTCATCCCGAGTGCGTTGCCAAGGTTCGTATAATCGGTTCCAAACTACCGTGTCAGCAGAAAATTCTTCGGCTATTTCTTTAAGAATGCTAAGGGGATTGCCTGAGCGAATAATGAGTTTGTTGTTTAATGATTTGCTTAGGGAAAGTAAGGAATGATGAAGCCACCACTTGCTTGCTCCGCCTAAAACTGCCTGCTCTGGCGCGGTATCATCAAGAATAAAAACAGGGATGATGCTGCCGTTATCAGCGGCTAAAGTTAAAGCAGGATTATCAGTAATGCGTAAATCCTGTCTAAACCAGACGATTATTTTTTTTATTGGTTTCAAACTCAATGCTTTATTCCCATAATTAAGGCTACGTAAATTGCTTGGTTAACTAGTATAGCAGTTGACCGCTCGTGACATATTATTACAGGAAACGCAGTTAAATAGATCGAAAATACAAAATACAAAGTAGCAACCTTATAGTTATCTAATTAAAGTACAAATTGATGAAAAAAAAGGTAGGTATCCACTGGTTCAGGAAAGATTTACGTGTTCAAGATAACGCGAGTCTGTCGGCAATAGCTTCTCAGGTAGACGAATTAGTGTGCGTATATCTTTATAACGGCGAAACGGGTCTAAACAGCATTGCGGTAAACAGTAAAAGCGAGGCTGTGGGCAAGCATAGAATCAATTTCATCAATCAATCGCTAAAACAATTGCAGGACGCATTAAGTGGCCTAAATCAGCGCTTAGTTATTCTTCCCCTAAACGGCGCTAGTTCGCTTGAACCATTGTTGGAGCTTGTTGATACACTGGGCGTAACGCACGTTTCAAGCGAGTGGCATTGCGGGTTCAATGAACAAGAGCAGTGGCGCGTTTTGCAAGATAATATAAGTAAGTTAGCACCTGAGGTACAATTTATTCAGGAAAATTCATCTACTCTGTATGACGTTTCACAATTTCCGTTTTCTGTTGAAAATATGCCTGGTACGTTTTCCCCTTTTCGAAAAAAACTTGAAAAATACTGTGAAGTGAAAACTATCGCTGAAAAAGTCACTTCTTTACCGGGTGCGCCAGATGTAAGTTTCAATCAACCAATATGTGCAACACAGCTAGCTGTAGCTGAAAATCATTATGCGAGATTGTGCGGGGGCGAATCAAGCGCGCATGACCAGCTTCGTTATTACCTGTGGGATACAGATAATATCAGTCAATATAAAGAAACGAGGAACGGGCTTGATGGCTGGGATTTTTCGAGCAAACTTTCAGCTTGGTTAAGTCTTGGCTGCATTAGCGCAAGGCAAGTTTTCGCAGAATTGCAGTACTATGAATCAGAGCGAGTGAAAAATGACTCAACCTACTGGTTATTTTTTGAATTATTGTGGCGCGAGTTTTTCCATTGGCACCACTTTGTTAACGGTAAACGCCTTTTTTCTGCATCAGGCGTGCAAGGCAAGGCACGCTCAACACGTTTTGACTCTGCTACATTTTTGCAATGGCAACAAGGAGAAACCGGTTTTCCCATCGTTGATGCCTGTATGCGTCAGCTATTAAAAACGGGGTTTATGTCAAACAGAGGTCGACAACTGGTGGCAAGCTGTTTTGTGCATGAACTCGGGCTTGATTGGCGATATGGTGCCAAATACTTTGAGTATCAGCTGATTGATTTTGATGTCGCTAGCAATTGGGGCAATTGGCAGTATTTGGGCGGTGTTGGTGCCGACCCAAGGGGGCATCGCCAGTTTAATCTTCAGAAGCAAACTGAGATATATGACCCAGAACACGAATTTATAAATCAATGGGTAAACTAACGGCGCTTGTGCATGACGGTGAAGGCGTCACCGTCATGTGGTTCAAACGCGATTTACGTTTACGCGACAACGAAGCACTAAAAGTTGCGTGCGAGCAAAAAACAGCAATCGCTATGATCTATATCATTGAGCCTATCATGCTAGACGACACGCACATGGACACTCGCCACTGGCGCTTCATAATGCAGTCAATTACTGATCTCAATGAACAACTAGCAGATTACAATTCGTCCATATCAATACTCTACGGAGAGGCGCTGGATGTTTTTTCGCAACTGCATGAAAAATATCATATAAAGCGGATCGTGAGTCATCAAGAGGTGGGTTTAACGCATACTTACACTCGGGACAAATCCGTTTTAAATTGGTGCAAAAGTAACAACATTAACTGGACAGAAGTCCCGCAAGGCGCCGTTTATCGGCCACTTAATAACCGAAAAAATTGGCCAAAACTCTGGAACGGTAGAATTTTATCTTCTGTGTCTCAGCCTGCTCTTGATAATATAAGAAGCATCGTTAATATCAATGGCACATTGGGCCCGCAATACGATTACGCTGTTCCAAAAAGCTGGAAAGACGCTGATAAACATATGCAGCTTGGCGGCGAAAAACGTGCTTGGTATACGTTGAAGCATTTTTTTAAAGAGCGAGGCAAAGCCTATTTTGGCAACATTGGTGATCCTACAATGTCCAGACAGACCTGCAGTCGCCTATCGCCTTACTTAGCATGGGGAAACATTTCATTGAGACAGGTGTATCAATTTAGCTTGTCGCAAACTGACCGTAAGGGTTGGGCACGATCTATAACTGCGTTTCAGTCAAGATTACATTGGCACTGCCATTTCATACAAAAATTCGAAACTGAGTCGGCCATGGAGTTTAGACCGATAAACAAGGCCTATCTTGATTTCCCGTATTGTGCAGGAGAAGAAGAAATCCGCAGATTGCAAGCATGGATGAACGGCTGCACTGGTGTGCCAATTGTCGATGCTTGTATGCGCGCAGTTGTAAAAACCGGATATATCAATTTTAGAATGAGAGCCATGGTTGTTAGCTTTTTATGCCATCACCTGAATATCGATTGGCGCAAAGGAGCAAGCTTTCTCGCAGCCCAATTTTTAGATTTCGAACCGGGTATTCACTACCCCCAATTTCAAATGCAGGCTGGCGTGACGGGCATTAATACTTTGCGTATTTATAATCCAGTAAAACAATCCATCGATAAAGATGAACAAGGCTCGTTTATCAGGAAATGGTTACCTCAACTTGCATCATTGCCTAATCCACTGATTCACCAACCTTGGGTCATTACTCCCATGGAGGAAGCGATGTATGATTTCAATTGCGAAAGAGACTACTACGCTCCAATCATTAATGTGGAAAACGAAGCAAAAGCGGCGAGAGACCGAATGTGGGCCTATAGAGAGAAGCCTGCAGTAAAAAAAGAAGCGTCACGAATATTAAAGATACACACTACATAGACTTCGCCCATTTCTGTAATGCTATTTATCGTCACTATCGTTGTTTTTTTCTTTTTCAGCTTGTTTTAATAATAGATTGCGCTTCTTTTGGTCTTGCTCTTTAAGCCATTGATTTAGCAGCCTAATCTGACCATTCTTATAAGCCGCAAATGTTATGCGTAACGCATTTGAAAGCACATCACTATCTGTCCATCCCGTTTTTTCTACAATCTCCTTGTAGTTATCCATTGCCGCGGGCGTAACGTAGCCTCTGATCAATTTTTTACCTAAGGATTTTTGTTTTTCACGAAACCGTTTTTGCTTTTCTGCATTCGCTGACTTTTTTGGATTCTTCATTTGCTCATTTTTTGGTTTAAAAACATTCAGTTTAGCCAGTGTACTGCAAAAAACTGAGTTTTTTTAGGAAAATTAACTGTTCAGAGTTGTTTAGCGTACAAGTGTTCGCTAAATTACACCCCTCTTATGGAAAACTAGTGTGTGATATGACAAATAGAAAATCAGAATTCAATAGAGATGATCTCTTAAAGTGCAGTTCGGGCGAAATGTTTGGACCTGGCAACAGCCAGCTTCCTGCGCCAAACATGCTGATGATGGATAGAATTGTAAAGATTACAGAAGACGGTGGTGAATATGGCAAAGGCCACATCATCGCGGAGTTAGACATTACACCTGACCTTTGGTTTTTTGATTGCCACTTCCCTGGTGATCCAGTTATGCCTGGTTGCCTGGGGTTAGACGCAATGTGGCAACTAGTCGGATTTTTTCTTGGATGGTCAGGAGGCCCTGGCAAAGGTCGAGCCCTAGGTGTTGGAGAAGTAAAGTTTACCGGTCAAATCCTACCAACCGCTAAAAAAGTGACCTATGAAATAACGCTAAAACGCGTTGTTAAGCGTCGCTTATTTATGGGCTTGGCAGACGGCACTGTAGCGGTAGATGGTAAAGTCATCTACGTTGCGAAAGATTTGAAAGTTGGACTCTTTCAAGATACCAGTGCATTCTAATTTAACGAAGAAAACTTAGATGGTATAACGCAAAAAGCCCAATTATTATTGGGCTTTTTGATTTCTAAATTAGTGAATAACTATCGTCCAACTAAACCTGCTTGCCTGTCAGTTAGAGCCTCTCTCCAGCCCCCTAACCATTCCGAGCGCGCTACGGTTGCTTGAAAGGGACATATTTCTTTTGATCGACCTGAGATTCCTGCTTGATAACCTTTTGAATGGGCACGTGTTAACTTGTCTCTTTTTTGTCTTTTCATCGATAAACCTCTCTTGGTTAAAATATGCAACAGAAGGAAATGAAATCAAAAAATTAGCGATCAGTTTCTTTCCTTTGCCACGCACATATAGATAACGTTTGCGTAAAAATAGTTCAACGATTAAATTTTGACGCACACCAAGTACGTGAATAAGACACTGAAAAGTATTGAAATGTTTTGTTGGTTTAGTTTGATCTATGCAATCGTGTTTATAGAACGCTTAGTTATTAAAACACAAAAGCCCCGAATGACGGGGCTTATAGACTTAATGCTTTATGTTTACATTACTTTGACAAGCGTCTTCTTAAGTAAGTTGAAAAAGCCAGTACAGCGAAGAAAAATACGCTGACGCCTCCACCTTGACGTTCAATTACACCTAACTCTTCATCAGAGCATACAACTGGTTCCTGTCCGGTCGGACTCAGCTTTAATGTAACAACCGTATCCACGAGTACATTTTCACCACTATCGTCAAGTCTCAGCTCTCCGCGAGCATCTTTAGATGGCTTTTTAGTTAACGCTGATACAATGATTTCGTTATTGTCGTTAATGTCTGTCGCTTCAATCAAATCAAATGGGCTATTGCAACCAATGAGGGTATTCAGGTTCACAAACGTGTCCGCTTCAATATCATACAAAAATGCAGCCGTTTTTCTGGTACCGGTGCTTGTTGCCTCAATATCTGCAGAGCCAACCACTAGGTTATTATTATTAAGCGCTTTAGGGCTAGTGCTTGAACTAGTAAAGAAATCATCCGGAAAACGTAAAGTACTGTCGCTTATATTGTAGATAAACATTTTATTTCGAGAAGTTCTGTTAATAACCTGACTCCTCAACCCGACAACATAGCCAGAATCGTTAATTGAAACAGCAGTGTTTGGCAACAGGTCGTCATCTTCTATGATCCGCATTACTTCACCACTTTGCAGAAACAAAGCAGCAGCGGTCGTTAACACAGTCTGATCCCTAACCTCTACTTTTACGCTCGAAAGTCCAACAGCAACTCCATTGTTATTAACATCCAGCGCCTGACTTGAGCCTTGCGCATCAAGCTCCACTTCATCCGTTACTAAGGTATCAAAAGTGGTCGTATCAACAACGTTGCCTTCAACATCCATCGACCACAATGTCGCACGTTGAAACCACACACCGTTTTTCCTTGATGCGCTTGGCGAACCCTCACCAAAAATTAAAATATCTCTATAGCAAGCTTCAATGGGCTGATCTCCGCGCGTTTCATCAACAGCGCAATTTTCGATAGCAGCGGTTGCCGTCGCACTAGTAGCAACTGAACCGCTACCTGCCGCTAGATAATTACCGTTTATACTGTTTACTTGGCTAATACCACCTAATGTCGTATCCGTCGGTAACAATGGCACTACATTCTGTCCGACTTGCACAAACGCACGACGGTCAAAGTCATTCAATACGTACTTTGCTTCAACACCACTATCTGTCACGTAGTCAATAATACTGAATGGCCCGACCGTGTTCCCTACAATATGTGTGCCACCTGTTGAATCTCGTGGGGTTGTATCCATAGAGTGCGAAAAGTCGCCTAGCTGCTCAGTTTCTGTATCAAAAGCATTAATGAAGTCAGCGCTACTCACAGAACCGTCGGTTTTGTATCCCTGTAACCTCGCAAGTTGCTGTGTAAAATAGCTGTAGCTTCTTGTACCGGCTCTCGCTCTATCGATTAAATACGTATAGTCGGCAAGGTTAAATACACCGTTTTTGGCAGACTCAATGTCAGTCAAATTCGCAATTATTGTCGCGTTTTCGAAGTCGATTGTTCTTAAGTCTACCGGGGCGTTATAGATATTCTCAACCGTGGTTAATATAAGGCCAGTATTATCAATAGAAACACCGTATTGGATTGGTCCTAGCGTTTCTGTCGCCAGTTCAGTGACTGTGTATGAGGCGGCTAAAATAGGCAGTGATGCGGTATAAAGTATCACTGCTGACGCTAATCGATTAAATTTCATTCATTATCCTGTTACTGCTCGTTATTTTGTAAGCTTTCCAATTCATCCCAGCGCTTGTAGGCGACTGATAATGATTGTTCAATGTTTGTTAATTTGTCTAAGACCGTTTGAGTTACATCGGCGCCTTTTTGAAAAAAGTCAGAGGCATTGACTTGTAATTGCAGTCCCTCTAATTCTTCTTCCATTTTCTCAATTTTTTTAGGTAAATCTTCAAGTTCCTTCGTTATTTTGTATGATAGCTTTTTGTTGCTTCCAGTAGAAGCAGAAGCAACCGGCTTTTCTTGCACAATTTTAGCTTTCGAACGCTTTTCAAGGTCTTCGTTCACCTTTTTTGCAAGGCGTTCTTTTTCGTCATACCAGTTCCGCATGTCGGTATAGCCACCAACGAACTGCTTTATAATACCATTTCCCTCAAACACTAAGCTGGAAGTCACGACGTTATCAACAAATTCCCTATCGTGACTGACCAACAAAACAGTACCGTCATACTCAACAAGCAAGGACTCTAATAATTCGAGGGTTTCGACATCGAGATCATTGGTTGGTTCATCGAGTACCAGTAAATTGCTTGGTTTTAGCATTAACTTAGCTAATATAAGCCTGTTTTTTTCACCACCTGACAAAGTAGATACTGGCGCATTTATACGGTCTGGGGAGAATAAATAATCTTGCAAATAACCAATAACATGGCGAGTACCGCCGTTAAAAGTGACCTCTCTTTTACCATCGGCAATCACATCAATAACTGATTTATCAAGCTCAAGCGTGGAGCGATGTTGGTCGAAGTAAGCAACTTCTATGTTCGTTCCTCTGAATATTTCCCCTTGGCTTGCTTCTAACTCGCCTAAAAGCAGCTTTATAAGCGTACTCTTGCCACAGCCATTACCACCAATAAAGGCAATTTTTTCACCGCGAGTAATTAACAAATCAAGATTTTCGACAAGTAACTTATCGTCGAAATTGAAATATAAACCTTCTGTTTCAAATACACGCTTGCCTGACTTTCCGCCCGCGTTTCGGTTTATTACAGCATTGCCAGTTACGTTTCTGCGCGAGCTGTATTCATCTCGAAGGGCTTTCAATGCTCTAACTCGACCTTCATTTCTGGTACGCCTAGCTTTTACACCCTGCCTAATCCAAACTTCTTCTTTCGCCAGTTTTTTATCAAACTCGCGGTTAGTACTTTGTTCAACTTCCATATCGTGCGCTTTTTGCGCCAGATAAGTTTCGTAATCACCTGGATAACTCACTACTTGCCCGCGGTCGATGTCTACAATTCGAGTTGCCAGTTTACGAATAAACGCCCTGTCGTGGCTGATAAATATAATTGCGCCGTTGTAATTAAGTAGGGCTTTTTCTAACCATTGCACCATGTCGATGTCGAGATGGTTAGTCGGTTCGTCCAATAATAGTAAATCGGGTTCACTGACTAAGGCTCTAGCTAATGCAGCTTTTCTGCGCCATCCGCCAGATAGTTCTGACAGGATTTGATCGGGTTTTAATTGAAGTTGTGTTAGCACGTTGTTTATGCGCGTTTCAAACTGCCACGCATTTCTTGAATCAAGCTGTTCCTGAAGCTCTTGCATGCGATTCAAGTTCATTTCACTTGGATCAGCACCAATAATATTGGTTATGTGATGATAGTCCTTTAGTATTTGCGCTACGTCTTCTAAGCCCTCGGCGACATAATCAAACATATCGCCACTAATGTCTTGTGGTGGATCCTGCGGTAATCTAGACACCACCGTTCCAGAAGGCAGAATCATCTGGCCCTCGTCTAGCTTCGTCTCACCTGCAATAACTTTGAGTAGCGTTGATTTGCCACTGCCATTACGCCCAACTACGCAGACACGCTCTCCACTTTGTATATTCAAGGAAGCACCGTCTATTAGTGGCGGTTGGCCAAACAAGATGGAGGCGTTTTTTAATTGCATTAAATTCATTTTAAAAACTCGATTAAATCGTCAAGTGTAAAGGGCCAGCCTAGTTCCAAATCATTTTTGTCATTTTTTAACACTGGTATCCTTGCTCCATACAAATGGTATAGCGCGGCAGAGTCTCTAATGTTTACTTTTTCTAGTTCGATTGGCTCAATGCTAATTTTTGATGGACTAGGCTGAAAAGCAGACTCATTGTTCGCACATTCATTTGTACAAAGTGCATTAAACTGTTCAACAATATCGACAGCTAAATCACATAACGAACAATGGGGGCCTGTGTATAAAACTAATTTCACAAGCTTAATATCCAACACTTGTGTATTTTTTGATTGCGTTTAAAGTCTTCTGGGATCGTTTTTTGGGTGATATCTTCAACCTTAAAACCTAAGGCTTCAACAGCCGATTGGTCCAATTTAAACTGACGCAAATTATTGCTAAAAAATATTTTCCCGCCTGGTTTCAAACACGCTTTCGCGTCACTCAATAAGCTAACGTGATCGCGCTGAACATCCCAAGTGTCATCCATTCGTTTAGAATTCGAAAAAGAAGGAGGGTCAATAAACATGAGGTCATATTGACCATGTTCTCTGGTTAACCATTTCAAACAGTCGGCTTGAATAAACTGGTATGAGCCATTAAGTTTGTTCAACGAAAAATTGTCTTTTGCCCACTCTATATAGGTATTTGACATATCGACCGTGGTGACACTTTTTGCTTTTGCCTTAGCTGCATGCACCGAAACACTGCCCGTATAGGCAAATAAGTTAAGCACATCTTTGTTTACGCATTGTTGCTTAAACAATAACCTTGTATCCCGATGGTCAAGGAACAAGCCAACATCTAGGTAATCCGTTGGGTTTATATAAAACTGAGCTTCATGCTCATGCACGATGACTCGCTGACCTTTTTGAGCTACTTTTTCATACTGCTCTTTGCCTTTATTTTGGCGTCGAACTTTCACCGCCATCTTACTCGCCGGAATGCCCAATACTTTTGGAATATGAATTAGGGCCTCTTGCAAACGCTGCTTTGCTTTCTCTTCCGGCACATCTTTAGGCGCAGCATATTCTTGTACAACAACCCAACCGTTATAGATGTCAATTGCTAGGTTATAGTGTGGCAAGTCGGCGTCATAAACGCGATAAGCGTTGGTGTCACTGCGTTTTATCCAAGGTTTTAAGCGTTTTAAATTTTTGCGTAATCGATTTGCAAACTCATGGTTTTCATCTGTCTGACTTTCGAATATTTCTAAATTTTGACCGCTAACTTGATAATTCATGAGTACGCACTCAAGTTTACCGTTCATGAGTTTATAACTCTTTGTATATCTGAGCTTTAAAGCTTTAAGAAGATCTTGGTTTGAACTTAATAACGAGACATGCCAATTCGCAAAATGCTTTTTTAGATGATGCCCTAACTTATCAAACAAAGGTAATAATGAGGTGTACTCACCCAGTCGTTCGCCGTAGGGTGGATTAGAGACAATATACCCTTTGACAGCAGGATCATTTTTCTCATCTTCAGTATTATTAGAAGCTGCATTATTAGGCGCTTCTGCAATCACAGCATCCAAAACATCACACTGCTTGAACGTGATAAAATCAGCAACCCCTGCCCTGATAGCATTTTGCTCTGCTAGCTCAACGACTTTTGTGCTTAAGTCATAGGCATAGATTGCGGCGTTGGGCGTTTTGACTCGCTTACTTGCTTGCGCGACTACTTCACTAAATGTACTTTTATCATGTTGATTCCAATGCTCAAAACCCCATGTCTCTTTATCTAAATTGGGTGGTATATTGGCTGCCATCATTGCAGCTTCAATCGGTATGGTACCCGAACCACACATTGGATCGAGTAAGGCACTGCTTGCATCTTGTGCCCAGCCACTGCGCATTAAAATACCAGCCGCAACATGTTCTTTCAATGGTGCTTCGCCTGCGTCTGTGCGGTAACCACGTTTGTGTAAACTACCGCCAGAAAGATCGATGCAAAGGTGTAGATTATCTCGTCTTAATCGTGCCTGGATCACAATTCCTGGCTTCAACTTATCAACAGACGGACGCTCAAACCCAGCTTCTTGAAACTGATCAACAATGGCATCTTTTACTTTCAACGCACCAAACTGACTATTATTGATTGCGTTGTTAGTACCATTAAATTGGATCATGAAAGGAACATAAGAATCAAACTGGGATGGCCAATCAGCTTCCTTCGCAACGTCGTATAATTCTTCGGCACTATTGACTGTGCCCTCTGCTACCACCAACAATACTCTGTTTGCGAGTCTTGAATGCAGACACAATTGATAAGCGTCTTTTAACGTTCCGTCAAACGAAACTTGTCCTGGTTGCAACTTGAGCGTTGGTAATTCGTAGTCATCATCTTCATCTATTGCGTTAGCACTGTTTTTAGTACCAACTGGGTTCTCAACAATATTTAACGTGCTGAGTATTTGCTCAATTTCTGTTTTGAGTAGTTCATCGAGACCTTTGGATGTAGTAACAATTAGCTTATGCATTAACAAGCTCCTTAATAAGTGGTGGACCTTGATAGATGAAAGATGAATAGACCTGCACTAAAGTAGCACCGGCTGCAATTCGCTGTTTAACGTCTTGTGGGCTGCTAATACCACCTACCCCAATGATAGGCATTTTGCCATCGAGTGCTTTTGCGAGTATTTTGGTCAAATGAAGGCTCTTTTCTGTAAGCACTTCACCGCTTAATCCGCCTGCTTCCTGAGCATGCTCATGCCCTTTTACCGGCTCACGATCTAGCGTTGTATTTGTAGCAATTACGCCATCCATTTTTGAGTGAATTAACGATGCTGCGATTGACTTAACCTCGTCTTCACCGAGGTCTGGTGCAATTTTTATGAGTATTGGCACATATTTTTTGTGCTCAATTTCAAGTGATAATTGTCTTTTCTTTAAGCCTGCTAATAAACTATCCAGAGCTTCACCATACTGTAGGTTACGCAATCCAGGGGTGTTTGGCGACGAAATATTAACCGTAATGTAGGAAGCAACAGCATACACTTTATCGAGACAAACTAAGTAATCATCAAGCGCACTCTCGTCAGGCGTGGTTTTATTTTTGCCAATGTTAATACCTAATATGCCCTTGTAATTCGAATTTTTAACCTGTTCAACCAGATAGTCGACGCCTTTGTTGTTGAAGCCCATCCGATTAATGATGGCACGATGTTCAGCAAGTCTAAACAAACGAGGTTTGTCGTTACCCGCCTGAGGTTTTGGCGTAACCGTACCGACCTCGATGAAACCGAATCCCATCGCTGCAAATGCATCAATACATTCACCATTTTTGTCTAAACCCGCAGCTAAACCAATTGGATTTTTAAAAGTCATTCCTAGACATTCTACTGGCTTGTTTTGCAAGTCCTGTGCATAAAACTTTGACATGAAATTACGTTGTGAATGCTTAAGAAAGCTAATTGAGACATCGTGGCTCCATTCTGGATCACGACTTAATAAGAATTTTTGAACAAAAGAGTACACGGTTTCCCCAGACTAAAAAAAAGCCCCGCAAAGCAGGGCTATTTGCAAACAGCTATATTCTAATGGTTTGCCTTCACGCTTAACAGCATCAATTCTCTTAATGCGACAGAAAATTTAGCAAATTCGTGATTATCTGCTGTTTTGAACTCTGTCATCATGTGATACCAGCGAGCCAACGTTTCTTTATTCGCTTTACACCAATCACTTAAAATCTTATCAGCATCTTTCTCATCGGGTTCAATATTAAGCAAAACAGAGGTTAACGAACGCTGTTGCCAATCGAGCTCTTCTCTGTATGAAGCTCTCGCCAAGGCTTGCCAGTGATTTGAAACCGATTGTTGATTAATTTGCTCTAAGAACCAGTGTAGCTCAAATTTTGAACCTAGCTGATAATATAGACGGGCAACAACTTCAACAGGACGTTTTTCAATTTCCGCAATTTGTGCTAAGTCCATGCTAGAGAACATGTTACTCAAGCTTGCAACACGATTAGCGATATCCTTTGGCACTTTGGCTTCAATTAAGCGCTTTGTTTCATTTTGAACTTGCTCGAATTCTGAAGCCACTAGCAATGTACTTAGATTTTCAGAAATACATTTGAAAGCAGGTTTATATCGATTAATTGCTTTATCAATGTTATTTGTTTTACCACCATGGCGAATATACCAGCGGCACGTTCTGCGCAGAATACGACGCATACTGTCTAATATTTTGAGCTGTAGTTGGGCGTCGATTTTGTTATCGAGGTCCTCAACACTTTCCCATAATGACGACATATCAAACACGCCCTTCACTACGGTGTAGGCTTCTGCAACTTGCTCAACGAGGGCACCGGTTTCTTCCTGCAAGCGATAGACAAAATTTAAACCCATATCATTAACCATTTCATTGGTTAATTTGGTGGCAATAATTTCACCTCTGAGCGGATGCTCCTGCATTTGTGCTTGGTACTTTTCACGCAAAACAGGCGGAAAGGCATTGACTAAAAATCGGTTGTAGTAAGGATTATTAGTAATTTTTGGAATGTTAAACTTATCTTTCAATACCATTTTACCGTAGGCAATAAGTACTGCGAGTTCTGGTCTAGTAAGACCTTGTCCTGTAACCACTCTATCTGAAATTTCATCATCAGAGGGAATAAACTCTAGCTCTCTGTTAAGAAAACCCTCTCGCTCTAATCCATGAATAAAGCGCAACTGCTCTTTCAATTGTTTAACACCAGCTAAATTGGTGATTGAAATTGATTGAGTTTGGCGATAGCAATCTTGTATTACGATATCTGAAACATCGTCAGTCATTTCATACAACAGCGCGTTGCGTTGTTTCAGTGTTAAATCACCCGCGTTAACCAAGGTATTTAGTAGAATCTTGATGTTAACTTCATTATCTGAACAATCTACACCACCTACGTTATCGATAAAGTCGGTATTAACCAAAACGCCATTGGCAGCCAGCTCAATTCGACCAAGTTGGGTTAGCCCTAGGTTACCCCCCTCGCCTATGATTTTTGCCTTCACATCTTTGCCGTTGACACGTGTCGTATCGTTCGCTCTATCGCCAACTTCTGCATGAGACTCTTTGGAACTCTTCACGTAAGTGCCAATGCCACCGTTCCAAATCAAATCAACCGACATTTTTAATGCATTATGAATCAATTCATTTGGGGTCATCGTTGATTGACGCGTTCCCAACCACTTTTTCATCTCAGGTGACAACGGAATTGCTTTTTCAGAGCGTTTAAAAATACCACCGCCTTTTGAAATGAGTTTTCTATCGTAGTCATCCCAGCCTAAAGATGGATCATCAAACAAACGCTGACGCTCTTTATAACTGGTTTTTTCGTCCGGTGCTGGGTCAAAGAAAATATGTAAATGGTTGAACGCACACACCACTCTGGTTTGTTCAGACAGTAACATACCGTTCCCGAACACATCTCCCGCCATGTCACCTACACCAACCACAGTAAATGGTGTTGTTTGACAGTTGGTGCCAATTTCGCGGAAATGACGTTTGACAGACTCCCAAGCGCCACGTGCTGTGATGCCCATTTTCTTATGGTCGTAGCCGACACTGCCGCCTGATGCAAACGCATCACCCAGCCAAAAATGAAATTCATCCGAGATACCGTTAGCAATATCTGAAAATGTTGCAGTGCCCTTGTCGGCAGCAACGACTAAATACGGGTCATCTTCGTCTAACCTAATCACGTCTGGTGGAGGTATTACAACACCCTCAACGATATTATCCGTGATATCTAATAAGCTGCGAATAAATATTTTATAACATGCTTTGCCTTCCGCTTGTATAGCAGCGCGGTCAGCATCAGCAGGCATTGCTTTGCATACGAAGCCACCTTTAGCGCCTACAGGAACAATAACGGTATTTTTTACTTGTTGTGCTTTGACTAAGCCTAGTATCTCAGTTCTAAAATCTTCCTGTCTATCAGACCAACGCAGTCCACCTCGAGCAACTTTACCACCGCGTAAATGTACGCCTTCGACTCGGGGTGAATACACGAAAATTTCAAATTTAGGCATAGGTAGTGGCATTTCACTAATTTCACTCGGCAGTAGCTTAAATGAAATATAAGATTTTTCATTTCCTTCACTGTCGTTTTGATAAAAGTTAGTGCGTAGTGTGGCGTTTAGCAGCTCTAGGTAGCGACGAATTATGCGATCATCATCCAGATTCGATACTTTATCGAGTTTCGCTAAAATTTCGGCTTTCAGGTTTTCAATCTTTTTCGGCATCCGCTTAATAGTTGGACAAAATAGTAACCTGAACAGGCTAACAACATCAGTTGCTATTTCCGGATAGTTAGAGAGCGTATTTGCCATGTAGTCAATACTAAATGAAGTGCCTATTTGACGCATGTATTTTGCGTATGCACGCAAAATCGTCACATTGCGGCCAGTGATTCCGGCACTAAGAATAAGACGGTTAAACCCGTCATCTTCTAGAGTTTTGTTCCATGTTTTACTGAATCCGTCTTGGAATAACTCCTGCGCTTTCTCCATTTGAAAGCTTTGACCATTCTTGTGTAACATCGTGAAATCCATGATCCAACTGACTTCACCTTCGTCATTAGTCACACGGAATGGGCTTTCATCAATGACTCTCAAGCCAAAGTTTTCCAACATTGGAAGCACATCACTCAAATGAATTGGCACATGACGGTGATATAGCTTTAATTTGACAATCTCGCTGTCGGCACTTTCTTCTTGTGGACGGTAAAACAGCATATCAAGTTTATTATCATCGGATAGCAACTCAATCCGCTCAATATCAACCATAGCAGCGCTAGGTAGGCTTTGTTCTGCGTAGCTTCTGCTGAACGCATTTACGTATTTCTTTTGAATCGCTTTACCTTTATCCTCACCGTATGCAGATGTGATTTTTGCAGCTAATTTGTCTTGCCATGACTTGGTTAACTCAATCAAATTATCTTCAATTTCTTTCACATCAAACTCCATATTATTATTTTTTACGCGCGCAATGTAATGTGTTCTTGCATATACAGACTCAGAAAAGTAGGTATTAAATTCTACTTCTTCGTCCGACTTAAACGAGCGCTTTAGTAACTCTTGAGTTTCTTTTCTTAATTGAGTGTTATAGCGCTCTCTAGGCACATAGACCAAACAAGAATAGTAGCGACCAAATGCGTCTTTTCGGACAAATAAACGAGAAATACCTCGTTCCTGCATCTGAAAAATGCCTTTCACAATTTGCGCTAATTCTTCATCGGAAGTTTGTAAGAGCTCGTCTCGTGGATATGTTTCAACAATGTTCACGAAGGCTTTATAAGCATGAGTGCCTTTGTCGAAACCGGATATTTCACACATTCTATCGATTTTTTCACGCAACATCGGTAAATCAGTCGCGCTGCTGTTATAGAATGCCGCAGAATATAGACCTAAAAATCGATGTTCACCGGTGACGTTGCCTTTTTCGTCAAACTCTTTAATGCCGACATAATCCATATAGGCTGGACGATGCACGCGGGAACGGCTATTCGCTTTGGTTAAAATTAATGGATCGTCGCTTAGTGCTGCGTCTCTAGCAGTCGTCGGCAAATTAGATAAAACACGTTGACGGTCGTTTATAGAGTTTTTCATCAAGCCAAGACTTGAATCATTTTCAGGGATCCAACGGTGGTCGCCCTGTATCGCCTTAACCTGATAATAGCGATAGCCCATTAACGTAAAGTTATGGTCGTTTAGCCAATTTAAAAACGTTTTGCCTTGAGCTTTGATTGCAGAAGATGCCACCGATTTTGAGCCTTCAAAGCTTTTGGTAATAGTCTCCAACTTCTCACGCATTGGCTGCCAATCTGAAACCGAGAGTGAAACCTCATCTACGACTGATAATAATTCAGCGCGCAGTTTTTCGATATCTGACCTTTTTGCCTGACGATCAATCTCTATTAGAAACACTGTCTCCGACGAATATTTAGTAGACTTTGATTTAGAGTCTACAAAGCCTGTGACTTTATTATCTTGATTGCGGGTAACATGCATTGGAGAATGCAATAAAAGGTGAGCTGCGATCCCGAATCGATTAATCGCCATGCGCACGGAATCAACCAAAAACGGCATATCCTTTACGATAATTTCGATGATCGTATGTGAAGACTGCCAGCCGTGCTTTGCAATTTCAGGGTTGAAGACCTTTATACAAGGAGTGCCAATGTGAAAGGTCTGCATGAGCTGCCATAAACTTAAGGTGGCGCCATAAAGATCGCTATCACTGCGCCCATTAATGTCTTCAAACGACATGTTTTTATATAGCAGGCGACCAAATTGTTGGATTAACGGAGCATCGCCGTTATCTACTTTTTCATTGATGAGGGAAAATACACGTTCAAGTAAAACAGAATGTTGATGGTTTGTTACCGACATTTACGTTCTCGTTAGGTTGTATGTTGTGTGTGTGATGTAAACATGGCCGCCGAATATTTTTACTTTTTTTAGCTGCAAAAATATTGAGTTATCAAAGCCAGTTAACCTTCTCTATCTCTTTCGTTATCGGTATTTTCGCTAAAATATTAACGATTTGAAAGCAATATTTAACCTTTAATTTACAAAGTGCATAAGCATGTTGGTTTTATGCATAAAAAAAGGCCTTACGGCCTTTTTTCAAATAATTACTCAAAAATACTTATCTACCGTTTGAACCACAATAGTCTAGCAATGGCCGGAAGTACAATAATTGCCCCTAACATATTCACAATAAACATAAATGTTAGCAATATACCCATGTCCATTTGGAATTTAAGTGTTGAAAATACCCAAGTACTGACGCCGATGGCTAAAGTAATTCCGGTGAATAGAACAGCACTGCCGCGTTCTTTCAAAGCTTCAAGATAAGACTCTTCAACAGAGAGACCCTCTCGCAGTTTTATAATCATGGTTGAGAGGATATAAATACCGTAATCCACACCAATACCGACGCCCAATGCAATAACTGGTAAGGTTGACACTGTTAAGCCAATTTCCAAATATGTCATGAGTGCCTGTGCTAACACAGAAACAACGTACAAAGGAATTACAACCGCTAGCGTCGCTCGTATGGATCTGAAACTAATAAGACAAAGCACAATAACGGCACCAAAAACATAGTACAGCATCGGGTCTTGTGACTCTTTAACCGCTTCATTGGTTGCCGCCATGACGCCGACAGGCCCTGATGCAAGTTTGAACTGCAGGTCATCCTTTGAAAATTCTTGGCTAATCTCTTTCACCGCTGCAACAACAGTTTCGATTGTTTCAGCTTTGTGATCTTCCATAAATAGAATTATTGGCATGACCGAACAGTTTCTATTCAACAAGCCGGTTGACGTTGGAACACGAGATATTGCTTGCACTATGGTAGCTTGATTGCGTGGCAGAACTTCCCATTTAGGATTGCCTTCGTTGTAGCCCGCATTAACACGCTTTGCAACCGATGCCAGAGAAATTGCCGATTGTACTCCGTCTATATTTTCCATCCGCCATTGAAAATCGTCCATTGCCGTCATGTATTCATATTCGGTACAAGCATCTACTTTTGTTTCGACAATAACTGAAATGTAATCGACAGTAATTTCGTACTTATCAGTGATTAAAAACGTATCTTGATTATAGCGAGAGTTTTCGTGCAGTGCCGGCGCACCTGCGTGCAGGTCACCAATTTTCATCTTTTGCGACTGCATAAAACCAAATACAAATAACACCGCGGTTACAGCAACAATGACAGCAGCAACTTTTGGACTTGCACATTTCGCAACTAAATCCCAGCTGTTTGCATGCTTCTTATCCGACTCAGCAAATTTTGCTTTGTATGTATCTGAAACCTTCACATAGGACATTAACACGGGTAACAGCAAAAGGTTGGTCAAGATAATAACAGCAACCCCCATACTTGCCGTAATTGCTAGCTCTCTAATGATACCTATATCAATGACTAGCAACGTCATAAATCCAACAGTATCGGAAAGCAGCGCAATACCGCCGGGAATAAGGAGTGTTCTAAACGCTAGTTGCGATGCAGCCTTAACGTCCATGCCCGCTGATGCTCGTTTTCCTACCGCATTAATCATTTGCACACCATGACTCACACCAATGGCAAACACTAAGAAAGGAACGAGGATTGACATTGGGTCAAGGCCAAAGCCAAACAAAGTCAGTAAACCTAACTGCCAGACCACCGCAACAATGGAGCAGAATAATGGCAAGAACGTCAGCATTAAGGATTTTGAAAAGAAGAAGACCATAATGGCTGTAATGGCTATCGCTATCGCAAAAAATATAAGAACGTCTTTTGCGCCCTGAGCAACATCGCCGATCATTTTTGCAAAGCCGATGATGTGTACAGACGTGGCTTCATTTTCGTAAAGTCCGCGAAGCTGAGTTTCTAAATCTGCAGCAATGGCTAAGGTATCTAAGGGCAATCCAGTTTCAGGGTCAATATCGAGTAACTGTGCCGTCACCATGGCGCACTGGAAATCATTAGATACTTGTCTACCTAGGATCCCTGCTTTATCAATATTTTTGCGCACGAGATCCAGTGCGGCTGGATTTGATGAATCGAAATCTGCGGGAATAACCGGGCCACCAGAGAAACCCCCTTCAACGATCTCAGTGAAACGCGTTGCAGGCGAGAACAAAGATGTGACCAACGAGCGATCAACACCATTGATGAAAAACACTTGGTCGTGAACATTTTTGAAGGTGTCAAAAAAATTCTGGTTAAAAATATCGCCATTCTTATCGCACACTGAAACGAGCACATTATTGGCACCGCCGAAATCCTGTCGATGCTTCATGTAGGTTTGCATATACTCATGATTTAGCGGAATATTTTTTTCAAAACCTGCATCTAATTTTAACTGCGACGCATTATAAAGAAGGAATAGAGTCACTAAGGAGAAAAAAGCAATTACCGCCACTCTATGACGAAATACAGCTTGTTCTATTACGTTGATAAATTTTGTCATATTAATTATTTTAACTCAATTTGCTTAATACCAGATGCTGTTACAGCAAGAATGGCGTCGTTGATAACCAAACCATTTAATATGGAATCGCTCAAATCATTTTGTAATTTTTTGATTGAAATGTGCATAGCACAGCCTTCATCATTCGCCGGATAATACTGATTAACGCCAACGGTAGTTTGGTCGAGTGACAGCAAAACACCGTTATTACCTGTAATATATATATTGTTATTTTTGCCATGAACAATCGAATTTAATGATGTCGTGACGCAGGTTTGCAGTCGGTTCCACTCATCGGAATCGTTATCTGCCAAGAATATATTACCGCGTAAACCAACAGCAAAAAGCTGACCGTTTTCGGTTTCTTGTATATCGAAAAATGAGCCTCGATAGTTTAAGTCAAAGCGTCTCCAAGAGCGCCCAAAGTCTTCACTTACCGCAAGCATTCCCGCTTCGCCTGCCATGTAGAGCCTACCGTCAGTATAACTAAGCCGATTAAAATGCGGTAATATAAACGTTAGCTCTTCTTCGTAAAAAGCAGGATCGTCTTTTATACTCTCTAGGTAGTCAATATCGTCTTGTGGAAGGACTGACGCATGCAACTCTTTCGTCCATGTAGCACCGCCATCTATTGTTCTGTAAAATAAACCATAGGCACCCACCGCAACACCGTTAATTTGATCCATAAAAAACACATCAAGAAACGGGCGATCTAACTCAGGCATACTAAGTTGTGTTTGCCAGTTTAGGCCAGCATCGGATGAATGCAAGATACTAGCGTCATGACCAACAGCCCAGGCATGAGCGCCGAAAAGTGCAACTGCTGTTAATGTGGTTCGAGTGGGCACGGAAACTTGAACTAAGTCTTTTTGCGTTGTCCCGGTTAAGATATGTCCTCGTTCACCCACTATTACTAAGCTATCGCCTACAGCAATATCAAGTAAAAGTGATTCTTTAACAAGTGGAGCCTGATATGAAGAGTTCGCGGAAAGCATTGCACTGAAAGCAACAAGCCCCGCTAAAGAGAAAGTTTTAAAATTTGAAGTCATTTATTCACCGTGGTTAAAAAAAAACGGCTGGCTAAGCCAACCGTCTGTTCTGTCTTATCTCTTGCCTTCTCGCCTTAATGCTTGCGGCGTGAATTCGCGGTCGTCAGGTTTGATACTGAAGTCGTACATTTGCTCTTCGTTGTCCAAACCTATCGCCAAATAACGACGAGAGTTTAAATCATGATATACATCTAGTGTAGACCATTGAGTCGGAACTTCGTAATAGTTTACACCATGAGCGATGCCGACACGATATAATTCGCCGCGGTTATCATACATATCTGCAACTTGGATTTGCCAGCTATCCTCATCTATGTAGAAAGTACGCTTTTGATAAACGTGACGGAACTCTTCTTTTAGCGTCGCTTCAACAACCCATACGCGGTGTTTTTCAAAACGAGTCAAGTCAGGATTAACGTGATTTGGTTTTAAAATGTCGGCATAAGAAGCATTGTCACTGTGCAAAGCATAGTTATTGTAGGCAACGTAAAGTTCTTTTTTACCTTTTAATTCCCAGTTATAACGATTGGGTGAACCGTTATACATATCGAAATCATCAGTTGTTCTTAAACCGTCCGCTGCTGTGCCCGGTGCATCATAAGCGATGTTAGGCGCACGACGCACTCGGCGTTGACCTGTATTGTAAGTCCATGCTTGACGAGGTTCTTTAACTTGGTCAACGGTTTCATGCACCAATAGTGCAGTACCAGCTAGTCTTGCAGGGCTTGTTACGCTCTGCTTAAACTTAAACAATATGTTTGCTTCACTTAACGACTCTGGTGTTGCGCCGTTCTCAGAGTATTTAATCATTAGCTGTTCGTCAAAACCGATAACATTAAAATCACCGCTTGCCGTTACTGCCGCTTGTCCACCATTGCGCTGAACCGCTTCACCGCGATAGCGTAGCGTATGGTTCCATATTGCTTCTAACCCATTCTTTGGAATAGGAAAAGGAACGCCAACAGCAGCTCCTTTTAAACCATTCCCGCCGTCAAGTAACTCTGCTCTAGTTGCATTTGCCTTAGTCTCATCATAAACACGCTGAGGGTTGCTAGCAGAGCGTCGAGTTTGATAAACCGGCATTTTATATGTATCAGGATAGGTTTCGAATAACTTTTTCTGACCGTCACTTAAGAATTCAGAATACTCATTATAGTTTTTTGCAGTAATCGTAAATAAAATTTTATCGTCAGCAAATGGGTCGATATGAAAGCTGCCTGGCGTATAGCCCGCTGGCAACTCTGTAATACCACCCGTCCAAGCAGGAATAGAGCCATCCGCATTGCCCGCTTTTTGGGCACCTAGAGGAGTTAACTCGTTGCCTAACTTGTCTGCCTCGGCCTGAGTTACTTTTGATAACACTGATTGACTCGATAAAGCTATCGCAAGCCCTACCGTAATTAAACCTAGTTTTTTAATCATTACTACGTCCTTAAATTGCGTATTTAATATTGAAAGATACGAAGTCTCTATCTGCAAGCGCGTTTGTTGTTCCTAAACCACCCCAAAAAGAACTATAAGAAGCAGTCACCGACCACTTACTTAAATAATCAAACGTAAATGCCACGTTTGCTGACTTTCTATCTTCCAAGAATAAGAATAATGGATCAGGCGTTGTACCATTTACGTCATGAGAAAAAGTTGCTCTTGCACGCAAATTGAAGCCTGCGAAAATATTGTTGTAATCAGCTACTGCAAGTAAGCGGTATCCCCAAGCACCCGAAGTGGCGAATGGATTTGTTTCAGGGCCATTGGAAACACCTACATGTAATCCTGCTCTGTCACTTACAACATTGCCTTGCGCATCTAATACAGGCTCTAGGGACGGTGTTCTTGCTGTCCCAGGAGAGTTGAGTCTAATTACGCTAGGATCTGGGAAATCCATAATCTTAACGTAGCCAGCTTCTCCCAACACGATGAAGTTATCGGTACCAAATTTCGGGCCAAATACATGAGAAGCCGTCATTTGGGCTTGCCAAGTATCTGACAACAAGTATCCCAATGCTGTTTCACCTGGACCTACGTTTCTACCAATGTTGTTCAACTGTGAAATACCACCAAGATCTGGTCGCAAGCCCGCGTTTGCAAGTTGCTCTGGCATACCCGTATACAGCAATTCGACATCATCTATTTGTAAAGGTTCATCTTCTCTGAAGGCAATTTCAGCAGCAATTGCCGTTTCACCTACTGTTGTATTAAAGCTGAAACCGTACAATTTGATATCTTCAGGATAGTCAAAGCGCGATTTAGTAAAAGCGCGTAAATCGGTAAGGTTGTCTCTTGTAATACCGCCAGGCGATGCAAGTAGTGCTAAATCAGCGGCTATTGCTTCTGAACTAAAGTCAGAAGTTACACCTGCAACTAATGGACGTTGGCTATGATAATTAATGTGATACAGGCTGAATTCTGTTTCATTTAAATCAGCGGCGAACCACGTTAATTTCAAACCAAACTGCCCTTGATCATCAGCATCGTTATGAGCGGCATCGCTTTGCTCACGTACCGCAACCTTTGTTGGGTAAGCAAGATAAGCTTGCCCAATTGATGCCGGATTTGCGCCCATTTTTAATGCCGAACCTAATTCATTCAACTGAGTTAACAGCGTGTCAGCATCTATATCAGGATTACCCGAAAAACCGAGTTGAATATTGTTAAATGAGCCGCCCTCACCTGCGAAATCATTTCCGGCTAAATAACTACCGGATACTGGTAAACGTGAGCGTTCCCACTCGTATTGATAGTAGCCTGACAAACTTAAGGTGTCAGTTAAACCAATCGAACCAAACAACATGCCAACAGGAATGAATACTTCTTTTAATTCTGCACCAGGTGCCTGTGCTCTGGAAACATCAACAGGGTTTGTTGTGTTAATACCGTGCTGAATGAAGGTGCTCTCACCCCAGCTAACGACCTGATCACCAAGTCGCAATGAAATAGGCATCTCGCCTACCCAAAAGTCCGCATATACGAAAGCGTCAAGAAGCCTGAAGTCTTTACATAGTTCTTCAGACGCCTTGTCGTCACGGCATGGATCAGCAACGTTACCTGTTATAGGATTTCTGTAAGCACGGTCGTTGTCAGAGTTTTCAAAGTCGTAAAAATAGAAACCACGAGCGAAAAACCCGAAGTCACCATAAACAGCTTCTAATTCATGCAAACCAATGAACTGCGTTGAAAACGCATCACCTTTGTCGTAAGACAAGTTACCTAGGTCACCGTTGGTAGAGTATGCGCCATCGTTTAATGCCCAAACGTCAGCTGAGGGATAAATAACGTTTGTCGCTGCGTTGTAACCGGTCCAATCTAGGCCTGGTTGATTACTATTGCCGATAAGGCTGAAATCACGCTCTTCTGTTCTTATGCTAGTAGCAAGTGTGAAATTTGAATCGAACGTTATTGATAAATCACCAAAATTCCAATCTGCAGCATTAACGCCTTGAGATGTTGCGGCTAAAAGCACAGCAACACTTGCTGCGATTGAAGACTTTTTAAATGCGCGAGGCTTATTTGTCATGTTCTTCCATTCTCCCGAACTATCGCCTTATGCGATATTTTTCTAGTAATTTGTAAACTATTAACAAAATGATTACATCATTTCACATCAATCGCAAGAACAAATCGTACCAGTTAACAAATTATGCAAAAAAACTACATTAAATAGTTCATTCTGCTCCTTTTTCAACCAAGCACCCTTTCAAATGATTGAATTTTATTTTCATTATTGACCGTTAAACAAAAGCGGCCTTTAATTCCTGTCGGTTCGACAAAGGGTCGTAAGCGAGTTGAAGGAATTTGTACCCTTTCTCCAGTGGTTGCTGTTACAACCACTGTTTTCAATGTTGTCAGATACAAATTCTCACATTCTAAATACGACAAATTAATTGCAAAATGGTAGCGTTTCATCGTGTTTGCGTCACTTTAACAAAACTCTTGTTGAAGGGTTCTTTAGAGAACCGAGTTCTTTAATTGCCGAGCACTCATCCAGCTAAGCTTTTGCTTACTTTTTCATATAGGTCTTTGCTTAGGTTAGCTCGACCAAGTAAACGTTCTAATTGCATTACCATCATCTCTTGGTGATTTATTGCAAATTTCTTATACTGAATAAGCGGTGTTACTAGTCGCGATGCAATTTGTGGATTTATTGCGTCAAGCTCAATCAAGTAATCGGTCAAAAACTGATACCCACTGCCATCGAGGGCATGAAAACCGTCGGTATTATAAAATGCAAAACTGCCAACAAGGGAGCGAACTTTGTTTGGGTTTCGAAGATTAAACTGTCGATGACTTGCCAGTAGCGTTAACTTCGCAAGGATGTCATTGCTTTTGCTTGTGGCATGCAGTGCAAACCATTTATCCATCACTACCGCGTTTTCTGCGTATTCGCTCTCGAATGACAGCATAAGCTTCTCAAACAACTCAGTAGAACAAATTTGAGAAGCTTTCAATGTATTGAGCTTGTCGGTCATGTTATCAGCTGTATTAAACCGCTCTTCTAAAAGCGCGGTAACGTCCTCTGATTTCGAATAACTTAGCAACTGCAAGACTGCGCTAAGTAATCGTCTTTCATTCACTTGAACCTTAGTATAGCTGTACTTTTGGTGCTTAACATTTCTCATGATCTCGTTTAAAAAGCCATGCAGCTTTTCTTGCATAAGAACAAGAAAAGCAGAACGTGCAGCTGAGAGTTTGAGCGGATCTGACTTTTCAATCCCCTGCGTTAAGGTTTCTACGCTGGGTACCGTTAACATTTCATTTAACAGTTCATAGTTACTGTCCGCCTGCTTTAATGCAGCTTCCAATTTACCCCAAACTGCATTTGATAACTCAGCGTGTTCGTTCTGATATAGCTGCATTATCAGGTTTGAATATAACGCTTGGCTTGCATCCCATTTTGAATAATCACTGGATGAAAACGTCATGATGAGCAAAAAATCTTCCAAGGAATAAGGATAATCGAGCATGACAGGTGCAGAAAAGTCACTCAGCAAGACCGGAACAAAGTCCTCGCTAGCAACAACTAAGCTTGCGTTTGCTGCATCTAAAACAAAGGTATCGTTGTGTAGCTTCAGATCAATTTTACAACCGCTACGATCTAAACATTCCATCTTTATGGGTATATACAGTGCATGCTTCTCGGGCTGTTCCGCTGAAGGTGCAGTGCTTTGACTGAAGTTGAGCTGTGCTTCACCTTTATTCACGACTTTGGAAACTGTTACCCTCGGTGTACCAGATTGTGAGTACCATAATTTAAAATGATCAAGATTAACGTCATTCGCATCCTGCATGGCGTCCACGAAGTCATCACACGTCACAGCTTGTCCGTCATGCCTTTCAAAGTAGAGATCCATGCCGCTTCTGAAACCCTCAGCCGTTAACAATGTATGAAGCATTCTAATGACTTCAGCGCCTTTGTCGTAGACAGTGACGGTATAGAAGTTATTCATCTCGATAACTGTGTCTGGCCTTATAGGATGGCTCATCGGGCCAGCATCTTCGGCAAACTGATGTTCTCGCATTACCTTTACTTGGCTTATTCGAGTCGCGAGATAGCTGAACATGTCAGCGGAAAATTGTTGGTCTCTGAATACGGTTAAGCCTTCTTTTAAACTTAACTGGAACCAGTCTCGGCATGTGACCCTATTACCTGTCCAATTATGGAAATATTCATGCCCAATGATTGACTCAATATTGAAGAAATCGTCGTCTGTTGCTGTATTAGCATCAGCCAAAACGAATTTACTATTAAAAACATTTAGCCCTTTGTTTTCCATCGCCCCCATATTAAAGAAGTCTACGGCAACAACCATATATATGTCTAAATCGTATTCCAAACCGAAGACATCTTCGTCCCACTTCATCGCTTTCTTTAGCGATGCCAGCGCATGATGTCCTTGAGACAATTTACCTTTATCTACAAACAACTCTAGTTGTATTTGACGACCAGACATTGTCGTAAATGAGTCACTCAGCTTGTCGAAGTTACCCGCCACTAAAGCGAATAAATAACAGGGTTTCTTGAAAGGGTCGTGCCATTTGACTAATTTTTTACCCTCAGCTACGTCACGCTCTTCAATAAGGTTGCCATTTGAAAGTACGTGAGGAAAATCTAGTTTTTCGGCAATGATTGTGACTGTGTAGACAGAGAGTACATCGGGACGATCTAAGAAATAGGTAATCTTACGAAAGCCTTCTGCTTCACATTGCGTGCAATATGCTCCATTAGATAAATAAAGCCCTTCTAAACTGCCGTTATTGACGGGATCGATGCGATTTTTAATCTGCAGTGTAAAAGTAGTCAAGTGCGCAAGTTCAGCCTGCGGGATTAAAAGCTTACCCTCTTCTATCTGGAATTTAGTGAATGACTCTCCATTCAAGGAAATGCTAATCAACTTAAGATCTTCACCATCCAAAATGAGATCGTGTTTAGCTTCACCCCCTACAAAAGCAGATGACGTTTCACATTTAAGGGTTGAGGTAACAATAGTGTCGGTTGGATCCAGTTCTATGATTAGATCAACTTCATTGATGAGGTAATTTGGCGCTTGGTAATCCAAGCGCTTTTTAGCAATAGCTTGAGACAAAGTTACACTCCTCGCTCTACCACCTTCACTTTTGGAGGTGTTAACCGCAATATCTTAATGCCTAAATAGGCATAAATTACGGCAAGAATAGGGTTAATAAGATTAAAAAACGCATACACGAAGTAATCATAAACCGAGACGCCCAATACGCCCGACATGTATGCGCCGCATGTATTCCACGGGATAAGTGGTGAAGTTAATGTACCACCATCCTCTAAGCTTCTTGAAAGGTTGAGCTGGTCCAAGCCTCGTTTTTCAAATTCTTCCTTGTACATTCTACCTGGCATTACGATACTGATATACTGATCTGCGGTGATTATGTTTGTGCCGATACAGGTTAATATAGTTCGGCTAATCATATCACCTGCGCTCTTTGCACCTTTTAGGAATGTTGCGACAACAGCTTTCAACAAGCCCACTTTTTCCAAAACAGCACCAAAGCTCATCGCACAAATAATCAACCAAACCGTATTGAGCATGCTAGACATGCCGCCGCGGCTGAGCAGTTTATCTAAGCTTTCATCGCCAGTGTCAAAACTGACGCCATCAAACAATGCGCTCCACGTCACCATAATATGCTTTACCCACTCTGGGATTTCCTTGAATAACCAGTGAACAGCATCAGGCGCCGTCACAGTCAGCTTTTCAGCAAATGACGACACCAAATTATCCTGAAATAATAAGGCCCAAATAACGCCCAATAGAGCACCAATCGCAATTGCAGGAAAAGCTGGCATTTTTCTAATCGCTAGGGTTAATAACACCACTAGAGGAATTAACAAATGTAGGCCAAGCTCAAATTGGCTTGCCAGTGTTTGCTGCATGTTCTCAATGCTATCACTAACTTGGCTTGTGTCTTCTGTTAATCCGATAATAACGAAAAGTACCAAAGTAATGCCAAAACTCGGAATAGTTGTCCACAGCATATATTTAATGTGTTCAAACAAATCAGTGCCCGCAATTGCCGGTGCTAGGTTGGTTGTTTCCGATAATGGTGACAGCTTATCACCAAAATATGCACCCGATACGACGGCCCCAGCGGTAATCGCCAACGACATTTCCATTCCAGTAGCAACGCCAATCAGCGCAACACCTACTGTCGCTGCAGTTGTCCACGAGCTACCAATGCTCATTGCGACGACAGCACAAATTATTGAAGCAGCTGCATAAAAAAACGTAGGGTTAAGCAAACTCAAGCCATAGTAGATAAGTGTCGGTACGGTTCCAGCTAGCATCCACGTGCCAATAAGTGAACCTACCACAAACAGTATCATGCAGGCTCCTAAGGACATTGATATACCCTTCACCAAACCTTCTTCTATTGACCGCCAGCGATGGCCGTTTTTGATTCCTATAATTGCGGCAACGCCCATAGCGAGCAATAACGCTATTTGATTCGGTCCATATGATGAATCTTCACCATACAAAAAGACCGCGCTACCCATGAAAAAGACCAAAAGGATGATAGGGATTAAGGCGTCTGTGAGGGTTGGCTCTTTGATGCTTGTTTGAGTCGACATTTGATTTCCCTATGCGGTCAGTGAACGATAAAACATGAAGGCAATAACGATCGGACATACAAACTTTATGTACCAAGGCCAAATTTTCCAGAACAAACCCTGCTCAACGCCGGCTTGCCCTTGCTTCAATTCAGTCAGTATTTCATTTCTATTCCATACCCATCCGGCAAACAAACATAGAACAAAGCCAAGCAAGGGTTGACTGTACTGCGTCGTAATAGAAATAACTAAACCGAATAGGGCTTCAAAATTAAGGATGATGACACTAGAAATGACCAACACAACGACACTGAGTATTGCGGCAGCTTTTTTTCGTTTAATGCCCTTATGATCGACTAAGTAAGCGACCGGCACCTCCAGCATTGAAATTGAAGACGTTAATGCTGCAATTACCATCAACGCGAAAAATGCAGTAGCTACTACCCAACCAACTACATCAATCGTTGCAAACAGCGCCGGCAGTACATTGAATATTAGGCTATCGCCCTGAATAAGTGCGCCTGATTCAGTGAATATTTGCACGCCATTGTTGGCCGCCACATACATTGCGGGGATAATTAACATGCCCGCAAACACCGCTATACCAATGTCAACTAAAGCGACCGACGCGCCTAGCTTTGGTAGATTTTCATTGGCTTGAATATAAGACCCGTAAACCAGCATCGTTCCCACACCAAGTGACATGGAAAAGAAAGCCTGCCCCATCGCATCAATCAATAAACCGGCGTCTAATATCCGATTGAAGTCAGGTACTAAATACGCTTTCCAACCATCGATAGCACCGTCCTGAAAGCTGACATAAATAATAAGAATGACAATAATCGTGAACAGAGTTGGCATTAGCCTTACCGACCAACGTTCTATACCATTACTCACGCCACCGCTAACAACAAAGCCAGTGAGAAAGAGGAATAAAGCCATGAATGTTGCGTTTCTTGAAATTGAAAACTCGGTGAGCCATGGAATGCTTAAACCAAGCATGTTGCTTGCAGCATCTATAAAAAATGCAATCATCCAACCGGCTACGATACTATAAAAGGCAAGAATAAAGACAACGGTCAAGAGCCCAATAGAGCCGGTAAGAATGCCAGCAACTCTTATTTTTGAATTTGCAGAAAGAGAACCAAGCGCATCTATCATGTTGGCCCGCTTTGCACGGCCAATGATAAGTTCTGCCATTAATACAGGGTAAGCTAATAAGAAAGCCATGACCAAATACATCAGCACAAAAGCAGCACCGCCATTTTCAGCAACCTTGGTGGGAAAGCCCCAAATATTGCCTAACCCTACAGCAGAACCTGCCGCAGCCAACACGAATCCTATTCGCGAAGAAAACTCACCGCGTGCACTCATAAATTACCCCATTATATTTATTTTTATTAGTGGTACTTTTTAAAGCGAATAAAGGCAGCTATGGCGCTGCCTTTTATTCTATCAACATTTTTTAATTCAAATTTATTCTTTCAGATTTAATGCATAACTTCCTGAACTCACCATATCAAAAGTGATATTGGCAGCTTCCGATAGAAACGGATCTATTTTTTCTATTGCTTCAGGCAGTTCATCTTCTAAAGACGTTACTTTTTCTAAGCCCAAGCGTTCAAGCCGTTCGTTAATTCTTACAAGTTGTTTATCTTCATTTTCTTTCTTAGTCTCAAGCCTTTCCGACTCGACAAGACTGATGTAATTTTTATCTTTGTTTTTGTTATATTCGTCAATATCACTGAAAATATATGCAAATTCCGGATCTTTTATTACTCGAGCTGCATGTTTTGCAGCAAGCACATCAATAACACCGTCGTAACGTCCTAACTGAGAGTAATTGGCCTTTTGAATGCTGTCATAAGGAAGCGCGTTTTCTTCTTTACTTTCACCCCATTCAGCAGGATCGACCGGTGACGGATACAAAATATCTGGCAATACACCTTTGTGCTGCGTGCTGCCGCCGCTAATACGATAAAATTTAGCAATCGTAAATTGAACAGCACCTAGTTTTTTATCGAGGTCATAAATACGACTCAAACCTCTGTGCTGCTGAACCGTTCCTTTTCCGAAGGTTTGCTCGCCAATGATGACCGCGCGATTGTAATCCTGCATTGCAGCAGCAAATATTTCACTTGCAGAAGCACTGTAGCGATCGACCATCACAGTCAATGGTCCAGCATAAAACACGAGCCCGTCTGTATCGCGGTCAACGCTGATGCGGCCGTTTTCATAACGAACTTGTACGACTGGGCCCTTATCAATAAATAACCCGCTTAATAAAACTGACTCAGGAAGAGAGCCTCCACCATTACCGCGCAGATCAACGATAACGCCTTCAACATTTTCTTCTTTCAGCTTATCAAGCTCTTTCTTAACATCTACATGCAGATTGTGATAGAAACTTGGAATATTAATAACGCCTAACTTTTGGCCTTTGTGCGGACCTGAATCAGGGATGTATACTTCTGATTTTGCCGCTCTGTCTTCTAATTTCACTTTGTCGCGCGTAATTTGAATTTCAGCGATTTTCTTACTTTCACTGCTTCCCTTAAGCACTTGGAGTTTTACTACGCTGCCTTTTGGACCTTTAATAAGTTCAACAACTTCATCTAAGCGCCAACCGACAATGTCGACAAATTCTTCACCCTCTTGGGCAACTGCAATAATTTTATCTTCGGGTTTTATTTTAGCAGACTTATCCGCAGGCCCGCCGGCAACTAGACTGACAATAACCGTATGGTCATCTTCGCTTCGCAATACCGCACCAATCCCTTCTAAGGAAAGATTCATTTCCATTTGGAAACGCTCAGTATTTCGAGGAGATAGGTAACTGGTGTGAGCTTCAATACTACGAGCAAAAGAGTTCATTACTGTTTGAAAGACGTCTTCGCTGTTAGTTTGACTTAATCTTTTAATGGCGCGTTTATAGCGTTTAGTAAGAATGTCCTGCGTCTCTTCCCACGTTTTATCGGCCATTTTAAGGTTCAATGCGTCATATTTAACACGTTGGCGCCAAACTTCGTTTAAATCAGCCGTTGTCGCAGCCCAAACCGCCTTTTCCCTGTCATAGAAATATTTATCATTCTCTACTTCGTAATTAAAGGGCTTATCAAGCAATGTGAGAGCGTAATTAAAACGTTCTGCTCTGCGCTTCAAATTAACCACATAAATGTCATATGCGATTTCTAATTGGCCCTGTCGAATAGCGTCATCAAATGAGTCTTTCGACTTTTCAAACCCTTTAATATCGGACGCCAAGAAAAAATTCTTGTTCACATCGAGGGAGCGCAAGTACCGTTCAAATACTTTCTCAGAAAGTTCGTCGTCTATTTTGATTTTTTTGTAATGCGAGCGAGTGAAATGGTCGGTAATACGTTTCGCAGATTTACTGTGTTGGGATTCTTGCGAAAGCTCAGGAATGGAATCAGCAGTTTCTGTGGATGGTCCAGCAATACTGACACCAACAACGAAAGCGCTTGCGACAGAAATCCATATCAGTTGCTTTTTAAAAGACTTACCCAAATTTAACTGCATATTACCTACCTTTCTGTTTTGGCTTGACGTTATATCGTTAGGCGCAACTGTGCGCGTTGAACTTTGACTGTCATGCCTGAATTTAGTTGCACTTGAATACCGTCTTTTGCAACCTCAGTGATTGTCGCAGGCATAGGAGAACTGCCTACTTTTACTGATACTTCTACGCCAACTTTCAAATCATCGTCTACTAACTCACGAACTTTTACCTTCGGTACTGCCTGTTTTACTTTACGCTCTGCAGGTTTTTTGTCCGTCGGTTCTCCCTTTCCAGGGATTTTTGCTCTGGCTTTGAAGCCCTTTTTCTCTTGAGTTTGTTTTTTCAGTTCTTGACGCTTAGCAGCGGCTTTAGCTTTACTCTCTTTTAATTGAGTGGCAGCATGATCAGCGTGCTCTTTTTCAACTTTCTCTCCGTCAACACCATTTAAATCTATGCGATGAGCACCTTCCTTTACTGACGCGAGATATTTCCAGCTACTGGTGTAATGTCTTAATGACATTCTCAACAGGCGCTTGCTCAATCTAGTATCATCTTTAAGGTGTTCAGACAAATCGTGAAAAATGCCAATTTTAAGCGGTTTTGCGTCAGATTGAAGCGAAAAGCACTTAGGGAATTCGGTAGCAAGAAAGGCTAATACTTCTTTGCTATTTGCTAATTTTTGTTGTTCGTCCATTAAATTACTTCGTATTTAGTGTTGTTTACAATTCTTCGGATTCGGAATCATCCCAAGTTGAGAGTAGATGATCCACCCAATCAACCAAGTCGTCAACCTCAATATCTAATAAATAGCTCTCGAGATGCCAATGTTCCCACGTTTTCTCTATAATTCTGTTGATTTTTTCGACTTCTTCATCTTCATCTATGTGATCGAAGACTAAATGTAGGATCGTATTTAATTTTTCAGATGCTTCATACGGGTCGTCGTGCACGTCTTCCATGTCGTCAGGCGTACTTAACAGGACATGAATATCAACCAAACACTTCACTTCAACGCTTCTATAGAAGCCAATGATGCTTCAAACGTAGTGACAAGCGTTTCTAAACCCATGCGATCATCATCATCAAAACGCTCAGTTATCGGGCTATCAATATCCAAAACACCCACGAGCTGTTCGTTTACCACAATAGGCACGACTATTTCTGAATTCGACGCAGCATCACACGCTATATGACCAGCAAACTCATGAACGTCTTTTACTACCATGGTTTCTCGGCGCGAGGCTGCAGTTCCGCAGACACCTCTACCCATTGGAATTCTTATACACGCAGGCTGCCCCTGAAATGGCCCCAAAACAAGTTGGTCTTGCTTATACAGGTAAAACCCAGCCCAGTTTACCTGTTCTAAATTATTGAAAAGTACTGCTGCTATGTTTGCCATATTGGCTATCATGTCAGACTCACCAGATATAAGCGCCTGTACTTGCGCATTGATCAGTTCATATTGTTTTTGTTTGTTGCTCATTCGGTGTAAGCGTCACTTAATAAAATGTTTAAAATAGCCTTAGCGGCATAATAGCACTCAGTGAAAGGGGATTAGAAGCGCTTTCACTCGTTTTCTCTAACGAAAGAGTGTTTAATTGTTTCTATATGTGTCTTTTTTAGCGCTTTCAGTCAGAAAGAAAGCAGACGCCGATTAAATTGTGGAACGTTGGTAGCCAGCTAACAAACACCAAACAGTCTACAAATGTCTTATTGCTGCAAGCTACAAACTAACCAAAGAACCAGTAACTAACACAAATTGCAGCAAATATGCCGGCAAAGTCTGCGGCCAAACAGCAACCCACTGCGTAACGGCTGTGTTTAATGCCAACCGCGCCTAAATAAACAGCCAAAACATAAAATGTCGTTTCAGTTGAACCTTGCATGACCGACGCTAATCTTCCAACAAAAGAATCTGCCCCATGATGCTGCATTGTTTCAATCATTAACGCTCGCGCTCCGCTGCCGCTAAGCGGTTTCATCAGTGCATTGGGTATCGCTTCAACAAAACGCGTATCCATGCCAATGCTGCTGACAACATAAGAGATACTGTTCATGACAATATCAAGCAATCCACTTGCCCTGAGCATACCGATAGCAAATAGCATGGCCAGCAAAAACGGAATAATAGTTACCGCAACTTCAAATCCCTGCTTAGCGCCATCGATGAATTGCTCATAGGTGTTTTGCTTTTTCCTCCATCCCTGCACCAATACGACCACGATAAACAACAATAAAAGGAAATTCGCGATGAGTGACGATTGAGCGGCCAGTTGATCAGCAGCCAACTTAGAGAAATATAAAATAACTGCAGCAAGTAAACTAAATACGCCGACTAAATAAGTAAGCACCACACGGTTAAATAAATTTACCTTTTGCACCGCACAAGTAACGAATAATCCGCACAAGGTAGAAGCACTCGTAGCAAGTAAAATCGGTATAAATACATCTGTAGGTTGCGCTGCGCCCTGCTCTGCTCGATAAAGAAAGACGGCAATTGGGAACAATGTAACGGATGAGGTATTAAGGACTAAGAATAAAATTTGAGAATTGCTTAGGGTATCTTTCACCGGGGATAGTGTTTGCATGTCTTGCATGGCTTTTATACCAAATGGAGTTGCGGCGTTATCCAAGCCCAATACGTTGGCAGACATGTTCATGGTAATACTGCCCAGAGCAGGATGTCCGCGAGGAATATCAGGCATTATGCGGCATAAAAGTGGCTCTAGTACTTTAGAAAATTTAGCAATTAGACCTGAATGTTCGGCTACTTTGAAAATGCCTAGCCAAAATGCCAGTAAGCCAATCAATCCCAAGGCAATATCAACGCTCGTTTTCGCCATTGATGTGATTGCATTCATCACATCTTCAAAACCACCTAAATCGCCAGTTACCGCTACTTTCCAACAGGTCGCAGCGAACGCACTGACAATAAAAAACAACCATATTCTGTGAAGCATTCTTACCCTTTATTATTATTCTCTAACGCTTGAAAACGTTATTTTGAGTCTATCGATATTACTGATGTCTGCAATACTTACCAATGAACGTAGAATACATTCGCCAAAGCAGTCTTATTATTTCCATAAAATTAACACAATACCTTTGTAAACTCAGTGCTTTTTGTATCCTTGATATTGAGTTTTTAATCTTGCAGCCTGAATACAAGCTTTATTTACTCTTAAACCTGTGGATAAGCTGTACATATCCTGAGCATAAACTGTGCAAAAAAAGAAAGCTAAGTCATTGACTTTAAATAGTTTTAGATATTTTAATAATTTTGTGTTACTTTTTAGTTATTGCAATATTGTAAATTAATTGAAAAAAACTGTTTATATTTCAATCGATTTTAGTCTATTATATTCGTCCGTTGTAATTTGTAATACGCTTCTCCCCAATATGGACGTTGTACCAAAGATATGAATTACGTGTTTAGACCTAGACACAATATCCGCGGTAAAAGTTAGCGCACGGCTCAGCAATGAGCCATTCCCCTAAGCCTGGAACGATTGTTCCGGGCCTTTTTATTTCTAGAGTTTGAAAGATTGCCCTACCTTAGCCCAAAGCACCTGAAAATTTCTTTGCTGCACTCTCAAAACGATCGATAGCCATAGCATTGTCTCGCTATCGTAACTGTTCTTTTAAATCTTTTTTAAAGCGCGTGGCGTTCTTCTGATAGTGCTCGGCTGATTTTTCTAGCATGTCAGCTTGCTCTGGCTTAATCGTTTTAACCACTTTTGCTGGTGATCCCATTACCACTGAGTAGTCTGGGATATCCATGCCTTCTGTGACCAATGCATTTGCTCCGATAACGCAATGATGACCAATTTTAGCTCCGTTCAAAACTACAGCATTTATTCCAATTAAAGAATAATCACCAACGGTACAACCATGCAGCATAACTTTATGACCTATTGTCACGCCTTTTCCTATTTGCATAGGAAAGCCGTAGTCCGTATGCAAAATCGAACCGTCTTGAACATTGCTACCTTCACCTACCTCTATTAGGTCGCAGTCTCCGCGCAAAACAGCGTTAAACCAAACGCTAGCATTATCACGCAACACGACTTTTCCCATAACGTGGGCTCCCGGCGCTACATAGGTATTTTGTCCGAGTGTAACTTTGTCTGAACCTAGTTGATAAATCATGTTGACACCTTATGTAAAAGCCAGTTCTTCCTTAAGGCTTTATTTGACTGTAATTCTCAATTGAATTATTTACACTGCAACTTATTGCAGACCTATTCTTATTAATTTATGGCGATACTCGTCGCATAAGCCCCTCTTGGACCGTGGTCGCAACAAGCGTGCCGTGCTTGTCAAAAATCTTGCCCTGCACCAATCCGCGTCCTGCACCACTAAACGGACTTTCCATTTCATATAGCAACCAATCGTCAAACTTGAACGGTTTATGAAACCACATTGCGTGGTCAATTGTCGCTAACCTCAGAGACTTATCGTGCACCGCTAAACCATGAGGCTGTAAAGAGGTACTTAAAAAGTGGTAATCTGATGCATAGGCAAGCGACGCTTGATGCACCTGTAGTGGGCTATCTAGTTTGTCTCTTCCCTTTAGCCATATAGAGCGCTTGGGGTCGCGCTTTTCGGCAGTGTATGAATTAGCCGAATCGACTGTGCGAATATCCACAGGACGGTGGTAGCTTAAAGACTCCTTCATTCTGTCTGACAACTGGTCATAATTATCTTCATAAAAGCGAATATCCTGAGCAACTTCCTCCGGTTCAGGTACTTTCGGCATTGTGGCAAACTGATGTTCAAGACCAGGCTCAGGTGAATGAAAAGACGCCGTCATATCAAAAATAGTGCGACCATTTTGTATCGCTTTTACTCGCCTAGATGAAAAACTTCTACCATCTCTTACATTTTCTATATCATAAATAACTGGTTTTTGAGCATCTCCTGGCAGCAGAAAATAAGAATGTAGCGAGTGAATAATACGCCCTTCTTCCACTGTCTTGTAAGCCGCTGCAATAGATTGACCCAAAACTTGACCGCCAAATAGCGCGCGAAAACCTAGGTCCCAACTTTGGCCCCGATATAAACCTTGTTCAATTTTTTCCATCTCGAACAATGACTCTAATCTAACGTCTGACAATGTAACCTCACTTTGACATATAGTTAATTAACTACAAATTATCTGCTTGTTTTGGGTTTCTAGGGTAAAATTTTTGCTGCATTTTAGTTTGATGCTTAAAAAATCGCGTGTCTTTGTAAGGCAGTTTCATAAATCCAGAAATACCTAAGCCATTAATTTTGGGGATCAAATCAATAATCTCTTTTAACAAGCTTTTAAATTCCAACTCCATGGCGTGATCGAGCAATGTATAATAGTTATGTACTTTCAAATGTTTTGGCAGTGCTTCAAAAATAATGCACCCTGTATGATGAATAGCATTTAGACTTTTAATTTTTGACATAAGCGCTTCTGGCAGCTTTAGTAATTCATCTGGATCATCGCCATCTTCAAAATAAGAATGCATACGGCTTTCATTTTCGGCAAGCGATGTTTTGCTTAATTCATACGGTATTTGCATTTTAGGATGAGGAATAAAGGGCTTTTTCTCAGTCACGCGCTCAACGTGTAGCGTGTTTTTCGCGTTAAACATACAGCTTTTAAAAACACCTTTACGCAGAATAGCTCTCGCTAAATTGATCACGTTATCAACACTTCTGTCAAAGGACAACTGCAGCCTAGGGTCATATAAATTCAGACTAGAGTCGACAAAAATACCCTCGTCTTCCCAGCGAATAGCTAAACCGCCCACAACAGGATACTTACCTAAGCGACTGACTGCGGCAATAAACCCCTTTTCTGTTTCACCCATGCCCTGTAAGTAATTTTTATAGTAGCGTTCAAATTGCGCATCGTCGATGTAATTTAATTGGCTCATATCGATGCCTTCCTGCTGGCGTAAATATGACTTTCTCGAGCTATACACAACCGTTTCTATGTCTTTAATTTCCTGATGAACCCAAGTTGGCACCATACAAGGATGATCTTGATGTTTATCTTCAGCAAACACCCACTGACGAAAACGGGTGTATTGCTTCAATAGATAGTCTCCGCCTTGATTTCTCTCGTTAACATCATCGCTCATTAAAGCGGCCAACACATTAGCAAATTCTAACGGTAAACCCAACGAATCAGGGGGAATAGCTTTGCGCCCATAACGCGACCCTTGCCCTGACGCTAAGGCATATATTGTGCTCGCTAAGCCCTGTTCATCAAACCTCGGACTCGATAATTTGCCATCAAGCTGATCATCACCTATAAAATATACATCGCCGAGTCTTGCATTGGTTTGCTGTAAGTCGGCAGACATGAGATCCATCACATTGGTAGTGATGGTCTGTCCCGTTGAATCGATTTGTGCAAACACGCATGAGCCCCAATCTATCAGGCAAACTTGCTCAAGTGTTTCATCCCAGACTAAATTTGATGGTTTAATATCGCCATGAACAATAGGACGAAATACGCCATTCTGTTGGTACTCTCTTAAAAAACGTAAAATTTCGCAAATCTGTATGGTAATTTTAACGATAACTCTGGGCGGCAAAGGACCAAAACGCAGCGAATACTTCTCAAGATCAACCCCAGTCGCTCTGTCCATTACTAGTATTGACTGTCGTTTGATGCGCTGAAACTCTATTAGTTTAGGCACGTTCGGATGCTCAACTAAGCCTTGCATAAAGGCTTCTTCTTCGAGTCTGTCCTGTATGTGTTGTGGCAACGTAATGCGCGAGAACTTAAAAACTAACTCATTCCCCTTTTTGTCAGTGCCAGCGAATGCAAACCCAAACGCGCCTTTACCGATCATCTCTATATCGGTGTAACCTAGTTTTTTTAGTTGGGAAATACACAAGCCAAACCAATTCTTGAGTTTTTTTGCATCCTTGTGGGACAGCAAATATACCGATTGGTCGTCAGGAATATAGAAATGTTTAAGCTGTGGCTGCTTCATTATTCAGTTTTTAACCATTCCACTTTTGAAAGCTGATTATTGTCACCTGATAACTGTTCCTGAATGATAGCAAGAATGTCTTTTAGGTCATTCTCTAATTGCCAAGGTGGGTTTATGATACACATACCAGAACCATACATGCCCACAGTTGCTGATGGTTTAACAGAGCAAAATTGAATGTTCAATACAGACTTTACATCGAGTCCGGAGAGTTGAGATAACATTTTATCGCTCAATGCCGCCTTAGGATTACTGACTATTTCACCGGTTTTTCTATCTTCTCTTGTATCAGAAAGTAATGGATACCAAACCATATAGATACCAATGGGCCAGCGCTTAACTGCCTTGAAGACTGCATCAGCGACCTGGTCATATTCACTTGCTTGTTCGTAAGGAGGGTCAATCAGGACTGCGCCTCTATTTGGCGTTGGCGGTAATACGGCATTCATCATTTCATATCCGTCTCGATGCTGCGCTTTTATAGCGGTACGACGACAATTATTCTTTAATGATTCAAAAGCTTGAGGGTGTAACTCTGCTGCAAAAGCATTATCGCCCTTTCTTAACAAAGCCGCGGCAACTAAGGGAGAGCCAGGATACTCCTCATCTGCAGCGTACTTATTAATAATGTTGAGATACGTGTCTAAAAGCTCGGAAACACTCTCACCAGTCTTGTCTTTCTCTTCAATTTCCTGCGAGCTGAGATCAAACTTTAACACGCCTGTTTTTGCCTCTGCATTCTGCAAAGCTTGCTTGGAGTTCAGATCGTATATGCCATCGCCAGCATGTGTATCTAAAAAGAAATAGGGTTTTGCTTTTATGTTAAGCCGTTCTAGCACGGCCACGAGTGTAAGATGTTTAAGCACATCTGCATGATTTCCAGCATGAAACGAATGTTGATAACTGAGCACAAAAACTCTCACTCTTAAATTAAAAAGCCCGCACAATGCGGGCTAATAAAACACGTTGATACGTCTATATTACAATGATAGACGCCAAGTTAAAAAGGCTTACTTCAGATGAACCAGCATTTTTTGTGGCGACTGCAAGTAACTCATCCATAAGTTATTGAATCGAACCATTGTTGCTCCATCAATGACACGGTGATCACCTGACCAATTTACCATCATGATGCTTTGTGCAAAAACCTCTCCAGCCTCATTAAAACGAGGCAGCTTCTGGGTTTTACCCAAGGCTACAATTGCCACTTCTGGTTTATTGATCACTGGTGTTGCTGTTATTCCACCTAATGCGCCGATGTTTGAAATACTAATCGTTCCATTGCTCAGGTCAGTATTAGACAGCTTACCTTCGCGTGCGGCGTTGATAATTCGATCACATTCTTGCGCAACTTCAAACAATGACAGGTTTTGCACATTCTTTATATTCGGCACAAGTAAACCAATTTTTGAGTCTACCGCCATACCAATATTATGCGACGTCAAATGGTGTAATTCAGAATCATCTTTCGTTAATCGTGAATTAATTTCAGGGAAGGATTTCAAAGCCAATGACAATGACTTAATGAAAAACGGCATGAAGCTCAACTTCACCCCTTGTTGTTCAAACTCAGGCTTGAGTTGTGCTCTGAGTGCGATGAGATTGTCCATAATCAGTTCATCGGACACCGTGAAGTGTGGTATGGAGCTAACACTAGCCATCATCTGTTTAGCCATCGCAGCCTTAATACCGCGCATTGCGATTACTTTGCTTACTTCTGACGAAACATTCGTACCACTGTTTAGCTGACGACCGTCATTGATGGCTGTGTTGGACGTTGACGTAGGAGGCGTTTGTTGAGTGGCTTGTTTATCAGCGCCACCGCTTTGAACATATAGCTCAATATCTTGCTTCAATACACGCCCTTTTTTACCTGAGCCAGCAACCTTAGCAATATTGATTTTATACTCTCTCGCGATCCTCCTCACGGCCGGACTAGCAAGGGCCTTTGCGCGATTGCTTTCAGCTGTTCCAACTTCGTTTGAAGTATTGTCCTGTTGAATCGTTTCTTGTGAAGAAGCTCTTTGTGAAGAAGCTCTTTGTGAAGAAGCACCTTGCGAAGAAGCACCTTGCGATGAACTGTCCTGTTCCGACTTCGTGTCCGAGTTAGCTCCTGCGTCAGTCGATGTCGCGCCATCAGCTAGTATCAATTGGTCAAATAAAGGCGTATGAACTTGCGCAATATCTCCCTGCTGATAATGCAGCTTAACCACTTTGCCTTGATACTTTGCTGGTATCTCAACTACAGCTTTATCGGTCATGACCTCGACAACAACTTGGTCTTCCTCAACCAAATCGCCTTCTTCGATGCACCATTTCACAATTTCACACTCGACGATGCCTTCACCTATGTCAGGTAAAATAAAGGCTTCCATTTTTTCACTGTTGCCAGCGCCAGATTGCGTTTCTATTGAAGGTGCATTCTGACTTTGCGCAGGCTCTTCCCTTGCGCTTGGTTCATTTGCAACAGCGTCACTGTTTGCAGCGGCTGTATTTACCTCATCGCTTTCTTCGCCCTCAATGTCCATAGCAAATAAAGGAGCATGTACCTTCGCAATGTCCCCTTCTTTGTAATGCAGTTTTCTCACTACACCATTGTGCATTGCGGGTATTTGTACTGTTGCCTTATCGGTCATGACTTCAGCGACAGGTTGATCTTCAACAATCACATCGCCTTCTTTAACTAGCCATTCAAGCAACTCGCACTCTACAATTCCTTCGCCTATATCAGGCAATATAAATTCGTTCATTATTGCCTCCTAGTAATCCATTGTGCGTTTAATAGCTTCAAACGTTTTCAAGTGATCTGGCATGTATTCTTTTTCATGCGCCAACGGATACGGAGTATCAAGACCACAGACTCGCGCTATTGGCGATTCGAGGTACAAGAAACATCTTTCCTGAACGGTAGCGGCTATTTCACTGGCAAACCCGCCTGTTAAGGGTGCTTCGTGGTTGATCAAAAGACGACCTGTTTTACAAACCGATTCACATATTGCTTCAACGTCCCAAGGCAATATGCTTTGTAAATCGATGACTTCACAAGATACGCCTATCTCTTCTGCCATTGCAGCGGCTTTTTCTATAATTTCAACCTGCGCACCCCATGCCAATAAGGTAATGTCCGTACCTTCTTTTACTAGGTCCGCTTTACCTAGTGGTAACTCATAATCGTTTTCTGGCACATCGCCAACTGCAGCTCTATAAAGCTTTTTCGGTTCCATAAATAAAACCGGATTGTCGTCGCGAATGGAAGCAAGCAGTAATCCTTTCGCTTGTTTAGGGTTACGCGGTATCACTATTTTCATACCTGGAATGTGTGCAAAAAATGCTTCAGGCGACTGAGAATGGTAATGTCCGCCTGCAATACCGCCGCCGTACGGCGTTCGAATTGTTAATGTACCGCAGGTGAATTGTCCACCCGAGCGATAACGCCATTTAGCAGTTTCATTTACAATTTGGTCAAATGCAGGAAAAATATAGTCGCTAAATTGTATTTCGGCTACCGGTACTGAACCATGTGAAGCCAATCCATTAGCAAAGCCTATGATACCTTGCTCAGTTAAAGGGGTATTGAAGCAACGGCCTTTACCGAACTTCTGCTGTAAATTACTGGTTGCTCTAAAAACGCCGCCAAAATGACCAACATCTTCGCCAAACACCATGACTTTTTCATCTTCGGTCATTGCCGTAACAAGCGCGCTGTTGATCGCTTGTAATAAATTCATTTGCGCCATTATTTTACTCTCCCAGAGGTTTTAGGATAGTGCTCAGGGTATTTAGCAATGTGAGCCTTTAGTTCAACAAGTTGTTGTTTTAGATGCCAAGGTGGCGTGTCATAAACGTCTTCAACAATGTCTTCGATAGGTGCAACCGGAACTTTTTCTGCCTTTTTCAACGCAGATAGTATTTCGGCTCTCGATTTTTCCAAAAATGCATCTGTCGCTTTGTTGTCAAACCATCCTTTGCCATCTAACCACTTATTGAAGCGTTCAATTGGGTCTTTTGCTCTCCATTTGTCTTCTTCGCTTTTAGAACGATATCCACTCGGATCATCCGACGTTGAATGCGCTGCCAAACGATATGTCATTGCTTCAATCAATACAGGACAGTTTTCAGCTAATGCAATCTCGCGAGCTTTCTTAGTTGCTGCATACACTGCCAGCACGTCATTACCGTCGACGCGAATTGTTTTGACGCCGTATCCTATGCCGCGGGAAGCAATTCCATCACCTCTGAATTGTTCCTCAGAAGGTGTAGAAATGGCATAACCATTGTTTCGGCAAAAGAATATAACAGGGCAATTCAATACTGCTGCCATATTCACACCTGCATGAAAATCACCTTCAGAGGCGGCACCTTCGCCAAAGTAACAAATGGTAACAGCAGGTTGGCCCGCCATTTTTTGACCATAAGCGTAGCCTGCGGCTTGTGAAATCTGGGTGCCTAGGGGCGACGATATCGTCATGAAATTTAAAGCTTTATCGCCATAGTGAATAGGCATTTGTCGACCCTTGTTCGGGTCTAATTGGTTACTGAACATTTGGTTCATGAACTGGTCAGTAGTATAACCACGATAGGCAAGTGCGCCCTGCTCTCTATACTGAGACATAATCATGTCATTTTCAGATAAGGCCGCCGCGCTGCCAACTGTCGACGCTTCCTCGCCTGTACAGGCAAGGTAGAAACTAATTCGACCTTGGCGCTGTGCACCCACCATGCGCTCATCCAACAAGCGGATGTATTGCATCGTAGATGAAATTTTCTTCGCCGTTGCTTCGTCTATTTCTGGACTTTGTTCTTTATTGGTTTCGTGTCCATTTTCATCGAGCAACTGCAACATGGGTATTTCTACCAGGCCGTTTTCAATCAAGGAAACGCTATTTGTTGCTTGTACATCAGAAAGGTGATTTCTGTCTTGCATGTTCAACATCCATTAGAGTTAAATTACAGGCTATAGTCTAGTTAAGATTTGTATCTTTGTTTTGCTATTTTTTTCATATTTTGCAAACCACTAATGATAAACCACCTTATTCTGACGCATTATTGAATGAATCATCCTATTTGTTAACTATTTGCAAATTTCTAGTTAAATATTCGTCCAACGAGAGCCTTCGCTTTTATGTGCGCAAAATATGTATTTATCGCGGTGAATTTTATGAATACACGCTTCTAGTTTTCTAATCTATTGAGTTATTTCACCGATGATGAATATAACAAGTTTCGATGAAATATATTCGACAAGGGGACTTCGCTCAAAATGAGGCCAAATTGAATAAGTTAATTTTGTAGTCTATTCTTTTGGTATACATTGCATTCATATCATATTAAGCAGGGAATAATGCATTTCGAGTAAGTTCGTTGGTAAATAATAATGTTGAGAATATTGTGATACGACTATCTATGAAGGATCAGAACCGTTAGTCATGGGTGCATATTTCTTTGAGTATTGACACCGAAACTGTAATCCCTGTTGATGATGATTGGCAACAAACATGGCATTTGCCCGCCGCCCCCGCACCCGAGGCTAGCTATTCATGAAACTTCGAGAAATTGGAGAAACTTATGAAAAGCAAATTTGTTGATGTAACCCGACAACAAAGAAACACCGTTTGGCGAAGACGTTTAACCGAAGTTTGTGTTCTGAATAAGGCCTTTTTCGGCAGCTTCTGTTTTGATTGGGGGCCAGAGTTTGGGTGTGGTAGCACATTTAAAATCAGTGCAGGAGAGTCGCGCTCATTGAAGGGGGCGTTCTCGAAGGGTGGCGTTTCGGCGGAAGCATCGGTAACCTATACGCAGAGTTCGGAATGGAGCCATCCCTCGGGCCGCTGCGAATGGTGCAAGCCAATTGTCTGCTACTTGAATTCCTCGCTAAGAATTTGGAATTGCGAAACCTTCTTAGATTGGACAAGTTGGACCGATCAGCGAGTCACTTTTGAGCCAGGCCGTGCCCAACTGTTTCCGAATTGTGAAGTCGACAACGAAAAATGTAAGTGTAAAGGCCAACAAGCAGCTACCCCAGCCCACCAAGGGGTGTCGTACGAGCCGCATGCCGAAAACTCTAAGGTCACGGTTCTGATCTCAACGATTGGCATGGAAAGCCGCCCCGGAAAAGCAAAACGTAATGCCGAGAAAGATCTTGAGGACGCGCACTCTTTAGTTGAGGGTTTCGCCAAACCTATAACGCCAGACGAAGCCAAACCGACGTCGGTACTCATTCGTTCACCGCAGGGTAAGTTGATTAGTCTCGATAGTCTCAGCGACGACAGTGACAATTTAGTGCTCCTATCGGTTGATTGTATCGACCGAGGCCGAGGCGCAATGCGCGTTCGACCAGATGGTTTCCTAACCGTATTTGCTGCCGCTCCACTCGTTGAAAACGCGAGAGCATTCTACGAAATTAGGCAGCATAAAGACGGCATGACCCAAACCTTGGTAAAGGAAGAGGCAGCGGTCGCAACCGGACGATTTACCACGGTTTGGGAGCAACTTAAATTGCCCGATGATTTACTACAGCCAGAAGTTGATGCAGAGCTTGTTTTGGAAGTATTTGATTGCAATAACCACCGAGTTGGACAAGCTTGTCAGGATATTCGTGGCGCTTTCTCTGGAGCAATGTAACTGCACCGTTACGTGGTAAAGAGTCGCGAAGACCGGAACTGGCCTGCTGTGTAGTCCGATGTTGTGCTACCCAGCAGGTTACTCATGACAAATTGAATTTATTGCTATTAGGTCAACGTAATAATTTTGCTTATCTGAAGTGTAGCTTCGGCTGTATTGAGCATTTTTACTAACCGAGCTTATCCATATTATTCAAACCTCTCTAATACTTTAATGGCGTCTCTTTTTTGGCTGAATAATATGTTAGTATCGGCGAAATTTTTTATTGAATCATTCTCTTGAGCCAAACAATTACGAAACAAGCCTTCTTAGCAGAAATGAAAACACTGTTAACGCTAGCTTGGCCACTGCTTATTGCACAGGTGACGCAAACCTTAATGGGTGTTTCAGACACTATCATGGCCGGCCGTTACAGCTATACAGATATGGCCGCAGTCGCTATTGGGTTCAGTATCACGATGCCGGTCTTAATGTTTATTCAAGGCGTGACCCTGGGTCTGTCTCCAATTATTAGTCGTTTACAGGGAAGCAAGCAAACAAATAAAGTCGCAAACGCTCTCCACCAGTGTATTTGGTTGTCTTTAATACTCAGTGTTCTCGCCTTATTGCTTATTTTTGTCGTGACACCAATGCTTGCAAATATTGAGATGGAGAGCGAGGTAAGACGCATAACAGTAGACTATATTATTTATATTTTGCTCGCAGCTCCTGGTTTTGCTCTTTATCAAAGCTTACGCAACTGCTGTGAGGGCTTATCAAGCACTCGACCAACTATGATCATTATGTTTGCCGGTTTGCTGGTTAACATACCTGCCAACTATATTTTAATTAATGGCTTGTTTGGTTTACCCGAAATGGGCGGCGCAGGCTGCGGTCTTGCCACCTTGTTAGTCATTTATGTCATGGCTTTTGTGACTCTGCTATACATGATGATAGCCAAGAAACTGAAGCAATATGACTTGTTTACTAAGTTTCATTGGCCAAAGTTGGACTTGCAGCTCTCTCAATTAAGAATTGGCTTACCAATAGCATTCACGATTGTGTTTGAGGTCACTCTATTTGGTGTGGTAGCAGTGTTGCTTGCTCGCTTTGGCGCAGAGGTGGTTGCCTCGCATCAAATTGCGCTTAACTTTTCTTCCTTGATGTTCATGTTACCAATGAGTATTGGCATGGCCGTTGCGATCCGTATTGGTTATTCAGTGGGAAATGAAGATGCGCTGAACGCTAAAATATCGGTCTACTGCGCTCTTGTTTGTTCAATCGTAATTGCTTTATTTACCGCCACGATGACGGTTATTTTAAGCACTGAGATATCGGCGCTGTATACCGAGAATCAGGGCGTAATTATGATTGCCTCGAGTCTTTTATTTTTTGCTGCTCTTTTTCAATTCAGTGATGGTATTCAAGTGGTATCGGCGAACGCTCTGCGTGGCTATAAAGATACTAAAGCCATGTTAATTCTGAGCTTTGTGTCATATTGGTTAGTTGGCCTGCCTGTTGGCGTAGTGCTTGGCCTAACGGACTGGCTGTTCCCTGTCATGGCTGCAAAAGGCTTTTGGATAGGCTTTATTTCTGGCTTAAGCTGTGCAGCAGTGCTAATGTTTTGGCGAGTTAGGGTCATTCAAAAGCGTGTTGCACAAGATGTCAAAGCTTACGCTTAGGTCGCATCAGTGTCGTTGAACTTGCGCATGAACCGCTCCACTAACACGCCATTATAAGATCACTGTTATTTGCGGAAGCTGAGGGTAGTTGGCTTTTCTTTGTGACAGCTTGTCTCAGTGTATGCAAACGTCAAAGCCAATTAATTAATCAATGATCAGTAAAGGTTTTAGTTGAACCTTCCAATGCTTTGTTCATCTCTATCATTTCAGCAGCGGTTAAATGTCTATACTGCCCTGGTTTTATGCCACTTAAATCAACATGCATAATGCGTTTTCTTGTTAAGCGTGTAACCTCATAGCCTAAGTACTCGCACATTCTGCGAATTTGACGGTTTAAACCTTGGGTCAAGATTATATCAAACCCAAACTTCCCTGCTCGCCTAACTTCACATGGCTTCGTAACGGTGTCTAATATTGGCACACCGGATGACATTTTCTGAATAAAATCGTCAGAAACCACTCTATTCACAACCACGCGATAGTGTTTTTCATGCGCATTTTCGGCTCGCAATATTTTATTCACGATATCGCCATCGCTGGTTAGTAATATCAAGCCTTCAGAAGGTTTATCTAAGCGACCAATCGGAAATATACGTGTTGGAAAACCAATCGCATCAATAATGTTCCCCTGCACTTTCCTTTCAGTTGTACAGGTAATACCTACTGGTTTATTGTAGGCAAGATAAACGCGGTCAGTTTTATCTTCTGCAACGGGTTTGATTAACTTGCCGTCCACAGTGACTTGATCGTCAACACCAATTTTAGTACCGAGTTCTGGCACTGCGCCATTCACTCTCACACTGCCTCGTTCAATTAAGGCATCCGCCGCGCGACGCGAGCAAAAACCAGAATCACTGATGTATTTATTTAGACGTTTTAACATTTGGCTTCCCTGTATTAAGCGGGTGCAATGATACAAGCTTAACCCGCTATTGTGCAATGAATAGCGGGCACCTTAGCTCTTTTTCAATAAGGTTTTTATCGATTCGGTTAATCCGTCTACTGTTAATGGATACATTCTGTTTTTCATCAAGTCCTGCATGATCTGCAGCGACGCATGATAATGCCAATACTGTTTTGGCTGAGGGTTTAACCACACAGCGTGATGGAAGTGTTGCAGCAAACGCTCCATCCAAACGGCCCCGGGCTCTTCATTCCAATGTTCAACACTGCCGCCGGGATATGTTATTTCATAAGGACCCATAGTTGCATCCCCTACAAATATCGCTTTGTAGTCAGTGCCATACTTATGGATTATTTGAAACACATCGATAGTTTGTTGTCCGCGCCTTTGGTTATCCTTCCACACACCTTCATAAATACAATTGTGGAAATAGAAAAACTCAATGTGCTTAAACTCTGTGTGCACGGCTGAGAATAGTTCTTCACAGCGCTTGATGTGTGCGTCCATAGAACCACCAACATCAAAGAAAAGTAACAGCTTTATGGCGTTGTGACGTTCAGGCGCCATTTTTAAATCTAAGTAACCGGCGTTTCGGGCTGTTGAGCTGATCGTATCCTGCATGTCTAGCTCTTCACTTGCGCCAGTGCGAGCGAACTTGCGTAGTCGGCGAAGCGCAACTTTAATATTTCGTGTACCAATTTCAACGTCGCTTGAAAGGTTTTTAAATTGGCGTTTATCCCAAACCTTTACGGCTGAAAAGTTGCGGTTCTTATCTTGACCAATGCGCACGCCTTCTGGATTGTGACCATTTGCACCAAATGGTGATGTGCCACCAGTTCCTATCCACTTATTCCCTCCTTGATGCCGTTTTTCTTGTTCTTTTAGACGCTCTTGTAAGGTTTCCATCAATTTATCGAGGCCGCCTAGTGCTTCCAGTTTTTTCTTTTCTTCGTCAGTTAAGAATTTCTCCATTTCGGAGCGCAACCAATCCTCTGGAATTTCTTTATCAAACAAATGAATCGACTGCACGCCTTTAAAATAGTCTGCAAAAGCCTTATCGAACTTATCGTACTGATTTTCATCTTTCACTAATACTGTACGCGCCAAAAAGTAGAAACCTTCAATATCAGCGTGCACAACATCATGATCAAGCGCGTTCACGAGATCTAGCCATTCTGTAATACTCGTCTTTAAACGGTATTCACGTAATTTAAAGAAGAATTTAATTAACATTAACGACGTGCCATAAACATGAGTTTTTCAAACAAATGAATGTCCTGCTCATTTTTTAACAATGCCCCATACAGCGGCGGTAGTGCATTCTTTGCATCGTTATCCTGCAATACGGAAGCAGGAATGTCATCAGCGACTAGGAGCTTTAACCAATCAATCAATTCTGAGGTTGAGGGTTTTTTCTTAATACCGCTCACTTCTCTAATTTGGAAAAACGATGTAAGCGCTTTTTCGAGTAAATCTTTTTTAATATTCGGGAAATGCACATCAACAATTTGCGTCATCTCTTCTCTTTCGGGAAATTGAATATAGTGAAAAAAGCAGCGGCGAAGGAATGCGTCTGGCAGTTCTTTCTCATTGTTCGAAGTGATAATGACGATTGGGCGTTGTTTAGCGACGATCCTCTCTTGGGTTTCGTAAACAAAGAACTCCATCTTGTCGAGTTCGAGTAACAAGTCATTAGGAAACTCAATATCGGCTTTATCAATTTCGTCAATCAACAGAACCGGTCGGCTTTCAGCGGTAAATGCCTGCCATAATTTTCCCTTAACAATATAGTTGCCTATATTATGTACGCGATCATCGCCTAGCTGTGAATCACGCAAGCGTGAAACTGCATCATATTCATACAAGCCCTGCTGTGCTTTAGTTGTCGATTTTATGTGCCACTGCAATAAATCCGAACCAAGCGCTGACGCTAATTCTTCTGCCAACATTGTTTTACCGGTGCCCGGCTCGCCCTTAATGAGGAGAGGCTTTTCTAATGTAATGGCTGCTTTAACCGCAAGTTGGAGCTCTTTGCTCGCAATGTAATTCTTGGTACCAGTAAACCCCATGGGATCCCTCAACTTTTGTTTTATCGAAAATTAAATAGTGATTATGAAATAGAAATAGTGAAATAAAAAATAACATATAGCAAAAAAGCACTTTGTTTTTTTTTATTTGCGCATACTCTTATAACTGTGAAGTACAACTCTAAAAGTTTTACGACAAAGAGAACACTAAAGATTAATAATAGCGACGGGTAACTCTCGGTGATAGTTGTTTTGATAACAAGTCATAATGAGAGCGAACTCGCCTTGATTGTTTACTAAAGGAACTATAATGAAAACATTTGACGACCACTCACTAGCTATTGGCCGCACCCCCCTAGTCAAACTTAACAGAGTTACTGGCGGTAACGTATACGCAAAAATTGAATCTCGCAACCCTAGTTTTAGTATCAAATGTCGCATTGGCGCCAACATGATTTGGGACGCAGAGAAGAAGGGACTTCTCACCGAAGGTAAAGAGCTTATTGAAGCAACGAGTGGTAATACGGGTATTGCACTCGCTTTTGTTGCAGCGTCTCGTGGCTATAAATTGACGCTTACCATGCCTAGCAGTATGAGTTTAGAGCGCAGAAAGTTGTTAAAAGCTTTGGGTGCAAATTTAATTTTGACCGAAGCACCTAAGGGCATGAAAGGCGCGTTAGCTAAAGTACAAGAATTAATGGATGCCGATCCAGGCCGTTACGTTCCATTAAATCAGTTTGATAACCCTGCAAACCCAGAAATTCATGAAAAAACAACTGGCCCAGAAATTTGGGAAGATACTGAAGGTAGAGTTGATACTTTCGTAGCCGGTGTAGGCACAGGCGGCACAATTACAGGCGTAAGCCGTTACATCAAAAATACAGCGGGCAAAGCAATCACAGTTGTTGCTGTTGAACCAACAGACAGCCCAGTTATCACGCAAGCTAGAGCAGGTGAAGAATTGACGCCTGGACCTCATAAGATTCAAGGTATTGGCGCGGGTTTTATTCCTGGAAACCTTGACCTAAGCATGATCGACGAAGTTGAACAAGTGAGCAATGAAGATACAATGGCGATGTGCAAGCGCCTAATGAAAGAAGAAGGCATTTTAGCAGGCATTTCATCTGGTGCAGCTGTTGTTGCCGCTAAGCGTTATGCAGAGCGTCCTGAAAACAAAGACAAAATCGTAGTTGTTTTGTTGGCCAGTGGCACTGAACGTTACCTAAGTAGCCCTCTCTTTGCTGATGAATTCACGGCAGAAGAAGAAATTCAGTAAAAACGTAGTGCTTCGTCTGCGTTGATAGTTCAGCGGCGTAGCCTACTCTATTTCTATCGTTAACACGCTAATTTGTAGGTTGAATTAAAGGGACTTTATAGTCCCTTTACTTTTTGCCGATAAACAAACACACTATGTTTACAAAGCCGCAGGTTTTAACTATTGAATATCACGGCTAAATCAGAACAAACAAGCATATTGCTTGTGAACACAAATTTATTACGGCAGTAGAAGTTTATGACCAAAATTTGCAAAGTTATTTTATTATGTCTGGTTGCCCTTACCGCGACTGCCTGTAATAAACCAGAAAGAGAAATTAAAGCAGGACGTTACGGCATGATGAGCGACGAAACGCCGCAATACGCTGCGCTTGTCTTTATTATGGTGGTTTATGAAGATGACAACCTAGACGATGCAATCAAGATTTCAACGGATAAATTCGCGCGTCTTTTAAAGTCGTACCATACTAATAGTGGCGTACAGCGTCATGTTCTCAATTTACGCTTAACTGAAATGACGGTAGAGCCTGTTTCTGGAGGCTTTCAAGGTATGAGCGAATTTAAAAAAGAAGCGACGGTTGACGTTAAAATTACCGGTACTTATAACCACAAAAAAATCGTCGACTTAAAAACGGTTTCAATGGTCAGAGAATCAGGAAATTGGAAAATATCAGGTGTATCAAGTACAATCCCTTAATTTAAGGGATTGTTTTTTACGTTAATTTTAAAGCCCTTCAGCAACACCTTCCCGTCTTGGATCTGCACCACCAATTATTTTCCCGTCGATTAAGTGGATACCATGTAGCCCGCTATTGAGGTCGATTACTCGCACCTTGTGACCTTGTTTTTCCAACTCAACTTGCAATGCAGGAAGCTGCGTGCCTTTTTCCAGTGCGGTATAGTCATTTCGGTTGGTTACTCTGGGAGCGTTTATCGCTTCTTGGATATTCATCTTAAAATCGACTACGTTGATAATGGTTTGCGCAACATAATCAATGATCCGACTGCCGCCTGGAGAGCCTATTATTAATTCTAGCTCTCCCTTATCATTAAATACCATTGTAGGGCTCATTGAACTGCGAGGACGCTTGTTTGGTTCAACCCTGTTCAATGCTTGGAATCCATTTTTAGACGGTGACAAAGAGAAATCGGTTAATTGATTGTTTAATAAAAAACCATCAACCATGACGCCTGAACCAAACATAAATTCGATACTGGTTGTCATTGAAATTGCGTTGCCTTTTGCATCTACGATCGAAAAATGGCTAGTACTCGGCAGTTCAGCGGTCTGATCGTCTCCCACCATTACATTTAAATATGGCGTACCGGCTTCAACCTTAGCAAAAGGTTTGTTTAGTCCAACGTGTTCTGCTCGTTCAGCTAAATATGTGGAGTTGATGAGGGACTGTGCAGGCAAATTAGTAAAGTCAGTATCAGCGACATATTGATTTCGGTCGGCGAACGCAAGCGCACTCGATTGAGAAAATAAATGAACAAACTCTGCACTGTTTGGCCCATACTGATCTAATTCATATCGTTCTAACATTTTCAAAATTTGATATACGGTAATGCCACCAGAACTCGGAGGTGCCATACCACAGACTTTTTTCGTGCGATACTCACCACAAATTGGTGCGCGCTTTTTCGCGTCATACTTTTGTAGATCGTTTGCAGTCATGAAACCCGGGTTAATACTCGTCGTGCGAGCTGCCTGTGCGATTTTGTCTGCTAACTCCCCCTCGTAAAAGTAATCTGTGCCCTGCTGTGCAATTTTACTCAAGGTGTTGGCAAGTTCCTCATTCTTTTTGGTCATCCCCTGTTGCAGCGGCTTGCCGTTAGGTTTGAAGTAATCTTGAGCAGCCTTAAAATTATTGAGACCGAGATGCACATCAAGCGCTATGAGTCTTTCGAGTCTTGGCGATACTATAAAGCCCTCTCTCGAGCTTGAAATGGCATCAGTAAAAAGGTCTTGCCACTTCAGTTTACCAAATTCGCTGTGCGCCATTTCTAGCGCCTTTAATACGCCAGGAACACCAATCGCTTTGCCTCCAACTACAGCGTCAATCCAACGCATCGTCTTACCGTCTTCAATAAAAATGTAGGGCGTTACATTTTGAGGCGCTGTTTCACGGCCATCGAAGGTGTGCAATTTTTTGTTTTCGTTGTCCCAGTACAAAATGAAAGTACCACCACCAATACCCGAAGACTGCGGTTCAACCAAGGTCAGCATAGCCTGAATGGCGACCGCGGCATCAATTGCCGAGCCCCCTTTTTCCAAGATTTTCTTACCTGCCATGGAAGCATATGGATTGGCTGCCACTACCATATATTGCTTTGACTCGACTGCTTGCTTGACCGTAATTCCGGTTTCAGCCTCGGGTTCGCGATCTTCTCTCACTTGGCTTGGTGCTTGAGCGAAGGATGAAAAAGCAAATGCGCTAAGTGTAGCGAGGACTAATTTTTTCATTTTTTACCTGTTTAAATAACAATACTTTTGATAATTTATGCACTTGCGTAGATTGAGCTATTTATATATCGACCTATTTACGGGTCTCTTGTCTAAGAATGCTGAAAATGCTTCTTTTGCAGGTTCACTCACCATTGCTTGAGCAAAAACAGTCAATTCAGCGATAATGTGTTTCTCTATTTCTGCACTCTGATTACGCAAAAGTGCCTTCGATTGAACAAGCGCCATTTTTGGTTTTGCGACCAATTTAGACAACGTCTGAGCGACTACTTCTGCTAATGCCTGTTCATTTGAAACGCGAGTAACTATACCACATTCAAGTGCTTTTTTAGCGCTAAAGGTCTCCCCTAGTAATAACAATTCCGCTGCTTGTAAGTTGCCTGCTATTCGCGGAAGAATATAACTTGAGGCATACTCAGGAACCAAGCCCAGATTAATAAACGGCATCGCAAATTGAGCGTTGTCGGCACAGTAGACAAAATCGCAGTGTAGTAATAGCGTTGTACCAATACCGATTGCTAAGCCTTCTACTTTCGCGACGACCGGCACGGGGCAGTTAACCAACGCCATCATAAAGCGAAACGTTTCGTCCACTTTTTGATTATTGCCTTTTGATATGAAATCACTAATATCATTACCCGCTGTAAAACAACCACCCGTGCCTTGAATGAGCACTGCTTTTATTTCTTCATCGTCAGCCGACTCTATGGCTTTTGCTATATCGGTGTACATTTGCGGCAGCAGAGCATTCTTTTTTTCAGGCCTATCAATTTCAATTGTCAGAACTGCATTGTTTCGAATTACGTTAATCATATTGATGCATTCTCTCTGTGCTTTTCTTTTCTTATCACTTCGTTCTCAATTCTTAATTTCTACAGCACTTAATTTAACAGAATATTTGCGCGCTTTGTTGTTTTCTAATGATAAGATACCATCAAGATAATCTATAAGCAGTTAAGCTCCAAATACATGATCCAGCTCCCTACTCGACCAACACAATACCTAGGCCCGTTCATTATTGGCATCATTAGTATCATTGCGTTTGTGTTTGAGCCCCTGAGTTCAGAGTATTTTATTCTTGAGCGGTCTTGGTGGTCACAAGGACATTACTACCAGCTAGTGACCGGACATTTTCTGCACACCAACTTTATTCACATGTTATTTAATTTGTTGGGTCTGATGTTGTTGTGGGCTTTGCATGGCGATGACTACGATACGTTTTACTACCTGATTAAATTTATTATTATTTGTATTATGATTTCAATATGCATGTATTTTTTTTCTCCAGATATTGTTTGGTACGTAGGGCTCTCTGGTGCAATTCATGGTGTTTTTGCATGGGGTTGCGTTAAAGACTTAGAAAATAAGAGGGCAAGTGGCTGGCTACTGATAATTGGCCTAGCGATAAAAGTAGGAAACGAACAAATAAACGGTGCGGGCACGTTCATGCCTGAGCTGATCCATGCCAGCGTCGCCGTCGATAGTCATCTGTATGGTGCGCTTGGTGGCTTGTTAATTGGTGTGTTTAGTCTGCTACTAAAGAAGTTTTAGATGCTGCGCCTAGGCTGATAAAAGACACAAATTTTGGCATACCTTTGACGTAATTGCTTTCAAACCAATCAATAGTGAAGCCGCTGACTTCTATGCTTTCGATAGTAGGCCTATTTAAGTTGCAGCCGCCAAAGGCTCGGCTCCATAAACCATTAGCACGATCTTGCCACTTGATAACTGACTGGTCAGGCGCTTGACCGTGCTCACAGAAAAATATTTTACCATCCGCTTTCAACACTCGATGCATTTGCTGCATAGCCGCGCGCCAGTCTGCGATGGTACAAAGCGTGTAGGTCAATACAATGGAATCAACTGAGTTATCGTCGAGCGGAATTTGTTCTCCGGGCAAGCTTAGCCACTCGACTCGAATAGCGGATGATGCGATATTTTTTTGTGCCTTAGCACGCATTCCTAGAGAAGGTTCTAGGCCCCAGATCATTTTAACGTTTAGCGGGTTGTAAAGGGCCAGATTAACGCCAGACCCCATTCCAACTTCCAAAACGTTTCCATAGGCTAGAGGAACAACCTTTTCCCTCAGTTTCATTATTGCGCTTGAAGAACAAGCGCAATTTATGAGGTGAGGAAGCACGTGGTTTTCGTAGAAGCTCAATGGTAACTCACTTATATCATTCTCTGTTTTTTACAGCCCCAAAAAAGTCTATAAATTTTCTTCAAACAATTTATATATGCGACGGTATTCGTCTAGCCAAGAACTTGGCTGCACAAATCCATGCGGTTCTACCGGATATATTGCTGTTTCGAAGTTTTCTTTTTCTTTTTCGATCAAAATTTGCACCAATCGCACCACATCAACAAAGAAAACATTATCATCAACCATCGGCGCATTTATCAATAGCGGCTTAGTTAAGCCCTCTGCGAAATAAATGGGTGAACTGCGCTCATATGCAATGGGATCAACATCAGGCCTATTCAAAATGTTAGAAGTATATCCATCATTGTAATGTGCCCAATCGGAAACAGGGCGCAAGGCAGCACCCGCTTGAAACAAATCAGGCTCGGTAAACAATGCCATAAAAGTCATAAAACCACCGTATGAGCCGCCATAGGTGCCTATTCTATCGCGATCCACGTTAGCGTTTTCGACTAGCCAATCAACTCCGTCTTTCAGGTCTTGTGTTTCTGGGGTGCCCATTTGGCGATATATTGCCGTTCTCCAATCACGCCCATATCCAGCCGAAGCGCGGTAGTCCATATCCATGACCACATAGCCTTGTGAGACTAAAAAGCTATGAAACATAAACTCACGAAAATAACCTGACCAACCTAAGTGTGAATTTTGTAGGTAACCTGCCCCATGGTTAAATATAACCGCTCTATGTTTATTACTCGCCGGCCCTTGAGGTGCATATACTCGAGAATAAATAGGCTGTTCAGTATGGCTAGACTTTACCGCCACAATCGACGGCGCTGTCCAGTCTATACTCAGAAAATCGTCACTCACCGTGCTGGTAATTTTCACTGGCGTTAATGCTTCAGAGCTCAAATCTATCGAGTATAATTCCGGAGGCATAACGAGTTTTGAGTGCGTTATTAGAAGCGACGATTCATCTGGTGACAACTGGTAATCGGTCATTCCGTTTAAATCCGTTAGCGCTTCTGACGTCATTGAGTTGGAACGAACCCGATATATTTCGTAAATGCCAGGATGCTTTTTATTCGCTTTGTAATAAAAATAGTTGTCGTCTTGTGTAAGCACCACGTTATCAACAACGAAGTTGCCCTGGGTGACTCGATTTAATTTCCCGCTGAGTGGTTTTGTATAAAGTTGAGAATAGCCCGATTCTTCTGAAAGCAGATAAAGAGTTTCGGCGTCATCAAACCAACCAAAAGTATTAAACCGGTAATTCACCCATGCCGAATCGTGCATGCGATGTTGAGTCGTCAATACCTTATCATCAACGTCGACGGTCGCGATCCAACGGTCCTTATTGTCCCAAGCTTCCAACATGAGCGCCACTTTATCGCTGTTATCATGCCACTGCACCGGAGATTCGGAACCAAAGAGTAGCCTAATATCACGAGGCAGTCTGTTTTCTTGATAGGTCTTGCCTTTAGCTTCTGCGTTTTCACGTTTAACGGCAGCCAAAACGTCCTCGTTATAGCCCGGCAACACTTTATAATCTAGCTTAGTTTTTTCGCCTGACTGCACCTCCAATAACCAAGCATCATGTTGAATAGGCTCAGCATCAGCGACTCTCTGTCTTACTCGCTGCGCCTTAATACGACCGTTTTCTTCAATATAATCAGGCATTATGTCTGTATCATCACTACTAGGCTTATCTTCAGTAGTAACAATGACGGCCCATTTACCATCAGGAGAAAAACTAGCCAATACTGTTCTATGCTCCGGTGAGAAATAGAATGACGATGTCATTAGGCTACTATTCTTGTTGCGTAAACTGTCGTCGTTATCTTCCTCCAACTGCCTGTTTTTGCGTTGAAGTTTAACGTAATCTATCAACCTAACTTGCTCTTCAGCAATATAGTCCTCTGGAGCACTTACAGCCTCCGATTCATCCTCGAAGTGCCACGACAGCATTTGTTCCTGCATGCCCGTTTTCACATTCACAGTGTAAAAACTATTACCACGCTGAAAAGAAACGCCGTCTTGTTTATAAAACTGAAGGTTACTTGCGCCGTCTAAACTCTTGGTGAGTTGATTAATTTTATTATCCGCAGTTGACTGAACAAAGATATTTCCTTCAAAAATCCAAGCAACAAAACCCATATCCTTATCACGAATAATTTCGTCGTACTCGAACTGATGAATATCGGCTAAGCTAGCCTTTTGTCCATTACCAGCATTATGCGGAGTAGCTAACCACAAATCCCTTATTGGATTGCCTTCTCGCTTGCGGTAATAAGCAACTGACGCACTATCGGCACTCCAAAAGGCATCTTCTGGTTCACGTCCAAGCCAATCAGGATCGGACATAATTTGCTTGAGCGTCAATTCAACTTTATTGTTCGCTAATACAGAGCGATTTGTTGGAGAAATTGTTTCTGTTGGGAAGTTAGAAGCCGACTTTTTATTCGTGTTAGAAAGCGACGTTTCAGTTGCAGAGCAAGCACTGAGCAGCGCGATACCGACACTTGAGTAAATTATTTTTTTATATTTTGTCATTATTAGTGTTCTTTAAAGGTAGTTATCACGTTATATTAATCTTTATAAGGGACAAGCTACTCAATCCCTCGGGTCAGACAATCTCGAGCTTAGCATGTTACTGTAATTTGTTCAGTGACTGAACTGGTTTTTAAACCAGTGCAAAAGTTCCCTTTGTATGATCAAACAAACCACAATCTATTATGATGTGAAAAGGACTATCGAAAATGAAAAAAGTAATTTCCTTGGTATTAATGATGGCTAGCAGCCAAATAGCGTTTGCTTCTGAATGCCCTGATTTACTCAAGTTTGCGAAAAGAAAGCTTAACTCACAAGAAGTTGTGAACATGTGCGATGCGTATAAAGATAAAACGGTTCTCTTTGTAAACACGGCAAGCAAGTGTGGATTTACACCTCAATTTGAAGGCTTAGAAGCCCTCTACAGTCAGTATAAGGATGACGGGTTTGTGATCCTTGGTTTTCCATCGAACGATTTTAACCAGGAATTTGGCGATGAAGAGAAAACTGCTGAATTGTGTGAATTGACCTATGGCGTTAAATTCCCTATGTTTGAATCGATATCCGTTCGCGGTGATGATGCTGATCCTTTATACGCTATGCTGGCAGAAAAAGCGGGCACCGAACCGAAATGGAATTTCTACAAATATTTGATGGATAAAAACGGCAATATAGTTGAGTCATATAGCGCATTTACAAAACCCGACAACGAGGATTTTGTCGCTGATATTAAAACCGCTTTGGCTTTGTAGTTTTTTTAGAAATTAGTCTAGTAATATTAGCATAAAAAAAGCCCCATCTTAAACAGACGGGGCTAAGCACACTCAACTAGGAACACACTATTAACTAAAAACATTTACGGCTTAAAAACGTCACAACTTAATCAACAGCTAATATTTAGTCACCAACATTTACGGTTAGTTCACAATTATTTTGATTTTTTTAAAAAATTTAATTAATTAACCCTGACCCCATTATTTGCTGAGCATTGAGACGAAGGCTTGGTCGAAATCTGTTAGTATGTCTTCGATGTCTTCGATACCCACTGAAATCCTTATTAGTGAGTCGGCGATGCCCATCTTTGCTCTTTCCTGTGCGCCATTCTCATAGAATATCGTTGATGCTGCCGGTAGCGCCAGCGTGCGAGTATCGCCTAGGTGAGTTGCAGAAATAACCAGCGACAAAGTGTTTAAGAATGCGTGCGGATCAATTTCTTCAGTTAGTTCTACAGAGAGTATGCCGCCGAAACCGCGTTTGAATAAAGCTTTCGCTCTTGCGTGCTGTGGGTGTTCCTCTAAACCAGGGTAATGCACTGCTTTAACGCCTTTATGAGTAGACAAGTACTTAGCTAATGCTTGTGCATTCGCGCATGTTTTTCGCAAGCGCATTGTTAAGGTCTCTAATCCAACTGAGACTAGATGCGCGGACTGCGGGGCTAAGGTTGCTCCCATGTCTCGTAATCCACGCTTTTTAACCTGGGTTAGTCCCCACTGTTGCTGGTCTGCAACGCGATAATTTGCTTCAATATTTTCATAGTTAGCCCAATTAAACAAACCTGTATCTACTAAAACACCGCCCAATACGTTGCCGTGCCCACCTATGTATTTAGTTAGAGACGTTAACAGTAGCGATGCTTTCACCGCTTTGGCATCTAATAAAACACTTGGCGTCATGGTATTGTCGAGGGCAAAAATAATGTTATTTGCCTCACACCAATCTCCTATTTCAAGTAAATCAGCTACTTGGGTTACTGGGTTGGCAATGCTTTCACAAAATACCATTTTTGTATTAGCCTTGCAGGCTGCCTTAACTTTGCTTGCGTCGGTTACATCTACGTAACTAATACTAATGCCAAAGCCTTCAATCGTGGACATAAAGCTGCGTGTATTACCAAAAAGATATTGGCTCACTACGATATGGTCACCGTTTTTCAATAGAGAAAGAAAGGTAGCGCTGATAGCTGCCATGCCTGTGGCAAAAACCACCGCACCGACGCCCCCCTCCATCTCGTTCAAGATGTTCTGTAATGCAACTGCGGAAGAACTGCTAGAGCGTGAATATACATGCCCAATTTGTTTACCTTGAAATACATCGACTAGGTCTTGTACATCTTCAAATTCAAACAATACTGAATTATTGCTTGATTCATGAACAGCACCAAACTGTGGCTTATTTATTTTTCTGTCTGCATGGACTAATTTGGTATCAAAAGCTAATTTCTTCACTGAAAACGGATCTCGTATTGACTTGTTATCGGGATAATACCATAGTTAGCGGCTTGTTCTACGCTGGCTTGTTAGAACAATATGGGTTTAATTATTCTCTAATTCATTATTCCTTTTAGCGACAAACGACGCTTCATAAGTAAAGGTTTCAACTCAATATATGTGTATCTTGTTTATTGCAATTAATCAGCACCCTAAATTTCCGCTCATCATTGCGGCAAACCGAGATGAATTTCATGTTCGACCGACCACTAACTCGGCGTTTTGGAGTTCTCAGAACGACATTTTAGCAGGTAGGGACGAAGAAGCTGGTGGCACATGGATGGGAATTCATAAGAACGGCTGCGTCGCTGCGTTAACCAACATTCGTGCGCCAGGTAAAGAAATACCCGATGCCATTACACGCGGTGAGTTGGTAATGAATTTTTTAAAGGGCTCAGCAAAGCAACAAAAAAAGTATGCTAAAACACTGGCTGATTCGAAAGCCCAATATAATGGTTACAACTTATTATTCGGGACGCTTGAGCAACTGTACGTTTACAATAATTTTGAAGATACTTGCATACCTCTTGAAGATGGCGTTTTTGGACTTTCCAATGCCTCGCTCAATAGCCCTTGGCCAAAGATATCTACTGGACGAGACGCGTTAGCTAAATATTGCCAGCACGCAGACGTCTTAGATACCGAACACCTATTTGAATTACTTCGTAACGACAGGCCTGCAGAGGACAGTCAGTTGCCTAAGACAGGTGTTCCGATAGAATGGGAACGACGTTTATCGTCAATATTTATTCAAAGCCAAGAATACGGCACACGCTCTTCTACAGTGTTGTTAGTGGATCACCATCAACAAGTCATATGGGAAGAGAGGACGTTTAACGCCCAAGCAGAACAAACATCTGTCCAACACTTTGAGTTTGAAATAAAGAAAGCGTAATTTAACTCGAAAATTAGGATAAAAGTGGCATAATGCCAATATCAAAAGAAAGCCACCATTAACTCATCTCTAAGGAACAATCGTGTTTGAACATTTGCCCGCGTTAGCGCCCGACCCTATTCTAGGTTTATCTATAGACTTCAAGAAAGACAATAACCCTGCAAAGATTGATCTTGGTGTTGGCGTTTATAAAGATGAGCAAGGCAATACGCCCATTTTAAAAGCGGTTGTTGCTGCACAAAAACAATTAATGGAAACTGAAACGTCAAAGGTATATATAACGCCTCAGGGTGTTCAGGGTTTTATTGATGGCATGCTTGATCTGATTTTAGGAAAAGGTAGCCCTGTTTTACTGGCAAATCGCGTTGCAGCGGTGCAGGCCCCTGGTGGCTGTGGCGCTTTACGCATTTTAGCTGAGTTGCTAAAACGTTGTAATTCTGACACGAAGGTATGGGTAAGTGATCCAACATGGGCGAACCATATTCCACTTATTGGTAATGCTGGCCTTGAAATAGCCAATTATCCTTATTTTGACAAGGCAACAGCGAGCATCAAATTTGACGAAATGATGGACTGTTTGTCGCAAGTCAAAAAAGGTGACGTCGTTTTATTACACGGTTGCTGTCACAACCCAACTGGCGCAGATTTGACTAAAGAACAATGGCAAGCTGTTGCTAAGCTTGCAAACAAAGTTGGGTTTTTACCATTCATTGATATCGCTTACCAAGGCTTTGGCGAAGGTTTAGACGAAGATGCCTATGGTGTTCGTTTAATGGCTGAATCTGTTCCAGAAATGATTATAGCGGCGTCGTGCAGCAAAAATTTTGGTTTATATCGTGAGCGTGTTGGATTAGCAGCGCTGATCACTCATGATTCAGCAAACCGCGATATCGTTCAGTCTCAAATTCAATCGGTTGCCCGCGGCATCTATTCCATGCCTCCATCGTATGGCGGTGCTTTAGTCGATATTATATTGGCTAACGACAAGCTAAATTCTTTATGGCAAAGCGAAGTCACTGAAATGCGTGAACGCATGATACAGTTGCGCAAACTACTCGTTGACAATTTAGCTGCACAAGGCGCATCAAAAGATTTTAGTTTTATCAATCAACAAAAAGGCATGTTCTCGTTTCTTTGCATTGCCCCTGAGCAAGTACGAAAGTTACGCGATGAAAGCAGCGTTTATTTTGTTGACTCTAGCCGCGTGAATATTGCTGGTATCAACACCAAAAACGTTGAAGTATTAGCAGCTGCTATTGCGGGTGTGCTCTAAGCTATAAAAGACCTAGGTTTAATTAATAAACCGAACGTCGAGAAACAAAAAGCCGGCCATGCTGTAAGTCATGGCCGGTTTTATCATTTGTGGCAGAGTTATTGTCGTGCGGCCAAAATTCGGTCGATTTGATTAGCAAAATTCATCTTGTCTTTCGCAGAAAATGCCTTTGGACCACCTGTCCGTTCACCGCTTGCGCGAATTTGATCCATAAAGTCACGCATGGTGAGCGTTGCTTTTATCGTTGCTTTGTCGTAGGCCTCACCGCGAAAGTTGACCGCTAAACCATCTTTTGCAAGAATTTCAGCCGCCAGTGGAATATCGCCAGTTATGACTAAATCGTTGGCATTGCAGCGTTTAACAATCTCATCGTCAGCAACATCAAAACCGGCGCTTACTTGCAGTGACGTAATGTGTGCGTTCGGCGGGACAGCGATATGTTGGTTTGCCACAAAAGTGAGCGGCACCATGGTTCGCTGAGAAGCCTTCACCAACAATTCTCGAATAACGGTAGGACAAGCGTCCGCGTCAACCCAAATTTGCATTAAGCCAGCATCCCACCATCAACATTAATACAGGCACCGGTGGTGTAACTCGATGCATCAGAAACTAAATACAATACGGTACCCGCCATTTCATCAGGATCAGCAACACGCCCTAATGGAATCACTTTTAACGCATGTTTTAAAATAGAATCATTCGTGGTCAGTGCCGATGCAAATTTCGTATCGGTTAGTCCCGGCAACAGTGCATTTACGCGAATATTTAACTTGCCACATTCTTTGGCGAAGGACTTTGTCATGCTAATAACGGCAGCTTTTGTAATTGAGTAAATACCCTGCATATCGCCAGGAGTAACGCCATTTACAGACGCTGTATTTAAAATAACACCACTGCCCTGCTCGCGCATCATCTTGCCAGCTTCTATCGACATGAAGAAATAGCCTCGGATATTTACATCGACAGTTTTTTGATAAGCAGCTAAGTCAGTATCAAGAATATGCCCAAAGTAGGGGTTTGCGGCCGCGTTGTTGACTAAGATATCAATTTTACCAAACTCGCTTTTTACATGATCAAACAAGGCTGTTATTTGTTCCATTTCACCTACGTGACATGCAAACGCTGATGCCTTACCGCCATTATCTCTAATGCTTTGAGCTACAGCTTCGCAGCCATCAATTTTGCGGCTAGAAACTATCACGTGAGCCCCCTTACTCGCTAGCAATCGTGCTATGGACTCGCCAATACCACGACTCGCGCCAGTAATAAGAGCCACTTTACCTGTTAAATCAAATAAATCTTGCATGTTTTGTCCTTACTGTTTTTTATTATTGATATTCTTAGTCGGTTTTTACTAACGTTGATACTACGCTAGCATGCCGCCATCTAGTACCATTGTTTGTCCAGTCATGAAGCTACTTTCATCGCTACATAACCAAGCCATAGCACCCGCAATTTCCTCTGGCTTGCCTAATCGTTTCATCGGATTCGCTTTGATAATTGCTTTTTGACCACGTTCATCAAGTTTGGCCAAGGTATTTTGGACCATAGGCGTGTCTACAAAGCTTGGACAAACCGCATTAAATCGAATATTTGCACGTGCATATTCAACTGCGGCAGATTTTGTTAAGCCGATGACACCGTGTTTTGATGCAGAATAAGCAGAAATCATTGGGGATGACCGTAAACCAGCGACAGAGGCGACATTAATAACGTGACCCCCACTGTTTGGAGCCATACAAGTGATAGCTGCGCGCATACAATGCCAAACGCCCTTTAAGTTAACCGCTATATTGCGGTCAAAGTCGTCATCAGACAATTCGTGCATCGGTGCGGGAGTATGATCAATCCCTGCGTTGTTTATCACAACATCGAGACCACCTAATGTCGTCATAGCTTGAGCAAACAAAGCTCTTACCGAGTCAGCACTAGCAACATCTACCTTAGCAAAATGTATATCATTACCTTGAGTTTTTGCTTGTTCAAGGGTTTTTATACCATTCTCTTCAGACAAATCAGCGATAAGAACCTTGGCACCTCTGCTTGCAAGCAGCAGGGCCACTTCAGCACCAATACCTGAAGCACCCCCAGTAATCAAAATACGCTTATTTTCTACATTCGCAGCAGGATTCATCATTCATCCCCTACTTTTAGCACTAACTTACCGAAGTTTTCACCCTTAAACAGCATCATTAAGGTATCAGGGAATGTTTCTATGCCTTCCACTACGTGATCTTTCACTTTCAGTTCACCAGAATGGATCCAGCCAGCAATATCTTTCATTGCCTTTGGGTATTCGGCAATGTTGTCAAATACGACGATGCCTTCCATTTTTGCGCGATTAACAAGCAATGATAGGTAATTTGATGGGCCTTTTACCGGCGTTGTGTTGTTGTATTGACTAATTGCACCACAAATCACGATGCGTGCTTTCAAATTTATTTGAGTTAGCACGTCGTCTAGAATATCACCGCCAACGTTATCAAAGAAAACATCAACGCCTTTTGGGCATGTATCTTTCAGCGCTTTCTTTACATTTTGCGATTTATAATCAATTGCGGCATCTAAGCCCAACTCATCAATTAGGAACTGGCATTTTTCAGGTCCGCCCGCGATACCGACAACGCGGCAGCCTTTAATTCTTGCTATCTGTCCAACTAAACCGCCCACTGCGCCAGCCGCTCCGCTGACTACAACAGTCTCGCCAGCTTTGGGTTCGCCAGTGTTAAGTAATCCAAAATAACCCGTCATCCCAGGCATACCCAACACACCTAAATAGTATGATAGGGGCGCTAATTTAGGGTCCACTTTATGCAACATTTTGCCATCGCTGACAGCATATTCCTGCACACCTTGATGACCACAAACGTAATCACCTTCGGCAAACTTTTCATTTTTACTGGCAACGACTTTGCCTACTGTCCCTGCGCGCATTACGGCACCAATTTGCACCGGCTCAATATACGATTTTGCGTCGTTTAACCAACCGCGCATTGCCGGGTCTAGCGAGACATAATTAATTTTAACTAACAGCTCCCCGTCTTTTAATTCAGGCACATCCAATTCGGCAAACTGCCATGTGTCGCTTGTAGGCTCGCCAAAAGGTCTTTTAGCCAATTGCCATTGTTTGTTTTTCATTTTTCTTATCCTTAAAACCAGTCAGGGTGCATATCACTGCATACGTCATTGTCTTGTTTGAGTATTTTTAAGTCGCGTTCAATAGTGGGTAATTCCCAGCTAATAAAATATTGTGCGGCTTGAACTTTACCTTTGTAAAATGCGGATTCTTTTTCGGTAACATCTGCTGCATCGAGCTTTTCTTCAGCAACTCGCGCTTGACGTATCCAAATCCAACTTACCACTATTTGCGCAAATACGTTCATCAACGCTTGCGCGTTTGCTAATAAGGTTACCTGCTTGTCAGATTGAATCGTTCCCGAGACATGCACGATAATTTCGTGTAGAGCTTTTAAATAATGCGCTAGCTCTTTTGCCATAGCCGCTGTTTTAGGTGTGACTATTTGTGACAAATCGCGTTCAACTTCACGTTGCAGCGTTTTTAGTCCCAAGCCATCTTTTTGCCAGAGCTTTCTGAATGACAGGTCGAGTGCCTGTATACCATTTGTCCCTTCATGAATTGGATTTAAGCGATTGTCACGCCAAAACTGTTCAGAATAGTACTCTCTGGTGTAGCCCGAGCCGCCTAAAACCTGAATACCTAAGTCGTTAGCTTTAGGACCAAATTCAGATGGCCATGCTTTAAAAACAGGCGTTAGTAAATCGAGTAATTCTTTCAAGGCTAGTTTTTCGTCTGCGTCCTCACAAGTGTTTACCCTATCAATTAGGTGAGAACCATACATGCAAAGCGCCATGCCACCTTCAGTGTAAGATTTTTGCGCAAGCAGCATACGTTTTACGTCGCCATGCAGAACTATTGGCGCCGGTTTGTCTGGTTCACTGTGATCGGCGTGGCGTCCTTGTGTTCTATCTTTTGCATAAGCCAACGAATACTGATAACCACGATACCCTATCATCGCAGCACCAAAGCCAACACCGATGCGAGCCTCATTCATCATCATGAACATATAACGTAAACCGTGGTGTTCTTCACCAACTAAATAACCATAACAGTCATCATTTTCACCGAAGGTCAGTGCAGTTGAAGTGGTTCCTCTGTAGCCTAGCTTGTGCAGTAATCCTGCAAGCTGAACGTCATTACGATTTCCTCGGGCACCATTTTCATCCAGCCTATATTTGGGCACCACCATTAACGAAATGCCTTTCACGCCAGAAGGGCCGCCGGGCACTTTTGCAAGCACTAAATGAATGATATTTTCGGACAATTCGTGATCACCACCGGAGATATAAATTTTGCTGCCTTTTATTTTGTAGCTGCCGTCTCCCTGTTTCACCGCTGACGTTGTTATATCTGCCAAGGATGAACCTGCATGCGGCTCAGTCAGTGCCATGGTGCCGGTAAATTCTCCGGTTAGCATGCGCGGCATAAATTGCTCTTTTAACGATGCTGAACCGAAATGGCAAATAACGTTGGCCGCAGCCGATGTTAAGAATGGATAGGACGTTGTACTTGGATTAGCGGCCATAAAATAGGCTGATGCGGCAGTCATTACGACTTCTGGCAATTGCATACCGCCATCTTCAAAGCTGTATCGGCCGGCGATAAATCCAGCTTCACAAAATGCATCATACGCAATTTGAACATCGGGTATCATACTTACTTTATGCCCATCATAAGTAGGCTCATTTTTATCGGCAATGTGATTATGTGGTAAAAATAGCTTAGTCGCGATTTGCTCAGCGGTAGCCAATGTTGCCGTAAATATATCTTTATTGTGCTCCTCAAATTTGCTGTATTGGCATAATTTATCTGCCTGAAGTACATCATAAAGTTGAAAATTCATTTCCAAATCAGGGATCAATTTGTCTGTCATTAGTAAGCGCCTCGGTTCTGTCGTGAATTATTTATGAACACATTGCTCAACAAATAATACGCAAATGTCAGTTTATCTCAGTGTATAACATCATGGATCAGCGCCTCGTTGCCAATTGATTTTATCAATACAAGATTAACAATGAATTGAATAAAGGCACGCAAAGCGAAGAAAGGCATAAATCCATGCTAAAGGTGCGTGTGATTAATTCTATTTTCTGTTACTATCCCGCGCGATTTTTAAGCACTGCGCGCAACGCATGAAATGTCGTAAACCTGTTGCTTGTTTACTGATAGAAAATCAACAATTAACCAATTGAAGACTATACTCAATAAGAACTTTCTCGCCTGAATAGGCGTGATGCTCAAATTAAACATACTCATTTTAGGTGACATCGAATGAAATACAAATTAGCTAGTATCGCACTATGTGTAGCGACTGCATTACAGACAAATACAGTTGTCGCGCAGGAAGCAGCAGCAAAAGAATCAGCTCTGGAAAAAATTACAGTTACCGCACAAAAGCGCACTCAATCAATTCAAGATGTGCCAATTTCAATCGCCACCTTAAGTGGAGAGAAATTTGAGAGTATTTTTTCAGGTGGTGAAGATATTTTAGCACTCGCTGTGCGCGTGCCTGGTTTGTATGCCGAGTCTTCAAATGGACGAGTTGCACCTCGCTTTTATATTCGTGGTTTGGGTAATACTGATTTTGATTTAGCAGCATCACAACCCGTATCAATTATTATGGATGATGTGGTTAAAGAAAACGTTATCCTAAAAAGCTTTCCACTATTCGATATACAACAAGTTGAAGTAATTCGTGGACCACAGGGCACGCTTTTTGGTCGTAACACTACAGCGGGTATTATCAAGTTTGATAGCGTAAAACCAACTGAAGACTTTGATGCTTACGGAAAAGTGAGTGTCGCGTCTTTCGGCACTGTTAATGTTGAAGGTGCTGTAGGCGGTGGTCTCGCTGATAATGTCGCTGGCCGTTTTTCATTCCTTTCACAGCAACGTGACGATTACATAGACAATGCGTTTTCAGGAGAAGATGATGTTATCGGTGGATACGATGAGCTAGCTTGGCGTGCACAGTTGCTGTTTACCCCTATTGATGATTTAGAAATGTTGTTAAATGTACATGGACGTGAATTAGAAGGCACTGCTTCAATTTTCCGTGCAAACGTATTTACTAAGGGTTCTAATAACTTAAACCAAAACTACGATCGCACCACCGTTTTTTATGACGGCAACCTGCTTGGTAATGGTTTTGATAACAATCCACAAGAATATGAAAACTATGGCTTCTCATTTAAAGTAGATTATGATTTTAATGGTCTCACATTTACTTCGATTACCGCTAATGAAGAAGCTAACGGTTCAAGTTTAGGTGATATAGACGGTGGCGCAGGCCAACTTGATACGAGTGTTCCAGGCTTTATTCCGTTCACTGCAGTTACCCAAGATAAGCTAGATGACCTAGAGCAATTTACTCAGGAATTCCGCTTAGCAAGCAACAACACTGACGCTTTTAATTGGCAGGTTGGAGCGTTTTATTATGACTCGTCGTTCAACGTAACCAGTATTGACGGCTACTTTGGTGCAACAACAGTGTTCCACGACAACCAAACGTGGGCTGTGTTTGGGCAAGGAAGCTATGACGTTTCTGACAAATTGACCATAACCGCAGGATTACGCTATACCGATGATGAAAAATCCTTGGTTGTTGGTGATCAGAACATTGACGGCTTTGCGCTAATTACTGGTGATGCGAGTATTCAAAGTTACGATCCAATTAACGTTGCTGACGATCAAGTGGGTTATGAAATCAGCGCTAATTATAAATTAGACGATAACTCTTCGTTGTTTGCTCGCTATGCAAATGGTTTCAGAGCTCAAAGTATACAGGGGCGAGACGTTGCATTTGAGGGTTCTCCTTCTGTTGCGGATGCAGAAACTATAAATAGCGTTGAGTTTGGGTTTAAATCTGATTTGTTGGATAACAGCCTGCGCTTGAATGCTGCTGTATTTTATTACACGGTTGACGACATTCAGTTTTCAGCAATCGGCGGTGGTGCGAATAATACGGCCTTGATTAATGCTGATAAAGGCTCTGCTTATGGTTTTGAAGTAGATGCAACCTACATTGTTAACGACAGTTTAGTGTTGACGGCTGGCTACAGCTTTAATAAAACCAAAATTGAGGACAATGGTTTATTTGTTTTCCCTTGCGGTGCAAGAGACGATTTAGCCCCAAACTGTACTGTTACGGACCCAGTAACGGCTAATAATCGTGCGTTAATCGATGGTAACCCATTCCCGCAAGCTCCTGAAACTATCTTCAACTTTACGGCTCGCTATAGCGTGCCTATGGGAGACGACGGCGAACTGTTTGCGTATACCGATTGGGCTTTTCAAGGTAAAACTAATCTGTTCTTATACGAGTCAGTTGAATTTCAAACAGACAACAACTTTGAAGCAGGCCTACGTTTAGGTTACGAAAATTTTGCGCACAACTACACGGTTGCTATTTTCGCAAGAAACTTGACCGATGAGGATAATGTAAAAGGCGCAATCGATTTCAACAACTTTACCGGCATTGTTAATGAGCCGCGTGTTGTTGGTATTGAAGGTAAAATTAGCTTCTTCTAAACCTTAAGAACGGTGAGGCTTGATTTCTCTGCATTTATTTTATTCATAAAGCGGAAATCAAGTCTTATTGCTCTTTCAAATCAAATGTGGTGATGCGGCGTAACCTTTTTTTTTGAATGCACAATTTTTTTTGAGTAAGGCTTAGCCAGATATGCTGGCCGCATACATTTGCCATAGAAAATTCATTCTTATGCAACAACGTCAATTAAAGGTCGACGTCGGTTGAGGTATTGAGCCGATTTACTGAACCTGCGATCATATTTTTTTCGGTATTTTTTTATATTTTGCCTTCTTGTATAGCCACTCCGCTTTTCTACAACAAACATGCCACAGACGAAAACCGTCTCCATAGTGTTATTTTGCATTCTAGGTTTTGAGTATCTGTCCATAACTTACTCTCACTTTGTTCTTAGTTAAAAGTATAGCGCAGGTTTAAAATATGGTTCGCGTACCTATTTAACGCACTAAAACTAGCAACTTATTCTATTCAATCGTTTCATTGCGAGCTGTCATGTATTCTTAATAAAGAGCTAGGTTGTAAACTTATAGTGATGGAATGTACTTGATGGATTGTACTTGATGGATTGTACGTGATGGTTTGTATGTTAAAGCGCGGTTTATCAAAAGCCTCCTCAAATGAGGAGGCTTAATATTGATGATGGCATTAAAAAATAGTTTTTTCGGGCCCCTTAAGCGTTTTCTACCGCAGGCTGCGTCAACATACTTTTATCCTTCCGTTTGAAGACACCTTTAAAGTCATCCAATATCATGTACAAAGCTGGGATCAGCAATAGTGTAATAACGGTAGCGAATAAAATACCGAAGGCTAGCGAAATGGCCATTGGAATCACGACCTGAGCTTGCAAACTACGTTCGAAAACGATTGGCATCAGTCCCATGAATGTCGTGAGTGATGTGAGTATAATTGCCCTGAAGCGCTCACTACCGGACTTCAACACAGCGTCAATCAAAGAGCGCCCCTCTGCCCTAGCTCTGTTTACAAAATCGACCATAATGAGTGAGTCATTTACCACTACGCCTGCCAACGCTATTATACCGCATATGGATAACACGCTCACTGCTTGACCTAATATAAGGTGCCCAACAATCGCACCAACCATACCAAACGGAATAACAGACATGATAATAATGGGTTGCGAATACGATTTTAAAGGAATTGCCATGAGCGCATAAATAGCGACAAGGGCGAATAAGAAACCTTGCGCCAGCGAAACTATCGCCTCAGATTCATCTTTTGAGTTCCCCTGTAGTCGGAAATCAACCGCGGGATATCTCTCCAACATTTCAGGAATAACTTTGGTCTGCACATCAATTAACAAGTCTCGAGTATCAACTACGTCTGCATTAACTTTAGCCGTCACTGAAACAGAGCGATTACCATCAACCCGTATAATATTGGCATAGCCTTGGCCCAATTCAATGTCAGCTACTTCACTGAACGGAATATCATCGCCGTTGGGCGCGCGAACTCTCATTGTTTCAAGGTTGCCGATCGAGTTTCTCTCGTTCTTGGGATACCGAACCATGACTTTTATTTCTTCGTCATCTCGCTGTATGCGCTGCGCTTCAGCGCCATAAAATCCGTAGCGAACTTGTTGTGCAAGTTGCGATAAGGATAAACCTAAAGACTCCGCTTCCGGTTTTAGCGCCAATTTGATTTCGTCACTTCCGCCGCTGAACGAATCATTCACTTCAGTGATGCCTGCGTACGATCCTAAATAGCTGCGTAATTCTTTTGAAATATTTTCAAGTTGAGAAATGTTATCAGAACGAAATTCAAAGCTCAGACCGTTACCGCCACCAGGACCACCAGGACTGCCAATATTAAAGTTCTTCACTCCAGGAATTTCGGGCAGATACTCGCGCCAAATGTCTTGAATTTGAACGTCTGTTAGCTGCCGCGTTTCACCTTTTGTCAATTCAACAAAAACCGCGCCGCCAAGAGTACCGTTATCAAAGGCGATTACATGTTTAACCGCTTTAGTGCCAGTTTCAGCCTCAACTTGATCGTCCATCTTATACATTGCATCTAACATTGAATTAATGGCTTGATCGCGCTGGCTCAAAGAAGAGCCGGGCTCAAGCTCTACGCTTGCCTGCATGAAATCAGAAGGGATACTAGGAAAGAACTGCCAGCGCACTAAACCGCTTGCAAACAAACCAATCGTAATAATCAACAAAGCAATAAAACTAGCTAGTGTGGTATATCTGTATTGCACTGCCTTTTTCAAAAATGGCACATACTTGTTTTCAATAAACGTTTTTATACCGATACTGAAAATATTTCTGAATTTTTGGAACATTGTCGCTTTACTGGGATCGTAAGGCTTTAACTTCATATGCACTAAATGCGCAGGTAATATTAATTTTGATTCAATCAAGGAGAATATGAGGCACATTATGACAACAATGCCAATAGTCTTCCAAATGACGCCAAACGTGCCGCTGACCATCAACATCGGGGAAAAAGCCGCAATAGTGGTTAATACACCGAAGGTAGCAGGCATCGCGACTCTTTTAACGCCCCTGATAATAGCGTCGGTGCTGTGACCTTTCTTATCTATTTCCGAATACGCTGACTCTCCCATAATAATGGCATCATCAACCACTATCCCGAGAACGAGTATAAAGCCAAATAAACTCAACATATTAATTGAAACATCTATTTGCGAGGCCGGCATGAACATTAATGTACCGAGAAAACAAACTGGTAAACCCACAATGACCCAGAAAGCGAGTTTTACTCTCAAGAATAGTGAAAGCACAATAAACACAAGAAAAGCACCAAAGCCCATATTTTTTAACATCATGCTTAAGCGATCGGCTAAATAGAACGAACTGTCGCCCCAAGTATCAGCGCTTAAGTTAGCCGGCATCGTTTTGCGCTTTTCGTCTAAATATGAATTTACTGATTTGGAGATTTGTAATGAATTTTGATCACCAACCGCTCTAACTCGAATGCTAACAGCCGGTTTTCCATCGAATAATGCAAATTGTCTATCTTCAATAAAACCATCGTTAATAGTCGCAATATCACCAAGAAGCAGACGCGTCCCGTCTTCACGCGAGACCAAAACGATTTTTGCGAAATCCCAAGCGTTATAAGCTTGACCATTGGCGCGTAGCAAAATATCACCATTTTCAGAACGGATCGAACCACCTGGTAAATCGATAGACGACTGTCGAATTGCAGTGACCAACTCATTGAACGTTAGGTTAAATTCCTGCAGTTTACGCTCAGATATTTCAACCGAAATTTCATAATCGCGAGAGCCCACAACCGAGACGTCCGAAATGCCGCCTAAATTGGCAATATCGTCGCGAATACCCTGCGCATATTCCTTCAATTCACGTTCAGTTGTCTCACCATAAACTGATACCCACAGCACGTCCTGAGGAAATTTAATGCGATATACCACGGGCTTTTCAGTGTTGCCAGGGAAGCTAGGAATGGCATCCACTTGCACCTTAACTTCATCTAATAAATTTTGTACGTCGTACCCGTCTTCAACCTCGATGCTAATTGAGCCAACCCCTTCTCGGGCTGTTGACGTCATTTTTTTAATACCTTCAAGATCTTTTATTGCCTCCTCAAGTTTGAGGATAACGCCCTCCTCCACTTCCTGAGGTGCTGCTCCTAAGTAAGGTACTTGGACTGAAATAACGTTGACTTCAAATGTCGGGAATACTTGTTTTTGGACTCTAATAATGCCAAAAATTCCACCGAGAATAATGATAAACATCAATAAATTAGCAGCAACACTGTTGCGCGCAAACCAAGCAATGATGCCTTTCTCGGTATCAATATGTTCTTCTTCGTATTGCTTACTCATTATTTGACCTCAATCGCATTATCGTTTTGCACTGATTCTGGCTGACTTGGTGGCTTCTCTTCATCGCCCAAAAATCTAACGGGCATCCCCTCGTAAGGATTGGGTACAGCGCTCATGACGACTTGTTCCTGTGGATCTAAACCATCACTTATATAAACAAAATTTTCATCTGCTCTTTGTACTGTAACGAAGTTTATTTTGATTTGTTTGTCTTCACCGACTGTCAATATCGTGCCGTCTAAACGTAAAACATTGCGCGGTAAGACAACAATATCGCCCGCTGTTATTCCCGTAATAGTGGCATTAACGAAGCGCCCAAAACGCAGGGGCATGCCTTTTTGCGATGTCGACGCTTTTAACTGATATGGATCTTTTACCTCAACAACACCATAGATAACCCGACTTTTACTGTCTAATACCGCCTCGTCACGAACAAGGACTCCCTGCCATTTTATGGTTTTGCCTGCGACATCTGAACTCAATGTGACTTGAGGATTAACCGCGTTTAAATCAGCTAAAAAAGCGATATCGTCATCGGTAAGTGGTAATCTAACCTCTGCAACGTCTGTTGAAAATACCTCACCCAGCTGTGACCCCATGGTCACGAACTGACCTAAATCTACGCTACGTGTTTTAACTAAACCATCGAACGGGGCTCTTATTTTTGTTCTTTCGAAATTGCGCTGTGCTCGCTGTAAATTTGCTTGAGCAGCTTTTACCGATGCCTCTTCACGCGCTAATTGAGGTTTTCGGAGTCCCAATTCAGGCGCAGGACCTTTATTAAAAGAACGCCACTCTTCTGCTGCAACCTTGCCGCGAGCCTTTTCTTCATCATATGATGCCTGAGCTCTCGCTAGTTCTGCTTCAGCAAGTAACAAATCAGTCTGATAATCAGACGTTTCTAGCTCTACTAACACATCGCCTTTATTGAAAAAACCGCCTTCAATGTAGTTTTCAGCAATGGCTATTACACGCCCGCTAACCTGTGAGCTCAGCATGGTTTTATTTTTTGCTTGCACTGAGCCTTGAGAATAAACTAAGAAATCAACATTTTCTAATTCGATGGGTTTGGCATCAACCAAAAAGTCGAGGGTGATTACCTCTTCTTTCTCCGGCTGTTTTTTCATACTGATTAACACAAACATCACAACAATTGCGCCAACTAAGATCAATATTGGTATACCTGCTTTTTTGAAACCACTTGCCATTGAAAAAACCCTGTAAAATTAATGAAATTATGGACCCCAAACATTGTACGCAAATTTCAGCGTAAACGTTATTTTACATCACTTTAAAATTGTTAATAGATGTGTCTATTGCAAAACATAACTTCAACAGTGCTGGCTTAACTGCTGCAGCTTACAAAAATACTATAAATCAAATGTTTCAATATACGTCCTCTGTATAAGCATTGCATCGTTGCTTGCGCGATGACGCTGAATGTTTATCCGTTTCAATATTGATGCTTTAGCTTCATCCCAAACATCATATTGAGCTTCTTTTAAAATCATCTCTAAAGAACTTAATCGAAATCCAATTTCAATTTGAGAGCGATCGTACAGTTTCACTAACCACGGAGAATCAACCACCCAACCGTCACTATAGATCGGCTCTGAACGAATAAAATCATTTAGCTCTAAACATATCTGTACTCCTGGGATGCCCTTTCGATGTAACAGCGATTTACTTATGCCGTGCAAATTTTCGGCGTCAAGATCCCAGTGGCACCAATCGTCAAAAGGTTTAATAAGCTTACAATAGCGAGCGCCATCAGAGCGAACAACACCAATTTCGATAGGATAACTGTCAGGTCCAAATCCACTCGCCTCTATATCCATAATAGTTGGTATGTTTATGACAATGTCTCCCTCTCTTTTAACTCGTTAATCACACTATTAGGCTGAGTATAGAAAGTAAATGAAAATTACTCGATACTTTTATTATTGAATTTGCTCGTTAACTGACTGAGGTGTTGTGAGCACTATTTAAACAATCTCCTCTCGTTTGCTCTTTTCTTACAATCCATCTATCGTGTATATGTTGTAAACTTAGTTTTATATAGAATATAAAAGATTGATGGCGCCAGTTGGGCGTTTTGAAGTCAAACTATACGGAAGTTAACATTTAATTTATGAAACCAGCCACCACATCTATTAGCGTTCAACAGCATAATTTTGATCTTACTCACGAATACATGCAAATTAGAAAGCATTCTGATTCAGACGGCGCGATTGTGACTTTTACTGGCTTAGTTAGAGAGCTAACTGAGCGAGGGAATTTGAGGTTTATGACGCTTGAACATTACCCTGGGATGACAGAAAAAAGTCTTATGAACATTTGTGAACAAGCTCGTGAGCGCTGGCCTATAGGGTCTATACGCATAATCCACCGGATCGGAAAACTTTCACCAGATGAACAAATCGTATTTGTTGGCGTAAGTAGTAAACATCGAAAGGCAGCGTTCTCAGCAACAGAATTCATCATGGACTTTTTGAAAACACTTGCGCCGTTTTGGAAAAAAGAATTGACTACGGAGGGGGAATTTTGGGTTGACGCAAAATCATCAGACAAACACAAAGCGAACGAATGGTTAACGTAAGGTAATTTATTTATTTAAATTAAAGTTAAACCAACATGTCTTATAAAACACTGCTTTTAATCATCTTTATCAAACGATAAAAAGCCCTTGTGACCTCATGGTCACAAGGGCTTACAATACACTCCAAGTGCGTCTAAAAATACAGATTTACAGTGCTGCTTCTAACTGAGGAAGGACATCAAATAAATCGCCAACTAGACCATAATCTGCAACCGAGAAGATAGGCGCCTCTTCATCTTTATTGATTGCTACAATCACTTTACTGTCCTTCATACCTGCTAAATGCTGTATAGCACCCGAGATACCTACGGCAATATAAAGCTGTGGAGCGACTATTTTACCCGTTTGGCCTACCTGCATATCGTTCGGTACGAAGCCAGCGTCAACCGCAGCTCGCGATGCACCAATAGCAGCACCTAATTTATCTGCAATACCGTGCAGCAGTGCAAAGTTTTCACCATTTTGCATACCACGGCCGCCAGAAATTATAACGTCTGCTGCAGTTAATTCAGGACGCTCGGATTCTGTAAGTTCAGCAGAAACAAAGCTCGATTTCTCGGAAGTTTTTACTGTATCCAAAGTCTCAACTGATGCACTGCCGTCATTGGCCGCAGCATCGAAAGAAGCCGCACGAACAGTCACTATTTTTTTATTGTCAGTTGACTGAACTGTCGCTATTGCGTTACCCGCATAAATTGGTCTAACAAAGGTATCTTCCGACTCCACTTTAATAATGTCAGAAATTTGCGCAACGTCTAAAAGTGCAGCAACACGTGGCATAAAGTTTTTACCCGTGGTTGTTGCTGCTGCGAATATGTGCGTGTAATCAGCTGCAAGCTCAACCACAAGATCCGCAATGTTCTCTGGCAATTGATGTTCGTAAACAGCGTTGTCAGCTAAAATCACTTTGGAAACGCCAGAAATCTTTGCCGCAGCATCAGCAACAGCTGAACAACCAGAACCGGCTACCAATATAACGATATCCGATGATGCACCAAGTGCAGCATGGACTAACTTGTTAGTTTCTGTTTTTAACGATTCATTATCGTGCTCTGCATATACTAATACGCTCATGATATCACCTTCGCTTCATTTCTTAGTTTTTCAATCAACTCTGCAACGTCTGCAACTTTCACGCCGCCACTACGTTGCGCTGGCGCTTCGACTTTAAGAACGGTCACTTTAGACGTCATATCAACGCCAAAATCTGTAACAGGCTTAACGTCAATCGGCTTACGTTTGGCTTTCATGATGTTCGGTAATGATGCATATCTTGGTTCATTTAAACGCAAATCGGTTGTTACCACAGCTGGCAGTTGAAGCTTAACGGTTTGTAAACCACCGTCGATTTCGCGCTTCACATTCACCGTACCGTCCGCTACAACAACTTCTGATGCAAAAGTGCCCTGCGGCATACCAGTCAACGCAGCAAGCATTTGACCCGTTTGGTTATTATCAGAATCTATCGCTTGCTTACCCAGTATCACTAGATCAGGTGATTCAGCTTCGACCACTTTTTGTAATAGCTTTGCAACTTGCAATGAATCAACAACCACGCCTGCATCCGTTTCAATATGAATGCCACGGTCTGCACCTAGCGCCAAACCAGTGCGGATTTGCTCTTGGCAAGCTTTGTCGCCAATAGACACGACTACAACTTCGGTTGCTACGCCCTTTTCTTTCAGACGAATCGCTTCTTCTATAGCAATCTCACAAAAAGGATTAATTGCCATTTTCACGTTGTTTAGGTCAACACCCGAGTTATCAGGTTTTACTCGTACCTTGACGTTGTAGTCTACTGCCCGCTTCACCGGAACTAAAATTTTCATAATCACCTCTATTTAGGGCTTGCGATAAATAAATACTATTCGCTTTCATTACACTTTCACGTAAATATAGCTGTCATACTAATTGTTGACGCAAAATTTACTTACACTTTACGTAAACGTCAACCTGTATTCACTATAAACTACCATTACTTGGTAAATAGATTTTACAATGTTTTGACAAGCTGTAATATTCGTTTAATTAATGTTTTACTATAACTGGTAAGAGTTGTTTAGGAGACACACGTGGAAAGAGAAGTGATGGAATTTGATGTGATCGTTGTTGGCGCAGGCCCTTCAGGTCTATCGACAGCTTGTAAACTCAAGCAGTTGGCCAATGAAAAAGGTCAAGAATTAAACATTTGTGTACTCGAAAAAGGGTCTGAAGTAGGTGCACATATTCTTTCAGGTGCTGTTTTCGAGACGAAAGCGCTTGATGAGCTGTTTCCAAATTGGTCTGAAATGGGTGCACCTTTAACCACAAAGGTAAGCGATGATCATATTTATCTGCTAAATAACGAAACGGGTTCAACAAAACTACCTAATTTTATGACCCCCAAAACGATGCACAATACCGGCAACTATATTACGAGTATGGCGAACCTGTGTCGCTGGATGGCCGAACAAGCTGAGCAACTTGGAGTTGAGGTTTTTCCTGGTTTCGCCGCAGCCAATGTGCATTACAATGAAGATGGTAGTGTTGGCGGTGTTATTACCGGCGATATGGGGATTAGCGAAGCTGGTGAACATAAAGACGGTTATATGCCCGGCATGCTACTTACCGCAAAATATACCGTGTTTGCCGAAGGCTGTCGCGGACACTTAGGCAAACAGCTTATGCAGCAGTTTGACCTAAATAAAGAAGCCTCGCCCCAACATTATGCGATTGGCTTCAAAGAGATTTGGGATATTCCAGCAGAACAGCACCAAGAAGGTTTAGTTGTTCACACCGCTGGCTGGCCTTTGACGGATACTACAGGCGGAAGCTATTTGTATCATGCAGAAAACAATCAAGTGTTTGTCGGCCTGATAGTCGATCTTAATTACTCAAATCCGCATCTCAGTCCTTTCGATGAATTTCAGCGTCTTAAGCACCACCCTGTTATTGCCGACACCTTAAAAGGTGGCAAACGCGTAACTTATGGCGCCAGAGCGATAGCGAAAGGTGGTTTTAACTCTCTTCCTAAAATGACTTTTCCTGGCGGCCTTCTGGTGGGTTGTGATGCGGGCACTTTGAATTTCGCAAAAATCAAAGGCAACCATACAGCCATGAAATCCGGAATAATAGCCGCTGAGGTTTTATTCGAGTTGCTGTCTGTCGAAACAGTTGAAGTCAAAGACCCGACGGAATACACAGAAGCATTTAAGCAATCTTGGTTATATGACGAACTATATCGTTCAAGAAACTTTGGTGCAGCCATTCATAAATTCGGAAATTTCATTGGCGGCGCTTACAATACCTTAGATCAAAATTTCTTCGGCGGTAAACTACCGTTTAATATAAGTGATACAAAGCCTGATCACACTTGTTTGAGATTAGCGGCTGATGTTCCTAAAATAGCTTATCCAAAACCTGATGGCGTGCTTAGTTTTGACAAGCTGTCATCTGTATTTTTGTCAAATACTAATCATGAAGAGGATCAACCTTGTCACTTGGTGCTCCAGGACCCAGCTATACCAATTACGGTGAATTTGCCTAAATATGATGAACCCGCTCAGCGTTATTGCCCAGCAGGTGTATATGAGATAATCGAAAGCGATGCTGGTGAGAAGCAATTGCAGATTAATGCGCAAAATTGTGTGCATTGTAAAACCTGCGACATCAAAGATCCTAATCAAAATATAAACTGGATAGTGCCTGAAGGTACTGGTGGTCCAAACTATCCTAATATGTAGCGGATAAAATGTCTGAATTGCTTTTTTATCAAACATTTGGAGAGGAACATTTAGTTTCCTCTCCCTCTCAGCCTAGCGTAGTGCTTATGCATGGTTTATTTGGTAGCGGTGACAATTTATCTGTCATACGTCGTCATTTTGAAACAAGCCATCACGTTATCTCTATTGACCTTCCCGATCATGGTAAGTCACCTCGCAGTGAGCATTTTAGTTTTGATGTGTGGGCACAGCAAGTTATTGATACCTTAGCATCATTGAAGATTGACAAAGCCATGATAGTCGCTCATTCATTGGGCGGAAAAGTAGCAATGAGAGTTGCCAGTCTAGCGCCTAAGTTAATCGAAAACTTAGTTGTGATGGACATTGCCCCCGTAAAATATGAGCCACGACATCAAAATGTTATCAATGGCCTGCTGAGCGTAAAATTGGAGGAAATAGCGGATAGGAAGGAAGCCATGTCGCAACTTTCGAAACACGTTGTGGATGCTGGGACGCGCTCGTTCCTTCTCAAGAGCTTGTATCAGGACGACACTCTGGGTTGGCAATGGCGATTTAATTTGCCGCTGATTGTGAGAGATTATCCGCAGTTGAGTGATTGGCCATTCGAAGGTCTTTTATACTCTGGCAAGATGACTTTTATTAAAGGAAAAAAAAGCGACTATATCAACGCAAGCCATCAAGCAACGATAAAAGTCCAATTTCCAAACGCGACAGCGAAGATAGTGGACGCTGGACATTGGCTGCACGCCGAAAAACCACAACTTGTTAACACCCTGTTAACCCGCATTTTACTTGGCACGCATAAGTAACATTGATAGATTGCTAATCACGCAAGTTGCTTCAAAAAACTGAGTTAATCGTGTTATTATTCAATCACAAAGTTACTTAACTTATTTGCAGAGTGATATGACGCCTGAAAGCTATCAACAAATTGAGTCCATTGTTTTAAATGTCTGTTTGGTTGGTTTGTTTGTTTTGCTCGGATTAGCGATTCACGACGTATTAAAGAAAAATGACGTTCCACTTATAGGCCGAGTCGTCGCTTATGCAGTGTTGGGTCTCGGTGCTGCAGGCTTTGTTGCTAAAGGCATTATTCAATTATTTTATGGTGCTAGCGGGGTTTCCTAAGCTAGTGCAATCAGTAAGACGTTTTAGAGGGTAACAAATGGCTAGCGTTGGTTTATTTTTTGGTAGCGACACGGGTAACACAGAGCACATTGCTAAGATGATCCAAAAAGAATTGGGTAAACAGCTCATCGACGTAAAAGATATTGCGAAAAGCAGTAAAGAAGATATTGCTGAGTTTGATCTACTAATTTTTGGTATCCCTACTTGGTACTACGGTGAAGCTCAATGTGATTGGGATGACTTCTTCCCAGACCTTGAAGAAATAGATTTTGAGGATAAGCTTGTTGCAATCTTCGGATGCGGCGACCAAGAAGATTACGCTGAATATTTCTTGGATGCCATGGGCATGATAAGAGATATCGTCGAACCTAAAGGTGCAATTTTAGTTGGCCAGTGGCCAACTGAAGGCTATGATTTTGAAGCATCTAAGGGCATGGCTGATGACGACCACTTTGTAGGCTTGGGCATCGATGAAGACCGTCAACCAGAACTAACTGAACAACGAGTTAAGGGTTGGTGTAAGCAAATTGCTGAGGAATTGTGTTTAGCTGAGTTGGGATAATGCCCTACTAGCGCGCTCGACAATTACAAAACCTGTCTTCAAACAAAAGAAACGCGGTGTTGGTTAATTAACATTAGCCAAATCGCGTTTTTTTATTGTGGCTACCTATCTTTAGTTCAAATGTTTTGTCGCTGCAGCTTAGGGTTAACGCTTCTCTTGTCCAAAGATAGTAAGGATCGATATATCTTAATATAGATTAATATTTTTAAGTAGCGATGCGTCTGAGCTCCACTTTTATTGAAGACTTTTTGCCACTTTCATCTTGTCTATTCAAAATTATCAAAGTAAGTATTTTATGCCAAGAACGGCTTTTTCGGGCTGACTGTTATTTGAATTACTGAAGAAAGCAGGTGTTTAAAAATCATCATTGTAGGGCAAGAATGGGCAGGTTGCTGCCCTTTGCTTACTTTAAAATGTTGATACTCCCTAGGTCATTCCTGCGCAGGCAGGAACCTCCCATTATCTGCGGTAAACTCAAAAATAGCGCTAATTATTAACTCTTCTGTGGGTTTAGGAGATTCTTGCCTGCGCAAGAAAGACGGTAAGTTGTTTCAACGACTGTAAATGCCGTATTTAAGGCTAAGTTGATCAAGCAAAAATTGACAGAAAATTCAGTTATTAGTCAGTTGAATAGTTTTAGCGCAATAAAACTAAATGGAATTGTTAGAAACTAAAGGAATTTCATACTTAAAATCGCTAAATGACTGCTAATAGATAACTGTTAATCAATGCTCTAAAGCGCTATTAAACTTTTGAAAAAGTAAGTTTCTGTTTGAACCAAAATAGCGCTAATATTGCAACGACTATTAATAATACACCATTGCTCACGAACGCCATTTCTTTTGCCCAATATTCATAAATGTATCCGCCCACCAAGGGTCCTAATGCTGAGCCAGCGCCGCTTGCTCCCTCTCTTATTCCCATTATAGTACCTCGTAAGTGAGCAGGAGAAATATCAGTGACTAAGGCATCCTCTGCTGGGCTCGCCATTGCCCAACCGATTGAAAATAAAACATACGAAGCAGCAATAAAATAAAGGGATTGCCAATAAGGTAAGGCAATAGAAAGGCAACCTGCTAATGCAAGACCTATTGCGATTATTGTTCCTCTTCCCCATTTGTCTGACCACTGACCTGAGTATCGTGGCAATATTGCATGAACTAAGCCCGCAGGAAAAAATACCAATGCCAAAGTTAACACACTTATATCAAATTTGGTTTTCAAAAAAAGTAAGTAAATGGGTTCTATTAATGCACTGGCGAAAGCAGACAAAAATACGATAAATAAGACTTTAACTAAATTAGGTGACCAAGGAACGCTCCCGTTGAAACTCTCATACGAATTGTTTGGAAGAACCATTGTAGACGTCTCTTTTAACTTCAAAGAGAACAGCAACGCGACAGCCGACATTAAAGAATAGCCTATAAACGCCCACACCCAAGCAGATTGCATTGGTAAAAAACCCAATAAGGTAAATCCATAAGTTGCCCCTACCATACTTCCACGCACAGATGTTGTTGTGAGTACCCCCATTGCTGAACCTACTGACTCCGATTTGTGTAAATCAGAGGTTATTGTTCTTGCAGAAACCCACATAAGCGAGGCACCTATACCTTGCAGAAAGCGGGCTAAATAGAAATCATAAATACTATTACTTTGAGTAAACACAAGCATCGCGAGGACATAGAAAAAGAACGCGCTAGAAAAGAAAATGTGGCGCCCAAACCTATCTAAGCAATAACCAACGATAGGTCGAAATATTAACATGGCCCCAGTGAATACAGCATACATTCCTCCAATTCCTACTGCATCTATGCCTAGATCATCAGCTCTGATGGGTAAACTGAAGTTGAGAAAGACGAAAGAAAAAGAACCAAAAAAAACTGGGTATAAATAGCTAGGTCTAATGGCTGTTTGACTCTCTAATGAATTCATAAATGGCCTATTCAGTAAATTTTTCAATCAAACGTCTTGTAATTAGATTATTATAGTGACTGTTTCTAAAAAACATTATCTACTTAATTCTTAGTGCAAATACCTTGACGAAGAAGCGCATTATACTAATTTGAGACAGCCCTTAGTTAGACTTGCTCCATCAAATGATTATTTAAATTTATTAAGAAAATTTGAATAGCCTATGTCTGAAATTGCCGTATTTTAGACCAAATTGATAATGAAAAAATTGGCAAATTACGGGCGTAACTGCTTTCGGTAAATTAATCTTGTTTTAGCGATTTTTGCTAATTCCATCTAGTCTAGTTTAATGACTGCTCTGCGCAAGTTTGCAGCGGTTGAAGTATTAATCGTTAAAATAGCGGATTGGATTCACATAAAAAGCTTTCTTATAACCCTGCGAACCCCCGTCTATCAGCCAAGGTCTTGGAACAACACTCACAATACTATAATGTAAATGAGGCTGTTTACCTACCGCATTTCCGGTATCGCCAACTTTACCAATCTCAGTTCCTGCTGATACCAAGCGCCCACTATTCTCGTTGATTTCAGATAGGTGAGCATAGTAATGTAACTGCCACTTCGCTCCTAAGGCCAATATGACATTTCCTCCCTTTGAGAACGAGCCCTTATACAAAATAATTTGATTTGACGAGGCAATAACAGATTGGTCTTTTTGCCCAAAAATATCAATTCCTTTGTGTACACCCGAGCGTCCCCAAGGCTCATACCAAAAGGTTTGCGCATTCCAATCTTTTGAACTTGCGCCCTTTACAGGAATTATTTTCGACTCAGGAATCAGAAAACCGGTAATAAATATACCTATAAATAGGAGGAATAATTTTGACTTTAAGAGCCTCACTCTATGACAACTAAACCATCAAAACGATAGTGTCCGGTCATTTCGTAAGAAAACAAAATATCGTCTAACTTTGGCCCTCGACCAATGTTATGCACAATCAAAAGGTTGCCTGTAAGTACCGATTTTTCATCGACCACAATACCGATATGCGGTAAGTTTCTCGGCAACATCCACGTAACAATATCGCCAGGCAAGAAGTCTTCTTTCTTTGTCGACAAAGGCAACGACTGCCCATTGCGCTTAAAAAACGCCTGCAAATTGGGTACACGTCGATGATCAATGTTGGTATCAGGGCGACTTAACCCCCAGATTCGTTTTGAGGGATATTGCTCGAAGTTTACCTTCATATCTTCGTGAACGAGTTGCTGTAAGTCGATATTCAAACGACGATAAGCGCGAATAATGACATCAGTACAAACACCAATACCGCTAGGAACATCTCCGTTGGGATAATCAATACGCAAATAACTGCCGTCGTAAGTTACCGTGTGAGACAAGCGCTCTTTCGCGGCAATCACTAGCTTGCTCGCAACGCTTGTGGCAGATGACGTTGTTGAAACTTGGGGCAACGAGCTTTGTTGCGCTAATGCCGTCGATTGAGCAGCGAAAATAGAAGCAAAGCTGATAACGAAAATAACTAAACTTAGTTTACAGCTCATCGGCGACACTCCGTCATTATGAATTATTACGGTTTGGCATCGCAAGCGCCACTTTTTTAATAAGCTTTTGCTGCGTTTGAGTGGCTTCGCCTTCAGCAGTTGCCACTTCATTGAGCATAGATAATACTGAGGCTACTTGTTCTTCGCTGAAGCTATCCATGGTTCGAGATAATACTCGGCTAGGGTTTCCCAAAACATCATCACCTCGACCAAATATATGCACGCTGGAACCTAAAAGTTCCCTCGCTTTAGCATCAGACAAATTCAATTCCGATGAGAACAAAGAAAGAATTTTCTCCTTTTGTCCCTTCGTCATATCACCGTCGCTTTTCGCCACTGCTACCAAAAATAAAGCGGCTACATCCATCGGAGACTCCAGTGTATAGGCAGGATGAGTTTGGTATTCTTTGCGAAATTTACGTCTTCGCGCCCAAGTAAACGGATTCAACCACCCTATGTCAATGCCGCCTTCCTTCAAACGACTCAACAAAACTAAAATGGTCACAACGGTGCCCAGTATTCCTAAAATAATATGCATATGATGTCCTTATCCGGTTCAAAAAAGAGTCGCGTTAATTAATTTCTAATAGCGTGGTCTGAGTCAATACAAGCCAGATCTTCCCTTTCGCATTCTGTCCTAGGTGATTTCACGAGTATAGGACAAACAAAACATATAGACTACCCGTAGAAATGGCGGCTTTCATGTGAACTTTGTAAATCCTCTAATAAACTTCAATATAAATCATAGATTTCCAGAAATATTTGGATTATTTTCCGGCTTGTTAGTACAGTAAATTTAATGGTTGTGTACAAGTTACCTCGCAAACAAATTCTTTATTTGTGAGCGTGTTAGTGTTTGTCTGCACTGCCGGTCAGTTGTTTTTTTTCTCTTAGTTTGACCTCATCATCGAATGCTTCGTGTTTTGTTAGGTGGATTTTCTGAATAAGTACGCATGAACCCCCAAATGAATGATACCTACAATCAAAGGGCAAAATAGCACGTATATGGTTACCCAATTCACATAAAGTGAAAACCAACTAAATGTACCTATGAAGCCTATTATAATTACAGTGAGCAGAGAAACGACGCCTGAAAGTAAAAAACAAAACCGCTTAACTAAACCCACTTTTAACCCCCAACAAACAGACGTTAGTGCAGCGAAACCTAAACTACCACCAATCCCAATAGTGATGAATAATAAGCCATTTAATACGTGAAATTGAGTGAGGGCTACGACTCCAGTCAATACGCTAAAAAGCGCAGAAAAAAATAGCAAGATGCCTGGAGTCCAACCAAATATTGTACTTAACCCGATTAGAAGCTCTTTGTTAAACAATACATGCCACCTTACACCCTGCTATCCAGATGAGTGCCCAATAAAATAGTTACACAGCTGGCAACCGCCAGAATAAGCAAATCTTATGCGCCACTTCGATATCCAAATAAATAAAGAATACCGAGCAAAATACAGAACGCCAAACTAGAAAACAAAATGCTAGAAAATAAACCAATATCGGAATGGGGCTCATTAGAAAAAACCGCCCACATAACATACCCTGCTGATAATAATCCCGAGATCAGACACCATTTTAACCGTTTTTCACCCATCGTTAATATCGAAACCCAAATTCCCCATAGCCCTAATAGGCCACCCAAAAGGAAGAAGAAAAGCGCCAAACCGGAAAATGAGATCCCGTGCTCAAATATACCTTCAAACGTTAAATAAAAACCAACAAATATTAAAAATCCAAAGACAAAACTTGCAGGTAATACAACTAAGAACTCAACTAAAAAAGTAATATCTCGAATAAAAATTTTATGGTCTACCATTGGCACCTAACACCTGATTAATGCGCGGCGTGAAGCGCTGTCACAGCGAAGCGAATTAAATCTATTGTTCTGAGTTTTAGCTTGCATCCCATGTACAGAGTTTCTGGCCGTGGCATGTAAACAGATAAATTGAAACATTGTAGTTTCCTTCAAGATAATTAGAGATACGTTTCTCTGGCAGTATTTTCCACAACAACTCCAAATCCGAGTTTTCTTTATCTTGAGCAGAAAATGAGCTCATAAACTCTTCCTTATTCTCGAAGTCTGCTTTAGACGCCATACGTTCAAAGACACAGTATTCGCCGTCTATATGAGGCCAATTCATATCCTGCCAAGTTGGCAAAGCAGGTGTCTTGTGAATAATTGCCGCTGTTTCCACTAGAGCACCGCCAAATGCCGCGTTTGTTTCGATACCTAAATCTTCGAGCTTCCCTTCAAGCAAGCACTCGTCACAGATGCAGTCGATTTCATTTTCCCCATAGAAACTGCCAGCATCGAACCAAAAGCCGCTACTGCCACAGATTGCGCAATCCGATTCCTCGTCTACTTTGAAGGCGAAATTGTCTGGATCACGGAAATATTTGAATTTCATATTATTCATAACTTCTATGGACGCCTCCTATCAACTTGCTATGAAGACTTCATAACAACTAAATACTGTCATTTAATAAACTCTTCATACTTCATTATTTTCAGTACCTTACCAATCTATTGATAGTAATTGCCACCGCTTTTTTTACTATTACCATTACTATAACGACATAGTAAAGTTAGAGGATTCAGTGTAATTCTCAATCTTAACTTGTCATTTACACTGTTTTTGTCGCACACTAACAAGGACGAACAAAACATATTATAACGACATAAGGATTACTCATGCGAAAGCCCATTAATGCTGCGGTTTGTGCAGGATTACTTGCTTTATCGATTGGCGCAAGCCAAGCAAGTTTGCTAATGAAACCAACCTATAATGCTGATTTAGATTATCAATCTCAGATGCTCACCGGTAATTACAACACAGCCCTGACCCATCCAGACACAATTCTTGGCTTTCCTATCGGTCAGAGAGTAGCGACGCCAGCACAAATTCATCAATCAATTGAAACTTGGAAGACGCAAACTGATCGCCTGCATGTAGTTGAATACGCTAAAACTCACGAAGGCCGACCTCTGCACGCAGTATTCATCTCCAGTCCGAAAAATTTGGAAAAAATGGATGAGATTCTAGCGAAACTAGATGCTTTGTCAGACCCGCGCGAAACGTCCGACGCAAAAGCCAAGCAAATTATTGATGAGTTACCAGCAATAGCTTGGATGGCTTACTCCATTCACGGCAATGAAACGTCTGGAGCTGATGCGGCACTCACCTCTATTTATCACTACGCAGCATCAGAAGACCCGAAAGTACAACAACTGCTTGAAGACATGATTATTGTAATCGACCCAATCATGAACCCTGACGGCCGCGACCGTTTTGCAAAGTCGCTTGAGCAATATAGAGGAACAGCGCCAAATGTAGACGACCAGTCCCTGCTCCATCGTGGAGACTGGCCTTACGGCAGAACAAATCACTACTTTTTTGACCTCAACAGAGATTTTTTCTATTTAACCCAGCCAGAAACAAAAGGAAGAGTGAAGCTTATTAATAAATGGCGTCCTCAACTAATGATTGATGGACATGAAATGGGACCACAAGATACCTACCTAATGGGTCCACCAAGACAGCCACTTAATTTTAATATTGCACCGAGTGTTCAAAAGTGGGCAAAAACATTTTCTGTTGATCAAGGCGCTGCATTTGATAAAAACGGCTGGCGCTACTATACCGGTGAGTGGTTTGAAAACTGGTACCCAGGTTATTCAAACTATGCGGAATACAGAGGCTCCATGCATATTCTGTATGAGCAATCACGCATGGCTGAAGATGGTGTAAGGCGCCCAGAAGGCACTATTCAAACCTATAAAGAGTCAGTTCATCATCAGTTTGTTAGCACAATGGCCAATTTAGAGTCTTTACAAAAATACAGTAAAGAAATGTATAAAGACTACTGGAGTGATAGAAAATCAGTGCTTGAAAAGGACAGTCCTTACGCGAATAAAACCTATGTCGTGTTGGCCAATAATAATCAAACTCGTATGAATACATTGGTTGAAAAGCTTCAAGCACAAGATATTGAAGTATTTGTTGCTGACAACGATTTTAAAGCGAAAGACGCGACGAATCATTTGGGTAGAACACAAACAACGACAGTGCCTAAAGGCAGTTTAATTATCCCTAATCGCCAGCCAGAGGCTCGCCTCTTGTCTGCAATTATGGAGTTTGATGCGCAAATTTTGCCTGAAACAGTGCAAGAAGAGCGTCAAAAAATTCTGCGTGAAGGTCGGTCAATAATGTATGACACTTCGGCTTGGAACTTAACCATGATGTATGGTTTGGAGGCCCTTACGTTGCCGACGAATGTGACAGATGACATAAGTCCGTTCAGCAAAAGCAGTCAAGCACCAGTAAAAGCCTCTAAAGACGCAATTGCTTGGGCAGTAAATGGTGATGATGATGCGTCAGTGGCTTTTGCTGCACGACTTATGGAGCGTGGTGTGCAGGTGCGCGTCATTGATAAAGCAACGCAATTGGGAACCGAAAGATTAGTACGAGGTTCAGTTGTTGTGACCATTACTGACAATGTAAATAACGATAACTTACTGTCTCTAATAAATGCAACGGCAGCTGAAACAGCATTATCTATTCAAAATATAAAAACGGGTTATGGCACTGGTGATACTCCAGAATGGGGTGGCGATCACTTCAAGTTATTAACCCAGCCACAAATTGCCATTCTCGGGCAATCAGGTACAAGTAGCAATGATGTTGGCGCAACATGGTGGAGCTTAGATACACATTTAGGTATTCGTCACACACAACTAGACTCGTCCGCTCTTTCGCGCACCGACTTGCGTCGATACAACGTGTTAATAATGCCAAGCGCTTACTCTGTCCCAGATTCCACGGCGAAAGCGTTAAAATCTTGGGTTGAACAAGGCGGCACGTTGATTACGCATGACAACTCAACTCAAGCTATCGCGTCAAAAGAGTTCAGCAAAGTGAAAGTAGTCGACGATATATTTGATAATGCCGAGCAGTATGATATTGCCCTGCAGCGCAGATTACTTGCACAAAAGCCATTGGATGATGTGAAAGATTATTTCGCAATGACCGTGCAGGAAGACGTAGCTTACCCCTGGGACGATGCACCGAAACGACTGAAAAAAGAAGACCTTGAAAAGCGCAACACATGGCAAAAGCTATTTATGCCTGCTGGCGCGATGTTGTCGGGTGACGTTGACACACAGCATTGGTTAACCTTTGGAACGTCAGAGACTCTACCGCTACTTTATGGTCGTCAACCTGTCTTAGTGGTTCCTGAAGATGCGGAAGCGATTGTGACCGTCGGTGTTTATACTGATAAGAAGAAGGTTAAAAAATCGAAAGATGATGACGATGAAACCGAATCTATTGGATGGTATACACTGCCCGAAGACAAAGAAATCAATATTCGCATGAGCGGACTGTTGTGGCCTGAAGCAGCACAGCGAATTGCTAACTCAGCTTATTTAACAAGAGAAAGCGTGGGTAGCGGCCAGATTATTATGTTTTCTGGTGAGCCAATATTTAGAGGCGCAACCTTGGGCACCAACCGTTTATTGTTAAACGCTGTTGTATATGGCCCCGGTGTCGGTACACGTCCAAATACTGTGTTATAAAAGCTGCTTTAGATAGTGCTATAAATAACAGGACAAAGTATAAAAGAGCTTCAATTGAAGCTCTTTTTTTGACCGCGAAAGATGCTGCGTTATTAATATTAAAGTCGTCATTTCTGCGCATGCATAATACTGTTCGCTTAAGCAACATAGAGCCTGTAACATATCCTACTCGTCGTCTTTGCGAAGGCAAAGATCTCCCAAAACATCATTTATTTTTGAACAGATAGAGTTTACATCAGGGAGATTCTTGCCTTCGCAAGAAAGACGGGGCTTAAATGAACAATATTATGAGCAGGCAGGAACCCCTCCTAACACCGCTAAAGAACAACGTCGTTCCTGCGCCGGCAGGAACCTCCTAACAACGCTAGAGAACTCAACGACTATCTTTCGCCATAAAGAGCTTGTTAGGTGTTTTGGGCTTGCTGTTGTTGGCGGGAGGTCCTTGCTTGCACAAGGATGACCTGGGGTGTTGTGGCGAGGTGGCGCTCAGTTACTTGTTATTCTACAAAAGCAACATCATCTACAATCTAAATTTAGAAACAGCCTGCTTCAAGGAATCCATTTGTTCACCCAATTGATGCGTGGCGCGGTTAGATTCCTTGGTACTTTGTGCACTATTGTTTGCTAGCTCTACGATACTTTTTAAGCTCTCAACCACATCATCAAGCAAAGCGTCTTGATTCTGCGTATCAGCAACAATCTGACTATTTACGTTTGCAAGTGTTTGGATTATCCCACGAATGTCGGAAACCTCTGTGGTCACGGTCTGCGTCAGTGCAACACCTTTTTCAACTTGCTCCGAGCCCAAATTAATTGCCTGAACAGCTTCCGCGGCATCCTTTTGTAACGCACCTATCATTTGTTCAATTTCTTCCGTAGATTTATGCGTTCGTGTGGCCAAGGTTCTTACCTCATCTGCTACCACGGCAAAGCCCCTGCCTTGCTCGCCGGCTCTGGCTGCCTCAATTGCAGCGTTCAACGCCAATAAATTAGTTTGTGCCGCAATCGTTTTAATAACATCTAAGATACCGCCAATTTTATTACTGTTGTCACCTAATCGATAGATGATCTCTGCAGATAATGCTGCCTGCTGCGCTTGCTCATTCACTTGGCGCCGACTTTGTTCAACCAAAGACATAATGGTGTCAGTTTGCGAAATAGCCTGCGTCATTTGTTCCTTAGATGTTTCTATTTGACGTAAGTTATTCAAACTGGTTTCTTTAACTTTGAGTGTATTAGTTGATGTTTTGCTAATTTGTTGCTGCTGTATTGCCACTTGCTGCAAACTTCTATCGCCCATTTCAATAGAACGATTAGTGACATCTGTCAGCACCTTTTCTTGCTCATGAATACTCCCAATGAGAGTTTGTAATGAGTCGATAAGGCGATTTACGTTCTTCGATAATTCAGCGAATTCATCAGCCCCCTCCTCATTCATACGCTGACTTAGATCACCGCTGCTGAGTATTTTCAATCGATGGTTAACTTCTTTTAAGGGTCTTGCGATAATCCGCGTAGCTATCAACGCTAAAATAATTGTAGCCGTTATACCTATCATCGACACCACAACGTTCTTAATCTCATTGCTTGTCACCGTGTTTAAAATATCTTCCTGGCCCTGCAATGTTGCAGCATTAACACTTTCTGTAAGCGCGCCTAATATTTCATTCGTTTTATTGAGCGCTATATTAGCGTCTTGATAGGACTGATTAATCGCCTCAATTAAGCTCAGTCGTTTCTTTTGAAGTGCATAAATCCCATTATCGCTAGATAGTATTGCTTTCAATTTTGTAAATTGTTGGTTAAAACCTTCAACTACGCCATCGTTTTCAACACTTTCTGCCAAACGGTTTAGGTAGTTTGCATCAGCTTCAATATTGGTAATGTTGTACTGCATATCGTCGATAGTTTGCTGAATACGATCTCGCTCTACAGCTCTTGCTAATTCTTGAATGAAACCAAGTATTGACGTTAACTTATTATCAATGTTGTTGCCCATGCCAATAAGTGGCTCTAAATTTGGCTCGTTTCCTTCAAGATAACTTAGATCTGCCATTAGCGCGCTTGCTTCATCGGCGATGGCAAGTGTCGTCTCACTTGATATATTCAGTTGCTTTCTAATTGCAATTATGGTCTCTATGTCTTCAAACATTTTCTCACTTTGAGCAATAAACTCAGTGCTCAAATCAACTGTAGATAAGAGTGTTGCCTTATTTTCAGGCGCAACAAAATTGTTTAGTGAATTTAGTCCTGCAGTTAAGCTTAATGAGAGTGTTTCGTAGCTTGCTTTCTGTGCAGTAAGCTGAGCACCTTCAGTTTCAAAATACGCGCTGATGTTGATATTCGATAGTGACAAAATATCCATACGAACACCTGTCATCGCCTTTTGCATCGGCATCTTTTCTTTAATAACCGTCGACGCTGAATACTTTATATCTTGCAGACCAAAGTACGACATAAAACTGGTTAACAATAATAAAATCGCGAGGCCACTGAAGCCGAGGATCATTTTTCGAACAACGGACAGTTGTTGCATCAATTCAGTCATTTTACTCTCTTTATTCTTTGGCAACTCAATGGAAAGCGTATTTACTGTTTTATGGATAAATTCATTTTGAACATTACATTTTGGAATGTGTTCAATTGCGCTGGTTAAAGGCTACTTTTGAAATCCATTTCTGCTTATCTTATATAATATTACGGCAGACACTGTTAAATCTTTACAACTTACCTATAATGTACCTCAAGTTTCGAAAACGAAGTTTCTCATGGACCAAAATAAAGAATTAAAAAAAGCAGGACTGAAAGTTACATTACCTCGTTTGAAAATCTTGGAAATTCTTCAAGAACCGCAAAATCAGCATATCAGCGCGGAAGATGTATATAAAATCCTGATTGAGCAAAATGAAGAAATTGGTTTGGCGACCGTTTATCGGGTTTTAAATCAATTTGACGATGCGGGTATTCTAAACCGACATCACTTTGAAGGCGGTAAATCTGTTTTCGAAATAAGTCATAAAGAGCATCATGATCATTTAGTGTGTTTAAGTTGCGGCAAAGTGTTTGAGTTTGAAGACGATGTGATTGAAAAACGACAGGATGAAATTGCAGCGAGAAACAACATGAAGCTGACAAATCACAGTTTGTATCTTTACGGAGAATGCACCAAAGTAAATTGCGAAAACGCAGAGCAATAAAGCTCAAACGCTTGACCGCAACGCTTTACTGAAACAATCGCTTAGAAAAGCAAAACTCGTTAAACGTTTACTATGCACTGACTTTCTACTGATATATATTTTAGTGCAAATCCTTTCTAGGTGAAAACTTTTTCAACAAAGCATTCCCTAGAAAGGTGTAGGGCGAAAGTTTGAGCAGTGCTCTAGCAATTAAATTTGTGCTTGTTGTAAGCATTTTGAGCCGCCATCCATACAGGCCCTTCCCGTCCATCCCCTACTAAGTTTCCATCGATTGATAGCACCGGCCCAATTTCCTTACTAGAACTCGTTATCCAAACCTCGTCAGCGTCCAATAGCTCATCCAAGGTAATAACGGTTTCCTGCATTTCAAAGTCTGTATATTGCCGAATAGCATCAATCGCAATCCGCCTCGTGATCCCAGGGAGCAAATGATTGTCTAATGGCGGAGTGTATATCACCTCGTTCTTTACAATAAACACGTTACAGGTTGCCGCTTCAGTTATTTCTTTATCTTCGTTATACAAAATAATTTCATCAACCCCGGCGTCCTGGCTCTGCTGAAAGTGCATCACATTGCCAAGCAAAGACGTGGATTTAATGTGACAACGCTGCCAACGTAAATCTTGGCCAGTTGTCACATGAAAGCCTTTGATTTTTTCGCTAGACACCTCTTGACTAGGCGGTGTATCGAATGCGTAAGCGAACACAGTAGGCGCGATATTTTTCGGATAAGCATGGAATCGTTTCACATCAGTACCCCGGCTCACGTGCACATATACGCCTTGAGAAACGGATGTCTGCTGTGAAATAAGCCGGTGAATGATATCAGCCCAAAGTTCGGCATCAATAGCATAATTGATCCCAACGTTTTGCAGGCCACTTTTCATCCTTTCAAGATGTAAGTTCAGGCCGACAGGTTTTCCACAATATGTAGGAATGACTTCATAAATTCCGTCGCCAAACAAAAAGCCCCTATCCATCGGTGAGATTCTAGCTTCGTTGGCATCCACAAACTCGCCATTTAAATACACTTTGTTCATTGTTTCATTCCTATTTTTGTTGTGTCTGCGCTGCTGTAAGGGCCTCAGCATTTAGTCATCGACACTTGTTCGTGGTTCATTTTGACGAAATCTAATCATTTTCATTTGGCGAAGCAACCATTCTTTTCTTGCCGTCAGTAAATCACATTCTTCAAATTGGATGGTGCTGCCAGGACGACACTGACCTAATTCTGGTAAGTCACTGGCGATAATGCTCCCAATTTTAGGATAGCCGCCAATTGTCTGTCTTTCCGCCAACATAATGATAGGTAAGCCATTCGGTGTAATTTGCACTGCACCGTTGGCAATGCCCTCAGAATAAAGACTAACTGAAACCTGTCCAATAGATTCCCCTGTTAACCTTATTCCCATATTGCTCGCCTCGTTGCTAACAGAAAAGCGTTGATTGAAAAAAAGAGCCTTCATTCTATGGTCAAACAATGCATGCTGATAGCCTAGCACTAGTCGCACAGAATAGTTTTTTGCCAAGCTGGTTGTAGGAAGCAATTCTGCCTTGAAGGCTGAACGAGCTTCAGACTGATTAATTTGTTTTTCTTGAGCCAATTCAGTTCTATCAGTAACGCTTGATGTTGATGCATTAGCTGCAATCAAAGCATCGTTTTCATAACTTAGCACATCACTAATTTGCAGCCCTTTGCCATCAAAATTCACTCCACCCGTTTTCTCTCGCGTCACGGCACAACAAGAGTTCAAAAACATTGTTGTTTTAAAACGCTGGCGACAGGCTATATAGTTCCTCGCGCCAAGGGTCGGCTCCATAATTTGTAGAGTTTCACCTTTTTTCCAAACCAACTGTTTATTTAATGGCTGACAAATATCACCGATCTTAATAATCGATTGCGCGCCGGTAACTGCAATTTCAAGATCTTGTGTTGCGACGGCCTTCAAGCCGCCAAGCAAAACTTCAATCGTTGGGTTATTCTCAGCAACCTTCAAAATACTGTTCGCAAGCAAATGGCTGTTTCGATCAAGCGCCCCAGACTGAGTAAAGCCTTTGTGTTGATGACCTACTCTACCTAAGTCAGTAAATCGTGCACTAAGTCCCGTAGCCAGTATTTTCATGAGCTAGCCCAGTTTTGATACTCACTCTCAGTGATAGGATAAAACTCTACATAGTCACCCGTCTTCAGTAATGCTTCGATATCTGCCTTGTCCGAAGCAACTTTATCTGTCACCTCAATTAAAAGGTCAAGAGGCGTATAACCAATGATATGCCATCCACCCGGCGATTCATCTGGATATATCGCGGTTTGGCGATCGGCAATAGCAACAGCACCTTTGGGTACCTTTAGGCGCGGCTTGCTCAATCTCGGTTGAGATAGCGTTTCGGGTAACTCGCCTAGATAAGCGAAACCAGGCATGAAGCCAGTTGCATAAACTCGATATGTATTTTCACAGTGCGAACTAACAACAAGTTCTTCGCTCATGTTTTTTTCTTGAGCGATTTTGGACAAGTCTGTTTCCGCGGCAGAAAGCTCATAACAAACAGGTATTCTGTAGATACGTTTGCCGGTCGATAATGCTACTTTACCATTATGCTTTTCGTCACTGCTTTGTTCTGCGTCAACTCGTTTGGATGCGCTCAGCTTGTCTGCCACGAAGTCAATGATTTGAGGACTTAAATCACTAAGTAATTGTCGCAAAAATGCATTTACGCCGAGATGGTCATTATCGTAAAGCGAAAACTCGATCAGTAAGGATGTGTAAGAAGGAATATATTCGCGAAGCCAATCAGGCTTGTTCGCTATTAAGGTGCGCGTCAGTATTTCAATGATCGTATTTGCAGTTTCTAAGCCTATTGTTGTGTCGTCCACGTACACTATGACACTGCAGTCCGAGGCCGTTCTAATTTCGATCATATCGTGATTTTTTTCAATCATCATAGTGCTGTCGTCAGCCATGTTGGTTGTGCTTTATGCCAGTAACTCTCTTATTTTCTTAACGGTATGCATTGCCTCTGGCGTATCCCCATGAACGCATATGGTATCAGCATGAATTGACAAAATAGCCCCACTCTCGGTGACAACCTCATTTCTTAGAATAAGACGCTTTGCTTGCTCAACTGCGTCATCGGCATTCAACACTGCTCGTGGATGACTACGAGGCGTTAACAGCCCCGAATCTAAATACAGACGATCAGAAAAAGCCTCAAATATTAAGGTAATATCTCGCTCTCTAGCTTCAATTCGCAGGGTCTCATTTTCAGTACTGGCCTGAACAACGAGAGGCAAGTTGCGGTAAAAACCAGAAATAGCTGAAAACACAGCGGTTCTTACCGCTTTATCTGCCATCATGTCGTTATAGAGTGCGCCGTGAGGTTTCACATAGCTCACTTCTCTACCTTGGCATTTTGCAAGTCCATCCAAGGTCGCCATTTGAGCTTGAATAATGAGCATCAATTCGTTAGGCGGAACGCGCATACTTCTGCGCCCAAAACCCTGTATATCTGGATAAGAAGGATGAGCCCCAATGAGAACATTATGCTCTGCTGCGAGCTCAATGGTTTTTTGCATTACCGCAGGATCACCTGCGTGTCCGCCGCAGGCAACATTTGCCATATCGATATAAGGCATTATGTCGCTGTCAGCATCAAACTGCCAATGCCCGTAACTTTCACCTAAATCCGCATTTAATTTCATAGTTCCCAAATTAAGCATGATGTCGAAAAATCCAATCCTGTTATACTAAAGCTATAACGTTAAAAAATCATGTAAAAGAGAGTCTTAAATGCCAATAATTGGTCAAGTGAATGATTTAATCGTCACCGACGAACTCCCCTTTGGTTACTCATTGTCCACTGCGGGGTCGCAGAATGATCCTGATGAGTCAGTATTCTTGCCTGTAAGCGATGCAAAAGGTCAGTTCAGTGAAGGACAAACCCTACAAGCCTTCGTATACTATTCGCAAGATGGCAGCATGCATGCCACACAAAAAGAAATGCCAATCAGAGTGAATGACTTTGCGTTATTGACCTGTACTGGTGCAACTGATTTCGGTGCCTTTTTTGATTGGGGATTAGAGCGCGATTTATTAGTTCCAAAATCGATGCAACACAAGCCAATGGATATTGGCTTAAGCTATGTGGTTTATCTTTTAGATGATCCTGGTAATAGAAAAATGATCGGTAGCACAAAGCTCTATCGATTTTTAGAAGAGACCACGGATGATTTAAGCGTTGGTGACACAGTGTCAGTGATTGTATTTGACGAAACGTCTCTCGGTTTTAAGTGCGTAATCAATAAGCATTATCAAGGGCTACTATTTAAGAGTGATTTATTCAAAAGACTCTCTGTTGGCGACAAACTTACCGCTTTTATCAAGCACATTAGGGAAGATGGTAAAATTGACTTGTCCCTACAAAAAGAAGGCAAGGAAGCGAGAACAGACTTAGCTAGCGAAATAATGGACGACCTAGTAGCGCATGGCGGCATGTCGACGTTGACAGATAAGAGCTCAGCAGAGGAAATATTTGCGCGCTTTCATGTTAGCAAAGGCGCTTATAAACGCGCTATAGGTACGCTGTATAAAAATAAAAAGATAATGTTGAGCAAAACACATATCAGCATCGTCGAAGGTAAATAGATTAATTAATATCTTGGATAAAAGAAAGTTTAGGTAGGAAAAATGAAAGCAACAGTCGTGTGGGAACCATCTGAAGATGGCTTGGGTTTTGAAGGTGAAATGGACAATGGCAGAAAGCTGAAGTTAGACGGCAATGGTGAAAACCTGTCGCCAATGGAAGCTGTGCTAATTTCAGTGGGTGCGTGTTCCTCTGTTGACGTCGTTGAAATTATGCGCAAGTCCCGTCAAGATATGCATGGCTGCTACTGTGAGTTAGAAGCTGAACGAGCTGAATCTGCGCCGCGCAAGTTTACTAAGATACATGCGCATTTCGTTGTTCAAGGGAACAACATAAACGAAAAACATCTCGCGCGAGCCGTGCAGTTAAGCACTGAAAAGTACTGCTCCGTCATGCTTATGTTAACCGGCAATGTTGAGGTAACAACCAGTTTTGAGGTTCAAGAGAAATAGTCGTTGCAACTGCATGGCTTTTTCTTATGACACGAATGACATAAGCTCTATATTTATTGCGAAAACTGGGTAGTTAATATGAATTTTATGACAAAATCTATTTTAACTGCATGCATTCTGTGTGTGACGTTTGTTGCAGGCTACTTACTTGGAAGCAAATCACAGCCAATAAGTTCCGTGTTAAACTCGACTGCAACAACAAGCAAGCAGCCCACCACAGACAGCCCGCTTGATACTATGACGAGTGTTGCTAACACAAAGGAAAGGAGTCCTGAGCAGCAACGCGCAGCGTCGGATATTGCAGGCAATTCAGAAGGTAGTTTCGAAAGTAGAGAACCTTTAATTGTCGACAATGGCGATATCATCGCCTTGTTCAACGATTTTCTCACTTATTCTACTTCAAACTCGGATTACAAAGAATACGGTAAAAAAATAGATAACATTCGTAAGATTTTATTGTCATCTAGTGCCGACCTTGCCCTGCTTTTGGATTATTTTGAACAGGTTCCAATTGATTCCGAAGCAAGTTATATGCTGGTGTCAATCGTAATGGGCTTGCCTAAAGATTTGAGCAAACCTGCGATGCAGCGGGTCATGGAAAACACGCTCCTTAAAGAAGGCCCTGAAAACGCCACCAACTTTTTAGAGTTAGTAGCAAGGACCGGGGTAAAATCGCCATCTATTACTTCCTCTCTAAAAGATATCGCGATTTTTGGTGAGAAAGACGAAGAAACGCTAAGAGCATTGGATATGCTGATGCCATATGAGTTGAGCAACGTAGAAAATCAACAAGTTCGCGACCGTCTACTATCTGCTATTAATAATAATACAAACCCCGATAATCCCTATTATTTTAGCCAACTCTTGCGTTTCAGCAATACCGCGCAGCGAGAGCAGTTAGCGCTCGATGCTTTTCACAACGCATCAAACCTCGAAATGCAGTCGATTATTATGGACTCAATTCAGGCTGGCACATTGGATAGGTCTGCGGCGTTGCGGGAAATATTGTTTGGCGTTGCTAAGCAAGACCAAAATGAATTGCAGCACCAAGCGATATATACCTTGTTATATCGCTTTGATTTATCTCAAGATGAATATAACGATATTACTCGAGGCAAAAATCTAAACATCGAAAATCTTAATTTTTAAACTGACTCGAGTATGAATCAAAATAGTTATTCTTCAGCTAATGTATCCTCTTCATCGTAAGTATCGACATCAAACTCTTCTTCATCATTTCCATCTGCACTCTTATCTGCGCTCTTATCTGCGCTCTTATCTGAACTGCCATCAACCAAACTAATATCTATCGATTTCGTGGGTGAAACCCCTAACTTTTTAAACTGTTCTGCTTGCCTAACTAAGTTACCGCGACCGGTGGATAATTTGCCCATTGCGGCCTCGTAGGCTTTTGCAGTGGCATCAACATTACGACCAATTTTTTCCATATCGGTAATAAAGCCGTGAAATTTGTCATACATCTTTCGAGCTTGCTCAGCTATTTTATTTGCATTTTGGTTCTGATATTCATACTGCCAAATATTATTGATTGTGCGCAATGCAACCAATAAATTCGTAGGGCTAACTAGCATGATCTGGTTATCGAGCGCTCTTTTTATCAAATCAGGCGCGTGTTCAATAGCAGATATAAACGCTGATTCTATTGGAATGAACATAAGAACATAATCAAGTGTTCTTACCCCCGTGAGGTCTTGATAATCTTTTTTACTCAACCCTTTTATGTGCCCACTTATCGAATTCACATGCTCTTTAATGGCACGCTGGCGATCATCGTCATTTTTCGCGTTAACGTATCTCTCATGTGCAATCAATGACACTTTCGAATCAATAACAATATCTTTATCGTTAGGCAAATGGACCACAACATCCGGCTGATAGCGCTTACCGTGATCATTTTTTAAGGATTTCTGAGTTTCGTATTCATGGCCGTTGCGCAATCCTGATTCGGATAAAATTCGTTCTAAAACCAGTTCCCCCCAATTCCCCTGCTGTTTATTGTCACCTTTTAACGCGTTAGTTAGTGCTGCAGCCTCTTCGGTGATTTGTTTATTCAGTTCTTGTAAACTCAAAATTTCAGTTTTCAGGGAGGCTCGCTCTTGGCCTTCTTTAACATATTGCTCTGAAACTTGGCGCTTAAATGATTCTATTTGCTCTTTAAGTGGCGCAATTAGCTGCGTTATTCCGGATTCACTCGTTCTTGTGAACTTTTCTGATTTTTGTTCGAATATTTTATTAGCCAAATTCTCAAATTGGGTAGAAAGCTGTCTTTCCGCGTTCTCCAATAAATTTAATTTCTCAGCAAAACTCTTTCTTTCCTGCTCAAAGCCTGCCTGCTGAGACTGGTAACTTGCCTGCAAATTTGCGTATTTATGATTTATTTCGTCTAACTTCTTCGAAAAAACCTCATTTTCACTCTGCTTGCGCAGCAGCTCATCTGCTTTTTGACTCAACATACCAATTTCACGCTGATTTTCGGCGATTATGCCTCTATCTGTGTCTAACTGCTGCTTATATACAAATTCATTTTTTTGCAATGTATCTTGAAGTTCGTCAATTTTAACGTCATATTGGCTAAAAGATTGGTCATTTAACGCGAGTTGTTGCTTCAAACCTTGGATCTGCGTTTCATAAATAGATTTCTGCTTGTTTATATCACCAATATACGTTTCAGATTGCAGCACTAGTTCAGACTGATGCTGGGCCGTTATGGAATCAACTTCACGCCTTGAATATGACCGCATAAGTACGTAAATCAGCAACATAGTAAAACAAGCTGCAGCACCTGCAGCGATAGCAACTTCTGTGTTCATAAACGCTTGTAACATCGGGGGCATTATGTACTTTGTCCTTGTAGAATTTCAACCTGTATATTGTGTCAAAGCCAGCGTATACAGCTACCACTGCAAATGAGTGTCAATACTATCAAAAGCCTTGCACATTAACTAAATGATAACAAAGAATAAATTCATTGTGTCACATGCAATAAGGCCCCGTTAATTTCGGGGCCTTACTTTAGCGAGCATATTTATGCTCTTGTATCTAGCTGGTCAATAAGAATAGAGCCTATTTAACTCTCAAAGCAGCATCTAAGTCAGCAATTTTTGCTTTCCAAATCGCCGGCCCGGTTTCGTGAGCATTAGCTCCAGAACTATCGACTGCCACAGTGACGGGCATGTCGACAACATCAAATTCATAAATGGCTTCCATTCCCAAATCTTCAAATGCCACAACGCGTGACTTTTTAATTGCTTTAGAAACCAAATACGCTGCGCCGCCAACTGCCATCAGGTATACCGCTTTGTGTTTCGCGATACTTTTGACTGTCGCTGGACCACGTTCTGCTTTTCCAATCATGCCTATTAGGCCAGTCTGCTCTAACATCATGTCAGTAAATTTATCCATACGTGTTGCCGTAGTCGGCCCCGCTGGACCAACAACTTCACTACCGACTGCATCTACAGGACCTACGTAATAAATAAAGCGGTTGGTTAAATCAACGCCCTCAGGTAAACCTTCACCATTATCAAGCATTGTTTGAATTCGTTTGTGAGCAGCATCACGACCGGTAAGCATCTTACCGCTCAACAATACGGTTTCGCCAACTTTCCAATCTTGAATGTCAGCTTTTGTAATGTCGTTAAGATTGACTCTACGGGTGTCTTTACTCACTTCCCAAGTCACTTCTGGCCAATCTTCTAACTTGGGCGCCTGCAGCTCTGAGGGGCCTGTTCCGTCGAGATAAAAATGTGCATGGCGAGTTGCTGCACAATTCGGGATCATCGCAACAGGCTTTGACGCTGCATGGGTTGGCACCGACATGACTTTGACGTCAACGACGGTTGTTAATCCGCCTAAACCTTGTGCACCTATACCCAAGTCGTTCACTTTTTTGAATATATCTAAACGTAGCTTCTCTTCGGTAGTTACCGCGCCGCGCTCCATTAACTCCTGAATATCAACAGGATCCATCAAACTTTCTTTGGCTAAAACAGCTGCTTTTTCTGCCGTGCCGCCGATACCTATACCTAACATGCCCGGCGGGCACCAACCTGCACCCATGGTAGGCAGCGTTTTTACAACCCAGTCAGCAATATCATCACTTGGATTTAGCATAACCATTTTTGATTTATTCTCTGAACCGCCGCCCTTGGCCGCTATCATCACTTCTATTTTATTGCCTTTAACAGTGTCAATGTGTACAACTGCGGGCGTATTATCTTTTGTGTTAATGCGTTTACCGGCAGGGTCTGAAACAATTGAGGCTCTCAATGGATTATCAGGATTTAAATAGGCACGACGAGTGCCCTCATCTACCATCTCCTGAACGGTCATGTCTGTCTTATCCCAGCTAATATCCATACCGAGCTTGACAAAACAAGTCACAATCCCAGTGTCTTGGCATAAAGGGCGTTTGCCCTCAGCAGACATTCTTGAGTTGATGAGTATTTGCGCCATAGCGTCTTTCGCCGCCTGACTCTCCTCGCGATTGTAGGCTGCTTCAACTGCCTTGACGTAATCTAACGGGTGATAATATGAAATAAATTGTAACGCATCTTCAATACTGTCTATAAAGTCTTGTTGACGAATGACGGTCATGATGTCCCCTGTTTTTTCAAAGATTGATATGGTTTTGATAATTTGCCGAGTATACTACCTAACTAACTTTTATTACGCCAAAAAAACCTGATTATTTACGAGGTTAATATTGTCACTACCAATTTTTATTGAAGAGTGTGTAGAACTCGAAGGCATTTCTGCAGTTCAAGTATTCTCCAATTTCCAGCATTTGCCTTGGGCTATGTTGCTAGATACCTGTAATAATCATTTAAGCGATGGCCGTTACGACATTATCGTGCATTCTCCGGTTGCAAAGCTAGTCGTCAAGCATAAGCAATTGGTAGTAACGGCTCTTGAGGACTGGTCTACGCTAATTGAAACAGAGCAAAGCGCAAATAACGGCTGCCCATTTGAACGTTTAGAGGAAGTTCATCATCGCTTCAAATCAATGGTGAATGTTACAGATACCAGCCCTCTGCCTTTTATATGTGGCGCTTTGGGATACTTCAATTACGATTTAAACATACAGTTAGATGGTATCCAAGACACCAATCCCAATGAATATTCATCTCCCGATTTGGCCGTTGGCATTTACGATCAAAGCCTTATTTTTGACAATAAAACAAACAAGGTTTTTTGTTGTTATATTGATAAAGAGCGCGCCGAACTGCTAAAGAATCTCAAAACTGATAACGCTAAAACGGAGACCACAGATTATTTCCGACAGATGAGCCCTTGGCAAGCCAATCAAACCGAATCGCAGTACCAGAAAAAACTGCAGCGAATTGATGATTACTTACACTCAGGTGACTGCTACCAAATCAACTTTGCACAGCGCTTTGATGCCAGCTATCAAGGTTCTGAATGGCAAGCTTATCGCCTGCTTCGAGACGTTAACAAGGCGCCTTTTTCATCGTTTATTCGTTTAGAAGAAAGCTGTATTTTAAGTGTCTCCCCCGAACGCTTCCTGCAAGTAAAATCGGGAGTCGTAGAAACCAAACCAATTAAAGGAACACGAAAGCGTGCTATTAACGATGAAGATGATAAAAAACTCAGTGACGAATTACTGAATTCGGAAAAAGATAGAGCAGAGAATCTCATGATTGTTGATTTGCTGAGAAATGACTTAAGTAAACACTGTGAGCCGCATTCTGTCGTTGTTCCCGCACTATTCAAATTAGAAAGTTATCCAGCGGTTCATCATATGGTTAGTACGGTTTTGGGTAAATTGAAGCCCACGTCGTCCCCCATTCAGTTGCTCAAAGGCGCTTTTCCTGGGGGCTCTATCACGGGTGCGCCAAAGCATCGTGCAATGCAAATCATTCAAGAGCTTGAACCGAATAAACGCAGTATCTACTGCGGTAGCATAGGATACATTGGTGTACGCGACGATATGGATACCAGTATTTGTATTCGTACTGTATTAGCAGAAAATAATCGTTTATATTGTTGGGCAGGAGGCGGTATCGTATTAGACTCAGACATTGCCAGCGAATATCAAGAAAGCTTGGATAAAGTAGCAAAGATACTGCCTATACTTGAAGAAACAATGCAGATAAAAGGCTCTTTTGCTGAGGGCTCTTTTGCTAAAGGCTCTCTTGTAGAAAACCCGTCGGCTAGTGTGCTAAAAGAAAAGCATCAACGAGAAGTCGCTACACCAACTAAATGAACAGAAAACAATGAATGAAAAACATTTTTTATCTAAGTTTCATCTTCCTTGGTCCGCAGGTCCATCGCACGACTTCCCATTTCCAGTAAAAACGAGGCCTGCTGCGGTGCTTATTTGCTTGCAGCCTCCATTTGATGATCTTCACGTATTGTTCACTCAGCGGGCAAGTCATTTAAACCACCACGCAGGTCAGATAAGCTTCCCTGGCGGCAAATACGAAAGTTCAGACGCATCGTTAGTACATACCGCACTGCGAGAAGCGGAAGAAGAAATTGGTTTGCATTCAGACAAAGTTCGTATTCTTGGTACCCTGCCAGAATATAAAACAATTAGCGGCTTTGCCGTTTTACCTGTTATTGGTATTTTAGATGAATCAGTTGACCTTGATATCGACTTAACAATTGATAAGAACGAAGTAAGTCGTATTTTTCAAGTTCCTTTGTCCCACTTAATGAACCAACAAAATTACTTTGTTCATCATGTGGAGCGTCGTCAGCAGAGTTTTCCAGTGTATTTTATCCAGTATCAAAATGATGTTATTTGGGGGGCAACAGCAGGTATGACCGCCCTACTTTGCAAGCATCTCGATTTTTACTCGTAAGTGCACTCTGGCGCAGCATGATGCCGGTAGCTCGTACTTTTTAGTTTGTACTCTTTCCCATATGCCCCTAAAAGACAAATGCGAAGAAAAGCATAACATCGCATTAACAATTCTAATCTAAGTGATTAGCAAATCTCATTTGTTTATTGTCAAAACTATGCAAGACTTAACTTGGGTAAAATTAATAGTTAAGCGATGTAAAATGATCAGTGTTTTTGACATGTTTAAAGTGGGTATAGGTCCGTCGAGCTCTCATACTGTTGGGCCAATGAGAGCGGCCGCAACATTTTGTGATGAATTGAAGAAAGCTGACATGTTTCAGCAAATAACGGCTGTTAAGACCGAATTGTATGGTTCATTGGGCCAGACAGGCAAAGGTCATGGTACCGGCAAAGCTGTAATATTAGGCTTACTCGGCTATTTACCGGAAAACGTTCCAGTAAGAAAAGTCGACAGCATGCTTTTTCAAGTTGAAACAGAACAAGCTCTAATGCTTAACCAAGAACATCAAATTCTATTCCCAAAAGACGGCGCTATTGTTTTTCATCGGAGAAAAACACTACCCCTGCATTCTAACGGCATGACATTTTTTGCATATTCTGGAACTCAATGCGTATTTCAGCAAACCTACTATTCTATCGGTGGTGGTTTTATTGTTGAAGAGTCTGAGTTTCAAGCACAAAAAGACGAAAAATTTGCTGAGCAACAGGTCGACGCTCCTTTTCCTTTTTCTACAGCCACTGAATTAATGCAAATCTGTCATGAAAATGGTTTTTCTATCAGCACCTTAATGCTTCGAAATGAAATTTCAATATTATCTGAAGAAGTACTCAGAGAACGCTTGGTTTATATTTGGGAAGTAATGAAAGAGTGCGTTCAAAATGGTATTAATACGGAAGGAATTTTGCCAGGCGGGTTAAAAGTGCATCGTCGTGCGTATGGTCTATACCGAAAACTTAAGAATGAAAGCAATAACGATCCAATGCAGGCCATGGACTGGGTAAATCTGTTTGCGCTTGCGGTTAATGAAGAAAATGCCGCAGGCGGCCGAGTCGTGACCGCACCAACAAACGGCGCAGCTGGAATTATTCCAGCGGTCTTATGTTACTTTGATAAATTTGTAAGACCTGTTGATGATGATACCGCTTGTCGTTATCTATTAACGGCTGCAGCCATTGGTATTCTGTATAAGAAAAACGCGTCAATTTCTGGGGCAGAAGTGGGTTGTCAGGGCGAAGTTGGTGTTGCTTGCTCAATGGCTGCTGGTGCATTAACCGAAATACTGGGTGGTTCAGTCATCGCTGTCGAGAATGCCGCTGAAATTGGAATGGAGCATAATTTAGGCTTAACCTGCGATCCTGTCGGTGGCTTAGTTCAGGTGCCCTGCATTGAAAGAAACGCAATGGGTGCGATTAAAGCCATAAATGCGTCGCGTCTTGCTTTTCGAGGAACTGGCAATCACAAAGTATCATTAGATAAAGTCATCAAGACGATGTGGGAAACGGGCAACGATATGAAAACCAAATATAAAGAAACCGCTCGAGGTGGTTTGGCGGTAAACATTATCGAGTGCTAGTTGCTCGATAATATTTACGCCACAATTGAATTAACGCAAACGAGCGCGGCAACACAGGCCGCGTTTATTTTACAGGCAAGGTAAGTCCTTTAAACATCTTCTCAACTTCATCGTTATTCTTTTGCATCATTGCTCTTTCAACTACGTCTTTAGTCAAATGTGGTGCAAAGCGCTCGATGAAATCGTACATGTAGTTTCGAAGAAACGAGCCTTTTCTAAACCCAATTTTTGTCGTGCTGTAATCAAATAAATGACTAGCGTCAATTTTAACTAAATCAGAATCCAAATCATCACTCACCGCCATTGATGCAATCACACCAATACCAACACCCAATCTCACATAAGTTTTTATGACGTCGGCGTCTGTCGCTGTAAAGACTATTTTTGGTTCTAAACCTGCAATATTAAAGGCTTGGTCAAGCTCCGAACGCCCTGTGAAGCCAAAAACGTAAGTCACTAAAGGGTATTTAGCAATGTCATGAATAGTTATCGATGTTTTCTTTGCGAGTGGATGCTCTTTATTAACAATAACAGAGCGATTCCAGTGATAACATGGCAACATTACTAAATCATTGTAAAGATGCAAAGACTCCGTTGCTATAGCAAAATCAGCCTCACCTTTCGCTGCCAAATCACTTATTTGTGAAGGTGTACCTTGGTGCATATGCAAAGAAACTCTAGGATACTTTGACATAAAACCTTTTATAACGTCAGGTAGAGCATAGCGCGCCTGCGTGTGTGTCGTTGCAATATTTAATTTACCTTGGTCTGGCAAGGTGTGTTCACGAGCGACAGCTTTAATGCTCTCTACTTTTGCTAAAATTTCACGAGAAATGTTAATAACATCCTTACCTGCCTCAGTCACGTGCGTGAGATGCTTACCACTCCTACCGAAAATTTGGATACCAAGCTCGTCTTCTAACATCCGTACTTGTTTACTAATGCCAGGTTGTGAGGTAAAAAGCGTTTCAGCCGTTGCTGATACATTCAGGTTATTGTTGAGGACTTCGACGATATATCTTAATTGTTGTAATTTCATTAAATAACCTAGAGGTTGATATTGCTGTTTCAGTATCTTTGTTTTATTCACTTTACAGCCAAATGATAGACAATTTAAAACTAATTTGCATAAGAATTTCGTAAATTAGTCTTTCTACTCAAGCTTTACGTGCCCCGGTCCGTGGTTTTGATACCCCTGTATTCTTTTTAAAATGCCGCTATAAAGCATAAATGGTATAGAATCCTCCCTACTGGTCGATAACCCAGTCAGGACTGAAATAAGGTGAGCTATGCCAGATAATCAACCAAACAACTGTAACTCCCAAAGTGAGGATCTAAGCATTGATTTTGCCTCAGTGATGGCCGTTGCTGTGCATGATATGAAAAATTCCTTAAGTTTGTTGATGCAAACAATAGAAGATTTGTCTAAGTCTTTGCCTCCAACTCAAGATGAGAGTAGACAACAAATCGTCGACTTGCACTACGAAGCAAACCGGATGAATACCACCCTAGTCCAAATACTTTCACTTTACAGAGCGGAACTCGATTCCCTGCCCTTAAATATTGATGAGTGCTTTATGGAGGACTTGGCATATGAATTAATTGAGTCAAATAAAACCTACACAAAGCAAAAAAATATTACCTGTATCGTGGATGTTGACAGTGAATTATCTTGGTTTACTGACAAGGATTTGTTATTTTTATTGATGAACGACGTATTAGTTAACGCAATACGTTATGGTGCGAGTGAAATAAAAATTTCAACGCTCGTAGAAGATGGCTACCTTTGTATTTCAGTTGAAGATAATGGCTCAGGCTATCCACAAAGAATGCTAGACATGTCAGACGCGGCGATGGAATCGTTGTGTGTGAGCGAAGGACGAACAGGCTTAGGCTTATTCTTCGCCAGAATGATTGCGCAGACACATAAAAACAAGAATCGACAGGGAAGTATCAAACTGAGTAACAATAGCGTTACAGGCGGTAGTATATTTAAGGTACTATTGCCCTAAAGGATTAGTAACCGACTTCTCAACGGAAACCTATAATGTACACAATTGTTATACTTTTGATCGCCATTGTTATCGTCGCTGGTATTTCGGCGAGTGCGGTGCAGCAGCACAAAGAACGCAAGGAGACCGAAAAGCGAGAAGAAGTGAGTCGTCAAAGAGCAATTATTGACGAAACCGAAAATGCACTCACCGCAGCTGAACAAATGCCCGTTTCGCAGCAACTTATTTCTATCATTTTACGTAGGATTCAAAATTCGCTTAAACAAAGCTTACAGCAAAGTCCAAACCCAGATTTAAAACAGCGTCTGAGTGACACTTCGGTGCGTTTAAAAAACGTTGATTTAGCGGAGCCAGCACCAGATCACAGCACCTTTAAGCTTCCTGCCAATGACAAAGTGATCATTAAATACATTCAGGCAGTTAAAAAGTTGCGGGTAATATTGCGCTCTGAGCACGGTAAAGGAAATATCACACCTAAAGTATTCGCAGCGGAAGACAAAAGTCTGGAGCGTCTTCAATTACGCGTCAATATAGAAACTCTGCACAAGCGAGCCGCCGACGCAAAAAGTGGTAATATGCAAGGCAGCGCAAGGCAGTACATTGAAAAAGCAGTTGTGGCTTTAAAAGCACACAAACCACAGGACGAATATACAACGACAAGGATCTCTGAATTCGAGGGTATGTTAAACGATTTACAAACCGCCATGAAGGACAGCAATCTAGCTGCGATTGCAAAAGAAAAAGAAAAAGAAAGTGAGGATATTGACCAGCTATTTGGCCCTAAGAAGAAATGGTAGCCTGCGGATTTTTTATACTTTCCATTGATTAAATATTCAAGCCTAAACTTTCAATAAAGGCCTGAGCGGCAAAGGATAAAGGGCGATCTGTTGGCGTTATCAGCCCAACCCGCTTTATGATATTTAGCCCCGATACTTTTTTACTGATGCAGCCCTTTGCTTCCATTTGTTTTTGCACCATAGACGGTACAATGGCAATTCCCATTCCTGAATATACCAAATTCCCAATAGTGCTAAATTGAGATGCTTCAACTGCTATGTTGATTTTACGATTGCCGTTTATCAGTTTTTCGTCAACCCATTTACGTGTCGTAGATCCCCTATTCATGCTGACAAAGGGATAGTCAATAACATCGTCAAGAGTAAGCGCTACGGCTGCATTAAGTGCATGGTCAGGGGGCATAATCATAACAAATTCATCATTAAACATCGGGTAAAAGTTTAATAGCTCATTCTCTTCCGGTTCGAATACAAAGCCCATTTCTGCTCGTTCACGCAACACACTCTCAATCACTAACTCCATCACTACATCGTGCACTCTGATACTGATATTTGGTTGCGCGTAACCAAAGGAGGCCAATAAAGACGGTAATCTACCTTCAGCAAACGAAGGCATTGATGCTATTGTTAACAAGCCCTTTTCAAGCTTAAAAAGCTGTTTCACATCGTAAAGTGCATTCTCCCAGTCGTCTAACAATCGCTTAGCAACGGGTAAAAACGAAGTACCTTCTGGCGTCAATTTAACGCTTCTTGTTGAGCGACTAAAAAGTGCCCCTCCTAGCTGCAGTTCCATCTTTTTAATTGCACTCGATAGTGCAGGTTGAGAAATATGCCGCTTTTCTGCAGCTTCGGCAAATGATTGGCATTTTGCTAATTCAATAAAGGCTTGAATATTTTTAATTGAGACCATAATCGCACTCTCATTCCGTGATATAAACTAAGGTAGCAAGTTTTATTTGGCTTTCGTATTAATAACTATTATTTATTAATAATGATAATAAATCAATTTTACAAATTTAACATCCTGGTAAATAATAACTAACGAATAAACAACAATAGAGAGTACTCATGGCTGGTTTTGATAAGGTAGTAACAAGCTACGCAGACGCAATGCATGGACTTGAAGACAATATGACGATCATTGCAGGCGGATTTGGCTTGTGCGGCATTCCTGAAGGCCTAATTGCTGAGGTTAAGCGAATGGGAACCAAAGGACTTACAGTGGTATCCAACAACTGTGGTGTTGACGGTTTCGGTCTTGGTGTTTTATTGGAAGACAAACAAATTAAGAAGATGGTGTCGTCATACGTTGGCGAAAACGCCCTATTTGAAAAACAATTACTTAACGGCGAACTTGAAGTGGAACTGACGCCTCAAGGCACGCTTGCAGAAAAAATGCGAGCTGGCGGCGCTGGTATTCCCGCATTCTATACAGCAACAGGCTTCGGCACACCAGTAGGCGAAGGCAAAGAAAGCCGTCAATTCAATGGCCGTGATTATATTCTTGAAGAAGCCATTACCGGTGACTTTGCAATCGTAAAAGCATGGAAAGCAGACCGCTACGGTAACTGCATGTACAGACACACTGCGATGAACTTTAATCCAATGGCAGCAACTGCGGGCAAAATAACAGTGGTTGAAGTTGAAGAGATTGTTGAGCCGGGTGAACTAGAGCCAAGCCAGATTCATACACCAGGCATCTATGTTGACCGCGTTATTCAGGGTTCATTCGAAAAACGTATCGAACGTTTAGTTACGTCAAAAGGAGCATAATCATGGCATTAACAAGAGATCAAATTGCAATGCGCGTCGCTCAAGAGTTTCAAGACGGCGATTACGTAAACTTAGGCATTGGTATCCCTACTCTAGCAGCCAATTATGTGCCTAAACATATACAGGTTATGCTGCAGTCCGAAAACGGCTTATTAGGAATGGGACCTTATCCAACTGAAGATCAGGTCGATGCTGACATGATTAACGCTGGTAAGGAAACTGTGACGGCTTCAACCGGTGCCTCTATTTTTAATTCAGCAGAGAGTTTTGCGATGATCCGTGGCGGTCACGTCGACTTTACGGTGTTAGGCGCGTTTGAAGTAGACGTGTCTGGTAGCATTGCGTCCTGGATGATTCCCGGCAAATTAATCAAAGGAATGGGCGGCGCAATGGATTTAGTTGCTGGCGCTAAGAACATTATCGTCACGATGACACACGCTGACAAACATGGAAACTCAAAACTCCTTCCGGCGTGCACACTGCCATTGACAGGCGTAAACTGCATAACAAGTATCATTACAGATTTGGCCGTACTGGAAGTTAAAGACAACGCATTTCATCTGCGGGAAAGAGCACCTGGCGTCACTATTGATGAAATCATTGAAAAGACATCTGGAAAACTCATCGTTGAAGGTGATATTCCTGAGATGAAACTTAGCTAAGCGATTACAGCCGCTTAATTATTATTGTTTTCAGCTAGAAACTAACCTCAACAGTAATATGTTGGGGTTTTTCTTTTATAACGAGTCTATTTCAAGGATAATGCGGAAGAATTATTTAAAGAGGCTCTATCTTGTTATTTTCTGAACTCCCTATCGACAGTCGCGTGCTGAAAGCATTATCAATTATGCAAATTGAAACGCTGACAGAAGTACAACACAAAAGTATTCCCCATGCACTTATAGGCAAAGACGTTGTTGCTGGCGCAAAAACAGGTTCAGGAAAAACACTCGCATTTTTAGTGCCTGCGGTAAATCGTTTACTTACTAGCAGAGCGCTTACAAAGGCCGATCCTAGAGCGATTATATTAGCGCCCACTCGTGAGCTTGCTAAACAAGTGTTCATGCAGGCTAAAAAGCTTACCGCCACTCAAAACATATCAGTTGCCTTAATCGTAGGCGGCGAAAACTATAATGATCAAGTCAAGATATTGCGTCAAAACCCCGATATTATTGTCGGCACGGCAGGCCGAATTGCAGACCACATTAATGGCAAAAGTTTCTTCCTGAACGGAATTGAACTACTGATTTTAGATGAAGCAGATCGCATGCTTGAACTTGGCTTTTCGGATCAACTTGACCTAATACATCGCTCTGCAAACCATCGCAAGCGCCAGACAATGATGTTTTCAGCAACAATCGACAGCGCCGCAGTGCACGCTATGACCGAAAAAATGTTGAATGCTCCAGAACAAATTGTTATCGACAACGTTGCCATACCGCACGCTGATATTGAGCAAAAGTTCTATTTGTCAGACGGTGTGGCACACAAAGACCAATTGCTCCTAAAATCACTGGTAATGGCAAATAGAACTCAAGCTATTGTGTTTACCGCAACACGTGAAGATACTGGGCGTATTGCAAAACAGCTTGAAGAACAAGGCTTTGCAGCAGTTAGCTTACACGGAGAATTAGCGCAAGGTCAGCGCTCTAGCGTTATTAACGCATTTTCTCGTGGTCTGCACACTGTTTTGGTTACCACCGACTTAGCTTCGCGTGGGCTTGATTTATTAAATGTTGCTTTAGTGATCAATTACGATTTACCAAAATTCGCTGATGAGTACATTCATCGCATAGGCCGTACTGGTAGAGCGGGTAATAAAGGCGTCGCTATCTCCTTTGTCAGCGGAAAAGACTGGCATAGCTTTAGCGCAATTAAGTCAAAAATGCCCCAAGACTATTCCTTTTCTGAATATGAAGAGTTACCGTCGAAGTTCAAAGGTCGACGTGCATTCGTAGAGAAAAAGACTGAAAGCAAAGCAAGCGTGAAAGCAAAACCAAAAGCCATTAAAAACCCAGTGAAAAAGCGCGTAAGAACCATGGATGCGGTAGATACTGGCTTTATTCCCGTAAAGCGAAAAGCCAGAGTGATTGTTGACGACATAGATAACAGCAAGGATTTAAACTTCGATATCGATACTAATGACAATACAGATACTGAAAACTAAGGTAAAAAGAATAGATAACTTACCTTTGTGCTTTTGCTCCACAGCAAGCTATTTAATCACTTAACGTAATAAATGCTCTCATTGATGTTCTGTCAGCACGCAATAGTGCTAGCTGTTAAGTAAGTTAAAGCTGGATAGGCCGATAGCCTAATTTTTTGAATTACAATTTTTCTGTCTGGTCATTTTCCATATCGATTAGTTTTAGTCTATGCTTTTACCTTTAAAGATTGTTAGTTTCGAACGACCATAACTGATTCACGGTATTGGCGCATAGGCTCACTACATTTGACAACTAAGGTAAGCGGTTTGTCGGTAAAGCTATTGATTTCAACCACACAAAGCAAAATGGATTTATATGCTCAGCAAAAATAAACTACCTATTACGTTTTGTAATACATCACTTTTTACTTTGAACCGTTTGGGGCTTTGTTGTGTCGTTTAACAAGGAGGGTAATTACACGTCAAATCAAGCATTTTACAATGCCAATATAGACCCGTCAGATGTTCAACATCGTGATTTCCAACTACGTAAATGGCAGGTTTTGGTGGGTACGTTTTTATTTATACTGATTATTGCCAACGGAATAATTTGGAGTCAGGCAAAAATATTCCAAAGTCAGGCAATCTTGCATTTCACATATCCATCGCAAACAGAGCAGGAATTTGGTGAGTTAGCACAAAGACAAATTACCTTGCATCAGCAAAGATTAAAAAGTAATCGTGTCCTAAACCTCGTTGCACAAGAGCTTGAGAAAAATCAGCAGCTAACTATTAGCAGCCAAGCTCTTTTTGATGCGCTGAGCGCTGAATCTAGTCTAGCTGGCCGGATCATTATTTTAAAAGCTAAAGGGAACGAACCACAACTTCTTAAGCCCATATTGGACGCGTGGGTAAAGGTTTATCTACAGTTAATTGAATCCGAAACGCAAATAAATAATAAAGATGAGTCACTCGTTGCTGATCAACAATTGCAGCTGTTAGAGTTAAAAATCATTGAGCAGGAAGAGAAGTTACAATCTTTTGCCAATAAAAATAACATCACATCACTGGAGAGAGACGAAAACAGAGCCCTTAGCCAGACCAAAAACTTAGCTTCTATCATTGATAAGTCTTTGGCCGAACAGGCAGAAGCACAAGCGTTACTGAATAGCTTGCTTCAGTCGATTAATGATGGGCAAGCGGTTATTAGGCCGGTAGACAAGACACAAATTGATGCAACAAGACAAAGTTTGCAAGAAATAACCACTAATTTGTCTGCGTTGTCCGAAAAGTATACTCAAACCTATTTGGAGCGCGATCCATCTATTGTTGCTCAACAGCAGCAAGCGCAAGAGCTTCAGCGTCGACTTGAGGCACAAATCCAAACCAGCCAAGCTGACTATTTGCTTGACGTAAAACGCCAACTAAATGCGGCTAAAGATAAAGTAAAGCAAATGACTGCTCAGCTCGATGAACAAAGCAAAATCGCACAAGATTTTAGTCAAAACCTCGAGCAATATAGAAGATTGGACGACGAATTAAAAGCCTTACAGACGCAAGCGCAAACACTTAAAAATCAACAAATAGCGCAAGAAGTATCAAAACCTTTCGAGGCTAAAATTACCTTGCTTGAGCCTGCTTTTATACCTGATTTTGCGATCGGACCAAACTACCTAATCAATAGTTTATTTAGTTTAATCGTGGCTGCTTTATTAGCCATTTTAGCATTACTCTTATTCAGCTTTATTTTCAAACAAAAAATCTCGTCCAGCGCTAGCAATTTTGTTGTGTTTCCAGCCCAAGCTAGAAACAATAATCACTCAAATTTGGGCTATGCTCAACAAGGGCAACTTACAGCATTGGATCCTCGATTATCATCCGAAGCAGTTAATTTACCACCTGCACCAGGATCTTTGCGCTTATTGAGTCACAAAGAGTGTCAGCAGCTTTTTTCCGCTGCTAACAACCAAGGCAAAGCACTCATAGGGTTGATTTTAAGTGGTGTAAATATCGATGAGTTATTATTATTAAAGCCAATCGATTTCGAAGACAACTATTCAACATTACAGATAAATAATCAATTTGCTCGTCGCATTGTGATTCAAAAAGAATTGGCAATGGCGCTGCAAGCAATTTGCCACCATTTAACGAGTGAACAAACGATTTGGTCAGGTCTCGAAAATCATGACGAAGTCGTGCAATTGCTAGTGAATATTGGTCACGATGCTCAAATAGATTTTCCTGAACAGTTGACGCTAAACGTTTTACGCCATACTTATATCACTTATCTAGCCACTCAAGGTGTTAGATTAAATGATATTGAACAACTTGCTGGATACACTTCACCAAGTAATTTAGCCGCTTATCGAAATATGAACCAACAAGGCAAGCTACTCGATATAGGGCAAGTTAAAACCCAGTACCCTTTTGGTGTATCAAGCTGAAATATTGCTAGGGCGGCCTATTTTTAATATGTCACAAGCTTAAATCGACTTGCACCAAACAAGCATGCAACGCTATTCATTCACCTCTCTCGATGACAACCAATCCCAAATATTTAGCAAAGACTTCGGTTTACACAAGTAGAACCCTTGCAAGTCATCGCAACCAAGTCGTTTCATTAGTGCAAAGGTTTCCGCATCTTCGACCCCCTCAGCCACAACCATGTAGCCTAAGCCATGCGCCATATCAATCAATGCTTTCACAATGAAGCGTGAACTTTCACTGACGGTAACATCCAATATCATAGACCGATCGAGCTTTATTTCCGAGGCAGGGAGCTTCTTTAGGTAGGACAAAGAAGAATAGCCTGCTCCGAAATCATCAATCGAGATTTTTAAACCAAGCGACGTGAGTTCTTTTAGCGCTATTAAGCCAGCTTCTGGCTCATCCATCGCGGCCGTTTCTGTTAACTCAAGGTAGATTTTCGATGGATCAACTTGATACTTTTCCAATATGCTCGCAATCTGATTTTTCAGTCCCTCACTTACTAAATCTTTTGCTGAAATATTGATAGACACATTCCCATCGTAGCCGACGCTGCGAAGCCATTTTAGATCTTTTGCTGCACGCTCAATAACCCACAGGGTCATTTCTTTGATCACACCGGTTTGCTCTGCTAACGGCACAAAATCAGCAGGGGAAACAATTCCCTGCCCTGTATGTTGCCAACGGATCAGTGCCTCTAAACCAACGATCGAATTATCCCGATAATTTAGCTTTGGCTGGTAATGTAGTTCTAGTTCATCATTTTTTAGCGCAATTTTTAAATCAGACATTAAAGTCAAACGACCTTCATTATAAATGTCTAAGCCTTTATCATAGAAAACAATTTTATCGGATGCATGTTGAGAACTTTCCATTGCTACAAGGGCATTACGAATGAGTTGCGCAGCGTCATCGCCATCTGCAGGGTAGACAGCGCAACCAACCAGTGGATCAAGTTCAATAGAAAGCAGATCCATTTCAATTGGTAATAATAGTTTTTGAATAAAACTTTGGTACAGCCCCGCATTACTTTCAAAGCTAGTTTGCTCAATTAAAATACCAAAAGTATCCCCCGTTAACTGAAATGTAGAATCCAATGAGCCTTGCGAATTTTGTGTCGTAACCACTCCAGGCATTTTACCAATAGACGGATTCATACGACCGGCAATGTTGCATAAAATACGCTCTACACTTGAAAGACCAAGCGTTCGAGTAATTTCATTTATGCGCGTTACTCTAGCAACGCAAATCACAAAACCTTTGTCTGGGTGCTCACAGAACATGTTATCTGCAAGCCATTCAAAACGATTTCGATTAGCCAAATTCGTAATTGGGTCGCGTATCATTGCGTCTGTTAATTGGTTTTGAATAGACAGCCGCTGCTGTTCTTTTTTGATACTTGTCGCTTGAGCTAGAATTTTTTGCTCTCTTTCTCGATAAAGTCTATCAGCCAGCGCTAGAGTGAGAATAAGCGCCTCTAATCCTGAACCCAACTGCATGGCGTACTCTGTAAAAAAGTTGTTAGACAGAATGCCCGAAGTACGACCAGCAGTTGCTGCAAAGCCTAATGTGAGAGGCAACCATGCAATAGTAAAGAAAAACCCAGCTCGCACTTTTGATAACCAAGAAACAGGGCCCGCAATGAACAACACAACAAAAAGCACAAGTGCAGAAATAGCCGATAATTGCACTGCCGTGTTGTAATCTAAAACGACGGAGGCGACTAAGTTAATATATTCAAAGTAAATCATACCGCGAATGGCCATATCCATTTTAGGATTGAATTCCTTTGTTTGTAAAAATTCGCGTGCAAATAGTAATGAAAATAAGGCCAGAAAAGGCATTGAAGAAACAAAAAGCTGAGTGTTCAGCGCTGGAAAATCAGAGAAAAACAGTTGCTGAGCATACCCTCTTGATGTAATAAAAAACAGAATATAACCGCTCGTCGCCAATGAATAATAGAGATACAGTTTTTCACGTAAGGTAAAAAATATCGCCAAATTGATTAGCATTATGACGGTAAGGAAACCGTAATAAAAAAAATGAAATTTTTGTTCTTTAGCTGCAAATTCGAAAAAATCATTTTCTTGCCATAACCTGATTGGCAGGATCATTGATCCTTTGGTTTGCACACGCGCATATAAGTCAGCACTTTCATCAGCTTGCAGCTGAAAACGAATTAGCATGTTAGGATGATCGACGTCGCGAGGATAGAATGATTTTGTATCACCTGTATCAGACGACAAAGTTTCGCCAGTCTGATAAATTACATAGAAGGTGACGTCATCTAAAAGCGGATACCCAATTTCAAATACCATATTTTTGGTCTTTGACTCGGCGTTATTGATATTTAAGCGCAGCCAGAATTGCGATGGACTAAATCCAAAAGAGGCGTTGCCTTCTTCCACCGTTGTCCACTTTTCGGCAGTCAAATTAACGATACTGTCTAAACTTTTAGATTTATCTGCATCTTCAAAATATTCAAATTTAACCGTTGCCTTAGGCGCAGTATCCTCATTAAGGGTGTTTATGGGTATACCAGCGCTTGAAGTACTAGCGTAAAACACGTTAAGTAAAACGACAAACCAAGTTAACGTATTCAACTTGGCATATTTAAATAGAGAGTTACGCACGCAACTGTTTATCCTTTTGCTACAAACATGGTTTGAGAGGACTTAATTTCAAAGTGTACAAAGAATAAACGCTATGACTGATCTATTCAACAAATCTGTTTTAACAATCAACCTGAGCTTACTGTATCGATACAGACTCGCAACAGGCAGCAACGATGACTCAGGCTTCACTTAGGATTAATAATTCTTAATCTTCACATCCTTTTGTCAGTTTATACTGTAAAAAATAATAATATCTAAATGGTAATCAGAATGCGTCATATATTTTTGCTATTTTTAACCTTCTCACACGTTACCTGGGCTTCCACTGAGCTTATTGCTCCGGGAAAAGTGTCTACCAACTTTGGCGAACATTCGCCAACATTTGATGTCCATTCTAACGAATTGATATTTATGCGACGAACACCTGGACAGTTTGATTACACACTATATTCTTCAACTTTATCTAACAAGGGGTGGAGCGAGCCCACCATTTTAGAGTTTTCTGGAAAGTTTCGAGATGCAGCGCCCTATTTTTCCCCAAACGGTCAAAACTTAGTTTTCGATTCAAAGCGTCCCGCGATAGAGTTCACAAAAGACTCAATTAATATTTGGCAAGTAACTAGACGCGCTAGTGGTGGTTGGTCAGAGCCTTTTACTTTGGCTAATGCGTCAAGCAACGGCAAAGATGAAACTAAAGCAGGACGGGATGAGTTTGGTCCCCTGTTAACTGATGACGATAAGTTATTGTTTTACTCGTTTCGCCAACCAATGCGAGGTGGAGCTTATTATCAAGCCGACACAAGTAGTGCCCCTAAAATTCAAAATGAGATACCTGATCCATCCGCCAGGACTTTCATCGCTTATTTGACCTTATCAAAAGACGGTAATACCGCGGTAATGGAAGGAAGAGGTCAAGGCTCTAGCGCGACTGACCTTTATTATGCATGTAAATCAGAAGGCAAGTGGAGTAAAGCGACGCCTCTTACAGCAGTCAATACAGAGTTTGGAGAAGGTACACCTTTTATAACGGCAGATTCACGCTGGTTATGGTTTGCCAGCAGCAAGCCAACGTCTGCAGACAATACTAATGGTCCGAATATCTATAGAATAAGCACCGCGAAACTGCCAATTCCGTGCGACTATTAGAATAATAAATGAGTCACAATTTAGAGCTGGGCAAACATCGCCGATTTTTAGCTGTCTTTGCCCGGTCATCAACAACTTCTAGCTCTAGTTACAGATCTGACTCAAGCTTGAGGTAGACAGGAACTTGAAAAATGTCGCTCGCTTTTTTCATATTGGACTGAATTGCATGCGGTTTTTGTTATCTCACCTCCTGTTGTTAGCGATCTATTGAATGTAATAGTTTACACTAGCGCGGTATTTTAAGGACAAAATCAATACTCAAGGAGCGCTGTATTGCATGAACACTAAAACCACTTTTTACATTGTTACTTTCATTTTTGTTGGCATTGGGATTTATTTCACTCTTACTGAGTTGTTCAAAGTGAACATCACTTCTCAGGAGCGTACGTCAGCTGGTTCTATTGAAGCAAGTCAAACGGAAATGTTAAACCCGCCCGGTATTATTAACGACGAGTCGAAAAGCAAACAAAAAGTATTTGAGGTAAGACCGTTCCCTGAATCTACAATTCCTGAAAAACTATGCACAACAGCCCAACCTTCAATCGCGCTCACGGACAAGCACAGTGCTATTCTCAAGGAAGCGACTCAAGCTTACCTATCAGGTCGAACAAAAGAAGAAGTGGCCGACGCCATCTGGTTAGAATTAAACTGGCTTATAGCTAGACGTTGGTATGCGCGCGCCGCTACCTATGAAGCAATTGATGAACATCAAGCGAGTATACAAGCACTTGGTGTTGGGCAAAGCCTAATAAGATCGTTTGAGTATTTAAAAGCGTCGATCGCCACAGATACACGAGTCGGAGATATTGCTGACTTGTCTCAAGGCTTAGACGAATTATGGTCAGATATTCGGCTTGAAGGTATTAATAGTGCCATTTTTAACAATGAAGCAACTAATGTTGTAGTCGCTCAAATTAATGAAGCGCTTTCTTCTATCCCTGAAGCCTTATTAGTAGAACCTGAGCTATCTCCTTTAAAAGGAATTGTTGTTTCACTTGTATCACTTAATCGAATTGATGCTGCTCTTGAATTAATAAGGCAATATCCTGTTTTAACGGTCATAGAGAGTAAGTACGACAATCAGCTACGTCTAAATATTTTAGACGCGTTAAATACAAAAATGCTTGTGGACCCATCCACTAGCATGGTGAGCGAACTCTTGTCGCAACTCGGTTTTTTCTCACAAAATTTAATGTTTTACGATATACCGCCGATGTTCGATAGTCGCAAAATCAAAGATGCCATTAAAAAGTTACAACAGCAAAGCATTAGCTTCTCGCACCAAATAGCAAATGCCATCACCCCTCCTGAGCCGTCATTTACATTTGAATATGAAAACAAAATAAATGGCTTATCAAAAGCGCAGTATCAGGCCTGCAATGCACAGCGAAATTGGATGAACTCTCGAAAACTAGCGCTGAGTCAATGGCAAACATTTGAAAAAGATGAATTTGTAGCTGATGTTCAAGCTTCCTTCGAATACCGTTATTGTGAGGATACACAATCGACTTTTGACATAAATGCAACGTTAGAGCAGGTCAGCAAACACATGCAGCATATTAGTCAACATGCTGAAAAGATGAAATATACATCTTTAGCTGACATCAACTTCAATGAAATTGAATTTCCTCCCTTGAGTGATGACGAGAGATCACTGATCAGTATGGCTTTGACTATTGGGTTGTTGAAATCAAAGACACTTAGCGAGCAAGAGATAGTTAACAAGTTAACAGCAGCCGATTTTTTACCTGAACCATCAAGCCTAACGGTAATGGAATTCATTATTCAAAATGACGGCTTACATATTTGGTTAGATACCATCGAGATAAAGGAAGAATTGCACCATTATTCGCTATTGAATCAATTAGCTGAGTCGGGGAAATTTCGCCTATTTAAAGCCATGAATGAAAGACTTGATGTTGATGATACGGATTTATTGGACCCATTTTATTTTTTCATACTGGGTTATAGTGATAGCAGTATCACAATCAGGAACGGAGCCAACATAGATTTCGATTCGCAAAAGGCATTTATAAATTACTTCACGCAAAATGCAGTTAACATTGAAGAGCATCACCTTCGCGCTGCGTTCGAGAAGAAGATAACGTCGAAAAGTAACTATGAATCTTTGATAAAACACTTTCCGCAACTTCGGGTTGAAACGAAAGATGACTATTTTGCAGTAAGGTGCGAATAAGCACACATTGCTCAATATAGCACCGATTAGCTTGTTTCGACTGACTTTAACCAAGCCAGTAGAATCCCCAATATTTAACAGCGGCAATAGCAACAAGAATACTTTGTTTTGCGCAGAAAAAACCCCGAAGGCTTATCAACTTTCGGGGGTATTTTATTGCTATCTAGGTTACTTTTTCAAAAGATTCTTTTAAAAGCATTACCTTATTGAAAAGTGCTAATATTCCCACCAGCCGTCTTTCCACCATTCGAGAAATTCATCGAAATCGATATAACCATCATTATTACCATCAATCAGTGAAAAGCCTTCTTGGACGTTTCCAGCCTTTGTCTTTGGCGATAATATTGTTAATAACTCGATGAACTCACGAAGGTCAATTTGTCCGTTTAAATCTCTATCGAAAAAATCGAAGTCTTTTCTTATTTCAGCAATTTCTTCTGCTGTTAGTTTTTTATCTTGGCTCATCATCGATCCTTCTGATCGTTTCACTCTGTATAGCTAAAGTTTACCCCTTTAGGCCCTTAAGTGTCTAGGAGAAATGCTGCATTACTGTGCTTTTTGTTTGTTTTTCAATAGACTGCGAGCGCGCTGTTCTTCGGCTTTTTGCAGGCGCTTCTGTTCTATGACTAATCGCGCCTCAGTTCCTACGTGTTCTTCATTTCGTTCCTTTGCAAGACGTACCTGCTTTTCGCGCTCTCTGAAACGTTCAATTTGGTCATCGGTATGGGTTCCGAAACATTTTGGACAACTTACGCCAGCTTCAAATTTATCGCTCAACTTGTCTTCATCTGTAATCGGCAAGCGACAACCATAACACTGGTCATATTCGCTCTTTTGTAAGTCGTGGTTAACCGCAACGCGATTATCAAAGACGAAACAATCACCTTCCCACAAAGATTCTTCTTTAGGAACATCTTCTAAATATTGCAAGATCCCGCCCTCTAGGTGGTAAACCTCATCAAAGCCCTGCTCTTTCAAATATGCAGTGGACTTTTCACAGCGAATGCCACCAGTGCAAAACATAGCAACTTTTTTGTGCTTTGCCGGATCAAGTTCCTTTGCCACATATGCGGGAAACTCTCGGAATGTTTCCGTCTTAGGATTAACCGCGTACTTGAACGTACCAATCTCAATTTCGTAATCGTTACGGGTATCTACCAAAGTCACCTCAGGATCAGAGATCAAATCATTCCAATCTTTTGGTTTGACGTAACTGCCAACTGTGCGCTTTGGATCTATACCTTCGACACCCATTGTTACGATCTCTTTTTTGAGTTTTACCTTAGTACGATAAAATGGCTGTTCTTCATGCAGCGACTCTTTATGTGAAATGGGGTTTATGCGTTCATCAGCATTTAAATAAGCAAGCAATTCATCAATTGCATTTCGAGCGCCGGATACAGTGCCATTGATGCCTTCAGAGGCGAGCAGAATAGTGCCTTTTATGTGACGCTCTTCCATAAATTGGCGAAGAGGTTCGCGTAATTCCTCAAAGTCACTCAGCGTGACAAACTTGTATAACGCGCATACGATGTAGTTGTTCATATTTTTCCTTTTGCGGATTGGAACGTAAAACCAGAGCAAAATTGCGCGCGCAATATAGCAGAAAAACGGTCTTTTTTCCATGCAAACTTATCAGAGATTGATCTAACTCAATGCCTTAAAAGGCGAATTCAGACGCTTGCGGAATAAGATCAAATAAAGATGTCTCATCAATTTGGATAGCGTTTTGCTCAGATTGACTATCATTTTCCGCCGACATCAGTTTATTGACACGTTGTTTAGCATAATAGTCTAAGCCATTCACAACGTCCTCATCTAACCTTAAATGATTATTGTGCTCAGATAAGCCTTGTGGGAAAAAAGCATTGAGCAGCTTTAGGGAGCTGTTCGCTTGAGCATCAACAGCCGCAGAAAATGACGCTTGCAGCCGAAAGTCTTGATTTGTGAACTGTAATGCTGGGTGTTTGTAATAATGTGATTCTATATCAGCATATACAATCTCATTCGTTGATTGTGCATCAGCGAACCGAGGAGTATGAGTTAAGTCTTTTTCTAACATAGATAAGTACAGATAAAACAAACTCTTATCTGTATTTATCGCTTTTACGCTGCGATTAAGTCGTAGCTGCTGCTCAATATGCGGTATCGTGACTTTATCCATTGCACACGTAGTTTAATAAGTGGTATTTTGTTATCGTCACATAAGTCCTTTTACTCAAGTTTTTACTCATGGAAACGATAAAAACGATACAACAATAGCCAGTGGACATGACGTCAACTGCACAATAAGGTCATTCGTTTTTGCATGGATAAACTCGATTACGCCGACAAGCGATGTTTGGTTGTCGAAGACAGACGCCCCTTTCTGACGCTCCTAAAAGGCTTGTTGATCAGTCTTGGTGCGAAAAAAATTGATACCGAGTTGAGTGCTGAGTTGGCGCTGAAGGCTTGTAAAAAAGTGTCTTACGATATCATTGTATGCGATCTGCATTTAGGCAATGATAGGAAAAATGGTTTTGAATTTTTAGAAGAAATCAGAAAACGTCACCTCATTAGCCCCTCTGCAGTTTTTATCATGATTAGTGGTGACAGTGCGCGCTCTATGGTCCTCGGCTCTCTTGAAAAACAGCCCGATGACTATCTCATTAAGCCTTTTTCACAAGCGCAGTTAAACTCTAGAATCACAAGAGCTAAGAACAGACGTCTAACACTTGCCTCTTTGTACAGCCTTATTGAACATAAAAAATACGAACTCAGTATCGAAACATGCAAGCACTTTCTCGACGTTGGTACGAAGTACACTGCCAACTGCATACAAATACTTGTGCAGTTGTATTGGTTAACCGAGCAATATGATGAAGCAGAGCTTGTACTGCAGAAGCAACTTGATGAGCGCTCAATACAGTGGGCATTAAGCGCTATGGCGCGAACACAATTACTGAAAGAAAATTACATTGAAGCCATTGATTTAGCAAAAAAAGCAATAGATGCGTCTAGGAACGACGTTGAGTCATACGATATCCTAGCCGAAGCTTACCTGCAAAATGGTATGCCCGACGAGGCACTCAAATACATAAAGGATGCACTCAGCTTATCGCCTTTATCCATAGAGCGTCATTACAACGTGTGCAAAATTGCAAGAGTCAACAACGACTATGAAACGGCTATGCATTCCTCACAGGCTATTTTTGAGCTATCTCAGCGTTCAGTTCATCGCAACGTAAATCATATGTGCAGTTACATACGCAGCATACTCGATGCGGCGGAACATGCTGACAATAAGAAAGACGGAAATAGGCTAAAGCAAGACGCAATATACGCGATTAAAAAGATAAAGTTGGATGCCAACTCATCGGTTGTACAAAACGGGTTTGACTTTGATATTTTTGAAACGCTTATTGAAGCTCGGATAGCATTTCTTGAAAATCATCAGAGTGAATCTAAAAAATCCTTAGAAGAAGCACAAATAAAGATCGAACAACAGTTTAGTCAGTTTCCAGTCAGTTTAGCGGCTGATAGCCTGAAGAGCATGTTGGATTTGGGTGATTTTGAAGAAGCTATAAAAGTTCGTAAAGCATTAAAAGAACAAGACGTGGAACTCGATAGCAATATCCAAAACTCAATGTTAAGTGCATTTGAACAAGTCAGTGGGCAACAAAAAGAATATATTGCCCACAACAAAGACGGGATTTCGAAGTTTAAAGAGGGTAAATATCAAGAATCTTATGCCTCTTTTACTGAAGCTAAGCTTATATCCCCGTTGAATATTGGCGTAACGCTTAATCTGCTGCAAAGCATTGTAAAATTACTGCAAATGACAGATAAACCGGATCTCTCATTGCAAGTGGAATGCAGGGATCATTATCGATATATTACTAACATGCCTTTACGGAAAGTACATCAGAAGAAATTTGATAACATGAAACTCGATTTAGAAAAGCTGATGTCAAAATGAGACGGGCATCGCCATACTAGGATGCGCGCACTCAATTAAAGTATCGGCGATACTTTAATTGAGTGCTTAAAATTGTGAACAGTCCATAGCATAGCATGGCGTTTACGCCAGCTTTAGATTACTTTGCCTGCCTCTGTTGCTGAATGCACCTCGTTGAGACTGCCACTTTTACAGTCATAAATATAACCATAAATTGGGATTTCACTTGGCACCATTGAGTTGCTTCTGATCCGCTGCACATCCTCCAACACACTTTTCTCTTGATCGCTTATCGTTAACCAATTGATATATTTACCGTCAGTGGTACCACCACCCGAATTGCTATCAGTCCAACCTGAGGCGTCTACAGTTGATGTTTTTAAGCTTCCCGCTAGTAAATCACCCATTATTTCCGTAGTGAATGTTTCCATTCCACAATCGGTATGATGGATAACAAACCATTCTTTTGTGCCTAGCAACTTATAAGAAATAACTAATGAGCGAATAGCATCGTCGCTGGCTCTTCCGCCTGCATTGCGGATGACATGGGCATCACCCTCGGCCAGACCAGCATATTTGGCTGGATCAAGTCGTGCCTCCATACAGGTAAGTATGGCGAACTGTCTGGCTGGAGGCATGGGTAAATCGCATTTATCTCCAAAATCAGCTACGTAAGCAGCATTTGCCGATATGACTTCTTTAACTATTTTACTCATTTTAATTCTCCTTAAGAAATACTAATAATGTAAATTGTGTTTTGATTACGCATGGTTATTCAATTATTGAGTCACAACATCATTTAACTGAATTTTAGGAATGATAACGTCAAGCACCCTTAAATGACTTTTATCATTAAGCATATACTAGCTTGGGGGAAAAATAGCGCATGATGAATTGCAGTTTTTTACCATCTCTTTTCGTTTAAGATATACTTAATTGATTTTCAGCTCCTATTTACTGCTCTCAATAGTAAACGACTGAAATTGATTCTTGTTTTATCTACTTGTATGGATAGTAACAATCACACTTATCTCCATAAATTTAATCCCGTTGAATAAGCCTTTGCTTTTTAAACTCACTATTTGTTAACCTTCGACCACTATATTCAATTGGAGAGCCACCCTATGCGAAAGACACTCACTTTGATTACATCTTTATCTTTGCTTAGCTACTTGTTAGTTTTACCTGTAGCCAATGCGCAGGACAATACGCCTAAACCGAATGGCAGAATGCTACCGGTGGATACTGAAATTGTGACCAAACATAGCGTAAAAATTGATGGTAAGAAAATCTCTTATACCGCGTCTGTCGGCACGCAACCAGTTTGGGACGAGGAAGGCTCACCAATTGCATCATTGTTTTACACCTATTACGAGCGTCAAGATGTTGATAAACGTGAAGCAAGGCCAATTGTTTATTCGTTTAACGGTGGCCCTGGCTCAGCTTCAGTGTGGATGCATATTGCTTACACAGGCCCAAAGGTGCTTAATTTGAGTGAAGAAGGTTACCCCATTCAACCGTACGGTGTGCAGGACAACCCCTACTCTATTTTGGACGTTGCTGACATTGTCTTCATCAATCCTGTCAATACCGGATATTCTCGCGTGCTGCCAAATGAAGATGGAGAAATGCCTTCTCGGGACAAGCAAAAAGAAAACTTTTTTGGCGTCAATGCAGATATAAAATACTTAGCTGAGTGGATGAACACTTTCACATCTCGGAAAAATCGCTGGCAGTCACCTAAGTATTTAATTGGCGAAAGCTATGGAACTACCCGTGTTTCCGGTCTCGCTCTCGAATTGCAAAACAGTCAGTGGATGTATTTAAACGGCGTTATTCTAGTTTCACCCACCGACATTGGACTTGATCGCGATGGACCCGTTAAGCAAGCTAATCAGCTCCCTTACTTCGCTGCCGCAGCTTGGTACCACGGTGTTCTTCCGCAAGAATTACAGCAAAAAGATTTGCTAGATATGCTGCCCGAAGTTGAAGCATTTGCGCTAGATAACTACTTACCGGCATTAGCAAAAGGAGCGATGTTAACTGGCGATGCACGCGAGAAAATGGCTGAACGTGTGGCTTATTATTCTGGTATTTCAAAGCAGGCGGTTCTTGATAATAATCTAGCGCCAAGCGCGAGCTTCTTTTGGAAAGAGCTCCTTCGTGAGCAAAATCGTACTATCGGCCGTCTCGATTCACGCTACTTGGGAATAGACGAAAAGCGCTCGGGCGACCGTCCTGATTACAATGCAGAGCTCACTTCTTGGTTGCATTCATTCACACCTGCAATTAACTTTTATTTGCGTGAAGAATTAAAATTCGTTACCGACATGAAATACAATATGTTCGGCCCAGTGCGCCCTTGGGATAGAAGCGATAACAACAGTGGCAAACAATTACGCCAAGCCATGGCTCAAAACCCTTATTTAAATGTGTTGATTCAATCAGGATACTTTGACGGCGCTACTAACTACTTCGATGCTAAATATAATATGTGGCATTTGGATCCGAGTGCTCAAATGAGTGATCGAATTGAGTTTAAAGGCTATAGAAGTGGTCATATGATGTATTTGCGACGCGCTGATTTGGAAAACGCAAATAACGATATAAGAGCGTTTATTCTTAAGTCTGATTCAAAAGGCCAGCCTGCGGAATACAAGTTAGAAAAATAAGCTGAACATAATAATATCGAGCCTTTTCGCCTGATCTGGGTCTCGGCAAAGTGCAATGCGTTAACGCAATTGCACTTTGCACTCTCCCTCCGTCGCCTTCATAAATTAACAACATCGTGGCTAATACGACCTTTAAATCAGTTCACGCCAGAGCTAATTACTAATATTTGATATAGGTCAACGTTTTCCAGCCCGCGCTGCTTTAGAGTAATTCATGTCATTAGCCAACAAGTTCTTAATGAACTTCACAGTAGCAATCGCCAAAGCAATCTTACAAAGATAGAGGTAATTGCAAACCTCATTTATGTAAAATTTAATAGAGGTCGCATTATGAGCAACAAAAAAAACAAATCAGATTTGCAGGCAAGTTATCAGGCAATGGTCGATAACGTTGAAGAGTTTGTGATCAAAGAGGGTAAGACATTACAGCAGGCCTTCCACGCAGCAGAAGATAAATTGAATGATGCTAAGGAAATAAGCAAAGAAAAAATCCAGCAAGCAAGCAAAGAGCTACAAAGTAACTTACGCTTGTTGAGTGAAACTGCCGAAGGTGTAGGTGAAGCTTATAAGGAAAGAATTAAGTTTGACTTAGCGTACATGAACAATTCAATCTGGAGCAAGCTACAGACGATTGCCAAATCGAATACTGTGGATTTAATGGAGTTTTCCAGAACACTACAAGAACGAGCACAAACAGCCGTCACAGAAAGTCATCTAGCTACACATCAGGAGCACAATGAATGGCATTCTGAAAGTGCTTTATGGCAAGATGAAGTACAATTCTGGACAAAGGAAAATACCCAAGCACTGAAAAAGCTGGCTGAAATTGAAAAAGCATTACAAGAACAATCCGCTTTTTTGACTAAACATGCTAATGCCATTCAAACCCACGTCAAAAGAACTGAAAAACATGAAGAACGTATGAAGAACGTTGAGCAAGACTATAGTAGTGAAACTTTCAAAGCCAAAGATGAAAAAGAATTTTCCAAGCATCAGCAAGAGCGGCAAATACATGCTGAACAATCAGAATCTCACTACGCATTAAAGACCCACCATTATAAGATAATGGCGATGATTAACTTGCTTCACAAAGAACTGCAGTCTTCTAGTGAGGCCACTACTTAGCCATGTTCTGATATCGCCTCGCGCACTGCCCGACAAATTGAATCAATGCTTTATGCGATTTATACAAGGTGGTGCGTTTTAAATCTAGCTAGCCATTGTTTACATCAGAACGAAAAACACTGAGACGAAGGTAGTTGCATCATTAATGTGTAGCGCTTATTCTTTTAACTTGTTGTGGTTAATTGAAATAAGGGACTTTATTGAGCGTTAGCACTAGCCAAACTAATGCATTATGGCGAGCCAGACACAGTGCAGTTGCGCGTGCATTAATGTCGCAAGGTTACGTTTTAGGAACGGTTACGGGTGTGCCGGCTATTTTTGCAATGTTCGAAGACAACATGTTACTGCTAGCTGCTTTACTCATACCTGCACTTATTTTTATTGGTATAGGCATGATATCACCGCGCATACCGCCACCTCGTGACCTTCGCAACATTGAAGCTATTTGTACCGTTAGCGCCATTTTTATCATTATTACGATAGCCGCTTTACCTGCCTTTATGGTATTAGGTATGACTTTCATAGACGCCTTATTTGAAGCAAGCTCTGGAACTACATCTACTGGCCTTACGGTTACATCTGACTTATCAAATTGGCCGTTAAGCGGGCATGTTCTGCGCGGTTGGCTGCAATGGGTTGGTGGCTTCGCCATTGCACTTGCCGGAGTGGCTACGATTATTGGCCCTAGGTCTGCGGTTAAAAAGATAGGAGAGTCCGAAGTTGGTCAACACGACATCTTAAGCTCTACACGTCTCCAAGCGCGTAATTTGCTCAAAGTATATTGTCTTATTACAGGGCTGTCGTTTGCTATTCTAGTGTTGGTACTGCCCTCCTGGTGGGAAGCGTTTGTCATCAGCCTCTCTGCGGTGTCAACTGGTGGATTTGCACCACGTGCTGACAGTTTAGCCAGTTATAGCAGCATTGCCCAAATTCTGATTATGCTGATTTGCTTAAGCACCACCGTTTCAATGCTTTTTTATGTTCTTATATACAGAAACGGGCTTAAAAAAGCGATTAGCACGACCAATGTTAAACCTGTCCTGTTAACGGCGTTGTGCGGGACCTTCGTTATCCTGACAGTAATGCTTATATCAACTGAATTCACAGAGACTGCACTACTTAATTCCTGGTTAAACTTTCTCAGTGGTTTTACTACTGCAGGATTTTCGGTGTCTCCGGTAACTGAAGTACCGGTAATAACTGCAGTCATCTTAGTGATAATGGTAATAGGTGGAGGGATTGGCTCCACTGCCGGTGGTATTAAAATAGATAGGCTAGTCATTCTGCTAAAAATACTGCAAATTTCGATTAATAGAATGCGGACTCCGCCGCATGCGGTGTTGAAACTTAGGGAATTTGGGCAATGGATGACTCAAGAACGTATTGTCAGCCTTGTAGCAGTGCTTACCTGTTATGCGCTTACGTTAATGATATGCTGGATTATTTTTTTGGCATCTGGGCACCCCGCATTCAGTAGTTTGTTTGAAATTGTGTCCGCCCTTTCCACAGTTGGTTTATCGACCGGTATAACCGGTCCTGACATGCCAACACATCTAAAATTTGTTTTGATTTGTGCCATGTTATTAGGACGACTAGAATTTTTAGCGTTAATCGTTGCACTTTCCCCAATCACTTGGCACCAAAGGAGTTAATTTTATGCGTATAGTCGTTGTGGGCGCCTCGCGCTTTGGTATTAATACTGCAACGCAGTTAATTGAAAAAGGCCATGAGGTATTGATGATTGATAAGGATCTAGACCGGCTTGAAGAAATTGGCGAGCAGCTTGATTGCGGAATGATCCACGGCGACGGCTCAATGCCTAGCATTCAGCGTGAAGCGTTTGCGGATCATGCTGATGCCTTAATATTGCTGACCAATGTTGATAACGTAAACATTCTTGCTGCTGTTGTAGGCCGTTCGGTTGGTTTTGAACGAGTTATACCTCAGATTGTGGGATCGGAGTTGTTATCGGCATGCACCGAACTAGGCTTAGAGGATCTCATTACGCCTCACAAAACCGTAGCTCACTCAATTGTAGAAATGTTAGAAGAAAAAGAGGAAAGCACATTAGATTTAGATTTCGGCAGCGACATGCTGGTTCGCAGGTATTGGATTGGTGAAAATAAGGCGGGAAAACGAATTAACGAAATGGGTTTGCCAGATACTTGCAGAGCCCTTGGGATAGTTCGTGACGAAATCGATAAGATAGTCTCAGATGACACCAAACTGCAGCGGGATGACTGTATTATTGTGATTGTAGAAAAAGACAGTGAAGAGGAACTTTCTGCGGTTTTTGATGATTCGTAATCCCCACGTTTGCAGCGTAATTTAAAATGCTAATTCCATTCTGAGATTGGAATTGCCATTTGAGAAGTGCGTGTAAATACATCCGTTTTGTGCAAAAGATGGTTGGAAGGCATTGCCTTCGCATAACATTGTTCGCTTAAGCAATATATCCCACTCGTCGTCTTTGCGGAGGCAAAGACCTCCCAAAACATCCTCTATTTTTGAACAGATAGAGGTAGCATCAGGGAGATTATTGCCCACGCAGAAAGACGGGGGCGTGAGCGAAAAGTACTATCGGCTTGTTCAAGCGCCAGTTCCCTATCAGACCGCATATTTCACTCTATTTGGCTAAATCACTAAAGTCTTCAACAAACTCAGCGATTTCAGCAAGTAAGTGTTTTCTTTGATCGTCTGTCGCTAAGGCGTCTACTGCGAGCAAAAATTCTTTATACTTATTACCATTTTCAAGATTACGTTGATTGAGTACCGCACCACGATACTCCTCGGGTTGCATCAACAATTTATTCAACTTCGCCTTGAACTCCTCTCCTCTATCAGGGCTATTAAATAGCGAACGAAGCTCTGCTTGATAGCGAACACGATACTCTAGCCATAATTCGCTATTTGAATGGTACTGGCCATACATATTCTCAATTAGCGCTTCTTGTTCATTATTAACATCACCTAGCCAGCGCTTAAGATTTTTAGTGTTACGCTTAATTGACCGTTTCTTGCGTTGCTCAGGAGATTTCTCTAGATATTCTTCTCTCTCTTGCGCCTCATCTTTGTTCATTTCATCAATTTCTTTAAACATAGAGTCAACTTGCTCTTGCGAGAGCAGCGGCGCCATATCCACTAAATCGGGAATTATTTTAGCCTTTAGACGGATCCAATGCTCAGCTGCTTTTTGCTGGTGATAGTCCATCTTATCAAGGCTCATTTGCTGCATACGAATATCGCCTGACAACTCATTCAGGTGCGCTATATATTTAGGTATTTCGTTGTTTTTATGCCACTCGAGCCAATTAGCTAATTTTACATCGACGAGCTTTTCTTGCTCATCGTTCAACTCTACAAAATCATCAACATACCAATAGACCAACCAGTCCAAATTTTTATAAACAAATTTTGTGGAACAACCGGACAAGAATAGGACTAAACCAATAATAATAATTTTTCTCACGCTAACCTACCCTTTACTGAAAATTTTGACAATGATTGTTATTACGACAACGTTTATATTAAAAGTTTAAAATTAGCGATAAAAATCGCACAATTAAAACCACAGTGCCCAATTTACTGCTCTCGTATTTAGGCTAAGTTCTTTAAAATTGCACATAAAAAAACGCTTTCAGAGAAAGCGTCTTTATGAGTCCATAATTTATCAATCAACGCTAATTAGTAGCTTATGTTCACTCTTTTTAGCCAATGTACCCACCACCAAGCAGGGCCAATTAATAAATAGCGTAAATCTTCGAAAAACGATGGCTTTTTACCTTCTATGTGGTGACCTATAAACTGCAATATCCACATCACAACGAACAAGGCTAAGCTAAACAACCAGACTGAAATCTTAAACATAACGAGCAACTTAATAACGCCAAAAGCACCTAACGTAAGCAGCGTCATTGCCGCACCTATTGGTCCGGAGAGTTTAAAATAATAGTATAACGCTGGAATAACAAGTACATGTGCAAATGTAATATGCATCGCGTGCATAAACTCAGGGACAGGAATTGACCAAAGCAAGCCAATGGTGACAAAGTAAATAGCAGGAACAGCGACGGCGTGTATCATGATATTGATTTTATTGGTGTGGCTTTCACCATATTTAGTAATTAACCGTTCTACGTCGCGCATTTGCTTTCCCTTTATAATTTTTATTGTAGTTTGTTACTTTAGCAATTGTTAACTAAACACGCTTCGGTGTTAACAACTAGTTTACAACGTGATCATGTATCGCTCAAGTAATCGTTCTAGTTGGTTATCGTAATCGTCAAACTGCATGCCATAAGCGTGATAGTCTTTTTCAATGCGCACATTTTTAACTCTTGCTGCCAACAGCAGCGTTCTCTCTGCTAATTCAACACAAAGCGTGATTTTTTCGTCCGCCTCTATAACCTGAAGAACCGTTTTGAAGGGTATAAGTAACTTACAACCGTGTTGCGAAATATCAACGATGAGCCCTTCTACTTCCTTATTTTCTTGTTCGTCTAACACAACTTCTACTGGCACACCTGAAATAGCGCGTTTCTCAGATCTCAATCCCAGTTTTTGCAGGGATGATGGAAAACTTGTAATTACCATGGGCAAGGGAGAATGAATCACTTTGAGAACGCGCGCTTTAAAAGCCACTACTTCGCCGAAGGGCTCATCCAATACATATCGAATAACAATCTGCATATCTGGTTCTAGCAGATGCGTCGTGTTAACTGCTTCTGTTGATGCTGGATATCTAAAAAACAGGCAATGCTCACCATCCGTACCGAAATAAGTTGTTTTTAAGCGCACAGGCTGTGCGTGGGCAATTAATTGCATATCAGCGTCTGTGTTTGGCAACAAGCACAGTAACGCATCGATGTCAGCTGAGGATATGGTGGGTTTCACTAAAGTTCCTTTTCTAAGTCACAACTGTTCAGGCACAAGTAACTGATAACGTGGTAATATAGTGACTTGATCAAACTTACTTACCACTTAACTTACATAGGCGTCTATTCATGTCAGACATGCTCTCATACCACATCGTACCCGAAAATCTATCTGAGCACGTTTTTAATGTCAAACTATCTATTCCTGCGTCAAAATACAAGGTTATTCATCTAAGCCTCCCTGCTTGGATACCGGGTAGTTACATGATACGGGACTTCAGTAAAAACATTCACAGTATCGAAGCAGTGTCGCCATCAGGAGAAAAACAGTCTATTACGCAAGTTGATAAGCAAAGATGGCGAGTCGAGAATGCAGCGCATGGACTGGAAGTGACTTATAAAGTGTACGCCTTTGATTTATCCGTGCGCGGGGCCTATTTGTTTGACGAGTATGCATTTTTTAATGGTACCAGCACCTTTTTGGAAGTGCAGGAGTTTACCGAAAACTCTACAAGCCCTATTTCAGTCAACATTGTTAACAACCAACTAGCAAAAGGTTGGCAATTGTGTACGTCGTTAACAAAGCAAGCTGTAGTGGAGACTAATGACAAAACAACACACTCTTTCTTATGTGAAGACTATCAAGAACTAATTGACCATCCTGTTCTAATGGGCGTAGTTGAAAAGCATACTTTTGAAGTATCCGGAGTGCGTTTTCACTTTGTATTGTCTGGCAATAATGAAACTGACGTAGAACGCATTTGCAACGATCTTAAACCTCTGTGCAAACATCATTTGGATCTTTTTGGCGGCCTACCTGAAAAGGATTATTGGTTTATCACGCTATTATGTGAAGATGGATTTGGCGGTTTAGAGCATCGTGCTTCTACCGCATTAATGTTTCCAAGGTTTCACTTACCGATGCGCAGCGAAACAGATGTCATTCCCGAACAATATCAGCAATTTTTAAGCTTGTGCAGTCACGAACTTTTTCACGCATGGAACGTCAAGCGAATTAAACCTGAATTAATGATTGCACCGGACCTGAGCTGCGAACAATACATGGAGCAACTTTGGATATATGAGGGCTTTACAAGTCTTTACGATGATCTAAGTTTGGCAAGAACAAAGCTTATTAATGCCCAGCGCTATGCCGAAATATTGGGCGAGAACGTTACTCGACTGAATCGAACTCAGGGCCGACACAAGCAAACAGTTACACAATCAAGCTTTGACGCTTGGACAAAATTTTATAAACAAGATGCCGGCTCACATAATCACATCGTTAGTTATTACAACAAAGGCGCTATTATTGCTTTGGCGCTCGATATTACCCTGCGCCAACTTAGTGGTAATCGCGTTTCTATCGATCAGTTAATGCAGCTGCTTTGGTCACATTACGGCATCAAAAACATCGGTACACCGAACGATGTGATTCAGACTCTGTGTAAAACGCATTTCAATATTGATATATCTGCGTTTCTGGATATCGCGATATATACGACCATGGATTTGCCGCTGGACACGATGGTGCAAAGCATTGGCTTGAAACTTAATTTACGCTCTCGAGCAAGCGCAGACGATAAGGGTGGCAAAGCCAATAGTGAAACCTTGAAACATGCCTTTGGCGCAACTTACAAAGACCAAGGCAGTGGTGTTGTGCTGCAGACAATGCACGACGGCTCTCCTATTGTGCAAGCGGGAGCGCAAATAGGCGATGTATTGATTGCCTTGGGTCAATGGCAGGTGAACGCCGGCAACTTGCAGCGACTCTTGGACAATCAACAAACAGCAAAAGTAGACATCACGTTATTGCGACAAGGTAGGATTATTCGAAGTAGTTTGCCTATTCGACCCGCGATCAACGATACGGTCTACTTTACCATTGAGAACGCGGAAGTATTTGATGCTTGGATTTCTGGTGCCGTTTCTCAGTAGCTGCTTATCGCTATTATTCAGTAGAAAGAGCATCAACAACGAGCGCGGGATCTAAGCGCTCTTTGAACCAATTGATACGCCAGTCAAGGTGTGGGCCGGTTACGCGGCCCGTTGCACCCATCTCAGCAATCTTCTGACCTTGTTTCACCACATCGCCCTTTTTAACAGCAATTGAAGATAGATGAATAAAGGTTGATGATACACCAAGCCCGTGGTCAATAATGAGTGTACCGCCAGAATAGTACATGTCAGTGTGGGCTAAGGTGACGACACCATCAATTGGCGCAACGATATCAGTGCCCACAGGGCCAGCAATGTCCAAACCGAAGTGTGGACGCTTAGGTTCACCGTTAAATACTCTCTGGCTGCCGTACACTCCCGAAATAGGCCCTTGCGCTGGTAATATAAAATCAGCTAAAAATGCGCTTTGCTCTGTGCTTGTCGCTCGCGCTGCGGCTATCTGCACATTATCTTCACGAATACGCGCCAACACTTCTTTTGGTGGAGATACGTACTTCGCGGCAACACCCTCAATACGTTGAACTTTGTATTCACGTTTAAGCAACTCAAGTGATTGTTGACTGCGCGTCGATTCGCCAGGCAGTTGCCATTCTAATTTTTGCGTTAACGCGGCATCTCGCCCAAAGCCGAACACAAAATCACCTGAAGCTAAAATATTGAGTGCTTTGCCATTCAACCAAACAGCACTGCCTGCGGGTAGCTTTCCGCGCAACAGCGCGCCCTGCGTCAACTTCCCGTTTAATGCCGGCTGCTTTGTTACTTCTGCAGTAGAAACCTCAAGTTGACTCTTAGTTCGAATGTCATTTGCTAATGCACCAGCAGTAAAAAACATGGCGCTACAAATAACTGACAAAACGCCACTGTTAATCAATGAAAAACGCTGCTTTTCTGTAGACTTATTCATCAGCAACAATGGCGCCCTTGCCCACACCTTCGAATGCTCTTACTTCTAATTTTAGGTCAGTCATCGTTTTCAATTCATCAAACATAAATTGCGCTAAACATTCAACGGTCGAATCGGTCTCAATGATTTCACAGGCCTGTTTTTCAATGGCCATTTCAAACTCACCTTGTGATGCTTGGTATTTAAAACAATAAAACTTTTCATCATCAATGTTATCGTGCTGAAAACTCAAATCATTTAATGACACTAGATCCTCATGCGTACCGATATAAATATCAGCCCATCTTTTTGCCCAATAATTTTGCCACGTTTCGCTTTCCTTCCCATCTTCAAAAACCAATACTTTTGAACGATGACCGTGCGCGATGCGTTGACAATTTCCATCGTGTTTTTTGAGTCCGTGAGTGTAGTGATAAAAGTCTGTAGAAATAACTTCTTCACGCAAAAAGAGCTCTACAGAGTGCACGTTTTCTGGCAAGTGAATTTTTATGACCTCTTTCAAATATTCTGTTACTGAGCTCATATTGACCTCATCAGAGTACACAAATGCATAGGCTTCAGGCGGACAATATAGATGCATACTTTGCGCATTTTCAGCACCGTTATGCTGGTAAGTAAAGTCAACCTGAACACGTTCATTACTGTCATCGTGCGTGATGGTTGTGCACTTATTTTCAGCCGGCACAACGAGCTTATGATCAACGTATTCATCAATCACGTGCTTAAGTTCTTTTTTTACTTTACCGAAATCTTGCACCATGCTTTCTTCATTCAATCCGCCATTTAGCAGAATATCGACAATCCAGCTCTCGCCAACCATTCCGCGCGTTGGGCACAGATAAGAAAAATCCATGACGGTTAAATCGTTTACGAATAATTTCATATCAGCAATTAGCTTCCTTTCGTTGCACGCAGCAACTGGTCTTTTAAATTGGGTGGAATACCGCGAATAGTCAGTGTATCTGTGTGCGGATCATACAAAATACGTTCACCTAATAGTGGGCGGTCAAAATTAATTGTTACACCGCCGCCAGCGCCACTAAATTTTGCTAATGATTTGATAACCGAGCGATCAGGTTGAAAGCTCTGCTCCAATGGAACTTCTTGCTGATCGTTGAATGCAGAAAAGGACTGACCAGAATCTTCGTCTTTTGGTAAAAACTGAGCGATTTCTTCAACAGTGACATCTTCTCCTTCACCAACCTTTTCTTTGAAATAGCTAGCTACAGAGCCTCGATGTTGGTTTTTCTCATAGGCGTCGCACTGCTCTTGAGATAAGTAGTCATCAACATTCTGCATAAGCTGTTTGTTTTGCTGCTTGACGTCAACCTTTTCCTCACAACCGATATATTGCATAAAGAAATCGGACACTTTTCTACCCATGCGACCTTTTAAGAAGCTGATATATCGAAATTGTTCTGGCGATACCTGCCATTGCGTAATATCAATACGCACAGCTAGCTGCATTTTACTGAGGTCGAGGTGGTCACTGTAGTCCAAATCCATCTGTTGATTGACGGCCACGTGCTGTTTAGTGTCAATGAGCGCGATGAGTAAATACTGTGTTGCTAAATATTCATATTGACTGAATATCAGAAACCCTGTCTCTATCATTTCTTCTTTTGCTAAGGTTTGCAGCAGAAACTCGCCACTTTTCACACTAAAAGCATGAAAATCCATTTCGCTTTGTAATACCTGCGACAAGTCGTCAGGAAAAGCATTTTCAGCTTCCTGCGAAAACCCGCCGACGCCCTTTCCTGGCTTACTATTAAAAGTGGCATGCAGCTGTTGGGCTAAGCTTTCAATATCTTTACTAGCCTCTAAACAGCTAGAACGGGGAATAAAGTGAAGCTTACCATCGTCAGACAAATTTAAACGATGAACAATAAATTGGTGAATGAGTGCACTCATATACTTAAAAGACTACCTTATAAAATGTGCTAAACTTTTGGCTTAGTATCGTATTTATCGTAGTTTACCGATAAGTACCTCGACAATAAACTTAGATTTTCTAAACAATTGTTTGTGAATGAATAGAGTACCATTATAATCAGCGCTCTGAATGAGGTTAATTGTAACCAGTTTTTCATCAAAAATCACAGGACAGATTAATGCCACAACAATCCCGATACTCAAACAAAGAGTTTGAAGCGGCCATGCAAGACGTTTTTGACGCCTTAGAAAAAAACAATGCAGACAGAGATTTATCATTAATGGTGTTAGGTAACGTGTTATCCAACATATTTACACAGCACGTGGCACTTGAAAAAAGAGATGCAATGGTAGAACAATTTTGTAATGTATTAAAAAGAGCAGTCAAAGGGAATTAACAGCCACTATGATGTTTAATGAATCGCCAAGACGTAAACAAATAAACGAACTCGTTGCCTGGGGCCATTGGTTTGCACTCGCTAATATTTTGATGGCATTGATCATATCATCGGGTTATTTGTTGTCATCCCCGATCTCTAGCACCCCAGTGAGCATTACCTATATGCTGCTGACATGGGTCGGACACATCAGTTTCATTACGTTTTTTGGTTTTGTGCTTTTAGTCTTACCTTTTTGCTACAAAATTAAGCAGCCCAGAGTATTGAAAGCAATAGGTTCAATCATTGCTGCCATTGGGCTAGCGTTGCTTGCGTTTGACGTACTGCTGTATAACAAGACAGGATTTCACATTACCTTTAGCTCTGCAGCACTGTTGCGTAGCGAAACCGAAGGACAGATGGGCGCATTTAACTGGTTGCAGTGGTTTTATCTACTGTTGCTCATCGTGGTATGGCTCATGTTTCAACTGGTGCTGGCAAATGCCATTCATAAGCGCATCAAACGCTTTATGAAGGTGCATATAGGCGCGTACGTCACTAGTGCGTTCGTGGCTTGTTTTATCGCTAGCCATGCCATTCATGTTTGGGCTGATGCAAAATTATATGCGCCAGTACTTCAACAAGATAATATGCTGCCTCTTTCCTATCCAGCGACGGCTAAGACTTTAATGTCGCGCATCGGTGTGTTTGATTTGCAAGACTACAAACAACGTCAAAATCTGCAGTTCAATGATAGTGACCTGTCGTTTGATTATCCTCCCAAGCCTATCTATTGTTCCGTGGATGCAAGGCAAAAAGTACTCTTTGTCAGTTTGCGTGATGGTGTCATCAACTCTGCGCCAGAGGGCCTATTAGACAATGGCTTCCATTTTGTAAGCGACACATTAAAAAATGATTATTTGATGTCGGTTGTGTACGGTTTGCCGCAAGGATTATTGCCCAGTGTAGCAAGTTCACAGCCAGTGACACTAGCGCTCTCTAAAGCGTTTAATCTTGACGTTAGCATGTACAACCACGAAACTAGCAACCAAGACAATGCTGAACAGAAACCGTTTTATTCTAGTAATTGGGATGAATTTACAAAAAAGTTAGATGAACAAGCCAGTGGTCTATTTATGGCGACCGTCACAAGTGAAGAGCTAGCCTTAATAGACTTACAAGGGCTATCAGCTACAACAAAAATTCTGTTTGTCGCGAAACCGCAAGACAGCCCTTATCACAAGCTGTATAGCAACTTGCCAATTGAAACAACAATGTCGACGACGGAAGATATAGCACCCACCATCTTAACCCAGCTAGGCTGTAATGCAGCGCCAAAAAATTACTCGATAGGCCAAGCATTGCAATCACCGACTCGCGCCTGGGCAGTGAGCTCACAGGGAAGACACTTAATCGTGGTCCACAAAGGCTTGATCACTGAGGTGAGTAAAGATGGCAGTTTTGAAATCCGAGATTATATGACAAATGAAAAAGTGTTGACTGAAATCGACACTAACCTATTAAGTCGTTCAATCAAGCACATTACTGAGTTTTCAAAACAGTAAACAACAATTCTAAAGCGCCTTTTACAGCGCGCCCTACTGATAACATCGTTTAGGGCGCGCTTTTTACGGCGTGCTTTTTACAGTGCTTACATCAATTCAATATGCATGTTGCGCACAAAGAGTTCCTTTCCAACATGAGGTCCATTGAGTAACACTACCTTGCTTAAATCCATCATGGTTTTGTAAATACGATCGGTGCCTGACGGATTCTCTATTTTGCTACTCCATTCCAACACGAGTGCCTGAGTCCCTTGCGGTAGCGTATAGTAAGCGATGTCGTTGCCAAATTCTGCCGTTTGTCCGATGATAAGCGGATAACCCTCAGTAGTAATTAATTTAGCAACATCCACAGGATCGGCCTCAACCACAGAAGCGTTGGGCAAGCTAGACACACCTTCTATCATTAAATAATTTAACACCTTGTTCAGCTTTTCTATCGCTTCTTCACCTTCGCGATTCTTAGCCGCTATTACGTGTAAACTAGACGTCTCCATTATACCCTCAAGCGCAACAATCAACTGTTTGCGATGTGAAAAGTGGTCATTCAATTGTTGAGCCATCACGCCTTCCGTCATCGGTAAAACGTCAATTACGTTGTTGAACAAAGCGGTCAATGCTTGCTTCTCTGTCGCGTAAACGGTCGCCTCAGTCAACTCATTATCAATTGACTCGCCATAGCTGTAACCCGATACGCGTCCTATTCGCTTGTTTCCTGCATAAGCTTGTTGGGCTGCATCTGACGTAAGAAATTGGCGGTTAAAATACACCTTACTGGTAACTGAAAAAATAGCTTGTGAAAACAGGACTTCGTTACTTCTTTGGGCAGTTTTAAAAAACGGAAACGATAAAACTGCTTTTTGATTTTTTACTTTCAAATAAGACAATTCATATGGCATATAGTGCCAGTTAGTTTGAATATCATCGAAGTCGTACAAAATCTCAATTAGACGCGCAGCAGAGCCCGTCGTATCTCCTTCAGCGTTTATATAAGGCGGCCAGCTATCTGTTAGTATACTTAGCTTTTCATTGGCCTGCGCTGGAGCAAGAACAATTGATAAGGATAATAGCAATAATGACAACAGCGTATTTTTCTTCGCCAACACTGTAAATCTCGTATTTGTTGCTTTTAATTTCATCACTCTTACTACCTCGACTTAATGATTTTATAAACAAAGACCAATAACAGCGTTAAGAAAAACCCTGAACCAAACATCACATCGGTGTCAATTTCAGCAATGAACTGCAGCATAAATGAACGACTGTCGTCATTGTAGTCTAGGGTTGGACGTGACATCATTTCACGACTAAGCTCCGTCAGATATAAAGACAATTCGAACACAGTGAAGAAGCTTAAAGCAACTAACAACAAGTCGGTAAGCAGTGAGCTTCGTTCCCTTTTTTTGCTTTCTGTTTCGTCAATTTTACTTGTGCAAATTTCAATCATTCGCTGACCATTTGCCGTAAGCTCTTCATAATTCCAACATTTCAGAATATTATCCAAGATCAGCCGTTTGGATTGCGTTAAATAATTTAGATGATCGTGATAGGCAACTTGGTGCAAACGAGACGTAACGCGACTGCGACTCAGTATTATCTGTGCGTCGTTCTTTTTATTGCCATTGTATGCAGAATCAATAGCTTGCTTAAGCTGCTTATTACAATTCTCCTGAGCAGCGTAATAATATTGCGCTAGAATCATCGCATCGATGCGCTCATCATTAAGTTCTGTATCGACAATAACGTAGTTTAGCCACGTTAAAGAAAAAGATATTTTACCTGCAATAATATCATCGGCATCTTCAGAACGATGAGTGTGTTTGAGCCACTGCATAATAAGTGTTTTATAGCGTTGTTTTTCTATTGCCGGCGTACTGAGTAAAATTGCGCGCGAGACCCATAGAATTTGAGCTTCCTGATTAACACTATTATCCATTCGCAGAAAATCACCAAACTGCCCGCTACTAATTTTTGTGATAGCGTCAATGAAAGCTGAATATATAGCATTTATTGCTTTAATAGTTGCGTTCTGTGTTGCTTGTTCCAGCGCCTTAACGTCGTCAGAATAGTCAACGCTTATGTCAAATACTGCGATCCCGATATTATTTGGAAATACGTGTATTTGTAAATTAGGATTAAGCTGCTTGTTGCTCCAAGTGAAAAGCCTATTGTCCCAACTGTCTCGATCTATTGATTCATACTCTGTTTTTTTTATCGACGCCATGGGCGAAAGGTCGTCTTCGAAATGTTTATGAATAAGCTTAGTAAAAGAGGTAAATTCAGCTGATGAACGGTAAACGCCCGTTTTTAATTCAATAGGAATATGAATAGGAGCGATTGTTCGGATGCTGAGTGGTATTGGTTCCATCGTGCACAGTCCTTTTGCATTTACAGCCCCTTATAATATTCGTTATTATGGCGGCTTTTTGAGTAGTCAGAAGGATAAAAGCTAAGAGCGGGTATTGCAAGAGCTATTGATTTTATTAGCCTTGCGTGAAATATCACGCAGAGCTATCAAGTTAATATGGTTGCAAGACTATGCGTCACAACAACCGACGTTTTGCCAGATAAAAGAGAGCTTGCGGTCAGCTCTAATGCGCTTTTCTTACTGGCATCGCTACATTCAATGTCAAACCAAACAGCGTCGCCAAGACCTGCCTTTATGGCGGCCTCCATGTCCGAGAGTTTATCTCCGACCATAATACTGTTAGCTAAGCTTATATCGTGTTCTGTGGCCGCAGCACTTAACATCCCTGAGTTAGGTTTTCTACAATCACAAATTTCTCTGTATTGCGGCAGAGCTGCTTGTGGATGATGCGGGCAAAAAAACACATCATCGATAATCGCACTATTTTTTGCAAACATCGAAATCATCCATGCAGTTAGACGCCCAAAGTCAGCCTCAGTGTACATGCCGCGACCGATACCAGACTGATTAGTGACGACGATTACTTTATAGCCTTGTTCATTAGCTCGTTTTACTAAGCTGAAAATGCCGTCTATGAATTCGAAGTCGCTGGTTTGATGAACATATCCGTGATTGACATTAATCACACCGTCTCGGTCTAAAAATAGCGCTTTGTTCATGGCTCTCCCTGCGTACTAGTACTGCTTACTTTTGCTTCATTTTGCTCTTCTGCATCCGATCCAATAAGCTCAGCGCTAAAATCAGGCTCAGCAGACGATTTGCACAATTTCCATACCGTGATCACAAAATCGGCGCTTACCCTACATAAGTCCCGCTGAATCAATGCGCGCTGTTGGTCGTTCGTTTTCCAATAAAAGGGTGTCATCTGTAAAAGTGCCATGCGCACTTCAGGACTGCTTAACTCAACACTAAAATTAACTTGATGCTGTTCAGCAATCTCAAAACCAGACAGGCTAGCATCACTTTCTTGATGCAACTGGGGATTTTCGTAGACCATTTTTTTCAGTTCAAATAAATGCCTAGCGCCAGGATCAACTGTAATCACGGCACCGTTCGAACGCAAAACCCGAACATATTCGCTAGCACATGCAGGCGCAAAAACTTGTAATATAAGATCTTGTGAATGCGCCAAAACGGGTATATTTATTGTCGATGCAACGGCCAGTTGCTTGTCTTTATTTCTCTTCGAGGCGGCCAGTACTGCAGCCTTCGATATATCATGTCCAGCAAACGAAAAAGCCGTCGAGTCAGGGTTAAAAGCGGGGTCCAAAAACAAGCTAGATAGCGCCTCAATGTAGTAACCCTCTCCACAACCAGAATCATATATTTTTAAAGGGCTACACTCAGTAGAGGGATGGTTACGCAGCACCGAAAAACCACTACTCTTACGTGCACCTTTATCAATTATGATTTTAGCGAGTTGTTCAACCAACTTTTGGTAAGGTTTTGCAGCGAAAAAGGTCGTTCTAGCGGCCACCATTTCCGCGTCATCACCCGGCATTTTTGAACGTTTGTTTTGCACAGGAAGCAAATTAACGTAACCTTGTTTGGCCTTATCGAAAGTGTGATTATTCGCACATGACCATGTTTTCAAGGGGCTGTTAAGCGCATCATCTAGATGTGTTTTTAGAGCTGATTTACAAAGTGGGCATTGCCACATAATTATAAAAACTTAGTTCATTAATTTGAGGGCATGATACCACACCCTCATAAAAACTCAGCAGACCTATTAGCTATGTTTATAAGCGTTAAATACGCTAGAAAAATCAAGTCTGCCATTACCTGCATTACCATGCATTTGGAATATTGATTTAGCCAATTGACCCAAAGGAACAACGGATTCGTTGTTCGCAGCTGTGCTCATGGCCAGTCCAAGATCTTTGTTCATCAAGTCAACCAGAAAACCGCCTTGGTAGTCATTTGAAGATGGTACATTTGGCATCACGCCCGGACAAGGGTTGTACAATTCTAGTGTCCAGTTTCGACCTGAGCTTTGCAGCATAATATCTGACATAACTTTGGGATCTAAACCGTTGTCTATACCCATTTGCAGTGCTTCTGACGTGCCGGCCATTAAAATGGCAAGCAGCATATTATTACAAATTTTCGCAACTTGTCCGGCACCCACATCGCCCGCATGAAATATGTTTTTTCCCATCGCCTGTAGACATACTTGGGCTTCTTCATAATCAGTCTTATCGCCGCCGACGATGAACGTCAATGTGCCTGCTGCAGCCCCTGCCACTCCGCCAGATACGGGCGCATCAATAAATCGATGACCATGTGACTTAAGCTGCTTACCGATACTTATCGCAGAGCTCGACTCGATCGTACTGCAGTCAATAAATAAAGCCTTATCAGTAAGGTGATTAACAATGCCATCCTCGCCAAAATACAGTGATTCAACATGCTTGCCTGCTGGCAGCATAGATATAACGACATCTGCGTTTTCAACGGCTTCAGCAACGCTTTTACTTGGCTTTGCGCCCGCATCCGCTAATAGCTGAACCTGCGATTCAACGAGATCAAAAACGGTAACATTCAGCTGCGCCTTGACTAAGTTTTTAGCCATTGACGCTCCCATATTGCCCAATCCAAAAAATGCAATATTAGTCATGTAAAACTCCATAAGTTTGTTCAAGTTGATGCAAAGGATGCGTTGCCTCAGCAAAATAAGAAAAATGTGCATCAATAAGGTCTTGAGGCACATCATCGCTGGTTTGATATAACCATTGAGGAGCAAAGTCCTTATCAATTAGCAGTGCTCTGACTCCCTCCTCAAACTCACCGTACATACTGCAGTTTACTGCCATATTGAGCTCTTGGTTGAAACACTGTGCAAGCGTTAAGCCTTGACTGCGTTTTAATTGTTCAAACACTAAGTTAGCAGTGATAGGACTGCCATTTTTCAGCGTTTTCAACGCCTTTAGCCACCATCGGTCGTCACCCTTCTGCTCGACGATATTAGTCAATGACGAGATAGCCTCAGATAAAGTCTCTGCTTTAGCTAGCTGGCTTAAGGTCGCAAAGTTCGAATTAAGCTTTGTCTCGATAGTTGCGAAAGCGGGTTTATCTGTTTGCTGCAACGCCGACAGCACTTGCTCAATACTGTGTGTAGAAACGCCGTCAATTTGCATTAACTGAGTTAATAGGGTTTGTTTGCTCGCATTAGCCAATTTGTGGCTGGCCAATTTGACATCAAAGGCATCTGCGCCATTAAAACTGGCGCCCGTTATACCCAAAAATAGTCCCACGCCCGGCGGCATTTTATTTAGGAAATAACTCCCACCCACATCAGGAAACAAACCAATACTGATTTCAGGCATAGCGAACCTTGATGTTTCTGTGGCTACAGCAAATTTTGAGGCTGCGAACAAGCCTAGACCGCCGCCCATCACAATCCCACTCCCCCACATAATGATGGGCTTCGGATAAGCATGAATGCAGTAGTCGAGGCTATATTCTTGCGTAAAGAAATCGATCAAAAACTGCGGCGGATGGTCTAGTTTCGTTTTATTTTTGCTCGATTCTTCGTTACGTACTTGTTTCATCGCTTGATGCATCGAAACAACGTCACCGCCAGCGCAAAAAGCCTTGTCGCCGGCACCTTCAACAAATATGGCTACAACAGAATCATCGTTGCGCCACTCTTCTAAACAAGTGTTCATCAACTGCACCATTTCAAGATTAAGTGCATTTAAGGACTTTTCTTTGTTTAGTGTAATGAGCCCTATGAATTCGCCTGACTTTTGACGAGCAAGCAACTTAGTTTCAATGACTGGCATGCTCACTCCTACAGTATTTCTATATCAGAGGAGATCAAACGACGACCAATAATAACGCGCATAATCTCATTCGTGCCTTCGAGTATCTGGTGTACTCTTACATCACGTACGTGGCGCTCCAGCGGATATTCTTTGATGTAGCCGTAACCGCCGTGTATTTGCAATGCTTGATTACAAACCTCAAAGCCGACATCGGTAGCGAAGCGTTTCGCCATTGCACAATAAGTGCTCTTGTCGGGGTGGTTATTATCTAACTTACTTGCAGCTAGCCTAACCATTTGTCGTGCAGCAACCAGTTCTGTCGCCATATCGGCAAGTTTGAATTGCAAGGCCTGAAAACTGGCTAAGGGTTTACCAAACTGCGTTCTTTCTTGCATGTAAGCTTGTGCTGTATTTAACGCCTGCTGCGCAGTACCAATAGAACAGGTAGCAATGTTTACGCGACCGCCATCCAGACCTTGCATAGCAAATTTAAAGCCTTCACCTTCATTACCCAGCAACCCATCGGCACTGACTTCCACGTCAACAAACGTGATCATTCTTGTTGGCTGCGCGTTCCAGCCCATTTTTTCTTCTGCCTTACCGTACTCAACGCCTTTTGCATCAGCAGGTACGACAAATGCGGAAACTCCGCCTGCGCCGGCTTCACCTGTGCGGGCCATAACCACTAAAACTTGTGTGGCTCCAGCACCTGAAATAAACACTTTTGCGCCATTTAATACATAGCCTGAATCTGTTTTTTTCGCAGTCGTGCGCATCGAGGCCGCATCAGAACCTGAACCAGGCTCAGTTAAACAATAACTCGCAATGTTTTCACCTGTTACCAAAGTCGACATCCACGTTTCTTTAATTGCTGTCGTGCCCCAAGTAGCGATCATCCACGTTGCCATATTATGAATGGTCAACATTGCCGTGGTTGTTGTACAGCCCATCGAGAGTTGCTCAAAAATGATCGATGAATCTAAGCGAGAAAGGCCCAAACCACCGTCTTCTTCAGGCGTATATAAGCCGCAAAAGCCAAGCTCGCCGGCTTTTTTGATTGTTTCAATAGGAAAATGGTGTTCTTGATCCCATTTAGCTGCAAATGGCGCTAGTTCTTGATCGGAGAATTGTTTCGCTGTTTCAGCAAACGCAGTTTGATCTTCATTTAATTCAAAATTCATAATTGGAGCTCTCTTTAATCAATTTTTTGACGACAAAAGGACTAAGCAACAAACTTCAAAAGTATGCGGCATTAGTCCAACATGGCCAAATCAAACGGTAATGGATTACTTTAATTCAATCGTCATATTCGGACCTGATGGGATATCGTCATCCAACCAGCGAGATGTTATCGTTTTTGTCTCAGTATAGAATCGAACACCCTGTTTTCCGTATGCATGAAGGTCACCATAAAACGAATTTTTCCAACCCGTAAATGAGAAAAATGGAAGTGGCACTGGAATTGGAACATTGATACCCACTTGACCTACCTCAATATCGCTCTGATATTTACGAGCAGCTGCGCCGCTCGCAGTGAAGATAGACGTACCGTTACCGAATGGATTGGCATTCACAAGCTCAATAGCTTCCTCAAGCGTATTGACAACCATACAGCATAGAACCGGACCAAATATTTCTTGTTGATAGATACTCATTTCAGTCGTGACATCAGTGAAAACAGTTGGGCCAACCCAGTTACCCGCTTCATACCCTTCTAAACTAAAATCAGAGCCATCGACAAGACAAGTCGCGCCTTGTTTTTTGCCCTCTTCAATAAACGAAAGTACTTTTGCTTTAGCCTGCGGACTAATCAATGGGCCGAAACCAGCGTCTTTGTCATCCCAAAGCCCCGGTTTAACCTCACCGATTCTTTTCGCCAGTTCAGGAATCCACTCTGCACTTTCACCCACAAAAACAGCAACTGAAATTGCCATGCAGCGCTGTCCTGCCGCACCGACACTTGCGCCAACTAAATTGTTTAATACAAACTCTTTATTAGCGTCTGGCATAATCACTGAGTGATTTTTAGCGCCTGCAAAGCATTGCGCCCGTTTTAAATTGTCCGTTGCAGTTTTATAGATGTGTTGCCCAACCGGCACGCTGCCGACAAATGAGACAGCCTTTATCGCATCGTGATTAAGCAAATAATTAACTTGATCTTTGCCACCGTGCAATACGTTCAACACACCCTTAGGAGCGCCAGCTTCAAGAAAAAGCTCAGCTAATTTCATGGGGGTTTTAGGGTCTTGCTCAGACGGCTTCAATATAAATGTATTACCACTGGCAATTGCCAACGGAAACATCCAGAGAGGGATCATTGCTGGGAAATTAAACGGCGTAATACCCAAACAAACACCTAGAGGCTGAATCATACTGTAAGTATCGATGTTAGTTGCTACATTCTCAACCGTTTCACCCATCATCATTGAGCAGATGTTAGCCGCTTGCTCTACGACTTCTATACCACGCCAGACGTCACCCTTTGCATCAGCAAAAGTTTTACCTGTTTCTTCGCTTAAGATTGTTGCAATTTCGTCATGGTGTTCTTTAAGTAAGTGCTGATAACGCATCATTAAACGCGCTCTTTCTGGGACAGACACCTTTTTCCATGTCTTAAATGCGCCGGTTGCAGCCGTTACTGCTTGTTCCATTTCAGCGTCAGTAGCACACGGCGCATGACAGATAACTTCGTTGTTCGCAGGATTCGTCACTTCAATAAAATCAGTGCTTGTAGATTGGACAAATTGTCCGTCAATCAATTGAGCTATTTTGTTCATAGTAAACCTTAAGATGATTCGATAAGTGAATATGCCGCTACAGTAAACCGGCATTACCTTTACGTAAACGTAAAGTATAGTCGAGCACCTTCTCCCTTGTAAAGTTATTGTTACGAACGTGTTATATATCGCTGTATTAAACCAAAGTAGCAGACCTATGTATTTCACTACATACCCAAAAACAGGCCAAATTTCGTTCAACTAGAATGCAAGTTAGAGCTTCAATTGGTAAGCTCATGGAAGAAAAAAATGGACGAAATTATTATGATCAAGTACAAAGTCAAAATTGCGATTGTTGAAGACAATGCAACTGCCCGACTCAACCTGCGTAGCCATTTAATGTCTATGGGCGAATTTGATATCGCTAGCTATAGCAATGGCAAGGAACTCAGGAACGGTTTACGCACGATCGACTTTGATCTAGTCGTTATTGATTTTCATTTAGGTCAAAGCAAAAACGGGGTTGAATGGGTTCAGTACCTGACGGATGCAAAGCTGCTTAAACCTTCAACCGGGATTGTATTTTTAACCTCTGACAGACTACCTCAGACGATTAGTCAGATACTTGACGTTCACCCTGACATTCTAATAATAAAACCCTACACTATTAAAAATTTACACACGTCCATTAACCACTACTTAACTATTCGCGAAAAAATAAAGCCTGCACTCGATTACTTAGATAATGAGCAGTCATCAATGGCTCTTAAGTACATCGAAAATACGCTTAAAGGAAGTTTAGGTAAACGCCTGCGTGCCGAATTTACTAAGCTCAAAGGTCGCTTATTAATTGGTGAACAACGCTATACTGAAGCAGCCGCATTGTATAGGGACATACTCGAACGCTCGTCTAACGTCCTCTGGGCACACTGGGGGCTAATTAAGAGTGAGTTTTTATCCGGACAATGGCGCCATTGTCAAGACATGCTGGATGGCTTATTAGGCGAACAGCTAACAAAAGATAAGGCGTACGAATGGATGGCATGCGTTGAAATTGGCAAAGAAAATTATGGTTTAGCGGAAAAGATTCTCGACAATATTAAAGAAAACGATCTGACAATTCCGGCGACTAAACTAAAAGTATTAGCCTACAAGATGCAAGGCAGAAGTGATGAAGCAATAAGACTCTTGGAGAAGAAGCGCCAGAGCAACTTTACAGTGAAGGAAAGGTTTGACGAGTACACCATAGAACTCGCTAGATATCATTTACAACTTGCTGAAAATTCTGCAATTAACGATCGAGCGCCAAAATTACATGCGGCAAAATGCCTTATTGGTAACGCGAACAGAAGTATTCTTGATCATCAAACACAACATCAGCGTGATTTCATGCTTGCACTTGCCAGCATACTAGAGGGTGATCAGCAAAAAGCTGAACGTATTATCTTAGACAAAACCGTAGGTGATGCAAAAAATGCAAAGTTAGCTACGATGGTGGACGCTATTAAAGTTTGGTTCGGTCTTGGTAAAGAAGATAAGGCGCGTGAAATTTGGAACGAAGTAGATAGAAAACTATCGGCTAAAGATAACCAAATAGACCTAATATTAGCCGGTAGTCTAATATTAGAAACAGAAAAGTCACTTGGATTATCAGAAGAAAAAGCCAAACGCGTAAACGATGAAGGCATGGTTTACTATCTTGGTAACCAACTGAACGACGCAATTGAGTTATTTTATAAAGCGCGTCAGTTGAATCCTGATGTGCCAGCTTTCACGCTAAATCTATTGCAGTGTTTAAGTGATATTAAAAAAGCGGAGTACAAAGACCAAAAAACCTTGGCCTTGGTGGATGAGCTAAAAGGCAAAGCATTGTCAGAATCAAATCAAAAACGATTCAGCTTAATTCAAAAAAAGATAAACGATTTTCCTGAAGCCTATCGCATGCCAGATTATGAAGAGCAACTATCCGAAGATGTTGCGTAAAAAATCATATAATACTGACGGTAACATGCTGATTATTATGCACTCGCTGTTACACTAGAGTAAATAACTCAACGCGAGAATAATATGACAAGTACTTTTTACAGTTTAGATTATGTTGCTAACAGCGGCGAAACAGTGCCATTTAAGCAATATGAAGGCAAAGTTGTCCTCATTGTTAATACTGCGAGCAAATGTGGGTTTACGCCTCAGTATGATGGACTGGAGGCCTTATATAAAAAACATAAAGAAAGTGGCCTTGCAGTGATTGGCTTTCCATGTGACCAATTTGGTCATCAAGAGCCTGGCTCGGACAGCGATATTGCTCAATTCTGCGAGATGCGTTTCAATCTATCATTTCCGCTTTCTAAAAAAGTAGAAGTTAATGGCGATAATGCCGCACCGATCTATAAATTATTAAAAGATGCAGCACCCGGTATATTAGGAAGCAAACGCATAAAATGGAATTTTACTAAATTTTTGATTAACAAAAATGGTGACGTGATAAAACGGTATAGCCCAACCACCAAGCCCGAGCAAATTGAAGCTGACATTGCCGCCGCCTTAAATGCCTAGATGTAAATAGCGCTTAGGGAACTCCGCAATTATTCGTCTTTCTTTATGAGCAAATGAAAATATTTACCGAGCCACATGTAGGGCTCGGTTGCCGCATACTTCATTTCTAGCTGCAGTATTTTGTCATACTCATCAACTTGTTTCGTTCGATCTTGTAAATAGTCGTGAAAACACCTTATTCCCGCTTTGTGTTCAATTGTGTAAGTTGGGTATTTTTCATTAATATAACGGATCACATCACTGGGTCGCTGAGCATTGTGCGGATTTAGGCGCACTTGATTGCGCGCTTTAAGACCGGCGTCGATGTAATCAAAATTACCCCAAATCGCGTTATTGAACAAAGCGGCATCGCGATTAAAAAAACTTAAGGACAATCGACCGCCTTTGTGCAATTGAGTGAATAGTTTATCAATAATCGCCATTGGCTCTTGCACCCATTCGATTACAGCATGGCAAAGTACAAGGTCAAAGTGCTCCGGATAATCAAGTGATAATATATCGGTTTGTTCGATACTAGTCGCCGCTGTGCCTGCCAAACGCTGCCGAGCAATTTCTAACACTTCGTCCGAACCATCGCATAGAGTAACTTGATGGCCAGCTTGAGCGAATTCTAATGCCATCACGCCTGTGCCGCCGCCAGCATCTAGAACTGTGCTGGACTGTTGTGAATGAATCATTGCAGACAAATAATGCAGCAGCATTTGATGACGCAAACGTCCTTTGCTTGTGCCATAGATGTTGTTATCAAATTTATTAGCAATACCATTAAAGAACGTATCCGTTGGCGTGACTATTTTTCTCTCTTTCATATTTAACTGTGCTTTTCCAATTACTTTGCAAAGCTTTCATTAAGCCTTATGCCGGATTAGGGATGTCGACAAACTCAACGTCAACGCCAGATACCCGAGCCAAATACTCACCTACAGCCTTCACCCCATAGCGCTCAGTTGCATGATGACCGGCAGCAAAGTAGTGAATATCGAGTTCCCGCGCACTGTGCGTTGTTTGCTCTGATATTTCTCCCGAAATAAAAGCATCAATGCCTAATTCTAGACAAGCATCAATGTATCCTTGTCCACCACCTGTGCACCACGCAATTCGTTTAATAGGTCTATTTGAATTAGCGTTTATATGCACTGGCTCCCGTTGTAAAACGCGTGCTAACAATTGTTTTAGGCTTAGCGCATCTACTTCAGATCGTAACTCTCCCCACATTACTATGCCACTTGGCTTCAAGCTTGGATGACTTTGTATATCACTTACCTGCAGTAAACTTCCTAATTGCGCGTTATTCCCAAACTCAGGGTGAATGTCAATGGGTAAATGATAAGCCAGTAAATTAATATCATGCGTTAAAAGTGATTTAATACGGCGCATTTTAATGCCTGTAATCGGCTGAGACTCTCCTTTCCAGAAGTAACCATGATGCACCAAAATACAATCTGCCTTGCGCTTTATTGCCTCATCAATTAATGCTTGAGATGCTGTCACACCTGTTATTACTTTAGAAATTTCAACAGAACCTTCCACTTGCAGCCCATTTGGGCAATAATCATTAACTGCATTTGGCAGCAGTAAATCGTCAATTAAGGTAAGAAATTCATGTCTTTTCACAAAAATATAGCTCCGAAGCACTCAAATTAGACATTTGAAATAAAAAAGGTTTACACTGTTACTATATTAACATTACTACAACAAAAAGGGTTCATAAGAACAGATGAGCAAATTAGACAAAGACGGCGTCTTAGCAAAATTCACGGCTGCATATGAAGCAGCAAATGGTAAAGCTCCAACTATCGAGGCTAAAGGTGGGTGGTACAGTGTAGACGGTGGCAAGAATATCCGTTTAGCACAGCTGGAAGAAATGGCTGATAACATGGAAGCCCCTGCTCCTAAAAAAGCAAAGGCGGAAAAACCAGCGAAAGAAGTTAAAGCGGAGAAGCCAAAAGCTGCGGCAAAAGCGGCTAAGCCTAAAGCCCCCGCTAAAGCAAAAGCGAAGGCAAAAAAATCGGCTTCGAGTTTTTCAGTGAAGGACTTTTATACTAAGCAAATTCAAGACACTAACCCTGGTGCGAAAGCTCCAAGATAGTCTTACTGAGCCAAGCTTAAGGCAACCTATATCAGTAGGTTAATAATTAAAAAAGCGGCATAGCCGCTTTTTTATTGTCCTCATTTTAACAGCTTGCTAGGGTTAGCAACTCACTAGCGATATAACTTGTTACCCGCATCTACTAATCTCATGAATGTCTGTTCGATAGCTTGATATACTGAAAACCCGAGCTTTTGCGCCAAGGTCTTTTTAACTGCATATTTAATGTTAAATAATTTAAAACGATTATTTGCTTCCATCAAAAAGTCATCAGAGGTTTTCAACTCGTCAACGAGGTTCAGTTCTTTAGCTCTCTGACCATACCAATATTCGCCGGTCGCGACTTTATCAATATCAAGCTGAGGACGATGCTGGTGAACAAACTCTTTGAACATAAGATGCACATCTTCAATTTCTGCTTTGAATTTGTTTCGTCCTTCTGGCGTGTTTTCACCAAACATCGTTAAAGTACGCTTAAAATCTCCGGCGGTATGCTGCTCAAACTCAATATCGTTTTTCTTTAATACCTTATTAAAATTGGGTAACTGCGCAATAACGCCAATTGAACCAATAATAGCGAAAGGAGCACTAATCACATGGTCTGCTACACAAGCCATCATATAGCCCCCGCTCGCAGCCACTTTATCAACACTAACGGTCAGTTTAATTTCCTTATCCTTGATACGTTGAAGTTGAGAAGCCGCGAGTCCATATCCGTGCACAACGCCACCGCCACTTTCAACGTTCACTAACACTTCATCATCTTTTTTGGCAACACACAGTACCGCCGTGATTTCTTCGCGCAGTTGCTCGACTTCTTGTGCGTTTATCGAACCATCAAAGTTCAAAACAAACATATTACTTTTTTTATCGTCGCCTTTTTTCGCTGATTTCTTTTTCTGTTTTTTCTTCTCTTCTTTTTCAACCTTTTTTAATTGGTCTTTATCTAAAAGAACATGCTGAGCCTGACTTTTAATATCGTCAAAATGGTCAGATAAAGATTCAAACTCAAGATTACCGCTTGTTTGTTTTTGCTTTGCAGCCATACCAACAATCAAGCCGACAACGACAACTATCGCAACAACGATGGTGATTGCTTTGGCCAAAAACAAACCATATACAAATAAAAATTCCAAACTGCGCTCCTATTAAGTTCAACTTCCAACTGGATCTCTTGATGTTATATCGGGATAAACCGACAAAACAAAAGGGCCCTTGAGGCCCTTTTGATTTTGAAACCTAGGTTTCATAACAACTTTTATTGTGCGAATTTATAACACATAATTTCGACACGCACTTCAATTAAAAGCAAATTTCGCTTAATTATTCCTGAGGTGCATTGCTAACATCCATCTCTTTAATCAAATTCGCCGCAATATCAGCCTCAGTAAAATGCAACGGACGCAATTGTGGCTGAGATGAATACAGTTTGGTTTGATCATCAGACTGCTCTGACTCAGGGTTATGAGATTGTGAGTAGCTCAGCAGACCACGAGCAACAGGACCATCTTCTGTAAAGTTTGCTATAAACATCCAGCTGCTCCCATAATTAATATGGTAACCCTTCGCATCGGCACTCAAAATGGACGTATTGTCCATCATAGGATAAGTATGAACCGGCAGTTCAGTCCCATTATTCGAAGTTCTTGCGTCAAACACATTAAAACCGCCCTCAACGTTATGCGCCCCACCCCATGGAAAACGTTCTCCACTTGGTAAGCCAGCAGCAGTGCTCTTTTCAACAAACTGCACTTCGCCCAATGTCGCATCTAACGCAATGCCAGCTCGTTCAATTTTGTCAATTGCCGTAGCTAGTTGCATCAATGTTGTTGCGTTATATTTCAGGCCTCTTGGTGTATTCAGCACATCGTCTACATCGTAAGCAACAGCCCATTGAGGATTGCGTCTAAATTGGAATGCAAACTCTCTAAAGACATGGGCGCCGACACTATCAACATTCATAGTCCCGTCCCAAGCACTCATTGCATCACAACCGTCACCTAAAGTAACCGTACGACCATTAACATCGAAATCAACTTCTCTATTTGATTGGCATATCGACAATATCTCGGTAAAAACATCCTCACTGAGATAAGAACGATTACTAAACAGCGCCTCTTCAACTTCCATCATGTTAAACTTACCGTCAGAGCCCGACGCTTGATTAAGTAGCTTATGTGCCATTCTTGAGCGCAAAGATTGTTGATTACCTACCTTGCCATATAGTGGCGATACACCGGTAATTGGGTTCTCAAAGTTAGTTAACCAGAAACTATCATTTGAGTTTTGCACATAATCTGTGCCTTCATACTTCGGCGCATTTTCGTAAGAAACGGGTACATTAAAATCAAACGCACTCGCAAAACCAGGCAGTACTGTAAAGCCAGCTACCGCTTTGGTTTGGACTAACAGTGGATTGGTTGTCAGTTCATTCAGCGCTGTTGCCGTTAAGCCTGGTACTGTTGAATCGTCTATATAAAAAACTTCACCTTCTTTAGATGCAGCCATCGTGTTATTGAAAATAACGCCATCGTAGTCCTTGAATGCTTGTTTGAACTCATTCATATCGCCAGCCAAGTTCATTGCTAGCCAGTGATCCAGCACATCATAATTAGGTAAATTAGCATCTTTAATAGCGAATGCAGAACCGCCTGCTCCCCACTCAAAACTACCTGGAACAACTATCATTGGGCCATAATTAGTTGAGTAAGAGTTCTTCTTAAGCATAATTGTTTGTCCTGGCGCAACGGCAACATCAATAATCAATTCCTTTTTGAAGATGGTTCTTTTGTTACCATCAACAGAATGCGTTTGTCCGCTAGCATCACTGGAATCTAGTTGTAGTTGATAAACTACAAAATGCTCTGCTGTAGAGAATGTGTGAGTCCATGCAACGTTTTCATTGAAACCAATGTTGACTGCGCCTGGCAAGCCCATTAGTGAGCCGCCCATCACGTTTAAATGACCAGGGATAGTAGTGTGAAATTGCCAAAAGCGTAAATTACCGGTGTGCGGGAAATGTGGATTACCCAGCACCATACCCATACCATTTTCAGTCTTGTCCGATCCTAGGCCCCAACCGTTCGATCCCATTTCTTGTGGATTACGTTCTGGTAAGCTAATTGTAGGCTGCATCTTAAATGGTAGCGCTTGCTTAGAATCTACATTAACAGCTGCTGTAGCCGGTGTTGGTAATGGATTCTCTCCAGGAGGAGCGGCTAGAAACATTGGACCGAGGAAATTTGCAGCCCCGGGTAAAAGCGAAACGCCCATCGAATATGTAAGCAAATCGACGCTGTCAATTTCTTGTACCCAAGGTTGGCTCGCGCAGCTAGGGTCAATATTGGCAACACCAGTATCGTTCAGGTATTGATTATACCCTTTTGTGTAACCACTAAGCATTGCGCGACTATTGGCGCTGAGAGTTGCTAAATTTTGCTCTGCAAGTTCACGAATGCCAACGGTCAAGAATCCAAAGTCATTGATAAGATGCTCGGAATCACCACTACCGGGGTTTCGGTCTGGACCGAGGTATTTGGAACGTTCAGAATTATATTTTACGATTTGGTCGGCTAAAATACACAAGTTATCCTGTGCAAACGCGTAGCCAACGCCAAATGACATGCTCTCGAGATTGTCAGCAGTCACATGAGGAACACCATAGTCTGTCCATCGAATATTTGCATCTAACACACCGTCAGCGTCGAATGCAGGCAACACAGGTGCAGCTGCTGGCGGCGTAGGAGGCGCAACCGGTAACGGCGGCTGAGTCAATGTGTATTGCTTTTCATCACTTCCACAGCCTGACAGCGCTATTGCAACGGCAACAACGGTAAGTGTTTGTTTGAATAAGCCAAAGTGTAAGTTCATCAAGAATATATCCTTTTTTTGTTTTTAGTTCCAAATTGATATGCAAGTTTAGTCAAAAAACCAGCGATTTTACAATTAATTAATGTTTTTTTTACTATTACCATGCACACCTATGTTAACAGTCACCAACATTTAATAATTATCCTATTTGTAAGGATTTGTAGCCCCACCTTGTTGCAACTCATCCAACCTTTCAAATCATTGAAAGGTTAGACAAATCTGATATTTATAAAAAAGCCAGCAGTAATGCTGGCTTTTAAAAGTGCTTCATTGGTACTGACGCTATTCTTAGTTAGCTACCACTGCTTCATTTGTAATGACAATTGCCGTAGCACCCGAACCAACATAATTTGCTAGTTCACGCTGCATTTCAGCTGTTACAGCTGGGCTGCTAGCAGGGCTTAAGCTGCTTGCATGAGCGCCTTCAACAAATTTCACGATACCGCTAATTGGGCTTGTACCGCCACCCGTCGTGACTGATATCTGTTGTAATCCCATAATATTCGCTAAGGCTTGTTGACCTGCCAAAGGCAATGCTGTCGTTACCGGAATAACTTGGTCGGGTAGATTATCACCGCCATCACCAATTACAGTCTGCATTAGCACTGGAGTGTTGCTTGCTAATTTAGTGAAGTAATTAATTGGATCTGCTGAATCAATCATTGTTTGAGCGGCAAAAGAGAACTGCGCGAACAATGCATTGGCACCCGCAAGTTGCTCAGGCGTTAGTGCTGCTAAAAACCCGTTCACGGCGCCTACTAATTCAGCCTCTGACACATTAACCGTACCAAAATTACTAATTAAGAATGCCTGAAAATCTGGCGAGCCTTGTGACAGCAACAATCCTTTAATTAACGGACCAAACGCCGCTGATTCTAAAAGAAAGTTTGCCGTACCACCGCCTGGAGACTCTAAGGTTGCAGATTGCACTGCAAACATGCTGTCAAACGCGGCCAGTGGGCCCGCAAAGCCAGTGTTTGCGATAGACGCAAAGTTACCGCCCGTGATTGCACCAAGCGAAACACCAAAGATAGAAATATTTGATGTATCAATATCAACTGATTGTGATGCAGTAGTATCAACGACTGCATTTAAACCTAATCTAAGACCTAACAAATCAGATACACTTTGACGCAAGTTGTCTCTTCCTGTCGGCAATACACCTAAATTCAGGTAATGCGTAGCACTTACGGTTGTCGCATTTAGGTCATCTACGCCATCGCCATTGAGGTCAAAACCACGAGAACCGTGTATTGGCTGATCGATTGCGAATGTCGCAAAACCAGCTAGAGATAACGCACCCGTTACGGCAAGCATATCTTCTTTTTGCGATGTAATACCGTGAGCTAACATAACCACAGGCCAACCAGCGTCTGGCTTTGCAATCTCGAAACCAAGAGCAGCAGCTACCTGAGGATTAGGAACAGTTACCTGCACATCTAAAGTTTCAAAGCCTTGGTTTCCGCCCTTCAACTGCGGAACAGGATTGAACTTTGTCAAGTTACGATCGCGATCAAGTAACTCACCATCAATTCTTACATCAGCTAAACCGACTTGAGTACACAATGCCGCATTTGGACCCGGCTGGGCAGTTGCCAATGCAGCACCCGCATTAGCTAAAACGATGCCGCTGTCACAAGCTGCTGTCCAAAAACGGTTAACTGGCGCTAGTGGATTTTCAGCACTAGGGATTGCTGAATAGTAAGGCAATGAAATATTACCTTCATATCGACTCGCAGCACAAAACTGCCCAAATTGGCCCAAGATATCAACCGCAACGCCGGATGCAAAAGCGTTAACCTCAGGGTTATCGTTGCCAAAACCGCCTCCTGCACCAACCAATAAACCAGAGCAAGTTGTAAACGACGAAAAGTCCGCTGCGTTAATGGCTGAAATTAAGTCTGCTTCATCTGCGGGTAAATCATCAATGTCACTTTGTACTGCACCATCCACGAACTGGCTAGACACAAAACCCAGTGCTTCCAATACGTTTGTACCGGATTCAACATCTTTTGTCACGATAGCTGGAAGCGCTTGCCCCGCGGTTGGGTCGCCAGCAGCAGCTCTACCTGCAAACTCAGCAATCATCAATTGCTTAACGGTATCGAGTACCGTGGAAATTGACTGAGTTGTAAACGCTGAAACATAAGTAACATTGTCAGTCTGAACGCCTGCGTTAGACAACGAGTCAAGGTGCAGGTTGATCAGGTTTTGTAGGCTTAACTGAGACTCAGTCGCAAGTGGATTAGTATCGATATCTTGAGAAACTAAATCCCAGGTTATTGAACCTTTTACAGCCTTACCCGAAGAGTCCTTTAGTTCCTCAGTCATCACTAACAAGTAGCCTTGGGCTGCTTTCAATGGCTTCAAAGGTACAAAGGCAATGGTGTTGTTATCAGCCAGACTTAGCACATAGTCAACGCCAAACGCTAATTTGTCGCCTACTTTACAGCCCGCGCTTGGGATTGGAATAGCAGCGCAATCTGCGTCTTGCTGATTCAATCCAAGTGTTGCTTCGTACAAATGCACGCCAGCACTCAAGGTAGATGCATCCAGTGAAGCGCCCGGTGGCGTTTCAACATCAATAACGAACGGTTGGTTAGTTGACCAGCCATCGAGAATGTTCAATGCATTTTGCGGGTCGCCGAAATTAGTAGGATCAGCAACTGGAATATTCAGTGTGTAGTCGAAAAAGCCATCATCCCCTGGCAACATTAATAAGTCATTTGGAATGTTTAAGTTACCGTTCGCCGGATCAAAAACGATACGCGAAAATGGCGTTTGTGGCGTTGCTTCTGCATTAATTTCTTCCAACGAGTCGCTGCCGCAACCAGCTAGGCCTAAGGCGGCCAAAACACCGGTGCTAATTAACAATTTATTCATTCATTTTCCCCACTTGCTTGCAGATAATATTAACCCAACACATTTTTACTTTTTATTAACGTGATGGTATTGCGGATAGTCTAACAAGTATGACCAGTTATAATTAGCGTAATAGTATTAACTTTAAGTTCAATTTGCAAAGGTTTGTTAACACTTTGTAATTAAAATTACCAAATATTAATAAATTAGCATTAAGCACTTTAGCCTCATAATATTGTAAGTTACCATAAGCACTTTCGATCCTTAGCAAAAAATAGTCAGTTCAAATATGCAATCACTCGTACAAAACACTGCTCTTCAATATAAAGCCGCTAATAATGTATTAGAAAACAAAACCATTCTCGTTACCGGTGCTGGTGACGGTATTGGTAAACAAGCCGCTATCACTTTCGCAAAACAAGGTGCTGAACTCATCTTATTGGGCAAGACCGTGTCAAAATTAGAAAGTACCTACGATGAAATAATTAATAATGGCGGCCTAACGCCAGCAATCGTGCCAATCGATTTTAAGGGTGCCACACCTAAAAACTACCAAGACATGGTCGCAAGCATTGAAGGGCAATATAAAAAAATTGATGTTGTTTTATTCAATGCCAGTATTCTTGGCAACTTATGCCCTTTTGAGGAAATTAAAGAGTCAGAGTTTTTAGAGGTAAATCAAGTCAATTTGAATAGCCAGTTTTTTATGACTCAAGCGCTACTGCCACTTTTAAAATTGAATAAGTCGGCCTCGGTTATTTACACAACGTCGTCAGTTGGTCGCACCGGACGTGCCTATTGGGGAACTTATAGTATATCGAAGTTTGCTACTGAAGGAATGATGCAGGTGCTTGCAGACGAGTATAAGAACTCAGGAGTTCGATTTAATTGTATTAACCCAGGTGCAACGCGAACAACGATGCGAGCAAAAGCGTTTCCGGGTGAAAAGCCAGACTCATTGAAAACCCCAAGCGACATTATGCCCAGCTATTTATACCTAGCATCTGATGATAGCAAAGGCGTGAACGGTCAATCTATAGATTGTCAGCCTAAGTAGGCTTTTTCTCCAAAAATAAACCATCCAAAAACTAAACACGTAGATAGTAAAAAGGGTCGCCCAATCAATCAGGCGACCCTTTTGTATCTATCGTTCAAGTGAGCTACTTGCCGCAAACAAATCTACTGATTCATTTTTGCCCATGTGTCACGAAGCTCAACCGTTCTATTGATAACTAAAGCGTCTGGTTTACTGTCTTTATCAATACAGAAATACCCCGTTCTCTCGAACTGAAAAGCTTGTGCAATTTCAGCTGTTTCGAGAGACGGTTCAACGAAGCCTTTTTTAACAATCAAGGATTCAGGATTAATCGTTGCAGTAAACTCTTCTTCTGCCGCAGGATTAGGCACGGTAAATAAACGGTCATATAAGCGAATGTCGGCTTGCTTACCTTCAGCAGCGCTTACCCAATGAATTACGCCCTTAGCTTTGCGGCCATCTTCTGGGTCTGTACCAAGCGTTGTCGGGTCATATGTGCAATAGACTGTTGTCACATCGCCATTTTCATCAACATCACAGCGATCGGCTCGCAAGAAATAAGCATTGCGCAAGCGCACTTCCTTGTCGAGAACCAAACGTTTGAATTTTTTATTCGCTGATTCTTTGAAGTCTTCTTTCTCTATCCACAGCTCTCTGCTGAACGGGACTTTGCGTGTACCCATCGACTCATCAGAAGGATGATTAGGTGCATCAAGCCATTCAACTTGACCCTCGGGATAGTTCTCAACGACCACTCTCAATGGGTCTAACACCGCCATTCTGCGAGGTGCATTGGCGTTTAGCTCATCACGAATACATGCTTCGAGCATACTCATCTCAACCATGTTATCCATTTTAGTGACGCCAATGCGCAAACAAAACTCTCGCACCGATGAAGGTGTGTAGCCTCGTCTTCTAATACCGGCTATGGTCGGCATTCTTGGGTCATCCCAACCACTCACATGCTGTTCTTCAACCAACTGGATTAGTTTGCGTTTGCTCAATACCGTATATTCTAGGTTAAGACGTGAAAACTCGTATTGTCTTGGCGTGCAGTCAATTGAAATGTTATCGATGACCCAATCATACAAGCGTCGATTGTCTTGAAATTCAAGCGTGCACAATGAATGGCTAATGCCTTCAATCGCATCCGAAATACAATGCGTAAAGTCATACATCGGGTAAATACACCACTTGTCCCCTGTTTGATGGTGATGAGCAAATTTAACGCGGTAAATTACTGGGTCACGCATACACATAAAGGATGATGTCATATCAATTTTAGCGCGTAGGCTACACTCGCCCTCTTTAAACTCACCTGCACGCATTTTTGCAAAAAGCGCTAAATTTTCTTCAGGACTGGTATCTCTGAATGGGCTATTGGTTCCTGGCTGAGTTAACGTACCGCGCATCTCACGCATTTTTTCTTGCGGACTGAAATCGACGTAAGCTAAGCCTTTTTCAATTAACTCAACGGCAAAGCCATGTAATTGATCAAAATAATTGGATGAATAACGCTCTTTGCCATTCCACTCGAAGCCAAGCCAGCTAACATCATGCTTTATTGAGTTTACATAATCGATGTCTTCTTTTTCTGGGTTAGTATCATCAAATCTTAAGTTACAGGTTCCTTCATAATCCTGAGCAATTCCAAAATTTAGGCAAATAGACTTTGCATGGCCAATGTGTAAGTAACCATTTGGCTCAGGTGGAAAGCGAGTAGCTACGGTAGAATGTAAGCCACTTTGCAAATCTTTATCGATAATTTGCCTGATAAAATTGGACGGTCGATGCTCAATCTCGGCCATGTGAATATGTTCCTTAATAATAGAGTGCAATTTTTTCAGGAGTATATCACTTTGAAGCCAATACAATAGTCAGAATTTTGCACTTTTGCCGGGCTATTATGCAAAGCATTTGAACTTCCGTGTGTGAGTAGTGTATAAATGATAGAACAAACAATAAGAATTCACGGATTAATGAAGAGTAAAGCAACCTCATTTGATATCGCGCACATGGCAGGTGTATCGCAATCTACCGTCTCACGAGCGCTGAGCGACAGTCCATTGGTGAATCAAGAAACACGCGAACGCATCAAAAAGATTGCAAAAGACCTTAACTATAAGGTAGACAAAAACGCCAGTAATTTGCGCAAACAACACAGCCAAACTCTCGCTTTGCTGCTGTTTGAAGACCCTACTTCCGATGATTCATTGATCAACCCTTTTTTCATATCCATGCTCGGAAGCATCACCAAAGCAACCGCTGCTGCCGGATATGACTTATTGGTCTCCTTCCAAAACATGAAGGACGACTGGCATGCGGTTTATGAAGATTCAAATAAAGCTGACGGTCTTATTTTATTGGGATACGGCAGCTATACTGACTACGAATACAAGCTATCTCAATTGGAAGAACAAGGGACTCGATTTTTACGCTGGGGAGCGCCTGACAAGAAACATCCGGGTATTTCAATCGGCTGTGATAACTTCTTAGGTGGCGTGGAAATAACCAAACATCTAGTAAATTTAGGTCACAGAAGCTTCGCATTTATTGGCCAAGCCGATGAGAGTGCGCCTGAGTTTAAAGGCCGCTTCGATGGTTTTATGACCGTTATTTCACAAGCTGGTTTCGACACTTCGACAGTCGTGCAAAAGAACGCGATCTCAACAGAACTGTCGGGCTACAATGCAGCAATGGAAATATTGGCCGGTGATCACCCCGACGCAATCGTATGTGCTTCCGATCTTATTGCAATGGGAGCAATTAGAGCCATTAGAAGTAAAGGTTTAAAAGTACCTAGAGACATCGCGGTTGTAGGGTATGACAATATTCAAATAAGTCAATTTGCTTCTACTCCGCTAACAACAGTCCATCAAAATACCCAAATTGCTGGTGAGTTGCTGGTCTCAAACCTGCTAAAGTTGATCCATAACGAACCCGTAACTGATTATTTGATGCCGCCGGAACTTATTATTAGGCAGTCTTGCGGCCATGATTTCAAGCCCAATAAAACGTCTTAGCGTGTTTTAACTTAGCTCAATAAAACGCGTTGATGTTTTGCCCGAAGGATGACTTCGCATATATTGGCGACTTTGTATGTAAAAAAGCCTCAACAACATACAGAATGTTGCTGAGGCTAACTAGGAAGAACCTGTCGAGCGACGTTTGCTACAGGCTTGTAACTTGAACGTGCTCTTTCACTCTGAATACGGCGAATCCTGCAATTATCATAGCGACGCCAGACACAACAATAATGTTTACAGCCTCATTGTCGAATGCATATTTAAGAATAAACCCAGCCGTTAAGCCGCAAACAATTTGTGGCATCGCGATAGTAAAGTTGAAAATGCCCATGTAAACGCCGGTTTTATCGGCAGGTAAAGAACCAGCTAACATTGCATACGGCATGGCTAAAATTGCAGCCCAAGCGATGCCAATACCAATCATTGGTAATACCAAATTGACCGCCCCTGCAGGCACCGTAACTTGTGTGATAAGCAAATTAACAGTTGTGGGCGTCAGGTCTTGAAAAAATAGAAAACTGATGTAACTGATACCGCCGATAAATAATGAACCAGCATATACAACTTTACGCCCAATTTTGTCAGCTAACCTCGCTAAAACAACTGAGAAAATAGCGGCAAACAGCGAATAGGCTGCGAACAAGATCCCAACCCAATCCCCCGCTGCGCCTTTAGCTGCAATTATCGATGCAGGCACATCAACAGAGCTAAGATAAGCGGGATCAAACCATTTCACTTCTACTCCCCAAATATGCTGAGTAATTGCAGGCGTTGTGTAAACCCACATAATGAACAGCGCAAACCATGAAAAAAACTGCACAACAGCAAGCTGTTTCATCGTATCTGGCATCGATTTCATGAGTCTAAAAAATTCAGACAATTTCTGGCCTAAGCTTTTTTGTTCAGCCATTTCTTTTTCAACTAACTCTGCGTCCAATCCTTTATAAGCATAGTAATCTTTAGGCTTGTATTCTTTGGTTCTAAAAACGGTCCAAAGCACGCTACCTAATAAGACTGTAGCGCCAATGTAAAACGCCCAAACAACAGATGGGGCCACAGCGCCGGCTTTTGCGGTATTCTCTAAGCCAACAACATTGGTCAAGACAAAAGGCAGAATTGAACCGATTACTGCACCCACATTAATTAATAGTGACTGAATTGAATAGCCTGAATTACGTTGTTCAGCAGGCACCATGTCAGAAACTAAGGATCTAAATGGCTGAAAGCAAACGTTAAAAGAAGCATCCATCAGTGCCAGCATCAATACACCAAAAATCATAGGCGCTATAAGCGCCACAAACAGTGACGCGTTGGGCATCAAAAACATACCCACTGCTGCTGCAATTGCACCCGCTAAAATAAACGGTCTACGGCGACCTAATTTGTTCCATGTTCTATCTGATGCTGCGCCAACGATGGGTTGAACAAGTAGGCCCATGATCGGGGCCACTAACCAAAAGAAAGAAAGTGAATGAAGGTCGGCGCCTAAGTCAGACAGGATTCGACTGGCATTGGCATTCTGCAAAGCGAAGCCAAACTGTACTCCCAAAAATCCAAAGCTAACAGTCCAAAGCTGCCAAAAGCTCAACCGGGGTTGCTGTTTCTGCATAAATTACTCTTATTGTTGTTATTGTCGTGTTTATCGTTTCAAATAGTATCGCGAAGACCAAAGACAACAAGCGTGTTATCCGACCAACAGGCTGAATCTATGTAAATCGTATGTTAATGAATATAGCTAGTGTAACGTCATCATATATAAATGACTATCCAAGTGCATACGTATTCAGGCCGTATTGGTAAGTGTTTTCACCTCAAAACCAAACGAAGCCATGTATTCCTTGTTAATATTTGGTAAATTTTACACATAATAAATTGTTTACAAAGACCACAATGAAAAAACTGCTAATTTTGGGGGGCGGCACTGCCGGTTGGATGACAGCAAATATGCTGAATCACTATTTCACAGAAAGCAAAGTCATCAATCCAAATCAAGAGAGTTGGCAGATTACATTAGTAGAGTCACCGCAAATCGGAATTATTGGCGTAGGTGAAGGCTCGACACCTCAACTAAAGAAGTTTTTCGACCTTCTTGGGATCCAAGAGTCTGAATGGATGCCCGCTTGCCACGCTACTTACAAAAATGGCATCAGCTTTTTGCAATGGAGTGAACATCAAGTAAACAATCGCTACTTTCACCCTTTCCCATCGCCTTTTGACAGGCAAACAGCATCGGCCTTTTTATATCACTGTCAAATGCGCTCTCGAGGAATGGACGTTCCAGTTAATCCTGATGACTTCTTCCTGTCTGCTAAATTAGCCCAGCTAAATTTAAGCCCAAAACCCTTATTCGGAAAACCACAAATACCGTTAAATTACGCGTATCACTTCGATTCAGCAAAGTTAGGCTCTTTTTTATGTCAGCGCGCCATTAGTAATGGCGTAGTCCATATTGAGGGCAAAATGGAACGCGCATTCCAAAATAAAGATAATAGTATTCAGGCAATTAAACTAGTCTCAGGCGAAACACTAGATGCCGACTTATTTATCGATGCGACAGGTTTTAACTCATTGTTGTTGCAGGGAGTACTAGAAGAGCCATTCGACTCATTTGAAAGTAATTTATTCAACAACAAAGCCGTTGCGATACCTTCTGCAAGTCAAAAGATCATACCTTCTGAAACCAAAGCAACTGCACTTTCTGCGGGTTGGGCTTGGCAGATCCCCTTAAGGAATAGAACAGGCAATGGGTATGTTTATAGCGATCGGTATTTGTCACCAGAACAAGCCGAAGAAGAACTGCGACGCCATATCAACTCAAATATAGCGAGCAATGGCGAAACCCAAAGTGAAGCCAAACACCTTAATATGAAAGTAGGTCAAGTGCAGCGTCACTGGTATAAAAATGTGGTTGCCGTTGGGCTATCGCAAGGCTTTATAGAACCACTAGAGGCAACTGCGTTGCATCTTGTGCAGGAAACGATTCAAAAGTTGGCAGCTAGTTTGACCGACCCCGCTTTCGATTCTGAGCAAGAACGCATTAAGCTCACATTTAATGAAGACATAAAAAGACGCTTCAATGGCGTTAGAGATTACATTGTATGTCACTACAAAATGAATACCAGAACGGATTCGCAGTATTGGATCGATAACAGAGAAAATGACAACATTTCGACGCAATTAGCCGATGTTATTGAAACGTGGCGTTCAAGAAAAAACATTGCAGCGGTATTGGAACAGCATAAAATGACTCACTATTATCCCGTTGTTTCTTGGTATTGCTTGCTCGCAGGATACGATTCTTTTGCACCAGCTACATCTCCTAACAAATTGCCAAGCAGCAATATGAAGCAGCTAGCGCAATACATTATGCGCAACACTGCTCACTTTGCCCCTCACAATGAAAGTTTAGGTATAGTCCCGTAAGTAGCGGATTTTGTGGTAACAATTCACAATACAAAGAAAAAAGTACTCAAGCGTGGCAAGCAATTTTAAGTACTTTTAGCAATAAAATGATCTTAAAGTGAAATCATCAATCGTAGCTCAGCCTCAAGTCTTCCTTTCACTCGAATAAGCTGCGTTTCTGCGTTCCAATATGCGCCGCTAGAACTACATTCAAAATCGTCCGCTTCTTGCAGTTTTACAGTTATACCATTTACGATTAAATTTTTGGGCTGCTTATCAATGCCATGCACAACAAACGTCATTTTCCTTACCTTCTGCGACCCTTTGTAAGTCCCTTTAACCGACACTGACAAATCAAGCTTTTCGACATCTGGGCTTAACGCTGTAACAGACGCGAAATTGAGCGTTTGATAGTTCTGTGATGCGATGGAATCTGCACTTTGTCCATCGTCATCGAACATGACATATTGCGCTTTAGTCACTGAGCTATCGTGGTAGTAATGAACGTTTAATTCCGCGCTATTGTATTCACTGGTATTTTGCATATTCTTCGCCATAGGAACGAATGCACCGGCTTTGACTAAAACAGGGATCTGCTCAAGTGGCGTAGGAATCATTACGGATTTAGTAGTGTCACTAAGGTTAGTGTATTTCACGTCATTCCAGTAGTTAAACCAAACTCCTTTAGGCAAGGCAATTGCTATTTCACTGAGGCCGGGCTCTGTTATGGGTTGCACTAAAAACGCATCGCCCCAAAAGTAGCTGAGGGCGTTATCAATTTCAGCGCTAGCCGTATTGAAAAAGGTCGGCCTCATCATAGGAGTGCCAAAAAGTGAATTTTCGAACGACAAAGAATAATTATAAGGCAACATACGATAGCGCAACTTTACAAATTCACGAGTAATGTCTTTAGTGTTTTGGTCGTGAAATACAGGTTCTGGGGCAATATTATCTTGCGCATGCGGACGGTATACTGGTTGAAAAACGCCGTATTGCAGCCAGCGAATATAAAGCTCAGGGTCGAATGCTTCGCCGCCAGCAAAACCACCAAGATCAGAGTGTGTGTATGCTAAACCAAACAAACTCATCTGCAGGGCTAACTCTACTTGTGGCTTCAAACCTCCCCACTCCCGCGACACATCGCCCGTCCACGGGATCATGCCGTACCGTTGGCTGCCCAGAAAACCCGAACGCATCATAATGAAAGGACGCTCATTGGGGTGCAGTTTCGTTTGACGTTCATATACCATTTGCGCCCACTGATGACCATAAACATTATGGATCTCATCACCTGTAACTACCTTACCGTCAAGTAGATGTAAGCTGTCCTTCGGGTGCACCTCAGGTTCACCCAAATCGCCCCACCAACCCGCAACGCCTTGTTCGTCCAACGCGGCATAAAAGCGCCAGAACCAATCCTGCGAGGCTTTGTTGAAAACATCCACTAAACCCGTGTTACCAAAATAAAAGTCAAATCGCCGTGGACCGCCACCTATGCTGCGCGCCAACGCGTCGTTTTCAAGCGCTGAATCCCACTGAGATGATGTCGATAAAATGAAAGGCTCAGTAATTAAAATGGTCTTTACCCCTTTATCGTTGAGTGTTTTGATCATTTTTTCTGGTTCTGGAAACGCAGTTTTGTCCCACTGTAAATTGCCCATGTGTCCTTTAATATCTGGTCCAAACCAATATAAATCTAGGACGATTGCGTCAACTGGAAAATCTTCAGCTAAAAAAGTATCAATGGTATTGAGAGTCTGCTCTTGCGTCTTGTAACCGAATCTCGACGCGTAGTTTCCTAACGCCCATCTGGGAGGTAGTGGTTGTTTTCCTGTCATGTCAACAAAATTAGCGACTAAATCGGCATAAGTTGAGCCAGAACTAATAATGTATGACGTTCTTCCTGCTTCTGCTTCAAATTGTAAAACATCACTTTGGGTGTGGCCGATGTCGAGAAAACCAGAGGCGCTATTATCAAAGCCGATCGCATACATATTGGTAGACATTACGGCAGGCAAACCGTAATACATCTGCGACGACTCAGTTGTATAACCATAGTGCGCTTTATTATAAAGAGGCAGGCGGTGACCACGCCTATCCATTCCTAAGACGCGCTGTCCGCCGCCCATTATTTTTTCATCGTCTTGCAATGTAAATCGAAAACCACGTAGAGTATCAAAATTGAATAAACCGGCCTCTTCAGCAACAAGTAATTTATCGCCCCGATAATAGCTGATAGAAAAAGGTGAAATATGCAGGCGGGCAGTCAAATTAGCAACCGAAAACTCAAGATGATCGTCAAAAGAGGCTAAGTTAGTATCTAAATGTTGTCGTTCAGTGGCACCTTCAGGCAATGCAAACGAAGGTAATTGTTTCACATTTTCTGGCTGATAAAAAACTTCAAACGACGCGTCATTAATTGCGGTTATTGTTAAATTACCGCTCGATAGCGTGACATGTAAAACTTGCTTTTGTTTTTTAGCATCTATAAGTTCAACGAATTGAAGATGCGCCTGGCTACTTTCTTTAGCGCTATGGCTCGATGCTTGACTTGCATATGGAGTACTGTCTTTTGCTTCTGCGCTGCCAGTGTAAAGCGCGCTAACATTTAGGACAAAGCTAAATAGCAGCCCAAGCGTCAGGTGACTCAATAAGGTGTGTGAGCGTTTCATTTCAATTGTTCCTTCAAATTAACTTCGAGCACAACCGACTGTAATGCATTTAATTGAACACTTACAAAAGCATCAGACCGTTTCCTTGCTACTTGCATTTTATACGCAACACCATTCAATAAATCAGTTGCTGCGTAGCTTCCTTCGCTTACTTGCCACTCTGTTAACAGCGAAATTGGCATGTTAACTGTTACTGTTGATAAGTCGTCTTCACTGAAATTACTAATCACGATCAGCGCCTTATTCTCAGTCCACCTTACGAATGAAAACTGTGAGTTTGAATATTCATTCATGCTGTTACTTTGCGCACTTTTGACGTTAAATGAATGCAAACTTTGATATTTTCCAAGCATAGTTGGATGATTTGCTGAAATAAGCATTAGGCGTTCATAAAACGCACGTAGTTGTTTTTCGAACTCTGTCGATTGACCACCATCGAACTTACCGTTATTCATGTAGCGTTGATGAGCGGGAACACCAGCATAATCAAATATCGTGGTGCGCGTTGGATCACCAAAACCGGTTTCCTCGGAGCCATCCTCCCCCACGTCTTGTGCAAAATACAGCATCGTAGGTGACTTGCTAATTAAAGCAGAAACCACCATCGCAGGTTTGCCTTTCTCAGCACTACCTGCAAATTCATTGCTGGCGATGCGTTGTTCATCATGATTTTCAAGAAAGTGCAGCATGTGTAGCTCAATATCTGCAAGGGATAATTGAATATCTTCCAGTGCTTGGGCATCGCCTTTTCCTTGCATTAATAATTTCAACGAGTCGTAAAACTCCACCTTGTCATATAGGTAATCCATTTTACCAAGCTGCAAATACTCACGGTATAAGCTCGGGTTATATACTTCGGCCAATAAGAATGCATCGGGGTTCTTTGCTTTAATCGATGAGTTTAGAAATGACCAAAACTCAACCGGCACCATTTCAGCCATATCATAGCGGAAACCATCGACGCCTTTATCAAGCCAGTAATGCACTATTTGCTCAAATTTAATCCATGAATCAGGAACCGATTTATCTTGCCAAAAAGCAGCGTGCTCGCTCAGTGACTTATACGCATAGTCCTTCGGTAAAATATCAAAATCGTAGCTTCCGTCTGGCTTAATACCATAGTTTACCTTAACCGTTTCATACCAATCGTTAGCACTCGGTTGCGATTCACGTGCGCCATTTCCCGTCCATTTAGCGGGCATTTCATTAAACTGGCCATCCGATAAGGGATGCGCTTCGCCACCCAATGGCTTATAGCCATTTTCGCTTAACGGCACTTTGAATCCTTGGCCAACCACATAGTAAAAATTATTATCGCGTGCGTATTCAAGTTCTGTGTTGTCTTTTTCACCAAAATCACCGACGCCTTCAGGCTTACTCAACGACTTATAAGCACGCGCAACATGATTTGGCACAATATCGATAATGACTTTTAACTGCTGTGCGTGAGTACGTTCGATCAACGCTTCAAATTCGGCGAGTCTATTTGCGGGATCATCAGCTAAGTCGGGGTTAACGTTGTAATAGTCTTTGACTGCGTAGGGAGAGCCTGCGCGTCCTTTCACAACGTCAGGATCATCGAGCTCAATACCAAACTCTGTGTAGTCATTGACAACGGCGTGGTGAGGAATACCGGTATACCAAATATAAGATGCGCCCAGAGCCTTGATGCTTTGCAGCGCTGCTGCATCAAAGTCGCTAAACTTACCCACACCATTTTCCTCTAGCGTTCCCCACGGCTTATTGGTCTCATTTGTGTTACCGAATAAACGAGTGAATACTTGATAAACCACGGGCTTACCTTCGCCCTGTGCAGCATGAGGATGGGTCTGTAACATTGCCTGCTGTGAGCTTTCCATTGGTTTTTTTCCCGCTGTATCAAAGGATGCCTGCTGTTGGGCTGATGGTGAACAAGCGCCAATTAGTACAATCGATGAAACGATGACTAAGAAGCTGAATGAATGGCGTTTGCTGGTTATTAACATGTGATATCTCTAAAATAAGGTATAAATAAAAGTCGCGAGTGATGACTGTTGCGTAGCCACAACAATGCCGCCCAACAAAGCGAGAATAACAATAATTGGCAACAGCCATAGTTTCTTGCGGACTCTCAAAAAGGCCCATAAATCTTGTATAAATTCAGTCATAATTAAAAAGGTTCCTCTAATCGTTTCTTATCTTTTCTAGCATCCGTATGTGTTTGCTTAACCCAGTTGCTTTGATTGTTTACCTGCTTCTTATACTGTAATTTTCCTAAGGTTTTCATGAGCAGACCGATAGGCGTTATTACGATATAAAAAACCAGTCCTAAAATTAATCTTGTATTAAACCAGCCTAAAACAGACGCAATGATCATCCACATGTAATAGGGGTAGTAAATGCCTTTAGGATAAACAACATAAAGGGACATCAATACGCAGCTCACTGCGAAAGGCCAGTAAGCTACTCCACTATTGAATAGCCACGGTAACAGAAGCGTAAATACGATGGGAAAGACAATTGACATAGTTAATGCAAATGAGCGCATTGCACTTGTGTCATTGCGATTAGCCAGCGGTAACATCACGTTTTTAAGCGTATTACTCATGTCTATTAATCCTTGTCGAAAGTAATTTTTTTTGCAGCCTGTATTTGCTCAACTGGCTGTTCAGTCTTCAATAGCACCACGTTTTGCATCACCAATACATCCATATCAGTGGCCAAAAAGCAGCGAATAGCATCGTCCGGACTGCACACTGGTGGCTCACCTCTGACATTAAAAGAGGTATTGATGACCATGCCAACGCCAGTTAGACGTTTAAATTCAGCGATAAGGCGATGAAACTTAGGGTTCGTTGTTTTATGAACGGTTTGCACTCGCGCTGAATTATCGACATGAGTAATAGCGGGAACTGAACTACGGATTTGCTGCAGTTTATCGAGTCCTCTCAGCTGAGAATCTTCTAATTTCAAGCAATGCTCGTTTTTTAGGTTGGCAACCATCAACATATACGGGCTAGCAGCTTCCATGTCGAACCAATGACTCACGTCTTCACATAAAACGGCGGGAGCAAACGGTCTGAAAGACTCGCGCTGCTTAATCTTAAGATTCATCTGAGACTGCATTTGGGTATTGCGGGCATCACCGATAATAGAACGATTACCTAGCGCACGAGGACCAAACTCCATTGCATCTTGAAACCAACCGACCACTTTTCCATCATCAAGATAGGCTGCGACTTGGCTGAACAATACCTCGTCCTCAACGACAGAAAAAGGCAGTGACTTATTTTTGCAGGCGAGTTGGGCTTGTTCGGAGCTGAACTGACAGCCCAAATAAGCGCCTTTCATGTGATCATGCTCGGCAGACTCGCCTGTCGTTGTATTATTTGCTAGCAACTTTTTAGGCTTTTGAAAATACTTATGCCAAACTTGCAGTGCCGCACCAACGGCACTACCCGCATCGCCAGCAGCAGGTTGGATCCAAATATGTTTAAACGGACCTTCTCTGCTTAAGCGGCCGTTGGAAACACAGTTAAGCGCTACGCCGCCAGCCAGGCAGAGGTTTTCACAAGCGGTTTGCTGATGTAAATACACCGCTATTTTCAACACTATTTCTTCGGTGACAACTTGAATGGAGCGCGCCAAGTCCATTTGTTTTTGCGTTGTTTCACTATCATAAGGATGAGCGGGTCCATCAAACAAACGGTGAAACTTTGCATTAGTCATTGTCTGACCCGCAGCATAGTCAAAATAATCCATGTCCAACGAGAAACTACCATCATCTCTTATATTGACTAAATGCTGCTTGATAATATCGACGTACTTTGGCTCACCATATGGCGCTAAGCCCATCAATTTATATTCGCCACTGTTCACTTTAAAGCCACAGTATTGGGTAAACGCCGAATAGAGCAAACCAAGAGAATGGGGAAAGTGGATCTCGAATAAAGGACTCAATTCACCCGAAACACCGCGCCATGCCGAAGACGTAGCCCACTCGCCCACACCGTCCAAGCAAAGCACAGCCGCATCATCGAACGGGCTTGGGAAATAAGCAGCTGCCGCATGTGACTCATGGTGTTCACAAAACAGTAGCTGCGGCACTTTCGGCTTCTTCTCTTTGTTTACTTCATCAAAATACGAGGTACCGTTCGCTTGTGCCCGCTGCTTATGGATTAACTTGCGCAGTTCGGTGCGCAGAACCGATTTCAAATACAGCTTCTCTTTTAGCCAAATAGGCATAGCGCGCAAAAATGATAAAAATCCTCGAGGCGCTGTTGCTAAATATGTTTCAAGCAGGCGCTCAAATTTCAGCAGCGGTTTATCGTAAAACACCACCGCATCAATATTCTGTAAGTCGGAATTGGAGCTTTGCAAACAGTATTGAATAGCCTGCGCAGGGAAAGCAGGATCATGCTTTATGCGACTAAAACGTTCCTCTTGCACTGCACATTGAATATCACCATCGACTATGAGCGCCGCAGCGCTGTCGTGATAGAAAGCTGATATTCCTAAAATTTTTTTCATTTTGCAGAATCTGTTAACAAACGAGTCGTTAGTTTACCGATATTTTTGGTGTGAACTAGTCTAAAACCGGCATTTACCCAGTTTTTCGCACCGCATACGTATGCAACAAGTCATTAACATGATTTTTACCCATATTTTAGGATAAACTGACAGCAATAAAGACAATTAAAATCAAGAAAACGAAGGTGCTCTAGCAAATATGTCGTCGACCAAGAAACAAAATCAAGGAACGAGTTCCGGTATTAACCAAAAGCGCCCTATTTTTTATGTGATTGCTATTTTATTACCTTTTGTCTTGCTGCTTATACTTGAGGGGCTATTGCGCATATCAGGCTTTGGTAAGGAATATCCTTTATTTGTACCATCGAACTACAGCCAAAACTATTTGCAAGCAAACCCTGAGGTCGTAAAACGTTTCTTTCATCAGGCAAGATTTGCGCCGCCTGTCGGCCCTGATACGTTTTTGTTTCGTAAGAATAAGGACCCTGACAGCCTTCGCATTGTTTTGATGGGTGGCTCAACCGCGGCGGGTTTCCCATATGGTCGTTTCGGCTCCCCTGCTGGTATGCTCAATCAACGAGTCAAAGCACAATTCCCAAATAGTCATGTTGAAATTATCTCAGTGGCAATGGCCAGTATTAACAGCTATGCCCTGTTGGATTTTGTTGATGAGGTCATCCAGATTGAGCCCGATGCTGTGCTCATTTACGCAGGTCACAATGAATACTTAGGCGTAATGGGCGTAGGCTCGGTATATGCTTCGAACGGCAGTCATGCCGCCAACTTACTGTTCTTAAAATTGAAAGAATGGCGAATTTTTCAATTAATGCAATCAATCTACTACGGGCTCTTTGAAACGGCTGTTGATGTCGATCATAGCGACGGATCACGCACCGTTATGGCGTCTGTCGCCAAAGAGAAAGCAATTGCTTATGACTCAGCGCTGTTTGCACAAGGTGTTGAACAATTTGAGCAAAACTTAATGGCCATTCAGTCTGCTTTTAGCATGGCTAAGATCCCACTCTATATATCCACCATTGCATCTAATGAAATAGACTTGCCGCCGTTTTCTTCAAGCAGTAATCCCGATGTAGAGCAACTTATTGACCGAGCCAAGCCTCGTTCAAATCGACGGATCATCCAGCAAGGTGTGAAGCTGTTGGAAAGCGGCGATACGTCTGCCGATCTGGCTTACGCAGTCGCGCGGGCAATGTTGAACGAAAATGATGAACGCGCCGCAGAGTTCTTTAGATTAGCGGTGGATTACGATCTACTGCGTTTTCGAGCGCCATCTTCGTTTAATCGTATTATTCAAGAGATGGTAAAGAACAATTCTGTAGGCGGCGCATCTACATCTTTAGTGAACAGTGAAGGCGCCATCAGAAGCGACTCGAGTGGCAAGATTATAGGTGCTAAACATATGTTGGAACATCTGCATCCAACGCCCCGCGGCTACTTTCTAATTGCAGATTCGTTTTACCGACGCTTAATAGACAATGATTTTTTCAACAAACTTGAGGCTGTAAGCCAGACGGTTTCAGACCCACTATTGACTGAACACGCTTGGCGGAATATGCCACTTTCTGAAGTAGACCAGCTAGTAGGTGACTATAAAATCTCAACGCTCACTTCTGATTATCCTTTCACGAATAGCAAAGTTGATGTCGCTGCGCCTATGAGCGATACACCAATCCAGCAAATCGCGAAAAGGCGCATTGAGGGTGAACCGTGGATCACCACTCAGCAAGAGCTTCTAGTACTACTGCAGCAGCAAAACAATATAAGCGAAGCAGCAAAAGCCGCGGGTCTACTGTATGATGCATTGCCAAATGAGACCGAGGCCGCTCGCGTTGCTAGTCTGTTATACCTAGGAATAGATGAGCTTGGCTTCGCAGAATTTTATGCTCGTCGTGCCCTTACAGATAGTATTCAAAGCAACAAAACAAACGCTAATTACTATCTCACCCTTGCTGAGATTATTTTTAAATCGGGTGATATTTCAGGTGCCGTTTCTATACTAGATGAACTGTTAGAACTTGAACCTACTAACACGCGCGCCATTACAATTAAGAATCAGTTGAATACAAACTAATGAAAAAAAACCACGCAAAAAATAAGCATAGCGAGAACGGAAAAAGACAACGAGTTATCTTTTATGTAATTACAGCAATGATTCCATTCTTGTTTTTTGTTTTCCTTGAAATCGGTTTACGAGCTGTTGGCTTTGGTAATCCGGCACCGTTGTTTATCGAAAATCCAACGCATCCAAGTTATCAACTGCCACGCCCAGATGTGATGTCACGTTACTTTCCAGAAAATGCGCCTAAACCGTCTGTCACCATGGAAGCCAACTTCATTCTCAAAGAAAAACCTGAAAATGGCTACAGAGTAGTAGTGCAAGGGGGAAGCACGGCAGCAGGCTTTCCTTATGGTTTAGGTGCGAGTATCGCCGGTACGCTTGATCAACGACTTAAACCGAGTCTGCCTGGAAGATATGTAGAAGTGCTCAATACAGCTATGTCAGCGGTCAATAGCTACACCTTGCTTGACTTTGCAGATGAAATTATTGAGCAACAGCCCGATGCCGTATTGATTTATGCTGGTCACAATGAGTTTCTTGGTATTTTAGGTGTCGGTTCGAATTACACAGCGATGGGCTCAGCGACAACCACTAGATGGTTTTTATCACTCAAGGATTTCAGAATTTTTCAGTTAATCCAACGTATTTATTTCGGACTTGCCACTTCCGAAGGATCTAGCGATGACGTAGCAAAAGGAAACACTCCAATGGCGTTGGAAGAGCCAAAAAGCGGCCAGCAATCTCGCACGTTTATGGCCAAAGTAGCAAAAAATAAAACGATTGCGAAAAACTCCAGCGTTTATAACGCAGGCCTTGCCCAGTTCGAAAACAACATGTCCGAACTACTCGCAAAATATAAGCGAGCCAACATTCAAGTTTATCTATCGACGATTGCAAGTAACCAAGCAAATCAAGCGCCTTTTTCAAGCCTACCGATTGAAAATAAATTCGTAGATTCGACGAATGCCTTTTTCTCTGGCATTGGAAAGCTAAGCCAGCAAAAACAGACTCAAGATTTAGAATCCGCTTCAACCACATTTTACGAGTCAACATCAGCAGATTTACACTTTAAAATTGCTAATCTCGCAGTGCAGCTAAAACAAGCGAGTATCGCGAAAAAACATTTTGCATTGGCGGTAGAACATGACCAATTGCGTTTTAGAGCGCCAGCCGCGATAAATGACATTATTCGAAAACTAGCAATGCAGCACGACGCAGTGCTAGTTGATGCAGAGAATGAATTAGCTATTCGCAGCCCCAACGGCATAGTAGGCAGCAGTATGATGCTGGAGCACCTTCATCCGAACCTACAGGGTTATTTTGTCATTTCTAACGCCTTTTATGAGGCCATTGCGGCCAACGTCAATATAAAGCCGTTTACTAAAGTCAGCATAGCTAGAGCGTGGAAAGAACGCTTGGTGCTAGCACAAGAGGAATACTATGGTTTTGCGACCATATTGCATTTGACTTCTGACTATCCATTTACAGAAAAACCAACAACACCCTCACTGCCCAAACCGAGTGACTGGCAGCAGCAATTGGGCTTAGCGTTTTTTGCTAAAAAAATATCTTGGTTACAAATGATGGAGAAAAGTCTGGAACGATATCGAAGTGAAAACAATCCAACATTGATGGCTAAAACCATACAGATTCTTGCCGATGCATTACCGCATAATGGTTTATATAATTTGCAAATTGCTGAGCTTAAGTTTACCCAGCAGCGTTTTAATGAATCTTTGTATTATTACCAGCGCGCAAAACGCGCAGGTGCGCTAGGAGAAGCAATAGATAACAACATTACATTAATTGAAGCGACTTTGCCCAAGGTGAAGTAAGAATATAGAAGTCAACTATCGAAAAGCAACTATCGCAAAACGACCATCGGGACTTTGCTGCGCTCGAGCATTTTCATTGTATTGCTGCCTAAAAAGAATTGTAGAAGCTTTGAATGTCCGAACGCCCCCATTACAATAAGGCCAATGTCATGCTTTTGTTTGTATTCCATTAATGCGTCGAAAATATTTCCTTCAACAAAGGATGCGGTGACAGTAAAGCCTTTATCTTCCAACTTTTGCTGAGCCGCTAGGAACTTTTCTCTTAAATCTGGCTCATTATTTTTCACTGCAACAAGGTGGCAGTGAAGCCCATGCAATAAACCACCATCAATAACTCTCTGTAGCGCATTGTCCGCAGTCTGCCTGCCGTCGTAGGCAATCATGAACGAAGCAGGCTCTGCAAATGTTTCAGGGATTATCATAACCGGGTGAGTAGCCTTACGCAGCAGTGTCTCAATGTTAGAGCCCAGTGCACTGTAATTATCCTCATGTCCTTTGCCGCTGCGTCCAATCACAATCAATCGCGTTTTATCTTCCATGTCGGCAATAGCATCTACCAGCTCACCGTGTCTTTGCGTTGATTCAACTTGCTGTACAACCGATTTCTGAGCTTCACATGCAACCCTTTCAAGCAATTCTTTTCCCAGTTTTAGGGCTAGTTTACCGCGCTGCTCGTCAAGTTTGGTCATTTCCTGTAAAAGTGCTGAACGTGCGCCGAGTCCAATAGCACCGCTGTAATTATCCGCACCGTGCTGCTGTTCTTTTTCAATTGTATGTAAAAACAGTATTGGCTTAGTCAGTTTATTAGACGCCCAGATCGCTGCGCTTGAAACCGATGTTGTCATTGCAGAACCATCAACACAGGTAATAATTTTAGTCATCCTTTGTCCTTCCTTTGTCAAAATAATCTTTATTATTTGTCATCGGTGGCATCCTTATTCATAACCACCCGCCTTTCTTTACATTAGATCCAACTCAGTGCCCACCAAACATTTTCTCAACTTCTTTGGGATCATTGTGTATCCCGAATTCGTCCACCACGGTCGCCGTCGCTTCATTCATTCCCACGATATTTACCGTTGCACCTTCGCGTCTAAATTTTATGACAACCTTATCCAAGGACGTTACGGCCGTAATATCCCAAAAATGTGCATGGGTGAGATCTACTTCCACGGTATCTAGGGCTTCTTTGAAGTCAAATGCATTGATGAACTGTTCCGCTGAGGCAAAGAACACCTGACCAACAACCTCATATGTACGCTTATTCTCAGACTCATCGTAGCGCGATTTCACTGCCATAATTCGACCAATTTTGTTAGAGAAGAACAAGGTAGCGAGTAGCACTCCGATTAACACGCCAATGGCCAAATTGTGTGTGGCCACGACCACGATGACTGTGGTAATCATAACAATATTCGACGACATAGGGTGCTTGCGCAAGTCTCTAATGGAAGACCAAGAAAAGGTGCCTATTGATACCATGATCATCACTGCAACTAGCGCTGCCATGGGAATTTGTTTAACCCATTCATCTAAAAACACCACCATAATAATCAAGACCAAGCCTGCGGTAAAAGTCGACAACCGCCCTCTACCACCCGACTTCACGTTAATTATTGACTGACCTATCATTGCACAGCCCGCCATGCCGCCAAAAAGACCAGCGCCAATATTAGCGATCCCCTGTCCTTTGCACTCTTTGTTAGCGTCACTGCTAGTATCGGTCAGATCGTCTACAATGGTGGCTGTCATCATAGATTCTAGTAACCCCACTACGGCAAGGCCTAGCGAGTAAGGCAAGATTATCATCAGTGTATCGACATTAAGCGGAACATCAGGCCACAAAAAGATTGGCAATGTATCGGGCAGCTCGCCCATATCACCCACCGTTCGAATATCTAGTCCGAGCAACATTGCTGCTATCGTCAATGCAACAATGCACAGCAGTGGTGAAGGTATGACTTTCCCAATCTTTGGAATGTAGGGAAACAGATATATGATGCCAAGGCCGACTGCGGTCATTGCATACACATGCCAGGTAACATCGGTGAGTTCGGGTAGTTGCGCCATAAATATCAGAATAGCCAGTGCATTGACGAACCCGGTTACGACCGAGCGAGAGACGAAGCGCATTAAGCTGCCCAATTTCAGAAACCCCGCCAATATTTGAAACATGCCGGTAAGCAATGTCGCTGCAAGCAAGTATTCTAAGCCATGCTCTCTAACCAGCGTTACCATCAGCAGAGCCATTGCTCCTGTTGCAGCAGAAATCATTCCAGGCCTTCCACCAACAAAAGCAATAATAACAGCGATACAAAAAGAGGCGTATAAACCAACCTTCGGGTCTACACCGGCAATAATTGAGAAAGCAATAGCTTCAGGGATCAGGGCTAAGGCTACGACAATCCCCGCAAGCACATCGCCACGTATATTCGAGAGCCAGTCTTTTTTCATGTGTTCGAGCATGTAATTTGCCTAGTGTTGATAACTTTCCTCAAGCCGAGAAAAATCCAGATTAAAATTTTAAAACAAATGAATAGCGCAAATAATGCGTTAGCAACGGCACGTAGTAGAAAAGTGCGCCTGATGATGACGTCTAGGACGGAACAATGTTTAACGTCAGTTTTCCTAGCTCGTTAACTGCGTCTGATGATAACGCTTTTGTAATTTTGTTACAAACTGAGGTATTTGTTGCCCCAATAAAAAACCAGCGCATTGCGCTGGTTTTTTTAGGGTTTAAGCTTATTTTTAAGCTTTAGGGAGACGTACTACTGTACTGGTGTAACCGTCACAGTTGGCGCCTTTGCATCAGGTCCTTGAACCTTGAATTGATACAAACCCGCTGCTGGTGCCGCAATCGTCAAGTTAGCGCTGTTTCCATCTTGGAAGGTAACTTTAGGCTCACCTATGGTAACCGCAGCAGTATCATCTGACGTTGCACCAAGATTCACTGTTGACCAGTCAGATGTCGCAACTTTGAAGTTCACATCAGTGCCATCTAGGTTGATGTTAACAGTGTAAACACCTTCACCTTGATAGACTAAAGGATCATCTTCACCCCAGCCGTTTAAGCTTCCACGTATAAATACTGTGTTAGCACCAAAGAACTGTTCGTTGAAAACTCTAACTTTTGGCTCGTCAAGGTTTGTGCTGTCGAAAATAAACACATACTTGCCGGCTTCCGCCACGTTGATGACAACATTGCTGCCACCTTCAACGAGTGCTAGGTCTTGACCCAACACGACCAAATCATCGACATCATCTTCACTAAATGCACCTAAGTTAGGACTATCCCAGCCTTCGTTCGCTACTTTGAACTGATACTCTTCAGCACCAAGGTCAACCGCAACAGAGTACAAACGTCCACCATCATAGTTGAACTCATTGTCCAAACCCCAACCGTTCATGCCGCCACGGAGGAAGATAGGATTGCCAACATACGGTTCTTCGTTCACGATGGTAAGCGTCGCTGCGCCGGTATCTGCCGCATTAAAGCTGAACACATAGGTTGCGTCAACGCTTGGCGTAAAGGTCATGTTGCCTTGGCCACTGAACACATCTTTCTCTACATCTTCAGTTACTTCTGGCGCATCGTTATTGCCGTAGTCAACAGATGACCAATCAGCAGATGCAATCTTAAATGCGTAGGTCTCAGCACCGTTTAAGGCTATTGCAACTTCATATACGCCGTCGCCTTTGTAGCTCATTGCATCGGTTTCGCCCCATTCATTCATTTGACCACGCAAGAACACCGCTGTGTCGCCAAATGGAACAATATCAGGTGCTCCTGATGTTGCAAATGCAGATAAACCGTAACCACGCTCCATGCCTTGGTTTTTAACAAACACAGCCATGCTTAATGGCGGCACAGTAAATGTACCATTACCAGAGGCATCAGCACCTTCAGCAAACGAAGCACCGCGCACCACTGGATCGACCGAGTTAGCAAGCACGGTATGAAGCTCAAAGCCGGTAGCCGTTAATACTTCAATCGACTTCTCTTCGTAGCCAGTATTGATCACAATGGCAAGCGCATCGTATTTTGGATCGAGATCAGCCAGCACTGCATCGCTATTGGCAGTTACGCCGTCATCGAGGCTCATTACAATCAAACCCTGCTGTTGACGAGAGCCAATGTTGTGGAAGCCAACACGCGCTTTAATGTCTTGGGCTGTGGTTAAACGGAACAATTTACTGTCAGTTCGAATACTTAGGTACTCTTGGAATACTTCCGCTGCAAACTCAATGTTTGACATACTGGCTGCACGTTCTGGCGAAAACATAAAGGTAGAAATGGTGTCCCACATACCTTGATTGTCTTGCGCTAACGGTAAACCGACGTTCCAATTGTTTGTCTCAAAGCTAAAGTCGATACGATTGAACCAGTCACCTGAATCATAAGTGTTGCGATCCATTGACTTAGAGCGTAAGAAATCACCGCCCATTTGCAAGAAAGGAATGCCTTGCGACAGCATAGGAATACCAATACCTATGTTTTGCGCGCGGATTCTTTCATCCAAACTGAGATTCGCAGGAAGGTTGTAATTATATTGATCCCAAAGAGACTCATTATCATGCTTTGACACATAGTTGATGATATCAGCAGGATCTAGCGCGTAACCACCCAGTGAACTGGTTTCAGTCGCATTGCCGCCTGATGTCTCTAACACAAAGTCGGTTAAAGTGCCGGCCATGGACATTTTCACAATGTCTTGATCGCTCATAGCACTGGCTATGCTCACTTCACCGTCAACACCTAAACGGCTAGTTCTATTACCATTGTAGAATATGTTACCGCGACGAATGCCTTCACGAGTCCGGTCATTGTATGTACCAATTTCAGTGCCGGCCATATTGATTTGATTCGCTTGCTCATAGCCACGATCCTGACGAGTCCAACCTTCACCGTAGAAGTAGTTGTCTTCATCTAATTCTCGTACTTTGGCATATAAATCAACCATCGTTTGCTTAGTAGCTTGGCTCATGATGTCAAAACGGAAACCATCAAACTTATAATGCTCAGTCCATAAAAGAAGTGAATCTTCCATGAATTTTTCCATCATACGGTTGCGTGGCTCAGTATCGTCACAGCACGTTTCGCGCACAATTGCGCCGCTGTCGACTTCATATCTATGGTAGTAACCTGGTACTACTTTATCAAAAACTGAGTTTTCAAATAAACCAGAAGCATTAGTGTGGTTATACACAACGTCAAGCACAACACGAAGGCCTACTTCATGCAGCGATTGGTTCATTGCACGCATCTCAATAATACGCGCTACGCCATCTGGGTTAGATGAATAACTACCCTCTGGTGCGTTAAAGTGCTTCGGATCATAACCCCAGTTAAACTGATCGATGTCACGCAACTGCGCCGTTAATGCTTGTGCTGCACCCGGCTCAGATAAGACATTGAAGCTATTGTAAAGCTCACCAATCGTCAAATCACGAGATGTATTGTCAAGACATACTGCAGAAGCAGGCTTCAATGCGCATATTTGCTGAACGGTGCTTGAAAGGTTAACTGTTTTGCTCGTATCTTCATTAATAGTTGCAATATCGTTTGCTGGCAGCATATGGAAATGCGTTAAGCCCTTTTCAGCAAGTTTAGCAAGATGCTGCATAGGCGCAGACTCTTTTTCAGTGAACGCAAGATATTTACCACGATTCGCTTCTGAAGTTGACATATCTAATGCGCTAAAGTCACGGATATGGCCTTCATATAAAACTGCATCTTCGGGATCCGCTATGCTTGGAATAACGTGCGTATCCCAGCCTTCTGGCTTCAGGTCTTCATCTGCTAAATTAACAAATTGAGAAAAACGACCGTTTAGCGCCAAACCAACTGAGTAAGGGTCGGTAACGTCGATAACTTCGATTTGATCATCTTCAGGGTGATACACCGTCACTTCAAAGCGATATAACTGGCGATCCATATCCATGGTGCCTGCATATGACCAAATACCTGTTGCTGAGTCATATGTCATTGGATTGGTTGATTGCAGACGCTTATCAGCAGCATAAAGTTTAAGTGCAACGTTGGTTGCCGTCGGCGCCCAAACTCTGGCTTCAATACCTGAATCGGTATAAACAGGACCTAGTACTGCTTCATCGGCATCGTTTTCACCAATCGTATATAACTGGTCTAAAACGTTAGGAATTTGAATGCGAGTAGCCGCGACCAATTCGCCTTCAGCATTGTAGGCACCTAATACCGCTTGTGTTTTTAACACAGCTTTTGCATCGTCAACCGTCCAATCACCAGCAAAAGCAGGTAATTCGGATAAGTGAGGTGCGATCGCTTTTTGTTCATCAGTCAAATCAACTTCAGTTAACTCAGCAACCGTGCCGTTCAGGCCGGTGTCTAATGTCACAGCTAGGCTAGCATCGGCTGAGTAATGCAATTTAACTGTATCCACAATGCCAAAATCAACATCCCACAGTAATGTGCTTGCATCTAACCAATGTGCCTGAGCACCATCAATAGATACTGGCTGCTCACCTAAAGAATCAACAGGAAACTCATAGATTGTAGAAACGCCAGAAAACGTAAAATTCATTCGAGCAAAGCGTTCATCATCAGGTTGTTGAAGTTTCGCCTTACCGTCGATGCCGCCCATCTCTTTACCAGCATCATCGGTACCAATATGGATAATGAAGTTTTGACAAGCGCCAGGAGTTAACGCATATCCGGGTTTTAACTCTAAAACCCAATAGGCGCCGTAGGTTGGATCAATGCCAGTATGCACTCGACCGTTTTCCCAAGCAGTGTCTGGATCTGCATAAGCATCGCATGCATCATTGCTCCAAGTGTGCAATCGATAGCCCTCATACGAGGGATCATTGGGGCTATTGTCAGCGCCTACTGCTGCTCGGTTATAATACAAAACAGCCTGGTCTGCTGTAGGGAAAGCAACCGGTGGCGCTAACGTTGGGTTAAAACCAACCACACAAGTATCATTTGCGTCATTAGGCACAGTCGGCGCCGCGCAATCAATAGGGGGTGGTGGCACACAGCCCGGACCTTCGGTATTCGGTACATTGGGCACGTTGCAGGTTGTTGCAACCTGCCCCGATTCCACTTCTGAGCCGCCACAGCCCGACAATACGAATATTGACAAGATGACAGCAGCATAGCTGATGAAACTTTTACGACTAAACATAGGTGAACACTCCAATGTCATACTTTTGTTACGACCTAAATTGAGGCCTTTTTTGAACAGAGACGTTAAATTAATTATTTTCATAATGAATACGTTAGCCCCAAGAAGAATTGAGTACCAAAGTATTGGATCGTGCCAGTGCGCGCTTCATTACCAAAGTAGCTTTTCGTAGGGGCATCCGTTAAGTTATTCACTTGGAATAAAATGCCGAGGTTTTCATTTACTTCGTAACTCGCTTGATAATCAATAATCAGCTCAGAATCAAAGTTAACCACTTGGTCATTAACAGCAACTTGCTTGGACACAAATGGGTCTCTATAACGCGCACTCACGCGTGTTTCAAAACCTTCGTAATCCCAAAACACGGTGCCAGATAACACTTGTTTACTCAAACCAGGTAGCAGTGTCGAATAAACACCGTCGTTGGCACTCGCCGTTTTAATAATTTCAGTTTCGGTGTAGGAATAGCTCGCGCTAACACCCAAACCAGACCATATGCCTGGCAGGTGACTGTAAACTTCAGTGTAGGATAATTCGAGTCCGCGAATGTATCCTCCTCGAGCATTGTTTTCAAAGGTGGTGTAGGAGCCATTGACAGTCGGAACATTGATAGTAACTTGCTCGCCCAACTCATCTAATACTGGCTGCGCCTCTTCTTCGTCTGTAAACACAGGAATATCAATTGAAGTAGGCACGATAAAGCCATTGGCGGCGAAATCATAAGGATCCCTTGTGCTTCTATCGACAAATGACTGGATGTCTTTGTAATAGAGCGCCGCTATTAATGCACCGTCAGAGTCATCAAAATAGTATTCATATGAGATATCATACTGATTAGCGTAAAACGGACGCAAATACGGACTATTATCGCTTTGACCTGATATTCTTGCTTCACCAATCACCGTAATCTCACCAGTATCGATGCTTTGAAACGCCGCCGGTTCATTAATCTGCGTACCGCTATTTGCGAACATTTCGTTAATCGGAGCCCTTCCCATCACCTTTGCAGCAGCGAAACGCACTTGCTGATTGCTGGTCAATTTGAAGGTTAAGTTTAATGACGGTAGATAATCTGTGTAGGTATCTTCAAGTATTACTGGACGGAATGTATCAACCGCTAAACCGATATCATCAACGATGATTTGCGCACCTGATTCAGGATCACCAGCGACGTTCTGCAAGAACGTAGATGCCTGCTTCGTGTCCACCATTCTAACGCCAATGTTACCAGTAACGGGAATGCCAGCTAACTCCATGTCAAGGTTGGCCATGACATAAGCGGAGTTTACTTCTTCATAAACCTCACCACTTTGTAACACCGACCATGAGGTATCGTTAAGAGGAGCGCCGTCAGGTGGGTTTAATACGCCATCAAAACCACCCCAGCTTTGCACTGGCTGTGGCACGCCAGCAGGAAACCAAGCATTTAGCGCTTTGTCTAAGTCAATCGCCAAGTAACTTGGGAAATATGAGAATTCCCCTTCCCAATTAACCACTGTAGTCATATCTTCAGTTAGACGCAATGGTGGCTGACTTCTTGAGAAACCTGAATCACTGCCATATTCGAATACAGAACGGTCATTGCTATAAGCGCGATCTGAATAACGAGCACCGAACTCAATTGAACGAACCCAGTCATTGTCCAGTTGATAGGTAAAATCTATTCGATAAGCATCTAATTCATCTGAGTTTTGGAATGGATAAATACCGTATTTAGACACCATCACTTTATTTAAATCAATAAAGTCATCGGCTTGATTAAAACCTACGTCGGGCAAATCAAGTCCATTCAGTAAATAACTTATCGAAATGTTTTGGTCTAACACCGGCGCTAACGCATTCGCGTCTTCAGCAACAAGAGACCACAGCAAACCGTTTCTAAAATCACTTTCAGCCGAAGAATGTGAAACATCAAAAGACACGGTCCAGTCTTCATTTATGTCCCACTTTGCATTGAGGCCTAAACTACGCACTTCATCAAAATCTTGGTTATCGTCGTTAACCAACTCAACCCGAGTTTGTGCGTCAGGAATACGATTAAAGGTGCCACCAATGACGTCGTTACCGACCAGCGTCGGGTTAGCGATAGTCACGTTAGGCGCTTCAAGTTTTACTCGAAAACCACGAGCAAACTCTTCTGATTCAAACTTACTTAAGAAAGCGTCAGCTTTTAATACAAAATTATCGACTGGTGCCCATTCAATTGCCGCCATATAGCCATTGCGAGTCTCACCGCCGCCGGCGTGCTGCATCTCAAAGCCTTCCGAGATATTTTCACACTCTGGGCATACGCCTCCGGCCTTATCTGTATCATTTTCAACAAAATCAACGTCCTTTTCTCGGTTGTAAGCTAAACCGATAAATTGCGTAGATACACTAGGTTGATACAATTTGGCATAACCGAGCGCAATGCCCAAGGTATCTTCTAAAAACTTACCTTGATAGGAAAAACTCAATCTATGACCAAACTCATCTGCATCGGCAACTTCGTTTGCACGGTCATTATACATACCGCGAACATTCGCGTTAAAACTGTGCTGCTTATCGTTAGCCAATGGGCTCGCTGTTTTTAGTTCAACAGTACCTGCAACACCACCTTCTAACAATGATGCTTTGGGCGATTTATATACAGCAGCTGAACTTATTAATTCTGATGGATACTGATCAAACTCTATTGAGCGACTGCCGCTAGTTGAGACTTGCTCTCTGCCGTTAAGCGTAGAAAAAACGAAGTCACCCGATAAACCACGAATGTTGATTTCAGCCGCTTGGCCACCGGTTCTAACCGCCGATATGCCGGGCAAGCGCGTTAACGCATCTGCCATTGATACGTCGGGCAATCCACCTAAGTCATCTGCAGAAATTTGTTCTGATACTGTGTCACTGAATCTTTTTTGATTGAGCGATCTTATCAGGCTGGATCTAAAACCAACAACCTCAATTTTCTCGATGTTTTCTTCTGCACGCTCTTCCGCCTGATTCTCTTGCGAACTTTCAGGGCTTTGCTGTGCATGAAGAGGCAAACTACCAATCATCATTCCGCTAGCGACTAAGGCTACGGTAATCAAGCTGGGTTTGAATTTAGTCATATTTGTATCCCATTACTGTTGAGTTTGACGCTTCCGTGCTTACCAGACCTTGTGATCGGTTGCGCAAGTACGCCTATTTATACTATTTAGGATGTTACATTCTTGCGGGTTCATTCACCATTATGTGCATACGTATTCATAACATATTGCTACATTTAGTTAACAAAATAGCCATTCTATTCTTAGATTTTCTACCCGTTTTAAAATAAAATAAATTTTTATCGAATAAAAACATACTGTTGCGTTTATCGCTTTAAAATCGGTTTACATTCAATTAACACCGACATTTTTAGACATTTACATGAAGCAAAAAAAAACCTGCCGGCTGGCAGGTTTTTCGATTTATTTTTGACTCACAAAATTACCAACCGGTAATTTCACGGAGTCCTTTACCAATTTCAGCAAGTGAACGTACAGTCTTCACGCCTGCCGCTTCTAAAGCTTTAAACTTCTCATCAGCAGTACCTTTACCGCCAGCGATGATTGCGCCAGCATGACCCATACGCTTACCAGCAGGCGCTGTTACGCCCGCAATGTAAGATACTACAGGCTTAGTGACATGTGCTTTGATGTATTCAGCAGCTTCTTCTTCTGCCGTTCCGCCAATTTCACCAATCATAACGATTGCTTCAGTCGCTGGATCTTCTTGGAACAACTTCAAAATGTCGATGAAGTTAGAACCAGGAATTGGATCACCACCAATACCAACACAAGTAGACTGACCAAAACCTTCATCAGTAGTCTGCTTAACTGCTTCGTATGTCAATGTACCTGAGCGTGAAACAATGCCAACTTTACCAGGTTTATGAATGTGACCAGGCATGATGCCAATCTTACACTCACCAGGAGTAATAACACCTGGGCAGTTTGGACCAATCATACGTGCGCCTTTACGATCAACGTACTCTTTAACATAAAGCATATCGATAGTTGGAATACCTTCAGTGATACAAACCACTAATTCGATACCCGCATCAACGGCTTCGATGATTGAATCTTTACAAAATGGAGCTGGTACATAAATAACAGTTGCCGTAGCACCTGTTGATTCAACCGCTTCTCTCACTGTATTAAATACAGGAAGACCTAAATGTGTTGTACCGCCTTTACCAGGAGTTACACCACCAACCATTTGCGTACCATAAGCAATTGCTTGCTCAGAATGGAATGTACCTTGACCGCCAGTAAAACCTTGGCAGATAACTTTAGTATCTTTATTAATTAATACTGACATTATTTGCCCTCCGCAGCAGCAACAACTTTAAGTGCAGCATCCGTCAATGATTCTGCAGCAATGATATCTAAACCAGAACCCGCAAGTACTTCACGGCCTAGTTCTGCATTTGTGCCTTCAAGACGAACAACCACTGGCACGTTAACGCCAACTTCTTTAACTGCACCGATAATACCTTCAGCAATCATATCGCAACGCACTATACCGCCAAATATGTTAACCAATACGGCTTTAACTTTGCTGTCTGACAAAATGATTTTAAATGCTTCAGCAACACGTTCTTTGGTTGCACCGCCCCCAACGTCGAGGAAGTTAGCAGGGCTGCCGCCGTGCAGGTTTACGATGTCCATCGTTCCCATTGCAAGACCAGCGCCGTTAACCATACAGCCAACATTGCCGTCTAGAGCAACATAATTCAATTCGAATTTTGCTGCATGAGCTTCACGAGCGTCATCTTGTGATGGATCGTTCATGTCGCGAACTTTTGGTTGACGATACAATGCATTGCCATCAACACCTAGTTTCGCATCTAAGCAGTGTAAATCACCATCTGCCTTGATAACTAGCGGGTTAATTTCAATCATCGCTAAGTCAAGCTCTTCAAACATCTTAGCTAGACCCATGAATATTGTGGTGAACTGACGAATTTGAACACCCTTCAAACCTAACTTAAACGCGATTTCTCTCGCTTGGAACGGCTGAGCGCCGACAAGTGGATCGATTTCCGCTTTCAAGATTTTTTCTGGTGTTTCTTCAGCAACAGTCTCAATTTCAACACCACCTTCTGTAGATGCCATGAAAATAATTCTGCGTGATGTTCTATCTACCACTGCGCCTAGATACAGCTCTTGCGCAATATCAGTGCAGGTTTCAACAAGAATTTGACTTACCGGCTGACCGTTTTCATCTGTTTGATAAGTGACTAGGTTTTTACCCAGCCAGTTTTCAGCGAAAGCTCTAATGTCTGCTTTATCTTTAACTAGTTTTACACCGCCCGCTTTTCCGCGACCGCCAGCGTGTACTTGACATTTAACTACCCATTCAGTTCCGCCAATGCGGTCTGCAGCTTCAACAGCAGCTTGAGGAGTCTCAGCAGCGTATCCTTCAGATACTGGCAAACCGTATTCTTTGAATAACTGTTTGCCCTGGTATTCATGCAAATTCATGTTAATTTATCCGATTTTATTTAATAGAAAAGCCGCCAATGCTCCCTTAAAAAAGTACTGCAGGCGACTTGTTTTAATTTCGCTAAATCCTATCACAAACTTAGCCATAGTTCAGGTGATAACGTTGTTATCACCCTAATTTTTTTGATTCCGAACAGCTTGTTAACTTAATATTTACACATCAAGCAATAAACGCGTTGGATCTTCTAACATTTCTTTTACAGTTACCAAGAAACCAACCGACTCCTTGCCGTCCACAATTCTGTGGTCGTAAGATAAGGCTAAATACATCATAGGCAATATCTCTACTTTTCCATTCACAGCCATTGGACGATCTTGAATTTTGTGCATGCCCAAAATTGCGCTTTGCGGTGGATTGATAATTGGCGTAGACAATAGTGAACCAAATACACCACCGTTAGTGATGGTGAAGTTACCGCCCTGTAAGTCAGACATAGCTAACTTGCCGTCGCGACCTTTCAAAGCTAGCTCCTTGATACCCTTTTCGACACCGGCCATACCTAAGGTATCGGTATCACGCAATATTGGCGTAACCAATCCACGCGGCGTGGAAACTGCAATCGATATATCAAAGTAGTTATGATAACAAATATCATCGCCGTCAATTGACGCATTCACTTCTGGAAAACGTTTCAAGGCTTCGGTCACTGCTTTCACATAGAAAGACATGAAACCTAAACGAATACCATGACGCTTTTCAAAGCTCTCTTGGTATTGCTTACGCAAATCCATGATGGGCTTCATGTTAACTTCATTAAAGGTAGTTAACATAGCCGTCGAGTTTTTCGCTTCTAGCAAACGACTCGCTATGGTTTTGCGCAATCGTGTCATAGGCACACGCTTTTCAGTGCGCTCACCAGCGGCAACCGACGGAGCTTCTGTTGAGGAAGAGGAAGATGATGATGGCTTAGCAGGTGCTTTCAAGTGTTTCTCAACGTCTTCTTTAGTGACTCGGCCGCCTTTACCAGTGCCTTTCACTTTACTTGCATCAACTCCTTTTTCAGCAAGTAAGCGGCGAACGGAAGGACTCAATGCATCTGAATCTCCTTCTTCCTGCTCAGCTTCGGCTGATGAAGCGCTGTCTTTACTTTCCTTCGCAGGTTTTGCTGCTGCACCTGCAACGAAGTTTGCAATAACAGCTTCAGCGAGCACTGTTTCGCCTTCTTGCGCTAGAATTTCAGAAATCGAACCATCTTCTGGTGCGACAACTTCCAACACGACTTTGTCAGTCTCAATATCAACCAAGTTTTGGTCGCGCTTGACTGACTGTCCAGGCTGCACATGCCAAGTAGCTATTGTTGCATCAGCGACTGATTCTGGGAGTACAGGAACTTTTATCTCAGTCTTTTTGCCTGATTCGGCTGGTGCATCAGTCTCTTTTTCAGATGATGTCGAAGACTCTTTTTCTGCTGCCGGTTCTGAAGACTTTGATTCTTCTTTGGCAGAGCCTCCTGCTTCTACTTTACCAATGACTTGTTCACCTAAAACGGTATCACCTTCATCATGAATAATTTCTGACAAGACGCCGTCTTCTGGTGCTACTACTTCCAATACTACTTTGTCAGTTTCAATATCGACCAAATTTTGGTCTCTGGTAACAGTTTCGCCAGCTTTTACATGCCAAGTTGCGATTGTTGCATCTGCTACTGATTCAGGTAATACGGGAACTTTTATTTCAATTGTCATCTGGGTTCCTTAGTTTATTGTAAGTGCGTCTTCAACCAACGCTTTTTGTTGTTGGTTGTGTACAGAAACATAGCCAACTGCAGGAGAAGCCGAAGCGTTACGTCCTGCATAAGTTAAGTTAGATCCTTTCGGAATAGATTGCCAGAAATGATGTTGGCTACAATACCAAGCACCTTGGTTCTGTGGTTCTTCTTGACACCAGACCCAGTCAGTCACATGTTCATATTTGGACATCTTAGTTTTGAACTCGTCCTGAGGGAATGGATACAACTGCTCTAAACGCACAATTGCAACGTCATTTTGTTCGTTCTTGCGGCGCTGATCCAGTAAATCGTAATAAACTTTGCCAGAGCACATCACAACGCGTTTGACGTTTTGAGGATCTATCTCATCAATTTCATCAATCACATTGTGGAACACGCCCTCTGCTAGCTCTTCCATAGAAGAAACGGCTAGTGGATGACGAAGAAGTGATTTTGGCGACATAACAATCAGTGGTCGGCGCATAGGTCGGACTGACTGACGGCGCAGCATGTTATATACCTGAGCAGGTGTAGAAGGTATACATACTTGCCAATTATGATCAGCACACATTTGCAACCATCGCTCTAAGCGCGCAGAACTGTGCTCAGGGCCTTGGCCTTCATAGCCATGAGGAAGTAACATCGTTAAGCCACATAGGCGGCCCCACTTTGCTTCACCTGATGATAAGAACTGGTCAAATACCACTTGCGCACCATTAGCAAAATCGCCGAACTGCGCTTCCCAAATCGTTAAGCATGCAGGTTCAGCGGTAGCAAAACCATATTCAAAGGCCATTACTGCTTCTTCAGACAAAACGGAATCATAAATTTCAATTCGGCCTTGATCATCTGAGATATTTTGCAATGGTAAATACGATGAACCGTCCTCTTGGTTGAACAAAACAGCATGTCGATGGAAGAACGTTCCACGGCCAGAATCTTGACCTGTCATTCTTATATCTGTTTTCTCAGCTAGAATACTCGCATAGGCTAAGTTTTCAGCCATACCCCAGTCGAGCATTTTTTCACCATCGACCATTGCCTTGCGGTCAACATAAAGCTTATTAACGCGGGACTGAAGGCGATGACTTTCTGGATAAGTGATTAGAGCTTGGCCAAGCTCCTTAATTTTGGAGACAGGCAAACTACCATCATACTCAACATCCCAATCATGACCGATGTACGGAGACCAATCCACTGAATGCTCAGTCATTGGACGCCATTCTTCTACGACACAAGCGCCGTGGTCTAACGCGGCTCTGTATTCAGTCATGAGCTTGTCAACTTCGTGCTTCTCAATCGTGCCCTCAGCAATCAATTGCTCAGCATAGATATCACGCGGTACAGGATGCTTTTTAATTTTTTGATACATTAGTGGCTGAGTCGCATTAGGCTCATCAGCTTCGTTGTGACCGTGGCGGCGATAGCACACCAAATCAATAACAACATCACGCTTAAACTTGTTACGATATTCTAGCGCCAGTCTAGTCACGAACATGACAGCTTCAGGATCATCAGAATTGACATGGAAAATAGGCGCTTGCACCATTTTCGCAATGTCAGTGCAGTATTGTGTAGAACGCGTATCTTCCGTGTTCGACGTCGTAAACCCAACTTGGTTGTTGATAACGATTCGAACCGTTCCGCCAACTTTAAAGCCACGAGTTTGTGACATATTAAAGGTTTCTTGCACTACGCCCTGACCCGCTATCGCAGAGTCACCGTGGATGGTAATTGGCAGCACTGCTGAACCATCTTCACAATGACGGCGCGAGAGCCTCGCTCTAACTGAGCCCATAACTACTGGGTTAACAATTTCCAAATGCGAGGGGTTGAAAGCAAGCGCTAAATGTACATTTCCGCCTGGCGTTGCAAAATCAGAAGAGAAACCGGCGTGATATTTTACGTCGCCTGCGCCCAAAGTGTCGTCGTGCTTACCGGCAAATTCATCAAACAATACAGATGGATTTTTACCCAACACGTTTACTAACACATTTAAACGGCCTCTGTGGGCCATACCGATGACAACTTCTTTAGTTCCTGCTGCGCCGGCTTCGGTAATTAAGCCTTTGAGCATTGGAACAAGCGAATCCCCACCTTCTAATGAAAATCGTTTAGCGCCTGTAAATTTAGCACCAAGGTATTTTTCCATACCATCGGCGGCAATAAGGCCTTTTAAAATTTTGACTTTTTCGTCTCGGCCGATCACTGGCTTTGCTTCAACCGACTCAATCCGCTGTTGTAACCAACGTTTTTGTTCAGTATCAGTAATATGCATGTACTCAGAGCCAATCGAACCACAATAGGTGCGATTCAGTGATTTAAATAAATCACCCAGACCCATTTTGTCTGCGTTAACAGCATATGAGCCAAGATTAAACATGGCGTCAAAATCGCTTTCGGAAAGATTATGGTGAGACAATTCTAAGTCGCGAACTCTCGGCTGCTTCCATAAACTGAGCGGATCCAAGTTTGCATGCTGGTGACCACGGAAACGATACGCGTTGATCAACTGCAATACTTTTACCTGTCGTTCATCGCTTTGGACTTCACCTGACGTTGCAGCAGCACCAGAACTGATACGTGCCGCAGGGCCTAATGAGGCCATATGTTTAAAATCAGCCTTGATTTGCGTGTGGTTGGATTCGACCTCTACACCGTCTACCTTCGGTAGCGCATCGAAAATAACTTTCCAGTTTTCTGGAATACTTTGTGGATCTTCAAGGTAAGTCTCATACATCTCTTCGATGTAAGCGGTATTACCTCCCGCCATGTGGGATGAATCCCACCATGCTTTCATCACGCTATCTTGCATTCTTAAGCCTTGATATAAAAAGTTAAGTGTATTGTATTCTATATAGATTCTTTTTGTAAATTGCGTATTACACCTTTGAGCGGATATATACGACTAAAATGGTATAACACTGTATATATATAACCTCAAATATAAGAAAAACTTGAATGTTTTCGTTGTTTTACCTATTTGTGGTTTATTTAACATTTAGTTTTGTCTAGATAAAAAAATAGCCATCCCTTTCGGGACGGCCATTTAGCAATCAAACGTACCTAACGAGAAGGCAACTAGGCACTAAACAGCCCGTTGTAGTAGCATCGACTTAATTTGGCCGATAGCTTTAGTAGGATTCAAACCCTTTGGACATACACTAACGCAATTCATGATGCCATGGCAACGGAACACGCTAAATGCGTCATCTAAGTCGTTCAAGCGAGTATCAGTTGCTGTGTCACGAGAGTCAATTAAGAATCTATATGCATGCAACAAACCAGCCGGTCCGATAAACTTATCCGGATTCCACCAAAATGATGGACACGAAGACGAACAACAAGCGCACAAAATGCATTCATACAGGCCATCTAATTTAGCTCTGTCTTCTTGCGATTGTATGTGCTCGCGCGCTGGCGGCTGTTTATCGTCGTTGATCAAGAACGGTTTTATTTTCTCATACTGAGTATAGAACTGTGTCATATCAACCACAAGGTCACGCACTACAGGCAAACCTGGTAATGGACGCACCACTACTTTACCTTTGCCAAGTGCAGACAGCGGTGTAATGCACGCCAAACCATTCTTACCGTTCATGTTCATACCATCTGAACCACACACACCTTCACGGCACGAGCGACGGAAAGATAAGGTTGGATCTTTTTCTTTTAATGCAATCAAAGCGTCAAGCACCATCATGTCTTGGCCTTCCTCGACCTCCAACTGATAATCTTGCATCTTAGGTGCATCATCTACGTCTGGGTTATATCGATAAATCGAAAAATTTAACATCATAATGACTACTCCTATTAATACGAACGTACTTTTGGTGGAAACGCTTCTCTAAGCTTCGGCGTCATATTGACATCGCGACGACGCATAGTTTCTGATTCCGGCAAGTACAAGCTGTGACACAACCAATTCTCATCGTCTCTCTCAGGGAAATCGAAACGGCTGTGTGCGCCACGACTCTCTGTTCTAAAGTTAGCTGCAACAGCTGTGCTGTAAGCAGTTTCCATTAGGTTGTCTAACTCTAAGCATTCAATACGCATCGTATTAAAGTCAGAACTCTTGTCATTCAAACTTGCGTTTTGCAAACGTTCACGAATTTCTTTAAGTTCTTTTAGACCTTCAGCCATCGCTTCGCCTTCACGGAAAACAGAGAAGTTAAGCTGCATGCACTGTTGCATATCTTTCTTAATCTGAACTGGGTCTTCACCCTTACCTACTTCAGAGCTCTCCCAACGATTAAAACGAGACATTGCTGCATCTAAGTCTGATGCAGATGCTTCACTTTTAACGTCGACTTGATCCAAGCTCTTACCAAGGTGCAAGCCTGTAGCGCGGCCAAACACAACCAGGTCTAGTAATGAATTACCACCGAGTCTGTTTGCTCCATGTACCGATACGCAGGCAATTTCACCGCAAGCAAATAGACCATCGACAACAGATTCTTTACCATCAACATCGACATTAATAACTTGTCCGTCTACATTCGTTGGAATACCACCCATCATATAATGGCATGTTGGAATGACTGGAATAGGCTCTTTCACTGGATCGACGTGTGCAAACGTACGTGACAACTCAAGGATGCCAGGCAGGCGTGATTCAAGCACGTCTTTACCTAAGTGATCTAGCTTCAACTTCAAGTGAGGACCCCAAGGACCGTCACAACCGCGACCTTCGCGAATTTCTGTCATCATTGAACGAGCAACAACGTCACGACCGGCAAGATCTTTCGCGTTTGGTGCATAACGCTCCATGAAACGCTCGCCATCTTTATTTAACAAGTAACCGCCTTCGCCACGACAACCTTCAGTTACAAGCGTACCTGCACCTGCAATACCCGTCGGGTGAAACTGCCACATTTCCATGTCTTGTAGCGGCACACCAGCTCTAATTGCCATACCAACACCATCACCAGTGTTAATGTGCGCATTCGTAGTTGAGGCGTAAATACGGCCGGCACCACCAGTCGCTAAGACAACGGCTTTGGATTTAAAATAAACCACTTCGCCAGACTCAATGTCGATTGCTGTGCAGCCTACTACCTGACCGTGTTGATTCTTCACTAAATCGAGTGCATACCATTCACTGAATACTTTTGTGCGATTTTTTACATTCTGTTGATACAACAAATGAAGTAATGCATGGCCTGTTCTGTCAGCAGCAGCGGCGGTTCTTGCCGCCTGTTCTCCGCCAAAGTTTCTTGATTGGCCACCGAATGGACGTTGATATACTTTGCCTTCTTCCGTGCGCGAAAAAGGTAAACCCATATTTTCCATTTCGATAATGGCTTCAGGGCCTGTTTTACACATATATTCAATCGCTTCCTGATCGCCGATGTAGTCTGACCCCTTGACGGTGTCATACATGTGCCATTCCCAGTTATCTTCATGTGAATTACCCAATGCAACGGTAATACCACCTTGTGCAGATACTGTATGTGAACGCGTCGGAAATACTTTCGATAACAATGCACACGACTTGCCAGATTCTGAAATCTGCAAAGCAGCTCGCATTCCGGCGCCGCCAGCGCCTATAACTACCGCGTCAAACTCATGAACGGGTAAACTCATATTAAACACCCCATAAAACGAATAGACCTACTGCAACATACGCAAATGCAATTAGGTTAAGAACATATTGAAGACCGGCGCGTAGACCAGTTGGTTTGACGTAATCTGTCAATACCTGCCACAGACCTATACGCACATGGATCATGATTGAGATCAATGTGGCTAACGTAAATGCTTTCATATAGATATTGGCAAAGAGACCTTGCCAAACTTCAAATGTGACAACCGATGTTGATACAAAAAAGTACACCATGAACAATGTGAACGCAGTAATGATTGCTGCCGTCGCTCTCAGTGATACATAATCCTGGATACCATTTCTTTTCATTGACGCTTGGTTAGTTACCATAATACAACTCCTAATACGATTGTTAACACGACCCAAAGTCCCATAGCAGCTTTAGCGCTGTTGTTTCCTGAATCAAGTTCTTCCCAATGGCCCATGTCCATAATCACGTGTCTCACACCACCAATAATGTGGTAAGACAGCGCTGATAAAGTACCGATTGAGATAACTTTTCCGTACCATGCGTCCATCATGCTGAGAACCGAATTATAGCCCTCAATTGAAGCAACTGATGTCGCCCACGCGTAAATGACGAATAACAATGCAAAAAACATTGCTACGCCAGTGACGCGATGGAGAATTGATGCAACAGCAGCGGGCGGAAAGCTAATAGTATTAAGATCTAAATTTACCGGTCTTTGTTTCTTCACAATAATCTGCCTGTAGTCGTTCGTAGGTAATGCATAACGCTCGTTTGCTTAAGCGATTACCTTAGTTGTGTGTTTTACTTTTTTGGGGCGTACTGGCGCCCTTGATTTGTTAACAATTTGTGAATTAAATATTGCTAAATTGAAACAAAATGCATTCGTTGAATTTAGCGGCCTTGAATATAACAATCCGCCCCGTAAATTACAATTTTTTGTTGCATATTAAGCCTTTAGTCGTAAAGATTTATTGCTACCCATATAGCTGTAGATAATACAGAATATTTATTAATCGAATGTGCATTTAAATTGACTTATTACTACAATACCAGTACAAATAGCGCCACTTTTCTTAACGATGTGAACAATATCGTCGATTGCTACGTAAGTTTGTCGACTACAACGTTATAGTAGAAAATTAACGAGGAGAACATTACATGGCAAATGATACAGCCATTTTAAAAGTAGGTGATAAAGAAATTGAACTGCCGATTTTAACTGGGACTGCAGGTCACCCAGTCATTGACGTAAGACCACTAGGTAGTAACGGCTACTTTACGTTTGACCCCGGTTTTATGGCTACAGGTTCATGTGAATCTTCGATTACATTCATTGATGGCGGCAAGGGTGTATTATTACACAGAGGCTATCCAATTGAAGAGTTAGCGCGCGATTCTGATTACCTCGAAGTTTGTCATATGCTTCTGCATGGACACGCGCCAGATACTGAAGAGTACCGTAATTTCAAAGAAACAATTACTCGCCACACTCTTTTACATGAACAAATTAATATGTTCTTCCACGGTTTTAGAAACGATGCACACCCAATGGCTATGCTTTGCGGTACTGTTGGTGCAATGTCGTCTTTCTATCACAGCGATTTAGATGTAAACAGCGAAGAACAACGCCTTCGCAGTGCACATCGACTCATCGCTAAAATGCCGACTTTGGTCGCTATGTGCTATAAGTACAATGTTGGTCAACCTTTTGTCTACCCGACCAATGACCTAAGTTATGCAGCAAACTTCCTAAACATGATGTTTTCAGTTCCTGCTGAAGAGTATGTAGTTAGCCCAGCGGTTGAGCGTGCGATGGATAGAATATTTATTCTACATGCAGATCATGAGCAAAACGCATCTACGTCTACTGTGCGTTTAGCCGGTTCATCAGGTGCCAACCCGTATGCTTGCATTGCAGCCGGTGTTGCCTCTTTATGGGGCCCTGCGCACGGCGGTGCAAACGAAGCTTGTTTAGAAATGCTAGAAGAAATTGGAACCGTTGATCGTATTCCAGAATTTATTGATAGAGCAAAAGACAAGAGCGACCCCTTCCGTTTAATGGGCTTTGGCCATCGCGTGTACAAAAACCACGATCCAAGAGCGACCGTTATGCGGGAAAGCTGCCACGAAGTATTGGCCGAGTTAAAGCTTGACGATCCATTGCTCGCAGTAGCTATGGAACTAGAGCGAATCGCACTGAGCGACCCTTACTTCGCGGAAAAGAAATTATTCCCGAATGTCGACTTTTACTCAGGTATTGTGCTGAAAGCTATTGGTATACCAACTAACATGTTTACGTGTATTTTCGCACTATCAAGAACGGTAGGTTGGATTTCGCATTGGCATGAGATGTTGAGCCAGCCTGGTCAAAAAATTGGGCGTCCTCGTCAGTTATATACTGGTGAAACTCAGCGTAAGTATAATCCTATCAAAAAGTAGGCTTTGCTTAACTCCCTTTTAATTAAGGCGCCTTATTGGCGCCTTTTTTGTCGAGATAAATTAGAGAATTCAGAAGGTTACCATGCCAATACAGTTTAAAATACTTGGTTACGCGGGACTTATCCCATTTATAGTGCTTCCCTTGATAGCATTTACTGACATGAATAATTATTTTTATAGTTTTCAACACTTTGTTCAATATTCTGCCATTATACTTTCATTCTTCGGCGGTATTCATTGGTACGACGCGCTTCAGCATAACCGTGTAAACCATCAGCTATATGTTGCTATGCTACCAAGTATTGTTGGCTGGTTGAGTCTATTGTTTCTCGATGGAAGCGTGCTGTTAGGTGCGTTGTCTTGTGCATTTATTGGTATGCTAATGTACGACAAATACACCTTGGTAATGGAAAAAAGAAAAGTAATTGAATACACAACGCTGCGCTTAGTGTTGACTTCGGTTGTAGTATTAAGCCACTTAGCAATGGCTTTGATAATATGATTGATAGTATGATTGATAGGATAAGAACATCCGAAATTCATTACTTTTTTAGAGAATAAAAAAGCTATGAAATTTCGGACTTTTTACTGAGCGTATAGAGTGTACTTTTAAGCAGTCACAACTAGCGTTATTCTATCCCGTAATTAATTTCATCAGTTCTGCCGTTTTCGCTTTCATCAAAGCAATGTCGCCACGAGATTCAACATTTAAGCGTATCACAGGCTCAGTGTTCGACTTTCTCAAGTTAAATCGCCAGTTGCCAAACTCCATGCCAATACCGTCCGTCTTATCTATTACTTCAGCTTGGTCAGCGTAGTGTTCAACAACCTTCTTAATGGTTAAACCTGCATTTTCAACAGTGGAGTTTATCTCGCCCGATGACGGAAATGCTTCGATGCGCTCTCTGACTAATTCGGACAAAGGTTGTTTTGTGGTACTGAGCAATTCTGCGACAAGCATCCACGGTATCATTCCAGAATCACAATACGCAAAATCACGAAAATAATGATGGGCACTCATTTCACCACCATAAACGGCGTCTTCTTTACGCATTCTCTCTTTAATAAACGCATGGCCGGTTTTGCATTTAATGGGTTTGCCTTTATTCGCTTTAACAATCTCTTCTGTATTCCAGAAAACACGTGGATCGTAAATAATACTCACGTCTTTTTCTTTGGCTAAAAAAGCCTGCGCTAATAAGCCGACAATATAATAGCCTTCTACAAATTGGCCTTTCTCATCAAATAAGAAACAGCGATCGAAGTCACCATCCCATGCTATCCCCATGTGAGCCTTGTTTTCAATGACAGCTTTTGATGTATCCGCACGATTCTCCGGCAATAATGGGTTTGGGATGCCGTGCGGAAAATCACCGTTCGCCTCGTGATGCACTTTAATGAACTCAACGGGTACGTGTTGGTTTTGAAAAAATAGTTCAATTGCATCAAGCGCTGGGCCGGCACTGCCATTGCCTGCGTTAACAACCAGCTTTAATGGTGAAAGCTTTTTATAGTTGATATAGCTTGCAAGGTGTAACACGTAATCATTTACGCAGCGAACACGCTGGTAATTGTTAGTTTCCAGTAATTTTCTTTCTTGAATTGAATGCATACCACTCAAAAACTCGCTATCAGTCACTAATTCGCCAGCACTAAATGCCAGTAATCGAGCCTGAATATTCAACTCATCATAGCTTTCGGCTCGGTCTCTGATTTCCAATAAACCACTGTCACCGCTGATCGGGATAGAACCCGCTTTCACCAACTTTAAGCCATTGTAATTAATAGGATTATGAGATGCTGTTACTTCAATACCACCATCAACATCGAGGTGCTTTGTGGCAAAATAAATTTCTTCTGTTCCGCACATCCCTAAATCACTTACTTTGGCACCGCCGTCGATTAACCCTGCAGATAACGCTAACTTGAGTGGCAAAGAAGTTTTTCTAATATCTGCGCCGACAACGACCGTTCGTGCTTGTAATTCTTCTGCAAACGCTCTTCCGATGCGGTAAGCCACTGATTCGGTCAATTGCTCAATAAGTTCACCACGAATATCGTAGGCTTTAAAACAGGTAATTTTATTCATGATTTTGTTCTTTTTTATTTTTTTAATTTGGATGCTTGGAAACAATGACAAGCCCGAAAGTTGCCATTTTTAACTACTCTACTTTTTAATCTCCACACGACCATAACGATCGGAGAAGCGAACAATATCGTCCTCGCCTAAATAGCTACCAGACTGTACTTCAATCAGCTCGAGAAGTATTTTCCCCGGGTTTTCCAATGCATGAACTTCACCGATAGGTATATAAATAGATTCATTTTCAGTTATCAACGAAGTTACCTCACCTACGGTGACATTAGCGGTACCAGAAACGACAATCCAGTGCTCTGCTCGATGGTGATGCATTTGTACACTCAATTTTTCACCTGGCTTTACACTAATACGTTTAACTTGATAACGCCGCCCGTTGTCAATAGAGTCGTAGCTGCCCCAAGGTCTGAAAACTTCACGGTGAAACTCAAACTCAGGACGTTTCTCGGCCTTAAGCTTATTCACTACATTTTTTATATCTTGCACTTTACTTTTGTTCGCGACCATCACCGCATCTTTGGTCTCAACGACAACGACGTCGTCCAAACCGATAACTGCAATTAAACGCTGTTCAGAGTTAATATAGCTATTGCTAACGCCATCGAGAATAGCATCGCCTATTACGACGTTGCCTGAAGCATCTTTGCTTTGCGATGTTTCCCACAATGAAGTCCAACTACCAACATCATTCCAACCAGCGTCGAGCGGCACCATGCAGGCATCAGATGTGCGCTCCATTACCGCATAATCTATAGAGTCATCAGGACATTTAGCAAACTCATCAGCATCAACGCGTATAAATGTCATGTCTTTGTCGGTATGTTGCATCGCGCTCGTGCAGGCAGCAAAGATATCTGGCGCGTGTTCACTTAATTCTCGCAAATACACACTCGCTTTAAACATGAACATGCCGCTGTTCCAATAATACTCACCGCTTTCGAGATATTGTTGCGCCGTTGCTAGGTCCGGCTTTTCGACAAATTGAGCTACTGCGAAACCAATATCATTTACCGACTCACCGGACTTTATGTAACCATAACCAGTGTGCGCTTCCGTAGGCACTACGCCAAAAGTAACTAACTTACCTTGCTCTGCCAGTAGTGTCGCTTTGTCAACGGCTGCGTGAAACGCTTTGTGGTCAGCAATAAGATGATCCGCTGCTAAGATTAACAGAACGGGATCTTCACCCTGCTGCACAGCTCTTAGCGCGGCGAGAGCTATTGCAGGGGCGGTATTGCGACCAACCGGCTCTAATATAATGCTGTCATAGTCAATATCTGCGACACGAAGCTGCTCGGCAGCCAAAAAGCGATGATCCTCGTTACAGATGAATAATGGAAGCTCCATTTTTTCGGTAGGCAAACGCAAAATAGTGTCTTGCAGCATCGTCTTATCAGACGTCAGCGATAAAAACTGCTTTGGCAATGCAGCGCGAGATTTAGGCCACAGTCGGCTTCCAGTGCCACCGGCAAGAACAACAGGCTTCATTTATATTCCTTTAAGATCTTCAATAAGTTGATGGTATTGAAGAAAAGCCTTTAGTTCAATGCAAAAAGTCCATATTTCGTTGATTAAGGGGTACTGTGCACCAAATATGGACTTGAATGTAGTATTAAGCCAACACTCCTTGTTGAAAATCGCGCAATGCCTGATTAATTTCTTCTTCAGAGTTCATCACAAAGGGTCCGTATTGAACAATCGGTTCGTTGATCGGCTCGCCGCTAACTAAAATCACACGTGTCTGTACTTTGCTATCTAATATTAATTCATTGGTAAAATCCAACACACCTAGTTCGCCTTTTTTCAACTTTTTGCCTGCAACCTCAAGCTCTCCCTCATAAACATATAAAAATCCATTATGCGTATTTTGAGTAGCGACAGCTAGCGACTCATCAGCCACTAAATGGAAATCAAAAAACTGAGGTTTGACGGCTTGTGTTGTTACCGCCCCTTCTTGGCCTTGGTAATTGCCTGCCAACACCCGTATCAACGAGCCTTTTTCGCTGCGTAATTCGGGAATATTTGCAGTGGGAATATCTTGATAGCCCGGTGCAGACATTTTTTCAGCCGCAGGCAAGTTAACCCAAAGTTGGAAGCCGCGCATTTTGCCTTCAATTTGCATAGGCATTTCTTCATGAATAATACCTTTCCCCGCATTCATCCACTGCAGGCCACCATCTTCAATTACACCTTCGTTGCCAGTTGAGTCTTTGTGCCCCATCTTGCCGTTAAGCATGTAAGTTACTGTTTGAAAACCACGATGTGGATGTTTTGGAAAACCTGCAATGTAGTCTTGCGCGTCTTCTGAACCGAACTCATCTAGCATTAGGAACGGGTCCAACCTTTTAAGGCTAGGTTGTCCAAGGACTCTTTTAAGCTTGACGCCCGCACCGTCGGACGCTGGCATGCCCTTCACAATTTGCTTTATTTTTGTCATATCTGTTGAGTTTGTTGTTGTGTTGGAAGTACTCATTACTTTATTCCTTCTTGCAAAACTAAATGTTGTCACGACCATGAGGCGAATCGAGGTCCATTACAGGACCAGCAGGCACCACTTGCGTTGGATTAATCATAGTATGGCTGAAATAATAGTGTCTTTTTATGTGGTCAAAGTTCGTCGTTGCTTTAACCCCAGTTACCTGAAAAAGCTCCTTCAAATATCCTGAAAGTGCTGGGTAGTCGGCAATACGGCGTAAATTACATTTAAAATGACCAACGTAAACCGGATCAAAGCGCACTAGTGTTGTGAATAAACGCCAGTCAGCCTCAGTAATCTCATTACCAAGCAAAAACCGTTTCGTACTTAAGGTTTCTTCTAAAAAATCTAGCCCTTCAAACAATGCAGAAAGTGCTTCCTCGTAAGCCTCCTGCGTTGTGGCAAAGCCGGCTTTGTAAACACCGTTGTTGATACGGTGATAAACGTAATCATTTATCTCGTCAATACCATTTTTTAGCGCATTAGGATAATAATCGTCTTGATTACCCGTCAGTTCATTAAACGCTGTATTGAAAATTCGAATTATCTCAGCAGACTCATTATTGACAATTTGATTGGTCTTTTTATCCCACAGCACAGGCACTGTAACTCGCGTAGTGATATCGGGCTGAGCTTTAGTATATATTTCATGCATATACTTAGAGCCAAATAAATGGTCTTCGGTCGCACCATCGTATCCATCAAACACCCATCCATTTTCCAGCATATCTGGACTCACAACCGACACCGATATGTGCGACTCCAAGTCTTTTAAGGCTCTAAAAATTAAGGTCCTGTGCGCCCATGGACACGCTAAACTGACGAATAGATGATAACGTCCTGACTCAGGCGTGAATTTAGCTCCCTCTTCACTGGATATTGTATTTCTAAATGCCGAATCTTGACGAACAAATTTGCCATTACTCTTTTTTGTGTCGTACCATTGGTCCTGCCAGACACCATCGACTAATAAACCCATATTAAATACCTCATATTTACCTTTGTTAGTTCATGCTGAGATTAAAACACTTATTTAATTGGACGTAACTCGCTTTAAATAGCAAGTTATATTCTATTTTTTAGAACGTTTTGCTATTTTAATAAACAATACATCAACGCTTCAATACAGGATGATAGATAAAACCTTATGACAACAGCAAATACCGCCACGCGATTTTCAGGACTGTCACGATTATATGGCAGCAGTGGCTTAACAAAATTACAGAATGCAAATATTGTCGTTGTCGGCATTGGTGGTGTGGGTTCCTGGAGTGCTGAAGCTCTGGCGCGCACCGCCATAGGTAACATTACGTTGATTGACCTTGATGACATTGCGCTGAGCAACGTAAATAGACAACTGCATGCGTTGTCATCGACTATCGAAGCTTCAAAAGTAGATGTGATGAAGCAGCGCATTCTCGACATTAATCCAGAATGTAATGTAACAACAATTGAGGACTTTGTTACCACAGAGACGCTTCAAGAGTACATTACGACATCATTTGATGTTGTTATTGATGCCGTTGACAGTATTAAAGCAAAAGCCGCCATGATTGCTTATTGCAAGCGCAACAAAATCAAAGTAATCACTGTCGGTGGTGCCGGCGGACAATTAGATCCCTTAAAAATCACCTGCAACGATTTAGCTAAAACTATTCAAGACCCACTTGCTGCAAAGCTACGTTCTGAGCTACGCCGGTTTTATCATTTCAGTAAAAATCCCAAGCGAAATTTTGGTGTTGAATGTGTTTACTCAACGGAACAGTTGCGTTATCCGCAAAGCGATGGCAGCGTTAGTTTCGAAAAAAGCCAGCAGCAGGGTGCAGGTAAAATGGATTGCGCCACTGGCTTTGGCGCATTTGTTGGCGTAACCGCGACATTCGGTTTCGTTGCCGCGACGAGAGCGATTCAATTTGTGGTTAACCGTTAGTGATGACTTTATGCATCAGCAGCAACTTTGGCTTCTTTATACTGCTTAACATCATAAACCAGCGCAATTGCTAGCCAAATACAAACAATACTAATCAAGAGCATCGTGTTCTCAGCCATAGCCATAACCTGCTCACTGAGCACGGCCGTGCCTGCGATTAATAATAAATAATAAGGCAAATTGAGGAAACCAGCCAAACCAATCACCTTAGGTGATTTACACTGGTTGCCCTGTGAAAACATGAAAAATGCGAGCGAATTAATATGGATCATAGCTAGCAACAAATGTTTTAGTTTCGTCTTTTTTTCCTCGACCTGCTCTCCTTCATTAAGCGAGCGCTTACGAGAGGCTCTTCCGAGCATATAGTTTATAAGAGAGCCTAAAGTTGCGGCTACCACCATACATAAGGTTAGATAAACAACGTCCAGCGCCGTCGGTTTAGCACCAACCACTAAAATGACAGCAAAAAACTGTCCAGGAAAGTAGAAACCAACGTAAATTATTGACTCTAACAAAATGATAAGAAAAATTATCAAGAAAAATCCGTTTTGCATATTTCCTTGCAGCGATTCAAGAATACTCATGCCAGGGGGAATGACGTTGAAATGCACAAGCACACTAATAAGGATGAGTGCAATTAGCGCTGAAAGAGGAAGGAAAGCTGCGTATTTCATAGTTTGCCAGTAAAAAGTGATTTATGCATAGATTACGCTATGCTTCGTAGTAGGATCATCCAAGTCAAGCCCTACTTTTGATTACTTGAGTCACTTGAAAGTACAAAATACATCAGTTAGTGAAACACAGCGCTTTTCAACCTGCGCTCTGGGACCGATAGATGCGAGTGCGATAGCACTTATCTCGTATAGACTAACATATCGATTTACAAAACAACGAAAAGGAATGACATAAGTTGTATAGGCCTAAAACAACCATCGAACAATGGCGTATTTTACAAGCTGTTGTTGACTGTGGCGGATACGCTCAAGCAGCACAAAAGCTCAACAAGTCACAATCGTCTTTAAATCATGCCGTCGCAAAATTACAGAGTATGCTAGCCGTTCAATTGCTCGAAGTTATTGGGCGCAAAGCAGTATTAACCGAAGCCGGTGAAGTCATGTTGAGGCGTTCAAGATACTTAACACAAAATGTTGAAGACCTTGAATCACTTGCCATTAATATTAATCAAGATTGGGAACCAGAAATCAAGCTCGTTGTGGATTTGGCTTTCCCTAGAGAGCTTCTGTATCCGGCGTTAAGCGAATTCCTGCCGCAGTCAAGAGGCAGTCGCTTACAGATCATTGACCACGTGCTCACTGGCACAGAAGAAACTATTAATCAGCATAAAGCTGATCTTGTGATCGATATGCACGTCCCTAAAGGCTTTTTGGGAGAACCTATTGCTACCGTTGAATTCCTTTTAGTGTGCCACCCAGAGCACGTTCTCGCTTCCATGGAGCAACCCATTGACTCAAACGCGTTAGCACAGCACCTTCAGATCGTTATAAAAGACTCATCTTTGTCCCCTAACGAGAAATCAGGGTGGCTAAAATCAGAAAATCGATGGACCGTCAGTCAGTTTGATACCGCTATCGATTTACTCATACAAAAAATTGGGTTTTGCTGGATACCTCAACACAAAGTAAAAGCGCTAATCGACGAGGGGAAACTGGTGTGCTTGCCTGTGCAAGGCAGTCAATTTAAGCAAATGACGGCATTTTTAATATGCCCTACACCGGACAATAAAGGACCTGGAACCCAATTATTAGAGACTCTTATTTTACATCATCGTCAAATTGATTTACCGTCTTCCCTATATAACGATTAATTTGAGTATGTTTGAGTCAATATGGAACAACAAGCCTTAAATCAACTTATGCGCGAGAGCGCTGATGATGCAATAAAAACCAGTAAAGAAGAGTTTGCTATCGAATTGGACTTTTCCCCCGAAAGCATTGCATTGGTTGATACCGTCATTTTAAAGTTTTTAGATACGTATAACGATCAGGCGCTTGAGGACAAGGCGGTATTTACTATATGTAATATCTATGGTGCTTATATTGGTGAAACATTTCGCAAACTCGCTGGCGGACAATGGCAGTATAATTTGCAAGACGAGGAAGCTCCATCAATCATGCTAATGTATCAGGAAAAAACTTTTGCATTCGCTGGTATTTGCTATGAGCGTTTAGTCAATGACAGTAGCGTTAGCGTTCAACGTTACTTCAACGAAGCATTGGGTAGTGCAACGCAGTGATACCGAATATCAAAAGTTAGAACTTAGTTAGGCTTTACTGCTATTTTGCGAGCTTATTAACTACAAGTGCACCTGCCGTTCGCTGTCTGCTGTCTGCTGTCAAAAGTGTTAAGTATTCAATCGCCAATCGGCAAGCATAATCCTCATGTGCTTACTGCGTATTAAATACCAAGCAAACAATAATGCAGAAAATAACGTCAATGCCGTCGGCCAAGCAAAGGCGAAATGCTGCGCGCGTAGAATATATATTTGAATGATGAGGTCTGATGCAATGAGGTAAGCCAGCACAACAGGTACAGCTAAGTACAAAGCCCCCTTGCCCGCTTTCCATACGCGCTCCCGAAAACCGACGAAAAGCAATGTCATAATTGCAGGTACTGCCGTTAATAAAGAAAGATAGAACTGGTATTTTAGCGGATAAAAAATACTCAGCAACAAGCCACCGTCCTGCCTGAATGACAGTGATGCAACAAACACAACGATGCCCCTAGCTAAAAAGCACAGGCACAAAAAAAGCAGCCATGGTGGCTTTACGCGTCCAGCTTCATCGTACTTATGTAATGGCAGTTTTAATTTCATGCGTTGAGAGTGTAGGCAAATACTGAAACATCAAGGTTTGCATCATATTATATATTATTTTCAGATAACAAAACCTGACAGATTAATCAAAAAAACCAGCGACTAATCAAATATTGGTCGCTGGTTCAATTGTGACACTGTTTTTGTTACAACACGATGTTTTCAAAACAAAGGTTAATTAGGTGATTGAAGCTCCCATTGCATATTAACTTCATTTTCAACTTGGGCATCTTCAGTTAAAATCAAAAATAAAGGTTCACTGTCCTCGTCTAACACAAGTTCATCTTGGCTTAAGATAATGTCGGTTCCATCAATTTCGGCAACAGCAAAGACTTGGTATGTATTGTTTCGTAAAAACAAGGACTGTTGATTTCCGAAAACGACAGAAGGCTTAGCATCTGCGGTAGAAATGATTTCATCACTTTTAACAAAATAAACGCTGATCCTCGTGAAATCCTGACTATCAACCAAATTGATTACTTTTATCTGATGCTCAAAAATGCTGCTTCCCTCTGAGTTGGTGCTTTGCAAAGTGCGCAGCACCGGCTTGTATGCATCGACAATTCCGTCATCGTTTTCGTCTATGTTTCCATCGCCGTCTTCATCCACGGCCTCTTCCTGAATGTAGTAAAAAATAGTCTTGTAAGTGTTCTCTGGAAGGCTGAGTAATTGATTGGCAAAAAGCTTTTCTTGGGTAGCTGCATCTGCAATACGAACACTAAAATCACCGTTATCTTTATCCAATGCAGCACTAAATTGATTAGAAGGTAAACGAGTAATTTCGGGCTCTAGTGACGCAGCATCTGTATATATATCAACGTTACCTGAGTAAGTTGGGAGTAAATCACTTTGCTGCATCCCATTGAAAAAACGGACTCTTGCCTCAGAATCGTCATCAGGAAGATTAATCGTCGAGCTGCTTGAGAGTAAGTCCAGAACGATAGGTGAACTTCCTACTCCGGTATTATCGCGCAGTGAAAGTATATATTGAGTGGTATAACTAAATGTTACTTCATTTGATTGATAAACCACTTCGGTTTGCCCAGCCAGTGTCGCGTAGAAAATATATTGTGATTGTGCAAACTTATGGTTTTCTGACATTTCTTCAGGTGAATATGAGCCAATTAATTCAGCTTCATTAAATGTTTCATCTGACTCAGACAAATAGATATCAAAGGTTTCTCCTTCATTTGTAATATTCAGTAATCGAATATTGAATAAGTCCAGATCATCATCCTCGTCATCATCAATAATAGGAATATCAAAATTAAGAATTTGGGGCGCTTGAACATCACCAGAGAAAACAATGAGATGTATATTTTCACTGTTAATTTTCAACTCTTCTTGACTCAACAAGGTTAAATCAGCGCGCGCAGCGCTATCCTCTTCTTGCCAGCCTAATTCGACAGTATATGTGTTAGAAGGTAGTTGTTTGTTGGTTGTTGTTTCGCCAAAACGAACCGATGAATAGGTTATTTCAACTTCGTCATCGGGATCTGCATCAACGTCCTCATCGACGGTCAAAAATATAGCAGGCGCATTTGGCGATGCATTGTAGAGTTTGATGTAGCCATCTTCGCCCTCGGAGCTATCTGAACCGCAGGCTGTAAGACCGGTAATCGTGAGTGCAACACATAATATTTGAGCAAGGCGAGTCAGTTCGCCCGTTTGTTGATTGAGTTTCATTTTTATTCCTATGATTAAGTCGTTTGCTTGTAGTAAAACGCCTTACCGGTATAGGCGTTTTACTTCATAACAATGATGCAAGGTCAGACTGGGATGGATATAAAGTCTGGTCTTGTCACATCATAGGTCTATGGATGCGTGAATAAGTTCATCTCTTTACATTTCTTTACATCTCTTTACATTTCTTTACAGTACATGACATTCACTCGTTGAAAAAACTGGCGTGACATGACCTGAAATGACTTTCATATTCATTGAGTTTACGCTGTTTCTGCTTGCAAACTGAAAGACAGCATCATGTCATCTAACACTTCGTCCAAATCGATAAGCGGTCCATTTGCGAGATAAATACTCATACTTGAGCTTATGTTTATTTTACTATCTTCTTGTTTGCCCAAATTGGTATTTTCAAGCGCAAAACGAATACGTTCAAAAAATGCTTTAGCGCTTTCCTCTTCAATATCGGGTAAGCATAAAATAAACTGTTCAGGTGCAAACCTGCCTAAAATATCGCTATCTCTTGTAATGTTTTTGAAGGTCAATGCTATTTGTCGAATGGCGTCATCCGCATTACTTGAGCCGAGTAGTCGATTAACTTCTTTAAAATTGGCCAAGTCAAATACCGCCAAGGCGTTAATCTTATTTTGGGATGGTGCGGGCACTTTCCTTATTTCTCTCAACGCTGCACTGCTATTTAATAGGGAGCTTACTGAATCAAAAGAACTTGCCTTTGCTTGCTTTTTACGCCACACAATAATTACCATTAGTATCGCGAGTGCAATAATAACCATAAATCCGATTGCAATTCTTTCTCTGTTCAATTGCTCTTGCATCAGAGTGGACTCGAGTTCACCAATTTTATTGTATAGATTAGCAACACCCAATACTTTCCCTGAAGCCTGATTACTGGCTAGTTTTGTTCTTAATTCAGTTGAAAACTCAACAAAATACTCCCTAGCCTTGTCAATATCACCTAGCTCTAAGTATGCTTTAGCCATCAACGTAAGGTAGTCAACGTTGCCACCTAAAAAGCTCAAAGCTTTCGGCCCACCCGTTTCTTCTTCATTCACGAACTGCTTAATGCATTCAATCTGTTTGTCGTTAATACAGACTTCTATTTCAAACCATCGATGCATACCCGTGAAAATACTGTTTTTCATATCGACCAAGTGGGGCTTCCAGTCGATTACGGTTTGTCGCAATTCATCAGCCCTATCTAGGCGTTGATAAAACCGGCCTTTAGCGTAGAAATACCAAGCATGAACCAGCGGCACATCCACTTCATTTCGCGCGCGATCCAACTCATTGATAACCTGTTCAGCATTATAAAATTGAGCACTGGCTAACAAGGAAGTGAATACGCTAATTAACGAAGCATATTTGTTCGCGCCTTGGTAATGCGGTAAACCAATTTCGTAGGTTTTTTGAAATTGCTCAGCGGCTAAGACGTGTTGACCTATACGCCCATATATTAAACCAATATTATTGTGAATATGGGCAATAGTCGGTGCGTCTCCTCGCAATGAATACAGTTCCAAGATATCAAATAAGCGTTTTAGTTTTTGTCCTTCATCAATATTAGCTTCGCAGTAGGTCATTAAGCCTAGTTCCGAGCTCAAACTAATATCATCAAATTTGCCCAGCGCAAGCTCTTTTGCCTGTTGATAAAAATTGCAGCGGCGTTGATCTTCTTTAATATCGAAGAGGAAACCTTTCTGATATACAGCAAGCGCATAATATTCTTCAGTTTGTATAGCCTTTGGACTCGCAATAATTTTGTCCACGGTAGCTTCAGCCTGACTATAGCTGCCGTTGCATATTTGCCAGTGCGTTTTTTCCAGCTGAAGCTGAAAACGTTGGTTATTACTAATGCTGACACTCTTCAAATAGGCGTCCAGCTGAGGAATAATGTCCTCACTTGGGCAATCGAAGGTTTTCACCTTGACGTCTCTAATAAATCTATCAACCTCGCCTAACTCTTGAGCTTTAGCAAAAGTGCCAAGACAAAAAAGCAGAAAAAATAAAAAACACTTAATATTCAAAATAGACCCAATTTTAATAAAACGACTCCGCAAAAAACGACAATAACTATGTACTTTCAAAAGATATTCAGATGAATATCTTAAATAACTACCTAGCATAAAGTCACTTACAAATTGTTAACAACGACAGTCTAAATACTTATATCTGTATAAACAACCATATAGATGCATTACTTATAGCCAGCATAAGTATATTGATAAGAAGTGTTAGTTGCTATTGAGCTAGCTCGCCTGTTTGCCACTATTTGTTCTTGCATTAATCCGCTATAATGCGCGCAAAATTGGCTTGAATCTGAATGCACCCATATTCGTTGATAAAGCCCCAACAACATTTCAAGAGATAAAAGACAGTACAGCTGAAATAGCAGTGCTTCGAGCAAGGGCAAATTAAATGACAGTCAAACAATTCAATCCAAAGCAAACAACGACGATGGATGGTCCAAAACAAATCATTCAAGAGCAGTCGATACAAGTGAAACAGCTTGATAGCGCACCTGAAACAACCAAAATCGGATTTGTGTCACTGGGTTGTCCAAAGAACCTCGTTGATTCAGAACGTATTTTGACGCAGTTACGAATTGAAGGCTATGACGTTGTATCAACTTATAATGATGCGGCCTTAGTAATTGTCAATACCTGCGGTTTCATCGATTCTGCAGTACAAGAATCACTAGATACTATCGGGGAAGCGCTTGCCAAGAATGGGAAAGTGATCGTTACCGGTTGTTTGGGTATTAAAGAAGACGAAATTCGTGAAGTACATCCAAACGTATTGTCTATTACAGGGCCTCACGCCTATGAAGAGGTGGTCAGCCAAGTTCACGAACATTTACCTAAACCCGAATTTAACCCATTTCTGCACTTAGTGCCTGACCATGGCGTAAAACTGACGCCAAAGCACTTCGCTTATTTGAAAATTTCAGAAGGCTGTAATCATCGCTGCACTTTTTGCATTATCCCGTCAATGCGTGGCGATTTAGTAAGTCGTCCTGTGGGTGACGTGCTTGGTGAAGCGAAACGATTAAAAGCCGCGGGTGTTAACGAGCTCCTTGTTATTTCTCAAGACACAAGTGCATATGGCGTTGACGTGAAATATAAAACTGATTTTTGGGACGGCATGCCGGTTAAGACGCATATGCAGCAACTATGCGAAAAACTTGGCGAAATGGATATGTGGATCAGGCTGCACTATGTGTACCCTTACCCACATGTTGATGATCTTATCCCTCTAATGGCAGAAGGTAAGATATTACCTTATTTGGATATTCCATTTCAGCACGCAAACAAACGAATTCTGCGCTTGATGAAGCGCCCTGGAAGTGCAGATAGAACGATTGAGCGCATTAGGAAATGGCGAGAAGTATGCCCTGAGTTGATTATTCGCTCAACCTTCATCGTTGGCTTTCCTGGTGAAACCGAAGAAGAGTTTGAAGAATTACTGACCTTCTTAGAAGAAGCGCAGCTAGACCGCGTTGGCTGCTTTAAATACTCTCCAGTAGATGGCGCGAAGGCAAATGACTTACCTGACCCCATTGATGAAGATATAAAAGATGTTCGCTTACAGCGTTTTATGGAAGTGCAATCGCAAATAAGTAAGCAACGGCTGCAGGACAGAATAGGAAAAGAGTACAACATCGTTATCGATTCTGTTGATGCAGAAGGTGCGGTCGGACGTACCTTTGGTGATGCCCCTGAAATAGACGGTGTTGTGCATCTAAACGGCGTATTTGATGTTCAGCCGGGCCAACGTTTATGGGCTGAAATCATTCATGCCGACGAACATGATCTATGGGCTGTGCCTGTTGAAGATGAAGAAGCTGAGATACAAGAAGCGTAATATTAACAAGGGAGCAATAGCTCCCTTTTTAACTTATGTATTCACCTGCTAAGTAACTACCTTAACCACTTCATCTATGTCTGACGGCGCAAGCCAAGCAACGCAAAAATAATGCTACTGAAACCGCTGCAAGTCTTCAGGCGTATCCACGCCGTGCGGCGGTGCATGTTTTGCCACATCAACATGAATGACGTGCCCATGCCAAAGTACTCTTAATTGCTCTAACGATTCGGTTCGCTCTAGCTGTGTTGCCTGCATGCTTTCGTACTGCTTAACAAACCCCGCTCTATATCCATAAATGCCAATATGACGCAAATACACTGAGCTCAAATCGTCCATACAAATGTTATCGACTGATCTATTGCTAAACGCGTCACGGTCGAACGGCATAGCTGCTCGAGAAAAATACATCGCATGTTTGTGACTATTCGTGACAACCTTCACAACATTTGGGTTGAAAATATCCTCAACATCGCTAATAGGATAACCTAGGGTTGCCATCGGTAACTGTGAATTATCGTGTAAGTTTTGCGCAACTTGTTGGATATTGACTGCCGGGATAAAAGGCTCATCGCCTTGCACGTTTACTACGATAGTATCATCTGCAATAGCTAATGTTGCCAACACTTCAGCTATTCGAGTTGTACCTGATTCATGATCGTCACGAGTCATGCAAACGTCTGCACCAAACTCACTAACAACTTTGGCTATGCGATCGTCGTCAGTAGCAACGACTACTTTTTGCGCCCCAGCCTCGCGTGCGCGCTCGACAACATGCTGGATCATGGGTTTGCCTTTGATCAATGCCAAAGGCTTGCCAGGAAAACGGGTTGAACCATATCTTGCAGGAATAACGACGATAAATTGCAAACTAGCCATCCTTAACTGCCCTTAGCCTTTAATGCTTCCAATTCTTCTAAGGATAATACTCTCGCTTCAGTATCAAGCAATACAGGTATATTGTCCTTAATTGGATAGGCCAAGCGATCAAAGCGGCAAATGAGTTCCTTTTGTTCAATGGGAAGCAACAGCTTGCCTTTGCAAACTGGGCACGCCAATATGTCGAGTAACTGCTTATCAAAAGCCATGAAAATCCTTAATTTTTATGATTAAAACCTTTCGCGTTATTTTCCGCTTACAAGGAATGTGATTAATAGTTAGTCATTACATGACTTTTGCTTAGCACTGATGCATTTTCAACTTGTTATCTAGCAAAGCATAAAAGTTTTCCGATATATTACCACTCACCTGTAAATACCAGCAATTATCATGCGCTAATGATTTGCATTTTACGGCGTCTTTTTCCGTCATTAGCACCATCCCTTCGGGGATATCTGCTAATTTATATGCATAGTGATCAGGGAAACCAATGCTTTTATCGCACGTAATTCCCATCGTGGTCAAGGTCTCGAAAAAGCGATTTGGGTCGCCAATACCGGCTATGGCCGTTGCTTCTTGAATCATTAACGAAGATTGACATTCACCGCTCTTAACGTTGATCCATTGATTGGGTTCGAGCGTCATCATGCTTGTCTTATCGGGCGAAAGAGAAATATTAGTGCGCGCTTGACCATTAAACACGACGGCATCAACTGTATTAAGTCTAGACACTGATTCCCTTAGTGGCCCCATTGGCATTAGAAAACCATTTCCGACGCCTCTTGCATCCATCACGACGATTTCAAAATCTCTCTGTAACGCATAGTGTTGTAAGCCGTCGTCACAAATGATCACATCGCAATCAAGCTCTTCATGCAAAAAAGTGGCGCCGCGTACGCGCTTTGGGTCAATCACAATTGGACAGGGCAGCCGATGTTGCATAAGTTTCGGCTCATCCCCTACAAGACTTGGGCTATCAGAGTCTTGTAGCAAATGTGGAAAATGCGTTTGCGACCCGCCGTAACCGCGCGACAACACACCACAGCGCAAACCTTTTTTATTTAGATATTCGCATATTGCAATAACAGTAGGCGTTTTACCATTGCCACCAACCGAGATATTGCCAACAACAATCACAAACGCCTTAGGCTTAGATGATTTAAACACACCTGATTTATAAAGGAGTTTGCGTAGCTTGCTGAGGCAAAAGAATACAAGCATGAGGGGCAATAATAGCCACACCCATATTTTATTTCCATACCACGCCTCTTGCAGAGCCATGGCTAAACCTGAGAAAATTGCATTTTATGCAATTGCGCGTACATACCGTCTTTAGCAAGCAATTCAGCGTGAGTGCCGCGTTCAACAACTTCGCCCTGCTCTATTACAAGGATAAGATCGGCGCTTTCGATGGTAGATAAGCGATGTGCAATGACAATATTCGTTCGGCTTTTTTGTAATTCTTCCAACGCTTGCTGAATCAATTTCTCTGACTCAGTATCAAGCGCAGATGTTGCCTCATCGAGAATGAGGATGGGTGAATCAGCAAGAATAGCCCTTGCGATGGCAATACGTTGGCGTTGTCCGCCAGAGAGAGTCACGCCATTTTCGCCAATAATAGTGTCGAATCCGTTTTCTTGCTGGCTGACAAATTCAGATACATGCGCAGCTTCAGCCGCTTGCATTATTTGCTCTCTGGTAACTTTATCGGCGCAGCCATAGGCAATGTTGTTTGCAATAGTGTCATTGAATAAAGTGACCTGCTGTGAGACCAAAGCAAATTGCCTTCTCAATGACCGCAACGTGATGTTATTAAGAGCGACACCATCAAGTAATATCTCACCTGACTGAGGTCGATAAAAGCGCGTCAACAAGCTGGACAACGTAGATTTACCACTACCAGAGCGCCCTACTAATGCTATCGTCTGCCCTGCGTCGATATCGAAATTCACATTGCGCAATGCCGGCGTTTTTTTGCTCGGATAAGTAAAGGTCACGTCTTTAAACTTTAGATTGCCTTGCGCGCGCGTTAACTCTTGCTTGCCCGTATCCATTTCGATTTCTTGGTCTAACAAATCGAATATGCTGGCACAGGCAGCCATGCCTTTTTGAAATTCATTATTAACTGTCGTAATTTGCTTTAACGGCTTTAGTAAGGCCATCATGGATATCAGCACGGCAATAAACACGCCTGGCGTTAATGCACTTAGCATGGTCGGTGTGCTAGCAAGGTATAAAACAAAAGCCAGAGCAATCGATGCGATTACTTGAATAGTAGACACGCTGAGTATCTGTGTTGTTGCCAGCTTCATCGTTTGCTGACGATTGTTATTGTTTGTTTGCTGAAATTTTTCTGACTCCAGCTTTTGGCCGCCGAACATCAACACGACTTTATGGCCTTTAACCACTTGTTCAACGCCTGTGGTTAATGAGCCCATTGCTTTTTGGATTGCTTTACTGATCCTTCTAAACCGCTTGCTGACAATATTGACGATAACACCAACGATAGGACCGATTAATAGGAAAATGACAGACAGCTGCCAAGACTGGTAGAACATCACAAAAAGTAAACCGATTACAAACGCCCCTTCGCGAATGAGTATTAAGAATGCTTTGCCTGCAGCGTTAGCGACTTGTTCGGTATCAAACGTAACTTTAGAGATGAGCGTGCCGGCCGACTGATGATCATGAAACTCTACCGGTAAATGGATGTATTTATCAAACAGTTGCTGACGCATTTTCATCACGACTTGAGAGCTTATCCAACTTAGCGTGTAGCTTCCCATAAAATTAAACAAACCGCGGATAATGAAAAGCGGAACAATGGCAAAGGCAGCAATCCTTAAGAAGTCTGAGCTAGTGTCTTTGAGGCCCACGTCAATCATTGGCTGTAGCTGTGAAATGACGAAAGCGTCTATGCCCGCATAGCCAAGCATACCTAATATTGCAATTGAAAACGGGAGTTTAAATGGCGCTAAGTAAGTCAGGAATCGTTTGATCACCCTAGGCTCGATTTCGGTACTGGCAGTCATTCTCATCCTTTATCATTGTTACTGGTCTATCTAGCAAATTCAGAAGTTTAATCGTTTCAAGTGGCGTATTCTAACGTAAGCCAACAATTTCACAAAGCTTTGTTGGCTAAAGGCTTTGCGCGTTTTTAGTCCTGCAGGGAATGAATTTGCATGTACCAAGGCGTCAGCCAGCGCTGGCGGTGAGCTTCTGCTTTAAGCTTACCACTGGAAAACTCGAAAACAACTTCGCCATCAAGTGCGGTATTAAACACCGTTGCATTGGTCTTCTTGAAATTAGCGAGCACATTAGCATGTGGAAATTGCCATCGATTAAGGTACTTGCTGCTTATCACTGCATACTTGGGCGATACCGCTTGAATAAATGGAAGTGTTGATGAGGTCTTACTGCCGTGATGTGCAACGATCAAAACGTCGGCTTTTAATATGCCGAGGTCCACATATTTATTCAATATCATGCGCTCTGCCGCCGCTTCAATATCTCCCGTTAAGAGTATACTCAAATTTTTGTTACTTATTTTTATCACGCAGGAATGGTTATTCTCATCTCCTGACAAGGTTTTATCTGGCCATAAAATAACTAAGCTCAACTCACCCCACATAAAACTGTCGTTGACAGTGCAACCGCCAGCAGGAGTTAACCACTGACTTACGTTATAGTGCGAAAAAATGAAACGATTACCGCCTGCATGATCATTATCCATGTGGCTATTGATTAGATAGTCAATCGTCGGAGCTGAATTTTTAACAGATGACTCATGCTCTATAAAGTGTTTTTGTGCCGCGAGGTATGGTGCGATGACGGACTGAGCCAAACTACCGCCGGAGATAAACGACTGGCCAGTGTCATATAGTAGAAAACGATTATTTTGGCGCACAAGTACACTCAAGCCTTGCCCTATATCAAACACACGCACTGACCAGCCTTCTTCCGTACTCTGTGCGATACATTGACCAATAATAGCGGCGCCCAGCGCGGTAATTATTTTTTTTCGGTGAGGCCAAAAAGGCATAAAAAGTAATAGCAGAGCGATAAACACCATCAGCCAAGCTATCGGTGGTATCTGTTGCACTTCGATGCTTGCATTTGGCAGCTCATTAACTGCCTGCATAAATAAGATAAGCTGTTCAAAGCACCAGTCTGATAACAACAGCAGAGCCTCTATCAATTCTTCACTATTTAACAACAACACTATGACCAAAGCTAAGCACATAGGCACAAGCAATATGCTGACTACAGGCATTACCGTTAAGTTAACTAGCACTGAAACGGTTGAAAACATACCAAAATTAAAAGCAACCAAGGGCAACATGAACAAGGATAAAAACAGTTGTAAAAATATTGCCTGTTTAGTCGCCTGCCACACAGAATTATCACGCGGAGGAAAGCGCCATATAAAAAATAAAATGGCAAAGATCGCACCAAAGCTAAACCAAAAGCTCATTCCTATTATAGATAGAGGGAAAAGCAATAAAAAATACACCAACAGATGAATGATAACAGCCAGAGGCCGCCAATGAAGTTGATAAAACATCAAATAGGCAACAAATAGGATAGCAATTACTGAGCGTATAACGGGAATTTGAAAACCACTTAGATAGGCATAGAAAAAACAAAAAGGGAGACTGACTGCAAGTGCCCAAGGTCCTATATTTGGCTGTTGCTTCAAATTCAAGATTTTGATGACTGCAAATAATACGGTTTTTGTCAGATGAAAAAACAGTAAACTCACAATACCAAGATGCAAGCCAGAAATTGCAAACAAATGTGCCGTGCCGCTGACTTGCAGTAATTCCCAATCCTCGTCATTGAATAAACCTCGTTCACCGAGCGCCAACGCTAAAATCCATCTCATATTTCGCAGATTGAATTTATGTGCATGATGCAACAAACGGTTAGCTATGGTTTGTCGTAACGAAGGCTTAGTCTTCAAAATCGAGTTTGTAGGACTTGCCTTTACGCTACCAACGCCAACAATGTTCTGACTAGCCAACCATTTCTGGCGATTAAACCCAAACTCATTTGCTAAGGCGTGCGGCCTTTTTATATTGACCACTAATCTAACTTTATCACCCTGTTGAAAAATCATATTCGGCTGAAACCAAGATAATCTAACGAGTGGTGAGCTACGTAGCGTACATTTGCCTATTTTACTTAATTTCAGCACTACGGTTTTTTGTTCAAATAGCTTATTGTTAGATTCAGCGTATACTTGTGCATTCTGTAATAACGGAGCTTTGAGAGAAGCATTCTTAAGTGCGCTGCTTTTGAAAACGCTGCTTTCTTGCTCTTTTATTATGGGAAGTTGAAGTGACTGGACTGTAGCCTCTATAATAACGTTTTCATTAAAATATCGATTTGGTAGTTGCCAAGATGAATACCAATGTCCTACACTGCTCGCCCAAACAAACCCAAGTATTGCTCCAAATACCCAGAGTTTGGTTTGAATGCGAACACTGAAGGCCGCGATAATAGCCGCTATAACAACCGTTGCCATAATCTGAATTGAAGGTAGCACAGGCCAAAAAAGACTACTTAGGAACACAATAATGAATGCAAACATTGCTTTATGTAGCTTACTCAACTTGTTTTCCTTAAGAGATTAGATAAATGCCAAAGAAATTTATAAGACGCTATTTACCTGACCATATTAAGGTGAGAGAAAATAAATATTTACGCGTCTTTGGTACCCTATTACATGATCCAAATTTATGGCATTTGAACCGCCGTTCAGCTAGCGGTGCTTTTGGTATTGGCTTATTCTTTGCTTTTTGGCCAGTGCCTTTCCAAATGATTTTTTCATCTGCCGCTGCAATCATTTTTAGAGTCAATTTACCTCTTTCAATCGCTACCGTCTGGTTAACAAACCCGTTGACTATGCCGCCTATATTCTACGGTGCTTATTTAGTGGGGAGTACTGTACTTGGGACTGAAGTTGACCATTTTGCTTTTGAATTAAGCTGGACATGGTTAGCGGAAAGCCTCTCAACAATTGGCCCAGCGTTTATCGTAGGCTGCGCAATATGCTCTGTTTTTTTTGGTGTATTGGGTTATTTCAGTTTGGATTGGGTATGGAGAATATCCGTTATTCGTGCTTGGAAAGCTCGAAACAACGTTAAAAATGATGAAAAGAAATAGAAGGAAGCAAGTGCCTGAGCCAAAAGGCACTTGACTGCAATATTAATATTGCTCGAAAAACGCCACCATCTGAGCTTCATCCCAAATTTCTACATTCAGTGATTCAGCTTTACTTAACTTTGAACCTGCCTTTTCACCAGCAATTAGTAAATCAGTTTTCGCAGATACGCTGCCAGATACTTTCGCACCAAGCTCCTGTAGCTTTGCCTTAGCCTCACTTCTGCCCATTTGCGATAGCGTGCCTGTTAACACAATTGTTTTTCCTGCAAATGGCTGTTCATCAATGGACGCTGGCTGTATCTCCGGCCAATGTATGCCCAAGGCCATCAGATCATTAATAATGTCTACGTTTAGAGGCTCGCGCATGAAATGATAAACGTGCTGCGCCACAATTGCGCCAACATCTTGGACCTCAATTAATGATTCGATATCGGCATGCATAATCATGTCTAAGGTCAAATAATGCAATGCTAGGTTGCGTGCAGTCGACTCCCCCACTTCTCTTATCCCCAGAGAATACAAAAACTTAGGCAGCGTTGTTTCGCATGATTTTTCGATTGCGTTAAGCAGATTAACGGCAGATTTATCCCCCATCCTTTCTACTGAGAGTAGTTTAGGCATGTTTAATCGATACAAATCGGCTGGGTTTTTAACAATGCTGGCGTCAACCAACTGCTCAACTATTTTATCTCCTAAGCCGTCAATATCTAAGGCTTTGCGTGAAGCAAAGTGCTTGATAGCTTCTTTGCGTTGCGCTGCGCAAACTAAGCCACCAGTGCATCTGGCCACCGCTTCTGATTCAGTTCGCTCCACATGAGAATTACAAACAGGGCAATGCGTTGGAAAAACAATGTCGGCGACATCGTCTGCGCGTTGTTCTAGGACCACAGACACAACTTGTGGGATCACGTCCCCTGCGCGTCGAATGACTACTTTGTCCCCAATTTTAACGCCCAAGCGAGCAATTTCATCTTGGTTGTGCAGCGTTGCATTAGACACGGTAACACCACCGACAAAAACTGGCTCTAGCCTTGCTACAGGAGTGATGGCGCCTGTGCGGCCGACTTGAAACTCAACATCAAGCAAGGTACTTAATTCTTCTTGGGCTGGAAATTTTTGCGCAATGGCCCAGCGCGGCGCCTTTGAAACAAAGCCCAGACGCTGCTGTAAACGTATATCATTAACTTTAAACACAACACCATCAATGTCATAGGATAATGAATTGCGCATTTCGCCTATTTTTGTGAAGTATGTGATGCACTCTTCTGCGCCGTTAGCTATGGCAGATTCTTTACACAATGGAATGCCCCATTCACCCAATGCAGCTAAGCGTTCGGTGTGCAGCGGCAGTTCAGTGAGACTCTCACCCTCGATAACACCCATGCTGTAAGCATAAAACAATAGCGGTCGCTTTGCCGTAATACGTGAATCAAGCTGGCGCAGACTGCCTGCCGCCGCATTCCTTGGATTAGCAAATAGTTTATTACCGGCCGTCTTTTGTCTCTCATTGAGCTTGTCAAAGCCCGCTTTTGGCATAAAAACTTCGCCTCTGACTTCAACTTTACTGGGAATGTTTTTCCCACGCAGCTTAATCGGAACATTAGCAATAGTTTTTACATTCTTTGTAATGTCTTCACCTACTTGCCCGTCTCCTCTCGTCGCGGCTCTGGTGAGCACTCCGTTTTCATAAAGAATGGAGGCGGCTAGACCATCGAGTTTAGGTTCACAGCTAAATTGAATGTCGCTAAATGAAAGCAATCTATCCTGCAGGCGTTTTTCAAAGGCAAGCAAATCCGACTCGTCAAAGCCGTTGTCAAGCGACAACATTGGAACTTCATGCACGACTGTATCGAATTTAGATAACGGCGTCCCGCCTACTTTTTGACTAGGAGAATCGGTACTTATTAACGCTGGGTGCTGCTTCTCTAGAGCGATCAGCTCTCGCATTAAGCGATCATATTCTGCATCAGGTATGCTAGGTGCATCCATGACGTAGTATTGGTAGTTGTGTTCTTCTAGCTGCGATTTAAGCGCATCGATGTGCGCTTTTACTTTATTTAGTTCGGTCATTTTTTACTATCTGTTGATGCGTCTTCGTTCGAATTCTCGAATGCGCTCTGAATATTTTTGCAAACCTTGCTTGGTCAACACTCCACGGCTGCCATCGAGTATCTGACAACCAAATTCGTCGGCTAATTTTCGCGCTGCATTGTGCATCATATTGAAAACTTGTTGTGGATCGCCTTCGATAGGTAGCATCATAAACAAGGAGAGCCCGCGCGTACTGAAAGTCTCAATACTGTCGATATCAAAAACGCCTGGTTTGAACAAATTAGCTAATGAGAATAGAACAGGCCCTTTGCCGTTAGTATTAACATGACGGTGAAAAATATCTTGCTCACCAAACTTTAGGCCCAGTGTTAATAACATGGGTAACAGGGCTGCACCTGTAATTTCACGATCATCAGGGGCCCTTACGTTTAAAACTAACACGTCGGTGGCTTGTTCATCTTGTTTAGCGCCGCTTGCGGCACCGGAGTTTGTGGATTGTGCGCTCGACGTGGGCTCTTGCGTTGTTGTAGGCGTTTTTCCTAATGCAGATGGCGGATTGCTTGAAGGTGGATTGCTTGAAGGTGGATTACTTGAAGGTGGATTACTTTCAAACGACGCTCTTGCAGGCTCTTCATTTGAAAAATCAATGCGCATCTGCTCTTCGTTGAGTTTTTTCGTCGCCTGCAGTTCCGGTTCTTTGCGAATAACGTCGGCGACACTTTTTTTACGTCGAGAAACGAGTTTTCTTGCTTGAGCGGCTAGGCTAATAGGCTTTGCGGGTTCTGCCGAAGGTTGTTCTTCCGAATCAAGCTTAAACTCCGGTTCGACTCGACCTCTGGCGTCCGCGTTTTTTTGAAGGTCAGCATGACGCTCAGTTTCTGCTTTAATATCGGCAATGGTGTTCGCTTTAGGGTTCACCTCCGGACTTGCTGCAGCTGACTTTAACAGAAAAGGCGGTGGCTCAGGTATGTGAGGGTTGTCTTGACTTGGTGCTTGACGATGTGATGTTTCAGTTGCTTTTGAAGCACGCTGAAACGCTGGTTTTGGCTGCGTTACAACACTACCGTATAATTTAGGAGAGGTTTGTTCATGTTCTTCTGCTAGTTTTGCGAAATCCATTTCACTGCGCTCCAAAGACAGTTCATCGTCTAAGCTTAAGTCTTTTTCTCCCTCACTTTTGGAATTCTTGGCATTTTCACTATTGTTTGTAACCGTAATACCTTCGTCATCGTCTAACTGCAACTCAGTGTTGCTATCTTTTTGGCGCTCTAGCTTTAGCTCCTCAGCATCATACTGTCCCTCTAAAAGCGTCGTGCTGTGTTCGTCAGAACTCAGGTTCGGAAGTTCTTCATTGTCATGACCTTCGCTGAAGGTATTTTCTTGATTGTCATCGCTACCTGTCTCTTGTTCGTCATTGTCGTTATCAACTGCTTTCTTTGTTGAAATAACTCTGACACTGCCAACGCCATGCGCATCGAAGTTCTCATCGTCAGCTAATGATGGCTCGCTCTTATTCTGCCAGTCTCTGGATTCAAATTTAGCTTTTTCATTACCCTTCGCATTTTTCCTTATTGTCCACATTCCGTGAACAAGGATCGCGATGATGGCAACAATACCAAAAATCAAAAATGTTAAGCGCAAATCTTCCATTTTAAACTACTCTACTTATTATTATTCTGCGATAGCTAAAGCTTCTTCAACATCAACCGCGACCATCCTGGACACTCCCGGTTCTGCCATTGTAACACCGGTCAAATGGCTTGCCATTTCCATTGCCACTTTGTTGTGCGTGATATAGATAAATTGTACCGTTTTTGACATTTCTGACACCAACTTGCAGAAACGTCCCACATTTGCATCATCTAAGGGCGCATCTACTTCATCAAGTAAACAAAAAGGCGCCGGATTCAATCTAAAGATAGCAAACACTAATGATAATGCGGTTAGCGCTTTTTCTCCACCAGAAAGAAGGTGGATTGTACTATTTTTCTTACCCGGCGGTCGCGCCATAATCGTAACACCGGTATCAAGCATATCATCTTCTGTCAGTGCAAGGTGAGCACTGCCGCCTCCAAACACTTTTGGAAACAGCATTTTCAAGTCAGCGTTGATTTGATCAAACGTGGTTTTAAAGCGACTTCGAGTCTCTTTATCTATTTTTTTAATTGCTGTTTCAAGTGTTTCGAGCGCTTGCGTCAAATCGTCGTTTTGTTCATCTAAATAGCGTTTTCTTACCGATTGTGATTCAAATTCTTCCACAGCGGCCAGATTGACTGCGCCCAAACGAGACAAAGATGCGGTCGTTTTCTCTAGGTTCTGCTGCCAAAGCTCTTCATTAATATTTTCGGGCAAGTCATCTAAGATTGGCTTCAACGGTTGCTGCATATCTTGCAGTTGCTCAATATAGGATTGAGCACGCACCTTATTTCCCTCTGCCTGAAGCTTCTTGCTGTCTATCTCCGCCTTAATCTTCTGTGCCGCCTGATTGATGCCTGACTGACCTTTTTCGGCTTCTAGGAGCTTTTCATCGACTTCGGCGAGCGTCTCTTGTATTTCTTTCTGACGCTGCTGTAATGTGGTCTTATCTTGCAATAGCAACTGCAGCCTTTCTTGCTGGTCCTCGAATGGCATCGATAGCTCTTCTGCCTCTTCTTGCAGCATTGCTATCTTATCTTTGCTTTCATTAATCTGTTCTTCACGGCTTGATTGCTTTTCTTTCAATAACATGTATTTGTTTTTAGTTTGTTGCACCTGCATGGCCAATTCATGAGATTGTGAAACCAGCTGCTCAACTTGCGAACGAGCCATCTGCACATTCTCCTGCAATCGTTCTGCATCAGCCATATGCTCATCCACTACTTCTTCAAATTGCGCTAAATCCAACGCATAGATTTCCACTTGTTCGTTTAATGACTCAAGTGTTTCCAACTCTTCTTCGGCGTTCATTTGGTAACGCTCTAACTCTTCAAATATGCGCTCGTGCCGCATTTTTTGCTGTGTCAATTGCTGCTGAAGTTGATTCGACTGCGTACTAAATTTAAATACTTGCTCTGAATAGTCACTGCAGAGTGATTTTGCGTCATCTATCAACACCGTGACTTCTTTGAGGGACAGCGATGTCGATGCCGACGCCTGTTCTGCAATTTCTAATTGCTGTTTTTGTTTTTCTATCTGCGTGTTCAACGACGCTATTTCTGCTGTCCGACTTAGGGATGCATCAACAAGGGCGCTGGCGCCGTTAATCAGCATATCGTTGAATAACCACAAACCACATGGTGTTATTAGCGAGTATCCGGGAAGCAACGTTTTTTGCTGCTGTAAACCGGCTTCAACATTTTCCACCAAGCTGATCATGTTTAAAAAATGAGGGATCTTCGTGTTGTCTATTTTTTCAGCCAAACTCCCCTTCAATTTTTCACTTGTCATGTGCTTTTCAAACATGAGCGCTTGACCCTGTTTGTTATCGAAAAACCTCTGCTCTATTTGCTCAATTTGCAATGACGGCAATACGCTTGGATTTGCAAGATGCGAAAACACAATCTCACAGCGTTCTTCATATCCTGGTTCAACGTTTAAGAACGATGATAATTCAAGCAGTGATGATTCAAATTCATATTTCTCACTAGCATGTAAACTCGCATTTTTGTCCTGATTACTTTTATTATTAATCTCTTGAAGGGCTTTTTGTCGAGCTTGTAAGGTAATTAATGTGCCTTTTTGTTCTTCCACCACTGCACTTGTTCTAGTGTGCTCTGACGACGCTTTTTGCTGACGCTCTTGTGTAAATAGCAAGTCCTCTTTCGCCTGAGCTAATCCCTCTTTCGCAAGCAACAACTCTGTTTGGGTGTCTTCTAAGTGCTGTTGAATGTCTCCCTGTTCAAGTTCAGCTAATTCTTGTTTCAGTTCTTTAATACGTGCTTCAGTGCGCAGCTGCATGCTCATTGTGTTTTGAATTTGACCATGACAACTTTGGAGTTTCTGTTTTAAAGAGTGATACTGAATGTCACTATCTTTATTTTTTTCATTGAATTGGACAAGTGCTTCTTCTGCTTCGCTTCTTTTTCCTTGAGCGTGTTCGACAGCCTCTTCTAGCAGCATTTTATTTGGCTCTAAATCGACTAACTCATCCTGAACAATAACTAAATCATCAGCGGTGTCTGAAAATAATATTTGAGTTTGCTGCGCTTGGCTTTGTAGCTGTTGCAGTTCCATTTGAATTTGTTGTTTACGCTTTTTTGAGAATACCTGAGACTGTTCAATTTTTGTAATATCAGTGCTGACTTTGAAGATATCTTGCTGTATATCGTTTATTTGAAGCTTGCATGCTTCTTGCTCTTCTCGATAAAGGATAATACTAGTTTCGTCTACGCGTTTACGCGACATAACTTCTTCAAACTCAATTTCCTTTTGTGAAATGTATGCTTGTGCTTGATTAATTGCATCATTCTGTTTCAACCAGCGGATCACAGCAAGTTGCGCTTTTAGCTCTCTTTCCGTCGCTTTCAACTCTTTATATCTGGTCGCTGCAGTGGCTTGGCGCTGCAATTTACTCAATTGCTCACCCAGTTCGCCACGAACATCGTCTAAACGCTCTAAGTTTTCTTTTGTGTGTTTTATTCTGTTCTCAGTTTCACGCCGACGCTCTTTGTATTTCGAAATACCTGCGGCTTCTTCCACGAAAACACGCAGCTCTTGAGGGCGACTTTCAATCAGCTTCGAGATCATGCCCTGTTCAATAATAGCGTAACTTCGCGGCCCTAAGCCCGTACCTAAAAACAAGTCCGTGATATCTCGTTTACGACATTTGCTGCCATTCAGCAGGTAGCTAGACACAGCTTCCTTAGTCACAATACGCTTTACCGATAACTCGTTATAGTTGGCATATTCACCCGCAATCCGACCAGAAGAGTTATCGAAAACTAATTCAACGGAGCACTGTGAAACCGCTTTGCGCGCCGTCGAGCCGTTAAAAATAACGTCTGTCATAGCGTCACCGCGCAAGTTCTTAGCCGAACTTTCGCCCAGCACCCATCGCACAGCATCAATAACGTTAGATTTTCCACAGCCGTTAGGCCCTACTACAGCAGTCATTTCGCCTGGAAATGGTATCGTGGTAGGGTCTACAAATGATTTAAATCCCGCTAGTTTTATTTTCTTTAAGCGCATGAAATTTGGGTAAAGGCTGTTGGCAAAAAATAGTTCTCAATGATTATCGTATTAATGCCAATGTAACAAAAGTAAAACTTGGTAACAATTACTCATTACACATCTGTATTTAGCACGATATACTAGCGGTAGTTGATAGCGAGAATTACACATCAAATAAAGGAAAAGCATGGACAATAGAAGTGGCGCAAGTTATTTTTTCGAAGGATTTTCACTGATCAAAACAAAAGGGCTTAAACGCTTCGTTTTTGTGCCCTTATTTATCAATCTACTGCTATTTTCAATGGCTTTTTACTTCTTATGGCCACAAATAGAGTTTGGCATAAACTACCTACTTAATTTTATTCCCGACTTTCTTAGTTGGTTGAAAACGGCCTTGAGTTTCTTACTCTGGCCAATCGCTGTCATTTCAGTTCTGCTTATCTTTGCCCTTATTTTTGGCACTTTGGCAAACTGGATTGCTGCACCATTCAATGGCTTACTCAGTGAAAAAGTAGAACGCTACTTAACCGGGCAAGATATGGGTAGCGAAGGCTTATTCAGTGCTGTAAAAGATATCCCTAGAACCTTAGGTCGCGAACTATCGAAAGTCGCATACTTTATACCTCGCGCCGTGGGCTTTTTGATCCTATTTTTCGTGCTGCCTGTTATCGGCCAAGTTTTGTGGTTTTTATTCACGGCATGGATGATGGCAATACAATATTGTGATTACCCATTCGATAATCATAAAGTTGCCTTTAGGCAAATGCGATATGACTTAAATCAACGGCGCACAAAGTGCTTTAGTTTTGGAATACTGGTCAATATTTTCTCACTGATCCCAATCGTTAACTTCATCGTTATGCCGGTTGCTATTTGCGGTGCAACTTCGCTGTGGGTCGACGAATTTAACGAGAAAAAGCTATAACGCAGACCAGAACATTGCAGTGGCGTCATCGTTGTTTGCAAACGCAGCAATGACTAGGTTGTCATTAATAGCCGAATAATTGGCTTTATTAATGAGGGCTTGACGCCACAAGGTTCGATAGACCCTTGGAATGTTGGGCACGTCATGATATTCCAGAAAGGTCATTTGCTGAGTCGGTTTAAAAGATTCATATTGCGTATTTTTGCAGGTTCGAGAGCGTGCAATGTGATGTAAAACCGGGTTATTGCTTTCCAAAACCTGCAGCTGATTATGCGCATCTATTGCTGTTTTCCAATTATTCGCTCTATCTACAGGCAAATAACGAGGATTGATTATTGCTTTACCATCTGATTGAAGCAATTTTAGCGTATCCGTATTTTTACTTAGCGCGCTCTCTGCGGTAGCTTGTTCAACTTGAGTGTTCTGCACGGAGGCACTGTCTACTGAGGTACTATCCACAGAAGCACTATCTACAGAGGCACTGTCGATAGAAGCGCTGTCGATGGAAGCGCTCTGCACAGCTTCATTAACCCGCATGCTTGCATCACTCTGTTTATCAACGACGCGCTCGGTTTGAGCCTCAAGCAGCGGTGATAACAAGAGATTAGGCGCCACGTTTTTGCTGCAATGATAATCAGCCAAACTTTCAGGCAGTGCATACTCATCAACAAAACCAGCAAAGTGCGCAAGCTCATGCACAAAAACAGAATAGGTGTCGGATTGATCAAGAAACATAACACCATTATTGACGTTTGCTTTTCCTTGCTCTGCGAACACAACCATGTGTGTAAAGCTTAATGGCGTTTTTAACCGACTTAACGAATAAAGGCCGCAACCTAGTCTAGCCTCATTATCGAAATTACTGCTGCACGCCAAACTGTCCTTTTGCAGCCAAATGGGTGGCAATACACATAAAGGTAAGTCGGCCAGTCTTTTATCTTTTTCAAATTGGTCTTGAAACGCAGTGGCTTGAATGAATGAAACCAGTGTTGTAGCAACAAACTGGATTGTTTGAGCGCAATTTGCGCCTTGCGGCGCCACCTCTAATAACGAAGCTAAGGGCTTCATTTGGTGTCGTTCAATCACTTGTAGAGCCGTTACAGCAGGCGCAAAATTTTGCTTGGCTGCTTTATTAAAGTAAAGCTTAGACTCCTGTATTTTATCTTGCTTCCAGTACAGATTAGCCAGCTTGAAAGCACTAGACGCGTCAAACGATGCGGCCTTTTCTAACCAAAGTATTGCTTGTGAATTATCGTGTGATTCAAATGTGTATTTTGCCATTGATATAATGGCTGGTCTGTAGCCTGCTTCCGCGGATTTTTGCATCCAAAGTAGCTTCTCATCATTTGATGTTTGTAACAATGCGTATTCAAATTGGCTTTGAGCATGACCCATTTCAGCTGAGTTTTTTAACCATAGCTTTATTTCTGCCGGGTTTTGACTACGCATAGCACCGTAGTAGAGCGCAGCACTGCTGCCTAATTCCCCAGCCAACACTAACCAATATTCATCATCGGAATCAATTGCTAATTGGGTTAGCGCCGCCATTGCATCTGAGTTGCCATGTTTAACAAGAGGATATAGAAGATAGCCCGACTGAGCACTTTCCAATGACAGGTGTTGTGACAACACTCTCGCTGGTGAATGGCAGTTGTCAGCATGCAAGAGAAAGCAAATGCCGGCAACCCCCAGCAATACTTTAAGATAATTAATTACTAGTCTCACTCACTTACCATCCCATCTTGTTAAATACACTACCAAGTGGCTTCTGCATTTTTCTGGTCGGTATCGATGCTGTTTTCCTTTCTTTTTTCTCGAAGTCTAGTCAACTCTACTCTCGAAAAGCGATGTTCAACATATTCGAATACGTTGGTGCTCAAGGACAGCTTAAAGTAATTCGCAGCAGTCACTTTGTTACCAATATCGCTGTGGTATTTACCTAAATAAAAATACGCTTCACACAATCTGTCGTTTAGCTGCTTTTGACTATTTACATCCCCCACTAGCTTGGCGATAACAGCAGTTTCGTCAACCTTTCCTAGATAAAAATCAACAATTTTGGTTGCCCAATTTTCTTCGTCCAATTCTTTTCTATGTTGAGCAAGTTTTTCAAGCGCTCTGTTTCGGTCAACACTTTGTTCAACAATAAACGACCAGAGCACGCGATAAGGGTCTCTTTTGTCTTTCTCATAAAAACGCGCTAAATCTGAAATGGCGAGCCCTGCTCTTCCACCGTAGTAAAGGGCGATACCTCTATTTAGCAAAGCAAAGTCATAATCTGGATTAATATCTAAGGTTGAGTCAAACGATTCGTAGGCCATTATAAAGTCCATTTGCTGGATGTAATGAATGCCAATTGAATTATGCGCTTCAGCCATATCAGGCTTTAACTCAAGCGCCTGCATGAAGTCATAGCGAGCTAAACCAGATAAGCCTACGCTGTCGTACAGCATGCCCCGTTGAAATAGCAATTCAGCGCGCTCTTCATCCTTTAATGGCGCTTGCGTGAGGATATGGTTGTACCGCGCAATTGCCATTTGCGAACGAGTATTAACCGGCTCAGGCTCTGCCAGCAGCAGGTTGCCCATTGGTCCATATGCGTTGTCAGTTCGGCTTGAACACCCCGTTAGAATGAGCAGTAGGACTATCGTGGCGCCAATACCCATGTGTTTTTTATTTACGTTCACAAAAATCCTTATTAATCACCGTTTCATTTTTGATTAACAAACGATGCATTCACATTTGCAACTAAGCACCCTACTCATGATCTACTCGTCACTTATAGACAAAGTATAGCATGCACTTATTTCTCCTGCTTAGCTGCGCTTTTTGCATTGAATGCAGCTAATTGCTCATCAATAGCGGGAAGTTGATGGTTTGCTTTCCACTCACCGTAAGGCATCTTATAAATAGCTTCTCTTGCTTCGTCATCAGTCAATGCAAAATCACGGTCTTGTGCCGCTGCTAAATACCACTTCGACAAACAGTTTCTGCAAAAGTCTGCTAACAACATCAATTCAATGTTCTGAACCTGCTTGTTGTTATCTAAATGATCGATGAGGCGTCTAAACGCTGCGGCTTCGACTTCAGTTCTTTGTTGTTCGTTCACTTTATATCTCCTGACTGTTTTTTATGTCGAGTGTGTAGAATAATAAAAAAGGAGCCGAAGCTCCTTTTTTCATATCATTTTTAACTCAAACCAGTACTAAGCAATGTTAATACTGTTGATGGCTAACGCCACTTAATTCAAATTAAATTACTCGCCTTCGCTTGGAGCAGCAGGAGCTGGTTTTTCTAATAGCTCTTTGATACTTAAACGAATACGATTTTGACGATCAATTTCCATGACTTTAACGTCAACCATTTGGCCTTCTTCAAGGAAGTCGGTTACTTTGTTTACGCGGTCATGAGCAATTTGACTGATATGAACTAGGCCTTCTTTGCCCGGTAACACTTCAACAAATGCACCGAAATCAACGATACGCATAACTTTACCGTTATACACTGTACCAACTTCAATCTCAGCTGTAACAGCTTTGATGCGGTCAATAGCAATATCAGCTTTCGCTTTTTCAGTTGCAAAGATTTTAATCGTGCCGTCATCTTCAATTTCAATGTTGGTGTCAGAAGCTTCAGTGATCGATCTGATCATTGCGCCGCCTTTACCAATAACATCACGGATTTTGTCTTGATCAACTTTCATTGTGTATATACGCGGAGCGTATTCAGACATTTCTTCACGGTGACCAGAAATTGCAGAATCCATTACTTCAAGAATGTGCAAGCGTGCTTCTTTTGCTTGCTTTAATGCTAACTGCATAATCTCGTGTGTAATACCTTCAATTTTAATGTCCATTTGAAGTGCAGTAATACCGTTAGTAGTGCCTGCAACTTTAAAGTCCATATCACCAAGGTGATCTTCATCACCTAAAATGTCAGAAAGTACCACGAAGTTTTCGTCAGATTTAACTAAGCCCATTGCAATACCAGCAACAGAAGCTTTAATTGGAACACCTGCATCCATCAATGCCAATGAAGTACCACAAACTGATGCCATTGACGATGAACCGTTAGATTCAGTGATTTCAGACACAACGCGCACAACATACGGGAATTCTTCCGCAGAAGGCATAACCGCTTGCATACCGCGCTTCGCTAAACGACCGTGGCCGATTTCACGACGCTTTGGTGAACCAACAAAACCAGTTTCGCCTACACAGTAAGGAGGGAAGTTATAATGCAACATGAAACGGCTAGTTGCCATTCCACCAAGTTGATCAAGCATTTGAGCATCACGCTCTGTACCAAGAGTAGCAGCAACGATAGCTTGCGTTTCACCACGAGTGAACAATGCAGAACCGTGTGTTCTAGGCAGCAAACCAGTTGCTACGTTTAGTGCACGAATAGTATCTGGATCACGTCCGTCAATGCGCTTTTCGCCAGCAAGAATGCGTGAACGTACCACGTCACTTTCTAGGTCATGCAGTAGGTCGCTCGCTTCTTTTGGATCTTGTGCTGGATTAGCTTCAAGAATGGTTTCCAATGCTTTGCTTGTTACAGCAGTAATCGCATCTTTACGCACCATTTTATCAGAGATTTGATAAGCTTCAGTCATACCTGCTTCAGCAAGTTCTTTCACTTTAGCTTTTAATTCAGTATTTTCAGCAGGTGCTGTCCAGCCCCAGCTTTCTGTGCCGACTTCTGTAGCAAACTCAGTGATTGCGTTAATAACGGTTTGAGATTGCTCATGGCCGTACATAACTGCACCAAGCATTACGTCTTCAGATAAGATGTCTGCTTCAGATTCAACCATCAATACTGCGCTCTTAGTACCGGCAACAACGAGGTCTAACTGACTCTCTTCCTGCTCAGATGCACGAGTATTTAAGATATAGCCGCCGTCCTTATAACCAACGCGCGCCGCTCCAACTGGGCCACTGAAAGGCATACCAGAAATTGCAAGTGCAGCAGAAGTACCAATCAAAGAAATAATGTCAGTTGGGATTTCTGGATTAGCAGAAACAACCGTAATAATTATTTGAACTTCGTTTTTGAAATCATTCGGAAATAACGGACGAATTGGACGGTCAATTAAACGTGCGATTAATGTTTCGCTTTCAGAAGGACGACCTTCACGCTTGAAGAAGCCACCAGGGATTTTGCCCGCTGCGTAAGCTTTTTCTTGATAGTTAACTGTTAATGGGAAGAAACCTTGGTCTGCTTTAGTTTCTTTTTTACCAACAACTGAAACCAATACAGACGTATCGTCCATACTTGCCATTACTGCTGCAGTTGCTTGTCTTGCGATTACACCCGTTTCTAGGGTGACAGTATGCTGACCATACTGAAATGTTTTAGTAATAGGAGTCACACTCTATCCTTTAGTTTATATATATTTTATGCTTATTATTGCGGGGCATAGTATAGCGATGAAAAGCCTCGATTGCTATTTAAAAATTATATCTCTTGCGGAATTGCATACAGCGGCAACGGCGGGATGTGTGACTTTCCTCTCCGCTGAAATGGCATAAAACTTCTGTTTTACCTCGCTCAAGCGACCAACAACTTCGACTTTAAAGCTGTCGCAAACTTCTTCCTCAATAATGCTTGGCATAAAAAAAACACCAAATCCAGCTTGCCCAAAAGACTTCATTAACGCGCTGTCATCGTACTGCCCTCTTATTATCGGAAAAATACCGTTATCGTTAGACCATTTATCAAACAATTGCCTTACGGCATACTGTTTAGTGGGCAGTAAAATAGGGGCTTGATGTAAACATTGCGGGAATTCACCGCTCAATTGCTCTTTCACATTCTTTGAGGCAAAGAACGTCAGGCCAGACTCTCCTAAGTAATGGTTATAAGCGCGCACACTTAAATTGCTAGACAAGGGCGTGTCCGTCAACACCATGTCTACCTCGTGAATAGCTAGCTCAGCAAGGATCGACTCAACCGGCCCTTCTTTGCAAGTCAGGCTAACTTCTTTTGAGAGCTTAAGCGCCGGTTCGATAATTTTGTAGACAATCGTTTTAGGTAATGCGCTAGCTGCACTGATGATAAACTCTGAGGTTCCCACTAAAGGAGCTCCACGCAAAACATCGCTGAGTTCTTTGCCCAATTCAAATATCTCGTCAGAATAACGCAAAACCAAGCGTCCAGTTTCTGTTAGGCGCAAACGACGACCAACACGGTCGAACAACGGTTGCCCTATTCTCTCCTCCAGCATGCTTAATTGACCGCTGATTGTTTGAGGAGTAATAAAGAGTTTTTCCGCGGCCTTGGCAATACTGCCCTCAGTTGCGACAACCCAAAAGTAGTGAAGTTGTTTATAATTTAAGTTTTCAGACATTTAAGCGGCTATTCCTAGGCTGTTATTTTCAGCCCTTTTTAACTATTTAATTATTTAATTATTTAATTATTTAAAAAACAATTCAATTTAAGATAATTGAACCTAGAACAATAAAATCGAATGCTATCGAGCTGTTCAGTTTTTTCGATTCTTTTTTATACATTTAAACGAATGTATTCGTTCACTTTAAGTTGATAATATTTACTTATCGACAGGAAAACCTTTCACAAGTGTAAGCATGCAACTCAAAATTGTACAACTTGATGTAAAAATAAGTGAATCTCAGTTAATACGCTTGAATCAGACGCTACAGATGCAGCTGGGTCGTTATACTCAACTAATTGAAAGTGTAAATGCTGTATTCGAGAAAGACGTGGACCAGTTTGGTCAAAGAGTAATGCGATGTTCGATTAAGATAGCGCTTTTGCCAAAAGGTTTTGCTTCGACATCAATGACAGCAACAGCGATTGAAGATGCATTTTACAATTCTATCAGCAGAGCAAAACGTCAAATAGACAGGCAAAGACGTAGCAGTCGAGATAGATCCCGCACAAACACAGGCTTGTAATAATAAAAAGCATCAAACAGCTAGCTGAAGCAACTGTTTGATGCTTGAGCTTGGCTTATCTTACAATTTCCATTTCTTCTATTAAGTTTTCAGCGCCGTCTACTTCATCCATAACCCACAGCATAAATGGGCTACTGACATGGATAGCGCGGTTGTATGTCGGGTCATAATCCCAATCACCGATTATAGACTCATATACGCCGTCAAACACCAGTCCAACAAACTCACCTTTCGCATTGAGTGTCGGAGAGCCTGAATTACCACCCGTAATATCTAAAGTACTTAGGTAGTTGACTGGGACAGAATTTAGTTTTGGATCGGCATAGTTACCGTAGCGCTTAGCCTCTATCGCTTCACGCAACTTTAATGGCAGATCAAATTCATCATCTCCAGGGATATACTTCGCCAACATGCCCTCAGTGGTAGTAAAAGGTGTCGCTGTTAAACCATCCTGTGGGCTATAACCTTTAACGTTGCCATACGTAATGCGCAGCGTGCTGTTAGCATCCGCGTATACGGCTTCATTGCGCGACTTTTTAAATGCAATCAGGGCTTTCATATACTCAGGCCGAACTTGCTGTAGTTTTCCTGACAGCGTTTTACTCAGCTTTTCTTCTTCCATGCTGTAGTCAAATTGGCTTAACGCATATTGAATGAAAGGGTCATCACTTGCACGCAACTGTTTTTCTGACATTGCCATCATGGCAAGACGTGTATCTAAGTCACCCAACTGAGTGTTAGCGTACATGTTGTCGATTTTTGCATTGGCTTTGGTCAAGTCTTTATCTTTTATTTCAAAGAACTTGTCGAAAGTTGCGATACGTTGCGCTTTTGGCAAATCCACATATTTAGCTAAAAAATGCTTAAGAAGGGCTTTATCAATAGCTGCTACATAGCGTGAGTTTATCGAAGCCATTGATTGCTCATAGCCTTTCAAATCTCGCTCTTGATAACCCCGTTCTCTTTCAGCATCTGGTTTTGCTTGCTCATGAGATAAACGAAGTAAGCTTCTCGCTGTCGACATCATGGTGGTTCTGCCCATGTAGCTCATCAAAAGATCGCGTTCTTTGTTTTTATCAGACTCTTCGATTAATTGATTAAGCACAACTAAACTGGCACCGTATTTAGCGTTCATCTGTGCATCTTTCGATAGCCAGTTCGCTAGATCAGATTCCAAGCGTTGCTTGCGAGCTAACATATCGCCTTTGTTATAACTCTCGACCATCGAGCCATAGTTTTTCGCATAGTTTGCTAAACTGGCAATGTTACTAGCATACTTAATGCGCTCGTCACTGTCTGGCGCAGAGTGCTGCTTAATAACATCGATATACTCTTCGCGGTACAATTTCGCTGTCGGATAAGTCCAAGTAAACATGCTTTCAACTTCCACCGCCGTTCGATAACGGTTTGTGCTGCCCGGATAACCTAAGACCATCACATAGTCACCCTCATCAACACCTTTAGCATTCACTTTTAAGAACGCTTTATTGCTGTAGGGAATATTGTCTTCGCTAAAATCCGCTGGTTTACCATCTTTACCTACATAGGCTCGATAGAACGCCCAATCGCCAGTTTGACGCGGCCACTGCCAATTATCAGTGTCGCCACCAAACTTACCAATGCTCGACGGTGGCGCATAAGCCAAGCGCACGTCTCTAATGGTAAGCAACTTAATCAGTACATAGCTTGCACCACCATGAAAACTTGAAACCGAACAACGATAGTCGTCATCCGTTTCGCATTCAGCAACCAGCATTTTACGGTTACTTTCAATTGCTTGATAATAATCGTTACCGGTTAATTCTGCTGAGATACCACCGATCACTTTGTCGGTCACATCTGTTAACGATTCTGTGATGTACACACGACTGCCGGGGGCTGCGGCTAACTCTTCTTGCTTTGTTTTTGCCACAAAGCCATTAGCCAGTAGGTTATTCTTTTCTGAACTATTGTGTTGAATCGAACGATACGCACAATGATGGTTAGTCACCACTAAGCCTTGATCAGAAATAAAGCTCGCAGTACATCCACCTAGGCTAATGATCGCGTTCATTGGGAATTTTGATAAGTCAGACATATCATCTGGGTTCAGTTGCAAACCAGCAGATACCAGTTGTTTTTTGATATCGGGGAGTTGATGAGGCTGCCACATTCCCTCGTCAGCCATTGCTGTACTGAATGGTGCACCTAAGGTCAGTGCGCATGCACCGATAATCCACTTTTTCATATTTTTTCCTTGTGTTTGTAACTTGTTTTTTTGAGCTTTTATTATGTAGACAGTCTTAAACGGTCCGCTGATTTTATTATTTGCGGAGCACAAGCTATCTTCTCAAGCCACTTCTGACAACTACTATTTTGAAAGATTTTATCGCTCGCTTCGCTTGCATTCATATAATAATGATTTATTATAGACATCCAGACGTCTAAAATAACATTTATTAAAGTTTGCCTGATGGCACATTACTTATAAATGCAGTCCGATAAAAACGTTAGGCGCTTTTTTGATGGTTAAATTTGAATAAGTACAACATGGTGAATAAATATTGAATACTGACTGTTTAACTCAACAATCTAAAGATATAGAGACGATACCGAGATATTATTTTTCCGCACTGATGGCAGACGGTTGTACACAGCGATGGATATTAAAGAAATGTATGAATGAACAAGATTTTCGTGATCACTTAAATCTGCATTACCCCTTTCATATTTGTCTCTATTGCACACATACAGAGTATTCAAATGATCAATTGAAATTCGACGATATTTAAATTTTTGGAAAAAAAAGGGCCAGCATATTAGATGCTAGCCCTTCACTTATATGGTGCGGAAAGGGGGACTTGAACCCCCACGACTATAAAGTCACCACCCCCTCAAGATGGCGTGTCTACCAATTCCACCACTTCCGCATTTTTCTACTTGGTACTTACTACTCTTTACTAAAAACGTTTAATTAATTTGGAACGTCTTCTTCTTTTTTATCTTGCTCAGTCGCTGCTGGTACATCTGATGCCGCTGGCATATCTGTACTTAATGTTGGAATTTCTGTACTCACAGGCTCTTCTACAACAGGTACTTCAAGATTATCAAATTCATCTACTGTTTCATTCTTGCTCGCAGCAATTGAACCTAGAAGCAAGCTGATGACAAAAAAACATGTCGCTAGTACAGCGGTAGTTTTCGTCATAAAGTTACCCGAACCAGACGAACCAAAAACAGTGTTAGAACCGCCAGCGCCAAATGATGCGCCCATATCAGCGCCCTTGCCTTGCTGGATTAGTACGAATCCAATCAATAATAATGCAACAACTAAATAACCTACAATCAATACTTGTTCTAACATTCTTTCCTCTCTAACTTGCCGCTTGGCAAATTGTTGTAAAATCTTCTATTTTTAAGCTGGCGCCACCAATAAGGCCACCATCTATATCTGTTTTAGCAAACAGTTCTTTCGCGTTTGCAGCATTTACACTGCCTCCATACAAAAGTCTTACGTTTGCTGCTGCACTGACATCTAGTGCTGCTAACTCTTTTCGAATAAACGCATGGACTTCTTGCGCCTGCTCCGGGCTTGCTGTTTTGCCCGTTCCAATTGCCCATATAGGTTCGTAGGCAATCACTGAATTCTTTATGTAATCAGCGCCACATTCGTTGGCCACTGCATCTAACTGCGCTTTAACAAAAGCGAATACGTTGCCACTCTCGCGCACTTCTAATGGCTCTCCAACACATAGGATTGGTGTGAGACCCACTGCTATAGCTGCTTTTACTTTCCTTGCAACTAGTTCGTTCGATTCTGCATGACCTTCACGTCGCTCTGAGTGTCCGAGGATAACGTATTTACAATCTGCTTCCGAAATCATACCGAAGGATATTTCACCGGTATGCGCACCAGAAGCGAACTCGCTTGCATTTTGTGCACCTATGTCAAACTCAGCATTGTTAAACTTAGATAAATAAACCGCCGGAGGACATATAACAACGTCAACCTCGGGGTTTGCAACTAATTTCAAAGAAAAAGAATCAACCAATTCGTTGCTTCCATTCATTTTCCAATTGCCAGCTACAAAAGGCTTTCTTTGGGAATTTGTCATGCTTTCTCCAAAGCCCACTGCAAAGCGGGCGTGATATTAACTAACCACTCACAATTATACAAGTATCAGTTCGATAAATAGGTAATAAGATGCGTTCTTATGATGCTTTTTTAACCACTTCGGCAATTTTCTCTGCCCAAAAGTCACTTAGGCCCTTATCAATCGCCTCAACCATCACTCTTATAAGCGGTTCAGTTCCGCTTTTGCGCAAAAGAACACGACCCGCTTCGCCCATTTCCTCTTCCGCTTGAATAACAATGGCATTAACTTCGTCAGATTCAAGTGGGTTTTTACTTGTATCGGCAAACTTAACGTTAATAAGCCGCTGCGGAAACCGAGTAAAACCAGAGTTTAACGCACTTAGCTTCATATCTGAACGCAACATAGCTGCGATTACCTGCAGCCCTGCAACGATTCCGTCGCCAGTAGAGGCAAGGCTCAAATTGAGTACGTGCCCCGAGTTCTCCCCGCCAATTTTCCAACCCTTCTCGAGCAGCATCTCCATGACATAACGATCACCAACGTTCGCGCGTGCGAATGGAATACCCAGTTTTTCGAGCGCAACTTCCATGCCTAAATTAGACATTTTAGTTCCGACAACGCCACCTTGTAATTGGCCGTTCTTCATGGCTTCACGAGCGATAATGAAAATTATTTCATCACCATCAATCACGTTACCCTTCTCGTCTACCATCATTATTCTGTCGCCATCACCGTCCAGAGCGAAACCAATGTCGGCCTTGTGCTCTTTAACCGCCTCAACAGCGGCACGCATTGACGTTGCACCCACTTGATGATTGATATTTATGCCGTTTGGTGAGGTTCCTATTTCTATCACTTCTGCACCAAGCTCGGCTAATACATCAGGTGCAATATGGTAAGTAGCTCCGTGAGCACAATCGACCACAATTTTTAAACCCTTGAGAGATAATTCGGATGGAAATGTGCCTTTGCAGTATTCGATATAACGCCCAGCTGCATCGTTAATTCGTGTCGCTTTACCTAATTTATCAGACTCGACGCAAATAATGGGTTTTTCAAGCTGCGCTTCAATGGCGAGCTCTATCTTGTCGTCTAATTTGTGCCCTGTAGAGGAGAAGAACTTTATGCCGTTGTCATAATAAGGGTTGTGCGAAGCGCTGATGACGATGCCCGCTTCTGAACGAAAAGTTTTTGTTAAATACGCAATTGCGGGTGTCGGCATAGGGCCTAGTAATCCGATGTTAATTCCTGCTGCTGAAAGTCCTGCCTCCAACGCAGACTCAAGCATATAACCAGAAATTCGCGTATCTTTACCTATGAGAACCTTATTGGTGCCTTGTCCTGCTAATACTTTGCCCGCGGCGTAACCCAACTTAGTTACAAATTCTGGGTTGATGGCGCTCTCGCCAACTTTTCCTCTGATCCCATCGGTGCCAAAATACTTTCGTTCTGTCATACAACTTCCTTAATGTTTTTATTCTATGCTATGTAATTTATTCACGATCTTGATGGCGTCCATGGTCTCAGCAACATCGTGTACTCTAATAATCTCAACACCTGCTGTGGCAGCAATAGTAGCAGTGGCAATATTTCCTGCCAACCTTTGATTCACTTCTCTTTTCAATAAATTGCCAATCATGGATTTTCTCGACATGCCTACTAACAGTGGCATATCAAATTGATTGAATTGGTTTATATGTTTCAACAGTTGATAATTATGATCAAGCGTCTTACCAAAACCAAAGCCGGGATCAATAAGAATGTGCCTGCTATCTAGCCCCTCAGCAATGCACTCTTTAATTCGTTGCTTAAAAAACGTTATTACTTGCTCGACTACGCCATCGTACTTTGGCTCGTTTTGCATATTCTGAGGGTCACCCTGCATGTGCATTAAGCAACTAGGTACGTCGAAATCATTAGCAGCTCGGACTGCCGCATTTAAGGCCCCCTCGCTTCGCAAAGCTCTTACATCGTTGATCATCCCAGCCCCGCTCTGCACAGCTTGGGTCATAACCTGTGCTTTACTGGTATCAATCGAAACAACGACATCCAAATAGCTGCTAATTTTTTCGATGACTGGAATTACGCGGTCCAACTCTTCACTTAGCGAAACGGCATGAGCGCCAGGACGTGTTGACTCCCCGCCGACATCTATAAATGTTGCGCCAGCGTTTACCATTGACTCTGCTTGTCGCATTGCAACATCGAGTTCATTAAACCGACCACCGTCCGAAAAAGAATCAGGAGTAACATTCAAGATACCCATGACCTTCGGACAATCAAATGTTACCTCTCGATTTCTAAACTGCATTATATGTTCTTGACTCAAAGATTATCGTTCCTGTAGGTTGCCAGATTTGAAAATGCGCCTGATTATATTGCAAATTTTTTGTATCTTTCAATTTTTTGAATAAAAAAAACGCCGGTATAAACCAGCGTTTTTTATCATAGAGCTTATTGCCTAGTGAGTAACATCACTCGGATCACTATCTGGCGCATCTTTTGTTTCACCGCCAGCATTAATCGATGCACCACCCGATGGTTTGTCAGAATCAGTCTTATCGTCGCTTTCCCAATCAGCAGGAGGACGAACCTCGACGCGATTCATTAAATCATCAATTTGTTTCGCATCAATTGTTTCATATTTCATCAGCGCATCTTTCATTGCTTCAAGAACATCAAGATTATCTCTTAATATTTTTTCTGCAGCAGCATAATTGCGATCAATAAGTAACCGTATTTCGGCATCAATGTCACGAACCGTTTCCGCAGATTTTGGTTTACCACTACCGCCCATGAACATTTCGTTTTCTTCATCTTCGTAGTTTATTGGTCCCATTTTGGGCGATAAACCCCATGAGGTAACCATTTTACGAGCAATATTGGTTGCACGTTCGATGTCGTTCGAAGCTCCTGTCGTCACTCCTGCTTCGCCTAGCGTGATCACCTCGGCGATACGACCACCGAACAATGTCGCGATGCGAGACTCTAGTTCTTCTCTGGAGTTACTGTATTTGTCCTGTTCAGGTAAATACATCGTCACACCCAAAGCCCGTCCGCGAGGAATAATGGATACTTTGTACACTGGGTCGTGCTTCGGCACTAATCTACCTACAATTGCATGCCCTGCTTCATGATAAGCAGTGTTGGTTTTCTCTTCTTCAGACATCACCATACTCTTACGTTCAGAGCCCATCATGATCTTATCTTTTGCCTTGTCAAACTCTTCCATGCTAACCACACGTTTATTCGTGCGAGCAGCAAATAGTGCGGCTTCGTTTACGAGGTTTGCTAAATCTGCACCAGAGAAACCTGGCGTACCGCGCGCAATCACTGAAGCAACGACGTTATCGCCCAACGGTACTTTACGCATGTGCACTTTTAAAATTTGTTCACGACCACGTATATCCGGTAAGCCAACCATGACCTGACGGTCAAAACGACCAGGACGAAGTAAAGCAGGATCTAACACGTCGGGACGGTTTGTTGCCGCAATGACGATGATACCCTCATGGCCTTCGAAGCCATCCATTTCAACCAGCATTTGGTTCAATGTCTGCTCGCGCTCGTCATGACCGCCGCCGTGTCCTGCGCCGCGCTTACGACCAACTGCATCTATTTCATCTATGAAGATGATACACGGAGATGATTTCTTTGCTTGGTCAAACATATCGCGAACACGAGAAGCACCGACACCCACAAACATTTCAACAAAATCAGAGCCTGAAATACTAAAGAATGGCACTTTGGCTTCACCAGCGATCGCTTTTGCCAACAACGTTTTACCCGTTCCTGGGGGGCCAACCATCAATACGCCCTTCGGTATCTTGCCGCCCAATTTTTGGAATTTAGTGGGATCGCGCAAGAAATCTACTAATTCGCTAACGTCTTCTTTCGCTTCATCGCAACCCGCCACATCGGCAAATGTCGTCTTAATTTGGTCTTCACCTAGCAGTCTGGCCTTGCTCTTGCCAAATGACATTGCGCCTTTTCCACCGCCGCCCTGCATCTGTCGCATAAAGAAGATCCACACACCGATAAGCAGAAGCATTGGGAACCAGTTGATGAAGAGCGACGCCAGAAATGATTGTTCTTCAGGCTTTTTACCCGAAACAATCACATTACCTTCCATCAACAGCTCGTCCATTAGCTTCATATCCAAATAAGGAATTTGCGTAACGAATGCATCATTGTTGTTGCGTACACCGCTAATTTCGTTGGTGCTCTGGTCAATCGTGACTTCTTTAATATCACCACGTTTGACTTGTTCTAGAAACGTTGAATAAGCAAGTTTGTTAGTTGCACTTTCTCCGCCCGATATATTTTGAAACACCATCATTAGCACAACTGCTATGACGAGCCATAAAATGAGATTTTTTGCCATGTCGCTCAACGCTACTTACCTCTAATAAAAGTGAATCTTGAATTACTCAACACATCTATACGCTTAATAATGGAGAATAGATGACCATGAGATTACTATAATTTAAAAACCTTCGCCACAAGATACCATCCGCATTACCTCGCGCCCGTAAATCTATTTACATTGAAAGCCTACAAAGAGGACTCCGATACCGTGCTTTCTATTGTTAATCGTAGTTCACGCTGGTGAATTAATCCACTCAGAAATAGCCACGAATTACTCTCTATTGTTTACATTACGTTTGTTTTTTTGTACACAATCGTGAAACTGATTAGGAATGTTGTATAGATAGAGGTAGAATACATTTTTTCAAGGTGTTTAACACAAACTAATCGTTACAAAAGATAACAAATGAATTTATCAAATAAACAAAAGCAGTATTTAAAAGGCCTAGCACATCCATTGAAACCGGTTGTCCAGTTAGGCAACAACGGATTAACCGAAGGCGTTTTGGCCGAAATAGAGAACGCACTTAGTTTTCACGAGTTGATTAAAGTAAAAGTGCCAAGTGATGACAAAGAAGAAAAACAGCTCATTATGGAAGCTATCATCGGCGAAACAAACGCAGTGCAAGTTCAAGCTATTGGACATGTTTTGGTAATGTATCGCCAAAGTGATGAGAAAAAAATCAGTATTCCAAAGCGATAAGCATCTTCTTCTACAATCAATGTATCATCTTTACAAACACTCAGGAAAACCTCCTGAGTGCATGAACTCATCCAAAAAAATAATAATGTGAGGTCTACATGACGACAGAAAATACAAACAGCATAGCAATTGTAACCGGCGGTTGTTCAGGACTCGGGCATGCTACTGCCACGGTACTGCGAGAAGCTGGCTACCATCTTGCCATATTTGATTTAAACGAAGAAGTGGGCAAACAACGCGTTAGCGAATTTGGCGACAAGTTTTGTTCATTTTATAAAGTCGATGTAACGAACGATGCAAGTATCGAAAAAGCAGTTGCTGAAGTCGCGAAAGGCGACTTAGAGATACGTTTATGCGTTAATTGTGCCGGCGTTGCGCCAGCCAAACGCACGCTAGATCGTGACGGCGAAGCAATGCCCTTAGCTAACTTTAAATCGGTTATTGATATCAATTTAATCGGTACCTTTAATGTTGCGAGAGTGGCCGCTAGCGCCATGGCAAAGAATGCACCTTTAGGTGAAGCAAATGAACGCGGCTTAATCGTTAACACAGCATCAGTCGCTGGTTATGAAGGTCAAATCGGACAAACAGCTTATGCTGCAAGTAAAGGCGGTATTATTGGCTTGTGTTTGCCGATGGCAAGAGATTTAGCACCACTGGGCATTAGGGTGAATACCATCGCACCAGGCGTTATGGGTACGCCAATGTTGCTTGCGATGCCTGACAAAGTTCAGGAAGCATTAGTGAGCAACGTACAGTTTCCAAAGCGCTTAGGATTACCAGAGGAATTTGGCAAGCTGGTACTGCACATGGCAAGCAATGCTTACTTAAATGGCGAAACGGTGCGCTTAGACGGCGCGTTAAGAATGCCGCCAAAATAAAACAACAGCGCGAGGTAGCTCATTACCTGGTTGGGCTACTCATCGTCTCCACCACCATTAACAATATTCGCAATGTTGTATAAACGGTTAACCGCTTGATAATGTACGCTATTTTTTGGGTAGCGTCCTTTCATGTTTAGCTCACCGGCTTCTCTCTTCATCATTAAGCCCAATGTTTCGTCAACCGAACTCACTGCATAAACGTGAAATAAGCCCTGCTTAACCGCTTCAATAATTTCGTTGTCTAAGACCAAATTCAAAGCATTTGACTTTGGAATGATCACGCCTTGTTTTCCATTCAAACCGCGCTGCAAGCAAAGTGAAAAATAACCTTCAATTTTCTCGTTTACCCCACCCACTGCCTGAACTTCTCCGTACTGATTTATTGACCCTGTTACCGCCAATCCTTGGTCAACTGGTAATTCTGTTAGTGCAGATATGAGCGCGATTAATTCACCTAACGAAGCGCTGTCACCATCAATGTAACCATAGGATTGTTCCAAGGCGATATTTGCTGACAAGGTTAGCGGGAAAAATTGGGCATATTTATTACCCAGATATCCGGTGAGGAGCATGACGCCCTTAGAGTGTATCGACTGACCTAACTCAACTTCACGCTCAATATCAATCACACCGCTTGACCCGGCATACACCGTTGATGTTATGCGTGCTGGCGTTCCAAATGCAGTGTCACCAACTTCAAGTACGGTCAGACCATTCACTTTGCCCGCAACCTGGCCATCCGTATTAATAAGAACATGTCCTTCCTTAATATCTTCTAGGAGTGACTCACTTACGCGGCCTGTACGGTTTTTCTTAGCCGCTAATGCTGCCTCAATATGAATTGCCTGAAGCTTATTTTGCTGCTCTACACAAAAATACTGTGCTTCGTTTATCAACTCAATTACATCAGCAAATCTGGCGCTCAATTTTGACTGATGCTCAGCGAGTCTCAGGCTATGTTCCAAGAGTCGGTGCATCGCTTCTGCATCAATGCCGTCGAGCCCAATGTGCTTAACGTGTGATTTTACCCTGGCGACAAAGTCATTTAAATTTTGTTGGTTTAACGGAATTTCATGATCAAAATCAACTAGAACTCGAAACAGCTCTTTAAACTCCTCATCATAATCTTGCAACGCATAATAGAGTTCACGCGAACCTAACAGTATCACTTTCACCTTCAACGGAATCACTTGCGGAGTTTGCGTAATAGAATTTACCATCCCAACATCTTGCTGTGGCAACTCCATTTTCAGTTGACCCAACTTAAGCGCTAGCTTTAATGATTCCCAAACGTAGGGTTGATCCACTAATTTGTCCGCGTCTAGCAACAAATAACCACCGTTAGCTTTGTGCAACGCACCAGCAACAATCATCCTATAATTGGTATAAACACTTCCTTGAACGCTTGTATATTCGACTTTACCGAATAAGTTTTGATGCGTCGGATTCGCTTCATAAACGATAGGTGCTCCAGAGTCGATTGAGTGTTTTACTAAGACATTTGGCACATATGTATCAACTAAAATTGCGCTTATATCAAAATCGTCTTGTTTTTCGTCTTTCGTTTCCGGAACCAGCAGTTCTGTAACGGTGTCGATTAAATGTGGTTTTAACTGCCTGAGATGTTTCAGTATCGCGATATCTGCAGCATGTTTATGCTCTAGTTGTTTGAGTAAAGGACGAATGCCCTGCTCTGCAGTTTGTCGCTTAAGGTTACGCAATTGCTCGGCACTCTCGCGCTGCCATAAAGGCACCTCAATGAGTGCTTCGCTCAAGCATTCTTCAAGTTCATCGACAAGATCATAATAGACCTGTCGTTGTTCATCGCTAAGCAAGCCAAAGTCGGCATCATTTACAGCTTTACCGTCAATAATTGGAGAAAAGCTAATACTGCCACTGTCTTCAACTAACGCAACGCCTTTGCTAAACGCTATTTTTTCAACATCATCAATAGCTTTATCATAGCGTTGCTCATTCGCGCGAGTAATCGCAGCCTTTCGCCGCTGATAGCTTGGGTTTTCGAAAACAGCAGGAAAGGTATCCATTAATTCATCGAGCAGATTCTCAATGTCTTCAACAAACGCTTTACTCTGACTTGTTGGCAATTGCAGTGCAATGGGTTGACGTTCATCATCAAAATTATTCAGATAACACCAATCGTTGGGCGTTGGTTGCGCATGAGCGCGCTGATTAATAAAGTTATGCACCAAGGTATGGCGGCCTGTCGCCTGTTCTCCCATGACATAAAGGTTATAGCCAGTAGAGTTAACGCCCAAGCCAAAATTTAACGCTTCTTTTGCTCTATTTTGTCCAATTAGCGCTGCATCGCCTGCTTGGCTTTGCATTGCGGTGTTGAACATTTCATTGTTAACGACCGCACTCAAATCGGCTGCGGCAATGCTCAGTTTCTGCATGAGTTGTTGAATGGACGAGAGTTTTGCATGCATAGATATTGTTTTCTTCTTTCGTTTCTCTTTATGACTCTATTTATGAGTCTATTTATGAGTCTATTTATGTGTTTAATTTAATCACCCGGAGACGAATACACCGCGTCTTCGTTTCACACTTTTTTCGTCCGTGTGCCGCAAAGTTTATTCTTATTCAGCTATGGTAATTGATGTGCAGATAGATTGCTGTAATTTTGTGACGATTTAATACTTTTGACCTTTTTTTGCGGCGGCATTGTTTATTTTAACAGCAACTAAGCGCTTGATTTTTACTTAATTGAGAAAAATACGCCGAGATGGCTCGCTTTATCAGGTTCGTCTATTGTCCCTTGCCCCATCAACAAGGTATTCTATACAGAATAAAATAACAATATGCCCAGAGATACACACATAAATGGCCAATACAGACCACACCGAAAACCAGTATGATCCGCAATCCATAGAGAAATCGGCGCAAACGCATTGGGATGAAACTCAAATATTTGCAGCGAAACAAGATGACAGTAAAGAGAAGTTTTATTGTTTGTCTATGTTTCCCTACCCTAGTGGTCGCCTGCATATGGGGCACGTGCGTAATTATACTATTGGTGATGTGGTCAGTCGTTTTCATCGCATGCAGGGCAAAAATGTTCTACAACCGATGGGTTGGGATGCATTTGGTCTACCCGCAGAAAATGCTGCCATCAACAATAAGTCAGCGCCAGCTAAGTGGACTTATCAGAATATCGATTACATGAAAACTCAGCTGAACTCACTTGGCTTTGGTTATGATTGGAGCCGCGAGTTAGCTACCTGCAAACAAGACTATTATCGTTGGGAGCAGTGGTTTTTTACGCGTTTGTTCGATAAAGGGCTTGTGTATAAGAAAAATGCGACCGTGAACTGGGATCCGGTTGATCAAACCGTATTGGCTAATGAACAAGTTATTGATGGCCGCGGATGGCGCTCGGGTGCGCTGGTAGAACAAAAAGAAATACCACAGTGGTTTATTAAAATTACCGATTACGCTGAACAACTATTGGCTGACTTAGACAAACTTAGCGATTGGCCGCAGCAAGTGGTGACAGCTCAACGAAACTGGATTGGGCGCTCTGAAGGTGTCGATGTTACCTTCGACCTAAGTATTGAAACCGCTGGCATCAATCAAATTGAAGTATATACGACTCGACCTGACACGCTTTATGGTGCTACATATTTAGCTGTAGCTGCCCAGCATCCGCTGGCGCTAGAAATGGCTAAGTCGAATGCTGATATGAGCGCATTTATTGAAGAGTGCAAAAATACCAAAACCACTGAAGCCGATATGGCAACAATGGAAAAGAAAGGAATGCCAACCGGTTTAACTGCCGTTCACCCGCTTACGGGTGAGACAATGCCTATCTGGATCGCCAACTTTGTGTTGATGAGTTATGGCTCTGGCGCCGTAATGTCAGTTCCAGCTCACGATCAACGCGATTGGGAATTTGCCACTAAATATGCATTACCTATTTTGCAGGTTGTTAAGTTCACCACTAATGACGCTGAAACTGCCGATATTACTAAAGCAGCGTACACTGAAAAAAACACGCTAATGAACTCTGCAGAGTACAGTGGGCTTTCATTTCAGGATGGCTTTGACGCTATTGCTGAAAAGCTTGCGTCTTTGGGCAAAGGAAAAAAATCGGTCAATTATCGATTACGTGACTGGGGCGTATCACGACAACGCTATTGGGGAGCCCCTATCCCGGTTGTTACTAATGAAAACGGTGAATCTTTCGCTGTTAACGCAGAAGACTTGCCGGTAGTTTTACCTGAAGACGTTGTCATGGACGGCGTCACCTCACCTATTAAGGCAGATCCTGAATGGGCAAAAGCCACTCATAACGGTCAAGCCGTAACGCGAGAAACCGATACTTTTGATACCTTCATGGAATCTTCTTGGTATTACGCTCGCTATGCATCTGCCCCGTCTGATGCAATGCTTGATCCGAAAGAAGCCAATTACTGGCTTCCTGTCGACCAATATATTGGCGGTATTGAACACGCTATTTTACATCTATTGTATGCGCGCTTTTTTCATAAACTTTTACGTGACGAGGATCTCGTCACAAGCGATGAACCTTTCAAAAAGCTATTGTGCCAAGGTATGGTATTAGCAGATGCGTTCTTCACTAAGGACGAAAAAGGAAAAGAAATTTGGCATGCACCAACGGATGTTATCGTTGAGAAAGATGACAAAGGCCGGATCGCTAAGGCTACTTTAGCGGATGGTACAGAAGTTGAACACGCTGGCATGATAAAAATGGGGAAATCAAAAAACAACGGTATTGACCCACAAGCTGTTATTGATGTCTATGGCGCAGACACGGTCAGATTATTTACCATGTTTGCCGCGCCGCCGGAACAAACACTAGAATGGATAGACTCCGGCGTTGAAGGTTCGCATCGTTTCCTAAAACGTTTCTGGCGTTTGGCTAATGAGCATTGTGAATTATGTGAGAGTAAAGGAGGCGTACCCGAGCAAAACATAGCCTTGTTGAACAAAACGCAAAAAGCCTTGCGCCGAGAGATTCACCAAACCATAGAGAAAGTCACTGATGATCTAGGACGCAGGCAGACCTTCAATACCGCTGTAGCGAAGGTCATGGAATTATTAAACAGTTTGCAGAAAGCTGAAATGAATGATGACCAAGATATTGCGCTGCAACGCGAAGGTTTGATGGCAATGGTGCAATTGTTGAACCCAATTACACCGCATATTTGCGAAGCACTTTGGACTTTGTTAAACGCTAATAACATTGATGACAAGGGCGAACTACAAACATCCGCATGGCCGCTAGTAGATGCAGCAGCGCTAGTAGAGGATGAGAAACTAATAGTAGTCCAAGTAAACGGCAAAGTACGCGCAAAAATGACGGTTGCCGCCGACATCAGCAGCGAACAAGCGCAAAAAGAGGCCCTAGCGCAAGAAAATGTGCAACCATTCATTGAAGGTAAAACAGTGCGAAAAGTTATTTATATTGCGGGTAAACTCGTAAATATTGTCGCTAACTAGCGTGTCAGCAGCGTTATAAAAATAACGTTGCAAAGCTGATACTTTCATATACGTAGTTTTTGCCGTGATTTTCGCCAAAGAGTAAATACAGGTTGGCCTATAATACAATTTATAGGGTGACAAAGGAGTAAGATTTTTGATAATCCAAGTGAGCCATGTTAGTCGCATACTTCCCATTTTGGGCAGGGCTTTGTGTGCAGCAGTTAGAAAGTCAAAACTGGCGTTTGTCATTGCCTTGGTGGCCATTACTTTGCAAGGCTGTGGTTTTAAATTGCGTGGTAGCCAAGCATTGCCTAGTTACTTAAATAACGTTGTCATTCTTTCTCAATTTGATTATTTACCGCTATCTCGAGCCTTAGATAACAGGCTCCCTGTATATCAATTAAAAAGTATTGTTGGTGAAAAAACGATTCCTGAAGGTATTGAGCCTACCACTGTGGTGGTTATAAAGCTCCAGCCTGAAGCTCTTGAGCGTCGTCTTCTCTCTATTTTTTCAAGCGGACAAGTTGCTGAATATGAACTCATCTACTCCGTAAATTATGAGGTGATTTTTCCTTTTGCTGAACCCATTAGCGCATCAATGACGGTGGCAAGAGAGTATCAAGACGACCCTGATCAAGTGCTTGCAAAATCGAGGGAGCTGGATTTGGTACTTGATGAAATGCGAGCTGAATCAGCTGACCGAATGATTCGATTGCTGTCGAGTCAATATTCGGAAGCGCTTGCCTCCATTGAAGCACGAAAAATCCGAAAAGCGTCTAAAATCAAGGTAAACAAACCCTGATGCAAGTTTATCCCAATCGATTTCAGCAGCATATTCAACAGCAAGGTTTACAGCCTTTTATTTTAGTTTTTGGTGACGAACCACAACAAAAGCTAGATATGATTGATTCCGTTCGCGCATTAGCCAAGTCACAAGGCTTTGAAGAGCGCCAAACATTGATAGCAGATACCGATTTTTCATGGTCACAGCTCATTGAAGCAACTCAATCAATGTCGTTATTTTCCGACAAACAGTATATCGAACTTACCTTGCCGACAGGTAAGCCGGGCGCTGAAGGTAGTAAAGTCCTTTCTGCCATAGCTGAAAACCCGTCTCCCGACACCTTGATTTTAATTCAAGGGCCTAAAATTGCAAAAGATGTGCAAAAGGCAAAATGGTTCAAAGCACTTGATTCAAAAGGTATATTTTCAATTTGCTATCCTCTTGAAGGCCAGCAACTAGTCCAATGGATTGAGCAACGGTGTCGTGCCTCACAGGTGAATATTAGCCAGGCTGGTATAAACCTCCTTGCTGACTTCAGCGAAGGTAATCTTCTTGCTGCTAAACAGGAGATTGAAAAACTGGCGTTGATGTATGCTGACAACGGTCAGCAAGTCGACGAAAAAATACTGGCTGCAGGCATGGTTGATCAATCTCGATTTACCGTTTTTCAGTTTGTCGATGACTTACTCGCAGGGGACATACAAAAAGCGATTAAAATTTTGTATCGTTTGGAAAGCGAAGGCGTAGAGCCAAACATTATTCTGTGGAACTTAATAAAAGAAGCGCAAACGCTAGCTGAATGTCAGGCAATGCAGAGCATTGAAGGAAGTATCAATTTCAATAAGTTGCGCATTTGGCAGAATAAGCAAAGTCTATATAAAAATGCATTGCGCCGGCTCACCCCGAGTCACGTCAACTTGATGCACAACCATTTACAACAAGCAGACTTGATATTGAAAAGTGAAACAACAGCACGGCCTTATATTCTGTTGAGTCATTTAGCACTCCTGTTTATGCCCGCAGCACTGCAACATCTGCCGCTCAATTAATCATGATGGCTTCTCAAAAAATCACACTCTTCGGTGGTACCTTCAACCCGCCGCATTGGGGTCATGTCAAACCATTAAAACAAGCCATGCAGGCTCTCGATATAGAGAAAGTCGGCTTGATGCCATGTAATATTCCTCCTCACAAAACGCGCTTAAATATTAGCAATCACCACCGATTGGCTATGCTACAAATTCTTTGTGAGTTAGAGCCATCGTTGTATATAGAAGACATCGAATTAAACAGTGAGGAAGTGAGCTTTACCGTTTCTACCTTACAAAAATTAAAGAAAAAAAATCCCAAATCAATATTTTTTGTGATGGGTGAGGACTCGTTTCAATCACTCGAAACATGGCACAAATGGCAAGAAATTTTGCAGCTTTGTAATATTATTGTGTTGAATAGAAACAACCAGCCGTTAAAAAGATTGCAAGAAGTGACGCAATATATTTCATGTGGCCCTCATGATGCGGTATCCTTAGCAGACAAGCAGTTATTATCAACAAATAATGGAATTGTTGTATCCTGTCATTTTCCAAACGTAGCGGCGTCGTCAACTTTAATTCGAGATAAACTCGAGCAGAAAGACTACAGCTACTTGGAAACAGGCGAATTATTGCCTTTAGAGGTGTTGAAATATATAAAACAACACCATTTATATGAACAAAAAAACCCCTAGGAATAACTTTGAATCAACAAGAATACGTTCAATTTATAATAGACAAAATTGAAGATATGAAAGCCAGAGACATTGTACAAATAAATGTTGAAGGTAAATCTACTATTACTGACGTGCTAATCGTATGCTCAGGAAACTCTAAAAAGCATGTGAGTTCAATCGCAGAGAACCTCGTCGTAGAAATGAAAGCGGCCAATATGCCTCCCCTAAGCGTTGAAGGCAAAGAAACAGGTGAATGGGTGCTTGTCGATTTAGGTAACGTTGTTGTGCACGTGATGCAAGACGAAACCCGCGACTTTTACCAGTTAGAGAAGCTTTGGCAATAATCTGAGCAGTTTTCTGCAATGTTGGTGACATAGAAATGCGCATACAAGTTGTCGCGGTCGGGAACAAAATGCCTAATTGGGTTGTCGAAGGCACGAAAGAGTACGTGAGACGCTTTCCTGCTGACTGTCAATTGTATTTTACAGAGGTTGCACCCGGTAAGAGGGGCAAAAATGCCGACGTGAAGCGCATTCTTTTTGACGAAGGACAGCGTTGCTTGCAACAAGTCCCGAAAGGAAACAAAATCGTTACGCTTGAAGTGCTGGGGCAAAGCTGGAGTACACCAAAACTCGCAGAACAGTTAGAAAAGTGGAAAATGGATGGGCGTGATATCAGTCTTCTGATTGGTGGTCCTGAGGGGCTATCAGAAGAATGCCAGCATGTGTCCGAGCAAAAGTGGTCGTTGTCGAAATTGACGCTGCCACATCCGATGGTACGAGTCATTGTTGCCGAGAGCATTTATCGCGCTTGGTCAGTGACTCAAAATCATCCATACCATCGAGAATAAAGCAGGTTGTAGAGACAAGAGTATTATATGGCACCAAAGCGTCAAACGATAAGAGATCACTCAGCAGAAGCTAATCTGGTTGCCAGACGCACTGTGGTTTCTATCATATTTGTTTGCGTCCTCATGTCGATCATTATTGTCAACTTGTACCAGCTGCAGGTGCGCCAGTATGAAGACTATCAAACACGCTCCAATGGCAATAGGATTAAGGTACTACCCGTTGCTCCGAATCGCGGTCTCATTTATGACCGAAATGGTGAAATACTCGCTGAAAACAAGCCTGTATTTAGTTTAGAAATTACCCCAGAAGAAGTAGATAATCTCGATAATACCATTCAAGAGCTTTCAACTCTGATGTCCTTAACGGACAGTGAAATCAAAGAATTTAAAAGCAGTTTAAAAAGGCAGCGTCGCTTCAAACCCCTCTCAATTAGGCAACAACTTTCGCACGAAGACGTCGCACTTTTCTCGGCTAAGCAGCACCAATTCCCGGGCGTGAGCATTGAAGCACGATTATCACGAAATTACCCTTTTAAAGACACACTGACCCATACTCTTGGTTATGTAGCACGAATAAACAAAAAAGACTTGGCTAAACTAGAAGCGAACGATCAACTCGCGAACTACGCCGCCACCCATGATATTGGCAAACAAGGTGTTGAAAAGTTTCATGAACGAACCTTACATGGTGTCGTTGGCTATCAGCAGGTAGAGGTTAATAACCAAGGCCGTATCATTCGTGTTTTGAGTTTTGAACCCCCGTTACCGGGCAAAGATATTGTGCTCAACATTGATATAAACATGCAAAGAAAAGCACAAGAAGTACTCGCTGGGAGACGAGGCTCAGTTGTCGTCACAGATCCAAACGATGGCAGTGTTTTAGCTTTATATAGTAGTCCGAGCTACGATCCGAATTTATTTGTACACGGTATTAGCCAAAAAGAGTATGGCAAACTGCTTGCTTCCAAAAATAGCCCATTGCTAAATAGGGCAACGCAAGGCCGTTATCCGCCTGCGTCCACTGTCAAACCGCTTTTGGCACTATTGGGCCTTGAAGAAGGTGTTATTGACGAAACAACTGAGATACGCGACCGTGGCACGTACCGTTTGAAAAACGTCGACCATGTTTGGCGTGATTGGAAGAAGTATGGCCACGGTATGGTCAATGTCACTAAATCGATTGAAGTGTCGTGCGATATTTTTTACTACGATCTGGCCTACAAGTTAGGTATTGACCGGATTAGTGACTCTATGCAGTTGTTTGGTTTTGGTCGCCGCACTGGCATTGATCTAATGGAAGAGTCAGGTGCGAATATGCCAAGCAGAGGCTGGAAAAGAGCTCGCTTTAATGAGCCATGGTACATCGGCGACACGATCCCGGTCGGGATTGGTCAAAGCTACTGGAATGCGACGCCATTGCAATTGGCCCAATCACTTAACTTTCTTATAAATAAAGGACAACGCTACACTCCTCGCCTCATCAAGGGTTACATGGTTGAAGGAGCGGTAAATAAATTACCTATTGAAATTCAGTCGCCTATCCCTGTGGTCGATGAAAACAATTGGGATATCATACTCGATGCGCTGTATGGCACAGTTAATCGTGATCACGGCACAGCACATACTGCGTTTAGAAATACGGATTACATTTCAGCGGGAAAAACCGGCACAGCACAGCTATTTTCGGTTGCCCAAGATGCTGAATATGAAGAAGAGAACGTATCAGCCCGATTAAAAGATAACGCGATGTATATTGGTTACGCACCCTACGTTGATCCTGAAATAAGTATTTCAGTCGTGATTGAAAACGCCGGCGGTGGCAGTTCGAATGCAGCGCCAGCGGCAAGGATCGTAATGGACTATTACTTTAGTGATGTGAAGCCAAAAGGCATTGCCTTAAAGACCAATTTGAATGGCTCCGCAGGCGCTACTCCAGCAGCTGCAAAAGTTGCGGCGACAATTGTGGCGGAGACTAACGGTGGCTGAAGCAAAATTTACAACTATAAAGACAACCATGCTCGAACGCCTTCATATTGATGGCTTCTTATTGTTTTCCCTAGTTTGCCTTATGGGCATAGGACTTGTGACCATTTATAGCTCTGGTGGACAGGATTGGGACTTGGTAAACAGGCAACTAACCCGCTTAGGTATTGCGCTTATCGTTATGTTTATACTGGCACAAATACCCCCTATGGCTTATCGGCGTTTAGCTGTTTATTTCTATAGTTTTGGGCTTATTATGCTGATCCTCGTGCTGCTCATAGGCGTTGTTGGAAAAGGCGCACAGCGTTGGCTGGATTTAGGGGTGATTCGTTTTCAACCCTCCGAAGTCATGAAATTAGCCGTTCCGCTAATGGTTGCTTGGTACATCAGTAAATTTAACTTACCACCTCGTGCACGCAATATCGCAATTGGCTTTGTACTAGTCTTCATTCCGACCATACTAATTGCTAAACAGCCTGATTTAGGGACTAGCCTGTTGGTCGCAAGTTCGGGTATATTTGCTCTTTTTCTGTCCGGCATGTCATGGCGTCTAATTGGCTTAATAAGCGCATTAGGCGGCGCATTCGCACCCATAATGTGGTTTTTCTTGATGCAGGGGTATCAGAAGCAGCGCGTTCTTACCTTCTTAAACCCAGAAAGCGATCCTTTAGGCTCTGGCTATCATATAATTCAATCAAAAATAGCCATAGGCTCAGGTGGTGTCAGTGGCAAGGGTTGGCTACAAGGCACACAATCTCAACTTGAATTTTTACCCGAACGTCACACCGACTTTATCTTCGCCGTTTTCAGTGAAGAGTTTGGTCTTATTGGCGTTATCGGACTATTATTTATCTACATGTGTATTATCATTCGTGGACTCATAATTGCGAATTACGCCCAAGACGCCTTTAGTAAATTACTGGCGGGCAGTTTGACCCTAACCTTCTTTGTTTATGTTTTCGTGAATATGGGAATGGTTTCTGGCCTACTACCTGTGGTTGGTGTTCCTTTACCACTTGTAAGTTACGGTGGTACGTCAATGGTGACGTTGCTAGCAGGCTTTGGTATTCTGATGTCTATTAGCACGCAAAAGCGATTAATGTCGCGCTAGATAACATAATAATAAAACAATAATAACGATAAAATAATGGCATCGGAATGAATACGCTAAATAAACACACGATAGTGGTAATTGCTCTTATCGGCCTAAGCGCTTGCAGCGCCAACAATAGTCGATATTCGCAAAAACAAGATAGCGCGCCTGAGTTTCATTATGGTGAGCTAGAACTGGCAGATGCGACGCCCCGATATGAACCCTATGCGCCTGCTAATTTTCGGCCATACACCGTGCTAGGCCAATATTATACGCCAATGCTGAGCGCTAAAGGCTACGAAGATTACGGCCAGGCCTCGTGGTATGGACAGAAATTCCATGGCCACCTGACCTCTAATGGCGAAATTTATGACATGTTTGCAATGACTGCGGCGCATAAAACATTACCGCTGCCATCCTTTGTGAAAGTGACCAACTTGGATAATCAAAAAGAAACGATTGTCCGTGTTAACGATAGAGGCCCATTTCACCCGGGTCGTGTCATTGATTTATCGTATGCTGCGGCCAAAAAGTTGGACGTGTTATCTACCGGTGTCGCAAACGTAAAAGTGGAAGTGGTACACATCGATGAATACGGTATCATGACGGTCGGAGCAGGCGCACCGCAGCAGCCTGAAATACCGCCATCATTAGCTCAGCCAGAAACAAATGCAGTCATGATTGCCAAGGCAAATACTAAGACGACCTTGGAAGACCGAGTGGAAGTTGAATCTGCTGCTCCTCCTATTTCGGATTCTTTGGCCTTGGCTATTGCAGATGACAACAAACAAAATCAAATATTTGTGCAAGTGGCAGCATTTTCAAATGCAGAAAAGGTTATCGAACTGTCTGAAGGCTTAGCGCGACTATATCAGGTTCCTACTGACGCACCCTTAGTAGATAACATTTATAGATTACGGCTTGGACCCTTAATAAATGAACAAAAGGCAGAAAAGTTAATCCAAGACTTGAAAAGCATTGGCTTCGACAGTGCATTTCAGATCTTGTCTGCTGATTAACTGAATTAACTGAATTAACTGACAATATGGCAACGCTACGGTTTTATAGTCATAGCGATTACAGAATTAATAAAAAATAGGCTGAATCACTAGCCGTCCACAGGTGGATTGATATAAAATCCACCTTTACTAAATCACGTGAATGCATGCTCACTAAGAAAGCAACTCAAGGTCACCGAAAAATTAGGTGGTACACCTTGTAAGTCGATGCACACAGATGATAAAAACCTCAAAAAATGGTTGAATAAATGCGCTTAAAAATAGTTACTACCTTACTCCTTGCAGCATCTTGCTTCTTTGCAAATGCGGCGATTGTTATTCCTCCTCCACCTAACGTGGCGGCAGGCGGTTTTATGTTGGTAGATCACAACACGGGTCATATCATCGCGGAAAAGAACATTGATATGCGACTTGCACCAGCAAGTTTAACCAAAATAATGACTATCTACGTTATAGGCAAAGAAATAAAAGCGGGCAATATTAGTCTAACCGACATGGTGACAATATCCGAGAATGCTTGGGCCAAGAACTTCCCCGACTCCTCTAAGATGTTTATTGAAGTTGGCACTAAAGTATCGGTTGAAGATCTGCTTATGGGTATTGTTGTGCAATCAGGCAACGACGCTTGCGTTGCAATGGCAGAACATATTGCTGGCAGCGAGGAAGCATTTGCGAGCATGATGAATGCGCACGCTCAAAGCCTCGGCATGACCGCCAGTAACTTTATTAACAGCCACGGTTTGCACGATGCAGACCACTACACGTCGCCGCGCGATATGGCGACACTGTCGTCGGCGTTAATTTCCGAATTACCAGAAGCTTATGCCTTATACAGCGTCAAAGAGTTTACATATAACGGTATCAAACAATTTAACCGTAACAGTTTGCTTTGGGATAAGAGCCTTAACGTAGACGGGATAAAAACCGGTCATACCTCAGACGCTGGCTACAGTCTGATTACGTCAGCAACCCAAGGCGACATGCGTTTAGTCTCTGTAGTTATGGGTACCGACAGCGAACGCTCTCGTAAAGTTGAAAATAAAAAACTACTGCGCTACGGGTTCCGTTTCTTTGAATCAGTAACGCCTTACCAAGCCGGCGACAGCTTTGTTGCTCACCGTATTTATATGGGTGACCGTGAAACCGTCGAGTTAGGCCTTAACCAATCAACGCCAATTACCATACCGCGTGGTCAAGCAAGCAAGTTGAAAGCGCACTTCGAGCTAACCCAGAGTCTTGAAGCACCCGTTGAGAAAGGACAAGTTGTTGGTCAATTATTTTTACAATTAGAAGGTGAAAATGTTGCTACCTACCCCTTAGTCACATTGCATGAAGTACAGGAAGGCGGCTTGATTGACAAAGCGATGGATTGGTTTTCTTTAAAAATGGGGTTTGAGAGTTAAATTATGACATTGGATACAAAGTTTGACGAAATTTTAGAGTTTCCTTGCTTCCAAACATTTAAAGTTATGGGTGTTGCAGATCCGAGTCTTCCTGACGTGGTCATTTCCTGTCTGCAGCAGCATGCTCCTGGTGATTATTCACCTAGCATTAAGCCAAGCAGCAAGGGTAACTATCATTCACTTTCGATAAAAGTAAAAGTAACCAGCAAAGACCATATGGAAACAATTTATACTGAGATTTCCAGTCTTGAGCTGGTTAGGTTTGTGCTCTGATTTCTATGCAATCAACCATCATTCGCCAATTAGGTTCACAGTCATATCGTCCAATTTGGCAGAAGATGCAGGAGTTTACTGACCAAAGAACGCCTGAAACAGCGGATGAAATTTGGTTAGTGGAACATACGCCTGTTTTTACCCAAGGTCAGGCCGGCAAGGCTGAGCATATCCTAGCACCTGGTGATATCCCTGTTGTGCAAGTAGATAGAGGTGGGCAAGTGACCTATCACGGACCAGGTCAACAAATGCTGTACATTCTAATTGACGTGCGCAGAAACAAATTGGGGGTTCGTCACCTAGTTAATGGCTTAGAAAACTGTATCGTTGGGCTTATGGCCGAGTACGGCGTTGAAGCCTACGCTAAAAAGGATGCTCCTGGCGTGTACGTTAATGAACAAAAGCTATGTTCAGTTGGCCTGAGAATTCGCAAAGGATGTTCTTTTCACGGTTTAGCGTTAAACGTAAATATGGATCTAAGTCCTTTCGGACGTATAAATCCGTGTGGCTATGCAGGCATGGAAATGATAGATTGTGCCGCCTTGGATGGCCCTGATTCACTAGAGATTGCAGGCCCTAAAATAGTTGATCACTTTTGCTCGCTATTGGGTATTAAGCATAAAGAATATAGAGAAGGTTTTGATGAATAATTCACGTTCTGAAGCGGGTGTAAAACTTCGCGATGATGAGAAACTAAAACACATTCCAATCACCATTGTTCCGACTGAAAAAGAACAGATGCTGCGCAAGCCATCGTGGATTAAAATAAAACTGCCTCGAACAACTGATCGTATCGATCACATCAAAGCAACCTTGCGCAAAAATAATTTACATTCAGTATGTGAAGAAGCAAGCTGCCCGAACCTTGCTGAGTGCTTTAACAAGGGCACTGCGACATTCATGATCCTAGGTGACATTTGCACACGCCGTTGTCCATTCTGCGACGTTGCACACGGGAAACCGTTGCCACCAAGCGCTGAAGAACCCATAAAACTAGCAAAGACCATTGCGGAAATGGGATTGAGCTACGTGGTAATTACCTCAGTTGATCGCGACGATCTTCGCGATGGTGGCGCCCAGCACTTTGTTGACTGCATTAATGCAATTCGCGAACACAGCCCAAGCACCAAAATCGAAGTATTAGTGCCTGATTTTAGAGGGCGGATGGATAGAGCTTTAGAGATATTTCAAAATGGTGTTCCAGACGTATTTAACCATAATTTAGAGACCATTCCTCGTCTCTATAGAGAATGTCGCCCTGGAGCAAACTACCAGTGGTCGCTTGATTTGTTGCGCAAGTTCAAAGAACAACACCCTACAATCCCAACAAAATCAGGATTAATGATGGGAATGGGTGAAGAGTCCGAAGAGATGAAAAAAGTATTGGATGATCTTCGCACTCACAATGTAGACATGCTGACTCTTGGTCAATATTTACAGCCAAGTAAACATCACTTTCCTGTTAAGCGCTATGTGCCGCCAGCTGAGTTTGATGCGCTAGGAGAATATGCCGATTCAATTGGTTTCTCGCATGCAGCCTGTGGTCCGATGGTGCGCTCTAGCTACCATGCCGACAAACAAGCTGAAGGTGTAGAAGCTAAGTAGCAGCTATGAGCAAAATATACGTACTGCATGAAAATAATGAGTGGACTATCCACTTGCAGAATAGGTTGGACGAATTAAATCTACCCTACGAGCTCTGGCACTTGGACCAAGGTCTCATCGACTTATCCAGTGAGCCCCCCCAAGGTGTTTTTTACAATCGGATAAGTGCTTCCTCACATACCAGGGACCATCGCTTTGCGCCAGAATTCACAGAAGCCGTGCTTGCTTGGTTGGAGCGTCACGGTCGTATAGTGATTAACGGCACCAGAGCGCTGCGCTTAGAAGTCAGTAAAGTAAACCAATATATGGCGCTGAATGCTGGCGGCATCCAAACACCAAAAACACTCGCAGCAGTGGGCAAAGAGCACATTATTGATGCTGCTAATTCATTAGCTATGCCTTCTTTTATCACCAAGCATAACCGAGCTGGCAAAGGTCAAGGAGTGCAGCTGTTTCATTCTGTTGATGCACTTCAAGATTATATTGACGGTGCTAATTTTGATGCACCCGTTGACGGTATTACGTTGATTCAACAATACATTGAATCGCCAGAACCCTTTATTATTAGACATGAATTCATTGGCGGTAAATTTCTTTATGGCGTTAAAGTCGATACGTCTCAGGGCTTTGAGCTGTGCCCCGCTGATGCTTGCTCCATTGAAGATATGTTTTGCCCGACAGATAAACCACAAACAGCAGCTGCAGCCAAGTTCGAAATTCTCAAGAACTACCGTCCAGCATTTATTGATGCATATGAGGTCTTCTTGCAAGCAAATGATATTCAAGTGGCAGGCATAGAAGCTATCCAAGATGCAGACGGCAACAGCTATGCCTATGATGTGAATACGAACACAAACTATAACTCTGATGCAGAAAAAATAGCAGGGCAATTTGCCATGCTAGAACTCGCCAAGTATCTTGCAGCACGTCTGCAGGAGAGTTGAAAAAAGTATGACACGCAAACCTTCCTTAGCTACTCTCAGTATTAATGCCGGTGCGCCTACAGCAAGAAATGGGCAGGCATTTCGTCATGGCCCTGAATTTGCCAGCACGTTTCATTTATCCGGTGATGTAGACCCTGAGGTGTATCAGTATGGTCGATTTGGCCAGCCTACATGGACAAGCTTAGAAACAGGCTTAGCTGAATTAGAAGGTGGCGATACCGTCATTTTTCCTTCAGGGATGTCTGCCGCCTCTGCAATTTTAACCAGCTTAGTTAAGCCGGGAGATACAATATTACTCCCTAGCGATGGCTATGCGCCGGTGCGTTATTATACCGAGCAATATCTGGTGAAGTTTGGCGTAAAGCTAAAAACTATTGCGACTCGAGATATCGACAGCTTTAATTTTGATGGTATTACTTTTGCCTTGTTAGAAACCCCAAGTAATCCAATGCTCGACACCTTTGATATACGTAAGGCTGCAGACAAGCTGCACCAACAAGGCGGAATATTAGCAATCGACAACACAACGCTGACATTCTTAGGGCAGTTGCCGCTAGCTTTGGGCGCAGATATTTCGATGAGTGCTGATACGAAAGCAGTCAATGGACACAGCGATGTCGTATTTGGGCATGTTTCTACGTTGGATAAAACGATTAGCGACAAAATAAGAAATTGGCGCAAATTTTCAGGAAATATTCCTGGGCCAATGGAAACTTGGCTTGTACACCGAAGCTTATCAACTTTAGATGTCAGATTACAACGTATGTGCGACACAGCCATGCTATTAGCCCATGCATTGGAGAAGCACGAAAAAGTGCTTTCAATTCGTTTTCCAGGGCTCACGTCCGACCCGTCACATGCGATTGCAAAACAACAGCAGCAGCTGTTTGGCTTTATTATAAGTTTCGAATTAAAGTCTAAGGAAGCTGCAGATAAATTCTTAGCTGCGTGCAACTTAGTCTATGTAGCAACCAGTTTTGGTGGCGTGCACAGCATAGCTGAGAGGCGTGCTCGTTGGGGGACAGACAACATTCCAGAAGGTGTTATCAGATTCAGTGTTGGCTGCGAGCGGCACGAAGATCTTATTAATGATGTGCTGACTGCATTAGATAGCCTTTAAGCACTCTAAACGCAGCTCTAACGGCGCGTTAGCTCGCCACGAAGGTTTCTGGTCATCAACCGCTTGCGCTCTTGTGTGCTAAGCTCAGGTTTACTAAGCAAATAATGCAGCTTAGCTAACGTTGCTTCCGGCGTCATATCTCCGCCAGAAATTAAACCCGTATTCTGCAACAAATGACCATTCGCATAACCAGTCATGTTAACCGTCCCTCTAAAACACTGCGTGCAGTTTACTACAATCACCCCATTCTCTTGTGCTTGGACGAGCTGCGCTAATAAGGCCTTGTTTTGAGGAGCGTTGCCAACGCCATAACTTAATAAGATGAGTGCATTGACGGGCTGCTGTATGATATTTTTGACTACATCCGCTGAAATCCCCGGATACAAACTTACCAAACCTATTGGTTGAGGCGTGACAGGGCTTATTTTTAACTTGTTGGATGGTGTCGCATTCAGGTTGTTTCCGCCTGACTGTTTAACGTTTTCGCCGTTTCTTTCGCCACCTTCTTCGCCGCGTTTTTCTCCACCTTCTTCTCCACCAACGACGCTTTCTATGACGCCGTCAGTCACGCTATCAAAAACACTGACCACATCATGATTTACTTCGATATTAATACCCGCTTCCAATAGCGCTGGAAAATTCGGTGAATCAAAGGCATCAAATCCGTCCGCATCAACCTTTCGCACTCTGTTCCCACGGTACAACTTATTGTTGAAGAATAAAGTAACTTCTGGAATGGGATAATTTGCTGCAATGTACAAGGCATTCAACAAGTTTGTTTGACCATCGGACCTTAACTCAGCCAACGGTATTTGTGAGCCTGTCACTATCACTGGTTTCGTCAGCCCCTCAAGCATGAACGACAGAGCAGATGATGTGTAGGCCATGGTGTCAGTACCATGCAAAATAATGAAGCCGTCATAGTCAGTATAATTATTAGCAATATCATCAGCGATAAGCTGCCAGTCGGCGGGCGACATGTCACTGGAGTCAATGAGGTGATCATATTCGTGAATAGTAAATGCTGGCATTTCTTTGCGATGAAATTCAGGCATATTCAGTAACGTTTCGCTCAAGTATCCGGCAGCTGGCACAAAGCCGCTAGTCGAGGGTTTCATCCCTATCGTACCGCCTGTATATGCCACATAGATATGTTTGCGCATGCAAATCGCCTTATGCCAAAATAACTTTCTTTAATCGTTTCAGTAACGCTTGGTCTTCTTTCGCTAGAGGTCCGCAGCTGATCCAATCGGCTAATAAAGCATCCACAGTTGGAACATCACTGCCTTCTAGCCTTGCTGCCATCAATTGCAATTGAAGCATTTTACGCTCTTTTGCATCGGCTTTATTACTCGGTACATCAGCAATAATTTCTGCCTGTATAGTGAGCGCCTTGCGTCTGTCATCGCTTTTGCTATCAGCCGACAGTTTCATCAGCTGTTGAAACTTATTCGGTAACTCTGCGGCGCTCTCTGGCAGCGATCCATCCGTCCACGCTGCCAGCGTCTCAAAAAGATTTGTCCACTGGGCCGCGCTTTTCTGCTGTTCAAACTCTCGTTGTTTGGCTTTGTACTGCTGTACAATCGTCTCAAGCTTTTGCTGCTCATTCTTCGCCTGTCGAGTTGGTATCTCTCGAAGCTTTTCATTCAATGTTTGCGCACCGGCGTCAAAATCGGACAGATCCTTGATTTCATTCGCAGTGTTAAGTTGTTCATTCAAGACTGCTGCTAAGTCATTAAACTCAGCCTTAACTTGTGATAGCTCTGACGCTTCAGCGTCTCTCTTCTCATTTATTTTTGCAAAAACGGCGTCGTTAGCTTTACGAAATGCTATCCATAATGCGTCGTCCGCTTGTTTGCCTGAAAACCCAATCTCTTTCCATTGTTGTTGATATTGCTTTGCGGACTCGGCTGCACTGCTAACATCCTCGACGGCATCAAGCTGCTCAGCTTTTTTCACTAGCGCTTGTTTACGCTCGAGATTTTCAGTATAGAACGCGTCTAAACGCAGCTGTGTAGGTTTTAACGTAGCTTGGTAGGCCTTCTGTAACTTACGGCGATCGCTTTGTTCAAGGTTGCCTAATGCGCGCCACTTTTTATTAATAGCGCTTAGCGCACGACCGATAGTTGCGGTATTTTCATGCCCTGCCAGTGCGGCTAGCTCATCGATAATCGCTTTAGCTATCAGCGCGTTTTCAGCTCGAACAGTGTCTTGTTGAGCGTAATATTCTCGACACGGCTGAAATGCCTTTTCAATCGCTTCATCAAACGCTTTGTTGAGAGCGTCATCTTCATCTGTTCCTAGCTTACCAAGTTCATTCCATTGCGCTCTCAAGGTTTTCACGCTTTGTGCTCTTTCCGCAATATTCTCTATCTTTTCTTGCTGCGCAAGCGCATTGACTTCTTCGAGCATGGCTGGTTTTCTTGGGCCTGCAATAAATGCCTGAAGCTCCTGCAGTTCAATTGCTTTTTCATGTAGTTCTGTATAAAGCTTTGAAAGATTATTTTGGCTTTTATCCGGCAACACCTCATACATTTTTTGCGCATATTTAAATGTCGACAGCGCCGGTTTGAAACCACCCTGATTGATCATTCTCTGAACGGTTTTAAGCTTAGCCAATGTCTTTTTTTCTTGCTGCTTGAGTTCCTCCTGAGCAGCAGAAATTTTACTACGATGTTTTTTTTCAGTGTCGTGCCAAGCTGCGACAATAGCATCAGGAAGTGGCAACACTGCAGCCGCCAACATTTTATTCCAGTCATTTTTGAGTTCTTTGACTTTGACCGCAAGCTCATTAACCGGCAAGGTTTCAGACACTGCCTGCATCTGTGAGACTAACGCTTTGGCATTGTCTTGAGTCTCGCGCACCTTGGGCAACTGATTCAAGAATCCTTGATAAATTTCAATGTTCGCTTGTAGCTGCTTGATAGTGCGCTTATGCGCTACCGTTTGTGGACGCTTCTTCGCATCATCAATATCTAGGCTGACGTCGGACAATGCATTGCCAAGTAATTTCGACTGTGCCAGCAAGCTTGGATCATCAATAGATGCTAAAATCGCGTCTATCTGCTGCTTAACTTCCTTAAAGCGAGCGTCTATTTCAGACAGCGCATTGGTTGTCAGCTTTAGCTCGTTAGTACTTTGCCAATCTTCTTTTAATGCCGCTAAACGCTTCTCAACAGACTCGTTTACACGCAGGTATTTTTCGGCCAACAACAACGCCGTTTCTTCATCTAAAACACTAAATTTGGCTTTATATTGCTCGAATTCTTGGCAAAGTTGCTGCTTGCCCTCATACACCTTTTCGTAATCATTGCTGTCTTTTAACGCCAGAAGTTTAGAAATAACCAGTGTCGCATCTTGCTTGAGCTTGATTGGCAAGGCTGCCAACTCTCTCAGGTTTTCAATTTTCGCTTCAATTGAATCGATCACAACATCGTCGTTTGCGAACTTTAGCATTTTACTTAATTCGTTAATCTCATCTGTTCTGGCGACGATGACTTGTTGCTGGGCCTGATTAGCGTGATCTTTAAAATACAGGCGATTTGTATTTAACTTGTTTATTTTCAACAACACGGCTAGTACAAGTGCATCATTACTTTGCAAGCGTTGATTGCTGAAAACCATTTGCTCAAGCAATACCAGATTTTTCGATTCAACAACAAATGAATTAAAATCGGCTTCAGTTAGCAAGGTTGAATGAGGGTCATTCACTTCCGCCAAAACCCTTTCGTGAGCCAATCTTTTTAATCTAGAGTTTTCTGCGGTCTCTGACGCCTTTAGCCACAATGGAAAAGAATTTAGCTTATCCAGCGCTGCCAAGCTTACGTTTGCTTGGCTATCGTTGAACGCTAGTTCGTGCAACGCTTGCTTATCCGTTGCTTTATCCAATGACAAACTAGAAATAGCCGTTAAACGCACTTGTGGATCCGAGTTAAGATGTTTTGCTTTAAAGAACCTATCAAATATCATTTTGTTTAAACCGCGCAATAGTATTTAAGTCGTCTGCACTGCTCTGCTTGGCAGTGTCTGATGTTGTGTCTTTACCCAAGGCTTTATCAAATTCTTGTTTGAGTTCTGAACGGCTTTTCTGCACTACTTCACCATTTTTACCAACGGTCATGTGCTGCTCTGACTGCTCTACTCTCGACTGGTACATCAATACCGCCTGCAAAGAATTGCTTTTTTGCTCATCGTTAAGCGGTTTTCCATCTGGCCACTTACCTATTTCGACAGCTGTGCGCAGCTTTTCATAAATTTGCGGTGTCATTGCCCGAACAAGTTGTTGAATATCCACGTTTACTTCCTTTTTGCCAATGCAAGTCTAACTCTATTGACGGCATACCAAACGAAACCAACTATAGTTGCGCCAATTGATAAGTTATATTGAATTTCACCCGGCTGGGAACCTCCCCAGTAAATAAAACCAAATCCAGTTATAAATAACAAAATAGCTAGCATGGATTGATTCTGTAATTTTTGCATTGCTTGGTAATGTGCAAATTTTGCTTTTCTTTCGATATCTTCAGCCGTTGCGTTACCGATATTAAAGCCGCAGTGGCTGCATGACTTTGCTTTGTCAGAAATGGGTTTTGAACAAGATGGGCATGCTGTAATAGCCATACATGTCTCCGTTTAATTTTGATTCTAAGGAATAATTTCAATTAGCTAATACGTAAAAAAAGGTTAATCGACCATTCGAGTAACCTTTTTCTCACTATTAAGTGATTCTTTATTTTTTCTGTTTTTCCCAGTACTCGTTGACTGATTCTTTCATTTCTTTTCGTAGCATCATAATACCAAACAAATTTGGCAAGGTCATAACCACGATAGCCACTGCTGATAATGCCCAAACCAATGTGGTATCTGAAACAGCCGCCCAGAAAAAACCAGCGCAATAAATAACACGATAAGGCATGACCGAACGTGGACCGAGCAAATATGTCATCGCCCTATCACCGTAGTAAGACCATGCAATTGCCGTCGAAAACGCGAATAGTAATAGTCCGATTGACACAATGTACTTACCAAACTCACCAAAATAGCCACGAGTGAAGGCTATTGCAGTAAGATTAGCTGAATGCACCAGCGATTTTCCTTCCACAATAATGCTTTGCTTAACTAACGCACCATCTTCAATTTTTAAGGTACCGGTAAACGGGTCCTCAGAAGAACCAACGCTGTAAGTTACGTCTTCAGCTAGTGAACGGCTATTAATTAACGTAAAACCACCTGACGTGGCCGTCCCATTAAGCACATTAATTTGGCCCGTAAAGTTTTCTACCTTTTCGCCTTCCACATTGTTTAAGTGTAAAAACAGTTTATTGATGTCTTCGCTTTTGGATTCGTCATATTGGCCAGCGAAAAATGTCATATCAGAGCGATCGAAAGTGTTTTGGTGCTTTTCTTTCCATACGCCAGATGACAGTATGACCAAGCCTGTAAGCGTACATATGATAATAGTATCAATGAATGGCTCTAAGATAGAAACCATGCCCTCTGACACAGGCTCTTTGGTTTTTGCTGCAGCGTGGGCGATAGGCGCTGAACCCTGCCCCGCTTCGTTACTGAATAGACCCCGGTTTACGCCTCTGTTAAACGCGTAAGCCAGCGTTGCTCCCAAGAAGCCCCCTGCAGCCGCAGAACCCGTAAATGCATCACTAATGACTGAGGAAAAAGCTGGGCCGACATTTTCTATGTTCGCAAAAATAACAGCGAAGGCGCCAATGATATAAATAAGTGCCATTAACGGCACTATCCTACTAGTAACTGCAGCGATACGTTTAATACCGCCTAAAATAACAAGACCAAGCAGCACGGAAAGAACGCCACCAACAACCACTGGTGCAAAACCAAACGTTGATTCGATACTCGTTGCAATACCGTTACTTTGAGGTAAGTTACCTGTTCCAAACGAGCTAATAACGGTTGCGATTGCAAACGCGACCGCTAACCATTTCATGTTTAGTCTACGGTCCATGTAATACATTGGGCCGCCAGCCATCGAGCCATCTTCGGTTTTAACACGGTATTTGTGCGAGAGTGTTACCTCTACAAACTTCGTTGTCATTCCTAAAAATGCCGTTGCCCACATCCAAAAAAGAGCAGCAGGACCGCCCAAAAAGATAGCAAAGGCCACACCACTAATGTTCCCTGTACCAACTGTGCCGGAAAGTGCTGTGGTTAGAGCTCTAAAATGCGTGGTATCACCTGGTTCATCCGCCTTATCAAATTTACCCGTAACGACTAACCAAGCATGCTTGAAGAACCGTATTTGCGGAAACTTAAGATAAACAGTAAAGAATGCACCAACACCCAGTAGGATGTATGGAAACCAAGCAGCACTGCCCAAAAAGCCATCGAGCAGATTAAAAAAATCTAATAAACCTTCCAAAATCACGTCCTCTTATTCTTATTATTTCTGTTAATTTTGTTTATTCGCTAGCAACATTAGCATAATTTAGTAGCGACTGGGTAAAACGTCTCGCAGTATTCATTTCTGCAATATAGCGCCGTAAAACTTAGCGCAAACTAGCGCTAACAGCTCTTATTGCAATTAACAAATCTTCACCAAGTTGCTGGCAGCGCGGGGCTGACCAACCATAGGCTGGATCGGGTAAATTGTCATTATCTTTAAACGGCATCTCAACTGTGTATGAGAGGCAATCGTAACGATGTCCAACGGCGTTAGCAGCGACCGTAATGTTGCCCGCACCAGCAGCGTCTTTGGCATATCCATATATATCTTGAAACTCTGGCGTTGCTAGCATCAATGCGTCTTTAAAACGTGTCTCTAAGGCTTCTAAGCGCGCATTATAGTTTGGATTTCCCTCACACCCTGCGACGAAATTGTAAGGCAGCGCTTCGTCGCCATGAATATCTAAAAACATATCAACGCCGTACTTATCCATAGCTCGCAGCGTGTATAACACCTCTGGGCTTTTATCTTCGCTAGGGGCTTGCCACTCTCTATTTAAATTAGTACCTACCGCGTTGGTGCGCAGGTGACCACGTACTGAGCCATCTGGGTTCATGTTAGGGATCACATAAAAAACATTGTCCTCCAATAACTGCTTGGCCACACCGTCATCTTCATCAAGTAAACGACGAACTAAGCCTTCTACTAACCACTCGGCCATAGACTCACCTGGGTGTTGTCTTGCTGTCACCCAAATCTTATTCTTACCTTCAGTTTCTTCACCAATCACCAACAAAGACATATCACGCTTATCTAGCGTATAACCAATGTGTCTTAGTTCACAATCAAAAGACATTTGTGCTGCGGAAATGAAGTCTTGATGACGTTCATAGCTATAGGGAGTAAAATAAGCAAAGTAGACTGAATCGTATTCAGGCACAAAATCAATGGTAAGAGTGTTATTTTGGAAGCTGGTTTCAACTCTAAACCATTCCTCGCGATCATAAGATGCCACTGCCTGATAGCCAGGCCACCCATCGGGGTAAGCCGACTTATCTAAGTCGCTGATAAGCAGTTTGTGTTCAACAAACTTTGTAGACTGCAGTTTAAAGTGAAACCACTGATAAAAATCTGAACCATTGTCAGGATTAATGGCTAATTTTATATTTTGTGGATCTGTAGCTTCAATAACTCGAATATTACCGCTATCGAATTCGCTTGTTATTATCATTTAAGTGCTCTTTTCCGACTTTTTGCCTACTTTACCATACGGAAATTTATTCGGTAATATAGTAATTGGCTTTTATCTCGTTTTATTGGCTCTTTAGCGTAGTTTTATATCTAAATAGGACGGTTTTATCTTCAAAGAGCCTTCGTTCTCAATTTTAAACCCAAGTAAGTGCTGTAGCCCATGTCGTGACTAATTACCTGCAGTTGTTCATCCAAGATATAGTACGTAGGATATCCACTTATGTTAAACCGCTCTTTGTGTGGTTCGCCGCCAAGCAAAACAGTGCCCTTAACGTCAGCATCTCTAGCAAATGCCTCAATTTCTTCTACCGACTGATAATCTAGTGCAATTCGCACAACGTTGTATTCAGCTGTATCGACGACATCTAAATTTGCAATGCTGATCTTACAGACCGTGCACCACGGCGCAAAAAAGTAAATAAGTGTTTTTTTATCGCTTGGTGCAAGTGAATACATGTTACCGCTGAGCGTAATAAAGTTTTGCGCGCTTATTTGAATAGAACCGTCATCGGCTAGCAGATTTCGGTTTTGATAGGCCATAATGCCAAATATAATGAGCAGCCCGAAAAGACTGTCTCGAATCCAAGTGCTTTTTTTAAAAAACGATTTAATGTCCAATCTGATTCCAAGTAATGTTGCGACTTAGTGCTAGTTATCGCCAAGCCGGTATAAGTTTCAACACGTTGCCGCATCTTAAAAGACACGGCAACAGTGCTAAAAATTTCAACGTTCTTGAATTACGCCGTTACTATCTTAGCTTGTGGCACCAGTGGATATTTTAATCCAGCCATATCTTTAACCACCTGCATTACCTGACAGCTATAGCCAAACTCATTGTCGTACCAAACATATAAAGTGGCGCGGTTATCAGCAACAATCGTTGCCTGCGAGTCCACAACACTGGCAGCTCTAGTGCCTACCAAGTCAGTTGATACAATTTCTGTTGATGCGGTATAGTCAATTTGATGCTGCAGATCAGAAAACAAACTAACCGTTTGCAAAAAGTTATTAATGCTTTCTTTGTCTGTGACTTTCTTTAAGTTCAGATTTAAAATTGCCATCGATACATTTGGAGTCGGCACTCTGATGGCGTTACCTGTCAGCTTACCAGAAAGTTGAGGATAAGCTTTTGCGACAGCTTGTGCTGCACCCGTTTCAGTGATCACCATGTTCAATGAAGCTGCGCGGCCCCGTCTGTCTGCTTTATGGTAGTTGTCTATTAAGTTTTGATCATTGGTGAACGAGTGCACCGTTTCAACATGCCCATTCTCAATACCATACTCTTCGTCTAATACCTTCAGCACTGGCGTGATAGCGTTTGTGGTGCAACTAGCAGCCGACAATATTTTATCCGAAGCCAATATATCTCCATGATTCACACCATGTACGATATTTTTAATGCCACCCTTGCCCGGTGCTGTTAACAATACTTTGGCTGCGCCTTTTGACTTCAGGTGCAAACCCAAGCCCTCTTCATCTCGCCACATACCTGTATTATCAATGATAATAGCGTTATCGATCCCGTACTGTGTGTAGTCGATTTCGTCTGGACTGTTGGCATAAATAACTTGAATGTATGACCCGTTCGCTTTTATCGCTTTACGGTCTTCGTCTACAGTAATACTTCCGTTGAAAGGACCGTGCACAGAGTCTCGACGTAACAAACTCGCACGCTTCTCCAAGTCACCTTCTCTGCCACCACGAACAACAATAGCGCGCAGTCGCAGTTTGTTATTTTTGCCCTGACGCTCAATTAACAATCTCGCTAATAGGCGCCCAATTCGACCGAATCCATATAAAACTACGTCTTTAGCTTCATGATTGTCAGCAGCGTTATGTACTTCTTTTAATTCTTCATTTAAGTATGCTTGTAGGTCGCTTCGATTTTTTCCATCATTCGCCTTACCTGTTTTTTCTGCATGATGGAAATCAAATGCTAGCTTGCCTATATCAATTTCCACAGGCGCTAGTTTCATTTTGCTAATCGCTTCGAGTACAGGCCAGCTTTCTCTCAGTCGTAACTTCTCGCCCTCATGGCGTCTGACTGTGCGATGGGCCTTAATGACGTCTATCGAGCTCGCATTGAGCAAAGTGCGTCCATAAAGTGTGATTTCGACGCAATGGTTGCGATAAAGACTGCCGATTAAGGGCAGCATTTTTTCTGCAAATTCTTGTCTTTCCTGCCAACTAGATAATAATTCCTGTTCGAACTGCTGATTCATGCAAAGTGCCTTCTAAACATAGTTTGAATGTTGCTATTAATTGTCAATACCGCGCGTCAACAGCGGCAAAGTTTGCGTTGCGAGGCGCATTCTATGCAATCCAAGGAGTTATGCCAAATTGTTGATAAATTTCACTTTTTTATGTTTTATTGAGAACTACCTGATTATGTTTGTAATTTATCTACAAATATCCCCAAAAACCAATAGTTACAACGAGGCATTAATTTTCGAGACTCACTAAACAGCGGGAAATTTGGGTAGAATACGGTATATGTGGGGCAATAAATCGTTTGGGCGCATTTATAACATGCTGTTTACGAATCATTATTTTTAAATATAAGAAAATAATGACGTCAAAGGTCACTTGGTTTTTGTGCCCTTGCGTCACGATTATCAGATGTAACAAACTTACATCAAAAAAGTTTAACTTACTTGATTTTACTCAATCATTCTGTGCTTTGAAGTTGAGCGATATTGAGTTAACGCAGTATCGCTGTCCTGTTGGTTTTGGTCCATCATCAAATACATGACCTAAGTGTGCATCACAATTCTTACAGACTATTTCCGTTCTCTTCATGCCTAAAGAGTTATCTGTTCGATATACTACATTAGCTTCTTCGCTTTGTTCAAAAAACGAAGGCCAGCCACAACCTGAATCAAATTTTGCATCCGAAGCAAACAATTTTGCCCCGCAGCATTTGCACGTGTAATTTCCGGTCGCTTTGTTATCTAGATATTCCCCAGTGTATGGCCTTTCTGTGCCAGCCTGACGCGTCACTCTGTATTCTTCTTCGCTTAATTTTTCTTTCCAAGGATCACTCATTTTGCTTACCTCTTACCTTAACTTTACATCACTTTTCTTTTATCTCTCTTCCCTTTACCTATTTATCTATTTATCTCTTTATCACAACTTGCGGTCTATCTGGGCTATTCCATTCAATATGATATTTTTTACTTTCTGGTTTATCAATGCGAGAGAATGTGTGTGCGCCAAAAAAGTCACGTTGACCTTGCAACAGATTAGCTGGCAGCACTTCACAACGATAAGAATCGTAGTAGCTTAGCGCCGACGACATCGCTGGGCAAGGAATGCCAGCAATCGTTGCAGAAGCTATTGCGCTGCGCCAATTTGATTGATACTTGTTAATTTGGTCAATGAAAAATGGATCAAGCAATAGGTTCTCTAAGTGTTCATCATTCTCATAAGCTTTCGTGATGGACGTTAAGAAAATAGCCCGAATGATGCAACCGGCACGCCAAATCTTAGCAATTTCCGCGAAGTCTAGTTTCCACCCGTGTTCTTTGGCTGCAATGCTCATTAGCTGAAAACCTTGAGCGTATGCACATATTTTCGAACAATATAGTGCATCGTGGAGCTGCTCTATGACGGCTTCCTTCGACGCATTTTTTGTCATTGATGGGTCTGGGCCAGAGAGTTTCTTGCTTGCAATAACGCGTTCATCTTTAAAGGCAGAAAGGCTTCTAGCAAATACAGCCTGTGTAATTGTTTGCGCTGGACTACCCACCTGCAACGCACTCACTGCCGTCCACAGTCCGGTGCCTTTTTGACCAGCTTTGTCCATTATCATGTCAACCAGTGCAGCACCTGTTTCTGGATCATCTTGATCCAGTACCTGCGCACTAATTTCAATGAGGTAACTATTTAGTTCGCCCTTGTTCCACTCTCGATACGTGTGCGCAATTTCTTTGGGGCTCATATTAAGCCCAGTTCTCATAATGTGATACGCCTCACATATAAGCTGCATATCGGCATATTCAATGCCGTTGTGTACCATTTTCACGTAATGTCCAGCGCCAACTGGACCAATATACGTAGTGCAAGGTTCACCTTCGGTCACAGGTTTACCGGGTTCATACGACTCAATTGGCAAACCTGTCGCTGGATCGACTTTGGCAGCTATCGCTTGCCATATAGATTCGATGCGAGTCCATGCGTAAGGGTCGCCGGATGGCATAAGTGAAGGACCAAATCGAGCGCCAACTTCACCACCAGAAACAGCAGTCGAAAAGAAAATAAACTTGCCTTTATATTTGGCTTCACGCGCAACTGAATCGGTCCATAAACTGTTTCCAGTATCTACAACAATGTCATCTGCCTGAACACCTGCATCGATGAGATGATGGCAAACGTGATCAACGGGTTCACCGGCTGGAACCGACAAAATAATAGTATGGGGAGCTTTGAGGTTTTTTAGTAATTCAGTATAAGAACGACAGCCAATGACTCTTGGTTCATTGCTTTTCCGTTCCAATTCATCTTGAGTTAATATAGCATCTATTTTGCTCTGATCGAGATCGAAACACGCTACTTTATAACCGTTATCGGCTAGATTAAGCGTGAGGTTTTTTCCCATCACTCCCAAACCAATAAACCCAATATCACATAACGAAGATGCTTCATTTTTTTCAGGATTTGCGGATACGCCACTCATGCATAGCTCTCTTATCTGTAGATGAACGTAGGATCATACCATCCAAAGCACAAATGGATAAACAGCTTAGCAATATCTTTTACTCTAAACTGAATATTTATTGACTTATTTGTGCCCTGCAACGCAGCGCACCACTCGTAAAGTAAACCCCGTTTTACGCGCGCAGCTTGAACAAACAGAAGCTGCGTGCTTCCATCATAAATAAAGAACTTACTTGCTGCGAGTTAATTTGTTCAACACTACTATTTGCTGTATTTAGCACACATTGCCAATCATGATGGTTTGTCAATAAGGGCAAATTAAACTCAACATTTTCTGTTGAGCTATTCACCACGTAAAGCCATTCTTGTGCAACGGCGTTCTGTGCAACGGCGTTCTGTGCAACGGCGTCCTGTGCAACGACGTCCTGTGCAATAGCGTTCTGCGCGCCGACACTATCTGCAACGGTAGCTAGCGCAGAACTATGCTGAGGACTGCCTGATGCCGCGCAGCCTATTACATGCAAAGCAAAACAGTGATGTTTATCCGTCGTCCAATCTTGATCACGTTTAAATGTGCCGTCTACTCTATACCAATCTGCGGTAGTAACGTTCACTTCATTATTAAATTCATCATCCTCAAATAACATATGGCTTAATAATGAGTTATTGTTGCGCAGCGCAATTACGTATTGGCAAAACGCAAAAAATTCACTCTGGCGCTCATCTAACTGCCAATCAAACCAGTTTAATTCGTTATCTTGACAATAAGCATTATTATTACCTTTTTGCGAGCGACTTAATTCATCGCCGCCTAGAATATGCGGAGTTCCCTGAGACAATATTAAGGTGGCGAACAAATTGCGTTTCTGTTTTTCTCGCAGCGCTAAAATGGCTTCGTCCTTTGTCTCCCCCTCTACTCCATAATTGGCGCTTAAATTATGGTTATGACCATCTTGGTTGTCCTCTAAATTAGCCAGATTATGCTTGTGAGAATAGCTCACCAAGTCATGAAGCGTGAAGCCATCATGATAAGTCACGTTGTTGACACTCGTTTGCATTGGTCGAACACCTTTCGGAAAAACGTCCCTCGACCCCATGAAGCGCGTCGCAAAACCCGCTTTCAAACCAGTATCTGAACGCCAAAAACCTCGTACGGTGTCTCTAAATTTGTCGTTCACTTCTAGCCAATAATCAGGAAAATGACCTAATTGGTAGCCTCCTGGTCCAATGTCCCACGGTTCAGCAATCAAAACCGTACATTTCAAAACAGGATCTTGCCTAAGTATTTTAAATACAGCAGCATCAGCATGAAAATCGATGGGTTCACGTCCAAGTGATGCAGCTAAATCAAACCTAAAACCATCCACACCTACCTCGGTAACCCAATACCGTAAGGCATCAATCATAAGCGTCATCATATATGTGTTAGCTGAGTTTACAGTGTTACCGCAACCAGAAAAGTTGATGTAGCTTGGTGTACTCAATTCATCATTCTCTAGTTGTAAGTAAGCATGTTTATGACAAAAGCCTTTGAAAGACAATATACTCCCTGGCTCGCCACTCTCAGCGGTATGATTAAAAACCACATCTAGAATCACTTCAAAACCAGCTTTATGATACTCACTCACCATGTGCCTGCATTCAGACAATGCATCTTGGACACCATATCTAGGGTCAGGACTGAAAAAATTGATGGGATTATAACCCCAATAATTAGTTAAGCCTTTATCACTGATAAACGGCTCAGGCATGAAAGCAAAAATAGGTAAAAACTGAACACAGCTGACTCCCAATTCATTTAAGTGCTTTAATACGCTAGGATGGCAAGCACCTAAAAATGTGCCTTTGTGTTCATCAGGCACATCTGGGTGCAGTTGAGTTAGACCTTTAATGTGTGCTTCGTATATGATCCGGTCCCGCTTGGGAGTTTCTTTGCGCAAACTCGCTAAACTGTTACCCTCAACGCTCAGCCGAGATTTACTCGTGGCGTCACACACAGTCACAATGGACTTTGGAATAAAGTCTTTATTGTCCTTTACCGTCTGTCCTAACACATTATTAGTATTGCCAGCGTAAAGATCACAATCCCAATTTAGCTCATGGCTAAGTTGTTTCGCATACGGGTCAATCAGTAAACGACCTACGTTCATTTCTACGTTCACTTTGCGATGTGGTTTTGAGTGCACCCGATAAGCGTATTTTTGCCCTTCCTTGATGCCCCTAACATAGCCAAACCACTTCGACTGCACTCTTTGTTGAAGCTGTATTTGCGCCACCTCTTTATCATCATCAAACAAACAAAGATAAACATATTGCGCGTCAGGACAATATATTGAGAAGTTGCAACCATCGTTTTTTAAAGTTGCACCGAAGGGAGCAGCTTGACCAGGTAATAAGGTGAATTCTTGTGCATACGGCGCATCAGACATAATTAGGATTTATTCCACTTCAACATGAGCACGCTCAACGGCGGCAAACTTACAACAATCGAATAAGGGCAGTCATTCCATGCTTGGTTTTCACTTGAAACTACAGATTTAGCACACGCAACATAGTCACTGCCACCAAATTCCGCAGCGTCAGTGTTTAAAATAAGAGAATAGTCTCCCTTTTGTTCTACACCAATGCGGAAGGTATCTCTGGGAATCGGAGTGAAATTAGCAACAGCAACAACGTTTTCAGAATTATCGATATTACGGCGTAAAAGCGATACCACCGATTGTTCTGCGTTATTGTGATCTATCCAACGGAAACCCGCGGGATCATGATCACATTCATACAAAGCAGGCGTCGATTTGTAGGTTTCATTTAACGCTTTATACAGCTTGCTGATGCCTAAATGCGTCGATTGTTCTAGTAGATGCCAGTCGAGGGAAATATCATGATTCCACTCTCTGTCTTGCGCAAATTCGTTCCCCATGAACTGTAATTTTTTACCCGGGTGAGCGAACATAAAACCATAGAATGCACGCAAGTTTGCCGCCTGTTGCCAAGGATCACCGGGCATTTTTTGCAGCATTGATCCCTTACCGTGCACTACTTCGTCATGAGATATAGGCAAGACAAAATTTTCATCAAATGCATAAACCATACTAAAGGTAAGCTCCGAATGATGAAAACGTCGATATGCAGGGTCTTTCGCAATGTAATGCAAAGAGTCGTGCATCCACCCCATATTCCACTTGAATCCAAAACCCAGACCACCTGAACTTACCGGCTTTGAAACGCCAGCAAATGACGTCGACTCTTCAGCAATTGTCATTGCCCATGGATATTTTGCGTACACTTCTGTATTCATCCATTGCAACAAGCTAATGGCTTCATAATTATGGTTACCGCCATCGACGTTCGGGATCCATTCGCCGTCGTTACGCGAGTAGTCTAAATACAGCATAGACGCCACTGCATCCACTCGAATACCGTCAACGTGATATTTTTCAAACCAGAACAAGGCATTCGCGACTAAGAATTGGCGAACGGTTTGTTTGCCAAAATCGTAGATACATGAATTCCAATCAGGATGCCACCCTTTGCGCGGATCAGCATACTCATATAAATGAGAACCATCGAAACGCGCTAAGCCGTGACCATCTTCTGGGAAATGCGCCGGCACCCAATCGATAATAACGCCGATATCATGTTGATGGCAGGTATCAACAAAAAACTTAAAGCTGTCAGGGTCGCCGAATCGACTCGTTGGTGCAAATAAGCCCACGGGCTGATAGCCCCAAGAACCATCAAATGGAAATTCAGAGACTGGCATCACTTCTATATGTGTATAGCCCATTTCTTTTACGTAATCGACCAATTCTGTAGCAAGCTCTCGATAACTTAAATAGCGCTGCTCTGGATTTCCAGGCTTGCGCCACGAACCCAGATGCACCTCATAAATACTCATAGCGCTTTGATAATGATTTATATTTTTGCGTGTTAACCAATTCTCGTCTTTCCATTCATAAGCATCTTGGTCGTAAATGACAGAGCAATGGGAAGGATACTGATTATGATGAAAACCAACAGGGTCAGCTTTATCGGGAAGTTGATGACCAGCGGCATCCTTAATGGAATATTTGTATTGCTCCCCTGCTTTCAGGCCTGGGACAAACAACACCCAATAACCCAAATCCGTCTTTTGCATTGGGTGCGATACTCGGTTCCAAATGTTGAAGTCGCCAATGAGCGATACTGCTGATGCATTGGGCGCGAACACGGCAAAACGAACACCCTCGATACCTTTTGACTCAATTAACTGAGCGCCAATTTGCTGATATAAATTTTCAGGTTTATGATCAACAAAATGCACGGCATGATAGGCTTCAGCTTGAAACTGATAAGGGTCAACAAAACGATGTTCACCTGACTCATATTCTGCGAGCACTTCGTATACAAAGTCGCTTTCTTTTGGGGTTTTGAATTCACCAACAAACAAACCATCAGAATTTGCGCTTAATTGCGCAAGTTTCTTACCCTGCTTCACAGGCTTGGTCTGCTGTCGGCTATATAGCGTTACGTTTTTGGCTTCAGGTATCCAGAGCATCACGCTGGTTTTTGTTTTTACGTGCTTGGGTCCCAAAATGTTAAAGGGCTGCGCACAATTCCCATGCGTTAGTTCTGAATAATTCGCCATGCTCACTCCATCAATTATTATACTTTACCGGCGTCCGACCTTCGGCTCGTCAATTTTTTCGCTAAGCTTACAATAGCATCATCTTCAAAAATATCTTCTAAATTACGTGACAATTTTCGCTTCCAATTGGGATATTCTTTAAACGTTCCAGGAATATTTACAGGCTTCTCCATTTGCAACCAATCTTCTAACTGAAGACTTAACAAAGCGCTAGAACCGCTCGCCATATGGGTTTGCATTCCATAATTGAGTTCAGTTGTCATGCCAACCTCGCTCACGTTGTTGCTTATGTTATTTGAAATTGAATGATGACCATGCAATGTATTCAAAATGTGTTGCTTATTTTCGTGCCGTGTATCATACAATGTCGCCAACACTTCAGCATCTGGATATAAACCCACGTCTCTACCAAGCGCTAAATCATCGCAATGCCAATAGCCGCTCAACGTCGGCATATCATGGGTTGTGAGGGTAGCCATGGACTGCTCAGGATAATGTTCTGGTGCGTAAAAACCACCATCTTCAGCCTGCTCGAAAAAGAAAACGCGATAGGAATACATGCCATTGTCTGCCAGCTTCGAACGGATCTCTTCTGGCACAGTACCTAGGTCTTCACCAATTACTAAGCTCTGATTACGCTGACTTTCCAAGGCCAATATGCCCAATAAGTCTTCTACTGGGTAACAAACATAACCGCCTTTGCTTGCATGATCTCCGCGATATACCCACCATAAACGTAAAAGAGCCATAACATGGTCGATACGCAAAGCACCCGAGGCACGCATGTTAGATGAAAACAAATCGATAATAGGTTGATAAGCCTGTTCATACAGCTTAATTGGATCCATTGGAGGAAGCCCCCAATTTTGCCCAAGCGGCCCCAATATATCCGGCGGCGCACCCACGCTTGCATCGATACAGTATAGGTCTTTATTTCCCCATATTTCGGCGCTTCCCTCACTGACACCTACCGCAAGGTCGCGATATAAACCAATCAACATCCCAGCATCACTGGCCGTGTTGCTTGCTGCCTCAAACTGCAGAGATGCCTGCCATTGTAAAAACAGATAAAAATTAACGCGATCCTTTTGCTGCTTTGAAAACTTTGCAACACTAGGCAGGTTATATGCTTGGTATTCATCAGGGAATACAGGCCATCCCCAATATGCTTTTCCTTCGGCCTTTAGACTTTCTTGCAGCGCTTCAAACACTGCGAGTGTTTGTAAACTTTCGCCACCTTGAGCAACAAAGGCCTTAAATTCTTTATTCTGCTTGGTATTTTTAGCTAAATATTTTACTTTATATTGTGCATACACTTCATTCAACGCAGCCAATTTAACTGCTGCAACGGCTTCATAATCTACGTATTCAGCTGCACGCAGTATCGATAGCTTTTGAGCAATTGCATTGTCGTTAAACCACGTCTGTACAACTTTATTGTTGAATTCCGGTACTTGTTCCACATCGATATACAAATAATTGAGCCATCGTCGAGAGCTCGGTCCGTAAGGACTGCAAGCATCTGGATTTGCTGGATACAATTCGTGAATTGGATTTAATCCAACGAAATCGGCACCTTGAGCAGCAGCTTGCTTAACCAAAAATTGTAAATCGGTAAAATCACCAAGCCCCCAATTTCGACGACTGCGCACGCAGTAGAGCTGCACACTTAGGCCCCATATCTTCTTACCTTGTTCAATCTCTTTAGGAATAAAACAACGCTGCGGCACTTTTATTATTGATGAAGATGCTAGCTCTATTTCGCCCACATGCACACTAAGTGTGTGATACCCCATAGGTAATTCAATATCAAGCGCAATGGCGTACTCTTGAAATTCTTCATCTTCAATATCTGCAACATTGATCAACTGATGGTCAACCGCCTCTATTTCTCGTGTTTCTTCAGTGCCATCTTCGAGTTTCACAATAAGCGTTAATTTTTGCGCGGCCATCTCTATAGATAAACGCATTGGAAATACGAAAGCCTCGTTATGTTTTATCACTTGAACTGGGTTTAACGCGGACATCCACTGGTTTGCAAAGCTGTCCTCGACTTGTTGTTCGAGGGCGTTGTCGTCATCAACTTTATATCCCATGGCTCTGAGCAATTTTATTTTGGTGTCATCGGTCACCGTTGTCGGCTTTCCCCACGCATCAACGAATGTCGATTCGATCCCTCGTGACATAACTAAATCTTCAATTAATTCGCTCATTTTATTTATCCTAATCTCCTTTGGTCTCAATGTGTTGATGCACCGAAGAAAGTTGTTAGCGTTTTAGCAAGACGTTTGAGTAACATATCTTCGCAATACAAATGTTAACGATTTGTTGTCAACAAGCCATTATTCAACAAATAAGGTGAATAGGATATTGAATACGTTTGCATTCGTAGTTTACGCTAAAAATACTGTAATTAAACTACAATTAATGTTATAACTTTGCAATATTCACGTATTTGATCCATAATTTATGTAATTTTATTTCAAATAATGATTTTTTATTTTAACAGAGGTTTCTCATGGCTATTAATGTCGGTATAAATGGTTTCGGTAGGATTGGACGCTTAGTCTTGCGCGCAGCAGCAACCCGCGAAGATATTAACGTTGTAGCAATAAATGATCTATTGGATATAGACTACATCGCTTATTTATTTAAATACGATTCTACACACGGCAGATTCGATGGAACGGTCGAAGTGCAAGACGGACACTTAGTTGTCAACGGCAAGAAAATTAGAGTTACGGCCGAGAAAACGCCAGAAAATCTTGCCTGGGACGCTGTTGGCGTCGATGTTGTAATTGAAGCAACCGGTTTGTTCTTAACCAAAGAAACAGCTGAAAAACACATTACTGCCGGCGCCAAGAAAGTCGTATTGTCAGCTCCTTCTAAAGATGACACACCTATGTTCGTTATGGGTGTCAATGACGCTGACTATGCAGGACAAACCATTGTGTCGAACGCTTCGTGCACCACAAATTGCCTAGCTCCTATCGCAAAAGTGCTAAATGATGAGTTTGGCATTAAAGATGGTTTAATGACGACTGTCCATGCAACAACGGCGACGCAAAAAACCGTTGACGGCCCGTCAATGAAAGATTGGCGCGGTGGCCGTGGTGCTTCGCAAAACATTATTCCATCGTCTACAGGCGCGGCTAAAGCGGTCGGGAAAGTAATACCAGAACTAAACGGCAAATTAACAGGTATGGCTTTCAGAGTGCCAACTGCCAACGTTTCTGTTGTTGACCTAACGGTTAATTTATCAAAGCCAGCTAGCTACGAAGAAATTTGTAAGGTTATGAAGGCAGCCTCAGAGGGCTCGCTAAAAGGCATACTGGGTTACACTGAGGATGCCGTAGTATCGCAAGATTTTATCGGTGAAACCCTCTCTAGTGTTTTCGATGCAACTGCAGGTATTTCGCTAACTGATACGTTTGCTAAGGTTGTTTCTTGGTATGACAACGAGGTTGGCTACTCAAATCGAGTGTTGGACTTAGTAGCACATATTTCAAAGTGATTCATTGCACAGTGATTTGATTCACGAAAGCGACTGCTGGGCTTTGATAGCATAAAAGTCTTAAACTAAGCTTAAAAGCATGAGTATCCAAAAAAATGAAAGAAGACGGCATATGCCGTCTTTTTTATTTTGGCTCAATCAGGAAACGCTATGATCAGAAAAAGCTATGATCATAAAACGCAATGATTAGAAAACACTGTGATCAGGAAATACTATGTACACATTTATGAATACGCAATATAGCTCCGTGTCAGAGAGCAATATTGAGCAGATAACAACACTTAAGATTAAAACGCAGCATTGTAGCGCTGAAATAGCGCTTTTTGGGGCTCACCTACTCAGTTTTAAACCAAACTCTGATGGCAGAGAAAGACTATGGTTAAGCCCAACAGCAGTAATGAACAAGAGTAAACCCATAAGAGGTGGAGTGCCTATTTGCTGGCCATGGTTTTCGAATATTTCTCCTATCAACGAAGTTAATCAACAACTTCCTGCTCATGGCTTCGTGCGAAATCAAGACTGGCATGTTCATGCAATAACAGAAAGCCAAGACGAAACCGTTATTATACTCAGTCCAAATCAACTTGGCATGTTCGGTTTTTCTAACAGAGTCGTCGTTTTTGTAGAATTTACTTTCGCAGAAGAGTGTAGCATCAAACTCATTACTAAAAACGAAAGTGATGAAGTGGTAAGGATCACGGCAGCATTGCACAGCTATTTCAATGTGAGTGATATCCATCGGACCGAAGTAATAGGAATTGAAGGCGAGTATCTGGATAAAACCAGAGGCAATGCTATTTTCAGACAGAGTAAACCCTACTTGTTTACTGGTGAAACAGACAGGATACATTTGCAAAGCAATACTCAGAAATTTGAGTTAATCAGTGTTAATTCGAATAACGGTAATATTACTATAAAGCAACGTGGGCATGACTCTGTTGTAGTTTGGAACCCGTGGCAAAAAAAGAGTAAAACGATGGCTGATATGCAAGATACTGGCTATCTCGACATGCTTTGTATCGAAGCAGCTGTCACCCAAGGCATTGATATCGCCGTTAACGCACAGCACGAGTTGGTGCAAGTCATTAGTTAGCCCTGCCGGACTAGTTTCATTCAATTTAGATTACTTATGCTAAATCAAAATACGGACTTCGACGTGCAGCGAAGTCCGTTCAGCTATTAATGTTGCTGTTTATTTGGCAAGTTATTGCGCCCACTATTATGTAACCCTTCGCATAATAAACTGCGCAATAAAGTGAAGTTCTAAACTTTAACCGCTTGCTTCGCGAGCTCGGTAATTGTTGACCATTGTTTATTTTTAATCACATCAGCTGGCGCTAACCATGAACCACCGCAACATTTGACATTAGGAAGCGCCAAATACTCTTTGTAGTTACTCGGACTGATACCGCCTGTTGGGCAAAATGAAATATCAGGGAATGGCCCACCAATTGATTTCAGTGCATTCACGCCGCCGGCAGCTTCCGCAGGGAAAAACTTCAGATGGTCGTATCCTGCATCCTTTGCCTTCATCAAATCAGAAATATTTGAAATTCCTGGGATCAGCGGGATAGTTCCTTCTTTACCTGCTTGCAGCAAGTCAGCCGTTAAGCCTGGACTGATTGCAAACTTTGCTCCAGCTTCCGTGACCGCTTTCAATTGTTCGCGATTGGTAACAGTGCCGGCGCCAATAAAGGCTTCAGGTAGCTCTTTAGCAATGGCACGAATAACATCCATTGCTGCATCTGTACGCAGTGTCACTTCCAATACATTGATACCACCTGCTATCAGTGCTTTTGCAATAGGCACAGCGTCTTCAACATTTTCAATCACGAGAACAGGAACAACAGGTCCTTGATTAAAAATTTCTTCTGAGGAAAAGATCCAGTTATTCATCATCAATGTTTCTCTTTGGTTTGTTGCAGTAAATAAGCTAATGCACCGAGTAATCCGTGATCAGGCTCATTAATTAAATAAGTCGGAATATTTTTGACGTAGTCAGCAAAGTTACCTTTGTCTTCAAATTTTGCACGAAAGTCGCTGTTAACAAAAAATTCGCCCAAACGAGACGCAATACCACCACCGATAAAAACGCCTCCAGTGGTGCAAAGATTCAACGCTAAATTACCTGCAAAACTGCCCATGACGCGACAAAACAGCTCAACAGCGCACACGCATGTCGGATCAGTATTCGCTAGCGCGTGCTTTGTGATATCAGCAGGGTCATCAAACAAAAGTTCAACACCGCCATGCTTAGCCAAGGCTGTATAAATATTAACAAGGCCTCTTCCTGAGAGTATCTCTTCAGCAGAAACGCGACCTAACTTTGCTTTAATGTAGCGCCAAACGATGAGATCATTTTCATCATTTGGCGCAAAATCAACGTGCCCACCCTCACCATCAAGTGTCTGCCAACCGCCGCTAGTCCAGGTTAAATGCTCTACGCCTAAACCTGTGCCAGGGCCAAAAACGGCAATATTACCTTTTGCTAAAGGAGCGCCTGAACCGATTTGTATCACTTGTTCTTGTGTTAACGTAGGTAAAGAATAAGCGACAGCCGAAAAATCATTTATGACCAACAGGCTCGCTAACTTCAACTCCTCTTTAAGGGCTGTTTTAGAGAACGCCCAAGTATGATTCGTCATTTTAACTAAGTCGTTATTTACCGGGCAAGCGATCGCGATGCAGCCATACTCAAAGCCTTCAACATTTACTTCGTGCGCAAAATGTGTAATTGCGTCAGTAATGGTGTCAAACTGTTTACACAAATATTTTGTGATGTGCGTTAAACTGCCATTCTCTACCAGTGCCAAGCGTATGTTTGTACCACCTACGTCGGCTACAAACATCTGACTCATAGCGCTTGCTCTTGCTCAACGAACAACGAGCACGCACCTTCTTCAGCACCGGTCAGTGATGCACGCATGCCAGCAAACATCTCTCGTCCCATACCGATGTGGCTATCTCTTAAATCTGCTTTTGCGAGTTCACGTGATGCTAATTCCGCCTCATCAACGTGTAAAATAAATTCACCTGTTGCTGTGTTTAACTCAATAATATCGCCATTTTTTACTTTTGCGATCAAACCGCCCTTGTAAGCTTCTGGCGTCAAATGAATAGCCGCAGGTACCTTACCCGATGCGCCTGACATTCGACCATCAGTTACTAGCGCGACCTTATAACCCTTGTCTTGCAATACACCCAATGGTGGAGTTAAGCGATGTAATTCCGGCATTCCAATTGCTGCGGGCCCTTGGAAGCGCACAACAACAACACAATCCTTGTTTAAATCACCCTCATTGAATGCTTTATCTAATGCGTATTGGTCTTCAAAAACAACAGCAGGTGCTTTAATGTGACAGTTAGGCTCGCGTAATGCGGACGTTTTCATTACCGCACGACCGATATTCCCTTCTAATACAGAGAGGCCGCCATCTGGTTTGAATGGTTCAGACACTGTTGCTAAGACTGTTTTATCTAAGGATTCTTTTGGACAATCAACCCACAAAAGTTCGCCATCCCGTAAAACAGGTTCTTTTGTATACTGTTCTAATCCTTTGCCACAAATTGTATTTACATCATTATGCAGTAAACCTGCGTCTAGCAATTGTTTGAACAACAAGCCCGTGCCGCCAGCCGCAGTAAAGTGATTAATATCGGCCGAGCCGTTGGGATAAATTCGAGTCAATAACGGTGTTGCTTTCGATAAGTCAGAAAAATCATCCCAATTGATGATCAGTCCAGCCGCGCGAGCGACAGCAACTAAGTGCATAGTATGATTAGTAGAACCACCTGTAGCGAGTAAAGCAACGATACCGTTGACCATTGATTTAGCATCAACAATATGACCAATTGGCATATAATTTTCGCCCAGATCGGTCAAGCGCGTTGCCTGCACAGAAGCCGCTTTTGTCAACGCCTCACGCAAAGGTGTTCCAGGGTTAACAAATGACGCTCCCGGCAAATGTAGCCCCATCACTTCAACCACCAATTGATTACTGTTAGCAGTACCATAAAAGGTGCACGTACCGGCAGAATGATATGACTGAGACTCTGCTTCAAGCAGCTCATCGCGACCTACTTTACCTTCGGCATACGCTTGACGAACCCGCGCCTTTTCTTTATTTGGTAAGCCTGATGGCATGGGTCCAGCGGGGACAAATACCGTGGGTAAATGTCCGAAACTCAAACCACCTAATAACAACCCAGGCACTATTTTGTCACAAATACCCAGCATGATAGTAGCGTCGAACATATTATGTGACAGCGCGATTGCCGCTCCCATCGCAATATTATCGCGGCTCATCAGGCTCAATTCCATGCCCGCATTACCTTGGGTCACACCATCACACATGGCAGGCACGCCGCCCGCAAATTGTGCAACGCTGCCAACTTCGTTAATGGCTTGTTTGATTTTTTGAGGATAACTTTCATAAGGCTGGTGTGCCGACAGCATATCGTTGTACGACGATATAATCGCAACGTTGGCTTTGGTCATACTGCGTAAGTCGGATTTGTCATCAGTATTACATGCCGCAAAACCATGCGCTAAATTGCCACAGGACAGCGCGCCTCTCAAAGGCCCCTGCTTACGTGCCTTCTCAATTTTAGTTAAGTAAGCTTGGCGTGTTGCTTTACTTCGTTCAATAATTCGTTCAGTTACTTCTTGAATAATCTGGTTCATGTCTCTCTCCTAAGGTGCCCACATCAATTCGACGTTGGTCTTATCACAGACAGCTTTGATCGGTTTCTCTAGGTCAGTATAGTTCTCGAGTGCATCTTGCAAAACGTCTCGTTTTTTCTGGCCAGTTAAATGTAGAAATACGTTTGCACTACTTACCAATGCACGTAAGGTAAACGACATGCGTTGATGTGGCGCAGTCGTTGGTTGTGTTGCTATCAGCATTGCAGGTGAATTGACGTCAAGTCCCGCTTCAATCTGCGCTGAACATGGAAACAGCGACGCCGTATGGCCATCTTCGCCCATGCCTAAAATAACAACATCAAATGGCAAGCCTACTTTGTTAAACGTTGCCGTTAATTGTTCCACCGCATCCTCGGCATTTTCATGTGCTGTTTTAAGCGCAATGAAATTGGCCTTAGATGCTTTATCTTGCAGCAAGTTTTGCCTGACTAATTTTTCATTACTGGCAGCATCCGTATTTTCGACCCAACGTTCGTCAGCCAGAGTTATGGTGACCTTCGACCAGTCAATAGCGCGAATTGACAGCGCTTTGAATAAAGGTAACGGTGTGCTGCCTCCGCTTACCACTAGGCTTGCTCTGCCACGTTCACTTATTGCTTGCTTCAAAATATCTGCTATACGTTGACTAAAAACAGTCGCTAGTTCGCTAGCAGAAGTAAACGTCGTTGTTTGTAAACTCATACTATGACCCTATTTGCTACGCTTAATTTTTGTTTCATACCAAGACCGGTCTTCTCGAGCTAACAATGCAATAGCGGACACAGGTCCCCAGGTGCCTGCTTGGTAGCTTTCCGGTGGCTCATTACTTGAATCCCATGCGGCTTTAATTGAGTCAACCCATGTCCAAGCTTGTTCTATTTCATCGCGTCTAACGAATAACGCTTGGTTGCCAATCATCACCTCTAACAGCAGTTTTTCATAGGCATCAGGTATACGCTGTGCCTCAAATGCTTCAGAGAAACTTAAGTTTAGTTTAGATTTCTGCAAATCCATCGAACCCGTGCTGGTTAACCCTGGGATTTTATTCATGACCGTAATCTCAACACCTTCGTCCGGTTGCAAACGAATGACTAACTTGTTTTGCGGTAGCGTAGTAAAGCTATCACCAAACAGATTATGCGGTTGACGCTTAAAATAGATCACGACTTCACTGGTTTTGTTGGGTAAGCGCTTTCCGGTTCTCAAATAGAAAGGAACGCCCGCCCAGCGCCAGTTATCAATTTCTGCCTTTATTGCAACAAAAGTCTCGGTCTTGCTTTTTTCATTAGCATCGGGTTCTTCCAAATAGCCAGGCACTTCCTCACCGCGCACAAACCCGGTGATGTATTGCCCTCTCACTGTTTTAACACCCACATTTGATGCGTTTATTGGGCGCAACGCTTTCAGTACTTTTAGCTTTTCATCTCGAATACTATCAGCATCCAAGGTAGTCGGTGGTTCCATGGCGACTAAAGACAGAATTTGTAATAGATGGTTTTGCACCATATCTCGCATTTGGCCTGCGTCATCGAAATAACCCCAACGGCCTTCAATACCAACTGACTCAGCAACGCTTATTTGAACGTGATCAATACAGTTGTGATCCCAGTTTGTTGCAAAAATGCTGTTTGCGAATCTCAGTGCTATTAGATTTAGAACGGTTTCTTTACCAAGGTAATGATCGATACGGTAAATTTGTTTTTCATTAAAAAACTCTGCAACTTGCTCGTTAATTAATTTAGACGAGACCAAATCATGGCCGATGGGCTTCTCTAAGACAACTCTAACACTCGGGTCAATCACGTTTGCAGCGTTCATTCCTTGACAAATGTCACCGTAAATAGAAGGTGGTGTCGCGAAGTAACAGACCATTGTGCGCGAGGCATCAACGTGTTCACAAAGCTTTTTATAATCTTCGGATTGCTTCATATCAATTTGAACATAATCTAAACGCTGTTCAAATCGCTGCCACGTTTCTTCGCAAAAGGTTTCACCTAAAAATTTCGTGATATTCTTTTTTACTTCAGCGGAGTAATCTTTCTGCGGCATATCTTGACGAGCGACACCGACAATATTGGTGCCCTCATTTAATAGATTGGCTTTTTCAAGCTGATAGAGAGAAGGAAGTAGTTTGCGTCTTGCTAAGTCACCTAGGGTGCCAAATAAAACAAAATCAATAGGTTCGTAACCAGAATTAGTTACCCCAGTTTCTATACTCATAGTGACCTCTTTGCATCACGTTCATGCAACATAGTATTAATGACAGGTAATATAACGCATAGTAAACAACAAATGTAGTAATATTACAACCAATACAGTTCAAAACACGAAACTCTTTAACAATAATTATACACAGCAATTAATTTTTTTAATTGACGACGATATAGGCAGCCATATAAATCATACAGTTGTTTATCAACGCGCGTTGCAACGATTTACAACCCACTGTCCACAATCTAAAGTGAAGGTCGATAAGGGGTAATAATTACCCACTGTCAAAAATATAGTCCGTAGTAAAATGTTAATTATTTTGGTCAAAAAGTTACAACAAAAATGACAAACACAAAAAATAATCGTAGTATTATTACAGTTTAGCTGTTCGTGAGCGACTAAGATCATCCTCGGATTTACTTGGAACGCGCTATAAACAACGAAGAGAGCATTCTAAAACCTCTTCAGTGAGACAACAAAAATGAACATACTCGAAAAAATTACGCGACAAAAAGCTGATTTTAGCAAGTCAGAGAAGAAAGTAGCGGAAGTTATTCTCGCTAATCCGCAAGTGGCTATCCACTCTTCAATTGCGACCTTGGCAAAAATGTCGAACGTGAGTGAACCTACGGTCAATCGATTCTGTCGAAGACTAGACACAAAAGGCTACCCCGACTTTAAACTTCATCTAGCCCAAAGCCTCGCAAATGGCACTCCCTATGTTAATCGTCATGTTGATGAATTTGACGGTCCTACTGAATATACAAATAAAATTTTTGAATCAACAATGGCGGCGCTTGAAGTTGCCCGACAGTCTATTGATATTGCGACCGTAAATAGAGTTGTCGATCTGCTAACGCAGGCTAAAAAGATTTCATTCTTCGGCATGGGTGCATCCTCTTCCGTTGCCCATGATGCGCTTAATAAATTTTTTAGGTTCAATGTACCTGTCGTTTATTTTGAAGACACATTAATGCAGCGCATGAGTTGTATGAACTGCACCGAAGAAGACGTTGTTGTTCTAATATCTCATACAGGAAGAACTAAAAGCTTAGTCGAAATTGCGCAAATAGCACGTTCAAATGACGCGGTTGTGGTTGGCATTACTTCTGCTGACAGCCCTCTGAGTAAAGAATGCAACTATGTTCTATCGTTGGCTGTGCCAGAAGACACTGATTTATATATGCCAATGGCTTCGCGCATAGCGCAACTCACATTGATTGATGTTTTGGCAACAGGGTTTACCTTGCGCCGAGGCAATAAATTTAGAGAGAACTTAAAAAGAGTAAAAGATACCTTAAGAGGCAGTCGCTTTAACAAAGCAGACACGTAACAAAAAATTAATCTCAGCTTTGAATTAGCGTAACCATCGTTTGCTGATAAAAATATATCAACCTGAAACTACAACATAAATTGAGTATAGATATGTCGAGAAGAACTAAGATATTAGCCACATTAGGCCCAGCTACTGACACCCAGGAAACGATTGAAGCCATAATAGCAGCAGGAGCAAACGTGGTGAGGATGAACTTCTCACATGGAAATGCTCAAGATCACATTGAGCGCGCAAAAAAAGTGCGGGCCGCGGCAAAGAAATTGAATAAATACGTTGCCATACTGGGCGACCTTCAGGGCCCTAAAATTCGTGTCTCACGGTTCATAGATGATGCCGTGACCTTAGAGATCGGCCAAACCTTTATTCTCGATGCTGAATTAGAAGTTAATGCGGGCAATATCAAGGAAGTCGGTATCGACTACAAAGCACTACCCGACGATGTCAGTGAAGGCGATTTGTTGCTGCTAGATGACGGCCGTATACAGCTCATCGTTGTTCGGGTTGAAGGTAGAAAAGTAATCACTACCGTAACCGTTGGTGGTAAATTATCCAACAATAAAGGCATTAATCGTCAAGGCGGCGGATTATCAGCTGAGGCCTTAACAGACAAAGATAAGCGCGACATACTAACTGCTGCAGAAATCGGTGTTGACTACCTTGCTGTTTCTTTTCCTCGCTCAGGTGCCGACTTAAACTACGCACGCGAACTAGCAGTGGCCGCCGGTTCAAACGCAAAAATTTGCGCTAAAGTAGAGCGAGCAGAAACCGTAGCTAGCGAAGAGGCAATGGACGATATCATATTGGCGTCTGATGCTGTCATGGTAGCTCGCGGTGATTTAGGCGTTGAAATTGGTGATGCTCAGCTTCCTGGTGTACAAAAGAAGTTAATCGCTCGTTCTAGACAGTTAAATCGTGTTGTTATTACGGCAACACAAATGATGGAATCGATGATTGAAAGTCCTATGCCAACGCGTGCAGAAGTGATGGATGTTGCCAACGCCGTATTGGACGGTACAGATGCCGTTATGCTTTCAGCCGAGACTGCAGCGGGTAAGTACCCGGTCGAAACGGTCAAAGCAATGTCTCGCGTTTGTGAAGGTGCTGAAACTCATCCAAGTGTTAAAATATCTAAACATCGCTTAGACGAGTTCTTCAAGGACGTTAGTGAGACCACAGCAATGTCTGCAGTTTATGCCGCCAATCACTTACCTACAATCAAAGCGATTGTCGGGCTAACTGAAAGTGGAACCACGCCCAAATTAATGTCTAGAATCACCACATCATTGCCCATTATTGCAATGTCCAGACACACTGCGACACTTAATATGATGGCACTTTACCGTGGCGTTATCCCATTATATTTCGATTCATCAAAAAGCCTACCGGGCGAAATGACAACTGATGTTATCGCGGTCTTAAAAGAGTCAGGGCTGCTACAAAATGGTGACCAAGTTATTCTTACTTATGGCGATCGCATGGAAACGGTTGGTGCTACCAACGCATGTAAAATTGTCACCATTGTTTAAAAGAAGTTTGAGTGATAGGCATAAATAATCTAAAAAAATACTGGCGATAAAGCTTCGATCGTATAGTAATGCACTAAACTTATATTATTTTAATACAGGGAAACGCATGCTGAACAAAGCAAATAAGAAATATGATGTTATCATTTTTGGTGCGACCGGTTTTACCGGTAAGTTAGTTGTAGAGTATTTTCTCAGTCAGTATGCCGCCGGCAGTAACGTTAGTTGGGCCATGGCCGGTAGAAACCTGAAAAAGTTAGCCGAAGTTAGAGATGAGCTGAATGCACCTGCTGACACCCCACTAATTGAAGCAAATGTAAACGACGTTGATAGTATTGCTAAGCTTGTGAAGCAAACGGCTGTTGTACTTACCACCGTCGGCCCTTATCAAATATATGGTGAGAACTTAGTTAGAGCTTGTGCCTCTTCTGGCACTGGTTACGTTGACCTTTGCGGTGAACCGACTTGGATGCATGACATGATTGGCAAATACCAAACGCAGGCAGAAAACAGCGGCGCTAAAATCATATTTTCATGCGGTTTCGATTCCATTCCTTTTGATCTCGGTGTTTATCATCTGCAGCAAACAGCCATTGCTGAAACAGGCTCGCCCATTGAATATGTCAAAGGTCGCGTGCGTAAGATGCAGGGCAAATTTTCAGGAGGCACTGCTGCTAGTCTAAAAGCGACGATGAAGGCTGCATTCTCAGATCCCAATGTAATGAAGGTGCTTAAAAACCCCTACTCTCTTGCACTAGCTACTGACGGAGTTGAACAACCAAATGGTGATAAGCCCTATTTCGATGAAGCATTGGGCAGTTGGGTTGCTCCGTTTATAATGGCAGCGATCAATACGCGCAACATACATCGCTCAAACATGTTGCTTGATCATCAGTATGGACATAACTTTAAATACGATGAAATGATGCTAACCGGACCTGGCGATCGTGGTGAAGCAACTGCCAACGCCGTTGCAAATGATAAGTCTCTTGGCGGTGATGATGGTCCTAAACCCGGTGAGGGCCCGACAAAAGAAGAACGCGACAACGGTTTCTACGACGTCATGTTCGTTGGCGAAGACAAAAATGGCAAAACACGCACTGCGAGCGTTGCCGGTAAGCTTGATCCTGGATACGGTTCAACGTCTAAAATGATTGCGGAAAGCGCCCTTTGTTTAGTTGAAAATTATGAAACTATTGAAGGAGGCTTCTACACCCCTGCGCCTGCATTGGGAAATAAATTAATCAAACGTTTAGAAACGAATGCTGGGCTTTCATTTAAGATAGAAGCATAAGATTCAGCAAACGCTGAGAAAGCATCGACGGTTGCAATCAGTCTTGCGCCGTCCAAATTTATAATAGTATTTTATGCCTTCTCTTATCATCTGAGCTTAACTGTTTATTCCCTCAACTCGTTAGATTATGTGCTGTTGCAGCGTCGAATACTCGCTTCATCTCAATTATTAAAATGACAATAAATGGTTTAGCGGACATATACAAAGGATTAGAAAAGCGAATATATGGATTTATTAGCGGAAAGAAGGAGTTTTAACGGTAAGGATTGGAAGTCTAAGTATTTAGCCTTTTCCTATTTGCTTTTACTGACACTAAGCGCAGTTGCAATAATTCCGGCACATGCCAACTCCCGAGCCGATCCTATGGATACAATTCAGACTCAGGAAACTTTAGAAATTAAACTGAAGCGACTAGCTGACAAATTAGAAGAACAGCGTCAACTATATAAAATACCCGGTATGGCGATTGCCGTTGTTAAGAACAATGAGGTTGTTTTTCAACGAGGTTTCGGTGTTAAAAATATTGAAAAAAATCTACCTGTAAATGCCAGCACCATATTTCCAATTGGATCTATTACAAAGCCATTCACGGCAGTTCTAACTGGACTCAGAGTTGACGAGGGGGTAATGGATTGGGATGCCCCAATTACGAAGTACTTGCCCGAATACCTTTTTATTCAGGAAGGTAAACCACTTCAAATTACAATACGAGATGCGCTCTCACATCGGAGTGGATACGGGAGAAACGATGTCCTCTGGTCGAAGGAGACTGTGCCAGCAATAGAAGTGATAAAAGCCGCGACCAATACCAAACCATTGGCCGAGTATCAGACAGAGTTTCACTATAACAACGTAATGTATTTAGCTGTTGCTATGGCAACAGCGTTTGACAAAAGATCCGATTGGTCAGCACTTTTGCGCGAACGGTTACTCGTACCTCTAGGTATGCTAAACACAAGGTCTGACTACACAAAGGTTATTGAAGATAAACGCTTGGCTACTGGCTATTATTGGCACGAGCTTGACAATAAATTTTATGTTTTACCTGCGCAAAATTTAAATAATATCGTAGGGGCATCAGGCATGTATTCAAATGCAAATGACATGGCCAAGTGGGTGAAATTCTTGCTCAATCAAGGGCAAGTTAATAGCGAACAATTAATCAGCGAGACAGCACTTCAGGAGCTATTTTCTCCCGTGATTGCTATTAGCCCGTCTTACAGTTACGGAATGGGTTGGAATATATCAGAATTCAAGGATGAAACATTATTAGAACATGCTGGTAACGGAGAGGGTTTCTCAGCGCAGTTAGCGATTTTACCTGCATCAAACATCGGATTTGTACTGCTAATGAATGTGTCAATTTCCCCATTTCAATCCTCTTCAATTAACCTTATTTTTGAAACCCTACTTTCAGAGACCAATGAGAGTGAAGAAACTCAAGACTATAGTGCTTATTTGGGTGACTATATTGCTAATTTCGAACCTCATGACAACGTCGCTTTCACTTTCAAAATGCATGGAAAAAAGCCAGCCGTGTACGTTCCCGGTCAAACCTTATATTTACTTAAAAACATGGATGAACAGGGAAAGTTTTATTTTGAGGTTGCTGATAAAGTGGCCATTTCTTTCAATAGTGATGCTAACAACCAGGTATCAAGCATGAATTTACACGAGCCTGATGGTGACTTTTTATTACCGAAAAAGGCCGCTAAGGACGAGATTATTGCCAATAGTAAAATTGGCGAGGAAGGCGATAATCCAGCCCTAAAAGGCCTAATCAAGCTCATGCAGACTGAAAAACAAAGGCAAGCTTTTGAACGTTTAGGAAGTATAGAGATTATTGGTACATTGCTACAGGAACATTCCGGCGTTTCTGGCGAATTCACAATAAAAATGACCGATGGTTTGCGCTTTACCATTTCTCAAGACTTCGGACAATTTGGCTATATCGAAACAATTGTGAAGCCAAAATCTGGAATGAATAAAAGGCTTCGTCATCAGTATGAGTTAGCTGGCAAGTATTTAGAGCAAGCTCTCAGAGAACACCCCTTGCACTTTATATATTGGAAGCGACTTTATAAGGATATACACGTAAACAGCGTTGCTGAAAATGCAGATACTTTAGAGATCACGCTTGAAGGGTTTGATTTACCTGAAGCCACTGCTATTGTTGATTCAGCCACCGGTGAAACAATCAAGCTGGAAATGACCTTTATAGACCCGGTGTGGGGACAGTATCCACGCTCTATAGCGTACTCAGACTATAAAAACATCAGTGGATTAAACCTCCCTTTTACTATTGTCATTAATGATCATGAAACAGGGAAAACAATCTTATCCGTGAAAAACGTGGTTTGCGATTCATGCCCCACACTAACTATTTCCAATTCCTCAAAATGAAAAAGGTGGCGCCATGAGTCAAATTACAGTTGATAGAAAGAAGAAGTAGTGAAATAAAAAGAAGCGTGTCGCGCGTCTATCATAAGCAGTGCGATGCAGCAAAGCAATAGACCAAAGTGAAGCGGCAAAAAACGGCATATTGCAGCTGATGCCTCCTGGCTAATGCATATTCGCAATTACATAAATGGATTCAATCCCGACCTCCGTATCAAGACTAAAATCACGATTTACCTACTGACTCTCTGTACTGATTAGGTGTTTGATTTGTATATTGACGAAAAGCTTTATAAAAAGAGGAGCGCGAATTAAATCCTGTAGCATATGCTACGTTCAAGACTGTATCGTTGCTTTTAATTAGTAATTGTTTTGCTTCGTCGATACGGGCTTTATTGATGAAATCGAAAAACGTTGTATTCAAGTTCTGAGATAAGGTCTGCGATACATATTGCGAAGGCTCTCCCACCTGCTTAGAAAGTGAAAGTAAGTTTAATTCCGGACTAAGGTGTACTTTTTCTCTGCCTATAGCTGCTGCTAGTTTGACTGAGATCCGCTGTAAATCATTCTCATTTAATGCAGAGCGTTCATAAGGCTTTTTGTTGATCTCATTACTACTTGCTTCAGTTGGCTGTTGCGTGTCTTCAAAACCAGGTTTTTGTTTTACTCCGTTAAAGGCAATCAACCAAACAATGACCGTTAGCAGCATTAATACGCCAGTTTCTGAAAAACCAAAACCCTTTAACTGGTCTTCAAAGGCCAAAATAATTAATGCATATATCCAAGTGAAAATAATCAGAATTGAAGTAAAGACAACCCAGTTCAGACTGCGTCCGGTTTCATCTGCGTACATTGTTTTTATTCGCTTTCGATATTTTAAAGTGCGGCTAATTATGCGCACAACATACCAGCAGCTGAACAGGCACCAACTTAGCACTGCAATAAAAAACAAAATTGAAAGCACTTTTATGCCGTCGCTGTTTATTGCATTAGCAGAAAAAAACATCTGCTCGAAGCTTTGTTCGGGCATTGTGAATATAGCGATACCGAGTAAAAGCATAAAAGGAAGCGTCGCGAAATGCCTTAAAACCGATTGACGCCAGTCCCACGGTCTTTGGGAAATAGTGGCCTCATGATAAAACCATAATGAAGGTAGAAAAAGAAAAAACAGCGCGGGGAGCAAGCTGACGTAAAGTTGTTTCAGACCCGGCATGATATTAAAAACGATGGGGCCCGCAGAAAAAAAGAGTAAACATATTAAGACCAAGACTAGTGGGCTTTTAGACTGACTAGGCGGGATCAGAAACAAAGAAAAGCTCGCGACAGCAAAGGCCATTGATGAGAAAAATATATCCAGCATTACAATATTAAACAAGTTTACAATTGTTCAATAATATCACACAACTCGAGTTAACTGTCTTCGCTAATTATCACGCATGCAGTCAATGGTTCTTAAGCGCTCGTTTGAAAGAAAATTAAATGGTCTATTGCAAAAAAATCAAAAGAAAAGTGTCCTCCCTACATGGATAAGACGATGTGCGCGCGCGATAACGTTAATATCCAAAATATAGTTAACTAAGAGTAACAGCCACAAGGAAAAAAGATGTCTACAGTAACTGAAGTCAATAAAGAAGGCAGTATTTGGCTACAACGATACGGAGCAATAGCACTGCTTGTTATGCCTCTGTGTTATATATGCATGTTTATGATTTTCGGCGTGGCGTTAAGCATTCCCCAAACAGACATGTTAAATGACAAAATTGCATATGTCGCTGCGAATCAAGGCATTATCAGTGCGGCCTATATCAGTGGTTATTTAATTTTCGGCTGCATGTTACTCGTTGCGGTGCAGGCTATTCACCACAGCTTAGCTAAGACATCTTCTCATCTACTCCAAAGTGCGAGTGCATTTGGATTAATCTGGGTCGTATTGATGATGTGTTCGAGTATGATTGCCCTTGTAGGGATGAATACCATGGTTACCCTGCATGCCCAGAACCCACTTGATTCTCAGACGCTATTCTATGTTTACACCACTATCGTCAATGCGCTGGGTGGGGGTATCGAATTGGTTGGAGGGCTGTGGGTTTTGCTACTAAGTCTTTGCGGGCTGCTGCATAAGCAATTACCCAAAAGTTTGAGCCTATTTGGTGTCATGGTTGGCCTATTGGGCATCCTGACAGTCTACCAAGCGATCCCGGAATTCAAGGAAGCATTTGGATTGACTCAAATTGTGTGGTTTGTCTGGATGGGGATTGTTTTGATGCCTAAAAGGCAACAAGTACAAAGTAATGACCTTAACGACCCATGAATTTATCAGGCGGTATTTGCTGCACGTGTTGCTCAAAGTTTTCATGCGAATGCGTTATTGAGGCTTTTTAGCTAACGCTTGTCGCCAGACGAAAGTATCTGTTATACAAAAGCAAAGGGGGCTAGCGAGCCGCGAAAGATCCATTAGATCGAGGGAATATGTTAAAACAAACAGGGACAGTGGACTCATCCAATATCATTGGCAAAAAAGCAAATACCTATAGCATAAGTCTTGCCAACATCCCCACCCAACCTATTGATGATAAATTATGGACCGCTGTAATGACGTATCGTAATGATTTGATACGCATTATTTCGGTACGACGCTCAAAAAGGCAGAGATGGCACTTTGTGAAAGTTAGTGATTTCGATAAGAAGTTTGACGACAATAAAGACGATATTATAGGTGACTTAGATTTATCTACTTTGCGTCGACCCATTCAACCACTTAAACGTGTGAATGTAGATTTTCCAAGTTGGATGGTCAAATCGCTAGACCGGGAAGCTTCAAGAATTGGTATTACTTGCCAATCAATCATAAAAGTCTGGTTAGCCGGGAGACTAGAGGCTGGTGAAGCTAATAAAAACATTAAGACGGACCATTTACACGAGCGGTAAATGGCCGCTTATATGAGCCTTACCTGCACAAATGCCGCGTAGAGGTAATTGAGGCTATGTACGCAAAAATGATTGATGCAGAATTCAGTCTGCAAAGTTTTCTATTAAATTGGTGGGCGCATTCGAATAAATAACTAAAGCTTACAAACCACAATTTGAGGCAATCTCAAAATCGTTAAATATGAACCACCAGTATTTCCTGATGAATATAAAGAAATAATCACTTTAGGTCAGATCCCACGCAAATCGGTGACTATACAGTTTCGAAGGGCGCTAGGCGCTGAAAAAAAGGATAACAATCCGCTGCACTCGCTCATCATGTCCCGGCTAACGTTCCGAATACGCGGTTTTTCCTTGCTCACACTCTATAATTTCAGTTTCACAAAGCACTATGCGATATTGCGGGAAGTGAAGAAGCGCTGCATCGTTGTTCCATATTTGGCAGTGAAGCGGCAGGAACCGCGTTAAATGATATGCTCGCCATGGGTAAAAATAAGCCTTGGCAAGGAAGCTATGACCACCACCTTAACAGGTTCGCCCGATCTGGATGCTTAAGACTACTTCGCCCCTTTGAAGGAGTTGCTTGACAAGTAAAACGAAGGACGTCAATGCGGCTGGCAATTAATGGATATATTCCCGGTTATTGCTTATCGACCAAAGGGGTCGGAATAAACTGATGGGAAACCGACGTTACTGTTTGCTTTGTAAGGCTATCGCGAACGTATTCGTCGGCCATGCTTTCTGGCAAAGGCTTTGCGTAATAGTAACCTTGTGCGTGGTCACATTTAGACACTAGCAGTACTTCATGTTGGGATGCTCTCTCAACGCCTTCGGCAACAGTAGTCAGTCGAAGGCGCTTGGCTAACTGTATGATGCCTTCAAACACATCAGCAACATATTTGTCTTGTGTGATATTAGTCATAAAACTTTGATCAATTTTAAGAATATCAATCGGAAGCATACGTAATTGGCTTAAAGAGGAATAACCGGTTCCAAAATCATCTAATGCTATACGCACGCCCAGCTGTTTAATATTTTCAAGCTTAGAAATAGCAAGCGCTTCGTCTTCAAGAATTGCCGACTCGGTAATTTCTATTTCTAAGTAGTTACCAGAGATATTATTAATAGCCAGCGCGACTTCTATTTCTTTTACTAAATTCGCATGATGAAGCTGTACTGCAGAAACATTAATGGATAGCCTAAAATCTTCATAGCCCATATCAATCCATTTGCGTATTTTAATACAAGCCGCGTTTAATACCCAACGGCCTATATCCAAAATTTGTAAATTTGACTCGGCGATCGGAATAAATTTATCCGGTGGCACTCTTCCTATGGCTTTATTGTCCCAACGAATTAGGGCTTCAAAGCCCTCAATTGTGTAATCATCAATCTTAATTCTAGGTTGAAATTCCAGACTAAACTCACACTCTGAGATTGCTTTTAACAATGATGTTTCAATAAGTTGTCTTTCGTCCGCTTTCTGCTTCATTTTTTCGTTAAAGAAAGTAAAACAATTTTTTCCTAGATTTTTTGACTCGTACATAGCAATATCGGCGTTTTTAAGCAACTCTTTGCGCTGCAGTCCATCGCGCGGATAAAGCGCTATCCCAACGCTGGCACCTACTTTTATTTCGTGCCCATCAATCAAGAAAGGAGTAGACAATATTTCAATCAAGTTTTTGCAATGATCATTTATCGAAGTAATCTCATTTTCAAAAGGTAACAAGATGGTAAACTCATCTCCACCCAGTCTCGCTAGCATCGGTTTATTCTTATTTTTTAATAGAGCTTTGTCACTATTATCGATACCAAAGCTTTGCTCAATTCGCTCAGATGCCTCAATAAGTAACTTATCGCCTGTATCATGGCCCAACGTGTCGTTAACCGCTTTGAAGTTATCCAAATCGAGAAATATTACTGCAAATTTAATACTGCTTTTTTCCGCGAAAGAGGTGAGGCTATCTAGTTTTACTTGAAACGAGTATCTATTAGGTAAAGAGGTTAACTCATCATTGTAGGCTAAGCTTTCAATTCGTTGATTGTTGTCATTAATTTTGCTGCGCATTTCAATAATAGATTCAGTTAATGCACCTAATTCATCTTTTTTCGAACGCAATAAAATAGGCGAGTCCATCAGGCCGTTTGTGATATCTGATACCAAATTTTTGATAGCATATATTGGGGTTAGCAAAAGCCGTCTAATGTAGGCTAAACTCAAAACAAAAATAATAATGATAATACCGGTCAACCACAATCCTGTATTAAGCGCCAGCTTATTGGCCGATTGGGTAAACTTTGAAACAGGCACTGCAACATTTAGTTTCATGCCATGTAAAAGCTCGACTGAAGATAGATAAAAAGGATTTTTGTCTTTATTTAACAAATGGAACCCGTCATCGGTGTCGATAATTTTCAAACGAGCTTCAAGTTGGCTAAAGTTGAATTGACCGTTATTGAATATGATGCGATCCGCAGGATCCGTAACGATTATTAAGTTTTCCTGTGTATAGTTGACATCTTCAATTACCGTTTGAATATAATCAAGATAAAGCGAAAAGGTGAAGAACGTTCTTTCTACTTTTCCCCGCGCATATAGCTCATTTAGCTTCGATTTGAAATTTAGCTGCAAGCCTAAACTAATTATAAACTGTCCAGCATGCTCACTGCGTTCAATTAAGGCACGAATGTTAGTATCATTTTTTTTAATTAATTCTTGATAAAAGTGCCACTCAGACGCGTCAAACTCAAGTTCAGCATCCACTCGAGTATCTACGCTGGTATCAATTTCACCGTTTTCTAATATCAGCTTCATTGCAAAATATTCAGGATATATACCCTGATATTCACTCAATTGTCTTATTAAACTTGGTTGAAAAACGGTGTAACGTTGTTCGTCCCTCGCAATATAGTCTTGAATAAGCCTAGAGCTTGTTACTAAGCGCAGATTACTCTCTGCGGTTTTAATTCTCTCATTGATGGTGGGGCGAAGAGATTTAGAGACTGAGTCTACGTCGTTGATCAAAGCTTGCTTGGTTGAATCTAAAATATAAGTATAAGCACCCACGCCCATTGCAAGGATGGGCAGAGTAACAATAAGCAATAACGGTACAAATAGCTTATGTTGCAGATTCACTCATACTGTCCTTATTGCTTAGCGTCATTGAAGGTCGTGTTGTACATACGCACCACTTTTAATGGTAATAAATAATAAGACTCCGACTTTTCTAGCAACTCTTTGGGTGGATAAATCAAAGGATTTAATAGGTGCGTTTGACTCATATGTTCCTCGGCAGATTTATTCGGGCTGGCCATGCCTAATTCTTCAGCAAGCAATGCAGCACGTTTAGGATCATTGATAAAGTTAATAAACTTAAACGCCATTTCCTTATTTTCGCTTACTTCGAGTACAGCAATATGATCTGACCATATCGCAGTTCCCTCCTTCGGCACAAGGTATTCGATGTTTTTATTAAAGCCTTTTAGCACAATAGCATCGCCATTATAGCCTAATGTCATATGCACACTGTCATCTAGCATTTTAGAATCCTTGGTAATGCCAACATACGAGTATGACTTTAGATAAGGGCTTTGAGCTTTGAGCAACTTACCGGCTGCTAAAATATGTTCGGGTTTGGAGCTATTAAAGGAATAACCAAGTGCCAATAACGCCGAGCCCATTGCCTCTCTAACATCATCTAACATCACTACTTTCTTCTGTAACGATTCTTTAGGTTGAAACAAGTCCATCCAACTCGTTATATTATAACCAACTAAATCTTTTCTATAGATTATACCGAGTGTTCCCCACAACATTGGCGGAGCAAAGTGCTCAAGCTCAGGGTATTTATCTAGCCATACCGGGTCAATATGCTTGATGTTAGGGAAATGTTTGTTGGGTATTTTAGCGAGCAACTCGCCCTTTTGTATGTATTGAACAAAACGATTACCAGTACCAACGACTAAGTCTATACCCTTGCCACCTGTGGTATAAATAAGCTCATCCTTCAATTGGTCGGAATCATAGTAGACTTGCTTTACTTTATATCCTGTTTCTTGGTAAAAGGCTTCCAAAATTTGCTCGGACATGTACGCTTCCCAGTTATATAAAACAAGCTCTTTAACAGCTTGTCGACTGAACGCGGAACTCGAAAAAATGATGAGTACACTAATTAGAAAACATTTTACATAAAGCATAATATCTCTTTTATCTTGTGAATTCTCATGCGAACGTTCACATTTAGCATTGGCTGGTATTAACTGATTTTGGATATGTACCAAGTGCAGGCGCCTTACTGTTTAGCATTTTGGTAGGCAGTGTTATACATTCTAGCGACTCTGCTCGTTAGAATTTCATAAAATTCTGATTTTTCTATTAATTCTTTGGGTGGATAGATAAGTGGGTTTTGTAAATGTGTCTGACTAATAAATTGCTCTGCAGACTTATTGGTACTGGCAGATCCGAATTCCTCAGCAATCAATGCCGCACGTTTAGGATCATTGATAAAATTAATAAATTTAAACGCCATTTCTTTATTCTCGCTTGCTTCCAATACGGCGATATGATCAGACCAAAGTGCAGTACCTTCTTTTGGCACTACGTATTCAATGTCATTATTAAACTCTTTCAGCATCATTGCATCGCCGTTGTAACCCAATGTCATATGAACACTACCTGTAAGCATTTCCGAGTCTTCAGCAATGCCGACATATAGATAAGACTTCACAAACGGCTTTTGACTTTTAAGTAATTTACTGGCTGCTAAAATTTGCTTTAGGATTGCACTATTTAACGAATAGCCCAATGCTAAGAGAGCCGTTCCCATAGCATCGCGAACGTCGTCTACCATAGCTATTTTGTTTCTTAACGATTCCTTCGGCTGAAGCAAGTCCATCCAACTCGTCACGTCATGATCAACTAAGTCGCTTCTATAGATAATACCAACTGTGCCCCACACCATTGGTGGAGCATAATTTTTAATTTTGGGGTTTTTCTCAAGCCAGAGAGGCTCAATGTGCTTAGCATTTGGAAACTGCTCACTGGGTATTTCCGCTAGCAAACCTCCTTTATCCATGTATTGTACAAAGCCATACCCACTGCCAATAACTAGGTCCATACCTTTGCCGCCAGTGTTATAAACAAGTTCGTCTTTCAATTCATCAGAATCATAATAAACTTGCCGTACTTTATAGCCTGTTTCTTGATAAAACGCTTCGATAATTTGCTCGGGCATGTATTCTTCCCAATTATACAAAACAAGTTCTTTAGCTGTTTCCTGGCTATATGACAAGCTGGAAAAGAGAGCCATTATACTTATTAGAATATACTTAATTAAGCGGCTCTTTATTAGTTTTTTTTTTGCGAAGCTCATGATAATCCTATTACTTTTTAGACTTGCTTTTTAAAGTTACACAAGTCGTAAATTATTGCCTTCAGCGGGTAAGGCGAAGTGACGTGACGTGCAGTTCAGCTCAAAAATAAACAAACGCGCCAGCAAATATAGTGCCTTCAGCAAACTGAGAGTCGAATTCGTGCGCAGAATAACCTAGGCTAACTTCCCACATGTCTGAAATAGCATAACTTAAGGAAACGCTGTAATCGTAGTAGTTATCATCACCATCGTCATTAACACCGTAATGAAAATTAGCGCTTATTTGCTCATTAACAGGATAATTGGCATTTAACTCGACATAATCGGTATCTAAATCTTGATCGTGGTGGTAATTAATTTCAAATCTGTCATGTACAAGCCCTACCTTCCATTCAAGTGAACTGTCGGTATCGCCGGTATATTGATAGCTACTCACTGATGCATCTAAGTAAAAATCATCGTTTAAGGCCAATGAGTATCCCGCATATAAATCAATTTCTACGCCATCATCTTCTTCAGCAAAATCATAAGTTGAGGCCCATGCACCGGCATAAAAACCGTTTTTGTGTTCGTAATCAACGCCGCCTTGCAGCGCCGGCCCTTCGTTACTGAGATCAAAACCTCGCCAAATGTATTTACTAACAACTGCGGCGTTGTAGCTGACTTCGCCTTCAGCCATTGCGGGGCTGGCGACAAGTGCGCATGCGGTTAGCAAGGCAGTATTAAGCAACTTAAATTGAACACGTTTGTTACTGCGGATCATCAGTCTATTCCTTAAAGTAAAACACGGGGTTTGTTTCGACTCAACATTCATAGTATCCACATTTTTATTTCACACAGTATTGGGTTCTATACCATAAGATGAAAAAGCAGAACGATATTAAATCAAATTTATTGTAATCATTTTTTTATATCGGCCTGAACTCAGCAAAATTGAGTGTATATTGCTGACAAATAGCACTAATAACAAAACCTTGCTAGAGGGGGGTTGTTCTTACAGTTGGCCCACTGCATGGCTTAATGGTACCTTAGGCATGCGTTTTAAAGATAGAGTAGATCACCAAACGATGTTTATTAATGCCTACCTAACTCTTTTTATGGAAAGTCATCAAGCGCTTGCGTTCTTGTCCTACCGTTAGTTTGTTAACTTTGCCTTCAAAAGGATTCGATCCTTCTTTGAAATCAATACGGATTGGCGTCCCCATTATTTTCAAAGCCTTGCGGTAATAGTTCATCAAGTAGCGCTTATACGACCCAGCCAAATCTTTCAGCTGGTTACCATGCATGACAATAGCCAGAGGGTTGTAGCCGCCAGCGTGCGCATACTTCATTTTTACTTTGCGTCCATTAACCAAAGGAGGCGGGTGATTCGCTTTGGCCATTTCCATTATTTGCGTTAGCATCGAGTATTAATACGCACTGTCGCTAAATTATATGCTTCTTGCACCGATTCAAACAAATGAACTACACCTGTGTTTCTAATCCGTCCCACTTGTTGACCGCTAAGACCACAGCCTGTGTGAAAACTCATAAATTGCCGTAAGTTCGAGTGCTATCTACGAACACTGCAATCTTTGCATGCGACATGGTCAACATACACCTTTAATTTCATGCCTTTGTCCATAGCACTGCGCATGTATGGCAGTACGTTACCAGCGGGGCAAGTATACTCATCGGTTTCTTTATATATTCAATTAATGCTTTGTTGACAGCCGCATGAAGCTCACCTCTACCGGGTGTTTGGGTCACTTCGTGGCTGATGATTAAGTGATGTTTAGTATCGACCGTAGAATGTACGTTGTAGCAAGCTTGCCTTGCCGTATTGCTGGTCTTCATCACACCTAAGTCTGGTTCAGACATTGACAACTGTTTATCGGGATGCTCATTTACTTGTTTTTCAATGACGGCCAACTCTGCTAATATTTTTTCATCCATGCTACTTTTTGATGCATAAGCGTGACATTTTCATCAAAGATTTCTTGCTTATCTTTGTCCGTTAAAACCGCTAGATAATGGGCAATGCTCTTATCGAATCTATCAATTACGTCCTTGGCTCTTTTTGGGGTATAGGTCTTTTTTTTGTTATTCACCGTTTTGAATTTGCTGCCGTTAATGGCAACAACAGTATCGGTAAACATATTCATTTCTCGGCATAGTTGTACGAACTGACGACATGAATTCTTAATGCCTTTGCCTTTACCGTTGCCTTTTCTAAAGTATGCGATGGTTTTGAAGTCAGGTTGTAAACGCTCAAGTAACCACATTAGCTCCAAATTGCGATGGGTTTCTTTTTCTAATCGGCGAGATAACTGAATGCGATTCAAATATCCATAAATATAAAGTTTGAGCATTGTGCCCAGATGATAGCAAGGTCGGCCAGTCACGTTGGTTTCGACTTTTTCGAACCCTAGTGATACTAAACCTAAACTATCAACGAAGGTATCGATAACGCGTATTGGATAATCATCGGTAACGAAGTCGACTAATGCTTCTGGAAAGAAGGTGGCTTGGGTTCTAGATTGGCCTTTATATGATGGAACATTAGCGGTAATCTCCTGCTTTGGCTTACCGCTTAATTGCACTAAATATCATCGTGAATTTGGATCGGCTGCTAAGACTGTTTGATCATAAGAGCAGCCTACTTAGTTCAAAATGCGACCAAAACGGAGTTTGTACACAGGCTCCGCTCTAAGGAGAATAAAACCCCGAAAATAGCGACGTCACAATAAACTCATAAAAAGTAGTGGTAGTAATTATCAATATGTTGCTAAGGTATTGAAAGTAATCAAGCGTGAAGAGTTCATTAAATAAACGTATCATGTTGTTGCTATGAAGGTTTTTGCAAGAAGACGCAATAAAATAGCCACATTCACTCCGAAGTTTCTGAAGGAGTTATGTTTAATTTGAATTCAAAAAAATTATTTTATGAAAATTAATGTATACGAGCACTTTTTACCATCGATTTCAATCCTTTGTTTTCTAGTAGGAGCCTTACTTTTTTTTGAAGTGTTCCGACCTTTTAGTGATTTGAAAATAGATGGTCCCTTAGCTATGAGCACTTGTGTTATGGGAGCTCTAATATCGGGGTTGTTATTATGCTTTAATCTAGGGAATATTTCGATAAACATTACCTGTTTAATCTTGAATTTAGCCTTGATAACAGGAATGTGCGTCATGCTCTATCTGGCATCAAAAATATTTTAAAGCAACCCAATTTGATCGAACATAGATTCCGTATCAGCCGCTTACACTCGGAACCAAAAAATGCCGCTTCGCAATGTTTTTTTAGCCGTTGATGCTTAGATTTGCTCAATTGGGTTAGAACAAACTCAATATGACACTCATTCTATGGAAAAAAACCAGCGTCGACTTTGTTGGCATTACTCCCAAACATCAAAGTACTCAGCACTCTGGCGCTGCGGTTTTGGCATCGTTTTTAACTTACTGCTGCCGACATACAGGAAGCCAAGAATTTCATCGTGGTCAAAACAACCAAAGGCGTCTTTAACCACTTTATCTTGCGCATAGTTGCCAGTGCGCCAAACCCCTTGGAAGCCCTGTGCTAAAGCGGCCATTTGCATACTATGCACAGCACAAGCAGTTGAGGCGACTTGTTCTACCCAAGGAACTTTGTCATTTTCTTTATATTTGCAAATAGCGACAATAACCATAGGTGCTCTTAGTGGAAGTTGCACAGCTCGGTCAATGATGGTTTGCTCAAGTCCTGAGTTAATTGCGGCTTGCTCGAATACTTCCCCCAGCTTAACTAGCCCTTTACCTTTGCAAATAACAAATTGCCAAGGGGTTAAACAGCGATGATCGGGTGCTCGAAGCGCAGCTTGCATTATATTTTCAAGCACTACTCCTTCGGGGGCAGGCTCGGTTAATCGTGGTTGGGAACTTCGATTTAGTAATAGATCTAACGCTTGCACATTCACCTCCAATAAACGGTAAACAGATTAAATAAACTGTCTGGGCCAACCTAGACAGGCAAAAGTATTGTTCTGCAAACTGATCTAGCCAGTTTGTATACTGTGTTATTTACTATTCTATTGTATTGTACTCACGTACTCAAAACAAAGAACACCTTGTGGAGTGAATATGCAGCAACGAGATAAACAAAAACAACTTTCACGGTTAGAAAACACGCCACTGCAACAAAAATCTAGGCCACTTCAGAATATTATGCGTAAACACGCAAAACCGCCGAATATTCAAAAGCGTCAAAGCGATCTATTAATGACATACGCAAGTAAAGAACATAGAGCAATCGCCAGATTGATTCAAGCTTGGTTGAGCGAGCAACAGGTGAAACCGTAACAAACAATTACATTTAAAGATTTTTGTTTTTCACATCAATTCGATATCATCGTAAGCGAAGGCAATTAAAAGGTAAAATAATCAAATGTCAGAAAAAAAGAGTTGGACTAAGTCGTTTTTCATTGGTTCTTGGAACGTGATCAACTTTACTAGGAAGTTTGTTTTGAACGTTATCTTTTTCATCATACTTGTTGCTGTTCTCATAGGAATCAGTAATTCAGGTGTTGAAAAAGCAGTTGTACCGAACAGCAGTGCACTCGTGCTAAACCTTAGCGGCAATTTGGTCATTGAAAAACAATATGTCGACCCGGCAGAGAAATTTGCAGCTGAAGCATTCGGACAAGGCACAGATAACCCTGAGATACTGGTCAGAGACTTAGTTAAAGTCATTAATAATGCCAAAGAAGACAAACGAATCAAAACCTTAGTTTTGCAACTAGACGGTCTTAGCGGTGGTGGTTTGGACAAAATGCGCTTGGTCGCTCAAGCTCTGGCAGACTTCAAAGAGTCTGGAAAACCCGTATACGCTATGGGTGATTACTACGGACAAAATCAATATTATTTAGCTGCTCATGCCGACAATGTATACCTGAACCCGATGGGAGCAATGATCATCGAGGGTTATGGTCGTTACAGAATGTATTACAAAGAAGGTTTGGAGAAGCTGCGTGCCTCAGTTCACGTTTTTAAAGTAGGTAAATTCAAATCAGCTGTTGAACCCTTCTTGCGTGACGACATGTCACCGGAAGCGAGGCTTGCCAATGAAGCGTGGATGAATGAACTGTGGGCACAATATAAATCAGATGTGGCTTCAGCAAGAAACATGGAATTGAGTAACTTTGACGAAAAAATGGAGCAGCTAATTCCAAAATTTGAATCAGTTAACGGCGACTTTGCACAATACGCGCTGCAAAACGGTTGGATTGATGGTTTACGATCACGCAATGACTTCCGTGAAGAAATGGTTACTCTGTTGGGTGAGGCCGATAACAAAGTTGGTTATAACACGGTTGAGTATGAAAATTATCTTAGTCTTATTACCCCCAAAATCCCTTTACCAGAGTCGAGCAAACAAAAAGTAGCGATTGTAATTGCGAAAGGCACAATCTTGGATGGCACTCAAAAGCCTGGAACTATTGGTGGTGACAGCACCGCTGACTTGCTCCGAGAAGCGCGTTTAGACGACACCGTCAAAGCCGTTGTATTGCAAGTTGACTCAGGTGGCGGTAGTGCTTTTGCTTCTGAAGTTATTCGCAAAGAAGTGGACCTTATCAAAGCAGCAGGAAAACCGGTCGTTGCTTCAATGTCGACATATGCCGCTTCCGGCGGATACTGGATATCCGCAAGTGCCGATGAAATATTTGCAGAACCAAGCACCATCACTGGCTCAATTGGTATATTCGGTATGATGACAACGTTTGAACGAACGTTGGAGTATGTTGGTGTGAGAACCGATGGCGTGGGTACAACCGAATTGGCAGGAATAAGCCCTACTCGTGGACTTTCTCCTGGCATAAAGCAAATAATCCAAATGAATATTGAACGTGGTTATGAGCGTTTTATAAACCTAGTAGCTACAGAGCGTAGCATGACTGCCGAAGCGGTTGATCAAATCGCCCAAGGCCGAGTTTGGATTGGTACTCAAGCTTTAGAATTAGGTCTCGTCGACAAACTAGGTAGTTTACAAGACGCCGTCGAGTCAGCAGCTGTTCTAGCTGAGCTTGAAGATTACGATACTAAGTACATTGTTAGAAAACTCTCAGACAAAGAGTTGTTTTGGCAGAACTTTTTACAGGGAAGCGCTAGTGTGTTTTCAGGCTTAGATATTGAGCCAAAAACCAGTGCTTTCCAAGAAATTCTAGTTAAGGTTGATGCTGACCTAAAGCAGTTCACACAACTGAATGATCCCTTAGCGACGTATGCAATGTGCATTGAATGCCAAGTGGACTAAGTTTGCTTTACCAAGCACTGGCGACAAAGCCAGATTCTTGATATTGCGTTAGGCAATCTAAGTATAAAAATGGACAGTTTCGACTGTCCATTTTTTTATGCATAAAGTAAAATAACGATATGAACGACACTTCCCTTCTAAATGTTGCAGAAGCAACAATCGAAAGCAACTGTAAGCTCGCTGAAGACTACTTCTCTGTGTCTTTTTCTATGCCTACAGTCACCTTAAATCAACGCGGTAAGATCGCTGGCAGCGCGCATTTACAAAAAAATGTCATAAAGTTGAACAGAAAGCTTTTCATACAAAATTACGACGATTTTTTACAACAGGTCATTCCACACGAGGTGGCCCATATCATCTGCTATCAACAATTTGGAAGAGTAAAACCACACGGCGTCGAGTGGCAGAGTGTAATGCGTTCAATCTTTAAATTAGATGCGCACGTTACCCATAAATTTGATGTAACTGATGTCGGTATGCAGGATTTTGCGTATCAATGTGAATGTAACGAGCTAATTATGCTTAGCGTGGTGCGTCACAACAAAGTAATGCGAGGTGCTCAGCAGTATCGTTGTCAAAAGTGCAAAGTAGTATTGACGCCCTGCTGATCTGTTGTCTTGGTACCTGTTGTTCTGCTGTGTTGGTAGTACTGATACGGGCAGCTTCGAAGCTGCCGATTCAAGCTACCTATCGGCGCAATGCCTTATCAGGCCGATACCTTAAAATAAATGCTTAGTAAATGCTTTATCTAATTCAGAAAAGGCGGTCCGTAACAACAAAGCTAACTCATGAAATCGAGGTTGGGATTTTGGCTGTTCTAAAGCACACCCTTGCTGCTGCATTTTTTGATATATATCTTGGTACCAAGCTTTTATTGCCGGTGGAAGTGCTTTTTGAGAACGAAAACCTAACCATATTAAGCCCTGAACCGGTAGACTTAAAAAGAAGATTGCTAATGTGAGCGTTTGAGGTAACTGCGACGTCCCCATAAAATACAGTTGCACTGCAACAGTCAGCACAGCTAGCGCTGGCATTGCTTTAAAACCAAACTTCGTTGCGGCAATAATTCTACATTCAGGAAATAATCCATACAGCTGTTTCTGCATGGGCCATGCATCCATATAGCTTTGACCTTGCTGAATTACATGTGGTATTTGATTCGTCATTCTCTTCACCGATTCAACGCTAATTCCTCACTATCTCGGATATTAGCACAAAAAAGAAACAATATTTCTTGAAAATTGTAAAACCGTTATTCCAAAAGATTTGCACTAATAGTTATTAAGCATGGAGCGTTTCACCAATCAAGTTTATACTGCGTCGCATTAACGCAAAGATCAATGTTGAATTGACAACAAGCATCCCAATATTGGTTTTACTTTAGCAAGCAGTTTTTGGAGATTTACATGTCACAAACCAGACACGTACCCTTACTTATATTAGGGTCTGGACCAGCAGGCTATTCAGCCGCTGTGTACGCCGCGAGAGCAAATTTGAATCCAGTGTTGTTAACTGGCATTCAACAAGGCGGTCAATTGACCACCACCACGGAAGTTGAAAACTGGCCTGGTGATCCGGAAGGATTAACAGGGCCTGATCTTATGGTAAGGATGCAAAAGCACGCTGAAAAATTCGATACTGAGATTATCTTCGACCACATAAACAAAACAGATTTAAGCAAACGTCCATTCACACTTACGGGTGATCAGGGTACGTACACATGCGATGCTTTAATTATCTCAACCGGCGCATCTGCTAAATATCTGGGCTTAGAATCTGAAACTGCATTCATGGGTAAAGGCGTATCAGCCTGCGCAACTTGCGATGGTTTCTTTTACAGAAATCAAAAAGTAGCCGTTGTTGGTGGTGGTAATACCGCCGTTGAAGAAGCGCTTTACTTATCTAACATCGCGTCAGAGGTACACGTGATACATCGCAGAGAAAGCTTCCGTAGTGAAAAAATATTAGCTGATCGCCTAATGGAGAAAGCGAAAAACGGCAACGTAATATTGCATTTAAATAAAGAACTTGATGAAGTGCTTGGCGACAACATGGGCGTTACCGGTATCAACATCAAAGATACACAAACAAGCGATATCTCTAAAGTCGATGTTATGGGTGTATTCATTGCAATTGGTCATTCACCTAATACCAGCATTTTTGACGGTCAATTAGACATGAAAGATGGCTATATAAAAGTAAAAAGTGGGCTAGACGGAAATGCAACACAAACTAGCGTTGAAGGTGTTTTCGCCGCCGGAGATGTAAGCGATCATGTCTACAGACAAGCGATTACCTCTGCGGGAACTGGCTGCATGGCAGCGCTCGATGCTGAAAAGTTCTTGGATGCCCAATAACGCTTTTTTGCAAATTAATCATGCGGCAATCGGTTTAGAGATTCCGCATGATTGAATTGTTTAAACTTGACGATTCAAATCGCTTTCCCACCGTCGATTTTGCGTTAGATGAGCCGAACGGCCTACTCGCTTTTGGCGGCGATTTATCGGTACCCCGCTTAATAAACGCATATCACTCAGGCATCTTTCCGTGGTTTGGCGATGAGGACCCCTACCTTTGGTGGTCACCTGATCCAAGAGGCATTCTGCAGTTAGATAAATTTCATGCATCCAAGACTCTACTCAAATTAATAAGAAAAGCCGACTATCGCGTCACGTTAAATAACAACTTTTTAGCGGTTATTAACCAGTGTTCGCAAATACCCAGAAAAGCATCTGGATTAGGCCAAACTGGTGAAACCAGTACACAAACCTGGATTACCAGAGAAATGCTCGCTGCTTATGTTCAGTTACATCAAGCGGGACACGCTCATTCGGTTGAAGTTTGGCACAAGGAAGCATTAGTGGGCGGTCTTTACGGTGTTGCCGTTGGCGGCGTATTTTGCGGTGAGTCAATGTTTCACTGCAAAACAGATGCCTCGAAAGTTGCCTTGTACGCATTGGTTGAGCACATGAAAAAATTTGATATGGGTTTTATTGATTGTCAAATGGAAACCCCTCACTTAGCCACTTTAGGCTGTGAAACAATTTCTCGGGAAAGCTTTCTTGAACGCTTACAAAAATACAAAGATAAAAAAATAGATCCCGAAATTTGGCGACCACAGTCACTAAGGACGCTGATTTGAAATTTGGTATTACTCAACCGTTTGACTGCAACTATTTGCCAAATAGACAAGAACAGTTACTTGTTTGCGTCGAGCCTCCCGTTGTTCTAAAGACGATTTTTTCGGAGCTTACCGAGTCAGGTTTTAGACGCAGCGGAGAACAAATATACCGACCACAGTGCTTGCAATGTAATGCATGTCAATCAATTAGAGTGTTAGCAAGAGCTTTTACCATTAGTAAGAGTCAAAAACGAGTGCTTGCTAAAAACAAAGATCTGCAGATAAAAATCAGTGAAGAAAACAGGCCAGAGTACTACTTGCTGTATGAAAAGTACATTAACGAAGTACATCACGATGGTACAATGTTTCCTGCGTCGCACGAACAATACTATGGTTTTGTAAATTGCGAGTGGCAAAAACCGTTGTTCATTGAAGCCTATTTAAACGGCGAGCTTATTGGAGTGGCCGTAACCGATAAACTTAAACATGGCTACTCTGCGTTGTATACTTTTTTTGATCCCAGCATGAGCAAACGCTCGCTTGGTGTCTTTTTTATATTGCAGCAAATCCAATTAAGCAAAGACGAGAACCTACCTTATATTTACTTAGGTTACCAAGTTGATGCGTGTAAAAAAATGAATTACAAACAAAACTTTTATCCGCATGAACGTTTCTTCGACAATAAGTGGCATTTATCTGTAAAAAAAACATGAATGCCTTTACATAGCGGTGCATTTGAGTTATTTTCTGCGCGGCAAAATTATTGACTAACAAATTGAGGTTGTTGCTTTAGATGGCAAAAGAAGATTGTATTGAAATGGAAGGGACTGTACAAGATACACTTCCAAACACCATGTTCCGAGTTGAATTGGAAAATGGTCACGTAGTAACTGCGCATATTTCAGGTAAAATGCGTAAGAACTACATTCGTATATTAACAGGTGACAAAGTTACCGTTGAGATGACTCCTTACGACCTAAGTAAAGGCCGTATCATCTATAGAGCGCGTTAATAATCAAACCGAGACCTTTCAGCTGAGCATTTGCGCTGCGATTAGGACTCAAACGATGCTAGCTTGTGGTGACAATAGTCTACTAACAGGCAAAAAAAGTTTCAAAAAAAACCGCCTTCCGGCGGTTTTTTAATATCTTTAAATCACGAATAACGCATTAAGCTTCGGTCTTTGCTTTTGTGACGGGCAAATACTCAAAGGTTAACTTGTCATCTTTAAGATCAACTTTAACCTCTCCGCCATTGCTTAGTTTGCCAAACAGCAGCTCAGCGGCAAGATCCTTCTTAAGTTTCTCTTGAATAATGCGAGCCATCGGTCTTGCACCCATTGATTTGTCGTAGCCTTTCTTAGCCAACCAATCGCGTGCTTTATCTGACACTTCTAGTGATACACCCTTCTGATCCAGCTGTGCTTGTAATTCGATAATAAACTTATCAACTACCTGCAGTATGACTTGCTCATCTAAATGATTGAACCAAACAATACCATCGAGCCTGTTTCTAAACTCGGGTGTAAATGTCTTATTAATTTCAGACATTGCGTCATGACTATGGTCTTGTTCTTTAAAACCAATCGACTGACGAACCGTTTGCTGCACACCAGCATTGGTCGTCATTACTAGCACGACATTGCGGAAATCGACTTTACGACCATTATTATCAGTCAGCGTACCGTGATCCATCACTTGCAAGAGTATGTTGTAGATATCCGAATGAGCTTTCTCCATCTCATCCAACAATACAACACAATAAGGGTTTTTAATGACTGCATCGGTTAGCAAGCCGCCTTGGTCATAACCGACATATCCAGGAGGCGCGCCAATAAGACGTGATACTGCATGACGTTCCATATACTCAGACATATCGAAACGGGCTAATTCAACGCCCATGATCTTAGCAAGCTGCTGCGTAACTTCTGTTTTACCAACACCCGTTGGCCCGGCAAACAAGAAATTACCAATCGGCTTAGATTCATTACCTAAACCTGAGCGTGATAGCTGAATTGCATCTGAAAGCGTGTCTATGGCTTTGTCCTGACCGAAAACGACCATTTTAAGATTGCGACCAAGGTTTTTCAGTACATGCTTGTCAGAGGTCGATACGGACTTCTCTGGTATACGCGCTATTTTTGCAATAATCTGTTCAATATCAGCAACGTTAATGGTTTTTTTACGTTTAGATGCAGGCAATAGGCGCTGGCTTGCGCCGGCTTCATCCATAACGTCTATAGCTTTGTCTGGTAAAAAGCGCTCATTAATATATTTAGCCGACAATTCCGCTGCTGCCGCGAGTGCTTTTTGCGTAAAACGCACGCTGTGATGTTCTTCATACCGTGACTTTAAGCCCATCAGTATTTTTGTTGTGTCGTGCACACTCGGTTCAACAACATCTACTTTTTGGAAACGGCGAGCAAGCGCTCGGTCTTTTTCAAAAATGCCTTGATATTCTTGATACGTTGTTGACCCTATGCAGCGTAGCTCACCGCTGCTCAATTTAGGTTTCAACAAATTAGATGCGTCCATGACACCGCCAGAAGCAGCGCCGGCACCTATAATCGTATGAATTTCATCAATAAATAAAATAGCATCAGGATCAGCACTCAGTTCTTTCAGAATGCCTTTCAATCGTTTTTCAAAATCGCCTCGGTATTTTGTGCCAGCCAATAGCCCGCCCAAATCCAGTGAGTAAACCGTTGACGATGCAATAACATCAGGCACATCCTCTTGCACGATGCGATACGCTAAACCTTCAGCAATGGCGGTTTTACCAACGCCAGCCTCGCCTACCAGCAATGGATTATTTTTACGCCGACGGCATAAGATCTGAATACTTCTTTCTAATTCTTGGTCGCGGCCAATAAGCGGATCAATTTTTCCCTCTTTGGCGGCAATATTTAGGTTGCTGGCATATTTTGAGAGCATTGATTGATTTTCTTCGCTCTCTGCGCCTTCCTCTTGAACTTCTTCTGGCGCTCCCGATTCTTCATCGGCTTTACTTACGCCATGTGAAATATAATTGACTACATCCAAGCGAGTAACATCGGCTTTTTTGAGAATATAGACAGCCTGTGACTCTTGTTCACTGAAGATAGCGACCAGCACGTTTGCACCTGTCACTTCACCTTTGCCTGACGATTGCACATGAAATACTGCACGCTGCAGTACACGTTGAAAGCCTAGTGTAGGCTGTGTTTCACGTTCGTTACTTTGTTGTTCTGACATCAACGGTGTGGTTTCATTGACGAAATCGGTTAATTCTGTGCGCAGCGCTTCAATGCTTGCACCACAAGCTTTCAATGCTTCTTGAGCCGCTGAATTATCAAGCAGCATCAGTAGCAAGTGCTCCACAGTCATAAACTCATGACGATGCTGACGCGCGAAGACAAAGGCTTCATTCAATGTTTGTTCTAAATCTTTATTTAACATTTCTTCCCCTTACTATTGCGCCGGTTCCATTGTGCACATCAATGGATGTTGATTTTTTCGTGAATATTGGTTCACTTGCATCACTTTGGTCTCTGCAATCTCTGCAGTATATATGCCACAAACAGCCCTACCTTGATAATGCACGGTAAGCATTAGCTGATTTGCTTTTTCAGAGTCGATTTTGAAGAAGGTTACAAGCACCTCTATCACGAAATCCATAGGCGTATAGTCATCGTTATTAAGCATCACCTTATACATGGGTGGCGGCTCAACTTTCTTTTTAACGGTATCAATTTGTTTTTCACCGTCAATACTAATATTTTCTTTTGTCATAGCTACTATAATAGTGTCAAAAATGAGAACAAGAACAGTTTTTTTATCAAAACGTCATTATATGCAATTTCTACTTGACAATTACTGGTCAAAAAAACTACAGTTTTAGGATGTGATGCTTTTGTTGTGAGTCACACCCCGTTGTCTTCCTTATTGTGGGGGCAATTTATCAGCATTTCAAGGTTCAAGAAAAGGAAGCAGTACAATGGCAGTCGGCAAAGTTAAATGGTTTAACAATGCTAAGGGATTCGGATTCATCGTACCAGAAGACGGCGGCGAAGATATCTTTGCGCATTATTCGACTATTAAGATGGATGGATACCGTTCTCTCAAAGCGGGCCAAGAAGTGACTTATGAAGTCCAACAAGGTCCAAAAGGTTTACATGCAGAAAATATCGGTTTGAACGGCGAAGAGCCTGAAAGATAACGATATTTGAATACAAGCATTTAAATAGACATAAAAAGCAGGGTATTATCCTGCTTTTTTGTGCCTGAAAACCAGCGTCGTTATCCGAAAATAAAATGCGCATTTACAGGTAAAAAGAGCAAAGCTTAAAATACTTAAAGATTAACTTTAGCCCCATGCCAATAGTTTATTTTACGAATAACAAAAATGATTAGACGATTAGAATCAGGTTAAAACGTAAAAAGAAACTTACGGTAGCAACAACTTCGTGGCATAATTATTTTCATTAACACTGAAAATATAATTCAGGCTGTCTACTTTCGTGAAAAACTCGCATTTAACGTATTTTAATCATCGTCGAAAAAAACAAAACAACAAGCCCTCCGAGCCGACCAAAACAGTGCTTTTTAATAAACCGTACATGGTGCTAACCCAGTTTACCGATCAGGACGGGCGCAAAACACTCAAAGACTACATTCCTATCCCCAATGTTTATGCTGCAGGTCGTCTCGATCGCGACAGCGAGGGGCTTTTGGTACTAACCAACGATGGTAAACTTGCGAATACAATCTCCTCACCAAAAAACAAAACGAGCAAAACCTATTGGGTTCAGGTAGAAGGCCAGCCCGGCGCTGCCGACTTAGCGAAACTTCGCGAAGGTGTCATTCTCAACGACGGTCCTACTCTTAGTGCTAAAGTAGAGCAAATTCCAGCCCCTGATGTTTGGGAAAGAACGCCCCCTGTCAGATTTAGAGCAAACATTCCAACCACTTGGCTGAGTATAACCATTACCGAAGGTAGAAATCGGCAAGTTCGTCGCATGACTGCCCATATCGGGTTTCCAACCTTAAGACTTATTCGATACCGGATTGGCAATTGGACCTTAGACAATATTGCCAACGGCGAGTACGTAGAACTTAGTTAATTTAAAAGCGTTCTAAATTAGTCAATTTTGCACTACGAGAAACTGTAAACATACGACAAATATTGCTATTATGTGCGCCCGAAAACACTAGCAGTTTGCATCACAAAAAAGGTAGCAGTTCGTTGACTGACAATAATACTTCCAGCTCATCAAAAACAAACTCTGAGAAAAAGGTCATTGTAGGTATGTCTGGCGGTGTCGATTCCTCGGTTTCTGCTTATATTCTTCAACAGCAAGGTTATCAAGTTGAAGGCTTATTTATGAAGAACTGGGAAGAAGATGACAATGACGAATACTGCGCGGCTGCAGAGGACTTAGCAGACGCACAGGCAGTTGCAGACAAACTTGGCATTCATCTTCATCAAATTAATTTTGCCGCTGAATATTGGGACAATGTCTTTGAATATTTTCTCGAAGAATACAAAGCAGGTAGAACCCCCAATCCTGATATAATGTGCAACAAAGAAATTAAATTTAAAGCCTTTTTAGAGTTTGCTGCCGAAGACTTAGGCGCTGACTACATTGCAACCGGTCACTACGTGCAGCGACGCTTTGAAGGCGGCAAGTGGAACATGGTGCGTGGGCATGATAGCAACAAAGACCAAAGCTACTTTTTATATACGCTAAGTCATGAACACATTGCAAAAACACTTTTTCCTGTCGGTGATATCGAAAAGCCGAGAGTGCGCGAGATTGCAGAACAACAGGGTCTTGTCACACATAACAAAAAAGACAGTACCGGTATTTGTTTTATTGGCGAGCGCAAATTCAAAGATTTTCTTGGTCAGTACTTACCGGCTAAACCCGGCATTATAGAAACCGCTGAAGGCGAAGAAATCGGTCATCATGATGGCCTTATGTATCATACGCTAGGACAGCGAAAAGGCTTGCTCATTGGCGGTAAAAAAGAACACGGCGAAGAGCCTTGGTATGTGGTAGATAAAGACGTAACACGTAATGTCTTAGTTGTTGGCCAAGGCGCAGACCACCCTAAACTTTACTCCGAAGGTTTAATTGCTAATCAACTTCATTGGGTCGACAGAGTGGGCCCCACTGCAGAAACAAAAATGATGGTAAAAACGCGTTATCGTCAAACTGATATTCCCTGTACCGTTATTCCTGATAACAATGGTAATGTAAAAGTCATTTTTGATGAGCCGCAAAAGGCCGTCACACCGGGACAATCAGCTGTTTTCTACATAGATGAAATATGTTTGGGTGGAGGCATCATTGAAGCTTATTTAGTAGATAATGAAGTAAAAGCATTTCCAATAAATGCAGCAAATGCATAAGGGTAAAAATTAATGATTAGTCCTGATATAGAGCGCCATATAGCCCTCGCAGGAGTTTGCCAAGCAGCAGCGTTAGTGCAAAGTATTGCTCGAAAAGGCAGCGCAGACGCGCAGGCAGTTGAAGCAAGTATCTCTAGTATCTTAGTGACTGCACCAGATAGTCCACAGCAGGTGTATGGCTCTCTGCCTAACCTGTCAGTCGGGTTCTCAACATTAGTAGCACAGTTAGACAACGAAAGCAGACACAAAGATGCTGAAATAACGCGCTACGTAGCGTCCATATTGAGCTTAGAGCGAAAGCTGAGCAAGCACCCATCGGCATTGAACGATTTGGGCGAGCGGATATCACATGTACAGCGGCAATTAGGTCATGTCGACTTCGAGCACAGCCAAATAATGTCTTCCCTAGCTAGCGTATACACCGATGTAGTGAGTCCGCTTGCACCAAAAATTCAAATCGCTGGAAACCAGCAGCATCTCAGTTCATCGACCAACCAACACAAGGTGCGCGCACTGTTGCTGGCGGGCGTTCGTTCCGCAGTGCTATGGCGTCAAATGGGCGGTAAAAGAAGACATATATTATTTAACAAAAGTCAGATTCTGAAAGCGGCAAAACAAGCTGTGAGGGTTATCTCCTAAGGCGACCATGCTAGAGATGCAGAGCCATTCAATTTTGAAATACATATTTTATTCATCATTTATACTTATTAAGGACACACAATGAACCTATCCGCACTTACCGCTCTTTCACCTGTGGATGGCCGCTACGGCAGTAAGACCAAGGAACTCCGTGAGTACTTCAGCGAATACGGTTTAATCAAGCAACGTGTTGTAGTTGAAGTTCGCTGGTTACAAGCGCTCGCAAAGCATCAAGACATCTCTGAAGTGCCTGCTTTTAGTGATGAAGCAAATACCCTACTAAATAATATTGTTGATGATTTCAGTGAGGCCGACGCTCAACGCGTAAAAGACATTGAGGCGACCACAAATCACGATGTCAAAGCTGTAGAGTACTTCTTAAAAGAAAAAGTAGCTGATAATGCCGAACTACAGGCAATTAATGAGTTTATCCATTTTGCCTGCACGTCAGAAGATATTAACAACCTTTCACATGCACTCATGCTCAAAGGCGGTCGCGATGAAGTATTACTGCCATATTGCGACCAACTTATTTCCGAATTAACACGTTTAGCCAAAGAATATAAAAGCATACCCATGATGGCTCGTACTCATGGACAGCCTGCCTCTCCTACTACTATGGGTAAAGAAATGGCGAATGTGGCGATGCGATTGAAGCGTCAACGAGCACAAATTGTCAATGTAGAGCTACTGGGCAAAATTAATGGTGCAGTAGGTAACTACAATGCTCATTTAAGTGCCTACCCGAACACTGACTGGCATGCTTTTGCAAACGACTTTGTTGACGGACTTGGTATCACTTGGAATCCATTTACAACACAAATCGAGCCCCATGATTATATTGCTGAATTATACGATGCAATAGCTCGTTTCAACACGATACTAATAGATTTCAACCGCGATATTTGGGGCTATATCGCGTTGGGTCACTTCAAACAGCGAACGATAGCAGGTGAAATTGGCTCCTCAACAATGCCGCACAAAGTAAATCCTATCGACTTTGAGAACTCCGAAGGTAACTTGGGAATTTCAAACGCTATTTTAGGTCACCTAGCCAGTAAACTACCCGTGAGTCGTTGGCAGCGAGATTTAACCGACTCAACTGTTTTAAGAAACTTAGGTGTCGGTTTAGCCTATGCCGTTATTGCCTATCAAGCGACATTAAAAGGGATCAGCAAACTGCAGGTGAACGAAGCCAGTTTGCGTGCTGAACTCGACAACAATTGGGAGTTGCTGGCAGAACCAATTCAAACTGTCATGCGTCGCTACGGTATTGAGAAACCATATGAGAAGCTCAAGGAGCTTACCCGAGGTAAGAAAGTGAATGCCGCAGTGATGGCTGAATTCATTGATAATCTCGACTTACCACAGGAAGTTAAAGTCGACTTGAAAAAACTTTCTCCAGAAAATTATATCGGCGACGCAATCAGGCTTGTAGATCAGTTGCTTGACGACTAATTTCCTGAAAAAATAAATACCAAATTAAAGACTCACAAGGATGTGTGTCATGCTAAAGCTAGCCATAAGTCTCAAACAGTATTACGAGCACGCAAAGGCCACTCCCCTTACTATTCTGACTAAGCAAAACACTCGCGCTGACATACTTGCCGGCGTTTGTCTTTGCCTATGTATTGTACTATTTCTGCAATCCATAAAGTTAGTATGGTTTACCAATATGTCTGATATTTATATGCACGTAATCAACATGCTAATACATATCGGTTTTTTTTCATCAGCTTTTTTCTTAACTAAACTGGGGTTCTTTGAGTTAGCCAGATGGCTACTAATTTTGACTTATGTTAGCTATCTTATTACCGCTATTTTGTTATGGAAAATAAACCTCAATATTCAGTTTTATTTTTTATTGGGAATGTTCGCTTGCATCTACTTTTTCCATCAATCCGAAACCAAGCAAATGTGGATAACCCTGTGTATATTTTGTGGACTTTTCATTTTTTTCCAAACTGAATTTTCTTTTTCTGTGCATAACGAAGTGTGGCAAGTTAGCTTAATACGTGTGAATGGCTTCGCATTAGCAGTGTCGTGTTTCTTGCTTGCTACTTGGATACGTCGCCAGATAAACCGGAGTTGGCAAAACATGCTCGCAACGGAGCGAAAAACTAGTCAACTGTTAAAAAAAGTGATACCCCAAGATATCGCAAACCATCTCATGTCAGCGCAGCCACTAGAGCTAAGCAACTGTATCAGAGAGCATGCTTTTTGCAGTATTATATTTATTGATTTCACCCAATTTACCCCTTTCAGTCGGCAAACATCAGATAAACATCTGGTATTGTTTTTACATCGCATTTACACCATCTTCGACTCTATCGCTGAACAACATAATGTCACTAAAATCAAAACCAACGGTGATCAATACATCGCCGCCGTTGGTTTAGGTGCAGACCATTTAAGCGCTTATGAAACCAGTCAGCACTGCTGCGAATTTGCGCTCGTCATTAGTAGAGAGTTTGAAATTGAAGCAGGTGTTGATGTCGGTATAAAAATTGGTATCGCATCAGGCAACGCTATCTCGGGGATTATTGGCCAATCCCGACCAGCATTTGATGTTTGGGGCAACACAATGAACCTTGCGTCGCGATTAGAGTCATCAGCAGCCAACAGAGAAATAAGAGTCTGTCACCAAACCATGCTGTATAGTATGCAATATTATAAATTTTGCCCCTCCTTTAACGAGCAATTGAAGGGCTTGGGGCAAGTTACTATGTGTAAATTACTAGGTAAAAAATGATTATCACTGAATTTGATCAAACAGCTTTTTTAAACGAATATTGGCAAAAAAAGCCCTGTATTATCCGAGGTTTTATTAAATCGTTTTGCGACCCAATAGATGAGCATGAGTTAGCCGGCTTGGCCCAAGAAGACGAAATAGATAGCCGCGTTGTTAGCTATGCTAACGGTCAATGGAATGCTTACCAAGGTCCCTTTGACACATTTGAAGATGTTTGCACGGGCGCTTGGTCTCTGCTTGTTCAGGGTGTAGACCGCTACATTGACGATGTTGACGAGCTAACTCATCTAGTTAATTTTATTCCAAATTGGCGTCTTGATGATGTAATGATTAGCTTCTCAAACGAAGGTGCAGGCGTTGGCCCGCACACAGATGAATATGACGTATTTATTATACAGGGTAAAGGTTCCAGACGCTGGCAGGTTGGTTTACCAGGTAATTATGCGGAGTCAATTCCTCATCCCTTACTAAAGCAAATCGACGGCTTTTCGCCTGTTATTGATGAGGTGCTTTTACCTGGCGATGTGGTCTATATACCGCCAAAACATCCACACAATGGCCTTGCACTCTCTGATTGCTTAAACTATAGCATTGGCTTTAGGGCCCCTACTTCGCTCGAAATGCTTAGCGGTTTAGTCGATGAAAATAGCATCACCCCAACCACATCAATGCGCTATACCGATCCAGAAATAATGTCACTCAGAGGAAGCGACAGTAAAAGTGCCGCAATTAATTCCGCTGAAATAACGAAAGTAAAACAACATCTAATTCAACTTATTAACTCTGAACAAGCCGAGAACGCACTTATTCAAATGCTGAGTCGTCAAAGCCTGCCCGTTGACGAGGATTTAAGAGCCGACTACACAATGGAAGAGGTGCTTGAGGCGTTATCACAAGGTGTCCCACTATGCAGAATGACTGGCGTTAAGCCTATTTACGCAGAGCATCAGGTTGCTGATAATTTTTTATTTTTCATTGATGGTAGTTTATTTGCAGTCAATAAAAGTCTAAGAAATGATGTCGAGATTTTGCTAAACAGTAAAGAAGTTACCGTGGGTATAGAATTAGCACAAGAGCTCATTGATGAGCCTGAGTTTGTTGCGATTATCGCAGAACTATTGAATGTCGGTTATTGGGTCTTATTAGATTAGCGAAACGCCTATCAATAAAAAACCCCTAAGATTAATGCTAACCTTAGGGGTCCCTTTCGGTGATTTCTCACAACGATTGTTATACTAAATTTACTTGGAGTTACGTAAAGCGTGTTTACCTAATCAAAGGTAAACACCTTTAGTTGTTATACCGATGCCAATAAATCATTCAAAGTTGAACTAGGGCGCATCGCTTCAGCAGCTAAATTATCATCAGGGAAATAGTAGCCGTTTAGGTTAACTGCAACGCCTTGAGCACCGTTCAATTCATTAACAATCTTCGCTTCTTGCGCGACCATTGTTTCAGCAATTGGGTTGAATTGCGCTTGTAGCTCTGCATCACCCGTCTGAGCCGCGAGTTCTTGCGCCCAATACATCGCCAAATAAAAATGCGAACCACGGTTATCCAATTCATTCACTTTGCGTGATGGCGATTTATTTTCCTGTAAGAACTTCGCTGTTGCTTTGTCCAAAGTATCCGCCAGCACTTTTGCTTTCGGCTTTTCTGTCGTCACACTTAAATGCTCTAATGACGCGGCTAATGCCAAGAACTCACCCAGAGAATCCCAACGTAAGTGATTTTCTTTTTCAAACTGCTGCACGTGCTTAGGTGCTGAACCACCCGCGCCCGTTTCAAACAAACCGCCGCCATTCATCAACGGAACTATAGATAACATTTTTGCACTTGTGCCTAATTCTAAAATCGGAAACAAATCGGTCAAGTAATCACGCAATACGTTACCTGTTACCGATATGGTGTCTTCACTCTTTGCGCAGCGCTGTAGAGTAAAGTCAGTTGCATCGACAGGGCTCATAATTTGTATATCTAGACCAGCTGTGTCGTGGTCTTTCAGATACATATTTACCTTCTTAATCATTTGCGCATCGTGCGCGCGGTCTTCGTCTAACCAGAAGATAGCTGGAGTATTGGTCGCTCGAGCACGGGTAACGGCTAATTTTACCCAATCCTGTATCGGCGCATCTTTAGCCTGACACATTCTCCAAATATCACCGTTTTCAACATTGTGAGTGAGCAATACGTCACCGGCAGTATTCACGACACGAACAGTTCCCGCTTCAGGCAAGATGAACGTTTTATCATGTGAACCATATTCTTCAGCTTTTTGCGCCATCAAACCCACATTAGGCACAGAGCCCATTGTAGTCGGATCGAATGCACCGTGCTTTTTGCAAAACTCAATGACCGAATCAAAAACGCCAGCATAGTTGCGGTCTGGGATCATGAACTTAGTATCTTTTTGCTTACCGTCTGGACCCCACATTTGACCCGAAGCACGGATTGCAGCTGGCATTGACGCGTCGATAATAACATCGCTTGGAACGTGGAGGTTCGTGATACCACGGTCGGAGTCAACCATTGCCATATCGGGACGAGTGCCATAAACAGCTTGAATATCGGCTTCTATTTCCGCCTTTTCATCCGCCGGCAATGACGATATTTTATCGTAAACATCGCCCAAGCCATTTTTAACATCAACGCCAAGCTTAGTAAAAGTTTCGCCATGTTTAGCAAATACATCTTTATAGAATACTTCGACAGCGTGACCGAAAATTACCGGATCGGACACTTTCATCATGGTTGCTTTCATATGCAGAGAAAGTAGAACGTCTTGTGCCTTCGCTGCTTCAATTTCTTTATCAAAAAAGCTAACTAAAGCCGACTTACTCATTACTGACGCATCAATCACTTCTTTATCTAACAACGAGACTTTTTCTTTAAGCGTCTTAACAGTACCGCTTGCGTCAACAAACTCAATACGCACATCTTGTGCACCTGAGACAGTTGTCGATTTCTCACTACCGTAAAAATCTCCCGATTGCATATGCGACACGTGAGACTTCGAGTCAGCAGCCCATGCGCCCATTGAATGCGGGTTAATGCGAGCATACTGTTTTACAGACGCTGGTGCCCTGCGGTCAGAGTTACCTTCACGCAAAACTGGATTAACTGCCGAACCCAACACTTTTGCATAAGTCGCTTTGATGACTTTTTCTTCTTCCGTTTTGGCTTCTTCAGGATAGTTTGGTAAAGCATACCCTTTAGCGCGAAGTTCTTTTAACGCTGCTTGAAGCTGCGGTATTGAAGCACTGATGTTAGGTAATTTAATAATATTGGCTTCAGGTGTCTTAGCAAGCTCTCCGAGCTCAGCAAGATGATCACCGATACGTTGTTCTTCAGTTAAATAATCGGAGAAATTTGCAATGATTCTGCCTGCTAAAGAAATATCGCGAGTTTCAACATCAATACCCGAAGAGGCAGTAAATGCCTTAATGATCGGCAAAAGTGATTGCGTGGCTAAAGCCGGAGCTTCATCGGTAATGGTGTAAATAATCTTGGATGTATCAGTAGTCATTAAAATTCCTAATGCTTGTTAACTGTAAAATAAAATAACGAGCTTTTTTGAATGCAATGTTGTTAGATTACAATCAAAAGGTTTTCATTATTAAATGAAATCATGCACGCATGTAAATCTGAGCCGCGTATTTTAAAGGAATTTAAACTATTTTTATATAGAAATAGGTTTATTTGAGCCCGACATCGCAACTCATCAGATGAGATCAGTCGATTTAACACTGGATTAGGTCCAAGCAATTAACCAGCTATGGGTTCATTCATCGTTTATAGTAAAAATACTACACCGTCAGATTTACACAATTGAACTTTCACTAGAACAAATCAATCAATTTAAGTATCTTGCAGCAACAAATATTTGTAGTTGAGAAGCAAATGAACTGTCACTGCTGTAGCAATCGCCAATTTTCAGAATGCTGCGAACCTATTATACGAGATAGAAACGCGCAAAGCCCAGAGCAGCTCATGCGGTCTAGATATTCTGCGTATGTCATCAAAAACTACGCTTATATCTTGGCAAGCTATGCTCCGCTTCAACAGCAGAACTTGAGCCAGCAGGCGCTTGCTGAGTCTGCACAAAATACTAAATGGCTGCGGCTTGAAGTGTTACATTCGACAGAGAATGAGGAGCGCGCAAAAAGTGCAGATAGCATAGGCAATGCAATAAATGTAGAAAGCACCAAAAATGGAACAGTAGAGTTCATTGCTACCTATGCCGTTGACGCCGATTTTTTTTTAATGCATGAACTCTCTAGTTTCATACAGCAAGATGGTCATTGGTATTATACGACGGGCGTTATGCAAGAGGGCTCTGGGCAAATAATAGTAGGTCGAAACGACCCATGCCCTTGTGGCAGCAATAAAAAATACAAAAAATGTTGCCTGAAACAAAAGGTCTAATCTTCGACCTTGGCAAAAGCACCGTTTTGTAGAAACGCAATGACTTGTTGAATAACAGCCGGATTGCGCATCATAAAAGTATGCGTTACGGGCAAGGTAACGTGGTCAGCCATACCTTCAAGCTTTGAGCTTTCAACTGATACTTTGCCATCATTCGGCTCTGGTAGCATAGTGGACAGTACTAAGTTGATACTGCGCGAACCAGCAATAATACCGACCTCAAAATTAGCCGCGCCTAATTGATTAGGCAAGCCTTCTTTGGTTGCTGACAACTGCAGACCGGCCGGCCCATTGACCGTTTTAAAACCGGGTAAATTTTGTAAAATATCCACGACTTCGCTGCCAGAATTAGGTGGCCCTAACATGACAACTCTGCCAAGATTTTGCATAGCATGCTGGCGCAAGAACTGGCGAACCAAAATACCACCCATCGAATGCGTTACAAAATGTATGGTATTTTTTCGCTGAACGGCTTTAATAGCATTTCCGATACTCCATTCCGCCAACGACTCGATATCGTGTTTTGTTGACGGGTAGTCGACGTTAACAACTTCGTAACCGCGTTCAATTAAGGCTTTTTCAAGCTTGTGCATGGAGGAGGCATTTCGAGCTAAACCATGCAGCAATATCACTGCTTGGTTTTTAACGACTTCGCTTTTGACCACTTCTCTTTTGACCACTTCTCTTTTGACCATTTCGTTATGCAAACACTAAAATAAATAGCAATATGAGGAAAATTGCGCCGAACACGATAGTTGCCTGTACGCGATTGGAAGAATTACTATCTTTTGAGCTTTCGAGCGTCGATGACTCCGGATACTTTTCATCCAAGACTTGTGTTTTGATAGATTGCTTCAGGTGCACTCCTATATGCGCTATATCTTCGTGGTACGTGTCTTCGTCAGCTTCGATTAAACACAATATCTGCTCAGATATCACGGGTTCTCCAAGACCCACCATTTGCTTGTGTACAACGCCATCTGCTGGAACAGTAACTTCAAATATGACTTTGTCTGTTTCAATTTCAAACAAGCAGTCGTCAGCTTCCACCCTATCGCCAACATTAAAACGAATGCTCAATAAAGAGGCACTTGTTCCCTCAGGAAGCTCAGGAACTGTTATATCAAGCATACATGTTAACCATAGTTTTTTCCCAGCTACCGCTTCAACTTCGTGAGCGCCTAGCTACAATGTGGTATCACTATAAAATTTGAAGCGGCTCAAAACTCTTGACCAAATCATCAACCGCTTTCATTTGCGACAAATAGCCTTCCAACTTATCAAGGGGCAAGGCGCACGGCCCATCACACTTAGCTTCATCTGGATTGGGGTGAGATTCAATGAACAAACCTGCGATACCCAGAGCCATGCCACTACGTGCGAGCTCAGCGGCTTGCTGTCGGCGCCCTCCAGCTGAGTCGCTGCGGCCACCAGGTTGCTGCAATGCGTGTGTAGCATCAAAAATAACAGGTGCCATGGTTTTCATTTCATCCATACCTAACATATCAACAATAAGATTATTGTAGCCATAGCAGGAACCTCGCTCGCACAGCAGAATTTTGTCATTTCCCGCTTCTGCAAACTTGGTGATAATGTGGCGCATTTCGTGAGGGGCTAAAAATTGCGGCTTTTTGACATTAATAACAGCGTCAGTTTTTGCCATAGCCACCACGAGATCCGTTTGACGTGCTAAAAAAGCGGGCAGTTGGATTACATCGACCACTTCAGCCACTGGTGCTGCCTGATAGGGCTCATGCACATCGGTAATGATGGGCACGTGAAATTGACTTTTAATTTCTTCAAAAATTCTTAGTCCTTCTTCCAAGCCAGGGCCACGGTATGAATTAACCGAACTTCTATTGGCCTTATCAAACGATGCCTTGAAAACATATGGAATACCTAATTTAGTAGTTACTTCCTTATATTTTTCAGCAATTTGCATAGCTAAATCACGTGATTCTAAAACATTCATGCCTCCAAAAAGAACAAACGGGGCATTATTGTCGACGTTGAGATTTTGTACTTTTACTTGTGTAATCAAAACTGAGTAATCCTGGGGTCAATGAGTTAAACTATAGATTAAAACTAGCGTAAAGCAGATGCTGCGCTGAGGAATCATTCGCTCGAAGCACAGATCAGAAATAAAGACTAACAGCTACGCCAGAAACGAAAACGGCTGTTTAGAAAATGCGACCGATGCGGTTAGCATTAACCAAATAACGGCACAAACAAAACCAATAATGCGCGACCGATTTGTTGTTGCCCATTTAAGCGCAAAAAACCCAGACACAATATACATTATGACACCGATCACTTTGCTGGCAACCCAACCATCAATCTCGACCATGCTGGAGAGTGTTAATAACCAAATGGCTGTTGCCAATAGGATCGTATCTACCACGTGCGGCGTTATTTTAAGCCACTTCTGTTGTAATATATTACTGCCCTTTAACGTAAGTGCAAAGCGGAACGAGAAAAACGCTAGGCTTATTACCACTGCGGCTACGTGAATATGCATTACTGCTTGATACATGTCGTCGTCCTTTTTTTATTTTTATAGATGCGTTGTGCGTATTTTTATAATTGTTACTTTATGCTCACTTTCGTGCTGAGTCGAAGATTACATTCTCCATCGTCCCAATGTCATTCTATCCAATCCATTCAAATCTTTGTTTGTTTCTACTTCTTTATATCCAGCTTTATGTAATAGCCCTTGAATCATTTCAGCTTGCTCGTGTCCATGCTCAAGCAATAAAAAACCATCTGCATTTAGAAAATGTGCAGCGCTTAAAATAATATGTCTGATGTCATCTAAACCGTCTACACCAGAAGTCAATGCACTGTCAGGTTCGAAACGAACATCTCCTTGCTGCAGCCAAACGGAACCTGCTTCGACGTATGGTGGATTTGAAACAATCAAATCAAAGCGCGTCGTTGCTGGAACTGCCGAAAACCAATCACTTAAGAAAAAATCGACCCTAAGTTGGTTCAAGTGAGCATTAGCGTCTGCTAGTTCAACTATTTCACTTTTAAAATCACAGCCCGAAACGTTCCACTGTGGGCATTCTGATTTTATTGCAAGGGCGATCGCACCCGTTCCTGTGCCTAGGTCGAGTATGCTTGCATTTTTTTTCAGCGGCAAAGTTATCGCAGATTCAACTACAAGCTCTGAATCTGCTCGCGGAATTAGCGTATGTTCTGACACGCACAAATTGAGAGTCCAAAACGGCTGATGACCCACGATGTAAGCTACCGGGATACCTGCTATCCGTTGGCTCAGCATCGTTGATAGTCGTTTCTTCGCTTTTTCACAAAGCAGTTCATCACTTTGCGTAATCAACTGTAGAGATGTCTTACCAAGTGCTTGTTCTACAAATATTGACGCTTCAATAGTCGGCGCATTAAAGGTAAGGTTTTCTTGATGTTCAACAAGTAATTTACGACTAGCGCTCAAGGCATCAGCAATAGTGATACACCGGCTAATGCAAGCACTAACAATACCAATGTGTATTTCGCTAGCGTCATTAGCCTGTGTGCTATTTTCAGTAAGCATCAGTTACGAACTAATACTCTTCAGACAACGAGGCGAGCATATCGGCTTGATGTTCTTGGCGAATAGGCTCCATTAACGCGCCTAAATCACCTGCAATCACGTCGTCTAATTTGTACAAGGTTAAATTGATTCTATGATCTGTCACACGCCCTTGTGGGAAATTGTAGGTACGTATACGCTCCGAGCGATCACCACTGCCGACAAGCGTTTTTCTAGTGCTGGCTTCTTCAGCGTTGCGTTTGTCTTCTTCAATTTTGTTCAATCGGGCTTGTAATACCGACATCGCCTTCGCTCTGTTTTTGTGCTGCGAGCGCTCATCCTGACATTCAACTACAACGCCAGTGGGTATATGCGTGAGTCGTATTGCAGAGTCAGTTTTGTTGACGTGCTGACCACCTGCTCCCGATGCTCTAAAAGTATCAACGCGAAGGTCAGCAGGATTAATTTCAATCGCCTGCGATTCTGGAACTTCAGGTAAAACAGCAACCGTACAGGCTGATGTATGAATACGCCCCTGCGATTCAGTTTCAGGTACACGTTGCACTCGGTGGCCACCTGATTCAAATTTCATGACGCCGTAAGCCCCATCACCGCTTATATTAACGATTATCTCTTTATACCCACCGTGATCACCTTCATTTGCACTGATCAGCTCTAATTTCCAGCCTTTAGTTTCGGCGTAACGGCTATACATGCGGAAAAGATCGCCAGCGAAAATAGCAGCTTCATCACCACCGGCACCGGCGCGAATTTCTAAGAAACAGCTGTTGTCATCGTTTGGATCTTTTGGCAAGAGCAATATTTGTAAGCTAGTTTCTAGCGTTTCGACACGAGCCTTGCTGTCTTTAAGCTCCTCTTGTGCCATTTCTTTCATCTCTGGATCATTTTCTTGCAGCATTTCAAGCGCCGACTCGACGTCTTTTTGGGCCGCTTGATAGCTACCAAATTGTTTCACAACTTCTTCTAATTGCGAATATTCTTTGGACAAATTACGGAATTTTTCTTGATTACCAATCACACCAGCATCGCCTAATAAGGCCTGAACTTCTTCAAAACGTTCAACCAACGATTCTAATTTTTGGACTACGGACTGTTTCATTGTTTTCCTGTTTTTCTTTTGACTGTGCCTTCTAATCCTAACGCTTTTGCTAAAAACTTTAGATTATCATCGTCGGACAGCTTGCTTGCCTGTTGCAAAGCTTTTGTGGGGCCGTGCAACATAGCTTGGGTTAACTTGAAAGCCAATTCTTTCATGGCTTCATCTGGCGCAATGCCATCATCAATCTGTTTTAATGCCTTTTGCAAAGCATCATCGCGGGTTTTTTCCGCTTTTTCACGATAATTCTTTATTAAATCAACATTTTGGTAATGTTGTTGCCAATAGCCGTAGCTGGCGACCATCCCGCCAATCATGTATTCAGCCTGTTGCGCTGCAACCTCTCTATTTGCTACGTTTTGTTCTACGATATTCTGTAAGTCATCCACTGTATACAGATACGCATCGTCTAAGTCACCCACTTCATTTTCAATATCTCGAGGCACGGCCAAATCAATCAACAGCATTGGCTTATGCTTTCTCGCTTTGAGCGCTGTCGCGACTGTGCTTCTGCTGATAAGTGGCAGTGAACTCGCTGTTGAGCTAATCACAATATCGGCTTGCGCCAAATGCTCAGGTATTTGACTAATGGTAATGGCTGTACCATGCAGACTATCAGCTAATCTACTCGCGCGAGACAGCGTTCTATTTGCTACTGTAATCGACTTTGTATCGGCATCGACCAGATGCTTGGCTACTAATTCTATCGTTTCACCGGCACCGATTAACAGCACGTTACTGTGTGTTAACTTTGAAAATATTTGTTTTGCTAACTGAACTGCTGCAAAGGCAACAGAAACTGCGTTTGCGCCAATTTCAGTCTCGGTTCGCACTTGTTTGGCGACTGAAAACGTAGACTGAAATAACTTTTCAAATTCCGTGCTTATTTTACCTGCGTTTTTTGATTCAGTATATGCCTGCTTTACCTGCCCTAAAATTTGCGGTTCTCCAACAATTAACGAGTCCAGTCCGCACGCAACTCGCATGAGATGATTAATTGCATCATCTCCCTGCTTTAGGTAACTATGCAGTCGAACGGTCTCGTGGTCTGTTTGGTGAAAATCAGCCAACCACTGCGAAAGTTTATGAACATCGTCAGGTTGATTAGCTTTGATATATACTTCGGTTCTATTGCACGTTGATAAAATAACGACTTGTTCAGCACTTGTGTGTTGCGGACAAGATTGTAAAGCGTGCGCAAGCTTGTCGGGAGAAAAAGCGACTTTTTCCCGCAACTTTACCGGTGCAGACTTATGATTAATCCCGAGCGCAATGATGGTCATTTAATAATGGTCATTTAATAAGGCAGAGTGCCTGGTTGAGTTTCTTCGCGGCATTGTACGAAAAAGCGTATATGATTGAAAGAAATTGAGATTAAAGAATTGGGCGAAGGTGGACGTATTTCTGTTGTTTTTGCCATTTTTGGGAAAGTTTGTCGCTGTATTTGATCTTTCCAATTCCCTTAGTTCATTATTCACAAACTACGAAAGCCTCTCGAACAATGCGCCATGGCGCAGCAAACGTCCGATTGCACTGGTCATTACCCATTTAATTTTAGCGCTAATTTAATTTCTGCGCTAAAAGTGCTAACCTCCCGTTGTTTATTTTACGCAAGGCGATTCAGTGCTTACCTCTTCATCAAAAATTGTTTTTAGTCTCTGTCTTTTTTTGCTACTGCTTAGCGGATGTAAGAACACACACAATTTAGACAACAGAAAAGATGTTGATATGTCTGCTGATTATATGCAGCTTTCAAATCAAGAAAAACTCACATTGATGAGGCATTGGGAACTGACAGGTAAAATTGCGGTCATCACTCCAGATGAACGCAAAAGCGCTTATCTGAACTGGCAACAAGCTAATCAATCTATTGATTTTCGACTCAGTAATTTAATTGGTGTGTCGCTATTAAACCTAAGTTACGACGGCAAAATAGCGCGCTTAGAAGCAGATGGTGAAGAATACCGAGATGGGTCGACAGAAGCGTTAGTTTATAGAACGACAGGATGGGTCTTACCTTTAGACAATTTACCGCAGTGGATTAAAGGCTCAAGCAACGAACAAGACCAAGTTTTCTTGGGCGAAAACGGTCTGCCCGAACGTATTCAACCTATTTGTGCGACTTGCTTTGGCTGGGAAATTACTTACAGCCAATATAAACAAGTTCAGGGTGTGTGGCTGCCCTTCTCCGTTGAAGTTAATAATCCGATTAAGCAAACTCGATTAAAGTTTAAGGTCAGCCAATGGCAGAGAAAATAAAGTGGTATCCAAGCCCTGCAAAGCTCAATCTGTTTTTGCATATTAATGGACGATATGAAAATGGATATCATCAGCTGCAAAGTTTGTTTCAGCTGTTAGACTACGGCGATGATATCGGCTTCGTGGTTAACGCAGACAATGAAGTCAAGATAGCGAAACAAATATCGGGCGTGCCAGAGCAAGAAAACCTAATTTACCGAGCAGCCATCGCACTAAAAGCCTACACATCAGAAACGTCAGGCTGCACACTTTATATCAACAAAAGATTGCCTCTTGGTGGCGGGATCGGTGGCGGATCATCAAACGCGGCCACTGTATTACTTGTGTTGAATCAACTCTGGAACTGCAATCTCGACACTCAAGCCTTAGCTGATATTGGATTAACGCTAGGTGCTGATGTGCCTATCTTTGTGCACGGCAACACCGCTTTTGCAGAAGGCGTTGGCGAAGTGTTGTTACCGACCACGACAGCCGAAAAATGGTATTTGGTTGCGACGCCCAACGTGGCGGTATCGACCAAAGCTATTTTTACGGCTAGCGATTTGCCACGAAACACCCCGAAGATTGATGTCAAAACATACCGTTTTGAAGAAACCCGCAACGATTGTCAAACTTTAGTGGAGAAAACGCATAAGGAAGTTGCAAATTTATTACAGTGGTTGGTACACTACGCACCGTCCCGGATGACTGGAACAGGTGCAAGTGTTTTTGCAGTTTTCGATGCGAAAGAAAACGCAGACAAGGTTCTGGGCTTGCTACCCGAATGTTATACTGGTTTTGTGTCCAAAAGCGTCAACCGTTCAGGTTTACATGTCGCTTTAGGTCTTTAACGCAGCTAACTCCCAGCTCTTGGACAAGCTAAAACCTTATTGGGGTATAGCCAAGTTGGTAAGGCAGCGGGTTTTGATCCCGCCATTCGTAGGTTCAAGTCCTGCTACCCCAGCCACCATCTAAACAACGCACTGAGGATTATCTTGTGCCTGATATGAAGCTTTTTGCAGGAAATGCTGTACCTGAACTCGCCCAGAAAGTCGCCGAACGTTTATACACTAAATTAGGAAATGCCAGTGTTGGTCGTTTTAGTGATGGTGAAATTTGCGTAGAAATCCATGAAAACGTCCGTGGTTCTGACGTTTTCATTATCCAATCTACTTGTGCGCCGACAAATGATAACTTGATGGAATTGATCGTGATGATTGACGCCTTCCGTCGTGCATCTGCTGGTCGCATCACAGCCGTTATTCCTTACTTTGGTTATGCTCGTCAAGACCGACGAGTTCGCTCAGCGAGGGTTCCGATAACTGCTAAAGTAGTCGCTGACTTTCTGTCAAACGTTGGTGTCGATCGCGTCCTAACGATTGATTTGCACGCAGAACAGATTCAAGGCTTCTTTGATGTACCGGTAGACAATGCCTTCGGTACACCGATATTGCTTGATGACATGTTCCAGCGTGATTTTGTTCGCCCTATTGTTGTATCACCGGACATCGGCGGCGTTGTAAGAGCTCGAGCAACAGCAAAATTATTAAACGATACAGACCTAGCAATTATCGATAAGCGTCGACCTAAAGCAAACGTAGCTCAAGTGATGAATATTATCGGTGATGTTAAAGGCCGCGACTGTATTATTGTAGACGACATGATTGACACAGGTGGAACATTAGCGAAAGCAGCTGAAGCCCTAAAAGAACATGGAGCGGCAAGAGTTTTTGCCTATGCAACACATGCTATATTCTCTGGCAACGCTGTGCAAAATCTCCGAGACTCAGTTATTGATGAAATTATCATTACTGACAGTATCCCACTTAGCGCAGAAATGAGAGCATTGAAGAAAGTGAAACAATTATCACTGTCAGAGATGTTAGCGGAAACCATTCGACGTATTAGCAACGAAGAATCTATATCTGCAATGTTTGAGTACTAAAAAGTAGCTCATTTATAAAAGCCGCAGAGCGTTAACGTTCTGCGGCTTTTTTGTGTGCAGACTTAATCAAAAAAAGATCCTGACGCTAACACCATCACTCTCTTGCGACCTCAAACTATGATATAAACCTGAGGCAATTAATAGTAGGATATTACCAATTTCAATTACGCCACATTTAATTACACCAATTCACGTTTTAAGGAAGGATCAGTATGTCTGCATCAAAAGTGTCTATCACCAGCTTATTATTGCTAAGTGCAATGGTATCGGGCTGCGGTGAAAAAACAGAAAAAGAAGAGTCCACGCTTAATTCTTCAACTGAGATGAACCAAAATAATCAGTCAGAATCTACAGCGAGTGCTAAGGGTAAAGCAACAGAACTTGGATTGAGTAATGATATGCAAGAATTCAGCAGCGATAAATCAAAATTACTAACGTTAAAAGGCCAAGTTTTATTTCAAGAATTTGAGGGTGGCTTTTTTAGTTTTATCGATGAAAATGGAAATAAGTACACGCCTATGGGAATGGATAAAAAGTATTTAAGACATGGTTTGGTTATAGAACTAAGCGGTCGCGTTTTGCCAGATATGATCACCACAACCCAGTTTGGTGAGGTGATTAAAGTTGAAAGTGTCTCGGTTATCGATGAGTCAAATGCTGCAGAAATGGGTCGCCCAGAACTAACTAAAAAAGATATATAAGGCAGTCTGAGCCACTGATCTATTGCGAATCATTCATTGCAGGCAGCCACAAAAGATAAGCTTAGAAAACATTAATGCGGGACCTAGCCTCCTGAGGTAAATGTAAAACAGTCGAATTTCATTGTAATTTGGGCTATGTGAGGCCAACTTTACGTTGTTTGTTAATAATCACAGTGATAGAATGCGCCGCCCGTTTTAGTACGGGCTTTTGTTTTTCACTGTGTTGTCTTCTTCATTCGTATTGTTTTATGTGGCTGATGTTTGCTTTGCATAAACAATTTAGAGTAGAAAACAGCAGTCAAAAAGTGAAAAACGACAACGTACTCGATTTGGTCGCGAAATCGAGTTTATTAAACTAAATATATTTGGAGACATAACATGTCTGAAGCAATTTTTAAATTGGATGCAACTATCCGAACTGACCTAGGGAAAGGTGCGAGCCGCCGCCTACGTCTTCAGGATAAAGTGCCTGCAATCGTATACGGTGGTGATGAAGCACCAGTATCTATCACGCTTGATCACAACAAAGTGAACCAAGCACAAGATTTCGAAGCATTTTACTCTCACGTGTTGACTATCAACATCGAAGGTAAAAAAGTAGAAGCACTTGTAAAAGATATGCAACGCCATCCGTACAAGCCAAAAGTAACGCACATCGATTTTCAGCGCGTTATTGCTGGCCAATCATTAACCACTAATGTTCCGATTCACTTTATAAACGAAGCTGAATCTGATGCGATTAAATTTAATGGCGGTCACGCTGAGCATCACATGAACGACATCGAAATTACTTGTTTGCCTAAGAACTTACCAGAGTATATCGAAGTTGATTTGTTAAACATTGAAATTGGTCAAACAATTCACTTGTCTGACGTTACCTTCCCTAAAGGCGTTGAGTCTGTAGAGCTAGGTAAAGGCGAAGAGCATGATTTAGCCGTTGTTACAGTTAAAACAGCTAAAGGCCCAAGCGTTGAAGAAGATGAAGCTGAAGATGCAGCTGAAGGTGAAGCAGACACTACTGAGGAATAATCAGTTTGTCTGACATTCGTCTAATCGTGGGCCTGGGTAATCCAGGCCCCGAATATCAAAGCACTCGCCACAATGCAGGTGCCATGTTTGTTGAAAGCTTAGCTTCAAGATTTAACTGCCCGTTAAAGTTTGAAAGTAAGTTTTTTGGTTTCACCGGTCGCTTTACTCTGCACGGTCAAGACATCCGATTACTCATTCCGACAACCTTCATGAACAGAAGCGGTCAAGCGGTTGCTGCATTATCGAACTTCTACAAAATAGATTATACCCAACTTTTAGTTGCGTTCGATGAACTCGATTTTGAGCCCGGCATCGCTAAATTCAAAATAGGTGGAAGCTCTACGCAGAATGGTATTCGCGACATTGTCGCCAGCTTAGCCAATCAGCGGGAATTTTTACGCTTGAGAATAGGAATTGGCCATCCCGGGCACAAAGGAAAAGTAACAGGTCATGTTTTAGGCAAAGCATCACAAGCTGAACAAGAAAAAATAGATGCTGCTATAGATGAAGCCATTCGCTGCACAGAAATATTGATTAAACAAGATTTAGTCTCTGCCACCCAGCGTTTGCATTCTTTTAAAGCGGATTAAGTATTATTTGGTATTGCGTATAACGCAGTGCTTCTCAAGAAATAAATATTAAAGGACCACGAATATGGGTTTTAAATGCGGCATTGTCGGCCTTCCTAATGTAGGTAAATCTACCCTTTTTAATGCATTGACCAAAGCAGGCATAGAAGCAGCCAACTTTCCATTTTGCACCATTGAGCCTAATACCGGCGTTGTGCCTGTTCCTGACGAACGCTTAACTGCACTCGCAGAAATAGTTAAACCTCAGCGCGTTATTCCTACCACTATGGAGTTTGTAGACATTGCAGGCTTAGTTGCTGGTGCATCTAAAGGTGAAGGTTTAGGTAATAAGTTTTTGGCGAATATCAGGGAAACCGATGCTATCGGTCACGTTGTGCGCTGTTTTGACGACGAAAACATTATTCACGTAGCAGGTAAAGTAGACCCTCAGGAAGATATTGACGTTATCAATACCGAACTTGCCCTTTCAGATTTAGAAACGGCAGAGAAAGCCATGCTCCGTGTTGGCAAGCGCGCAAAAAGTGGTGACTCTGATGCAAAATATGAACTGAAAGTACTGGAAAAGTTGCTTCCACACTTGAATGAAGGAGAGTTGCTGCGCTCTGTTCAACTGAGTAAAGAAGAACATGCGGCAATTGCCTACATGAACTTCTTAACATTAAAGCCGACCATGTACATTGCCAACGTTAACGAAGAAGGTTTCGAAAACAATCCATACCTTGATAAAGTCCGAGCGATAGCTGAAGCCGAAGGCGCGATTGTTGTGAGTGTTTGCGCAGCGATTGAATCAGATATTGCCGAACTAGACGAAGAAGAAAAAGCTGAATTTATGACCGAACTAGGGCTGACTGAGCCTGGATTGAATCGTGTAATTCGCGCTGGATATAGCCTTTTGACGCTTGAAACGTATTTTACAGCTGGCGTAAAAGAAGTACGCGCTTGGACTTACCCTATCGGTTCTACCGCGCCACAAGGTGCTGGTAAAATTCATACTGATTTTGAAAAAGGCTTCATCCGTGCTGAAATTATCGGCTATGATGACTACATCGCATGTAAGGGCGAATCTGGTGCCAAAGACGCAGGTAAATGGCGTTTAGAAGGGAAAGAGTACATCTTAAAAGACGGCGATGTCATACACTTCAGATTTAATGTTTAAAACAGATTCAAGCCCGCTATATTGCTAATATACGCGGGCTTTTTTAATTCCAATAAGTTACTAATAATATCTCAACCACTGCGCCAATTTGAACAATAATTCGCCTCCAATAATCTTCATAAATATTTCATTCTCACAACAAAACCCAAATGCTAGATCCACCGTACTACAACGATATTATTTAAACACGACTTACTGGTGTAGGTCTGCTTTACGTTTATAGTTTTGGTGAACAAACGATATGAAAACGCAGCTTCCTTTATTACCCGGTGAAAGCGCCTTGCCAAGTGCGCCAAACGTTATCCTAGACGATGGCACAAACTGTATACCGCAACATTACTTGTCTTATCATCATACAAGAGACTCTGTAGAAGACATCGTAGCTGAACTAAGCTACGACCCAAGCTATCTCCTATTTGTCGATGAGGACAACGGTGGGATATTCATTCAGGTCGGTATCATTGGTGTAGATAACTATCTAAGTCGACAATCGCAAGAAAGCCTAAAAATCGTATATGGACGACGTTGGCGTGTTGAGCCTCAACTGCCCTCCTCTGAAATTATTCAAACTGCATTTTTAGCGTTAATGAAGGCAAGAGAGCATGAAGTGAGAGAGCTCATCAAGTACAAAGAGAGAAACAAGGTAACAACACCCTTCAGTTGCCATCATGACTTGCCGTTAATGGCGATGTCGCGCAGAACAAATACAAATGATGAGAGTGCTTGCATAAGCGAAACGAAGATCAAAGAAGTATTGGCTAAATTACAGTATGACGAGGGTCATTTCGAGCTTACTCAGCTTACGCCACTCAGTGGCGAACAGCAGCTCATTACGCTTGAGTATAAAAAATCGAAGGCGACGAAGCTGCCTGAATTATTATCGTTAACAACGCTCAATATGATCATTGAAGAATCAACCGAAAATGCATTTTTATTTAGTCTTATGGACGCACTGCTACATTTAAGTAATCGCCATGTTGAAGAACATTTTACTTTTAAGACATTTGCACGCTTTTCAAGAAAAAACAGCATTGAAAAAATAAGTGAGTTGTCCGCTAAAACCCGACACAAAGGGCTCACTGAAAATGATGCAAACTTCGCAGTCATGTTTAAACAAAACAATTACGAAACCGACGAAACGAGAGTTCCTAGACTATCAGACTCGGCGTTAGGGCAAAAACTCGCACTGCAGATGCAAAAATTCAACATAGGAAACGGAATATTACCGAGAAAACATCCGTAATATTGTGCATTATTTAGCTTTCTTGATTATTTTGTGTCCAACTAGTTATTTCATGCAAAAAAGGGGTTGACGACCTCACTTCAACTAAGCATAATACGCGCCACTCTGAAACAGACAAGCGCTGTTTAGAGTGAAAGGATGGCTACGTAGCTCAGCTGGTTAGAGCACATCACTCATAATGATGGGGTCGCAGGTTCGAGTCCCGCCGTAGCCACCAATTCACTTATTAGCAATAATAGGTGACTGTGATATGCGGGAGTGGTGGAATTGGTAGACACGCTGGATTTAGGTTCCAGTGCTTCACGGCGTGAGAGTTCAAGTCTCTCCTTCCGCACCAAAAACTGTTGGGGTATAGCCAAGTTGGTAAGGCAACGGGTTTTGATCCCGTCATTCGTAGGTTCGAGTCCTGCTACCCCAGCCAAACAGTTTTTAAAACTCAAATTTTGAGTTGTAATTTAGAACATCCTTGATTACTCTTGGGGTATAGCCAAGTTGGTAAGGCAACGGGTTTTGATCCCGTCATTCGTAGGTTCGAGTCCTGCTACCCCAGCCAAATTTCACGAACGCCGGTTTATCCGGCGTTTTTGCGTTTTAAAGGAAAAGAATTTTGTTACTTGACTCAATCGTGAAGAACCAGACCCTCAGCACAGAATTTTCAGACATTTTCTCTCAATTATTTTTTAATATCAGTCAGGCTGTCACAGCCACTGTCGACTTCATCAACATGGTGTTATGGGGTGATGGACAGGTCCTAATCTACATGCTGCTGATTGCGGGCGTTTGGTTTACGGTTAAACTTAAATTCATACAATTACTCAACTTCAAACACATGTTTTCGTTGTTGAAAGGTAGTGGCAAAAGTGACGCTGCAGGCATCAGTTCATTCCAAGCCCTTTGCACAAGCCTCTCGGCAAGAGTTGGCACCGGCAACTTAGCGGGCGTTGCTGTAGCCATATCATTGGGCGGCGCCGGTGCAATATTCTGGATGTGGGTCATCGCCCTACTCGGCATGGCAACAGGATACGCTGAAAGTGTTCTCGGCCAGGTATATAAAATAAAAGATGAAAACGGTGAATATAGAGGCGGGCCTGCGTACTATATTAAGCAAGGCTTGAATAATTCATGGTTCGCCATCCTGTTTGCCCTGTGTTTGTTTTTTGGCTACGGATTTGTATTCTCAGCGGTTCAAGCGAATACGATTACAGACGCACTCAGTAATAGCTATGGTATTGAGACCTTTCATTCAGGCTTAGTGATTATCATCTTAGCAGGTTTAATCGTCATTGGCGGTTTGCGAGCGATTGCCAGATTTGCAGAATGGATCGTCCCTTTTATGGGAATAGCATACGTTTTAGTTGCCCTTGTCATTACCATTATCAATATTCAATTATTGCCTGACGTCATTATAGACATTGTTAAATCTGCTTTCGGTCTACAAGAAGCAGGTGCCGGAGCCTTTGCCGCAGCGGTTAAGAACGGAATACAGCGAGGTCTATATTCTAACGAAGCAGGCTCTGGAAGTGTGCCGCATGCAGCTGCTAGTGCTTCTCCTCACCCCAATCATCCTGTATCACAAGGTTACATACAAATGCTCGGCGTGTTTATTGATACGATGATTTTGTGCACATGCACCGCATTCATCATATTGCTCGCTGGAAACGGTGATGATTTTGGTCAAATGGAAGGTATTCGTTTAACCCAAACCTCTATGGAAAGTCACTTAGGAGCCTACGGCGGCGATTTTGTTGCAGCCGCAATTAGCTTATTTGCGTTCACCTCTGTTGTAGCAAACTACGCTTACGGGGAAAGTAATTTACATGTGTTTAAGCTCGACAATAAGTATGGCAGAGCTTTTTACACGACAGGTTATCTTGCTATGATTTTGTGGGGCTCAATGGCGGCTGTGCCTAAAGTATGGGCAATGGCTGATATGGCCTTAGGTTTGATGACGGTCGTAAATATCATCGCTATCGTTTTGCTTACACCGACAATTGTTGCGGTAACAAAAGATTATAATGAAAAGCGTAAGAACCAATCAAAGATGGATTTTGTTGAAGCTGATTGCGACATTCAAGGAAGCACTGAAGACAAAATTTGGAAGTAAGGAAATACGTTCTACGATTGTTCAGCGTCTCCTTTAATTGGGTGACGCCGAACACTAGCTTATAATGCATGCTAGCTTCATGCACATCGTTTACACTTAACACCCAAGATATTCATCGTTCGCGCGTAAATCAGCGTTATTTCATCAAATACACATACACCAATTACATGTACATGAAGAGCTGAATAACAAGCAAAATTACAATCAGCGGTATTGCCCACTTCATAAACTTCGCTTGAGTCTCTGGTGATATTCTCATATTTGACTTCTCAAGCATGGGAACGATAACGATCAAGGCGATAAATAACACCGCCAAAATACCTAAAACTGCCATAACTATTTCCTTATTTAAGATTCAACGACGGTTCGCTGTCTATATGCTTTTTTCGAACTTATTTCTCTATTATTTCTTAAGCTTAGCGCCTGATAAGATGCCTCTTATTCGATACCCATCGCGTATTTAAGCGCTTTCGTCTTAATTGGTCCTGACTTGTTAGCAAGTCGAACACCGAAATTTCGCAGCACCTTTAATGCTGCAATGTCATTACTAAAAGTTTGATAAAACACGTCCATCGCACTCATCATTAACAAATTTGCCGTGCGCCTCTTAGTTTCATAATCGAGCAATGCTTGCTTATTCGATTCTGTAATGGGATTGTTTTTTATCGATTCAACTAATGCAGCAACGTCTTTAAAACCAAGATTAACACCCTGGCCTGCTAATGGGTTTATTTGATGTGCTGCGTCTCCTATCAATACCACTTTGTCTTTCGAATATTGATTTGCGTGCATACGACGCAGCGGAAACCCCGTTTTATTTATTACTTCAAAGTCCCCTAAACTGGATGGAAACCGAGCAAGAGCCTCTTTCTTAATATCACCATTGCTGGCGCTTCGAATGTGTTGGCTTGTTGCTGAATCTGCATACCAGACTAAGCTTGCATAACCATCAAACAAAGGAAGAAATGCAATAGGTCCATGCGGTGTAAATTGCTGCCACGTTGCAGCTTCAAACTCCGACGCCATCTTTACTAACAAGACATTAGCTTGCTGTTCATATTGCCAACCTGTGACGCCAATACGGGCCTGCTTGCGCAATTGAGAATGCCCTCCGTCGGCACCAATTAGGGTGTTAGCGTAAACATGAACGCCGTTATCCAGTGTTACACCGCCATTTGAAAGGTTAATATCAACCGCTTTAGCATAAACAACTTGAATATTGTCAGCGTGTTCTTGCTCAACGGTATCGAGTAACGCAAGCTGCAATATCCGATTTTCGACAAAGTACCCCAAATAGCTTTCACCTATTTGTGCAGCTTCAAAGTGTAAAGGACTTCCCGCATTTTCCCAAACAGCAAGGCGATGGTATTGCTGACATCGCATTGCTACTACCTTGTCCCATACATTATACTCTTCAAGAAGCGTCTGCGTGCGACGGTTCAAGGCCGATACCCTTAAATCGGGCAACTGCTTATGATCAAATGCTTTTGGCTCATGTGCTTCTATAACAGCTACTTTGTATCCTAATCTAGACAGGCCAATTGCCATGGCTGCGCCAACCATGCCGCCGCCAAAAATGCAGTAATCTACGATCATCTTCACAGTGTCCTTCTCTTTCTGCCGTTGCGTATTTTCATTCGCTATCCCTAAGCACAATATTGTTGAGAATATTGTTGAGAATATTGTTAAGAACATTCTTAATGATATCGGTAATCTACGTATCCACCAAATAAACAAACTGCAAAACAGGCTATAAGTTGGATAATGCTCGCTTAAGCCGTACTGAATATTGGCCAAATATCGTTATTTTGGCAAGCAATGTAACGAATAGACGACGATGGTCTACCTAATAAAAAGAAAAGATAGACGACTGACGGCTTTGCACTAGCGTCTGTCACTGTTTCAGTCTAAAATACACGGTTCAACACAATCATTCTATACGGAATGAATAGTCGACACGAACTCGATAACATCGTTCGTTCGGACCGTAACGACCAAATAAAAGACGAAATATTGCCACTATGAACAAGAAGTTATTTATCAAAACCTGGGGCTGTCAGATGAACGAGTATGATTCTGAGAAGATGGCAGATCTCCTCGATTCAACTCATGGCTACACGCTAGCAGAAGAAGCAGAAGATGCGGATGTCATCTTGCTAAATACCTGCTCTATTCGCGAAAAAGCACAGGAAAAGGTATTTCATCAATTAGGTCGCTGGAAGAATCTCAAGCAAAATAAACCTGACTTAATTATTGGTGTTGGCGGCTGTGTTGCATCTCAAGAAGGTGCCGAAATAAGAAAACGAGCGCCTTACGTGGATATCGTATTTGGGCCACAGACACTGCACCGTTTGCCAGAAATGATTAAGCAAATCAAAGGCGGTGATAAGTCCGTTGTTGATGTTAGCTTCCCTGAAATCGAAAAATTTGATCGCTTACCCGAGCCTCGCGCTGATGGCCCAACAGCCTTTGTGTCAATCATGGAAGGTTGCTCAAAGTATTGTAGCTTCTGTGTTGTACCCTACACACGAGGGGAAGAAGTTAGCCGTCCAGTAGACGACGTGCTGTTAGAAGTTGCTCAACTTGCCGCTCAAGGCGTACGTGAAGTTAATTTATTAGGGCAAAACGTAAATGCGTTTAGAGGCCCACACTACGACGGCGACGTATGTCGTTTTGCTGAGTTACTTGAGCTGGTCGCGTCAATCGACGGTATCGACCGTATACGTTACACGACATCCCATCCTGTAGAGTTTTCGGATGATATTGTTGAAGCCTACAAACATATTCCTGAGCTAGTCGACCATTTGCACTTACCTGTACAAAGCGGCTCAGATCGTATTCTGACTCAAATGAAGCGTGGTCACACCGCTATTGAATACAAATCTATTATTAGAAAATTGAAGAAGGTGCGTCCAAACCTTTGCATGTCGTCTGATTTTATCATTGGCTTTCCCGGTGAAACGGATGCTGATTTCGAAGCAACAATGGATCTTATCAGTGCCATTGATTACGACATGAGCTTTAGTTTTATTTACAGTTCACGACCCGGCACGCCTGCTGCTGATATCGTTGACGATGTTACTGAGGCAACTAAAAAGCAGAGACTACAAATATTACAACAACGTATTAATCAAAATGCGCACCGCATCGCCCGTCATATGTTGAACACAACTCAGCGTATTCTAGTTGAGGGCACGTCGAAGAAAAGCGTCATGGAATTAACCGGCAGAACCGAAAATAACCGAGTGGTTAATTTTGAAGGCTCTCCAGATATGATTGGCGAATTTGTTGACGTTGAAATTACAGAAGTTTACAGTAATTCCTTGCGTGGCAAAGTTGTGCTTCGAGAAAAAGACATGGGACTGCGGGTTGCTGTATCGCCACAAAGTATATTAGCTAAAAAGCCGCTACCTGATAACAATGGTGTGACTCAATTCGTTCCTGCGTAAGAAGCAGTTCTTGCACAATAGGCGCAGTTTCAGAATGAGCAAAAGCCCTAAATAGAAGAGATTATATTGACCAAGTTAGTAAGTAACGAAATCGTATTACAGCCACAAGATAATAAACGTTTATCGAGTCTTTGTGGCCCATTTGACGACAACATTAAACAAATTGAACGCCGCTTGGGTGTGGAAATCACCTACCGTTCAAATGAATTCAAGGTTCTTGGCGACCAGCAGCAAGCAAATGGCGCTAGTGAACTATTGAAATTGTTGTATATCGAAACCCAGCCCGTAAAAGGAAGTGTGCCTGTTTTGGAACCCAATCAGGTGCACCTAGCTATACAAGAAGTGAAATGCCTAGAACGCGCAGAAGCTGGCGATTACGGAAAAGAAGTTCATATCAAAACGAAACGAGGCGTTATTAAACCGCGTAACCCAAGCCAGTCAAAGTACGTTTCAAACGTGGTTACGCACGACATCACATTCGGCATAGGCCCCGCTGGAACGGGTAAAACCTATCTTGCTGTTGCCTGTGCAGTTGATGCACTTGAGCGCCAGGAAGTGAGGCGTATTCTATTGACCCGCCCTGCCGTTGAGGCTGGCGAAAAGCTTGGTTTTTTACCCGGGGACTTGTCGCAAAAAGTCGACCCTTATCTACGCCCTCTGTATGATGCTTTATTTGAGATGTTGGGCTTTGAGAAAGTTGAAAAATTAATTGAGCGCAACGTAATTGAAGTGGCACCACTAGCCTACATGCGCGGTCGTACTCTCAATGACGCGTTTATCATCCTCGATGAAGGACAAAATACCAGCGTTGAACAAATGAAAATGTTCTTAACGCGTATTGGTTTTAACTCACAAGCAGTTATTACTGGCGATGTTACGCAAATCGATTTACCTAAGGGCGCAAAATCAGGTTTGCGCCATGCAATTGAAGTGCTGAGTGATGTGAACGATATCTCCTTTAATTTCTTTACTGCCCAAGACGTTGTAAGACACCCTGTTGTGGCTCGGATCGTGCAAGCTTATGAAGATTACGAGAGCAAGAAAGAAAGAGAGTCGTTAGAAAAGAAACGTTTAAGAGAAGAGCAAATTAGACATTCAAGTCAACATATTGATGAACAAAACTTGAATCATAATCAAGCTAGCAAACAGCCCAGTAATGACGATTGAGGTTGATTTACAAAACGTGATTGAGCAAGATACACTCAGTCACGTCTTACCTACAGCAGAACAAATTGAAAAGTGGCTAAACACGACAATCGCCACGCTTCGTTTATGTACCTCCGCAAATCTTATTAGCCAAGCAACGACAGACTCAAACGCTTGTTTGTCTAGTCAACCAAGCACAAATCATGATTCTGCTCCTACTAGTGCAGACATCGAGACTATGCATCAAGAGGCATTCGAAGTGACCTTGCGCATCGTCGATCTCGCTGAATCACGCCAGCTTAACTCAGACTATAGAAACAAAGATAAACCAACAAATGTGTTATCCTTTCCATTTGAAGCACCTGAGCATATTGAGATGGCGTTCTTAGGCGACCTAGTCGTTTGCGCGGCTGTCGTTGAGCAAGAGGCAAAAGAACAAAACAAGCCAGTGATAAATCATTGGGCACATCTTTGCGTGCATGGCTTATTGCATTTGTTAGGATATGACCATATAGATGAAACAGAAGCGCAGGAAATGGAAGGTATTGAAACCGCTATACTTGCAAAATTAAACATTGACGATCCCTACCAGGATCATTAAATATACCGTTATTAGGAAAAAGATTAAAATATCATGAGCGACGACAACCCCCACTCTAGCAACGGTTCCTCGAATAAAAACTGGCTCGATCGTTTAGCCGGATCTTTTAAGGGCGAACCGAGAAACAGAGAAGAACTTTCTGAAGTCATTTCAGATGCCGAACAACGTGACGTAATTGATCCTCAAACCAAAGAAATGATTGAGGGAGTCATGACCGTTAGCGAAATTCGCGTCAGAGAAATCATGATCCCCAGGGCACAAATGGTCACCATCGACATTGAACAAAGCGTCGAACAGTTTCTACCCATAATGCTCGATCACGCTCACTCCCGTTACCCTGTTATTTCCGAAGACAAAGACCACATTGAAGGGATCTTGCTCGCTAAAGACTTGATTCCCTATGCCTTCTTACCAAATAAAGAATTTAAGCTAAAAGAAGTCCTTCGCGAAGCCATCATCGTCCCAGAAAGCAAACGCGTTGACGTTTTATTAAAAGAGTTTCGTCAACAGCGCTATCATATGGCCATTGTTGTGGACGAGTACGGCGGCGTTTCTGGTTTAGTCACCATTGAAGACATATTGGAGCTCATTGTTGGCGAAATTGAAGATGAATATGATGATGAAATTAACGAAACAGATGAAATTCGTCCACTGAATAAACATACCTATTCTGTGAAAGCCTTAACTTCTGTAGAAGACTTTAATCGATTTTTTGAAAGCACTTTGAATGAAGAAGAGTCTGACACGATTGGTGGTGTTGTATTGCGTGCATTCGGTCATATGCCCGACACCGATGACGAAATTACGATAGAAAATATGAAGTTTAAGGTCACTAGCTCAGATAAACGTCGCATTGTGCAGCTAAAAATTACGCTGCTTGATTCAGAGGACTAAGATCTGAATATTTGGCTAAAGGGCTTTTTGCTTTTCATATTAGGTGCAAGTTTAACCTTTGCTTTTGCCCCGTTTGATGCTTGGTGGCTGCCTTTTATTGTTCTGCCTGTGTGGTTTTTCGTTCAGGCTCAGCACACCCAGCACAGTTTTAAATTAGCTTGGTTTTTTAGTTTTGGCTATTTTGCTGCGGGCATCAGCTGGATACATGTCAGTATAGCGGTGCATGGCGGTCTTCCTTTGATTGCCTCTGTTGGCATGATGTCAGTTTTGTGTGCTTATCTCGCTATTTTCCCTGCTCTCGCGATGTACTTAACAAGCCGTTTCTTTGCTAAACAGTTTTGGCCCTTAACACTTCCACTATTGTGGTTAGCATTAGAGTTTGTGCGAGCACACTTTATGACTGGGTTTCCATGGTTATCTATTGGTTACAGTCAGTTAAATGGTCCGTTAAGTGGGTGGATACCGTTGGTAGGTGAAATTGGTGTTAGCGCAATACTAATTCTCATTACCATCAATCTTGGATTGATGCTAAATCAATTGCAAACAAGCAAACGCGTGCGGCGCAATCAGCTCCAAGCAATCTTTGTAGGCTTAATTCTATGTGTATCTGGTTTAGTCTTAGATACTGTCGATTGGGCTCAAGAAAACGGCGAAATTAAGCGCGTCACAATGATTCAAGGCAATATTGAGCAAACTATTCGTTGGGTTCCTGAGCAAGACCGCCCGACCATGCAGAAGTATTTAAATTTAACTAGCAAGCATTGGAATTCTGACCTCATAATATGGCCAGAAGCGGCCATTCCTAAGCTTGAAATTGCAGCGACTGATTTTCTGCAGCTGCTTGACAAAAAAGCAAGTGAAACAAACACCGCGCTTATCACTGGTATTGTTGATGTAAATTACAGTACTGAAAAAATTTATAATAATTTACTCAGCTTAGGCAATGATGTACTAAACGAAAACACTATCCCGTATGAATATGGGCACAAAAACCGTTTCGCTAAACATCATTTATTACCCATAGGCGAGTTTGTCCCATTTGAGTCTATTTTGAGAGAGCTTGCGCCCATATTCGACTTACCGATGTCTTCATTTACACGGGGCAGCTACGTGCAAGCAAACTTGCTTGCAAACGGAATGAACCTCGCACCGGCTATCTGCTTTGAAATTGCATTTCCTAATCAAATACGAGCAAACCTAAATGACAGCACTGACGCAATTATCACCGTCAGCAATGATGCTTGGTTTGGCAATTCGCACGGACCACACCAGCATTTAGAGATAGCTCAAATGCGCGCCAAAGAATTTGGATTGCCAGTGCTGCGCTCAACTAACACAGGTGTGACTGCCTTTGTGGACCACAAAGGTAATATTTCTGCGCTTGCGCCTCAGTTCAAAGATGCGGTGCTGAGCGAAGACGTTTTGCTAGTGACAGGTGCAACCCCTTATAGACAGCTAGGTAATTTGCCTGTTTACTTGTTTTTCCTAGTGTTATTTGCCTTTGGTATACTTCTGCAGCGTAACAAAAGTGTTGGATAGTAAGCTGAGCTTTCACCGACAAGCAGATCAAACCACTGCGCAAGTAATAGCGGGTATACTACTCGAAAAATAATGCAAGATAGTAATATCGAGTAGTTTATCCTTTAGTTCGTAAAACAATTCTGTTTGACACAAAATAATAAGAAATACGTTTTACCTATAAAATGGCAATACGTTGATAAAGGCGGTCGGTTTTGCAAATTTTCAATACTATTAACAAAAGTAATCTGCGTGGCGATATTCTTGGCGGCGTCACTGCGGCGATTGTCTCTCTGCCACTCGCACTGACATTTGGCGTTGCCTCAGGTGCTGGACCAGAAGCTGGTTTATATGGCGCTATAATCATTGGTTTGTTTGCTGCATTGTTTGGCGGTACACCCACCCTAATTTCCGAACCGACGGGACCGATGACTGTTATCATGGCAGCAGTCGTGACCACACTTGTTGCTAATAACCCCGACAATGGTTTGGCAATGGCCTTCACCGTAGTGATGATTGCAGGCTTCACCCAAATTATCTTTGGTATCATGAAACTCGGTAAATATATCACCATGATGCCCTATAGTGTTATCAGCGGCTTTATGTCGGGCATTGGTTGTATTCTAATTGTTATGCAACTTGCTCCAGCCCTAGGCTCTGCGGCTCCAGCCGGCGGCGTAATAGGCACGCTGACATCACTGCCTGACATTGTTAGAAACATCAGTTTTATTGAGTTTGGCATGGCTCTCGCCACCATCGCCATCTTGTTTTTAACACCCAAGAAGCTGAAAAACATTGTACCGCCGCAACTTATCGCGCTCATTATGATATCTCTCGTATCGGTTTTATTCTTCCAAACGATTGATATCAGGAGGATCGGTGAAATAAACGTAACGGTTCCGTCTATTGTGTTTCCGGAATTTACGCCAGATCAAATAAAAACCATGATACTTGATGGCATTGTACTTGGTATGCTCGGCTGTATTGATTCAATGTTGACCTCAGTCATCGCAGACAACTTAACAAGAAGCGAGCATAAGTCAGACAAGGAGCTAATTGGTCAAGGCATCGGCAACATGATGTCAGGTCTTTTCGGTGGTTTGCCGGGTGCTGGTGCAACGATGGGCACCGTCGTAAATATACAGGCAGGAGCCAAGACCGCTCTCTCTGGGTTAATCCGCGTGCTGGTATTAGTCGTTGCAGTTTTTGGAGCCTCAAATTTAATTTCAGTAATCCCAATTGCCGTGCTAGCAGGTATCGCGGTAAAAGTTGGTATCGATATACTCGATTGGAGCTTCATTAAACGCGCTCACAAAGTTTCTAAGCAGTCTTCTTTAATTATGTATGCTGTATTGTTACTCACGGTGTTTGTCGACCTTGTTGTAGCTGTCGGTATCGGTGTCTTTATTGCCAACATAATGACAATTGAAAAACTCAGCGCTTCGCAAGAAAAGAATATAAAAGCAATAAGTGACGTTGACGGCTTGCTGCCGTTAACCAAAGAGCAGCGAGAATTACTCAACAAAGCTAATGGACAAATTTTGTTTTTCTATTTAAGTGGCACCATGATATTTGGTGTTTCAAAGGCATTGTCACGTGAATTGAGCAGCATGACTGAGCACAAAGTGATTATCATCGACTTAAGCGATGTCTCTTTCCTTGACGATACGATTGCGCTTGCGATAGAAAACTTAATAAAAGACGCTAATCAATTAGAAAAGCATATTCTTATGTTGGTGAAGAAAGGCAGTTCTAAGAAGAAGCTTCAGAAAATGGGGTTTTCTGATATTCTGCCCCCGGATGCATTTGTGAATAACCGAACGGAAGCACTAACAAAAGCAACTGAATGGCTGAGCGCACCCGCTCTTGACCCCGCATTTACCAAATCGTCGGCTGAATAGCGCTAATACACCCTTATAAACAAAAAGGTGAGCCGATAGTCAATCAACTCACCTTTCTTTTCTCATCGAATTCTGATGTTCTAGCTCACCGCACTTTGTTAGCGTTGAATATTATTTAAATATATTCTACTTCAATTATTTCGAATTCAACGCTACCAGCGGGTGTTTGGATGTTAACAACATCATCAACCACTTTACCGACTAAACCTCTGGCGATTGGTGAATTAACGGAAATAAGCAGCTTCTTAATGTCTGATTCATCATCGCCCACAATTTTGTAGGTGATTTCTTCCTCTGTTTTGCAGTTCATGACGGTCACTGTTGTACCGAATATGACTTTTCCAGTGTTTGGAATTTTAGTTACATCTATTATTTGTGCGTTTGACAGTTTGCCTTCAATATCTTGAATGCGACCTTCACAAAAGCTTTGCTGCTCGCGCGCTGCATGGTACTCGGCGTTCTCTTTCAAATCACCATGCTCACGCGCAGTCGCAATTGACTTGATGATTTCAGGGCGCTTTACTGTCTTCAGTTCAAGCAATTCTTTTTGCAACATTTTTGCGCCATGCGCAGTCATTGGATATGTAGTCATGTATCTACTCTTTTTTTTCTGTAGTATCTGAAACGGAAATGGTGATATTGATATTCATAAGACAAAGCACGTTAAAGAACATTTCACCAATCCATACTAGGCAAAAATGCGCCAACCATGGCGCATTTCATATTCAATCAATAGATTGATTATATACTATTTTTGAGTTGGCTAAAGCCCGATAAGGGACTTCAGCACAATATTCCTCAAGTTTCGTTAGGCATTTATTCGCTTATGCAACTCTTGCACCGATGTAACGTTGGTTTTTGCGTCAGCAGTTCTTGCCCTAATGGTTGCAAAAGCCGCATTGAGCGTGGTCGTATAACTTATCTTGTTGAGCAGTGCTTCTCGGCGAATATAAACAGAATCGTTAATAGCTTGTCTGCCTTCTGTAGTGTTCACTACGTAACAGTACTCACCATTCTTAATTGCATCAACAATATTTGGACGGCCTTCAGAAAGCTTATTTACGACAGCGCACTCAACGCCATATTCACTCAAGAATTGCGCAGTTCCTTTGGTTGCTTCAACGGTGAAACCCTGCTCTATCATTTCTTTTGCCAAGCCAATCAAGCGCTGTTTATCGTTGTTGCGAACCGATAGCAGTACTTTACCCTCTACTGGTAAGGGTGCCGACGCTCCCAAGTTTGCTTTAGCATAAGCTTCATCGAAACCGTTACCCACTCCCATCACTTCGCCAGTTGAACGCATTTCGGGCCCCAATAGCGGATCAACACCTTGGAATTTAGCAAACGGTAAAACAACTTCTTTTACGCTGAAGAATGGTGGGATTATTTCTTTCGTAAAGCCTTGTTTAGCTAAACTTGTTCCGGCCATGACTCTTGCAGCAATTTTTGCTAAAGGCGCGCCTGTCGCTTTTGACACAAATGGAACCGTTCTGGCAGCTCGCGGATTAACTTCAATCAAATACACTTCATTGTCTTTAATCGCAAATTGCGTGTTCATCAAGCCTACAACTTCAAGCTCTAAGGCCATTTGCGTCACTTGTTTGCGCATGACGTCCTGAATTTCTTTTGACAGTGTATACGGAGGTAAGCTACACGCTGAGTCTCCTGAGTGCACACCCGCTTGTTCGATGTGCTCCATGATGCCGCCAATGACAACTTGCTCACCATCACAGATAGCGTCGATATCCACTTCAATAGCATCATCTAGGAAACGGTCAAGCAAAACTGGGCTGTCGTTAGACACTTTCACGGCTTCATTCAAATAGCGTCGCAAATCCTGCAGATCATACACAATCTCCATTGCTCGGCCGCCTAATACATAAGACGGGCGCACAACGAGCGGAAAGCCGATGATCGCAGCCTGAGTCATGGCCTCTTCCATATTGCTTACAGTCGCATTTGCAGGCTGTTTTAAACCGAGCTTATTGACCATATGCTGGAAGCGTTCACGATCCTCGGCACGATCAATCGCATCAGGCGACGTGCCGATAATCGGCACACCATTTTCTTTCAATGCTCTTGCAAGCTTCAGTGGTGTTTGACCACCGTACTGCACAATGACGCCTTTTGGCTTTTCAATGCGCACGATCTCTAGCACGTCTTCCAACGTAACAGGTTCAAAATAGAGTCGATCAGAGGTATCGTAATCCGTTGAAACGGTTTCAGGGTTGCAGTTAACCATGATTGTCTCATAACCATCTTCACGCATCGCTAATGCAGCGTGCACGCAACAATAGTCAAATTCAATGCCTTGGCCTATGCGGTTTGGACCGCCACCAAGCACCATTATCTTTTCTCTATTCGACGGATTCGACTCGCATTCTTCATCATACGTGCTGTACATGTAAGCTGTCGAGGTGCTGAACTCTGCGGCGCAAGTGTCTACGCGTTTATACACCGGCAGCACATTGAACTTATTGCGCATATCACGCACATCATCCTCAGCCACATTAGTTAACTCGGCTAAACGTGCATCCGCAAAACCTTTGCGTTTAAGCGTTCGCATTAGGTTTTCATCAATTTCTGACAAACCGATGCGCTCAACAAGCTGCTCCAATTGCACAATGTCTTCTATTTGCACTAAGTACCAACGGTCAATATTGGTGAGTGTGAAAACTTCATCTACTGACATTCCCATTCTAAAAGCATCACCGATATACCAAATACGCTCAGCGCCTGGCTCACGGAGTTCATAAATGAGTTTGTTTTTCGCTTCTGGGTCATTCAAGTCAAGAATTGGATTCAGGCCAGACACGCCAACTTCAAGACCACGCAATGCTTTTTGCAATGATTCTTGCATGTTGCGACCAATCGCCATGACTTCACCCACCGACTTCATTTGCGTTGTCAGGCGGTCATTTGAGCCAGCGAATTTTTCGAAATTAAAACGCGGTATCTTTGTTACTACATAGTCAATTGCAGGTTCAAACGAAGCAGGCGTTAGTCCACCTGTGATATCGTTTGCTAACTCATCTAACGTATAACCAATCGCTAGTTTTGCGGCGATTTTAGCTATTGGGAATCCGGTTGCTTTAGACGCTAAAGCAGAAGAACGCGATACGCGCGGATTCATTTCGATAATAACCATACGGCCTGTATCTGGACAAACGCCGAACTGAACGTTCGACCCCCCCGTTTCTACGCCAATTTCACGCAACACAGCCATTGCTGCATTTCGCATGATTTGAAATTCTTTGTCCGTTAAAGTTTGTGCTGGCGCAACTGTTATAGAATCACCGGTATGCACACCCATAGGGTCAATATTTTCAATCGTACATACAATAATGCAATTGTCCGCTTTATCGCGCACCACTTCCATTTCATATTCTTTCCAGCCTATTAACGATTCATCAATAAGCAGTTCAGAAGTGGGCGATAAATCCAAACCTCGGGTACATATCTCGGTGAATTCATCTTTGTTGTACGCGATACCGCCGCCGCTGCCACCCATCGTAAACGAAGGACGAATAATGCATGGAAAGCCAATCCGTGTGGATACATCGTAGGCTTGTTCTAAGTTATGCGCTATCTCAGCTCTTGGACATTCCAAGCCGATTGACTTCATCGCTTTATCGAAACGCTCTCTGTCTTCAGCTTTATCGATAGCGTCGGCCGATGCACCAATCAACTCAACGTTGAATTCTTCTAATACACCGTATTTATTAAGGTCCAATGCACAGTTAAGCGCAGTTTGGCCACCCATCGTGGGTAACACGGCATCGGGCCTTTCCTTCGCAATGATGTTGCGTACCACTTCCCATTGAATAGGCTCAATGTAAGTTGCATCAGCCATTTCTGGATCGGTCATTATAGTGGCTGGATTGGAGTTAACCAGGATAACTCGGTAACCTTCTTCACGTAACGCTTTACAAGCTTGCGCGCCGGAGTAGTCAAACTCACAAGCTTGACCTATCACGATAGGTCCAGCACCAAGAATTAGGATACTCTTGAGGTCGGTACGTTTTGGCATAGTCTAATTTCCTACTATTAAGCTTGTTTTTGAGACTGAACTATTTGTTCAATAAATTTGTCGAATAATGGCGCTGCATCATGCGGACCAGGACTTGCTTCGGGATGTCCTTGGAAGCTAAACGCAGGTTTGTCGGTGCGTTCAATTCCCTGCAGCGATTTATCAAATAAAGAAACGTGAGTTACTTGAAGGCAATCGGGTAGTGAAGACTCATCTACAGCAAAACCATGGTTTTGGCTTGTGATCATAACAACATTTCGTGCTAGATCTTTCACCGGATGATTTGCGCCATGATGGCCAAATTTCATCTTTTGTGTTTTTGCACCGCTCGCTAGAGCTAACAGCTGATGACCAAGACAAATACCGAAAATTGGAATCGATTTCTCGAGAAAAACCTTGATAGCGTCAATAGCGTAAACACAGGGCTCAGGATCACCGGGACCATTAGACAAAAATACGCCGTCTGGATTTAACGCCAGAACGTCTTCTGCTGGGGTTTGTGCTGGCACTAGGGTGAGTTTACAACCACGGTCTACTAGCATTCTCAAGATGTTATTCTTAGCACCAAAATCGTAAGCAACAACATGGTAAGGCAAGTCTTGCTTATCAATATCATAACCTTTGCCAAGCTGCCACGAACCATCAGTCCATGTCATTTGCTCTGTTCGTGATACGACTTTTGCCAGATCCATTCCCTTCAAACCAGGAAACGCCTTTGCCTCAGCTAAGGCTTGTTCTTGCGTTAACGCGTCAGCAGTCACAATGCATCCTCGTTGAGCACCCTTATCGCGCAAAATACGCGTTAATCGTCGCGTATCTATATCAGCGATTGCTACGATATTGTTTTCTACAAGGTAGTCGGAAAGAGATTGTTCGCTTCTAAAATTACTAGCGATAAGAGGGAGGTCACGAATGATTAGGCCTTTAGCCCATATTTTATTAGATTCGACATCCTCGGAATTTATTCCGGTGTTACCAATATGAGGATATGTCAGTGTGATGATTTGTTCAGCGTATGATGGATCGGTAAGAATTTCTTGGTATCCGGTCATTGATGTATTGAAAACAACTTCTCCAACACTGTGACCTACACAACCAATTGCGGTACCATTGAAAACAGAACCATCTTCTAGCACTAAAAGGGCAGAAATAGCCAAGTCAACCTCCTAAAATTAAAGGTAACAAGGGAAATAACAGCGAAATGCTAATATTTCCGAAAAATACGTGAAAAGCATTAAAAAACAGCTTTTCCAGTAGCTTCTTCGCGAATCTTCGCACTTCCAACACATCAGCGCTAGCTCAATCGTATGGCTTTTCTTGCCGTGGATTTATGCTTGCGCCTAGAGCGAAATTGCAAATTTGTGGCAAATTCCGCTGATTATATATGAATGCTAGCAAATGATCTAATTGTTTCTTAAATTAAAGCAGTAAATATAGGAAAATAAGCATTCCACTTAAATTACGCAAGTAAAGCTTTAAAATACATACTAATCGACCACCGCATTGGCAGTATCTTAGGTCATAAATAAACCTTAAGTTATTGTAAACCCAGTACTTGTTGCATACTATATAAACCAGCCGGTTTATCCTTAACCCAAATAGCAGCCGTTATTGCGCCATTCGCAAAGGTTAAGCGACTGGATGCTTTATGAGTCAACTCTATTCTTTCGCCTATTGTTGCAAATATCGCAGTATGCTCACCCACTATATCGCCTGCTCGAATTGTACAGAACCCGATAGTCTGTTGATCGCGCTCACCGGTATTACCTTCTCGGCCGTAAACAGCACATTTTGATAAGTCTCGGCCCAATTCATCAGCAATAACCTGACCAATAGCAACCGCTGTCCCGGAGGGTGCATCTTTCTTAAACCTGTGATGAGCCTCGACTATCTCAATATCAGCATCTTTACCCATTACAGCGCTAGCCTGTCTTGCTAAGCTTAGTAACAAATTAACGCCAACACTGTAATTAGCGGCAAATACTATCGGAATTGACTTCGCAGCTTGGTCAATCATCGCCAACTCATCCGCCGATAAGCCCGTTGTCCCTATGACCATTGCCTTTTTATTGCTTACACACCATTCAATATTCGCTTGCAGAGCCTGCGGCAGCGTAAAGTCAATAATCACATCCGCTATTCCAGTAGGTTGCGTTTGCGCATCACACACTTTGATATACTGCTTAGCTATGCCTGATAATTCACCCGCATCAATACCAACAAGCGCAGAACCAGCGCGTACACTTGCAAAGCCGAGTGAAACGTCTGTATGTTGATAGCAGGCGTCGATTAATACGCGGCCCATTCGCCCATTAGCGCCTAAAACACCAATTTTAGTCATATAAACTCTATGTTTTTTTAGTTTGTGATATATTGCCCGAATTAGCGAAAAACCTAAAGCTAGATTTAAATTTTTAATAGAAGTTGTGCGAATTACAAGTATTACTCACCCTAACATTTGCTTAGTAATAAACATCGTGATGAAGGTGAAGATTAAAACGCTGTAGCGCACTAGCATTTTGAATTACGGAACCATTATGCAACAATTTTATATTTGGGACTTCCCCACTCGCCTATTTCATTGGCTATTAGTTATTGCTATTTCCTCGCAGTATATTACCGCAGAACTGATTGATGACGCGATGCAGTGGCACTTCTACGGCGGCTACTTCATTTTAGGACTGCTCATTTTTAGATTATTATGGGGCTTTTGGGGGGCTTATTACGCTAAGTTTTCACAGTTTATTGTCTCTCCACAAACTGCATGGCGATATTCAAAAACCTTCACTAGCTCAGATTATCAGCCCTATGTTGGACACAATCCACTAGGGGCGTATTCAATTATCTTTATTTTAACGGTGTTATTAACGCAATCGATTAGCGGTTTGTTTATAACTGATGACATTTTTCATAACGGTCCTTATTACAATGCAGTGGGCGAAGAAACTCGAAGTATAATGAATTGGCTTCATCACCAAGGATTTAATGCTATTTGGCTATTTCTCGCTCTGCACATCAGCGCTATGATCGTTTACAAATTAGTCAAAAAACAAAACTTGGTAATAAGTATTCTGACTGGATATAAACAACAGAAAAAAACAGCATCCGTTACGCCAACTCAAAATCATGGGATAAAGTTTGTTGTTTTCGCCGGCTTGTCAGCGCTAATTGTTTATTTAATTGTAGTTACCTTTGCTCCAGAAATCGTTGACGATTTTTATTATTAACTCTGATTTAAGCTGCTTTAAAAGAATCAAGTTACGCGGTTCATCGAACATAAAGGACTCGTAATACAACACATAAAAAAAGGGCAAAGATCATTATCTTTGCCCTTCCGGATATAAACTCTAGACTACCGAGTTAAATTAAAAAAATGCATTCGCTTGAGATATTGTCAATCCGTATAGAATCGTTAGTCCCACTGCAACAGCAGTCTGCTTTAGAGCGTCTTTCGACATAATGGCCAATCCTTTTTTTGTTTTTATTTAGGATTTAGCGCTATTAACTTCCGTTGTTTCCATAGAAGCCTTATCGGGTAATAAGGACTCTTCTCTACGATCATTGTACATGCTTTAAAAGCAATGATAGCACTGATACGAACAACATGTTTCTCCCGTAACACACTGTCGTTAACATTTATATTACATAAAAAAATCATAAATGTAATGCCAGTTTTTGGCTAATTGACATACTTATCAATATCACTATTGATAGAAAGCACAAATTATATTTACTTTCATAAACTTAACAAATAAGCGCACCATTAATTATAATTATTGGCACGCTCACTCGTGGTTGTTTTTTGAACAAACTGCAGTGACTTAGTTTTTAAAGCCAGTTTATTATTCCGTTTTATTCCGTTTTAAATTTATCATGACAAGCCTTGCAGGTAGAACCCAACGCTCCTATCGCAGAGCGATAATTAGCCTCATCTTTCATTAGCGCTACTTTTTGAAGATTAGCCGCAGCATCAACCATGTCTTGCCTTTTGCTGTCAAAGTCAGTCATTTCTTCCCAAATAATATCTGCAGCCTCAGTTTTCACTGGGAATTTTCTAGTGTCCAACTCAAAATAGTCACCCATCATAAGCCCCAACTGCTCAATACGCATCGCGTTGACTTTTATCACGTCTGCATCATAATCAATTTGACCTTTAGCCATACCGCCAAGTGGACCCATATTGCTTCTGACCAATTGCAGCACAGCTTGTCTAAATTGCACCGCGGTATTCGCCTGCTTTTCTGAACTTGCCTCTTTTGCAATGACAAATGGTGTTGTGAGGGTTGCAGCTATAGCCAATGAGATAAGCATCTTCTTCATAATATATTCCTTTGATAGCGTTTTTATTTATTGTTATACAACATGCCAAGGTCAACAGCATACTCAGGCTTTAGCTAAAAAGCGAGTCCCTTCAACCTATATAAGGCGACCAAAATGTTAGTTCAGCCGAGGCTTGAATAATCTAGGTGGCGCTGCTTATGTATGTGAATGACTAAATTTGTTTCCATACACTGTATGTTTTGAAGCAAAAAAAAGCGCCCCAATTTTGGGGCGCCTTTAGCTATTTTTAATACCTGATCTCAATTCTCATTGAGCTGGTAACTTTCGTTACTTGGTTAAGTCATCAAAGAACTTTTTAACACCATCAAAGAAGCCTTGTTCTTTAGGGCGGTGCTTGCCTCCACCTAGAGAAGCGTCAAACTCTTCTAGCATCTCTCTTTGCTTAGTAGATAAGTTAACGGGTGTCTCTATAACGACCTTACACATTAGATCGCCGACGCTTCCACTGCGAACAGACTTAACGCCCTTCCCGCGCAAACGGAACATTTTGCCAGTTTGCGTCTCTTGTGAAATTTTAAGTTTAACTTTGCCATCTAGAGTAGGGACTTCTATTTCGCCACCTAATGCCGCCGTCGCAAATCCTAATGGCACTTCGCAATACAGATTATTACCATCTCGCGCAAAAATCTCATGCTCTCGAATATTTACTTGAACGTATAAATCACCCGCCGGAGCACCACTTTCACCTGCTTCGCCTTCGCCAGTTAAGCGAATTCTATCGCCGGTATCGACGCCTGCTGGCACTTTCACAGACAAGGTTTTGGTCTTTTCAACACGTCCTTTGCCGCGGCATGGGTTACAAGGGTCGCTAATAATTTTACCTTTACCAGAACACGTTGGGCACGTTTGCTGTACGGCAAAAAAACCTTGGCGCATTTGTACTTGGCCATTGCCTTTACACGTTGGGCAAGTGGTTGGGGACGAGCCCTTTTTCGCGCCTGAACCGTGACAAATGTCACACTCTACGAGTGTAGGAACACGAATTTCAACGTCTTTACCACGTACCGCTTCTTCTAAAGACATCTCTAGATTGTAGCGTAAGTCCGAGCCTTGTCGAGCACGTGATTGACGACCACGCCCGCCACCAAAAATGTCACCAAAAACATCGCCAAAGATATCACCGAAATCTGCTCCTTGACCGTGGCCACCGCCGCGATTTGGATCAACACCTGCATGGCCATATTGGTCATAAGCAGAACGTTTTCGAGAATCAGTTAGGATTTCATGTGCCTCTTGCGCTTCTTTAAACTTTTCTTCCATGCCCTTGTCGCCCTGAGTACGGTCAGGGTGGTATTTCATGGCGAGCTTCTTATAGGCTTTCTTGATGGTGCGTTCGTCGGCACCACGTTCTACACCTAATACCTCGTAATAGTCTCGTTTGGACATAAGATAAAAATTTCCTGCATTGTTTGTCTTTGTTTTATAAAGGCTCTTTAGGCCATCATTCTTAATTCAACTTCGTGTTCAAAAGTTCTTATAAAACAATAAATTAATAAAAAGTAGTTGAGCGTGAATACAAACAAGGCGCAATCTGAATTTATCAGTTGCGCCCAGTATGTTAATCAGTGAATTAACAGCAATTATTTTTTGTCGTCTTTCACTTCTTCGAACTCAGCATCGACAACATCGTCGTCAGCTTTTCCAGATGATGCTTCTCCACCTTCAGGAGCGCCTTGGCCTTCTGCCGCAGCTTTCGCTTGAGCAATTTCCATTAGCTTTGAAGACGCTTCCATCAGTGCTTGCGTTTTAGCTTCGATTTCTGCTTTGTCGTCGCCTTTACGAGCGGTTTCTAAAGCATCAAGTGCTTCTTCGATTGCTTTTTTATCTTCTTCAGGTAATGCATCCCCTGCTTCTTCGATTTGCGTTCGAGTACCGTGTATCATGCCGTCAGCCTGGTTGCGAGCCTGCACCAATTCTTCAAACTTGGCATCAGCTTCTTTGTTGGCTACAGCGTCTTGTACCATTTGCTCGATTTCTTCATCACTCAAACCTGAGTTAGCCTTGATGGTAATTTTTTGCTCTTTGCCTGTATCTTTGTCTTTTGCTGAAACATGCAAAATACCATCTGCGTCAATGTCAAAAGTTACTTCAATTTGCGGTGCACCGCGTGTTGCTGGACGAATCCCCTCAAGGTTAAACTGACCTAGAGATTTGTTACCAGACGCTTGCTTGCGCTCACCCTGAAGTACATGAACCGTTACCGCTGCTTGGTTATCTTCAGCCGTTGAAAAGGTTTGAGACTTCTTCGTTGGTACAGTTGTATTCTTTTCAATTAGCGTAGTCATTACGCCGCCCATTGTCTCAATACCCAAAGAGAGCGGTGAAACGTCAAGTAGCAATACATCTTTAACATCACCAGACAATACACCACCTTGAATTGCAGCGCCCACAGCGACCGCCTCATCAGGGTTCACATCTTTACGCGGCTCTTTACCGAAGAACTCAGTTACGTACTTCTGAACCAAAGGCATGCGTGTTTGACCACCAACAAGAATAATATCGTTGATATCGCTCACTGATAAATCAGAATCCTTTAATGCTTGCTTTAATGGCTCTAAGGATTTTTTCACTAAGTCTTCAACAAGTGACTCTAATTTTGCACGCGTTACTTTAATCGCTAAATGCTTAGGACCAGAGGCATCAGCCGTAATATACGGCAAGTTAACTTCGGTTTGTTGTGCAGAAGACAATTCAATCTTTGCTTTTTCACCAGCTTCTTTTAGACGCTGCATTGCAAGTGGATCTTTACGTAAATCAAAGCCTTGGTCTTTCTTAAACTCTTCTACCAAGTAATTAATCATACGGTTATCGAAATCTTCACCACCTAGGTGCGTATCACCGTTAGTCGCTAATACTTCAAAAGTATGCTCGCCATCGGCATCGTCAATTTCGATAATTGAGATATCAAACGTACCGCCACCTAAGTCGTATACTGCAACTACGCTGTCGCCTTTCTTCTTGTCCATACCGTATGCAAGAGCGGCCGCAGTTGGCTCGTTAATGATACGTTTTACTTCCAAGCCAGCAATTCGACCTGCGTCTTTGGTTGCTTGACGCTGCGCATCATTGAAGTAAGCAGGAACTGTTATTACAGCTGCAGTCACTTCTTCACCTAAATAGTCTTCAGCCGTTTTCTTCATCTTCTTCAAAATTTCAGCAGAAATTTGTGGTGGAGCCATCTTCTCGCCATTCGCTTGAACCCAAGCGTCACCGTTATCAGCTTTGATAATTTTGAAAGGCATGATGTCGATATCACGCTGTACTTCTTCGTCTTCGAAACGACGACCGATTAAACGCTTAATCGCGTAAAGTGTATTTTCTGGGTTTGTCACAGCTTGGCGCTTTGCAGGTTGGCCAACGAGTGTCTCACCTTCTGAGCTGTAAGCGATGATTGAAGGTGTCGTACGATCACCCTCAGAGTTTTCAATAACTTTTGCTTTGTCGCCGTCTAGCACTGCGACACATGAATTTGTTGTACCTAAGTCGATACCAATGATTCTACCCATTTGTGTGTCTCCAAAATATGTTTTTGCGTTTTGCATTAGCGCGTTATGCGTCTTGCAATAATAAGTGGGGCTAATACCCCTGTTTTCAATATGTGTTTTAAAAAAATTTTCATTTTTTATTTTTGCACCAAACCTTACGGTGCTGATACAGACGTGTAATACAGCGGGTCGCTTTTTCAAAAAGCTAGCGCCGTTCAACAATAAAACAGGCTAGCGTTTGAGTAACAAACTCGCATCAAAACACGCAGTCAAGTGGCATGCCTTATTCATTGTTTTAACGAACTACACCTGTGTATCTACGCCGCCGCTGGCAGCGCGCGATACCATCACCATGGCCGGGCGCAGTAAACGTCCATTTAAGGTGTATCCCTTCTGCATCACGGCCATCACAGAGTTTGGTGCGAACTCAGTGGTTTCCTGCATGGACATTGCTTGATGCAATTCAGGGTTAAAAGCTTCACCCTGCGGATCAACAGTTTCCATCCCAAATTTTTCAACAATACTGATAAATGACTTCAGCGTTAAATCCACGCCTTCAACTACTGGTTTAATTGCTTCATTTTCAACATCAGCGACCTGTATCGCTCGCTCCAAATTGTCCAAGACCGGCAACAATTCACCTGCGAACCTCTCCAACGCAAATTTTCTTGCTTTGTCCACTTCTTGCTCCGCACGGCGTCTTGCATTTTCCATATCCGCTCTGGCACGCAATACAGCGTCTTTTTGACCCTCTATTGTACCGTTGGCGACTTCAAGCGCGGCTTCAAGCTGCGCAATGCGAGCAATATTTTCATCTTCGTTCATTGCTTGCTCTAATTGGTCAGCAGTCATTGGCTGTTCATCGTCATTAACCAACTCAGCTTCGACTTCTTGTTCATTTACCGGTTTATTCTGTTCATCACTCATTGCACTCTCCGCGGACCTTTCGCTTACTTAGTTTGTTTTGGTCGTGACACCAATCTGTTTGCATGGCCTTTTAATGGGGTTGCTTTTAGAGGCTTCAAGGGAAAATAGTAGATTAAATGCATTTTTTTTCATTTTGTCAGCTTGATAACGAAAGTCTGATACCTTTTTCATAAAAAAGGCATTAACCTAGGCTACCGATGCGTTACGTTCTTTTTATTGTTTTAACAGGGGTTTTACTTGTTTTCGATATATACCGTTGGCCTAATCACACTTGTTTACTTAGGCGTTCTTTTTGCAATTGCATTTTATGGAAATAAAAAACGCAAAGCGTCTCCTATCATATATTCGTTGGCTCTTGGTATTCACTGCACCTCTTGGGCATTTTTTGGCACAACAACCCAAGCCACACAGTTTGGCTGGGCTTTTGTACCTACGTACCTAGGCGTAATCATCGTCATGCTGTTTGCTTTTCCTGTTATCTGTAAAATTGCAAAATTATGTCGGCAACATAATATCAGTTCACTCGCCGACTTTATCGGTATGCGCTATCAACACAGCCATATTATTGCCGGTATGATAACCCTGATATGCTTTATTGGTGTCGTTCCTTATATCGCACTGCAGCTTGATGCTATTACTCTAATGTTGAACTTAATGACGAAGGACAGTCAGAGTTTAACCCCCAGCATCGGATTTTATGTTGTTGGCTTAATGGCTTTGTTTGCTATTATTTTCGGCACAAGGACCCTAGATTTAACTGAAAAGCACACAGGCTTGATGTACACCATCGCTTTTGAGTCACTGGCAAAATTAACTGGGTTAGTTATTGTAGGTTTGTACGTTTGCTACAGCTTGTTCGACGGTGTTTTTGATCTCTTCATTGAAGCATCAAAGAATGAAGCTAGCATTCAAATATTGCAGTCTGATTTTTCCATTTGGGTGTTCGCAAGCCACGTTTTACTGGGCGTTTGTGCTATGTTTTGCTTGCCCCGCCAGTTTCATATCGCATTCATTGAAAATAACAATGAAAACGAGCTATTATTGGCAAGATGGCTTTTTCCATTGTTTTTGGTATGCATGACTATTTTTGTGCTGCCCATTGCACTGGCTGGAAATATTCTGTTGGACACCACTCAGTACTCTACAGACAGCTTTGCACTCTCCATTCCGGTTAGTATGGGAAATGAATGGGTCTCGATTACTTCTTATATCGGCGGACTTTCAGGAGCGACTAGCATGGTTATAGTGGCCACACTGACCATGGGTATAATGGTAGCAAATAGTTTTGTCACGCCACTTTGGCTTTCAACGCAAGTGTCTCCTCATTTAAAAAAGAACCTTGCCCCAGCAAATATCTTGAGAATTCGACAATTCACCATTATTTTAGTCTTAGGGATTGCATATTGGTATCACCTAAATATCAGTCAAACTGCGCCCTTGGTGAAAAGTGGCTTCATTGCCTTGTCATTGTTAGCACAAATGTTTCCAGCGATCATTCTGGGTCTGTATTGGAAAAACGCCACTAAATCGAGCGCTATATTTGGCACGCTGGTTGGGGCTGCGTGCTGGGCCTACCTCATTTTATACCCAAGCATTTTGTCCAGTTATTACTTCGCTAACACGCTAGATGATACTGATCTCGCTATTGGTTTTTACATTTCATTTTTTAGCAACACTGCTGTTTTCGTGTTTATTTCATTACTTAATGTCGCATTTAACAAACGCTCAAATGTTAGCGGACATCCTGCAAGTAGGCATCATTCTGAAGGATTGCTAGCCCATCACATCGATGAAGGAAAAAGCAGCTTTCAAATTCCAACTAATGAATTACTCGCGTTAATTAATCGAGTCATTCCCACACAGCTTGCGAAGGTGTTTTCCGACCGAGTTTCATTGTCAGATGCCGCTAATCTAGCCTATGTTGAACCATCAGTGCTTGCCCATGCTGAACGATTACTGTCATCGCATGTAGGTAATGCCAGCGCTCGTATTCTGCTTGCCGCTATCTCTATAAACAAAAAAGAAGATATCAACGAGCTGACCGAATGGATTGAACAAGCATCGCAAACTTTTCAATTTAATCATGAATTATTGCAATCCTCAGTTGCCCATATACCTCAAGGAATAAGCGTTATTGGTTCCGATATGAGCTTGATTGCTTGGAATCAAAAATACATTGAGCTATTTGATTATCCCAAAAACTTTTTACAAATCGGCATGCATTTGCGTGAAATCCTGCAGTTTAATGCCTCGCGTGGCTTGATGCATCAACAGGGAGAAGTGTTGTCGACTGAAGAAATTATTGAAAGGCGCATTGCTTACACCCTATCTGGAAACGCCTATAAATTCATTCGCGATAATCAAAATGGCAGAGTGATTGAAATAGCAGGAAGCCCACTTCCCGGCGGTGGGTTTGTAACCACATATAATGATATTAGTGAATATATTCACATTCAACGACAGTTAGAAGATGCCAAAGTAGACTTAGAATCAAGAGTAGAAGAACGTACTGCTGAATTGAACTCAGCTAAACTCGATGCAGAAATGGCAAACACAAGTAAAACAAAATTTTTGGCTGCGGCTGGTCATGATCTGATGCAGCCATTTAATGCAGCGTCGCTATTTGCATCTATGCTGCATCAACGTTTAAAAAATGTAGACGATCGAGAGCTCACACAAGGCCTTGTTAATGCTTTAGAAAACGCAGATCAACTGTTATCAATGTTGCTTGATATGACCAAGCTAGAATCAGGTCTATTTAAGCCGGATCTGCACTCATTCAGCTTAAATCCTTTACTTAAAAATTTAGTGAATGAGTACGCCGTTGTTGCTCAACAAAAACAGCTTAGTATCAACTATGTCGAAACCAGTGTCTGGGTGCGCAGCGATCGTCGTCTATTAAATAGGATCATTCAGAATCTAATCAGCAATGCCGTGCGTTACACGGAATCAGGTCGAATACTCGTTGGCGTCAGAAGAAGAACCGACAACAAAATAGAAATATGCGTACTAGATACTGGAAAAGGCATTGCAGAAGAACAAAAGCGCTTGATATTCGATGAATTTAAGCAATTGGAAAATACTGGAAACAATGAAGGGATCGGACTCGGATTAACGATAGTGGAGAAAATGAGTCAACTCCTAAACCATGATGTTGAAGTGCGCTCAATTGTGAATAAAGGCACTCAGTTTTCTATCCGCCTGACACGCGGCGAACGCGGCGCCATTCCAATTATTGAAAAAGAAGAGATTGCCAAAAACCAAACATTTCTAAAGCAAAAAACGGTTTTATTAATCGAAAACCAAGCATTGATAGCGAATGCCATGACGACATTGTTACAGGGATGGGGAGCTCAGGTTCATGTGGCGCACGACGCGGCTAGCGCGGAAGCATTTCAAGACTTAAGTATTATTGACTATATTATTGCAGATTATCATCTAGACAATGGCGACAACGGAATTGAGGTATGTCAATCGATCATCGCTTTTCGACAGCAGCACCAATTGAATACCCCTCGGCTACTGCTGAGTACCGCGGATCGCAGCCAAGCGATAAGGGATCAAGCCGATGTGCAGCATATGATTTATTTACCCAAACCGTTGAAGCCAGTGGCATTAAAAAGGCTTCTGCAGAAAACTAAGTCATAAGACAGTATTATTGAAAATAAGTTTTAAAGTATAATCACGTGTCATAAGCGGCAAAATTGAGACAAATTGAGACAAATAGTGCCTAAAACATTGAACAAATTAGACAAAGAGAAAAATGAAACCCCTATAGATGCTGGTTTTACGACCTTGCACAGGGATCACAAAAACAATCGTCTGTATAACATTCTTAGAAAAGCATGCTTTTTAGGCGCCATTGTTCATATTCTATTTATTTTCTTTTTTCTAAGTGTCGGTTCATTGTGGCTCTCAGTCCTGAACATTGGCAGTGTATTAATTTGGTTATTTGCATTGTATCAAAACCAGCGCGGTCGCTACCTATTGGCGACGCTGGCGGGAACATTAGAAGTTATTGTGCATGCTACTTTAGCAACGCATTTCCTCGGCTTAAGCATGGGTTTTCATTATTTTTTATGGCCTATAGCAGCGTTAATATTGGTCAGCAACTTATTTTCAACGCAAAAGTCTATCGCAATGAGCTTCGCCGTTATCCTATTGTTTGGCGGATTAGTAATCTATGCAAAAGATATCACTTACCAATATGCGTTTCCGGCGATAAGTAACTATGTACTGATGACAAACATTTTGTTTGCAGCAATTGCTTTTGTGATTGTTATGGTAAGTTCGCGTAGTAAAAACATAAAAAATGAAAAACGTTTATACGAAATATCTAATAAAGACCCGTTAACGGGTGCGTTTAATCGCCAGTTTGTTTATGAATTAATGAAACAAAACTATAGCGAAAGACGAAGTTTGAACTCTTTAGACTACACGCTCGTGCTAGCAGACATTGATAATTTTAAAGAGATCAATGAGCTAATTGGCCATGTTGCAGGTGATGGCGTGATTAAAGCCGTGTCAACATATTTGCAATCTGCCGTCAGAGAAACAGATGTTGTAGCACGCTGGGGCGGAGAACAGTTTTTGATTATTCTAATGAATATCGAGCCAGAGAACTCACTGGCCTTAATCGAAAAAATTCGTTCAAACATTCGTTATCAAATAATTACGGAAGGGCTGCGCGACCGGGTCACCACGCTGAGTTTTGGCGTGGCAAAAGTCAAAGAAAACGAACTATTTGAAGACATAGTAAGACGAGCTGATTTAAGTATGTACAAAGCCAAAAAGCTCGGAAAAGATTGCATTATTAGCGCGGAGTAAATTACGCTGAATATTTGATAAAAAATATCTGATAAGAAATATTTGGTAAAGAACACCCAATAAAGAATACCTAATAAAGAACACCTAATAAAGAATACCCAATAAAGAGCGCAGCCTTACCTTTTCAATTACAATTTTGGAATGAGCTCAATTTTACCTTCTCGTATTTTCATATTCAAAGGTATCTTGCTTAATAGCGCGATTTTTGGATTACTGGTATCAAGTGTATAAACTGGGTTCACCGCCAAAAAATTGTTGATGACACTCATGGCCTCGCCATCGAGCAACGACAGATTTCCTTTAAAACCACCCGCGTCTATACTTGAGTCAAGTAGCTTTATATCACGTAGAAAAACCGCTTTTTTGTTGCTGTCGTAAAAAGGGCTACCCTCGATTTGTAAGGCTAGACGTACTGGATAATCGAGTACAAAAGCACTAATTTTTGCGCTTGAGTCAAAGCCGAGTGCGACTACATCTCGATTATCTGGGCCGATATTGACTTGCAAACTTTTCACTTCAAAATCAACCGGCAAGCCCATCAAGCTCACTTCTTTTTTTAATTTTGGTAACTGTTGATTCAATACGGCTTCGATTTCTGAATTAGTAAACGAATAAACAGAAATTCCTTGAGTACTGCTACAGGCGCTTAAACACAGTGTGATGATAGTAAGTAAAATTCTCATTTGTGACCTTTGGCTTTGTTAGATAGAGAGAAGGTAGAGACAAAATATAGCAAATGTTCTGTAATCGCGAGCTCCTTAATTAGAGCTACAAACTTCCGCCTCTATCCTTTGCTATAGCCGTATCTAATCTGTTCAACAACTCCGCTCTAGCCTTCAACTTTGTATTGTGGTGAGCTTTCATGTCTAGTTTTGTCATCGCTTGTGCAATATAATTAACGGTAGGTAGGAACTCAGCCTCACTGACGACCTTATCGAGGAAACCCATGGTAATTGCATCTTGCGGTGACACCATTTCCGCTAAAATAACGCTTCGATTAAAGAACACAGGCGCCAATCTACCTCTCGCTAATTCAACGCCAGCATCGTGCATGCTCATACCAATAGCAACCTCGTTTAAGCCGATCTTGAAATCGCCTTCAACGCCTATTCGGTAGTCAGCAGAAAGCAGCAGGAAAGCGCCTTTTGCAACAGCGTGACCTGGACAAGCAACTACCACTGGATAGGGAAATGAAAGTAGGCGTCGAGATAAAGTCGAACCTTTTTCCACTAGCTGCATGGCCGCACTCATACTTTCTCGCATCACGTTCAAATCATAGCCGCCTGAGAGCATGCCAGGTTTTCCCGTGATCACAACAACCGCATCTGCCTCTTGGGCTTTGTCTAACGCTTTATTTAACTCGTCAATTACTTGATGAGAAATTGCGTTTACTTTGCCATTTTGAATGGTAATAGTGGCAACCTTGTTTTCAATATTAATCGCGACAACGTCAGTCACATTTTTCTCCTAATCGTATTTTTTAACTGTTTAGTGTTGTTCAATGCAAGCATGCATTGACTTTAATCTATCAGACTTTGACTGCCAGCAACATTCCCCCACATTTCAATGTGAGTGTGTCCCCCTTTTAGAGTATGGGACATATTGCTTATCTAGCGCGAAATCAGTCCAAGGACATGAGCTGTTTGAATATAACGCCAGCTTGCGTCCTGTTATTCACATTCAATTTTCGCAAACAAGCGGAAGCATGCTGTTTAACCGTACTTTCTGAGATATCTAATTCGTAAGCAATTTGCTTATTTAATAATCCGTCAGCCATCATTCTAAGCACTTTTAATTGATGAGGCGTTAATTGTTCGATTCGCTGCAAAGCTTCATTATTGTCATTCGATGCATGCTCACCTAAATGCGTTAAGTTTTCTGGCAGCCATTCATTACCATTCAGAACATCTGAAACCGCTTCGGTAATTGACTCAAGCGATGTTGATTTAGGAATAAATGCACTTGCACCGAGCTGCAGTGCTTTGACAATCAACGACGGATTTTCTTCAGCAGATACGACCACAATTAAAATATTTGGAAATTCTGCACGAATTTGACTTAATCCGGTGAGACCAGAATTACCGGGCATTTTTAAATCAAGAAACAACAAATCAATATCGTCGTGTAAATTTAATTGCTTAATCGTGGATTGAAAGTCTGCGGATTCCAGCAAACCATCACCCAATACATCGCTCAATGCCTGTTTGAGTGCATTTCTAAATAAAGGATGATCGTCAGCAATTAATGCTTTGATGTTTTCCATGTCGAATGTTGATGCCTTAATAGATTACGCCTTGGATCGTTAAGCTTTGAATAGCCAAGTCGTGAATACTAGAGGGTGTTAAATTAAGAGTCAATTTGAATAGTGGTGGCTTTGTCTGATGGCGCTCAATAGGCAGTATATTGCAGCTTGCGTTTTGTCGTTTTGGTTTTTACATCAAGAAAATAAAAAAGGGGCCGAAGCCCCTAAGGACACATGACGCTTAGAAACGATAACCGACAGTTAAGTGAACCGTTCTTGGGTCACCGTAATAGCCAATTAAGGTCAAATCACCACCTAAGCCAGGAAGTAATGAGCCATCGTCTGCAACACCGACAAAATCATAACCACCAACTAAGTACTCTTCATCCGTCAGGTTTTTGCCATGCAGGCTTGCATACCAGTCGCCTTCAACACTTTGCCAATTAATACTCACATTGACTAAGCCATATGCGTCCTGCTCAAGCAGTGTGCTTGTTTCGAACAACAGGTAGTCGCCTCTGTGGTAATAACCAGCATTAATTGTAAAGTCACCAATATCTGACTCAATCACATAATTAGCCGATAGATTAACCGTTTGCTCAGGTGTGTTGGCTAAGCCAATAAGCGGCGGTATCGAGTTGTTTTTCTCAATTTTCGCATTGATATAGCCATAAGAAAGATTTAACGTTAAGTAGTCGCTAGCAACATAGGTTACTTCAGCTTCAATACCTGTCGCAGACGTTTCTGCAACGTTTCTTAATACTTGTTGTAAATCAGTCGCACTGTCACCTGGACCGATGCCAACGTACTGACGATCCTTATGATCAAGCGCAAATAAAGTCACGTTAGTTCTAAAGTTTTCGTTCCAATCGGCTTTAATACCAGCTTCATATGTGTCTACTATTTCAGGGTTAACGCCCTCTTCATTAATTGTCGCTCTTGGGTTAAATGTACCTGATTTGAAACCTTGCGAGAAACTAGCAAACAACATCATGTTATCAGCGGCTTGGTACTCTACGCCAAGACGCGGTGTGAAGCGGGTCCAATTTTCAGTTTTTGGACCGTCAAGTATACCATCACCGTTAGCATCGGAACCTAGTACCGTCGGTACAAGTTGACCTTCAGGTCTGATATACCCCGGGATCCAATTAGACTGCGGATAGACGTTAGTAAATGCGAGTCCGTTGTTAACAATAGCCGTTTTGTCTTCGTCAGTGTATCGACCACCAACTGTCATCGATAACTCATCTGTCACTTGGAAAGTCGCTTGAGAGTAAATAGCCCAGCTTTCAGAATTATTACAGCCAGTGACTTCTCTCGTTAACCCTGGAGTACCGAATGCTGCACGCCCTAAGAAACCAAGAATGGCATCAAAATTACCACAAGACTCACCATCATATAGATATAAACCACTGACGACGTTAAAGCTGTCTCCGGTGTAGTTCATTTGCAGCTCGTGTGTGCTGTTGTCATCTGAGTACTCGGCGGGTACATCAAATATATCTAACGCAGTGTTATCGAAATCAATGTTGGTAGGTGAATAGCTTTCGCGGTACGACGCGATATATTTAAGTTCCATTGCTTCGCTGTAGTTATAACGAAGCATCAAACTGTACCCTTCCAACTCAACTAAGTTTGATGTTGGCAAACTCGTATATGAATCATAAACGCTGCCTGGTACAGGTGCATCAGTCAATAAACTTGGCAGCAGACGGTATCCGCCTTTCGCATTAGACGTGTCTCTTGTCTTGTCCCAGTTAAATTTAACAAAAAGATCGTCTGATGCTCTAAACTCAACGTCAACGCGCGCTGCCCATAAATCTTTATTGTAGTTTTCACGGTCTTGATTGGGCAATGCTGATTGCAAAAACTCACCAAAGCCATCGCGATTCAAATCTGCGAAACCAAAACCGACGTAAAGTTTGTCGTCAATAACAGGTAATTGACCGGTTAATTTAACATCACGCTGTGCATAACTGCCCACTGTTGCTTCGGCGTTAAATTCTGTGCCACCACTCATTTCTTTGGTAACGTATTTAATCGCGCCACCGATGGTGTTTTTACCGTACAACGTCCCCTGAGGACCACGCAGTACTTCTATTCTTTCAACGTCGATTAGATCAAGCACGGCGCCCTGTGGACGGGCCATATAGACATCATCGATGTAGATACCAACGCCTGGTTCGTAGCCCCAAAGTGGGTCTTGCTGACCAACACCACGTATGAAGGCGGTTAGCGTTGAGTTTGTTCCGCGACTGGTTTGCAATGTTGTGTTTGGTGAAAATTGCTGTATTTCGGTTATCACAGAAATACCTTTCTCACTAAGTTCTTTTGCACCGATCGATGTTACTGCGATAGGTACTTCCTGTAAGTTCTCTGACTTTTTACGCGCTGTAACTTGGATCCTTTCTAGCTTTCCTTCCCTAACTTGCGGCGTTTCTTGTGCTTGAACTTGCGTTCCTATTGTTAAAGCGGCACTCACCGCAAGAGCGCAAAGCGCGAGTTGAGGCGTTTTTTTCATTATAGTTTTCATTGTGTCCCCTTAAAGGTATTTCCGTGTGTGTACTTTTAATCTGTATTTTTAATCTGTATTTTTAATCTGTATTTTTAATCTGTACTTTCAATAACTCATGTTTGTTGGATAGCTTGATACAAACAACAAATTGCAATAAGCCTATCCAATTATCTTGCTAGCAGTAGCGGTCTATTACTAATCTAAGCCAAAAATTGTCAAAGGTAACTAGTACCATCGTACTATGGGCATTGGTTCGCTTATGCAGCACACTTGCGTTCTGGTGAAGCAGTCTGCGGTCACAGATTTTTCACTTGGCAATTAGGAAAAAATAATAATGATAAGTTTAATTGGCTTAGTAGGTGGTTTGGGTCTGCTAATATGGCTAACCATCCGCGGAATGAACCTATTTATAGCGGCTCCTTTATGCGCTTTGATTGTAGCAGTAACGAGCGGATTACCTGTGTTTGCGGGTGAGAGTAACTTTGTTGCAACCTACATGTCTGGATTTACTGGTTTTATTGCATCATGGTTTTTTATGTTTTTGCTGGGCGCATTGTTCGGCAAATTTATGGAAGACACCGGCGCAGCAGACGCGCTGTCAAAATGGATTATTAGTAAAATAGGTTACAAGCAGGCTGTGTTCGCCGTTGTTGCTGCCTGTGCGATCCTGACATATGGTGGTGTAAGTGTTTTTGTCGTGGCGTTTTCAGTTTACCCCATGGCATTGAGCTTGTTTAAAGACGCCAACCTTCCTAGACGCTTCATCCCTGCAACCATGGCCTTTGGCTCGGTTACCTTTACGATGACATCGGCGGGTTCACCCGAAATACAAAACTGGATCCCCATTAAACATTTAGGAACCTCTCCCTATGCAGCGTGGGAGGTAAGTTTAGTCGTTGCAATATTTATGGCACTGTTTGGCTACTGGTGGCTCAAACGCATGGTAGGCAAAGCTGTGTTAGCGGGGGAAGTGTTTGAAGCAAAGCCTGAGGATCCAGAAATAAAAGAACGTGAGTACCCTCACCCAGTTACCGGGTTCATACCACTTTTGGTTGTTCTTTTATTATCGTTCTTCCTGCACGAATCTCTAGCACAGCTAGCGTTAATAGTTGCTTTAGGAGGCGGTGTACTCACCTTGATGACCATTAACTTTAAGTATTTCCAAAATTTATCTACCGCAGTAAACTTAGGTACAACGGGTGCACTGCTTGCGATTGGCAACACTGCGGCAGTGGTTGGCTTTGGCGCCATTGCGAAAACGACGACGGCATTTCAAGACACGGTAGAAATAATGACCCAAATACCTGGTAACGAGTTAATCGGTGCAGCCATTGCCGTGAGTGTTATTGCAGGGCTTACTGGGTCGGCTTCAGGAGGACAAGCTATTGCCTTGCCGCTAGTAGGACCACATTATATCGACCAAGGTGTTGACCCAGAAGAACTTCATCGTATTGTGTCTATTTCATCAGGTGCTTTGGATTCTCTGCCGCATAACGGTTATGTTGTTACTACTATTCGTGCAATTTGCCATGAAACGCACCAACGTGCATATGGGCCAATGGCTGCGCTAACGGTTGCTGTGCCGCTGATTGGTTTAATGTTTGCGATTGCACTATTTATAATATTTTAGGTAGCTATTTTAGGCGGCTATTTTAAGTAGCTATTTTAGGAAAAACACAGAATGCAAAATCATACATCAATGAGCCAATTAGCTGAATCAGGGTCTGAGCGCAAAAACGCTAATTCCCTGCTTTTAGCGCAGACATTATTGGTAGCTTGTCATCGCGTCGTGACTAAGGTAATTGGAAACGCAAAATTGCTTTGTATACTGACGTTAACGTTAGCGCTGCTGTCTGCAAGTCATTTCACCGTCGCCGCTCAGAACCCGGTCAATGAATCTCCTTTGCTAACGCAAAAACAAGTGCACACTATTGCCGACTTTAAGATGTTCAATGGCCAAAGCGTAAAAGAAGTCAAATTAGGATGGGAAAGTTACGGTAAGTTAAACGCCGACAAAACAAACGCAATTCTAATCACACACTACTTCACAGGCACCTCGCACGCTGCAGGAAAGTACGATCAAAACGACCCTACAAGCGGCTATTGGGATAGTATTATTGGCCCAAACAAAGCCATCGATACCAACAAGTTTTTTGTACTCAGTATGGACAGCTTGGCCAACTTAAATGTGAAAGATGAAAATGTGATAACTACAGGTCCTGCTAGCGTTAACCCTGAAACAGGTAAACCATATGGTCTCACATTTCCTGTTATTACTATGCGAGATATGGTCAACACGCAAAAATCACTGCTTGATTCACTTGGGATTGAAAAGCTATATGCCGTCGCCGGCCCGTCAATGGGATCAATGCAGGCAATTGAGTGGGCATCGGCCTACCCTGAAAAAGTTGAGCGACTTATATCGGTCATTGGTTCATCGTATAGTGATGCGTGGACAACGGCAGCGCTTGAACAGTGGGCAATCCCGATTAAATTGGATCAACATTGGCAACAAGGCAACTACTATGAGAGTCAGCCACCGACCGAAGGTCTAACGGCTGCACTGATGTTCGTGACGCAGATTGCGCTGACACCAGAGTATTTCAATCAGGTTGGCGCAGGTATAAATCATAAGGCACTTGAGCCAGATCCGCTACAAAACATTCAGGCGCGCCACAGTATCAACGAGTGGTTGTATAGCAGAGCAAAAGGACGTGCTGAGAAAATGGATGCCAATAGCCTGCTTTATTTGGTCAGAGCTTGCCAACTATTTATGGCGGGTCAACAGCAAGATATCGCAACGGGTTTGAAAAAAATTCAGGCAAAAACGCTGTTTTTACCCGCGACTCAAGACCTACTACTGATACCATATCATGCACGCAATACGCACAGCGCGTTAAAGGCATTGAAAAACGACACGCAAATCGCAGAAATCCCAGGTCCTCTTGGACATTTAGAGGGCGTATTGGGCGTTCAAAAGCACAGCTCAACTATTGCTGCATTTCTAGCTAATTAACTCGGTGACTACATGAAAACTTTTACATTAAAACAAGCTTGCGTCATTTCATTAGCTTCTTTGGTATTGACCGCTTGCGGCAGCCCAAATGCAGCAAATGGCGCAAAAGAAAGCGTCCAAAATAAATTAGCAAAACCTCAACAGCCCGTCATTAGTGTTTCAGGCTTGTCCTCCGGTGCTTACATGGCAATGCAGTTTCATTTAGCTTTCTCCGAACAAGTCGTCGGAGCTGGCCTGATTGCTGGAGGTCCCTATTTTTGTGCTCAAGGCAGCATAGGGACGGCATTACAAAACTGCGTTGCAAACCCAGATGCGACAATAGATTTAAACGCGCTTGCGGCAACGATCGAAGACTATCGTCAAAGCGGCAAATTAGCGGATTCAAAATATAACCAGAATGATAAGGTTTGGCTGCTGCATGGTACGCTCGATACACGCATAAATGGAGTGGTTGCAGACCAGCTTGCGTTACAAACTAAATCTTTGTTTGCTCCAGAAAATGTTAAATATGTTAACGACCAAGCATTTGCACATGTGATGCCAACTTTGAACCAAGGAGGTTCTTGCGAAGAGTCTGCGTCTCCTTTCATTGGTAACTGCGGTTATGACGCCGCAGGAGAACTACTTAAGCATCTAATAGCATTACCAATGCCGAAATCCAGTAAAAGCACAGAAGCCTTAAGCCAAGAGCTACTGACCTTCAAACAAGCTGATTATGCTGGTGAGCATGCCAAAACACTTGGCGAAGACGCCTATCTTTTTGTTCCTCAAAACTGCAAAGACAACGCAAATTGCGACATTCATATCAGTTTTCATGGCTGTAACCAGAATGCCGAGGCGGTTGGAGATGAGTACGCAAAAAATGCAGGATTCAACGAGTGGGCAGATACCAACAATTTAATTGTGCTTTACCCACAAACTAAGAAGTCCGCCTTTATGCCACTTAATCCTCAAGCATGCTGGGATTGGTGGGGCTATACAGGTGAAAACTACGCGAATAAAGATGGCAAACAAATACAGGCTATAATGGCCTTAGTTAATAGCATTCCAAGCATCATATCGAATACTAAATAGAAACTCATTTTGAACAAAAGGAAACAAACATGTCTGGTACAGCCAAAACTTTAAACGTATTTGTAACGGGTGGTGCCAGTGGCATTGGCTACGGTATCGGTGAATATCTAGCAAAGCAAGGCCATCACATTGTTATTGCAGACATCAATGAGGAAGCTGCGAAGCAAGCGGCCAAAAAGCTTAATGATTTGGGCTTCTCTGCGCAGTCGGTGCAAATTAATGTGTGTGATGCACAGCAAGTGGCGGCGCTTCCCGCAGCACTAAGCAAGACGCCAATTGATATCCTCATCAACAATGCAGGCATTCAACATGTTAGCAAACTAGAAGATTTCCCAGCTGAAAAATGGCAAATGCTAATTAACGTTATGCTTGTTGGGCCAGCATTGTTAACCCAAGCATTCCTTCCGCACATGCGCGCGCAAAATTTTGGTCGAATTATTAACGTGGGTTCTATCCATTCGGTTATTGCGTCGCCGTTTAAATCCGCCTATGTAGCGGCAAAGCACGGATTACTGGGCTTTGCAAAAACCATGGCTTTAGAGACCGGTGATGTGGATGTAACGATTAATACACTCTGCCCTGCTTACGTTAAAACACCTTTGGTTGAGCAACAAATTGCGGCGCAAGCCAAAGAAAATAATATGTCTGAAGAGGACGTAATAAATAAAATAATGTTAGAGCCTATGCCTAAAAAAGCCTTCATCGAAATAGATGAATTAGCACAAACCGCAAACTTTTTAATTGGCGGCGCAGCCAAGAATATTACGGGTCAAACGCTGATATTAGATGGCGGCTGGACTGCAAGGTAAACAAGTTTGCAAAGTTAAGCTTGCAAGTCGCCGACAATTGCGTAAAAGTTAGGAAATATAAGAAAAACAATTATCAGAGAACAATTAATGGGTTATTCAACCGTTGGCTTGATTGGAAAAACGGACCATGAAGGCAGCCGGGTAAGTCTCAATGCACTTGTTACCGAACTAAAGCAGAGAAACTGTACAATTCTGGTAGAAGCTCGCATAAAAGAAGAACTCGATGATCGTTCTTTAGAGGTCTGTGACCTAGAAACCATGGGCGAAAGGGCTGAGTTAGCGATAGTTGTTGGCGGCGACGGATACATGCTGGGCGCGGCGCGTGTGTTGGCAAAGTATGACACTGATGTTGTGGGTGTCAATCGTGGTAATTTAGGGTTTTTAACTGATATAAACCCCGAAGACATTAGCCGCCAAATAGGCCATATATTTGACGGCAATGTGCACCGTGAAGCACGATTCTTATTAGAAGCAAACGTATTTAGAAATGATGGCCATCAAGACACCAACGCAGCGGTAAATGAAATAGTGCTGCATCATGGTAAAGTTGCTCACATGATGGAATTCGAGCTGTACGTAGACAACCAGTTTGTTTTCAGTCAGCGTTCAGACGGGCTCATTATCGCCACGCCGACAGGTTCCACTGCGTATTCGTTATCGGGTGGTGGACCTATTCTGATGCCTAATTTGGACGCCCTCACCCTGGTGCCGATGTTTCCGCACACACTAAGTAGCCGACCTATTGTGGTTGATGCAAACAGTGAGATCACGCTGAAAATGTCAAATATTAACACTGACAATCTGCAAGTCAGTTGCGACAGCCACATCATGATGTCATTGATGCCCGGTGACGAAGTGCGCATTCGTAAGAATCCAAACAAACTTAACTTGGTTCATCCAGCAGACTACAATTATTTTAATGTACTGCGCACTAAGCTCAATTGGGGCAGTAAACTCTACTGATGCTGCAGCATATTGAAAAATTACAGCGGATAGCAAGCGCTAGCGAACGTCTTATTGTTGGCCTAATGAGCGGTACCTCACTCGATGGTCTTGATATAGCCTTGTGCAAGATATCGGGCCATGGAACGTCGACGAACTTACGCTGTGAAAAGTTCACCACCGTAGATTATTCCGAAGCCCTGAAAACCGCAATTCAGCATGTATTCGCTCAACAAGTCGTATCCTTAGACGCGCTATGTTTGTTAAATGCTCAAATTGGTCAACTACATGGTGAAATGATCAACCAGACATTGCTGGACTGGGGAGTAGCCAATGAAAGTATCGATCTGATTGCCAGTCACGGGCAAACTATCTATCACCGTCCGTCATCTTTCCATAAAATGAAAAATCAACCCAATAGCACACTACAAATCGGTGATGGCGACCATATAGCCGCGATCACGGGCATAACCACAATCAGTGACTTTCGTCAAAAACACATTGCTCATGGCGGAGAAGGTGCACCGCTTGCAATGTACGGTGACTATTTACTCTTGCGCAGCGAAAAAGAGCACCGGATACTGTTGAATATAGGTGGAATAGCAAATATTACCTATCTTCCAGCCAACGCGACGTTTGATGAGGTAATTTGTTCAGACATTGGCCCCGGCAACACTATTATGGACGCGCTTGCTCGATTACACAGTGACGATGATTATGATAAAAATGCGAACATTGCTAAGCAAGGAAGCATTAATAAAGTGTTGCTAAAGCGAATGTTGAAACAGTCCTTTATAAATTTACCTTTGCCTAAAACCACGGGGCCTGAAACGTTCAACTTAGACTGGTTCAATGCGCAATTAAAAGCATTGCATTTAGAGAACCTTAGCGTGCCAGATCAAATGGCTACACTGAATGCCTTCACTGCACATGCGATTGCAAAAACACTTGAGCAACTGCCAGAAGTATCGACCGTTTACGTTAGTGGCGGAGGTGCACATAATCCGCTTTTACTCGAGAATATATCTCAGCTACTTAACAGACCCGTATTTTCTACCAATAAATTAGATGTAAACTCAGATGCGAAAGAAGCCATTTTGTTCGCTATACTCGCAAACGAATGTGTTGCGGGCAATGAACGCGCATTTATAAGTCGCAATGCGAAACAACCCAATGTGAGTATGGGAAAACTATCCTTCCCATCATAAGTTCTTTACTTCATATCCCAAGATATCAGGCCTTTCCGATGCTTTTAGATACTTTTCGATGATAAGTTAGAGTCAAGTTAAGCTGCTTTACAGCAGCCGCTGCACTCTGAGATGCGCAATAGCAACGCTCTATTTAATCGTGGACTGCCTTTAGCTGCATTATCACAAAAATGCCAAAAATAGCCACTAACGTACCGCAGGCACCAAGCCAAATGATACCTGTTGTCGAAATGACAGCGCCACCCAAAATAGCGCCAAGTCCTTGACCGAAGAAGATCATTGAACCATTTAATGCAAAAGCGATAGTTACCGCTGGACCAGCAGATTCAGCAAGTCTTGTCTGGATAACCGGCGATGTGGCAAACAGGGCCGCGGAACTTAAGGCCATCGTGAGCAGTAAAAAAGGTAATGTTATCCAACCCATGTCAAACAGCATACTTAGTGTAAACATAACTTGCGTGAGGGCAATAATGGCAAATAGGAAAAACAGCGCTGGTCTCGCGCCCTTACGACTGAATGCTGCACCAATCGGCAGTCCCAACAAGCTCCCTACGCCAATCGCAATTTGCACACCACCAATGCCGGCACCTTCAAGCCCCGTCGCTTGAGTAATGACCGGACCGATAAACGCAACTGTTGCAAACGTGGCTAGGAAACTAAGTAAAGTGATGGACATCAGCTTTATATTCTCACCTTTTAAAGCAGCTCTAAAGCTCACTCCTTCAGTGACTGGACTCGTAATGTTTTTTGGGGCCGCTATCGCGATAACAATTGAAGCCACCATTGCTATTGAGCCAGCAAACCAAAAGGCAGAACGCCAACCAAAAAAATCACCCAACATACTGCCAACAGGCATTCCCACCATAAATGCGAGAGTATAGCCGCCGAGCACCATAGCAATAGCATATGGACGCTTCAGCTCAGGCACCATGTTTACCGCAATAGTTGTTGCTAACGGTAATGTGAGCCCTGCAAAAAAACCACAAATAAATCGAATAATGGCTATCGAACCAAGATCCGTCGCAAGCGCAGAAATCACATTCATTACCGTTAAAAGTAACATGACTAGAATGAGTAAACTCTTGCGGTCAAATCGAGACAGTAGTCGCGCCAAAACAGGGCCACCTAAGCCACAAGCTAGCGCAAAGACCGTTTGTAACTGCCCTACTGCAGGTACGCTCTCACCAAGCTCGTTGGAAATAGGCTCAATTAACCCCACAAAAACAAATGCACTAGTACCAAATGCGAATGGAGCTAAGATTAAACTAAAAAGACGCATTCTGGTCTTGCTCCCTGCTCATGTTTAGTGATTTTATTGTTTATTGTTTATTGTTTAGTGTTTTATTGAGAATCAGAATTTTTACTGTCTTGCTTTTCACTATCATGTTCTGGTGGCAACTGCATTCGCGCAGTCTCAATTAGGTGTTGATTGCGAGTACGCTGCATCACCTTGACACGATTATGCATAGCTACCTTCGCCAGTATATGCGCCGTCACTGGAGCGGTTATCACTAAAAATAGTGTGATTAATAGCTCATTGATGCTGAAAGTACCTCGTGTGTGATACATATATACCATTGAACCAATAAGGAAGCAGCCAAGACCCAAGGTAGTGGCTTTTGTGGGGGCATGTAAGCGAACATAAAAATCCTGCAGGCGCAGAAGCCCTATGGACCCTACAAGCACAAACAGTCCGCCTAGGATTAGAAACACGGATATAATTAGCTCTACGGTAAAACTCATACTACCTCCTACTCAATGATGTCGCCACGCAGCAAATACTTCCCAAACGCCACGCTGCTGACAAATCCTAACATAGCAATTAGTAAAGCCGCTTCAAAATACAATGATGTTTGATTATAAATACCGAACAATAAGATTAAGGCAATACTATTAATATACATGGTGTCGAGCGCCAAAATGCGGTCAACGATATGAGGTCCAATAATGAGACGCCACAGGTTAAGCACTAGCGCAATACTCAACATAATTGCAACCGACACTACAGCGATATCTAGCATCCGAAAATCTCCTTAACGCGCGATTCGTAGCGCTGTTTGATTAAATCGACAACTTCTTGCTCGTCATCAGGCATATCTAATACGTGTACGTACAGCCATTTTTTATCTTTTGATACTTCAGCACTTACCGTACCCGGTGTCATGGTGACGGTACTCGCAAGCACTGTGATGGGCAAAGTGTCAGATAGGTCAAGGGGAACCGCAACTAAACCGGGTCTGATTTTGTGCATTGGCCCTACGACCAAAAAAGCAACCTCAAAATTAGCAACGACAATATCCTTAAGGACAACCAACATATAACTTAAGGCTTTCAACGGTTTCTTCATTTTCGGCTGAGGAACGCGCAGTGGAGCGCATAGCAGAGGAATGACTATCGCAAGCACAGCCCCCAGAATAATGTGCCCCAAACTAAGAGTAGTGTTTAACATGAGCCAAACGATCAAGAGCATTATGCTGTGCAGTGGCATAGGGAATAATCGTGAAAATAAGCTCATTGCGAACCTCCTTCTAAATTCATCACCCTAATTAAGGCCGGAATATCATGCAATTGTGCAGCGGCGTTGTTGGTATACTCTATGACGCTGGCGCCAAAGATAGCGAGTAATGGCGACGCTCCTAGCAATAAAAAGGTGCCGCACAACTGCCATTTAGAAACGCCTGCTGATTCGGCAACATCATGGCTGGGAGTTGAACGCCAAAACAGCGTTGTCCCAGCCCTCGATAACGCAATGATAGTAACTAAGCTAGAAAGCAAAATAATAGACCAAACCCACACAATCTCATCTGACGCTGTCGCTGATTGTAAAACAACAAGTTTACCCAAAAAGCCTGAAAACGGCGGTAGACCCGCTATAGCCATCGCGCTAACGACGAACAATATGCCCAATAATGACTGCTGCTTTATCTTGCGTGCGATAACAAAATAATCAAGGGCTTTACCGCGCTGCTGACCCAACATATCGGCTATAAAAAACAAAGCGGCTGTCACCAATGTGCTGTGAATGAGATAGTATAATCCTGCAGCAGTGGCTTCTGGCGTTCTTAACGCAAACGTTATTAACAAAGTTCCTACTGAAACAATCACAAGATTAGCAGCAAGCGTTCGTAAATTAGGACTTGCAAGCGCACCTACTGTGCCCACAACAATGGTAAGTATAGAAAGCGGCCAAATCCAAGGCTGAACCATGTTGGCTAAGTCCCCTGCTTGCTCGCCAAAAATCACGGTGTAAACACGGAATATGCAATATACCCCTACCTTAGTCATAATGGCAAAAAGCGCAGCCACAGGAGCACTCGCTGCCGCATAGGTTTTAGGCAGCCAAAAATGCAGCGGCAACATAGCTGCCTTTAATCCGAAAACAGCCAGCAATAAAGAACCGCCAGCCTGAACAATAAGCTGATTACTTGCCGACAATTGAGCAATGCGCAATGACATGTCCGCAATATTGAGGGTACCTGTAATGCCATAGAGTGTACCCAAGGCAAACAAAAATAGACTCGAACCTATCAGGTTTAAAATCACATAGTGCACATTTGCAGCCGTTTTTTGCTTGCCACCACCATGAATGAGTAAGGTGTAGGACGCGATAAGCAACACCTCGAAAAAAACAAAAAGGTTAAACAAGTCGTTAGTTAAAAAAGCGCCGTAAATACCCAACAGCTGAAATTGAATGAGCGGATGGAAATATTTACCCTCGCGGTCGCTGCCAGCAAACGAATACAAAGTAACGCCTAGCCCTAAAATGGCTGTAAGCGCTACTAACATTGCAGCTAGCTGGTCAACGTATAGAATAATGCCAAAAGGTGGCTGCCAGTCTCCGACCGCATACATGAGCGGGCCATTTTGAACAACGCTTACCATCAGAATGATTGAACAAGCTATTTGTGCCAGCACCAACAAAAGTGAAGCTATGCGTCGAGATTGATACCTCTCAGCACCCGCAAATGGCGGTAACAGCATCAATAAACCACCAACCAGCGGAATCAAAATAGGCAGGATTGCTAGGTGAACCGTCATATTTTGTCCTTCGTTGGCGTTATCAACTTGTCAGTATCTGGCGGTTCTCTGCCGTCAACGAAGTCATTACCTAAATCAGCGCGTGCACGCATTGCTAAAATAACCACGAAGGCAATCATCGCAAAACCAATTACAATGGCGGTTAACGTCAAGGCCTGCGGAAGTGGATCTGCATATGAATCTGACATGCCTAAGATTGCAGCGCCGTCGAGATTCAAACGACCACTTGAAAACAAAAATAGGTTAACCGCGTATGAAAGCAAAGTTAACCCAATGACGACAGAAAACGTGCGCCCACGTAGACACAAAAACACGCCGCAAAACGTTAATACACCTACACAAATTACGTATAAAGTTTCCATTATTCCTCCGTAGTCGGGCGATGAACAGAGGTGAGCTTACCCAAATTCGCCAATATAAGTAAGGTGGCTCCCACCACTGTTAAATAAACGCCGAGGTCAAATATCAGGGCGCTTGCTAGTTCAATTTCACCAATAAATGGGATGTCAAAATAGTCGAACCAAGTGGTCATAAATGGACGATCGAAAAACCAACTACCGACGCCCGTGAGAGTAGCGATAAGCACTCCCAGCGCTATCAGAGTTTGATAATCCACTTTTATGCGAGGCTTAACCCAATCCACACCGTGCGCAATATATTGCTGAATTAGCGCAACAGAAGTTATTAAACCTGCAATAAAACCTCCGCCAGGCATATTGTGGCCGCGCAGAAAGATGTAGAAAGAGACTAATAATGCAAGCGGTAACAAGCTTTGTGAAATCATCGTTAAAATGGGTGGATGTCGATCTTCTGACCAAGGCAAGCCATTTTCGTTAGCAGTCGGCATCGCCAGACGGATTCGTGCGAGCAATTTAAAAATACCAAGCGCTGCAATCCCTAAAACAAGAATTTCACCCAGCGTATCTAGACCTCTGAAATCTACTAAAATAACGTTCACTGCGTTGGTTCCGCCCCCACCGGTTTTACTGTTTTCCAAGAAAAAATCAGAGATAGTGTCCAATGGTTGAGTAATGAAAGCATAGTTAATAGTCGCAATTAGCCCCCCCAGAGCAGCAGCAATACCTACATCTCGCACCACTCGCGAAGGTGATGATTCTGCTGGCGTTTTTTGTGGTAAAAAATACAGCGCTAACATCAGTAAAATCACCGTTACTACTTCCACAGCAAGCTGTGTTAACGCAAGGTCTGGAGCAGAAAAGCGAGCAAATGCAATCGACACAATAAGTCCGACCACCGATAAGGTTATCAGGGCAACCATCCGTTTGCGATGGTAAATAACGGTAGCAATAGCACTTAAACACAAAATAATGGCCGCAATAATCTCAACCCCACCCACCGCTTGATCAGGAAAATGCGTTTTGGCAGTATCTAAATTGATAAGCGGAAACGCGGTAACAGCTATTGCAAAAAACAGTAGTGCGGCAATGTAACGCTGGAGGGAGCCATTCCCCAAACCATCGTATGCTTTCGTTGCGTAGCCAACGAGTGTTTGTATCACGCCTTCAAAAATTCGTTTTTCATCTGATTCTTTAAATTGTGCTTGAAAACGATATAAATGGCTGCGGTATGCATACACCAGCAGCCCTCCACCAATGGCGATGCAGCTCATTAATAAAGGCAAATTAAAGCCATGCCATATCGATAAACTGTAATCAGGAAGCACGCCTATTAACACGGAAGATGCGGCTGCATCCAACAAACCGCCAATAATATAGTTAGGGAATATCCCTACCAACAAACACAATGCTACCAATATTTCGATAGGTATTTTCATGTAACGTGGGGGCTCATGAGGTATTTTAGGTAAGGCTTTTGGCTCGCCATTAAAGAATACATCGTGGATAAAGCGCACAGAATAAGCAACCGCGAACACACTTGCTACGGTCGCTAACACCGGCGTCATCCAAGAAAGAAACCCTAATGCAGAGGAATGGAGTGTTTCGGCAAGGAACATTTCTTTAGATAAAAACCCGTTGAACAGCGGTACGCCGGCCATTGAGGCGGCGGCCACCATCGCAAGGGTTGCGGTATAAGGCATAAATCGCCATAAACCACCGAGTTTACGCATGTCTCGGGTGCCTGATTCATGGTCAATAATACCCGCCGCCATGAATAGAGACGCTTTAAATACAGCATGGTTCATAATGTGAAATAGCGCTGCCACAGCTGCAAGTTTGGTATCAAGTCCAAGAAGCAGTGTAATCAGGCCGAGATGGCTAATTGTAGAATAAGCCAGAAGACCTTTTAAATCATGTTTGAACAGCGCGGTATAAGCACCTAACAACAAGGTTATCAAGCCCGTCATGCTCACTATCAAAAACCACATTTCAGTGCCTGATAATACTGGATAAAAGCGTGCTAGCAGGAAAATACCCGCTTTAACCATCGTCGCAGAGTGTAAATAGGCACTGACCGGCGTTGGCGCAGCCATGGCGTGGGGAAGCCAGAAGTGAAATGGAAATTGAGCTGATTTAGTAAAAGCACCAAGCAAAATTAAAATAAGCGCGACAGGATAAAGAGCGTGCTCGCGAATAAGGTCTCCGCTTGCGAGTATTGTACTTAGCTCATAGCTACCGACCATGTCAGCGATCAGTAATAAGCCAGCAAGCAGCGCTAATCCGCCAGCACCTGTTACTGTGAGCGCCATCCTCGCGCCCTTGCGCGATTCAGATTTTGCAGACCAGAAACTAATCAATAAGAACGAACTGATGCTGGTTACTTCCCATGCCATCCACAATTGCAGAACGTTGTTTGACAACACAATTGATAGCATCGCTGTCATAAACAAAATTAAGTATGAGAAAAATCGCCCAACAGCTTCTTTCTCAGAAAGGTAATACCGAGCATACAAGATAATTAGTAAGCCAATGCCAAGAATTAGCAGCGCGAACATTAATGCAAGCCCATCTAGTCGCATGGATAAAGTAAGCCCAACAGAAGGTATCCACTCCAAATATTCGGTGACAATCTCGCCTGCCAACACAGCCGGTATCAAACTGACGATGTACACGAGCGCTACAGCAGGAGCGAGCATGGTGAAAATAGTATTGAGAGTGCGCCCAAATCGTTCAGTCAAGAGCGGTATTATCACACCAACCAATAAAATGGCTGTTATCCAAAATAAGCTCATTGTTTCCTTATGCTCCAATTTCTAATCTACGCTTATTAAGCATTTCGTTGAAATGCATACTGTAATGTGAACAGGTGAATAAGATCTAGTATTTATTACAATTTTTAAGTAAAACGAGATTTCGTTAACTCACCGTTTTTACGATGATGTTGTTCTTATAATCTCATAAGATGGTCAGTGCCTAATCAATGATTATGCAAAGCCGTGAAGTATACTGCAGATCCATGAATAAAACGCGGTTGTTTTACTTTCTGCTACTGTCAGTGTTTTTCGATGTCACGAGTAACTAATAACGTGCGTGAAAAATTTTTTAGTTGCAAACTCTTTATCCCTACTCTTTATGCCGACTCTTTATGCCGACTCTTTTTATCCCGTTTTTACAATTATAAGAAACCCACAAAAAACTGATCTTTACAGCGCATTAAACACTGTATATATTACCAGTGTTTAAATTTTTCGGTAAACTTAGAATGCTTGCACATATTTCGGTTAAAAACTTTGCTGTAGTAAAACAAATTGCTGTTGATGTCGCTGAAGGCTTAACAGCCATTACAGGCGAGACGGGCGCGGGAAAATCAATAGCCATTGACGCCTTAAGCCTATGTCTTGGTGATCGTGCCGATGCAGCTTCGGTAAGAAAGGGATCAGAAAAAGCTGAAATTGTAGTGCACTTTGACATCACAAAAGTAGCACTTGCAAAAGCATGGTTAGAAGAAAATGAATTACTCCAAGAAGACAATCCTAATGAATGTTTTATTCGCAGACTCGTTAGTAACGAAGGGCGTTCAAAAGCCTTTATAAACGGCGTAGCTGTTTCTCTGAACCAACTGAAATCATTGGGTCAATATCTGGTTAGCATTCATGGTCAGAATGCACACTATCAGCTTTTGAAACCCGATAACCAGCGTAAACTTCTTGATAGCTTTGCTGCACACAAAGCACTTTTAAATGATGTCGCTGTTGCCTATGATGCGCTAAAACAAAAACAGCACTTATTAAAGCAATTACAGGCAGCCCAAAAGCAGCGAACCGATCGTAAGAACCTATTAGAATATCAAGTTCAAGAATTAGATGAATATAGCATTGGCGAAAACGAATTTGCGCAGTTGGAATTGGAACACAAGCGCTTAAGTAATAGCCAAACTTTGTTAGAGCAAGCCCAAATCAGCTTCTACCAATTATACGAAGGTGAAGAGTTTAACGCTTTGTCAGCCATTCAAAGCAGTGTCGATAACTTATCTGAACTGCAAGAACACGATCCCACTCTTGGCCCTATAGTAGATATGCTCAATGAGGCCGCTATTCAAATTGAAGAGGCATCACAGGAAATTCGTCAGTATTGTGATCACTTAGAAATCGATCCGATGAAGCTTCAGCAGGTTGAACAACGCTACTCAGAGGCAATGGACCTTGCGAGAAAACATCACGTTAAACCGGAAGGTTTGTATGCTATGCATATGCAATTAGCCGAAGAATATGCCGGGTTATTGAAAGATGAGGGTAATTTGTCTGCGCTCACTAAAGAATGCGAAAAGAACAAAGAAGATTATGAAAAAGCCGCTCGCAAACTACATATCTCAAGAACAGAAAGTGCAAAAGGTCTTGCTGGCAAAATAGAGTCTCATGTAAAAGACATGAACATGCAGCATGCAAAAATATTCATTGACGTTGACTACAACGAATCGGCCGCGCCTAGTGCACATGGGAAGGACGAAGTCCTAATTAAAGTTACAACCAACCCTGGTCAGCCTGCCGATGCACTAGATAAAGTAGTCTCTGGTGGAGAACTCTCCAGAATTGGTTTAGCAATCCAAGTCATTACCTCAAGTGGCAACCAAGTGCCTACCATGATATTTGATGAAGTAGACACAGGAATTAGCGGGCCAACCGCATCCATCGTAGGACGTTTACTACGTAAACTGGGCGAAGTATCCCAAGTTGTCTGCGTAACGCACTTGCCCCAAGTTGCTGCACATGGTCACAATCAGGTGTTTGTGACTAAATTGACCGATGGCGATACCACAGAGACTAAGATGTTGCGATTGACTGAAAATGAGCGCGTAAATGAGATTGCACGACTGCTTGCTGGTGATAAATTAACCGAAACTGCCATCGCAAATGCAAAAGACCTACTAAAACTATAAATAAGAACTAATTAAAAGTTGAATGGTCTCATATTAGTGGGTAGCATCTGTGCCCATAAACGTTGGCATATGCCTTACAATATAAAGTATTACTAATTCGGATTATTAAATGAAGTTAACACAACTACTGATTATCATTACGATGATATTGTCTACCTCGGCTTGCAAGAACTGGATATATCGCATCGATGTACCTCAGGGCAATTATCTTGACGATAGAGACGTTAAAAAGCTTAGAATCAGTATGACTAAAGAACAAGTAATATACGTACTAGGACGGCCTGTCGTCGAAGACTCATTTGATTCAGACACTTGGTACTATGTGTATGAAATGAAACGTGGAATGAGTAAACGCGGAGAAGACTTTAAAAAAGACCTAATCATTAGTTTTGAAGACGGAAAACTGATAAACGTCGTCGGTGACTTTGAGCTCGCAGATGACTTTAACATCCCCCTAGACGCCTAATACGCTCTTATTCTTCTAAGTCTGCGGCTGAAAAGAACATATTTCGGCCGTTTTCTTTTGCTCTATATAACGCCCTATCTGCTTGTTCAAATAGCTTATTTTTAATGACAATTGCAGGCATGTCTTTATCAATTTTAGAAGTAGCGTTACCGATGGATACTTCAACGTCATAAAGTTGAATATCGGTCAAAATATCTTGGCACACTTTCATCACTTCTTGCTGGCTTGCGTTATACATGACAATTGTAAATTCGTCCCCAGCGAAACGACAGGGAAAGTCATATTCGCGCTTACACACAGACTTCAGTGTACTTCCAAGTTTAGTTAAACAATCATCACCATAAGCGTGACCATATTTGTCATTTATTTCTTTAAAGTTATCGATATCAATAATGATAAGTGATACTTCTTTATTTTCTGTTTTACCCCGCTGTATTAACTGTAGAGTTTGCTTAACAAAAAAACGGTTGTTTTTTAAACCTGTTAGCCGATCGGTTATTGAGTCACCATAGAACTGCTGGATCATGTAGTAATTATCAGTCAGCAAGCGCTTAAAACTAGATTGAACAATCAAACATAGAGCGGCAACGCTGGTGTATACCGCAATTTGAAAAGCATGAGCTAGAGCAAGCCCTTCAGTCATCGCGATAGCGAAAAACATAACGACGATCAAAACTAAGCTTACGATTGTTGCATGTAATGTCGGTAACGAAATCATTAAACAACCAAATAAAATGATTAACAACAAACCTAATTCGGAAAACTCGCTCACAGCGTTTGTTCTGGCTAGTACATAGATCAATACATTAACTAGGCCGGCTGTTAGGTATATCGTTGAATTGAGGCCTATATAGGCATGAGTTGATGAAATTGGTTTAGTCCAATGAACGTAAATTGCAATACAAAGTGGAAAGATAACAAAGAGTAACCTTATTGGGATAGTTGTCGTATAAAGTTCAGGAGGAAATCGAATAAAGTCCACTAATGTAAAGATAGAGTATAGAACTATGCTGACAAGGAACGCCCTCTTTTTAAAAACCAGCGTCGATTTTGCTAAAAAAACATCTAGCTCTGCGTCAGGACTTTGATGAGCAAGTCGCTTCGATGCTTCACTACCCACCGATTTAGCCCTTCAACTGATTTAATAGTGCTTCAGCTTCTTCTTTTTGCTCAGCGTTACCTTTTTGCAATACTTCCTCTAGCGCTTCAATTGCCGCTTCATTATCTTCCATGTCAATGTAGACCTGAGCTAAATCTAAATTACTTGCTTGGTCCGCATTTAAATCAACGTCAACTTCGGCTTCATCATTCAAAAAGCTATCCAAAGACATATCTAGGTCAAGCCCTAACTCTTCATCCGTGGCGGGGGTTAGGTTTTCAGTTTCTTGTAGCAAACTGTCTACGTCGATAAAATTTTTCGAGTCGTCGACATTAGGTTCTTCGAACAGCGCCGTTAAATCCAGATCAGGATTATCCAGCGTTTCCTGAGGAATGTCTTTTGAGTTACTGTCAAGCTCCGGATCGTCCAAATCGTCAATGGCCAGCTTGTCAATTTCGGCCGCTGTTTGCTCGTCAGACAGCGCGCCCATTTCCTCAAGCAATGAATCAAAATCAGCTTCTTCAATTTCACGTAAAACGTCATCTTCTGAATCTGTCTCGCTGAACTCATCTAAAGCTTGCGCAAGCTCACTATCACTCTTCGAGTTACTTACATCCGCATCTTCATCCTCATCTAGCCAATCGTCCAAGCCTGGTAAATCTAATAAATCGTCATCTGAGCCTGCAGAGCTCCTGCTACTCGGAACGTTATCAGCGTCTTCCGCAATGTCTGCAACGTCCTCTGGAAGCTCATCAGGTGCATTGTTTCGGCTGTTATCGGGTTCTTCACTACCTAAGCTGGGAATATCGTCTAGCGCGAAATTTGCCTCATCACTTTGCTCTGCATCATCTGCTTGATCTGCTTCATCTGCTTCATCTGCTTCAAGCGTAGATGAATCTTTCGTATCTAAGTCTGATGGGTCTTCTACATCTAGGTTGTTTAGCTCAATGTCGTCAAGTTCAATCTCGTCTAGCTCTTCAGGTGAGTCTAGCGCTTTGAGCAGGTCGTCATCTACTTCTAATTTATCATTTTCGTTGCTTTCATTGTCAGCAACAAGAATATCAAGTTCACTGTCGTCCTCGATTGAATCTGTTGTTTCTGACTCTGCAAGATTATTATCGTTTTCAGCATCGAAATCGTCTTCTTCAATCTGGTTATCTAGCAGGTCGTTTAAACTATCGTCCAACACCGAATCAATATCGATATCTTCTGGCTCTTCATCATTCCTGTTTTCAGAGTCATCCGCCGCTTCAACGGTGTCGTCCTCAAGCATCCCATTTTCGTCAAGTAAGTTTTCTTCGAGTTCATCAGCGCTTTCCTCGTGCTGCTCAAAGTCAATCGTCCCTGTCTGCAGGTTATTCAAGCTATCTTCTAATATCGAGTTAGCTTCTTCTTCAACATCGTCTTCTAAAGGCTGAGTTAACAACTCTTCAATATCCGAATCTATATTACCTTCAGGCTGTTCAGCACCAAGTTCAGTCAGTAGCTCGTCAGTTAGGGGATCATCGATTTCTTGGTCTTCTACGCTAAGCTCTGACTCCTCGTCATTCGCATTCGCAATAGCATCTGCGATATCGTCTTCAAGACCTTTAGTCAGTTCGTCCAATGGACGAATGGATTTTTGCTGGTCTGATGCGACAGAACTTTCGGGCTCACTCTGATCAGATTCAACATCGGCGGTCTCATCATCTAAATCATCATCAACGAAATTGTTGTTTGCTAGTTCTTCTTCAAAACTGTCAGTTAAGCTATTTATTTCATTGTTTTTCTCTGAAATTTCAGATTGAATTTGTTCAATGACATTTTCATCAATTTCTCCTGAACGATTTAGAGAAATGCCCTCAGGCGAGTCACCATTAGATACATTCTGTTCCAGCAAGTCATCAATATCGATTTCAACTTGTTCATCATCAGCCCCTGATGCGGCCTCCGCCTCTGCAAAACTCTCAGCAAATGCATTGTCGTCGTCAGCAACATCGTCGCTCTCGTTTAGCTGCTTACTCGCATCAGCTTCAACTTGTCTTATATCGACGCCTTGCTCGTCAAGTATGCTGTCGATATCTACTTCTTCAGGCTCGGAATCTACCTCACCTAAACCATCTAAATCGAAGCTGTCGTCATCTAAATCGATGTCTTCGTCGTCTAAATCAATACTATCAGAGTCCAAATCGAGCAAATCATCTTCCAGACTCATGTTGTCATTATCGAGGTCTGCTAATGCGTCACTAAGGTCGTCATCTGATTTCTTGTCTCTCTGATCAGGCACCAACATCTCATCGTCAATATCGCCAAAATCATCCGTATCTATGGCAACTTCGTCGATAGATTCTTCTAATTCGTCAGATAAAATATCGTCTAGTAAATCGTCATCGCTTACATCATCGCTTTCCAACATCGCCAATAGCTCGTCAGCGTCATGTGAAACAGGATCGTCTAATGTAATCTCTTCAAGATTTTCTACGTCCGTTTCGCTTTTTTCCTTGTTGTTTGTCGGCTTACGCAAGATAACAAGAGCAATCAAAACAAAGATAAGAAAGAAGCCAGCTGTGGTGGCTATAATGATGAAAAGAGGCTGCCTAATAAGATTGCTAAACGAGCCATCTTCTTTTGCTTCCTCCTTCATTTTCGTTAGCGCGACAAATTCACGTAGTTCCTGAATTTGTGCCGCTTGCTCGTCCAGCTTTGCTTGAAAGTTTTCCGACAGCTCAGTTCTCAGGGTAACGATTTCTTCGTCTTTTTTCGCTAACTCATCGAGCACGACTTTATTTTCATCGACGATAATTTGAGTTGCTTGAATTGACTGCTCGAGCTGTTCTTTAAATTGATTGACGAGACTTGCTTGTTGGCGCTTCAGGGAGTTTATTTGCTGTTGAAACTGCTTTTGTGCGGCATCTAGTTCTTCTTTATTAACTAGCGGGACATCCGGCTTCAAATTTTCAGCAGCAGGCGGTTCATCGACTGCATCATTCGAGCTTGCGCTTCGACGCCCCGTTGACTGAGTGAATGCACGATCATCCTGTTCAGCTTTTGCCCTTGCTCTAGCTGGATCGATTCTGGCAATGTACCGGTCGGTCGGAAGCTTTAGCATTGAACCATTGACCATCGTATTGAAGTTACGATTTACAAAAGCTCGAGGATTAAGCTCATATATAGCAAGCATTACTTGATATACCGTGAACTGCTGATTTTTTCGATATTGCCCAGAAATAGCCCATAGGGTGTCTGACTGATCAATGGGGCCATAGACAACCCCTGAATAAACATCAGCGGCGTCACGAGGACCTTGAATTTGCGTTCCTTGAGCAACTGCACTTGAAGCTGCTGAAAAACATAAAATAGCAACAAACATTGCACGAATGAGTAATAGAGACCACTGCATAGTAATTGTTTCGACTCTCCAATTGAGGCTTGGTTATACTAATTGCGTCAAGTTAATAAATACTACTCAGTAACTGACAAAGACAATACTTGTTCCGATAACGCTATTGAATATAACAACACCGTCAATAGCTTATCGGCATCTAATCACTTAAATTTACAGATAATCCTTTATCAATGTCTCTGCTATCTGCACGCTGTTCGTTGCAGCGCCCTTTCTAATATTATCGGAAACAACCCATAGGTTTATTCCATGGGAGTGCGAAATATCATTTCTTACTCTGCCTACATGCACGCTGTCGTTGCCACTTGCTGACGATACTTGCGTAGGAAAATCTTCTGATTTTTCGTATAAAGTAATACCAGGAGCATCACGCAGCAAGTCCTTTACCGCTTCGGCGTCTATTTGCTGGCGAGTTTCGATATGAATCGCTTCACCGTGTCCGAAGAAAACCGGTACTCTTACCGCCGTTGCATTTACTAATATGCTTTCATCACCCATTATTTTTTGGGTTTCCCACACCATTTTCATTTCTTCTTTGGTGTAATCGTTGTCTAAAAAGACATCGATTTGCGGAATAACGTTAAATGCCATTTGTCGCGAAAACTCATCGCCAGTCACCGCTTTTGCGTTCAGCAACTCTGCTGTTTGTCTAGCCAATGCCTCCATCGCGCTTTTTCCTGCGCCTGAAACAGACTGATAGGTACATACGTTTATGCGTTCTATGCCAACAGCATCGTGAATCGGCTTCAACGCAACTAACATTTGAATTGTTGAACAGTTAGGATTAGCAATAATATTACGATTTCTAAAATCTGCTAGGGCATGCGCGTTCACTTCTGGCACAACGAGTGGAATATCTGCGTCATAGCGAAAATGCGAAGTATTGTCGATAACGATACAACCCGCCTCAGCTGCGATCGGCGCATATTTCTCTGATACATTACCACCGGCTGAAAAGAAGCCGAACTGTACTTTCGACCAATCAAACTCATCTGCATTCAGAACCGTTATTTTCTCACCTTTAAACGTTATCTTCCCCCCCGCTGAGCGCTCGCTCGCAAGCGGGTATAATTTGTTAATTGGAAAGTCTCGCTCTTCCAATAGATCCATCATGGTTTGGCCAACTAAGCCAGTGGCGCCTAAAACAGCAACGTCGAAAGATTGCGACATGAATATATATCTCCAAAATAAAATTATGACAAGTGTGAAACGACTATCGTTAGTTGGCTATTTTAAACCCTATTGACGCAGCTATTTTTGCCGCATTCTTCTTATTAATTTCGTTTGCTTTTATAGCAGAAAATGTAACTGTTGCGGCGCTAAATTCTCGCCGTATTGGATAGTCCTTTCTAATTTCTACAAACGCTTCTGATTTTGCCATGCGAGCACGAAAAATACCATCATCCTTTTTGATGTCATACATATGCTTAAATAATTGAAATAATTGGTTAAAAGTGGAATTCGCTGAATTAACCACTGGGTTATTTTCAAAATGCGGTAGGAATTGGTCTAATTTAAGCGGATTTTGTACATCTAAATGCTCACAAAAGGCATCATAGACCATCGACGTTCCTCTCGCTTTACCTTCCAACGTGTGCCCTGCAATATGCGCTGTTGCTAAACGAACATGAGGGATTAACTGATGATCAATGAGCGGTTCATACTCCCAAACGTCCAGTACAACATTCAAATTCTTGCTCGAGCGAAAGCAGTTGAGTAATGCACTATTGTCAATAACTTCACCGCGACACGCGTTAATAAGATACTGATGCTCAGTCAACGCTGACAGTTCATTATTACCCAGCATATGAAATGTAGGATAATTACCTTTCGTCGTTAGAGGTGTGTGCAGGCATATAATATCAGCTTGCAACGCTGCAGTTAGAGAAACAAACGACCTCTCATCACCAAGAGAATGCAGCGGTGGATCGCATAAAACGTACTCTATTTGCAGGGCGTCTAACATTTGAGAAAGTGCTGTACCAACATTCCCTGCTCCAATTATTGCTATTTTCTTTTCGAAAGGATTAAAACTATCTTCGTGTGCAAGTTGGTATATTGCGCTGATAACATATTCTGCAACGGCAACAGCGTTGCAACCACCAGCTGCAAACCAAGAAACACCATTGCGTTCGAGATAATCAACATCAATGTGATTAAAACCGGCCGTTGCCGTTGCTACAAACTGTAATTTGTTCGCTTGCTTTAGTAATTCTGCCGTCACTTTGGTCGTTGAGCGCACAAACAGTGCATCAATATCAACAAGTGCTTCGCTGCTTAAACTACCTGGCTCAAACGATTTTGCATCGCCGATATCTGAAAAGAAAGCGTCGCCATATGGCATGGCAATGTCGTATAAAATATTCAAAGAATGATCTCCATATATGACGAAAAAAGTGTCATTAACAACGAGAAGCTCAAGCGGCTTATTTACGCTGAAATAAAAAAACCACTCAACATTGAATGGTTTTTTATTGCTTTTTTTGCTTTAGCTACGTTTCCTCAAATCTGCCAACAACTAACGTGGCTGAGTAGATAGAAGAAGTTGCTCGGTAAGCTACTAAGGGTGATATTTCTTTAATACCAACGTAGCGTTAGTGCCACCAAAACCAAAACTGTTTGACATAACAAGGTCTAATTTCGCCTCTCTAGTTTCCGTAACAATATCTAAACCTGACGCTGCTTCATCAAGGTTATCAACGTTAATTGACGGTGCAATGAAATCGTTCTCCATCATCAAGATACTATAAATCGCTTCATTTACACCTGCAGCGCCTAATGCATGGCCTGTTAGTGACTTTGTGGCACTCATTGGTGGGCTGTTCTTGCCAAACAACGTTTGAATTGCTTCCAACTCTTTAACGTCGCCAACAGGTGTTGATGTACCGTGAGTATTTAAATAGTCTACCGCTTGGTCGATTCCTTGCAACGCTTGTTTCATACACCTCACTGCACCCTCACCGGATGGCGCAACCATATCATAGCCATCAGATGTAGCACCGTACCCTACCACTTCGGCATATATCTTTGCGCCACGCGCTAGTGCATGTTCCAACTCTTCAACCACAACCATACCGCCCCCGCCAGAACTAACAAACCCATCGCGATCAGCGTCGTAGGTGCGTGACGCTTTCGTTGGATCGTCGTTGTATTTCGTTGATAGTGCGCCCATTGCATCGAACTGGCTTGATAGCGCCCAATGCAATTCTTCACCACCACCGGCGAATACCATATCTTGCTTACCAAGTTGAATCATTTCTAATGCGTTACCAATACAGTGTGCGCTGGTCGCACAAGCAGAAGAAATACTGTAATTCACACCCTTAATCTTAAAAGGTGTTGCCAAACATGCAGAAACGGTGCTACCCATGCAGCGAGTAACCATATACGGGCCGATGCGTTTCACGCTTTTTTCACGCAAAGTATCGGCTGATATCACTTGGTTCTCAGACGAGGCCCCGCCCGACCCAGCAATAATGCCGACTCGTTCGTTCGAATATTGTTCTTCCGTTAAACCCGCATCATCGATCGCTTGCTGCATTGCAATGAATGCATACCCGGCAGCATCACCCATAAAGCGCATTGCTTTACGATCAATATGCTCAGAAAGCTCTATTTTCAGATCTCCCCAAACTTGACTGCGAAGCCCCATGTCAGCAAACTGTTGTGAAAAGGTAATACCCGAGCGACCTGCTCTTAATGAATCGGTCACTTCTTGTTTGTTATTGCCTATGCTCGATACGATGCCAAGGCCAGTAATCACTGCTCTTCTCATTTTTCACCTAATATGTTGTTGCGAGTTCATTATTATTATTATGTTGCGCGTTATAGTAACGGTTTTAATTACTAAAGTGGTCTGATATTTACAATATTTAACAAAAAACTATCCTTGTATGGCTTAAATTGCTTTGCTATCACGCCAAGGTATCACTCTCACAAGTATTTTATGGCCATGCTGTAATTGCCAAGTTTTTATTCACTAGCTTTTTATTCACCAGCTTTTTATTCAACAGCTTTTTATTCAACAGCTTTTTATTCAACAGCAGTCGGAAATCACTTATCGCACCCTCTTGTTGCCTGGTGTTCAGCCCTGCGTTTTTCAACATAGTCTATGCTGCTGAGACAGCAAGTTTTGCTCACTTTAAGTCTTTATAAGCACTGTGTCAGGTTATTTTCACATGATATACTCTTTACGAACTTTGCGAAGTGCGTGCGTTTGCTCGATTAGACTAGGCATCGCGGTGAATGGCTAAACATGAGCTTTGTTCATTTAGAGCGACGCAAAAACAATCCAATGTTCGTACGCGGCATTTTCCCCTTCTTTATATTTTTAAGTGAGCAGTGTTTTTTGAAAATTTCTAATGCGAGCATTAATTTTAATGAAAACGGCACTCCCGTAGCCAGCGAGTTCGGCGACGTTTACTTTTCCAATGAAAGCGGTATCAATGAAACTCAGTTTGTATTTATCGACAGCAACCATCTGAATGAGCGCTGGTTAACGACTACTCAAGCCAGTTTCCACATTGGTGAAACTGGCTTTGGCACGGGACTCAATTTTCTTGTGGCAGCACAGCAATTCATCTCCTTTAGAAAAAACAATCCAACATCGCAATTAACTCAACTGTATTTTCTGAGCACGGAAAAATTTCCATTGACCCTGCCTGATTTAATTAAAGCCTTGGCTCTGTGGCCTGAACTAGCGGCATTGAGCAATGTACTAGTCGAGCAATATCCAATGGCTTTGCCTGGCCTGCATCGTCTCCATTTATTCAATGATCAAGTAGTATTGGATTTGTGGCTAGGCGACGCTACAGAAGGATTCACGCAGATGCATGCTCACAATGAAGGGCGAATAGATGCATGGTTTTTGGATGGTTTTGCGCCTAGTAAAAATGATTCGATGTGGAAACCGGCTCTGTTTAGTCAAATCAAACGCTTGAGTAAACATTGCGCGACATTTGCGACATTCACCGCCGCTGGCGTTGTGAAGCGAGGGCTAAAAGAAGTCGGCTTTACTGTACTAAAACAAAAAGGCTTTGGCAGAAAGCGAGATATGCTAATTGGCAATTTAACGCTTTCAGAAAGTGAGCAAATAAGCCTCAGACAAGCACCCATAAATCATCGCCATACAACAACAAACATGCCTGCAACGTCGACAAAGCAGCATATTTCTATTATCGGCGGTGGCATAGCTGCTGCAATTTGCGCATTAAAACTGATTAGAGCAGGGAAAAAAGTAAGCTTATATTGTGCAGACAGCACCCTTGCACAGGGCGCTTCAGGCAATGAACAAGGTGGCTTCTACCCGCAATTAAATGCCGAAGCTGGCATTGCAAGCCAAATCCATGCACATAGTTTTTTATATGCACGTCAATTTTATGACCAGCTATTACAAGATGGCTATTTCTTTGCGCATGAATGGTGCGGGGTTCTACAGTTATGTTTTAACGAAAATGTCACAGGCCGATATCAAAATATGATGCGCAATCAAACTTGGCCTAGTGCATTAGTTGAGTGGCTCGAACCGAAACAGGCGTCGACTATTGCAAACATGCATATTCCTACTCCAAGTCTGCACTTACCGCTGGGCGGATGGTTGTCGCCACCTGACTTGGTGAACGCTTGTATCGAAGCCGCTCACGAAGGTGAATTTTCAGTTCACCTGAACCACCGGCTGGTCGACATTATAAAGACAGATAATGAAACTCAGCTTGTATTTAATTGTGAACACGACGCCAAAACCGTTGAAATAACGGCAACTACAGATATTGTCGTGCTTGCTTGTGGTGCTGAATCACACCTACTAAAAGACCTTGAATTACCATTTCGTATGACTCGTGGGCAAGTAGAGCGGATCCCTAGCCAATCGAGCCTTGCGCCATTAAGTACTGTTTTGTGTCATAAAGGATACATGACCCCTGCGCATCAAAACCACCATGCAATGGGTTCAACGTATGTTAAAAACGATATGAATACAGAATATAGAGAAAGCGAAGCCGAATTAAATTTGAGCATGCATCAGCAAGCATTGGATCAGGCCCCTTGGTCACACGATCTTAGTCTAAACAAATCGGCTAACGCTTACGATCCAAATCATCATGCAGTGGATAATGATCCCAGAGGAAGAGCGGCAATTCGCTGCAGCCTGCCAGATCACTTGCCCGTCGTTGGCGCGTTTCCCTTAGTTAAAACGCAAAAGACGGAATTGAATGAACTCTACAAAGCTAAGGCAGATAATTACTATCCTATTCCCTCAGTTAAGCCAAATGTTTACTTGCTAACTGGTTTGGGTTCAAGGGGCTTAACAACCGCCCCTTTGATGGCTGAAATATTGGTAAGTCAGCTGTGTTCGACACCTTTGCCGCTGGACAATCGCTTATTGAATGCGCTTAATCCAAACCGCTTCTTGATCCGCGCTCTAATCCGACGTCGATAATCTTGTTACGTAATCACTGCGCAAGCTTTTTACAACCAAGTCTTTTACAATCAAGCTTTGCACAATGAAATGCGGAATAAGTACTGATGCACTGGCAACAACTCGATTATTTGCTACTGCGATAATCCGAGCATTAATTTGAACACCTTGGGGTTTATCAATCATCGTACCCGACAGCATATGGTCCATTTTCATATCTTGGGCCAGTTCAATTGAGTCTCTCGAAAACGCAAAATCACCGCGAGACGTTACGTTTACTGCTTTTGTCATTTTGAAATCGACTACGGCCAGACCAAATTGCTGAATTTCCGATATAAAGTATTCAGCAAGTTGATTTCCTAAAATATTAGTCTGTTGTAGGCTTCTATCTAAACGCACAAATGAAGCAACACCGATGAGATCATCTTTTTTCATACCAGCACTATTGCGCAATAGCTGCATCGACAGTTGACCCGCGTAATCCTCTAGGGATTTGTGTGAAAAGCTAGGGCGGAATAATGTGGAAGCGGCTTGTCCTGGCAGCATGTACTGAGCTTCACCCATATTAGCAATGGCGTTTGAATCATCCACCAAATCGCCGGCACCACCCTTATAATTTTCAAGTAAAATACCTGACCGCCCCTTCGCGCGGGCATCAGCATTTAACAATAGCCCCTCGCCTTCCTGTTCACGCAATAAGTCGGCAATAGTTGCCGGCGGCGTATAACCTGCCATCAGCATTTTACTGACTGCGCAGCCGTTCAAAAAAAGAACGCTGGCTGTTGCTATGATTAATTTTACATTACTACTACTGATAGAGCGCATGTTACTCACCTTTTATCAATCTGACGCCGTCTACTATTTCTGCCGTCTTACTAGACTCACTTGGTATTAATGCGTCGACAACGTAGAACGGAACGAACATTTGTGAACTAGCCACAATGACATTGGACTCCATGCCAAGCATTCTGGCATTTACAATGTAGCCTCCTTGGTGCTTGGTCATTGTGCCGGTCAACACGTATTGAATAGGCGTTGTACTGGTGAGATCAAGAAAGTCTCGCGACATCACGAAATCTCCAGACTCCGTCACTCGAATAAACTGTGTCGCTTTGAACTCGACTACGGGCATTCTAAATTTGTGGAACTCGTGCGCGAAAGATTCTGCAATCTGATACCCCAGTAGATTCGTTTCCTTAAGGTCGCTATCAATGAGTGAAAAGTGAGTTACCGCTACCGGTGTGCGCTCTGTCACATATTCCATGTTTGAAACAAGGTCTTGCGCCATGTTACGAACATAATCGCCAATATGTTTAGCAAGCGGTCGGCTTTTGTATGCGCCATTAACGCTTGAATAAACTGTGGGTTTAACGATGGCACCGAACTCATCGATACCTCGTTCATCATCTTGCTGCTCCTGCCCATCTTGCGCAAATGCCGTACTTTCTATGTCTTCAATATTGATAACACCGCTCTGCTCGTCAGTTACGGCCGAGTCTTCACTCATATAGCCATCAAAGAGACTTAAATCTGGTAGCACAGAGCAGCCTGACAAAGCCACAAGCGCAAAGGTAGTAATTAAAAGCTTCATAGTGCTGCTCCATTTGATTGATTTTCGATTCTGTATAATTTTCCGCCACGGGTTGTGACCTGTTCTGTTTCCCAAAAAATGTCTCCAGGGAAAAATTTAGTTGCAGCGGCAACAACGTCTTTAGTTCTTGCGTTTATAACTCTGGCATTTACCACAGCACCTTGCTGTTGCTCAGTTATTGTCCCGGTAATAAAGAAATCGACTCGCTGCACTGCCGTTAATTGGTCAACGTCACGTGACAAAATGCGGTCAGAATTTTCCGTGATGGTGATACTATTTGCCGCCTTGTAATCCTGCGCAACGAAACCGCGCTTCACAGCTTCCGTCATTAGCCCCTGTTCGAGCTGTTGCCCGAGTAACATGAGGGGTCCTTGATGCTTATGATTTGCTTTAAAGGTGTCGACAGGCACAAAGCCTGCAACCGCAAAACGATAGTTCCTGTCAGGTCTCAGGGATGCAAATAGCTCGTTTGCCAATTGATTAGTATGATATTCGGCGTTGCCAAGGGCTCTTGGTACTGCGCTTTTCGTCTCTGCTACTGTTGGGCTGATCATAGAACAGCCCGAGAGACTCAACAGCAGCAGTAGGCTCAACACGCTGACAATCAAAACAGCATAGGGGGTAAGTGAATTTTTCAAATTAATTTCTCGCATAGTGCAAATAGAGAAGTGAAACAAGACACCAAAAAGGCGGCAAACACTTATATTTGCGTGGCTAATGACACGAGTATTTGCAAGAAGAGTTCCACTTTGCGGAAATTTATCGTGCTACTGAGAAAAAACTACATTTTAAATAGAAAATGAAACAACTCGGACACTTGCTCAGCATCTTGATCATTAAGTTCGTTATTCTTGAATGCACCTTGCAGTTGGGCTTGCAGCATTTGATGTAGCATCGAGATAGGATGCTCTTCGCCTTGTTCAATCAATTTTTCAACATTCGCAACAGCCACATCAAAATGACCATGCAAGTAACTTGCAATGAATAACTCATGGTCGCTGCCATCTACAATAAATGAATCTAAATGCGCCTGCATTTTGTCGGTTTGTTCGATGAATCTACAATCTTGACTCAAAACTTTCTCCACTTTTACGGTTAAACACTACACGGAGCCAACTGAATACAAAACCAAGTCGTGAAACCCCGTGATAACAGGGATAGGCCCTACTAACATTTCATCTAATGCCGCGTCGCCTGAGTCCGATACCAGAGGTCGCCCCTGTAAATTTTGTAACTTTGCTTTAGTGGCAACCACTAAGATATTTTGCTTGCCTACCATGTTGACTAATTCAGGTGATAATTGCTGGTTACCTCGACCTAAAATATGTCCTTGCCCACCAATCAAAGTAAGGACTATTTTGGTGGGCTGATCCGCGCAACGTTCAAGCAAAGAAGAGGCCGTAAGGTCGCTTGCAAGTAATTGTTGATTACTTACCAAGTCCACGCCAAGCAGCGTATTTCGAAGCCCCATTTCCTGCATTATGCTATCTACTGTCGAGCCTGAACCCATGACAAATAGCGTGTCTGGTTCGTCGCTCATTAATTCAATAACGTGCGCTGCAATATCTGACAATACAAGTTCGTCGGACTCTTTGCCGCCCATTTTCACCGCTTGAATATAACTTAATTCTTCAGGCACCAACATTTCACCGTAATGCTTGGCTACCACGCGACCTGCCCTGAATTCCGTTTCATCAATATCCTTCACTTCACCTGCCATTAAACTGACAAGCTCACCTTTGACCACTTGTGCCGCCACTTTGCCTGCAGCTTTAGGCGTGATTGCATAAACACCGCTGTGAATTTTGCAGCCTGCTGGCACGCCTACCACTGGACATTTATTTTCAACAAGCTCACAAATATTTCTAGCAGTCCCGTCGCCTCCTGCAAATAAAATCAAATCTACTTTTTGCGCCATTAACGCCAGTGCTGCGGATTGCGTATCGGCTGATTCAGTTTGCGCTGCAGGATGCTGATAGGCCACTATGTGATTAAAGCCTAGCTCTGCAACAATATCTTCCCCCATTTCGCCTGATGCCGTAAAAATACAAATTTGTTCTTTTAAAGGAAGCAACGCTTGCAAGGCAACGGCCATTTTTTTACCTGATAACTTTTCTGCACCACTGTTTATAGCCTGTTGACGGATTTCCGCTCCATCACTGCCTTTCAACGCCAGCGCACCACCAATACCTGAATAAGGATTAATTACTAGACCTAGTTTAAATAGTCGTTTCAACCTTTCACTCCAAAATTGCTGTATCGTTTTTGAGGGGATTGTATGTCTGCAAGCGAGCAGTGCCGTAATGTTGATGAAGCGCATTTAAAAACGTTTGCGTTCTTGGATTAAAGCCAAAGCGAATAAACTGAATCAATTGATTCTCGACGGCCATTTCAAATTGTTTACTGCAAGTCTCTTCTCCATGCAGATTATCGATACTTACTCGAAACTTAATATCTGAGGCCAGTGAAAATGCATATTCCAACGCTTGTGGCTTTACTTCCACAGCTTCGAAATTAGCCTGCTGTTGCGCATCCCGACCATCAGGGAGATACCAGTATCCATAGTCAACAAGCGTTCTGCGCTCTTTTCCTGCAATGCACCAATGCGCTATTTCATGCAACGCGCTAGAAAAATAATCCCGCGTAAATACCACCTGATTATATTGACAAACTTCGTTGGCTGGTTGGTAAATGGGCTCCTCGGCACCGCCTACCAATTGGGTATTTTCGGTGTGTGCGAAACAGGCATTAAAGAGCTGAATTAACTCTTCAGCTTTTTTTGTCGCACATTGCTTATTTGAAAGGGGGAAATGATTCAAAAATACAAACTCATTCAATTAACTGCATATTCAATTGGATTCCCATTATACTGTAAATCAAGTTACTCTGGGCATCGGTTTGAAAATTTTTGTCCAACAGCAGGAAGCAATATTGAACAAACACACAAAACGCATAGTAAATATCACAGATGAAAGCTTATCTGGATTAGCGTGGCAGCGAGACTTCCCGTTTGTAAATACATGGCATATTGAACAAGAACACATCGATCACTATGAGCATGTCAACAACGTCGCGTATGTCTCTCAGCTTGAAAGGCTTGCTTGGCAACATTCCAATTATTTGGGATTAAGCATGCAAGAATATAAGAACTTAGATCGTGGCATGGTAATTCAACAGCATGTATTAAATTATCAACGTGCCTCTCATCTACATGATAAAATAGCGTGTGCCACTTGGATTGTTGCATGTGATCAAAAATTTAGATTAAGCCGAGAATTTCAATTTATTTCGCTTCGCACAAAAAAAACGGTATTCACGGCACAAACACACTTTGTTTGCGTGTCACTGTCCACCGGCTCGCCAAAAAGAATGCCAAGTGAATTTGCGGAAATATACGGCAATGCTGCAGCGGCGCATACTGGCGCGGATGGTTAACTTATGCCAATAATAAGCGCGCATAGGAAATAGGACATTCAATAATGCAAAAGCTTTTTATCGTTACACTTCTTCTGTCTTTAGCGTTAAATGCGTATTTTTTATTTGACTTAAAAACCCGTAATTCAACGATTCAGCCTGAAGCAATAAATAGCGCCAAAGTATTAGGCGAGCAAAGCTTCAGTCATCTCAGCAAAGCCGAATCTTTTACTGCATTGAATGACGTTGGCAATGACGATGCCAAGGATTCAGGTCTTCAGCAGCGAGTATCACAGGCTTACCAAGACCCTCAAGCAAAATCGGCTGAGGAACTATTTGAATTACTCAAAATGCTGCAGGCTAAAAAGAAGTATGACGATTTAGAACTTGTATTGCGTGAATATTTGAAGCTATACCCCAATGATTACAAAGCTTGGCTAATCGAAGCTGATCTTATTTTTAATACAGAGCCACTCAATACGGCAATTGTCTTCTATTATAATTTACTAGAAAAAAACCTGCCCGTTGAAGAAGAAAATAAAATTAATAAACTCATTCAAGTGAACACCGCAAAGGTAATTCAACAACTCAGCGCCGACGCGGCCTGGGACTTGTTGGCTACCTTCATTGAACCATTACTACAAATTGACCCGCTGAACCGTATTTATATTATGGGTCTAGCAAAAGCCTATGGTAAACAGGGACAAGTAGTCCTGATGGAAAATGCGCTTGCCGCACTCCCGTATGATGACGCGAAAGGCCAGCAATTACGCAACTCCATTTATGCACCCACCACCTCAGATACTGCCGATGAGCTTCAAAATGATACTACTGACACAGCGCGCGTATCGAAACGAACTGTGGCGGTTTTAGGCAATGGACAACAATTTTTTGTGAGGGCAAAAATAGGGAGAAATACTCAGTTATTGCTGCTTGATACCGGCGCTTCTACTACAGCAATTAGTCGTAAAGTATTTGACAGGGTGTTGGAAAATGATAAAGAATTTGTCGGTCGCTTCAATGTACAAACGGCCGGCGGTGGCATTGAGGCGCCTCTATTCAAATTGAATGCCCTTACTCTTGGTGACATTACTATCAATAACGTCAGTGTCATCGTATTGCCTGATAGAACCTTCACAAGCTCATTTCAGGGTTTACTAGGCATGAATGTGTTGAGAAACTTCGACTTCAGATTTGATCCTACAAAACAAAAAATGACGCTATTCGAGCGTTGAGTACCCTTAGATATCGCTAACGAGGCTCAATATCAAACAGAAAAAAGGCAGATTATTAATATAACCTGCCTTTCTAACTTGCTTATTTAAAGCGTATTTATAAACTAGCAGCTAAACGCGTTCCTTGGTCTATGGCTCGTTTAGCGTCTAATTCTGCGGCAAAATCGGCGCCGCCTATAAAGTGATGGGGCGTTTTTAAGCCCTCAGCAAGAGCTTTCAAAGGCTCTTGGCCTGCGCATACAACAACGTTATCAACGGGTAAAATTTGCACCTCATCGTTAACTCTAATATGCAGTCCTGCGTCATCAATTTTCAGGTACTCCACGCCAGCGATCATCTTCACGCCTTTCATCATCAAGCCGGCACGATGCGCCCACCCAGTGGTTTTACCTAAACCTGCACCGATCTTCGTCGACTTACGCTGCAGCAAGAATATCTCTCTTGGAGAGGCCTCGGGTTGTGGCTGCATGCCTTCAACGCCGCCTCTTGCCGTCATTGTCATATCAATACCCCATTCCTTCATGAAGGCTGGAATATCAGTGCTGGTTGATTGCTTACCGTGGGATAGAAACTCTGCGGTATCAAAGCCGATACCACCAGCACCCATAACCGCAACGCACTTGCCAACCGGCTTTTTAAGTTTGATGACATCGATATAGCTGAGTACTTTAGGGTGATTAATCCCTTCAATATCAGGCGTTCTAGGTAAAATACCGGTTGCCAAAATAACGTCATCGAATCCCAACTTGTTCAGCTCTGAAGCATCGACACGCGTGTTTAACTTTACGTCAACACCGTGTAGCGCGAGCATCACTGAGAAATAACGAATGGTTTCGTAAAATTCTTCCTTGCCTGGTATCTGTTTAGCAATATTAAACTGACCGCCAATTTCTGAATCAGCGTCAAACAACGTCACTTTATGACCTCGCTGCGCAGCGGTCGTGGCCGCGGCCAAACCTGCAGGCCCAGCGCCAATAACCGCTATATTTTTTATGACGGTCGCTGGCTCAATCGTATACTCTGTTTCATGACATGCACGGGGATTTACTAAACAACTTGTCATTTTCCCTTCAAATGCATGATCCAGACAAGCTTGGTTGCAGCCAATGCAGGTATTAATTTGGCTGGCTTTGTTTTGTTGCGCTTTTATAACAAATTCAGGATCGGCCAAAAACGGGCGAGCCATAGACACCATATCTGCGTCACCGCGCGCTAAAACAGCTTCAGCAATCTCTGGCGTATTAATCCGGTTAGAAGTGATCACGGGAATATTCAGTGCTTTTCTAAATTTCGCTGTCACCCATGTAAATGCGGCCCTCGGCACTTTAGTTGCAATAGTAGGAATTCTTGCCTCATGCCAACCAATACCTGTATTGATAATGGTTGCACCCGCTTGTTCAATTTTAAGTCCTAATTCAACAACTTCGTCATAAGTAGAACCACCTTCTACCAAGTCCAACATTGATAGGCGATAAATAATAATGAAATGTTTTCCAACGGCTTCACGCACTCTGCGCACAACTTCAATGGGTAACTTAATTCTGTTCTGATACTCACCGCCCCATCCGTCCGAACGAAAATTGGTACGGGCAGCTATGAATTGATTTAAGAAATAACCTTCAGAGCCCATTATTTCGACGCCATCGTAGCCAGCTCGTTGTGCTTGTAACGAGGTAAAAACGAAGTCATCGATTTGCTTTTGTATGCCTTCTTCATCCAATTCTTTTGGCGTAAAAGGATTAATGGGTGCCTGAACGGCGGAAGGAGCAACTAAATTTTTGTTATATGCATAGCGACCAGTATGCAAAATTTGCATACAAATTTTAGCGCCTTGGGCATGCACCGCTGCAGTGACTTCTTTGTGATGCTCCACTGCTTCATCAGAGTCTAATCTTTTTGTAACGGCATGCGTTGCACCTTCGTCATTTGGTCCAATACCACCGGTAACAATGAGACCGACACCGCCTTTTGCTCGCTCTGCAAAAAATGCAGCCATGCGTTTATGGCCATTTGGTGCTTCTTCTAAACCGGTATGCATCGATCCCATGATTACGCGATTTTTTAGGGTCGTAAAACCTAAATCGAGAGGACGAAATAAATGAGGATATGGAGTATCAACTGCTGTTGTCATGCTGTGCCCTTTTAACTAGTCGTTGTTTTTATGAAGCCAGTAAGCTGTTTTTTTTAGTAAATCGTTCATTTGTAAGACGTGACGCTGTGCGCACTAGCAGCCTTCTGAGGGCTACCGTTTGTTCTTCGGATTACTTTTGGATTTATTACCACTGTGCGGGTCGGATGGGTAATATTAGTCAACGATGTTATTTGGCAGATCTTTTCTAACCTGTTGCCAAATTTTACCGCTTTCAATACCGTATTTTCTGACGACCGTAATGACGCGTTCGGCGTCATCCTGAGCTAACACCTCAAGCAAATGTTGGTAGTATTGAGTTGCAACATCGCGTGCCGCTTGGTGTGAGAAAAAATAACCACCAATACGAGCATAAATACTTCTGAAGCCATTCATCATAAGCACGTAAACTGGGTTGTTGGATGCAAACGCTAGGTCATGATGCATCTGGTAGTCAAAATGAGCAAACGATTTTCCATCTTGCTCAACCTCAGAGTAGCGCGCAATAATTTCTTTGCATTTTTCTGCATTTTGCTTAAATGCTGCTCGCATAAAAACGGCGCTTAAATTAGTTCGAGCAGACAGCAAATTATCCACCAATTGCGGTCGCCCGTCTTCGTCCAAGCGTGCGAGTGTTTCAAGAATATTCAGTCCACAGGTTTCCCAAAAGTTGTTTACTTTCGTCGGCTTGCCGTGCTGAATCGTCAGCCACCCATCTCTTGCCAAGCGTTGCAGCACTTCACGCAATGTTGTCCGAGTGACACCAATCAGTTCAGAAAGCTCTCGCTCTGCTGGTAAAATAGTTCCGGGAGAGAAGCGGCCACTCCAAATAGACTCGACAATATACTCTTCAGCAAAACCGGCTGGACTTTGGGATTTATAGATCATGTTTTCACAAACAACATTTAGTTAACAATTAAACTGATTGTACCAGATGCTTATAACAAGGGAAGTATTAATCTTCGGTGCTATATTATCGTTAATTAACCAAGGAATATAAAAATGATCATCAAGTACATTGCAATAGTGCTGCTATTTATTTCATTTAACGCAAAATCGACTACAGAGTTTAGTCAATTAGAAACACTCTTTGAGCAATGGCGTGCATTTGAGATAGCCCCGCTGCATGAACTCGCGCCAGACTATCGTCAGCAAACTTTCGAGCAACGTCACACGCAATGGGCAGAATTTAAAGCGCAACTGTTGGCTTTCGACAGATCAGAATGGACTATTGCGCAACAGGTAGATTGGTTTGTGATGTTAGCCGAGCTTAATGGTTATGAATTCAATGAAAAAATATTGAAGCCTTGGCAGAGAGATCCTGCGTTCTACAAGCAGTTATGGACGTATAAAAGCGATGTTCCTGCTCACGAAGGGCCGACCCCTCACTATCTCACTGAATTGTGGACTTATTCATTTCCTATTAGTGCAAGCGAACAGAGTCGGCTAAACCAAGACTTGTCGCGCATAAAACCATTGCAAAGCCAAGCCAAGGAAAACTTAACAGGCAACGCTAAGGAGCTTTGGATAGCCGGTATACGAGATATTCAGGGGCAGTACAAAGACTTGTTCGATATTACACCACAAATTGAAGCTACCATGAATGAAACGCTCATAAAAACGCATCAACAAGCAATGCAGTCTACGCTTCAATTTGTTACTTGGTTAGAAAACCAAAGCGCAAAGAAAACCGGTCCCTCAGGACTTGGCATTGAGCAATACAGTTGGTATCAAAAGCACGTTCATTTGTTGCCAATGACATGGGAGGATGAAGAAAGATTACTGAAGCGAGAACTCGATAGAGCCTGGTCTTCATTAAAATTAGAAGAACTCAGAAATAGTGGACTACCAGAATTAGTATCGGTAAAAAACGCAGAAGAGTACGATCAATTGGCTAAACGCTCTGCCAAGTTCTTCCTGCAGTTTTTGAATGAAAAAAACATCGTCACTGTTGAAGATTATTTTAAACCCGCTCTGTACGAACGATTGGGAAGTTTTGTACCAGAAGCAACCCGCAACTTCTTTTATATCGGCACTCATTACGACCCTACACCATTATATTCGCATTTTTATCACTGGTTTGAATTGGCTATTATGGAAAACGATCCTAATCCTAGAAGGATTAGACAACATGCACTCTTGTACAATATTTTTGATAGTCGCAATGAAGGCACAGCTACCGCTGTTGAAGAAATTTTTATGCACGCAGGGCTGTATGATCATAACCCACGGACTAGGGAAATTGTGTGGATTATGCTAGCGCAGAGAGCTGCTCGGGGACTTGGTTCTTTGTATGCGCATGCCAATCAAATGACAATGGAACAGGCAGGTGAGATTCATATGAATTATACCCCGAGAGGCTGGATGAAAACGGAACCTGACTTGCTTATCTTTGAACAGCACCTGTATTTACGCCAACCTGGTTACGGCACAAGTTATGTTACGGGTAAAGCTTTATTGGATAAGGCAATCGCACAAAAAGCAAAACTAGACGAAGAACAGGGGCGAGATTTTGCATTGCGATCTTTTTTAGACCAGCTCAATAGCATTGGAGGCATTCCTATTTCATTGGGAACTTGGGAGATGACGGGCATTAAGCCCCCGTTCCTAAACGAAGTGGAAGAACTTGCTAGAGTGAAATAACGACAACAATGCAATGCCGAATTTACAACGAAGCGAGATTTGTTCAAATCAAGAATGTGAAACTTTATAAATAGTTACTATGCACTTATAGTCATTCACTGTATGATCAAACCTTGATGTCTGAGCAATACGACATTTCTCAACAAAAACCGATGTAAATGCGTCGCTAAAAATTTAAGAGTTAAGTACGTAAATGAAGCCATATGAAAATACTGCTGAACTAATTGAAACATTAGAGTTGGAAATCAAGTCAATTACAGATACAATCAATACGTTGAAGCAAGAACCAAAGAGCTTCAATGAAGAGATAATCTTCAAGTATATTGACACAGCAAGTACGGGTAAAACCAAAGATTTTGTAAGATCTTGTGACGTGAAATCTGAGCGTGGCTCACTGTTTTCGTCTGGTGACGTAACTAAGTTGATCAAAGATGGTGCTGATGATATTTCACCCGAGCTTCTGGCAATTGCGAGAAAAGTGGTAAATATTAAAAAGAAAAACAGCAAACATCGATAAATAGTAATATACTCTATTTTTGCCATGTAAAATGGTAGATCAAAATTTAAAGTCTGATTTCGTGATGGTGATAGCAAATCAGAATTATATTTTTCACTTAAGACAAAGAGAGCAATATGAGTAAAGGTACAGTTAAGTGGTTCAATGCAGATAAAGGTTTCGGTTTTATTACTCCAGAAGACGGTAGTAAAGACTTGTTCGTTCATCATTCAGAAATTCAATCTGGCGGTGATTACGCTACATTGAACGACGGTCAAGCAGTTGAGTTTGAAGTTGGACAAGGTCAAAAAGGCCCATGTGCAAATAAAGTTGTTGCTATCTAATCGATAGTTCGCAATTAGGTAGCCGGAAGTAACACTTCCAGCTACCAGCTACCCACTCCCCCTCCTATCAAAAACAAATAGTTCTAAACTCCCTAAAACACTAACTACATCCAAGTTAATATAGAATATTCCTCAAGTTTTACCCCTCTTTTACCGAAAACCTTATGATTAGTGAGCTTTATATTTCTTAGTTTTTAAAAACTGCTACACTGCCGCGCAAATTTTGCGATCGCAAATAAGGTAATTAAATGAAAACCACCATCGTCGAAGCTGTTTATAAAAACTTTCTAGGTCCAGCACCGGATTGGTATAAAAAAACAATCATCGCTTTTTTAATTGTTAATCCAGTCATCTTTATGCTCGACCCTTATATTGCAGGTTGGACACTCATTGTAGAGTTTATTTTCACACTCGCCATGGCGCTTAAGTGTTATCCTCTGCAGCCTGGTGGTCTACTATTGATACAGGCTTTGTTCATTGGCATGACGACGCCTGAGCATATGATGCACGAAATCACGGCGAACATAGAGGTCGTACTGTTACTGGTGTTCATGGTTGCCGGTATTTACTTCATGAAAGACTTGCTGATGTTTTTGTTTACTAAACTTGTGATTAAGGTTCAAAACAAAACGACACTGTCCATTTGTTTCATTGCTGCTTCGGCGTTTTTATCAGCATTCCTCGATGCCTTAACCGTCGTTGCCGTTATTATTAGCGTCGGCTTGGGTTTTTACACTATTTACCACCGTATTGCTTCTGGCAAAGACTTTCATCATGAGCATGACCATACAGCGGACGACGATGTCGATCAGCCTAGCAAAAATGATTTAGACGATTTTCGTGCTTTTTTACGCAACCTGATGATGCATTCGGCAGTGGGAACGGCTCTTGGCGGTGTAATGACCATGGTCGGCGAACCGCAAAATTTAATTATTGCAGACAAAGCATCATGGGATTTCGGTGAATTCTTTATTCGTATGGCACCGATCACCATTCCTGTATTTTTTATGGGGCTGCTAACTACCTATTTTTTGGAAAAGACTAAAACCTTTAGTTACGGTGCTCAGATGCCCACCGTTGTGCGCGGTATTCTAGTCGATTACGACCAGCACATGGATCAAGAGCGAACCACTCGAGACAAAGCAAGGCTAGCGGTTCAGGCACTTATCGGCATTTGGCTCATTGTTGGCCTTGCTGGACACTTTGCGTCCGTAGGATTAATTGGTTTGTCAGTCATAATACTAGCCACATCGATGAGCGGAGTCATTGAAGAACACGCTTTGGGTAAAGCATTCGAAGAAGCCTTACCCTTTACCGCCCTGCTTTGTGTCTTCTTTGGTATTGTTGCCGTGATCATAGATCAAGGTTTGTTCCAGCCCGTCATAGAGTGGGTGTTGAGCTATGAAGGCAAAACTCAGCTTATCTTATTTTATCTAGCCAACGGTGTGCTTTCGATGGTAAGTGACAATGTATTTGTTGGTTCTGTTTACATTACCGAAGTTGCCGCGGCGCTTAAAGAAGGCGCCATAACGCGCGATCAGTTTGATATGTTGGCAGTTGCAATAAACACGGGGACTAATTTACCCAGTGTTGCTACTCCAAATGGCCAAGCAGCATTTTTATTCATGTTAACCTCTGCTATCGCGCCACTTTTGCGTTTATCATACGGACGGATGGTTTACATGGCGCTACCGTACACAGTAGTATTAACCATTGTGGGTTTAGCTGCTGTCTATTTTGGACTTTTAGAAGGTACTGAATGGTTGTATCAACAGAATTTGATCGAGCATCACAGTGCTGTTGAGCTTTTAGATGAAGGCGACAGCGGAAATCACTGATTATAATAAGCGATAAAATTTGTCGCAGAAAAATTAACTTGGAAAAAAGGAAGGTTTCAATGTTGTATGATCTTCAACAATGGTCACACTCTCGCTCTGCTTGGCAGGTACTATTTTTATCTGCCGCTTTACTAGTCTGCGCTGCACTCTATTTTCAGCATGTACAAGGCTTACAGCCATGCATCATGTGTATTTATCAGCGCACTGCTGTTATCGCTATACTGTTTGCAGCCTTCATTCCATTAATGCATAACTCATTTTTTATGCGCTTAATTGGCTTCGCAATTTGGGGAACAGCGGCGATAAAGGGTTTCTTACTTTCCACTGAGCACAAAGACATTTTGTTTGGTGAAAACTCATTTTTAGTTCCTTGTGCAATCGAACCTAATTTCCCAAGCTTTATGCCTCTTCACGAATGGTTTCCTAATTTATTTGGTGCACCCGGTGATTGTTATGAAAATTTGTGGCAGTTTTTCGGCTTGGGCATGGCTGAATGGATGCAGGTGATATTTGTTATTTATATTGCTGTTTTTGTTTTCATGTTCGTCCTGCAATTTATTTCGTTTCCCAACAATAAGACCATTCGACAAAAGAAGCTCTAATCAAGATCTGCCAATGGCCAGGTTACAATGTAGTCTTCAAAAGACTGCATATCGACGTCATTTTCACTAACGGTGCGTCCGCGTATCGACACACCCAGTTCATGCATCTTGGCTTTCTTTCCTTTGTTTAACAAAGGATGCCAAGATGCTAGCCCTCTTCCTTCATGCATCCTTCGGTAACTGCATGACTTGGGCATATAAAATATGTCTTTTAAATTCTCTTTGCTTAACGTGACGCAATGAGGCACTAACTCGCTTCGTCTATCGTATTGAGTGCACTCACAATTTTTGGTGTGTAGCAGCTGGCAAACGATGTTAGTAAAAAACACTTCATCGCCTTCACTACCAAACGCGGTAGGCATTGCCTCTTTTTCACTTATATCACCGGCTTCTTCGTCATCCATAAACTTGTGCAGACAGCACTTTGCGCACCCATCACAGATAGCTTCCCATTGAGCTTTATTCATGTCTTCAAGTTGGGTTGTTAACCAAAATTCAGAGTCCATAAGTACTTTCGTATAAGGTGTTTTTCTCATTGACTAATTACTCTCGTGGTTACGCTTAAATACCCTGCCAACGTAGCTGTGACCTCATCGTTAACACTTAGTGGTCCAACGCCTTTTGGTGTGCCTGTTAGAATCACGTCGCCGGGAAGTAAGGTGAAATAGTGTGAAATCTCGACAATGAGCTCTAGCATTGGCGTTAGCATTAGTTTTGTATCACCGCTTTGAATTAGTTGCTGATTAACCTGCAGTTCAAACGCAAAATGATCGCCCTCAGAAAGTGAGTCGACTGTGACGAAAGGTGATAACGGGCAGCTGGCGTCAAATGCCTTTGCTCTCTCCCAAGGCTGACCGGCTTGCTTTAAACGTCGCTGCTCGTCTCTTAATGTAAGGTCAAGGCCTAAGCCAATTCCACATACTGCTTCAGAGGCTTGCGCTATATCACCCTTGGTAATTTTCGCGCCTATTAACAAAGCGACTTCGAGCTCATTGTGACACTCGCCCTGCTGCGTAGGGATCGCAACTGCTTGACGCATATCCACCATAGCGGTCGATGGCTTCATGAAAAGTAGAGGCAACTCACTTACTTGATTGCTCATTTCTTCAATATGGTCTAAGTAATTTCGACCAACACAAACCACCTTACCCACCGGAAAATTAATGTCCTGCTCTTGATTATCTGCGTTAATGGCAACGTGTCGATAAGGCGTTATCTGCTCGAATTGATTTGACGGCATATTAACTTCCTTTGCGGATCCTATCCGCTAGATAACCAACTGAAACACCAAAATAGAGAGAACGATTCCAACGCATCAGTGTGTGAAAGTTGTTATATGCTAAGTAAATACGACCGTCGGTATCGTCTGGTAGTATCAACGAAGCCTTTACGTTGACTGCAGGCAGAGCACTACCATCAAACTTTGTCACCCCTAAAATAGTCCAAGCAGACATTCTAAGCATCTTGTCTTTGGCCAAACCTGAGTATTTATTCAGCGAGCTTAAATCAAAGTTTTCGGCCAATTTAACTTGGCGTCCCCAAGTTTGCGTACTGTCCCAGCCTTCCTTGGAAAGGAAGTTTGCAATAGAAGCAAATACGTCCTCTGGTGTTGTCCAGATATCCTTTTTACCATCACCGTTGCCATCAACAGCATAGGCCAAAAATGAAGTCGGCATAAATTGACTCTGTCCCATTGCCCCTGCCCAGGACCCGGTAAAGCCTTCTAAAGACACATGACCTTCAGATAATATTGTGAGTGCAGCAAAAAACTGTTTTTTAAATAGAGCCTCGCGGCGTCCATCAAAGGCCAAAGAGACTAAGGATGAAAGGACGGGATGACTACCTTGAATACGCCCAAAGTTGCTCTCATTGCCCCATAGCGCAACAATAAAGCGCTTCTGCACGCCATATTGTTTTTCCACTCTGTCAAGCAGCGCGTCGTATTCCTGCATTTTTTCAAGCGCTTGTTTTACTTTCCAATCCGGCACTCGAGTATTTAAATAGGTATCTAGCGTCAGTTTGCTTTCCGGTTGATTCTTATCAGCGGTCACTACCTTTTCACGCAAGTTGATCGATGCAAACACCGGATCGAGAAATTCCGCTGAGAAGCCCTTCACTTCCGCTTCAGCTCTTAATTGCGTTACGTATTTTGAAAACTGCTGCTCAACACTAGCTGCTGCTTCTGCGTTTACATCATCTTGTGCAAACGACACTACTGCTACAAATGCTGAAGCTAAGAATACGAATATTTTGCACGTTTTTTGTAATTGAGCTTTGCAAACAAAATGGATGAATCGCGACATAATAAATACCATTAAAATTTCTTATCAGGCTGTGAGCTTAAACCTTTCGAGCGGCGATGCTGCGAAAGTAAACTCTCCTCAGTTGGCGGTAGTTGCAGATAAAACCCTTGCGCTTTCAGATTTTCATTCAGCTTTTCAATACCGATATTGCCTATATTTCGAGGCTTATGCAGTGGAACGAGCATCACAAACTGCGGTGCACCAAAGGTTTCAAGAAGCGCTTTAGGGACCTCTGAAAAATCGTCGCGTTTATTGATGTAGAGATAAGTATCTGCCTTCTTACGAGACTTGTAAACTGCGCAAAGCATGAAATTCTCCTCCATCGGCTTTGAAAAGACGCGCTAAGTCTGCTGCAAAAATTTCTCTGCGCCAACCGCTTACAATATCAGGCTGTAGCTGTATCGAATCTAATTCGTCAATTTCAAACCAGCACCATTTGAGCCATTGATTCAGTTGCTTTTTAGAAGCAAGAACCTCTACTCTGGTGTTATGTTTTTCTGCTAATTTTTCACATATGACTTTTAATGAGGCTAACGCTTTTTTATAGTCATTAAAATCTGTTAAACGTTGAATGCGCGGTGGGCAGTCTTCAAGGCTAGTATTTAGCGCTTTTTGCACTAACTCCAACAATATTTCAGAATGTATACGCGCTTCTTTAGGCGTAATAGTCTGTAGTTGGAAGAGTTTTGCCTTGTTTTCAGGAAGCTTCATTGCAACTTCAAGCATACCCTGTTCGCGCAGCACAAAATTAATCGCCATGTCGCGCTTTTGCGCTTGCTGCAACCGCCAACTAGCAATTTCTTTCAATGCCTGGCGCGATTGAGCCCCAATTTTCCAATTGTTTTTTATCGACAAATAGGTCAAATCAGTCGGTATTTCTGCTCGTTTCTTCAAAGACAAAAACTCAGACTCAGCAAAAACCCATTCTGTTTGTCCTAATTCGTCTACTTGCTCGGCAATTTGGCGGTAAACAGGCAGTAAGTAGAAAACGTCTGCAGCAGCATATGCAAGTTGTTCTGCGGATAGCGGACGTGCTATCCAATCAGTTCTGGACTCGCCCTTATCGACGTGAATATCCAACATCTTCTCAACCAAGTTAGCGTAGCCGAGCGTCTGCCCCATATCTAATAGATTGGCGGCAAACTGAGAGTCAAAAAGGGGCGACGGTATGACTTTTAAATTAAACCAAAGTGCGTCTAAGTCCTCAGAGCAAGAGTGCAATACCTTTATAATTGAAGGGTTAACTAGTATATCGCTAAAAGCAGTCAGGTCATCAAGCGCAACCGGATCAATTAAACCCAAATGTTCACCATCGTACACTTGAATTAGGCCAAGTTGTGGCACCAACGTTCTGGTGCGAACAAATTCAGTATCAATCGCTAAAGCGTCGGCATTGGAAATACGCTCACAGAAATTTATCAGGGCATCTGGCGTATCAATATATTCAAAGTTCATTTAATCTCGCAGTTCTCTACGTAATATTTTACCGACATTCGACTTGGGTAAGTCGTCCCTAAATTCGATCGTTTTAGGTACCTTGTAGCCCGTCAGCAAAGACTTACAGTGATCAATAATTTGTTGCTCGGTGACGTCTTCATTTTTCTTAACAACAAATAACTTCACAACTTCGCCTGATACTTCGTGAGGTATACCCACCGCAGCAGCCTCTAATACGCCGTCATGCATTGCAGCAACTTCTTCAATCTCATTTGGAAAAACGTTAAAGCCAGACACCAATATCATGTCTTTCTTGCGATCAACAATATAGAAAAAGCCATCGGAATCCATTTTTGCAATATCACCGGTTGCCAACCAACCATCGTTTAGAATCTCTTCTGTTGCCTCTGGACGATTTAAGTAACCCAGCATGACCTGAGGCCCTTTCACAAGCATCTCACCAGCTTCTCCCTCTGCCACCTCATTGCCGTCATCATCAACAAGCTTTATGTCTGTAGATGGCACTGGTAAGCCAATAGAGCCTTTGTACGACTTTATATTGGTCGGATTTACAGTAACGACAGGCGAACACTCAGTGAGCCCATACCCTTCTAATAGAACCGTTCCCGTTACTTTTTCCCATTTCTCAGCTACGGGGCGCTGCACCGCCATACCGCCGCCAAGTCCAAACTTAAAATTGGCAAAGTCCAGCTCGGCAAAACCGGGGGTGTTTAATAAACCATTGAAAAGCGTGTTTACGCCAGTAATAACGGCGAACGGGTATTTATTTAACTCACTAACAAAGCCTTTCATATCGCGGGGATTTGTTATTAACAAGTTGGGGCAACCATATTTCAAAAAAGTCAGACAATTACTGGTGAGTGCAAAAATATGATAAAGCGGCAGTGCCGTAACCACCAAGTCTTTACCTACCTCGATTGAGGCTTCAAGCGTACCTGATACCTGCTCTAAATTGGCCACCATGTTCTGATGAGTTAGCATTGCGCCCTTGGACACACCAGTTGTACCGCCAGTATATTGCAAAAACGCAATATCAGAGGGTAAAACTTTAGGCCGTGAATATGTTTGATTCTCACCAATAGCCATGGCCTGAGTGAAGCGCTTAGCTTGTGGTAAGCTAAATTCAGGCACCATCTTTTTAATGTATTTGACTGCAAAATTGATCAGCCATCGCTTCGGCGCTGGCAACATGTCGGCAATGCTGGTTATCAGCACTTCTTGCACAGATGTTTTATCAATTACTGCAGCCAAAGTGTGGGCGAAGTTTTCTACAATAACGATTGTTTTCACATTTGCATCAACAAGTTGATGCTGCAATTCGCGTGCAGTATATAGAGGATTAACGTTTACCACTGTCATTCCTGCTCTCAACACGCCAAATAAGGCAATCGGATATTGCAATAGGTTAGGCATCATTATCGCTATCGCATCGCCTTTTTGTAATCCTTGGCTTTGCAAGTATGCAGCGAACTGCATTGACAGCACATCTAAATCTTCAAAGGTAATCTCATGTCCCATGTTAATAAAAGCGGTTTGATTTGCGTATTCAGCCACCGAAGATTCAAAAATTTCCAAGATTGTTGACAAATTATCAACGTTTATCTCAGGCTGCATGGTCTTGTCGTAATGCTTTAACCAGACTTTTTCCACGATTTTGTCCTTTAAAATAGTTGTTATATTTGCCACGCTAGAGCGCAGTCTTATTTTTTATTTTTATTAAGAAAATTGCGTAATCTAGCGGCAACGACTCAATTTGAGTCTTGGCTGATTTCGCATAATTAACGCTACCTAAGCATGCAATACTAAAGGATGATTGCCAAAAGATAAACTTGAACAGTCATTCATCTGCTGAATAAAAGCAATTAGTCTAATTAATCGACATTCACTGTTAATATTACCGACAATGTTCCATTATTATTTGTGAAATGGCCACTTCCTCCTCCATATGAACGTGATGTCCACCCTCGACTGTCGTTAACTTCGCGTCTTTAAATAGTAACCTTCTTTTTACCATTAAATCTTTTACTTTGCTGAAGCCTTTGCTGCCCAAAACAAAATGAATAGGACACTGAATTCCTTCTATCAAATTCTCGGCTTGTGCTGGGGTTAATCGAAGGGATGAAACCGTACGTAAACGTTTATCTGTGGTCCATTGAATTGTATTTGTTTGATTATCTAACGTTGTATTTCTTTGCAGTATTATTGTTGCATTTTCTGCGGTCAGATCGCTCACTTTCTGACGCGCCTTGACAATGCTTTCCAAATTACTTGGCTGCTTTATCGGTTTATCATTTGCTTCAATCCTACTTTGAATGGCCTTTTTCAATTGTATAACACTCGTCGATTCTGATTCAGTCAATGGCCCAGCAGATTCGATACATACAAACTTAGCCACTAGCTCAGGAAACACTGCGCAATATATGCTTGAGATTATGCCACCTAAAGAATGCCCAACAATGGAGAAGTTCTTCCACCCTTGAGCATGCACAAGACACTGTAGGTCATGCACATAGTCTAATAGATGATAATGAGCGTCGGGGCTTCGGTGCGACGACTTGCCGTGTCCTGGTAAATCAATTGCAATAACATAAAAATCACTAAGTAAGGGTATCAGCTTTTTGAAACTCGCTGCATTGTCAAGCCAACCATGCAGCATTAGTAACATTGGCTTATCACTTTGCCCGTTTGTTAATCCAGCGATGGTTCGATTTGGAATGGTAAACGTCAGTTCAGTACTACTCATCTAAAGGCTTTTTCCGTAATGTTCATCATTAAAATGGGCAAATAAAACAAAAGCGGCAATGGCCGCTTTTGTTACGAATGCAATAATTAGCATCAAAAATAAATCATCTCATGTTTTATTTGGACTGTTTGGATGTTTTGCTAGTAGATCCGCTTACCCTGCTACTCGTCACACCAGCATTGGCGCCAGTGGCACCTGACTTGCTGCTATTCGTTTGCACTCTGATAGTGGCTCGACTGTGGTAAAAACCATACGGTCTCCAGTAATCTCTCCTGAGTCCAAATCCCCAATAAGGCGATAAATCAGAATAAAACATACCCGAAACTCGATAATCTTCAGTCTCTTTCCACATGTAATATCCACTGGCAAGTAACACTGGATAAACGTAGGTTTGTTCACCGATAACACCTTCCGTTGGCTCGCCCAATTCACCTATGAAGGTAATTAAACGACCCTCAGTAAATACTAATGGGTCAAGAAAACCCGCAACTTGGACTTTGAAACGTCCCTCACTATCAAGATTGCTTCGCGGCTTGCCATAATGGTTGTTTGGATACTGTAAAATCTCAATTTCTGAATATTCTTTCTTGTTTTCAACGTTGACGATTTCCCCACCCCAACGTGCTTTCGTGCCTTGACCTGTTTCGCTGCCGTTAATAATACTTTCAAATGACACCAGATTTTCATCGTCCGCTACTTCTATTTGCTCCGGAACGATAGCACAACCCCCGATTAATATAGTCAGTACGACAATAGATGTTTTTAAAAATGATTGCATAGAGTTACTCCAAAATTATCGTTTACTTCTGATTGAGCGGGTACTATTTGATGATAAGATGTTTATACCATGGTAAATCAAGGCGCTTTAAAAGTTTTTTTGTTTCGCCCTATTATTTTATTATACGAGACTACGAGCAAACAGATTATTGAATGATAGCACTTTTCGTCGCTGACGCTTGAATAACTCTCTAGTATCAACAATATATCGCAAATTCACTTTATAAAAGGCCATCGGTAAGCCCAACAACTATGCGTAGATGTCCACGCCTAATAGTTGTGCGATGTCGTCTCGTTTTTCTTGTGTATCGATTGACTTATAAAGCGCGAGCTCTTGGCGGATCCGCAAGTTAGGATTGTCATCGTAGCTGGTTGATTGCTTGAAGGAAGCCGCTCTTTGAAACACTTCTTCATTTCCTGCGACTAGCTTTTGTTGCTCAGGTTTCTCGCCTACCCGTTGCTCTTCGTTGACAGCTTGTTCAAGTAAGGCACGCCTAATCGTGGGTGTTTGCAGCGCATTGTCAACAGAGTCTTTTGCAATAAAAATTGCATTGCTACTCTTGATGTTTGCTGTATCCATTGACGCTCCATTAACTCAGTAACAGTAGTATAAAGGCTGTTTTACTCTCGACCAGGTAGCTTTTTCCAGGTCACTTTATCGCGTAGGTAAATTGGTGAAATATCATCAACGCTGATGGTATTGCCATCCTTAAGTGCTTTTTGAGCAATCGGCAGCATATACTCAGCAGACGGGTAAAGCACACTAACCGGCTCAGCATCTTGCAACGATGCAAGGCCATCAGCATAAGCCGCCCATCCTGTGCCCGCTCTACCAGCTTTGTCGCCATCATCGCTAATTTCTGTGAATTTTGCAACGGCCTCTTCTGGTGTTAATACGGCCTCAGCTTGTCTTTCACTTACCACCGCACCGGTTATGCTTTCCTGCACTTTAAAATGACCGAAATACACTTCCTGCATTCTAGCATCAATTAACACTTTGGAAATGAGGTAACCATGCTGCATGTAATTTTGTTGCGCCATTGCGGCGAGCGTCGAAACCTCGATAACAGGAAGGTTTGCCCCCAACGCTAAGCCTTGAACAATACCTGTTGCAATGCGTACGCCAGTAAAGCTTCCGGGCCCTCGACCATAAGCTAAAGCATCTAAATCCGCTATTTTTATACCATGCTTTGACAGCAATTCGTCTATCATCGGTAAAATTCGTTGACTGTGCTGTTGCGGACAAATATCAAAAATCACATCGGTTTCATTGCCATTTAACAGTGCAACTGAGCAAGCCTCAGTCGCGGTATCTATCGCTAGTATCTTCATTATTCAATCTTATTTAAAAAAGCGGCGACCGCATCTAAACTGCGGGTTCGTTTCATATTTGGCAAGCTTGCAATAAACGTTTGCCCATATTGTTTTGTCACCAATCTGTTATCGCAAATAACCAATACGCCCTTATCGGTTTCATCGCGTATTAGTCGTCCTGCACCTTGTTTTAAAGTAATAACAGCTTGTGGTATTTGTATTTGCGCAAAGGCATTGCCACCCTGCTTCTTACAATCTTCTATGCGAGCCTGAAGCAAAGGATCATCCGGCGATGCAAAAGGAAGTTTATCAATCATAACACACAGCAAATCATTGCCTTTAACGTCGACCCCTTCCCAAAATGCGCCGGTTCCAAATAACACGGCATCTTGATTTTTGAGATAGTCATCCAATAGTGCTTGTTTTGTTGTGCTGCCTTGCACAAGTATGGGATTGTCAATTTTTTCTTCGACTAGCGCGGCAACTTCTCGCATCATGGCGTGGCTGGTGAACAAGATGAACGCCCTGCCTTTACTCGCATCAATCAGACGACAGGCAATATCTACTAAATTGTGTTTGATTGCTCTATCTGTGGGCTCTGGCAAAAATCGAGGGATACACAACATCGCTTGGTTTTGATAGTCAAAAGGACTGTCTAGCGCTAGCGTTTTTGCATCAAATAAGCCCATATGATTGCGATAATGATCAAAATTGTCGTCAACCATCAAAGTTGCAGATGTAAACACCCAAGCAGCATTCTGTGCCTGCATAATCGCGGAAAACTTATCAGCAATACTCAAGGGTGTAAGGTGTAGAATAATCTGCCTAGGTGTCGTTTCAAACCACAAACTCACGCCGTTGCGCTGCACGTCTGTTACATGCTCCAAGCGCTGACTAAATTCAAACACTCGCTCAATCATTAAATCGAGATCTTTTTCACGACCTTGTTGGATGCTGGCTATTTCATATAGCTGATTAAGGCTTTGCTTAATAATATCGATTTGATTGCTAATGTCAGTTTGTGCTAGCTTTTCGGCCCAATTGCCGCGACTTGGATTGTGCGGAAACAATAAACGTAAGTCAGCCATATGCATTTGGCATTTTTCCGCTATTTTAGCCAACTGATCAGCATCTTTGAGGACTGATCTCGTTATTGCAATAATATCCTTGGTCAGATCTTGAACCTGTCTGCTCGACAAATTTTCACCGAAGTATTCACTGGCTATATCGGGCACTTGATGTGCTTCATCAAAAATAACCACATCGACATCTGGGATCAGCTCACCAAAACCGGTATCTTTAAGCGCCAAATCAGCAAAAAATAGATGATGATTCACAACAATGACATCTGCTTCCATCGCTTTTCTTCGTGCTTTTACTAGATAACAATCTTCGTAGCTTGGACAGTCTTTACCTAAACAATTGTCTACGGTGGACGTTACTATCGGCAGCACTTTAGCATCTTCTTTAATGGTCTTTAATTCACCAATATCGCCCGTAGACGTTGTGCTCGCCCATTTTCTAACGAGACTAAATTCGTTAAGCACTTCCTTCTCAAGAAGTACGTTGCCGCCACCATGTTGTGATAGCCGATGTAAACATAGATAGTTAGCGCGACCTTTTAACAGAGCTGTTTTCTTGGTTTTATCGATCGCTTTCTTAACCATCGGTAAGTCACGATGGAAGAGTTGCTCTTGGAGGTTTTTCGTTCCCGTTGAAACAATGAACTTTTTCTTAGAAAGCAATGCTGGTGCCAAATAAGCAAAGGTTTTACCGGTTCCTGTACCCGCCTCAACAATTAACGAGCCGCGCTCTTTTATTGCTGTGCCGACAGCTTTCGCCATTGTCGTTTGCGCTTCTCGTGGCGTAAACCCAGCAATAACCTCAGCCAATGGACCAGGATTCGAGAAAAAAGACTCAATTTCAGACATTACTTTTTATTTTATCCGGTGTAGAGATGATTAAGGGTTAATGCCGCATATTATGCCAAATAAGCGCATCAAGGTTTTAATTATTTTGCCGCAATTTTTGTCTTACCTAAAATTAAATTAACGACGTTAAACTACTTACATATAAATTAGGCTATTCGTTGCGTAGTCGATACTGAACTCAGACACGGTTTTTTAAATAAGCGTAGAGCACAACGCAAATACTTTACTTTCAATCGCCCAATAAAAAGCCTCGCGGTGATGCACACAGCGAGGCTATTCAAATCACAAGAAATGCCGAGCCCTAGTTCACAATAAACTCAGCAAAACATAGCGCTATCTAAACAACACCTTCTCTTGTTTAAACCAATAAATACAAAAGGCGAGTAACCCGCCCGCGATAACGGCAGTCGAACCAAAAATAGCAAACAACTGCACGTAATCCATGGTCCCTTTAATAAGTTCTTTAATGGCTAGCGCTACATTAGTGAGCGGAACCCAAGCCCAAACTCCTTTTAATTCAACGCCCGGCAGCATCGCAAATATTACGGGAATAATAGTGACAAAAACCAAGGGCGTCATATAGCCTTGAGCTTCCTTAAACGAACGCGCATAAATTGATAATGTGAGTAACACTGCGGCAAAAATAGCGACAACAGGCACCAACATAAAAAACACAAGCAAGAAGTCGATAGCGTCAATTGATGACATAAATGTCACTAACACTTCACCTGCCTCGCCTCTACTGAGTATTGCTGTCCATAGGGCAATGCTTAAGACAGTGACCAACGCTGAGGTGACACCGGCAAAGGCGATAGTAAAGAACTTGCCGAGCACAATTTTTGTGCGTTCAATTGGCGTTATCAACAATGTTTCGAGTGTACCACGCTCCTTTTCACCGGCGCCTAAATCACTTGCAGGCAACATTGCCCCTTGTAAACAAAGCATGAAAATTAAGTAAGGAATAAAGCCGCCAACCGACTCTCCTCGCGTTTCACGTTCATCAGCAACGTTTATCTCTTCAATCTCAATAGGCGTGACAACACTTATTTGTTGCGATTCCGACAATCCCAAGGTGGCAAATGCGCTTACTTGATATTGTTTTGAAAGTGCATCAACGATTTTATTTAATTCGTTTTCAACTACCTTTAAACCCGCTTGATTGCGATAGAGTTTAAGTACGATTTTACCTGAATCTAAAACATTCGCGCTGTAGTTGACTGGTATCTCAACAATAAAGTCAATATTACCTTCTTTTACATAGGCAATTATTTGCTCTTCTGTTTGCACCTGCGACGGCAATGATTGTAATGAAAATTGTTCGATGTCATTAAGCTTACCTACAAGCTCGTCACTAAATTCCTCGCCAATAATAGCGTAAGTGCGCGTTTTTTCCTGAGCACCTTTCACCACGTTTGTGCCAACGTAAAGCGTGCCGCCAATAATCAATGGAAACAACAAAATAGGCAAAGCAATCATGAAAAACAGCGTTTTTCTGTCGCGCAATAATTCTTTAATTTCTTTTTGGAATACTAACCACATAATAATGCTCCCTATCGTTCTGTCGTTTGATTTTTTGGTTTGCCAATAGAGCGCAAGAATGCTTCATGCAGTGACAACTCATCCAGTGCCTTAAAGGCGTCAAAGGTATCATTAAACATGGTGATCCCTTTGTCGATTACCGTCACCCTGTCGCAAAGTTCTGATACTTCATCTAAATGGTGCGTAGAAAATATCACTGGAACGTTGTCGCGCTTTAAATCACGGATAAAATTCAACACTGTTTGCGTGGCCATGATATCTAAACCGGTGGTCGGTTCATCCAAAATCACAACTTTAGGAGAATGAATAACTGAGCGTGCAATTGAGGCTTTTTGCTTCATGCCTGTGGAATAGGTTTCGCTGCGTCTGTCTAAGAACGAATCCATGTCGAGCCTTTCCGATAGTTCTGCGGTTCGCTTAACAATTGCGTCATTGCTCATTCCGTTCAAACGTCCAAAGTAAGCAATGTTCTCACGTCCGCTCAAGCGTCCATAAAGACCAGTGCCACCGGATAAAAATCCGATTTGCTTTCTGGCTGCTACCGGATTTTTAAGAATATCTGCACCACCAATGTTGATGCTGCCGCTATCAGGCTGCAGTGCCGTTGAGAGCATTCTTAATGTCGTCGTTTTACCCGCCCCGTTTGGGCCCAATAAACCCAACACTTCGCCATTTTGGCAAGTGAAGCTAACTTCCCTAACTGAGTGAAAAAAGCGTCCTTGTAATCTTGGATCTTTCTTATCCTGCTCACTCAGTTTCTTTGGGTTCTCTACTTTAAATTTTTTAGCGAGTTTGTCTATTTCAATCACATCAATATCCCTATAGCTTATCAATTTATTTTTGTAATTTTAGCGCTCTAGGTTAAGACATATCGCGTTGAATTACTAAAGCAATTTTTGCTCTGCGCACATTAAAATGTTTCAAATTAATTCAATCGTGTTTTTACACTTGTTTTACTGCGCAATAAACTGAATAATTTACAACACTAAGCAATTCAATCAAACGCCAACACAGGAAGTAAAATGAGCGAAAATAAACATGACGTAAGCAATCCGTTGCAAGCCTGCAATGATATATTTATCCGACCATCTGAGGTTTTCAAAGCGCTGTCCTTGAAAGATAATTGGTCTTGGATTCCTTTTATTCTGGTTGCCGTCATCAGCGCACTGCCAGGTTATCTTTATTTTGGTGTTGTTGATTACAGTTGGTATGTTGATGGACAGTTGGCAATGGCCATGCCTGATGCAAGCCCCGCAGAATTAGATAATATGCGCCCTAATTATGGTTCAGGTGAAAGCGCCGCGTTGTTTGCACTTTTTGGCACCCCTTTGGGGCTTGTTATCATGTCCGCGGTTATGGGTTTGTACTACACCTTAGTCACACGAAATGATGATAAAAGCATTCATAGCTTCTTTGATTGGTTTGGCGCACAGTGGTGGTTTTTGATGCCGACATTAATAGCATCCGTCATTTCACTAGGACTTATTTTACTGATTGAGCCGGGTTCGCAAATATCGCAGTCAGTCTTATCGCCAACATCGTTGGCTTATATTTTTTCAATTGAGCAAAGCAGTAAATGGTCTGGCTTCATGTCTTCGCTAAGAATTGACTCCATATGGGTCATTTATCTTGGCGCCATTTGTTTGCAGCAGTGGACTAATTTCAGCCGTAAAAAGTCCATAATCATTGCAGCGCTCCCGACGGTGGTTGTCTTAACCGTTACGCTTTTATGGACCATTAGCCAGCTCGACTAATCAAATTTGATGCTACCACTTAACCCGCGCCAGCTCTATGCTGGCGTTTTGGCATAAAATAATCCGTATTGGCATAAAACGCAGCATCTTGTTTAGCATAGTGCCAACCAGGCACCCCCAACAATGGCAATGGATAGAATGGTTTAAGCGTAAAAAAAGTCTGATTTTTTTGAATGTGTTGAAGAAGTAAAGAGTCCAAACAGCGTGGTTCAAATGAAATAATGTTTTCTAGCTCTGTATCACTACTATCATTGTCTTGTTCAACATATTGCATTGCTGACATATCTTGTATTTGAATAAGTAACACTTTGCCGGTTAAGCCAATAAACGGACTCAGCATCATTTCCAGATTGGCATGGCCGAACACAACTGGAAAAATAGAAGTATTCCATTCTTCTCGCAATTCGCAGAACAACGACGTCCAAGCCTGCGTTTCAAATAACCGTTGTAATTGTGTAAACAGTCGCTGCCCTTTGATGAACAATACGACACCACACTCATCAAAATGCGTAATGTGATTTCGAACCTTTGTCCTTGGATTCAAGCCATTCGTTTTAATTTCAGCTATGTGCAAACAATTCAGATAGGTTTTTGTTTGTGGAAACTGCAGCCAAATAATACCGTTAAAAAAGTCATGCCAGCTTTCTTTGCGCGTGGGAATAATGTTCTCTTCGAATATAATTTGCTCATAGTAACGCGAGTCCTCTGACAGAGAGTCCTGACAGACAAAAGTTTTATCTCTAACGCGAGATAATGCGTTTTTTTGAGTGCTCAGCGCTATTTTTTCGAGTAAATTAGCATTTAGTTGACCAGCATCTAGTCGAGCAAAATCTTGCGCCGGAAAAAGTAACGATAAAATTGACAATGGCTGTCGCCAAAACGGTGAAATATTTGAGGCTTTCAATAGACTTATCTTAATATTCGAAGCTTGCGTAATTAATGAGGACGGTATTGTGCCACATATACGCATTCTATTACTCGACAAAATATTACGCGACAACAAATGATACGACAAAATATTACACGACAAATCTTGATTATATCTTGTCACAAGACTATCGTTTATTTCGCTTAGATTGCAAAACAAATGAAAACACCAATAATAACAAGGAACATAAATGAAACTTCAGAAACGGGCCGTTACTTTGGCATTGTCTGCCGGCATTTTTGCCCTCGCCGCAACTGGTTGTTCAGAACCAAAACCCGAAGCGCCAAAAGTTGAAGATAACTTTGAGGCGGTATACAACTCCATTAGCTCAGATACACTCAAACAGCACACTAAAATACTGTCTTCTGATGAATTTGAAGGACGCTTGCCAACCACCGTTGGTGAGACGCTTACATTAGATTATTTGACCGAAGAATTAAGCAAAGTCGGCTTTGAACCTGGCAATGGCGATAGCTTCTTTCAGGAAGTGAGCTTAATGCAAATTACTGCAGCGCCAGACATGACGCTTGAAATGGGTGAGAATACATTTGCCTATAAAGAAAATATGGTCGCAGGCTCAAAGCGAGAAGTTTCTGAAGTGAGTTTAGCCGATTCGGATATCGTATTTCTTGGCTATGGTGTCAACGCGCCAGAGTATGAGTGGAACGATTATCAGGACATCGATGTAAAAGGCAAAACGGTTATTGTTTTAGTCAACGACCCCGGCTATGCAAGCCCAGAGGCAGAGCTTTTTCAAGGTTCGACCATGACTTATTACGGTCGCTGGACATACAAGTACGAAGAAGCAAGCCGTCAAGGCGCTGAAGCTGTTTTCATTGTGCACGAAACAGCACCGGCATCGTATGGCTGGTCAGTCGTAGCGAATAGCTGGAGTGGCCCACAGTACAGTTTGGTTACACCTGATGCTGGCGCTAGTCGCGTTGCTGTTGAAGGATGGATCTCGCGTGAAGCAGCGGTGAAAATATTTGCTGACGCAGGACTCAATTTTGACGAGCAGAAAGATTACGCAGCGCAAGGCTCATATTCTGTACCTCTAAATATGAAAGCCTCTGTCACTGTTAAAAACGATATCGAGAAATCAACGAGCAACAATGTTTTTGCGACGTTGCCTGGCAGCGAAAAACCTGATGAACACGTTATTTATACGGCCCATTGGGATCACTTAGGTAAAGATGAAAGCAAAGAAGGCGACCAAATTTACAATGGCGCGCATGACAACGCCACGGGGACGGCTGCCATTCTTGCAATGGCTGAAGCTTTTGCTGACTTAAACAATACACCGAAGCGCTCGGTCAGTATGTTAATTGTCACAGCTGAAGAACAGGGCCTTCTAGGTTCGAAGTACTACGCCGAAAACCCAGTTATTCCACTCGATAAAACGGTCGCTAATATCAATATGGATGCCATGAACGTTTTAGGTCGAACCAAAGATGTTGCGGTTGTTGGTATGGGTAAATCAGATCTTGAAGCAAATCTTGAAAAAGCGGTCAAACGTCAAGGTCGAGTATTGACCCAAGAAGACACTCCTGGTGCTGGAATCTATTACCGTTCTGATCACTTTAGTTTTGCAAAATTTGGCGTCCCAGCCTTATACGCGAAAGGCGGCAGCGACCCTATTGATGAAGCAACGGCAGAGTACCGCAAGAGAACCAACTTAGTTGTTCGTGGCTGTTACCATCAAGTTTGCGATCAATTTCGTGAAAACTGGGATTTTGGTGGCGTGAAAGAAGATACTCAAATGTTGTTTGAAGTGGGTTATGACATCGCCAACTCTGACAAGTGGCCACAGTGGTCGGCTTCAAGTGAGTTCCAACGCAAGTAAACTGATGCGTTCATGTAGCCCTAAATAGCCTCTTTTGAGGCTATTTTTTTGCCCTCTTTGTCATTTATATTCTATATTCGTTGTAAATAATTCTCTTTTTAGCCCAGAAAACCCTTGCATTTTGCAGTCAAAATGGCACATTCAGCACGGAGGTAATTTAAATAATAATAATCGCGAACATAAGTTCCACATACCTACCTTTTTATCGACAGAAAACGATAACCCTATCTAATAACCCAGCAAGAAAAGGCGAAACAACCTATGTGTGGTATTTTCGGTATCCTTGATATCAAAACTGATGTGTCAGAGTTGCGCACGCAAGCGCTCGAATTATCAAAACTATTACGTCATCGTGGCCCAGACTGGTCAGGTATTTGGCATAATGACAATACAATTTTATGCCACGAAAGGCTGGCAATTGTTGATGTTGACACTGGCGCTCAGCCATTAATCAGTGACAATGGTAATCAGGTATTAGCCGTTAATGGCGAGATTTATAACCATAAAGATTTGGAGTCAAAGCTAGCGACTCCGTATAGCTTTGCAACAAAATCAGATTGCGAAGTCATTCTTCCGCTGTATCAGCAAGAAGGTGTCAATTTCATAGACAAACTGGAAGGTATGTTTGCCTTTGTTCTTTACGACCAAGAAAGCAATACTTATTTAATTGCACGTGACCATATCGGCATTATTCCGCTATACACCGGCTTTGACGAGTTCGGTAACTTCCACGTTGCCTCAGAAATGAAAGCACTGGTCCCTGTGTGTAAAACAGTCCAAGAGTTTCCACCTGGGCATTATCTAAGCAGCACAGATGGCAAGTTAGTCAAATACTATCAACGCGACTGGATGTCGTACGAGAACGTAAAAGACAACGAAACCAATTTGGACGACTTGAAAGCTGCATTTGAAAAAGCGGTAAAATCACATCTTATGTCGGATGTTCCTTACGCCGTGTTGCTATCTGGCGGTCTGGATTCATCACTAGTATCTGCAGTAGCGGCAAGATATGTTGCTAAGCGTGTGGAAGACGAAGACAAAAGCGATGCTTGGTGGCCTCGACTGCACTCATTCGCCGTTGGACTTGAAGGCGCACCTGACTTAATTGCGGCAAAGAAAGTGGCAGATATGATTGGTACTGTTCATCACGAAATTCACTTTACCATTCAAGAGGGTTTAGATGCGATCCGTGACGTTATCTACCACCTAGAAACATTCGATACCACGACAATCCGTGCCGCGACCCCCATGTATTTGATGACCAGAAAAATCAAAGCGATGGGCATTAAAATGGTTTTATCTGGCGAAGGCGCAGATGAAATATTTGGTGGATACTTATATTTCCACAAAGCACCAAATGCAAAAGAGCTACATGAAGAAACAGTACGTAAGCTTGATCGTTTGCACATGTTTGATTGCGCCCGCGCAAACAAGTCAACGTCTGCTTGGGGCGTTGAAGCACGCGTACCTTTCCTCGACAAAAACTTCTTGGATGTTGCTATGCGCTTAAATCCTAAAGACAAAATGTGTATTGATGGACGCATGGAAAAGTGGATATTAAGAAAAGCATTTGATGACGAAACATATCTTCCTGCTGAAGTGTTATGGCGTCAAAAAGAACAGTTTGGTGATGGCGTTGGCTATTCTTGGATTGATTCAATTCGTGAGTTTGTTGCGCAAGAAGTTTCTGATCAACAGATGGCAACTGCGGAGTTCCGCTTTCCAATTAATACACCCGATACGAAAGAGGGCTACCATTACAGAACCATTTTTGAAGATTACTTTCCTCAAGAAAGTGCTGCTAAGTGTGTACCTGGCGGTAAGTCGATCGCGTGTAGCACCGTCGAGGCACTTGAATGGGACGCTAGCTTTAAAGAGTCAGCAGACCCTTCTGGTCGTGCAATGAAGTCTATTCATAGCGGTGAGTTTAAAGGTTAGCGACACACTTTCTACCGTATACTCAGTGCATTGTCGCTAATCTGCGATATTTTTCCAAAAGCGACTTTATATTTTTATTTAGTCGCTTTTTTTAATGCTTCAAATTGCCCAGGGACGTACCAATACTTCAATTCATCTATTGGAGTTTTAAGAGGCAAAAGTGGATTATCTAAATTGAAGTGGGTTATTTTATCTAGCGCCAACTTTTCTAGCATCGGGCTGTGGTATCGATAAAATAATTCATCAAAACTGCCGTCGTCAATTGCTCTTTCCAAACCAACTTCCAATAATCGGGCCAGTGTGACGTTGCGTTTGCTCACAAAAAAATACATAGCTGCCTTGTATTGCAGAGCAAGGCCTTCTTTTAATCTTACGTCAGGGTCGGCGCCCTCCTGCTGTAATTCAGTCAATGCTTCAATGACTGACCTAGGATAAAAATCAGCTTGTTGACGAGACAATAGGCTTGCCGCTTCCGTATGATTCTGAGCTCCTATTACGTTAAAGCCATTGGCCTGCAGTATTTTGGTGTCCGGCCAATCAATCCCTTGAACGGGAGAATAAACCAGCAAGTCGGCTAAACTGCTCACCTCTTTGCTATAAAACGGTTTGTTCTCATGTGTTAACATCACTCGCCAACCAATCAAGCCCTTGGCAATGGGTATTCGAATAGGCAACAAGTCGTCTTCACGTTGACGATCGGTCATGCTCCAAACAACATTAACCTCTATATTCTCACGTAATTGGCGCAGCGCTTTAGATTGATATTTGATGCGTTTAGAAGGAACCATTTTAAAACGCACACCCGTCTTTTCTAACGCTAGTTTCAACAAAGCCTCTGGATATTTATGTCGTTCATCTCCGTCATAGAGTGGCCCTGGATAGGTAACAATCCATGTCGCAGCATGGGCACCTGAGCAAAAAGATGAGAGCATTAGTGCTACTATAAGCGTGTTAAGACGTTTACTCCCTATCCACTTTACGCTTTGCGTTATTGCTTTTTTAAAGATCATCTAGCACCACCACTATTATTTTTAGAGTTTCATCAACGTCATTTGATAGTGTGAATGATACATCAAGTGGTTTACTTTCCTTCAACATCAATAAGCCTTGCAAATTTACTTGGGAAAATTTTACCGTGGGCGACATAGCAACAGTTTTTCGTAACGTGAATGTAAAGCTCTCGCTAGACTCTGCGTCTAGTCTTTTGCTGTAAGCACTTAACCAAAGTTTCAGTTCTTTTTCAGTATTAAAAATATGCTTATGATCGTTGTTCACAACAACGCAAGGAAGGTGAAAAAATTCCGCACTTGCGTCGAAGTCGCAAGCCAGCAATGTATTACACATCTGATTCAGAAACTGATACTCATTTGTGTGCTTATCCATTAGTTCTCCAATTTAGTGTGAACTGCACACTTGACAATAAAATGGCTACTCTAAACCAATATATTTGTGCATTTGTAATGAAAGGCGCCAATTTCTTTGAATACAAGTTTTAACTGCTAACTCCGTTGCTCGCTTTTGTTGACTGATCGGTTGTAAGTAAATTAATGGAAGCGCACTTTGATCCATCGATGCTAACAGTAAATCTAGCTCATCTATGTGTTTTTGCATAGCAACTGGATGTTTTATTTCATTAGCTCTCGATAATGCATCGCTGCGCATCTTATAACCGCCCTGCATGTTAATTTTCGGCGATACAGTCACCCAAGTTTCCTTACTCGTCAGAATTTCAAACGTGCCGCTAGTTTCTATTTGCGTCGAGTAACCTTTGCTATGAGCGAGTCGAGTAAGTTCCGTAAGGTCATACATACAAGGCTCACCGCCAGTCAAAACAATATGCTTTGCCAAATAGCCTTGTTTTTCAAACAGCGCAAACAACGCTTCTGTCGTCGCCGAAAACCACTCAGACGATTCATAATCCTGCTGCATTACTTTATCAACCGTAGCTTCTTCTTCTAAGCTAATTTCCCATGTATGTTTGGTATCACACCACGAACATCCAACTGGACAGCCTTGCAACCTGACAAAAATTGAGGGTACTCCAGTAAACGATCCTTCGCCTTGAAGAGACTCAAACACTTCGTTTACTTTTAAGATTTGCACAATAACAACCTACTTCTTATTCGAATACAGTTGGGATTTTAGCAGGGATCGCTTAGAATCAGCACCGTTTTTTTAAAGGAGATTGCTAAATGTCAGCGAAAGTTGTCGTCATCTATTCAGGCGGTATGGATTCATATACCGTTCTCAACAAAGCCATGCAGCAGGGATATGACGTGCATGCAGTATCTTTCAACTATGGACAGAGGCATAGCAAAGAGCTTCTTTTTGCAAAAAAGGTGTGTGAGCAGCATCAAATAGAGCATAAAATCGTAGATATCAGCTCAATTAATCAACTCATTGGCGGATCCGCGCTAACAGACGATATTGATGTTCCACAAGGACATTACGAAGAAGAGAGCATGAAAACGACCGTAGTGCCAAATCGCAACATGATTATGTTGTCGATGGCTGTAGGTTATGCTGTTTCGATCGAAGCAGAAGCGGTGTATTTCGGTGCACACTCTGGTGATCATGCAATATATCCCGATTGCAGAACCGAATTTGTAGATGCGATGAATGACGTTTGCAAAATTGCAAATTACCAGGCGGTTGAAGTAAGAGCGCCTTATTTGGCGGCAAGCAAAATTGATATACTCAGAGAAGGTTTGGCAATGAATTTGGACTACTCGGATACATGGACTTGCTACAACGGTCAAGAAAAAGCCTGCGGACGATGTGGTGCTTGTCAGGAAAGGCTAGAAGCATTTACTGAGAACAACACCGTTGATCCAATTGCATACCAGGACTAAAACTAAAAAACCTCCGTTAGCGTTTAACACTAGCGGAGGTTTTTATCGTTCTATAACTGCTAACTTAAATGGCTAAGTTCTACTTCTGGCTTTCAGAAATAAAGTATTCCAGTTCTTTGATGCAGTGACGCAACACAGGATTAAGCCTGGTGTTTTTTCCATTCATTACAAATAATTCGTGACTGAACGGGAACAATGAGCCTTTACAGATTGGCACGAGACCTGTGGCAGCCCCCTGCTCTTTGGCGATATAATCTGGCAACAAGCCAACATATTCACCTGTCATAACCGCAGCCATACACACATCGTATGAATCCGAGAATGTTTGAATAGCGAGTCGTCTCTCATTGCTGATATAGTTGACCGATGACAGCCCCGACATCCCAATCGCTGGAAAGTCTTCAATCCTGACATTATCTGGAAGCGCATCAGCTTCGCGATACTTTGCCAATGGATGCGTTGGAGAACAGTAAAGGCGACCTTTACAGTGCACCCCAGTAGAGTGAAATGTTACTGACTCGGGTTTAACCATGTCGTAAGTAGACAACACTAGATGGCACTCGCCTGATAAGGCAACATGCTCTACTTCGTTGTATAAACGCGTTTGAATATTAACGTGGATATCGTCAAACTTTTTCATCGTGCTCTTAACTGCTTTACTCACCGCTAATTGCATTGAGGTCGCCAAGCCGGCCATGAGTACGAGGGTGATGTGCCCGCTGTAGTCGTCATGTAAGCTTTTTAAGTTAAAAACAAAGTTATCAAAGGCGTTGAAGATACGTTTCGTTTCTTGAAAAACAACTTCCCCTTCTTTGGTCATTTGAAAGCCGCCGCGACCGCGGTGACACAACACTAAGTCAAGTCTCTCTTCCAGCTTCTTGATAGCTGCACTGATATTCGGGCGTTGCATTCTAAGCACCGGCTCCGCTGCCGTGAAACCGTTGCAAGAGGCAACCGCATAAAACACGCGCAACAATTTGATATCAGATTCTTGTAAACGATTTAACATATATCCACCGCATTAGGTATAATTGCTCATACTACTTATCGACATACTATTCAAAGTCTGTCAGTTTTACAATCAATTTGTTATTGAATTATATAACTTTACAAACAATGATGGTATCGGTCCGTGTTACTAACGCATAAATATGAGAAAAACCAGCTTATGAGCGTCACTCCAATTTGCTCATATTTATCCGTAAATTAGCAGTTTAAGTTCAAAACTGCTCAACATCCATGCTAGCGCCGATGCACCTGCAATGTTGCTTCTTATTAAAAAAGCAAACGCCTTTATTCTCGACGTTTCAACAAATTACTCTCGCATAGCTCGTGTTCTTTGTCGTTTGGAATACTTATTTAATGAAAAGTATAATACATTAAACGTTTTAGTTTTCAAGCCACTTGGACACAACTTTAGTACTATTTACTACTAGAAACAGTCATTTTGCTTATTCTAGCATCTCAACTAATGTCACAAACGACGCAAATACTAGCAACTGCAGTTGCAGCTGTGTCACATCCTAGCATTATCAATCGCGCCGTATTGAAAAATAGCGTTTATCAGGAGAGTTTTAGTATTTCAGCACGAAGCGTTTCAACTTCATCGCGCAAAGATGCTGCTTTTTCAAATTCAAGGTCTCTCGCCGCTTCAAACATTTGTTTCTCTATTTCAGCGACTTTACCCATCAGCTGAGTCGCATTCATTGCTTTATAAGTTTTTTCTTTTTCAGCAATTTTGCGCAATCTTACTTTACCTGATGCTGGATGGTTGGTATCACCAAGATCCATAATGTCAGTAATTCGCTTATTCAACGCATGCGGCGTAATACCGTGCTTTTCGTTATACGCAACTTGCTTTGCACGCCTACGATCCGTCTCGTCCATAGCGCGCTGCATCGAGCCAGTTATCCTGTCAGCGTACATGATAGCTTTCCCGTTAATATGCCGTGCGGCTCTTCCCATGGTTTGGATAAGTGATTTCTCAGCCCTCAAAAAGCCCTCTTTATCAGCATCTAATATGGCAACTAACGAAACTTCCGGCATGTCCAAGCCTTCACGCAGCAGGTTGATACCAACTAAGACGTCAAACTTACCGATACGCAAGTCACGTATAATTTCAATTCTTTCTACAGTATCAATGTCTGAATGAAGATAGCGTACCTTCACACCATGCTCGTTTAAATATTCGCTTAAATCTTCAGCCATCCTCTTTGTCAATGTCGTTATTAAAACCCGCTCATTTACCGCCACGCGTTTTCCAATTTCAGACAGAACGTCATCGACCTGAGTCGCCACGGGACGAATCTCTATTGGCGGATCAATTAAGCCCGTTGGACGAACAACTTGCTCAACAATGTCACCATCGCACTTTTCTAGCTCATAGTTACCCGGTGTTGCTGAGACATAAATAGTTTGTGGCGATATATGTTCAAATTCTTCAAATTTTAAGGGTCTATTATCCATTGCCGATGGCAACCTAAAACCAAACTCCACCAGCGTTTCTTTTCTAGATCGATCGCCTTTATACATAGCGCCAATTTGCGACACGGTGACGTGAGATTCATCAATAAAAATCAAGCCATCCGATGGAAAGTAATCTAACAGCGTTGGCGGCGGCTCGCCCGGCGCCCTGCCAGACAAATACCGGCTATAATTCTCAATACCAGAACAGTAGCCAAGCTCCAACATCATTTCTATATCAAATTGCGTTCGCTGACTTATACGCTGTTCTTCAATTAGCTTATGATTCGCTTTTAGGTTTTCACGTCTGTCTTTCAGCTCTTCCTTGATCAGATCGATAGCAGCGACAATTTTTTCACGAGGCGTTACATAGTGTGTTTTTGGAAACACAGTCGTGCGCACAACCTTTTTCTCAACCGCGCCGGTTAGAGGATCGAACAAGCTAATAGATTCAATTTCTTCGTCGAACAATTCTACTCTGACAGCTTGTTTTTCAGAATCTGCTGGAAAGATATCGATGACATCTCCGCGCACACGAAAGCTACCGCGTTCAAAAGCAATATCGTTACGCTTATACTGAAGTTCAGCTAAACGCCTCAGGATGTCGCGTTGATCCATGATGTCACCCTGGCGCAAATGCAAAAGCATTTTCATATAGCTTTTGGGATCACCCAAACCGTATATTGCCGACACTGATGCAATAATAATGACGTCACGACGTTCCATTAGGGCCTTGGTTGCGGAAAGCCGCATTTGCTCTATGTGGTCGTTGATTGAGGCATCCTTCTCAATGAACGTATCGGTGCTCGGCACATAGGCCTCTGGTTGATAGTAATCATAGTAGGAGACGAAATATTCAACCGCGTTATTTGGAAAAAACTCTTTCATTTCACCGTATAACTGCGCCGCCAGGGTTTTGTTATGCGCCATTATCAATGTGGGTCGCTGTACCTGAGAAATTACGTTAGCCATGGTGAATGTTTTACCTGAACCTGTAACTCCCAAAAGCACCTGCTTTGCTAATCCTGACTCCAAACCATCAACCAGAGATGCAATTGCGGTAGGTTGGTCACCAGCGGGCTTATAATTCGACTTTAGGGTAAAACCTTTACTCATTTTTCACTTCCAAGCATGGGCGAAACTGATTGTAACGCCATTTCATTCTTTAAATTTCGATTGAACCATGTATACGCCAAAATAGAAGTAACGACGTTCGCAATAACACAACCCCAGAATAGTCCTTCTAGACCAAACATATAACTGCCCAATGATGCTATCGGTACATAAAATGCGAATAACCGTAATATACTCAATGCCAGGGCTGACATAGGCTTGTGCATCGCGTTAAAAGATGAATTAACCAAAATTATTATACCTTGTAGACCATAGCCTATCGGTACGATACAAAGAAACAGAGTAATATCGCGCGCTACAGTCGCTTCCTCTGCAAATACCTGTGCAATATAACTCGAGAACACCGCTAAAACAGCGAAAACCATAAGCTGCCATAAAATAACAAACTTTGCGGCCATATCAAACGCAGTCTTAATACGAACTAATTTATTTGCGCCGTAGTTTTGACTGATAAATGGAGGTAGTGACATAGACAACGCTAGCACAATAATACTTGCAATTGATTCTAATCGGTTCCCTACTCCCCATGCAGCCACAGCCTCGGCACCATAAGTGGCCACGACGGCAGTCATCACTCCGCCAGCGATAGGCGTTAACATATTGGCTCCTGCAGCCGGCAAGCCAATTTTCAAAACACCCCTTGCCGCAACGATAAACTCACTCAAATTCAACAAACGAGCTTCAATCAACTGCCGCTTGACCGCCAATAGATAAAGTATCCATATAACACAAACAGCCCATGCGATTGCTGTCGCAATTGCCGCACCTTGAATACCCAATGCGGGAACAGGTCCCCAACCAAAAATTAAGATCGGGTCTAATACCGCGTTTATTGCTCCTCCAGCAGCCATTATGATACTTGGCGTTTTAGTATCGCCAAACGCTCTTAATACAGAATTGCCGACCATAGGAATGGCTAAGAAAATTCCTGCCAGATACCAAGGTACCATATAAGCGTAAATAAAGGGCATGAGGGCTTCTTCAGCCCCCATCAACGAAAATATAAACTCAATACTAAAGACACCAATAACCGCCAATATACCGACCAACAACGCTGACAGCATCAAAGCTCCTGTTGCAATTGTTTTTGCGTGTTGCGCATCACCAGAGCCAATATACTTACCAATAATTGCTGACGTACCGATTCCCAAACCAATATTTAGGCTAATGACAGTAAAAGTAACTGGAAACGTAAAACTAATTGCGGCTAATTGTTCGGTACCTAGCATGCTGACGAAAAAGGTATCGACAATACTGAATGTCATCAGCAATATCATGCCAACAATCATCGGAATGGTCATACTTTTAATCGTTTTCGCAATATCGCCGTTTAGCATATCTCGATGGTTATTATTGGTCACTGCTTGCCGTCATTTTGTTCTCGTTGGGTTCATCATGATAAGAGATATTTGCCCTTTTTACTCTTAAATGCTGTTTTTAGTTTGCTTTTCTATGCACTTCCTTTTTAAACACAGGAAACTTACAAACTTATCTAGCGCTAGCAAATAATGCCAAGCCGTTGATTATCGCCCATAAAAACGTCAATAAAATGTCACAAGCATCTTTTTCATTCAACTAAAGCATAAGTAATACACAGGCACAGAAAAAAATAGTAGCTGTCAACAAATAAAAACAATGGCCAACTTCAATTCACGCAAGCAATTGTTTTTATGATGTTTTTTTATTTCGATATTTTCTATAAGATTTCTATTGACAAAATTTGATTAAACTAGGCTTTTAGCTTACGCCTTTAATCCACATACTTATCCACAGATCTGGTGGATAAGTACTTGCGCCCTAATACTGACGCTCGCTAACAGCTTTTTGTCAAAATTTTATGTAAGTCACCACTAACCTTGAGCGCATTTCAGCTGGGTCATCACTTTTGAAATCACTGGCTATATTAACAGTAGTCAAAGTAATTTTAATAACTTTTTAACCTAATCAAGCCAAAAACATCAACAAAATGAAATAAGCAAAAAAGCGAGCATACACCCAGTGATTAAGGCTCGCGTTAATTTTCAATATTATCATCAATTTAGTACATTGAGTGCTAACCGCGACAGCGAACCTTTACATGCTATTGCGCCGCCTTAAACGCTCACTTTATAAGCAAACGAAAATTAAACGACAAAAAAGCTAAGAACATTGTTGACACAGCAGCCTTACGTCATTAATATCCGCATCCGTTAAAAGCAGGTCCCCCTTAGCTCAGTTGGTTAGAGCGACGGACTGTTAATCCGCAGGTCCCCCGTTCGAGTCGGGGAGGGGGAGCCACTTTTAACGATACAACACCTGTTCCCCCTTAGCTCAGTTGGTTAGAGCGACGGACTGTTAATCCGCAGGTCCCCCGTTCGAGTCGGGGAGGGGGAGCCAATTTCTCCTGGTGTTGCTCAATCAAACACGATAGTTACCTATACTTCTCAGGCCGTTTCAGTTTATATACACACTTCCCACACAAAGCCGTTATTCAAGTTGTTAATCACGCTGGAAAAAGCGATAATATTTACGAGATTCAGGGAAGTTTTGTTTTCGTCAGTTGAACAGCTTAATAGCGCTGAAAAATCAAACCAAACTTCTCTAACAAAAGAATGTATAACTTCATTATTATCAATAATATAAGCTAAAAGAACGATAGGTAAATGACCGAAATAATACTTTTATTAATTGGAACAGTGCTAGTCAATAACTTTGTCCTTGTCCAATTTTTAGGCTTGTGCCCTTTTATGGGGGTATCAGGGAAGCTTGAAACGGCAATCGGTATGTCGATGGCGACAACTTTCGTGTTAACAATCGCCTCTATGTCCAGCTATCTTGTAGAAGCCTATATTTTGACTCCGCTAGGCATTGAGTACCTGCGAACCCTCAGTTTCATTCTGGTTATCGCCGTTGTCGTGCAATTCACCGAAATGGTAGTGCACAAAACAAGTCCGACTCTGTATCGGCTTCTTGGTATATTTCTGCCACTGATCACCACCAACTGCGCCGTTTTAGGCGTGGCATTATTGAATATTACCGAACAGCATAACTTTATAGAGTCGATTATTTATGGCTTCGGTGCTGCGCTTGGTTTTTCTTTGGCCCTAATACTCTTTTCTGCAATGCGCGAAAGACTCGCGGCAGCTGACGTACCATTGCCATTTAAAGGCGCATCCATAGCAATGATAACGGCAGGACTAATGTCTTTAGCATTCATGGGCTTTACAGGGTTAGTTAAATGACGCTTACGATTTTGGCACTAGCTGCAATTGCACTTTTAGCCCTCATTTTTGGTGCTCTGCTTGGGTATGCCTCAATTCGCTTTAAGGTTGAAGGTGACCCCTTAGTCGAGCAAATCGATGCGATTTTACCGCAAACTCAATGTGGCCAATGTGGTTATCCGGGCTGTAAACCCTATGCTGAAGCTATCGCCAATGGTGACGATATTAATAAATGTCCTCCCGGTGGCGAAGCAACGATCAAAGAGCTAGCCGATCTAATGGGTGTTGAGCCGAAACCACTCGATGCAGCACATGGCGTCGAAGATGTTAGAAAAGTTGCCTACATCAGAGAAGACGAGTGTATCGGTTGCACAAAATGTATCCAAGCCTGCCCTGTCGACGCAATTTTAGGTGCCGCTAAACAGATGCACACGGTCATTATTGATGAGTGTACTGGATGTGATTTATGTGTCGAACCTTGTCCTGTGGATTGTATCGACATGGTACCTTTGGCGATTGACAGCAGTCACTGGGAGTGGAAGTTTAATAAAATACCTGTAGGTGATATACCTATCAGGCAAACGTCTTAGGGGTATGACTGTGTTTGCCGATTACGACAAAATCTTAGAACGCATCAGCGTAAATCAACTTTGGGATTTCCCGGGCGGAGTTCACCCTCCTGAGCAAAAAACACTGTCTAATCAGTCTACTATTGAGACTTTACCTCTCGGTAAGACCTTCTACGTTCCAATAAAACAACATATTGGTGTTGACGGAAAAATACGAGTATCTGAAGGCGATGAGGTGTTAAAAGGACAAGCGCTCACTGTAAGCGAAGCTCCCTTCTCTGTGCCAGTGCATGCACCAACGTCCGGCATTGTCAAAAAAATCACACAGCACGTTTCGGCACATCCATCCGGCATCCCTGAACTCAGTATCATTATTGATGCTGACGGGCAGGATGAATGGATTCCATTAAATCCTGTTGCTGATTATGCAAAAACCAGCAAGTCGGAATTAATTGAGCGCATGTGCGACGCCGGTATTAGTGGTATGGGTGGCGCCGGATTTCCGACCCATATCAAGTCAAACAATACAAAGCCCCTCGAGTTCCTAATCATAAACGGTATTGAGTGCGAGCCTTATATTTCATCTGACGATAGGCTAATGCGCGAACATGCTTGGCAGATCCGTCAGGGCATTGATATTTTGGTGCATATTCTGCAGCCTAAGCAAGTCATTGTTGCCATTGAGGACAACAAGCCAGAAGCGCTCGAGACGATGTCTATCGCTTGTCAGCAAAAAACAAATTATCAGGTCGTGAGTGTTCCTACAAAATATCCTGCCGGCGGCGAGAAGCAACTCGTTCAAGTGCTGACATCTCGCGAGGTACCTTCGAATGGCCTGCCTATCGATGTTGGCTGCATTATGTATAATGTCGGGACTTGCTATGCCATTGCGGATGCTATTGTAGAAGGCAAACCACTAATAGAGCGCGTGGTAACGCTGACCGGAAAAGGCTTTAAATCTCCCAAGAATGTGTGGGCTCGGTTAGGCACACCAATTCAAACGCTGCTCGAATACGGTGAATATGACGACAGTACACAGGCGTCACCAAGATTTATTATGGGCGGTCCGATGATGGGATTTACCGTCACGTCCATTCTAACGCCTATCGTAAAAATATCTAACTGCATACTCGTGCCCGCAGACAACGAATTGCCGCACCCAGAAGATGAAAGAGCCTGCATTCGCTGTTCAGCATGTTCCGACGCTTGCCCTGCATCGTTGTTACCGCAACAGTTATTTTGGTACAGCAAAGCCAAGGAACTTGAAAAAGCAGAAGAATATAATCTTTTCGATTGCATTGAATGCGGTGCCTGCGCATATGTGTGCCCAAGTGAAATACCACTCGTCCACTATTATCGCCAAGCAAAAGCAGATATTCGAAATCAGAGAGAAGAAAAAGAAAAGGCAGACAAAGCAAAAATACGCTTCGAGGCCCGCACAGCGAGATTGCAGAGAGAAAAGGAAGAGCGCGAAGAGAAGCACCGAATAGCAGCCGAAGCACGCAAAGCTTCGTTGAGCAAAAATGGCGGTGCCGCCAAAGATAAAATTGCAGCAGCACTGGCAAGAGCCAAAGCGAAAAAAGAGGCACTAGCTAATAAAGCGCAAGACGGCAATGATGGAGTAAGTGCTCCAAAGTCTGATAAGACAAAGGTGGTTTCTAAAAACGAAGTATCTGTAGAGTCTGCATCATCACAAAAAGCGCTAACAACAACGAGCGAAACGGAGCCAGAACTAAAATCTACGGCAAACAAAAAGTCAAATATCGCTAAAGAAGAAGCTGCGCAACGATATGCAGAAACAAAAGATACAGAAGCAAAAGATGCAGAAACAAAAGATGCAGAAGCAGAAGACGCAGAAGCAAAAGCTGCAGCAAAGAAAAAACGAGTTGCCGCGGCAGTTGCGAAAGCGAAAGCAAAAAAACTAGCGGCGGATCAAGCCAAAAAAGAGAATAACGAATCATGACAAAGCTGAGTTTATCTAGCTCACCTCACCATTATAATCGGCGTGATACTGGTCAAGTTATGCGCTTGGTTTGCTATGCGGCTATCCCTGGCATTCTCACTAATGTGTGGTTTTTCGGGTTTGGTATTCTGATACAGGTGGCATTAGCAATAGTAACGGCCTTAGTAACAGAAGGCGTTATTATGGAGCTCAGAAAGAAAAAAACTGAGCGAGTCTTGAAAGACTATAGCGCAGTTTTAGCGGCACTTCTTTTGGCTATTTCCATTCCGCCATTGGCACCTTGGTGGGTAATCGTGATTGGAACATTTTTTGCGATTGCCATTGTTAAACAGCTTTATGGTGGTTTGGGTTACAACATGTTTAACCCCGCTATGGCGGCGTATGTCATGCTGTTGATTTCGTTTCCTGTACAAATGACATCATGGCTACCTCCCCTATCAATCGCTGAACAATCGCATACTTTGTGGGACGCTATTCACACTATTTTTACAGGCTTCACTAGCACTGGTTTTAGCGTAGAGCAACTAAAAGTAGGTGTTGATGGAACGACTATGGCAACCCCACTCGACTCAGTAAAAACAGCATTGCTGCAGGGTTACACAGTAACTGAAGCGCAGTCACATATGATTTTTGATGGACAATACGGTAAAGGTTGGTTTTGGGTCGCAATCGCTTACTTGGCAGGCGGTTTGTTTTTAGTTAAATCAAAAGTGATAAATTGGCATATTCCCGGAAGTATGCTGGCATCTGCCACGTTGCTGAGTCTATGCTTGTTTTTGATTGATGGAGACCAATACGCTTCACCACTCTTCCACCTCTTTAATGGAAGTTTAGTGCTTGGTGCCTTTTTCATTGCAACGGATCCCGTCTCTGCATCTACAACCATAAAAGGCCGACTGATTTTCGGAGCTGCTATTGGTCTTTGGGTCATAATAATTCGAAACTGGGGAGGATACCCTGACGCGATTGCTTTTGCCGTGTTGATAATGAATATGGCTGTTCCGTTAATTGATTACTATACACAGCCTAGGACCTATGGCCACAAAAACGCAGCGAGAAAAGACTCATGATTATGAACTACATGGGCAAAAACGGCGCTATTTTAGCTGGATTCGCATTGGTCACGACGGGCCTTATTGCTCTCACTTTTGCTGGCACCAAAGAGCGAATTCAAATTGAGCAAGAAAAGCAGCTTTTATCGGTCTTAAATGAATTAGTTCCCGAAAAAGCACACACCAATGAGCTGCATTTAGACTGCATCATTGTGAACGCGCCTGAGCAGTTGGGTAGCGCTCAAGACAAACGCATTTTTAGAGCGCGCTACGACGATGAAAACATAGCGGCAGTGATAGAAACCAGTGCCCCCAATGGCTACAGCGGAGAAATCAAGATGGTTGTAGCCGTCAGCAAGGAGGGAACTTCTATTGGAACGAGAGTCGTTGAGCACAAAGAAACACCGGGCTTAGGTGATAAAGTAGACCTGCGCGTGAGTGACTGGATATTGTCCTTTGCTGATGTACCGTTCAGTGGAGAAGACGATAAGCGCTGGCAAGTCAAAAAGGACGGCGGTCAATTTGATCAGTTTACTGGGGCCACAATTACGCCAAGGGCAGTTGTGCAAGCGGTTAAGAGCACCCTTTTATACTATAACGCAAATCGCGACATGATTTTTAATACGGCAAGTAATTGTGCGAGTACTGATGTCGATGGGTCCTCTCGGGAGGCTTTCGCTGACGATACTATAGCGAAAGATGCTTTAGCTATTGATGTACTCGTCCAAATAAAGGCACCTGCGAATGAATGAATATCAAAATTTAACCGTTCAGGGGATTTGGAAAAACAACCCTGCTCTAGTTCAATTGTTAGGGCTATGTCCGTTACTCGCTGTAACGGCAACGGTCATTAACGGCTTAGGCTTAGGTATTGCTACGACTCTTGTTCTTTTAGGTTCGAACATCACCGTGTCGCTGGTAAGAAACTTTGTTCCTAACGAAATTCGGATCCCTATCTTTGTGATGGTCATTGCCGCATTCGTGACCATTGTGCAATTGCTAATGAACGCATTTACATTTGAGTTATATCAAGCACTTGGCATCTTCATACCACTAATTGTGACGAATTGCGCCATTATTGGTCGCGCAGAAGCCTACGCATCAAAGAACCCAGTTCAACTGGCTGCGTTTGACGGGCTAGCGATGGGACTGGGCTTCACTTTTGTCTTGGTAGTGCTTGGCGCAATGCGTGAACTACTCGGCTACGGAACCCTGCTTACAGGTGCTGATTTAATATTAGGAGCATGGGCAAAAGACCTGACTATTGTTGTTTTTACGACAGATAGCCCTTTCTTATTAGCAATTTTACCGCCTGGCGCATTCTTAGGAATGGGCTTGTTAATTGCTTTTAAAAATATGTTAGACAAACTCGCTCAAAAGCGCCTAGAGAGCGCCAAGCAAGCTAAAGTTGTGCAACGAGCAAGAGTGACAGGGACGGATATATGAACAAGGAGAAACGCTATGAAATGCTCTCTCGCTTGCGAGCAAATAACCCTCATCCGACGACTGAGTTAAACTTTTCAAGTCCATTCGAACTGCTTATTGCCGTCATCTTGTCAGCACAAGCCACCGACGTGGGCGTTAACAAGGCGACAGATAAACTCTATCCCGTGGCAAATACGCCAGAAGCAATCTATGCATTGGGTGTAGAGGGTTTAAAAGAATATATTAAAACCATTGGATTATTCAATGCCAAAACAAAAAATGTCATTGAAACATGCCGTATTTTAATTGAACAGCATGGTTCAGTTGTTCCAGAAAATAGAGAGGCCTTAGAAGCCTTGCCAGGGGTCGGCAGAAAAACCGCTAATGTTGTATTGAACACCGCGTTTGGCTGGCCGACAATTGCTGTGGACACACATATTTATCGTGTCTCTAATCGCACCAAACTCGCCATGGGTAAAACCGTTGAGAAGGTCGAAGAGAAGCTGATTAAAGTAGTTCCTGCCGAATTTAAAGTCGACGTACATCATTGGCTGATATTACACGGACGTTACACTTGTATTGCCCGAAAGCCACGTTGTGGTTCTTGTATTATCGAAGACCTGTGTGAGTTTAAAGATAAAACCGAATAACTCCCTAGTGTCTGTTTTTATGTGCGTCAACCATTCGATATGGGAAGCATAAATACCAACTTTTGGAGCCTCCAACATATTCTGTGATTGGGCAGGTTTCGGCTCAATTAATTTTAACAACCGGCTCAGTAACAACATTAGCTGCCGTTGGTTTTTCGAAGCCAGAACTGGCGATAATGCACAACAAAGCAGTTTTCTACTTTATAAATGACTTCAAAAGTCCGTATAAGATACTAATCTCAATAGGTTTTGCGATATGAGCATCAAATCCTTTGCTTAAATAATTGGAAACGTCATCAACCATCGCATTCGCGGTTAGTGCAACTATCGGTATATTCTTATTGAAATTATTGATATTTTTCATTGCTTCGACACCGTCCATTTCTGGCATTTGAATATCCATAAGTATCAAATCAAAGTTTTCTTTTTTAGCTCTCTCCACAGCCTGCTTGCCATTATCTACAATAGTTAATGTAGCGTGAGTGCTTTCGAGCATTGACTGAACAACAATTTGATTGATTTCGTTATCCTCAGCAATCAGTATTTTCTTTCCTCTCAACGGCGGCGGAGTCATAGATTTTTGCACGAAAGAGCTGATACTCTTATTGGTTATAGCTAACGGTAATATGACTCTTATAGAGGTTCCTCTACCCACATTGCTTTTCACGTCAATTGTTCCTCCCATCATCACAATGAGGCTAAGGGAAATCGACATACCCAGTCCAGTACCACCAAATTTACGCGTTGTTGAGTTGTCAGCTTGTGAAAAACGATCAAATATACGCGCTTGATCTTCCTCGCTCATTCCCATACCTGTGTCAGCAACTTCAATACTGATAGCCTGCTTTTCGTGATATTGAATTTCGCTCAAGTGAATATTTACGCTACCCTTTTCAGTAAACTTAACAGCGTTCGAAACAAGATTGAGCAATATTTGCTTAACACGGACAATGTCTCCCAACCGTCGGTCATTAAAACTTTCATCAATATTACTAACGAGGTGAATACCTTTGTCACTGACTATTCCGTCCACTTCAAACTTCACTGATTTAATTATATCGCTCATTGAGAAAGGCGCTTGCTCAAGGCTTAGTTTATTACTCTCTATTTTTGAGTAGTCCAGAATATCGTTGATAATTGTCAACAGAGATTTGGAGGACGATACTGCATTTTTAAGCATTACTTTGGACTTGGCATCTAAACTATTGTTACTCACCATTTGCAGTCCGCCTAAAATTGCATTCATCGGCGTACGTATCTCATGACTCATGTTTGAAAGAAATTCACTTTTCGTTTGGGTTGCCTGTTCGGCCTTGTGCTTGGCTGCTTCTAGCTCATTTATCGCATTTATCTTATCTGTAATGTCGTAGTTCACACCAATAACTTTTAATGCCTCGCCATCATTATCTCTGATAACTTCTGCGCTTGCTTTGATTGTTCTAACCTGCCCGTTTGGATGTACTACTCTAAACTCTGTATTAAACGCACCTATTCCAGCAACAGCATCTTCTAATTGCTTGTTAGACTCTTTCATATCTTCAGGGTGAAGACTTTTAGTCCACGCTTCATAAGCACCAGAAAAACAACTCTCTGTAATGCCATACAGCTTGTACATCCATTCATCCCAGATGAGTTCTCCCGAAACTAAATTCCACTCCCAAACGCCTATTTGAGCCGACTCATTAGCCAATTTCATTCTCAGAGTATTAGTTTCAGCATGGTTTTTGGCTAATTGTAATTCGGCTTCTATCTGTTTTTGATTGGAAATATCTTGGATGACCGAGCAAATCAATTCATCGCCGTTTGTGCTCTTGATTTTTACGCCCGATAATTGTACCGGGTATGTATGACCACTTTTATGAATGTATTCTTTATAGTAAGGTCCATAACGGCCTGTTTCTGATAGAGATTGCAGTTGTACTTTTTCTTGCTCTTCGTACTTTTTCGGCGTCATTTGCCAATAGTCCATTCGGTTTAGTTCGTCTTTCTCATAACCACTAAAGCGACTCAACTCTTTGTTCACATACTCAAATGACCCATCGTCTATCCTATTAATTGCAATTCCTACCGGAGCCAAGCTAAAAAACTGTTCAAATTTCTCTTTTTCATCATTGAAAGCGGAACTAATTCGCTCTACGTCGGTTGAAGCAATGTGCAATTTATCTTGCGTCTCAACTAATTCACTAATGTCTCTACCTATAGCTAAAACAAGAGCTTTACCATCTACATTTAATGCGGTCAGCGAGACAAGGCATGGAAAAGATGAGCCATCTATTCGAGAGTGAACCCACTGAAAAAGTTGAGGCCCTTTGGTGATAGTATTTTCAATATACTCTCCGGCCATTTCTTCAGATCGTCTGCCACAGGGTTGATACTCTGGTGAGATATCGGAAGGCTTTAAATTAAGAAAATCGTCCTCACTGTCGACGCCGTGCAAATTAATTGCAGCCTGATTACATTCTGTGAATTTGCCGGATTTTAGGTCAATTATTGATAATGCGTCCCCAGAAACTTCAAATAATTTTTTATACTTTATATTTTCAGCTCTAGCGTTTGAAAGTTGAACTTTAAGCTGTTCTATCTCCGCTTCGAGCGCGTTTCTGGCATTACTCATATGGACTCACTATCAATTACTCCCATCTTTTAACCACATATAACAATAAGTAAATTTTAAAATTTTTAATAAAACAACGTTTAAAAAAGTAGTTTTGAGTGTCTATTATTTACAGCAACGTTTGACGAGAATCAATAAGTTTGTCAAATCGCTGCTAACATAAGTAGATGAGAATAGTTGGCTATAATGTTGAGGAGCGAAAAAAGACATAGCATTTTTGTCCTTGTTTAATTCTTTGTATGGTTGAAAAGTGCAGAGCACAAGAAGGACCTCTGGAGTTAAGAAAGTGTCATTCAGTCTTATGGCCGCTTTTGCACCAAATTAGCCATGGGTAGAAACGTCTTTCAGGTACGGAAGTTGATGTCTACTATAGTGACCGGCCCGAGCTTTGGTTAAATCGTCGTAAACATGTTTTGGTTGTAGTTACCTGCGAATGGCCGGATTAACCTGTCTGCAATAAATTAATGCAAGGCACTTAACTAGATTACTTGAGCGGATCATGTCCCCAGTTTTTGAGTGAGTATCGCCAGTCAGATTCTTCAACATTGCCGCTCGGTTTTTGAGCCGTGTGTCGAGCAATATACGCGTTAACTTTTTGCATGTGCTCATAATTTGAATCAGTCAATTCATCTTTTTTAGTGCGTTTTATGTTTATGATTTTTTGACCGCTTTTATGCCCAATCGATTCACCGTCTCCGCTATCTTGTCCAACAGATTTGGCCTTTTCAGTGCTAAGCCAATCCTCTAATTCAGAGGGTGTCATATTTACGTTGTTGTAAAAATCGTTATAAATGTCATCTTTTTTGTTTTCTTTCATAGATTTCCTCCTGCACGAAGTATTTCGTATTTTTTAGAAACATTTCAGATCATCGAACTTCATCCATGCTGCGGTGTAAAATGCTGTCAATGTCACTAACGTACAACAAGCGATATACTTTTGCTACATCCCCGCTCTAAAAAACCGAGGACAAGTTTACAGCAACGACGGAACTCGTCAAATCAACGTTCAGCATACTTGGATAGATACCTGCTTTGCTCTCAGTGCTGCGCGAAACCGTAGAATAGTCATTTAGTATTCGCTCATCCTGATGCAATATCAGTACAATCGTTCAACGGTAACTTGCCAATAGACTCGTTTGACACTAACCTACGCTCTCACTATTTAAAGCCTGAATTTATCAACAGCGATACAGAAATATTTGGCTGACCAACCATTGCCGTTGATACACATTTGTTGCTCATAAACCCCGATGTGGCTTATGTATTATTGTGTTTATTTTTAATAGATATAATGTGAATTTAAAGAAAAAGTCGATTAAACCTACGTTAGATTAAGTTTCTAAGGAGACAAAATGAGATTACTACACACTATGTTGCGCGTTGGGGACTTGCAAAAGTCGATCGCTTTTTATACTGAAACCTTGGGCATGAGGTTATTACGCCAAAGTGAAAATAAAGAATATGAGTACAGCTTAGCATTTTTAGGATACGGCGATGAAAGCAACAATACTGTGATCGAGTTAACCTACAATTGGGGCAAAACAGAGTATGAGCATGGAGAGGCATTTGGTCACCTCGCCATCGGCGTAGACGATATTTACGCTGTCTGTGATGATATTAAAGCGAAAGGCGGCGATGTTTATAGAGCACCTGGGCCGGTAAAAGGCGGCAAAACCGTAATTGCTTTCGTTAGAGACCCGAGCGGTTATGCTATCGAACTCATTCAACAAAGCTAGCGCAATATTTTCTTAATAGGGACTGAAATGGGTCTTTTAAATCTCAAGTCTAAAACCATTACTTCAATCCTTTTAACCTTATTTTCAATGCAGATAGCTGCATTTCAAAGAAATTACAACCATAATTTAAATGAAAAAACTGGATTCGTCGCGATAGCACATCGCGGCGCTTCAGGCTATTTGCCAGAACACACATTAGATGCAGCAACCCTTGCTTTCATGCAAGATGCGCACTATATCGAGCAAGATATTGTGTTAACCCGAGACAATGTGCCTATTGTGTTACATGATATCCATATTGACACCGTTACTAACGTTGAAGTGATGTTTCCTGAGCGCCATCGCGATGATGGTCGATACTATGCGATTGATTTTACTTGGGACGAAATTCAACAATTGTTTGTGCATGAGCGCGAGGACGAATTCGGTAATAAGGTTCACCCTACCCGCTATGCAGGGCATGACACGTTTAAGCTTAGTTCTTTTGAGCAGCATGTAATTCACATTAAGACGCTCAATCGTATTTTTGGTAAAAACGTTGGCTATTACCCTGAAATTAAAGCACCTAAATGGCATCTTTCTGAAGGCAAAGACATCACCAAAGTGGTCGTTGAAGTGCTTACAAAGCATGGATTAACTGAGCCTGCCGCCAATATTTTTATCCAATGCTTTGATCCAACCACACTTCTTCGACTGAAAAACGAATATAAACTCAAGGTAAATCTAATTCAGCTAATTGCTGACAACAGTTGGAATGAATCGAGCACCGATTACGACTTTATGCAATCGAAAGAAGGGCTAGAACTAGTAGCAAGTTATGCCAGCGGAATAGGCCCGTGGTTGCCGCAGATTTATAACCCAGAGACTAAAGATGCAACGATGTTGCTGCAGCACGCTAAAGACTTAGGATTGACAGTGCACCCCTACACGTTCAAAGCCGATGATTTGGTTTTTGATATGAGTGCTGAGGCACTTGTCGACTTACTTCGCAACAATTTGAAAGTTGACGGCATTTTCACCGATCATACCGACATTGTGCTCAATATTGTCGATAAAACGCCGCCTAGAAAATAATCGAACTAGAAAAAGTGTGTGACGCGCTTGTTCTTGTAATAGCTATCGCTATAATTTCGCCAGCTGAATAATGACACGTCGATTTTTTGCTCTCGATAACTCATTGTCGTTGGGAGCCACATGCCGTTTTTCACCATGTCCCGTTACTTCGATGCGACTTGTGTCGACGCCTTGAGCGGCAAAATAATCCCGGATCTCGTTAGCTCTGCGAATAGAGAGTTGTTCATTGTTCCACGAACCGCCATAGCTGTCTGTATAACCATCTAACAGCACTAACTCTAACGCTATGTCCTCTTTTAAGTAATCGCCAATCATATCTAATCGGCGTTTTGAGTAGTTAGTGAGTTCAATGCTGTTCTTTTTGTAACTGAGAACAGTGTAAGCTATATCCTCAAAACTATAGGGTAATAGGTTTGCTACGCATTGTGAAAAGGTAAAGTAGGATTGGTCAAAGTTACTTGAATTTAGCGCCACCGCGACGGCGTCATAGCGATTATTCCAATCTTGATAATAAATAGTCGGCCAATATCCTTTTTCTAACTCCGTTAACATCTCCCACGCAGAATCCGACGGTAAGTCGCCGTCATACTGTTTGCGTAAACTCATGGTTCCGATTGTTTTTTGAAGCGCACCAGGCATCCACTTTGGCGGTGCTGAATAAACGGTTGCTGTGTCGTATTTATTAGGCAAGCGCAACATATCAAGTACGAATTCTAAATTTAGCTGCTTGGATGCCTCTGTTACAAAAGACGCCATGCCATACCCTGGGATCGGATGTTTTAGCTCACAAACTAAGCGAGTCTGATCGCCAAGTGACCACTCGGAATTTTCTACAGATGCGCCGTATTCCCTTAAATTTGCTGATACAGCAATAGGTAATAGACAACACAAGCCAATTAAGTATTTTTTCATAGTAGATTCAATCTCCGAGAACTTAGATAAGGTATCGACAATTTTAATAAAATGTTTAGAATTGCTGTGTCATATACAGCAATGATTTTTGCATCAACCGCTGTCAGGAGCATTTCAAAGAACTGCTTTTTGATAATGCTTTTACGCATCGTTTTTACTTCTTCATCTGCATTAAATTCAACGATGCTCTAATTAAGGAATGTTAAGTACTTCATGACAACAACTAAACCGGTACTCAAAGACCGATTTCGCGGATATTTCCCTGTCATCATTGACGTCGAAACAGCAGGCTTTAATGCCAATACAGACGCGCTTTTAGAAATCGCAGCTGTCACCCTTAAGCTTGACGAGAACGGAGACTTGGTTCCTGACACAACGTTTCACGAGCACGTACAGCCATTTGAGGGCGCGAATATCGAGCAAGCGGCGATTGACTTCAATGGTATCGACCCTTTTTGTGCGTTGCGCGGTGCATTGGACGAAAGTACTGTGTTTAAGAACCTTTGCAAGCACGTCAGAAAATATCAAAAAGAAGCGGATTGTCAGCGCTCAGTGATCGTAGCTCACAATGCTGCTTTTGACCAAGGTTTTGTAAATGCTGCGATAAATAGACAGAATATAAAGCGGACACCATTTCACCCTTTTGTATCATTCGACACCACATCCCTATCAGCACTAGCGTTGGGACAAACGGTTCTAATAAAAGCATGCCAGGCGGCGGGTATTCCATTCGATCAATCTGAAGCCCATTCAGCATTATATGACACACAGCGCACAGCTGATTTGTTTTGTTTCATTGTAAATCGCTACAAAAACTTAGGAGGCTGGCCGCTTCCAAATCTAATTGAGAATTAATCGCAAAAAGCTTGCAATCAATCTAAATAACAACTATTATCATTTGCATATTGATAAATAGGTGGTGGTTGATGTTCGTTTGTATGTGTTATGGCATTACTGATAAGCAAATTAAAAACGCGGTGGAATCACACGGTGTCGGCAATATGCGCGAATTAAAACAAGTGATGGCCCTTGGTAGCCAGTGCGGAAAATGCATAGAGTTAGCTCAAGAAATTATTGATAACACGATAATGGACGACAGTTTGTTTCGAGAAGTTGGCTAAGCACGCCACTAACAAGACCACTAATAACAATCTGAAACAGATACAAAAAAGCCTCACAAAGAAAGTGAGGCTTTTTTATTTTGTTCTTCTTTATTACTACCGCTAGCTTTTAGTCAGCATCAATAACAATTAATCTTCCGACTTCACTGCCGCTTCTTGCAACAATGGCTGCAATTCACCTTGTTGGAACATTTCTAGGATAATATCACAACCGCCAATTAGCTCGCCTTTCACCCAAAGTTGCGGAAAGGTTGGCCAGTCAGCAAACTTTGGTAATTCACTGCGGATATCTGGGTTTTGCAAAATATCAACATAAGCAAACTGTTCACCACAATTCATGAGTGCTTGAACTGTCTGGGCAGAAAAACCACAGCTAGGAAGCTTTGGCGAGCCCTTCATGTATAGCAATACTGGGTTTTCGGCAATTTGTTCTTTAATTTTATCTATCGTTTCCATTAAATGACCTTAATCTGAAAAATACTTATATCGTGTCTCGGCTACGTTCACATATGCGGCTTATCTTAAAAAAAACAACCCATGACTCTCAATAACGACGTATTAAGAACATTGGAACGAAAAAACAGTAAAAAATGATCTTCTTTTGTTTTTCTTTCGAACTAATTATAACTGATTAATTAAATTTTTTAGCGATTATTCTTGGGTTTACTATAATAGTCCCAATAATAAATGTAGCATTAACGAATCATCGTACGAAAACAGTGTTAGAACACTAGGTTAGTAAAAAACGAATTGCATGGTTTTGATAAGAAGTATGCTCAATTCCAGAAGTTTGTATTTAAGAGCTTCAAATTCGAACCTAAAAATAGACCAAAATGGAGAACAACATGGCTTTTGAATTACCCGCGTTACCCTATGAAAAAAATGCACTTGAACCACATATTTCTGCTGAAACACTAGAATTTCATTACGGTAAGCATCACGCAACATACGTTACGAAATTAAATGGCTTAGTTGAAGGCACTGATTTAGCAACGAAATCACTTGAAGAGATCGTGAAAAATTCTGATGGCGGTATTTTCAACAATGCTGCACAAATCTGGAATCACACGTTCTATTGGAACAGCCTAAGCCCGAATGGCGGCGGTGAACCTACTGGCGCGCTTGCTGACGCAATCAACGCAAAGTGGGGCTCATATGCTGACTTTAAAGCGGCATTTAACGATAAGGCCGTGAATAACTTCGGCTCAAGCTGGACTTGGCTAGTAAAAACAGCTGACGGCAAGTTAGACATCGTCAATACAAGCAATGCGGGCACACCGATTACTGATGAAGGCGTAACACCGCTACTAACATGCGATTTGTGGGAACACGCTTACTACATTGACTACCGTAATGTGCGTCCAAATTACTTGGAAGCATATTGGGCACTTGCTAACTGGGATTTTGCTGCAAGCAACTTCGCATAAGGCATTGCTGAACAAGCAGTCACTTCGATTATTAATTTAGACTGCACGATATTAAAAAACCACCATTCTTGTCATCAAGTATTCGGTGGTTTTTTTGTCTTCAATTTCCCTTTGGGAATAAACCTCAGGATTTTGGATATTCTTAGCGCTTTTGTCTTCCACTGAGTTTACGACGGACGATTGCACACTAAAGCAATTTGATCGCCCTTCTGTGAAAAGCTAAGGCGGCTAATACCTGCAGAGCATGTATCACTCAAATCGGCAAATTCAGTCCACTTTGTCGCACCACTTGCGTAATGCCATTGATAAAGTTTACTTTCCACAGCCGTCACGGCATAACCCTCTGGTGACCATGCGTAGTAGTAACTGCCAACAGGCATGGCAACTAATGCCGCCGTGGTTTTCTTTTCAGTATCAACCGCTCTCAATTGCCATGTAGTAGCGTCAACTTGCTTGCTGTAGCTATATAAACTAGAACTGGGTATTGCCCATAAACTTGGCCCAATTCCAGTATCAAGCACTCGCCCCTGCTCGGTTTGCTGATTAATGTTCGCGAGGCGCAGGGTATGCGGCTCACCCAATACAAACAAGAGGACTTTAGTCAGGCCATCCCAAACGTGATAACCAACAGGCTCAATTGCCGGTAATAGGTTTTGCGTCGCAAGTCCATCCTCTATTCCTAAATTCCACAGTTCTTGCTTACCTTCGGCATTCACTCTTATCACAGACAGCCCTTTGCCATCAGGAGTCGGAGTTGGACTATATTCACTCGTTAATGAATTACTTAGATTTTTTGAAGTGTCAGTTGCAAAATCGTACACGAATATGTCTGTCTGACTCGTACTATCTGCAGTTACCATTTGAGTGTAGGCTAACGCACTGTCATTATTAATGAAATATGGCTGATTAGTATAAGAAGGTGTATTACTTATCTTTCTGAAGCTGCTTAAATTAATGATAACTTCAGATGCTTTTTCTAGCTGAGCGTCAGACTGGCTGCCTACAGGATTAATGAGGTCATAGGTAACCTTGGCTAGCACAATATCCGATCCAGGATCTGTTTGAGCGATTGCACAAGATGGAAGCGAGAATAGCAATGTCGTTGCTAGTAATGATGTTAATAACGATGACATTGATAATAATGACGTTGATTTGCTGCCCTGCCTTAGTTTGAACATTTCACTGTTCTCCTCTTATTGTTTATACTTTTTCTGTTTATACTTTTTCTGTTTATAATTTTTCGAGTGCTATTTGTCATAAAATCTTTTGCTGCTAATCAAGAGTAATGCGAAAGCACCAACAAAAGCAAAACTTGCCGATATTATGAAACTTTTTTCCGCGCCAGCGCCCTGCATCCATATATTGCCAGCGATAAAGCTTCCTAATGCCCCGCCGACACCAAATGCAATACTGACATACAGCGCTTGAGCCCTGCTCTGAAATCCACTTGCAAAAAAGCTATGTAAAAAATGCACGGAGGTGGCGTGCGTCATACCAAAACTGAATGCATGCAGTGTTTGACTGAAAATAATCGCACTCGCAAATTCCGGTATCGACGCCAAACTCAACCATCTTACTGATGTCAACAGCATCGAGAATATCAACATCCATTTCACCCCAAACTTGGCAATCAGTCGTGATGCAATGATAAAGATGCCAATTTCGGATAGCACACCCACAGCAATGAAAAAGCCCGTTTGTTTGCCTGAATAACCTAGGTCAGCCATATAGAGCGCAAAAAAACTGTAGTAGGAACCAAAGCTAATTTGCAGAAAAATAGCTGAAATAATAAAGGCAATAAAAACTAGGCTGCGTACTTTGTGCCATTCGTTAACCACCACTCGTTCGTGTTTTGGTATTACCACAGGCGAGGCGATGAAGAGTGAGCTAATGTAAAGCGCAAACAAACAGAAGCTGGAAGTATAAATAATGACTTCGGTCGAGAAAAAATCCAGTAAAAACCCAATGAGTAGACTCAATACGATGAAACCGATACTACCCCATAGACGAACAGCACCGTAGCCGCCCTTGCTATTTTTGGTCGCATTTACCGTTATCACTTCAAGTTGAGGAAGCACTGCCGTCCAGAACATCATCATCATACCGAAACTGAACGTCAGAGCCCAAAAACTGTAAGAAAAATAGACTGCGGTAAAGGTGATAAAAGCGAGCAAACAGCCAAAGCGGACGATATCCGCACCGCGCCCAGTTTTGTCGGCAATTGCGGCCCACAAGTTAGGCCCAAGTACTCGAGTCAATGTGATGATGGCGAGCAAACTACCAATTTCCTGTGAGCTGAAACCTCGCCCGTCAAGAAAAATACCTGCATAAGGGGTAATTACGCCTAACTGTCCGAAATAGAAAAAGTAGGTAAGAGAAATAAGCCCTAAATTCGCAGGGCTTGAAATAGCTGCCTTACTTTTCGTCGTGAACAGTGATGACAACAGCAAAGCTTAATCCTTTTTATACAGGGTGATGCGAGTAAATCAAACGCCTGAAAAATACAGCATTTATCAACCACCGATAGCCTAAACTGCTGGCTAACGCTGCGCTGGTATCACCGGCGTAATTGATTGGACCAGACTATTTTGCGCACGATGCCTAAGCAAATGATCCATCAACACAATCGCCAACATGGCTTCAGCAATAGGCACAGCTCGAATGCCAACACAAGGATCATGACGACCTTTAGTGATGACGTCCGCAGGTTTACCGTTAACGTCCACAGACTCGCCAGAAATACTGATACTTGAGGTTGGTTTTAAGGCCATGTGCACGATAATTTCTTGCCCACTGGAAATACCACCTAATATGCCACCTGCATGATTAGTATGAAAACCCTCCGGAGACATTTCATCGCGATGTTCCGTTCCTTTTTGATTCACAACGTCAAAACCATCGCCAATCTCTACACCCTTGACGGCATTAATACCCATCATAGCGTGCGCAATATCAGCATCAAGTCGATCAAACACAGGCTCGCCTAGTCCAACAGGCACGTTGGTTGCGCTCACACTGACTTGTGCACCAATTGAGTTGCCTTCTTTCTTTAAGTCCCTCATATAGGTGTCTAGGGCGTCTAATTTGCTTTCATCAGGGCAGAAAAAAGGATTCGTGTTCGTCACACTATGATCCACTTTATCAACCTTGATTGGTCCCAATTGACTGATATAACCACGAACTTCTATGCCATATTGTTGCTTAAGATATTTTTTAGCAATACCACCTGCCGCAACACGCACAGCAGTTTCTCTTGCCGAGGAGCGACCACCGCCACGATAATCTCTAAAACCAAACTTTTGTTGGTAAGTATAATCTGCATGGCCTGGGCGAAAAGAGTCTTTGATTTTAGAATAATCTTGACTGCGCTGATCCTTGTTGTTTATCAACAAACCGATACTTGTGCCGGTAGACCTGCCTTCAAATACACCACTGAGGATTTTAACCTCGTCATCTTCTCTGCGTGCTGTTGTGTATTTTGACGTACCCGGTTTGCGGCGATCTAAGTCACCCTGTAAGTCTTCTTCGGTAAGTTCCAGTCCCGGAGGGCATCCATCAACCACGCCACCGATGGCAATACCATGACTTTCTCCAAAGGTTGTCACGGTAAATATTTTACCTATTGTGTTCCCAGACATACTGTTCTTTCCTTACATTTAATTGATGTTTGACCAATACTTCACCAGTGTTTCTTTTTGAACGGCAAAAATTCCGCTGCCACCCTGAGATAACTCACACCAATCAACTTCTAGGCCTGGAAAGCGATTAGCAACGTGCAGCTCACTATTGCCTACTTCAACAAACAACCATGCGCCTTCATGCATATAATCAGGCGCTTGTTGCAGCATAATTTCAACAAGGTCTAAACCATCCTCTCCAGCCGCCAATGCGTGCTCAGGCTCATGCTGAAACTCATCAGGAAGATCGGCCATATCATTGGCATCAACATAAGGTGGATTTGACACGATAAGATCGTATTGCAAGCCTTCTAAGCCATTAAATAAATCAGACGCTAAAGGGATGACCTGTTCTTCTAATTGGTATTCATGAATATTCATTGAGGCAACATCGAGCGCGTCGGTGTCGATATCGGCTGCATCAATCATAGACTCTGGAAATTGAGTCGCTAAGGCAATTGCAATACAACCGCCACCAGTGCAGAGGTCGAGTATCCTCGATGGCTCCGTGCTTAAGTATGGCTTGAAATTTTGTAGGATTAATTCTGCAAACGGGGAGCGCGGAATTAACACTCGTTCATCAACATAAAACGGCATACCTGCAAACCAAGCTTGATGAGTGATGTAAGGCAATGGTTTTTGCAATTCAACTCGCTGTTGCAGCCAATCTGCCATCAACTGTTTTTCTGCCTCTGTTACCCGAGCCTGATACAGAGCTTGTTGACGAACTTCTGGCATATCTAAGGGTAAATTTAACGCTTGAAAGACTAAACTAGACGCTTCATCCCATTCATTGTCAGTGCCATGACCGAAAAAAACGCCTGCTTGGTAAAATGCAGAAATAGAGTAGCGTATCCAATCTAGCACAGTCACTAGTTCTGGCGGGTGAGATGGTTGTTGTATATTCACGGGATCCTTAGGTGAGAAAATAATATTACTGACTCAATATCAAGCCAACCCTGATATAATACGCAAAAATTCAATCAAATTCGCTTGTTATCTGCTTTTATGAAGAAAAAAACTTCAAATTTAAACAACCATGACAGCTCGCAGGAAGACATTTCTTTTGCGAGCCTTTTTGATGGTGTAAAACCCGTTAAACACGATCGCCATGAATTGTCTCGCAAAGATAGATTACTTAAATTGAAGCAACGCCAATATTCGAGTAATGCGACTGATAGAAAAGCAAACGCAATGTTTGAGTTTTCGGATGGTTTTGAAGCAAGTTTTTCTGGCAGCGGTCCATTGAAGTATGTTGCCGACGGGGAGCGTACAGACAGAGTCAAGCAGCTTAGGAACGGTGAAATTGCGCCTGAACTGCTCTTGGATTTGCACGGCATGAACGCAGAATCCGCAAAAAATGAAATTGCAGCACTGCTTTATGTGGCGCATCGTAAACACTATCCTTGTGTCTGTATCATGCACGGCATCGGGACAGGCACATTGAAGCGCAAAGTCCCCAGTTGGTTAGTCCAACACCCTTTTGTAATTGGTTTTCACCAAGCCACCTTAGAATGGGGTGGCAATAGCGCAGTGCTTGTGCTCATAAAACAAAACGAAGAACACAAAAAATACGACTAAGATGACTATTTGTGCTCGTCAGGTGAACTGTTGTGTATGAACATATATGTAAAATATGCACACATGACAATCATCACTAAAATACCAAGAAGAGAACCCCAAACTACTGCATCGCCGAAAATCATGGAAAACATAAATAACCTCACAAGTTAATATTTATCGCTGTTTATTTATAGATAAGGATCTATAAACGAGTATTTATGTCTGAATGATAGTCAAGTATTGGCGTAGTGCATATGATCGAGATCAATAACTGATACTCGTTTTAAGATGTCAGTCAGGATTGTTTGCGCTAGATCAAGCTTTTACGTTATTAGGCGCATAAACCAGTTCTTATTTAGATCCGCCTCACACGTTTTCAATTGCGCTGCGTAGCGTAATGACCGTGAGTTGACCTTTTGCGCAACCCCAATCAGCCATTTTTTTTTGCGGTAGGATTTACGTTTATAACCGCCCCATCCCTCATGGTAGTTCAGATACTGGGCATTTGCGTCCCACTTTGAAATCTTGTTTATTTTATGAGTTTTGGTAATGAACCAGCCCATGAAATCGATGGCATCGTCGAAATCCTCTCTACTGGCAAATATCTGCCCCGTTTCTCTTTTGTAATCGTCCCAGGTCATGGTTTTGGCCTGCGAATAACCATAAGCTGAACTGACTCGTCCCCAAGGTATCAGTCCAAATAGAATGTAGTCACGAGGAGGCAGAGCATCGTGGCGAAACGAGCTCTCTTGATACATCATCGCCATGGGTACATGAATCGGTACTCCCCACTTTTCACGCACATCTGCGGCAGCGTCAAACCAGTCCCGTTTCTCATAAAAAATATCGCAAATGTTTTCTTTTTCAGTGGGCGGCTGGGTCACGCAGGCACTCAAAAACAGAACCAATACAGCTAATAAAAATGACTTTAGAATTTTGCTTTTAAAAAAAATGAACTTTCCCATCCTAGCCTACTCTCATGAATACATGTGAATTAACGAGTTTCCCTGTTAAATCCCTATTAGCCCGAGCTTCTTTTGAATGTTCGGGTTTTTTTTGCCTATTAATAAGTCTACTGGCACCGTGAAGCTGTAAACGCATTACCTAGCAAAATAGTCCTGTATAAATGCAGCAAAGGACTTTGTATCAGCCCCCTCGACTTTAATACGAGATTCAATCGATTCTTTAGCTTGTTGACGAAACATATCCTCCGTCATATGCAAATAATTTAAGCCCGACGCATGAGTCTTGTATTCAAACGCTAATTCTAACCCCAATGTACTATTATCGATATCGTGCTCGATCAAAGTATTCAACCATTTTGCAGACGGTGTGTTGTTTGGATCTTTGACTTTCGCAAACTCCCGCTCAACAGCCTCTGAATACTTTGTATTCGCATTTGCTTGATCAAGCATTTTTGCAACTTCTTTGAATTCAGCAAACAATTCGGTCGACCAATTCAATAGCGAAATAACTTTGCCTCTGCGCTTTAGTAACAGCCCAGGTTTGCGCCCTTCAATGACGACCGCATCCAAATTATCATCGCTTTCTTCATAGGCAGCCTGTGGGAATTTTGGTGATTCCTTCAAAAGGCAAAATAGCAAAAATACATCTAAGAAATAAAACTGATTTTCATGTATTCCGAGCTGAGAAAACGGATTTACGTCCAATGCACGAACTTCTATATAACTTACACCGCGACTTTCTAAAGCATCACTGGGTTTCTCAAGAGATTTTGCGACTTGTTTGGGGCGAATAGGTGAATACAGTTCATTCTCAATCTGCAAAACATTGCTGTTCAACTGCTGCCATCCATCTTTTTCATTTGATGAAAAAACAGTGTAATTTTCAGACGGAGTGTGAATGGCTTCCCGTACAGAGGCAACGTAGGCGTGTAAATCGTTATAATCTATATTTAGGGATGACTGCTCAGAGTTTGTGTAACCTAGATCACTCATTCTTAAAGATGTCGCATAGGGCAAATATAGCGTCCCTCTACCAAGCCGTTTAAAAGGAAATTTATTTTCTTTACCTTCTAAAAATGACTGACAAAGCGCTGGGGAAGCCCCATACAAATATGGCACCAGCCACGCTAAAGTGCGGAAGTTACGGATCAGATCAAAGTAATATGCAGAGCGATTATCGACGTTGTTTTCTACTTCATGCAAATCACACCAAGCCTGCCAAAACTCATCCGAAAAAGAAAAATTGAAATGCACGCCAGCAATCACTTGCATCATGCTGCCATAACGGTTGTGCAGTCCTTTTCGATACACTTCTTTCATTTTTGCTACGTTAGAGCTACCGTATTGTGCAATTGGAATATTTGTCTCTTTATTCACAAAGCACGGCATACTCATGGGCCACAGCCTCTCTTCACCTATGTTTTCATAAACAAATTTATGAATATCTGCAAGTTGCGCTAATGTTGTCTTAGGGTCTTTTTCCGGCGGTGTAATGAACTCCATTAAGCTTTCAGAAAAATCCGTGGTAATAGTATCGTGAGTCAGTGTTGCACCGAGTGCCTCAGGATGACCCGTCGTCGCTAAACCACCCGTTGGATTAACTCTAAGTGCTTCCCGCTCTATCCCATGCTTAATATTAGGCAAAGAGGTTTGAAACTGCGGCTGAGAAAGTGCTGCTAAGCGATCTGCAAAGGTAAGTGAATGAATAGCCAAATTATTATTCCGTTACTGGTTTGAAAAACCCCTGTAGATAAATGCTACAGGGGTATTAACGTATTATGCCGCCTAGTATAGTGTGTAAAATTATAAATTCACATCAAAGAATTACTTACTTTGGTACTTCCAAATCAATAATTTGTCTATCTAGTACTGCTAGTTTTTCGCGTAAGCTTGCCGCATCTCCCACCACAATAATATCCATAGAGTCGGTGTCTAACCAACGCGCGGCCAATGCATTGAGCTCTTCAGTTGTCGCATTATTAATGATCTCTTTTTGACGCTTACGATAATCTTTGTCTAAGTCATAACCCAACATTCTAATTAGAATAGCGGCTTTTCTAGTCGGTGTTTCAGAACTCAGCGCATCTCGTTGAGTGTAAGCCTTTTTCATAAGCTCAAGTTCATCTTCAGTCATACCTGATGCTTGATACTTGTCCATTTCCTTCAAAAACTCTTGAATACTAGCTACCGTATGCTGCCCTGCGACATCAGCGTTTGCGCTAAACGTGCCCGTCATTTTACCACCATTGAAGCCGCTTCGCGCACCATATGTGTAACCCTTATCTTCGCGTAAGTTAAGGTTTATTCTGCTATTGAACATGCCTCCTAAAGGGAAGTTCATTAGGCCTGATTTGAAATATTCGCCCTCAGCATCAAACACCAAAGCATGTTTCAATATTGAAATTACTGACTGCACGCCACCTGGGTTATCAACAAGGTATATTTTTCCTTTGTTCGTGTTGGCAAATTCAGCAAAGCTCGGCAGAGCGTATTCTTTACCCTCCCAATTGGAAAGCATTGATATGGCGTCAATAGCCTGCGCTTTTGATATATCACCCACAATCACAACGTCTGCAAAATTAGGCCTATAATAGTTGTCATAAAAAGCCTTCAAATCTGCCAAGGTAATCGCCTGAACGCTCTTAGTTGTGCCTTCCTCTGGCATTCCCAAAATACTAGACTCACCAAACAACACAATACTGCTAGCTCTGCTTGCTAGCGTCGATGGGTTTTTCAAGGCTTGTTGTAGACCTTGCAGTGTATTTTGCTTCAAACGCAAAAAGTCTTCTTCTTTAAAACCCGGTGAAAACAGCATTTCTTGCAAAATGGTCATGGTTGCGGGCAGGTTTTTGCTCAGAGATGACACATATACATTTGTATAACGTCCAGATGCGCTGAATGAAATTCTACTACCTAATAACGCTAGACGATTAGCCACTTCCACGTTGCTAGAAAAGGCAGTACTCTCATTCATCATCTGCGCTGTCATTGCTGCAACGCCGGGTTTATTCACGGCATCGAGTAGCGGGCCACCCTCAATTGCAATATTCATGAAAACCGTTGGTGTTTCATCAGTATCCACGCCCAGAATTTCGATACCCTTGCCATTTACAGCGCTTGCAGTCTCACTGCTGCTACTTGCAGTCTCGCTGCTGCTACTTGCAGTCTCGCTGCTGCTACTTGCAGTCTCGCTGCTGCTAAAAGTGTGACTCCAAAACTCAGGTATACCTACGATAGGATTGACGCCCGCAATCGGTACAACGCTGCGGTCAAAATTATCGGTTATTTCTGTTTGCTTTATGTCCTCAAGCAGCATGGTTTGTGCTTCATATTTACGCACAGGTAATGAAAAGTTTTGCTCTGCCACTGCAAGTTGAGCTTGCCCAGTAGGCACAATGCTGAGTACAACGGCCGGCTTATTCTTCACATATTTATCGAATACACGCATAACGTCATCTTTAGTCACTGCGTTGTAACGCTCTATATCAGCTTGAATGCCATCAGGCTCATTGTAAAAAATTTGGCCGCTGGCTAATTGCCGGACCTTTCCGGCAACACTCTGTAGACTAAATATAGTACCGCTTTCAATACTTGCTTTTGTGCGCTGTAAATCATCATCTTCAACGCCTCTTTGCTCGAACTCAACAAGGGTTTCACTGATTATCGTTTGCATCTGCTTTAAGCTTTGCACTTTCTCAGGATTAACTAATGCAAGCAATTGGAATTCACAAGCGAGTTCACGGCAAGGGTGAGCAGCAAATGCCTGCAGTGCCAGACCATTCTGAACCATATTCTTATATAATAGAGAGGTTTTTCCGCCTCCCAAAATATCGGCTAAAACGTCAAGCGCGGCTTCATCTGGATGCTTAGCATAAACTGTCGGCAGCGTAATTTGCAGCAAGGGCAAATGCACTTTATCTTCTAATGTGATGAAACGCGTCTCAGTTAAAGTTGCGGGGGCTTTTTCTGCTTTAGGCACTGTGGGACCACTAGGGATGGTAGCAAAATACTTTTCAACCCACGCTTTGGTTTGCGCTTTGTCTATGGCACCGCCAATAGTAAGAACCGCGTTGTTGGGCCCATACCACTTTTGGAAGAATTTTTTAAGGTCGTTGACGTTAACTCTGTCAAGGTCTTCCACATAACCTATGGTAGACCATGAATACGGATGCCCCTCTGGGTAAAGCGCTTCTGCTGTTCGTTCTGAACGCAGGCCGTAAGGTTGATTATCAATACGTTGACCTCGCTCATTTTTAACGGTTTCTCTTTGATTCTCAAATTTTTCTTGAGTTACCGCATCCAATAAAAAGCCCATACGGTCAGCTTCTAACCAAAGCACCTTTTCGAGTTGATTGATTGGTACCGTCTGATAATAATTAGTAATGTCAGTATTGGTAGAGCCATTCATGCTGCCACCGGCTTCCGTTACAATTTTAAAATGTTCTTCATCAGCCACGTTTTCTGAGCCTTGGAACATCATATGTTCAAAAAAGTGTGCAAAACCTGAGCGGCCCAACTCCTCTCTGGCAGAGCCAACATGATAAGTAATGTTAACTTCCACAAGCGGATCGGATTGATCCTCATGTAGGACTACCGTTAATCCATTCGCAAGCTGGTATTTTTCATATTTAATCACTGATCCAGATAGCTGCTCTGATTTTTTTTCTGTGCTGGTCTTATTCGCAGGTTGGCAACCGCCAAGTGCAAATGCAGACGCCGCTAATGCACAAAATACGACCTTTCGTGTAAGCTTATTAATCATGTTCTGCCTTTGTTATTTATCATTTTTTCGTGAAGGCTCATAATCAAAGCCGAATGTTTTGAACTACTTCCGAGCAAACAGCTATTGTCATATCTGTTAACCGTATCCTGCAATGTAGACTAGTAATTTTGTTTCATAAGCAATATATTGTACGCTGATTTATTTAGAATCTCACATTACCGTATTTTGCATCGTGTTTATATTATGCATCATGCGTCTCAATGTGCATATCCATTCGCCAAAAACGGGACTGCAGCATGTCAACCAATTTACCCCTTCTTAACTATGACTTCGCATTAAATCAGCTTGGTGGAAACGAAGCACTCTTGAGCAAAATGTTGGGTAGGTTTGTTGCTGAATTTGCAATAGTCCCCTCTGAAATCAGTGCTTTTTTGGAAGGCAGCGATATTAACAGCGCAAAAATTAAAGTACACACTGTCAAAGGAATATCTGGTAATTTGGGGCTGCAAGCTTTATTCGATTGTGCAACTCGGTTTGAAACAGAGTTGCGAGCAGAGCAGTCAACCCAAACAACGCTGCTAGAATTCACGCAAATTACCAGCGAGACCTGTATTGAAATTCAAAAAATGCAGCAGAAAGAAACACCAACAGTAGAGAAAAATGAAGCTAGCCTCGCCCCTGAAAAAAGTAAAATTGAACTGATAGAACGCCTGAAAAGAAATGAATTTATTGACGATGATACCTTAGCAGAAATGGTCGCCAGTCTAGGATTATCAGAGGCAAGCCGCAAAAACCTCATGAGCTTAATTGAGGATCTTCAATATCCTGAAGCGATCGCAATTATCGACCAGAGTTGCTAAGTAACGTTCAGAAAATGCTTAAGTTGGTTTTAGATAATCAAGATTTCATGGTCCTTAATAAGCCAAGCGGCATGCCTATGCATGCCTCTGAAAATGCCATCGTCCCCATGGCCGAAGCATTATTCAAAGAGGACAAGCTGTGGTTAGTCCATCGCTTAGATACAGATACGTCAGGCTGCATCCTGCTAGCGAAAAATAAGCATGCAGCTGCAGAACTGGGTAAACAATTTGCCGCAAAAACAGTACAAAAATACTACCTGGCACTTATTGATAGTAAACCTAAAAAGAAACAAGGGACTATCAAGGGTGACATGAAGAAATCGCGCAACGGTGACTGGAAATTAAGCACCGATAACGATAATCCAGCGATTACTCAGTTCTTCAGTTTTGCTCTAAACGCCGAGAGCCAGGATCAGGGGACTATAGCTGAAGCTAGCATGCGTCCAGCGCTTAGATTATGCGTGGTCAAGCCTATTTCCGGTAAGACTCACCAAATACGGGTTGCCCTGAAATCACTTGGCTCACCAATTATCGGTGATAAACGCTATAAGGGTGCGCCGTCAGATCGCTTATATTTGCATAGCCATGTACTCCAATTTACTCATAATAACGAGTTCTTTAATGTGTCTTGCTTACCGCAAACAGGCGAACTATTTGCTGATCATATAGACCGCTTTTTGACTCAACACAGTGAACCATGGTTAATGAAATGGCCGACAATCAAAGCATAAAGAACATCGGTATTATCGGGCGCGGTGCCATTGGCGTTAACCTTGCGTTTAACCTTCAATTGGCTGCAAACATAAAAACGACGCTTTTGCTAAGAGACCACTATCGCGTTGACGAAAAGCTGACTTTGTTAGGCTCAGACAGCAAGGCTCACAAGGTTGTCGTTTCACAAACATTAATCTCACAGCAAGCGCTGTTGCAACTTGATGTATTGGTAATACCGGTGAAGCAATATCAAATTGAGGCTCTTGTACAGAAGCTTGCACCAATGCTCCCATCGCAAACAGCAATATTACTGCTGCACAACGGTATGGGCGGTATTGAGCTAGTACAAAAATATCTGCCAAACAACCGCTTACTGGTTGCCATCACAACAGACGGTGTTTATAAAACATCCGCCACCTGTTTCATTCGAACAGCTATCGGACAATTTGATATAGGTGTTGTTGACGAAGAAAGAAGCTTGCAAGAGAGCGCATACTCAGAGTGGGAGTACCTTAAAGCTCTGCACCCGAATCTACGCTGGCGCAATGACATTGTGTTTGCTTTATATCAAAAACTCGCGGTAAATGCAGCGATCAACCCGCTAACAGCGTTGAAAAACTGTAAAAACGGTGAGTTAGTTCGTTATTCTAAGGACATAACAAAAATAAAAGAAGAAATATTCGATTTGTACGAATTTATGAATCTTCCTTTGGACAATCATGCGCTGTCTTTGCATATTGATGCTGTAATTCAACTCACAAAAGACAATTATTCGTCAATGCATCAAGACTTTCACAATGCTCGTGAAACGGAAGTTGAAGGGATCTTGGGCTTTTTATTAGAGAAAAGTAAGGAAACGGGCATGAAAATGCCGTTTATTCAAAGCCTGTATGAACAAATAAAAGCGGGACCAATGTAAGATTTGCCTGTTTGCACAAACGGCATCCGCGGTTTTTCTACTTTTAAAAAACGCCTAAAAAAATGAAATAGCTGGTAATAAAGAGACCTGCAATAAAAAAGCCTAACGCGAGATAATCACCTTAGGCTTTCAAATTCATTATACCAACTAGCGTATGCTGTAAAGTATCTCTTTTGCTGCAACTAGTCTTGTGACACTGGCTTCATGTGTGGAAACAAAATCACATCTTTGATAGTCGGGCTGTCTGTAAACAACATTACCAATCTATCAATGCCGATGCCCTCGCCTGCCGTTGGCGGCAAACCGTATTCCAAAGCAGTAATGTAGTCTTCATCGAAATGCATGGCTTCATCATCGCCCGCGTCTTTCTCTTGCACCTGCTTCTTAAATCGGCTCGCTTGGTCTTCAGAATCATTAAGCTCCGAAAAGCCGTTAGCCAATTCTCTACCGCCTACGAAAAACTCGAAACGGTCAGTTACAAATGGATTGTCGTCATTACGGCGTGCCAATGGAGACACTTCCCAAGGGTATTGCGTAATAAATGTCGGTTGATCAAGTTGTTCTTCAGCTGTCGCTTCGAATATCTCACAAAGATACTTACCTGCACCCCAGATACCGTCGACTTCTGGCTCTTTTATATGCAACTGTTTGGCCATTGCTTTCAGCTCTGGCAGGTGATTTTCAGGATCGTTTATCGCAGCAACGTTAGCCTCAGGCCAATATTTAAGAACTGCGTCGCCCATACTCAAACGCTGGAAAGGTTGCGCAAAGTCGTATTCTTTTGTTTCAACAACCTCACCTTCAGCATTTTTAACCGTATTGGTAATAACAGAAGTGCCCATAACGGTATCGGCAAGGTAGCGCAGCATTTCTTCCGTTAGGTTCATCAAGTCATTGTAGTCGGCGTAAGCTTGATAAAACTCTAGCATCGTAAATTCAGGATTATGACGCGTTGACAAACCTTCGTTACGGAAGTTACGGTTAATTTCGAAAACTCGCTCGAAACCACCAACAACCAAGCGCTTCAAATACAACTCAGGCGCGATACGCAAGTACATACCAATGTCTAAGGCATTGTGATGTGTTGTGAATGGCTTTGCCGTTGCGCCGCCAGGGATAACTTGCAGCATCGGTGTTTCAACTTCCATAAACTGACGTTCTGTTAAGAAGTTACGAATACCGCTAACTATTTGACTGCGTATTTTAAATGTATTGCGCGTGTCAGGGTTGGTGATCAAATCAACATAACGTTGACGATACTTTGTCTCTTGATCCGCTAAGCCATGAAATTTTTCAGGCAGAGGACGTAGCGCTTTAGTCAATAACTGATATTCAGCCATATCCACATACAAATCACCTTTGCCTGATTTATGCAGATCACCGCTCACACCAATAATATCGCCAATATCTAAAGAACCATATTTAGCTTTAATGTCTTTTTGTGCGTCTTTTGAGGCATAAGATTGGATTTGCCCACTCATATCCTGCAGTAGTAAAAATGGACCACGCTTGGCCATAACACGACCCGCAATACTGACCTTATTTGCTTGCGCTGCTAAGGTCTCTTTGTCTAATTCACCAAAGGCAGTCTGCAAGTCTTGTGCATAATGTTTACGGTTAAATTGATTCGGGAAGCCGTTCGAAGCACAGTTTTCGCGTATTTGCGCTAACTTGCCACGACGCTCGGCAATCAATTTATTTTCATCTTGCTGATGGTCACTCATGAGTAGTCCTGTTAATTACTGTGTTACTAAAGGCCAGACTTTAAGCTGGCTTCAATGAATTTGTCTAAATCACCGTCTAAGACGGCTTGTGTATTTCTAGTTTCAACGCCGGTGCGCAAGTCCTTGATACGAGAGTCATCCAATACGTACGAACGTATTTGACTGCCCCAGCCAATATCTGACTTTCCGTCTTCTAACGCTTGTTTCTCTGCGTTTTGTTTTTGCAGCTCATATTCATAAAGTTTGGCTTTTAACTGCTTAAATGCCTGATCTTTATTTTTATGCTGCGACCTATCATTTTGACACTGCACAACAATGTTCGTTGGTAAATGGGTTATTCGCACGGCAGAATCGGTTCTGTTAACGTGCTGCCCACCTGCGCCTGACGCACGATACGTATCAATACGAAGGTCAGCAGGATTAATTTCAATCTCAATGTCGTCACTGACTTCAGGATAGGCAAATGCCGATGCGAAAGATGTGTGGCGGCGACTGCCGGAGTCAAACGGCGACTTGCGCACTAAGCGATGAACGCCGGTTTCGGTGCGCAACCAGCCGAAGGCGTACTCTCCACCAAAGCGAATGGTTGCACTTTTAATACCCGCTACATCACCATCAGACAATTCAATGAGCTCAGTTTTAAAACCGTGTGCCTCGCCCCAGCGCAAATACATGCGCAGTAGCATGTTTGCCCAATCTTGGGCTTCTGTGCCACCTGAGCCGGACTGTATGTCTAAATAACCATCGTTAGCGTCATTTGGCCCCGAAAACATTCTTCTGAACTCGAGTTTTTCCAGTGCTAGCGTTAAGTCTTTTAATTCTGCTTCGGCGTCGTTTAGGGTGTCTTCATCTTCTGCTTCAACCGCAAGTTCAAGGAGCCCTTCAACGTCTTCTGTTCCTTGCGTCAGTTTCTGAATGGTAAGGACAACCTCCTCTAATGAGACTTTTTCTTTACCCAAGGCTTGCGCCTGTTCTGGATTGTTCCAGATATCCGGGTTTTCAAGCTCTCTTGAGACTTCTTCTAGACGCTCAACTTTGACATCGAGGTCAAAGATACCCCCGAAGCGATTCTGTTCTTTCACGAACATCCGCAATTGCGGTTTGAATTGGATTAATTTCGAACATATTTTATTATTTTAACTTAAAAATTAAGAGGCTGGATCTTACAGAATTTACGATGAATTTAATAGTTAGAACGAGGTGCAAATAGTCATAAAACCTAGATTTTTATAGTCAATGCTATTTGCAGCTCGATTTATTACGGAAATTGACTTATTTTGCCGCTTGTAGAAGCGTCTCGGCCAAGCTACGACCAATTCCATGTAAATTTTTCTGTGTTTTTTCGTCAGTCACGTTGTGGTTCTCATCAACCAGTTTCGCAACACCGCTTACCGCTAATTGATTTGGCAATACATGCATACCAATGTTGCCCAACAGCATACGCAATGGCACCAGCCCTCGGATGCCGCCAAGACCACCTGGTGAAGCTGCGATAATCGCCGCATACTTGCCCTTGAATGCTTGCAACGGTTTCTCTCCATCTTCCATGCGTGATGCCCAGTCAATCGCATTCTTTATCAAAGCACTGTAGCCGCTGTTGTATTCCGGGTTGCCAATAATGAAACCATCATGTGACATAAGTAGTTGCTTAAACTTTTTGGCGTTTGCTGGCATGCCTTTTTCTGCTTCGAGATCCTCATTGAAAATAGGCATGTCGAACTCGGACATATCAATGACGGTAACTTCAACGCCATCTACATTAGCGCCTTCAGCTGCACATTTTGCGATAATAAAGTTATATGAGTTTTTGCGGCCACTGCCGGCGAATGCGAGTATTTTTGGCATTTTATTCCCTTTTTGACTAAATTTTAAAGACTTGGTTTACATGTAGAAGCAGCAGTTTACGTACTTCTAAGCACAGCGTAAATTAAGTTACGGGCGCCGTGTTCATATAATGTTGTACGTCATTTTGCGTTATTTGTTCAGTAAGCAATTGCGCTACATTATGATTTCAAAAACGTATACATAATTAGCTTCCCGCTGGCTTGTATTGTTTTAATTGAGCAAACTCGTTAAGAAGGCTTTCTTGTCCTGTTCCTGTAACTGGGACTCGGTCTGGATATCTGCTTAGGTTTTATCTTTTTAATATTCGACTAAAAAGCGCGATAAAATATCGCGCTTTCGTTTTAAGCATTGCAGCCTACATTGCTTCTAAGGTGTCGATACCTAAAATTTCCAGACCTACTTTGAGTGTCTTGGCCGTTAATGCACATAAGCCTAAGCGACTGCTCCTATCCTCTTCACTAACTTGCGGTTTTAATACAGGGTTTGCCTCGTAGAAGCGCATAAACAAGCTCGCTACTTCGTATAGATAAGTACACAAAATGTGCGGTGTCGCTTCCTTACATACCGCTTCAAGTACTTCATCAAATTGCATAAGTTTAACCACTAAGTCATGCTCTTGAACTGAAGCGACTGAAACAGAGGCTTGGTAAGTATCCATATCTTGCTTAGCGTTTCTAAAGATACTTTTCACACGCGTATAAGCATACTGTAAATAAGGTGCGGTGTTGCCTTCAAAGCTGAGCATTGTGTCCCAGTCAAAGATATAATCAGTTGTGCGGTTTTTGCTTAAGTCAGCGTATTTCACTGCACCAATACCGACAGTCGCGGCTACTTGCTTTTTGGCGTCGGCACTTAAACTAGACTCGCGCTGGCTAATCAACACCTCCGCTCGTTCAATTGCTTCATCGAGTAAGTCAGACAACTTTATAGTCTCGCCTGAGCGAGTTTTGAAGGGTTTGTTGTCTTTTCCAAGCATCATGCCAAATGGACAATGTTCATAGCTGTCGTTTGCCGACAAATAGCCGGCCTTACGCGCTACAATTTCAGTTTGTTTAAAGTGTAGTGCCTGTCTGTTGTCTGTAAATATCAAGGTTCGTTGCGCATGCAGTTGATTTGCACGATAGCGAATAGCGGCTAAATCGGTCGTCGCATATAGATAACCGCCGCCTGACTTTTGCACGATATACACAGCGGGATCACCATCTTTATTCGACATTTCAGGAATAAATACGACTTTCGCACCTTGGTCTTCAACCACGATACCCTTTTCACTTAAGTCTGCTAACACATTCGCTAAGTCTGGATTGTAACTACTTTCGCCCATAATATGCTCACGTGTAAGACTCACGTTTAGCTTTTTATACACTTCTTCACTATGCTGAATAGAAATATCAATAAACTGCTGCCAAAGCTTCAAACAGGCTGCATCGCCGCCCTGCAGTTGAACGACATAATCGCGAGCGCGATCGGCAAAACCCGCTTCGTTATCAAACCTGACTTTCGCTTCGCGGTAAAAGTCTTCTAAATCAGAAAGAGCGGTTTCAGCAACCGAGGAGCTTTTCAATTTATCATTTAAGTGCGCAAGCAGCATGCCAAACTGTGTTCCCCAATCACCCATGTGATTCTGACGAATGACATTATGCCCTAGATACTCTAAGACATTGACAACTGCATCGCCGATGATCGTGCTTCTTAGGTGCCCAACATGCATTTCTTTGGCTAAATTTGGTGAAGAGTAATCAACCACAATGGTTTTGCTTTCGTGTGGTTCTATCGTAAGCTTGCTGTCTTGAAGTGCGCGTTCACACCAAGCCGACAACCATTCATTTTTTAAATGGATATTGATAAAACCTGGTCCAGCAATTTCAAGTTTATTCGCCACGTCATCTAATTTTACGTTAGCAAGGATTTGTTCAGCGATATCACGTGGCTTTTGCTTTAACTGCTTTGCTAGGGCCATTGCTCCGTTGAACTGGTATTCGCCAAAGTCGGGTCTTGTACTTCTACTCAATGGAATAGGAGCATCTTGTATACCCATTGCCTGAATAGCTTGGGCGAATCTAGCGCTGAGTAAATGATGAATATTCATGTTTTAGTAAACCTAATGTTCTCTGGTGGTTTTAAATTCAATGTCTGGATGACGCTCTTGCGCTAGAGATAAGTTAACCATCGTTGGTGCAATATAAGCCAAATTATCGCCGCCATCTAAGGCTAAATTCACTTCTGCTTTGCGCCTAAATTCGTCTAACTTACGTGCGTCATCGCAATATACCCAACGCGCTGTGGCAACCGCAACACCTTCATATATTGCGTCCACGTTATATTCAGCCTTGAGTCTGGCAACCACCACGTCAAACTGCAGGACACCGACGGCGCCAACAATTAAATCGTTGTTTTGCAACGGCCTAAATACCTGCACTGCCCCTTCTTCAGAAAGCTGTATCAGGCCTTTCTGCAACTGTTTTTGTTTTAGGGGATCGCGCAAGCGAATACGCTTAAATAATTCGGGAGCAAAATTTGGGATACCAGTAAAGCGATACTTTTCACCCGAAGTGAAAGTGTCACCAATTTTGATCGACCCATGATTGTGTAAACCGATGATGTCGCCAGCGTAGGCATCTATTAGCAGGCTTCTATCACCAGCAAAAAAGGTGACCGCATCCGCTACACGAACATCTTTGCCAATGCGGCTGTGATGCATTTTCATGCCTTTTTCATACTTACCTGAGACAACACGACAGAACGCAATTCTATCGCGATGCTTGGGGTCCATATTGGCCTGAATTTTAAACACAAAACCACTAAAACTCTTATCGTTACTGTTAACACTACCTAAATCATGCTCTCTACCCTGAGGCTTCGGTGCCCATTTAATGAGGCCGTCGAGCATGTGATCAACACCGAAGTTACCTAGCGCTGTACCAAAGAAGACAGGCGTTAATTCCCCGGCTAAGAATGCATCATGATCGTATTCATGCGAAGCTCCTTGCACGAGTTCAAGCATATCTCGTAGTTCTTCAGCGTAGACACCTATTGCGGTATCGAGGTCAGGATTATGCAGCCCTTTGATGATTCTTGCTGCTTGAATAGTATGGCCTTGACCCGACTTGTATAGAATGGTTTCGTCACGCAAGAGATGATAAACACCCTTGAACTCTTTACCCATACCGATTGGCCAAGTGATAGGGGCACATTTGATTTTTAGGATATCTTCTACTTCATCTAACAAGTCGATTGGGTCTCTTGTGTCGCGATCCAGCTTATTGATAAACGTGATGATTGGAGTATCGCGTAAACGAGTAACCTCCATCAGCTTAATTGTCCGAGCTTCTACGCCTTTTGCTGCATCAATAACCATTAAGCAGCTGTCTACCGCCGTTAATGTCCGGTATGTATCTTCGGAAAAGTCTTCGTGCCCCGGAGTATCAAGTAAGTTCACCAAATGGTCTTTATATGGAAACTGCATAACCGATGTGGTCACAGAGATGCCGCGCTCTTTCTCCATTTCCATCCAATCAGATTTTGCATGTTGCCCAGACTTTTTACCTTTGATTGTCCCTGCAATCTGTAAGGCATTTCCGAACAATAATACTTTTTCAGTAATAGTGGTTTTACCCGCATCGGGGTGAGAAATAATCGCAAAAGTACGACGTTTCTCTATCTCACTTTGGTAACTCATAAGGTCTCGTTAGGTTTGTGCAAATAAAAAGGTTCAGGTACAAAGCCTCAGGTTAAAAAACGCAGATAAAAGGGCGCAAAATAACAGGTGCATATTCAAAGGCGCGAATTGTACCCTCTTCGAACGCATTTTTGAATGTTAAATACAGATAAAGCTTATAAGACTTTCTTCATAACGTAAGCATTTTCTTTCGTAGCAGCGGGTGCGTTTTTCTGGGGGGCTTGCAAAGTGTTGTCAGTGGCTATTGCAGTGTCATAGTAATTTTTGCGTTCACCGATGAGTTCGAAGCCCATTGAACGATAAAGATTGATGGCAGGTGTATTGCTGCAACGCACCTCGAGAAACACCGATTGCTGCTGCATCTCGCTGGCTAAGGTAAATCCAGCTTCAATTAGCTCTCGGCCTATTCCCTTATTTCGATGCTGAGTATGTACCGTAATATCTTCAATAGTGGTTTCATCTAGTACTCTTGATAACAACACGTAAGCAATAATATTGTTATTTTCTTTAGCGACTAAGGAAAAGTCATTTAGTGCACTTTTTGCAAAAGTGTCGTATGCCCAAGGATTTAACCTGCCAGTATTAAAAATACGGTAAGCATCCGCGATATCTGCTTCATTGAACGCAGATATTACGACCATCCCTGCGCCTTGAAGTGAGATCCTAGCGTGTTCCATAACTGCTTTTTGCTTGCCGGCGCAGTCAATGCTTCAGCATGGGGCGTTATCAATATATTATCTTTTAAGGAAATCGTTTCACTGTCATGAACTTGCCAGATCAGACCTAATTCCGCAATATCACTTGCTGCAAACGCACTTAACACTTGTTTGATAAAGTCATTCGATTCGTCTATTAGCTCAGAGCTTTTTTGTTCTTCGTTTTGTTCATTGTGTTCGCTAAGTGCGAGCCTATCAGTGACGCTCTCTTCTGCTACATGCTCAGCACTTTGCTCTACATCAAGCACTGAATTTGCATCACTTCCCTTTGCGCTTGCGGCAGAATTTGCCAACGGTTTGCTCGGCTGACTGAGAGAATCAAACAAACTGAAGCCTGCGCGACGCTCATACAATGGAATGCCCATCGTTTGCAGCGTCGCCTTCTGATAGTCGCTCAGGGCCTTATCGCTCAGGGCCTTATCGCTCAGGGCTGTGTTACTGGATTGAAGTGGACTCGATTTAGACGAATGCAATTTGGCTGCCCTTTACGTTATAGATAGGTTTTTGCTTAATATTTTCTGTGGACAAGAATAGCCAAAATTTGAAGCTGATTAAAGGGTTTTATGATAAAAATGATGAGTGAAATAATTCATTCACTATGAATAGGAAGCGCGAGAAATTGGCAGGGGTGGAGGGACTCGAACCCCCAGCCATCGGTTTTGGAGACCGCTGTTCTACCAATTGGAACTACACCCCTGACGCGCCTTGCATTATACGTTGACGAAAATAAAAAGAAAGAATTTTATAACAACAATTGAATGACAGCCTAATTTTTGGGCGTTATACCAAGTGCTTGATACCATAGCTTGTAAGTCAATTCGATAAAACCGGCCTGCTTGGAGCAGCCCTCATAGACCTCATTGAGCGGAATGTTGTTTTGCTTAGCGTAAGCCGTCAACAGGAGATCGTGCTGCTGCGTGTCGAAAGCATTAACTTTAGCGCATGAAAGAAGGTCAAAGTAACGATTTCCAATGCCGGCATATTCCCAATCAAGAATAATCTTCGTTGGAATGCATAAATGGGCCCAAACTAGGTCATTATGACAAAAAACCTGTTCTTTTGGTGTCAACTCCATTTGCTCTATCCACTTTTCCGCCGTTCTAGTGACCTCATCGACCAAGAAGCTTGGCGGATTTGCGAGTGACTTCAAATATTGATGCCACTGCATGGGTAAATCAACAGCTTTGGTTTTCACCTTACTATTGTGGACACGTGTTAATGCTGTCGCTAGTGCGTTTATATGCAGTTCATCAAAAAATAACAACATTTGGCTTCTATGCTGTTTTACCCATTGCTCAACGTAAATACCGTTTTCTAGTGATAAGTAAATTGGCTTTGGTGCTAAGCCCTTCTTTGAAAGGCTTAATTGAAGCTCAAAGCGTTCTTGGCGATCAATGCAGAGAGACTCCTCGCCTTGAAACTCTTTCACCAAAAATGCTTTTGCATCATCACTTAGGTGGTAAGTATGATTTATCGCGCCGCCCGACAATGGATACATAACTGCATCGTCAGTTAGGCCCAGATGAGCTTTAAGAAACTCCATTAATTCATCGCATTGCACTAAAGCCACCTATCTCATCTCAAATCTTTGCGCCAATTTGAAAAACCGTAAACTGACATCGCAGTATAAAAGAGCATTAATAAGCAGGTTAAATAAAGCCCGCTTTGATACATGAGGTAGGCACTTGCAGGATTGACAATTAACCAATAAACCCAATTATCGATTTTTTTACGAGCGGTCATTACCGTCGCTATCACGGAAAACACCGCTGTACCTGCATCTAGCCAGACCCAATCTCCCGTAAACCACTGATTGCCAATCTTAGTTAAAAGTAATGCAGTCGCACTGCCAAAAATGATTAACAAAACGTGTATTTTAATGTTCATACGAGTGACAGGAAGTGTTGATTTATCTTTACCTTCCTTCCAACTCAAGAAACCTACCACAGCCATCACGATATAATAGAAATTTAGCAGCATTTGAAAAACTAAGGTAACTTCCCAAAATAAATAAACGTAAATACCTGTACCGATAAATGCGCAGGGCCAACACCATATATTTTGTCTGGCAGCTAAAATAACGTATAAAATAGCGAGCACAACGGCCAGCAGTTCCAGCAGACTCTGCTGCTGGAACTGCTCAACTACTATAGAAAAAAACTCAGTCACACACCTGAGCCCATTTTATCTCCGTTTAAAAATTTACAAACAAACACTGCTTGACCTGTTTCCATGTAGGTGCGCTTCATTTCCTTGCCCAACACTGACATGACGTGTTCGTAATCACCGCTAATAATCGTGCTGGCGGCAGATGTACTGGTTTCAAGCCCTGTATCTTCATTCAGTCTATCTATAAAAGCCTGTATAGGGGCAATATACTTTTCATTGAGTGGATACAATGAGATATCAACAACGAGCTTCATACACATTCTCCTTAAAAACGATAAGTTGCAGTAACACCGAGTTGGCGCTCTTGACCGAACTGATAGTAAGGTTCAGCCGGAAAGTAGCCATCTCTGGGGTCATTATTAAAACCGCCAAAACCTCTTGTCGGTAGCTCTCTATCAAATATGTTCTTCGCCCACAGTTGAATCTGCACGTCGTCCAACTGCCAATTAATTTCTGTATTAAATACAGCCGTAAATGGCGCTCTTTCGTCGTGACCCACTGAAAAACGATGGCGGTCCTTACCCTCAAACTCAACAAGCCATGCTATATCATCAGTAAAGTCATACTGGCTAGATACATAGAAGGTGATTTTAGGTGACTGCGCCTGCTTCTGTTTATTCACAAAGCTACCGTCAACGAGTTGATAATTACCAAAAGTTGCATCTAAGTAACCTAGGTTGATTGTGGCACTCAGATTATCGCTCAACTGCCAATTACTCGAAATCTCCATACCTTTGTTAATACCCGTATCAGCATTGCCAATAACATCGATGAATTCAACGGCGCCGCTGCCATCTTCTCTATTTAACACTGCAAAATCACTTACCTGTGCATCCTCGCGCTGCATATAGAAAAATGTCAGCGATAAATTTCCTGTGATGCCATCTTCGCTGTCTACTTTGCCTTTGATGCCAAGCTCATAGTTCCAGTTATATTCTGGCGAAAATAGACGGTCGCTTTGTGAAACGCGCTCATCAGCATTAAAGCCGCCAGCTTTGTATGAACGCGAGATACTGGAATGAAAGGTCGTTTGCTGGATCGTATAGCTGACGCTTAATTTGGCTGCAAGTAGGCTATCATCTAAGACTTCAGAAAATCCGTTACTATCAATGTAGTCCGCATCGAATTTCTCTGCGCGAGCACCCGCCGTAATTGAAAGCGGCTCAGAAAGTTGCCAACTGCGCTCACCATATATTGCCGTTGAATTTGGCTCATATAGGCTTGTAAAGTCATCACTCGCATAGGTATAAAAGCGAGTAAGGTCTTGTTCACTTTGCTGATAATACAGTCCAATAACCCAAGGTGAATTCGCATCTATAGAAGCATAACGGGCATCTATTGTCTGATTACTTACGCCTCTTGCGTACTGATCGAACGAACTATACTCGTCAGGATGAAAGCCAACAAATGTCCAATCTTCGTCGTAGCCATAATCAAGATCTGCGTTAAGTGTTGTGAGCGAGAGTGAAAAAGAATGTTCACCCAAGTCTTGAATATACTTAATGCTGGCAGCTTGTGTGTCGGTGCGATCAAAGCCAGGCTCATCAGAACGTGTTTTATTGTCGTTGTCTAAAGAAAACGCATCATAGCCATTATCAACATCGAAATGGTACAGTTTTAACTCTACATCAGCGGTTTCTGAAATCGCATAATCGAAGGCGAGCTTTGCATTAAACTCGTCAATATTATTTGTGTCATCTCGGTTGAGAAAAATATTTTCTACAAAGCCATCGCTGTTCACTTTCTGTAAGGCTATACGCGCATTTAAACCGTCCGTTAGTTGATCTGAATAAGCAGCACTGAATCGCTGCGTATTGTATTGTGCAAAACTTCCTTGTAAGTAGCCTGACTGTGAATCAGTGGCAGCATTACTCACTATTTTGATAATACCAGCCAAACCCGTGGCACCGAACCCAGTAGATTGCGGGCCAGATAATACTTCGACTTGTTGAACGTCAAACAGCGCCCCCAAACCGCCTAGTCCAGAAAAATTAATTTCATCAACAACCAGCGCCACAGAAGCGTTAATAGGCTCAGCAAATAAACTGCGCTCACCTATGCCTCTAATTTGAATGAATTTACCTCTTGATGCACCACTACTAAAATTCAGGTTAGGAACGATGCCGATGATATCTTCAAGTTGCTCCGCTTGACGCAAATCTAAAGCGCGTTGGCCAAGAACGGTAACACTCGTTGCTAAATTATCCGGGCTGCGCTGACTAAAGTCGGAGGTAACGACGATACGCTCAACGTCATCCCCTTGCCCATCGATATTATTAACGGAAGTCACTTGCGCTAACGCTGCTGGATTGAAACTTGCACCAAGCACGGAAAATGCTACTGCCGATGCAATACGGTTGATGCTATAGGATTTTTTACGTTGGTTTTCAGGTGTTGAGTAAGTGTGTTTCTTTACTGTTTTACTGTTTTTCATTTGGTTCTCTTCATGTCTTAGAAAAGAGCCGGTGTTGGAGCAGGTAATTGAAGTGTTTATACAACCATTCCTACGCCGGTACTAACCGGATCAGGTAAATAAGGGTTTTCAAATGAATCTCAGCAGCATATTGCTGCACCCCTTGGCTTAGCGCGTTGTTGAAAACGCTGCGGGCATAATATCAATAAAATATTGAAAGTAAATCAGTCAATTGATTAAATTTTATTTATAATCTTATATTTACAGAATCGTTACAATAAGCGACGGCGCTCCGTCTGTCGCTAAAATTTGCTTTAAGCTTCCTAATCCACGTTCAACGATTTCATTTCTAGCGCTGTTTGAGATTGTAAGCCTTCCATTGTTTTACCATGCTCAACAGGCAGTCTCGTTACAGGATCTACCCTAACAAACACGATATCATCAGCCAAACAGATCGTTTTTTTACTCGCCTTGTTACGAACCAAGCACGTTACCGTAATTGAGGTTCTGCCGACCTTCTTTGTTACGAGGCCAAACTCGACAATATCACCCTGTGTGGCTGGACTTTCAAAGCTTATTTCACCAATATGTTTGGTTACCAAACAATTGGTTTCTAATTGACAAATTGCGTAAATAGCCGCTTCTTCATCAATCCACTCCAATGCTCTGCCTCCAAAGAGCGCATTCGCATAATTTAAATCATTTGGCATTACTAAACGTCTGGATAAAAAACGCATTTCTTTCCTTATCAATGTAGAATAATCGGGTTCGAAGGGCATCATTATAAAAGAGAGCACACAGAATGACAGGCAAATCATTCACTGATTGGTTTACAAAGCGCAAAACACAGTTAAGCCATAGGCAATTATTGCTAATTAGTGGCGATGCCCACTGGTGTCGAGAGCAAGTAGAACAATTGTTACAACATACTCGCTCACCTACATTACTGCTGAGTAATTCAGCATTGAAATTTGATAATGTCGAGAATTTGAATTTTTTAACGACATGTCACATATCGCAATATAAGCAGCAACTTGGCACTGAATATGACATTGTAGTCTATAACGCGTTTGATGGCCTAAAGCCTAGCGCGCTTTATGCCGTAGAGGGAGTTATAGGGAAGTCTGGATTACTTGTACTGCTATGCCCAACGTTAGAAAACTGGGCAAAATATGAGTCAGCACATCCAGGGATTGCTTTCAGCTTCAATTCGCAACACTCAGCAAGCATTTTTATTGAGAGAATACAGCAAATACTGCTTAACGATAAATCCGTAGCCTATATAAACCAAAATACGACCTATCTACCGTTTGCTTTTGTGAATGAGCATTTGCAGCGGGAAGCGCAGGAGTTTAGCAATATGCAAGGTAATAGCTTGCAGAATGCACTCAGCTCAGATCAACTAACTGCGTTCGATGCTTCTTTAAGTAATGCTAAAGCATCTAAGTCCATTGGCTTGGTGACGGCAAAACGCGGTAGAGGAAAATCAACTTTATTAGGCAGAATAGCAGCTGAAATAGCTATGAATGGATGCGGTGCAGAACTATACATCACAGCGCCGCACGTCAATAACGCGCAACGAGCACAATATGAATATAGGGCGGTTGTTCGCCATTCAACTTTGGGTACTTTGCGGGCTATCCATAAAAATAAGAGCCAAAGCGTTAAAACAGAGCTAGGGTTTATAGCTCCAGATCAACTTCATCAGTTGTCAACGCAGACAATACTGATCATCGATGAGGCGGCAGCCATCGCACCATCAATCCTTCTTTATGCGTGTAACAAATTCTCTCACGTTGTAATGGCGACGACAGTTGCAGGATACGAAGGTAGTGGTTTGGGCTTTAATCTGCGGGTCTTACCTAAACTAAAAGCCCTGTGCCATTCATCGCACTCCACATTTAATCATAGCGAGCTACACAAACCCTTACGTTGGCTCGACGAAGACGCTTTAGAGGCCCTTTTCGCAGACATTTTTGCACCTTTTTCGACTGATGTCGCTTTGCTCGATGTTCAAGCACCCCCACTACACTCGCTTTCTAATTCACACAACACGACGACACAACTGGCAAGTCCACACTATCATCTCGTCGATAAAAACTGGCTTATTCTGCATCAATGCATGCTGGCTCAAGCCGTAAGTTTGTTAACGCAAAGTCATTATCAAACAACACCCGATGACTTGATGCGAATTCTTGATGCGGCAGACCATCACATAGCAATATTAGCAAATAGCGATGACTTGACTCATCCCGATGTCCTAGTTAGTGCTGTAGCTATAATAGTAGATGAGGGAAACCTTGATCTAAGATCGAACGAAGCGTTATTGGAAGGAGTACTATGTTCACAACGGAGGGTCAATGGACATCTCGTTGCACAAAACTTAACAGCGACTTTTGCTGACGACTGGTTCTTAACGGCAAAAAGTTGGCGTATTAGCCGTATTGCTGTGGATCCTGAGTTCCGGCGAAAAGGTCTTGGTAATTACTTACTAAATTGTGTTAATAAATCTGCTGAACGAGCAGAAGTGCAGTATCTATCTACCTCTTTTGGCTTGACGAGCGAATTGCTCTCCTTTTGGCGGGCACAACACTTTAGTTTGCTGAAAATTGGTGCAAGAAGAGATACGTCTAGCGGAGAACACAGTGGCATTATGTTCGCGTCTTTGACCAAATCCGCTGATGTTAAATTTACTTCGTATTATTCTGTAGCGTTAAACGATATTGACTATTTTTTACACCATATTGTGAATCAGTATGCATACTTGGATTCGGTTCTGCGAAGGTCTGACTTCGTTCAAAAATACGTAAATAATGTCCCCTTAACAACTCACAGCGTCAATGTGACCAAATCTACCCACAAGCTTCGCATCGATCAGTTTATTGCGTGCCAACGCAGTTTTGCGCATTGTGCTGCAAGTATCTATTCAAAACTACAAGACCTAGATACTGATGCTGCCGTGCTGCTAAAAAGCCTCTTTCTTAAAGCTCATGAAAAGAACTTTTCGAAGGACCAAAAGCAACTCATCCTTTCTGAGCTCAGGACCGCGCTTAAACAGAAGTAGAGTCGTTATAAACGCAACTGACGTTGTATAGTACATACGAAGTTATCAGTATACTTTCCCGTCATAAAGCAATCTCTACTTTCGTTAATACAATTTTCTCTAGACAAAAAAAAGCTCCTAAAAAGGAGCTTTTTTGGCCGTGTTAAACCGACTAAATACTTATGCCTCTATTCGACGCTTTAGTCTTTATATAGGGTTCCCACGCTAGCGCGTTTTTACGAATGCCAGTATCTTTTTTAGCTTCCTGCGCCGCAGCCATCGCCGCTTTGTAGTCACCTAAATAGAAATAAGCTTCGATAAGCGCATAGTGCACTTTACCAGCATTTTCTTCATTGTTAATAAGTGACATTTTCAACGCTTCTACAGCGCCTTTATAATCACCAGCTGTTAACAACATTGAACCTTGTCTGCGATAAAGTTCAGGATCAGAACCAGCCTTTGCAGCTTGACCAAAATACGAAGCTGCCTTTTCAAATTCACGAGCTTGGAAAGCAGAGTTTGCTACTGCAGATAAAGTATCTTTATCTTTAGGTATTAAACCTGACTTCATGTGCTTTTCCAACAACGCAGTTGCACGATGTGGAATTCCATTTACGCTGAACAACTGAGCAAGCTGTCTATGTTGAGTCGCCGTAGTTAAATGACCCTGCATATATGCTAATTCAAACATCGTAAGCGCTTTCGCATAGTTCTCAGAAATCTGGTAGAACAAGCCTGCGTTTTTGTACCAAGCGTTTGAATCAGGAAATATTGGAAGTGCAGTCTCAATTACTTCGATTGCTTCCTTATACTTCTTCTGCTCATAATAAACGCTCATTTTAATTGCGTATGGCGTTTCTTTCGCTGGGTCTAAAAACTGAATAGCTTTGTCAGCCGGAGCGATAACCTTATCTAACTGCTTCATCTCTTTATAAGCATTAGCAATTTTAAGATAAGTCATACCGTCTTCTTTACAAGTAAACTCCATCCATCTTTCGAACCAAGCTATCGCCCCTTTATAGTCACCGGCTTCGTACTTCAAATCGCCAACTAATTTTATGATAGGCGCATGGTCGTTGTCGTTTAATACTTTAACTTTAACTGCACGCTCAAGATAATCAGCCGCTTCAGCCCTTTTACCAGGTTCTGAAACCAATAATTGGCCTAAGAACCTGTCGACAGATGCTCTGTCGAAAGGGTCGTCTGTTTCTATCTCATATAACAACTCAATAGCTTCTTTCACTAAATCTTGATTGTAAGCTTCAAAAGCTTTGTTCAGCTTTTTACCTACTTTCTGACCTAATAACTGCGTTTTGGCTGGTTTGTAACCAGGACATTGAATTGCTAAGTTGGCTTGCGCCATAGACAAGGTCGAATACGACCCCATCACGAGTGCTGAACCGATCAACAATGAAGCTTTGAGAGTTTTAAATTTCATAACTTATTCTCCTAGCTTAAAGTCTAATTGAACTTCAAGTCCGAATTGCTTTTGCGCAACGCCGTCAACGATTTTCGGGCGATACTTCCACTTGCGAAGCGCGCGCTTTGCATTACGGTCAAAGATGCGTTTAGGGTCGGCGTCAATAACTTCAACGTCTTCCACACCGCCCACTTCATTGATTGTGAACGACAAACGAACCCAACCCTCTTTACCATCACGAGATGCTTGAGGTGGATAGTCTGGCGGAATACGTACGATTGGGGCTGCGTCGCCGTCACGCATTGCACCTACACCGCCTACTGAAGTACTGATACCACCAGTGTCTACAGCAGGGATTGACAAACTAAAGCCAGAAGCATCTGGATCAGCAGCGTCAGGCTCAACCAACTCAATTTTTGGTGGTTCTTGAGGTGGTGGCGGCGGCGGTGGTGGCTTTCTCACACGTGTCTGCACTTCATCATCAGGCTTTTGCATGACGATATCAATAACAGGTGGTGGAGGTAGTGCTTCCATTGCTTTTCCATCATTCTCGACCAATTTAGCCATAATGATGAAAAGACCAAAGGCAATTGATGCACCAAGCAAAATGGAAACTATAAATCTAACCATGTTAACTCCTCACCGCAATTGCTACGCGGTCGATTCCGGCTTCCTTCACTTGATCCATCACTTTCACCACAATGCCGTGCTTGGCTTTGGCGTCAGCTTGGATAAAGACAACTTCAGAAGGTTGCTCTGACAATAGTTTTTCAAGATTGGCCGCGACAGCTTCAACTGACATTTCGCGTCTATCCATCCAAACATCACCATTTTCGGTAATCGCAATAAATATATTTGCCTTCTTCAACAAGACTGCTGTTTCGCCCTCAGGTTTATTAACATCCATACCTGCTTGCTTCACAAAAACAGTCGTTACGATGAAGAATATTAGCATTATGAAGACAACGTCCAGCATCGGCGTCATGTCGATCTGAGCATCTTCTTCTTCAACTCTTACTTTACGACCCATGATAATCTCTCTTAATGATGAGGCAGGCTATCGACCAATGTCTCTCTTGCCATCTTAGCTTTCGCTTCAAGGCGTGAACTGAAAAACAGTCCAGATAGAGCTGCAACCATTCCAGCCATTGTCGGAATTGTTGCCATCGAAATACCAGCAGCCATTATTCTTGGGTTACCAGTGCCTTGCGTTGCCATACTCTCGAATACACCGATCATACCGGTTACCGTGCCTAACAATCCAATTAATGGACACATGGCCACCAATGTACGGATAATAAGCATTCTTGCATTCAATGAATCTGACGCCTGTGAAATCCACGTGTCACGAATTCTATGCGCATACCATGACGTAGTATCTGTTCTAGCATCCCAGTCGGCGATGATTTGTTTCTTCACCCCTGGAAACACTGAACTCAAATACCAATAACGCTCTACCATCAAAACCCACATTAGGAAGAGCGCGGCAGCGACGAAATACAACACGTCACCGCCGGTAGCGATAAAGTCCCTGACAGATTCCCATAATCCGATCAGGTACAACATATTAAGCTTTCTCCGACTCTGCGCTAGTTGCAATGAAGCCAGCAGTTTGCTCATCTAATACATGAACAATTGACTTCGCTTTTGCAGCTACGATGCTGTGCACTAAGATAAGTGGAAGCGCTGCAATAATACCTTGAGCTGTTGTTACAAGTGCCATAGATATTGAACCGGCCATGATTCTTGGGTCGCCTGTACCAAACAATGTGATTTGTTGGAAGGTCTCAATCATACCAAGTACCGTACCTAATAGACCAAGCAATGGCGCGATTGCAGCGAATATCTTGATGATATTGATGCCTTTATCAATGCTTGGTAATTCACGTAAAATAGCTTCGTCTAGTTTAAGTTCTAAAGTCTCAACATCAGATGCTTTGTTCTCTTGATAAACCGTCAAGATACGACCTAGAGGGTTTTTCGTATTTGGAGCATCAATGTTTTTAAGCTGTGAACGCATTTTTGCGCCAGTAGCAGAAAGTGTTATGAACTTGTATAAACCGACAAGCAAACCAATCGCTAGCATCAAAGTGATCGTATAGCCGACCTCTTTACCAGCGTGATATCTTTCCATCATGGTCGCTTTTTGCTTGAACAAGTTCAAGATTGCGCCACGTGAAGGATCCACATACACAGGAATAAAACCATCTGCAGCATTTGCTTCAAGAATATCTTGTGTTGTTGCTACTTGAAAACCATCTGGTTGACGGCCAAGAGGCTGCACTGTGTTATCAGCGTCGTCGTATACTAGATAGCCTTGATCACCAACAAGATTGAATGTGCCGATACGAAGAATTGTCTGCTTCTCTTTACCACCATCCAAATTAAGTACTTCTGTTTCAAATTTCTCAACTTGGCCAGATGCTGTCATTTCTGTTTGAAGAGAAACCCACAACTCTCTTAATTCTTTAATGTTAGGAAGCCCTTTAGAGTCTTTAGACATTTCACCTAGGAATACGTCACGACCAGGATACTGTGCACTAACAATTGAAGTAGAAATTCGACCATATGCGTCAGCAGAAGCTTGACGGACAACACCGAACATTTCACCAAGGTCGCCCTTCGCTACATCAAGCTCGATCTCTTTATCAACCAAGGTCTGTTCATTTTCGGCGAATTGCTTGGCTAAGCGGTCGCCTCTAGCTTCTTCAGCCTTCATTTCAGCCTGAGCTTTACGCAAAAGTGCTTGCTTATCAGCGCGTTCCTTGCGGAACTCAGCTTCACGTTGCTCATTGACGCGTGATTGAGCTGCACCTTCTTGTTTTACTTTTTGTAGCAAGTCTTGCAGTGTTGTTGACGACTGAGCTTGTGCAAATGATGCTACACAAACCATTGCCGCTGCAGCAATAAGTGTTTTAATTGATGTTTTCATTATACTTACTCCGCAGCTTTAATTGGTAATTTGATAAGATCTTCAGGAACTAAGCCTTGTGCCATTCGCACAGCTTGAATGATAGAACTGAGATACTCATCACCTAGTTTCTGGTAACTGCGAGCATCGTTGTCCCAAGCCCAAGCACTTTTTTGGTCTTTAGATAATGCTAATAAAGCAGTTCGGCCCAAGTTGAAGAAATCAACAGATACTTGCTGACCATTGTCTTCGATAGTACCAGCATAGGTCTCAATTTTTGAACCATATTCGTTTTCTGTTTGGTATGCTTCAAGCACAACGCGGAAGCGTTCAGCAACCGTTACGCTTGAGTTGGACATAACGTCACGAAGTCTTTGAACGCGAGCCGTTCGCTCTTCAATATTGATTGGAATATCGAGTTTAATAAACTGCTCTAAACTATCGATCATGTTAAACATTAATGGAACGATGTTTTGTCTCGTTTCATCAATTGAGTCAATCTGTCGCTGCAGTGAGTCGATACCACGCTGCTGATCTGCAACTAGATTGGCCAAGTAATCATTATATACCTTCAAGCTTTCTGTAGAATCAATGACGTTTCTATATTCCGCCAACATCTCTTGTGATTGCTCGAAAAGGTTATTAATTTTCTCTTGAGATTGTGCTGCTGCTTTATGGATCTTCGCTTCTTCGTTTTGTAAATCCTGAAGCTGATCTGCAGAGACGATCGAAGCATTCCCTAGTGCTAATGCACCTAGAACGCATGACGCTATTTGAGTTCTCTTGCTCATTTTGGACATATTCCCAACCATAGTTTTGATGTTCACGCCGTTAACAGTAACTGGCGTCGAAATTATAATTATAATAGTCGTGCATTCAAAAAATCGATGCACTCGCCTTAGATAGTCACAGGATGTTACGTAAATGTCAAGAAAACGCAGAGGCGAAGCACTAATTTTTTGCAGGATTTATTGCCTTATCTAAGCAAAAAAAAATGCAAGGACAATCCCAAATAAACAAATGTCATGAAAATACGCAATACGACTGTTATTACTCGATTATTGCGTCTATTTTCAATAAAGGAATTATCTAAATATTTGCAGCAACGAAATTAGTAAAAGAGCATTTTTTACACGAACGTTGACCGAAGCTTAAATATCCATCCATTTCTTGAACGCTTCAGCTCTATGTAACGCATTTTTGTGCAATGGCTTTCTTACTTGCGCCATTGACGCAGTGCTAACAAGGCGGTTCGATTGGTGAAATTTATCAAAGCTCTTATCCGCGCTAATATTCAAAAATGTCTGAATTTCGCTCATTACTTCGTCGGGACGCGCAACGAGATCTTCGTAATTAACACGCTTTATATCGTCCGCATAAAATTGTTGCCAATAGGTAAGAAGGTCAAGATGTTGTTGATAAAAAGTACAAATATTGGACAAATTACACGAATAGGGCTGATAAAATCCTAGGTGCTGAGTGAAAATAGAAAGAACATTGTTGCTTTTTTCTCGGCAGGTCCAAATGAATTTAGCCTTTGGAAAGAGTTTTTTTATGTAGCCTAAGACTAAAAAATTTTCAGGCTGTTTATCAATAATGCGAAATACTTGCTTGCCTGAAGCAGAATTGTTTTGAGCATTAATTCGCTTTAAATATTGTTCAATAATGTCTTCTGCCAGCTTGTTATTCAGTACCAACGGTGCTGAAAAAGCGTTCAGGTCAGCAAATAGATGGTTTCGAAAAACATCGATCTCGCCGCCAGAATTCAGGTTAGGATGGGTCGCTAGCATGGACTCGAGCAAAGTGCTGCCTGAGCGAAATAAACCGCATATAAATACTAGCTCACGGTCATCGCTTGGCGTCACAGCGTTGAAGTCGAAACTGCTTTTTATCAATTCACACTGTGCAAGACTTTGCTTCACACATTCCGACGAACGCTGTTGCGCATCAAGTCGATTGGCTTCGCTGTAACGATCCCATGCATTGTTGTACAAACCCTCTGACTCATAAAATCGACCTAAGCTGAAAAAAGCATCAACGGCGTCAATTGCGCTCTCCTGCAACGACTCTAGTGATAAGAATTTTTCTATGTCTTTTACTAACTTGTATTTATCTTTGGGCTCGATAACTAATTCAAGCGCTCTTGTTAAACTCTTTAGTCTATAGTTAGGCTCTTCTGCGCAAGCTAAAAAAGCTTTCCCTGCTGCCTCTAACTTTCCTTCTCTTTCCTGCAAGCCCGCTAAATTGAACTTGGCCTGTACATACGAACTATTGAACTTCAGTGCTTTTGTATAGTGTTGTTTGGCTTTCTCTGCATCTAGCAGCTCTTGAGAATAAATATTCCCAAGGTTGCAATGAACTTCTTCTGGGCTATCTACATTTAGCGATAAGGCCTTCTCATAAGCTCCAATTGCCCCCAAATGATCGCCTGTAAACTTCATCATGTAGGCCAAGTTAAACCAGGCAGAAGGATTATTAGGAGATGTTACCAGGTAACTTTGAATGACCTCAACAGACTGCGCAAATTGTTGAGCGTTAAAATAAAGGAAAGCAAGTTGATTAGACCATTGATAGTTTAGCGGTTGTTTGTCAATTAGACGCTTTAAGCTTTCTTCTTGTCGTGATGTTTGTTTTGAAAGTAATGCTATATCAAGCATTAAATGCAGCTCTCTCAAATCGAGAGTAGCTGTATTTAATACTAAAATATTCCACGCTTTGTTTAAATCACCCGCTTTAGCCTGCTCAAGTGCACTTTCAAATACGTTCGACAATCGACATCCTGTTTTTATAATTTAAGGAGATAATAAACCCTTAAAATCAATCAAAAAAAAAGCAGCAGGTTAACCCTGCTGCTTATATATTACTCTAACTAAGTTAGATTAGAACTTGAATGTTACGCTTGCATGCAAGTAACGACCTAATGTGTCGTAGAAACCAGCAACAGTGTTAGCATTTTCAGATAATGAACCGCCAACTAGAGGTGGCTCTTTGTCTAGTACGTTGTTAACACCGATTAACACGCCTGTGTAATCGTTGATTTCAAAGCTACCTTTAAGATCTAAATAGCTTTGTGAACCAATACCGTTCTCTTTAACAAGAAGCAGATCAGCGGCACCAACATTATCAAATTCAGGTCTGCCAAAATCTTTATATTCTACGCCGCCGAAGTAGCGCCATTTAGCAGATACTGACCAAAAACTATCAGATGAGTAGGTAACTGTCGCCGTGTGTCTCCAGTCTGGCTGCGCAAAACAGTTAGTAGCAACGTTACCAGCACAATCACGGATAGCTCCTTTGTCGCCTGGAATAGCATCGTACTCTTTCGTCATCATGTAAGAGCCAATCAATTTCGTTGTAATCTTACCGTCGCCTAACTCATAAGAATGATTAACACTCAAGTCAATACCTTCCCAAGTGCGGCCTGCAAGGTTAATGTCAGTCGCCTGTACAAAACCAGATTGACCGACCCATAAACTACCTTGGGCACTACGTTGCACATTGTCACAGTATTGAGCAGCACCAGTTTTCGCGCACTGATTGACCGTTAATTCAGCGCCAACAGCGCCAATTACGTCTTCCATCTCAATGTTCCAGTAGTCAATTGAGAAGTTAAGATCTTCGGTCGGTTGACCAACGATACCAAGTGTATAAGTGTCCGCAACTTCAACGCTCAAATCTGGATTGCCACCAAAAACAGCATTGTATTGCGCTGCTGGGCTAGCCGCAACATTGCCGTACTGTGAAGCGGTTACGCCAGTGTTAGCGCATTCAGCTGCAGTAAGAGTGAGACCTGATGCAGGACCTGCGCATGGATCAACACCTGACCACAAACCAATCGACTGTGGAGAGAACAACTCAGCAACATTAGGGGCTCTTACTGCACGGTTGTAAGATGCACGAAGTTTATAGTTATCAACTACGTCATAATCTACCGCAACCTTGTATGTTGTTTCGCCGCCTGATGTATCGTAGTCGGAATAACGAAGACCCGTTTCAACCGTCAGGTTTTCTAAAACTGGAACACTCAATTCGGCGAAAATTTCTTTAACGCTGTAATCACCAGCAATTGAAGTAGTTGCTCCACCTTGACCTAACAGCAAGCCTTTTTCGAATACTTCATCAGAAAGTCTTTCAAACTCTTCTTTTCTATATTCAGCACCGACTACTACTGCTAAAGGTGCATCAGCAGAAGGAAGTGTAAAATCTAAATCACCAGTGACGTAACCAGTCAATACTGTTTGTCTAGTTTCACCATTAAGGATACCAACACCCGTTAGTGCACCAGCAGACTCTGGAGTTACACCGTTCAACGTAAATACTTCGTAAGGAATACAATCACTATCAGCCGCGCAAGCTTCTGAGTCTACAGCTGTCGCTATACGTGGGCCAAAGAAGTCGTTAATGTATGCTGCAGATGACGCCGTTGTACCGTACTGGATTGAGGTATCGTAATACCAATTGTCGTTAATTTCGCCTTTTGTACCTAACACAATTCTTAACGAGTTGTGCTCTAAGTTCGACGCACGCGGACCACCTTCAACGTTACGTTTGCCTATGTAAGTCACAAAGTTCTCGCCAGAAACCACACCCAATTCAGAAGTCAGTTGAGCTCTTTGCGTATCGCTAAGCAATGGACTGTCATAAGCGATTTCGTAAGCTTCATTGAAGAAAGTGCCAGACTCAGCGATCTGTGCTTTAGTAACATCGCGCATCATCATCGTTTCTAGATACGGATTAAAATGGTCATTGATTTCATAATTTACAAACGCACCAATACTGAAGCGCTCATCAGGACGCAAGAAGTGATTCACCGGCGCGAAGTTGTAAACGTTACCAGAAGATGGAATTTCAAAGCCTGATGAATTCAGCGTCCAGTAATCGTTAAAATCATTAAAGTCATAAGAACCATCATCGCCGATAGTACCCATATAGAAGTTAGGAACAATAGCGTTCCCTGAACCGCCACATGCTGTACCGCCAGTGTTAAGCGCACATGAAGAATAGTCACGAGCTTCTTGTCTCAGCTCATTATCTTTTCTGTAAGTTGCATATGCAACTGCATGGCCTTTACCGCCGTCAAATGCACCACCGATAGTAAAATCGAAATTGAATGATGAACCATCAAGACCGCTATTACCTTCAGGATATTCAAAGCCTCGTGCGTCCATCAATCCTTGGATATAGTCGTTATCGTTGTTGTGTTGATAAGCGCCCGTACCGACAGTCATTTGAAGACCTTCAAAGTCAGTATCCATAACGAAGTTAACAACACCCGCTACAGCATCAGCACCATAAGTTGTTGAGCCACCGCCGGTTAATACTTCAACGCGTTTTACAAGCGCTGCTGGAATTTGGTTAATATCTGGTGACTGAGAGTAAACACCGCCTGGCTGCAATCGACGACCGTTCACAAGTACTAGTGTTCTTTCAGCGCCTAGACCACGCAAGTCAAGACTCGCTGTACCAGATGCACCATTTGATAAGAAACTAGTTTGACCCGCTTCGATTTGCGGCAAGCTGTTCAACAAATCTTCGATACGTGTGAAACCAGAAAGTTTGATTTCAACGTCAGAAGTGATTTGAACTGGACTTGCAGTTTCCATATCAGTTCTTTGAAATCTTGAACCTGTAACCTGAATTTTTTCGACTACTTCAGCGCTATCTTCTTGTGCTGCAGCATTACCTGCTACACCCACTAAAGAAGCGGCACTGAATAGACAAGCCAATTTTACTGACTTTGCTAATTTTGAATTTGTAAACATTTATGTCTCCCTAGACACCGTGAACCCGTAGGTTCGAGTGAGATAATCGTTTGGACGATTTTATTATATTGTATGAGAACACATTCCCATATCGTCAATAATATACACAGCCTACGAGCGCGGTCAACACTTGTAATGCGATAATCAACATTAATCAGTACCAAGGGAGTGTTCGATGTATATAAAATGTTGACTTACACCCACCCACCATTAAAAACCATCCTAATAAAATTAAGTTTTTTAGGATGAAAATAACGATTAACAGTCAGAAATCGCTCAAAACTCTAAATTGTTAATTTTTTGATTTAAATTTATACGATATTTTCGCATTCTAACTTTGTATATAAAATGCGCAATAATGTAGCCTCTGTAAGGAATGCTGCAACAATATACGGTTTTCGTAATATTTGCCGATATGACGTAATATGCAAAATATAGATAAACAATGACGGTGAAATAATGAAACTAGATGATGATATTCACAACTATTACGAACACTTGGTGTTGGAAAAAATAGAAGCTCTTGGTCTTAATCAAAATAAAACGGCCGACTACCTAGCTGACCTTACGTGTTTAGTTTTAAATCAATTGCCTCCACGATACATTCGCTTTGAAGTAGATATGGCGTTTTATTTGCCGCAATCAGAGCGCAGACAGATGGAAATGAATGTGTCTCACGCAGTAAATGACGCAAAAAAATATTTAGATGCTCATCCGAAGGAAGAACAAGCTGAGTAAAGGGGGATAAAAATTGGATTGGGTGGCAAGCCCTAGCCACATCTCGGCACATGAGTCCTTCGGTACGGCTGCTCCCTTCCAGGCCTGACCGGATTTCCAAATTATCATTGCGAGAGAACCAGAGCTCACCATAGAAACCGTCTTGAATTCAAGACGGCGTGGAGTATGCCGATTTCTGCGTTTACTTGCAACCGCTTCAAACTAATTTATGTAAATTTTAATTCTGCTAGCGTGTCGGCCACTTTAGCGGTTGCAAGTCCACTCTCGTCCGCCTCAGCAAAAATCGTGCGCAACGTTTCTCCAATTTGGTTTAAATGGTCGCGCACTTTTTCGGCACTGCTGTCGGAATTCTGATGATAAATATCAATGATACCACCGGCATTTATCACGTAATCTGGTGCATACAAAATGCCTTGTTTTGCTAATTTCACGCCAATTTCATTTGACGCAAGCTGATTGTTAGCAGCACCCGCAATTATTCGCGCTTTTATCTGGTCGATATTCTGGTAATTAATAGCATTGCCTAAAGCACATGGCGAAAATACGTCCACATCTAATGCATCAATATCGGCAACGTTCACCTCGGTAGCTCCAAACTCTGCCACCGCTTTATTAACGCCGTCAGGAAATATGTCAGCAACGTAAAGCTTCGCGCCTTCTTTGTATAAATGCTCAGCTAGTCTAATGCCAACGTGACCCACACCTTTTATTGCCACTTTCTTACCGCGTAAATCAGACTGAAAAACGTGTTTAACCGCGGCTTTAATGCCTACAAATACACCGTAAGCGGTCGCCGGGGCCGGATTACCGTCAGCAATACTGCCATCGAAGCTGTATTTTGAAGAAATACCACTGACATGATCCGTGCTTTCAGACATCAAAACAATGTCCGACACGGCAATACCGGAATCTTCTGCTGTGATGTATTTACCTTTTAAGGTATCAACGAAGCGCCCCATTTCACGCATCATTTCTGGCGTTTTATCTTTGCGAGGATCACCAAAAATTACAGCTTTACCGCCACCTTGTGCCAAACCAGCCATCGCGGCTTTGTAAGTCATTCCCCTTGATAGACGCAGAACATCAGTTAGTGCTTCTTCTGAATTTGCATAATTGTACATTCGGCAACCCCCTAAACCGGGGCCTAAATTGGTGTTGTGCACCGCTATTATGGCTTTTAAGCCTGTTGCTTTGTCATGATAAAACGAAACGTGTTCGTGGTCGGCAAACTCTCGGTGGTCGAAAACTGACATAAGTACCTTATTGTTGAAATTGTTATTATTAGTTTCTGTTATTTTCAATCTGAATTTTACTGACAATGCATTATTACGTTTGCATCTGCGCTTGCACGATTGTAGCCGATGAATTAGAGGACGTATCTTGCGATTTACAGCAAAGTAAAAAAAAGATGTTAACTAAATGTATTTATTATTTTCTATTTCTAGGATATCTATCCTATAATGGCCGAGACTTAAGTGATACATCTCACACAACGGAATTAAAATGAAGTTAGACAAGTTTGATCGTGAAATTCTTAGAGTAATGCAAAAAGACGCAACAGTATCGATGGCGGAACTCAGCCAGTATGTTGGTTTGTCGCACACACCCTGTTGGCGAAGAGTAAAACGAATGGAGGCCGATGGCGTTATTCGTCAGAAAGTTACCCTGTTAGACAGCAAGAAGCTGAACCTTGGTGTGTCGGTTTTCATTTACGTAACGTTGAAAAACCACGATGGTGATTCACTGGTCGATTTTGAAAAAGCGGTACAAGAAATAGAAGAAATAGTCGAATGCCACACCACTAGTGGGGAAAAAGACTATTTGCTCAAAGTCATTGTTGAAAGCATTGAAGAATACGAGCAGTTACTCAAGAACAAACTGACGCATTTGCCTCTGGTCGATCACTTGAGCTCTACTTTTGCGCTCAAGCAGGTCAAGAATACGACAGAGTTACCCATTAAAAATATATAAACTCTGTCGCAGTAAGTTTAACCAGCGTCAGTTTGAGCTTCAGGCTTTGCTTTTTGAAAAGCCTCTAACTCATTGCAATTATCATAGATCTTTTGAATAAGTGGAAAGCGCTGCATATCAACCTTGAAACGCAGCGCATTATACACTTGCGGCACGAGACAGACGTCCGCCAAGGTTACGTCGTAACCGTAACAGTATTTACCTGAGCGTGTTGCTAGCCGCTTTTCTAAAGCGTCAAATCCCTGCGTGATCCACTTGCTACACCAAGCCTGCGTTTGTTCACCGCTTGCTGCAAAATCGGACTTGAGACTTTCCAAAATACGCAAGTTGGTGACAGGTTGAACGTCACAGGCAATATCTTGCGCTAGCGCTCGCACTCTGGCCTTATCTAATGTATGAGATGGCAGCAAGGCCGGCGTATCCGGATATTTATCATCTAAATATTCCATAATTGCCAGTGACTGATTCAGTACAATGTCTTCATCATCGTCAACAAAGGTGGGAACCAACATGGATGGATTCATGCTGCTGTAAGCTGTGCTTTTCTGTTCACCGCCATCTTTAACCAAATGCACTGGCACATAATCAAAATCAAGCTGTTTCAGATGCATCGCAATTCTCACGCGATAGGAAGCTGACGACCGCCAATAACCATATAATTTAAGACTCATTGTTCATCCTTTTATGCGTCTAGTGAACAGCGTATTTAGTTTACAGCAGATTTTTTGATAACTTGATCGATGGCACCAAAAATACTTTGACCTTCACGGTCGAACATTTCGATACGAATAGAGTCCTCAAAAGCCATAAACGGTGTAGACGGTTTGCCGTCACGAATAGTTTCTATCATTCGAACTTCGGCAATACATGAATAGCCCACACCACCTTCAGCAATAGAAGAACCGTGGTCGGTGCCTTGTTTATTCGAGACTGTGCCAGAACCAATGATGGCGCCAGCGCCAAGGTTTCGAGATTTAGCCGCATGCGCAACCAACTGAGCAAAATCAAATGTCATGTCGTCGCCAGCTTCAGGTTTACCAAATAATGCGCTGTTATAATGTGAAACCAGTGGAAGATGTACTTTGTTTCCCGACCAAGCAGTATTAAGCTCATCTGGCGTTACCGCTACAGGCGAAAAAACGGATGAAGGTTTTGATTGAAAGAATCCAAAGCCCTTGGCTAGTTCACCAGGAATTAGTCCACGTAATGACACATCGTTAACAAGCATAAGTAATTTAATATGCTGTCCGGCATTTTCGGGGGCAACTCCCATTGGCACGTCGTCGGTAATAATGGCCACTTCACCTTCAAAATCTATTCCCCACTCGTCTGAGGGGAGTTTTACATCGTCACGTGGGCCAATGAAGTCGTCAGAACCACCTTGATACATTAAGGGATCCGTCCAAAACGACGCTGGAATTTCTGCGCCACGTGCTTTTCGAACAAGCTCAACGTGGTTGACGTAGGCGCTACCGTCGGCCCACTGATATGCTCTTGGTAATGGACTTTCGCAAAGGGCTTCGTCAAAGTCTATTGCATTTGTACTATCGTGGTTAAGTGCATCGTAACGGGCTTGTAAAACCGGCTCAACTGCATGCCAGTTATCTAATGCTTGCTGCATTGTTCCTGCGATATCAGCCACTTCAATTGCTTTTGTTAAGTCGCGGCTAACAAGCATCAACTTGCCATCACGTGTATTGTTTTTATAAGTCGCTAATTTCATTTATTCAACCTTAAGTTTATTTCATCATTCATTGAAAAGCGTAATGCAAAAATACGCAAGGAACATCGCGTGCCCTGACGTTGTTCTCGCCTTACTTTCTGATTTGCTTGTATTATAACGCTGAAAAGAGAATGAGACACCTCGAATGTTATGACGAGGCTCTTAAAAAAAAGCCCCAAAATATGGGGCTGGAGGGAATATAGTGTAACTAATACTTTACAGTTGCCTTGCTAATACCATATTCGCGCAGTTTGTTTGCTATCGCGGTATGACTTAAGCCAAGCTTCCGCGCTAACTGGCGCGTGCTCGGGTAGGAGGGATAGAGACGTTTAAGCAAATCTTTCTCAAATTTCTTCACTTCCTGCTCTAAGGTACCTTCAAAGTTTTCATCAATATAGTTAACCGTTGTACTGCAGCTGGGAAGTTGAATTGCTTCTTTTGTAATCTCGTTTCCGTCCATCAATGCTATCGCTCTGTACAAAGCATTTTTTAGTTGACGCACATTGCCTGGCCAAGGATAAGCTTGCAAATAATCAACGCACGATTTACTGAGCTTGGGTGACCGTATGCCTAACTTATTACTGTGCTGGCGAACAATATTTTCTGACAAAGGTATTACGTCGGCCTTCCGGTCACGCAAAGGAGGAAGCACAAGCGCCAATACGTTCAAGCGATAGTACAAATCCTCTCTAAACGTACCTATTTCAACTGCTTCTGAAAGATCTTTGCAAGTTGTGCAAATGATTCTGAGATCAACTTTCACGGTGCCCGTTTGTCCTGCCTTACGGTAATGACCATCTTCAATTACCCGCAACAATTTAGACTGCAGTTGCTGAGACATTTCCGAAATTTCATCTAATACGAGCGTGCCACCCGACGACAACTCGATTAAACCAGGTTTAGTGTCAGAGCCGTTAAATTGCCCATGTTCGATACCAAATAACTCGGTTTCAGCAACGTCGTCGGGCAACGAAGCACAATTGAGTATGTGATATGCACCTTCCGCCCTTGGGCTGCTGTCGTGACATGCTCTCGCAATACTCTGTTTGCCTGTGCCAGACTCACCGTAAATGAGCATGTGCCCATCTAACTCCGACATGCGCTTCGCATCGCGGATGACTTTTTTCATTGCGGGACTTGTCGCTTGAAAAGTGTCAAAGCAGTTCGACATCGTTTTGTTAAAGACATTAAGTTGTTGGCCAAGTCGAGACTCAGATTTAAGAATAACAACTGCACCAGCGAGCACCGTTTTGTCGTTATCAGGTACGTCGACCGGAAGTATGTCAGCTATATAATCTTGCTCTATAAATTTGACGCGATGAGTTTGCGCATAAATTTCTTTACCTTCTAGCCATTTCGTAATGTTAAAGCCAGAAAGTACTTCATCGATATTCAGCTGTAATATCTGCTCCGCTTGCAATTCAAGACCGCTGGCAACAGATTCATTAAAGAGAATGATCTTGCCAGATGTGTCGGTGGAGAAACATGGGTCAGGCAACGTTTGAAGTAACGCTCGGAGCTGATTTCGCTCACGCTGGATGGGCATGAAAGGCGTCGTTTTGACGTCAGTAATACCTTCTATCCTGCGAATTTTTGGCATTAAGTGCTGAAAATTTTCAAACTCGATCGTTGGGAAGTCGAGGAATATCTTCCCCATTTCATCTATTTCAATGCCACGCAAGTCGATGTCATATTCGGTGAGAATATCGAGAACGTCTTGTGTAATTCCAAGTCTGTCTTGACAATTTATTTCCAATCGCATGAGTTTGTCGTATCCGAAAAGTCACCACAAGGTGATTAAAGTCATATGGTTAATAAAATATACGTCTTTCTCTCGACCTAGATCATTATCGAGACTGCACGCAGAGCACTTCTATTCGATATAACAATAGACAGGTCTGACGTGCAATGAATTTCTGTTCAGCTGGCTAGCTTGTTTTTTGGGGGGAATTTAGGTTCATACAAACCCAATTGTTTGGCTTCTTCTACCAACGCCATTATATCCATTTGTGCGATATCGAATAAATTGTCAAAATCTTCAAGTACATAATAAAGCGGCTGCATGATATCGATTCTGTAAGGTGTTCTTAATACGTCAACCGGTTTGAGATCGTAGCGTTCTGGAGTGTCACTTTCCAGGGCATAATGCGTTTCACCCGGAGAAGACAATATTCCACCGCCGTAAATACGCAAACCTTCGTTTGTTTTCAAAAGACCGAACTCAACAGTGAACCAATACAATCTGGCCAGATAGCCCCTATCCTCTTTACTTGCAGCCAAGCCTAGCTTTCCGTAGGTGTGCGTAAAATGAGCGAATGCAGGATTAGTTAGTAGCGGACAGTGACCAAATATTTCGTGAAAAATGTCTGGTTCTTGCAGGTAATCAAACTCTTCTTTGCTTCGAATGAACGTGGCAACAGGAAACTGTTTATTAGCCAACAGCGTAAAAAAGTCGGTGAAATTTATAAGAGCCGGGACTTCAGCAGTTTTCCAGCCAGTTTCGCGCATGAGCACTTCATCAATGTCCTTCAGCTGCGGGATGCGATCTTGGCTTAGCTTAAGTAGATCCAGACCCTGCATATATTGCTCGCATGCTCTGCCCGGCAACAATGCAGCTTGGCGCTCATAAAGCTGCTGCCAAATCTCATTTTCTTCAGGTGACCAGTGAATAACACCATTTTCGTCAGACTGACGAGAAACATACTGCGTTTTCTTTGGTGGTGCACTTAACATAACAATTCATCATTCAGTTAATTTCAATGCGCTGATGTTAACTAATTTTTGACAAATAATAATGATCTCGCCTTTTGCTTCGTTACGATAAAAACATCATTTTGTAATTATAAGTTTACAGAATACGCCTTCAAGGCCAATAAAAACAAAAAATGCCATACGATGTATGGCACTAAAAAGGGAGGGTGAACAATGTGCTATTTATATTTTAACGCGTTCCGGTTTCGAGCGTCACAGCCGACCAATTTCACGATTAAGTTCGAACTCCTTGGAGGTAACATAACCTTCCAACTTGCGTAACTTCAGTTCGGCAACTCTGAATCTTTCCTGAATGTCAAAAAATGCTTCTCTTGGCGGTTCACCTGCTTGCCAAACACGCGATTTAACTTCTATTTTGCGCTCTTCACTCATATTTTCAGAACTTTCAGCGTGACTTGATTTACGCCATACTTTATTGGCGAACCCCGCTCTAACGCTGTTGACGTCGTCGGAAAACCGGCCTAAACCTGACGCATAATGTTCGCCTTCCGGCTTTTTGTCCAAAATAAACCAAGCCGCTACATATGTAACTAAAATGAACGGACCGGCTAGCAAGAAAAAAGCCGTAACGGTTAAGATTCTAACAAACCAAGTTTCTAAGTTGAAATAATCGGCGATACCGGCACAAACGCCTGCAATCTTGCCATTTTTTGGGTCACGGTATAATGAGGTTCCAGTTTTCATGCTCTTTCCCTCCACTTAGGTGCTTCTTCATCCAAAATGCGTTCTAAAACTTGGATACGATCTGACATTACTTCAGCGGTTTCAGCTAATTTTTTTAAGGTTGCAAATTCTTCCTCTGACAATCCCTGGCTAACTTGTTTTTTACTGCGATAATGCAGAATCAACCAAATGGGCGCGACAAATAATGTGAATAAAATTAACGGAACGCCTGTAAATATAACTAATAACTCGTCCACGATAGTTCTCCTGGTGACGGCTTTGCTGGTGAGAATGTTGCGGTACTCCATGTACCGCGACTCTGCTTTTTGATTAATTTCAATTATTGACCAAAACAGCGTTCTCTACTAATAATACTAAGGTTATACCAGAATTAAGCTTTCTTTGCCTTGGCAGCTGGTTTCTCAGTTTCGGCCTGCATTCTTTTCTTTAATGCTGCCAACTCATTATCAATTTTACCACCCGCCTCTAATTCAGCAAACTCATCTTTAAGCGTTTTCTTACCGACATCATAAGCTTCCACTTGTGATTCTAGGTCGTCAATTTTACGCTCGAACTGCTCGAACCTGCCCATGGCGTTATCGACCGTATTGCTATCCAGACGTTTTTTAACTTCAAGTCTTGAGCTGACTGTTTTCTGGCGCATCAAAATCGTTTTTTGACGAGTCTTTGCGTCAGCAAGCTTTTCCTGTAATTGTCCTGTTTCACTTTGCAGTTTAGACAACTCACTTTCAATTAAGCTAAGCTCGTGTGTTAATGAATTAACACTCTCCGCCGTTTTTTGCTTCTCATGTAAAGCCGCTCTTGCTAGGTCTTCACGGTCTTTGCTCAAGGCAAGTTCCGCTTTTTCCTGCCACTCGGCAACTTCGTTATTCAATCGATTAACTTGGTTGCTAACGTCTTTCTTATTCGCGATCGTTTTTGCTGATGCTGAACGAACTTCGACTAAGGTGTCTTCCATTTCTTGAATAATTAGGCGAACCATTTTTTCAGGATCTTCAGCCTTGTCTAGCAACGCGTTAATGTTTGAGTTAATAATATCTGTGAAACGTGAAAAGATACCCATAATCATTTACCTCTGTATGTTTAAACTAAAAAAATTTTCTGTTGAACTTGGTATTCACTATTCAATATGCTTGCCAACTTATCAAAAACGCATAAGCACCTGATTTACATGTATAATAAATATTTTGAAAGAAGTTGAGGTTTTTTGCTTATTTTAAAGTAGACTACATTTTAGTGAAATTGACTAATTTTCAAGGGAATCACAATGAGTCGCTTTAAGCCACAGGATAATTTGCTGGGTCAGGCCAATAGTTTTATGGAAGTATTGGAGCAAGTTTCCCAAATTGCGCCACTGAACAAGCCTGTCTTAGTCATAGGTGAGCGCGGAACGGGTAAAGAATTAATCGCGGCAAGACTCCACTTTCTCTCCCATCGTTGGGAACAAAACTATGTAAAGCTCAATTGTGCAGCCCTGAATGACAGCTTGCTTGAAAGTGAATTGTTTGGTTACGAAGCAGGCGCGTTTACGGGCGCAGCAAAGCGTCGAGAAGGTCGATTTGAATATGCTGACAATGGCACCATGTTTTTAGACGAGCTGGCCAATACTTCGGCATTAATACAAGAAAAGCTGTTGCGCGTGATCGAATACGGTGAATTTGAACGCGTCGGCGGCACACGTACAGTAAAAGTTGATGTTCGCTTGGTCGCCGCAACAAATGAAGATTTACCCACGCTAGCGGAACAAGGTGAATTTCGTGCCGATTTACTTGACCGTCTTGCTTTCGACGTTATTACAATACCACCACTCAGACATCGCCAAGAAGATATCATGATGCTCGCTGAACATTTTGCAATCAATATGGCACGCGAGCTAGAAATGGAATTGTTCAGTGGCTTTACCGCCAAAGCCAAAAAAACGCTTATGGAATACGAATGGCCTGGTAACGTTCGTGAATTGAAAAACGTTATCGAACGTGCAGTTTACCGGAACAACCCCAACCTACCCGTGCATGATATTGTGGTAAACCCATTCCTGTCAGAGTTTCGCCCTCAGACACGCACAAGAGCTTCAGCGTCAAGGGCCTCCGCGTCTGCAGAAACCACAAATGCAGCGGCGCAGCGTTCAGCACCCATTGATAATAATAATTTAGTTGATGCTATTGGACAGAATGGCGATGAGGCAACGACAGCGGCATTGGCGCCGTCAAAAGAGCAGGTTTTCAACTTCCCTATTGATTTAAAAGAACAATCACAAGATTTTGAAATACACATGCTAAATAGTGCATTGAAAGATGCACAATTTAATCAGAAAAAAACTGCAGAAAAGCTTTCATTGACGTATCATCAATTAAGAGGATATTTAAAGAAATACAACCTGTTAGATAAAACCGACGAATAATGAACCTGAATCAGCAGCCACCACTTATTAAAAATACGTTAATACTGAGCTTCAGTCTGATGTTGCTGTTGGGCTGTTCGCAGCAAAAAACACAAATAACCAAAGCCGGTATTACCTTTTGCTCTGAAAGTAGCCCGGCTTCATTTAATCCACAGTTGGACACCTCAAGCACTACAGCAGACGCCTCTTCGCACCAAGTGTATGACCGCCTCCTTGAATTTAACACCGAAAACGGTGAAATAGAACCCGGCTTAGCCAGCAGTTGGTTGGTGAGCAATGATGGTCTCAACTACACATTCCAACTGCGCAAAGGCGTCACATTTCACGATACGGCATACTTTACGCCTACTCGCAATTTTAACGCGGACGACGTCATTTTTAGCATCGACCGCTGGCGGGTTGATTCGCATCCTTACCACGATGTATCAGGAGGGAGCTACCCCTATTTTCAAAGCTTGGGTTTAAAGAGTACGATCAAAGACGTGGTGCGCATTAACGGATATCGAGTAGAAATCTCGTTATACAAACCCGACAGCTCATTTTTGGCTAATTTAGCAACTGACTTCTCGGTCATTTTATCCGCAGAATACGCTATGAACTTGCTTAAGGAAGGCTCACCAAGCGAGCTTGATACTCTGCCAATCGGCACAGGTCCGTATAAGTTCGTTGGGTATCGAAAAGATCAATTTATTCGCTATGAACGTCACAGGGATTACTTCTTAGACACAACTGGCCCCGAAAACCTCGTGTTCGATATTACGCCTAAAAGCTCCTTGCGCGTGGCAAAGTTGATTACCGGCGAATGCGATGCTGTGGCGTTCCCTTCGCAAAACGACCTTGAAGTCATCAGAGAAAGAGAAGATCTAACATTATTGGAGAAACCCGGATTGAATGTCGGTTTTTGGGCGTTTAATACCAGTAAACCGCCGTTTGATAACCCCAAAGTGCGCAGGGCATTGGCGCTTGCCATCGACAAGACATCCCTGCTTGAAACCGTCTATTTAGGTCAAGCGACCAGAGCAAAAAGTTTAGTGCCCTCAGCGTCTTGGGCACATCAATCTAATATGCAGGATATTGGCTATAATCCTGTTACAGCCAGAAAGCTATTAGATGAAGCTGGCATTCCGTATAACTTCACAATGAACATTTGGGCAATGCCCGTGCAGCGCGCATACAATCCCAACGCAATGAAAATGGCGCAGCTAATGAGTACATATTTAGCAGAAGTTGGCGTTACGGTAAACATAGTGAGCTATGACTGGACGCGGTTTAGAGAAAATCTTACGGCAGGTATGCATGATTCAGTGCTTATTGGTTGGGCTGCTGACAACGGCGATCCTGATAACTTTTATCGCCCGTTGTTAACCTGCGCAGCCATCCCCTCTGGCACAAATAGAGCACGTTGGTGCAACCCCGAGTACGACGTACTTATTGAAAACGCGTTGAAAACAGAAGATTCGAACGAACGCCGTATTTTTTATCATCGCGCAAACCAGATTGTATTTAATGAAGTGCCATTAGTGCCCATCGCTCATGCGTTCCAATATCAGGCGGTTAATAATCAAATTGAAGGGATGACAATCAACCCCTTTGGTGGCATTCGCTTTGATAATGTGGTGCGCAAAGAATGATTAGCTTACTACTGCGTTACTTTAACCTGATGGTCTTGACCATTGCCGTATTAGTGGTTCTTTCGTTTTCTTTGGCCTATATGTTTCCTGGCGATACGCTAACAAACATATCAGGTATTGTGCCGCAATCAGACGAACAAAGAGTTGCACTTGAGACTGCATTTAAACTAGATCGCTCTATTTTCGTGCAGTTTTGGTATTACCTGCAAAATCTTGTTAATGGTGACTGGGGCGTAAGCTTGTCGTCACAAGTAAGCCTTTTCGATGAAATCAGCATCGCATTTCCCGCCACTATCGAGTTGGTTAGCTACGCTTTAGTTGTATCTATTTTCGTTGGTATCCCATTAGGCTTTATCGGTGGCATTTGGCATCATAAGCCATTCGACTTTGGCGTTGTCACGTTCAGTGTGGTCAGTTATTCGTTTCCTGTATTTTGGCTGGCCGTCATTTTTATCACTATATTTTGTCTACAGCTTGGCTACCTGCCGCTCTCTGGGCGCGTCAACTTTTTATATGACATACCTCACAACAGTGGTTTTATTCTTTGGGATATCATCACCGCTGACATTCCAGACAAAAAAGACGCTTTCATCGATGCACTGCGCCACCTAATATTGCCAACAGCATCCATTGCGCTAGTTACTACTGCTATCTTCATTCGTTTCACTCGCCGCTCAATTATGGATGAAATGAACAAGGGATATGTTGATGCGGCTAGATCTCGTGGGTTTACCACTAAACAAATTTTCTTTAAACACGGCTTGCGCAACTCCTTATTACCTATTTTACCCCTGATGGCCATGCAAATATCGACCCTTATAACGAATGCAATGGTAGTGGAAACTATTTTTTCTTGGCCTGGCATTGGCAACTGGCTTATTCAAGCCATCTATCAGAGAGATTACCCAGCCATACGCATAGGCATGTTGGTTGTATCCGTATTTGTTGTAACCCTTACCATCTCCATTGAATTCATCAGTCGAGCATTCGACCCAGCTAGGGATAAATATCAACGTGCCTCAATATAATCTCTATCAAGAGGAATTTCATCCTTCCCCAATCATGCATATCTGGCTGGAATTTCAACGCAGTCATTTCGCGCTCATTGGCTTCGCAATTCTGCTTTTATTTTGTGCTATTGCTATTTTAGCCCCCTTTCTCTCGCCCTATGACCCAAGCGTGCAAAATACTAACGCAATACTGCTACCACCTGCTTGGGAGGCAAATGGCAGTATTTCTCACATATTTGGTACCGACGCCTTAGGCCGTGATGTTTTTTCTCGCACTCTTTACGGCAGCAGAGCTACTTTTGGTTCTAGCATTTTCTTAGTCATTATTGCCGCGACGATTGGTGTCGCTTTGGGTACTTTGGCTGGCATGAACAAAGGCATTAAGTCGAGTGTACTTAATCACCTGCTAGATTCATTGATGGCAGTGCCAACCTTGCTGATCGCGATTATCATTGTGGCAATTTTAGGCACAGGTTTGTGGAATAGCATGTGGGCAATTGTGTTGGCGCTTATTCCTCAATTCGTACATCAGACGCGTACTTTCGTCCGTGAAGAAATGAAAAAAGACTACATTTTATTAGACAAACTCGATGGCGCTAGCTCTCCTCGCATATTTTGGGCATCGATATTGCCCGGCATGTTTGAGCTTTTAGCCGTGCAAGGCACATTGGCGCTGTCGGTAGCCATCATTGATATTTCCGCACTTGGATTCTTGAATCTGGGTGCGCAAAGCCCTGTTGTTGAATTAGGTGCGAGCTTATCGTTAAGTCTCGAAGTTGCGTATACCGCTCCTTGGTTAGTCGCGCTGCCAGGCTTTTGTATTTTTCTAATGGTACTTTCAATTAATGTTGTCGGCGAAGGACTTCGCACTGCATTGCGTAATAGGTTAATCCACTGATGCCGCTTCTTGAGGTTCGAAATCTAACGGTAGAAATTGACATGGGTTCTGATTTTGTCAAAGCCTTAGACAAAGTAAGTTTGACCGTTGAAACTGGAGAAATTAGAGCGCTTGTGGGTGAATCTGGCTCCGGAAAAAGCTTAATTGTCCGTGCCATTATTGGCGCCGTGCCTGAGCATTGGATCATCACCGCCGATCGCCTAACGTGGAAAGGCCAAAACCTATTAACGATGACCAACGAACAGCGGCGTATTATTATGCGACGGGAAATTGCTGTCGTATTTCAAGACCCCACATCATCACTCGATCCCTCAGCCACACTGAGAGCGCAGTTAGAAGAGAGTATTCCAGAAGAGTTTCTCGATAAAGGGATGTTTTGGCAACGCAACCAACAGCGCAGAGAAATTGCGATTGGCTTGATGCATAAAGTAGGCATTAAAAACCACGAGGCCTGCATGCAGCGTTATCCGCATGAAATAGCGGCGGATATTGCACAGAAATTTATGATTGCAATGGCTCTGGTGTCAGAGCCTGAATTACTTATTGCCGATGACCCCACCCGAAGCATGGAGAGCACTACCAAAAATCAGATTTTGCGACTATTGACAGGTTTGAATGAGAAGAAGAAGCTTGCCATTTTGTTCGTCAGTCACGACCTTCTGGCGATTTCTGGCATGGCACACAGCATGACAGTGCTGTATTGTGGGCAAACAGTTGAATCAGGCAAAGTTAAGCATTTGCATCGCCGCCCATTGCATCCCTACACTAAAGCTTTGCTCGACAGTGCGCCTAGTTTTCAAGTTAATTTACCACCGAAGTCGCACTTGGTTGCACTCGAGGGCACTATTCCCACGTTACAGCACTTGCCCATCGGCTGCCGCTTAGGCCCACGATGCCCTAATGCGCGCAAAGAATGTGTAAAAGTACCAGAGCAAAGAGTCGTGCATAATCATTCATATAGCTGTCACTTCCCTCTTCATTTACCCATTGATGATCAGATGGAGAACAATGAATGACACCCGTATTGGAAGTCAAAAACTTAGTTTATACCCATCGTGTTAAGCGCTCTATTTTTAAACCTATTGATGAGTTTATTTTGGGGCCTATCGACTTCGTGCTGAATGCTGGAGAAACCCTCGCAATAACAGGGCATAACGGTTCAGGAAAAACCCTGCTAGCAAAATCATTGGTAGGTGCAATAACACCGCAGCAGGGCAACATATTGCTGGAGGGCAAAGAAGCAGAACAAAGCGATAAGAAAACCAGGAATCATGATATTCGTTTGATATTGCAACACAGCAAGTATAGTTTGAATCCAGCGGTAACCGTGGGCGCTATTCTGGATCAGACCTTACTGTTAAACACTGAACTGAATGAGCAAGATCGCAGAACCAAGATAGCGCAAACCCTAGTTAAAGTGGGTTTACTGCGTGAGCATTACTATTTTTACCGTCACATGCTGTCAGACGGCCAACAGCAGCGCGTATCGCTTGCCAGAGCCATGATACTCGACCCTAAAGTAATTGTGGCAGATGAACCTTTTGCCGCTTTAGATCCTTCTGTTCGCTCACAAACGGTTAACCTTATACTGGATATACAACAAGAGCTCGGAATGGCCTTTGTGTTCATTTCGCAGAACTTAGGTATTGTGCGTCATATTAGTGACAAGGTTATGATCATGGACAAAGGGAAAGTGATTGAAGCGGGGGCGACTCAGGAAGTGTTTAAAGAACCGCAGCATGCTTTAACTAAGAAGCTGATAGATTCGCATTTTATGTTGGTGGATAAGCATTTTGAGCAGTTTTGAGTGACATTTAGCTGTTGATACACCATAAATTTTTACCGCGGTCCCGCATCTACTGCAGCGTAAACCTCGTAAATTAAACTAACGTTGTGATGTTACTCTGGTTAGTGGCAATAGTGGCAAGATTTTAAATAAAAAAAGCCAGCTTCATCAAGCTGGCTTTTTTAATGACGTCTAGCTAACGCATTTAAACGTTTAAATGCAATTTTTACTGGTAACCAACTTCTACTGTGAACGAACCAGTGTAAGTTCCATCAGCATACGCTACGGCAGTTGCTGTAGTCGGAGTAGAAATCGTAGCGCCTACGTTGAAAGAAACCTCGCCATTTACGTCGGTATCAAAAGACGCAGTAGCTTCGTCAGAACCTACACCTGCCGTACCTACTTCTTCAAATAAAAACTGATCAACCGTGAAAGTCGGTGCACTTGGCGGAGCCAGTGGATTCAGCAAAGTAGTATTATCACTTGTACCTAAAGCAACAATTTCAATCGCTGTGAACGGAGAAGCTCCAGACACTGTGTATGAAGCAGGTGTTCCTGTCGCTAACACGCTAATAGATGCAGGTGTCAGTTCAGTGCCATCTACGGCAGCACCAGCTGAAGTAGCAACTCTCACTACTGGGATAGTAGCAGCACCATCTGGTCTTACTGTGTAAGTAGCAACTGTAATACCTGTACCAGCACCCGCACCGTTTAAATCAGCGGCACTGGAATCGGCGCTAGCTCGCAATGTACCAAAAGACAAAGCTGCATCTTGTGCGAAAGCAAATGTGTTTTGAACAGTAACGGTTGCATCGGTGTTAATTGGGTCTTGAGCATAAGAAGCAGAAGTTGCAACTACAAGCCCAGATACGAATAACGATTTAATAATTTGATTGCGTTTAAACATGGAAATCTCCAAATACTCTTTAAAAGTTAAACGACACAGACGCTTGCACAATTGCGGTATCTATGTCAACTCAAACGGAAAGTTTGATGTTAGGTTTTACTACCTGACAAAAACTTTATCGACCAAGTTTGAAAAACCTTAACAAAAAAATTTACATTTTAAAATTAACGTTCAAACAATACATCAAACAAGGCAAATTCTAAAAACTGCTTTCTCTTCAAAGTACCTTCAGAACAAAGCAGCTATCTAGTTATCGTCAGAGTTCAAATAATACTTAGGGCTAAAATGAAGTAAAAGCCGGAGTGATCGAACGAGTGCTATGGACTAAACCGGCATATTATAATTAGAGAGTTAAGTTAATTGCCATCTGGTCAAACTTGATATTAGTAAACTCTTTGCTTCCCACGTATTCTAGTTCGAGCAACCCACTATAAGTGTTGTACTTTTCGAACTCCTGCCACTTGACTCTAAATGTTACTTGGTCGGACTCATGAAACATCGTGACACTGTTCAATTCGCCGATTCTGACTTTTTTCCCAGTTTCCCTGTCATTTATGTATGCGAATAATGAACCGGTAATACTAGTAGTGCTTTGCTTGCTAACTGTCACGAGAATGTCTGCTGAAGCTGAGGAGTTTTGTCTGACTTCTACGGCTTCCAAATTAATTTCGGGTTGGGGGTTAATGGTTCTATAAATAACGGGGATTGTGTAAGACGTTAGAACATCTAATTTCAACTCTATTCCATCAACTCGTTGCTCTGGTGCTGGATCTCTCTCAATAGGTAATGCAAAAAATCGTAAATGTGAACGATATTCGTCCATTTTCATTTGATTATTTTTGCGTACCAACAATTTTACAACCTGCCTTTCACCTGGTTGGAGTGTGACCTGGCGAGGCGAAAAACGTACAAATGGACTGAGCGCAAATTCAGGTAATCCGTCGTTTAAATTAATATAGTTTCCTGTTGTAGATACCGTTTTTTCGCTCCATTCAACCCGATAGCTGCGCTTTTCGTTACCAGTATTGATTAAAATAACCTCTTTTACGCGATCCCGCTCTCCGAAAACAATCCGGGTTGGTGAAACGAGTAAATCTGCCCAAGCAGAAAGTGATAAACACGTTAAAAAAATAAAAAATACGATTTTGGCTAACATTGTAAAACCTCTAAAAATTTACTGAAACTCGTAATTGAGTGGTATAAATGGTGTCTCTAAAATTTGTTGTTCCTGAACCACTGGTTTCTATAATACCGCCGACTAAAAACTCAGAAATCCCTAGACCATTAGTTGTTACAGATTCGCGATGATCGTAAGAAACAACCGTAAACTGTTCCGGCGAAAAATCCTCCGTTGTTGTTGTACTTTGCGACGCAGTTACTGTTACAAACAATCTAATATTACCTGCATAGCCACTAACGCGGAATAGACCCGCTTGCCCTTGGCGTAGAGTATATATTCCCTGGCTTACAGCGTAGTTACCAGCGCGGTCAATTACTACTCGTCGTGGAATATCGTTATTTACAACTGCAACAGTGCCAAAATCTATTTTTCTGAGTTCTTCAAGAAGCGGAGTTTGTCCGCTAACTTTAAAAGATAGCAACGTAATACCGATCCCAGAAACAAAAAGTAAAATTCTCATTAGATATTTTCACCACTGAAAGAAGCGACTTGGCAATAATCCCCTTGCGAGCGAACTTCGTTACACATTAAATTCGCAGCCTCTTTTGATTCATAACCACCCACACGCAAACTAAAGTAATCAGTACCTTTTACATTAACCGTTTCTAGTTTCGCCGAAACTTCACACCAAGTATCGGCGTATTTTTGCTTGAGTTGTCGCCATCCAGATGTCGCATTAGTACGATTCTTATAAGATGCTAAATGAAGTGCGAAATTGTTATTTATGTTAACTTCATTACCTATGCAGTCCCTGCCAGCCGTCATCTGAAAGTTACTTTGATTCTGTGAGAAGAATTTCTTGCGGTCCACATTGGATATATCACCGACTATATTTTTCGTATCATTCCCCATGTTTCTTATTACATTTTCTTCTCTACTGAATTTAGCGATATCTTCATCGTCCATACTGATAACGGGTGTTGCAGATCTAACTTCAACTTTCTGATTAACTAATTGTTGTGGTAAGAACTTATTTTCGCGGTTGGCAACAATGGCACCACGCTTCTGTGGCAGTCTCAGTTCAGATTCTTCACCACTTGTTTCACTCCATGCTTTATTTTCCCTGTCCACATTTTTCATGTCATTAGATGAAAAAACGGAACCATCTGCTTGATACACAATGGTGTTACCTTGATCTGTATCTGAAAGTTCATCTGCCGGTAAATCACTGGTTTGATCGAACATGACTGGATTGCTCTCACTAAATCGGCTAATTTCGTCTAGTAAAAAATTAAGATCAGACTCCAATGAGACTAATCTAGTTAAGCTTGGCTTTAATGCCTTGAAGTCTCGAAGCTCTGCCGATAACTCTGCCGATTTCTCCGCTAAGTCTCTTCGGGCATCCATTTGCTCCACATCATTTTTTAATGCGGCAGGCATTAAGCCGCATCCAGATACCATCAATATACAAAAGATGCTCTGACAAAGTAATGCAAGTGATCTAGTGAATGTGTTCATTTATCCAACTCCATATATAGTTCTTAAAGTGTGAACATCGTGAGTCAATTTTCTGTCGAATTATTGAATTTAATTAGGTTCAGCTACTTGTAGCAATATATGCAAACTTTACGCCAAAAATCTATAAGAACAATTTGTGGGGTCTAATTTTACAATACCTGACAGACTCTTTGATTGCTTTGCAAAAGTTATCCGCTTTATTATCTTCTGAAAACAAAGCAACTCCCACAAAAAACCGTTCTGTCGTCTTGTCCTGCGTTACAAAAGTTTTTGTTGATAGCTCATTATATTGATTGCGTTTGTTAAATATTCGCATAAAAGTATTTGCGGTTTGGGATGATGAGAATTCACCGATATAACTTAAAAACCCGGTTTTACTATTTTTTTTCTGTGCGGATAGCTTTACTCCATTAATAAAAGCGCCTGGCTTATTTAAATGCAGCTTGATTGTGTCATTTACAACGAGTTCTTTGGCTTCCAATGCTTCCTCATTTATCTCTAACGTATATTTTCCGGGTGGTATTTTATTAATATAAAAATAACCGTCAAACTCGCTTCGCGTTTCAGCAACGGTTGTACCCTGAGTATTTTTTAACTCTATTTTCAAATAAGTGAGCGGCCTCTCCTTTCCATATTGATCAACAAAGCTTGCATTGCCATCAACTTCAGTGCTTTGAATGAAAGGGTAGTTAACTAATGCAAGAAGACCCGTTCGTGGGGTTATCGCTGTGCTTATAGTAGACTGGATTAAATAAGGGTCATCGATTGTGTCAAAGTCAACCTCGAGATCAGTATTTTGATAAGAACTTAACCTTTTGAGTTGCACAATCCCATCTTTGTTACTTCTGCCACTAATATTAAATTGACTCGCTGTCACTTTCACATCTTCGAGTGGACGATCGCCTTCATCAAACACGAAGTTAAAGTTTTTATCTTCGTACAACCTAACAAGCACCACTCCACTGGTGGTCAAACTTGAGTCCGTGCTTATGTAGCCCGGATTGACAGGCGCTTCGGACAGACTGAAGCGTGCATTCAACGAGACATTTAAACCAGAGGCCGTATCATGCCTAACTTGTGTATTTACAGCATAAGTCTTTTCACGCCAGTCAATGCCAAGCGAAACACTTTCATTGTTTGAAATTACTGACTTTTGGTACGCAAGGCGTGTCGTATACTTAGAAGCAAATTGCCATGTTAGTCCTGCACCATACGAAACCCATTGAAAATTATCTGATGCATCATAGTTAGCATTGATGCGCGTGTTTACTCTTTTAATCCTAGACCCAATTGCCACTATGCCTGATTTTCTGTCAGCTTCAGTCCCATCGCTAAACTTCTGATTTTCATAACTAAACAAATGATTAGCTGTGAAATAGCGATTATCAAATGTTAAACCATTAGAGAAGAAAGTATTTGAACCATCATTGTCTGTTTCAGAGTAGCGATAATCATTCGTGTAACCTACACTCCCCCATGGTTTAGCAAAGATATTTCCATTCATCAAAACCGATAAACGACTAGAGGTGCTGTCGTTGGCATCGATGCTGCGATTTAGGCTTAAATTTAAATTTTGATCAAAATATTTTGATTGGATATTTGCACGAAATGATGTTGCACCATTTTCTGAATAGCCAATGCTGAAGTTGCTGAATAATCTACTTGTTAATCTTGCTGAACTAGAAACGTCATAGCTATTAACTCGATCAGAATTATCAACGAATATCGAATGTGAGAAACTCGCTGACAACCAATCAGTAAGAGCTAGACCATACGACCCTGATAAATTCCAGTCTTGTGCTAAATCATCCGTTTCGCCTATTCCAAGCAAGGTAGAGTTTGTGCGAGTTAGGGATAGATTATAGCTAGGTGTGCTTGAAAAAAGGCTACCGTCAACATTTCGCTCTACCAGCTCTTTCTCTACTTGCCCCTGCGGACCATATTTACGCACTTCAAACTTATTTAGTCCTGAGAACAACGGAACATCGACGAAATCGTATCGTCCATTACTGATATTATTTGCTTGTCTGATTAATACCCCATTTTGATATAATTCTACGTCCCAATTGTCTTGTACAAGTCCTCTAACTGATGTCACGTCACTATCATAATTAACACCTAGCCGGTTATTGTTTATAGATATGCCTAAACTCTGATTGACAGAACTGCCGCCGGTTCTAGTAGGCAAAATATCACCAAAACTAATATTACTTGCGTCTAATGGTCCTAGTAAACCGCCGTCTGGTGATTGTCTTTGGAAATTCAATTCAGCCTGCTGAACAGCATCCTTATCAGAGCCTGAAACGTAGAACCTGGTTGATAATTTTGCGAAATCTTGAATACCGATAACGCTATACGAAGTCCGTAGGTCATTATTTGAGTATTGAGAAAATACGTTTGCATCGAGTAATTGATGCGATCTCCAATGATAGCCAAAATCATAATTTGGATACTTGAGACTCTGATTGTAATTGTCAAAAACTCTACTATTTTCTCTTTCGAACTTTAATTGAATTGGCAGTTTAGTTGATGGTTTACCCTGTATTATTAAATCTCGAAAATCTAAATCAATGGCAATGCCAAACCAGTTTCCCATCGTGGTGATATCAAACAACTGCTCACCCGCAAAATCATAAACGTCCGAGGAGCTTAAAAGCGTTTTCTCTCCTTTAATTTGAAGCTCGCCAATTGCATCACCTCTAGGGCTGGTATAAAACAATAAGTTGAATGAATTTTCTTGGTTAATAAACCATCCAGAATATTGGTAAGCATCTCCATCTAAGCGCTGAATCGGAAAGTCGAGCATCGTTACAAACTCTGCGAACGACATCATTATACCTTGCTGCTGAACCACACCAAAGAGCTCTCCGTAGCGAAGGTTATCTATCTGAAGCGTAAAAATAAGTTCTTCACCAATTTGGTAGCGCTCTAATGCTGAGTTTTTCTCTTTCGTTGCTGTATTCGCAGATGTTTCAGTGCCTTCAGCTGTTTGTTGCCCGCTCGCAGGTAAAGTAAAGCACACCAACACAGTTAGTATGCACGTGACTTTTCTTAGTGATTGACAAACTGAGCAGATATGCAAACCAAAACACTCACAAATAATTTTTTCAAGAATATTTCAGAGTTAGCAAGAGTTGTTCCAACTGTTATAGTTTAGTGCAAACTAATTTTACATGAGTTTAATACTAGTCTGACGGTTTTGAATAGGTTTTCTAAAATCCATGCTGAGCAATGAGCTCCGCAAAATAGACGAAACTCACTTGGTTTATTACTAACGAAATGAGCACACAGGCTTGAAATTAGAGTGCTAAGGCCCAACCAGCGCCAACAATATCCCAGCGGCAACCGCCGACCCCAATACGCCGGCAACATTTGGCCCCATCGCATGCATCAACAGAAAGTTATGCGGATTCGATTCAAGCCCAACTTTATTCACCACACGCGCCGCCATTGGCACAGCTGACACCCCTGCAGCACCAATCAAGGGGTTGATATTGTCCTTACTGAATTTGTTCATTAATTTCGCCATCAACACGCCCGTTGCCGTTCCTATTGAAAACGCCACGGCACCCAATGCCAAAATACCCAGCGTTTCCGCCGTCAAAAACTTATCGGCACTGAGTTTAGAACCCACGCCTAAACCAAGGAATATGGTTACGATATTAATCAGTTCGTTTTGAGCCGTATAGCTCAAGCGGTCCACCACTCCACATTCTTTGAGTAAGTTACCAAAGCAGAACATACCGACAAGAGGCGTTGCAGCTGGCAGAAATATTAGTGTTAGTAACAGAACAGCCAAAGGAAATAAGATTTTTTCTTTCTTCGACACTACGCGCAACTGACCCATCGGTAGCTTGCGTTCTTCTGGCGTCGTCAACGCTTTCATAATCGGAGGTTGAATAATGGGGACTAAGGCCATGTATGAATATGCAGCTACGGCAATAGCGCCTAATAACTCGGGTGCTAGCTTAGATGCCAAAAATATGGCGGTCGGGCCATCAGCACCGCCAATAATAGCGATAGCGGATGCATCCTGCATAGTAAACTCAAACCATGGCAAACCATTCAGTAAAATAGCTCCGAACAAGGTGGCAAAAATACCGAACTGCGCCGCTGCACCCAGCAGTAACATGCGTGGGTTAGCAATTAATGCGCTGAAGTCTGTCATTGCGCCTACGCCCATAAAAATGAGCAGTGGAAACACGCCAGTATCAACGCCGATATAATAGATATAATGTAATAAGCCACCTGCTTCACTAAAGCCCGCTAAGGGGATATTAGTTAATAGCGCGCCAAAGCCTATAGGTAGTAATAAAAGCGGCTCAAACTTGCGCACAATGGCTAGATATAGCAAACCAAAGCCCACCAACATCATCACTATCTGACCAGGTTCAAAATGCGGTATTGAAGTGCTATCCCAAAGGACTAATAACTTTTCCATGAGCCTACCCGATAACCATCATTGTTTGGCCTGCCTGCACAGCGTCGCCTTCTTTCGCGATAATCTGCTGCACGACACCTGAAACAGCGCTGCGTACTTCTGTTTCCATTTTCATTGCTTCAAGTATTAGAATGACGTCGCCTTCTTCTACCTCTTCGCCTTGACTGACCATTATTTTGAAAATGTTGCCTGATAGCGGTGAATCAATATCGGTACCCTCGCCTACTGGCGCAGCTGGTGCTTCTGCTGATGTGCTATTGGCCGAGGATGATATATGGCTGACTTCACCGTCCTCAGACACTTCAACATGATAAACCTGACCTTCAACCCGCACTTTGTAGGCGGCTGAATCACCGGCCAAAGGCTCTGCACTGGTTGCATCAATAACAGGTAATTCGTCGCTCGGCGCGGGTTCAAATGCGCTGGGGTTGTCGCGATTTTCAATAAACTTCAAGCCAATTTGCGGGAACAGTGCGTAAGTAAGCACGTCATCAATTTTGTCTTTCGCAATACGTAATGATTTTTGCTCTGTTAACGCGTCCAGTTCTTCTTCCAACTTCTCAAGTTCTGGAGCGATAACATCAGCTGGACGACATGTAATAGCCTCACCGCCATCGAGTACGCGTTCTTGTAACTCTTTATTCACAGGAGCGGCTGTTGCGCCATATTCGCCTTTCAGTACGCCCGCTGTTTCCTTGGTAATGCTTTTATAGCGCTCACCAGTAAGGACGTTTAACACTGCCTGAGTGCCAACAATTTGAGATGTTGGTGTCACTAGCGGAATAAACCCAAGATCCTCACGAACTCTGGGTATTTCAAGCAATACTTCGTCGAACTTGTCCTCAGCACCCTGCTCTTTTAACTGGCCTTCCATGTTGGTTAGCATGCCACCTGGCACCTGTGCGATAAGGATCCGCGCATCCACGCCTTTTAACGAGCCTTCAAACTGCGCATATTTTTTGCGTACATCACGGAAGTAAGCGGCAATCTCAGCGAGTTTCTGTATGTCTAAGCCAGTATCGCGATCGGTACCCTCAACAATAGACACCATGGTCTCTGTTGCGGTATGACCATAAGTCATACTCATAGACGACACAGCGGTATCAAGCATATCAATGCCCGAATCAACCGCCTTTTGGTAAGTAGCTGTGCTTAAACCTGTGGTTGCGTGACACTGCATAGCAATAGGAACACTAACCGTTTCTTTCAAACCAGAAATAAGCGCTTCACAATCATACGGCTTCAATAAACCAGCCATATCCTTGATACAAATAGAATGCACGCCCATATCTTCCAAGCGTTTTGCCATATCTAACCAAAGCGGCAAATTATGTACCGGGCTAACCGTATAAGAAATCGTGCCTTGAGCATGCGCACCAACCTTGATGGCTGACTTGACCGCGGTTTCAAGGTTACGAACATCATTCATTGCGTCGAAAATACGGAACACGTCAACGCCATTAGCGTGAGCTCGCTCAACAAACTTTTCTACAACATCATCGGCGTAGTGACGGTAACCTAGTAAATTCTGACCACGCAGCAACATTTGCTGCTTAGTTTTCGGCATGGCCGCTTTCAATGCTCTAATGCGTTCCCAGGGATCTTCGCCCAAATAACGAATGCAAGAGTCAAAAGTCGCGCCACCCCAAGACTCAATTGACCAGTAGCCGACATCATCCAGTTTAGCGGCTATAGGGAGCATATCTTCCAAGCGCATACGAGTCGCAAGTATCGACTGATGCGCATCACGCAAGACCAGTTCGGTTAGCTTTAATGGATTAGACATAATGTGTTCCCTATGATTTTAAAGTTGTGTGTCTGTGCGTATGCACGGCTGCCGTAATAGCTGCCGCGACTTGAGGGCTCACTGACGCAGGTAATTTGTTCTTTGCCGCTTGATTCGATGCAGCGCGTTTTTTTGGCGTGTTAGGAGAAGCTTCTTCCGATGGGTATTTATGGCAAAACCAAGCAATCGTATGAATACCACCGATAAGCAACACCAAAAAGGAAAACACGACAGACATACCAACAGCCAGTAAAACTGCTGCTTCTATCAATTGGTCGGTCATTTGTGTTGACATAATGTTCCCTTAAAAAGTGCATCCAAAAATCTGGATAGGATAAATAGCACGCTGCGAAACGAATTACAATCGAAACAGCCGTCATATGCATAATATCAACAACATTATGCACTTTAGTCCATAAATAGTTGATTTTTATTCATTATTCACGAATTTTTAACATTTTCATATACTACGCGTTTGCGATGCATCAGCAGCACGCAAAACATAAATCACAGAGCCGAGCTGGGTCTTTGTATTAGCAAACCTTCACAGCACAGGACGCGCTTTGTGAGCGGTCAGGATGACGAACAGCGCGTTTGCGATGCATCAACAGCGCGCAAAACATAAATCACAGAGCCGAGCTGGGCCTTTGTATTAGCAAACCTTCACAGCACAGGACGTGCTGTGTGAGCGGTCAGGATGACGAACAGCGCGTTTGCTAATACAAAGGCCCAGCTCGGCTCTGTGATTTATGTTTATGAAAAGCAAAAAAAAACCTTAGTTAGCAACACTAAGGTTTTTTAAAAGCCCGAGGGCCTGATATGGCGCGCATGGAAGGATTCGAACCTCCGACCGCCTGGTTCGTAGCCAGGTACTCTATCCAGCTGAGCTACATGCGCAAAAACTCATTATCATCGATGTGTGGCGCGCATGGAAGGATTCGAACCTCCGACCGCCTGGTTCGTAGCCAGGTACTCTATCCAGCTGAGCTACATGCGCGTAGTTTTGTTTCACATTTAGACCATTAAATAAATGGCGGAGAGAGAGGGATTCGAACCCTCGATAGGGCTATAAACCCTATACTCCCTTAGCAGGGGAGCTCCTTCAGCCACTCGGACACCTCTCCTAAATGTGGGGCGGAAGTTTAATGAATCGACAGTATAAGTCAATGCTTTTTTAGAAACTTCTTCGCTATTTTTTACTGAACGGCAGTTTTTTAACCAAAGCGCCTTCTTTTCATACTACTAAATGCAAAAAACTCAGAATGACCTGAGTTTTTCTCACCGTTAATAAAACGGCAATTATGAAAATACTAGCATTAGTCGTCGTTTCCGACAGCGGCTTGGTTGCCTTTTTCTGCTTGTATTCTCATATAAATCTCTTCCCTATGAACTGAAACTTCCTTGGGTGCGTTAACACCGATTCGCACTTGATTTCCTTTGACGCCTAAAACGGTCACGGTGACGTTATCACCTACCATTAAAGTTTCCCCTACGCGTCGAGTCAAGATAAGCATGTTGTCGCTCCTTTTAGTTTAGAACTGATTAATAGCCGTGTATCTGAGTTCAGATAATGATTTGTAAGACATTGACCATTAATAGATACAAATATACTTCAATTGTTTGATTTTAGCTAAGAAAAAACTAATTAAATTTGTTTAATTTATAAGCAATCTAATTATTGTTAGCTTTAAATCCTATTTTTTACCTGAAAAAATTCCTCGCAAAATCTTACATGCTACTTTCAAGCCAAGTTCTCACTGAACTTAGGGCCTGTTCAAGGTGTTCCGGTTGAGTACCACCCGCCTGAGCCATATCAGGTCTACCGCCGCCCTTCCCGCCAACTTGACTTGCCATATGGTTGACTAATTCGCCAGCTTTGAATTTACCAACCAAATCTTTTGTCACACCCGCAATTAAGTTGACCTTGCCATCACTGGCAAGTCCCAAAGCAATCACACCAGACTGCAGTTGGTTTTTAAGGTCATCCATGATGCCTCGCAGTGCTTTCGCCTCAACCCCTTGCATATTGGCCACTAGCAACTTGACACCCTGCACATCAACTACATTAGACATGATGTCTTTGCTTTTTTGTCCAGCCATTGACTGCTTTAGCTGAGTCAGCTCTTTTTCTAATTGCTTCACGTGTTGTAATGCAGATGACACCTTGTCAACAACAGAGCTTTTGTCTGATTTTAGTAAGCTAGCAACAGCGTGAAGTTTGTTTGACTCCTCGTTAACGTAGTCTTGCGCCATTTGTCCTGTGCTTGCTTCGATGCGTCTTACACCTGATGCAATACCGCCCTCTGACGTGATTTTTAATAAACCAATGTCGCCAGTGCGGGCAACGTGAGTGCCGCCACACAGCTCAGTGGAAAACTCTCCCATTTTCACAACGCGTACTTTTTCGTCGTACTTTTCACCGAACAACGCCATTGCCCCCGAGGCTTTGGCTTCATCGAGATCCATTAGCTGGGTGCTTAAGGCATTGTTTGAACGAATTTCAGCATTAACCAAATTTTCAATTTCTATCAGCTGCTTGGCAGAAATAGATTCAAAATGAGAAAAGTCGAAACGCAGCTTTTCGGCATCGACCAACGAGCCTTTTTGCGTCACGTGATCACCCAGCAGCTTGCGCAAAGCGGCGTGCAATAAGTGTGTCGCACTGTGATTTGCTTTAATGCGGTCGCGACGCTCGCCATCAATCAGCAACTCAACTTTGTCTCCGACCTTAATCACGCCTTCAATTTTCACTTTGTGAGCAAACGCCGAACCCAGTTTCACAGTATCAACAACGATCGCTTTACCCGTGCTTGATGAAATAAGCCCAGTATCGCCTGTCTGACCGCCTGATTCTGCATAAAACGGCGTTTTCTCAAGCAATATCAATGCTTCATCGCTGGCTTCACCCACCGCTTTATTACTAACAATAATGTCCACTACCGTCGACATTCCGCTGACCTCGCTGTAACCGGTGAATTCAGTTTTGTGCTCAACGCTTATAACATTAGCGTAGTCAGCACCAAATTTACTCGCCGACTGCGACTGTGATTTTTGCTGCGCCATGGCCGCTTCAAACCCGTCTTCATCAATCGTTAGGCCTTGTTCACGCGCAACGTCATTAGTTAAATCGGCTGGAAAACCATAAGTATCGTACAATTTAAAGACGAGTTCTCCGGGCACTTGCTTACCTGACAATTCCCCTAAAGCATCATTCAAAATAAGCATGCCGCGTGCTAGGGTTTTCGAAAACTGCTCTTCTTCGGTTTTTAGTACTTTTTCAACAACAGCTTGCTGCTGTTTGAGTTCAGGGTATGCATCACCCATTTCGTCTACTAATGTTTTAACGAGCTTGTAAAAGAAAATATCGTCCGCGCCCAATTTGTAACCGTGACGCACTGCTCGACGAATAATGCGACGCAGCACATAACCACGCCCTTCATTCGATGGCATAACGCCGTCACAAATTAAGAAACTACAAGAGCGAATGTGATCGGCAATAACACGCAGTGATTTATCTTCTAAATCCTTTGTACCCACAATTTTTGCTGCAGAGGCAATTAAGCTCTGGAATAAATCAATTTCGTAATTGCTGTGTACATTTTGCAGAATGGCAGAAATACGCTCTAAGCCCATTCCAGTATCGATTGACGGTTTTGGCAATGGCAGCATGTCACCATTTTGCTGACGATTAAACTGCATGAAAACCAAGTTCCAAATTTCGATAAAACGATCGCCGTCTTCTTCGGCAGAGCCTGGAGGCCCGCCCCAAATATGTTCGCCATGGTCATAGAATATTTCAGAACATGGACCACATGGGCCTGTATCACCCATTGACCAGAAATTATCTGAAGTGGCAATACGGATAATTCGCTCTGCAGGAACACCTATTTTGTTTTCCCAAATATCAAAGGCTTCGTCGTCCTCGTGATAAACGGTAACCAGCAGCTTATCTTTGTCCAGACCAAGTTCGCCGGTTAAAAATTGCCACGCGAATTTAATCGCCTCTTCTTTGAAATAGTCACCGAAACTAAAATTACCTAACATTTCGAAAAACGTATGGTGTCTTGCTGTATAGCCGACATTTTCTAAATCATTGTGCTTACCGCCTGCTCGAACACATCGCTGTGACGAAACCGCGCGGGTATAGCTGCGCTGCTCAGCACCTAAAAAGACGTCTTTAAACTGATTCATACCAGCATTAGTAAACAGCAACGTTGGATCATCATGCGGTACCAGCGATGAACTGGGAACGAGTTGATGTTGATGTTGTTGAAAATATTCAAAGAAAGTGCGTCGTAAATCGGCTGTAGAGCGTACCATTAATGTTCCTAAATCGTTCTTAATGAGGGATATATACGAAAGTATGTGCGAAAACCAGAAGATAGCATGTAAACAGTGAGTTTGTTAAGCCTCTTCACTCCAATTTGCACAAAGCCTTACTCAAATGCATATTTAATCTGCTCTTGCGCAAAGCCTCGGTATTGCAAAAAGCGCATTTGCTTTTGTTTTGCAGTCCAGTCATCGGGTAAATCCTCACCAAATCTTTTCACTCTTACGGCTTTAGACGACTCAAACCAATCAAAATCTTCATCATTCACGAGCTCTCTTACTAATGCAAAATCGATATTGTGATTATTCAATTCACGTTCAATAAAAACGGGCCCTTTACCTCGGTGATAGGCCCCTCGTACAACCGCCTCGGCGAAACGGACGTCACTTTGAATGTCTTTTTCAGCAAATTTTTTAATTGTATCGTCGATTAATTCAGAGCTTATTTCTAAATCTGAGAGTTTTTTGCGCAGCTCGGTTTGGCTGTGTTCTCGGCGCGACAGTAACCGCGTTAATTTGTGCCTAATGATCTTTGCATCGTTATCTGACATAGTGACTAACATACTTCCCAATGATTAAATTTCAATTATGGCGTTAAGCTGGCAACCCATTCTAAGTGTCGATGATATAACTCAACAACAGTGGCGACAACTGTCCGATGATAATCCTGACTATTCAACACCGTTTTTAAGCTATGTATTTCTCAAAGGCTTAGAAATGTCAGGTTCCGTGGATGGCAAGACGGGTTGGCACAGTTACCATATTGGTATTTTTGACAGTACTGATATTGGTATTGGTCAAAACCGACAGGATAATGTTGTGGGTCGGAAGGCTTACGAAAACGCCTTAGGCGAAGGCACTATGCTTGAAAATGCGGTCACTTCACCAGCGTCAAAAATCGCGCAAGCAAATATTGACGCTGCTACGCAAACAAAAAAACTCATCGGCTTCATTCCATGCTACCTAAAAACTCACTCCTACGGCGAATACGTTTTCGATCACGCTTGGGCGAATGCATATCAGCATCATCAAGTTCCTTATTATCCTAAGCTGGTCGCATGTATTCCTTTCACTCCGGTTACTGGCAGTCGCATGTTGATTGATGCAAAGAGCTTGCACTCATTCGAAGATATAACGGCATTTGTGCTAGCAAGCACCGACAACATACTGGAACAAGCACGCGCCTCATCTTTTCATTATTTATTTTTACCCAAATACCAAAGCGATCGGCTGGCTGAAGACAAGTTATTGCAGCGCTTAAGTGTGCAGTTTGTTTGGCAAAATAAAGGCTATGAAAATTTCGATGCTTTTATGCAGCAAATGACCTCTAGGAAGCGCCGTTCAATCCGCAAAGAAAGAGCAGGCTCGCTAGTAATATCTGAAACGGAAACTGTTACCATAAAAAGGTTAAGCGGTGATTTAGTAACCAAAGAGGTAATGGCCGATTTTTATCTGTGTTACCAGCAAACCTACTTAAAACGCAGCGGCCACACTGGTTATTTAACGAAAGCGTTTTTTGATTACCTGCAAACGCAAATGCGAGACAACATGCTGATTGTTATGGCGTATAGCTCAGAAAAATGTATCGCATCGGCTTTGTTTTTTTATAACGATGAGCAATTATTTGGGCGTTATTGGGGCGCGCTTCAAGACGTGTCAGGTCTACACTTTGAATGTTGTTACTATCAAGGAATAGAGTTTGCGATAGAAAACAAACTTCGCCAATTTAATCCTGGTACTCAAGGCGAACATAAAATACTCAGGGGCTTTGAACCAAGCTTTTGCTATTCAAACCATTACTTGCAACACCCCGACTTTCAAGCTGCAGTAGATGATTTCTTGCAACGCGAAAAAATTGGTGTGCAACAATATAAGCTGCAGGGCGAGAGTGCTCTGCCTTTCAAACAGGTAAACAAGTGAACCCGTTTTCGCAGTTTTCACTGTCCTTTAAGCAAATTTAACGTTTCTGAAACATAAAGTAACGATTTTGTTACGGACTTAATCGCCTATGATCATTAAGATGTTGGCGCGAAAGATTTGATAAGGTAGTTTTATCGACCGACACTTTGTGACTGTTACCTTGTGTAACATAGAACTAAATCTCAAATAATAAAAATAATTTAAACGACAAAAAGGTAAACCATGAAAAAGTCAATTTTAGCCTTGGCTATCGTCAGCAGTTTCGTGCTTGGCGCTTGTGATTCAACGAAAACAGACGAGGCCGTTGCTAAACAAGCAGCAAAAGATGGCCAGAAGCAAGTAAACACCCAACCAGAGTTAGGTTCATTTGGTGTTGAATTAGCTGCTCGTAATGAAGCAATTAAGCCCGGCGATGATTTTTTCATGTACGCCAGCGGCACTTGGTATGACAATTTTGAAATGCCTTCTGATAAAACCCGTTATGGTGCGTTCTCTGCACTCGCCGACCGCAGCGAAGACCGTGTGAAACAAATTATTGACGATATCAGCCAAGCAAAAGATTTATCGTTTGAAGAGCAGCTCATCGCTAACTTTTACAATGCATACATGGATGTTGAAACAATCAATGCAAAAGGTTTACAGCCTATCCAGCCGGTTTTAGAGCAAATCAAGGAAATTGATTCAGTAATTGATTTAACCTCTATGTTTGGTAACTCTTGGCTCACAGGCGTTTCTAGTCCGATCAATGCTGGACTTGGTTTTAACCGCTTAGATCCAAATGAATATCAATTGTCTGTAGGCACTGGTGGTCTTGGTTTACCCGACCGCAGCTATTATTTAACTGACACTGAGCGTTTTACCACTATTCTTGCGGCATATAAAGAAAACATCACGAAAGTACTGACGCTTGCTGGCGTTGAAGATGCCGCAAATAAAGCAGACGCGATAATTGCGCTAGAAACGAAAATAGCCGAAGCTCAGTGGCCGCGTGAACAACGAAGAGACCGCGACCTCACGCTTAATCAAGTTAGCCGCGCTGACTTATTGAAAGATTATGCAGGTTTTGATTGGGACACTTATTTTGCGTCGTCAGGTTATACAATACCTGCGCTGAATATTACCCAGCCAGAACCCGTTAAAGACATGATTAAATTAGTCAATGAGCAACCGTTATCGGTATGGAAGGACTACTTAACCTACCATGCTGTTAGCAACAACTCAGATATGCTTTCTGAAGAAGTTTACCTCAGCAATTTTGAGTTTTACGGAACAGTGTTGAGCGGTCAGAAAGAACCTAGACCACGTTGGAAGCGCGCCATATCTCAGATGTCGGGCACACAGTCACTTGGCTTTGCTATTGGTAAAGTTTATGTAGACAAGTACTTCCCTGAAAGCTCTAAAGAAAAAATGGCTACCTTGGTTGAGAACTTGCGCAAAGCACTTGGTGAACGCATAGATGGTCTTGATTGGATGGGTGCAGAAACGAAGGTCAATGCGAAAGAAAAGCTAATGGCTTTTCGTCCGAAGATTGGTTACCCAGATGAATGGCAAGGGTTTGAAGGCGTATCTATTAGTGATGAAGATGTCGTAAGCAATGTACAAAACTTACGCAAATTCTTTCAAGCACAAAGCGTTGAACGTGAATTACTAAAAACAGATAGGGAACGCTGGGGAATGGCTCCGCAACGAGTAAATGCCTACTACAACAGTTCATTCAATGAAATTGTATTCCCTGCGGCTATCCTGCAAGCGCCTTTCTTTGACCCAAATGCTGACGATGCCGTTAATTACGGTGCAATTGGCGCAGTTATCGGACATGAAATGGGCCATGGTTTTGATGATCAAGGTTCAAAGTCAGATGCTAACGGTATTCAACGTAATTGGTGGACCGCAGAGGATCGTGCTGCTTTTGAAGTTAAAGCTGACAAACTCGCTGCTCAATACAGCGAATATGAACCGATTCCAGGTAACTTTGTCAATGGTCGTAATAGCTTAGGTGAGAACATTGGCGATGTAGGTGGTTTGGCAATGGCTTATCATGCTTACCAGTTATCACTGAATGGCAAAGAAGCGCCTGTTATTGACGGCTTGACCGGCGATCAACGTTTCTTTTTAGCGTGGGCACAAGTGTGGCGTGAAAAACGCACAGAGCAAAGTATGTTAAATCAGCTTCGCGCAGGCACGCATGCTCCAGGTCGATACAGAGCACAGGCTCCACGTAACCATGACGCTTGGTACAAAGCTTTTAACGTTCAGCCGGGTGATGCGCTTTATCTTGCTCCAGAGGACAGAGTTCGTATTTGGTAGTAGTGTGTTTGTTGTAAAGTGTTTGTTGTAAAGTGTTTGTTGTAAAGAGCTTGGAATAAAGAGCTTGGAATAAAGCGCTTTCAGCCGCTCTACATGCAATTACAATACTTGTTTGGCAAGAATGTGTATTTAGTGAGAGTACGCATTTGAAAAACAAAAGCCCTATCGTTTTAATTGAAACAATGGGGCTTTTTTTGGGCTTTTTTTTGGGCTTTTTTGCGTTTGCAACTTTGCGCGGTACTTTAATTTATTTGGCCCGCCAAACCAACATCATATTATTAGCGGGCATATCAAGTTTCTCGCTCAGCGTTAACTGCGGCGCCCAAGCAGCAAGCTCATCTACATCTCGATAGCCTCCTCGCCCGTTTGCAATTAATTTTTCATGAAACTCTTGATTGCTTTCACTCGTAAATTTGCCATCTACAATAAATGGCCCGTATTGGCAAAATACGCCGTTGCTGGGTAAATGCTTCGCAACTAGCTGCATTAATAGCTTAATCTCGTGCTCAAGCATTATATGCGCTGTATTTGCGCTATATATACCATCGAAAGGCTGTAATGTATTTGGTGATGCCCTCACCCATTCATCACGAGCGAGTTTTAAGGTGAACGGACGATTCAGGTTGTCACTCGGAAATTCATCAATCCACTGATTAATACCTTCGTGATAATCTTCAACATCAGAACAATGCCACTGCAGGTGCTTCAAATTAGGGGCGAAGTGCACAGCATGCTGTCCGGTACCCGAACCAACCTCAAGCACATTATGAACGTTTGCAAATGCTTTTTTAAGCACTTGCAAAATGGGTTCTTTATTATTTTCACACGCTTGGCTAAACGGTTTCGCTTCCATTTCCTGTCCCAGTTATTCAATTCCTAGCTATGTAGTTCCTAGCTATGTAGTTCCTAGCTATGCAATTCACAGTCAAGCGTTCAAATTCGGCAATAACCATTTTTCAGCCTCGGTCTGCGTCCAAGATTTGCGCTGCGCATAGTCTTTAAGCTGGTCTTGTTGAATTTTTGCGACAGCAAAATAACGCGCTTCTGGATGCGCAAAGTACCAACCTGAAACTGATGCGCCTGGCCACATGGCGTAACTTGAGGTTAACTGCATACCAATGCTGGCTTCAACATCGAGCAAGTCCCATATTAGCTGTTTTTCAGTGTGTTCAGGGCAAGCGGCATAGCCTGGCGCAGGACGAATCCCTTGGTACTTTTCACCAATTAGCGCTTCGTTATCTAAGCTCTCATCTTTGGCATAACCCCAAAGCTCTTTACGCACTTGCTGATGCAGGTATTCTGCAAACGCTTCGGCGAGTCTGTCGGCAATAGCTTTACTCATGATTGAGTTATAGTCATCACCGTCATCTTCATAGGCTTTAGCTAATTCATCTTCACCGATACCAGCAGTCACCGCGAACGCGCCCATATAATCAGTGCGACGCTGCGACAAAGGCATGACAAAATCACTTAAACAGTAATTTGGCCCTTTTGGCTTGTGTGTTTGTTGACGCAGATGATGCGCAACGCCTATCTCTGTGCCTGTTATATTCTGAACATCAGTGTTTTCTGATGATTGAGCATCATTAGCCTCAGCATGAGAATCAGCACTAAACACCAACACATCCTCGCCTTGCGAATTAGCAGGAAATATCCCTACCCGCCCTTTCGCTTTGAGCTTTTTATTCGCACACAAACTATCGAGCATGTCAATTGCGTCTTTGAATACGCTTTTTGCTTCTTCCCCTACAACCTCGTCATTCAAAATGCGAGGGTATTTACCTGCAAGTGACCACGTTAAGAAAAATGGCGTCCAATCAATGTACTCCCTCAGCGTATTTAGATCGGCCTCAACGGTCTTAACACCCAAGAATTTTGGCTTGACTGGTTTGTAGCTAGCCCAGTCACAGCTGAATTTATTGGTTTTTGCATCGCTGAAGTTAATCGCTTTTGTGCGCGGTGTTTTCTTTGCGTGGGCAATACGTACCTTTTCATACTCTGCTGAAATTTGCTCAGCGTAAGCGCCGCGATGCTCTTTTGAAATGAGCTTCTGGCATACGCCAACCGCGCGACTGGCATTGGGAACATATACAACTGGATGATCGTAGTTCTGCTCAATTTTAACGGCGGTATGCGCTTTAGATGTTGTGGCACCGCCAATGAGTAGCGGTAAGTCCATTTTTAAGCGCTGCATTTCTTTGGCTACTTGCACCATTTCATCCAATGAAGGCGTGATAAGGCCAGAAAGACCAATCATGTCAGCATTTTCGTCTTTAGCCACCTGTAAAATTTTGGCAGCGGGCACCATCACGCCTAAATCGATAACTTCAAAGTTGTTACATTGCAACACAACGCCCACAATATTTTTACCGATATCGTGTACATCGCCTTTAACGGTCGCCATGATAATTTTGCCGTTAGAACTGCGCACACCTGATTTTTCTGCTTCAATGTAGGGCTGTAAATGCGCCACGGCTTTTTTCATTACTCGCGCCGACTTTACCACCTGTGGCAAAAACATTTTACCTTCGCCGAACAAATCACCAACAACGTTCATGCCATCCATCAATGGCCCTTCGATAACGTGCAGTGGACGTTCAGCAGCAAGACGAGCCTCTTCGGTATCATCAATAATGTAATCGGTAATCCCTTTCACTAAAGCATGCTCTAAGCGTTTACTGACGGGATACTCGCGCCAAGCTAAGTCCTCTTTAGCGGCAGCTTTACCGTCGCCTTGGTACTTAGGCGCTAATTCAAGCAGCTTATCAGTGGCCTCAGGATTGCGATTAAGAATAACGTCTTCAACAGCGTCACGGAGCTCAGTTGGGATCTGGTCATACACTTCTAGCTGACCCGCATTTACAATTCCCATGTCCATGCCTGCGCGAATGGCATAAAACAAAAATACGCTGTGCATCGCTTCGCGCACGGGGTTGTTGCCACGAAATGAGAATGAGATATTGGACAAACCACCCGATACATGACAATGCGGCAAGTGTTCTCGAATTTGACGGGTTGCCTCTATAAAATCAACGGCATAATTATTGTGCTCTTCAATACCAGTCGCGACGGCAAAAATATTAGGGTCAAAAATGATGTCTTCGGGCGGAAAATTAAGCTTATCCACTAACAATCTGTAGCTGCGTTTACATATTTCGAATTTGCGCGCTTGTGTGTCTGCTTGGCCTTTTTCATCAAACGCCATTACCACCGTTGCCGCACCGTAGCGTTTAATCTTTTTCGCTTGCGCCAAAAAAAGTTCTTCACCCTCTTTTAAGCTAATCGAGTTAACAATTGCTTTGCCTTGAACACACTTTAAACCGGCTTCGATAATAGACCATTTAGAGGAATCAATCATGATCGGTACACGCGAAATGTCAGGCTCGGATGCAATTAGGTTCAAGAAGCGCACCATCGCAGCTTCTGAGTCCAACATGGCTTCATCCATGTTGATATCGATAATTTGAGCGCCGTTCGCTACTTGCTGGCGCGCAACGTCTAGGGCAGTTTCAAAGTCGTCTTCCATAATCAGACGCTTAAACATGGCCGAACCGGTTACGTTGGTTCGCTCACCTACATTAATAAAACTTGAAAAATCAGCAGTCACAACACATCCTAATGAACAAAGGGCTCTAAGCCGGATAAACGCATTTTAACTTCGATGTCAGGTATTTGACGCGGCGGCAAACCAGCTACAGCCTCGGCAACTTGTCGAATATGCTCAGGCGTGCTGCCGCAGCAACCCCCTAAAATATTTACAAGGCCTGATTGTCCCCATTCTTTTAAGTGCTCGGAAAGCTCTTCTGCTTCCATGTCGTATTCACCAAATTCGTTGGGTAAACCCGCATTCGGATGAGCAGACACATTGCACTGCGCAATACGCGCAATTTCAGCCACATATTGACGCAGTAGGTCAGGTCCCAACGCGCAATTCAAACCAACAGAAAATGGGTTAACGTGGCGCATTGAATAATAAAACGCCTCGGAAGTTTGCCCGGATAATGTGCGACCGGACGCGTCAGTTATAGTCCCTGAAATCATCACCGGCAGGTTAATACCCAATTCTTCAAACACTTCTTCCACTGCATACACTGCGGCTTTTGCATTTAAGGTGTCGAAAATGGTTTCGACAAGTATGATATCTACTTTTCCTTCGATAAGCGCATGTGTTGACTCTTTGTAAGCTTCAACTAGCTCATCAAAGTGAACATTGCGCTTACCGGGGTCGTTAACGTCGGGCGAAATAGAAGCGGTGCGGCTAGTTGGGCCGATAACCCCAGCAACAAAACGTGGCTTATCTGGCGTTTTCGCACTAAATTCATCTGCTGCTTCTCGCGCTAATTTAGCAGCACTTAAGTTAATTTGACGAGACTCGTCCTGCATGTCGTAATCTGACATTGAAATGCTCGTTGCATTAAAGGTGTTGGTTTCAATAATATCAGCGCCTGCGGCAAGGTATTCTCGATGAATGTTTCTGATAATCTCAGGCTGCGTAATAGATAGTAAGTCATTATTTCCTTTCACATCACAATGCCAATTTTTATATTGTTCGCCGCGATATTCAGCCTCATCCAGTTGACACTTCTGGATCATGGTGCCCATGGCGCCATCCAGTATTAATATGCGCTCATTAGCTAAGCCAGTTAGCCGCTCTGTGCTAGTTAATTGATCTAGGCTATTTGTGGTTATGCTCACAATCTCTCTCTTTTCTGTTGCAATGTTTCAACGCACGTTTCTTGTGTATTTAGTAAGCGTTTGCTAATCGACTTTACATATCGCATTTTCTCGATCGCGTTAACGCTGGTGTTTTGGTTTAGCATTCACGTCGTCTAAGTGTGCTTAAATCGTAAGGTGTGTTTTGATACACATAGTAATTAAGCCAATTGGTCAATAGCAAGCTTCCGTGAGACTTCCAGCGCACTATTGGTTCCTGACTGGGATCGTTGTTTGTAAAATAATTGTCTGGAACAACGGGTTCCAATCCAGCCTCTAAATCACGTTCATATTCGAGTGCTAGCGTGTTTGCATCATATTCTGGGTGGCCGGTTACAAAAACCAAACGCCGATCATCAGTCGCACTGATATAAGTGCCTGCAAGATCTGATTGCGCTAGAACCGTCAAGCCAGGTACTTTCTTATAGTCTTCAAGCAAAACTTCACCTACTCGACTATGTGGTGCCCAAAATTGAGGATCAAAACCACGCATTAACTCATCGTTAGTTTGTACTACATCATGTTCAAACACGCCAGATAACTTGTTGGTTCGCAATTGACGTTGTACTCCGTAAAAATGATACATTGCAGCATGAGCGGCCCAGCACAAAAAAATGGTCGACTGCACATTTTCCTGCGCCCAATCTAACAGCTCGGTCATTTTATCCCAGTACTTAACGTCCTCATATTCGAGTAGACCAAGAGGTGCACCAGTAACAATCCAACCATCATAATTTTTATCTGATACTTCGCTGAACTCATGGTAGAACGCATCCATGTGTGACTTCGGCGTATTTTTTGGCGTTGTTTCATCAATACGAATTAGGTCGACGTTGATTTGAATAGGGGTATTTGATAACAACCGTAAAATCTGAATTTCCGTTTCAATTTTATTCGGCATTAAATTCAATATTCCAACTTCCAGCGGACGAATGTTTTGGCTAGCAGCGCGGTTACTGTCCATGGCAAAGATGTTTTCTTGCAGTAGCACATCTAAAGCTGGCAGATCGGACGGAATTTTAATAGGCATAAACACCACCTGTCTTTAAATTCATGCTCGTTTCAAACGCATGTTTTATTATCAACGTGGCTATCATTGTGGCGATATCAGACAAAAAGTCAACATCTTTACGTCTAGACGTCTAATTAAATAAATATAAGTGCGATAATTTGTGTTCTATTTTCATAACTGCTGCTATCGCGGTCTGTTTAAATAGGACTAAGCAAGATCATGCTAGTTGTCTAAATTTGCAAACGTAAGCTACTTACGCGCTTTCTCTTGAAATCCCATCAATACTTCAACTTCGGCTTTCGGTAGATCACAGGCGTCAATAATTTCATTAATGCTGGCACCAGATGCAACGAGACTGTGTGCCTTCGCATACATCTTTGCAGCGGGATCTTGTTGCGAAAGCTCGTCTATTTGTGCCATTAATTTATCAATATCAAATTTGAGCGCTTCTATTTCAGACATGTGGCTTTGCATAATATTCGTTGTTAAGACAGACACCGCACTTTCAAGTTCAAGGGCTAATGCTTGGTTAATTTGTTCGTATGAATCTTTTTGGCTTCGCTCAAGGGCATCTAGTTTTTTTTGGTGGGCTTCATTGTTTTTATACAGGCTATTGATAAGTTCAAGCGCTTTGTTCAGTCGCAGACTCAATTTTCTATTTGACTGAATGGCAATGATAGCGATGCCCAAGCTTACAAAAGAGACAGCAAGGAGCAGCATATTGGTTATTGAAATTTCTTGCATTAAAACGCTTTCTTATTTTTTATTGATGCCTGTAAATGTAACGCATTCCTGCAAATAAATACAAAAATACCGTGACAAGCACGGTATTTTTTTCATTAATTACACGGTTGAGCTCAAAAATAGGCCTCGCAGTTAAGCAAAGCGCTACAGACTGCTCATTTCATCCCACTCTTCGTCACTTAGCAATTTATTGAGGTCGACTAAAATTAGTAGATTCCCGTTCCTATTGCTGACGCCCTGTATGAACTTAGCGCTTTCTTCAGTCCCTACGTTCGGAGTACTGTCAATTTCAGATGAACGCAAGTACACAACCTCGGCAACGCTATCAACTAGGATCCCGACCACTTGCTCATCCGACTCAATGATGACGATACGTGTATTGTCAGTTATATCTGTTGGTGGCAAACCAAAACGCGACCTAGTATCAATGACGGTAACGACGTTGCCGCGCAAATTAATAATACCAAGCACATATTCGGGTGCCCCTGGGACCGGCGCTATTTCTGTGTAACGCAAGACTTCTTGAACTTGCATAACATTGATCCCATAAGTTTCCTCATCTAAGCGATAAGTCACCCATTGCAACACCTCGTCATTTGGGTCGCTCGCGGTAATCTTTGTTCTATCTTGGTTCATTTAATTTACTCCGTCACACAAGGTATTTTTCTATTTGTTAAACGTCACTTGCTGCCTAAACCTGCTTTAAGCATTTCAACAAGTTCCTTAACGTTAATTAAAGCACACATTCTTTCTTTTACCATGCCTGCCAACCATGGGCGCTTACCTGAATTATTTCGCCATTTCACGTCGGACTTATTCAGTTCAACAGTATTAACCAACTTTTCGCAAGCAAGGCCCCAAGGGGTTTTACCCAAGTTGATCAAAAATCGATAATTCAAATTTTCTGCCATTTTTTCATCGTATTTTTCGGGCATCACCCACCGTGCAGAATCTACGACGTTAAACTTATCTTCGTTTTTTAGCATCACACCCATAAACCAATTCGGTTTACCGATTATCGGCGCAACTTTGGTAATTTCGTGTATCCCGCCCAACTCAATCAGCGGCACGGCTAGTGTTAAACCGGCCACTTCAAAAAACAGTGCTTGAAAACGCTCATCGAGCGACTCTTGCAGGCTTATTGGTGCCGAAACATTCACACTACTTGTCTCTGTTTCGACCTGAATTTGAATTTCTTTATTATCTTGTTGATTTATCTGCTGCTGAACGTCCAATTTTGTTACTTGTGACTCAACAATCGCCTTAAGAAAATCCTCGGCTGGCTGCTCAGGTTTTAATGCCGCATTTTTTTCAAGCAGTCTATTCAGTGATTCCTGTCGCTCATCAGCGGCCTGATCAAGCAGCTTTTGCGCTGTCGCTTTTTCGAAAATGGGTTCAGCGTGTGCTTCTGTTAGCAAATCAGCTAGATAATCCTCTACCACATTTTCCTTGGCAAATTCATTTTTATCCTTCATTTGCAATGTCCTTCAAAAACTTCTGGTAGGCAAAAACCCCTCTGCATTTTGGTGCGAAAAGAGAGGCCGGTACCTGCGCTTGACTAGCGTCGCGAAATTTAGTGTCAACAGGAATAAAGCCGCGCCAGAGTTGTTCCGGATAATCCTCTGTTAACGTTGTATAGGCTTGAATTGTTGCATTTACGCGTCGGTCAAACATAGTAGCGATAATACTTGTCGGAATATTTGCTGGCATCGTTTTGCGCATAATCTTGAGAGTGCGCATCATTCTATCCAACCCTTTAAGTGCTAAGTGCTCGGTTTGTACGGGCACAATTATGCGGTTGCTGCAGGCAAGCGCATTCACCATTGACACACCTAATATAGGAGGGCAATCAATCACAACGTAATCAAATTGATGCTTAATTGAATCCAGTGCCTTCTTCAGTATCAAACCTTTTCCACTTTCCATGCCCATTTTGCGGTCCAAGGTAGCTAGAGCCATGGTCGCTGGCAATACCATCAAGCCAGGTAATTTGGTTGTACAGAGGCAATCTAACAAGGCTTGACCTTTGTATTTTTCTGGCTGAACAAAAACATCATAAATACTGTTTTCAAGCGTCTCTGAATCAATCCCAAAATAATAACTCAAGCTCGCGTGAGGATCAGTGTCGACCAGCAAAACGCGCTCGCCCTGCTGCGCTAAAAGCCCACCAAGGGTGACGGCAGTCGTCGTTTTGCCAACGCCACCTTTCTGATTCGCGACTGTCCAAATATTCAATTGCTTACTAGCTCATTTATGCTCTGTTGGTTCACAGTTTCATTTCTGTAATGATGTGTTGAGCAATATTGTCCAACGGAATCACTCTATCACAACTTCCTGATTCAGCGACGGCTTTCGGCATGCCGTAAACCACGCTCGATTTTTCATCTTGCGCCCAAATTGTCGCACCTTTTGCTTTTAACAATTTGGACCCTGCAGCTCCATCTGCGCCCATTCCAGTCAATATAATACTTAATACATCACCAGAGAACGCAGAAACTAAGGACTCCATCGTAAAATCGATACTGGGATGATAAACCAACGCCCTATCTTTCGGTGTCTCAGTTATACTTAATTTGGCAAATGCACCAACCCCTGTGACCTGAATTTGCTTGCCGCCTTCAGCGAGGTAAATTGTGCTTTTTTCAAGCCTCTCGTTATCCTTAGCTAACTTCACTTTTAATTCACAATATTTGTCTAGACGCTGGGCAAAAGCGGCTGTAAAAGTGCCGGGCATGTGCTGAACGAGTATCACGGGATAAGGAAAATGACTGGGTAAGTCGCTAATTACTGTTTGTAAGGCTACAGGCCCGCCCGTGCTAGCACCAATGAATAACAATTTATAGCGTTTACCCGAAGCGGGTAGCGGCGAAACGGTAGGCTCAAGCTTCGCAAATGCTGGTTGTCGTGGAGGGAAGCGACTTATTTCTTGTTTATTTCTTTGCAAAATATCAGGTACGAACTGCGCTTTTGTACCATTATTTAGACCTAGTCTACGACTGCGAGCGATGGCTTTTACGCGTCGTTGAATAATTAAAATAGCCTCTGGCCTTTCACTGCTGATTTCATCGAACTTTTTTGGAATAAAGTCTAACGCGCCTGCTTGCAAAGCATCAAGAGTTACCTGCGCCCCTGCATGCGTCAGTGAAGAAAACATTAAAATAGCGGTTGGTGCCGTCTGCATAATTTTAGAAACGGCGATAATGCCGTTCATCACCGGCATTTCAACGTCCATGGTAATCACATCAGGCTTTAACTCAATGGCTTTTTGAACGGCTTCTGCGCCATTAACGGCATGCCCGATAACTTGAATACTTGGATCTTGTTCTAAAACTGACGTTAAGCGCCTTCGGTAAAAGGCAGAATCATCAACTATCAACACTCGATATGGCATCGTTTTTGTGCGGTCCTTTCCCTGATTCTAAAAAGACGCTTAGTTTATCAGATTGCTTAACTAAGCGTACTTTTTCAATAAATTTGCAATGTCTAAAATTAGCGCAATGCCACCATCCGAGGTAATTGTTGCGCCTGCCATGCCAGGAGTACCTTGTAATAAAGCATCTAATGGCTTAATAACAACTTCTTCTTGACCAATCAGTGAGTCAACCACAAAGCCAACTTGCTTCGTGCCTATTTGCATAACAACCACGTGGCCTTTCGAGCGATCGACTTTCTGTGGTATGCGATTCAACCAATCGCCAAGGTAGAACAAAGGGATGGCTTTGGATCTCACGATCATCGTTAACTGACCATCTACTTTATGTGTTTTACCAATATCCATATTGATAATTTCACTCACCGCCCCGAGCGGTAGAGCAAATGTTTGTGCCCCCACAACAATCATTAGTGTTGGGAGTATTGCTAGCGTCAGCGGGACTTTAATGGCAAGTCTGGTGCCCTTTCCAAGCTCTGAATCAATGTTGACCGAGCCGTTGAGTTGGTTTATTTTGGTTTTCACCACATCCATACCAACGCCACGACCGGAAATATCACTAATTTCAGCTTTGGTAGAAAAGCCTGGAGCAAAAATAAGGTTAAATGCCTCAACGTCTGACATTCTAGCTGCTGCATCGGCGTCTAATACACCGCGATTAATCGCAATCTCTTTAAGCTTCTCTGGATCCATTCCTTTACCATCATCGTCAATCGTAAGAAGAATATGATCGCCTTCTTGTGACGCTGACAGTTTTACGGTGCCCATTCTGGGTTTACCTTGAGCTTCTCGCTCATCTGGCATTTCAATACCGTGGTCAACTGAGTTTCTCACCAAATGCACTAAGGGATCCGCAAGTGCTTCAACTAAATTTTTATCTAAATCGGTTTCTTCGCCTACGAGTTCAAGCGTAATTTCTTTTTTCAATGTTCTCGCTAAGTCGCGAACAACACGAGGAAAACGACCAAAGACCTTCTTAATAGGTTGCATGCGAGTTTTCATCACTGCACCCTGCAAATCGCCTGTAACCACATCAAGGTTAGCAATGGCTTTCGCCATGCTCTCGTCAGCATTATTAGTGCTTAAGCTTAGTAACCTATTACGCACCAATACAAGCTCACCGACCATGTTCATAATTTGGTCAAGTCTTTTAGTGTCTACTCGAACAGTGGTTTCGGCCTGAGTTGGCGCAGCACTTGGCTTTTTATCTTCTTTCTTTACAGGAGGCGTCGGCGCTTTTGCTGCTGAGGCTGGCTGGGCTTTAGCTTGTGCCTTAACAGAGGCCTTAGCTTCAGCTTTTGGCGCGCCCGGTGCGTCAGCTTTTGGCGTTTCAGGTGCTTTTGTATCCGACTTTTTAGTTACCGACTCAATCGGCGACTTACCTTCTCCGTGAAGTTGGTCAAGTAAGGCTTCAAACTCATCATCTGTTATTTCGTCTGGATTACTGCTTGCGCTATTGTCTGTATTTTTGTCCGTGCTCGTTGATAAGCCCTGCGTACCTTTTTTCTCTTCTACTTTAAACGTGCCCTTGCCATGCAAATCATCTAACAACGCTTCAAATTCATCGTCAGTAATGTCGCCGGTGTCAGAGTTTGTCGCTGTAGGTGCTGTTTCGGTAGGGGTAACGGCCGAAGGTTTAGAAGGACCAGAGCTACCGTGAAGTTCATCTAGTAAAGCTTCAAATTCGTCGTCGGTGATCTCGTCAATATTAGCGTCGTCAGACTCTGCGCTATTGCTGACAAGTTCATCACTTTCACCTTCGCTCTCTTCAGGCGCGATTGCAGCAGCGGCCTCATCGTCGTTAGCAAAAATGTTTTCATCAGCAGTTTCTGGTTTGCTTAGTTTATGCAGTAGGACAATAAGTTCTTCGGGTGCCGCATCAAGCGCTTCCCTCTGTTTTACTTTTTCAAACATTTCAACGACAACGTCAGTTGCTTGAAGAATGACATCCATCAATTCTGGCGTCAGTGTGCGTTGACCATTGCGCATAACATCAAACACGTTCTCTGCGCCATGGCAGATGTTAACGAGTTCTGTTAACGCTAAAAACCCAGCACCGCCTTTAACCGTGTGATAACCCCGGAATATTGCATTAAGTAAATCTGCATCTTCTGGCTTATTCTCAAGATCAACAAGCTGTTCTTGGAGTTGCTCAAGTATTTCTCCGGCTTCCACCAAGAAATCTTGCATTATTTCCTCGTCAACTTCAAACGACATTCGTCGGCTCCCCTAAAACCCTAAACTTGACAGCAGATCGTCAACGTCGTCTTGTCCACTAACAACGTCGTCACGTGTATCTGCATCGATAATTGGCCCTTCGGCTTTTACTGTATCGGTCTTTTTCTTAGAAGTTTGAGGATTATCGTCCTCTAGCTGTAATTCTCCGACATCGCCAAATGCCGTGAGCATGGTAACCAAGCTATCTTCGACTTCTTTAACTAGTTCAATCACGCGACGAATTACTTGCCCAGTGAGGTCTTGATAGCCTTGAGCCATCAACACTTCGGTAAGTAAGGCATTTAATATTGAAGAATCTCGGCTTGCATCTGCTATTAACTTGTCAAGATCTAAGCACAGGTTTTTAAATTCGCCTACTTCAATTTGGCGACTCATTAATTTTTGCCATTCAGGTATGATGTTATTTAAACGGGTATTTAACCCTTCAGCAAGTGGCATGCACTTTTCAACAGCATCCATCGTGGTGTTTGCCGCTTTTTCAGTCTCTTCGATTACGTAAATTAAACGAGACCGTGCGTCAGGAATTTCGTCCTGCATCAAATTCGCGATGCGTTCGTCTATTTGAAAGTTATTCAGTGAGTCATGCAGTTGTCGGGTCAATTTTCCAACTTCAGAAAAAAGTTCGGTTGACTCTCGCATGGTAATTACATCAATAAGTGAGTTCGCATTTTCGCGATCTCCCTTCTCAAGATACTCAACTAATAGTTTCGCTTCGTCTAGCGAAACTAAGTCTCTGTCGGTCGTTGTCATTCAACGTTACCCCATTAAGAAATATCGCTGTTAACCTAGACGTTCAAAAATCTTTTCTAGCTTTTCTTTTAGCGTCGCTGCTGTAAACGGTTTTACAACATAACCATTTACACCGGCTTGCGCTGCGGCAACAATTTGTTCTTTTTTCGCTTCGGCTGTAACCATTAAAACAGGTAAATGTTTTAAATTTTCATCAGCACGAATTGCGCGGAGAAGATCAATCCCCTGCATACCAGGCATATTCCAATCTGTTACAACGAAATCAAAGTCCCCCTGCACAAGCATTGGTAACGCCGTATTTCCGTCATCCGCTTCTTGAATGCTGGTAAAACCAAGATCTTTTAACAAATTCTTTATGATGCGCCTCATAGTTGAGAAATCATCTACAACTAGGATTTTCATATTCTTATTCAAAACTGCCTCCGCTGAGGTACAAATTAACTACAAAAAATAAAACGGAGAAAACTTAGTCGGCGGTACGCCAAGACTGCATTTTCGACTTTAACTTTAACATCGCTTGACTATGAATTTGACTCACTCGCGATTCACTCACCTCGAGTACTTCGCCAATTTCACGCAAGTTTAATTCTTCGTCGTAATAAAGTGAGAGCACTATCGCTTCTCGCTCCGGTAACGTTGTTATCGCCCGAGCTAGCGCTTTCTGAAATGATCCCTGCACCATATCTTCAAAAGGACTATCAGCGCCCTTCGTTGCGTCGGTGGTGAGAACGTCTTCGCTCACGCCAAGATCTTCAATTCCAACCAACTTACCTGCATTAACTTCATTCAACATCTGATGATAATCTTGCACCGACACTTGCAGCCTCTCAGCTACGTCAATGTCGCGTGCGTCGCGACCGGTCGCTTTTTCCACATCAGAAATAGCTTGCGTTATCGCCCGACTATTCTTGTGAACTGAACGCGGAGTCCAGTCACCTTTGCGAATTTCGTCAAGCATTGAACCGCGAATGCGAATACCAGCAAAGGTTTCAAAACTTGCACCCTTGGAGCCATCAAAGTTTCTTGCTGCTTCCAGCAAGCCAATCATCCCTGCTTGAATCAAGTCGTCCACGAGAACGCTTGCTGGCAACCTTGCCATTAGATGATGAGCAATTCTTTTCACCAAAGGCGCGTGTCGCTCGACCAGTTGGTTTTTATCAATTTGTTGTTGATAGACTGCCACTTTGTTACTCACTGATTAGTTACCTATTCGTTTCTCGATACTAACTGCTCAATAAAAAATTCCAAATGCCCGCCGGGTTGCGCCGGTATGGGCCAAGTCATGGATTTTTGAGCTAAGTTAGTTATCGCCAATGCCGCAGGCGATGATGGATATGCATCAACAATAGCAGCCTGTTTACGTACTGATTTACGAATATTTTCGTCAAATGGAATCACTCCCACCAACTCTAATGCAACATCCAAAAATCGCCCTGTCACCTTGGAAAGCTTACTAAACAGCTCTTTCCCTTCCCTTTCACTTCGAACCATGTTGGCAACAATTTTAAATTTAAAAACGCCATGCTCACGGTTTAGTATTTTAATCAATGCATAAGCATCGGTCAGTGAAGTAGGCTCGTCACACACAACAACAAGTACATCTTGCGCCGCTCGAGAAAAGCTCATGACCATGTCAGAAATGCCGGCTGCTGTATCGATTATCAACACATCTATTTCGGTGCGTAGCTCACTGAAGGCTCTAATAAGACCAGCATGCTCTGTTGGACCCAATTCAGCCATTGACTTCGAGCCGGAAGTGGCCGGCGCAATTTTAACGCCGTGAGGACCCGTAACTAAAATGTCGTCCAAGGTGCACTCGCCTCTGAGTACATGCGATAAATTCTTATCAACACGCAGCCCAAGTAAAACATCAACGTTGGCCAGACCCAAATCGGCATCAAGTACAAGAACACGCTTGCCTTGCTTGGCTAATGAGATGGCTAAATTCAAAGACACGTTGGTTTTACCCACACCACCTTTACCGCCTGTGACCGCCATGACTTTAATTAATTTGGACTTATTCATTTTTCTTAAGCTACTCGCTTGATCTTCTATCATCCTGCTCTGACACCCTCATCAGAATTCAATAGGCTAGTATGCGCCAAAGCATACTTTTTATAAAGTTTTGACGCTACCATTATTAAATTTTTTGCATCGGCAAGTTTTATATCTTCTGGCACTCGCTGCCCATCCGTTACGTAGCTTAGTCTAAGGTCGTTTTCAATAACCACACTAAGAGCCTCTCCAAGGCTATAACACTCGTCTAATTTACTGAAAATGCAGCCTGTAAGGTTTATGTTCTTATACGCTTGTATGGTTTGATGTAACACCTGATACTGTGCGCCTGCAGGCAATACTAAGTATTTTTTTATGTTAGCCGTCGTTTCTTTTTCGTAATCGTTAAGTTGTGTCACTAAACGAGCGTCGCGTTGACTAAAACCGGCCGTATCAATAAGGACTAACTTTTTGTGTCTCAGTTGATAAAGTATATGGGCTAACTCTTCGGAAGTCTGAGCTTTTTTCACCGTACAGCCAATAATCTTCCCGTATGTCGCTAATTGCTCAAAAGCCGCAATCCGATATGTATCAACCGTAATCATGGCAACTTCATTAGCGCCATACTTTTGTGCAAATTTAGCAGCTAATTTTGCGACTGTCGTGGTTTTACCCGTGCCTGTTGGTCCGACCAAGGCAACAATACCAGACTGCTGTAAAATGTCATTACCACCAATGTGTAAACGATTTGAAATCAGGTTCAATAAGTAATCCCAACCCTCGCTTTCATTGGCTTGAGGCGGTAAGAAACTCACCAACTGCTCAACGAGCCTTTCACTAATGCCCATACCCAATAGCTTATTGCCTAGAAAATAATGTATTGGATTTTTACGTTTATTCTTTTCATCACTCAAGCCATTCACTTGATATTGTAGAACATTACGAATAGAAGCTAGTTCTGATTTTATAAAATCAAGTCCGTCGTTCGAAGGTAACGTTTTGTCTTGGCTAAATAAATCTGAAGCTTGGCTGTCGGCAAAGTCATTTTCCATTGAAAAATCATCTATTGGTTTCGTAACTGGCGTTCTTGCATATTCATGAGTAAGCTCGGCTTCGCGACGGCGTTTTTCTGCTTGCTGTGAATCAGCATAAGATTGGCTTACGCGAACTTGATTTTGATTCGTTGCTTGCGATAGCTGCGTTGATTGTGCGCTACGCTGTTGTGTAGATTGTTTGTTGGTATTCGTATCAGTATATTGACCGTTCTTGTGTCCGTGAGCCGCATTGGCATGCGCTACACTTTCAAAGCCATCACTATTTTCATCAAGCAACTGGCCTGCATGCTGTTTTTCCAGCAATGCCTTGAGACTATCAGGGCCATCATCACCAATTATTTCGCTCAGTGTTGGCGTATTCTTCGACCTTTTGCCTAAGCTGATTGTGGGAGCCGGTCTAGTCATTTCGGTCTCTTTATCCACAGCGGCAACAAGCTCCACGCCACCCGCTACCTTTTTATTAGACATAATAACTGCGTCGCCGCCAAGTTCGTCTTTCACTTGCTTGAGCGCTTCACGCATATCTTTGCCAAAAAAACGTCTAATTTTCATGATGTCCTCGTTAGTGTTTGTAATGCGTCAGTTTATTGACCGACTGATGACACTATTTTTATTTGTTTGTCGTCTGGTATCTCTTGATACGACAACACATGTAATCCTACAACAGCGTGTTTCAAAAACCTTGATAGCACCGGACGTAGCATGCCTGATGTCAATAGTACCGACGGTTCGCCTGCGAGTTCTTGTTGCTGGCTGGCCTCGGTTAACGATTGCTGAATTTTCTCTGCAAGGCCTGGCTCTATGCCAGCGCCATCTTCACCACCTGCTTGTAATGACTGATGCAACATCTGTTCCAAGTCTGGCGCTAAAGTGATAACCGGTATTTCATCACCACCTGCCGTAATGTCTTGCACAATCAAACGCTTCAGTGCAATTCGCAGTGCAGACACTAGTACATCTGGATCTTGGCTTTTCGGGCCATACTCACACAGTGTTTGACAAATTGTACGCATATCTCTGATTGGCACACCTTCATACAATAGCGTTTGTAGAACTTTTACCATGGTACTCAGTGACAATATATCTGGCACCAGACCCTCAACTAATTTCGGGTTGGTTTTTTCAAGCATGTCCAGCAGTTGTTGAACTTCCTCATGCCCCAATAACTGATAGGCATTGGTTGTAAGCAACTGACTAAGATGTGTGGCGACCACGGTGGCTGAGTCAACAACCGTATACCCAAGGGTTTGTGCATGTTCACGTTGGTTAGCTTTGATCCAGACTGCATCTAAGCCAAATGCAGGATCCTTGGTTTTAGTTCCTGAGAGCTCACCAAATACCTGACCAGGATTGATCGCGAGCTCGTTGTCGTGACTGATTTCCGCATCTCCTATTGACACTCCCATCATCGAAATGGAGTAAGCATTAGGTGAAAAGTCTAAGTTGTCACGAATGTGCACAGGCGGAATAAGGAAACCCAACTCTTGCGACAGTTTTTTACGCACGCCTTTGATTCGCGTCAATAATTCACCGCCTTGTGATTTATCTACCAGCGGTATAAGACGATAACCCACCTCAAGTCCAATCGTGTCAACATGTTGCACATCGTCCCAACCCAGTTCTTTAATTTCACTAGGGCCTTTATTTGAATCTGGCATGGTTTCTACTAGCGCTTTATCTTTTGCCTCTCTCGCTTTCATCTTGTCTCTAAAGAAAGCATAAGCAAAAACAGCAGCAGAGAAACCTAAGAACGCGACGTGAGGCATGCCTGGAACAATGCCCATAACAAATAAGATACCGGAGGTAATGTAAAGCGCCTTGCGGTTGGCCAACTGCTCTCTGATTTCATGCCCCATTTCCTGCGAGTCATTTTCACGGGTAACAATAATCGCGGTTGCAACAGAAAGTAACAAAGATGGAATTTGTGCGACCAGACCGTCACCAATCGTCAGAATAGTATAAACCTCCATTGCCGTGGAGAAATCCAAATCATGCTGGAACATGCCTATGAACAAACCGCCGACAATATTGATTAACATGATGAAGAGGCCAGCAATTGCGTCCCCTTTAACAAATTTTGACGCACCGTCCATCGAACCGTAAAAATCAGCTTCAGAGGTAATTTCTTCACGCCTTTTTCTCGCTTGGTCTTGATCGATATAACCTGCGTTCAAGTCGGCATCAATCGCCATTTGTTTACCCGGCATAGCGTCCAAAGTAAATCGTGCGCTAACTTCAGAAATACGCCCAGCACCGGCAGTTACTACTTTAAAATTGATTATCAATAAGATTGCAAAGACGACAACACCAACCACATAGTTACCGCCGATAACCACTTCACCAAACGCTTGTATGACCTTCCCTGCTGCGTCTCCACCCTCATGTCCTTCCAACAGCACAATTCGCGTAGAGGCAACGTTAAGGGCCAAACGCAAAACGGTAGCGACCAACAAAACAAGGGGAAATATGCCAAAATCGACAGGGCGTTTGGTTAATACAGAAACCAAAATAATGACGAGAGAGAGCGCAATATTAAAGCTGAAAAGTACATCTAAAAGAATGGCCGGCATTGGCAAAATGACCATGCCCATAATGGCTAAAACAACAATTGGCGCGCCCATACCAGCAGCGATACCTTTTAATTGCGTTCTATCTACACGTTGAAAAGCGGAAGTTAATTGCATACAACAGAATTTTGACATCTAAGTAATAATACTCGTTGTATTACAACTACCGTGCCAACACGCTGAACTTTATGAAAAAAATTAAAGCATGGGCAATACTTGGTCTCTACCTAAGTTTTTACCTTCGTATAGGAGGTCGTCTGCGCGTTTGATGCATTGGTCAACTGAGGTATAACCTTCAATATCCGCGGCACCTGCAGTTAACGACACTCGAAGTGAGTTACCAGCCACTGTAAACACCTCATTGCGGATCGTTTCGCGATATTTATTCGCAATATTAATGGCGTTTTTGAGTTCAGTATTAGGTAACAAGACAATGAACTCCTCACCACCCCAGCGCGCCAAAATATCGTAATCGCGCATACATTGCGCGAGTACATTAGCGAACTTGATCAAGACTTGGTCACCTGCTTCATGGCCATATTCATCGTTTATACGTTTAAAAAAATCGATATCTATTAGAATAATAGAGAACAACTCGTTACTTCTTTTATACTTTGAGAACTCTTTTCCAACGGCATCTGTGAAACCTCGTCGATTATAGACTTGAGTAAGAGGGTCTAGAGTCGTTAACAAGGTTAACTTTTCGTTGGCCATTTGCAGCTCAATGGTTTTTTCCTGCACGCTTTGATAGAGCGTCACTGAGCGCTTGTGCAACGCATAAGTACGCCATCTGAATATGACAAATACCAAGACGATTGCTAATAGACCAAAAGTGATAGTAGCCCAAACAGTCTGCCACCAAGGAGGTAACACCTGAATAGTCATTCTCTGCGGTTTGTCATTCCAAACGCCATATCGGTTAGTTGATTTGGCCTCTAAAATATATGTTCCAGGACGTAAATTAGTGTATGTAGCCGTGCGGTTTTTGCTATCGACATACTGCCAACGGTCGTCGAAGCCAATTAAACGATATGCGTACTCAATGCTTTCGGGGCTTCCAAACTCTATTGCGGCAAACTCTATGCTAACTAAAATGTCTTCTGGTGATAACGATATCCGAGTTACTGTCGATTCTTCATTTGGCACAATATTGAATTTTTCATCTATCCCGCGACTGTCGTTTCCATTTAAAATAGCAATTCGCGTAAAATGTATCGCTGGCAAGTCGACCGGTTTTTCAATTAGCTCTGGGGAGAAATAAGTAACGCCTTGATCACCAGCAAAAACGATAGTTCCATCACTCTTTTTAGCGTAAGAACCAATATAGTATCCAGTGGAATTAACACCGTCATTATCGTCAAATGCATCAACTTTTCCAGATTCTACATTAGCACGTAAAATTTTACTTTCCGTTGGTATCCACAGATTCCCGCCTTCGTCTTCAACGACGGCGCCAATTGAAGATGTAGACATTACCGTATCCAAAAACAATCGACTGAATGTTGCTTCACCGTCGAAACCGCTGAGCTCTAACAATAATAGGCCATGTCCTTGTGTACCTACATAGTAGCTTTTTTCATCACGTACCGAGATCCAAGTGACTACATCATGAACTAGGCTGTTTTTGGCTTTTGGGTCATTATTTAATTTTCTAACTTCATCTGTTTGAGGATTAATTAATATCAGTCCATTGGCTGTCGACACTAATACTAGCTCATCTGACACGGGCAATATTCTAGTTGCCATCGGCAAATCGAAATTTTTTACAATGCGGTTTGCAACAGGATCAAAAACATATAAACCCTCTGTCCAAGTACCTACCCATATATTTTCGTCTAATCCAACGCTTAAAGAATAAACAGAGGCGTTTTTAATGCCAATGTCTTTTATATGTGTATCACCGGAGACAAGTTTACCTAATCCTAAGCGCGAACCGATCCACAGAGTGTTTGTCTTGTCTTGAAAGGCTAAAGTTTTAACCTGATTGATAGACTCTTTTTCTGATTTCCCTATCCAAGGACCCACAACAGAGTTATCAGCGTTAATTTTATAAACGCCCTCTTTGGTAGCCACCCATAAGCTATCGTCAGCTTCTTTGGCTACAAAGTAGCTGACTTGATTTGGATACAACTGAAAGCGACTGAACATGGTTGAATTTAAATCCAACACACTGAAGCCAGAACTGTAAGTACCCAAGAATATTAATCCACTATCAGTCTTAAAAAGTTTACTGACATGCTCCTCTATCTTTGTTTCTCTGCCTTTGGCACGGTTAACTAAGTTAACGAAGGAAAAATCATTTGGATCGGGAAAGATAAACACTCCCCTTGTCGTTGCAACCCAAATAGAGTCGTCATTCATTTGTTGAATATCGTTTATGATACTGTCGGAGAAACCAACCTTAGAAATAACGCTTGTAACCGCAGAAAAAGTGTCGTAGCCAATTGTAGCTCTAAATAAGCCTTGAGCTTTTGTGCCTGCCCACAAGTAGCCTTGGTTATCAATTTCAAGTGCAGTAATCTCCAGCTTTGGCAGGATTTCATCGCGCCAAATTTCTGTTTCTTTGTTATAGCTCATTACGCCGTTGCTGGTAGCAACCAATAACTTATCTTTGTTTAAAGAGATAACATCTATAATGACAGTCGCCTGATTTGGCATTGAAACGATTTTGAAATCATTTTCATCCGCTCTTTTTCTATATAAGTTTTTGTCAGTACCGGCATAAATACTCTGGTCTGAGTCGATGAGAATTATCTTAATCGATTTATCTGAATCACCCTGGTGGTCATAGAGCTCAAAAGACTCAAACAGCTGAGTTTGTTTACGCAAAACGTTCAAGCCATTCACCGTCGCAATCCAAATATCCCCAGTCGTTGGGTGAATCTCGAGGTTATATACTAATGAACCTGAGAGTCCTTTTCCTGGAAGATCACTTTGAGCATAATTAGTGAAGTTGTAGCCGTCAAACTTGTCGATTCCAGATTGGGTAGCAAGCCAAATATAACCATTTTTGTCTAACGCAATATCGGATACAGACGTCTGAGTGAGGCCGTCACTGACACCATATTGTTTAATGCGGGAAGTTTGGTACTGATGCAAGTCTGAGCTAATTGCATGAAAGCTAGACAATAGCAGTAGGGTAGCTAAGGCCAGCAGGCAACAATACAAGAACTTATTTATTAGTGGCTTCAAATACTTACCTATTTCACGTAACAAATTTAATATGTCGTTAGTAAGCTCATACAAAAAGTCGTTAGAGGTAACAGTCTTAAACCTGATTACTTAATTAAACTACGCTTCCATATGTTTGATTATATTGTCTTTCACTTTTTAAGCAAGTTGTCGATTTTGTATCCTAAAAACCTCGAGGTGCTAATAAATATCTAGCATATCTGGCTTAGCGTCTGAGTTCCGGCGGTATTGGTAAATTCTTTTTAAGTGCTTTTGGACGGCTTGCTTTGCCTTTCTTATAAGCTTTTAATTGATAGACGTAAGCGAGAACTTGCGCCACCGCCATAAATAGCTTTGCCGGAATTTCCTGATCTGGCTCAGTGCTATAATAAATAGCACGCGCTAGCATCGGCGATTGGATAATAGGCACTTCATGTGCATTCGCTATTTTTCGAATATGCATAGCAAGCTCATCTGCACCTTTCGCAACCATTATAGGTGCGCGGTCGCCGTCTTGCTCATACTTAATTGCTACTGAGAAATGTGTCGGGTTGGTGACAATTACATCAGCTTCCGGCACTGCTTGCATCATACGATTCGCTGAGGCCTGATATTGTAATCTTCTAATTCGCCCCTTGACCTGTGGGTCACCTTCGGCATTTTTACGTTCGTCTTTTACTTCCTGCAGCGTCATTTTCATTTCTTTGTTGTGCTTAAAACTCTGATATGGCACGTCAATCAAAGCGATCGGGATCATGCCGCAGCACAAGAGTAGAAATGCCCATTCCACCATATTCAAGGCGTGAAACAGGTTTAAGGGATAAAGTTCCATGTCGAGATGCAAAGCTTCATCTCTAAAAATGTACAGTGCCATATACGCCATAAAGCCAATGACCAGCACTTTAGCAATGCCTTTGATTAACTCAACTAAAGCATTCATACCGAACATTCTTTTGAAGCCTTCAAGCGGACTCAAGCGATTGCCTTTAGGGGCTGCCGACTTCCATGTGAAATTATAGCCACCAAGCGCAATACTTCCGTAAACACCGCCTATTAATGAAATAACCATAAACATCATTACTGGCAGGCTGGATTCAGTGACCGCCATATCTAATATCTGGAACATGTGAACTTTGTCGTAGGTTTCATCACGAGACAGCGTAAATGAGCGCTGCATAACTTCAAACATCGCATTGGCAATGATACTGCCGACAAAGAAGAAAGCGATAGCACTGAAAACCAATACCAACGCGGTGGACAACTCGCGGGATCGCGCGATCTGCCCTTTTTTTCGGGCATCTTCGAGTTTTTTGGGTGTGGGTTCCTCGGTTTTTTCGTACGAGTCATCAGCCATTTTTTATCGTCCTAAATAGCGTTAACAGGTCAACAATAGCTTGCACATAAACTCTTGTGCCCGCTGCCATTGTTGCTCAAAGTGATAAACCTGGTTACTCAAGGTAATGTAAATAATAACCAACCCGGTAATCTGGGCGATTGAAAAGCCCAAACTAAAAATATTCAATTGCGGTGCTGCTTTAGTCATAACGCCAAATGCTAGGTTGACGATTAACAGAGAAACTATGGGTGCCAACGACATAGTGACGGCTGAAATAAACATCCATCCGGCCCAATGTGCAACGAGGCGAAACTGTTCGCCGGTCCACCAAGGTGAGTCGATGGGAAAGGCCTTAAAACTCATCACTATCATCTGGATCATGGCCAAGTGACCGTCAAACGTCCAAAACAAAAGCGTTGCCAAGATAAGATAGAACTGACCAACCGCGGGCACGCTAATACCATTCACTGGGTCAACAATAGAAGCAAAACCTAGACCCGTTTGCATGGCAATGATTTGACCGGCGAGCACAAAGGTGTTTAGTACCATCATTGAAATAAAGCCAATAACAATACCGATAATTAATTGCTTAATACCGAGCAAAAACGTGCCTAAGTTCACCAAGTCATCAACGGGAACGGGCGGCACATTAGGTACGATCATAAAGGTCAACAATACGGCTAATAATGTTCTAATAGGCGTTGGTATGGTTTTCGCGCTAATACCGACCATTGCCGCAAACAGACCCGATATGCGCATAAACGGCAACAGGTAGTCCGATAGAAAATTAATGATTGTTGATTCGAGTATTTCCATCTGTCTAGCCAACCACCGATGGAATGCGGTAAACCATTTCAAAAGTGAAATCCATCATCTTTTGCACCAACCAACTGCCTCCCCAACTCAATGCCAACAAAGTGACGATCAAGCGAGGAAGAAAACTCATGGTTTGTTCGTTGATTGACGTTGCTGCTTGAAAAACCGCAACTATTAAACCAATAATTAAGCTGGGTACGATCACCGCAGACACTAGCACAATGACCACTAACATGGCTTCGCGCAGTATTTCGACAAAAACCTCAGGACTCATAAGGTCAGACTCCCATACCGAAGCTAGTGGCGAGTGTGCCAAATATGAGGTTCCAACCGTCAACCAGAACAAAAAGCATTAGCTTGAAAGGCAGTGATACGATCATGGGCGATAGCATCATCATACCCATCGCCATCAATATCGATGCCACCACTAAATCCAGTATCAGAAATGGAATGAACAGCATAAAACCAATTTGAAAAGCGGTTTTTAGCTCGCTGGTAACAAAGGCTGGAATTAATACGGTCAACGGCACATCAGCAGGATCGTCATATAAATCCTCATAGCCGCCAATTTGCACAAACGTCTCCAAGTCTTTGACTCGAGTTTGCGACAGCATGAAGGCACGCATTGGCTCCTTTGCAATATTGAACGCGTCTATTGACGTCATTTCCTCACTCAAATAAGGCTGCAGTGCTTTTTCATTAATTTCTTCAAACACAGGCGCCATAATAAACATGGATAAAAACAGACTGACGCCAATGAGAATTTGATTCGACGGCGATTGTTGCAGGCCAATCGCCTGACGTAAAATTGACAAGACAACAATAATTCGCGTGAATGACGTCATCATCATGATGAAAGCTGGAATTAAACTCAGCGCCGTCATAATGAAGAGCGCTTGTAGCGTCATCGAATACTCTTGATTACCGTCATCGGTCGTTGTTACCGTAATCGCTTGAATTCCCTGCTCTGCGATGGCACTTCCGCTAAACAGAATAGTCAGTGCGATTAACAACGTAAGTTTGGCAATAAAGCCACGGGTCAACATGTGACTAATCATGAGCTTTCCCCTTTTTCGCGCCAATCATCGTTTCGGCCATGGCTTTTACTAGCTTATCTTTGAATGCGAGATTAGTGGGTTGAGTGCCGTTTTTATTAGCAGCGGCAGTTTCTATCGGATTCTCAAGCTTACCCAACTGATTAATGTTGTGCGCTGTGATACCAATTAGGAACTGCTCGCCACCAACATCGATGACCATGATTTTTTCTTTGGCGCCCGCAGCCATCGATGCAACCACTTTTAATTGACCATTTCCTGCTTGAGTGACATTAAACCGGCGCGCAATGAAAGCGAGCGCAAAAATAATGGCGACTACGAGCAAAAGGCTAAGAAAAATTGACAGTATTGATGAGGGGTTTTGTAGGGTCTGGGGTGTGGAGGCCGAAGCCTCCGCGCTGACCACGCTACAAAATAAAAATAAAAATAGAAGGTAAGTGCCTATTTTATATAGGTTTTTACCTGAGTTTTTTGATTCTCTCGACTTGACTAATAACATCCGTTAACCGAATCCCAAATTTATCGTTGATGACTACTACCTCTCCATGAGCAATCAACGTGCCATTTACTAAAACATCTAGTGGTTCGCCTGCAACTCGGTCTAATTCGACCACCGAACCTTGGTTCAATTGCAGTAAATTTCGGATACTTATTTCACTGCGACCGACCTCCATCGAGATCGTCACAGGGATGTCTAATATAGTGTCGAGCTTTTTCTTTTCAGCAACCGTGATGGGTGCATCTTCTTGCAACTCGTCAAACTCTGCAGGCTTGGCGCCACCGCCAGCAGCTTGCTCATTCATAATGGCATCAATGTCATCTTGGGCATCGCCGCCTTTACCTTCGCCCGCCTCTGACTCTGCTTGTTCAGCCATTGCTGCTTCCCAATCATCTAAGCCTTCGCCATCTTCACTCATAATATTTTCCTATCTTGTAAAAAGTTTTACTTTGTTTGATAAAAATACTGTTTCAATGCTTGATCAATATTTTATAAATCTTCTTCTAGAACTTGTAGTTCTGCGTCGTTATCTATTACTTTGCCATTTCGGGTTAATAACTGCAGTTCGGACTTCACCGATGTTGGCCTAGGGATTTTTTCTGTAATTTTCAGTGCTATATTCTCGCGAGATTTACCTAACTTCGCTCTGAATGTGGGCAACTCTTCAATCAATACCGTGACCGTATCGGGCATATCAATTGGAATGATGTCACCTTTTTCAAAATTCATCAGGCGTTCGAGCGTTACGGTGATATCGAGTAAATGAGTCGTCAAGCCTACCTTAACGTCCATGATTTCATCACGCAGCGCTTTGCTCCACCTGAAATCAGTATCTTCTTTGTCGTTTTGCACACCGGCATCAAGCAACTCGCGGATAGGCTCTAACATCGAATATGGTAGCGAAATATGAAAGTCACCACCGCCACCGTCAAGTTCAATATGGAAAGAGCTGATCACGACAACCTCTGTGGGGCTTACAATGTTCGCCATTGCAGGGTTGACTTCAGAGTCTAAATACTCGAAAGACACGTCCATAACGGGTCCCCAAGCTTCTTTATAGTCTTCAAAGATAAGCTTTAGCAGCATTTGAATAATTCGGCGCTCGGTTGGTGTGAATTCTCGCCCTTCAATTTTTGCGTGATAACGGCCATCGCCACCAAAGAAATTGTCAACCATAATGAAAACCAATCGCGCTTCCATTGTAATCAAACCGGTTCCTTTGAGTGGGCGGAACCTCACCATATTTAGACTAGTAGGAACAAACAGAGTGTGAATGTATTCGCCGAACTTAATCATTTGAATACCATTAATCGACACTTCCGCAGAACGGCGCATCATATTGAATAGACTCACGCGCATGTGCCGAGCAAACCGTTCATTCACGATTTCCAGCGTTGGCATGCGTCCACGAACAATGCGATCCTGAGAGGAAAAATCGTACTCCATGGCCGAGCCATCATGCTCGACCTCCTCGATTTCTTCTTCTTCAACATCGTCAACGCCATGCAATAGCGCGTCAATCTCGTCTTGTGATAATAAATCGCTCACATTAATTCTCGTTTTTGCTTACTCAAAAATGAGTAACTTAATTAACTAGCCGTAAATAAAGCGGCTTTCGCAGATTGGTCTGCTCTTACTGAATAACAAAACCTGTAAATAGCACTTGCTCAACAACCGTCGATTTTTCAAGTTCTTTCATTACTTGACGCACTTGCGAAGTAGCGCGTTCTTTTAATTCTACTTTGCCAACGTCAGTCACTAAATCATCCGCATTCGACGAGCTGAATACTTGTAGTAGAGTACCCTCAATCATAGGAATATGACGCTTTGCCAATTCTTCATTGACGACACCTCGCACCATTAACTGAACTTCAATTTGCACGAGTCGCTCGCGAGCAACACCAGGTGCATTAAACGTAAAAGGTCTCGGCATAGCCACATACAATGCTTGGCCCTCTGCAGGCGCAACGCTCTCTGCAGCATCGCCCTGGGCTGCACCTTCTTCGCTTTCAATGGCCGCAACTTCGTCACCCATGAATAAGAAAAAATAAGCGCCAGCACCACCCGCTAATAAGACGGCAACAATAATAATAATCAGCACTAATTTGCTTTTCTTTTTACCGCCTTCTTCAATTTGTAATTCTTCATCTGCCATGCGACTTTTCTCTCTTATTAATATTTATGTGCCTATGCAAAAATAAGGCACTTCAACAAATTAATAACACTGCTACCAAAACTGTGGCAAAACATCGTCTAGTAATTTAGGGCTAATTATACGCCTTTTCTTTGACGGTGTTTTTATCTTTTTTGCGCAGTTTTTACGTCAAGTTCACGTCGTTTATTACGCGTAGTAATCTATTCCGCCTATTCTGCCGCCGCTAATACGTTGTTCAATAGCGTCCCCGCCATCATCATCTGTCTGTTGACCATCGTTTTGTAAACCTTCTTGCGATTGTTGTGCCAAATTGCTTGAAGCGTTTGAATTATTTGCAAGACTGCCTTGTTCTGACTGTCCATCACTTTGACGACTCTCTTGTTCAACTGAAGATTGGCCTAGTTCAATGCCCTGCTCTTCAAGCATTTCGCGTAATCTTGGCGTTGCTTGATCAAGGGCTTCTCGAGCCTGTTGAGATTGCACAACAAAACTGACTGAGGCTGAATCACCCGACAAATTAACTTTGATGTTCATACCGCCTAGGTCCGGCGGGTCTAAGCGAATTTCAGCACTGATATTTCTACTATTTACCATCCAACGAACTTTTTCGGTCAACTGTTGCTGCCCCTCCGGCTTAAAGATATTAATACCTTTATCATTCGCTGTCGTTTGCTGGGCTAGCCGCGTGCTTTCAATTTGCTGTTGTGCTACTTCTTTAATACCTTGAACCTCATTTAAGCCTGTATTCAAATAATTCTGCTGTTGATTACTTTGATTCAAGGAAGTCGCCGCCGCCAAAATATTGGAGACTTGATTCATTTGCTTTTCCAGCGCATTGTCTGCGTTTCCGCTTACTTTTACATCAGCCGCAGCCAATGCATCGGTAACTAAGCTTTTTAAATCGATACTCGGCTCTCTACCTTGTTTCAATTGTTCTTTCATTTCTTTTACGCCGGCCTGCAGTGCAGCAATAAACTCAGTCGACTTACCCTCTGTTTTTAATTCAGATATGACTGATTCAACGCGCGTTGCAATATTGTCAATTGCGCTGCTTTCGGCATCAGGCGGTAGTTTTGCTAGCAGTTCAGTGTGCTTTTTTGTTGACGCTTTATCAAGTGGCACTAGTAAAGGAGATTCAACCAACTTTTCAGTTTTCTCTGGACCTGCTTTTGCTTGTTGAGACAGCGTTGTATTAAGCAATTCGGTCTCGACTTCAGCTGCAGTGGCAGCTTGATTTTCTGCTAAACCGAGCGGTTTTGCTGCTAAGTTATCATCTGCGTTGAGGGTCGTTAACTGAGGTTCGATCGTCTCACTTTGAGAGCTCTCTTTCTTAATAAGATCAGCCAACAATCCTTGAGATGCGGCAAGCTCAATTGCATTTTCATTTTTAATATCTGAGTCATCACCAACCGTTTCGAGTGAAATCGGTCCTACATATTCGTCATTCGGTATCGTAGGGGATGATTGCAGTAAGTCCTTTAACAGGTCTGCGTCTTCAAGCGCAGCGGCGGCAGCGTCTTCTTCGCTTAGGCTGGCCTCAGTCTCGGCTTTGTTCAATAATTGATTTAAGAGCTTTGCAATTGCAGTATCAAGTTCGGCCATCGCCTCACTATTGAGGCTTAATGACTCTTCAGAATTGCCGCCTGCTGCATTAATCAAGGTTGCTAACTCTTCTTCTGTTAGGCTTATTTCTAAAAACTCAGGATCCGTTCCCGCGCTTATTTTATCAGCAGCTAGTGCATCAGCAGCAACAGCGTTTGCGCCGTCTAGCGTTTTATTATCTGAGGTTAGCGATGCAATCGTTTGTGCAAATATATCAAGATTAGTCGATTTATCTTCAATGTATAAATCGTTTGGAATGACGTCTTTTGATGCTGATAAGTCTTTGACTTGATTAACATATGAAACCCAATCAAAGTCATCCGCAATATGTTCAGCTTTGAGCGTTGCATCTGTTATTTCATTTTTGGACTTGCCGCCAAGCGCCTTATCATTGAGGAGACCAGCTTCAATAAACTGTTGGTCATCCCCTTCGATACTTCCGCTTGCTTCCCCGATATTTGTTTCGGTCGTTGCAGCCACACTACGCTGGTTTTTTTCAGTAATATCGTTTTGCTGACGCTCTTTGCTTTCGGCATTCGCTTCAGCTACATCTCTATTGCGCTGAATTGTGCGCTGCTCATCATTCGCTTTATCTAGGTTGTTTTGGCGAGTTTCGCTGGCACTGTTCTTGGCCTCGTTATGTTTAGCCCGCTCGGACTGCGCAGACGTTTGACCTGCATCATCACGCACATGATTTTGTGAGGAACGGCTCGATTGTTCTTGTCTAGCCAACGCTTCTTCAAATGCACTTTTCTTAGCGCTGCTTTCAAATGATGAATTATTTGTGTCGCGAGGCACCGATGAAGATAGCTTGACATCTTCAAATGGTAATTTGTTAGCGGCAATACTTGTTTGAGTAGTGGCAAATTGTTGCATAATACTAATTTCATCCTGACCGTTTAATTCGGGTTTGTTTAAATTTAATCAATAAATACAATAACTTGAATTATTTTAAACAAGTGCTTACAGGATGTTTTGCAAGGCTCGTACCAACTAGCGTAGAACCGGACCGCGACGAACAAATTTTTGAATCGCAATTTCATCAAACATCTGTTGTTCTTGGCGTGACTCGACGGCAACCGCCTCTTTTGTTTTACCGGTAATCAACATTTCAATAGCTTTGCGGCGCTTTTGTTGATCGAGCCACTGACGTTTACGCTGATCCGCGACTAAAACGGCTTGGCTGACAAATTGAATTTGTTGTTCACAAGCTCGATCGAGCTTTGCAACGAATGATAGGTGCTGATGTAACTGTTTTGCTTCAACGCCAAGTTTGCCTTTTTGTTGAATTAGCTTTAGATAATCGAGACGATACTGTTCAAGGCCCGTTAGTTTTTGCTGATTATCCTGCAGGTTTTTTGCAGCAAACTGGTAATTCTGCGCCAGTTTCTGTTCCTTTTTGATTTCAAGTTCAGCAACCATATGTAATTGTTTTAAATTACTCATGATGATTGTCTATTCCGATTGTTCATTAGCGATACGATTGAATGCACTGTTCACCTCAGTATTCATTTGCTGTATTACCTAGGCTGTTGGGTTTTTTGCCCATGTGCTGATGCAGCTTTTAGTCCGCCATTTAACGTGCCCATTGACTCAACACATTGTTCAAATGGGATCACTTGTCCCATCGTTTGCTGCAAGAATGCATTGATGGCGGGTTCAGCAGCTATCGATAAATCAATTCTATTGTCTGTACCGCGCGCATAAGCACCAATGCTGATAAGGTCTTTATTTTGCTGGTAGGTAGAATAAACCTGTTTAATATTGCGCGCTTGAAGCACGTGTTCTTCATCAACGACTTGGGGCATAACGCGGCTAATTGATGATTCGATATCAATTGCGGGGTAATGGCCCGACTCAGCTAAACGGCGCGATAATACAATATGACCGTCTAATATTGCGCGAGCTGAATCAGCAATAGGATCTTGTAAATCGTCTCCTTCGGTCAATACGGTATAAAAAGCGGTGATCGAGCCCTGTTGTTCTGTACCGTTGCCGGCACGTTCAACTAAAGCAGGCAGTTTTGCGAACACTGAAGGCGGATATCCTTTGGTCGCCGGCGGCTCTCCAATGGCTAATGCAATCTCTCTCTGCGCCATTGCGTACCTTGTTAACGAGTCAACTAACAACAATACATCTTTGCCTTGGTCTCTGAAGTATTCTGCAATGGTAACTGCCGCCTCGCAGCCTTTTAGGCGCATTAGCGGTGAGGTATCTGCTGGCGCTGCAACAACGACGGCTTTTTCTCGCTCTTCTGCTGTCAAAATATCTTGAATAAATTCTTTTACTTCACGACCACGCTCACCAATCAGACCAACCACGACAACATCAGCGGTGGTTCCTCGCGTCATCATGCCCATCAATACACTTTTACCCACACCACTGCCTGCAAATAAACCCATGCGCTGGCCTTTGCCAACGGTTAACACAGTATTAATAGCGCGCACACCAACATCAAGCGGTTGGTTAACGGGTTTGCGAGTTAAAGGATTTATCGGAGGGGGCGTTAATGACGCTGTTTGTTTGCATTTTATGGGGCCTTTACCATCGAGGGGTTCGCCATTGGCATCAATAACCCGGCCCAATAATTCATCTCCCACAGCTAGCCCGTTTTCGTGTGATAAAGGCTGAACACGTGAACCAGGAACAATGCCTTTCACTGACTCCGTTGGCATTAAATAAGTAACATCGCCAGAAAAGCCCACCACTTCCGCTTCAATTTGTCCTCGGCTGGTTTGCACTAAACAACGTCCGCCGACGGGCACTTGGCAACCGACAGCTTCTAGGGTCAAACCTACGCCTCGAATCAACTTGCCAGAAGAAATAGCCACAGCCTTCGGAACTTGCTCTTGCAATTGCTTTATTTTATCAGCTATTGCGAGGGTCATGATGCAATCCTTGGGCATTCAGAAATTGGGTAAAAACGTCAGCTGTTCTGCGCTCAATTGACATGTCAACGGCGTTATTTTGGGTACTAAGCTCACAACCGCCACGCTCAATAGCTGGGTTCTCAATCAGTTTCCAGTTATTCTCGGCTATTGTTTCGTCGCCAAAATGGCCTTTGACCATAGCGACATCCACTGGATTCATTTGAAATTGGTACTGACTTTCTTGAATTGGAAGCACTTTGATACCTTCACTGATGGCACTTAATAGCACATCATTTTGCGTGGTGACTTCAACATTGATAACCGCTTTTGCCAATTTAATGGCAAGAATAACCAGCTCTTTCTCAAGTTCAGTGTTTACTTGTGCAAGTGGATTAGCAGCTTGATCGATAATCGATTGCCAACTTCTTGCTAGTTCGTCCATTTGTTCTTGGCCCGCTAACATGCCGTCTGCTAAGCCTTGTTCCTTCCCCTCGTCAGTGCCTTTTTCAAGTCCTTCCTGCTTACCCTCTGCAAAACCAGCGTCGAAGCCTTCCTGTTTGCCCAAAGCTAAACCTTCGTCATAAGCTGCCGCGCGTATCTCTTCAATGTCCTTTGCCGTAAGTGGTTGTATTTCTTCTTCTACTTCTGGCGGCTCGTACTTCCAAGTGCGCGATTTATTAAAGGCATTCGTTGTATTACTTTGCACATCGGAATTTACGCTCGGTAAATCCCACGCTTTGGCGTCATTAAAAGACTCGTTAGACGTCACTTTTACTGACTGTGCTTGCGGCTTTTTGCTCGAAATACTCATTAGACGAATTCTTCACCGCCACCACCACCTAGCATGACTTCACCTGCATCAGCTAATCGGCGTGCAATGGATAGAATTTCTTTTTGTGCTGTTTCAACTTCACTCAAGCGCACAGGTCCCATTGCCTCAAGATCATCAAGCAGCATTTCTGCCGCCCGCTTAGACATATTGCCAGTAATCTTATTACGCAGTTCTTCATCTGCACCCTTAATGGCTTTCATTAGGCTTTCTTGTTGAGTTTCACGCAGTATCGCTTGAATACCTCTATCGTCCACATCAATAAGATTGTCGAATACAAACATAAGATCTTGAATTTGCTGGCTCATCTCTTCATCAGTTTCGCGGATAGCATCCATTAACTGGCCTTCGATATTAGTATCAAGGTAGTTCATGATATTTGCTGCAGATTTTAATCCGCCCATCTTCGCAGCTTGCGCACCAGCTTGACCAGCAAACTGTTTCTCCATAATTTCGTTGAGCTCTTGCAGCGCTGCTGGCTGAACTTCTTCAAGATTGGCAACGCGCATCAATAAATCTAAGCGTACTTTTTCAGGGAACTGGGCCAAAATTTCGGCGGATTGTTCTGGCTCAAGATAAGACATAACAATCGTCTGAATTTGCGGGTGTTCGTTACGAATAATGGTAGCTACTTGCTTCGAATCCATCCATTTTAGTGACTCTAGGCCTTTAGCGCCGCTACCCGTGAGTATTTGATCAAGTAAATGAGCAGCCTTGTCTTCACCTAGCGCCGAAATTAAGGCTCTACGCACAAAGTCTTGGCTCTTAAAGCCAATTGTCGAATAATTTTGAATTTCGTCGATGAAATGCGTATGCACAGACGTAATTTTATCCTGTGTCATGTCATCCATGGCTGCCATCGCAGCGCCTAACACTTGCACTTGTTTTGGCTCCATGAATTTTAAAATTTGTGCGGCATCGTCTTCCGACAGGCTCAGTAATAAAATAGAGGCTTTTTCTACGCCGTCTAATTTATTGACGTCGTACTTTGGTGCTTCTTCTTTTGCAATAACATCTTCAGCCATAAATTTTACTCCTTATTCGTCCTGCAACAGCCAGCCACGAACCACTTGCGCTGATAATTCAGGCTCATTGGCTACGAGAGCCCGTACGGCTTTCAATATATCTTCGTCTTTACGTAAATTAGGCAGCATTAACGAACCATCAGCAGCAAAACCAACCTGAGTTTCGTCAAACTCATCGTTTAGGATAGCGAGTGGATCTTCACCCAAATCTAAATCTGATTCATCAAACTCATCATCCGCAATGTTATTCTCAGGAAAGATAAGTTTCATCAGCATTGGACGAACCACAAAGAAGATGAGAATAATGATGACTAGAGCGCCTAGAACTAGCTTGAGTATAGGCATAAAACGTTCTTGTTCCCAGAAAGGTGTTTCTTTTATTTCACCCATATCAATTCTGTTAAACGGAATGCTCACCACTTCAAGTGAATCTCCTCGAGTCACATCAAAGCCAATGCCGCCCTGTAGCAAGCGACGAATATTGAGTACCTGCTCTTGGCTCATGGGCGTAGTTGTGACCGTGCCATCAGCGGCTGTTACAGATGAATGGTCAACGGCAACAGATACACTCAAGCGTCGAATAACGCCGGTTTGCTGCTTGGTGTGACTGATTGTGGTATCTAATTCGTAATTGCGAGTTTGTTCTTTGCTGTTACTGCCTGGAAGTGGCGACCCATTGCCACCACCGACCGCATTTTCCGGGATATTAGCGTCCATGGGAGGTTGATTTGACAAGGCACCGGGAATGCCAGCAATAACGTTACCTACATTACTTTGTTCAGAAATCATTTCGCTTCGAACAGCGGGTAAATCTGGGTTATAGCGACGTTGGGTCTGTTCTGTTGCTGTAAAATCCATGGTCACATCAGCTTGCGCCGTATAGTTACCTAAGCCTAAAACAGGAATTAAGATGGAATCGATTTTTTCCATATACTCAGCTTCGCGTCTCTTTTCCAACTCGTATTCTTTTCGTGCAGCTGAAGCGCCGGCATCTTGAGACCCTGAATTCAGTAAGCGACCATTATTATCTGTTACCGTGACTTTGCTTGGTTCCATGCCCTGCACTGCCGAAGCGACGATATCGACAATTGAATCTACCTCTTGAGCGCTAACTACATTGCCACGACTGGCCGTTACCACTACCGTTGCACTGCCTTTTTTCTCTCTACGAGCGAAAACATTCTCTTTGGGTAAAGCAAGTAAGACGCGTGCTTTACCAATCCCGTTCATATCTTCAATGGTGCGCGCAATTTGCTGTTCGCGAGCATGCTTTAACCGCTCCATTTCAACCCGCTGGCTAACCCCGAAGCCCATATCTTGCATTATGATATCGGTGCCTTGCGAGGCTTCATTGCTAATACCTTGACGCGCCATACCAAATTTTGCGTCTTTGAATTGTTCTTCAACGACGTAAACGGTATTGCCTTCTAATTTGTACTGGATTTCGCTTTGATCAAGAAAATCTAGGGTTTCGATGAGTTCTTGAGTTGGCATTTGTGCCAATGGTCGATACGTCGGCTCTTTTGACCATAGAAAAACAAAAATGGCAATAACGATACAAATAACCAAGGTAACTACCAAGGTAATTTGACGCACCATTTCCGTCGTACCTAATTGGTCCATGAGAGTCGGTTTGCTATCAGCCGAATCATCCATGCCATCAAGATTGTTGGAGAGTGTTAATTCTGTGCTTGCTGCTTCAGCCACGAGTTACTTCCTTAAACTGGCATGTTCATTATGGTTTTGTAGGCTTCAAGTACTTTATTTCGCACTTGCATCGTTGCTTCAAAAGCAATACCGGCCTTCTCTTTCGAAATCATGACGTCCGCTAGGCTCAAGTTAGGGTCACCCATATCAAATGATGTTTGCATCTCACGCGACTCTTTTTGCATACTGTTAACGTTGTTAACCGCTTGGCTAAGCATGTCAGAAAATTGGCTTGCCGAGCCATTGCCTTGAATTGCCGGCATATCCATTTTGAGCGGCTTGATGTCGCCAACCATTGCTTGCATTTCTTGGTAGATAGCATTCGCTTTAATGTCCATCACACAACCCCTAGTGTCATAATTTTGAAGAATTCACTTCGTCTAAGGTCAATTTAGCAATTACAGTGCCAGTTTATTTAATTCAATAAATTCATGGAGTTAAAATTTTATTTTGAACAGGGGTTTATTGGTGACAAAAAAATGCCGCTAAAGGTTAGCGGCAAATAGGGATTGACATCCTGTCTGTAGTGCTCACAAAAAAGCATGTTGGGAAATGGCTTAGTTTGGAACCTCAATGCCTGAATCACGCATGCGAGCAAGTTTGTAACGCAGCGTTCTGGGGCTTATTCCAAGTTTCTCAGCGACGTCTTTGCGTTTGCCATTGTAAGCTTGCAGCGCATCCAAAATAATCTGATGTTCTTGGAATCGAAGTTCCGACCCTAATAAATTCTTATCGACAACGTCTTCTGAATCTAAAGTATCATTTGCGATATCAGGGGATGCAGAAGTAAACATAGTGGATGTTGTTCTTTCAACATTATGCGCAGCTTCGATCATCAAGTCTTCATTATCGATTTTACCATTGTCGGTTAAAATCAATGCCCGTTGTATTACATTCTCTAACTCTCTGACGTTGCCAGGCCACGTGTGCTGCATTAGTTTATGCTGCGCAGCCATTGTAATGTCCGGCACCTGAATACCTTGAGCAATCGCATGTCGTTGCACCATATGCTTGGCCAATGGGATAATATCGCCAATACGGTGCGCCAATGGTTGCCAAGTAATGGGAAAAACGTTGAGTCTATAGTATAAATCTTCTCTAAATTTGCCACCGTCAACGGCTAACTTTAAATCACGGTTGCTTGTCGCAATTACCCTAACGTTTAATGAAATAGTTTTACGCCCACCCAGTCGCTCAACTTCTCTTTCTTGTAGTACGCGCAAAATTTTAGCCTGCAGCGCCAAATCCATTTCAGTTATTTCATCTAGCAATAAAGTCCCGCCCTGCGCTTGTTCAAATTTACCCGGACAAGCTTGAACTGCGCCAGTAAACGCGCCCTTTTCATAACCAAACAACGTGGCTTCCAGCATGTTTTCAGGAATGGCAGCACAATTAATCGCAACAAAAGTAGATTGACTGCGAGGACTCTGGTCGTGAATGTAGCGAGACAAGACTTCTTTACCCGAACCACTCGGCCCCAAGACCATAACAGTTGCTTCTGATTTGGCTACTTTTCTGGCTAACTCAAGCATACGAATACTCGAGGGGTCCGCAACAATCGGTGTTTTTGACTCCACTTTTTGCGCCGGCGCATAGCGTCCGACCAAGTTGAGCAATACCTCGGGAGCAAACGGTTTTGATAAATAGTCAGTGGCACCATCGCGCATGGCTTGAATGGCATCATCAATATTAGCGAATGCCGTCATCAACAAAACAGGGAGTTTCGGATATTTAGCTTTGACACTTTTAAGTAGTGATAATCCGCTCATTGCGCCCATTTGAATGTCGCTCACGACCAAATCAAACTGATTGTTATCGGCAAGTTTAAGCATTGCATTTTCGGCGCAATCAACCGGAGTGACTTGATAACCACCCAATAGCAGTGTGTCGACTAAAGCTTCTCTGAGCCCGTGATCGTCTTCGACTATTAGTATTTTGGTTTTACTCATATTGCGACTCCTTGATGAACGTCATTTGAGTTTGTTTGGAATTCATTTTTAGCTTGAATGCACGGCAGCAGTAAGGTAAAACAAGCGCCCTTGCCGTCTTCGTTATTGGCGGCTTTGACAAAGCCATGATGTGATTTTGCTACCGACTTAACAACGGCTAAGCCTAAGCCCGTGCCCTGTGTTTTTGTTGTAAAAAAGGGTTCGAAGATACTGTCAATTTGATGCTCTGATAAACCACAGCCTTGATCCTTTATTTGGATACTAATATACGGCGCATCATTTTCCTCTACGATGCCAGTAACGACTTCAATAGCATCACCTTCTAGCGACACTTCAATTGCATTGTGAAGTAAATTACTAATGGCACCCGTCAGTGCCGTTTCATTTCCCATAAATTGGTGAAGTGACGGTTTTTTGTCGAGTTTTAAGTTAATAGACTTAGTTGCCAATAAAGCATCGACTGCCTCGGCTCCCTTAAGCATCACTTGGGATATCGTCAATGGTGCTACAATTTGCTGCTCACCGCTTTTTGCAAACAACAGCATGTCATTTACTTGGCTCTCTAAATCTTTAAGACGGTTTTGCAAATTCGTTGTAAAGCGGTCGGCCATATCATTTTTTAGATTCAGTGAACGCAGATTAGCGGCATACAGCATCGCTGAGGATAACGGCGTTCTGACCTGATGTGCCAAAGATGCAACCATTTTCCCTAATGAAGATAAACGCTGTAAATGACTTATACGACTCTGTAATTCGCGTGTTTCAGTAAGGTCTGTCAATACAATAAGCTGACCTTTTTCTTCCACTAAAGGGCTGATAGAGATTTTCACTTTGCGACCATCGCGCAGTGAGACTTCGTGTCCATCATCCGCTTGTGGCTTGAACGAGCGTAAGATAATTTCGCGCCATAACTCTTTTTCAAGTGGCTCGCCCAGTAGTTCAACCGCCTGCTGATTAGCTTGTTTTATACGGCCTTTTTGGTCAAGTACGATAACCCCAGCAGGCATGACCTCTAACAAGTGATTAAGTCGTTTCGCTTTGTTTTTGAGCTCTTCAACCGTATCGTCGCTTTGCACCATTTGTGGCTGTGCAATCGCTTCTGCGCTGACGCTAACAATCGATACCGGTTTTTCTAAACTGACAGGCTTAAAGACTGCACTCTGGCGGGCACCGAATGAAAATTGATCTTGTGAATCAATGACGAAAAAATTATTGGTTAACTGCGACATAATCCTATGACTACCTCAACGACTGGATGTGCTGAGATAATGCACGAGACATGCCAAAAATTATGTGTTTGATTTATATGGAGTTTTGATGATTTACAGCACCTTAATCACTGTCAATAAAATGACTAAGGTGATAATTTTTGAAGTGTTATTGACGACTTATTTCATATTTACGCATTTTTTCAACCAAGGTGGTTCTGCGCATGCCAAGCTGATCGGCCGCTCTCGCAACAATCCACTCTTGCTGCTCCAATGCTTGCGAAATAAGATTAATTTCAAGGTCAGACAAGTATTCTTTTAAGTTTACGCCATCCGACGGCAGCGCAGTATTGAGCACGCCCGCTTGATTAGTTTCCGCAGTATCATCTACTTGGCTCATGAAAAGCTCATTTAGGGCCTCACGCTCTTGTTGAGCTTCAGATAGAGTGCTTACTGGTGCAAGCGGAGTATCGCCATATTGATATTTTATGGGTAGCTCGCTAATACCGACCAATTTCTTGGGATACAAAATGGCCAAACGTTCAACTAAATTCGATAGTTCCCTTACGTTACCGGGCCAAGCATGGGACATTAAAGAGCGCATAGCGTCATCGTTAAACTTGACAATATTTTCGTTGTTGTTTTCTAAGCGATGAGCAAGTTCCTGCAATAGCAAAGGAATATCCTCGGCTCGTTCACGCAAGGCAGGACTCTCTATTGGAAAAACATTGATACGATAGTAAAGATCTTCTCTAAACGTATTTTCGTTAATCATTTCTTCCAAATTGCGATGCGTTGCCGCTACGATGCGCACGTTGCAGTTTATGGTTTTAGTGCCACCCACTCTTTCAAAAATACGCTCTTGCAGAACCCGAAGCAATTTCACTTGCATTTGCAGCGGCATGTCACCAATTTCGTCCAAGAAGAGCGTACCGCCTTCGGCTAATTCGAAACGTCCTTTACGAGAACCGATAGCGCCAGTAAACGCGCCTTTCTCGTGACCAAATAATTCACTTTCCAATAGCTCGCCTGGAATAGCACCGCAGTTTACCGGAATAAACGGGCCTTTTTGGCGATTCGACATATAGTGAATATTACGCGCGATAACTTCTTTGCCCGTGCCTGATTCACCAAGAATAAGCACATTAGCTTCAGATGGAGCAACTTGCTCAATGAGTGAGCGAACTTCTTTAATACCATTACTATTGCCGACCAAGCTTCTAAATAATCGTGTTTTACCCGTAGTTGTGCCGAGTGAAGGCGTATTCAAACGATGAAAATCTTGGCACTTGTTAAGCAACTCTACCATGGTAGGGTGTGTTATAGGCTCAAACAGCGAGCCCATCATATTTTTATAATTCACTTCACCGCTTAATTGAAAGCCAATATTCACAAAAGGGATCGCTGGGAATTTTTCAATGACGTCTTCTGTCAATTCAGGAACCTCACCGTCAATGAGAATAGCAACCAAGTCGTGTTTACTCTCAATAGTCTTAATGCAGTGACTATAATCGCTATGGCTACAAGCCTCACCCATAAAAGTCAGTATTACATTCAGATTATTTTTACGAACTTCATTGTCGCTGATAATCAGAATTTCCTTCATTGCTACCTCAATTGAGTTTTTTTCTTAGTCGGTGTAGGGGCAGTAGATTAGTCTTGAACTTCTACTCTTTTTTGTACATGTTATCTGATAACTAAAGGAATGCCATCAAAAAAAGCGGCTAGGCCGCTTTTTTATGGTGATTATTCATTAGAGACTAAATCGTAGCGCTTACGCAATACGCAAGTTGCTTATCAACTTTCAAGGTAGCTAGCTCAACAGCGCTAGCACTTGCCCCTGTTGTTGATTAGCTTGAGCCTGCACGCTTAAGGACGCTTGCCCTTGAACTTGAGCAGCAGCCATATCGCTAGTTGCTTGCGCATAATCTAGATCCTGAATGCGACTTCTAGCCGTTTCAGAATTGATGCTCGATTCCGTCAGCACGCGTGCTGCACTCGCAAACTGATTTTGCGTTGCGCCGAGGTCACCACGAAAGCCACCAATTGACTCTAGAGATGCATCTGCAATATCAAGTGCCTGTTGGCGTGATTCTGCATTTGTGACATCAATACTGAGCAAATCACTGATAGAATCGGTCACATTGTTCGTTTCAACGTCGATGTTATTACCTGAAGAACTACCAACGAGAAAACTAATATCTTGGCCACCCGACAGCAGAGGCTTACCGGCAAAGTTGGTTTGCTCAACCGTTAAATTGATATTCTCTTGTAGAGCACTGATTTCGCTTTGCAGCGCTTGACGATCAGCATCATTCAACGCGCCATTTCCGGCCTGTACAGAAAGTTCTCGTATGCGATTAGCGTCATCAGTAATATTAGCCAAACCTGATTCAGCAACCTGAGCAAGCGATATTCCGTCATAGGCGTTTGAGATAGCCTGCCGGCTACCTTCTGTTTGTGACGTTAAACGGTCAATTATCAGCTGTGCAGCGGGACCATCGGCGGCGCTGTTGACTTGTTTACCCGAGGCTAGCTTTTCCATTAAACTGGATTGTTTTTGTTGAACTTGCTGTAACAAGCTGCCCGTATTGTTGTTATCAAACTTTATCATCACTACCTCCATTGCTGCTTATTTAGAGCATTTGGACGATTTTATCTCTTCCTCTCATTGAGAGATAAAACGACATATGGCCATCAACTTTATCAATGCCTATTATGTATATCCGAAATATAATGCTCCGTATCAGGTTATCGGCAATAAATTAAGGATCTTTAGCTATTTTTTCAATTAAATTATTTTAACTTTTAATTAGCAGCTAACACTTTGTTTTTAATAAATTTAATAAATACTGAAGTTATTCATTTAGGCTATAAATTTTAGCTTGATAGCGTCTTTCATCATCGGCTACATAGGCAAGTTCTTTTGCCTTCTCTAGGGCGTTTCTAGCTGCTTTAAAGCGATTTTGTTTTACGTAAATTTTAGCTAAATTATATAGCGGTTCATGCAAATATGGGCCATAACTGCTGCTTTTCAAAAGGTAGGTTTCAGCCAGCTTGTATTCACCTTTTTCAAGCTGGGTAATACCACGAGATAGCCAAGTATAGGGATTGTCATCGATAATGTGCTGAATTTTACTTCTTAGCAACGCGGCTCGCTTTGTGTCTCCTGAATTGGTTAACATTGTGGCAAAATTATCAATAGCTGAAAATGACACTAGGTTATTTTTATCCATGAAATCGTAGACGTCGTAAGCGTATTCTGCATGCCCTTTTCGATTATACAAAATAGCCAGTAAGTTTAGAGTTTCAGGATAAAGCGGATCAATCGCATTCGCCTGCAGAGTATATGCAAAGGCAATATCTAGGTTACCGCCAATAATAGCTTCGCTTGCTAGATTATTCCAATACATGACCATCAACTCATCTGGCGAGACAACTTTCGAAATATAGGAGTCTTTGGTTCTAAAGTAGTCAATGGTGATCGCATTGCTCAACCAGTAATCGCCTGTGGTTTGCGGATTATCTATTATCGTTAAATTGACGTGCGTAGAAATCAGTTGAACATTTTCGTATTCTTGATAAGTGGGCGCGCTATTGACCCTATTATATTGAAATCGTAAACCGGCTTCCTTTACAAATGCCGTTGACAAAATAGCCAATGACAAACAATTACCTGTCCTTTGTGCAAATGCGTCACTTGCAGTAAGTGTATCCCCTTGATAGTTGAATCCAGTGCTAAATTCTTGAATATAATTAGCCACTCTTACATGAGGCCGAATGGATTGATTTTGATGAGCATCAAAGTAACTAAAAAAAAGTTTTCGCTGCGCTGGGGTCAAAGCAAAAATATCGTCTGTATTTACTACTTTTTCCGCAAATAAGGCATGCTGGATGTCCGGCGCTGCTGGTACCTCTGTGATAGCAGTCGCGTCATGGTTTTTGCCGAGTTTATGATAATCGTTGCTGACGCACGCACTAGTTAGTGCGCTCATTAATACTATGAGGAAGGTAATGCGAAATATTTTCATGAGATACTCTCCTATCGAACTGCTACCCTAAGAATAGTGAAGTATGCTGTAAGAGTAAAGCAATTCGCTGATACGCCTTAAAGTGAGTTTCTTGTAACAGGACTGTTTATCAGTGGACTTTTTATATCTACCTGCGTTCCGCAGCAATCATTATCTATGTTGCAAATAAAAGTATCATACTATTTTCAATTAGAACTGAAAAATTGCATTGACCTCGAATCGAACTAAATAAGGTTTAAGCTCGGATGACTCATTTTTGGGGCGACGCAGCATATTTTTGAGCATTGCGTCAGCCTAATTTATTGCAGTATCATATAACTAATGACGACATACCGCAGAAATTTACCCGCGGTAACCAAGATGAGGAACCATAGTAAGCGAACCCGCAAAACACCGGCAATGACGGTCAATGGATCACCAATTATTGGAACCCAAGCAAAAAATAAGGAAAACATTCCGTATTTAAGAAAGCGCCGCTCTGCTTGCAGGAAATCATCTTCCGACACCCTTAACCACTTTTTTATCACAACCAAGTTAGCCCAGTAACCTAGAGCATAGTTTGTAAGTGAACCCAAAACATTTCCTGCCGTTGCTATCATCACTAGCCCAATGGGTGAAAAACCACTCAGCAATAATGCGCTCAAAACAACTTCTGAACTTAAAGGTAATATCGTCGCGGCCAAGAATGCTGCGATGAAAAGGCCTGCATGTCCTAGTTCAGAAAAATATTCCATTTATGCTTAATACCAAATTAAGCGGCCGCTCAGCGTTCTTCTGAGATATCCGTCTTCAATTTCATTGTTAACTGTTATCTGCATCTGCATCTGCTCCACAACTCCAACATTTTTCTTTGGGAAACCTAAATGCGCCACTACTATAAATCTGGTGCTTCTGGCAGGTCGTTTGCAAATTAACGCCTGCCGAAACTTACTCGTTTAATAACCTGCCTAAATTGCAGTTGCGCAATTAAAGGCTTGTCGCTTCATTGCTCCCCAGATTCTCTTCCAGGTGGTCCAAGAGAGCACCGTACAGCTGCAGTCTGCCCTCAGGGTCTTGCACGCCGTGGCCGCTTTTTCTGAAATTCAGATAAGGCACTTCTTGTCCCGCGAGCTCAAGTTTCTCTAACATTTTCTCAGCGTTAATAACCGGCACACGCGCGTCTTTTTCGCCGTGTATTAGCATTACCTTGGCTTTAATTTTGTCTGCGTGATTAACCGGTGAGAATTCGTTTAATTTGGCTTGGTCTGTACCCAACACTCTTTTTAAATAGGCTTCTCCACCTAATAAACGCATTGTAATACTCTCAGAGAACGCATAGTTTAAATCGTAAATACCGACATAACCAATGGTGCATTTATATAAGTCAGGTGCGCGCACAGTCGCCATTAGTGCAGCATAACCACCGTAACTTGCTCCGTAGGTACACATGCGGTTTTCGTCAATATTGAAATTGCTCGTGACGTAGTGCGTAGCGTCAATAATATCTTGAATCATCTTACCGCCCCACTCTTTGTAACCTGCGCGCTTGAACTTGCTGCCGTATCCATCGCTCCCTCTGTAATTTACTTGCATGACCGCATAACCGCGATTGGCAAGCAATTGAACTTCACTATCAAACTCGTAGTAATCTCTACTTATCGGCCCACCATGGATCATTACGACTAACGGTGCTTTTTGGTCTTTGCTGAGGTTGGGAGGAAGCGTCAAATATCCATGTAACTCTGTCTTATCATCGGTTGTAAGTGTAAACGGCTTGGCACTCGCCATTTTACGAGGGTCTAACCAAGAACGGTTCGCCCATAAAAACTGAGCCTGCTTTGTTTTGGCGTCGAATAAATAGTATTCGCCAGGGTTAACGTCACTGTCCACACGCACCAAAATTTTTGAACCATCTTCGCTTGTACTAGCAAACGTAGTCGTTTGTCCACCAAAAGAGGCAACCAGCGACTTGTGCAGACTCGCAAGTTCATTTGCTTCTTTTGTGTAGTGATAACTCGCCTTTGCTGGATATGATATGCCTACAATCGGAGCCCTAGTCACCGGATCAATAATGTAATCGTTAATGTCGGTCGTCATGCCGTCGAACAGCTGGGTATAGTCACCCGTTTTTAAATCTAACTCAAAAATAGTAAAAAGCTCTTTGTCTTCAACAGTGCCGGATACGTAAGCTTTATCACCCGCATTATTGATACTTTCTACTACTAATTTATGTTGACTCTGTTCGGACAAAGGTAGCTCTTTCCATTCACTATTTTCATTTTCGCGATAGGCTGAATGATAAAAAGAATCCTCTCCGCTCCATGTCATGAACTTGATGTCACCTTTTGGCGTCGCGAATGCTTGCGCACCACCATGAGGTAATACTTCTACTCTTACCTTTTTACCCGAGTAAACATTGAGTTTTGAAACAATCGTGTTTTTTATACGGTCGTCATAGTATACCTTGCCATCTACCGACCAAGGGTGTTCTATTATCAGGATATTTCTGTCGTCGTCTTCAAGTATGCTAATAATTTCTGGTGTTGCAAAAGTTTCTTCTCTTTTACCCAGACGTGTCCCCACGGTAACTTCTGCGGCTCGATAACCATATAAAAATTTATTGCTACTGCCATCGACGTTGATCGCAAACAATTCACCAGTTGCGCGTGGCTTGTCATAATAAATGGAGCTTTCTTGAAACTGATACACCACTCGATCGTTGCTGATCCAGACGGCGGAGTGAATTTCATCATTTTCATTTGGTTTCACCCCACCTACAATTTTCATTGTACTTGTTTGCAAAAAGATAAGATTCACCTTGCCGTCGACACGCACGCGGGCAGAAATGTGTTTACCATCGGGTGACATCTTCATGTTGAGATAGTCGCCCTCTTTCACGAAACTTTCGATAGACAACTGTTGTGAAAAGCCTAGCACGGGTAAAATGAATAAAATGATACAGAGTATTTTACGCATAATATTTCCTTAAAATAGATAACAAAAACTGTATTTTTAAATGAAATGTTGCGTGTATACCAAGATAGAAAAACTAATGAGCATTAGTTAGCAGTTGGGTACCGAAACTCCATTTTCGATGTCTGTTTACCTACGTTTTACTTAAACACAGCTTGAGGCGTGCACCTTACTACGTGTTTTTAAGGGGTAAACATGTCGTTACAAGCGAATGAGAGCGTTTTAAAAATTTTCCCAGCGTTGCTTGAAATCAACAGACGAGCCAATACTAGCATACCTATAAAAAACGTAAACTAAACTCAATTCAAAACTTTTTTCGTTGTGTAAATTGCTAACGAACATTGCTCGTTATTGTTAGCCTGGCTGGCTTTATGGCGTCAATACTAAGTAGATTATCCGCCGCTCCTTCCAGATTCTTGTCGACGTTTTCCAATGACCACGGCGTTCTGAAGAAGACTCAGCGTAAGTTGGCATATATCAACGTTGTTGCACGACAGCTCAGCATTAAGCACAACTAAAATAAAGTTGAGTTATCTAGCTCGCTTAACGACCAGTCAGGCTTTGGAGTTTGCCAATCGCCGTAGTGGGCGCGCAAATATGCTTCATGCTGATGAGGTAACTTGATGACCTGCTGTTTGAATACAAATTCGTCGTATGAATCAAAATGTACAGACGGCATTCGAATTCCTCGAGACGCCAAACAATAATCCATATTGTCTCCATGAATATATTTCACGAAAACGTCAATCATTGGCATTGTTGATTTAGGCTCGGTAGGTAGTAGTTTAAAATTTCGTATAGCACCCGCTGGCACCGCACCAAAACCGGTTTTAGTTGTGTAACTGTTAGCGGTATATTGCACGTCATAAATATTTTTCAGCTCATCTAACAGCAGCGGTAAGTAGCTTTCAAACTGCTCTGTATCTGCGGCATGCAGCGCAATATCAAGATCATCATCCCACGGTATCAGCTCGCCGTCTCTCACAATACCCAACAGCGTGCCCGCATCCACATAATAGCGAATGTCAGTGATATTTAACTTGTCACATAAGCTAAGTAACACGCTAGTTGCTTGTTCACGAATTTCAGTTTGGCTGAAGTCTATAGCCTTTAAGTAGCGAGAAGCGAGTACTTCAATTGTCTGTTCAAGCTTGAGTGTTGTTAACTGCTTGAATATTTGCTCTGAGTATTCACTTGCAATAAGGACTTTTTGCACGCCACTTGTTCTAATTTCGTTGGCTGATATCACTTTTAAACCCAGTAACTCAGTATTGAATTTGCTCGCGTCGTTGTCGGCGAATGCCACAATATTATATTCGTTTCGTAGAAGTTCATAAGCAGCGCATCCCGCATCTCCGGCACCAAAAATCACTGCATTTAGTTTTGCCTGATCCGCTTTACTCATTCGTATGTTCTCACTTCAATTTGTGCCATCATGATTTTCTTGCGAAAGCTCGTACAGCAAGTCGTAGCCATCCCAGTGGAAACTGAAGTCTAATGCTTGGCCCAATGGCACGATGCGGTCAATTCCCACTATTGCATGCGCTTGTTTTTGCTTAAGCAGTATTTCAGGACTCAAGTTACAGTAACTCAATGTTTGTAGCTTTTGACTATTCAGCTTTGCAATATCATCAAATGCAGACTCTATATTTTCACAAAGTTTGCAAATAAAGAAACCGTTGCCGCTATGTAATTCGAGCACTTGTTTACTAATATCTTTAACCAGAATGCCACTCACTGCGGCAAGCGCAAGGAGCTCAGGCTGCTGTTCATCTGTTGACCTTGCCATAATTTGTTGCGCTGTGACAAGATGTTCATTTGCTTGGCTCAAGCTGCACCAACCCGATTGACGATTGCTTTTAGCGTATTCATTAAGATCTGACAATAGTGCGAATAAATGTGCGCTGTCGTTGTTATGACTCTTTATCCAGTAAAGGAGCCGCGGAGAAGAACAAGCCTGCTGTAAATAAGGCTGCGTGTCTCGCCACAAGAGTTGCCCTACACTTTTTTGGTTATTATCGTTAATATCGGCAAGGATAGCTGCAGAAAACTTGTCGGCGAAACACAGATCAACGCAGGCCGAGGGCGCTGGATGAGCTAAAATTGCAGCAACGCTTTTATCCCCCCCCCAAATTAGTCGCGCGTCGGCATTTGCGCACAACAACGCTGTACTATCTCCTTGTTTCGAAAAGCTAATGAAACAATTACGTTGTGCGATTTCTTGGTGCTCATTCAACGAAAACAACTGATTGATGATTGTTAGCAGTAGCGTTTGTAATTCACTCTCTTTACTTGCTACTCGCACTATACTGCCATTACCTAACAGCAGCGCCGCTATCCAACTGTAAATAAACATGGTATCGACGTTAGCTGGGGTAAAATGAATGACTAAGCCGAGCGCTTTTCTGCTATCTAAAGGTTGCTTACCTCCTTGTTGCTGCAACAGTTGATGAAGATTACTTTTCCGCAACCAAAAACCTAGGGCAATCAGTTCAGGAAAGTCTCTGCAATTTTTATCGCTAAGAAGTTGCTTTGAAAGATGTTGAATAAACAACATTGCTTGGGCAGAGAGTACCGGCAATAAGGGGGTCTTTTTTAAATGAAAGATAAGCGTTTCTAAGGACAATGAACCGTGCTCGGTACTTCTTACAAGCGCTGATTCAGACTCGGTATTAGCAATAAAGGCTTGGGTAAGAAACTTAACTTGATTCATGCGTATCACTGCAGCCTCTTACTTCAACCTTTGGCAGACGTCCTAAGACTTCAAAATACTTGCCTTTGCGGCCGCATTTGCAATCATCCTCGCCTAAAATTCTGCCTCTGTCTTCAGTAAGTATGGAATAACCAGGGTAGCTCGTTGGTACGGCTGAGAGAACTTGAATGAGACCTTCTTGAGTATGTGCTTGTAACGACAAATCATACGGGTTGCGTATAATGATGTCGGCCATATTAGGGGCATGCAAATATCCGGAGTCACATTCAACGAAAACGCTACCCACTTGTTCGGCCATACCATAGAAATTATGGACCTTAATGTTGTTCAACTGCTCTCTGCAGGTTTGCTTAAACGTCAAATTATCCACTTTTTGCGACTCAAGCTTTTTCCAACCGCCACTGTGAACCAATACGGCATTCTGGGTATTGTAGACTCTCCCTGTAGCCTTAAGGGCTTGTAAAAAATGCTGCCACACCATAAAAGTGAAGCCAAATATCAAAATGGGGCTATTTTTATGTTGTTCAAAAAATGCATCAATAACGGGCCAATTTGCCTGCATATCATCTTGTAGTGCATAAGTGTGCTTGCGTCCAAAAAATGCCATCCCTTGAATACCCGCAGTGCGTGCACTAAAGCCCGACTTACCTTTCGCTACCGATTCAGAATCAATCACTAGCATCGGTAGTCGCTGCTTACCAATAAAGCTTTGCATCACGTTAACCAGCGTTTTGGATTGTCTTGCACTGGTGGCTTTATCTAAAAATATTTGTGCTGGGTTTTGCCCTGTCGTGCCTGAAGAATTTAAAACTCTAAACACATCGCTGTCTTTTACACTACTTAGCTTGAGTTGCTTAAATAATCTAACCGCTACAAAAGGAAATTCATCGATTGTCGAAAACGCATAACCCGCTTGTGCTGCAATGCCATGATATTCAGCACAGTTAAGCAAATGCAATTCATGCAACTGATTAAGCACGGGAACAAGCATATCTTGCTTCTGTTTTTTATCTAAAGTAAACGCTTTCGCCTGCATCAGCAATTCAAAGCTTTGTTGATACTGTTCTAGGTTGGCTCCCATGAACATAGACTTGAGGCGAGTATAATTTGTTTTTCCATTGTCTAGGATCGGTATCGATTTAATAGCGACAATTTTTAGCGCACTAGGATGAATATTGGTGCTGCTTTGCAGTGATTTTTTTAGGCGCTTTTGTAGGTTGGAAAAAATGGTCTGCGTGCTCGTTTTTGCGTTTTTATTATCTTTTTGATGAGCACTATTGTCATCACCATCGCTATTATCAGAATAACTCTCTTCCTCAAGGACAATAATTATTTTTGTATCATTGCCGATAATCGCGACTTTGGTTATGGCTAGTTCAATTTCATCTTCACTATCATTTCCACTATCATTTTCACTTTTGTGCGCCTGTTCCAATTGATCTGAGGCGGACAATGTAAAATCAGAGGTTACGCTCGATTGCATCACTTGCTGCAGCACTTTATGTTCTAGTTGATCGAGACTGACTCGTTCACCGGATATTTTAACAATGCGCTTTATTCTACCCGTTATAAAAAAGTCACCCTCGTCGTCTTGATAACCAATATCACCTGTAGCCAGCGCAGTAATAGGCTCAAAATTGGCAAGTTCAGCCCTTTGCGTCGCGTAAGCTAACATCACGTTTTCACCTTTGAAAACAAGCTCTCCTTGAACATGACGCTGATTAATTTGATCACCCTTTTCATCGACAATCACTAGTTCACCGCCAGGTATCGCAGTGCCAATCGTATTCGGTTTTTGCTGCAGCTTTTCAGGACTAACAAAGCTCATTCTAGCAGTCGCTTCTGTTTGCCCATACATAACATAAAAGCCGATTTTTTGCTGTGCTGCAAACTCTGCTAGTTCGCTCACTTTACTCTCGTTCAGCTTGCCGCCAGCTTGGGTGAAATAGCGTAAGTGAGGCATTTTTTTCTGTGTAAACTTGAGCCTAAGAAGCATGTCGTAGCTGTTAGGAACGCCGCCGAAACTGCTTACTTGGTGGCGCTCAAAACAATCCCAAAATTCTCTTTGCGTTATACTTAAATCAGTAAATACGATGGATGCCCCGCAACACAGATGAGTATTGATGATGGACAGCCCATAGGAGTATTGAAAAGGTAATGTGGTAATTGTGACGTCTGAGGGGAGAATAGGCAAATAGCTACAAATCGACTGGCAGTTCGCGCTTAAATTGTTATACGACAATACTACATGCTTGCTTTCGCCCGTTGAGCCTGAAGTGCTTAATAACAGCGCTACGTCCTCTCTAATAAGCATTTCTTGAGAGGCGCTTTTATTACTTGAGGACAAAACCCGCTCATTTTGCAGAATGAGTTCCGGCCTAAACAGGCTAAAAACATCAGCATTATTACTCGCTTCAAGCTCGGCACAAGTCACAAATAAGATGCTTTGGCGCATCTGCAGGGCTGCTAGATAATTAATTAAAGTACTTATATTATTGCCAGCAACAATAGCGACTAAATTTTTGCCCAACTTGCTGTAATTTAAAACACTGTTATTTGAATTACTGTTGCGCAGAGTGTCGGCGTTGTTGCGCGAAAGACGCTCGTCTGGCGCGTTTTTATCGATAGAGCTAGCACCCAATAATTTCTCTTCAATTTGCAACTTCTTTCGTTCAACTTTTATCTGCAGTTGCGCATACGTCAGCTTAGTATCACCTTCGATGCAGGCAATATTCTCTTTGAAGCGCTCAAGTTGTTCGAAAAATATAGTCATTGCAGTTAGTTTAGCTTCATCATGCCGTCAATTTTAATTGTCTGCCCAGTAATATAGGCAGCATCGCTGCTTAATAAATGCAAGACTAATGCCGAAACATCTGCGGGCTGGCCCTCTCTACCCATCGCGATGTTGTCCACCACATTTTGACGCTTCTGATCGTGATAAGCTGCTGTCATTTTAGTGTCAATGAAACCCGGTGCAACAGCGTTTACGCTGATGCCTAAAGGTGCGAGTTCTTTTGCTGCCGATTTTGTCATACCTAGTATCGCAGCTTTGCTTGCACTGTAAGCCACTTGTCCCGCTGAGCCATCAATGCCAACTACCGAGCTTATATTAACAATGCTGCCGCTTTTTTGGCGTGTCATTAAGCGCGCAGCAAGCTGCAGATGCTGAAACGAAGCGGTAACATTAACGCTCATTTGCTGTGAAAAGTCGTTCAATGTGGTCATTCCAAGCGCTGAGTCGAGCATCACCCCCGCATTGTTCACTAGCCCCTGCAGTTGCTTTCCTGATTTTCGAATATCATTGAAAGCGGCTTTCACTTTTTCAGGGTCTGTCACATCGTAAGTCAGCAGCTGATAATGTTGTGCGAGCTCTGGCAATTGTTTTTCTATCTGCAGCTGCAAGGCTAATTTACTCGACTCATTACGCACATTGGCGAACACAAACCAGCCATTTTGCAAACAGGAAGAAACCAAAACTAGTCCTATACCACCGGATGCTCCCGTGATTAAGACGGATTGTTTTCGTTCATTCAAATTAGAATGAGACGTCATATTTCGTCAGTATTTTCTTTGCTTGAGCGACCGAACTCATATCAATAATATCGTCAGTATCTAACATGACATCAAACTGGTCTTCTAGCTCTGCGATAAGGATCATGTGAGCCGTTGAATCCCATTCAGATATCTCGTTATAGCTTAAAGAGTCAGCCACTTGTTCAGCTTCAATATTGAGTGCGTTCACAAATGACTGCACTAGTTTCTCAGAATTATTCAATGTTGCTTCCAACCTTATTCACCTAACTAATTAAGACTTATTTTATCATTAAAGAAACGTTACTCGCTTCTTCTACTTTGTTGTCGAGACAAAAAGTTCCCGACTTGCTTTGTTGCTGCAATATAATCGTTGCGCAATAACACTGAACTTACCCATTCTTGCTGCGTTACTCTGCTAACGCCGCTGGGAGTTTGCTCAGACACATCTGTGAAAAATCGGCTCACTTCTTTATAGCCTAATTTTTCGTTATATGACAATGCTTGTCTGTTTTTGCCATTAACAGTAGCAATTAATCGCTCAACCTGTAATTCATCAAAGCAGTAATCACACATCAATAAACTTGGCGCAAAGGCCAAAATATTATTTCGATAGTTTTCATGTCCAATATATAAACCTGGTTCAATTTCGTTGGCATTTTCCAAGTCATCGGTAAAACCTGACACAAACTTCGTGCCCGTGAGCGTTGCGCTGCCAATAGCTTCATCTTTATAGGTGATGAGGAAATGTCGAGCATGTGTCGCTTCTGCTAGGCTATCAAACCATGCTTGCTGTTGTTCTTCACTAATAAAATTCGTCGACTTCATCATTAGCCGAATATCGTCCCGATTGCGCCACTTTCGTAGCGTTTCAATATCGCTTTGAACAATCGTTCGCAATTCAACACCATAGCCTAAGAGTTTATATTGCATAAAAAAGCCCGTTCGCGGTTAACTTATTGGTAAGCTTAAACATATTCTCACGAATGCGCCAATTCAGTGAGTACTTTAAGAATATTTTGCGCACCATCAAATGTCAGTTTTTGCTGCTGCTGCGCTGCCTTTTCAAATTTTGATTGGATATCTAGCTGTGCTTGCCACTGAGCAATGATTTGTTTTGCCAGCGCATCAATGTCCACCTTTTCTTGCCATTCACAAATATCGCACCAACCTTGATTGGCCGCATGTTGAGTGGCAGGTAATTGATTATCAGCAACAACCACCAAAATACTGGGCGTAGCGCAGGACAATAGCTCAAACTGCGTGCCACCTGCAGCGCAAACAGCAAGACGACTTTGCTGCATCAACGGCGCCATTTCTTGTGCATCGTGAATATGCTGTATGGCAATAAGCGATTTGCTCAAGTCAGATTGTAAACACCTATTTAACGCTTTCTTATGCGAGTAAGCAGCGCCGGTTACGAGCTTTACTGGTGCCGAAAAACCAAGTTTATCGAGCGCAATCAACAATTGTGTAGAGTAGTTATGAATATCAGCGCCGCCAAAATTAATCAGCAGTGAGTCACGTTTAGCCATCGGCGTAGTTTCAAGATGGTGAAATTCTCGGCGCAGCAATAAATAATGATTACCTAAACAAAGCCTAGAGTGCACCGCGTTTACATCATAGTTCATGCTAAAGGCCGATTCTGCCCCATTAATAATCACGTTGGCGCAGTGTTGCCGAGTGTGCTGTCGAGTGCGCTCTTGATACGGCTGTTCAGCTTGATAAAAAAAGTTTATATCGTCAAAATACGCAAACTTAATGCCTGCGTGCTGAAGTGCTTGCTGATACTCATAATCAAATTGATAACCGTCTAGTACCAACACGGCATCGTGCGAAAGCAGCGACGCAATTTCTTCTGCACATGCATTACTAGCGCCACCTTGCTGCATGTTATATGTGTTTTTAAGCACGATAATTGCACTATCGAAACTGTGTCTCGACATTAAGAAATCACGGGTCTCTTGGGAACATAAAAATGTCACTTTAATATGCAGGGCATTGCAAGTTTCGGCCAAAGCAAAGCAGCGCATAATGTGCCCAAGTCCAATGCTAGGGTTGCCTTCAGCTCGAATAAATAATTGCATAGTGACGAATATGGCTACCTTGCTAAGAGTCTATATTACTTAGTTTGTGTTACTTAGTTTATATTGCTTAGTTTGTGTTGCTTGGTTTGTGCTGCTTAGTTTGTGCTGCTTGATTTTGTGCTGCTTGATTTTGTAGCTTTGTTTTTATAAATCAACGATAAACTTGTTGAACACTAATCTTTGATAACAAGTTTTGACCAATCTAAGGCTGTTCCTTTCAACATATCAATTTTCGCTGTTGAACCAAGCACGGTTTCGAGATGTTTTGGTGCTAAGCCGAAAGCAGGCCGAACGACTTTCACATGCGAGCGCGATACTGTTTCACCGGCTTTGATATCCTGACAAATATAAATTGAGCGACGATACTGCTTAGATTTTTCTTCTGCCAAGCTACCGCCATAGGTTACGCTACCCATGGCTTGCCAAGCGCGTTTAGTTTCGGTCACTAAACTTGATAGCTCATTCGGCTCTAGTGAAAACGCGGCATCTACGCCACCGGCATCGCGCGACAATACAAAGTGTTTTTCAATAACGGTTGCCTTAAATGCAACGCTGGCAACGGAAACACCAATACCGGCAGTATGATCGGACAAGCCAACCTGACAATCAAACGCTTCACGCATGTTATTAATAGTGACTAAATTTGTGTTGCTAGCTTGCGCTGGGTAGGTGCTGGTGCACTTCAGCAGAATAACGTTTTCACAGCCTGCGTTTTTTGCTGTGCTAAGCGCCTCTTCAATTTCAGAGATTGTCGCCATGCCCGTTGACATGATCATCGGTTTATTTTGTTCGGCCACTTTTTTAATCAGCGGTAAGTCGGTCAATTCGAAAGACGCTATTTTATAACAAGGCACGTTCAGTGTTGCCAGAAAATCCACCGCGTCTTCGTCAAATGGCGAGCTAAACGCCAACATTCCCAAACTATTAGCTAAAGAAAAAAGCTTGCTGTGCCATTCGTAGGGTGTTGCCGCTTTCTGGTAGAGCTTAAACAATTGCTCTCCGGCCCACAGACTGTCGGCTTCGTTGATCACAAAATCGCCTGAATCCACATCAAGCGTCATGCTCTCAGCGGTGTAGGTTTGCAGTTTAATGGCGTGCGCGCCTGCCTTGGCCGCTTCGCGCACCATTTGCTCTGCTAGCTCATAATCTTGACTGTGATTACCGCTTAACTCTGCAATAATAAATGGAGGAGATGACGCGCCGATATCAAAATACAGCTCATTGCCACCTATCCTAATTGTTTTATTGTTCATTGTTATTCCGAATTAGGTGTTTGATGAAAAGCCTTGTTGACTGAAGAGTCCCAGATGCTTTTCGTTAAAAGCGCATTTTCAAAAGCCTCACGTGAAGAAATTATCAACGCTCGTTTAATACGTATTATCTTCAAGTTGATCCGCACTCCCATCAAATATGCCTAACACCCCTTCAAGCAGAGACTCTACAGTAGCAGGTTGATGCGACATATCCGTCGCATAGTCCGGCATAAGCGTTCTAGGATCTACCATTCCGCTAATGATTAGCGTTGGACATCCTACCGCCGTCGCCATCCACTGGGGCGCAGAGGGCACTGAAATCAATAAGTCGCTGGTTTTTAGCATACCCAGGGTTTCACGTACTGACTGACTGCCGTCAAATTGCGACCACACTTCAAATCCAGCCTGCTGCAAAGCAGTTTTCAGTTCATCGCCATAAGGGTAGCTGCGTTCTGAAGTTCTTGCATCTGCTGCCAAGGCTATTACTTTTTTATGCTTTCTTATTTTGGCCAGCCTAGTGTTTTGTTTCACGTCAATACGCATATCAAGCTCAGCGTTTTGCCAGCCACAGCAATTGCGTAAATAAAACTCCGGATAACCTTTTTCAGGCAAATACTCTGATTCCCACCAAGTGGTGTGCCAGCGCACCATAGAGAACCATGTGCTCTGCATATAATGACTGGGGTCATTCACAAACGTGGGTTGTAAGGTTTGTTTTTGAAATTGGTCAACTAAATCAGCTATCGACATGCCTATATAATTTCCCTCTACTTTTTCTCCTGCGTCTTTCAAAAAGCGAGTTAAAAAGCATGGCATAAACCACGTGTCGAGATTGATAATTTTTGTATACGCTTCACCAATTATGATTTCGGCCAAACCGAGAAAGGCTTCCATAGCAGCGACGATGTCTTCGGGCCATTCTCCCGCCTTCAAACCAAAGGTTTTAACCTCTGGCTCTGCCAATGCCATTACTTCAAAACCTGCTGCATAAGTCAGCATATGCACTTCTGCATTGGGATATTGTTTTTTTACGTGACGAACGCCAGGCACACCAATGCAGGTCACATCACCCAAACCCAACATTCTGATAACAAGTATTTTTTCTTGTTCAGGCGACGTCATGCATCGCCACCATCTTTGCCGTTTTGTCCAACACATATGCTTTGTACATCAACTCAGCCCGATCCCAATCTTCTTGGGTATCAATATCCTGAACTAAATGGCGGGGCAATATAATAGGAATACCGCGCTCTGAAAATATACGCTGTGACGACAAATAATCATCCGTTCGTCCCCAATAAAACTGACCTGCGTCGTGGTAAGCCTCTTCTAAATCTTGCGAACGCTTGGTTATATCTTCAGGGAACGAAGGAGTGGCATAGCTGCCTTTCAAGAACAATGCGCGCTGAATAGGAAATGGAAAGCTCGTTACAGAATAGGCAAAGCTTTTATCTGAGTTAAGTCTTAATTGCTGCAAACCCTGTTTTAAATACTCAGCTTGCAAAAACGGTGCGGTTGCATAAATACAACAGCAAAATTCAGGCTTTTCGAAATGCTCCGTAATATAACGTATAGCATGATTGGTAACCGGACGCGTTCCTATAACATCATTTGAAAGCTCAAGAGGTCGAATAAAAGGCACTTCGGCGCCATAATCAAGGGCGATATTGGCCACTTCTTCGCTGTCAGTAGTCACAATTATTTTGTCAAACAGGCCAGACGCTTTCGCTACTTCAATTGAATACGCAACTAAGGGCTTACCCACAAAGTCTCTAATATTTTTATTTGGAATACGTTTACTGCCGCCACGCGCAGGAATTATTGCTAACTTCATACCAATACCTCTTTTAAAACCTCAATGACTCTGTATTGTTCATCGGCTGAAAGTGAAGGAAATAAAGGAATTGTGATGGCTTTTTCATAATAATTTTCAGAAACAGGGAAATCACCGTACTTAAAGCCTAAGTGCTGATAAAAAGGATGAGCATGAATTGGAATATAATGCACGTTTACACCAATGCCTTTTTCCTGCAGTTTTGCGTAAATGTCTTTGCGATCGTGCTGTACTAATTCAATCATGAACAAGTGCCAACCACTTTGGTTTTCTGAGTCATTAATGGGTAATTTAATGGGTAAGTTTGTTAACTCATTAAAATAGATAGTTGCGCGAGCCTGCCTTGCAGCAATAAAGCTGTCGAGCTTATTCAATTGCGAAATACCGAGTGCAGCCTGCATATCGCTTAAACGGTAGTTATAGCCTAAGCACAACTGCTGATAAAACCAAGCGCCTCGGCGTTCAAGATCAACACCTTCGTTCGTCATCAAGGCTTGATCACGCGTGATCCCATGCTTGCCGAATAAAGCCAAGGTTTGAGCATATTGCGGATTGTTTGTCATTACCGCGCCACCTTCAGCGGTGGTTAAGGACTTAACCGGATGAAAACTTAGTACCGCCATGTCAGAATGCGCGCAACTTCCGATCTTAGTTCCTGCATAGTCACCGCCAAGGCCGTGCGCAGCGTCTTCAATCAAACAAATATCGGTATCAGCTAATAAACTCGAAATAGCTTTCATATCGCAGCTAAAGCCAGCAAAGTGAACAACGACGATTGCTTTGGGCAGCCGCCCTGCCTGTTTCGCCTGCTGCAGCTTTTCAGCTAACAACGAAATGTCGATGTTACGGGTTTGAGCATCCATATCCACAAAATCGACGTCAGCACCGCAATACAAGGCACAGTTGGCAGAGGCAACAAATGAATTCGGTGTAGTCCAGACGATATCACCCGGCTGAACGCCTGCGGCTAAACAGGCAATGTGTAGTCCAGAGGTGGCACTATTTACCGCAATACAGTAGTCAGCGCCAGTATACTGGCACAGTGCCTGCTCAAACTCAGGCACTTTACTGCCTTGAGTCAAAAAATGATTTTCTAAAACATCAACGACAGCGTCGATGTCATTTTGGTCAATGACGTGCTTTCCATAAGGGATCATATTAAATGGCCGCCGTTACAAGGTGCGCTTGTCTAAGTCACGCAAGTCGTCAATAGTCAAAAAATGTGAGTTGGTTCCAGAGTGGTATTCGAATTTATCCGCTACCCTGTGGCCCTTTTCGTTCAACTTATTCACAGCATAATTAATTGTTTTGTCGAAGAACTTAATCGCAGGAGTGATTACGAAATGATCATCAAACTCAAGAGTATGATGGGCTAACTCTTCTGGCACCATCACTTCATGCAGTTTCTCTCCCGGACGAATACCAATAATTTCATGCTCACGCGTTCCGCTCATTGCTTCGACCAAATCAACAATGCCTATCGATGGAATTTTAGGCACAAAAATTTCGCCACCCTGCATTCGCTTAAAATTAGTTAAAACAAACTCGACGCCTTCGTCCAAAGTTATCCAAAATCGCGTCATTTCATCGTGCGTAACCGGCAATACTTTGCGTCCTTCGGTTAATAGCTGACGATAAAACGGCACAACAGATCCCCTCGACCCGACAACATTGCCGTATCGCACTACCGCAAATCTAGGGCCTGTAGCACCAGCAATATTGTTTGCTGCCACAAATAGCTTGTCTGAAACCAGCTTGGTGGCGCCGTACAAATTAACCGGGTTGGCCGCTTTGTCGGTCGATAATGCAATAACCCGATGAACGTTTGCTTCAATGCTTGCATCAATAACGTTTTGAGCACCGTTTATGTTAGTTTTGATGCATTCATTGGGATTATACTCGGCAGCCGGCACCTGCTTTAGAGCCGCCGCATGAATTACGTAGTCAACGCCGCGCATTGCAGAACTTAAGCGATGTGCATCGCGAACATCACCAATGAAATAGCGCATACAAGAATGGTCAAACTGCTGCTGCATTTCGAATTGCTTGAGTTCATCTCTGCTGTAAATGATTACTTTTTTGGGTTTATAGTGACTCAATATGTGTGCAACGAAGCGCTTTCCAAACGATCCTGTTCCACCTGTAATCAATATACTTTTGTTATCAAACATGCTTATCTGCCTTCATGTAAGCGTCGATACATTTTTGTACCGAGCGCATTTTTGCCCAGATTCGAAACACCTCAGATGTTTCAAACTGACGTTTTACAACAAGTCCACGTGATCCAATCTGATCAAGTACTGTCGCACTGTCAAATATCCGCGATGCGCTGACTTGTTGCGCATGTAGCTGTTGTTTTTCTGACACTTCATGTACTGGCGATGCTGACTCTTTGGCACTCTCTCTAGGCAAGCCTAGATAAGTTTTAAAGTCGACAAAAAGGGATTCATCAAACCCTTTAATTACGTGAGATTCAATGAATTCACCGGCCATAGTATCGGCAATGTCTAGCGCCTCATTTGTTTGTGTTACCTGATTATCACCAACTGATTGTTCAGCTAACCATGCCTTAGATGCATTTTTTGCGCCAAGCTCAGAAAAATAGAGTTTTTCTATAAAAATACGATAGTGTGGCATGTCCCAAAAATGACGTAATGCGCAATCGATATGGAACTGAATCGGGCCGTAGGGTATTTCGCCGGCTTTGAATGGCCTGACGGGATCCTCTTGCGATAAACAAGGCAGCAACATTGCACTTACGCAAAGTGAACTTTGAGCCAAAATCTCAGTGAAGGTTTGGTGACAAAAGTCAGTTGTTACGCACAACATGATGCGAGCTGTCGCAACGTCCGCGCTTTTTGTGACCGTCAGGTTTTCGTGTGCTTGTGCATCTTTTAATGTTGAAAGATGGCTTATAAGTTCTTTTGCTGTGCGCCAAGCATCTTTGTCCGTAATAAAAATCATTGCTAACTTCGCATTCATAGAGGACTGATTGCGAGTAAATAGCTGTTGATGTTGCGGTGACGATAAATCGTGGCCAACCTTACCCTCACTCATTATATGCTGCAGCGAGTCGTCTCTTAAAGCATCATTTTGAGAATAAACAAATAAAGCCGGTTGCTCATGCTTGCCAACATAGAGCTTTTCTCTATCCGTAATGAAAGATGCAGAACAATCATAAAGATTAAGCTCATTCTCTAGCAGCGAATGCACATCTGTTAGCGTAGCACTCCATAGCTCAGCAGCTTGTTCGGCAATGTTTATCGCAACACTGTCATTTTGATGCATAGCGGCCTTACTCAGCACGGCATTGATATAGTTCATTGAACCATAAAGATAGTAAAAGAAAAGCGAGTCCCCTTCGCTATACGATTGAAACAAGAATTGTTTTTGCGCTTCAACTAATGCAAAGACACTGTCTTTAGTATCTATTGGTTTTGTCAAAAATTTAATCAACTGCTTTATTTCTTTTAATAATTTTGACTTACTGTACTTTTGTTCGTATTGGGTAACAAAATTATCCGCCGACACTTTTTCAAAACTGTTTTCGAGCGCTGCCAAGCAAACCGCTTTTTGCGATGCAGTAGAAGTAAGCAGAATATCGTCAATATTCAACGGACTGGTTCCTTGAATGCGCGCGCCATCACTGGTGTTATAGCAATCGACTTGATGCTCCGCCAATGACTGTTCCATAATCATCTTTGCAATTTTAAATTCATGTTTTGTATTGACTACACTTCTAAAATTGCCTGGTGTAAGCAATGCTGTATTGTTTTCTTGAGCATAGTTATACAGTTCTTTACCCTGGGCATCGTAGTAACCGGATTGCGTTGAATGGTGCTGTGACACGTCCACAAAACCAAGATCGACCCCCATTAAATACAGCTGATTAAAGCCCAGTTTTAAGAAGAAATTCAATGCGAAATTAGTCACCGTTGGAAAAGCAAAGGAGAGCGCTTCTGCATTCTTCTCGCCAATAATTTTCAACATAGAGACCGTTGATGACTCGCCTTCCTTGAAGGCTATTTTCACATCTTTGTAAAGTTCACAAGTGTCGGGGTGAATGCCGTTGCAGCTAATTAACGTAATTTGTTTTAAATATTCTGCATCATTTATTCGCACAGCCCAGTCATGAGTGGCTCGGTTCTGTTCTATTTCAGCATGAAAATCAGGCACAATGCCGTTGCGATGCAGTACCTGAAGTGAGGTGCCGCAAGACACTAAAATCGCTTGGTCTTTTAACTCTTTGATGCTCTCCAAGCTATAGTCTAGAGATGGTCCGTTACCAATAAATATAACCGGTAACTCCTTCTCAAATAAACTTAATTTATGTTCTGCCGCAGGACGCATGTAAGGCACGCCTTTACGCAACATTTCCTTGGTGTGAGAAATACCGTAACAAGCATGATCAAAGTATTCTCCCATTGAAATAACAATTTGCAATTGCTCGCGCAACTGACCGATTGCTGCATTCAGGGGCGCGTTAAAGTAGCCTTGATAAAAATAGGTCTGACTTAATACGTAGGGGCCAATATTATAAAATTGCGCCAAAAGATCTCTAAAAAGATGCGTTCCATCGTCGCCAATATTGATGTACAAACGGCTGTCTTGTTCATCAATAGTATTAAGAATATGCTGCCAGTCGATGGCATACAGTGACGCATAGAAAAAGTCGCGATTGGGTTCGCAGATAAACAACTTTTCGACTTTTCTGTTTTCAAATAGAGACTGTAGTTGGTAGCCAGAGCCTAAACCAAACAAAATAAGTGACTTGATCGTGTCGGGTAAAGCCCCCACTTCATCTTCAGCGGCCTGCAGCAAGCGTTCCGTCTTTTTCACTAATCGATAATGCAAATAATGCTTTAATTTTTCGCCATTGTAGCCAAGTATCAGACCGTCGCGATTAGGATGATTTGCAAAGTTGTTAAAATTATCATGACCGTCTTCAACAGGCATATTGCCGTGCCAGTAGCCACCGTTGTTCAAGTTAAGTAAATTGATGTCGCCCTGTGTATTGCGCATTGGTTGCCATAGCTGTGGCTCATAGTCTTTAAACTCGGCGAAGATGTTCGGGTAATATTTTTCGAGGGCGGCTAGATTTTTTACGAATGTATCATCTTGTTTAGAAACCGCCTGAACACTGTTGTGATCAACTGTATCAAGCCAAGCAGGACAAAACTCGTTGAAGCCTTTGGTAAGCTGAAACGGCCGACAGTTCGCTTCAATCTCAAGCCAGGGTGTGTTGCGTAAATGATTCAAAACGCAGTCAAACATCGGGTGAAAATAGTGTTGAAAAATAAGTACCGAACTGAGTGAAAAGTGTTGCTTCAGCTCTTCTAGATCAATGATTAGATCGCGCGCATCTTTATGCAGTTGAAAATAAAGATGGGTGTTTTTAAGCGCCGCTAAGTCGAATATAGCCTTCCAATCTAAGACCATATTACTGCACTTAAAATACTGCCCCTCAGGCTCGTAAATGATAATGTGTTTAGCCGTAGTGTTTTCAATAAGCGTTTGAATATGAGTGCCTAAACCAACGCCAAGTATCACCAACACATCTTCGTTTAATGTTTTCTGCAACTCTATATCGAGCTCGTAAACAGAGCCAGCTCGGCTGTGTTGATAATCGATGTAAACAGAATACTGAGCTTTATGCGCTAACTGTGCCGCCACTTCTTGCTTCGGATGTTCGCCATAAAATGTGCGTCCAATGCCGAAATCAACGAGGTTATACTCTTCATTTTTGTTGCAAAATATAGAAATATTTTGATTATCAATCGTGTCGAGTTCTTGCGCTAAATTGGGTATATTTCGGGAGAACGTGTTGCGATTTTCGGCAAACTGCTTTGAAATATGAACTGCAGAACGTTGCTCAATTGCTTCCTGCAATCGCTCATCTTGATGAATATGAACACGGATATCATTCAACATAATTGGGCGTAATCACTTATATTTTTTTACTGCTTTGAGTCCACGTACCAGCCCACTTAATTCAGAGAGCGATTCAGTGAAAAGTGCCTTTACAGCACTTTGAAGTCGATTATTTATGGGTATTTCAGATTCTGCAAACAGCTTTCGATCATTTGCAGACAAGGTAGCAAGATAAGATTGAATAAATTCATCTCGCTGAGTCACAAGCCTACGAAGTGCTTCATCGTCGACCGTGTTGGCCTCAAGCACTGCGTAAATGGATTGATTAATGGCGCCAAGCTCTTTAGGCGTTAGCGCATGGGATAAATAGTCTTCTTTGCTCACACAGATTGGCGTTTTTGACGTTGAACTTCGTATGCCTCTTGTTTTGCATCTTCTGGAATACTCGCCCAAGCCGTCTTTATTGGTAGTAGCAGATTAATCACTTCGTCCATTATCTGCAAGCTGTTTTGCACGTTGGCATCTAATAAGCGTTGCACCATAAACTCATAAAGCGCATAGAGATTTTGTGCTACTTCACCGCCAATATTCAAGTCGAGTGTGTCTCGTAAATTAAGTAAAATAGCGCTCACTCTGGACAAATGTTCGGACTTGCCAGCGAAGTCTTTTCGTTCCATACAACCCTTGGCGTAAGCCATACGGTCGAGAGCTCCCTGCATTAACATCAGTGTTAAACGGTGAGGATCAGCAGTTGCGATATCTTGTTTTAGACTACCCTTTTTATACGCGTTTATACCTTTAAGCGCCATACAGTTTTGTCTCCGAATAAAGTAGAAAAGCTGTTATTTGTGAAAACCCAGCTGTGAAAAATATGTTTATTACATTAGAAGCGTCAAAGTTTGACGCTAAAATAAGCTTGCGAGCAGCGCTGAACTTGATTGTTGTAATCTGGCTACCGTCTGATCCAGGTTTAGATAACGCCCGCGCAGTGTCTGCTCAAAGCTAACCAAACGTAATTCAAAAGCGGCACGATCATCTAATAAACGGTCACGTTGATCCTTCGCTGCTGTTTCTCTATCGGCTAATATTCCACTAGATTTAGTATATTGATCGATAAAGTCATACAATTTCGTCGCGATGCCATCATCCGCCGTAAACAACTTTGATACTTCATCAAAATTATCTTCCAGAGCATCGCTTAACCGGCTTATGCCAGTTCCAAGACCAAAATCACTGCTACCAATTTCAAGTTTGCCTTCGCTGGTAAGTTCAATACCAATTTGAAACAAGCCGCCTAATGCTGATTCAGAAACCGTGCCGCTCAATATGTTGCCAAGTCCAGCTTGAATACCACGAATGGTAAAGTCACCCGCAAGTGCGCCATCTTCTTCTAAGTCTGATTCACCGTACTTGGTTAAGGATTTAATTTCTTCGTTCAGCGCATTGTAGCTCTCAACAAAGCCTTTAATTTTTTCATCCAAGGCTTCTTGGTCGAAACCGATGACCAAGCTAGACGATTGAAATTCATCAAGAGAATTTTTCTCAGAAACTGCTTTGGCTGTGAACGTAACGTTTTGAATTGTGTTTTCGAATTCGTTGGTATCACTTTGAACGGTGATTCCGTCAATTATGGCTTGTGCGTTTTGTGCTGTTTTAGTTGGCACCAAATAACTAGCCGTTTCCGCAGAGTCTGTGGTCGCCAAACGGTTTAGACCAGCAAGATTATTATCATTTACGATCGAAAGGTCGTTTCCTTCGCCAGTCACTTTGGAACTAATAACCAACTTAGCGCCACCGTCAGCAGTGCCCGTGTTAATAATGTTGGCAGTAATACCAAAGTTACCCTCGGCTTTGTTAATTTGTTCGCGCAGTTCGGCCAATGTCGCGCCAGCGGCAACATTGATTGAAAACGTGTCGCCAGTGCCACCAATTTTAAACGTGAGTGAGCCTGCAGTGTCGGTTACCTCGTCACTGGATGACGTAAAACCACCGTTTGCTGCTGTCGCAGATTCGATCCTACTGCCGCTCGCTAAACGCTCCACAGTAATCGCGTATTCGCCGGTCAGGGCGCTGTTTGAAGCTTCAGCGGTGAATGGCTCAGATTCTTCAGATGGATTGCGTATAGTCGGTTCGCGACCAGTTAATGATTGGTCTTTGCGAAGGTCGTCAACGGAGTCTTTAAATTCGGAGAGTTTTGATTTAAGTTGTCCGAGACTTGAAATCTCAGCTTCAATTCTTTCGTCTTGAGCATCTAGACGAGCGGCTTTGGGTGCGCGCTCTGCCTCTAGTAATTGCGATACTAGCCCTTCAAGGTCTAAACCTGATCCGACCCCTAACGATGAAATGCCCATATATTACCTCATTAATTAAGCCTGCCCTCTCAGTAGAATACCTGCGCTACTGCCAAATTCAGTCTGTAATTCGTTTATTCGCTCTGCAAATTTCAGCACTTCCTCGGAAGGAATTTGCCGTATTACATCTCCGGATGCCGCATCTTTGACCGTCACTACTGATCTATCCGTTGCTTCATCCACTGAGAATGCAAGTTTGGTATTTCGATTTTGCAAAAACTCGCTAATGTCTACAAGCGCTGACGTAAGTTCAGCCGCGCTCTCCTCTCGTTTAAGAGTATCGGCCTCAGTCGCAATTGCTTGAGCATTTTGCGTATTTTTTACGGCAGAATTTTGCTCAGCCGTATTAGTGTTAGCAGACGCATTCTGAGACTGTGTGCCGTCAGACGATTCAAGCTTGTCAATCCGTTCAAATACCGGCAATCTTGACGGTTTCAAGAACTCACTTGCAACATTGTTGCCAGCTTGCGGGATTATTGTGTCCATTTTCAATTCCTCCTACCAAATAAAAGAAGCGGTCACTTACACTTAAGTAGATCCGCTGTTTAGCGTTACATTATAAAAAACTTCGTAAGTCACAGCCTTGAGCTGGTTAATAGCCCTGAGCTTGTTAAGAGCCTTGAGCTGGTAAAAAGCCCTGAGCTGGTAAAAAGCCCTGAGCCGACTAATGACCTCGAGCCAATAAACAGTATTAAGCCAGCAGCGACAATGCTGCTTGCGGTCGCTGATTCGCCTGACTCAATACCGAAATTGAAGCCTGTTGAATAATCTGATTTCGCGTTAAGTCTGCAGTTTCAGATGCAAAATCGGTATCGCGTATTTGACTTCTAGCCCCAGCTAAATTTTCAGCAATATTCGTCAGGTTTCGAATGGTCGACTGAAAGCGATTTTGCAACGCACCCAAATCAGCTCTTACGTTACCAACAGCAGAAATGGCAGTATCGATACTGGCCAATGCTGCAGATGCATCACCAAAAGTCGCAACCGACAACGCGCCTATGCCTAAACCCGTCGCACTAAATCCGGTACCGCCAACTATTTTTGACGCTGACAAATTCACGCTAATTGTTTGACCACTATTTGCACCTACTAAGAACGCGGCAGAATAAGATGCGTCCAATATATTCAGGTTGTTGAATTTGGTGTCCGTTGCAATTCGAGAAATCTCTGTTTTTAACGCCGCTACCTCTTTTTGCAGAGCCACTCGGTCGGCTGATGAATTGATACCGTTTTGCGATTGCACCGCGAGTTGGCGAATACGCTGTAACGAGTTAGTGGTTTCAGCTAATGCACCTTCTGCCGTTTGCGTTATCGAGATTGCATCATTTGAATTTCGCACGGCCTGATTTAACCCTTGCAGTTGACTTGTAAGGCGATCCGAAATTTGCAGGCCTGCGGCGTCATCTGAGGCACTGTTAATTCTGAAACCGGACGACAGGCGCTCAAATGACTTATTCAATGCCTGACTTGATTCAGAAAGTTGTCTTTGCGCATTTAACGCGGATGAATTGGTGTTTACAAATAATGACATAATACCTCCAATCAAAAAACGCGAATGTGCAAAGCTCTTTTTCAAAAATTCTATTCAAAATTTTTCGTAAAATTGCTTTTTCAAACTCATTTTTTAAATCTATTTTTTATGCCAACTTGGTTCACTAGGCCAAGTTAGCAACCTCGTCATTTAGTTGGTTCGACATGAAACCAAAAAAACGTTAAATTACCCCTCGACTAACTGTATCGGCGAAAACTATAGAACCTTTAGCCATTATTTTAAAAAAAATTAAAGTAATTGATTAGTTATTGAAAAATAAAATATTTTTGAACAGAAAAACCTGTTTTTGTCTGCATTAAACACCGCATTAAGGAAAAACATTCTTTGGAATATCTCATTTCACTCAGTATCTTTGGCTATTTTTGCCTATGTCTGTATTCCTTTTACGTGCTTAAAAATGACAACGTTACTCGTCAGCAGCACTTTCGCATGGCGGTTACTTGGGGAGTCGTGTTGACACTTTTCGGTATATTCAGCGCCATCTTTGTGTTGGTGGCTTTATTCAGCATTATTACAAAGGAATGGGATAGCGGCTTTTTGCTGACCAAAATCCCGGTATTTGTGGGTACCTATATTTCTTTTTATATTTTCAGAAAGTATAAAAGACGATACAAAACAGGACATAAGAAGAATTCATGAGGTATTTAGATAATCACACAAGCGTTACTTATCTATCGTTTATGGCTAGCGAAAGCACATAGAAAGCGATTTATGCTTGGCGAATAGTATTTAATTGGCACGGTACATGCTTAATAATTAGTGTCGAAGTAAAAGCTAATATGTAATGCAGATAACGTATTGGAAAGGAAAAAAGGTCGAGCCATAGGGCGGCCCGACCAACTTGCTCACGTTAGGAGTTGGAGCAAAGCAGTTTCGTCGGCTTGCAGGATTGTAGAACAAGTTACTGGCCTCTCAACCTAAACTTCTATACTCTCAGTCTTGTAAGTCGACATTTTACTTGGTTCATGGTGCAGTTTAAATTCGATTCAGTCATGAAGTATAGCCTTGTTGGCTGATACATGCGTTATATCATTGTGTACCTAGCTTGCCTTTCGGCTGCCATCCTTGGCAATATAAGCCTCTCAACGCTTTCCAATTAACTAAATTCTGTTATCTATCTGATCTATTAATGCTTATCCGCTATTCACTTACCTTGCTCTATAACTGCAAAGTCGTGCTGTTAATTAAGAGCTTAACGAACTATTTAACTAAACGGTCTTGTTGTATTGCCTAGTCTTCAGTGTCAATAAATTGCCGTTTCGGAAATTCATTGCCGCCTTGGACTAGATTGTCCTTATTTGCACTGCAACTCTGACTAACAATCGACTCACCATTAGTAAACACATTAATTCAAACATTGATATCACCTCTCAATCCATGCTACTAGCCCTGAAGAAGACTCAATGCTGCCTGTGGACGCTGGTTTGCTTGAGATAAGATAGTTGTGCTTGCCTGCTGAATAATCTGTGCGCGAGTCAATTCAGACGTTTCCTTGGCGAAATCCGTATCTCGAATTTGCGATCTTGCAGCAGACACGTTTTCAGAAATATTGGCCAAGTTACGAATTGTAGACTGAAAGCGGTTTTGAATCGCACCTAAGTCAGCTCGCTTGTCATCAACGACTTCAATAGCTTGATCTATTTGCGATATTGCTCTCGATGCATCGGCCGTAGTAGCAACACTAAGCGTTGCACTGCCAAACAAGCCTAAGGTACCGAATCCACCTGGGCGAGAAACATTAACGTTGATTGTCTGTCCTGAGTTTGCACCCACGAGAAAAGCGGATGAAAAACTCCCTGATAGCACATTCACTCCTGCAAACTGAGTCGTCGTTGTCACTCTACTCATTTCCAACTTCAGCGCAGACACTTCTTTTTGAAGCGCTAAGCGGTCAGAGGCATCATTGATACCGTTTTGAGACTGAATAGCCAACACTCGTATACGCTGTAGAGCATTTGTTGTTTCTTGCAGCGCGCCCTCAATGGTTTGCGCTAATGAAATACCGTCATTGGCATTTCTAACAGCCTGGTCTAGGCCTTGAATTTGCGATGTCATTCGGTCTACGATTTGTAGGCCAGCAGCATCATCTTTAGCACTATTGATTCGAAAGCCCGAAGACAATCTCTCAAAAGAGGTATTTAAACTGTTTGAAGTTGAAATTAGTTGTCTTTGTGCATTTAATGCCGACACATTGGTATTTACGAATAAGCTCATGATAATCTCCTAACGATTTTCAAAATTTCAGATTTTAATAATTAAGCGCGTTTATTATTTTTTTTATGCGCATTTTTCACTTTTGGCACACTTGGTGCATTACTTAAGTCGAGTCATGGACTGACTTATTTTCATCAAGCAATCACTCGCCTGATGATGCAATTGCTGTAACAGAGCGAAAGCTCTTGCTGACGGACAGGTATGGTGGCCCAGACCTCTATACCTCTCACTACCTCCTGGCATCGTTCCTGTCAGTCAGCAGTTCCTAATTGCTTAGGAAAATCGGTATTTCAGTGTTTTCCACCCACACTCATTCCTCACAAATGTGCCTATCCGTCTTTTATAATCTTTTTGTTTACAGTCTAATTAAGTGTTTAATGGCTCTTTTAATATGCATCGTAAAGCTCACTGTAATAGCTGTAAGGCCTGCTGTGGTCGCTGATTAGCTTGGCCAAGCACAGTTACACTGGCTTCCTGGCTAATCTGCAAACGCGTTAGTACAGCGGTCTCCTCGGCAAAATCGGTATCTCTAATACGAGACCTAGCTTGTGCTGCATTTTCGGCAACTTCGGCCAAATTACGCACACTCGATTGAAAGCGGTTCTGTAGTGCGCCCAACTCGGCGCGTTTTGAATCAATCATCGAAATTGCTGTATCCATAAAGCCTATAGCAGCAGAAGCAAGACCTGGGTTTGCAACTGAGACCGTATCGTTGCCAAAAAGTCCTTTGGTACTAAACCCGCCCTGACGAGACAAATTGATGGCAATGAATTGCCCAGAATTTGCACCGACCAAAAATATGGACGAAAAGTTGCCGCTAAGGATGTCTACACCTGCAAATTGCGTTGTCGACGAAACTCGGTCGATTTCAGATTTCAAGGCAGACACTTCTTTTTGTAATGAAATTCTATCGTTGGCGGAATTAATTCCGTTTTGGGATTGGATCGCTAGCACTCGAATACGTTGTAATGCGTTGGTAATTTCTTGCATCGCGCCTTCGGCGGTTTGTGCAAGTGAAATACCATCATTTGCGTTGCGTACAGCTTGATTCAATCCGTTCACTTGAGTTGAGATGAGGTCGCTAATTTGTTGACCTGCAGCATCATCTTTTGAACTGTTGATTCTAAAACCAGAGGATAAACGTTCATACGCCGTATCGAGGCGAGTTGAACTTGTAAAAATCTGGCGCTGCGCTTGCAATGAAGACACATTCGTACTGACGAATAGACTCACGATTTTCTCCTAACGATTTATTTTGTCGAATGGCCAACCTCTTTGGGTCATTGCTCATTCAGCATTTCGTTTTTTCAGCCTCAATGATTGTTATTGTTTTATTGTCTTTCGACTTTCATTGAATCATGTGTTGTCGCTCTTCGGCGTTTAACATCATGTTGCTGTGTGTCACTTTGCTAAATGTTGCTTAGCTTGGTAACGGTAAGCGAGAGTGTTTATTGTTTTTATCTCCCTGCTTGAAATACTTATCGTGCAGATACGCGAAAACCTTTAGTCATTACACTAAATAATTTAGAAAAGAATGTGGGGCTGGAACCATCTAAACTTATAATTCTATTTATTATCAATTAGTTAAGCTAATACATAAGGATAATAATAAATTAAAAAAATAAGCGGCCAGGCAATGCCTGGCCTATCGCTCTGGTAAACTGAGAGTGAGCGGACTCTCTGCTGTTTGGATTGTGTCGCTAGATACTACCTCCTGGCTTCATTCCCCAAACAGTAGGGTCAGTCAGACTTAACCAAGAAGCTGAAGAGCGGCCTGAGGACGCTGATTAGCCTGTGATAGTATGGTTGTACTAGCCTGTTGAATGATCTGGTTACGTGTCAACTCAGCCGTTTCAGACGCAAAGTCTGTATCACGGATCTGGGATCTTGCACCAGCTACGTTCTCAGAAATATTAGTCAAGTTACGGATAGTTGATTGGAACCGGTTGGTTAATGCACCTAGGTCAGCTCTTGCGCCACCTACAGCAGAAATCGCGTTATCAATCGCTACAAGAGCAGCTGACGCGTCGCCAAAGGTTGCAACTGATAAACTACCAATGCCTAAGCCTGTTGCAGAGAATCCATTGATACCCTGTAGGTTAGGACCTGACAAGTTTACAGAGATAGTTTGACCACTGTTTGCACCTACTAAGAACGCAGCAGAGAAGTTGTTAGTCAACAAGTCAACTTTGTTAAATTGGGTGTCAGTAGAAATTCTTGAAATCTCAGTTTTAAGTGCAGCAACTTCTTTTTGAAGTGCAACTCGGTCAGCAGAAGAGTTGATACCATTCTGTGACTGAACTGCTAATTGGCGGATTCTTTGTAAAGAACTGGTTGTCTCTGACAATGCGCCTTCAGCGGTTTGCGTTAACGAAATCGCATCATTCGCGTTTCGAACGGCTTGGTTCAAGCCATTGATTTGCGTAGTCATACGATCCGAAATTTGCAAACCAGCAGCATCATCTGAAGCACGGTTGATACGGAAACCCGAAGATAAACGTTCGAATGAAGTATTCAAACTGTTTGATGAACTCATTAATTGACGCTGAGCATTCAACGCCGATTGGTTTGTATTTACGAACAAGGACATAAGTCTCTCCTACACTCTCAGTCCAGCGGCTTGCTGGTCGCCGGACGTGACTCCGGTGGTTTAATAACTACTTGTAGAACAATAACTATCCAAATGATAAGTTAATGTACTGGCTCTCTCGTTAATGTTTATCGACAAGCATTTCATTCCCTTTAACTAAAAAATGCTTTTTTTCTATGTTAGCGGCAAATAGTTGCCGCCCTAGGATTTAATAATGAGCAGTAAAATTCAAAATAACCTATAAAAAACATAAACCTAAGAGCATTAAGTATGAGAGTAAATTGGTTAAAAAAAATATCTAATAAAAATCAGCACGACGCCTTCACCGATTTAAATCGTTTAGATGATCAACTCCTCATTTGTTTTCGACGGGCAACAAACCACCATAGCAACGACGGAAGAATCGTTTTTCAACAACTTAACTTGCAGGGAAAGTTAATTAATCTACACATATTTCAACTATTAAACAGCGACTTACGTGATCCAAAGATATACATTTTGCATGATAAGAGCATATTGTTGACAGCTTACGCACGTAAAACGGAGCGCGATACAGACGGAATTGACAAAACGATTAGCCAAAACACCTATTGGCACGCGTCCTCTTTGAACATTACTGATAGATTGAATTGGCAGCATCAAGGCTTCTTTGCCCAAAACTTCCATTGGTGTTGGCGCTTGAGTTGGCATGAGCAACTTGTTTACAGCTTGGCCTATGAACGAAAAACGGAAAACCTATATTTATATCGAGGAGCTGATTTGAGCCAGCTAATCGCCAACAATCGACCCGTGCTATCGAAAGCTGAACACGGGCTTGGTTATCCGAATGAAAGCGACCTTTGCTTTACGGATCAAAAATCGCATTCTCAGGCTATTGCCGTTGTTCGCCGAGATGCCGACACTTGCACTACTCAGCTCGGCAAAAGTGTTCCTCCATTTCTGGATTGGCGATGGCAAGATTTACCTATTTATTTAGCCAGCCCACGAATTTTAGCCACCCGCAATGATGAATATATAATTGCTGCTCGTTATGAACACGGTCAATTAACGCAGCTTCCACTATCACAAAAACAAGCTATTGATTATTACGGCAGCGGCAATGAAACACTAGATTATGTTGATGACGAATTAAAAACAGGCTTGTTTGCATTCAATGCAGACACATCGAATCTTTCATTTTTGCTTGCGCTACCGAGCGCAGACGACAATGGCTACCCTGGTGTTGTTCTTGACGATGCAGATCTTAATGAAATAGTGGGTCTATGGATTAGTTATTACTCAACTCCTGAGAAGGGGAAAACTCAGGTTTATGTTGCTTACGTCGAGAATTTAAAACGCAGTGTTGTCTGACAAGTTATTAGCAATGGGTTGTTAGAATAGAAGTATGCCTGAACAGATTCAGGTCGAATGCTAGGCCTGTCATTTTAATCTCAGTTGTCTGTGAGCATGCGGGTCATTTTAGCTTCGCCAATGGCGTTTTTTGAAATTCAGACAAAAGAATTCATGTTTTTTTCAAAGCTCACCCAAAAGCTTTAAATCTAGAGGCTTAAGAAGCACTATCTTGCCATAACGAATATCGATAAGCTGCTCGTTTTTGAGCTCCTGCAACAACTTGTTGATCGTTTGCCTAGATGAGTTCAGCATGCTCGCAAGCGATTCTTGAGAGATCGTAATTTCTTCATCCTCAGACACTAGATTAGTTTCAGTTGATGCACCTGATATTGAATTTTGCTGATAGCTTGCTGAGTTGGCTGATTGAGTATTTACTATGCCGCCCCAGCCTTTTGATAAGGTTAGTAAGCGTTTAGCTAACCTTTGTTTTAGTCCCAAACCTGTCGTTTCGTCTAAAAGTGAAAAAAGAGTGCGGATACGCTGGCATAGCTGCCGAATGAAGTGAGGATATAGCTCTGGGTGTTCGACCAACAGCTGCTGGAAAGCTGCAGCGGGTAACATCAGCAAACTAGAGTCGGTTTCTGCAAAAGAATCGTGCGTTCTTGGCAAGCCATCAAATAAGGAAATTTCGCCAAACCACGTGCCGGGAGAAAGCCATGTAAGCACGAATTCCTTGCCGTTTTGATTCACATTACTTACTTTTATTTTCCCTGTTAGTACGCAGAACAATCCTTGCGCAGGTGCATTCTTAGCCAGTAGCTGTTCGCCTTTCTTCAAACTTTTGACTTTACAGAGCAACACAAGCTTTTCAATATCAACCGGCGGTAAAGCAGCAAACCAAGGATTGTTGGCCAGCTGTTCATAGTGAGTTTGCGATGGCATGATTGATCTCCAATTGTCAAATACACGACAGTTCAATACGAAGGCATAAGTTAACCTAGTGTTAATAGAAAAGACAATAAAATAAAAGGTAAGCAGCATGAGTTCAGTAAAAGAAAATGTCAGTGCGGAAGAATGGCAAGCTCGCGTCGATTTAGCCGCAGCTTATAGAATTGTGGCATATTACGGCTGGGATGATTTAGTTTTTACGCATATTTCAGCGCGCGTCCCTGGGCCTGAACATCACTTTTTAATTAACCCATATGGCATGATGTTTGACGAAGTGACAGCGTCGAGTTTGGTGAAAGTGGATATAGACGGCGAAAAAGTCATGCAGTCTGACTATGAAGTCAATCCCGCAGGATTTATTATTCACAGCGCCGTGCATGAGTCTCGTGATGATGCTCATTGTGTCATGCACTTGCATACAATCGAGGGGATCGCTGTTTCAACGCTTGAGGATGGACTGCAACCCTACAGTCAGCAATCACTCTTTCCACTATCCTCATTGTCCTATCACGACTATGAAGGAGTAGCATTAAATCCTGATGAAAAGGCACGCCTCGTTGCCGACTTAGGTGACACAACGTCTATGATCTTGCGTAACCACGGCTTACTGACCTGCGGCGCATCGGTTGCAGAAGCCTTCACCGCAATGTTTTTATTACAACGTGCTTGTGAAATTCAATTAAAAGCACAAGCAACTGGTTTGCCTATGACATTGATACCTGCTGAGATTTTAGCGGGAATAAAAGTTCAAGCGAAGCAAGTCACTCGCTCGGCCGGCGGCTCATTGGCGTGGCCTGGCATTCTTCGTAAGCTAGATCGAGTTAATCCTGGTTACGCTGATTAATAATCGAATAAAAAAGACTAAATTGAAGGCGCTCGCCAAGTGAAACTCACTTGGCGCAGCTAGAAAAATGGCTCAGCGCTAGCTGATGTAATTGAATAACGACAAGTTAGCTACTCTAGGAAAAGATTGAAACGCAGCTTGAAGTGCAGTTTCTTGTTTAGCAAACTCAGTTGACGCTTTTGCGTAGTCCACATCTTGAATACTCGAGCGAGCAGACTGCAAAGACAGCTCACTGTCTAAATTTGATTCTTTGACCGACTCTGCAATATTTAAACGCGCACCGATGGACGAACTCTCCAGCGACATTTTTTCTAAACCGTTATCCAAGCCCACCAGCGTATTGTCGATTGCATTAACAAAAGCGCTTTCGGATATCGTGTCTGACGTTAACGCAATAAACATATCGTTTAGGGTTTCTGCCAAGTTCTTTTTTTCTGGTCTCTTCAAATCAATTTCAAGTGAGTCACCCACGGCGCCTGTGAAGTTAAACTCCATGCCGGCAAAACGCACCGGTTTTCCTGATTCAAATGCTTGGGTAGAGACAACGCTACCGGTGCCAACATTGGTGATTGATACTTGATCACCAGCAAGAACATCGAAACGATATTGGTTATTTGCCGCATTCACTGGGTCAAAATTTTGCTTATGGAAGTTATCAAAACTGCCCTGCTCGTCCACGCGCGCAGTGTTAACCGACACACCAGCACTCTGTCCACTTACCTCAAAGTTTAAACGCGCAAACACTTCCTGAAAAATAGATTTACCCGAGGACGTACTTTGGATCTTCACGCTGTCTGAAATTTGTATTTGATTCTCGCCATCGTCACCTAGAAAAGACACTTTATTGCCACTCGCGCTTGGATTGAATTCAAACGCTTGTGAGGATGACTGATAACCCGCAAAAATGTATTCACCGCTAGCATTGCGAGTGTTCATCAAATCTAACACTTGATTGCGAATTTGCTCTATTTCGGCACCAATCGCTTTTCTATCTTCTTTCGCAAGAATGCCATTTCCTGATTGTACAGTTAACACACGTGCTCTGTTTACCACATCGTTAATGCTGCGGAGCGCTGTTTCTTGCTGTTCAAGCGCATTAGTCGTTAAGTCATTATTGCGTTGATATTGCGTGATTTTGTCTAGTTCTTCGGTTAAGCGGATAACTTGCGCAGCGCCGACGGGATCATCACTCGGGCGCAGGAGCTTTTTACCGCTTGCCAATTGCTGCTGAATATCCACCAAATTGCCTTGGTTAGTATCAATGCTTCTTAAGTTTTGACTGTAAATTAGGTTTGTCGTTATACGCATAATTAGTTACCTTGATGCTGCTAATATCGTGTCAAACAAGGTTTGAGCTGTTGTCAATATTCTGGCTGCTGCCGCATATGTTTGTTGAAACTGTATGAGGTTGGCAGCTTCTTCATCTAAACTGACGCCAGAAGTCGATTCAAACCAATCTGAAGATTGGGTTTTCAACACTTTTGAAGCGGCTAATTCAACTTGTCCACTGGCAGTTAACGCACCAATACTGCCGACAATATTTGCATAGGCTTCGTTGAAAGTGGCCTTGTTGCCATTGCTTCCAATACTTTGTCGTACGGTATCTTCTTGCTGCAGACTGGCAAGTTCAACGGCATTTCGGTTGTCCGCAATACCATTAGTGTTAAAGCTAATATCAAAAGAATCACCGGCTTTCGGGATACCTTCCAAACTGAAATCGTACCCGGGATAATCGTCCAACGCTGCGAATGCAGCCGGCCAAGGAGGTGCAGCGCCGTTATCTTTTGCCTGCTGTAGTAAATTTTTCAAATCAGTAACACCGGATACCGTCGTAATGATATTGGGCGGAGAAGCGTTGTCTAGTACTTGAAATTCAGAAGCACTGGTAAATACAACAGAGGCTGGAGCCCCCGCACTTGTGGGCAAATCTGATGCACTTTGAATATTACCTAGACCATTGAAACCTGAAGCTAAGGAGTTGGACAAGGTATTATCGATATTGGTATTGCTAACCGTGACAGAACGAATGGTCGCGTCACCTAAGTTAGCCGCGTTAGTATCCACTCTCAGGGGTTTAGCGAACGCTAAATCTTCACCTCGAGTAGTAGCAAGTTCTAGCTTGTTCGCTGCCGTTCTTAAAGGTTGAAACAGAAACTGATCGCCAACGGCATAGGAGGCACCGCTAGATAATTCAATTTCGATACCGCCAATCAATTTATTGTAGGTTCCAGCTTCAGCGGTAACGGTTAAAGTTTGCGTTATCGGATTACCTGATTCATCAAGCTGCGCAGTGCCGTCACTGTTCAACGATGACACTTGCAGGTCGAAAGTTGGGGGCGAACCCGCAGGGCTGCTCAACACTTCAATTCGATAATCAGTATTGGTAACATCGCCACCTGCACCGGGTGTAAAGCGACCTTTAACCCCTAAACTTAAATCAGCGTTATCCGGATAGTTGATGCCACGAAACTCAGGGAGTGTAAAAATGTTGCCGCCCAACTGTTGATCAAGATCCATACCTTGGCGGTTTTGCGTGTTAAAGGCATCTGCTAGCGCCACGGTCAATTTGCCCAAGTCTCGCTGTGATGGCTCTAACACTTCTTCACGATATCTAAACAAACCTGCAAGCGAGCCGCCCATCTTCTGTTCCTGCACGTTCAGGGTCGTATTTGCTTTAGGTGGTGCATAGTTGGTCGACAGTTTAAGTTGCGCGTTGGTAAAGTCTGGTTCACCATCAATTGCAAGCACGTTAAATGTGCCATCGGCCAACACTAGTGACTCTCCTGACGTAAGGTTAACCACCAGGCCTAGGTCACTGTTTGGACTTGGACGAGTTTCAACTGACATGAATTCAGCTAACTTGCGAATAGCTAAGTCTCGCTCGTTCATGAGTGCTGAAGGTGTGTCAACGTCACTGCTGTTGCCAACAATTTGGATAGCTTTGTTTAAGTCACCAATTTGCTGAATTAAGGCATTCGCCGTTCTTACGCTATCATCAATTTGTTGCTCAACTTCTCGCTCTTTCACCGAGATGAAATCACCCAAGGTATTCACACGGTTGACTAAACCTTGTGCTTGACCAAGTACAGAGTCGCGAGAAGTAATGTTAGTTGGATCATCAGCAGCGGTTTGAATGGATGCAAAAAATCGAGTGATTGCGCCAGAAACCGAATTGGCTTCACTTGCTAATACGTTATCAAGACTTTGAGCGCCGTCGAAGAAGGCTTGTGCTTCGCCCACACTGGTCGTATCTCGACGCAATTGATTCATAGCAAATTGGCTTAGTACACGATCTGTAAAACCGCGGTCAACGCCACCGGTCAGCTGCGATTTAAATTCGGTGCGCTCGCGCACATAGCCTTCGGTATTAATATTAGCAATGTTATTACTGGTCGTGTTGAGCAAGCGGCTGCTCGCATTAACCCCAGTTTTGGCAATTGAAAATAGGTCTGCTGTTTTGATCATGGTATTAACTCACCCAAAATATTGCCATTAAAAACAGACATGACCTTTTCGGCATACTGCGGATCCGTCGCATAACCGGCTTCCTGCAGTGCGTTGAAATAGTCTTCTGGTGATTCGGATTTTTGAATTGCTTGTTCATATCGAGGATTCGATTTAATGAAGTCGACGTAATCTTCCATAGAATGCGTGAACGAGCCATAGCTTCTGAACGAAGCCTGCTGTTTTTCGGGTACGTTATTGACGAACTCTAAGGTATCGACCGTCGCCTTTTCGCCATCCCAACGCTTATCTGCCTTGATACCAAATAAATTATGACTGTTTTCGCCATCTTTCTTGTGGATTAGGCTTTTCCCCCAACCGGTCTCGACGGCGGCTTGCGCAATCATCGCCTTCGGATCCATATTCAGCTCTTTTGCTGCTTCAACAGCATGCGGATATAGGGCTTTTACAAATTCTTGAGGACTTGCAAAGCCAGCTTCCTTAAACGCACTTCCTTTAGCAACATTTTCGTTATTCGGCCCCATCACTCTATCTTGAGCATTTTGAATAGCGGCAACATTATGCCTATTTAATACTGATAAATTTCCGTCCGAACGCACGGCGCTTGCCGGCATGACGCCATTACCCGGACTCATTTGCTGCATGATCACTTCGGCTAGTCCAATGCTGCCGTTAGCGCTTAAGTCGGTTGCTAGCTGCTTATCGTGCATTTCACGATAAAATTTAACTTGTTCACTGCTAAAAGGACTGTCTTTGTCTGCAAGCGCGTCTTGTGCTTTTCGCATCGATTTGAGCATCATCTGCACAAATATTGCTTCGAACTGCTTGGCCGCCTCTTCCAAAGCGCCATCATCTCCAGACTGCGCAGCTTCACGCAATTTATTAACACTACCCATGTCATGGTAATTGCGCGACATTTCTAGTTGAGACTTGGTTGCAGAAGTTAAGTCCATTAGATGATCACCAATTCACCCTGCAGCGCACCGGCTTGACGGAGTGCTTCAAGGATTGCCATTAAGTCACCTGGTGCTGCGCCAATTTCGTTAACTGCGCGCACTAGTTCCTCTAAACTAACGCCTGGGTTAAACATAAACATGCGACTATCATCAAGCTGCACATCAACAATAGATTGCGGCGTAATTACCGTATTACCATCCGCAAGAGCATTAGGTTGATCCACTTGTAAGTTTTCAGAAATAGTCACGGTAAGCCCACCGTGCGTTATTGCTGCTGGCAAGAGTCTTACGTCTTGACCAATAACAATCGTGCCCGTGCGGCTATTGATCACAACTCGCGCTGGCGCACTTGCCGGTTGAAACTCAAAGTTTTCAATCGTCGCTAAAAATCCAACTCGTTGGCCGCGGTCTCTAGGCGCAGTGACCTTCACAGAAGCTGCATCCATTGGCACAGCAACAGCGGTGCCGTTCGATGCATCAGCACCTAAACGACTATTGATGACGTCGGCCAATGCTTGTGCTGTACTGAAATCAGGCGTGTTTAAATTAAGCGTAAGATAGTCATTTTGCATTAAACCAGAAGGCACAGCTCTTTCGACAACGGCGCCATTAGCAATGCGTCCTACGGTAGGCGTATTTGATACTATTCTTGAGCCATCATTGCCCTGAGCACCAAAGCCACTGACAACTAAGCTGCCCTGAGCCACAGCGTAAATCTCGCCGTCTAGGCCACGTAAGAAGGTACGCAATAGCGTGCCGCCATTCAAGCTAGATGCTTCGCCCACTGAAGAAACAGTTACATCAATGGTTTGACCGGGCTTTGAAAATGCAGGCAGCGTGGCATGTATGGCAACTGCCGCTACGTTTTTAATCTTAGGTTTCACGTTGGCATCCAGTGAGATACCGAAGTTGGACAACATGGTTCTAAAACTTTGTTCAGTAAACGGACTTGTTTCGCCGGTGCCTGGAAGACCAACAACCAAGCCATAGCCCACAAGTTGGTTGGCACGAACGCCCTGAATGGTTGCCAAATCTTTAATGCGCTGAGCCTGCAGTTGAAACGGTGTTAGCAGTAAGCTGAAAATGACCGTAGCAGACGTTATTGTTGTGGTAAAAATAGAACGTAATTTCATCATATAATCCTAGAGTGGCCACCACGTTGAAGAGAAGAACTTACTTAACCAGCCTTTTTCTTGAGACTGAGAAAATGAGCCTTTACCGCTGTATTGAATGCGCGCATTGGCTATTTTGGTTGATTGGATCTGGTTGGCAGGCGAAATATCGGCGGGACGGATAACGCCGGTTAAACGAATATATTCATCGCCGTTATTTAGGGTTAACCACTTTTCACCACGGATAATTAAATTTTGATTCGGCAGCACTTCAACCACCGTCACTGAAATATTGCCCGACAAACTGTTACTTTGGTTCGCTTGTGCATCGCCTGAAAACTCATTGCTAGCATCAACACCAAGTTGAATGCTCTCTTTACCGATGTTAATGACGTTGCCGCCCAAACCAATAATCGGATTAACATCAACCGTCGACTCTTTACTCGTGGTTGTTCCAGCCGATTTCGATGCATTGGTGTTTTCACTTAATTGCACAGTAATAATGTCGCCAACACGACGTGCTTTGACATCAGAATAAAGACTATTTGCCATTGCTTTATTGAATAAACTACCGTCTTCGACTATGTCATCTCTGGCCATTGTTGGGATTGCCGGAGCATAATAGGGATCATTCGCAGTCACTGGCTTAACGGCAGTTGACTCGCATCCCGTCAGACCGCTGAGCGCAATAATGGAGAATCCAATAGATGAAATTAGTCTCATGAGTTTATTCCTAAAGTTGCTGTATAACTTGACCAAGCATTTGGTCGACTGACGAAATAACTTTCGAGTTCATTTCATACAAACGCTGACTTTCTATCAAATTAACTAGCTCTTCGGTCACGTTCACGTTCGATGTTTCAAGCGTGCCTTGTGCCACTGTACCGAGGCCTTCTAGCCCTGGAACACCTTGAATTGGCGCACCCGAAACGGCTGTTTCAACATATAAGTTTTGGCCTATAGGCTGCAAACCCACTGGGTTAATAAAGTCAGCAAGGTTTAACTGACCCAAAACTTGTGGATCAGCTTGCCCGCGCAGTTGCGCCGACACTTCACCGTCCTGGGAAATGGTCACCTGTTGCGCGTCTTGCGGCAGCGTAATAACAGGCTGCAACACAAAACCAGCGCCTGGCGTAACAATGTTGCCCTGATCGTTCAGAGTAAATTGACCGTTGCGTGTATACGCTAAGCTACCGTCAGGTTGCTGTATTTCAAAGAAGCCACGACCTTGAATAGAAAGATCCAGTGCATTCTCCGTAGTGAGCAAGTTACCTTGTGTATGCGCTTTTTGTGTGGCCACAACTTTTGAACCGGCACCAAGCATCAAGCCAGACGGAAGCTCTGTATCAGCTGACGAACGACCGCCCGGTTGATTAATGTTTTGATACAGTAAATCTTCAAACACGGCACGGTCTTTCTTAAAGCCAACCGTACTGGCGTTCGCCAAGTTGTTCGAAACCACAGATACATCAGTTTGTGCTGCATCTAATCCTGTTTTTGCTATCCATAATGCTGGGTGCATAAAAACCTCCGCGAAATATCTTCCGCATAATGACTAATTTATTAAAGTATTCTGAGCAGCGTATTAGAGCTAGTAACCATTTGGTCTGCTTTTTTCATCAGCTTGACCTGCATTTCATAGTGGCGCTGTAAACTGATCATATTGACCATTTCTTCTACTGCGTTAACGTTGGAGCCCTCAAGCATGCCTGAGGCCACGCCTACTCTTATGTCTTGTGGCGCAACGCCGCCGTCTTTGAGATCGAACAAACCGTCAGTGCGTCGTTTCATCGTATCAATGGGTGGATTCACGAGTTTTAGTCGTCCCACTTCGTCAATTTGGTTTTCTGGCGCGCCCTGCAATCGAGCGGTAACACGACCGTCGTTACCTACAGTGATGTTGCTCACCGGCGTCGGCAAAAACAGCGGGCCATTTTCACCCATGACTAAATTGCCTTTAGAGTCTTGCAGCGCGCCATCAACCGTCATGGTTAAGCTACCACTGCGCGTATAAGCTTCTTCGCCCTGCGGCGTTTGCACTGAAAACCAACCATCTCCCTGCACGGCAACATCGAGTGAACGACCTGTCGTAATCAATGGTCCGCTTTCGTAATTATTGGTCGGACTTTCGGTCATGCTAAACACGCGAGTCGGCAAACCATCGCCGTATGCTGGCATAGCTCGCGCTTGTTCTAACTGCGCTTTAAAGCCATTGGTTTGGGCATTTGCCAAATTGTTGGCGCGCACAGCAGTAGCAAGAAGGTCTTGCTTGGCACCACTGGCAGCGATATAGAGCATTTTATCCATTGTATTCGACTCTTTTTTGACGTAAATAGATCTGAATACAGTTCTGTCTGCAAGGACAATGCCAAGGTGTGTTATTGGTTGATTTGGTATCGCAAGGTTGATTTGGTATCGCAAGGTTGATTTGGTATCGCAAGGTTGATTTGGTATCGCAAGGTTGATTTGGGCTCCGCAAGCATAGTCCCCGTTTCCCCTCAGAAAGTCGCTGCAAGCCCATCCATGGGACGCTTGGCAATCGGCGTCCTGCCGATTGACACTTTCTGAGGGGAAACGGGGACTATGCTCGCTACTTGGTATATCAACCTTTGTTGTCTCTTTTGAATTGCGGTATAGATTCAAGAGGAGAGGAGAGCACAACAAAACATCAACGAATCGTGACTCTACTGCAAAAGTGAAGAGTATTGAGTAGCGCCCTTCCTGCAAAAAACGTCATAAAACAGGTGTTTTATGAGAGCGTCACAGGGATGTGCTCGAAGCGCTTTTTTGCAGGAAGGGCGCTGCTCAATGCTCTGGATTCGAAGAACAAAAGCAAAAGCGCAAACATCAAACAATCCTGACGCTACCGCAAAAGTGAAGAGTATTGAGTAGTGCCCCACCTGCAAAAAACGTCATAAAACAGGAGTTTTATGAGAGCGTCACAGGGATGTGCTCGCAGTGCTTTTTTGCAGGAAGGGGGCTGCTCAATGCTCTGGATTCGAAGAACAAAAGCAAAAGCGCAAACGTCAAACAATCCTAACGCTACCGCAAAAGTGAAGAGTATTGAGTAGTGCCCTTCCTGCAAAAAACGTCATAAAACAGGAGTTTTATGAGAGCGTCACAGGGATGTACTCGCAGCGCTTTTTTACAGGAAGGGGGCTACTCAATGCTCTGGATTCGAAGAACAACCAAAGGCAAAACACCAAACAATCGTGACGCCACCCCAAAAGTGAAGAGTATGGGGTAGCCCCCTTCCTGCAAAAAACGTCATAAAACAGGAGTTTTATGAGAGCGTCACAGGGATGTGCTCGCAGCGCTTTTTTGCAGGAAGGGGGCTGCTCAATGCTCTGGATTCAAAGAACAACCAAGATCAAAACATCAAACAATCGTGACGCCACCCCAAAAGTGAAGAGTATGGAGTAGCACCCTTCCTGCAAAAAACGTCATAAAACAGGAGTTTTATGAGAGCGTCACAGGGATGTGCTCGCAGCGCTTTTTTGCAGGAAGGGGGCTGCTCAATGCTCTGGATTCGAAGAATAAGAACTAAAACGTAAAGCACAAAAAAGCCGACAAAAGAGTCGGCTTAGTTATTTGCTCAGCGATTATCGAATGTTCAATATAGTCTGGTTAAGCTGGTTGTTGACTTCAAGTGCTCTTGAGTTTGCTTGGAAGTTACGCTGAGCGATGATCATGTCGATTAGCTCAGTGGTTAGGTTAACGTTGGCTTGCTCTAGGGCCGACGAGTTAATGTCGCCGAAAGTTCCCGTTGTTGCTTCACCCGCTAGGGCTTCGCCCGAAAGGATACTTTCTTTCCAGGCCGTGCCACTTTGCTGCGTTAGGCCTTGCTCATTCGAGAAGCGCACAAGTGCCACACGTACGATAGGTTCAGATGTACCGTTTGAGAAAGTGGCTCTCACGAGGCCATCCGCGCCGATATCAATGCCCGTGAGTCGACCTACTGGCAAACCATCTTGTTCAAGCGAGGTGACTTCAAATGCAGAAGCAAATTGCGTTGGCTCGTTCGGCGTTGCGCTGTTTCGATCCAAGTTAAAATCAATTGTAATCTGTTGAAGTGGAGAAGAACCATTGCTCAAAATATCTGGGCCTAGGGCTTCAGTCTGAAACTTAGAGTTTAATTGTGGCAAACCGTCGGCAGATTCGATACCGATAAAGTCCCCCCCCTCACTAAACGCAATTTTAGCGACCGAAACGCCATTCCCCGTGTTTGTGCCAACAGAGTTTGTTGCTGTTGCAGGGTCAGAATCAGAACCATCAGAGTTTGTTGCATCAACCAGTTTATCATCGACCGCAGTCGCGACATACCATTCGTTAACCACAGCAGGATCGCTGTCTTTAATGAAGTAATACGTCATCACATGACTATCACCCAAAGAGTCATAAATAGTCACCGAAGTTGCCGCGTTGTATGTTAGGGGATCACTTGGATCGAAATCAGCTGCCACTTTACCTTGGTCGCCTGCTGGCAAGTTGAACCGCACATCAACTTCAGTTGTCTGTTGCGGTGAACCCGACGAATCAGGAATTCGAACAGGTACTGTCGTGCTCAGCGCTACTGAAGCTGACGTTCCGTCGTTGTTAACAGGGAAACCAAGAAGATTGTCACCCGCTGAGTTAACCACAAAATTGTTCGAATCCAGTTTAAATTGACCAGCGCGGGTAAAAGAAAAGTCACGCGATGTGATTTCTGGAATAGTGGCAAAAAAGCCGTTACCTGTAATGGCCAAATCCAAGGAGTTGTTCGTAAAACTTAAGCTACCTTGGGAAAATTGCTGAGCAACTTCTTGCGTCAAAGCACCATCACCTACTTTAGTTTTACCGGAAGCCAACAGAGAGGCAGCATAAACATCACCGAATTCTGCTCTTGATTCTTTAAAACCAACGGTATTGACGTTTGCAATGTTGTTAGCTGTTGTATCTAAGTCTTTTTGAGAAGCCGAGACTCCGCTGAGTGCGATATTAAATGACATGGGGAAAAACTCCTATTAACTACCGATTTGGATAACGTCATCAAGCTTAATGCTAACGTCACCATCTAAATTAAGAACAACACCGAGACCAGCACTAGCAAGGCTGACGCTGTCAACGTGTCGATTTATTGCTGTTGGCAAAGATGTTGGCTCTCCAAACACCTCGCCCTGAACTTGAACGGCGTAATCACCTGGCGGCAATAGATTGCCGTTTTGGTCTGTACCGTCCCATTTAAACTCTGAGTTACCTGCTGCAAGTGTGCCGATATCCATCGTCCGCACTACTTCACCCTGACTGTTTTGAATGGCTATCTTGGTATTCTGCGTTGTCTGATCGCTAATGATAACGCCCGTCACGCCTTGGCCTTGTTCTGACATATGACCAATATTTCCGGTTACCAGTACGTTTTGACCAATCAAACTAGACGCTTGCAGTGCCTGGTTAGATGTCATTGACGACGCAAAGTCACCAAACTTGGTATTCAATTGAGAAATACCATCGGCCATCGTAAATGAGGTCATCTGTGCGACTAGCTGGTCATTGTCGACCGGCTTTGTTGGATCCTGATTCGCCAATTGCTCGGTTAACAAAGCAAAGAAATCCTCTTGCTTCAGACTTTGCTCCGTTCCGTCAGCGACCTTTACCTTTTCTGGTTGCCAATAGAGGTCGGTATTTAAACCGGTTTGACTGCGTTCTAATGTATTCACTGTATTATCTCCGCTATGACTAACAAGGTTAGCCTAACTCTATTGACCTTGACCTAACTGCAACACACGTCTGAAGATACGTTTTGTGGTATCTGCAATCTGTACATTTGTTTCGTAACCTTTTGAGGCAGAAAGCATGTCCGCCATTTCTTCTACGATATTTACGTTTGGCTTATATATGTAGCCGTTCTCGTCGGCTAAAGGATTGCCTGGTGCATATTCAACCTGCAATGGCTTGTTGCTTTCAACAATGCCTAGTACTTTTACCCCTGCGCCTTTCGTCATATCAGAACTAGCTTGGTCTAAGGCTGCGGCAAATACCGGATGACGTGCTTTGTAGGTTTCTTCATAGCTACTGCTAACCGAGTTAGCATTCGCAATGTTACTGGCCGTGCTGTTTAAGCGAACGCTTTCAGCCCCCATGCCAGTGCTCGCTATCTTCATAATATTAAATAAACTCATTACCCTTGACCTCCGCCGCCTAGTGCCTTTTTCATGCCTTTAATTTTTCCGTTCAAGATCATAATGCCGGCTTGATAGCGCATACCATTGTCTAGGAAGTTATTTCTTTCAACTTGCGCATCAACAGTATTACCGTCGCCGGTATCGGCTTGATCTGGTATTCTAAATTCGATTTCTGCTTGCATTTGAGAGCGACCGGAAAGGTGCTTATCGTGAGTTTTCACTAGACCGCCTTGGTCATACTGTGCACTTTTCATTGCCTTATTGAAGTCAATGTCACGTGCTTTGTACCCAGGGGTGTTAGCGTTAGCCAAATTACCAGAAATCACTTCCATCCTGTCGCTGCGAACAGATAGTGCTTTTTGATGAAATCCAACTAATTTGTCTAAACTGATAGCCATGTTTTCTTGCTCAAATACAAACTTACATGCCAGTGTTCAGCAAATCATGTGCCAACAAACGGAATAAATCGAAAAGAAGTGTTCTTTTAGAGAGGGGGTATGTCTAAACTTTGCGGTAATAAAGGCCTGAGGGCTGGGTTATCATTTTGAATTTATTGCTAGCAGCACCTAGTGATTCTGAAGCGCCAAGTATTAAACAGCCTTCGGGCTGCAAACAAGCGGAAATATCTTGCAGTATTACCGTTTTCCTTTCCGCATCAAAATAAATGAGAACGTTCCGGCAAAACACAACGTCAAATTGACCCAACGCAGAAAACGAAGACGTTAAATTAAATTGACGAAAGGAAACCCACTTTTTTAGGTCTGGGCTGATTGTCATGCTGTGATCTGGGTTTAAACTAAAATAACGACGCTTAAGGTCGTCGCTTAAACCGCGATTTAAAGACAAGGTGTCATATGTGCCCTCGTTTGCAGTTTTTATCACTTTAGCCGATAAGTCTGTGCCTACGATTTCGACGCCTCGCTCAAAGCCGCCTCTATTTGACTTTAAGAATTCAGCGATAGTCATGGCAATAGAGTAGGCCTCTTGACCAGTTGAACTTGCCGCGCTCCAAATCCTAATTTTATTTTGCTTCGCTGCTAGTTCTGGCAATATTTTGCTGCGCAGTATCTCGAATGGGTAAGTATCTCTGAACCATAGCGTTTCATTGGTTGTCATCGCTTCGAGAGACGCCTGCGTGAGCAAGGGGTCACGCTGCGAGATGATTTTTTCAATAAGCTTGTCTAAATTGCTGGCAGCCGCATCAGCGCTACCTGAATGAGAAGAGGCGAAGCGGTACATTAAAGGCACAAGCCGGCTTCTTACTAAATACTGTTTCGCGCCGCCTAGTAAAATACCACTTTTTGAATGTAAAAAGTGGCAAAATTTCTCATACATAACGGGAGAGAGTTCTTTATTCACGCGGCATTATTTCGCTTTGAGTTCTGTTGTTAACCATTTTTGCACAGCTGAGGCGAGTTCATCGGGATGAAATTTAGCGATGAAATCGTCGGCTCCCACCTTCTTTACCATTGCCTGATTGAACACGCCACTCAGAGATGTGTGCAGAACAACATGCAATCTCGCCAGTTCAGGGTCATTTTTAATTTCCGCGGTCAGTGTATAACCATCCATTTCCGGCATTTCTATATCCGACACTAACACGCCCACTTTATCGGTTACATCACCAGTTTCAGCGGCTATTTGTTTTAAACGCTGAAGTGCTTCTAGTCCATTTTTTGCCACTTCGATTTCTAAACCCAGTGCAGTCAGCGCTTTTTTGACTTGGTTTCTTGCAACCGATGAATCATCGGCGATGAAGATAATTTTTCCTTCACTAAAACTTACATCCAGCGTTTCTGCCAGATCTTTGCTGACAGCGGTATTCAAAGGTGAAATTTCATTTAAAATTTTCTCAACATCGAGAATTTCAATGAGTTCCCCCTCCACTTCCGTCACCGCGGTTAGGTAGCTTGCCTTGCCCGTGCCTTGAGGCGGAGGCATGATAGCGTCCCAATTTGTATTAATGATGCGCTCGACAGAACCTACCAAAAAACCTTGAACAGAACGATTATACTCAGCGATGATAATAAAGCCGTCTTTCAGGTTTTCAATTTTACGGCCACCTGTTGCCATGCTTAAATCTATAATTGAGATAGTTTGACCGCGAATATGTGCCACACCGCGAACCATAGCGTTGAGCCTTGGAATTTGTGTCAGTGGAGGGCATTGCAGAACTTCACGCACTTTGAACACGTTAATCCCGAAACGCTGTTTACCATTAAGTCTAAACAACAGAAGCTCTAAGCGATTTTGGCCCACTAGCTGCGTTCGTTGATTGACTGAATCCATGATACTGGACATTCATTACCTCCAATTTTAGTTTAGGCATGATTGTTGCCTTATCTAATATACCGCATTAAAGAAGCGCATTTAAGCGTTAAATGTGCCGAACTTTTGACACTCTCTACAGCGCGCTAATAACTTCACGCAGAGATAATAAAAACAGGTAAAAGACAAATGCAAAACAAGTTAAGTAATTCTTTATCGACAGCATTAGGCGTTGGCTTGACCTATTTTTTAGCCATTTTCACGGCCACAGCAAATGCCTCTGTGCATCAGAGTATACAGCAGCAAGCTGAGCTGTATGTGCAACAGAATGCGTTTATTGACGACAGTGCTGATGTAAACATACAAGCAGCAGAGGTTGACAGCAGGATTCATATCCCCGCATGCAAGGCGCCTTTTGAGTTTGAATCTTCTGATTCAAATTTAAGACAGTCGAACGTATCGGTAAAAGTGACCTGCCCTACTTCTAGCTGGTATCTGTTCACTTCTGTTCAGGTAGAACAGACAAAACCCGTAGTGGTTACCTCAGAAACAATGAGTCCTGGCTCACTTTTAACTGAAAAAAATCTTTATCTTGCCGATATACCAGTTAACAGGCTAAGAGGTTCAACATATAGCGATACCGTTAATCTTATTGGCGCGCGACTTAAACGTCGAGTCAGACCTGGCCAAATTATCAATGACGGTATGCTTTGCTTCGTTTGCAAGGGCGATAAAGTAACGATAATGGCAGTCACGAGTGGCTTAAGCTTAAAGGTGTCAGGCATTGCACAACAAGACGGAAACTTGGGTGACACAATTCGAGTGGAGAATGCCTCGTCGAAGAAAACAGTGACGGCTACCGTGTCCAGTACGAGCGAAGTAAGTATCCAAATTTAACGTAAAGTGATAAAATTTTGACGCTTTGGCGTTATCAGCTTGAATAATTAGAAGTATTTTGAGCAAATACAGCAGAAAATGTGATTTTAATTCACTTTCTTGCTAAAGTTAGCCGATAAGAAGTCGATAACATGTTTGAGGTGTTATAGGTTCTGGAAAAAAATTATGACTATTAACAATATAAACAACGTGAATAAACCACAAATTGACGGGCAGAAGCTGGCACAACAGCAGAATCCTGGTCAAACAGCAAACGCAGATACAGCGCAAGTCGCCAAGCAGTCTTCTGCTCCGCGTCAAGACTCTGTCTCGTTGACGTCGTCTGCACAACAGCTTTCTCAAGTGCAAAAGAAAAGCGCTGAGGCTCCAGTGAATCAAGAAAAAGTTGATAAACTGAAAAAAGCAATTGCTGATGGAGATTACAAGATAAACCCTGAAGTTTTGGCTCAAAAAATTGCCAAATTGGAATCTCAGATTTTCGGAAACGGTATATAACAGAATGGAGTTTAGAATCTAATGATGAGTAGTTTATTGAGCGCGATTGATAAACAAGCCGAGCAGTTAACTGCTCTGAAAGCATTATTGGAGAATGAGCTACACCTGATCAGTTCGAGAGAACCCGAGACGCTAATGGGTTTGTTGAAAGACAAAGAAGAGATGCTTACGTTAATTGAAGAGCAAGATCACTCAATATCTTTATTGTTTGAAAAAGCCAAGACAGGCGGCGAGAGCACTGAAGACGCAGCGTCAGCAATGGAAAGTTGCGACGAGATTATCCATGAGTGCAAGTATTTGACGCAGATAAACGCGAAGTCAGTTGAACAAGGCCAACTTCGCCTGACGCACTTACGCAATCTCATGATGGAGCTTCGCGCCCGTGAATCGATGACGTATGATCGTAGTGGTAAAACCACTGGCGACGGTGGTTCAAAAGGCTACACAGCGTAATTCAAAAGCTGTCGACTACTTGGCTACGCAAGTATGACTGGTTCGCCAGATAACAAATAATTTAATTGAAAAAGCCAGCACTCTTGCTGGCTTTTTTTATGCTGACTTTATTTGATAGACCTTGAGAATAATCAAAATTTCGCCAATAGTTAGGCTTTAATAATAGGTCACCTTTCTAATTTTCTTAGGTTTTGCTGTAGACAAATAAATATCGTAAACGCGAGACATATCGAGTTCGAGTTCAGTTGCATAAGTGTCCTCGCCTACAGGATAAGACTTAACCACTCTTGCGCCTCGTATCACGCCTTCTACCGAGCTTTTCAGCTGATTGTTGGTTAAAATCATATTTGCTAATTCTTGTTCACCGTCAACTTTCTGGCCATAAACCTGCTCAGCAAGCTCACGATATGCATCCAGTTTAGACGCTTTTATTGCCATCAATGTTCTTGTAGATTCATCACCGCCTAACTGCGCAGCAATAGGGGCGTAGCCCACCGCATTAATGACAGGATACTGCTCAGGCTCGATGGTTTCCCACTCTACATGCTTTGTGAACAGCGAGCTACAGCCTGACAAACTCAAGCAAGTAAGTACTCCAACAGAAGCGATAATGACGCGTATTTTGTTCATCTTTGGCATATTTAACCTATCCGTATTTTATTGCGTATTTTATTAATTGTGCGGCGCAATCTCGGCCCCGCAGACTTGTGCATGTGTTCACAACTTCTTCATAACGATGTCAATGCAAAATATGAACCAAATTTTAAAAGCTGAATTCTGCAATGATAAGTAAAAATGCCGAAGCATAGATTATGAAAGGTATGGCACATAACTTGTATAGCTTTAAGTATTAAAGCACCTAAGCACTAGTCACTGTTGTTGATATATTCCGCCAGTGGATTAAGGCAAAGCCAAAAAAGTGAAGTAAGCAATGAAATTTATGTTTAATATAAACTACTCAAGACTACGAAACGCAATAACGCAGAGCGCTATAATGCAATACACAGTAGTGCGAAATACCACATTACGAAACGCTTTTATTATAATGACTCTGACACTGAGCCAAAGCGCTAACGCTGCGTGGTTTTCAGCGACCGGCCATGCTGCAATTTTGAATGGTGATCAAATGGCAGCAAAGCATCAAGCGACCGAAGAAGCTATTAAGCAAGCATTATTGTTTGCTGGCGCCTCCGTCAGAAGTGTGCAACAAATGACCAATGGCCTGCTGATGAACGATCATCTAGAAATTCGTTCCAATGGAGAAGTGAGCGCGCTTGAGCTAATAGATGAGGTTTATTCAGATGGCTATGTAACGGTTTCAATCCGAGCGGATATTTTTTCACAAAAATCTCAATGTTCAGCCGCCGACTACACAAAAAGATTGGCAACAACCTACTTCCCTATTCGTTATGGAGCACAAGCAGCAGATGGTCAAGTTCATCATTTAGGTGCTGCAGCCGCTTTAAAACTACAAGAAACATTCTCACAAATAAGCACAGGACTAACGCTTAGTGAAGTTGAGCCTTACATACTCAATTGGCACAACACCAACCAACAAATGCAGGCTACAAAATTAGCGCAAAAGACTGATGTGCAATATGTGCTTGCCATTACCATTGATGACATTAGCGTTGAACGTGAGCATGCAAGTGCCTTTACGTTTTGGAAGGGTGGTGAAGCGGTGCGCAACTTTGCTTACACATTAACCCTATTAAATGGGGCGTCTGGTGAGGAGTTATTAAGCAAGCAGTATCGTATCTCAGAAGCATGGGAGTTTGACATGACCCGCAAGCTGGACGTTAATTCTGACGAATTTTGGCGCAGTCGCTACGGAAGAGCGGTACTTGAAAGCATGCAGAAGTCAGCAATTGATTTGGAAGAGTTTGCGATTTGTGAACCAACGATGGGCAGAATTTTGGCGGTCAACAATAACCAGCTGCAAATAAATCTAGGCAAAAATCAAAAGGTAAAAGCAGGCGATAGCCTGACCTTATTTAGCGTGAAACAAATTCGAGACACTTTTGGCCAAGAGTATAAGCAGTTTGTACTGCACCCTACTTCTCTTGTAGTCACTCAAGTGTTCGCTGAGACGGCAACCGTTACTAGCCGTGATCGTAGTTTATTGGCGAATATTCAGCCAAACGATTACGTTGCTCGACAATAGGACTGTTTTTAAGGCTTTCGTTGTTGAATAATATGGAGGCGTAAACTGAACTCAGTGAACTACTGAAACTGGACTAAGTTCCTCAGATTAACGTATACCCTGTAAATAAACAGAAATAAACAACGAGGCTTTTTATGTCGCATTTTCCCCCCGACGACACTTCGTTTTTTGAAGAAATGAGTGACGTTAAGCCTTTAGCTCAGACGGATAAGGCTGTCTTAAGCAACAAGAATATAGAAACCCTTGCACAAAGGCTTAAGCGAGAAGCCCTTATCACGGAACTTGAAAAAGATGACAATGGACTGACGGTTGAAAGAGTCGAACCTGTCGACCCACACGACTTCATTGAGTATAAGCAAGACGGTGTGCAGCAAGGCGTTTATAAGAATTTAAGACTCGCCAAATATCAAATTGACGTTACCTTGAATATAACGCACATGAAGTTTGACGACGCGCGCCTAACTTTATACAAAACCATCAAAGATTGTCATGAACGTGGAATTCGAACCTTATTAGTTCAGCACGGAATGGGCTTAAATAGTAAGCCCTTCCCTGCTTTCTTAAAAAGTTATGTGAATCAGTGGTTAAGACAGATTGATATGGTGATTGCCTTTCATACGGCACAAAAACAGCACGGTGGCTTGGCTTCCGTTTATGTCATGTTAAAAAAGCACCCTAATCAAAAGTTGATCAACCGCGAAAAGAATCGACGAGGCGCTTAGCCGACGAAGACGCGAGCATTTCTAAACATGCGCATCCACGGCCCATCTTCTTTCCATTCATCTGGACGCCACGAGTTGCTAACAGTTCTGAATACTCGCTCTGGATGCGGCATCATAATTGTGCTGCGGCCATCAAGAGATGTTAAGCCAGTAATACCCTGCTCTGAACCGTTAGGGTTTGCCGGATAGTTGCTTGTTACGCGTCCGTAGTTGTCCACGAAGCGCAGCGCAATCTGGCTCTCATTCTTCAACGTCGATATTTGATTATCTAACTTAAATTCTGCGCGACCTTCACCGTGAGAAACGGCTATTGGCATACGAGAGCCCTGCATCCCTGATAAAAATACTGACGGTGAATCGGCAACTTCAACCATGGCAACGCGCGCTTCAAAACGCTCAGATTGGTTAGTCACAAAATGCGGCCAGTGTTCAGCGCCGGGTATCAATGACTTCAAATTAGACAGCATCTGACAACCGTTACAAACGCCTAAGGAAAAGGTATCGTTGCGCTCAAAAAACGCTTTGAACGCAGCTTTGACTTGCTCATTAAATAGAATTGATTTAGCCCAACCTTCGCCAGCGCCCAGTACGTCACCGTAACTAAAGCCACCACAGGCAACTAACCCAGCGAAGTTATCAAGGCTGCGTCCTGCTAGCATATCGCTCATGTGCACATCGATTGGGGTAAAGCCGGCTCGATGGAACGCTGCCGCCATTTCAACATGCGAGTTGACGCCTTGTTCACGCAATATCGCAACTTCTGGTTTACTTCCTGTATTGATATACGGAGCGGTAACATCTTTATTGACATCAAACGTAAGTAAGCTGTGCAGACCTGGGTTTTCAGGGTCGCTTTTAGCATCATGCTCTTGTTTCGCGCAGCTAGGATTGTCACGCAGCGTTTGCATTGCAAAGGTTGTGCTTGACCATAGAGTGCGGTAGTGAGTGCGCGTGTTTTTAACAATACATTCGCCTTCGTTTGAGAAACTAATCATATCGTCTGCAGATACGGTCCCTATTGTGTGCAGAAGCTCACTAAGTTCATACTTTTTCGCGAGGGCTAAGACGCTGTCTTTCGCACTTTCTGGTACTTGAATGACTGCACCCAGTTCTTCACTAAATAATACCGAAGCGACGTCTTTACCTAAACCAGTAATGTCAATATCAACGCCAACTTTGCCAGCAAAGGCCATTTCAACGACCGTAGTAAACAAGCCGCCATCAGAGCGATCGTGATATGCCGTGATTAAGTCTTTCTCGACCAGTTCTTGCATCAATAAATAGAAGGACTTTAAGTGATCAGGAGAATCAACGTCAGGCGTGGTTTGCCCTAACTGCCCGTATACCTGGGCTAAACAGGAGCCGCCCATACGGTTTTGCTTATTGCCTAAATCAATAAACATCAAACTTCCGCCATTCGCTTGACGCTCTTGTGGCTTGTTTAAATTCAGCTCTGACGCAGCTAAACATGGTAAACGTAACTGCGGCGTAATGGTTTTGCGCACATCTTTAACTGCGCCAAACGCAGTTATTATCAGAGAAAGCGGCGATGTAACGGCTTTATCTTCACCATTGTCCTGCCATGCCGTTTTCATCGACATTGAATCTTTACCAACGGGGATCGTTAAGCCCAGCTCGGGACACAACTCTTCACCTATCGCTTTAACTGCCGCATACAGCCCCGCATCTTCACCAGGATGATTTGACGCCGACATCCAGTTAGCAGATAGCTTGATACGTTTAATATCACCAATATTTGTGCCTGCAATGTTAGTCAATGACTCTGCAACGGCTAACCTTGCCGATGCTGCATGATTTAGCAGGGCGACCGGTGTACGTTCACCGATAGACATTGCTTCACCATGATAAGTATCAAATGCAGAGGTGGTCACCGCCACATCTGAAACTGGCACCTGCCAAGGACCTACCATCTGGTCACGCGACACCATGCCGGTAACCGAACGATCGCCAATCGTAATCAAAAACGTTTTGTCCGCAACTGTGGGTAACTGCAGAACGCGCTTTATTGCATCTTGGATATCAACGGTAGCGGTGTCAAAAACGTCGCCTTTTGCCGTTGAAGAGACAACGTCTTTACTCATTTTAGGAGGCTTGCCCAGCAATACATCTAGCGGCATATCAATAGGTTTGTTGCCGAATTTTCTGTCGCTTAAGGTTAAGTGTTGTTCGCGGGTCGCTTCACCAACAACGGCGAAAGGCGCTCTTTCTCGCTCACAAATTGCGGTGAACAAAGCAAGGTTTTCAGGTGCAACTGACATTACGTAGCGTTCTTGAGACTCATTACACCAAATTTCTAGCGGAGACATACCCGGTTCGTCATTTGGCACATTGCGAAGTTCAAATACGCCGCCGCGTTCTGCGTCATTAACTAACTCAGGAAACGCGTTGGACAAGCCCCCCGCACCAACATCGTGAATAAACTGAATGGGGTTTTCATCGCCTAGTTGCCAACATTTATCAATCACTTCCTGGCAGCGTCTTTCCATCTCTGGGTTTTCACGCTGTACTGAAGCAAAATCAAGATCCGCATTGCTCTCACCCGAAGCTACCGATGACGCTGCGCCGCCGCCAAGACCGATGTTCATTGCCGGGCCGCCCAGCGCAATGAGTTTCGCACCAACCGTTATCTCTGCCTTTTGGATATGGTCTTTTTTAATGTTGCCAAGACCACCAGCTAGCATAATCGGTTTATGATAGCCGCGCACTTCTTCGCCATTAAAGCTGTCAACTTTCTGCTCAAAGGTTCTAAAGTAGCCTAGGATATTTGGGCGTCCAAATTCGTTGTTGAACGCAGCGCCACCTAAAGGACCTTCGAGCATAATATCCAGCGCAGTAACGATGCGCTCAGGCTTGCCGTAGTGCACTTCCCAAGGTTGTGGTAGCGCTGGTATATTTAGATTTGATACCGTGAAGCCGACAAGACCCGCTTTTGGTTTGGAGCCTCTGCCTGTGGCACCTTCATCTCGTATTTCGCCACCAGACCCCGTTGCCGCGCCCGCAAACGGCGATATTGCCGTCGGGTGGTTATGGGTTTCAACCTTCATTAGAATATCAATGTCTTGATGATGGTAATCGTATGCTTGGGTTTTCGCATCCGGATAAAAACGTCCAGCTGCCCAGCCCTCCATAACCGCAGCGTTGTCTTTATAGGCGCTGTGCACGAAGTCACTGGATACTTCAAACGTGTTTTTGATCATTTTAAAGAGTGACTTGGGCTGCACTTCACCATCGATTGTCCAATCGGCATTAAAAATTTTATGCCTGCAGTGTTCACTGTTAGCTTGTGCGAACATGTAGAGTTCAATGTCGTTAGGGTTGCGGCCAAGCTTTGTAAAGCTCTCGAACAGATAATCAACTTCGTCATCGGCTAAGGCAAGTCCGAGTTTCTTGTTCGCGCTTTCTAACGCAGCTTTACCCTCTTCGATAATAGGCACTGGGGAAAATGGTTTTGCCTCGGTTTGCACGAACAACTGTTGTGCGCTCTCGAGTTCAGCGAATACCGCTTGTGTCATACGATCATGAAGAGGCGCAGCAACTGCTGCAAAATCAACATTTGAATCGGCTAAATCAATGTAATACGCAATGCCTCGTTCAATTCTGTGTATTTTTGCCAAACCTGAGTTTTTAGCAATATCGGTCGCCTTTGATGCCCACGGCGAGATAGTGCCTGGGCGAGGTGTTACCAAGACAAAATAACCTGAGGTGTCAATTGTTTCGCTGCTCGGCCCATAAGTTAAAAGCTGCTTTAGCACCTCTGTTTCCACTTGGCTTAACTCGGTTTGTGCGTCAACAAAATGCACGTACTGAGCTTGCACACTAGACACACCTATTCCCTGAGCGGAAAATTGCGCTAATAGTTTATCTTGTTTGAAAGAAGAGAGAGCAGATGAACCACGAAGCATTAACATAATTTGGGTACCAATTTGAGGCCGCAATGTTGATCGTTGCGAGCAAAGACGAAGGTCAGCAATTGGCGGCAGATTATAGAGTAAAAGCAGGCCGTTGATAAGTGATGATCTCCGGAGAATTTTACTTTTTTTGCAATAACTTACTGGATGCTTTGCTTAAATTTAGTCACAATGGCATTTATGAAATTAAATACGCATATGTTATCGCTAATGAACACTTTCGTTATGCCCTTATATGAAACAAAAATAGCCATGCAATTCAAGAAGATAATTGCAGGTATAGCGTCTGTTTGCGTGTTTTTAGCCTTAAGTAGTTGTTCGCAACCAGCGCCTTCCTCATCATTAAGCTCTATTTTGGAGTCTGGGGTGCTAAAAGTCGGCTCCGTTTATGGAAGAACAACCTATTACAACGGCTCTACATCCCCCGAAGGTTTTGAGTTTGAATTGGCGCAAGGTTTTGCTGATTTCATGGGCGTGAGATTGGAGGTTTATCCCTACTATTCTTACCGAGAACTACTGCCACAGTTAGAAAATCACCAAGTCGACTTAATTGCGGCTAATGTCACCATGACAGAGCAACGGAAATTAAAATACCGTTTTGGTCCTGCATATCAATCGGTCAATTTTGAGTTGGTTTATAAAAAAGGGGAAGACCGTCCGCGAGACATTCAGCAGTTAGAAGGCGATCTCACTATTGTAGCCAACGATCTTTATCGAGAGCCATTAACGTCGTTAATCGACGAAAATGATGCTATTTTTTGGCGTGAAACTGATGAAAAGGACATTGAAGAGTTATTAGAAATGGTGTCTAAAGATGAGTTGGATTACACCATTTCTGACTCTAATATCTTGGCCGTTGCACGCAGACGCTACCCCAACCTTGGTATTGGTTTTTCCGTCACTGATAACTTGCAAATTGGATGGCTGCTCAATAAAGACACCGACGATTCACTTCGTGCGGCCTTAATAGAATACTTTGGAAGCATTCAAACCAGTGGCTTCTTAAGTGCACTCGAAGATAAATACTTTGGCCATATTCAGACATTTGATTATGTTGATACTCGTGCATTTATGCGAGCCGTCGACCGAACCTTACCAACATTTAGAGAATTATTTGAAGCTTATGCCGGTGAAAATGACTGGCGCCTGCTCGCCGCGATGAGTTATCAAGAAAGTCATTGGAAACCGAGAGCGAAGTCGCCGACAGGTGTGCGTGGCATGATGATGCTGACGTTGGGCACAGCGAAGGACATGAAGGTAACCTCTCGTATTGACGCTGAACAGAGCATTAGCGGAGGCTCAAGATACTTCAGTAGTTTATTGCGCAGAATACCGGCTCGTATCCAATATCCAGACAGAACATGGATGGCTCTCGCTGCTTACAACGTAGGATTGGGGCATCTAGAAGATGCTAGAAAAATTACCGAAAGCCAGGGTTATAATCCAGATTTATGGGTAGATGTGAAAAAACATTTACCACTCCTTAGACAAAAGAAATATTATAAATCAACAAGATATGGATATGCTCGCGGAGACGAGGCAGTTAATTACGTGGACAACATTCGCCGTTATTATGACACATTGATTTGGCTAGAAGATCAAACTGAGCTTCCTTCTATTGAAGATCTACCCATCGATTCAGAGGATCTGATGGATGATGCAAATCTTGAAAACGACAACAGTGAGACAGATGATACTTCAGCAGAAAATAAACCCAAGAAAACAATAGAATAAACAGACAAGCCCCATTCCTCGATTCTCATCAGGTCAGCAAAGCACAAATCACTTTCTTCGTTTTAACACGCGCTGTAACCTTTTTGCCACGTTACCGTCATTTAAATGTCATCAAGTTGGTCTAATAATTGCTGTGTACGTAGTAATTGCAGGTATTGAGCTTATTGATTGCTTCACTTTGCCACAATCGGTGAATGCACAAGATCAACTGCAAATTTTTCCTAACGGTTTGATTGCATTTATTTTTATAAAAATATGAGACTAATATTGTTTATGCTCGTTAGATTGAACTTTAGTGGTAGATTGTTATCATAGTAAGGTCCGGCGAAAGATAGACATTCGTCATTCTAAAGCATGAATCACAAATCAATAGAATGGCATACAACAAATGTTTGTTAGTGATTACACATAAGTGCATCGCGGACAACGTAAAATTAACCAACAACATAAGAGAGATATATGAAAAGAAATAAAAGTTTTAGCGCTTCTCGGCGACTGAGAACGAATACTCAACGCAGAACTATGCTCAAAAGAACGCATCAAAAAGTGATGGCACGTCGCAAGCAATTTGCACTTACGGAACTGCAAGAAGAGTGGAGTCAAGCAAGTTAACTTAGCTCTTCTTTTGCCTTCTTCTCTGCTTAAAAAAATCTGAAATTTGTGCACTACATTCATTTTGTAAACACCCACCAGTAACCTCAATCTTGTGATTCAATGACTCGTGTTGAACAAGGTTCATGACTGTTCCCGTTGCGCCCGTTTTTTGGTCATAGGCACCAAAAACAATGCGTTTCACTCGCCCGTGAACCAGCAGGCCTGCGCACATAGGACACGGCTCTAAAGTTACGTAGAGTGTGGCATCGACCAATCTATAATTTTGCAGGTTTCTCGCAGCCTCTTTCAACGCGAGCATCTCGGCATGGGCTGATGGGTCGTGTGTTGTAATTGATTGATTATAGCCTTCTCCAATGATCAGCGAATCAACAACCACAATAGCACCAACTGGAACCTCGCCTATGGCCTGCGCTTTTTCGGCAAGCAACATGGCCTGGCGCATGTATGAGGCATCTAGGTTGTTACAGCCATCTTCAGACCAATCACGCACATTAGTAGCGCTTTGAATGCTACTTATGTGATTCGATGTTTGCTGTTGATTGTTCTTTTTTACACTTTGCATTAATGTCTCATGTTCGATTGTCGAAGCGAAAGCGCGTCTCGTAAAGAAGTAGCTTGCGCACTGTTGCCAAGCTGTACTTCATCAGTATTTGTCATTCGGACTTTGCTTGCTCAGGTATATATTACGCAAGTAGGCGAGCTATTGATTCTTTATTCCTTTAATTCGTTCAAGTACTCTGACCCCTTGATTCCGTTCAAGTACTCTGACCCCTTGATTCCTCAATTCGTTCAAGTACTCTGACCCCTTGAATCCGTTCAAGTACTCTGACCCTTTGTTTTTGCTTTGTTGGTATGATACTAAGCGGGTTTTGTTGTGTCACGTGATATTGGTATTACAATTGGTCAAATTCGCCTATTATTCGTCGTTTAACCAAGAATGAAGTACGCTCTTTGCTTTTAAATAAATTAACACACTGATTTTATTGTGTTTTATTTTTGGCAAAGGTTTTGCAAATGCTTTTATCGAATGAAAAGTAAATCACCACCGTGTGTTTGTAAGCGTGCTCAAAGTCATGGCGTTTCGAATAACGACTACAAATAATTTGTGTCTCTACAGATTTGCACTGCGGCATAAAAATGTCTACCGTATGCAGATAAAACTTTATTAGTCGGGATGAAATACCTACTATTGGAGGCAAGGATGCACAAACGGTGTCGATATTTGGCTTACTTGAAATTATCGAAGCCGTGATGAGCCATTGCAGACTGGCAGTGACTTTGCTTATCGAAAAAATAAAATAGGAGAATCAGGATGAATTTAACAGCGATTTTTATTGTAGCAATTGTTGTGGGTGGGATAACAAGTATCATATCCACTTTATCGAATAAGAAACTTAAAGAATCTAACAAATTTAATAAAGAAGAGCGTGATGATATGCAAATGCAAATTCAAAAGATGAATGAGCGAATTGCGACACTTGAACGCATAGTTACTGACGAAAAGTACTCTTTGAATAAGCAGTTTGCGGATCTAAAATAGGAAGCAAAATAATACATGACAACTCACGACCCTGAATATCCGATTGGCACACCAGGAAAAGCCTGGGACACCGCTGAAAAGCGACAGTGGCTGACAGCTCAGAGTAAGCAGCGAAGTTATTTTGACGACGTCGAGAAAAGACTACTAGCACTAAACAAGAGCGAATGTGAGGTAATCCAATACGGTGAGCTAAAGTATGCAGCTTTAGGCTTGTCTGACTATCCGCTGTATTGCGTCAAGGTAGGTAAATTCGACAGTGAACGTGAGACCGTTCTAGTGTCCGGTGGTGTTCACGGCTATGAGACCAGCGGTGTGCACGGTGCCTTAGATTTTATTGAAAACGCGGCTTATGCTTATTCCGATAAAGTTAATATATTGGTCTTACCTTGTATTAGCCCTTGGGGTTACGAAACTATCAATCGCTGGAACCCGCATGCAATTGACCCGAATCGTTCGTTTTACAACAACGGCCCAACCAACGAAGCTAATTTAGCAATGAAGTGCGTCAGCGACTTAGGTTTAAACATCATCATGCATATTGATTTGCATGAAACCACCGACACCGATAACTCCGAGTTTCGCCCTGCTTTAGCTGCACGAGATGCCATTGAACAAGGCCTTTGGGAAATTCCTGATGGCTTTTATACGGTAGGCGATAGTGCTCGTCCGCAGCCTGATTTTCAAACCGCAATTATCGATGCTGTAAAACAAGTAACTCACATTGCCGAGGCTGATAGCAATGGCAAAATTATTGGTTCGAAAATCGAGCAGTTTGGCGTCATAAACTACGATAAAAAACCGTTATCGTTGTGCGGTGGCTTTTCTGACGCAATCTATGTGAGCACGACAGAGGTCTATCCAGATAGTCCTAATGCTACGCCTGAAATTTGTATAAAAGCGCAGGTTGCGGCAATCACAGGGGCTTTGGAATATGTTATCGCTAGCAACTTAACTTCGCGGTAGGCATAAAAAACAGGGAAGAAGCGTTACTTGCGCTTCTTCATTCGTGCACTTTGTTCTGCTCTTTTTTCTTCACGCTTTTCTTTTCTATCTTTTTTATCTGGCGTTAAAGAGCCATCTTTAAATTTCTGCTTACGCTGTTCTTTATCCGTTACTTTTTTCGCTGCCGCATCCGCCATTTCTTTTTTCTCTTGGATCAACATTTCTGGTGTTTCAAGGGTTATCCGACCTAGTTTTCCTGAGCGTAACTCGTTAATAAGCACTTCACATATTTTATGTAAATTGACTCGCCCACCTGCCATTAACGCACCTCGTTTAGCTGCTGCAAGTTCTAAAAACTCAATTTCGGTATTGGGTAAGTCGTCTATTTTAAAGCGCTCTTTCATCAATTCTGGATAGGCTTTAATTAGGTAATCGGCGGCATAAAAGCCGACATCGTCGTATTCCATAGCCGTGTCTTTAACTGCGCCTGAGGCAGCTAGTCGATAACCCGTGTTCGGATTTTCAAGCTTTGGCCAAAGTACACCTGGCGTGTCGAACAACACGATACCGCTGCCTAAGTTAATGCGCTGCTGATTTTTGGTGACCGCAGGCTCATTGCCCGTTTTGGCGATTACACGGTCGGCAAGAATGTTAATAAGCGTCGATTTTCCAACATTGGGGATACCCATGATCATGGCGTTAATAGTTTTAACCGACGCGTCTTTTTGTGCGCAAGTTTTACGGATCAACTCTATGATTTGTTTAGTTTTAGCGGTGTTGTCGGTGGATGTAGTGAAGGTTTTAACCCCCCGTTCCTCTTCTAGATGCGCTTGCCATTTAGCGGTGATTTCGGGGTCAGCTAAATCAGCCTTATTAAGAATTTTGAGGCAGGGTTTATCACCTCTAATCTTTGCTATTTCAGGGTTTTCACTCGAATACGGAATACGCGCATCGAGTACTTCAATCAGAATATCTACCTGACTAAGCGCTTCTTTTATTTCTTTTAGGGCTTTGTGCATGTGCCCTGGGAACCAATGAACGGCCAAATCGACTATCCTAAAAATTATTAATGCGGGTATTTTACTGTATTTAATTAAATTTACCTGATTAATTTCCCGTTCTTAATTCCCGTAAAGTAAAAAATGCTCAATACGCTCCACCCTTCTGGGTTTCCCAGAAATCACTAATACATCATTAGCAAGAATAAGCGTGTCAGCATCAGGCTCTTCTATCTCCTTATTGTTGCGTCTAAGTCCAGTGACTCTGACTCGGCGACGCTCAATGTCTAATTCTTTAATGGTTTTGTTGACTGCAAAAGCGCCACTACTGATCGCAACGGCATGCATAAATTCAAGTTTATCTTTTGTGCCGTAGCTAATCTCAGTGGTTTCCCCTGGGAAAAAACCGTGCATGTGCTGATAGCCTTTTTTACGCTCATTGCGCACCCGTTTTAAAATTCGCGACATCGGCACACCAGCATAATGTAACACCTGAGAGACCAGCATGAGACTTCCTTCCTGCATTTCAGGCACAACTTGCGAGGCGCCAGCGGTGTAGAAGTCGTCAGACTGATAGTCCTTTTTAGTGCGAACCACAACGCGGAGATCGGGCCTTAGGTCTTTAATTGCATTTACGACTTTTAAAGCTTTGTCATGATGATCAAAGGTAATTAAAGCGAGTTGCGCGTTCGCAATGCCCGCTGACTTGAGAATGTCGCGTTGCGCTACCTCGCCAAACATAACGTTTTGGCCGGCCGACCGACTTTCGTGCACGCGAACCGGATCAAAATCGAGAGCGACATATTCAATACCCTCAAGCTTCAGCATACGCGCAACAGACTGTCCTACTCGTCCAAAACCCAAAATAAGCACGTGATTTACCATGTCCTTATCTTCAGGCTTCGTCAATTCAGTTGTTATCTCCAGAATATCTTTGTTAGGTGCAATCCATTGCGCAAATTTCCCACTCATATTAATTAGCCAAGGCGTGATAGCCATGCTAAGCAAGCCAACGCTAATTATCATTGAAGATTGTTGAGAACTAATAAGCTTATTCTGAACTGCAAGGGCAGCAATGACAAAGCTAAACTCCCCCATTTGCGCTAACTTCATTCCTGCAGCCCAAGCGTCCTGTTTCTTTTGCTGAAAAATGAACGCGCTCATGCTCACGACTAAGGTTTTTAACACTACCATGACTATTAACCCCAGCATCACCCAATGAAACTCAAAGATGAGCACGCTAAGCTCCAATTTCATTCCAACCGTAATAAAGAACAAGCCCATCAAAATGTCACGAAACGGACGAATATCGGCTTCAAGTTGATGTCGGTATTGAGATTCGCTTAGCATCATGCCCGCTAAGAAAGCCCCTAACGCCATAGATAAACCAAACGCGTAAGTCGTGCCCGCCGCTAATAGGGCAACCAAAATAGTGGTAAGCACAAATAGCTCATCCGTTCTTGTACGAGCAACTTCATTAAAAATACGCGGTAGCAGCCAGCGACCAACCGACAGCAATAAAACTACCACAACAACGCCTTTCAGCAGCGCCATGAGCATAGCAAAGCCGACGCTCTGTTCAGAATCTAGTGCGAGTAAAGGAATGACAATAAGAAATGGAACGACCGCGATATCTTGAAACAGCAATATACTAACTGCCATTTGTGAACGCGGCGTGTTGAGACGCCCGGCATCATCTATTTGTTTTATGACAATCGCAGTTGATGACAATGCAACCATACCGCCAATAATGATGGAGGTGCTTATCGGTTGACCAAATAGTAATGCGATGCCAGCAAAGATAGCTGTTGTAAACAGCATTTGCCCAGCGCCAACGCCGAACACTAAATTGCGCATCGCAATCAATTTCGGCAGTGAAAATTCCAAGCCTAGCGTAAACAACAAAAACACAATGCCTACTTCAGCTAGTAAATGCATTTGATCAGGATCGTCATAAAGAGACAAGACTTCAGGGCCTGCCATAACACCAACGAATAAGTACGCAAGTATGGCGGGTAAACCCGCGCGTTTGAAACACCACACCAAAAATACGGATAGTGCCATTAACGCAATAATATTGATAAAAACTTGGTTCAAAACACCCCCCTACTTCAAAGAATAACAAACACAAACGACTTGCTCTAAAAATAGGCATGACTATTGCTTTAACTTTACCTACAGAATCTCTAATGCAGCATTTAATTCAGATTCAATAGCAAGATCAAAGCTCCAAAACACTAAGTCGCCATGAAAACCGGCTTAAGTGTTGCTTTATTGTTCGATTAATTGATGTTCGCATAGTTTTTGAATGCAACATACCTTTTAAATGAATGACATCGTCAATAAAGCGACACTTTTGGAATGTAAACGCGCTTTAGCGAATCAAATAAGTGAATAAATACATCACGTGAAGTCTATTTGGAGTTAACAATGGATATCCTTGCAATAAACGAAGTGAATGAGTCTAAGGATGTTCCTATGCATGAGCCCACTATCGCTCCGGCATTTGAATACGACGAATTGAGATTGAACACGGTGCTGTCAAACAGTGAATCGTCCAGCATCATGCGTCGCATGCTACAAACGATTGAATTAGAAGAACTAGCCAAAAACTACTTTGAATTATTGAGTGCTAAACTGCCCTGCACATCAATAAAGATAAGCTTTTGTAAACAGAATTTATTTTTTGGTAATTCGGTGCAGAATGCCCGTAGCATGAAAATAACGCTGGATTATGGCCATCCTTTAGGTGCGCCCCAGCATGCACAATTGTCATATGTATTTTCTCAAGTATTGTCACCACTTCAACGTAAATTGCTGTCTGAATTGCATTCAATCTACGCGCTGGGCTTAAAACATGCTCTGGAGTACTATCGAATCCGCCAGTTAGCGACTAAAGATATGTTAACTGGATTGTGCAATCGCTCGCACTTTAACGACTCACTGCATAAATTAATGAGTATGAGCTTGCGCAATGAGCATACCTTCGGGCTGCTCATTCTTGACCTAGACAATTTTAAACAAGTGAACGACCGTCATGGTCACCAGCAGGGTGATGAGGTGCTGATTGCATTTGCAAATTTATTGACAAATTCACTGCGCGACTCTGATCATGCCTTTAGATTTGGGGGTGACGAATTTTGTTGCCTATTGATAGACAGCGACCAAGAGGCTAACGAGCAAGTTGCAAAACGCATTCAAAAAGCCACCGCCGAGCATTCTTTGTTTGTGCAGCATCAGGTATCCACCAGCGTCGGTGCTACAACCTTCCTTGATACTGATACCCAAAAAACCTTATTTAATCGTGCAGATATGGCTTTGTATAGCGCTAAGCATGCGGGTAAAAACCTATTTAAAGCAGCGTAGATAGGGTCGTTCGATAGTGACAAAAGGAGTAAACATCAATAACAAAAGGCAGGGCAATAACTTGCCTTGCGGCTAAATTTGCTCAATCATCCTTTGAATCGCTGACTGAGTAAGGGATGTATCTTTGTATTGCTCATTTACGACGACATTACTACCCAATTGAACGGCAACAATTTGCTCATTGAGGCAAACGATGGGCATTGCCATGCGCCTCCATGGCTTAACGCCAGCCTCTTTCATCCAAACTTTAAGCGTTTTACTAGGACGATTAGCAAATAGGCTAACGCGTCGATGTAAATTGCCGTAAGTCACGTCTAGGCGAGCTACTTTTGTGTCTACTTCAGTCTCGATACTATGCTCAAGCAACGGTAAAACCACGACGTCTGCGAGCGCCACCCAATATAGATATTGATTGAAGCTTCGGCATTGCCAATTTTCAACTTGCACAAAACCCCTTTGATCGGCTTTTGCTACACACAATTTCTGAATTTCATGCAGTTGAGCAGCAGAAACCGTTAAACCTATCTGGCTTGAACTCCATAGCCTGATAACCTCAGCCGCTAGCGCATTAGGAAGCACCGATAAGCCCGATAATGACAGCGCGCACTCTTCATTTTGAATTTTGTGCAGCGCCTCACCCGCCATGGTCTCTACCAATTGATTTTGTGAGGCACATAGCCAAGCGCTTCGGCTGATGGTTTTACTGATTTGTGGCCATTTGTCTTTAAGCACCGGCATAATATCGCTACGCAAAAAATTGCGATCGAACGACGTATCTTGATTTGACTCGTCCTCCATCCAACTTAATTCGTGCTCTTGCGCGTAGCTAAGTATTTCTTGTTTGCCCACTCCTGTATTAACCCATGGCCGCGCATACTGCACTGAACTGGATTTAGTAAAACGCTCAGCCATGCCGCTAAGTCCCTTCGGCCCAGCGCCTCGCTTTAGCTGCAGTAAAACAGTTTCGGCTTGATCGTCCTCATGCTGAGCTAGCAAGACAAGCGAACTCGCGGGCGCCAGTTTATCTAAAACGGCGTAGCGTGCATTTCGAGCAACAGCTTCCAAGCTTTGTCGAGGCGCGACTTGAATGTTGACTTTTTGGTATTGAAATGGAATTTCCAACTGTCTGCAAAGCTGATGGCAGAAGGCCAACCATTCGTCCGCATTTGGACTAAGCCCATGATGTACATGAATAGCGTTAACGCTAAAAGGGACGTCTGATTGCTCACGAAGTGTTGCACAAGCGTGCAGCATAACAACAGAATCGACGCCACCGCTCAACGCTACAGTGGCGGATGAAAAATTGGGCAATACGCAGCTCTGAATAGTTTTTAAGAGCTGCGAACTTGTCGACATACCAATTCCATATAGTGAAGTAAGTGGAGTTAGTTGGCTAAGTTAATAATAAGCTAACCAACTACATCGTTTTTGAACGCGCAACGCACTGATGATGTTAATCGTTGCAAGAATATCAACACTGGCTTAGCAACAGCCTATTTGTTGAGTACGCTAATTAACAGTACCCAAACGACATGAGTCGCTCATAGCGTTCTTCCAATAATGTATCGACTGGTAGCGTTTGTAATTGCGAAAGCTGCTGTTTTAACACTGCTTTCAAGTTTGCCGCCATACCGATATAATCTCTATGTGCAGCGCCTAAAGGTTCTTCCACAATATTGTTTATAAGACCTAGCGCCTTAATTTGCGGTGCAGTAACCCCCATGGCTTCAGCTGCGATGGGTGCCTTTGTCGCACTTTTCCACAAGATGGATGCACAACCTTCTGGTGAAATAACGGAGTAAGTACTGTATTGCAACATATTGACTCTGTCGCCGACACCAATAGCAAGTGCACCACCGGAACCACCTTCGCCAATCACGGTACAAATTATAGGAACCGTAAGTTCAGCCATCACCTTAAGGTTCATTGCTATTGCTTCACTTTGGCCACGCTCTTCTGCGCCAACACCAGGGTAAGCACCCGGAGTATCGATAAAAGTAATGATGGGTAAGTTAAAACGCTCTGCCATGCGCATTAAGCGCAGTGCCTTGCGGTATCCTTCAGGTTTTGGCATGCCGAAGTTACGCTTTATTTTTTCTTGCGTATCGCGCCCTTTCTGATGCCCAATGACCATCACTGGTATGCCATCTAAATTTGCGAGGCCACCAATAATGGCTTTGTCATCAGCATATGCGCGATCGCCAGCCAACTCATCAAAATCAGTCAGCATGTTGTTGATGTAATCTTGAGTATAAGGACGCATAGGATGACGAGCAATTTGTGAAATTTGCCAAGCCCCTAAGTTTGAAAACACTTTCTTAGTTTGCTCAGAGCACTTTTCTCTCAGCTTACCAATCGCTTCTTCTATACTCACGTCGAACTCGCCGCCTTGATTGACGATACGTAGTTCTTCAATTTTGGCTTCTAACTCAGCAATAGGCTGCTCGAAATCCAAAAAATGTCCACTCATGATTTATCCTAACAGATTATAAAACCTAGATAATCCTAGGTTTTTAGTTAAATTCTAAGTTAACTTGCTCTGCGCCCAATACGTGGCGCAACTCAACTAATAATTGTTCTTCAGGCTCAATACACCATTGTGCACCTGATGCTATCGTGACTTCAACATCTTCATGCTCTACATGAATGTGCAGTGGGCAGGTACCATTCTTATAAACTTGTAATATCCCCTGCACTTTAGCGACTGTTGACAAAGTACACAACTTTTCTGGGATACTTATTCTTAATTGCTTAACGTATTTAGAGCGAGCTTGAACAATAGTTAACACATCTTTTGCGTTTATTGTATTGCCACCTGAAAATTCATCAAAGCTGACCTGTCCTTTTACCCACAATAAATTGTCCGAAACCAGCACAGATTCGAACTGTTCGTACATATCTGGGTAAAATCTAACGTCCATTCTCGCAGACTTATCGTCTAATGTCACAATTCCCCATCGGCGACCCTTTTTATTGGTCATTACGCGAACACCAATCACCAGTCCTACAGTGCTGATAAACTGATCACGATGGGTCGGTGTTAGGTCGGCCAACCTACCGTCAGTGTATTGCTTAATTTCTTTCAGATATTGATTAATTGGGTGGCCAGTTAAATACAAACCCAAGGTTTCTTTTTCACCATCCAACCATACTTTTTCTGACCATTTAGGCACTTTGGCAAATGCGCTAGTAATATCTTCCTCAGACTCTATTTGCACACCGAATAAATCGGCCTGACCTGCTAGTTCGGCTTTTGCGTGCTGGCTAGCTGCATTCAGTGCGTCTTTGATGGTCGCCATTAGCGCTGCTCTGTGCGGACCTAAATTATCCATCGCGCCGCTTAATACCAATTTCTCAAGCACACGCTTGTTCACTCGTTTAACGTCAACCTTGGCACAAAAATCAAATAGGTCTTTAAACTTACCTTGCTGTTCCCTCGCTTCGATAATAGCTTCAACAGGCCCTTCACCAACGCCTTTAATCGCGCCGATACCGTAAACAATTTGGCCGTCGCTGTTCACTGTAAACTTGTATTCTCCCGCGTTGAGATCCGGCGGCAGAATATCGATATTCATATGCCCGCACTCGTCAACTAAGGTCACAATTTTATCGGTGTTATCCATATCTGCCGACATTACAGCAGCCATAAATTCAGCTGGATAATGTGTTTTTAACCATAGGGTTTGATAGGACACCAATGCGTAGGCCGCAGAGTGAGATTTGTTAAAACCATAGCCAGCAAATTTTTCAACCAAGTCGAATATCTTTATCGATAACTCAGGATCAATGTTGTTATCCGCAGCACCTTGCTCAAATGAAGCGCGCTGTTTGGCCATTTCTGCCGCATTTTTCTTACCCATTGCGCGGCGCAGTAAGTCAGCGCCGCCAAGCGAATAACCCGACATCACCTGTGCAATCTGCATCACTTGTTCTTGATATAAGATAATGCCGTAGGTTGGCTCAAGGATTTCTTGCAAACACTCATGTTGATATTCAGCATCAGGGTATGAAATAGCTTCACGACCGTGCTTTCTATCAATGAAGTTATCCACCATGCCTGATTGCAGCGGGCCGGGTCTAAATAATGCTACTAGCGCGATAATATCTTCAAAACAATCGGGCTTCAGACGATTAATTAAGTCTTTCATGCCACGGGATTCTAGCTGGAATACCGCCGTTGTTTCGGCTTTCTGCAGGACTCTAAAGCATTTGGGGTCTTCAAGAGGAATTTGGGTAATATCGATATCGATACCCTGCACCTCTTTCACCATATCAATTGCCCACTGAATAATAGTCAGCGTGCGCAAACCGAGGAAATCGAACTTAACTAAACCCGCGGTTTCAACGTCGTTTTTATCAAATTGAGTGACCGGATTTGAGCCCGTATCATCGCAATACAGCGGTGAGAAATCGGTAATAGTGGTGGGCGATATAACCACGCCCCCGGCATGTTTACCCGCGTTTCGCGTCACGCCTTCTAAAATACGCGCCGTATCAATAAGGTCTTTAACATCCTCGTCTTCATCATACAGTTCGGGCAAACGAGGCTCTACTGCAAACGCTTTCTCTAAGGTCATGCCCGGATCCATGGGTATTAACTTAGAAATGCGGTCAACAAAACCATAAGGGTGGCCTAACACTCGGCCTACGTCGCGTATCACCGCTTTTGCTGCCATGGTGCCGAAAGTGATGATTTGTGATACTGCGTCACGACCATAAATGTCAGCCACATGGTCGATAACTTCGTCACGACGATCCATGCAAAAGTCGATGTCGAAATCGGGCATTGATACCCTTTCTGGATTCAAAAAGCGCTCGAAGAGTAGATCGAATTCCAGCGGATCAAGATCGGTAATATCCAATGCATAAGCTACTAGTGAGCCTGCACCTGAACCACGGCCAGGTCCAACCGGAATGTTGTTATCCTTAGACCATTGGATAAATTCCATTACGATCAAAAAGTAACCAGGAAAACCCATTTGGTTAATGACCTTGAGCTCGATTGCCAGACGTTCATCATACTCAGGGCGTTTCTCTTTGCGCTCTTCTTCATCCGCAAAAATCTTAATTAAACGGCGTTCTAAACCTTCTTCAGACACTTTCACTAAGAAATCTTCAGTGGTCATGTCACCGGTTGGAAACTGCGGCAAGAAATACTCACCAAGCGTCAGTTCGGCGTTGCAGCGTTTGGCAATTTCAATCGTATTTTCGATTGCTGAAGGAATATCCTTGAACAGCTCAACCATTTCATCTGCGCTGCGCAAATATTGCTGTTCACTGTGTTTTTTAGGGCGTCTTTTATCGTCGAGCGTATAACCTTCACTAATGCAAACTCGCACTTCGTGAGGTTCATAGCCTATTTTATCGATGAAGCAGACTTCGTTAGTTGCAACGACCGGCAGGTCATTTTGAGCCGCCCATTCAACAGCGCGATGGATGTAGTCTTCTTCGCCATCACGGCCAGTGCGAACCAATTCCACGTAAAAATGATCAGGAAAATGTTGTTGAAAAAATGCGGTAATGTTTTTCGCAATATCAGGATTGTTTTTGGTGAGCGCTATCCCTAAATCACCCGCCAACGCGCCAGATAAAACAATGACGCCTTCAGCGTGCTCTGCGAGCCACTCTTGGCGCACCACGACTTTATGTTGAACATGCCCTTGCCTGTAGGCTTTGGAAATTATTTCGGTGATGTTTTTATAACCTTTAATATTTCTAGCAATTAAGGTTAAGCGGGTTATTTCATCCGGAAAATGCGGTGATAATAACCAAATATCACAGCCAATAATCGGTTTCACACCAATATTAAAGGCTTCAGAATAGAACTTCACTAAGCCACACATGTTCATGAGATCGGTGATCGCAATGGCCGGCATATTCATGGATTTTGTTTTTGCTAAAATCGGCTTTACTTTATTCAAGCCGTCCTGCATTGAATAATCGCTATGCACTCGTAAGTGTACAAAAGTGGCTGACACTTATTTTACCTCATCCTGTAACTCGCCTTGCCACAGAGCTAAAACGCTCTGTACAGGCTTAAAACTTTGTCGATAACATGACAGTGGGCCATGCTCTTGTAATGCTGCTAGGTGCGCTTTAGTCGGATAACCTTTATGTGCAGAAAACCCATACTGTGGATACTGTTTGTGAAGCAATACCATTTCATCATCCCGAGTCACTTTAGCGATAATCGAAGCTGCCGAAATTTGAGGGAACAGCGCATCCCCCTTAATCACTGCATGACTATTATATGACCAATTTGGACAGCGATTTCCATCTACTAACACATGCTCAGGCTGAATGCTCAATCCTTCAACCGCACGCTGCATTGCTAGCATTGTGGCGTGCAGTATATTGAGTTGGTCAATCTCCAACACATTGGCGCGACCTATGCTCCATGATAACGCGTTTTGCTTTATCAGTACTGCTAAATCGTTGCGTTTTTTTTCTGATAATTTTTTAGAGTCGGCTAAGCCCAAGATGGGTTTATTAGGATCAAGTATAACCGCAGCAGTAACTACATCACCTACCAGCGGGCCGCGACCGACTTCATCCACACCCGCAACCAATGAAAACGGCTGAATAGCAACTCTGATAGCGTCTAACGGCATAGTTTTAATCATAAAGAGATTGGCATATAGGTTTACTCATGTGCGGTCAGATAACAAACCTTGGATCGCTTTGGCGGCCTGCTCATCGGCATTTAACTGCAGCGTTTTATGCAGCTGCGTAAAGCGCGTTATCAGTACCTGTGGCTTACTTTCAAGCATCGGTTTTAACTTATCAGCCATGTTTTGTGGATTGACATCTTCTTGCAATAGTTCTGGCACCAGTGCTTCATTAGCTAAAATATTGGGCAGGGAAAAATAATCTGGTTTATACAAACGCTGCATAATCATGTGTGTCATTTTCGACATTTTATAGCCCACGACCATCGGCTTTTTGCATAACATCGCTTCGAGTGTAGCGGTGCCCGACGCGAGTAAAACAGCGTCGGCCGCAATCATGACGTCACGCGCAGATAACTGTGTTACCACTACTTCAAGGTCTGGTTGCAAGATTTTTAGCAACTGCTTAATTTGAGTTTCTCTGGCGTCGTTTGCAGCAGGAATAATCACCTTCAACTTAGGCAAGCTCAGCGCCAACAATTCAGCGGTTTTTATGAAATCAGGCAGCAATGTATCAACTTCTCGCGCTCGACTTCCGGGCAGCACAGCCAATACCTTATCTTCAGCTTCTAATGAAAATAGCTGTCTTTTTGCCTGTTGGTCTGGTGCCAGAGGAATGCTATCGGCCATAGTGTGACCGACATACTGATAAGGCACTTTGTATTTATGATAGATATCCGCTTCAAAAGGGAAAATACCCAACACCAAGTTAGTCGCTTTCGCAATTTTATGAATACGCGATTCGCGCCATGCCCACACTGTCGGGCTAACGTAATGCACGGTTTTGACGCCGGCTTTCTTTAGCTTTGCTTCAACGGCAAGATTAAAGTCAGGTGCGTCGACACCAATGAAAATATCAGGCGGATTATCAAGAAAGTGTTGTACTACTGCTTTGCGAATATGCAGCAGCCGAGGCAGATGTTTGAGCACTTCAACCAGTCCCATCACGGATAACTCTTCCATATCGAACAAAGAATTCAGCCCGAGGGAAGTGAGATGCTTGCCACCAATACCTTCAAAGATAGCGTTAGGGTACATCTTTTTTAATACCGCAACAAAACCAGCAGCAAGGACGTCACCAGAAGCTTCGCCTGCGACAATCCCAATACGAATTGCTTTGTCATTTTTCGGACTATTACTCAGTGGTTTGCTTGCGCTCATTTAGTCTGTCCGTGACGATTAGTTTGGATACCGCTTTTCGAAGATTTAATTAATCCCATTCGAATTATCAGTGAATCATTTAATCTCATTCGACTTAACGGATGATGCCACGTTTTGACGAAGCGACAAAATCAGCCAAGATTTTAACATCCGACTCAGCTTCTGCCATTTCATTCAACAAGGGCAGCGCTTGGTCCGTGGTATTGCCATTGCGATAAATGACTTTGTATGCACGTTTTATTGCCATGATAGCGGATGACGTAAAGCCACGGCGCCTCAATCCTTCGCTGTTGATGCCCTGAGGAATATGCTTTATTCCACTAACCATCACGTAAGGAGGGATATCTTTTAATACAATGGCACCACCACCAGTGAAGGAATGCGAGCCAATATGGCAAAATTGATGTACCGCAGTCATGCCGCCGAGAATCACTTGATTCCCGACGTGAACGTGGCCAGCCAACGTGCAGTTGTTTGCAAATATATTGTCGTCGCCTAAGACACAATCATGCGCAACATGCGTATTCACCATGAACAAATTACCACTGCCAATTTGAGTGAGTCCTTTGTCTTGGGTTGTGCCGCGGTGAATAGTGCACGATTCACGAAACACATTATTATCACCAATTTCAAGGTAAGTTGCTTCACCAGCATATTTTTTATCTTGGCAATCTTCACCGATAGAGCTAAATTGGAAAAACACATTGTTTTTTCCTATTTTTGAATGCCCTTTGATGACAACGTGCGACGTCAATACGCAGTTATCACCAATATCAACGTTCTCTCCAATGACACAAAATGGGCCAATCTGAACATTTTTACCAATTTTAGCTGATTCCGCGATTATCGATGAAGGATGGATCATATTACATATCTCTCATTGCACACATAAATTCTGATGTGCAAACATCTGCACCATCAACTGACGCGACGCCTGAAAACTTCCAAATTCCGCGGCGTTCCTTAATAAGCTCAACTGAATATTCCAACTTATCACCGGGTACGCACGGACGCTTGAAACGCGCTTTGTCGATACCTGCGTAAAGATAAAGTTGATCACTGCTGCCCATGGTTTTAAAACCAAGTACACCCGCTGCTTGGGCTAAACCTTCGAGGATAAGTACACCTGGAAAAATAGGTTGCCCTGGGAAGTGCCCCGTAAAACAAGGTTCGTTAAAGGTAATGTTCTTATAGCCTTTAATTGACTTGCCAAGTTCGTAATCTGTGACCCGGTCGATTAGCAAAAATGGATACCTATGAGGCAGTAATTCCATGATTTCTTTAATGTCGATAGTCTTTTGTGAGTCTGCCAAAATATCTCCTTTGCGGCTTGAAGCGGGTAGATTTCGCCTGTGCCATTAACGCTATTATTCTTGCTCTACAATTGGGTGCATAAGATACGCTTTTGAGGAGCAAAAACAAATCAGACCAACCGATTGGTTGGCCTGATTTTCGCCAGAACTGTGGATATTCCAATCGGTACTATCGACTGGCGAGCTAATTATTGTATTACTGAGTTTTTGTTACTTGCTCTAATACTTTTTGTGAGATATCAAATTCAGGCTTTGCGAATGGTGTGGTGCTTCTGTTTAGAACCATATCATACTTACCGTCAGCAGCTATTTTCTCAACAGCTTGCATTACTAGGCCAAGTATTTTACGTTGCTCTTCTTGCTCACGACGCTGCATGTTTTGCTGCAACGGAGTTGTTTTTTCTTGAAGTGCTTTTTGCAAGGCAATAATTTGATCTTCTAGTTTCTTTTTCTCAGCAGCACTCATTGTCGCGCTCTCACGCTGGAGCTTTTGAATTAAGAAATTGTATTCCTCACTTTGCGTATTAACTTCTTGGATTTGATCCTTAAATTCCGCAGTCACTACTTGTGCAATTTCTGCAAATTGCGGTAATGAACGAGTGATACCCTGCACATCAACAACACCGATTTTTTGTGCCGCTTGAACAGCTGTGCTCACTAATGCAGAGCTAAGCATGGCGCCAGCGATAAGTGTTTTAGTAAATGTTTTCAATGGAAACTCCTTTGGTCTGTTCCGTTTTTGTTGGGCGTCTTGGCACCCAATCATTTTAGTTCTAACTTGTTCGTATGATACTACGTTAAAAGGGCTTTAGAAAGTTGAGCCAATATTAAACGTAAAGAATTTTGGGTTATCACCGTCTCTTGAGTTAATTTCTTTGGAGAAACTGAACACCAAGGGCCCCATTGGTGAAATCCACTGCACAGATACGCCAGCAGATGTTCTAAATTGACTCCAATCGCTATAGTCACCTAACTCTAGAGGTTGACCTTCTCCGGTTCTGCCAACAAAAGTGAGGTCTTTGTATTCGTCATAATCAAACTCGGTGTCCCATACGTTCCCCACATCAACAAAAACGGAGGTGCGCACTGAACTGTCAAATTCAGATTCAACAAACGGTGTCGGTACAATTAACTCTAAGCCACCAATTGCCATTGCGTTCCCGCCTAAACTTCTAGGTGAAACACCAATTCTGTCAGTATCAGGACTACCAAAAACAGGTGTCCCCGATGGCGTGGTTCCAATTTGCGAGGCAATTCGCTGTACACCGCGCGGGCCAACGGTATTGTCTTCGAAGCCACGTAATGTATCAGCACCACCTGCAGTGAAGTTTTCAGTAAATGGCAATATTTGTTCAGTGCCATTTTTACTGCCATAACCGTTGCCGTAACCTACACGCATTCTAGCGAGTACTGACCATCTTTGATTGTCACTGAGTGGCATATACCATTTCGTGTCTGCAATCATTTTGAAGTAATTAACGTCAGAATTAGGCGTTGTTATGCTAAATGATGCGCGCTGCGAAGAACCATCTGTCGGGAATAAACCTCGGTTCAAAGTAGAGCGAGTCCAACTAGTTGAAGCCAAAAAGCTTTCATACTTAATTGATGAATCAGGCTCATCTAAACTTCTAAATTGGTCGTAGAAACGAGAGGTTTGTTCATACGACGTGTTGTCGCTTGATAGCTCAACATTGGCATAGGTTAATCCGAAGCTGATTCTATTAACTTCGTTAATTGGATAGCCAATGTTTGCACCTATCTGATAACGCTTGCTGTCATATTGAACGACACCAAAGTCGCCACCATCAAATTTACTGTAACCTATATTACCACCTAAACTGATGCCATCTATGGTGAAGTACGGGTCGGTGTAATTTAACTGAATTGACTGCTGATACGACACGGTCGACACGTTAAGACCGATACGTTTACCTGTACCTAAGAAGTTATCCTGCTGAATACCGGCATTTAGACTTAGCTTGGTGTTATCACCATAGCCAACACCCGCCGTGAATGAGCCTGAGGCTTGTTCTTTCACTTTGAACTCGACGTCGACTTTATCATCCTGTCCCGGCACACGAACAGTCTCAAAATCAACGGTTTCCATATAGGTCAAACGAGACAATGACGATTTGGAGCCTTCTAACAAACTGTCAGACAACCAAGTCCCTTCTAACTGACTCAAGTTTTGGCGCAGCACTTCATCTGACGTAATGACGTTTCCTTGGAAGTTAATGCGACGAACATAGATGCGCTTACCTGGGTCAACTGACAGCGAAAGTTTAACTGTTTTATCTTCATCATTAATATCAGGGATCGTAGTAACGGTTGGATAAGCATAACCAAATCGACCAAGGTACTTGCTAATAAACTCTTCTGTGTAGGTCACGGTTGCTTGGTTATACAATTCACCGGCCGAAAGCGGAAGCACCTGATTTAAGAAGTCTTCGAAACCCAGTAAGTCACCCACTAGTTCAACTTCTGAGATAGTGTATTGTTCGCCTTCTTCCACGTTCATTCCAACGTAAATGGCGTCTTTTTCTGGGGTCATTGATACTTGAGTGGTACTGACGGCAAAACGTAAATAACCACGGTCTTTGTAGTAGCTGGTTAGGTTTTCTAAATCACCCGATAGCGTTTGTTGCTGGTAACGTGTTTCAGATGTGAAATCCCACCAAGGCGTGTCAAACTTCAATTCCATTACGTCAAACAAGGTTTCGTCGTCAAATATTTCGTTACCGACAATATTAATTTGCTTAATTTTCGCTGCATCGCCTTCTTCAAACAACAATTTGAGGTCAACGCGGTTTCTTGGTAGAGGCGTTACGATAGCTGACACTTCAGCATTGTATTTACCGATACTGTAGAAGAAGTCTTTCAATCCGTTTTCAATCGAAGTCAAGACCGTTCTGTCTAATGGCTCACCGACACGAATGTTTGAGTTCTCTAAACTATCTTGAAGCTGCTCGTCTTTAATATCGTCATTGCCTTCATACACAATGTTACTGATAGTTGGACGCTCAGAAACACGAACAACCAAGACATTGCCGTCACGCAATATTTCAACATTTTCGAAGTGAGTAGAAGAATAAAGTGAGCGTATGAGCTGGCTAACTCGAAAAGAGTTTAACTCATCGCCGACTTGCACCGGGAGGTAGGTAAGGGCTGCACCTAATGCAACACGCTGTAAACCTTCTACGCGAATATCTTCTACCACAAATTCAGATTTACTCTGTGCAAATGATAACGACGTAAATGCCATTAAGGCGATAAGAACTAACTGTTTACACTTCATTTACTAATATTCTTCCAAAACACGTTTTTTATAAAACTATTATTATGTGATGCGATTGATGTCGTTAAATATGGCAACTGCCATTAACATGAATAACAATACGCCACCTATCCTAAATCCAATTTCCTGCACTGCTTCTGGGACAGGCTTACCTGTTATCCATTCGGCCGTGAAATACATTAAATGACCGCCGTCGAGCATGGGTAATGGTAACAAATTTACGATGCCAAGATTAACACTGATTAATGCTAAAAACCCTAAAAATACAATAATTCCATAACTTGCGCTCATTCCTGCGCCTTGAGCGATTGAAATAGGGCCACTCAAATTTTTGACCGCAACATCTCCACTGATAAATTTGCCTAACATTTCGACAGTTAAGGTCATTAAACGCCATGTTTCTTGCGTTCCTTTCACTAAAGCATCAAAAGGACCTGATTTATCATGAAAATAATAGTTTTCGGGATACTCTCCAACTTGCGAAGAAATGCCCAGCAAACCAACAGTACCAGTAGTTGTTTCTCTTTCACCCAGTCTTACTTGTAAGACTTTAGACTGACCGTCTCGCAACACTTCAACTTCAATTGTTTCGTTGGGTCTTGTTGCTACATAGTCCACTATTTGTCCCCATTCAGCCATGAAGGTTCCATTTAGTTTTACTATTTCATCATTTTCTTCCAGGCCAGCTCGATCCGATGGACCACCTTGGCTAACTAACGCAATGATTTTGCTAGGTTTTGCTCTAAATGGTTCAAAACCAATTGAAGAAAACATATCGTCAGATTCAGGATCAAACTGCCAATTCGGCATTTTCATATCATAGGAAACGGCTTGTCCATTTGGTTTTTCAACGGTCAGTGGAATATTGTCAGCACCGATAAAACGCATTAATTCAATGTTAACCGACTGCCACGTTTTTGTTTTAGCACCGTCAATTTCAATAATTTGATCACCCACTTCTACCCCTGCGGCGGCGATGTAAGATGCTGGCGTTACTGCGCCAACAAACGGTTTTGCTTTATCTTGTCCAATCATCGCGACAATCATCAAGATCAAAATCGCAAATAGAAAATTTATGCCTGGACCGGCTGCTACAATGGCGAATCTCTTCCATACAGGCTGTGTATTGAACGACGCTGACTTATCTTGCTCGGCAACATCATCTACCCTGCCGTCTAACATTCTGACATAGCCGCCTAAAGGAATAGCCGCTATCACAAACTCCATACCTGTGGAGGTTATGCGCTTGTATAGAGGCTTACCAAAGCCAATGGAAAAGCGCAGCACTTTGACCCCACACTTTCTGGCAACAATAAAATGTCCCCATTCGTGCACGGCAACTAAAATGCCCAATGCCAATACAAAAGCACCTAAATTTCGAATAATCTCAAACACTAATTCAACTTCCTTACTAATTCTCGCGCTAAGCTTCGTGCCTCTTCATCGTGTTCTAAGACTTGAACAATAGAGGTGAGTTCAATTAAATCGGTTTTTTCCAGCGCCTGCTGATTTACTTTGGCAATGTCTGTAAATTTAATCTGTCCTTTTAAAAACGCATCAACCGCAATCTCATTTGCCGCATTAATTGCAGTTGTAGCCGCTTGACCTTGCTTGCAAGCCTCAATCGCTAAATACAAATTAGGGTAGCGAGCTTCATCCGGTTTCGAAAAACTAAAATCGCATAGACTAGAAAAGTCAACGGCGTCAACCCCAGAGTGAATACGCTCAGGAAAGCTCAAACCATAAGCAATAGGGGTGCGCATATCTGGGTTCCCCAATTGGGCAATAACCGAGCCGTCAATATATTGAACCATGGAATGTATGCTGCTTTGTGGATGCAGTACCACTTCGATGTCGTTTTCATGCAGGCCAAATAGCCATTTGGCTTCAATAAATTCCAAACCTTTATTCATCATAGAGGCAGAATCAACAGAGATTTTTCGTCCCATCGTCCAAGTAGGATGGGCACAAGCTTGATCCGGCGTAATGCTGTCAAAAGACTCAGCAGGCAAAGTTCTAAAAGGCCCTCCAGAGCCGGTCAAAAGAATTTTAGCGATGCCTGACTTGGCTAAATTAGCGTACTCAAAATCGTGTGGCAAACACTGAAAAATGGCATTGTGTTCACTGTCGATAGGTAGCAATTGTGCTTTGTGTTCACGCACTGCATTCATAAATAATTCACCAGACATTACCAGTGACTCTTTATTTGCCAACAGCACGCGCTTGCCGGCCCGCACCGCTGCCAGCGTGGGCAACAAACCCGCCGCACCAACAATCGCAGACATAACGGTATCGACTTCTGGCGCTGAACAAACATCTTCTAATGCTTGCGTGCCTACTAGCACTTCCGAGTGACAATTTTCTGCTTTCAATAAGGAAGCAAAGGAACTGTAGGTATCGGGGTCAGATAGCACGATATAGCGCGGAGAGCACTGTATTGCTAGCTGGACAAGCGCGTCTAAATTAGTGTGACCGGTGATCGCAAAGACCCGAAACTTGTCGGGGTGGCGAGAAATAACGTCTATTGTGTTTTGACCAATAGAGCCGGTTGCCCCGAGGACAGTGATGGTTCTCATGATATCAACATAACTGCCTACGCCATCCATACTACGTAGCAAAAGGCGAACACCGGGAACGCAGCTGTTAAGCTGTCTATTCTGTCCATGACGCCGCCATGGCCTGGGAGCAGTTTGCCACTGTCCTTAATACCAGCGCAGCGTTTAAACATACTCTCGTTTAAATCGCCTAGTGCGGATACAGCAACGGTAATCACGCCAATCAGTATATGCATGCCAATGCGACTTGCATCAAACTGATAATGCAGTGCAGCGAATGCAATAATAGCCAACGATGCCATAATCCCGCCAAGCAGGCCCTCTATGCTTTTGCCAGGTGACACGTTTGGACGCAGCTTGTGCTTGCCAAACTTTACGCCACAAAAGAATGCGCCAATATCGGCAGCCCAAACAATACCTAATACATAAAAAATAAGCGACGCACCGTAAAATGGGTCGACTTCATAAAGATTGGTACGCAGACTAATAATAGCGACCCAAGTAGGAATAAGCGTGAGCACACCAAACGCGGCTCTAATGGGTATATTTTCTTTCCAAACGGAACTGTATTTGGGATACGTCAGTATCATCACAAGGGACACAGCCCACCAAACGGCGGAAATGCCCAGTATTGTTTTATACAAGCCATTTAATTCGCTTTGATACCAAACGGCTTGACCATCGACGGCAAAAATAAGCGCACCGCAAATGATTAGTATAAGTGCCATGAACGTGACTTTAGATGCACGATCATTGATACCTGACATTTTAGCCCACTCGTAGGCACCGAGTGCAACTACGCCAGCAACCGCAATTTTAAACTGCTCTACTGGTAAAAATAAAATAGCTAAAATAGCCAAAGGCGCAAGAATGACGGCTGTTATTATTCTTTGTTTTAACATTAAGCTTGACCTTGCTTGACTGGGCTCACTTGTTCACCCGTTTGTCCAAATCTTCGTTGTCTCTGACAGAAATCCAAAATAGCTTCATCAAACTTCTGTTCATCGAAATCTGGCCAAAGTGTCTCACAAAAATAGAATTCTGCATATGCGCATTGCCACAATAAAAAGTTGCTAACTCTGTGGTCTCCGCCCGTTCGTATCATCAAATCTAGCGTGGGTAAATCCGACATACAGGTATATTGATTAAAGCTACTTTCTGTAATTTCTTCCGGTTTTATAAGGCCTTGCTTAACGTCATCCGCTATTTTTTGTGCGGCATTGACAATATCCCAACGGCCGCCGTAATTAGCGGCAACATTGAGTGTCAGCGCGGTATTATTTTCGGTAAGCGCTTCAGCTTTGCGGATTTTATCGACTAATTTTTGGTCAAAAGCGGACAAGTCACCAATGACTTTCAGACGAATATTGTTTTTGTTCAGTTTTTTAACCTCGCTGGATAAAACCAGATTAAAAAGCTGCATTAATATTTTTACTTCTTCTTTAGGACGCTTCCAGTTTTCACTACTGAACGCGAATAAAGTTAGTGCTTTGATGCCCTTTGTTCGGGCATATCGCACAGATGCGCGAACGGCATCCACACCCGCCTTATGACCGAATGTTCTTAACTTTCCTTGTTGTTGAGCCCAACGCCCGTTACCATCCATAATGATGGCAACGTGCTTTGGTAAAGTCGCTTCGAAGGAAGAAGCAACTTCAATCGGTCCGTCGGCACTCAATCGACTATACTTCCATCAATTCTTTTTCTTTATCGGAAAGAATGTCGTCAATGTTTTTAATATATTTATCCGTTAGCGATTGAATGTTTTCTTCGCCCGCTCGGCTTTGATCTTCACTCACTTCTTTCTCTTTCAACAGCTCTTTAATATCGCTGTTTGCTTCGCGACGAATATTGCGCACCGCGACACGGCCCTGCTCTGCTTCATTACGCACAACTTTGATTAAGTCTTTGCGGCGTTCTTCAGTGAGCGGCGGCATTGGAATACGTATGGTGGTGCCTGCACTCATTGGGTTTAAGCCCAAATTGGACTGCATAATCGCTTTTTCAACCGCTTGAATAATGCTTTTATCGAAAACCGATAACGCAAGGGTGCGGTTATCTTCTGCAACTACGTTAGCAACTTGTTTTAGCGGTGTGTTAGAACCATAGTATGGCACCATGATGCTATCTAACAAACTTGGGTGTGCACGACCCGTTCTGATCTTGCTTAGCTGGCTTTTAAGCGCACTAATACTTTTTTCCATGCGCTGCTGAGCATCTAATTCAATTTCATCAATCACAACAAAATCCTTATTTTTTCACTTTTTCTGGATGACATATAGTGGTGCCCTCGTCGTCGCCCAATACAACTCGCTTCAAACAGCCCGGCTTATTCATATTGAATACTCGAATTGGGATGTTGTGGTCGCGAGCCAGTGTAAAGGCAGACAGGTCCATTACTTTTAACTCTTTTTCTAGTACTTCTTGATAGCTGATGCGTTTTAACAAAACGGCATCTGGGTTTTTCACAGGGTCAGCGCTATAGACACCGTCAACTTTCGTTGCTTTTAATACGGCGTCTGCTTCAATTTCGATACCGCGTAAACATGCTGCGGAGTCTGTTGTGAAGAATGGATTACCTGTACCTGCAGAGAATATCACAACTCTGCCTGATTTTAGATAACTTATGGCGTCTGCCCAGTTATACGAGTCACAAACACCGTTTAATGGAATAGCTGACATTAGACGTGCATTAACAAACGCTCTATGCAAGGCATCACGCATCGCCAAACCGTTCATAACCGTTGCTAGCATGCCCATGTGATCGCCAACAACGCGATGCATACCTGCTTTTGCAAGGCCTTCGCCGCGGAATAAGTTACCACCACCGATAACTAAACCAACCTCGACACCAAGTTCGACTATCTCTTTTATTTCGAGCGCCATGCGGTCGAGTACTTTGGCGTCGATACCAAAGTTTTCTTCACCCATCAGGGCTTCGCCGCTTAGTTTTAACAAAATGCGTCTGTACGCAGCTTTTGGAATGGTTGTCATCATTTGTCCTTCGCACTGGGTTTACTTACGCAACGTTTTCGGTTGCTGGTATAGTTTGTTGTTTCTTGTAAAAGTTAACTTGTTATTGCTGGTAAAAAGTAGCTTGTTGTTTCTGATAAAAAGTAGCGAAATTCTACCTAGAAGCCTACAGCCTTTCTGCAAATAAAAGGCGCTGCGAGCCCATCCATGGGGCGCTTGGCATCCGGCGTCCTGCCGAATGACACTTTTATTTGCAGAAAGGCTTCCGGCTTCTAGGTAGAATTTCGCTACTTTTTAGGGCCGTGGGCTGTTCTGCTTTGTTTTGTTCCGCTTTTTTCTGTTTTGTTATGCTCTGCTTTTTTATAGGCACTTTATGCCTATAAAAAAGCACCTCAAATGAGGTGCTTCGTAGTTTATCCGAGAATCGGTGATTGCAAAAGCAATCGAAGCACTTATTTCTTAGCAGCTTCTAATTGTGCAGCAACTTCTGCAGCAAAATCTTCGGTTTTCTTCTCGATACCTTCACCCACTTCAAAGCGGATAAAGTTAACAACATCAGCATTCTTAGACTTCAAAAGGTCTTCAACAGTCATTGAAGGGTCCTTGATGAAGTTTTGGCCTGTTAGGCTTATCTCGCCAGTGAATTTCTTCATGCGGCCAGCAACCATTTTTTCAGCGATTTCAGGCTTCTTACCAGACTGAATAGCGATGTCGATTTGGATTTCTTTTTCTTTTTCTACAACTTCAGCAGAAACGTCGCTTGGCTTAACGAATTGTGGGCTAGCAGCAGCAACGTGCATTGCGATGTCTTTTGCTAACTCTTCGTCGCCGCCTTCTAAAATGACGATAACGCCAATTTTGCCACCGTGTACGTATGCGCCAAGGTTTGAACCTTCAACGTTAACGACACGACGTGGGCTGATGTTTTCGCCAATTTTAGACACTAATGTGTCGCGCACTGTAGCAACGGTTGAACCGTCTAGTTCAGCAGCGTTAAGTTCTTCGATGTCATTGATGCCATTTGCCGCAGCAACGTCAATCAATTTGTTACCGAAAGCAAGGAAACCTTCGTCGCGTGCAACGAAATCAGTTTCACAGTTAACTTCCATCATAGTAGCTTTGCCACCAGAGATTTTAGTTAAGATAACGCCTTCTGCTGCAATACGACCTGCTTTTTTAGCCGCTTTTGCTTGACCAGATTTGCGCATATTTTCAATTGCTAGCTCGATATCTGCATTCGCTTCAACCAATGCATTTTTACAATCTAACATACCAGCGCCAGTGCGCTCGCGTAATTCTTTAACCAGTGCTGCAGTCACTGCCATTTTCTTGTCCTCAAAATATCAATATTTAGAAAAGGGGGCGAAGGCCCCCTTTGATAACTTTTTTACGATAGCTTTTTTACAATAACTTTCTCTACGAGAGCTTTCTCTACGATAACTTTTTTCGCAAAGTATACGTAAAATTTACTCTGCGGCTTCTACGAAGTCGTCTTTTTCACCAGAAGCAACTACTACGTCTTGATTACGACCTTCGTTGATCGCATCAGCAGCAGCACTAGTGTATAAGTTAACCGCACGGATCGCATCGTCATTACCAGGGATAATGTAATCAACGCCATCTGGGTTAGAGTTAGTATCTACTACACCTACAACTGGAATACCAAGGTTGCGAGCTTCTGTTACTGCAATGTGCTCATGATCAGCATCGATAACAAAGATAACGTCTGGAAGACCACCCATGTTTTTGATACCACCTAAGCTACCTTCTAGCTTAGTCATTTCGCGCTTAAGCATTAACACTTCTTTCTTAGTGATCTTGTCGAAAGTACCATCTGTCGATTGTACTTCTAGATCCTTAAGACGCTTGATTGATTGACGCACTGTTTTCCAGTTAGTCAACATTCCACCCAACCAACGCTTGTTTACGTAGAATTGACCAGATTTTTCAGCTGCTTCTCTAACGGCTTCACTTGCTGCACGCTTAGTACCAACGAACAAAATCTTACCTTTCTTGTGAGAAACACCAGAAAGATAGCTCAAAGCTTCGTTGAATAAAGGAACTGTTTTTTCTAAGTTGATGATATGAACTCGGTTACGAGCGCCAAAAATGTATTGAGCCATTTTTGGATTCCAGTAGCGAGTTTGGTGACCGAAGTGTACGCCAGCTTGTAGCATGTCACGCATTGATACGTTTGCCATTTTATATTTTCCTATTTAGGGGTTAGGCCTCCATATACCCCTTCTCTCGATCCAAAACGTTGCAAAACAACGCGTTAGACACCCCGAGATCAGTGTCGGTATATGTGTGTTTTTAGTTAATTTGTACTGTCTAATTTTGAGAAGTTTTTCAACATTCTCAAACAGCGCGCGCTTTATATCATTTTTGCCGACTACTATCAACAAAAAACCTTATTTAATGCACTTGAATTCACCTCGTTTGTCTCCAGATCATCTTATCATTTGAAACGGAGAAATATGATTTATATGGCTAACAACACAATGCATTCACCAGTATCACTCTTTGGTAGTGAACTTAAAAATCGATTCGTATTAGCGCCACTCACTCGCGGCCGCGCCACTGAGTCTCGCGTTCCTAATCAAATTATGGGTGACTATTACGAACAACGGGCAACAGCAGGTCTTGTGATAACTGAAGCGACCGTTATTTCAGAAGAAGGGATCGGTTGGATAGACTCACCAGGTATTTACACTGAAGAAATGGTCAGCGGCTGGAAATCGATAGTCAATCGTGTGCATGCACAAAACAGTAAAATCGTGCTGCAGCTTTGGCATTGCGGTCGCGCTTCTCACAGTGATTTTCATAACGGCGAGCTCCCGTTCAGTGCCTCAGCAGTAGGTATTCCAGACGATCACATTCATACGCCAAAAGGCAAAAAAGCCTACGAAACCCCAAAAGCAATGAGTAAAGAAGACATTGCCAATACCATCAACGACTTTCGACAAGCCGCTATTAATGCAAAAGCAGCCGGATTTGACGGCGTTGAAGTACATGCAGCCAACGGTTATTTGATTAATCAATTCTTAGATGGCGTAAGCAACCAACGAGAAGACGAATACGGCGGCAGCATTGAGAACAGAATGCGCTTCTTAAAAGAAGCATTGGCAGCAGTAGGCGAGATTTTCTCAAACGACGCTATTGGCGTGCGTTTATCACCTAACGGCGTATTCAACGCAATGGGCTGTGATGACTACAAAGAACTCTACACAGCAGTCGTCAAAGAACTTAATCAACAAGGTATCGGCTATTTACATCTGATGGACGGCCTAGCATTTGGCTTCCACGAGCGCGGCGAGCCAATGACCCTAGCCGACTTCAGACCATTGTTCGACAACACCATCATCGGCAATTGCGGCTACACCATAGAAGCTGCCAACGAAGCCGTAGGAAACAAGCAAGCAGATATGATCGCGTTCGGTCGTCCATACATTACCAACCCAGACCTACCAGAACGCTACAAAAACAACTGGCCACTCACGCCATTTGACGACATGACCCACTGGTACGGCGGCGGCGCAAAAGGCTACAGCGACTACCCTAAATACGCTAAAAGTTAGGTATCGTAGTAAAGAGTACGGTATTAAGCAAAAAAGCATGGCTGTGACATTTCAGCCATGCCTCGTCTTACACCAATGCTTATGCCTCTGCGTTTTACTCCCTACCTTATATTCTCTGCTTTATACTCCTTACTTTAATATTCGCTACTCAAACACACAAACGGAAGCCCAGCTATTAGTACGTTTGTAACGCATCGATTTGCGCTGTCCAGGCACATTGACTGTTACTATCGCTGATCCAAATGATCTGCTGCTCCTAGGCGAATAAACCGCTATTATCAATCCACTGAAATGGCAAATAAAACCAAAACCAAAAAAAATTATTTGATATACAAAAGTGACCATAGTTAAGCCGATACGAACTTGGTATACTCAACCATTAGGAAGTACAAAGCCACGCCAAAGCCTCAAGGCAGCAAAGCTGAGTACCGCCCCATCAGCATAGTTAACGCGTACAAAATGAATCAAACGCACATACAATGCAGGGTATAAAGGAAAGGACTTCCCCAATAAAAAGCGTCACTCGGCAGGACGCCGAGTGCCGAGCGCCCCATGGACGGGCTTGCAGCGACTTTTTATTGGGGAAGTCCTTTCCTTTGTACCCGTAAACCGTGACACCGTGCTTATCGGTAAAATGTGAAAACTTGCTCGTCGTTAAATAGTGACAAGAGCAGGCTTAGCATAACGATGGAAAGTGACATCCGATTTACGTTTAAATAGATTAATATTAGCTCAACACAAATTCAAAGAGGTCCACCTTGGCTGGAACAATAAAAACACCAGAAGAAATGGAAAAAATGCGCGTTGCTGGCAAGCTAGCATCAGAAGTGCTGATGATGATTGGAGAACACGTTGTCAAAGGTGTCACCACAGGCGAACTCGATAAACTTTGCCATGACTATATTGTTAATGTGCAAGACGCTATTCCCGCACCACTAAATTACGGCAATCCGCCGTTTCCAAAGTCAGTCTGTACATCCGTTAATCACGTTATTTGCCACGGTATTCCAAGCGACAAAAAGCTCAAAGATGGCGACATCGTCAACATCGACGTAACCGTCATAAAAGATGGTTATCACGGCGACACCTCAAAAATGTTTGTCGTTGGCAAGCCTTCAATTTTGGCAGAACGACTCATTAAAGTGACTCAAGAATGCTTATATAACGCCATCAAAATTGTAAAACCAGGAATGCGCCTTGGCGACATCGGTCACGCTTGCCAACAGCATGCCGAATCACACAATTATTCGATTGTTAGAGAGTATTGCGGCCACGGCATCGGCGCAGTATTTCATGAAGATCCGCAAATTGTGCACTACGGCAAGCCAGGCACCGGCGACCTAATAGAAGCCGGTATGTGCTTTACGATTGAGCCAATGGTCAACGCCGGCAAACGCTATTCTAAAATTTTGCCCGACAACTGGACAGTGGTGACAAAAGACCGCAGTTTAAGTGCACAATGGGAACATACCCTATTAGTAACTGAAACCGGTGTAGAAATTTTAACACTGCGCGACGAAGAAGACATTGACAGAATAATCAATCACTAATTAGTCACTTGCTTAGCGCGGGCGGCTGGGGCCGTTCTCAAACTAATTAGAGTACTTATTATGGCCGATGGCCAAGGAGTGACTTTGCCGGTTCAAGACCAAATACAACAGCTACAAAGCATCGAAGATGTCAATGATATCGCTGGATTTAAACGCGCAATAAAAGCCAACTATGAGTGGTTACACAGCAACTTCAATAAAGAGTTAGTAGACAAACTCGTTGTCGCACGCAGTGACTTTACTGATGCACTCTTGCGTCATATATGGCAATTATTAGAGTTGGATAAAGAACCCGCTTTATCATTATGCGCCGTTGGCGGTTATGGACGCGGGCAACTGCAGCCATACTCGGATATTGATTTATTGATACTCAGCGAGAAAAAAGTGAGTCGAAGCGTTGAAGAACGCCTTGGCAACTTCATCACACTATTGTGGGATGTGAAGCTCGAAATAGGTCAGTCAGTGCGCACCGTTAAAGAAACTATCAATTTAGCGAAGTCGGACATTACTATTGCCACTAATCTAGTTGAGTCTCGCATTCTTTGCGGGTGCGAGAGCACTTTCAAACAATTGATTGACAAGGTCAACAGCCCAAAAGTATGGTCTAGCAAAGACTTCTTTCTTGCCAAATTAGAAGAACAGCAAAAGCGTCACCACAAATTTAATGATACTTCATACAACCTTGAGCCAAACGTAAAAGAAAATCCCGGCTGCCTGCGCGACATTCAATCGATCGGTTGGGTGGCAAAAAAGCACTTTAGAGAATACGACGGACTTACCTTAATTGGCCACGGTTACTTTTTTGAAATAGAACATGCTGAACTCATCGAGTGCCGTTCACACTTGTGGCAAATCCGTTTTGCGCTGCATCTTGTCTCTGGGCGCAGTGAGAACCGACTCTTGTTCGACTATCAACCCGACGTTGCGAAGCTGCTAGGATATGGCGAGGGGAAAGCCGCTGTAGAACAAATGATGAAGGCTTTTTTCAGAATTGTTCGTCGCGTATCTGAATTGAACAGTATGCTACTGTTGCGTTTCAAAGATGACGTATTAGAGCAAAAAATCAAAAACGTGGTCACTCTAAACGCTAAATTTGAGTTGAGAGACGGTTTGGTTTCCCCCTCACAGCCGGAAACATTTCACTCACCGGCCGACATACTCGACTTTCTTAGTCTCATTAGCCAGCATGACACAGTGCAAGGCTTAGACGCCGACTGCATTCGTCAATTACGCAATGCGCGCCGTCGTTTCCAGCACCAGTATTACCATGAGCGCCAAGACTGTCGCGAGCGCTTTATGGCATTAATGAAGCAACCCGAATTTTTCAACTTAGGTTGGGACATTATGTATAAATACGGCATATTGCAGTCTTATTTGCCGGAGTGGGATAAGATTGTCGGTATGATGCAGTTTGACTTATTTCATGCTTATACTGTAGATGAGCATACACATCGTTTAGTTAAATTTGTTTATGGCTATTATCACAGTGAGAAGAAGTTTCCGCGTTGCCATCGCATCGTAAAAAACTTAGATAAGCCCGAGCTGCTATTCATTGCCGCTATTTTCCATGACATTGCCAAAGGGCGCGGCGGCGATCACTCAACGCTAGGCGCTGTTGACGCGCTTAAGTTTTGTGAACTTCACAACATGTCTGAAAGCGATGCAAACACGATTGCATGGTTGGTTGAAAATCACCTGCTTATGTCAGTGGTAGCGCAGCGTCGAGATATATATGATGCCGACGTGATTAACCAATTTGCCACAACCGTCAAAACTCACGACAACTTAAACTTACTTTATGCATTAACGCTAGCCGATATTCGCGCCACAAACGACAATCTGTGGAACGACTGGAAAGCCTCATTGCTACGCGAACTATATTTGCTAACCCAGCAAGCTTTCGATAATGGTTTAGAGTGTCAAATAACCCTTGATCAACGAATTACAGAGCATAAGACAGAGGCTATGGCGTTGCTCGCTGCAAAAGGCATTAGCGAAGACCAAGCAATGCTATTCTGGCGACAAATGCGTTCGGATTATTTTGTGCGCTTTAAACCCAACCAAATTGCATGGCATACCGAGACTATTGTGAAGCCAAGTCAATTAGGTCCTGACGATATATTAGTGAGCGCCAGCAACAGTACTTCTAAAGCAGGCACCGAGTTGTTAATCTATTGCAGCGACCGCCCCGCACTGTTTGCGCAAATAGCGTCCGTTTTAGACAGTCGCAATTGTTCCATCCATGACGCCCAAATTACGGTTACCGATGAAGGCAATGTGTTCGATAGTATGATTATTTTGGATCAAGATTTTCAACGTATTGATTCTGAATTTCATATTAACAACTTGGTTGATGCGATACGTTCACAGTTAGTCAAGCCAGGACGCTCTCACGCCAACAAACGCAAAATGTCACGTCAAATGAAGCAGTTAGATGTGAAAACAAAAGTGCGTTTTTACTCGTCAACCGAATACGCCACGCTAGTGGAACTGGAAGCCTTAGATGCCCCTGGCCTGCTAGCAAGAATAGGTCACCTTTTTGTGGACCTTAATTTGACCTTAAAGATGGCTAAAATTTCGACCATTGGCGAACGAGCAGAAGATGTATTTATTGTGTCAAACGAAGAAGGTAAGGCCTTGACGCAAGAGCAAGAAATCACCCTTAAAAAACAAATTACGTTAAAACTAGACCAACCAGAAGTGAACCCAGCAATATGAACAATTTACAATCCATAATCGAAAATGCATTTGACACCCGTGACACTTTTACGGCCAGCACAGCCAGCGCCGAAATAAGAACAGCAGTGACCGATGCAGTGGAATTACTCAACACTGGTAAGGCAAAAGTTGCTGAAAAAATAAATGGTGAATGGCAAGTTAATGAATGGCTTAAAAAAGCGGTATTACTTTATTTTAAGCTGCACGACAATAAACTTGTTGAAGGCGCTGAAACCAATTACTACGACAAAGTGCCTTTAAAATTCAGCGACTATACGGCTGAACGTTTTGCTGAAGAAGGTATGCGAGTTGTGCCACCTGCAGCTGTTCGCACAGGTTCATTCATTGGACGTAATGTGGTTGTTATGCCCTCTTACGTGAATATTGGCGCATTTGTAGACGAAGGTACCATGGTAGATACATGGGTAACCGTTGGCTCGTGTGCGCAAATTGGTAAAAATGTGCATCTTTCAGGTGGGGTTGGCATTGGTGGCGTACTAGAACCGCTGCAAGCAAACCCAACAATCATTGAAGATAACTGCTTTATTGGCGCACGCTCTGAAGTGGTTGAAGGCGTTATTGTTGAAGAAGGCTGCGTTATTTCAATGGGCGTTTACATTAGCCAAAGCACTCGAATATACGACCGCGAAACAGGCACAATCACTTATGGTCGCGTGCCTGCAGGTTCAGTTGTTGTATCGGGAAGTCTACCAAGCCCGTGTGGAACACATAGCTTATATGCGGCAATCATCGTGAAAAAAGTGGATGCTAAAACCAAAGCGAAAGTGGGTATTAACGAAATTTTGCGTGGCGCTGAGTAGTTACTAAACTTCGATAAATAGCAAAGGCATAGATGACTATGCCTTTTTACTTTCAATAGATTACGAGATCTAAGCTTCTGTCAACGAAGCGACTAAGCCTTCTAACCATGGCACAATTTCCTCTTCAGCGGCCAGAGTTTCGATAGCATCGACTTCCAGCATGTTGGCAACTGGCTTGCCCTGCAGCTCTTCCAACAACTCTTGAAACTGACGACCACCACCACAAAAGCTTTCACCATAGCTGCTGTCGCCAAGTGCGGCAACGGCAAACGGCTTACCATTCATTAACGGAAACTCATCGCGCAAATCACTGTGAAAAAGCTCTAAGTTTGGAGGAACATCACCTTGGCCGGTGCTGGACGTAATCACCACTACCGATTCAGCTTCGCTGAAATCTGATGTTTCAGGATCGGTGAATATCTCACACTCAAGCCCCTTGCTTTCAAACATCGTTTTTGCTTCTTCTGCCACATGCTGGGCATTACCATATACTGAACCGGCGAAAATACTCACACTGCGCATACTACTTTGTCTCCTATTAATTGATCAGGGCTATCGGATATACGTGCCGCTTATTGATGCTATGTAATAAATTTGTGCAGTAGTATACAGCTAACTTGCACTTATAGACTACTTTAGTCAGCAAAAAAGCCGCGCAGCACGTTAAGGTCGCAAGTGTTTCGGCAATCGTAAATTGACGCAATGAGTAAATGTAGGCGAACGCAAAAAATGTTTCCATATTAATGCCAGTAGCTGTTAATGTTGAACAAAAAAATAAAGAGCTTGCACATTGAATTCAAACATAATTAAACCAAACGCAACAGAGCTTGCAAGCTATCAGAAAGTTGGCTTGATATTAGGCCCCGTCATCTTCTTGCTTATGATGATATTCGCCTCAACTCAAACCGCAATGCCGCCGCAAGCATGGAGTGCAGCAGCCGTCGCTTTGTGGATGGCTATTTGGTGGGCAACCGAGGCTGTGCCTGTTGCTGCAACTGCTTTTATGCCAATCATTGCTTTTCCTTTTTTGGGTGTGTCGAGCATTGCAAACACCACTGCAGCCTATGCAAACCCGATAATCTATTTGTTCTTAGGCGCTTTTATTCTGGCACTCGCGGTTGAACGCTGGAATTTGCACAAACGCATCGCCTTGGTAATTTTAAGTTACGCAGGCACCGATGGGAAACGGCTCATCGCTGGCTTCATGGTTGTGGCCGCCCTGCTCTCCATGTGGATGACCAATACCTCGACCACCATGATGTTAATGCCAATCGCCCTATCCGTTGCCAAAGTTATCGCTGAAAACAACCTGCACCTAACAGAGCAACGCACAAAATCATTCCAAACGGCAATGTTATTGGGTTTGGCCTACGCGGCAACCATTGGCGGTATGGCAACGCTGGTAGGAACGCCACCGAACGCGCTGCTTGCTGCATTTTTGAATGAGCAATATGACATTAAAATTACCTTTGCAAGTTGGATGCTAGTGGGCGTTCCGCTGATGCTTTGCATGCTGCCGCTAGCTTGGTACTCACTCACCCATTGGAGTTTTAAAGTCGATATACCCGCCAATGCATCGGTTAATCAACATTTAAGCTCATTGCGCCGCGAACTAGGTCATATGAGCAAAGCAGAAAAGCGTGTCGCTATTGTGTTCGCTCTAGTCGTTATTTTATGGATCACTCGGCGTCCTATTGCGGTGCTGTTTGACATCAATTTTCTAAATGATACCGGCATAGTAATGGCGGCCGCATTGATGCTTTTTATTTTGCCCAGTGGCGACAGTGAGCAAAAGCAAATTATGACTTGGGACAATGTAAGCCGATTACCTTGGGGCGTGTTGATATTATTTGGGGGTGGTTTGAGTTTAGCTGCTGCGGTGTCGTCGAGCGGGCTCGCAAGTTGGTTGGGTGGTCACTTATCTTACATGGACGCCTTTGGCCTTTTTGCATTGGTAATTGCTTCCACTGCATTAGTCATCTTCTTAACAGAACTCACCAGTAACGTCGCCACCACGGCCACATTCCTGCCCGTGGTGGCTGCTGTTGCGCTTGAATTAGGCTTATCTCCGCTCCTCCTGTGCATTCCTATTACATTAGCCGCAAGCTGCGCATTCATGCTACCTGTCGCCACAGCGCCAAATGCAATTGTGTTCGCGTCGGGGTTAATCAAAATACCGCAGATGGTAAAAGCTGGACTATTGCTGAATATATTCGGTCTTTTCATTCTTAGCTTGATTGCTATTTATCTAGCGCCGCTTATTTTTGACTGAATTTGAAGCGATAGGCTTGTGCTTGATTGGATTAATCCCCTCTAGGATAATTTTATTTACTACAGGCCGAACAATAATCACGCTGTTGCGTATTAAAAGCGCTCAAGCAAAGCCTGAAAGTCGTCCTCAAGGACCGTTTCGCATACCATGTCCGTTTCAGTTATGGGGTGCTTAAAGCTTAACTTTGTTGCGCACAGCGCCAACTTGTTGAAGTGCAAATTATCACGCGCAAACTTATTTTGCTTGCCGTCGCCATGCGTTGTATCGCCAACGATTGGATGGCTAATATGCGCCATGTGTCTGCGCAGTTGATGCTTACGGCCGGTTTTAGGCATTAGCTTGACTAACGAAAAACGCGCGCCATCATAACGCCCCACCGGAATAGGCACCGATAACTCCGCTAACTTAATCATCTCGGTTTGCGCTGTTTGTGCTTCTTTATCCTGTTTCGCTTTTTTATCGGCAATAGGGTCTAGTTTTTCTTTCAGCGCATAGTCGATGAATAAATGTTCAGGTGCAAAACCACGCAGCACTGCCAAGTATTCCTTCTGAATAGTGTGCAGCTCAAATTGCTGCGCAAGTAAACGCGCAACGTCTGATGACAAAGCAAACAAAATAACGCCCGCAGTGGGTTTATCCAAACGATGCACTGGGTAGACGTATTGACCAATTTGGTCGCGTAATATTTTCATCAGAAATTCAGTTTCATGCCGATCAATCATGCTTTTGTGCACTAGCATGTTTGCAGGCTTGTGCACCACAACAAGGTATTCGTCTTTATATAAAATGTTTAACACGTTGGTTTTTACTCGTTGTTTTGTTGCTGATTAATGACTTTGATTCGCTTTGTGTTTAGCGCTATTTTCACTAAGCATCTCGTTCACGAAGAGTCACTTTACTACGCGTCAATTCACTAAGAGTCATTTTACTAAGAATCATTTTACTAAGAATCAATCCAGTAAATAGTTATTGCGCGAGCGCAGTTTAACCAAGAGTCAGCGCCAATAAAAGAGAACACTGAAAAAGACGCAGAACAAGCAACTGACAGTGCATAAGGTTAACTAATAAAGGCTTCTTAGTTTTCAATCATTTTTGTTTGGCATAAGTTGGTACATTTTGCCTATCTTGGTACAATGCGCGCCAAACCAATAAGCTATGGCGCATATGACTGCTCAAACGATTGATACCATCAGCGAATTTATGCTGCATGCCGGCACCGACTATCGAGTTTACGATATGGGCCGTGGGATTGAGTCAATGGACTCACAGCAATTTATTGATATAGAGAATAATCGACTTCCGGTTCCTTGCCCTCGTGCGGGCAGCGCTTGGTACGGCATTGTTTTTTGGAATAAAAACCTCAGTCACGACCAGTACATTTGGTTTGTCACTTTGCCCATAGACGAACGATCTCTAATAGTACAAGCCGCGCGCAATCAATTTCTTGAAGCCGTTGTTACTGCTTTAGGTAGCCAATTAGAAAAAAATGCGGAGAAAGGCGGTAAACTGCCCGAAAATCCATTTATTTTTACGCCGTCGCAGCAGCAGCTTGCTGATTTCAATGCGATTATTCGACGCGATTTAGGTCTGTCGACACGCGAAGGCTTGAACAAGGCTATTGCTTACGTAAAAAACCCAGCTGTGCTTCAATGGCAAGATCTAGCTTTACAAGACATTGCCGATTTAGCTGCTCATATAGAGCAAGAAGATATCGCGCAGGCGGTCAATCAGAACCTAGCCTCTTTACCTGTGCAAGTTCTAACGGCCTTTTGCAGCAGTTTGGAAAACGCCCGTTTGGACGACGCCCTTACCGATAAGCTAATCAATTTGTATCAAAATGCAGAGTATGCAGAAATACAGCACATGATCCTGCGCGGACTTAAAGGCAGTGTTGCCTCAGACAAAGTGTCAGCATTCATTACAAGGTTGCTCACTGAGGGGCAACCTGACACGGAATGTTTAGTGATAATTGCAGGACGCCACTTTCGATTGCTCAATAACGAGGCTTTACTCATTAGCTTCTTTACCAAGGTCATTGCGCTTGACCCAAGTGCTCAGTTGTTCAGAGGTATTTATGCGGATCTTGTGCAAGTGCCGACAAGTAGAATTGGAATGCTCAGCTTAATGCGAAAGCCTGACTTACCTAACCCCATTGCCAATGCAATTGCCGGTTTATACCAACAGGTGTCTCAAGCTAAAAGGGCGAACTCATGACATTAGGTTCGTTAGTTATACTGCTCAGCATTGCTTGGATCGCTTTTCAGTTCTGGCGCCTGCGCGGCATGGCTGAATACAGTATTCAATACGCCACTCAGTATTGTGAAAAACAGGAGCTTCAGTTTTTGTCTCTAGCTAGACGTTCAACTCGCATTGCGTCGCATAGAGGAAAGCTTGATTGGAAAATTGTGTATCAACTCGAATTCAGCAGCAGCGGTTCTGATGCTTATATTGGCACAATGACCAGTTTTGGTAATTCAGTGATTGAGATGAATTTGCCTGCCTATAAGATTGACTAAACTCAACTTTACACGAGCAGGCAATTTTGCCGTCTTCTGTGCACTCTCTTCAATTACTTATAAATCATGGTTACTTATAAATCATGTTACTTATAAATCATAGATACCCATGATTGAATCGAGCTGACGTGATGTAAATTATGTTACGACAGCCAAACGCACAAATTCTTAAAATTGATACCCGACTTGCCAAAAAGCACTTACACCACTTTGATAATCCGAATTCGTCTTATGCACCGATATACCAAAGTTGAAGCCCGGTGAATTAATTCCCGATGCAAAGTACGTATAACTCAGACCTAAACCATAAACATCTTCTTCGTCAACTTTCAGCCTTCCATTGACTACCCTTGCTCTGCGATCCTCATCTACCTTACCGACGTAAATTCCTAGTCCATGCTTATTCGAATCAGCGTTAAATAAATCCGTTTTAATCCAACCAAGTCCAGCGCCGCAACTGCTCTCACCGTCAGAGCTGTACGAAGTGCAACCAAGTGAAACATATTTCATGTCTGTATTAGATACAAAAGCAAAATTTCCACCTATACCACTGTACATTGCACCTAAGCCCACGCCAAACGAAGTTGACTTTTCGCTTTCAGATGCTAGAGCGCTACTAGAGAAAAGCAAAGTGGTAAATAACAAATGACTAACTTTCAAATTCAAATTTCCTATGATTTTTGCCACTCGTCCGCGGCATGAGAAAAATAATACAACACGTTGTGCTATGCGACATTGCAACAAGGCGACGTTAACATTTTTAGAAAAGAAGTGTCGTTAAAGAGTAAAAAATAGAGCAGAAGATTAAGAACGTCTAGAAGAAAAAAGCAGAAACATCCTGTTTCTGCTTTTTATGAATTTTGAGCATCCTTCTCAGCGTTCCATTGCTAAAATATCATCCCTATTAAATCCCTTACACCCCTTTCCATTTTCATCCCACTCTTCCTAAGCAGGCAACACTCCATGTGTCGATCCCTTTTCCGTGTTCCCTGTTGATGCAAATCCGTGTTGCAAAAATTCTTCGTCCTGAAGCTGTCCGTTGAATCTTCGTCCTGAAGTTGTCCTTGAATCTTCGTCCTGAAGCTGTCTCTTGAATCTTCGTCCTGAAGTTGTCCCTTGAATCTTCGTCCTGAAGTTGTCCCTTGAATCTTCGTCTTGAAGTTGTCCCTTGAATCTTCGTCCTGAAGCTGTCCTTGAATCTTCGTCCTGAAGTTGTCCTTTAGCTTCCTTACCCTGAGAGTTTCGTCCTGAAACCTTCCATCACCTTTAACACTTTCTTCCTGAACGCGTCTCCTTAAGGTGGGATAATAATAGCAAGCTTAAATATTTTTAAAACGAATGAAATTTTTTTGATCTTTTACCGTTCGTTTACTTTTCAAACAGAGAAGAATATTAACCTATGTTTTTATTAGTTTTTTTTAATTTAAGACGTGAAAGTCTTGTTAACAAAGTCACTTATGCTCACATGCTTGTACGAAATCTCTTACAAAATAAATCAGACATTAGCCATCAAGTTTTTTTCTAAACATCACCTTGCCTGTTATATGACCTACCTCTAACTCTTTGACAAGTTCAAAGTGACCATTGACGAAAAACGACAGGCACTTGGGAAGCGTAACAAACACACCGACACCTTCAGTTTTATTGTCTTCTTGCAATAAGCCAACAATGCCGCGCATCAGGATATTCCCTAAGCCAATGTCTTGATGGTCAGGATGAACGCCAATAAATGACAGCATGTGATAATCTTTAGCGGGTATGCACTCGCGTACTTTTTCTTCTTTTGAAATCATTTGTTTGGTGCCAAGAAAACCAGCCGTAAGCAGCATTTTCAAACGCCAGTGCCAATATCTTCCAGCACCAAATGCAGCATCTGGACTAATTAAACAAGCAACCGCTAACAAGCGCCCTTGCTCAAATAAACCAATCATTGGTTGTTTGGCATCCCAAAAAGCATTCAGCTCTTCACGAATAGCTGATCGTAATCTGCTTTCATAGCCTTCACGTTCAATTTCGAAAATATCGTTAAAAAGGGGGTCGTCATAGTAGGCGTTATACAAAATAGACGCCGCGACTTTAAGGTCATCCGCGCCCAAGTATACGGCTCTGATGTCATCGATATTAGGTTGATATGTCGCTGCACTCATAAAGGCTTCCTTATTGCTTTATCTATACAATAAAACATTCTGAAGAATACACTAACATTTTTTTAACAACATACCGTTGATCTAAGGCAAAAAATAACGTTTTACCTTGCTCAAACAAAAAAAAACGCTCGAGCCAGAGTTAACTTTGGCCTAACGAACGGTTTTATCTATTACGCAAACCTAATAATTTATGCAATTATTCTGGCTATTTTAGCTATTACAAATATTTAGACAGAGACAACTCGCCCCAACCTTTAAGTTCATTATTTACAAAGACCAAAGGCGTGCATTCGTTTTTAGTGGTAATGCCATCATCATCAACTCGCTGAGTTCTATAATACAAAACTTGCACTGCGTCACCGTTGCTGCTGACCATCTCATTAAAATCTGCTGCGCCTAATTTATCAACGACCGACATTTTTGAAACACCGGGGCTAAGATTAGCAATGAACTGTCGATTTTTCGCCTCATATTTTTGCCAGTTCGCGCCACTCGAGACGCTGTAACCGTCTTCGTGGTCTTCATCAATTGAAATAACACACCCACTGAGCAACATGGTGCCAGCAAAAAATGATGTAATAAGCAGTGCTTTTGCACCTAAAGTTTTTGTTTTGCTTGAGTTTTTCTTTGTAGCGTTTACAAGTGTCGCTTTCATTTGAGTTCCTTATTATGAGTTGTTTATGCGAAGCTTTTTATTTGAAGCTTTTTATTTGAAGCTTTTTATTCGAGCTTTTTATTCGAGCTTGTTTATTCGAATTTATTTAGTGACTTTCATTGTTGTAAACAATTATCAGACCAACAATGAAATAGTTAATGCTATCAATACCTTAAACATAAAAAGCTGAACTCACGCTGAATAAGTACTATTCATTTCCCTAAAGAATGGTCAGAATGACCAACAAGTGAGTTAATAAATAACGCGAAATCAAATGAATGCCGAATTACAACAAGTAGTAAACACCTGCATAGCATTGCGCGAAGCGGGGAAAAAACCTAGCGTGGGAATGATCAAAGCGAAACTGCTATCCCCGTTGCCTATTCCTATCATTATCAAGGGCTTGAGCTATTGGAAAGAAAACAAGGCGACTGCCAAAATTGAGAAAGTGGCAGAGTCCGCGCCGGCAGTTGCTAAATCAGACCACGCGTTGGCTGCACGCGTGACTGAGTTGGAGCGTCAGATGTTGGCGCTAAGTGCTGAGCTTAAAACGTTACAACAACGTTTCGAGGCTGAAGGCTCTTAATAAAGCTATTCAAGTCCTCAGCCAGCACTTCTTTTGGCACTTTGCCGACTTGTTCTAGCATCACATTACCACTGGCAACATCAATGCTGATGATGAAGTCCTCTTGATCGGTGGTTGCAAAAAATAAGGTTTCGGGCTGCTTCAAGCGACGCTTCATCAATACGTGTGAAATCAGATTTTTTTGCAATCGTTCAAAGTCGTCTTGATTCCACGCTTGCAAAATATCCAAATCGCCGCGTTCTGTGGTCGCGGGTAAATCATGACCGTAGTACCGACAAAACAGCGTTTCAAGCTGTGGATGAATTTCAATTTCTAACGCTTTTGCCAAATCACCTAAGCGCGAACTCGCTGGCTGCAGTATAGGACGCCAAGCCGTTTGCTCACCATCAGCAAGTTCTGCTAACTGCTCTGTGTCCAACAACAAACAAGGTGAAAACCAGTCAGCGTCATATTCAGTTAACAATTGTCTGTCGTCATCGCCAGCAAGGTCGATATAAGCATTAACAAAAGAATCGAAGGTTTCAACAAGCGGATTTGACATGAATTTGTGAGCCTTTAAAAATCAATCATTGTCATATTTAAGACGATACTAAGGTGCCAATATAAGTAATGATTAATGTAATAAGAAAAGTTAAGTTGTAGCCAGACACAATAAATTTCACATTTTGAATGACAAGATGTGCCGACCGTCGAGTAAACATGATAAATTAGGGAATTAACGAAGTATAGCGCTGATGGCATTTTTCATGAGGAGGCTTCGCGGCTCAGTCGATTAGTAAAGCTTCATCGCCAGCCTAATAACTCGTATTAACAACCAACTCTGGCACTTTTTCGTACCTTACTATTTTAGATGCCCTTAGGAGACATCATTGGATCATTTATCACTCGGCAAAAAAGTTGAATATGCCCAAGAATACGACAGCACTTTATTGCAAGGTGTTCCGCGCTCGTTAAGTCGCGACAATATAAAGTTACCGGCACAACTTCCGTTTCACGGCAGCGATATTTGGAACGGCTACGAATTGTCATGGCTAAACGCTAAGGGCAAACCACAGGTGGCTATTTTGCGTTGCGAAGTGCCTATTACCTCACCCAACTTGATTGAGTCAAAGTCGTTTAAGCTTTACTTGAACAGCTTGAATCAAAGCAGATTTGCCAGCATTAATGCAGTCACTCAGGTACTTGAAAAAGACCTGAGCGAATGTGCAGGTGAGAATGTAGCAGTGCATGTGATACCGTCATCGGAGTTTGATAATATTCAATTTGGGCAATTCACCGGAACGTGTATTGACGAACTCGACATTGAGGTTAACGATTTTGCTATCACACCCGAGCTTCTCAAGCCAAGCACCACCGCACGCACTGAGGTTGAGTGCTCAGAAACACTGGTGAGTCACTTATTAAAATCAAACTGCTTGATCACTAATCAACCCGACTGGGGGAGTGTCTTAATAAAGTACACCGGCACTCAAATATCGCACGAAGGTTTGCTGCGTTATTTGATTTCGTTTAGGCAACACAATGAGTTCCATGAGCAGTGTGTTGAACGTATTTTTTATGATATTTTACAGCAATGTCAGCCACAGCAGTTGACCGTTTATGCAAGATACACGCGCCGCGGCGGACTGGATATAAACCCATTTCGTTCTAACTTTGAAGCGCCCTATCCGGACGCACGATTAGCCAGACAATAAGGTAAGTAATATGACCGAAGTTTCGCCTAAAAAGCAATTGATGATAGCGCGCCAGTATTTGGACAAGCTCTCGATATTTATTGTGAACATGGCAAACTTTTATCAGGGAGCAAACCCTACATTCGACGAAGAACTTGTGATGCTGAAAAAGCAGCTGTCTGGTAAACCTGACTATGACGCCGCTACACAAATTACCGGCAAACTAAATGCCGTGCTGACGAAAGACACAAAGTTTTTTAAGCAGCGTAATCTGGACTCAGTTTCGCATTTACAGAATGCGCTCAAAAAGCTCTCAAGCATAAAGAATGTTTCTGACGATGTGAGAACCGAGGTGAGTGAATTTCTAATATCGCTGGCGCCAGACAAAAATGCTGTTGTCGCCCCGCTTGCGCAGTTTGAAAAAGCCCTTCTTTTGTACAATAAAGCCCTTCAATATGAAATGGATGGCGACAAAGCAAAAGCGCAAACACCCGAACAAATCGCATTGCACAACAACATTACACAAGAGCTGAAAGAACTGATTGCGCCTTTTTACGCCGGCAATAAAAGCGACAAAAATCTGCAAGAAATCTATCGAAAACTCAATATTGGGCTGGACCATAAAGAGTTGCTTGAGTGCTGTTTGATTATGATCCGCTTTGTGATCAGAGATGTTATCAAAGAAACGACTGCGACCAGTCGCTTGATCAGCAATTTGCATAAATCTTTGACCCACATAAATGAAGATATAAAAACAAACATTGCGGATTCTGAAAAAAGATTTGAAGCGCGTGACCAATATAATACCGAAATAAAAGAGCATATGACCGAAATAGAATCTGTGGTCAGTGACAGTGAGCAGCTAGACGAACTTAAAGAACAAGCAAAACAACATCTCGATAAAATGCAGGCGTCGTTGCAAGCATCAGCAGTCGCTGAACAAAAAGAGCAAGCTGCAACGATCAGTATGATGAAAAAGATGCAGGAGCGTGTAATCGCACTTGAGTCTGAAGCGAGTGAGTATAAACAAAAGCTATTCACTCAGCGCGTTGCCGCACTATCAGATCAGCTCACTAAGCTACCTAACAGAATGGCCTATGAAGAGAAAGCCCAATTTGAAGTTCTGCGCGCCCAAAAAACTGGCTCACAGCTGTGTATTGCGATAGTCGATATAGACCACTTCAAAAAAATTAATGATACCTACGGACATTCTGTTGGCGACAAAACGCTACAGGTTATAGCTAAGCATATTCGGCAATACTTGCCCAAAGAAGATTTTGTAGCACGTTGGGGCGGTGAAGAATTTGTCATGCTACTGCCAAACAGCAGCGTTCAGGACGCATTCGATAAAGTTGAAGTAGTGCGCCAGAAAATATCCGCATTACCCTTCAAATTTAAAGGTCAGCGCGTTACCGTGACCTTATCGTGTGGTTTAAGCGAAATTAAGCAAAAAATCACGCTTGAGGAGGCCTTCGAAAAAGCAGACTCCTTGCTCTATCAAGCAAAAAACGCGGGACGAAATCAAACTCTATTTAAGGATATTGAATGACCACAGTGCAACTCAACCCAGTCGGTTGGATGAGTCAGTTATCACAGCTAGAAGTTAATCTTTTACAACAATCAACAAAAAGTGACTTGTACGGCATTTTTAGAAACTGCTGTTTAGCCGTGCTCAACAGCGGCGTGGATGAAGACGACTATCACAAACTGTTCGACCCCTATCAAGACTTTGACGTGCGTTTAGTGCGTCGAGAACGTGGCGTAAAAATAGAGCTAATTAATCCGCCGGAGGTCGCTTTTGTCGACGGTGAATTAATAAAGGGCGTGCATGAGCACTTGTTCGCCGTGCTGCGGGATATGCTCTACATGGGGTCGAAACACAGCACTAATTTCGAACAACTAATAGACACGCCAAGTAGTTTAACCACTCACATTGTTTTCGATATGCTGCGTCACGCCGATGCTATTCCGCCCGACAACCCAGTGAATATGATTGTTTGTTGGGGTGGTCACTCTATTCGTGAAGAAGAATATAAATACACAAAAACCGTTGGTTATCAGTTAGGTTTGCGCGGCTTTAATATTTGCACCGGCTGCGGACCAGGCGCGATGAAAGGCCCAATGAAAGGGGCTACTATTGGTCATGCAAAACAGCGCAATAAGAACGGGCGCTATTTGGGCATTTCTGAGCCTAGCATCATTGCAGCCGAGCCGCCTAATGCTATTGTTAACGAACTAATTATCATGCCGGACATTGAAAAACGCTTAGAAGCCTTTGTGCGTATTTCACACGGTATTGTGATATTTCCAGGCGGCGCCGGCACTGCCGAAGAACTGCTTTTTCTGCTAGGTTTATTAATGGATGAAAAGAACAGAGATCAAGTCATTCCATTGATCCTGACCGGCCCCGAAAACAGCAAAGCCTATTTTGAAGCTATAGACCAATTTATTGGCGATGTGCTTGGTAGTGAAGCGCAAGAGATGTACACGATCATCGTTGGCGACGCGGCAAAAGTGGGTACCCTGATGGCCAAACAAAAAGCCCTTGTGGAAGAAGACCGACTTAGGACAGGCGACTCGCTGAATTTCAACTGGACACTGCATATTTCAGAAGACTTTCAAACGCCATTTATTCCAAATCACAACAATATGAGTGAGTTAAATTTGAAGCTCGACCAGCCTAAGTCAGCGCTAGCAGCGACCTTACGCAAGTGTTTTTCTGGCATTGTAGCCGGCAACGTCAAGGTTGAAGGTGTTGCAGAGATTAAAAAACATGGGCCATTTGAACTTACGGGCGACCCTGAATTAATGCAGAAAATGGATGTGATGCTGAGCTCATTTGTAGAGCAAGGCAGAATGAAACTGCCAGGTAGCCATTACGAGCCCTGTTATAAAATTAAGATGTAAGACTAAATGCTAAAGGAAAATACCTAGCCTCTGTTATAAAGTCGGTTTGCAAGAATCAAATCGTGCTTGTAGCGGGGCTACTTGTAAAGCGGTGTAACGCGATATAAACGCCGTGAATACTGGTGATAGAGGCTATACCTGACGCGGTCTTTGCGGTAACATGCGCGCGACAAAATTATAACTGGCAGCAACAATTTCTTCACAACGTTCTGCGAAACCCAGATTAAATAAACTCTAACGACACAAAACTGGAGTGCACTTCATGAACCCAACACAACAAAGCATTACCGTCATACGCGGTGATGGCATCGGCCCTGATATCATTGATGCCGCAACAAAAATTCTCGATAAAGTAGGCTGTAACTTCAAATACGAATACGCCGACGCAGGCTTAATGGCATTGGAAAATCACGGTGAACTGTTACCGCAAGAAACACTCGACCTTATTGCGAAAAATAAAGTTGCCCTTAAAGGCCCGTTAACTACCCCTGTGGGCGAAGGCTTTACGTCAATTAACGTGAGCTTGCGTAAGCAATTCAAACTATACGCTAACTTACGCCCTGTACTGTCGTTTAAAGGCACCAAAGCGCGCTACGAAGACATCGACATTATTACCGTGCGTGAAAATACCCAAGGCATGTATTCAGGCCTCGGACAGGTTGTTTCTGAGGATGGAAACGAAGCTGAAGCGATGAGTCGCATTACGCGTGATGGCGCAGAAAAAATTCTAGTATTTGCATACGAATTAGCGCGCAGAGAAGGCCGTAAAAAGATAACTGCCGTGCATAAAGCAAACATCTTGAAGTCGACATCAGGTTTGTTCTTAAAAGTCGCTAGAGAAGTTGCTGAGCGTTATCCTGACATTAAATCAGAAGAAATGATCGTGGATAACTGCTGCATGCAGTTAGTCATGAATCCGCATCAGTTTGACGTGATTGTAACCACCAACCTGTTTGGCGATATTTTATCTGACCTGTGCGCTGGTTTAGTTGGCGGATTGGGCATGGCACCCGGTGCTAACATTGGCGAAGACTGCGCTATTTTTGAAGCGGTTCACGGCTCAGCTCCTGATATTGCGGGAATGAACCTAGCTAACCCTACTTCAGTAATTTTAGCGTCGATTCAAATGCTAGAGTATTTGGATATGGCGGATAAAGCAGAGCGCATTCGTGCTGCACTGAAAGATGTGATCGAGTCAGGCGACCGCACTACGCGTGATTTGGGTGGTGAGAGCGGTACGACTGAGTTTACTGAGGCTGTTTTGGAGCGTTTGTAGGCTTTAGAGCACACTAGGTAAATCAATTTTAATGAGAAGGAGAGCTAGAGCTCTCCTTTTTTGTGTCTGTGACCCATCCTAAACTAAGTTTCAACCTATTTCATGACAGATTGAGGAGAGTTGTTTGTCCACATCATTCTTTACTGAACAGCAGTCAAGTTGCAGATATAGCTGAATTTAATATCCTAATTTACCGGTACTTTAATCTCGCCGCAATAAAACGAAAAATCCAAGATTAGTCACTAACACCGCACAAACTAGCCCTCTAGTCAGTTTCAGTATTCGCAGAATCAGCTTACCCTTTACTCGTGCGTTTGCGCTTTGGCTTTGTCGCTTAAAATGCGTTGGCTAGCTGCGCTCAAGCATCAGATGAGAAACATCATATTTAACAATTAAAAGGAATTATCATGAATAAATTAAAATATTTGGTACTTAGCGCAGCTTTGGTTTCAGGTTGTGCACTCATGCCGGCACAGGCTGCTGAAACAGCGCCCAAAGCCGCGATGAGTCAAGCAATTGACTCAAAATTAGATATCAATAAGGCAAGTGCTGAGGAATTAACGGCGCTTCCGGGCGTGGGTATGAAGAAAGCGGCAGAGATTGTGAAGTTTCGTGAATTGAACGGTAACTTTAAAAGCGTTGATGAGCTGGTTAACGTAAAAGGGATTGGTGTGAAGATGGTGGCGAAGATTAGTGATTTGGTGAAGGTTTAGGGGATGAGCTAAGCTTTGCCTTTAATAGTCAACAACCGAGTAATGCTTGGTTGTTGGTTTTTATCTCAAATTCATGCGTTTAATAGGCTATTGACTATCGTATCGCCAGGCGATACGATTGCTTGATAACTTTAAGGCATTTAGATGATTAGATCATTTAAGCACAAAGGTCTGGCGAGTGAAATTTAAATTTGAAAACGGTGATGCAGACGTCGTTGATTACCTCGATTACCATTAAAGGGAAATGATTATGCAAATGTTTAATCCACCACACCCAGGTGAAACTTTAAAAGAGTTGTATCTTGAGCCATTGGAGTTAGGTATCAAAGGCACAGCTGAAAAGATGAGTATGACTAGAACAGCGCTGAGTGAGATTGTGAATTGCCGACGCAGTATTACGCCAAAAGTCGCCATAAAACTTGCCAAGGCATTTGGAGGTACTGCCCAGTCTTGGATAAGTCAGCAGGCGAATTATGACCTGTGGCAAGCTCAGCAGAAATACACGGCTGATGATGTTGAAGAGATCTATCGCGTCGCGTGAGGCCTTTCTTAAATAAAAACCGAGCTTCATCATCGCTCGGTTTTATTATTGATATTTTAATCGATACATCTTCTACAGCGTTTTCAAATACTCAGTAAACTCTGCACCTAACTCAGGGTGGCGCATTGCGTATTCCACGTTAGCTTTCATATAACCCAGCTTGCTTCCGCAGTCATGGCTTTTGCCTTTCATGTAATATGCGTCAACTTGCTCGTGTTCCATGAGTGCATCAATAGCATCGGTTAACTGAATTTCACCACCGGCACCTGGAGGTGTTTTGGCGAGTAAATCCCATGTTTTTTCAGATAACACGTAACGGCCTACAACAGCTAAGTTAGAGGGAGCATCTTCTAAATCAGGCTTCTCAACCATTCTGAACATCTTGCAAGACTCACCAGGAGCAAGCTCCTTACCTTCTAAATCGACAATACCAAATTTGGACACGTCTTCTTCAGCCACTTTTTCAACCATTACTTGGCTAACGCGGCTCGTGTTAAATTTCGCGACCATGTCAGCAAGGTTGTCTTTTTTGAGGTTACTCGCCACATCGTCAATAATGACGTCAGGTAGCACAACAGCAAAGGGTTCGTCACCAATCAGCGGATATGCGCACATGATTGCGTGACCTAAACCGCTGGCAACGCCTTGACGCACATGCATAATGGTTACGTCTTTAGGGCAGATAGCTTTAACTGCATCAAGAAGTTGGCGTTTGACACGCTTCTCTAGAGTGGCTTCTAATTCGAACGATGTATCAAAGTGATTTTCAATACTATTCTTACTCGCGTGAGTTACTAGAATAATTTGCTTAATACCCGCTTGCACGCACTCATTTACCACATACTGAATAAGAGGCTTATCAACGACTGGCAGCATCTCCTTTGGTATCGCTTTCGTTGCTGGTAGCATCCTTGTGCCCAAACCAGCTACGGGTATTACTGCCTTTTTTACTTGACTCATAATTCAATTCATCCTTATTTATTTTTCACTCATACTATCGAGTGGCGTAAACTTCCAGTTTTATGACAGCTATCTACTGCCCTTTTACCGATAAACCTCTGCCAATAGCATAGTAATGCAATCCGTATTCCGAAATTAGACTTGGGTCAAATAAATTACGACCATCAAAAATAACATCGTCTGCAAGTTGTGTTTTGATCATGTCAAAATCGGGCGCTCTAAACGCTTGCCATTCGGTACAAATCACCAAACAGCTTGCGCCAGACAATGTGCCCTCTTTGGTTCCCATCAGTTTTAAGTCTGAACGAGAACCATAAATGCGCTGGGTTTCTTCCATCGCTTCTGGGTCGTAGGCCTGCACAATAGCGCCCTGCTCCCACAATTTTTCCATCAATACGCGAGAAGACGCTTCACGCATGTCGTCCGTATTTGGTTTGAATGATAAGCCCCAAAGCGCGATGGTCTTGCCTGTTACATCACCGTTGTAATGACTCATGATGTAATCGAATAATTTTTCTTTCTGGCGGTAGTTTACCGCTTCGACTGCTTCCAGTATTTTGGCTGTATAACCAACACCCGTTGCACTACGAACGAGCGCCTGCACATCTTTGGGGAAACATGAGCCACCGTATCCGCAGCCCGGATAAATGAATTGATAACCAATGCGCGGATCGCTGCCAATGCCTTTGCGCACGTTTTCAATATCCGCGCCCATTAACTCCGCTAAGTTTGCCATTTCATTCATGAAGCTGATTTTTGTTGCCAGCATGCAGTTAGCCGCATACTTCGTAAGTTCGGCACTGCGCACATCCATCACAATGATTTTATCGTGATTGCGGTTGAAAGGGCTGTAGAGCTCTCGTAATTTCTTTTCTGCATATTCACTGTCGGTGCCAAGAATAATGCGATCAGGGCGCATACAGTCATTAACTGCCGCCCCTTCTTTTAAGAATTCAGGGTTTGAAACCACATCAAACGTGAGTTCTTTTTTTAGTGCTTTAAGCGTTGCGCTCACCGTTTCAATCACTTTGTCGGCAGTGCCCACTGGCACTGTTGACTTATTGATGATGATTTTGTGATTTTGCATGTGTATAGAAATCGTTTTAGCAACCGCTTGCACATATTTCAAATCAGCAGAGCCGTCTTCATCTGGTGGTGTACCCACAGCAATAAAGATTACTTCACCGTGCATTACACCGCGCTCAGCATTAGTCGTAAATTTAACTCTGCCCTGTTCGAAGTTAGAATTCACTAAGGGGGTTAAACCCGGCTCGTAGATTGGGATAATTCCTTTTTCCAAGTTATCTACTTTGTTTTGGTCTATATCGACGCAAACAACATCGTGGCCTACTTCTGCCAAAACAGCAGCTTGCACTAGACCGACGTAGCCGATGCCAAAGACTGTTACTTTCATTGGGGTTCCTTTTGCGTTTCGCGGTATATGTTATATTTTTATTCTGACAGTATATTTACAGAGGATAAATGTGCAACTTTAATACCACAATAGAAAGTCTAAATTTGCTGTTGAACCGAAGCACCGGCTGACCATCTTTATCGGTCAATTCCCAAAACCAACAAACTATGCGCGTGGCAGACTTATTATTTCTGCTGTAACAGATTTTTTTACATTACTTTCTGGCTGTCTTGCCGCCCAAACCAAGTCACAAATGCCGTCGGTTGGATTGAAACCAGTGGGGGCGTTTAATAGAATTTCTCTGATACTTTCGTGGTCGAAGTCGTGACACTTCTTGTCTAAATTATCAAGCAAAGGCTCAAGATCTTCCCAACTCAACATTGCTTCACTAGCGGTCATGATACGCTCATGAAAAGTATCCTGCACGTTGTCGCCAATGAGTAACTCTTCGAATAATTTCTCTCCTGGGCGCAGGCCTGTGCATTCAATTGCGATGTCGCCGTTAGGATTGCTCTCGTCTTTTATCTCCAAACCCGACAGGCGCACAAGTTTTTCAGCGAGATCCTTAATTTTTACAGAGTCTCCCATATCTAGAACAAATACGTCACCACCCTTACCCATTGCGCCAGCTTGAATAACTAACTGCGCGGCTTCAGGGATGGTCATGAAATAACGGGTAATATCTTCGTGGGTTAGCGTTATTGGGCCGCCCTCTTGTATTTGACGCCTAAACAAAGGGATCACTGAACCTGAGGAACCAAGCACATTGCCGAAACGGACCATGCAAAAACGGGTGGATTCATTAAATGATGCTTGAGATAGGGCCTGAAGCACGAGTTCTGCCATTCGTTTTGATGCACCCATCACATTTGTAGGACGAACGGCTTTGTCGGTAGAGACCAACACGAAGGTTTCTACACCAGCATTGATAGCAGCTTTTGCAGCATAGTACGTGCCAAATACGTTGTTTCTTATGCCTTCAACCACATTGTGCTCTACTAATGGAACATGCTTGTAGGCAGCCGCGTGATAAATTGTGTTGATATTAAACGCCATCATGACGTTTTCTACTCGATTGATGCGCTGCACAGAGCCCATTAATGGATAGAGTTTTATTTTCAACCCATTTTTGTGGATATATTCACTGAGCTCTTTTTCTATTTGATAGAGTGCAAACTCTGATAATTCGAACAAGACCAGCTTGTTAGGTTTAAATTTAATAATTTGACGACAGAGTTCAGAGCCGATAGAGCCGCCTGCGCCGCTGACCATGACGTTTTTGCCTGTGATGTTTTGGGCCATTAATTGAGGTAATGGCGTTACAGGTTCACGGCCAAGTAAATCTTCGATTTCAACTTCGATGAGTTCTGAGGCATTAAAGTTGCCTTCGATGACATCTTTGATGCCTGGGATTGTTTGCACTCGAATTTGATATTTTTCTAATGAGTTAATGATGCGGTTTCGCGCTGAGCGGCTTGCACTGGGTAGTGCGAGAAGTACTTTGATTGCTTTGCCAGCGTCAATTAAGTCTTTTAACTCAATTAATGAAATAACGGGGATACCTTGAATAACAGAGCCGTATTTTGTTGCGTCGTCGTCGATGAAAGCGCTTACGTAATACTCTTGGCCTATAACGATCCCTGTGGCGAGTTGGCGGCCCGCAGAACCAGCACCATAAATGACAACAGGTTGTTTGTTAGAGCCTGTGAATTGGGTGACTAGTGCGCGGACGAGAAGTCTTGCGCCTCCTATTGTCAATAGTATTAAAGCACAATAAATCAATGGCATGGTTCTTGGTACTGCCGTTGTGGAAAAGAACGCAATAAGCACTAACGCTGCAGTTGATAGCATAGTGCCGGCGACAACTGCCCATACAGCTTGTGAGCTCATGTATCTCAAAACAGCCCTGTAGAGTCCTAGTTTGATAAATATCAAAATACTGATTGGAAGTAATCCAGATAGAATAAGCCAGTGGTTAGGATTTGAAAATACCGTTAGGGTGTCAAGACGAATTACTAATGCTGCCCAAAAAGAAATTGCAATGAAAAAAGAGTCTACGACGAGCGTTATGATCCGTTTTGTTTTTCTTTTTGCGTTCAAGACATTATTAAGTGCTTTTAAGAACATAAATCTCCTTGCCACGGCCACACCTTTTAGTGCTGGACGCGTTCTTTATCTCTCCAAATTATATGCTTTATTGATGCTAATACAACAAAAGCGTTGACTATAGACTCAAAAAACTGCTGAGAGCTCAATATATATTTCTAGATGGAAACCACCGAACCTGATCACTCAACGCCAGCGCCAATGATAACCTCTTCAATTACACTGCAAGTCAACTTAAGCTCTTCATGTGTCAATGTTGGATGAACCAAAAACATCAAACTTGTTTCTCCTAATTCCTTTGCATTTTTCAATCGCTTTTTTGGTCTAAAACCAGTGTCGTCAAATGCTTTTTCTAAATAAACCTCCGAACATGAACCAGAGAAACATGGTACACCCTTCGCACTTATAGCATTCATTATCCGATCTCGATCCCAATCTTCTTTCAATAAACTGGATTCAACAAATACGTAACACTTATAAGCTGCATGCACGCACCCTGAAACACGAGTGCATGATAAATCACAACCAGCGCATTGAATTTTAGGAACACGCAGCGCCTTGTGTTTCTGGCATGTCAGCCAAATTGCATTTGCGTTTTCATTTCGCTTTTTTGTCCACTCTTCCATTCGCCTAAGCTGTATACGTCCGATCGCGGCTTGCATTTCCGTCATCCGCCAATTTGTACCAAATGAATCGTGCAACCAACGAAAACCAGGAGGATGCTCTTTGTTATAGATCGAATCCCATGATTTGCCGTGATCTTTATATGACCACATATAATCCCAATATAACTTGGAGTTCGTTGTTACCATGCCGCCCTCGCCGCCAGTAGTCATTATTTTATCCTGACAGAAGCTCCATGCACCGATGTGACCAATGGTTCCCACTGAACGACCTTTATATTTTGCGCCATGTGCTTGAGCACAATCCTCTATTACGAAAAAACCATATTCTTCAGACAGTTTCATGATGGCATCCATCTCGGCAGGCATGCCAGCAAGATGAACAACTATTACGGCTTTGGTTTGAGGCGTTAGAACAGCTGCAATTGATTCAGCCGTTATATTTTGAGAGTTACGATCAACGTCAGCAAAAACAGGTTTTGCGCCGGATGTAACTATACTAGATGCAGAGGCTAAAAATGTTCTAGGGGTGGTTATTACCTCATCACCTAACCCGACGTTCAACGCTTTTAAAGCAACATCGAGTGCCAATGTACCGTTGCCCAAAGCTATCGCATATTCTGCGCCACACCATGCTGCAAACTCTTTTTCAAAATCACGTCCCTCAGTACCGGTCCAATAATTTACTTTGTTGGACAATATCAGGTCAGAGACAGCGTGAGCTTCTTCAGCTGTAAAACTTGGCCAAGGGGAAAATGGAGTGTTTAACATGAACTTCCTATTACAATCAAAATACGTTAAATAATTATGTGTTATTTTTTACCGTTAATGCAGGAGAGCCGTAAGCAATAACGTTTGAGCCTATACTTTTAACGACAGTGCTGCCTGCACCGATTATTGTATCAAAACCGACATCTAAAAGTTGATTAACATTCGCACCAATTCCAATCCAACTTCTTTTCCCAATGGTGACACCACCAGCCAACGCAGCATTAGGACTAATATGTACAAAGTCGGCTACGTTACAATCATGCTCAACAATTGCGCCTGAATTAATGATACAGCCTGTGCCTACAGTTGCAAAAGCGTTTATCACTGCACCAGCCAAGACAACGCTCGCATGCTCTATTACAGCATATTTACTAACGTTTGCAGACGGATGAATTAATGTAGCTAGTGCGAATTTATTTTCGTTCAATAATTGAACTTTTAACTCTCTAACATGATTATTGCCAATAGCAACAAATACAGTTATTTCATCTCCTTCAAGACGGAGTAAATCTTCAAATTTACCTTTGATATGCCAATGCTCAACGCACGTAATAGATGGATAAGCGTCATCATAAAAATTCACGCTATAACCCAATGTCTCCGCAAGTTCTGCAATCACTTTTCCATGCCCGCTTGCACCAACGATTGCTATCGCTTTCACACTATCGTTAATCATCTTTTGAACCAGAAAAGGGCTCAATAGTTACATGCCCCTCTGCACTAATACCATCCCGAACGAACACTTTTTTGACGGTCATTAATAATATTTTAATATCAAGCCAGAAGCTTTGATTTTCAACATACCAGACATCCAGTTTGAACTTTTCTTCCCAGCTAATAGCATTACGACCGTTAACTTGGGCCCAACCGGTGATTCCTGGGAGTACATTGTGCCGGCGCTTCTGCTCATTGGTATAAAGCGGTAAGTATTCAACCAATAATGGTCGAGGACCAACTAAACTCATATCTCCCTTTAAAACGCTTACTAAGCTGGGTAACTCATCTAAACTAGTAGCTCTTAGTTTCATTCCAAAAGTTGTCAGGCGTTCATTATCCGAACGTAGCCTTCCTTTTTCATCAATGGAATCCGTCATTGACCTGAATTTACTCATATAGAAAATTCGGCCATTGAGACCTGGTCTGGCTTGCCTAAAAAAAATTGGCCGTCCCAGCTTAAACAAAACCATTATAGATAAGACGAACAATACAGGAAGAAGCAAACTTAAAATCAATATAGACACAACTTTGTCTAATAGTGGTTTGAATAATAATCTATATTTTTTCATAAAACTCTTTTAGCTTGTCAATGTATTGCCAACGCTCATACTTCTCACTTACGTTAGCGCTAGCATTGAGCCCTAATTTACTAATATCTTCAGTTTCACATGACCGGAAAGTTTCGAGCAAGGCATCAACTGACTTAGGAGGTACTATCCAACCATTAAATCCAGGTGTAATAATTTCATTTGAACCACAAATGTCGGACACTATTGAGGGGACTCCCATTGCATTCGCCTGCAAAACAACATTTGGAAAACCCTCCCGGTAACTAACTAAAATGTGAATATGACTTCTTCGCAGAATGTCTCTTATATCTTTTACTTCTCCGACCCAACTTATTGCGGAGTTTTGCTTTATCTGATTTTGTGACCATTCATCAAGCGGGTCCTCCAAATCTATTCCACCAGCAATTATTAGATGACATTTTTTCCGTGATTCAATTGCAAATTTACTGAATGCAGATATTGTCTCAAAAACGCCTTTTTCATTATTCAATCTACCGATAAAGCAAAAAACCAGATCGCAATCTAGCGTTGCCTGCAAAGATACTTGATAATCACTGGTTACCATTGGAACTATAGATGCAACGTTAAAGAAGGCTAAGTCAACGCCCGCAATATTTCCGTTTCCTATTATACAAATATCCTTATTAGTAATCTCTTCCAACATCAACTGAACACCTTTGCCCTCAGCGACAACGAATTCATTCAAAAAACAAATCGTTTTGTCAATTAGTCGAAAAAGAAATTTAACTATTCCTTTTTTAAAAGGAAAAATTAAACCTGTGAATGTGTGGCCTACAACACACTTTTTAACGAAACAACCAGCCAATGCGCTAACTAAACCAGCTTTTGGGGTGTATGAATGAACTATATCTGGCTTCACTTTATTCAATGCTTTAATCATTGAGTAAACAGACCACAAATCAGAAAACGGTGCTAATCGTCTTTTCATCGGTACAGCGATATGTCCAGTCACCCCCTCTAATTCAGCAAATTTTTTAAGCTGTTTTTCCTCTGAAGTAATTAGATAAACATCGTAATACTGTTGCAAATAGCCGGGCTGACCTCCTAAGATTTGTATAAATGTTTGCGAGGTCGTTGTTACTAAGACTAATTTTTTTTTCATCGATTTTTTAATATCAAGATTAGAGAAAACAATTTAACCGGAATTAGTGATAGGCTCGAAATCAATACAAAGGGTCCGAACAGCCTATTTTCTCTGCAAAGCTTAAGAATCTTGCCCAAGATATTTCTGTCTCCTCTTAGTTGGTAATAAATAATAGTTTTCGCCGCTGAAATTACGAAAAATCTCCGCATTCCTTTTTGTATCAAAAAACGTGGTTTATTCCCGCTCAATATTTTTGCCAATAGTGAAAAGTGACACGGTATAGTCTGTAATGCAAGATCAGCACTTCTATTATCAGCATCTCTATTTATTATTACTGAAGGTGATGCTGTGTGATATAACTCGTATCGCGATAGCAGCATAATCCATAAAAACAAATCTTCGCCTCTCGTTTCACCTTCGGGAAATAATAGATCCCCCCTCAAAATACACCTTTTTACGCAGGAAGTACTGCTGTTCATTAGACTCAAACCTTTTGAAAAACTTACAAATGGCTCTTTTACTTTTCCAGAGAAATTGGGTTTAAAATGTGTTGCAGGTATCATCTTCTTTGAGTTTAATAATATCGTGTGTCCCACAGAAAAAACTTTGCCGTTATCGCTAGAATCAATAAGCTTGGTTAAGTTGTCTAAATGCTGTTCTTCCAATAAATCATCTGCGTCTAGAAAAACAATATAGTCGCCCTTGGCAGCTCTAATCCCTGTATTTCTTGCTGCGGCTACCCCTGCGTTACATTGTCTCACGACGCTAAAAGTTCGATTCGTCTTTGCCAAAGTATCGTGGCAGATAGCGACACTATTGTCAGTAGATCCATCATCAATGATAATGATTTCAAAACTGAGATAACTTTGTAGAACGCATGAGATCAAGGTTTTCGCTATTGAAGTTTCTTTGTTAAACAGAGGTATTACTATTGAAAACTTACTATCCATTAAACTATTCCAACTAACCTAAAGTTAAAAAATAAAACCATTGTTGCCAATATGAAAATGCTCCCTGGTAAAAAATATTTTTCTCTTTTTACTCTCAGTGTAACGAAGAAAGCAATAAAAAGCGGAATGAATAACCACGCAGTGAATGCGTATCGATTTGTATATCCACCAAAGCCCAATATTAAGTACGGCAATATTAGCGCAAAATAAATACTAAATAATTGTTTTTCTGCCTCACTTATTTTAAACATAACCTTAATTCCAATCACTAGAAATAAGGGTATTGCAGAATAAGCAAAAAAACCTAAATTAAATCCTTCATACATTCCAGTGTCACTATAGTTTTTGACAAAATCGTACAAAGGAAGGCCTACTATTTCTGAAGTAAACTTTATGAAAAGTTCAGTCAAACCTAAAAAGTATGACAAAAACGAAAACAAAGATAAAAAAAGTAATGTATTAAAATTAAAAAAGAGAATAAAACTAAAAAAAACATACAACAACGAAGACAAATGAAAACTACAAGCGATAACATAAAATATCAAAGCCATTAAATATTTGTGTTTCGTAAAGTATATGAACCCAGCAAACAATAAAGGCGCTGCTAATCCTTGCCGAATACCGTTAATCCCAGCTGTTAAAAAGAAATTAGATGACAATAGAGCAATAAAAGAAACAATAACAAAATATATATATAGCTTCTCATTCGTTTCTTTAAACAAAAACTTTGCGATTAATTTAATCACGATAAAAAAGCTAAATACGAGTAAAAAACCAATAGAGAATAAGTAAATAGTTGTATTGTCAGTTACAAGCGAAATTAACCATGTGAACGTCTGAAAGCCAATTTCGAAATAAGTGGTGTCAATGCAACTACAAAACACAATTTTTTCAAAGTTTTGTACATAATTGTGTGTGTCAATACCAATCGCGTGCTCTCTGTTCGCCAAGAACACCGAAAATACGATTAACATTAAAAATGCAAAAACTCCGAAACTCCAATTCTGCAACTTATGGTGCGCATTGCGTGTTACGTCCATACTAGTGGATAAAGAATCGAACTAAACTAGCAAATACTTTCATTCGCCAAGTAACAGCGTGATTTTCAAGTCCTCTGAAACTCTGTCTTTCACAAGCCTCAAAAGAAGCACTACACGAGCGCTCTGTATCCAAATCAAAAGCACCTATCAATTTTAATTCCGACAAACCATGGATGACCCAGGCGTCAGAGCGCGGGTAAAAATTAGTATCAAACATTGTTTTGTCTGAATTTAAAATAATTGGGGCAAAATGTGGACCAATATAACAATTGTCCAAAATATATTTTTTTACGCTCTCGGCGCCAACTAACAACTGCGATTGATTAGTTATAGCATACAATCTAACGAACGCTGGTATCAATGAGGCATAACCCCATAAGTGAACTTTATCAGAAATTCGCCCTTCGAAGTTGGTATATGGGATATAACCAGACTCATCAACTAAAGTTAAAAGATAATTACCAACCAAGTTAATAGCTTTTAAGTTATCTTTACTGGGATAATATTCTTCAGCAAGTATATGGTGATAGAGTTGCTGCGCCATATGATAATTATCTATTTTATTATTAATGTTTAGCTTTTCTTCGCCTGTTGCACCTTGATAAAAATAAGGCCAATAGCTAGAGTTCCCATGGGGTTCCAGTTGTGCTGCCATGAATTGGTACATTCCGTCTAGCGTAACTTCAGCTTTTGCTTTCTGCTCATTATCCATAAACTCTAAACAATGTGCCAAAGCCGATATACAAAATGATGTTGCGTTTGTTATATGAATACCTCTATATGAGTCAGGAGCATAAGGTATCGCGTATTGATTATTTTCAAGCTTCACTACTCTTGATAAAATCCAATTTACACCTTTGTCTATTGCGTCTTTTACCAAAAGATTTGAGGAGTCGCGACGATAGTACTTTGCGAGCGCAACTAACGAAAGAAGCTCAGGCGAAGTTCCTTCTTTTTCGTGTGTTTTACTCAAATTAGGACCAAATTGAAAGTCATAACCAATGTCAAAACCACCGTCTTCTAATTGTGTCTGCACAATGAGATTTGCTAGATTTCTTTGGCTATCATCTATTTCGTCTCTTACATTCAATAAATAAAACATAGCCTCATATAGAGTTTGTGAACTCAATATGTCCTTCGATGGATTATTTACGAATTTCAAAATTTGGTTCTTGAGAAAAATTTTCATTAGGAAGTCCCTAGCTTAGTTGTTAATTCTGATTTAAAAGCTTAGCAATAACCCTATTAAAGAGAGGCCTGCAACTGCAAGAGCAATTCGATTGAGGTAACTCTTACCTAGAACTAAGTAGGAAACAATAACACCAAAAACACTTGCTCCCAGTCGGGCGTACGCCAAAGCATATAATTGATGAGTATTGTAGAAAGCGGCAATTATTGCGAATTGAATTAAAACGCTTACAACAGCATTTGAAAATATAATGCCACTTTTACCTTGTGAATTAACTACCGCATAATTAACTTGATTGATACAGCTAAAAATTGTCGAAACAGCCATTATTTTCAACAAATTTGAATATTCAGCAAACTCTGGAGAAAAAGCGAACCCTAAGATCTCAGATGGAAAGAAGAAAAGCGGAAGAGAAAAAGTAACAGCTACAGAAACAGTTAACTGAGAAGACTCATGAAAAAGTTCGATTGCTTTGTTTTTATTATTTTTTTGCAACTTTGCTAAATGTGGATAAATATACGAATAAACGATGCTCGTAAACATTCGTACAAAAAACGAAAGCTTGTAGCATGCGAAATAGTACCCAAGCAAAACATAACCAAAAACGCTTGCAACAAATATTTGGTCTACTCGCTCATATACAAAGATTAGTATACCGGTAATCCAAAAAAATATAGTTTTTCGGTTGCATATCAACTTTTTTGATTCGCTCCAATTAAATTTAGTAAATCCTAGTTTCCCGAACACCACATACGAAGAAAAACATAAACCACCAAATGAAGCTAAAAGAACGATACACAACAAAATTGTAGAATCTAATTCAAAACCTAATATTAGAATACAAATTATAATGGCTGTATTAATCGAAGCTAACAATGCCCGTTCATATAAAACTCCTTTCAAAATTCGCAAATTAGAACGGTAAAGAAAAGATAGAAAGTAGGATGTAAATGTAACTGTCAACATCGAAACAATAACGACTAGCAAGTTGATATTAATTTTCAACATCCCCTGCCACACAATCAAGGAAGTAATTAATACAATGATTCCTACTAAAGCGGCTCCCATATTAAAATATGTGCGCAAAAAATCTAGCCTCGACTCTTCTGTATCTAATTGATTAATTTTAAATTGAAAAAATGCGTCACCACCAAATAAAACTACTGCTGGAATAAAAGCGATGATTATCTCGATAAAATTCAAATACCCCAGTAACTCAGGATCTTGTTTACCCACTAATGAAATAGCCAGAAACTGCAGGCCAACTGAAATAGCTACTACAGCGCCATTAGAAAATAGTTTTTTAACTAAATTCATAAATCAGCTTGCAACAACTTAATGTGAGCACTCCATGAGTAATTCAATTCAACTCTGGCGCGACAAGAATCACTCCAATCGGAGGGAGTCCTGTCTGCTTTCAAGAACAGCTCTACACTTCGAACAAGTGCTTCAGGAGTATTGCCGTTAATTAGAAAGCCATTCACACCCTCTTTAATAATCTCGTCGCAGGCAGTGATAGAACCGTCAACTCCATTCTTCAACCCAAAACAGGGAACACCTGACGAGTTTGCCTCAAGGTAAACGTGACCAAAGCCTTCGTAAATAGAGGGCAAAATAAAAACATTTGCTTTTTGATAAACAGTCTCAATTTCTTGAATTTCTCCCAAAAATTCGATGTTTTTATCGACGCCGATTTTTATCGCTAGACTTTTCAATGAGCTCATTAGAGGACCATCCCCCGCAACCAGATATCTCACTCTTGATTGTCCAAGTAGCTTAATTATCCCTGGTAGCGACTCTATTACCAAAGATAGATTTTTTTCTTCTACTAATCTGCAGACACTTAATATCACAAATTCGGGGCGTGTAGATGCATTTAGCCCCTCTTTTATTGTTCTTCCAACTGGTCTGAATCGTTCAAGATCAATTCCAGGAGGGCAAACTTTTGGTGCAGCGATGTTGTAATATTCAGCAAATTCCTTGCTCTTTGAATCACTCAATACTTTAATTGCTATCTTCGACTTTACGACAGCACGCTCAATTATATAAAGTTGAGGTATAAGTAAATGAGAATACACCTTTTTAACTAGACCCTCAGATTTTGCATCTATTTTAATCAGCCTCGGTGCAATTAATGGTGCCAAAAAGCATGATTTATTTAAAATAGTTTCGTTATTCAATTTAACTAATGCACCTGCAAGGTATACATGTCGCGCTACAATAAAGTCGAAATCATTTAAGTTAATTTGCTCTTTAAAGAACTTAACAAATTTATTTCTCATTCTAAAAGGCCCAAATAGCTTATTGATGTAATTTTTATCAAACACTGGAACTCTGACAACATTAACCCCATCGATAACTTCTTGTTCTTTTTGTCCCTCCAGCAATTCGAATGCGCAGAAAACGGTAACATCATTACTTTCTAAGATTAGGGATTTGCATATACTTTTAATATACGTGACAAGCCCTCCTGTTGAGGGAATATAGTTTAAAGACAGTATAGCAACTCTATTTTTTTTCATTGAAACAAGTCTATTACTAACCCAGATTGATTGAGCAGGGAATAGTTATTTAAGGTTTCGAACTCAGTGTGTTTCACACATTTTACAATAATGTCATACTGCTGACTTCGCGGCTCATTAGTGACTTTTATGCCAAATTCTCGTTCAACTTGATACTCGTCAACATGAGGATCTAAGATGTCAATATTTGGACAGAATTTTCTGAGTTCCAAAAACAAATTAAAAACTTTAGTATTTCTTATATCCGGGCAGTTGGGCTTAAATGTAAAGCCTAATATCAGTATATTTAGTTCTGGAATAACTAGTTTCTCAAGAACTAGTCGGTTAATAATACTTTGAGCTACGTAATGAGGCATGGAATCGTTAATCTCTCTAGCGCTCCTGATCATATCTGGAATAAAACCAACTGATTGAGCTTTATGAACAAGGTAATATGGATCCACACCAATACAATGACCTCCAACCAGACCTGGAGTAACGTTTACGAAATTCCATTTGGTGCTTGCCGCTGCAATAACCTCAGTTGTTGATATGCCAATTTTATCGAATATTTGGCAAAATTCATTCATTAAGGCAATATTCACGTCTCTTTGAGTATTTTCGATAATTTTGGAAGCCTCGGCAACCTTTATTGAAGTTGCTTTAAACGTACCTGCTTCAACAATCTTTGAATACAAACCATCAACGATATTAGCAGTCGACCTATCTGACCCAGATGTTACCTTCATGATTTTGGTCAACGTATTAGTCTTGTCCCCAGGATTGATTCTTTCTGGAGAGTAACCAACAAAAAAATCATAATTAAACCTTAGACCCGATTCGTATTCCAATATTGGTACACAAACCTCTTCAGTAGCTCCCGGATATACAGTAGATTCGTAAATAACTATATCGTTAACTTTAAGTTTTTTACCAATGCACCGTGATGCTTGCTCAAGTGGAGTCAAATCTGGTTGATTATGTTTATCTATTGGGGTTGGCACGGTAATAATGTATACGTTAGACTCTTTAATTTTACTTTCATCTGAAGTGAAAATTAAGTCTCTTGAATCCAAAGCATGATTAAGCGCTTCACTAGTGACCTCCAGAGTAACATCACTGAAATCATTGAGCTCTGCTATTCTGTCGTTATTTAAATCATACCCTATAACTTTAAAATGCTTTGAAAATTCGACCGCGAGCGGCAAGCCAACATACCCTAAGCCAACTACACATATTGAATAATTTTTTTCTGTTAACATAAAAACCTATTTATCGTTTCTGTATTTTTGGTCTTCTTTCCAGAGAACCATCGTTATCGCAACACCAATATGTACAATTAAAGCAAAGAACAGAATTGAAGCCACGATGAACAACCGCTTTGGTTTTACTGCAGTTTCATTAGCATATGGGGGATCAATTACCCTAAATACATACTCTTCTGTAATTTCAGCAAACATGTCAGACTGGATTTGCTGTTCTAGCAATTGGTAAAGAATTGTTTTATTCATTTGTAAATTTGTCTCTGGAATTTTTGAATTTAAAAATTCAATACTTTTTTTAGCAATTTTTTTATCCCTTTCTCGGACATACTCGTTTAAATTCTTGACAATACTTTCCAAAAGTAACTGTGATTTAAAAGGTGTATAAAAGTCTAGCGAAATTTTAGTTACCCCGGTAGCATTATCAGTATTCACCACAATGAAACTGTTAAACTCCTCGTACGCTGCGAGAAGTGCTCTCTCCCTACTATCGTTTATAAGACTTAAAACAACAGTATCTTCAGAAAGAATGATTTGATTCGTTTGCTTGTCCCAAGAATCGAATAGTAAGAGCGTTTCTAATAGATCATTGTTTTCAATAAAGTTGATTAGGTATTCTCTAGAACGCAGGATTTCAAGTGCAAGTGTGACTTTAGAGTTTTTACTTTGTAAATTTACTCCAGCCAAAGAAGCTAGACCTCCGAATTGTTCCGAAAGTAGTCCACCCCCTCCCCCGCTAGAGTTATCTGAAGCAATTAACGTCGCTTCACTTCTATAAAAAGAAGTCTCATTGAATGCTACGCTCACACCTACAACAAGCATCACAACATAAAAACATATGGCAAAAATATAGTGTTGTAAGATCCAATTGAACACTAGAGATAACGTTAACTGCTTAAAATTAGAGTTGTCTTTGTCGTGCTCCATTACAAACTCCCAATCGCAGCCAACGCCACAGCGCTCTGATAAATAATCTGCGTAATTCCCTGCCACAATGAAATATTGTCATAATTAGTCACATCTCTAGGCACAACAATAGTATCCCCGGGCTCTAGCAACCCTTCACTGCCACCAGAAAACCAAAAGTCGTTTTCAGGTACGGAAACAGACCCATTAGCCTTAACGATATAAACCTTAGACTCGTCACCATATTCCCTTACACCACCAGCCAACTGGATGTAGTCACTAACAGTCAAATCATTGCGATACATGTAGGTAGTGGTAACAAATACTTCACCTATAACAGAAACCGCAGGCGTAATATTTGGAATAGATAAAACGTCGCCGTCTTTAACAGTAATGTCTGCAAGGTTACTACCAGATATTATATCTTCTAAATCAATCACCATTCTTCCAAGTGGTTCAACATCACTTAGGTCGTTCAGCACATCAGTAGCATTTTGATAGTCAATGGTTCGTGAAAATTGATTATTGCTCAAATTATTATTGGCCAACTGCTCACGCAAGTCTTGCACTGCCTTGTCAATATTCTTTTTTTCTTTCTCTTTGAGTTCTTCTCGGCTAAACACTGCTGCTTCAATCGTGGCACTATCAGTGAGGCCACCCGCACGCGTTATGATGCTCGACAGCTTTTCTCCTTCGGAAATTTGATAACGCCCAGGGAATACCACTTCACCTTTCAACTCTATCGTATTGTTCTCAAACCACTGTGGTATGCGCACAATATTCACAACGTCTTTTGACTTCAAAACAACTTGATCAACAGCAGGAAGTAACATCTGTTCAATCAAGTTAATACTTTTGTGACGTACTGTCGAGATGCCATCAACTAAGCTCACACTTGAAATTTCGGCTGACTCCAAATGGGCAGCCTCAGTTAATCCGCCGGCAGCGGTCAGCATGCTTTGGAGGTTTGCCAATTGTGGCAGTGGATAGTTACCGGGATATTTTACTTGCCCAGTAATTTCAGCGAGTTGAACGGAGTCATTATTTGTCGCCTCACTCTTCAAACGCGCAATCAAAGGGGCCAATAAGGCCTTTCTTGAAAAGTCAGCTGTGCTGGCCTTTTCAAAAGCTTCTGTCGTAAAACGTTTAGCTTCAACGCCTTGCAAATAATCAGCATCATTACTTTTAAGATCGTCTTGTGCCGCCTTTAAGTCACCGTCGACAACTTCGCCAGCGACACCAGTGACAACATTTTGACTTACGCGGTTAAAAATAAGCAATTCATCGAATGCTTGAAGGATCAGATCGAATTTATCATTAATAACATTAATCGGCTTAAATTGAATAATGGTAGTCTGTGTATCGAATCTACCTTTTCGGGCTACTAGAGCATATTCAAGGTCAGTGTTACTCAACAATGTTCGCTTCGTGATAAGGTCTTTTAAAGCTAAACCACTGTCTGCAATAATATTCGGCAGGTTTATCGCACCGTTAACGACAATTGCGTTACTAAATTCTTGATTGGCCTTGGGTACTCGAATGAAGTCACCATTTTGCATACCTTTTTTCATTGAGGTAACGTCATTGGCTGCTAAATTAATGATGGACAGACCATCGCTGCTTCCGCCTCTTATCAACTGCATTGAATTTTTATCTGCACTGGGCAAAAAACCACCAACCAATTTAAATAAATCTGCGACTGTTTCAGTGGGCAACATTTCATAAATAGCTGGACGTCTTACCTGACCGTCTACCGATACAATGTTCTGAGCCGTGGGAACGAACAAGACATCACCTTGTTCTAACCGTATATCGTTTGCAGTGTCACCGTAAACAATCAAGTCATACAAATCGAAAGTAGACACGGTTTTACCATTTCGCTTTAACTCGATATTACGTAACGAGCCAATTTTGTTAACGCCACCACTGTTAATCAATGCAGTGGTAATGGTCGACAAACCAGTCACAACCAAAGGCCCTGGTTGATAAACTTCACCGACTAAGAAAATTTGAATAGTCCGCAACTGCCCCATGGACACATAAGGAGTAACGCCTATCTTTTGCTGTTCATATCTTTGTTTAACTAATTCTTTGAGTTCACTGAAACTAGTACCAGCAACGTTTAATGGCCCTAGATCAGGTATATCAATGTTACCTTCGTTGTTAACTGCCAACTCATAGCTGCCAGATTCTTTACCGAACAATTGCAACTTTACTGAGTCACCAGGACCGATAACATAATTCGACGGTACTGGAATGTTGGCGCTTGGCTGAGTGGCTTGTTCTCTGCTTTCAAAAATGTCATATCCAAAAGGCGCTAGCTTTGAGGTCGACTTTTCCACAACACTCTGTTTGGCAAGTTCTGCAGAGACCTCTTTTGAATCAATGTCTCGTTCAACGAAATCTATTTCAGATTCTTTATTATTATTGTTAGTACTACTTTTTGCACCTGTTAGCATCGACAAATCAAAGCCCATTTGCTTCGCTAGCTGCTCTTGCTGTGCACGCGGTAAATTTTTAAATTGTTCAATTTGTTGCGGTGAAGGTGTAAACGACTGGGAATAAGAAGCGCCAGCAGCGCTAATAAGGAGGGTAGCAATAATTACTTTAGCAACATTTAAAGTTCGATTAGAAATTAATCGGTTCAAAGATAGTTCAAGCGCATTAATCATTTAAATATATCATCCAATTCCCTGCAACCCTGCAGAATTTTCCATAAGGGCGCGATCCTACTTAAAACTAGCCCTTTTGTCACACCTATTCGTAAATTTTTGATCCTTTTTCGAATGTTTACATCTGCACATTCAACATTTAACAAACTTGCAACTTCAACACTTAACACTGCATAATGCGAATCGACATACAGAACAATAAAAACAAACTGTTTTCAAGGAACAAAAATGACAATAGAAACACAAAATGACCGACGTTTTGTTGGTCATCCTATGGGATTACTTACGCTAGCAGGAACCGAAATGTGGGAACGCATGAGCTATTATGGCATGCGCGCGCTTCTTGTTCTTTTTATGGTACTTGCTATTGAAGACGGTGGCCTTGGGCTAACCGTAGCAACCGCCTCTGCAATTTATGGCTTATACACCGGTGCGGTTTATTTCTTCGGTTTGCCCGGCGGTTGGATTGCCGATCGCTTAATTGGTGGACAAAAAGCAGTATTCTATGGCGGTATTGTGATCATGATTGGTCACATCATCTTAGCAATCCCTTCCGATTCAACCTTTTTCCTAGGCTTAATATTCGTTGTACTTGGTACTGGTTTATTGAAACCGAATATCGGTGCAATGGTTGGCCAGTTATATGCGCCAGACGATTCAAGAAGAGACAGTGCCTACACCATCTATTACATGGGCATAAACATTGGTTCACTCATCGGCTACGGCGTTTGTGGTTACCTGCAGGTGAACATGGGTTATCACTGGGCGTTTGGTGCTGCTGCTGTTGGTATGGGTCTTGGTCTTATTCAATATAAGTTAACGCTTAAAACCATCAAAGGCATTTCAGACAAACCTGTTGTTCCATTAACGCCGAATGGCCAGAAAACTGCTTATGCAGTTATCGGTGCTGTTTTACTCGCGTTAGCGGCATTAACCTTTTTTGTTTACACCGGCATTGTCGCATTTGACCCTGTTGTTGTTGCTCAACAGGTTGCCATTGCTATTACGTGTATCTTTTTACTCTACTTCGGCTACATCTTCTTTTTTGGAAAGTTGGATGGTAACGAGCAGCGCCGCATGGGTGCATTATTCCTTATTTGTTTGGCGTCAACCTGCTTCTGGGCGGGTTTTGAGCAAGCGGGTTCGTCGCTTAACTTATTCGGCCAAGACTATACACAGCGTATGATTGGCACCTTCGAAATTCCACCAGCGTGGTTCCAGTCAGCCAACTCTATATTCATCATCATTTTATCGCCTTTCTTCGCGTATATGTGGATGGCATTGGGTAAACGCATGATTGAGCCAAGCTACAGCGTTAAGTGTGCGATTGGCCTTATCATCATGGCATCGGGCTTTATCGTGATGTTCTTTGCAGCGCAATTAGCGGCGAGTGGCTTAAAAGTAGCGCCATATTGGTTAGTTGCGACGTACTTCCTGCACACTGTTGGTGAGTTGTGGCTCAGCCCTGTTGCATTGAGTGCTGTAAGTAAACTGTCACCCAAGCGCTTTGCGGGTCAAATGATGGGAGTGTTTGTTTTAACGTATTCTATGGGTAGTATTATTGCGGGCATTTTCGCTGGTAAATTCGACCCAGAGCAAGTTGACCAAATGCCAGGGCTGTATCTGCAAATCACTTACTTCAGTGTGGCGATTGGTATTGTCTTGTTGTTGCTGTCACTTAAGACGCGTAAGTGGGAGAAGTTGGCGGAGAAAGAGCCTACCTAATCATTCTGCTTTTTGAAGCAATTTAATAGCTTTACGGAAGGCGGTGATCACTTTTTAAGTGCACCGCCTTTTTTATTACAGCTAAAACATGACCCGAATGAGCTAAGTTTGCTACTATTCCGTTTATAGTATTGAGTTTTGATTCACGTGAGATAAATTTGAAAATATACACTTCGACCAAAAAAATTCCCGCATTAGCCGATAAACCGTTAACAGAGCGTATGGCAATATTGGAAGATGCGGCCAAAAAAATGTCTGTCCCAGAGAAGACATTACTTAATGTCCTTAAGTTGTTCATTATTGTTCCTGTGTTTTATTTAGTTTTACAAGTATCTGATAACTGGTTTTCGTTGCTTTGGGCGGGACTTATTTTGCTGTTGTATCCGATTTTGGTGAAGCCTATTCAGTATTCATTGAGTGCTAAATACTTAAAAGACAGCAAGGCGAATAGCAGACACGATTAGCAAGATTATAAAGACTGCAGAGACCGCAACTCAGCCATTCATGCAAGTAAAAGCACTAAGGGCGGCTGTATCGGCAATAAAAAAGCTGTCTTGCAAAGTGAATTAGAACAACATTATACTGAATATTATGATTGTCACATTGATAAGATAATATGGAATTTGCTTTTTAAGGAGCCTTCACATGAAATCAATATTGGTCACCGGCGGCACAGGCTATATCGGCAGTCATACGGTGCTGCAACTTCTCGAAGCCGATTACAACGTTGTGATTTTAGATAACTTTTCAAACTCATCCCAGGAAAGTTTAAAAAGAGTTGAGGAAATCACAGGTAAAAGAGCCGATTTATATGAAGGCGATATTCGTGACACCGAAATATTGAATGAAATATTTAGCGAACATACGATTGATGGCGTAATTCACTTTGCTGGCCTGAAGGCTGTGGGCGAGTCCGTCGAAAAACCGCTGATGTATTATGAAAACAACGTCTATGGCACGCTTAACTTATGTAAAGCGATGCAGGCTAATGGTGTGACTAATATTGTGTTTAGTTCGTCAGCAACTGTATATGGCGATCCTACCGAACTTCCACTGCATGAAAGCTTACCTACTGGCTCACCTACCAACCCTTACGGTATGTCGAAGTTAATGGTTGAGCTTATGCTTACCGACCTATACAAAGCCGAGAACAACTGGAACATTGTGTTGTTGCGCTACTTTAATCCAGCGGGTGCTCACCCTAGCGGCAGAATTGGCGAGGATCCTAACGGTATTCCGAATAACTTGATGCCATTTATAACCCAAGTTGCCACCGGCAAACGTGAGTTTTTAAGCGTATTTGGCGACGACTACGATACCGTTGACGGCACGGGAGTACGCGACTATATCCACGTCGATGATTTAGCTAACGGACATTTGAAAGCGCTGGCTAAGTTAGAAGATAAAGCCGGTTTAGTCACCTATAACTTAGGTACTGGACAAGGTTACAGCGTACTTGAAATGGTGCATATGTTTGAGCAGGCGTCAGGGCAAAAAGTACCTTATCAAATTACCCCTCGCAGAGGTGGTGATGTTGCTGCTTGTTATGCTGACCCTAAGTTAGCGGCGCAAGAGTTAGGCTGGACAGCGGAAAGAGGCTTGAAGGAGATGTGTGAGGACTCTTGGCGCTGGCAGTCGAATAACCCGGATGGTTATAAAGCCTAAAAATTAAAGGGGTCAGGGAAATTAAAAGGGGTCAGGGTGAATTAAATACGGCAACTCCGTATTTAATTCACCCTGACCCCTTTTAATTTCCCTGACCCCTTTAATTTATCTACCTCCTCTAGCTTTAAAAGCCCCCTACTGCCCCATTCCCCATTTTTCGCTTTAGCAAAAATTCAGTTCATTTAACCAGTATTATTAATTCCTCCATCAAATTACTATGTAAAGCATATTACCTAGTGTTATATTTATATAGCATTAACAAGGAAAGTTATGCATATTTACAAATTAAAGTGGTTCAACAAGTGGGCGAAAAGTGAAAAGCTAAACGATCGTTCCCTTCTTAATGCCATTAATGAAATCAACGCAGGGTTGGTTGATGCCAAACTAGGCAAGTATATTTATAAAAAACGAGTAGCAGTTTCGGGGAAAGGCAAAAGCGGCGCTCTGAGAACCATTGTTGCATTTAAATCAGAAACAAGAGCCGTTTTCATTTATGGATTCTCAAAGAGTAACCAAGAAAATATTAGCGATAAAGAGTTAAAAGCGTTGAAGATGTTTGCTAGTGAGGTGATTTCCTATGATCAACAAGAAATTGAAAATGCTCTAAAAATTGGCACTTTTATAGAGGTAAAAATTTAATGAAAAATGAAATTCTAGATGTCATTCATGAAGCAGCGACAGAACTAACTGATGCTGGAATAATGAAAGTAACGACGATGCGCGAATTGGATGTCCTTTGTTTACCTGTAGTAGAAAACTTTAGTGCACAACGCATAAAATCGTTAAGGGAAAAGGAGCATGTCAGCCAAGCTGTTTTTGCTGCCTATCTGAATACAAGCGCTTCGACGGTAAAACAATGGGAACAAGGAGGTAAAAAGCCGCGTGGAACTTCTTTAAAGCTTCTTAATTTAGTTGCTCATAAGGGATTGAGTGGTTTGTGTTATTGAACTGGAAATTAAAGGGGTCAGGGTGAATTAAATCCGGTCGTGCCGGATTTAATTCACCCTGACCCCTTTAATTTAATTCACCCTGACCCCTTTAATTTCGCGGCCCGCATTTTCTACATATCCTTCAACAAATCCTCAAAGTCAGAAAAATCATCCTGCTCTTCTTCCAACTCTTCCTCAGTTTTCACACCAACCTTGCCATCACTTACTTTAAACGCTAGACGCTGAAAATAAGCGTCACGGACAAACAAGTAACGGTCGAGTGAACGGTTCAAGGTTTCTTCTTGATCTAGCAATGACGCCCTTACTTCGACTATTTTCACGACATTCGCCGCAATCACGTATGGGTCATTTATGACGGTAGTTGGCCAATAAACGTTATCGACTACTCTACCAGTAAAGCTTCTGAAATCGCTTGGTCCTAAGGCCGGTAACATCAAGTAAGGGCCCGTTCCAACGCCCCATACGCCTAATACTTCGCCGAAGTCTTCTTCTTTCTCTTCTAAGCCCATTTTTGTTGCTACATCAAACAAGCCAACAATACCAATCGTGCTGTTCACCAAAAAGCGTCCAACGCTGGTAAGTGATTCAACGGGTTTACCCTGCAGCAAGTTGTTGACCGCGCTCGCGGGTTCACTCAAGTTTTCTGAAGCGTTGAGTAAACCAGATCTGACGAATTGAGGAGTAACAGTAATATAAGCAACCGTGACCGGCTTGACCAAAAATCGGTCTAAAATTTCATAGTTAAAATCCCAAAAAACACGGTTAATTGGTTCGAATGGGTCAACATTGTGTTCTTTCGCGGTAGCTGAATTGCCGTCGACAACGGCTGTATCTTCATTATTCTCTAAACCGGCTTGCTCACTAGTCGGCTGACTCGCGCATCCACCTAATCCCAAGGCGAAAACTAACGCAATTATTTTAAACTGATTGATCACTGTACTTCCTTATTTATGGTTAAATCGACAGATTGCATGCTGTCGTTGACCTTCACACTGGCTAGGCTTCCTTGTAACTCGCCCGGGCTGGTCATCACGTCTTCGTCTACTGAGATACGCGCAGTTATAGTGACTTGTTCAGCATTTTTCAATGACATATTTGTAATCATCGCGTCTGCTGCACTCAAAGTCACGGAAATCGGGAACTTAGGTAAGCTTATTTTCTTCACAGCTAAAGGCACTCTGCTGCCAGAAACAGCGTCTTGAGCAAACACAATTAAGTAGCCACTCGCCGGTATTTTGCTCACTAAGTCATTTGCAATCGACACAGTCACTTCAAATCCTCGTTCGCCCATTTCTAGGCCAGAATCATTGACTGCTGCGCCAGCTGTCGCATTAGACCCAGGTAATGACGAATCGCTTTCGTTTTCAACGCTAGTATTTAATTTCCTGCCATCTAACGACAATAAGTCTTCAGACGCGCCCATAGAACGCAGCTGAGCAACTAACGATTGATACAACGTACTGTTAGCCGAAAGCTCATCTTTAATGATGGCAAAATTAGCAAACGCCACTTCGCTATCATTTAATTGTGCCGCGACCACCGTTAACAACAAACGGTAATTACGATTTTCAGGCGCTACTTGAACCAAATAGCTCACCTGACGCTTAGCATTCTGCAAGTGCTCGTCGTCACCAACCATCATCATCGCTTGCGCGTACTTCATGCGAATATCTTGAGAATCAGGGCTAATCTTTAAGGCTTTATCGAACGCAGCCACCGCTTCTTCAGTTTGCCCTAACGACATGCGTAATCTGCCGAGCCATTGCCAGCCTGTTGCGTCGTTTGGATCTTTGCGCAGCTGCTGACGAATCACTAGCGCATATTTTTGAAATTCTTCAGGCTGAACGTCATTAGCTGGCTTTACTAAAATGCGCTGGCTGAGTTCATCTATGTTTTCTGTTGCGCTAACCAAGTCTTTCAAGCCCGCAAGCTGATTGGCGTCCATATAAACCCAAACGGCTGCGATTATGGCGGGAATAGCGCCGACAATTAAAGGGATCTTTGCGGACTTTGCCGACAAACTGGTACTTCTAGCAACTTGTTCCTGAGCTTCGTGAAATGCAGACTCATCGGCAAGCGCTACCTTCATTTCATTTATCGCGGTTTGCATCTCATCAGGATCAATTAATCCTTCTGAAGCCTCTCGCTCAATTTCTTGAATGCGCTGCTTAATTACATTGGTGTTAGAAACTTCAAAACGCTTCTTTGCGTTTCGGTCTTTAAGCCATGGATAAACAATAAAACCGGCAGCAATAAGTGCAAAAAATACCGCAAACAAATAAAAACTAGTCACTTATCATCCTTTAACAATTTATTAGCCGCAGCTAACTTAGCTTCAACATCTTCGACTGGGGATACTTTACGGCGTTTTAAAAATACGCCCATCATGATAAAAGCAAATAATACAGGTAGCGCCCAAAGCCATATGGTTACTGGCGTTACAGGCGGTTGGTAATATACAAAGTCGCCGTAACGCTCTTTCATGTAGTCAATAACCTGCTGTTCTGAACTGCCTTGCTGCATTAGCTGATATACTTTTCGACGCATGTCGTGCGCTATCATGGCGTCTGAGTCTGCGATGTTTTGATTTTGACACATTGGGCATCGCAGTTCGGCGGTTAGCTTTAGAAACGTTTTTCTATCGTTTGGGTCTTCAAATACGTAATTTTCGCCCATTTTTTCAGCTTCAGACACTTTCACTAGAGCATCGCTAGTACTCATGTCTTGTGCAAATACTGACGATGAAGCAACCCCACCTAGCAATAAGAGCGACAATAACGCTCGAAACAAGAATACAGTTTTCATTGCCCTGCTCCCGTATCATTGCCGACTACTTTATCTTTTGATAGTTCGTTTTTCGGCAGTTCTACGTCAGCACCGCTAGCCTTTATCTCTGACTCGATTTCAACCAGCGATGGCGCAAACTTGTTCCGCCAAACTCGCTCGTTTAAATCACCCAAATGATGCACACGAATAACGCCGTTTTGGTCAACTAAGAAGGTTTCAGGTGCCCCTGTTACGCCCAAATCCAAAGAAGTATCGCGATACACATCGAAGATATTAAACGCATAGGGGTCGCCGAACTTGCCCAGGGTCGCAATAACCTCAGTGCGCACACGTTCAATCGTTTTAGTCCCGAAGTCTGGATCTAAGTCTTGGTCGTAGTACAAACCCACAATGCGATAGCCTTTGTCTTTAAGGCTCTCTAAATACGGAAGCTCTATCGCACAAGTCACGCACCAAACACCCCAAACGTTGATTAGCGTCACCTGATCGTCAAAAACTGAGTTGTCGTAAATTATCGATTCGTCCATCAAGTCAGGCAATTTAAACTCTGGGAACGCTTTAGTTACCGCCGTTGAATCTCGTTCGCGTGGATCAGAATACAGTCCTTGGAATAAGAAAATTGTTAAGCCTAAGAACATCAATAGCGGTAGCAAAAACCAAGTAATACGTTTCATCGTCTCTGACCCCTTGATAATTCAAACCAAGTAATACAATTCATCGACTCTGACCCCTTGTTAATTCCGACCAAGTTATGCATTTCATCAACTCTGACCCCTTGATAAATTGGGTTTCATGGACTCTGACCCCTTGATCGGGTTTTTGATGTTTGCTTCGGTGGTTGTGTTGCGCCACTTTGCCATTTTTTTGATGCGGTAGCGTTTGTCGCTGATGGAGAAGATGCCGCCGATGCACATTATGACGGCGCCGCCCCAAATCCAGACTACGAAGGGTTTGTAGTAGAGGCGTATGGCCCAGGCGTCGTTTGAGAGTGGTTCGCCTAGTGCGACGAACAAGTCGCGAGTTAGTGTGGTGTGTATTCCGGCTTCGGTCATTGATGTGCGCTGAACTGGGTAGAAACGTTTTTCTGGCTCGAGATGATTTACAAACTCACCGTTTTTGTACACATCAAAAATACCGCGATCGGCACTGTAGTTTGGTCCTTCAACTTGCTTAACGCCGGTGAAAGAAACCGTATAATCTGCAATTTTGACGGTATCTCCTGCGTTCATGCGCACATCACGTTCTAGTTCATAGTTACTGACTAAGGTGATACCGATGAGCGTGACAGCAAAGCCAACGTGACCTAAGACCATGCCCCAGTGACTTGGCGTGAGTTTTCGCAACGAGGCTAGCACAGGCTCTGATCGTGTATTTGATACAACGCGTTGGCGTACTTCCAAAATGATCGCGATCAATATCCAGAAACTCATCACCATGCCGAGCATCCCCATATAGGTAGGCTCGTCATACGTGAAGTTAATTAACAATCCTGCGGATAAGGCTAAAATCATCCCAAACACTAATTGATTTCTCAGTGCTGCGGGCGCCTGTTTTTTCCAACGAGATAGCGGGCCCACGGCCATGAACAAGACAAACGGCACAATCAGCAACGTGAACATTTGATTAAAGAACGGCGCGCCAATCGATATCGTGCCCAAACCTATTTCTTTATGAACTAAAGGTAGCAGCGTTCCAAGAAGAACGACGATGGTCGCTGCAACTAGCAGCACGTTGTTGCCCATTAGCATCATTTCGCGGGAGAACATTTCGTAACGCCCAACGCTTTTAAGCTGTGAAGCACGTAGCGCATAGAGTAAGAGTGAACCGCCGATAACAACTACCAGCAAGCCTAAGATAAACAAGCCACGAGACGGATCGCTAGCAAACGAATGGACCGACACCAGCACGCCCGAGCGAACTAAGAATGTGCCAAGTAAGCTTAATGAAAATGCCGCAATAGCTAATAGCACCGTCCAAGACTTAAAGACTTTACGTTTTTCAGTGACCGCTAAACTGTGCATTAATGCGGTGCCGACTAACCAAGGCATGAACGAAGCGTTCTCAACAGGATCCCAGAACCACCAACCGCCCCAACCGAGTTCGTAATACGCCCACCAGCTGCCCAATGCGATGCCCACCGTAAGGAAACTCCAGGCAGCAATCGTCCAAGGACGCGACCATCTGGCCCAAGTTGAATCGAGTTGACCGCCAATCAACGCCGCAATAGCGAACGCGAATGCGACAGAGAAACCAACGTAACCCATATACAGCATAGGCGGGTGAATAATCATGCCGAAATCTTGCAGCAGAGGGTTCAAATCTCGCCCATCTACTGGGAAAAATGGCAGCAGACTGTCAAACGGATTTGACGTTAGCAGCATAAATAAGTAGAAACCGATGCTAACCATACCTAATACTGACAGCACACGAGCAATCATTGCCTGCGGAATACCTTTCGAAAATGCAGCCACAGCGCAAGTCCACACGGCAAAGATTAAGCACCACAAAAGGAAACTGCCCTCATGTCCGCCCCACACCGCCGTTATCTTATAATAAATAGGCAGCGCACTGTTTGAGTTTTGTGCCACATACTGCACGCTAAAGTCGTCGACCGCGAATGAATAGCTTAAGCAACCGTAGGCAAAAGCGGTAAATAAGAACAAACCAAAACTAAGAGGGCGGCCCATTCTCATCATGGTTTGATTGTGAATTTGCGCGCCCCAAAGCGGATACACAGCAAGCAAAATGGACAATGCTAGTGCAATAATGAGCGCGATGTTTCCTAACTCTGGGATCATTAGTAGCCCGCCTGTTCTGGTTTAACGTGCTTTATGCCTTTGAGCTGTTCGGCCAATTCTGGCGGCATGTATTCTTCGTCGTGCTTAGCCAACACTTCATGCGCGACAATAGTATTGCCTGGCTTTAACACACCTGTAGCAACAATACCTTGCCCTTCACGAAACAAATCCGGCAGACTGCCGTTGAACTGAACCGTCACAATTGGACCCACGTCCATCAAGTCGAAGCTAACCGCCAACGTTTCTTCATCACGCGATACAGAGCCCGGTACAACTAAGCCACCAATACGCAAACGCTGCCCAATAACCGGTTTAATACCGGTTTTGCTTTTGCCTTCAATAATTTCAGTGGGCGTATAAAACACATCAATAGAATCTTGCAGGGCATACAGCATAAAGCCTATGGCAGCCACAAGTAATACACCAACGCTTGTAATTGCGAGAAGTCGCTGCTTACGTCTTGGGTTCATCGATTACCTCAGAATGTTCTAAATTGTTGGAAACTTGTGCTTTCGGTTTAGCTTGCTGCTTAGCTTTTCTTGCAGCCCTAGCCGTCATAATACGTTCAGCTCTTGCTCGCTCTTTTTGTACACCTTGTTTGATTTTTTTGCTCACAATGACGCTGTGAAATAGCACACCCGCCATACACAAAAATGTACAGATGAAAGAGGTCCAAACAAAAAAGGCATACCCGCCCATGTCGAAAAAGTCGCTCATGCTGTCGAATTGAAATTCCATTACTCATTTCCTCCCGACTTTAGGCTGTGTTCGTCATTTGTTTCATCCTTACCCGATTTGCTGGCACCTGATTTACTGGCACCGAGGTCAGTATCAGCAAACTCTGCGCCACCAAACCGCTTGGCTACCCAAGGGCGATGCAAGTCTCGCAATATAATCTCATTCTTCATGCGAATAATAGTGACCCAACCTATAAACGCGGCAAAGCCCAGAATACAAACTAGCAAAGGAACATACATTTCTAGCGCAATAGACGGCTTTCCAATTTTGGTAATAGTCGCGCCCTGATGTAGCGTGTTCCACCACTCCACCGAAAAGTGAATAATCGGAATATTGATGACACCGACCATGGCCATAACGCCAGCGGCTTTGCCCGCTTGTTGTTTATCTTCAAACGCGGTATACAGCGAAATAACGCCAAGGTACAAAAATAGCAAAATGAGCTGTGAAGTGAGTCGTGCATCCCAAAACCACCACGTTCCCCACATGGGTTTGCCCCAAAGCGAACCAGTGAACAAGGAAATTAGCGTCATTACCGCGCCGACCGGTGCTATAGCGACCATGAACATATAAGCCGTGCGCCATTGCCAAACGATACCGACCAACGCCGCTATTGCCATGGCTACATACGCACCCATAGCCAATATTGCGCTGGGCACATGAATATAGATAATCCGGTAAGAGTCACCCTGTTGATAATCTGAAGGCGCAAAACCCAAACCCCAAACCAGTCCAATAGAAAGACTCGCGATAGCGACAACAGCAAACCAGTTTTGCAAAACGTCACACAGCCAATAGGCTTTTTCTGGTTTCGCGAACGAATTAATCCACTTCCACATTAGTTCTGACTCACTTTTAATGAATACGCAATTGCCATCGGAGACAACGCAACTGAAAACAGGAGCAACGCCGCAATAATAGCAAGTTGCGGGTGATAAGGTAATAACATTGATGCCGATTCAATGGCTGACGTGGCAAAAATAAGCAACGGTATAAATATCGGAATTAATAACAGAGCTAAGAGCACCCCGCCTCGATGTAAACCGACGGTCAGTGCAACACCAATTGCACCCACAAAACTAATCAGCGGCGTACCCAATAATAAGGTAAGCATCAGCGCCACATACATATCCATAGTGAGATTCAAGAACACTGCAAGCAAAGGCGAAATCAAAAACAAGGGCACAATATGCATTAGCCAGTGCGTAAAAACCTTCACCACCACAATCATGTACAGCGGTGTGGGGGATAAAATATACTGTTCTAAACTACCGTCTGCGAAATCGTCGCGAAACATTCTCTCCATGCCCAGCAATAGAGACAAAATAGCGGCAACCCAGATTACTCCACCACCAATGCGCTGCAGCGTTTCAAGATTCGGTCCAATCGCCAGCGGAAACAAGGTGATCACCAATACAAAAAACATCAGTGGCTGCATCAACTCGGCTCGTTGACGATAGGCCAACGCTAAATCCTTCAGAAAAACTGCCTTCAACGCTACCATGAATACTCCAAGTGCAAATTGGACATTGGGTAATCGATATTTAAGGCCTGATGAGATGTCATCACAATTGCGCCGCCAGCTTCAAGGAAGACCCTCATTTTGCTTTCAAGTTCCGCTATTAAGTGAACGTCTAGCGCAGTAAAAGGTTCATCTAACACCCACAAATTAGCGTCTGTCTTAAGCCAAAGCTTGGCCAACGCAACACGACGCTGCTGCCCTGCAGACAAGTTCTTCACAGCAATATCTTCTAAACCGGTCAAGCCTAGCTCTGCCAATGTGACATGAATAGCCTCATCATTTGTATCAATTGCATGCTGTTGACACCAAAACCTCAAGTTTTCCGTCGCTGTTAAAAGCTGACTAATGCCTTGTTTGTGTCCGAAATAAAGTAAGCGTTCGCTAGCACCATGCACTACCTTATGAACGTCATGCCCATTTATTTCGACATGCCCTGCAGCAGGCTGACTTAAGCCCACTAAAATACGCAGCAAGCTGGTTTTTCCAGCACCGTTCTCACCCGTTACGTAAAGTAATTGGCCAGAATGAAGCTCGATATTGATATCTGAAAACAACTGGCGGTCACTTTTTTCACAGGCCACTTGTTGTGCTAGCAAAACACGCAAATAGAGATACTCGAATTAAGTTGATTATTCGCGGGATGTTAGCACAATATTTCGATGTTTTGTGTGCTTAATCGTCAACGAATGTATGGAATATCCGATGCTATTGCGCAACATCAAACGATGGGTTCTGATGATCGTTTCAGGTTTCACGTTTTGAAAGGCTATAATCCAGGCAAAAGCTAATTGTAAAATGGACAAGAAACAAAATTAAGATCAAATCATTGCGTTTTGAAGGTCACGGCCGATAATCTAGATTATGGCTGAAATAACAACCGTCACACTAAATCAATTAAATGCGCTGACTCGTGGCTCAGAGAGCGCTGCTGTGCGCAGTAATGTAAGCGCAAACAACTCACAAGCGCTGAATGACGCTGTCGCCAAAGTCGTCGTTAGCCAGGTATCACCCAACACAGTTACCCTAACTAATCCACAAACTAGACAGTCGGTGCAACTGCCAGCGGCCGCGCTTGCGAACTTAGGCAACATCAAAACAGGCCAAGCGCTTGAACTCGTCAACGTTGCCAATAAACCGAATATCTACACTCTTATTCCTGTAGCAGTCACTAACCGGCCAAACGCCACCCTTGGTCAGCAATCTCAATTGCTCGCCAGCACTAGCATTAACGTAAATGACAATCAGTTGACCACACTGCTAACAAAAGCGTCTGCAGCCGGAGACATCAGCTTCGGTGGAAAGCCAATTATTAACATTGCAGGCCGGATAAGCGCAATTTCAACTAATCAAGTCACGGTTAACTTTACCGTGCCGGGCTCAAACTTACCGACTCAGCAAGCACAGATAACGCTAAGTCAAGCTCAGGTGAGCAGTTTAAGTGTGAATAGCAATGTGAATATTGCCTTGGATATTAGTGGTAAGCAGCCGAATATCATCTCATTGAGTAGAATTGATTTGCAGGGTAGACTTGGTACGCAGAACATAAATACTATTCTTAATTTAAGCTCACAAGTAGCTCAATTGAATAACGCAGCTTTACCCAACAAATTAATCAGTGCATCAATATTGCAGCAGTTGGCAAACAGTTCATCACCAAACAACTCGGTAGTGAATAGTCGGCAAAGCGCGTTAACTTCAGGTTTATCGCAAGTAATTATCCCGCTAACTGATGCGAAGCTAGCTGACTTGCCAAAATCCCTCTTGTCCTCGCTCCAGAGTGCGATCTCTAGAGTCAATACAAGCGCGGCGACTCAAGTCTCGCTGCTTGTTGAAGGTACTGGTAACACAAATTCTTTAAAACTCTCTGTGTTAGGCAATCTTAGTCAATCCTCTGCAGAGCTTAATACCAGTCAAATTCGTACATTATTGGCAACGGCTGACAGTAAAGCCTTAGGAAATGCAAGAAACCTTAGCGTTGCAGATACCTCAAAACCTAATTTGACGAATAGTCAATTGACGTCGAGTGCAGGCACAAACGCAGCAGGAAGCAAACCAATTACAGAATCAGTAGCAGGCGCACTTTCAAGTACGATTGCGAAACAAGGATTTATTGCAAGTAGAGCAGAGTTAGGCGTGAATCAATCAGGCAACCCTTCTGTCAGCAATCCACAATCAGCACTGACGGATACAGCCGCAGCAAGAAACACAGCCCCGAGCGTTGCAAATTTCAAAACCGATCTATTACTAGAACAACTAACTAAATTCATTAACTCACCGGCTCAAACTTCTCAACCTGCTGCGCAGCAAAACCCAACAATACTAACGCAGCTTTTGAGTCAATTGCCGAATACGAAAATCACCTCCATTATCGAGCAACTCAGTAACTTCGCCTCAACACAAAGAGTCAACCCAACGACCACCATTGATTCATTGAAAACACAGGTTCAAGCGTTGAGCCAATCAACCTTGGCTCAGTCTGCTAGCCAGACTCAATCTCAATCACTGGCCAATATTATTAGCGCGTTGAATGCCGATGCGGATATTGCCGAATTAAGCCCTGAGACGCAGGCGTTGTTGAGATACGTAAGAGACCAACTGCCAAACACATCAGCCGCACAACAAACGCCCATTGATGCCAAAACCATACAGCAGCTAGTTGGAGCACCGCTCAATAATGCCCCCATCAACGCATTATCTCCCACTGCAGTGAGTGGCTTTTTATCTGGTTTAGTGACATTGCTTCAGGTGAGCTTGGCCTCGAAGCTGCAGCGTCAGTCGAATAAGCAGGCGAGCAAAATGCAGGATCAAATTCCCGATAGCATTAAAAGTATTGTGCCCAATATCACAAGCACACAAAGTGCTAAATTAATGCAGGACTTTAGACAGTTTGATTCAAAACATACCTTAAGCGCTGAAGTTGCAAAAATGCTATTTAGCCATCAAAATCATAAACTTAAAAGCATCGAATCGTCACTACAGGGACAAGATCAGCTTTACTATGCCCTGCCCAACGTATTTGATAAGAATGCAGACGACATTGAATTATTGGTTAAGCGAGAAACGCGTGAAGATAAAAATACGCAGAGCGCTGAGGGTAACTCGTCTTGGTATTTAACGATGAAGTTGGACGTTGGCCCGTTGGGACAAATGTTAGCAAAAACGCAGTTAAAAGATGATGAGATAAAGCTTCAGCTTTATACATCTACAACGGAGTTAAAAAATAAGGCCTACGATATGCTGCCCTTCCTGCAGCGACGACTGTCGGCACTTGGCATTAATTTAACCGAGAAATCGTGTCAATTAGGCAAAATCCCACAGCAGCTCAAAACCGAACATTATCAAGTGTTTGAGACGCAAGTATAGTGATAAATTGAAATGACAGACGACACTAAAAAGGCCATTGGCCTAAAGTACAATACTGAGGAGAACAATTCTCCAACCGTCATAGCGAAAGGCTTTGGCGACTTAGCCGATGACATTATCAAGCTGGCAAAAGAAAGTGGCGTGCTGATCCATGAGGACCCATATCTAAGTGATTTACTGGCAAGGATGGATTTAGGTCAGGAAATTCCAGAGAACCTTTATCATGTTATTGCTGAGCTGATTGCGTTTTCGTATGTACTGCAGGGGAAGTTTCCGGACTCTTGGTCGAATGTGCATAATAGGGTTGATTTTAAAGAATAGCCCGATGAAAAATTCGCTATTCATCGGGCCCCGCTTCGCGTTCTCATATTTTTATAGTGCGATTTTTACCAAAATAAAACCACCCTATTTAAGCTTATAACCGTCCCAAACGCCTTTAGTATCTATAATCTTGCCTTCTGGTCTGGCAATACTCTTAAACTCTTTATGGTCAACCAACATCACATGTATATCAGCCTCTTTTAATGCCGTTTCAAGCGATACTAATTTGATACCATCCAGCTTGGTATCCAAGCTAATATTAGGCTCCACACAAACGCAATTAATATCTCCTAACGTTGATACTAATCTAGCGATTGTTAACGATGGACTTTCTCTTAAATCATCGATATCAGGCTTAAACGCAAGGCCGTAACAAGCTATCGTAACTTTAGATTTTAACGCAGCGACGTTTTCAAGCAGCAATTCGCCTGCCGCCTGTTTCACCTTTTGTACAACCCACTTCGGCTTACTGTCGTTTATCTCGCGCGCGGACTTAATCAGGCGCGCAGTTACTGGCGATTTACTCACGATAAACCAAGGATCAACAGCGATACAGTGGCCACCAACGCCAGGCCCTGGTTGCAAAATATTCACTCTAGGGTGCAAATTTGCTAACTCGATAAGTTCCCAAACGTTTATCCCTGCTTCATCGCAAATCATCGATAGTTCGTTAGCGAAAGCAATACTGACATCTCTTGATGCATTTTCCGTAAGCTTAGCCATTTCAGCTGTGCGAGCGTTTGTAATAATACAATCACCCTCAACAAAGGTTTTATAAAGTTCAACGGCACGCTGCGAGCATATTGGTGTTATTCCACCGATCACTCTGTCATTAGACACTAGCTCTTCTATGACTTTGCCGGGTAATACTCGCTCAGGACAATGTGCAACATTAACGTCAGCCGTTTCATCGCCATGTTTCGGGAATTTAAGTTCTGGGCGCAATTCAGCAAGCCACTCGGTTACTTTTTCGGTCGCACCAACAGGTGAGGTAGACTCCAATATAACCAAGTCGCCTTTTTTCAATACAGGGGCAATGGCCAAGCATGCTCTCATTATATAGCTTACATCTGGCACTGGAACGGACGAGTCTGTTTTTAAGAATGGCGTGGGCACGGCTATCAAAAACGCATCTGCAGGTTCTGGTTGAATCACCGCCATCAATTTTTTGTCTTTGACCGCTTTTGCAACAATAGCCCCAAGTCCTGGCTCAACTATGTGGATTTCTCCGCGATTTATAGTATCTACTGCATGTTGATTTACATCGACGCCAATAACCTTCTTTCCACTGGCAGCAAACATTGCCGCTGTTGGCAATCCAATATAACCAAGGCCAATAACAGATATCGTTTCAAATGACATTTATAACACTTCCTTCAATAATTGTTCCGCAATCCGTTTACAAGCATGACCATCCCCATAAGGATTATGTGCAAAGCTCATGTCTTTATATGCCTGGGCATCTGTTAGTAATTGCTCCATTTCGAAACAAATCTTTTCAACATCAGTGCCAACAAGCTTTACCGTTCCTGAAGACACAGCCTCAGGTCGTTCTGTGGTATCACGCATGACTAGCACTGGCTTACCTAATGATGGTGCTTCCTCTTGAATACCACCAGAGTCGGTCAATATTATCGTGCTGCGATCCATCAGATAAACAAACTCTAAATACTGCTGAGGTTCAATAAGTTTTATATTTGCTACGTTAGACAACAAGCGATTGACTGGCTCAGAAACAGCGGGGTTTAAGTGCACCGGATATAGAATTTCGACATCTTCGTATTTACTGGCTATCCGAGCTAAAGCTTTGCAAATATTCTCAAACCCTTGACCGAAATTTTCTCGGCGATGGCCTGTAACCAAAATAAGCTTTTTGCTGTCATCTAAATAGGCAAATTTTTCCGACATTTCGGATTGTAGCTCAAGGTCTGTTTTGAGTTTATCTCTCACGAGAAGCAATGCGTCGATAACGGTATTTCCGGTTACAGTAATCGCATTGCTGTGCACATTCTCCCGTAATAAGTTATCTTGCGACTCTTTAGTTGGGGCGAAATGATAAGTGGTAATAGCACCGGTTAGTTTTCGGTTGGCTTCTTCCGGCCAAGGAGAATAAATATTGCCGGTTCTCAAGCCTGCTTCAACATGCCCCACTGCTATTTGTTCATAATAAGCGGCTAAACTCGTCGCAAAGGTAGTTGCAGTATCGCCATGAACAAGCACAACGTCTGGTTTGAACTCCATTAACACCGGCTTCATCTGCACAATGATTTTTGCAGTCACGTCGTTGAGGGTTTGCTTGTGTTTCATGAGATCGAGGTCGAAGTCAGGGTGAATATCAAATAGTTCAAGAACTTGGTCTAGCATTTCTCTATGTTGAGCGGTGACACACACTTTTAAGTCAAATCTTGAATCAGCTTCGAGGTATTTGACTAACGGAGCCATTTTTATGGCTTCAGGGCGAGTACCAAATACACATAAGACCTTTTTCATGAATGCTTAATTTCCTATTAGAAAATGCGAATTTATTATTGTCGCAAATCCTACTGAAAACTAACATGCTTGTCACATTTATTTGTTCTAAGCGTTCGACGTATTACCTTGTAACAGATACCTTATAAAAAATGCTTGTAACAATACCTTATAAAAAGTGCCTTATAAAAATACCTTGTGAAAGACGCCTTGTAAAAGATACCTTTCAAATTTTGGTATGACTTTGTTTCTTCGCATAATGGCGATAAACAAGGGACTCCGAATAACCATAGGTACAACTTTCTTTCGTAATGTAAACAGTCGACGCCATCTAATGCCAAAACAGAGATATGGTTCAATTGCCTTTTTTTTAATAGTCATGCTACTAGAAACGACATTTTACTTTTGGACTATAGTAAAAATTTGGTTGGAGGCTGTTTTTAAATACGAGGACAAAAAAATGGCTGAACAAGTCAGCCATTAAAAACCACCACTAGAGGGCAGCGCTAAATCTGAGCCCAGCCTCTAGTTTGTATTAATAAACCTAGAGGCTACGCAATCTCGAGATAGTATCGAGCAACGTATTAGTAATATCGCTTATTCTTTCTCTTCAGCTTCAAGTTCAGCAGTTTCGGCTTCTTCTACTTTCTTGGTCTTCGGCATCAATAACTCAGCACGAATGAGTGCTTCTATTTCTTCTGCCATTCCGACATGCTCTTTCAGATACTTAACAACGTTAGCTTTACCTTGACCAATGCGCTCGCCATTGTAGCTATACCAAGCACCCGCTTTTTCAACTAGTTTCTGTTTTACGCCTAAGTCGATTAGCTCAGCTTCTTTTGAGATACCCTCGCCATACATAATCTGGAATTCAGCTTGTTTAAACGGAGGGGCAACTTTGTTTTTGACAACTTTGACTCGCGTCTCGTTACCGACCACCTCATCACCGTCTTTAATTGCGCCGATACGACGAATATCTAAACGAACTGAAGCGTAGAATTTAAGTGCGTTACCGCCGGTAGTTGTTTCAGGGTTACCGAACATAACACCAATTTTCATACGAATTTGGTTAATGAAAATAACCAGTGTGTTTGAACGTTTGATGTTTGCCGTTAATTTACGTAGGGCTTGAGACATTAAGCGGGCTTGCAAACCAACGTGTGAATCACCCATGTCGCCTTCGATTTCAGCGCGTGGCGTTAGTGCAGCCACGGAGTCAACTACAACCACGTCAACAGCATTCGAACGTACCAACATATCGCAAATTTCTAACGCTTGCTCGCCGGTATCAGGTTGAGATACAAGCAAGTCGTTAATGTTCACGCCTAGCTTTTCAGCATAAATTGGGTCGAGTGCATGCTCGGCATCGACGAAGGCGCAGGTTTTACCTTTCTTCTGTGCTTCAGCAATAACTTGAAGCGTTAGCGTTGTTTTACCAGACGATTCAGGTCCATAAACTTCGACAACACGACCGCAAGGCAAGCCGCCTATGCCTAAAGCAATATCGATAGTAAGTGAACCCGTTGATATTGCTTCAATATCCAAAGCTTGGTTGTCACCTAAACGCATGATAGCGCCTTTACCGAATTGCTTTTCTATTTGACCTAGAGCTGCGTCGAGCGCGCGACTTTTATTTTCACTCATGCCTTTGTCCTCTTTACCTGTTCTTCTTTCTGGTGCTGTCTTTTTAGTTTTTTCAGCTGATTTCTTTAACATGGCCGTAGCTCCTAGGTGTTTTTGATATTGTTTTGGTAAGCTTGTGGGCTAGTTAACTAGCGCTCACAGTGCTATTTATTTGTTTAGCAAAGAAGTCACTTACCAAACCGTTTTTCATTAGTTGTATTTGCCGTTAGGCCATTTTTATATGGAGGTAAACCAACACACCTAATCATTTATATCGCAAGTATACTGTATAACCATACAGTTTCAATACTGAATTTCAAAAAAAACTTATCTTTATGTATTTATTAGGATTTTTGTTTATTACAGTGGTTAACGGAGATAGCTAATCCAACCAATAAAAAATTAAAGTCGCTTTTTATACAGTATTAAGGTCAATTTTAACTAAAAAAGGATTACGTGTTAACTAGGCTGACGATCAGTTCTTTTAACGCAAGATTTATCGCTTGTTCTCGAACTTGTTGTCGATCGCCACTAAAACACCTTGAAAAACAGCGCGTATGAATTTGGATATTCGCTTCTTTAACTGTGTTCTTTGAGTGCTCTTTATTGAATGTATTTGTCTGCTCTACGTTTTGCACAGTACCTCTTAAAGCACTTGCACTTCCGTCGTTAGATCTTCGGTCATCAGCACTTTTGGCAATTGCAAACCACACCAAACCCACAGGTTTAGCCGCAGTGCCCCCGCCAGGACCAGCAATGCCGCTTATGGCAACGCACAAATTAGCGCCGCTTTTACGCAGCCCGCCTTCTGCCATCTCGTGAACCACCTCTGAAGAAACAGCGCCAAACTTAGCTAAAGTTGCTAAGCTCACCCCCACTTCTTCATGTTTAGCTTGGTTGGAATAGGTAACCCATGATTTTTCAAACCACTGCGAAGACCCCGCCACTTCGGTTATAGCATAGGCTACACCGCCACCCGTGCACGACTCGACCGACGCCACTTTTTTATTTGCTGCGAGCAAGCTATCACCAAGGGTACGAGCGAGTGCTCCAACACTTTTTGTTGTTAAGTTTTGCAATGTCTATTTATATCCCTGTGGTTTTCATTACAATGGCGGCATATATTAAAGACAAGCTGAAGTTGTCACAACAGAAACCTGTTTAAAAAGCATGCCAAATAAAAAAACCGATAAAGTTAACGCCAGTGCTCCAGCCAATACACCTATGATGACGCAGTATCTAAAGATAAAGGCGGAGCATCCGGATATTTTGCTTTTTTATCGCATGGGCGACTTTTATGAACTGTTTTTCGACGATGCTAAAAAAGCATCTAACCTGCTCAATATATCGCTCACTGCGCGCGGAAAATCAGGTGGTGACCCCATTCCAATGGCCGGTGTACCTTACCATGCTGCCGAAAACTATTTAGCAAAACTGGTAAAAATGGGCGAGTCGGTAGCAATATGTGAACAGATTGGCGACCCGGCCACCAGCAAAGGCCCTGTAGAACGCGCGGTTCAGCGTATAGTAACGCCGGGCACAGTCACAGACGAAGCCTTACTGGAAGAATCAAAAGACTCCGTTTTATTGGCTATCACCAAAGTAAAGGACGTTTACGGGCTTGCTTCCATCGATATAACCAGTGGTCAGTTCATGATATTTGATGCGCAAAGTGATGAAGCCTTTCAAGCCGAACTTCAGCGCATTCAACCGGCAGAAATCCTTTATCCTGAACAATGTACGTTTTTTCACTTAATCGAAAAATGCAAAGGCTTGAGACGACGCCCACAGTGGGAATTCGATACAGACACGGCCAACTTGAAACTAAATACGCAGTTTGGCACCAAAGAGCTTGATGGTTTTGGTATAAACAGCCAAGCCGTTGCGATAGGTGCTGCCGGATGCGTATTACAGTACGTGCAAGAAACTCAGCGCACCGCCCTTCCGCATTTAAGGAAAATTAGTCAGTACCGCGCAGACGAGTCGGTGCTTATGGACGCCGCCACCCAGCAGAACCTAGAGCTAACCAGAACGCTGTCAGGCAGCTCAGAAAACACATTATTTGCCGTACTCAATAATACGTCAACAGCAATGGGAAGCCGCTTGCTGCAGCGCTGGTTGCACCGTCCAATTACTGACAAGAACAAACTGCTGTTCAGGCAAAACACAATTGCCGACGTGCAAAGCCACGATTATTCGATGCTGCAAGACTACTTGAAGCAAATAGGCGACGTTGAGCGCATTTTAGCGCGTATGGCATTGCGTTCGGCGCGCCCGAGAGATTTTTCAAGGCTAAAAGAAGCTTTGAATATGCTCCCTGACTTGCAGCAGTGGTTGCGTGACTGCATGCCCTCGTCGCAACACGATAGCTTCAGCCGATTTAGCACTGATATAGGCGAATATCCGCAGATTGCTGAATTATTAAACCGCGCCATTATCGACAATCCACCGGTTGTCTTGCGCGATGGCGGTGTCATAGCCGAAGGTTATTCTGCAGAACTTGACGAACTACGCGCACTGTCAAAAGGCGCAACGGACTTTCTTGATCGCCTTGAAATAAAAGAACGCGAACGCACCGGCATTCCCACGCTCAAAGTGAACTACAACAGAGTGCATGGCTTTTTCATTGAAGTGAGCCGCGCTAATAGCGATAAAATTCCGCCTGAATACGTGCGACGTCAAACGCTTAAAAACAACGAGCGCTACATTATTCCAGAGCTCAAGGAGCATGAAGATAAAGTACTAACAAGCCAAAGCAAAGCGCTTGCACTTGAGAAAAAACTCTACGAAGCCTTGTTTGATGACATCGCTCCTGAGTTATCCAGTTTAATGCAAAGCGCCGTGGCCTTAGCTACCTTAGACGTACTCACCAATTTCGCCGAGCGCGCAGATACGCTTAATTTACATCGGCCAGGCCTAGTTGACGAAAATGTTATTAACTACAGCGAAGGTCGCCATTTGGTGGTTGAAGAAGTGATGAACTCGCCCTTTATCGCAAATCCCTTATTCATGGACGATAAAACCCGCATGTTAATGATCACCGGCCCGAACATGGGCGGTAAATCTACCTACATGCGTCAAACGGCACTGATAGTGTTGCTCGCCTACGTGGGTTGTTACGTACCTGCGCAAGATGTCAGAATTGGGCCTATCGACCGTATTTTCACGCGTATTGGCGCAGCCGATGACCTGGCCTCCGGGCGCTCAACTTTCATGGTTGAAATGACCGAAACCGCGAACATTCTCAATAATGCGACCGCGAATAGCTTGGTACTCATGGACGAAATTGGTAGAGGAACGAGCACATACGATGGCTTAAGCTTAGCTTGGTCTTGCGCTCAGTGGCTATCCGAAAAATTACATGCGTTCACCTTGTTCGCAACCCACTATTTTGAGTTAACCAGCTTGTCGGACAGTATTCCAACAATTACCAACGTGCATTTAAGCGCAGTTGAACACAATGATGAAATTCGCTTCATGCATCAGGTGCAGCAAGGAGCAGCTAGTAAAAGTTATGGTCTACAGGTTGCGAAATTAGCGGGTGTTCCAAAAGCAGTTATCGATTCAGCAAAACGCAAATTAGCGGAATTAGAGCGACTTGATGTGGTGAATGCGAACAATGAAAAGTTAAATACTAGTGATAAAGCGCAGGAGAGCGCGCTTATTAAAAGCGCATCGGCGCCTCAAAATCACCAGCACACTGCAAACAAAATAAACGAAACGCAACTAAGCATGGCCTTCGACAACCCCGAGCATTGGCTTGAACAAAAAATCAAACAAATAGACATTGACGATCTATCACCCAGGGAGGCGCTTGCCTTGCTTTATCAATGGCGCAAAGAAGTTAAGTAGTTTTCGGGTTACCATCACAGTTAATCACAGATAATCGCACATTTTTCATTTACTCTGCGGGTAGTTATTTAGTATACTATCCGCCCATCAAAGCACGCCTTCAATGTGCTCAAGGATCCACGATCCGGCCTTAACAACACGCTTATTGTTAATTAACATTAATTCTAGTAAGCCGATGCGCCGCCTCGTTTGTGTTCCGAAAAACAGCTTATACAAAATGGATTTTACATAGATTCCGTTCAACTCAAGTATCTTAGGTTTTGCATGACAAATTATATTTTCGTCACCGGTGGTGTTGTTTCATCATTAGGAAAAGGTATTGCGGCAGCATCCTTAGCCGCCATTCTTGAAGCACGAGGCCTAAAGGTCACAATGCTCAAACTCGACCCTTACATAAACGTTGACCCGGGCACAATGAGCCCCATTCAACACGGTGAGGTATTTGTTACCGACGATGGTGCAGAAACCGATTTAGATTTAGGTCACTACGAGCGCTTTATTCGCACCCGTATGACCAAACGCAACAACTTCACGACCGGTCGTGTATATGAAGAAGTTATCAAACGCGAACGACGCGGCGATTATTTAGGCGCAACCATTCAGGTTATTCCACATATTACCAACGAAATTAAGCGTCGTATTATCGCCGGTGCTGAAGGTAACGACGTCGCGATTGTTGAAATTGGTGGCACGGTGGGTGATATTGAATCACAACCCTTTATCGAAGCTATTCGCCAGTTGGGCACAGAAGTAGGCCGCGAACATTCGATGTTCATGCACCTCACTCTCGTCCCCTACCTTGCAGCCTCAGGCGAAACTAAAACCAAACCTACTCAGCATTCTGTTAAAGAACTACGCTCTGTTGGTATCATGCCAGACATATTGGTGTGCCGCTCAGAAGTGCCATTACCTAGCAACGAGCGCGCAAAAATCGCCTTATTCACCAACGTAAATGAGAAAGCAGTTATTTCACTGCGCGATGCTAGCAGCATTTATAAAATTCCAGCAGCGCTTAAAGCGCAAGGCATGGACGAAATAGTCGTGAAGCGTTTTGGTTACGACTGCCCAGAAGCTGATTTAGCCGAATGGGAGCAAGTACTCTATGCAGAATCGAACCCAACTGGAGAAGTAACTATCGGTATGGTCGGCAAATACGTTGAATTGCCGGATGCGTATAAATCAGTTAACGAAGCGTTAAAACATGCGGGATTAAAAAATCGTCTGACTGTCAATATTAAGCACATCGATTCGCAAGATGTTGAAAGCAAAGGCATTCATATTCTGCATGATCTCGACGCAATCTTGGTTCCTGGTGGCTTTGGCGAGCGCGGAATTGAAGGTAAAATTGCAGCGGCAAAATACGCCCGCGAAAACGATGTTCCTTACTTAGGCATATGCTTAGGTATGCAGATTGCCTACATTGAATTTGCGCGAAACGTTGCCGGCATGGAAAACGCTAACAGCACAGAATTTGATCCTGATACGCCATTTCCTGTTGTCGGCCTGATTACCGAATGGTTAGACGCTGATGGCGGCAAAGAGATCCGAGATGTTTCAACGGATTTAGGTGGTACTATGCGTTTGGGTAGCCAACTTTGTCACTTAGAAGCAGGCAGTAAAGTTGAAAAGATGTATGGCAGCACTGAAATTTTTGAGCGCCATCGTCACCGTTATGAAATAAATAACAACTTGCGCGGCGAAATTGAAAAAGCCGGTTTGAAAGTGAGTGGACTATCCACCGATAAAGCCTTGGTTGAAGTGATTGAAATTGAAGATCATCCTTGGTTTGTAGCGGGCCAGTTTCACCCTGAGTTTAACTCAACCCCACGCGATGGACACCCACTGTTTACCGGGTTTATTGCTGCGGCTGGTGAGTATATGAAGAATAAGTAGTGGGTGATAGCTTTTGTCATTAGTGCGGTTTACGTCGTTACTGCAACGTACGTCATTACTGCAACGTACGTCGTTACTGCAACGTACGTCATTACTGCAACGTACGTCGTTACTGCAACGTACGTCATTACTGCGACGTACGTCATTACTGCGTAGGCAGTAATCACCCACTATTTAACACCAGTAGTGAATGTGAGAGGTTCTTGCCTTCGCAAGAATGACGGAATGCAGCTCGTCATTACTGCGTAGGCAGTAATCTCCCACTATTTAACACCGGTTGTGAATGTGAGAGGTTCTTGCCTTCGCAAGAATGACGGAATGCAGCTCGTCATTACTGCGTAGGCAGTAATCTCCTACTATTTAACACCGGTTGTGAATGTGAGAGGTTCTTGCCTTCGCAAGAATGACGGAATGCAGCTCGTCATTACTGCGTAGGCAGTAATCTCCTACTAGTTAACAACAAATTTAAACAAGTACCAACAACAAATAAAAGGAACAAATATGGCGAATATTTCTCGCATTGTAGGTCGCGAAATTATGGATTCACGTGGTAATCCAACAGTTGAAGCAGATGTCTATTTGGAGTGTGGTGCTATGGGTCGTGCTTGTGCACCATCAGGCGCATCAACCGGTTCAAGAGAAGCTTTAGAACTTCGTGACGGCGACAAAACTCGTTATTTAGGTAAAGGTGTACTAAAAGCGGTAGCGGCGATTAACGACAAGATTGCGCCCGCATTATTAGGTAAAGACGCAGCGGCTCAAGCTAGCGTTGACCAATTAATGATTGACTTAGACGGCACAGAGAACAAAGAAGTGCTTGGCGCAAACGCTATTTTAGCCGTGTCACTAGCGGTTGCTAAAGCAGAAGCTATCAGCCAGAAGCTGCCTTTATATGCACACATCGCAAACCTAAACGGCACACCGGGCGTATACTCCATGCCAGTGCCCATGATGAACATCATCAATGGTGGTGAGCACGCCGACAATAACGTCGATATCCAAGAATTTATGGTTCAGCCTGTTGGCGCTCCTTCATTCGCTGAAGCATTGCGCACTGGCGCTGAAATTTTTCATAGCTTGAAAAAAGTGTTGTCTGCAAAAGGTTTGAACACCGCAGTAGGTGACGAAGGTGGTTTCGCACCAAACTTAACGTCTAACGCCGAAGCGCTTTCTGTTATTTCAGAAGCTGTTGAAAATGCAGGCTACAAAATGGGCGTTGACGTGACGCTTGCGCTTGATTGTGCGGCATCGGAATTCTATAAAGATGGCCAATATGTGTTGGCTGGCGAAGGTAAGTCTTTCGATTCAAACGGCTTTAGTGACTATTTAGCAGATTTAGCCTCTGAGTATCCTATTTTATCTATCGAAGACGGATTAGATGAAAGCGATTGGGACGGTTGGGCTTATCAAACTAAAATACTAGGCGATAAAATTCAGCTAGTGGGCGACGACTTGTTCGTGACCAACACTAAGATACTGTCTCGCGGCATTGAAAACGGTGTGGCTAACTCAATTTTGATTAAATTCAACCAAATCGGTTCATTAACCGAAACATTGAACGCAATCAAAATGGCTAAAGATGCTGGCTTTACTGCCGTCATTTCTCACCGTTCTGGCGAAACAGAAGATGCGACAATTGCCGATCTAGCCGTAGGCACAGCCGCTGGTCAGATAAAAACTGGCTCACTATGCCGTTCTGATCGTGTTGCTAAGTACAACCAGTTATTACGCATTGAAGCAGAGTTGGCGGAACAAGGTACACCGGCAGCATATAACGGTCGTTCTGAAATTAAAGGCCAATAGGTAGTTTATAATGTGAATGTTGGTCGATAAGGCCAGTTTTACAGGCTATTTGCCATTAAAATTAGAGTAATTAATGAAAGCGGCATCTTTATGGTTTAAGATGCCGCTTTGTTTTATGAACATAATAGTTAAATAAAGTCAGTGATGAACGACCAGCAATCTAATCAAACCAACATATTTGGCTTAGCAGAACAGTTTCCGAACGTTGCTGAGCTATGCAATGCGTTGTACGAAAGAGAATTGCTGAGCCTAGCCACAAGTAATATAAAAGACCCTACCATATTAAAACGAAAACTCAGTGGGCTGACTTACCACATTAAAAACGCCGCTGAATTTTTGATCAACGAGCCCACGCCAATAGACGTTGATGTTCACAACGGTACCTGGAAATCGAAGCAAGCCAATAAATGCCCAGCAGCTAAACTTGTAGAGGATGCGCAATCCATTGCTAAAGCAGAGGCTTGGTTTACGCAACATCATTACCATGGCGCGGTAGTTTGTGTTTACGTGAACGATTACGGCAATGAGCACATTGAGCTTGATTCAATTGATATGTTCGCTAACCCAGTAAGCAAGCTGCACACGAACAAATTTGGTTGGTTTACTTTGAATGGCGAGTCGCTTGAAGAAACTAAAAACCACCTTACTCATCGATTAGTAAAACCAAATAAAGCCATTTTGAGTGCGGCATGTAGCGGGCATACTTGGAATACGAAAGGTAAATCCACACCACGAGCTTTAAGTTTACGAGAGTTGTTGTTGTCGACGAATATTAATTGGAAGACGTTTGGTTAGTTGTTTTGGGGTTTGGTGTTCTGGAGTTTGGTGCACTGGTGTTAGTTCCACTAGGGTTAGTTGTTCTGGAATTGGTTGTTCTGGAGTTAGTTCTTCTGGAATTGGTTTTTCTGGAATTAGGTGAACGGATGTCAGGGAGCTGGGAACTCGATATCTAGGAGCTAAACATCTCGAAATTCAATCGTTGAAAAGAACCATTTTCCTAAAGTCCCACAAATTCATGATCCGTCAAACTCTCTAAAAAATTCAACAAATCCTGTTTTTCCTCGTCCGTAATATCAAAGCCTTGAACGAAGGGACTTTTTAGCGGGTTATTCACGCCATCACCTCTACCACCAGCCGCATAAATATCAATAACCTCAGACATTGTCGCAACCGTACCATCGTGCATGTAGGGCGCGGTCAGCATGATGTTGCGCAAAGTAGGCGCTCTGAACTTGCCGCGATGCTTCGGGTTAAAGGTAATGTCAGCAAGTCCTTGGTCGCCATTCGCATAACTGCCTTTTCCATCAATATCGTAAAGCCCGGTGTTATGAAACGACACCAAATCTAAAGTTTGCATGGCGTGCTTGCTCGATTGCGTAAAATTAAAGCCGCCATGACAGTGGAAGCACTCTAGCTTTTCAGAGAAGAATAAATCCATGCCTCTTATTGCAGAAGGTGTTAATGCCTCATCTTCATTAAAATACGCATAGCGGTCAAAGTCGGAATTAAAGGAGGTTAAACTTCTGACAAACGCGGCAAGCGCTTTAACAATGTGATCGAAGTTAACTTCATCACTTCCAAAAACGCTTTCAAACTCAGGGCCATATTCCTCTAATTTGGCAAGGATGGCTTTTTCATTACCCGTCACTCCCATTTCCACCGGCGCTTCATTAAATAAAGGTATTAAAATTTGATTTTCAACCGTACCCAAACCATCATGAGCCCAGGTAAAACTGCCGTTGTAAGCCACGTTAACTAGCGCCATCGCATTGCGGTTTAACACTTCACCAGTGGTGCCAACCGATGTGGTTTTCGGCTCGGCAAACGCAAAGGCTTTTAAATGACAGGACGCGCAGGATTGCTGTTCATTTGCCGATAATCGCACGTCGTTAAACAAACGTTCGCCCAAGGCCACTTTTTCTTGCGTCATTGGATTGTCGTTGGGCACATTAGGGGCAGGAAAACCTTCGGGTATGTTCCATTTGTAGGGCGTGGTTGTATTTTGTGGCGAGCAGGCGATGATTCCCAGCATTGAAAAAGCAAAGATTAGCACTACATTGAAAAAACGGAAGCCGGGACTGCTTTTCGAACTCAAGCTTCGAATTTGATTTTCGCGATTCGGCAACTTATTTTTTGTTGTTACATAACGCAATTGATGAGACCTTTATTAACGCCGATTTTGGTAGCTACGGTTTTGGTAGCTTTATTTTAAGTGACTATATTTTAAGTGACTATGTTTTTAATGGCTACGTTTTTGGTAGCTGTGTTTTTAGTGGCTGTGTTTTTAGTAGCTGTTTTAGTCGCTGTGTTTTTAGTAGCTTTATTTTTATTAGCTTTGTCTTTACTAGCTTTATTTTTACCAGCCATTCTTATAATCACTATGCATTGAATAGCTATATCTTTACCATCCCATTATTCACAGCCAATCTCGATACCCATTAGATTGCTACTTGTCCAGATTACTTAAAAACCGCATTCAACTTCAAGTTTTCAAGCAATTGAGAGCAGGTAGTACTGTCAATACCAGAGAACATACAGCTGTTTTCCCTCGTTGTCTCAATAGTGTCCAATATCGCGTCCAAGTGGATACTAATATCTATCTGCACACGACTCCTCTGATTATTCGTGCCGTCAGTTTCAATCAATTGTATTGAATCGGACGGCAGCGTGGCCACTACCGGGATTAAATTAGGCTGAGCACACGGTTTTTGCGGAGCGCGCACCATAGCAGCCGACTCGCAGCCTACGCTTCCTAGGTGAAACGACCATGAATCGCCAGACTCACTTTGCATATCCCAGCGAATAAATTTATAGCCATTACGCCAAACCCAAAACATCGACGAGTCATTCAATGGCGACTCTTGTAGCAATGGATTTTGGTGATTAACAGCAAAAGGAACGCCCACATTGAAGGAAAGTGTGATGGGTGTTTTAGTATTAGGGTTTTCGATTGCTGCAATGAGTGAGTCATCATCATTATAATTAACACTGACCCCATTATTTCTGTCGCTGACCTCATCATCATAATTAACACTGACCCCATTAATTTTGGCGGTGATGGTTGGGTTGTCTGTTGTTTTGTCGCAATCTCCTGCCAGCCTAATCAGTACGAGCTGCTGGCTTTGCCAGTCGTTATCGTCTAGGATAATGGCGTTAGGATAGTTGAGTGAAAACTGGCTGAAAAACATCGCTAATTCGTTAATGCGCCACTGTTTATTTTGAATATTGAGCAATTGTCCGCATTGGATTTCTTGGCCTTGAAAGTGCGGCGTGAAGGTAATGCGAACTTCAATTTGGTTTTCTGCATAGGCACTTTGATTGCCGTTTTTAGTCTCATTGGCAGAGCCATTCGACTGAACTGCAGGATCTGGCGCTGGCGAACAAGCACTCAAAATTAACGCGCATATCAACACTAAATGTTTTACATTAAGGACTTCTTTGAATGTAGCAAAAAGTGCAGAAAGCGCTTTTGACGTTGGTAACTGGTCGAATAAATAGCTCATTGAGTACAAAATAAATGGAATCATTATGAAAAGAATACTCCTTAGTTTACGCATATTGCTTGTAATTACCACAGGGATTTGTGTACAGGCAAACGCTCATACCGAGCATGATAAAGCACGTTTCGTCGCTGAAAAAGGCGTTGATGCAGGAGATTGTAAAAATCGTTTTCGCCCTTGCGCATCCATTGGCTATGCCGCGCAGCAAGCTAATAAAGGTGATGCTGTTTTAGTTGCTCAGGGCACTTACGAATTAACTGAGTTTGCCGACATTTTTTATCTAATTAGTGATGTTGTTCCTGCGCTAGGCGGCTTCCAAACCTTGGACAACTATCAAGTACAAAATCCGCAGGCGTTCCCAACGACCTTAATTGGCGTGCCGGCACAATACGCTAATCAGCTATATGAAAAAGGCTTTGATGTTATTGCTGACACGAAAGGCAACACTGCCGAAAATGCACTTGATTTAGATAAGAGTCTTGATGCTGTCAAAGCCATGTTCGAATCACAAGCAGAAACCGCTTGTGTGAATGGCACAGCAGGTAGATTTGCTTGTAACAACATTTCTCTCTTGTCGCACATTCCTATTAGCGATTTCCCTACCAACAGCACTGGTGCTAACGATATTTGGGGTCATGTTGACCTCAACACTATGAAAGAATATGCACTGCTCGGACTGAGACGAGGTGTTGCACTGGTCGACGTATCTGATCCAATAAACCCGGTGGTTATTAACGCAATTTCAGGGCAAAACACCACTTGGCGCGATATGAAGGTATATCAATATTTCAATAGCAATACTAATAAGTGGGAAGCTTATGCTTACGCCACCGCCGATAGCACAACAGAAGGTCTGACTATCATGGATTTAAGCAATCCTGATGACGGTTTAGTATTGTTAAGGCGCGATCTTACAGATTCAAAAGCACACAACATCTACATTTCAAACGTCGATTATGGCTTGAATATACGAGACAGCGCTGCCGTTCCACAAGTTCACATCCTTGGCGCTGACAACTTAGGCGGCTCGATGCGCAGCTACCGATTAAGCGACCCGGAACAGCTGACGCCAAGCTACTCGCTTTCTGGCGCATCTCGCAGTGATTACACTCACGATGCATCTTCGCTCTTAATCAAAGATGCACGCGCCGACCGCGACTGCGTTAACGCCTCTTCCGCTGGCTGCACGCTCATGCTCGACTTCAATGAGCAAACCTTGCGACTGTGGGACCATTCAAACATTAAAAATGCGGTGGAGTTATCAGCCGTGTCATATCCAGATGCAGAGTACACGCATTCAGGTTGGTGGACTGAAGACAGACAATATGTGATTTTGCATGATGAACTCGACGAAAGTAACAGAGGCTTGAACACAACCGTTCATGTGTTTGATATTTCAGACCTAAACGACCCGACCCTTGTTTCCACGTGGCGCGGGCCAACGCGAGCAATCGACCACAACGGCTTCGTTCGTGGTAATAAATACTACATGTCAAATTATGAGCGAGGGGTAACAATACTCGACCTATCAGATCCATTGGCGCCTGCAGAGATAGGCTACTTTGACACTTTTCCTTCGTCTAATAACGCCGGCTTTAATGGTGTATGGGGTGTTTATCCTTACCTACCTTCCGGCATTATTTTAGCAAGTGATATTCAAGGTGGTTTGTATATTTTAAAAGACGAAACGCAGAGCGCCGCAAAGGATGATATTCAATTTTTAACTAAAGCATATGCCGTCACCGAGGGCAACACAGTCGACATCACGGTTGAACGTTCAGGTACAAGCGCAATATCAGTCGACTATAAAATCATGCGCGGTGCTGTCAGTGTGAGTGACTTTTTTGCCGCAGAAAGCGGCACACTAACGTGGAGTGTGGACGACACCGATGCAAAAGTCATTAGCATCGAAGCCTCTAACGACAACATCGACGAAGGTGTTGAGACCATGTTTATTCGCCTAGAAAATGCATCGGATAACGCAGAGTTAGGCCTGCCAAACATCGCTAAAATTGATATCCAAAGCTTAAGTGGACTAGCCTCGTCTATAGTCCTCGATGATGACAACGTTACTGTAAAAGAAACTGACGGAACGCTAAGTTTAAGCGTCACGAGGTTAGGTGGTTCTGACCAAGCTGCAACTGTCGGCTTGCGCATTGAAAGTGATTCAGCAGAAGATGGCGCCGATGTTACCTTATCCGCTAATTCTCTCGCATGGGCAGCGGGTGAATTGGGTGTGAAGAATATTGGTATTACGATCGTTAATGACGATTTGAATGAAGGTAACGAAGGCTTTGCCATCGTGCTAGATAACCCTCAAAACGTGGCTATTTCAGGTACATCAAGAGTTGCCGTGACGATACGTGACGACGAATCAAACCTAGCACCTACCGTTAACACTGAAACAAGTTTGAACGTGAATACTCGTCAATCGGTTACTTTGACAGCCTCGGCAAGCGATCCTGAGGGTGAAAGCATGCTATTTGCGTGGGAACAAACGTCTGGGCCATCGGTTAATTTATCAAATGCCGATAGTTTATCTGCAGGTTTCACCGCACCGAATGCCGCAGGCACTTTAGGCTTCACTTTCACGGCAACAGACGATTTCGGTGTTGCAACTTCCATGAGTGTGACAGTGAATGTAGCCGCAGCACCCGTTTCCACACCTCCAAGCAATTTGAGCTCAAGTGGTGGCGGTGCAATTTGGTTGATGAATGTTTTGCTGTTGCTGACATTAATTAGAAGAATAAAAGTAGCTAAGTCAATGTAAACAAAGGTTTATACCAAAAAGCGATTAAAGCTATTCAGCTTTCGTGCTGAATAAGAAAAGGGTTCACTAATTTAGTGAGCCCTTTTGCTTTGTATAGTATATCCTGTTTCATTGCATTCAACGCGCACTCGCCATCGTAAAATATCAAAATAGGCGCAGATGAACCTAATTATGCAAAGCATGCGTATTATGAAGGGTATAAACCGGTAGCGCAGATGGATAAAACATCCGAAGGCTCGCTTCACTCGTGATTTTTGATCGATTCATGACCGATTTCATAGCAAAATAAACGTAAACACGCTCAGCAACATGCAACCCCATTAACCTCAAAAGGCATTTCATTGAACAGCAGCACTTCAATACTTTCATGGCTATTCTCACACTTACGCCCTTATAGCAGCAAAGTTGTTTTTGCGTTAATCGCCTTAATTATTGGCGCAATGTCCTGGTTGATTTTAGGCCAAGGCATCAAAATGGTGGTGGACCAAGGTTTCGTTGCGGGTGATGAATCGATGTTGCTCAGCTCTCTTGTTCTGGTGTTAGTTATCGCGTTTATTGGTAGCATCGCAACCTACTGTCGATTTTATCTGATGGTATGGCTGGGTGAGAGAGTATGCGCCGATATCCGCAAAGCCTTGTTTTCACATTTAGTCACCCTATCGCCCAGCTTTTATGCAGAATCTCGCACCGGTGAAGTTATTTCTCGTTTCACTAGCGACACCACACTTTTGCAGTCAGTGGTTGGCACTGGCGTTTCAATGGCGCTGCGCTCATTCGTTATGTTCATCGGCGCGCTCATATTGATGGCTATCACCAGCACCACGCTGACCGTTTATGTGTTCATTGCCGTGCCTGTCATTTTACTACCCATAAAGTTATTGGGTAAAAAAGTGCGCCATTTTGCCAAAGTCAGCCAAGACGATGTGGCGAATATGGGCACCTTAATTGACGAAAGCCTGCACGAAATCCATACCTTGCAGTCATACAATCACGAACGCCAAAGCGTTGATGACTTTGATGCCAGCGCAGAACAAATTATGCAGAGCGCATCAAAACGCATCCACTATCGCGCCCTACTTATTGCGATGATCATGTTTATCAGTCTAAGCTCCATATTCGTTGTGGGTTGGATTGGTGCCATTGACGTTATATCCGGCGCAATTACAGCGGGTGAACTCACTGCCTTTGTTTTTTATGCAGTGCTCGCAGGCGGTGCGATAGCGACCATTAGCGAAGTCATTGGTGATCTACAGAAAGCGGCAGGCGCAAGCGAGCGCATTGTCGAGTTAATGAATACCGTGTCTGATATACCCATTGACTCGTCGGTGTCAAGCCTAAGCACACAAGCAGATGAGGTCTTTGAAAAACCAGCCGTAAACGTTAATATCAAAGGTTTCAGAATTAACGAACAAGCCTTAGTTAAGGCCAACAAGCCCATATTAACGCTGCATAATGTCGGCTTTAGTTACCCAAGCGTGCCAGATAAAGAAATTATCCATGAAGTATCCTTCAACGTTATGCTCGGCCAAAAAGTTGCAATCGTTGGCCACAGCGGTGCGGGCAAGTCAACATTGTTTGATTTACTAATGCGTTTCTACGACATCGATTACGGCGACATTTTAATTGGTGATACAGCACAAAAAAGCATTAGCACCCACGACATTCGCCGCCAGTTTGCATTAGTCCCACAAGATGCCGTCATATTCGCAACCACGGTGTTAGACAACATTCGCTTATCCAATCCAGCCGCAAGTAAAGAAGATGTGGTTGAAGCGGCTAAGCTAGCCTTTGCGCACGAGTTTATTTTAGACTTTGTAGATGGTTATGAAACGCAGCTAGGCGAGCGCGGTGTAAAGCTGTCTGGCGGTCAAAAACAGCGTATTGCAATAGCACGAGCAATTTTGGCAAAACGCCCTATCCTCTTGTTAGACGAAGCGACCAGTGCATTGGATGCAACGAGTGAAAAATACGTGAAGCAAGCATTGGATTCGCTGATGACCCAGACCACCACCTTGATTATTGCGCATCGTTTATCCACGGTGATAAATGCTGACAATATTATTGTGCTGGAGAAAGGTAGAGTGCTCGCGCAGGGCAAGCATGCAGAGTTGATGGCGGCGAGTCCAGTTTACAAGGAGTTTGTTGAGTTGCAGTTGAGCTAGTTTACACGTGACATTAAAGGCACAAAGCTGCATTATTTACTTATATTAACGAATGAGGTCCAAGCCCTTGTCTGAAATAACAGAACTTTTGTCTAATTTAGCATCGCAAGATGACTTCACCTCTGTTGTTATGAATAGTGCAGAGGCAAGCGAGCTTTATCTAAAAGGCACCGAGGGTTTAGAGCGTTCTATTTTTGGCGCAATAAGAATCAAGCGCAGCGAAGATATTCCCCTTGTATTCACTGCGGTAAATCAGCTTCAAGACTCAGATCGCCTTACGCTATACCCTATTTCTACCGGCAATAACTGGGGTTACGGAACGTCACTGCCTAACCAAAGTAATAAGGCGGTTATTCTCGATTTATCAGCTCTGACAAAAATCACCGTGGTGAACGCTGAACTTGGGCATATCGCGGTTGAACCGGGCGTGACTCAAGGTTCCTTAGCTGATTTTTTTGCAGATAACGATCTTCCGTTCATGGTGCCTGTTACGGGCGCTGGCCCTACTGTGTCGATTTTAGGAAATGCCTTGGAGCGAGGTTATGGGATCACTCCTCATCAAGACCACTTTGGCGCATTAAACGATCTTAAAGCTTATCTGCCCAATGGAGAGCATTATATATCGCCGCTTTCTGAGTTACTTGCAAAGGCGAATGCAGACGAATTTGGCGTAAACACGTCTTATAAATGGAATGTCGGCCCCTATCTAGATGGATTGTTTACCCAGTCTGGTTTGGGTGTCGTTTATGAAGTAACCATTCGCGTTAAGCGGACAACGGAATCATTCGATTCATTTTATATTAACTATCAAGACGACGACGATATTGCGCACGCCTATGATTTCATAAGAGAAACATTAGAACGCTATGACGGCATAGTTGGCTCTATCAATTTAATGGACAAACGCCGACTTATCTCAATGTTGTCCAAAAACCCAAACTTGCACACATCGTCTCTTTTAAGCCCGAAGCAAATTTCGCAAATTTCGAAAAAGAAAAGAATTCCCGCTTGGACCGTGGTGGGCACAATTTATGGTGATACCTCAATAGTTAAAGCCGTCAAAAAGAAAGTGAAGTTGCTAGCTAAACTACATGCCACCAAAGTAATATTTTCAAATGACCTATTGGTTAAGACCGGTAAAACGGTTTTCAATAAATTACCTAAATTCGTTTTCCCCTCTGTGCATAAACAACTGGATTCATTGGCAAGCGGTGTCGAAATAATGCAAGGCAAACCCAATACAATAGCGCTTACCCTAGCGTATTGGAGAAACAAGGTCACACGCCCCGAAAATAGTGAAAGCCTTGACCCAGCCAGAGACGACTGCGGCCTTCTCTGGTATGCACCGCTAATCCCAATGAATAAAAACAAGCTAATTGAATATGTCGCGCAGGTAAGGGATATATGCAAACGGTATGGTATTGACCCAATGATCACGTTTACTAATCTAAAGCATGATTTAATTGACAGTACTGTTCCCATTCTCTTCAACAAGAATGACGCAAAACAAACTGATTTAGCGCAAAGATGTTTGGCTGAATTAGTCGAAAAAGGTTTAGCGAGAGGATATGTGCCCTATCGCCTTAATATCGAGCAACAACAACTATTGTTCACAGACACAATATCAGCCCAGCGTTTAATGCAAGGCATGTACACGCATACCGACCCAAATCGTATCTTGCAGCCTGGTCGTTACGGTAAGTAGATCAGCCCATATGAAAAACCTTGTAACAATTAAATAACAATTTTCATTGAAAGCGAACTTAATTCGCTGCCCGAAAGTAGTAATATGCTGAACTAGCTTCAATGAAGCTCTCGCGCCTTAGACAGAAAGGCAACATATCACTCGCATTGGAAAGCATTATGTTTGTAAACCTGACACGTAAATCTATGCTCGCCGTCTTTTTCTCTTCACTGGTTTTTACCGCCTTTGCTGAAGATAAAAAAGATGACGCAAAAAAAGATGATGAAAAAGAAAAAGAAACACTCACTCAAATACTAGAGAAAAAAGACGCCTTTGACGGTTTCGTTAACATCTATCGCGACAAAGAGGACGGCAGTGGTTTAGTCGTTTTTAATGAATCACAGTTGAACAAGCCCTTTCTTTACTTTGTATCCACTGTTGATGGCGCGGTTGCTGCCGGCACTTTTAGAGGCCAATTTAGGGGCTCTCGCTTAATTGAGTTTCGTCGCAATTACGACAGAATCGAGATTATCTCAACGACGCCTAGATTTTATTTTGACCCAGAAAATGCAGTCAGCAAAGCCTCTGATGCGAATATTAGTGAAGCTGTTCTGGTTTCAACAAAAATAGAACACGAAGAGGACGGTAGAATCGCTATTTCTTTGAGCGATTTATTTGCGAACGAAGACTTACACAAAATATCGCCAACGCCATCGGACAATCCAGAAGCTGAAAAAAGACGCTTTAAGCCGGGCAAATTGTCAAAAGACAAAACCAGCATAAGCGAAATTAAAAACTTCCCTGAAAACACCCACGTTGTGGTTCGCTACGTTTATGAGAATAGCGCACCCAAAGTCGACGGTGGTGATGAGGTTTCTGACTCGCGTTATACAACTTTGCACATTCAACATGCATTTATCAAAGCGCCGGATAATAACTTTGAACCCCGTCGTGACGATCCAAGAATAGGCTATTTCTCACAGCAGTTTGACGACTTAACGTCTGACCAAACGGCAAACTATCGTGACGTAATCAACCGCTGGGATTTACAAAAGAAAAACCCAGGCGCACAGGTTTCTGACCCGGTTAAGCCAATTACTTGGTGGATTGAAAACACCACACCAGTTGAATGGCGTGAAACAATTAAGAACGCGACTCTGGCTTGGAATACCGCTTTCGAAAAAGCCGGTATAAGCAACGCCATCGAAGTAAAAATTCAGCCTGACGATGCACAGTGGAGCTCGGACGACGTTCGCTACAACGTGTTACGCTGGACGTCTTCACCTCGTCCTCCTTTCGGCGGTTACGGACCTAGCATCTCGCACCCATTAACAGGACAAATTATTGGTTCTGACATCATGCTGGAATACAGCTTTATGAAAGGTCGCTGGATTGCCGGTGAAATGTTCACTGACGGCTATGCTTCGTTAAGCAGCAGTTTGCAGGGTGACGAGCGCATGAACTGCTCACTCGGCCATGAACTGAACCTCGGTATGATGTTCGGTCAATATGCCGGACTAGCTGACGGTATGGGCAAAATTGAGGAAGAAAAACTACTGCGTCAGTCTATGGCATACCTTATTCTTCACGAAGTAGGCCACACCTTAGGCTTAAACCACAACATGATGGCATCGCAACTGCACGGTCATGACGAAGCCCATGATGCTTCAATTACCCAAGGTATTTTGGCAGGCTCTGTGATGGACTATCCATCCGTTAACTATGCACCAGTTGGTAAAGAGCAAGGTGACTTCTACACAGAAAAACCAGGTCCTTACGATGACTGGGTAATTTTGTACGGTTATTCAGAAGCACTTGCCGATCCGGAGCAGGAAGAGAAGCGCCTAACAGCAATTTTAAACCGTTCTGCTGAGCCAGAATTAGCCTTTGGTAACGATGCCGACGATATGCGCTCTGTGGGCCGCCACGTTGACCCTCGTATCAATATTTTTGATATGTCGGGCGAAGCAGTTGATTATGCGCAAGACCGTTTTGAACTCATCAAGCATATGGCAGGCAAGTTGAAAGAAAAGACGCTAGTAGATGGTCGTTCTCACAACGATCTCACCGTTGGCGTAAACGTGCTGTTTGGTGAATTTGCACGCCAAGCTTCTGTTGTCTCGCGCTATATTGGCGGTGTTTATTTAAACCGAGCGTTTGTTGGCCAGTCTGGCTACACACAACCACTTACGCCAGTACCTGAAGCGGAACAACAAAAAGCGATGAACACGCTAATGAGTTTCGTATTCGCACCTGACGCCATTGAAGAAATGTCACCGTTGTTTGCTTACATACAGCGCCAGCGTCGTGGTTTCAGCGGTTGGGGACGCGATGAGTCACCTCGCCTGCACGACATGTTGCTAGGCGCGCAAAAGAACGTGCTTGACCATGTAATGCATCCAAATGTATTGATTCGCCTTACTGACACAACACTTTACGGTAATACTTTTACCGCAGAAAAGATGATGAGTCGTTTAACCGACGCGATGTTCAAGGCCGATATAAAAGGTGACGTAAATTCGTACCGTCGCAACTTGCAGGTTGAGTATGTAGAGCGTTTGATCAAGATGTCTGGTTTAGAGAAAGAAAGTGGCTATGACAACTTTGCTCAGGCTTCTGCTATGTATGAGCTTGGTCGAGTTGCGGATATGGTTGAAAGGTCACGTGGTGATCAGGCGACTAAAATCCATAAGGCGTTTTTGAAGGATAGAATTGAGAGAGCTTTTTACAAAGGATAGCCTCTTAAATAAAAAACGATGAACTTATAAGCTGTTATTCAAAGGCGCTTTATTTTTATAAAGTGCCTTTTTTTATGCTTTAATATAAAAAAAATAATAAACGTGTTTGCATGCTTTTTAATTCAGCGGAGTTTTTGTTCTTCTTTCTACCTACTGTTTTAGTGGTTTTTCTGTTTTTACTAAAGCAACAAAAAAGTAACCTACTCGTCGCTTGGTTAGTCATCGCTTCTCTGTTTTTCTACGCCTGGTGGGATTATGCGTATTTAACCCTAATCGTATTCTCGATGATTTTTAACTTTTATGTTGGCAAGTTATTAACACGTAAAAAGCACGCAGGCATGCTGTTAAGTATAGGAATATCAGTTAACTTAGGTTTTCTGGGCTACTTCAAATATACCAATTTTTTCGTCGAGCAAATAAACAATGTTGCTTCTACAAACTTCAGTATAGAAAGCATCATTCTGCCTCTCGCCATTAGCTTTTTCACTTTTCAACAAATTGCCTATCTAGTAGACACGAAAAAAGGGCTTACAAGTGAATATAGCTTTTTACACTACGCTTTGTTCGTTACCTTTTTCCCTCAATTAATAGCCGGACCAATCGTCCATCACAAACAAATGTTGCCTCAATTTGCCGTGGTTCAAAGCACAAAATACGACTATATGAACATTGCCATTGGTTTGAGCATGTTCTCCATTGGTTTTTTCAAAAAGACCGTTTTGGCCGACGGCATGGCACCCTATGCAGATAGTGTTTTTGCACAAGCGGAAGCCGGTGAATCAATCTCGATGCTGGTCGCCTGGGGTGGCGCGCTTGCCTATACATTTCAATTATATTTCGATTTCTCGGGTTATTCAGATATGGCTATCGGCATAGCTCGCTTGTTTGGTATCGTGTTACCGCTTAACTTTTACTCACCTTATAAATCACTCAACATCAGCGAATTTTGGCGAAGATGGCACATCACGCTGTCAAACTTTTTGCGAGACTATGTTTATATCCCTCTGGGCGGAAATCGATTAGGAGAATTTAGTCGATATCGTAATCTGCTAATTACCATGCTACTTGGCGGCATTTGGCACGGTGCCGGTTGGAATTTTTTGATTTGGGGAGCGTTACATGGCGCTTATCTATCAATTCAACAAATTTGGTCACAATATTCACCGCCCTTTGCAATGATCCCCAAATCAATTAAAAAATCACTTGCTTGGACACTTACTTTTATAGCGGTGGTTTATGCATGGGTGCTATTCAGGGCAACATCATTGGATGGCGCTTTAAGCTTAATGTCTGCGATGACTGGCATGCATGAAATTAGCATACCCAATGCAATATTCGTTCGCTTGGATGCACTTCATCCTATTTTCAACGCATTGAATATTACAAGCTTTATTGGTGGTGGTAGCAGTTTTGTCATTACATGGTGCTGGATATTGCTTTCCTTTGCTATTGTTTTATTACTGCTAAACTTACAAGATATATTTAATTCGGTTAGTTTTTCTACGGCGAAACAGGCTTACAAGACGAATCATTCAATATCTTTTCTATTATTTTTTCACAGTATGAGCTGGCAGCCAAGCACTCGATGGGCGCTACTCACAGCTTTGTGCTTCAGCTTGGGTGTTCTCACTTTGTCCCAAGTGTCCGAATTCTTATATTTCCAATTTTGAGTATTTGACCGATGCAAACACCTACAAAATTTACACTACTTTTTAGTCTATTCTCAATTTTGTTTTTACTTTGCGTTGGGCTTACTAATTTTGTAGTAAATCCTTTTTTAATGTTCCAAAGCACTAAAGTAACGAGCATTTTTAGTAAAAAACCGGAGGCCGCCGATCGAGTAAGGACTTTTAAAAAATACCAAGCCGTTGATCAGAACGTTGAAACACTCATTGCAGGTAATTCAAGAGTTGAGATGGGGCTGGATCCAAATAGCCCGTATTTTGAAAATAAACGCGTCTACAATATTGGCGTACCTGGCCTTACCCTATCTGCGCAAGTTGCTTATGCAAATAACCTCATAAAAACCAATACAATCAAGCGAATATTTATGGGTGTCGATTTTATTAATTTCTTGTCACAACAGCCTGTGCAAGAAGAGCCAGTTGATTTCGCCGACAATTACTACGCAGACTATTTCTCCGCCATATTGTCTTTGGATGCGCTAAATGCGTCTATTGTGACCGTCTTCAATCAAGGCCAATATGCATCTACGAGGACCGATAAAGGGTTCAACCCTGCCAATGACTATATTCCTATTTTAAACAATGAAGGGCAGGAAGTGCTGACTGAACAAAAATTAGCGATGTTTTCAGCGCAAATAAACGGTGATCGCTTTTACAAAAAAGAATTAATTGCGGCAGAAGTCAGCTCTTTAACAATATTTAAGCAAGCACTATTAAGTTGGAAAAGTCGCGGCATACAGGTCGTGGTTTTCATTAACCCCTATCAAGACCGTTATTACAACGTCATCAAAAAAGAAGGACTGACTCAAGACTTTGAAATTTGGCGTGACACGATAAAGGAAATTGCTATGCAAACGAATAGCCGTTTCTTTGATTTTACCGACTTAGGTAAATCACATTCAAATTTGAAAAATGACGAAGGTGAGCTGGCTTATTTTTGGGAGCCAGCTCATTACAAAAAGGAGTTAGGGGAAAAGATGCTTAAAACAATGACCTCTGAGCCTTAAGCATAAAATCCTTTGTACCACTGCACAAACTTATCAATACCCTCATCTAAACTAGTGCTAGGACGGTATCCTACGTCCTTAACTAAAGCTTCAACGTCGGCATAAGTGTCGGGCACATCGCCAGGCTGCATTGGCAATAAGTTCTTTTCAGCTGTCTTACCGAGCGCTTTTTCTATTGTCTCAATAAAAGTGAGCAGGTGCACAGGCGTTTGTGCGCCAATATTGTAAACGCGCCATGGGCCTTTGCTTGAGCTAGGTGACGGTGACTTAGCGTCCCATTCAGCGTTAGTTTGTGCTACGTGCATCATCGTTTTAATAACACCCGATACAATGTCGTCAATGTAGGTGAAATCGCGGCGATGATTACCATAATTATAAACGTCAATTGGCTCACCGGCGCTTATTGCCTTGGTAAATTTAAACGGCGCCATATCGGGACGGCCCCAAGGACCATAAACGGTGAAGAAGCGCAAACCAGTCGTCGGTAAATTATATAAATGGCTGTAAGTATGGGCCATCAATTCGTTCGCTTTTTTACTCGCCGCATAAAGTGACACAGGATGGTCGACATTATCGTCAACGCTGAACGGCATGGCTTCATTGGCACCGTAGACTGAGCTAGACGACGCGTAAACGAGGTGCTCAACATCATTATGACGGCAGCCTTCAAGAATATTCATGAATCCGACAATATTTGCATCGATATAGGCGTGTGGGTTTTCAATCGAAAATCTGACACCCGCTTGTGCGGCTAAATGAATGACGCGATCGAATTTATGCTCTTTAAATAAGGCTTCCATAGGATCTCGATGCGCAATGTCCATTTTGATGAACTGAAAACGAGCGGCATTCTCATGTTCAGCAATCCAATCCAAACGAGCATCTTTAAGGGACGTATCGTAATAGTCATTGATGTTATCAATACCAACAATGTCCATATCCATATCAAGCAGTTGGCGACATGTGTGAGCACCTATAAAGCCAGCCGCGCCTGTGACTAAAATTTTCAATTTTGATCCCCGTAATTTAATTGTCGATATATTACCAAGCGTGGCAACAAAGTTATAGTTCTAAGTCTGGTTATCATATTGAAAAAGAATGATGCGACCTTTGGCTTGCTAAAAGCGCAATAGCACCAGGCTATAAGTCTACGTCAATCGTTTTTGCTAGCTTTCGAAGTTCTCTGGCTGGAATGGCATAACTGATCCCACTAGGATTGGTTAGCGCAGCCTCTTTTCCTTCTGAAACAAGTACTTTATTGATTATGCCTATCACCTCGTTGGTGTTCCCATCAAAAACCGGGCTACCACTGTTTCCAGGATATGCTGTGGCATCCAACTGATAAATAGTAAAAGGTGCCTTTAATCGCTTTAGCATTTGTACCGTTAGTTGATCTGCATTTCTCGCTGGATTTATATCTGGTGCAATCGCAGCGATAATTCCACGATGTGTTGCAGGATAAAGACCGAGCACCGCTCCGATCGGAAAGCCGGTAAAAAACACTGACGTTCCCTCTTCAGCTAGTCTGTCGCGAGCAATCTTTAAGGCAGGCAAAGTATCATTAATTGATAGAATGGCGATATCATGAACGGGGTCGATAGCCAACACTTCCATTTTATGAATTTTTGGCGACGTGCCAGTGCCGCTCAGCGCAACATAGTTTTGCACGATACTGGGGTCTAACTCTGCCGAGACAACATGATAGTTGGTGACGATGTATTTACCGTTACCAACAACAAAGCCTGTTCCCTTCAACTGTGGTGATCTTGACTGAATGGGCGCATACATAGCAACTCCCACAATAGACGGCTTAGTTTCTTTAATTGATTCAATGAGTGAGCTTTGTTGCAACGCCTGAGTATTCCAAGAAATGACAAGCATGCACAGCGTAAGAGGCACGCTGACACTACTTTTTAAACTCGCTTTAATCCATTTAATATTGAGCATTTCCGTTCTCTCTAAAAAAGATGTAAGTTAGCATAACTAAATTAATCAACTAAACCAAATGTAAGCTTAGTCGTGATCAAAGAAATTGCCCATCTACTGACATCGCCAATTAATCAGACTTTATTGTTAGTGATCATTGTATGGCTGATTTCACTAAAATCTAATGTATCGAGAGTTGTAATAAAGACGAGTTATATTGCTGCATTTTTATGGCTGTATCTTTGCTCACAACCATTTTTTAGCTATATGTTGATGCAACCAATAGAAAGTAGCTTCCCACCTATTAAAGCAAACGATAAAAAATGGCAGTCTGCTGACGCTATTTGGGTGCTCGCTTGCAGTCATTATAACAACGAAGAACTCCCCGATGTCAGTCGCTGGAACAACTGTGCCCTCGATAGATTAGTGCATACATATATGATGTACAGAGAAAAACCAACGACTGTTGTTCTCACTGGCGGCGACTTTAGCGAAGAAGGCGGGTTCGAATATGCCGAACGAGCAAAATCTTTCTTAATCTTACTCGGAATTGAAGAAAGCGATATCCTTTCGTTACCAAAAGGCACCAATACCTATGAAGAGCTAGAAGCCTTAAAAGAGGGCCTAATAACCAAGAACATTGCCGTTGTGTCGTCGGCAAGTCATGGACGTCGACTATCAGTTCTACTTGACTCTCAAACAGATTACACATACACATTTATCCCGGTTGAGCATCTCAATGTTTTGCCATCTCCATTTAATCTAGGACTACCCCAAATAGCGAGTATAGAAAAAAGCCGCAGAACCTTTTATACCTACTTTGCAAACATCGAACTCTGGATTAAAGGCTATTAAACTAATTTTCAAATACTTACAATCGCGCAATTGCATTTAACTTACATTTTCTTAGTTGAATGAGTATATAAATTCATCTCTTTTATTAATCTCGATACGCTCTTACACAAATGCTTACCGTAGTATCTGCTATAGATAAAGCGGAGAACGAATTCATGAGCATTCAATCAATCCAACAGCTATTGTTTCCAAAGTCGATGGGTAAAAAGCGGCCTAACAAACTTGTGACGTTTGTTAAGAAAAGCTGGTCCTCATACCAAAAGCTGAAAGAAGCACATGAAATCAGCTACCATTTCTCGCAATTTTTAGCGCCCGTCGTGGCCAACTCTGACTACAAGAAACACTGTGTTTATGGACTTCGGCACAATGTATACTGCGAAGAGCTGAACTTTGAACCCGTCAAAGAAGATAAGCAGGAAACTGATGAATTTGATTCATTTTCTGAGTACTGCCTTATTCAACACGTCCACTCAGAGGCTTTCGCTGGCACAGTGAGAGTCGTAAGCCCGATGAAAGAAGATGAGCTGCTGCCAATTGAAAAGTATTGTTTAAATACCATTACTGATCAGGAATTTTCGCCGACTAACTTTAAAAGAACGGAGATATGTGAAATATCTCGATTAGCCGTGCCTGCTGCATTTAGACGCAGAAAGGCAGATAAACACATTGGTGCCGCAACTGGGGCAATCAATAAATATATTTATTCTGAAACTGAATTACGTTGCTTTCCTTTCATTGCTGTCGGTTTATATTTTTCTGCAGCGGCCTTAGCAATAAAACTAAATAAAAAGCACGCTTTTGTAATGATGGAGCCTCGTTTGGCAAAGAGCATGGGATTCGTGGGAATTAAGTTTAAACAAATAGGCCCCGTAGTTGACTACCATGGAAAGCGCGCGCCATATTACATTAATGCTGATTTGCTTTACTCAAACTTGACGAAAGGTTTTAAAGTGATGCTAGAAAATATTCAAGAGCATATTAATCGTCAGAATATTTCAGAGTAAAGGGGAGCAACAGTTGCCTCAAGGATGTTTGGCAATATCTATTTTTTTCTGTCAGGCCAGCCCATGAGTAGTTGGCCGGACCCTATTGCCGCAATTAATGCAGCTATTTCCTCTCGTAAATTTGACATTAAACTGCAGCCCGATCTAAAACCCATAGTTCATTTAGGTGAGTTACCGTGTCTCATTTTCAATTGAGCTTGCGGCAAACGTAAAGAAAAATTCATTTAAAAATATCGAGATAGCGCTCATCACTGCTTGGCCAGTTAAAATTATATGAATGATGTAACCTTCAATTACTATTAAGGTAGACTTTTGGTACTCGAAACCACAGAATATCGTCTAAATAGAGAGGTCTATACTAATTCATGCTTAAAACTAATGTCGTTTGTTATTCCAACTACTCCAAAAAGCAATTAAAAGCCAATTGGCTTGCGCTTTACAGAAGCAGTAGACCTAACTTTTTCCTATCATGGAGTTGGATTGGCAATTGGCTGAATAGTTTTGAAGGTAAATTTATTGTATGCGAAGCAAAAATTGGCGATGAAATAGTGGGCTTAGGTATTCTCATACCAAAATCCATAATTCGAAAAGGGTTTGTGCACTCAAGGCAACTTCACTTGCATCGAACTGGGAATGAAAAACTAGATCAAACGTGGATTGAATACAATGACTTTCTCTTAGCTGAGGGAACTGAAACGTCGGTTAGGAAGGCGATGATTGATAGCCTACTGGAAAGCAATACTTGGGACGAGATTATCATTGGTGCGTCACAAAAAAATACCCTAACACCCTTCTACATGGCCAATTTGAATGAACAATTGGTATGGCATAGCCACAGTTATCAAGTCGATCTTACGCACTTACGAGACACCAAAACAGAATACCTATCTACCCTGTCCAAAAACACACGATATCAAATAAATCGAAGCATCAGATCTTACGAGAAGCTTGGCAAAATTGAGTTAAGTGAGGCTATGTCCCCAGAGCAAGCCCTTAAGTGGTTTGACGAGGCTGCGCCCTTTCATATTAATAGATGGAAAAATACCAAAGTAGGCAGTGGGTTTACAAATCCGATATTCGTAAAGTTTCATCACGATCTAATAACTAAAAACTTTGAACGCGGTTTCGTTGATGTCCTTAAGATCACAGCTGGCGATCATGTCATATGTTATTTGTATAACTTTGTACAAGGCACCGAAGTTAAATTTTATTTGTCCGCGAACAACTATGACGAAAATGACTCCACCTACAAGCCAGGATTGGTTTCACACTACCTTGCCATTATGCATTATCTAAATAAAGATTTTGATGTTTACGACTTTATGGCGGGTGAAAGTCAATACAAGAGATCGCTATCGTCTATGTCATCTCCCATCTACTTGTCTGTTTTCAATAAGCCCAAACTTCGCTTCGCGGTAGAGAGTAAGTTGCGCAGACTAAAAGACAAATACATGCAGAAAAGGGAAGTTCCAGTCAAGACCAATACAATTAACGTTATTCTTACTGGTGGACAAGAGAACACATCAAAAGACGACCCTAAATACAATAACGCCAAAATCGTGCATTGTGAAATTTCATCCGACGGTACGCTTCTTATTAGGAAGTCGGTCGATTACTCCCCAGAACCCAATTTACAGTCGCAAGAAACCAATGTGATTTATAAATCAGGCTCCGTACACAACGGGGTATTGTCCGTTGTTACTGAAACAGAAGTACACAAGTATTCATTGCCCGACTTTACCTTAGTAAAGAATTATTCATTACCCTGTTTCAACGATTTACACCATGTTTTTGAGCACAATGGAAAAGACTATGTGGTCAATACCGGGCTTGATTCGGTTGTTGAAGTTGTTGACGGAAAAGATACCAGACATTTCTCTACATTTCGCAATAATGAGTTAGTTAAGCATCAGCCAAATATAGACTACCGCCAAATAGCAAGCACTAAGCCACATCTAACTCACCCTAATTTTGGCTTTGTATTAGATGGCAAACTTTGGGCAACGCGCTGCGACACTATGGATGCAATTTGTCTTGAGGACGATACGCTGCGTTTAGATATTGGCCAAGATTTAGTCCACGACGGTGTCGTGTACAAAAATAGTATCTACTTTACCAACGTCGATGGCCAAATACAGGCATTTGATGCCGAAACAAGAAAACTAAAATTAACGAGTAATCTGAACCATTTTATTGCTGACATGAATGGCTGGTGCCGAGGTGTGTTGCCGGTTTCATCAAACCTAGTATTGGTAGGGTTCTCTAAAAGTAGAAGCTCAAAAAAACTATCATCCTCTAGTAATTCACATGGAAAAATAATTTTAATAGATATTCTGAAGCACCAAAAAGTGTGGGAAGTTAACACCAGTGATATCGGTTTAGACGCCATATTCAGCATACTGCCTGGAGACCAATCATGAATAAAAAAGTATTGGTACTGGGTGAAGATACACGTAGCTTTTTGAGCGTCATTCGCTCATTAGGCAAAGCAGGATACGAAGTAGACGTGGTTTGCTACGATCGGCAGTCACCTTCCTTAAAATCTGTTTTCATCAGCAATGCCTATTTTCTAAATTATCAATCCTACACGCAAAGTGAATGGCTCGACGCGCTGATAGAACTCGTTAAAACTGAAAAATACAACGCCCTCTTCCCTTGCGACGAAAGAGCGATATTCCCGTTATTTGAGAATAAAGACAAGTTTCCGGCCTCTTGTGTATTGGCGATCCCAAACCAAGAAGTTATCGAGCATCTGTTTGATAAAAATACCACCAAAAAAATCGCGATTAAATGTGGCGTGCCCGTTGCCCGCGGCGAAATCATTACGCTTAAAGATAAAAGCTTAGAATATCTACAAACCCATTTTGGCCAAAAGTTTGTGATAAAACCGACCTTATCCTTTAAATCTGAGCAACTTTCAAAGCGTCAAAAAGTGGAAATAGTAGATACTCAAGAACAGCTGTCAGAATACACAAAATATATTGATGCTGAAGACCAGTTTCTCATTGAAGAATACTTTAACGGCATTGGAGAAGGTGTAAGCCTGCTAGCAATAAATGGGCAAGTACAGCATTTGTTCGCACACGCCAGGGTGAATGAACCTAGAGCTGGCGGCGGCAGCTCATACCGTAAAGCTATTCCTGTTGATGCCGGTATGGCCGAGTCTTGCATGAAGCTTTGCGAGGCAACCAAATTCAATGGTGTTGGCATGTTTGAATTCAAAAAGAATCAAACAACAGGCGACTGGATTTTAATTGAAGTTAACGCGCGCTTTTGGGGCTCGCTCCCATTGGCTATTCATGCTGGCATCGACTTTCCTGCTGATTACGCTAAAGCCCTCTTTGGTGAGTTAACTCCGCGTAAATTGCCTAATCAACAGTACAATTTAAAAGCGTATGCACGAAGTTTGAGTAATGATTTGTATGATACAAAAGCCGAGTTTGAATATGACTTGCAGCATGGCAATGCTGTTAAAGGCGTTTATCGTTTGTTAAAAAGAGGCATTGGCTACGGACGACTCTTAAGCAACGACACCATTGATAGCTATGATGCAAAAGACAAAGCGCCGTTCAAAGAAGAAGTGAAGCAGTTTTATCGCAACACATTAGGCGGCAAAATACGCAAAGTCATCTCCAAGCCCTATCGCACAACATCCGAAATGAATAGATTAATGGCGATGCTTTATGTTGCCCCTAAAGTGTCAATAAAATTTGTTTGTTATGGCAATATCATGCGCAGCCCGATGGCGCATAAAACTTTACTAACGCTATGTAATCAAGTGGACTTAGATTGGCAAATTGACTCCTTTGGCTTTCATCAAAACGAAAAAAGACAAAGCCCTATTGAATGCATTAGCGGTGCGAAAAATATCGGTATCGACTTAGAAAGTCACCGCTCGCAATGGCTCAAGCAGTCTGCAATTAATCCAGATGATGACATTATCTTTATTTTCGATGAGCGCAATAGCGACTTGTTGAGCAGTTTTTATGATTGTAAAAATGTGTTTAATCTTGCACACTTTGTACCCAGTGGCCTAGGGCAACACCAAGAAATAGCCGATCCATACGGAAATGGCGATGAAGCCGTTAAATATTGCTACCTACTGGTTGTTGAAGCCGTTAAAAATATTTTTGAACAATATCTGAAAGTGAATTCAAAGTGAAAAAAGTAAAGCTGTCGATTGTTATCCACACTGAGGAAGAGTTTGATTGGTCGGGCGGCTTTAATCGACACAACACCTCGGTGACGCACGGTAAAGAGCTTACCGACATGTGCGTGGATATGCTGAAATTAGGCTGCTGCATTACCTTTGCGATGGACTGGTCGTTTGTGACCTCAGAGCAAGGCCAAGAAGTTATTCGCTTTATGCAAGAGAACTATGCGGAACAGGTTGAGTTTGCCGCGCATTTGCATCCGTGGGTTAACCCGCCGTTTGATGAGCAGCACTCCGATACCGATAATATAGTTGAAAAGCTATCCTACCCTGGTAATTTGCCCGCAGACTTAGAAAAAGCAAAACTGGTTATGTTGACAGACAAAATTGCCGAGTTAACTGGAACAAGGCCTACAACTTATTTAGCTGGGCGTTACGGTATTGGCAAGAATACTTATAAAATATTGAGTGAATTGGGTTATAAAGTGGATGTGAGTATTAGTCCTTTTGCTGATTTTAGGCATCAGGATGGGCCGGATTTTTCTCAATTTAATAATGCTAGTTTTATGAAGAGTGGCATAAAGTGTGTGCCGCACTCTACTGGGTATATAAGCCATGTCAGTGCAATATCAGACTGGTTGAATAGAGACACCAATAATCTGAATAAGCTTAATAGCAACGTCATTGGCAAGATCATATTGAGACTGCTGGGTGTTGAAAAAGTGAGATTATCGCCTGAGGGCTTTACTGCAAAACAGATGCAGAAACTAGCAGACTCACTAACGAGGACTGGTGTTGAACATTTGATTTATTCTTTTCATTCTTCGACGAGTAAGGTGGGTGGTTCGCCTTATGTTAGCACCACCACAGAGTTGAGCGTTTTAAGAAATCAAAATATAAAATTCATTTCAACTTTACTACAATCGGTAAATCCTGATGTGAAGGCTTCGTTGTTATGAAAAAAGGCAATGTCTTTTTTTCAATTGTTGTCGCCACTAGAAATAGACCAAAGCTACTTCAGCGAGCACTTTTATCCCTAGCTAAACAAACAACTAATCAGCTATTTGAATTCGAAATTATATTAGTTGATGATGGATCTAGTGATGAAAATTTAATTCAAATGTTGCGCTTCATTGAAACATTAAATGCCACTATTGTTTTAAAGAAACTTGAACAAAGAAAACGAGGACATGGTCCGAGCTTTGCTAGAAACGAAGGTATCGCGGCGTCCAGTGGTCTATTTATCGGTTTTTTAGACGACGATGATGAATGGATAAGCGACTCCCACCTGGCACAGGCATATGTAGCGCTAAAAGAAAAAGAGAACGAGAGTTGCTTGTTGCTATCCATGCAAACTGCCATCATGACCAATGAGAAAGCGGCAAAAAATATAATCTGGAATGAAGACCTTGTTGATAAACTATCTCTTCCTGATGGTATTTCAGAAGTCACAACAACCCAATTGCTGCAAAGTAACGGCTTTAGCCATTTAAATACCTTAATTGCATCAAGAGCCTCATTAGTAGCAATTGATGGATTTGATGAAAGCCTTAGATATGAGGAGGATAGGCATTTATTTATGAGGCTAATTGATTATTCACAGTGTATTTTTTTCAATAATCAAATAGTCGCAAATCACTATATACCCGACCATCTAAAAAACGAAAATGCATCTACAGCCATAACTAAGATGGATAAATTAATCCAGCAATTGAACTCACAGTTTAAGCTTTCTGTTATCTGTAAAAATGAAATCGTTCTGAAAAAAACTAAAGACCAACTTTGTAATACTCTCAAACGCTGCCACGACATTCAAAAAGGGCAGAATAATATTCGTTCAGCTGCGCTCTACGCATCTATGGCCGCGAGTATTAAATTTGATATTAGATGGTTGTTATATGCACAGTATTTAAAACTAAAATCGAGAATCTAGAATGGCTGAATTTTTTGAACTTATTAAAAATGCAGTATTAAAGCCAAGTATCTTAAAACATCAAAATCATATTTTTCTACTTAGTCACATGAGAGCTAATACAAGTCTTTTGGGGCATATATTAGGAGAACATGAAGAAATTAATGGCTACTATGAAAAACATATTGGATATTACAGTTGGAAAAGCTTACTGAGGCAAAAAGGTCTCTATTTTGCGTTGCATCCAAAAGAGCCTGTAAAAACAAATATATTTGATAAACTGCTCCACGATGGCCACGAAATATCCGATGCGATATTAAATCATCCTAAAACTAAGTTTCTTATTAGTCTTCGAGAACCAGAAATATCTGTTAAGAGTGCTGTTTCGATGTTCAGTAAAAAACTCCCAGATCACGAATTTACAAACCCAGACACAGTATGCGCTTATTATATGAGTAGAGCAGATTCGCTTGCGACTTATTCGCAAAAGCTTAAGAATCGTTACTTTTATTATGATGCAGAGCAGTTAGTTGAAAATTCGTCTGAAACGCTTGAACAAATTAGTAAATACTTAGGTCTAGTTTTGCCGTTAAAGGAAAAATTCACACCTAAAAAGTTAACAGGTATTGGGGATGGAGGAGATCACACAGGCAACCTTTTAACTGGAAACATAATCAAGAAAAGTAACACCTATGAAGAAATCCAGCTTTCTGACATGCAAATCAATGGCCTGACGAATAAGTATAATGAAGTTAGGCAAATCTTAATCAACAATGCAATAAAGCTTCTTTAATTAAATGGACCTTGGCGTTACTAGGTTGACCACTCAAATGCAACGAGCTTCTATAAGGCGTCATTGTTAACTTGTATTTATGTAGACAAGCTAAAACACAAAACAGGAGCTCGTTAATGAAAAAGTGTAAACAACCAAAAAAATAGACCTATTTGTGAAATTTAGTAGACGCTACGCACTAGAAGAAGTATGAAAAATAAGCTAAATTAGGTTGAAAAGTAAACTTATTTTGGCGTGGCATGAAAATTTATAAACATCTTTGCGTTCGTCCGAATATTGGAGATGAGTTCAATGACTGGTTTTGGAATGAAGTTTTCGGACCAGAGATTCAAGATATTCACCCCGACTGTCTTTTAGTTGGCATTGGAACAGTTTTAAGCAACAAGCTTCCAAAGGCTAAGTATTATCACGTTATTGGTAGCGGCACAGGTTACGGAGAACCATTTGATGTGCATCAAAAAAATGTAACTGTTCATTTTGTTAGAGGTCCATTAACAGCTGAGAAATTAGGGCTACCCAAAAACTTGGCATTGACTGATCCAGCAATTCTTATTAGCGAGATGAGACCCCAATCGCATACAAATAAGATACCTGTCGCTTTAATGACTCATACGGGCATAGACTCTGACGACTACAGAAAGCTCGTTGAAGACATGGGGTGGGTTTATATTTCTCCAAGCGACGATGAAGAAAGTATTCTAAATAAAATTGCTAACACCGATGTACTAATAACATCTGCAATGCATGGCGCGATTATGGCCGATAGCTACAGAACGAAATGGATACCAATAATTACATCAAATGAGATTCTTTCTTTCAAATGGGAAGATTGGTGCGCAACAATGAAGCTACCCTTCTCTCCAAAGGCTATACCTGCGTACTGGGTGAGTGATGGTTCGTTAATTGCTAATACAAAGCAATGGATAAAGAAACGAATAATACAAAAACGACTTCGCGACATATATAAGAATTGCTCCCCAACCCTAAGCTCCGACAGCATATTTAACGCCAAATTATTAGAAATGAAGAATAAGATGGCAGAAATAAAGAGTACCTTATTCAAATCATGAAAAACTTTCTAGCTAGTTTACGACCCAGAAGATGCCATATATATTGTTTAGGGGCAGCTAAAACAGGAACAACGTCACTTGCCCAAATGTTGAGTCAACAGCGTCGTTCAGCACACGAGCCTGAAACTGCCGAAACTAATCAGCTAGTTATAGATTATTTAAGTAAAAAACTGTCAAAAAATGATGTCATTCAACTATTGAAAAAAAGAGACCGACGGCTCAATCTCGAATTTGAATCATCACACCCTCTAGGCTACTTCGCTGAGTTTCTTCCAGAATTATTTAAAAACTCAAAGTTCATTGTTACATACAGAGAGCCAGAAGCTTGGCTAAAAAGTCGAGTTAACTTTCACGAAGGAAAAGATCCAGAAGACTGGAGAGCTTATCGTAATTTCATTTGGAACAGACATTTTGATAGTTTTCCGGAAGAAGAGAGTATTTTGAAGGACGAAGGCTTATTTTCTTTAGATGCATATTTAAAGCAGTATGCAGAGCAATATGAGCTTCTTCTGGCACACTTACCCGCCGAGCGCACTCTTTTATTAAAAACTGAAGAGATCGATTTAAGTACAGATAAACTTGAGAAATTTTGTGGAGAGCAAACTTCACTTACCGGCTTGACGTCGAAAAGAACAAATACCTTTGCACCTGCAAACTCTCTACTTAATAAAATTGACGCTCAATATGTAGGAGAAAAAGTGGCTCACTTTCAGAATTCGACAAAACTTGCAGATAGGTTATTTAATAAGTTTACGATGTGACTTTCACATCAAAATCGTTTATTTAAGCAGCATTTAGTAATAATAAATTTTAATCTTATTTGGAAATAGACTAAAAATCGTACTGCTTCAACTTTTTTCTTAAGTCCGCTATAGTGAAGTAACATTGGTCTGTAAATAGCTGACTTCCAAGCCAAGATGGCGTAAAAATTAACGGTAAAAAATATCATTTTCGAACAAAAAAATAGATGGAGTTTACATAATGCTTGAGGGAATAAGGTTTGAACATCGTCAGCTGTCATTTGCAACAACGATTAACATATTCGTTTTTCCTGCATTCTTATTAGCCTTTTTTATTATTACTTATCATTACACAGATAAACTGAATGCTTTCGGTTTCTACCAAATGATGAATGTCGCTTTCGATTTTGATCAATCAGTATTTGTTAGCGCCATAGATGGTTCATATTTGTCGGCTGTCACTGCAGTTGAATCTATATGGATTAAACATCCCTTTATTTATCTATATTCATATATATCCGCTTTTTTACAGTTCTTAGGATTCTCAACATTCGTTTCAATCGCCATCATTTGCTTATCCTCAGTAGCAGCCAGCTTATTTTTAATGTGGAAAACTTTCATGTTGATTACTAAGGATTCCGTATTATCGGTCTTACTATTATTTTTACTTGCATCCACATCATCAATTGTGAGCATTGCAGTAGTGTTCGATTCATATTCTCTTTTGAGCACTTGGACAGCCCTAGCAATATACTTATTTTGCAGGGAGTACTATCAGCATAAGAAAACGCCTCCATTTCTTCTTGCATTCATTTATGTGATGCTAATCGGCGTGACCGTCTACATGGTGTTACTGGTTTTTTTCATTGAATCGTTCAAAATTATCAACAATACAAAAAATCATAAAATGAGTTTAAAGTCGGAGTACCGGCGGCTGCTAATGCTAATACTGTTGAGTTTAGCTTATGCCATCATTCTCATGCTTATAACCTACCCCGAGCAGTTTTTTGTATTGTTATCATCACCCTTAGACTATTTAAAGCGAGTTTTATGGGCGATAGTCAGACCAGGTGAACCAGCATCTGTTTTTGAAGTGTTCTATATTTTATTCGGAAATGCATTAATCGCTCCAGCACCAACCTTCGTGCCTATACCAGATGGTTTTGCAATGTTTGATTTGAGATCTTTGCAGTATAGTATCCTCGAATTCGGTGCTTTGTTTTTAATTTACATCGCGCTCCTTGCTAGTTTGTTTGACGAAAAACGAATGATCGTACTCCCCTGTTTTATATTCGTAGTAGTCAGCTTTATTTTTCATATCGAATATCATGATCGAGGTTCTTTGTTTTTATACACTAGCCACCTAGTATTCCCGATTTTTGTCTGTATTGCTGCAGGACTAAAATCACTGAATGGTTTGGCAACTAAAGCAGTATTAGCAGCTGTAATTTTGATCTCATTTTTGGCTTCATTCGAAATGCTAGCTGATCTGAGCCAACACGTTGAAACATTTTTGTGACTTGGCACCGGTGATTTAGCGCGTATATATTTAGCTGGACGCCGACATTTAGCTTAAAGTACAAATGAGTATAAAAAGATTAGAAGCTCTATTCATACATGGAAGAATAATGTGAACACTTCGAGGAGCGTAACTCAATGAAACAAGCGACACTGTATGTCGATTTAGACGACACTCTAATTTTTACCGATGTCCTTTATGAAACCTATATATTGTTAATCAAACAAAAGCCATTTTTTGCCTTTTTGGCTATATTCTATCTACTCAAAGGTAAGCATGCATTTAAAGGCGTCATCGCCACTCATGTTAATCTAAACGTCAACACACTGCCTTTTAACGAAGAGCTCATCCTTTTTCTACGCAGCAATAAGAACAGATGGGACAGAATAGTTTTGGCTACTGCAAGCCATGAGAAATATGCTATCGACGTAGTAGAAATGTTTTCTGACGTATTTGATGATGTCCTGGCTAGCAATGAAACTAGAAACCTTAAATCAAGCAGAAAACTTCAGGAAATTGATAGCGATTCAGACGTTTTTGATTATGTTGGCGACTCTGCCGCAGACAGAGTCATTTTTCGAAACGCTTCTTCATCATTTTTAGTTAGCAAGTCTTCAAACAAATTTAGTGATTTGTCGTTCGAAAAGAAATTTCTTCGCGCTCCCCTTACTCTGAAAGTAATATTGAAGCAAATTCGTATTCATCAATGGACGAAAAATGCATTACTTTTTGTTCCACTATTAACCTCAGGTCTATTTGTCAATGTTGATTCAATAATAACAAGCACGATTGGCTTTTTTGCCTTTAGTTTTTTAGCCTCCTCAACTTACATCGTCAACGATTTATTTGACTTAGAATCAGATAGGCAACACCCTAACAAATCAAAGCGCCCCATTGCTTCCGGAACCTTATCAATACCCGCCGCATCGCTATTGTCTGGTTTACTTTTTGTAGCTTCGTTTACTTTAGCCGCAACGCTCAGTGCAGAGTTTATACTTATACTCATTGTTTATTTAGTGCTGACACTCTCCTATTCACTGAAGTTCAAGCAGTATGTTGCTCTAGATACAATACTATTAGCATCCTTATATACAATAAGAATAATAGGCGGGGCTATTCTAATCAGTGTTGCTCTATCCTTTTGGTTGCTCGCATTTTCAATGTTTATCTTTTTTAGCTTAGCACTTGTAAAACGTTGTGCTGAATTGAAACTGCTAGAACGAAACAAAGAAAATGCGGCAACTGGCCGAGATTATAATAGTCAAGATTACGCCATTCTTTCTTCTTTTGGCGCATCGTCAAGCATGCTCGCGGTATTGATGTTCTGCTTTTACCTAAATAGTGATGTATTGGAAAACCAGTATACTTCGCCTAATATTTTATGGGCGGCAGTCCCTATGCTGGCTTATTGGCTGGTAAGAATTTGGGTAAAAACGTCACGGGGTGAAATGACCGACGATCCAATTGTTTTTGCGTTAAAAGATCGAGGTAGTTTAATTATTGTTGTCGGTTTAGCTGCCATTACCATATTTGGTAAGGTCTTTTGAATGAAGCTCAATATTGTTGCTATCTTTTGCTGATAGCGACCAATTAATGCTAACAATCGCTAGCATCAACATAAAGTGTATACCAATGAAGATGCCTATTAAATAATTCTCACTTAGCAATTCATACCGAGAAGGACTCAATAGAAATTGTAAGGCTGAAAAAACTTGTCCATATTTAAAAACAAACTCTTGTAAGCCTGCATGAATCAAGGCATATCCAACAGGGCCTGACGCTAGCGTAGCCATTATCAATAGACTCAAAAATACTTTATTGCTCGGTATATATTGTGGTAACCATCGAAAGCTAAGGCCAATCAACATGAAAAAATAAACAACAATGTATAAAAGATTAAATGAATAACCATTGCTGTTGAGGAGCTCGACGATGTTGTCTGTGCCAGCTTGTACTACAACGATAAAAAAACTGAGCGGTAAAATACCGAACATAAAGAATATGTTAAAGCTCCACCTAGCTGATTGTATTGAAACTGACTTTGTTGAGATTAAGCGGCTAGCGACAATAAAAAATATTGCAGAAATATAGATAAAAAAACCGATAAAACGGTAGCCAAGTTCAAGATAGTGAGATGACTCTTTCCAAACGGGATAACCTAAAATATCGTGAATACTTTCAGATGGAAAGGTAATATAAATCAAATTAAACAATAAGAAACTGTGAAAAAATGGAGCGCTAATTAAGCTCAATAAGGTGAGTTTATTTTTTGAGTTCAACCAACTCACCCATTTATTAGGAAATCCAACACTAAAAAAGATAGTTAAGGTTATTAACGCTGAGCTTATCAACATATGATACTCGGCAAACAATTCCTTCACGTTGTAAGGTGTTTTTTCAAAGTTTTTTACGCATATTAATACCAAAAACATAATCAATATGCTCAATGGTAATTTTAGCTGCCACCGGCTCATAGCAAATTGCTCACTGATATTATTGGGTGATACCTGTGTTCCGTGCTTAAAATACAATTTACAACCAACGAAAAGCCCAAGCAGATTTAGGGCAACATCACTAAATACCGCCACTTTACCGACCAAGACTAATTGAATCAGCTCGAGAAAGAATAAATAGCTAATACTCATAAGAATGAGCAATATGAAATGCTTTTTGCTTAGCTGATATTTATTGCTCACCGCGCTCACTAAAATTCCAAGGGGGATCGTGAGTATGACCTTGCGCAACAGTTGCGTTATTGCTCCGTAACTGGTTTCCTGCCAATAAGTCTCTAAAGGAACGGAAAAGAATCCTTTCCATTTGTTGGCAAGTTCTAATTTCGATTGAATCAAGTCAGATGGATATATAGCGAAAAATAGCAGAACGATGCACCAAATGAGCACGCTAGACTCAATGCCGATGATTTTGAACGTACTGACCACATGAGATTTTGATGTCCCTTGACGGTTGAACAAAGAGTAAAGCCGAATAGACATAAGTGCACCAATTGCGGCAGTAAACACATCAGTGATATCGGTAAACCGGCTCATCACAAATAGTTGTAGAAATTCAATACAAATTGCCACTAACAAACATCTAAAAAAGATTGACGCATATGAATACTTTTCGCTTTTTAAGTAGCAAAAGCCAATTAGTCCCCAAGCAGCAATATCTGTAATAACCCCAAATGCGTAAGCGGCTATATTAGTAAAGTCGGGGGCAAAAGGGATTAGGTTTATTTTACCTGAGGACCATTTCCCATATACTTCAGCCGGACTAATTGATAGATCGAGAGGCATCAAGTTATAAAGCATAAATACAACAATGAGTCCTACAGCATAGTTGAGCCATTTTTCCCGTTTGCCGCCGTTCTGGAGCATTTCTAGTAGCTCTTCAGCCCGACGGTGCGAGATAAAAAATAAAACAAAGCCAGTTAACACGCCAAGAAATTGTGCAAATACATCTTTAAACGACGAAACCCGAGCAGAAATGAACATTTGGCAAAACTCTATCGCCACCGACACGCTAAGCAATAATATTAGAATTAACAAAAGCTTGAAGCCCAAGCTTAGAAAACCCTTTCGCTTCGGATTGATCAGTAACAGAGCGTAACTGAGAGGAATAAATAATAGATAATTGGTAAACCAATCTGCTCTACTCTCGATACCGAAATCAAAAAATGGCAATAGCAAGAAGGTTTCAACTGCAGCAGATAGCGTTTCATTATTAAAGTTTAGGGGTACTAAACTGCCATAGATGACGAATAAGGCGTAGAAAGCGCAAAACCAAATCTTTAACTTTCGGGTTGAGTTTTGCAGTGCGTCCACCGTTTCCTTCCCTATTTAGTGAAGTGAAGCAAACTTAAACTAATGTCTGCTTACCTTACTTATTGTAAGGATTTATTGATTCATTTTTTATGCAGAAATAAATCTAGGACTACTTAAATTCGATACTTTAACGCCGCGTATTTTTCAAATAGTTACGCGTCAAACAGTAAATCAACGTTAAAGCATAAGGCTTGAATAGTTGTTTAATGTAAAAGCTAGAATCACCAGCGTCTCTTTGCGTCCAGTCGGTGGGTACTACGGCATAGCGCGACCCTGCCAATGTTGCTGACACGGCAAGTTCAATAGTGATATTAAATTGCCCTGCCACTAAGGGCTGCATATCGTCAATAACGTGCCGGCGATAACACTTAAAACCATTGGTGAAATCCGTATATTTGCTGCGTAAAATCCATGACAGCAAGCGATTGGTTATTCGGTTAATTATTAACTTTCCTCTGGGGTATCCGCTGACTGTAGCGCCGGCGATAAAGCGACTTCCAAATGCGCAATCATAACCTTCTTTAATTTTATGAAAATAGGCGGCGATATCTTTGGGTGCGTCAGAACCGTCAGACGTAACAATAACCACCGCATCGCCCTTATACACCTCCAGACCTCTGCGAATAGCGTAACCATAGCCATGAGCCCCCTCATTGTTGACGTGGCGTATGGTTTTGACTTTAGATTCAATTTGCTCGAGGATCGCTTCGGTACTATCGCTACTGCCATCGTTTACAACCACAATTTCATAGTCAAAGTCACTGCCATCAAGATGGGATGTTAATTCTAATAGTGTTTGCTCAATCACATCTTCTTCATTGTAAGCAGGCATAACGATAGAAAATAATTCCACTGACTTTATTATCGTGTCTTTCTCTGACGTTGGTTTATTCATGACTTAAGTAAATTCCGTTACATATAAGATTGATGACAGCGTTGATTTCATTAAATTAACTGTAGCATTCGGTCACTTTTTCTATTGCTTCCTGTACGCTTCTCATTGGGTTTTCTGAGCGTCTCATTTCAATTGATAACCAACCTGTATACTCAGTCTTTTTTAATGCTCGTCCAATAGCGGCATGATCGAGTGTTGGTTTAGAAAAATCCCCCAGGTTGGGCTCTGTGACATGAAAGTGTGCAATGTTTCCAGCACATGTTTCAATTGCTTCAATAATATTATCGCCTTCAAGCGAAATACAGGCAGTATCCAAATGCACAGCTATACCAGGCAGCGATACTTCGTTAACCATTTTTAAAATTTCTTGCCAGTGCGTCATGAAGTTGCAGTTGTAAACGCTTGGATTGGGTTCAAGGCAAAGTTGTACGTCATGTTTTATGCATGTTTCTCCGGCGCGTTTAAAAAACTCCGCACCCGCAGAAAACGCCTGCTCTTTTGACAATGCACCGGGGTCTCGATTTTTAGGCGAACCAAATACTAGTACTTTCGCACCGAATGCTTTTGCATATGAAGCTACCTTATCCAGATGAGCGATCAATTCAGCTTGATTGTCTTTATTACCAAAAACGTGTAAATCCGGTTTGTCGAACAAAATGGCTTGTAGGGCTGGAATTTCAAAACCTAATTCTGCGTAGCTTGTTCTGACTTGAGAAGCATGACTCGGATTAGCTCCCTGCCATGCTGGCCAAATTCTGGTAGGAGCGACTTCAATTCCATGTAGCTTGTTTTTTTGTAACAGTTTAAATACATCAGGTTCATCTTTCTCGTTCCAAGCGATATTCGACACTGATAATTTCATACATGGTTCCTTTTCACTTTTTGTTAAATAACTTGCCTGTCCTTCAACCCCGTTCGATTAAGCTTGCGTAGAAGAAACCATTAGAACACCACAAACAACCAGTATGGTCCCCATGACTCGCATAGCGGATATTTGTTCATTGAGTAATAAAAAGCCTAAAACCATCGTAATGATAAAACCCAGTCCCACAAAAGGATAAGCGACACTCACGTCAATTTTTGACAAAACCACGAGCCAAAGGATCATACTTAACAAATACATACTGATGCCAGCAACAACATAAACGTTCGTTAACGCGATAAATAGCTTCTCAAATAAGCTCTCAGCAATAATTAAATCACTCTGGACTTTGGCGTTTGACATACCCATCTTTAACACAATCTGCGCGAAAGCGGACAAACTGACACTACCGATAATAAATAATATGATGTTGATGGTCATAGTTGCAAAGTACGCCTTATTGGTAAATAAACCACGGTTGATAGTTCCATGGTTGTTAGTTAGGGCTGATGGAATATCCCTATTTCAAGAGAATCCTAAATAGTCAAAACGGGCTAATCTGTTAATTAATAAGGCTCAAGCGCTGTTCTGAGCTCGAATAGAGTTAGCATAAAACGTATTCATCATCTATGCAACAAGTCACGAAATTGATGCTTAGCCCGGTTCTGCATGAAAACTTAAGGATTGACCTCGGCAGGGATAATCGGGTAATGTTTAACCAATTCTGGTGATTTCAGAGTTTCCTTAAAATATATATTCAAGTTAAAAACAACTAACTAAGTTTCAAGGATAATCAGGGACGTTAGATGATCACGGATGCAAAAAAGTTAGACTCAGGTAAAGACATTGAAACCGACTTGCTGATCGTTGGTTCAGGTCCTGCTGGCATCACAATCGCGCGAAAATTTATCGGAACATCCATACGCGTTACGGTGTTGGAAAGCGGCGGGGAAACCTATAACACAGAAGTCCAAAGCCTTTATCGTGGCGAGATTACAGGCACTTCAGCAGCTCCACTAGATGTTGCACGACTTCGCTATTTTGGCGGAACATCCAACCATTGGGCGGGCTGGTGTCGTCCCTTCGAACGCGAAGACTTCGAAGTTAAAAAGGATTGGCCCGAGAGTGGCTGGCCTATTTCGCTCGACGATCTCAATCCATATTATGATGCCGCCACTGACGTGTGCCAGCTTGGTAGTAATGTCTTTGATGACATTGAATACTGGAAATCTCAACCCGGTGGCAGCCAACTTTCCAAACTGAACATTGACGAAAAACGTCTGTTGACCAGTATTTTCCAGGTAAGCCCTCCGACACGATTCGCCCCGGTATATCGCCAAGAGCTTGAAAATGCGCCCAATATAAACCTAATTTTGAATGCGACAGCGCTGGAAGTATTGAAGTCAGATGAGAGTTCAATTAACGATCCAGTCAAAAAAATTACAGGGGTCTTAGCCAGTACGCTGGATAAAAAACAATTTACCATTAATGCTCGAGCCACAGTCATTGCCGTCGGTGGTATTGAAACCTCACGTTTGTTGCTGCTTTCAGACAAGGTGTTTCCGCAAGGTGCTGGCAATGAAAATGACATGGTTGGGCGTTATTACATGGACCATCCTTGGATTACATCTGCCGCCTATTTAAGATTTCAAAGTGACGACACAAAATGGCCCCTTTATTTTGATCAAACAAAGCTTGGTAAAAGTAAGATTTTTGGCACCCTGTCGCCTGCACCCACATTAAAAGACACACATCAAATAGGCGGGTTTCGTTTATGGCTGCATCCTTCGACTGTTTCAACAGTAGGAATAGACTCCGCACGAACCATTATCGACAAATTAAAAGACGGTGAGCTAGCGGATAACTTAGGCGACCATATTGCCAACCTATTTGCAGACTCAGGTCAGCTAGCTGATGTGGCCTACAAAACGCTGTTTAATGAAAAAGAGTCTCCCTTCGGACCTGACGTAGATGAAGACGCGCCTGTTATTGGTGCCTCTATTGACCTCAATTTCGAACAGCATCCTAACCCTGACAGTCGCTTAACCCTCGACACCGCAGTTGATGCATTGGGTCAACGACGCATTAAATTGGACTGGCGTTTAGATGATACCGATTGGAAAACTGCCATAACCGCCTTGCAGACAGTCGCTCAAGAGATGGGCCGAAGCAATATTGGACGTGTGCGCGTTAAGTTAAACGGCGATAAACCTGACTGGCCTTCTTTAATGTCAGGTAGTTTCCATCATATGGGTGGAGCTCGAATGTCGAGTGACCCCAGCAAGGGCGTCGTTAATGCCGATTGCCGAGTCCATTCTATTGATAATCTTTATGTTGCGGGAAGCGCCGTTTTTCCTACCTGCGGCTATGCCAACCCAACCTTAACCATCGTTGCACTGTCTTTAAAATTGGCTGACCATTTACACGGAGTTTTGTCATGAAGGAACCAGAAACAAGAGCGAGTAGCTATGCGCCCATTATGAATCGACGATCATTTATAGCTGCGAGTATAGCGTTGGCTGTGGCTGGTGGCATTCCCTTAATCGCCGGTAAAGGCAATGCTGTTAATTTTGGGCTGAACAGCAATCAACTTGTAGAAAAGTTACTCTTAGCGATGCGCGATAGGCAGTCTGCCGTTCAAGTAGGAAAAGTGATATTGAATGAACGAGACGATACATTTCAATTGCCGAATCTTGTTGCATCTATCATGAATAACCTAGGCTTATCCGTCGACATGCTCAGCTCAATAAAAAGAGCTGATTTAATAACGCGATTAAACAACAGGACAGTTTTGGATTTTGACTCAGGTGCGGTCATTGATACCGCTGGCTGGATGCTTGGACAAACAGAGGCGCAACTCTGTGCTTTGGCAGCCAAAGCACAGTCCAGTTCACTCTTTAACACTGGATCATAGTGCAAATGGGAATGACTAAAAATACGCTACAGTGGCTCCCAAAATGGTCAGTGCCTGCTGGCGCTGCCGTATCCTTTATTATTGCATGCCTGATCATTACACCAGTTATTTTAAATCAATTTATTCCTCTCAATGATTATCCATTTCACCTTGCTCGAATAGTGATACTAGCTGACCTCGATAACCCTGTTTATAGCGAATTTTACAAAGCAGGAAGTTTCCTGCTACCGAATATGGCGATGGATATGGTAGCGGTGCCCCTATCTGCTATTGTTGGTGCAGAAACCGCATCGCGGATTTTTGTAATGCTGAGTCTACTAGTAATGCTGTTAGGCACAATGCTGTTGCATCAAGCAGCTCATAGACGATTTTCACCTTGGCCTTTACTTGCCGTGTTGTTTTTATTTAACGGTATTTTTCGCTACGGATTCTTAAACTATATATTCGGTTTAGGCGTTGCGTTCATGGCTGTGGCTGCTTGGTTATGGATGAAACCAAGTGCTTTAAAAATTACAGTTGCGCTAATACTGTCACTACTACTCATTATGCTGCATTTTGCAGCCTTTGCGGTTTTTGCCGTTATTGTCGGTTCTTGTGAAATTCATGCAGCGTATGCGCATTGGCGAGATAAAGGTTTTAAAGCATCAATACTAAAACTTTGTATTTCGGCGTTTCCTTTTTTACTTGCCATCGCTGTATTTCTAATTGTATCTCCAACAGCAGACGTTGCTGCTGAGGGCATAGCTGGTAAGGGGTTTGAATTCAAGCCACTTGGTGCCATGGTTTTAGGAGGGGTTTATAGTCTTTTAACCGGTATAGTTTGGCTTGATTTGATTTCTTATTCTCTTCTAATTCTTATCTTCGCTGTTTTTTTATCTACCGGAAGGATCAAAATTGCGCCAAATTTGTTGCTTGCGTTTAGCATAATGACCATCACATATGTGCTAATGCCACCCTCTATAATGGGAAGCCATTTTGCGGATGTCAGACTAGGCCCAGCCATTGCCTTGCTCTGGGTGGCTAGTATAGATATTAAGGCCGAGTATCCTAACTCTAATCGTTTCGTTGCGGGTATAGCGTTAGTGTTGTCAGTTTTAATATCGGTAGGCGTTACCAAACAATGGAGTAACTTCAATAACGAAATATCCACGATTGCTCGCGTATTTGAAAAAACGGAAGTAGGCGCTACCATTTTCAGCGCAACGGCTCAGCCTTATACGCGACTGATAGCAGACTCGCCAGAACGCCGCGCCGCATGGTCTCCGCCCTTAAAACATGTCTCATCCTATGCCGTTTTATCTGGCACTAAATTTGTACCAATGACCTTTGTAGACCCAACCAAGCAGCCGTTAAATGTGACTGAAAAATATCAGAGTATAAAAGCATTTCAAACTGATAATCCAAGGAAGACGTTTACCGCGATTGAATTAGAACAATTTATATTAGAAATAAAAAATCACGCTGCTAATAAGGATTGGCCGCCACTTGAAAATGTTTATGTACTCGTTATGGGTTTTGATCGCATTAAGGAAAGTTTCAACGAATCAACTCTCGGTGATTCGGTACAAATCACTGAATTCAACAAGAACCACGCGCTTATAAAATTGCAGTAATATTTTTATTTTAGGGATAGTTTTGATTAGTTTAGACACATTATTATGCTAAAAAAACAAAATTACGACATTGTTATTATCGGTGGTGGGTTTTATGGCTGTTCAATTGCCGTTGAGCTGCGCAAACAAGGAAAGTCAGTCGCCATTCTAGAGAAAGAGTCGGACATTATGCAGCGCGCGTCGTATACCAATCAGGCGCGCATTCATCAGGGATATCATTACCCGCGCAGCATTTTGACAGCCCTGCGTTCGCAAACCAATTTCGATAAGTTTATTAAGGAATTTAGCGACTGTGTTTATGACGATTTCGACAAGTACTACGCGATTGCTAAAACCACATCGAAAGTGAATGCTGAACAATTCCGGCAATTTTGTCATCGTATTAATGCACCATTAGAAAAAGCGCCTAAAAACGTAAGCGCTTTATTTAATCCTAATTTGATTGAACAAGTTTTCAAAGTGCGTGAGTACGCTTTTGATGCGTGTAAGCTCAAAAATATAATGCTTAATTTAATGGAGCAACAAAAAGTAGATATTGGCCTTAACTGTGAAGTTTTGACCGTAAGCAAATCAGACGATGGTTTAACTGTGGGTTATGCTCAACAGGGTTCAGAAAATAGTCTAACCACACGGTACGTTTTAAATTGCACTTACTCAGGCATTAACCAGCTTAATCAGGCTTCGAATTTGCCTTTGGTGCCTTTAAAGCATGAGTTGACCGAAATGGCATTAATGCAAATGCCGGACGAACTAATAAATTCCGGTTTTACTGTAATGGATGGGCCTTTTTTTTCTATCATGCCCTTTCCTGCTCGTAGCCTTCATTCATTAAGTCACGTGCGCTATACACCACACACCTATTGGCTAGATGATGGTGATAAACACTTTGTTGATACTCGGCAGTTTATTAAAAACCATGCCTACGTGAATAAGCACAAGATAAAAAGCTATCACGTACATATGCTTAATGATGCCGTGCGATATTTACCTGTGCTAAAAGAATGCAACTATGTTGATTCAATTTGGGAAATTAAAACGATATTGCCGCAGAGTGAAGTAGATGACAGTCGGCCCATTCTTTTTAAACGGAATCAAAAATTAGCCAATGTGGTTTCGGTAATGGGTGGCAAAATTGACAACATTTTTGATATCAGAGATAAACTAAATGAGTTACTGGATGACGAATGGAGTAAGCGATGAAAGTTGATAAATTTGTATCTGTTATTTCTCCCTTGTATAACAATGAGGATTCCGTACTTCAATTCATAGAAGACACAATATCGGTTTTAAAAGACAATTATACAAATTACGAACTGGTATTGGTTGACGATAACTCCCGAGATAAAACCGTTGAGCTAGTCATATCGGTTCTTGATAAATATGAAGGTATCCGCTTACTCAGGCTATCCAGGGAGTTTGGTGAAGAAATTGCCATTACGGCGGGGCTAGAGTCGGTTATTGGTGATTTTACCGTTGTGATGCTTCCGCATATTGACCCGCAAAATAGCATACCAGAAATGGTTCAATACTGTATGGATGGCTCTGATATTGTGTATGGCGTGCGAGCCACTCCTGCTAGCGAAAACTGGTTTACCAAAAAAGTGAAAGACCTGTTTTTCTGGTATGCCAACAGAGTGCTAAAACTGGGATTGATGAAAAACGTCACACAATTTAGCTGCATGAGCAGACAGGCAGTGAATGCCATTATACAAATTAAAGACAGCTATCGGTATTTGCGCTTATCCAGCTCTTTGGTGGGCTATGATCGTAAACCAATAATATATGAGCCTATTAAACGAGGACGAAACTCACGAGAGCGTAGTTTCTTTAAAACACTCAATATTGCCTTAACACTGATAGTTGAGAACTCTACGCATCCTCTGCGTTTTGTCAGTTGGCTGGGCTTGTTTGCGGCTCTCAGTAACCTGATTTATATGGTTTATATCGTACTCATTTACCTGTTTAAAGATGACATTATGCCAGGATGGACGACCCTTTCGCTGCAGAACGGCAGTCAGTTTTTTATTATCGCGCTAATTTTGACCGCCCTTTGCGAATATACGGGGCGAGTGCTCAACCGACTGCAAAATCGCCCTTTGTATTATCAGAAGAATGAAAGAAACAGCAGCCTACTGCTCACAGAGAAAGACCGACCCAATATTGTAGAAGAATCGGTGTCTACCGATGTGTTGTCAGACTAATAGTCAATGGCCACGGACGAAATAAGGATAGTAGAAAAATGTCAAAAGCATTAATTGGATATACTGGGTTCGTTGGGTCCAATCTATTAAAGCAGCAAAGTTTTGATGATTGTTTTAATTCAAGCAACATCAATCAAATTGCAGGGAAACGTTACGACCAAGTCATTTGCGCCGGTGTATCGGCTGTAAAATGGATGGCTAATCGTGAACCCGCTAAAGATCGTGAAAATATTCAGAGCCTGATCACGCAGCTCAAACAGCTTAAGACCGATAAGTTTATTCTCATATCCACCGTTGATGTTTATCCGGTACCTGTTGATGTTGATGAAAATACAGTCATTAACATTGAAGATTGCGAGCCCTATGGTAAGCATCGCTTAGAATTAGAACATGTTATAAAGAACGAATTTGATACCGTTATTATTCGCTTACCGGGGCTTTTTGGGCAAGGTTTGAAAAAGAACATCATTTATGACTTTTTGAATAGTAACGATGTAGAAAAGATAAACCCGAATAGCAGCTTTCAGTTTTATAGCCTCGAACACCTAACTAACGATATAAATATAGCGTTAAATAATAAGCTGCAAGTCCTGAATATAAGTTCAGAGCCTGTCAGTGTTCAAGAAGTTGCGCGGATTTGCTTGGGGCATGAATTAGCAGAAAGTGATTTGAAGGGCATAAAGTACGACTATAAAAGCATTTATGCTCCTCTTTACGGAGGAAAAAATGGATACTTGTACAGCAAACAACAAATCTTTTCAGACCTGAAGGCTTATATAGCTTGACCGCACCCTCAGTATTTGTTGCGCACTTTGCTTCTCTAAATAAAACAAGTGAACTTCAATGACACACCGATGAATATGACTAGAAAAAACTACATTGATTATCTCCGAGTTTTAGCAATATTGGCAGTAATTACTATTCATGTTACTGGGCATTATTATGGAAAATTTGGCGATATAGACCAAATAAGTTGGTGGTTTTCCAATGTTGTAAATTCAGCATCAAGATTTGCAGTGCCATTATTTGTCATGATTTCTGGTGTGGTTTTATTAGGAAAGACGACAAGTACTTGGGAGTTTTATTCTAAAAGAGGATTTAGGATCTTTCCGGCTATCATTTTTTGGTCGTTGTTTTTTCTCGCTTTTGATTTTTTTCAAGAAATGGATTTTGATAATTTATTTTGGATGGTAAAAATTGGCTTATTTTCGGAAGGTAAAGCTTATTACCATTTATGGTACCTATCAATGTATGTTTGTTTGATGTTTTTTGTTCCCTTTATCAACCAATTTATAAACGGTGAAAAACCAACATACAGTGACTTATCAATTTTAATGCTTCTCTTTGTTTCCTTCTTTACGCTAAATACGATAGCGATAGGAGCAACAGAGATAATTGATATTAATATAGGCTGGTTTAAGGTTTTCCCTTGGTATATTGGTTATTTCATCCTTGGTTACTATCTTGATAAGTATGCGCATCGCATTAACGTAGGCTCAAGTGTTATCTTAGCAGTGTTAATCATCATTCTAATAATTGCTGGAGCGCTGCTAAATTTTTACGCAGTGACAAAAGGGATATTACAAGATTTCTTTGTTTTTAATAATACGGCATTGCCTGTGTTTATTATCACTGCACTTATCTTTTTGTTGGTGAAGAAAAATGAACGGTACTTTAAAGAAAACAAACTTATAACTAGCTTATCAGAGGCCTCTTTTGGGATGTATTTGATACACCCATTCTATCTTTATTTTCTAAGAAAACTGCTGCCTGAATATAATGAGCACGGAGTAATCTATGTGCCTGTGACAATCATTTTGACTTTAGTACTGTCATATTGTTCAATTCATTTACTTCGACGTTACTCTGTTTTTCGCAAGGTTTGCTAGTAGCCAAACATGTTGATTAAATATTTAGGGCTTGCTCCTGATGCTAGTCCGTTTAATCAATTTGCAGCGACGCGCGTTCTTATTGATTCAAGCTTTTCACCAATAGCTTCCTCACTCAGATAAATCCCATTATTGATAACTCCCGCCGGGTTTTCAAAGGCACGTAAATTTTCCAAAGGGTTCTCTTTTAACAAAATGAGGTCTGCCTCATAGCCGGGCTTTATCTGGCCAATCTTGAAATAAGGACTTAGTAGCTCACCTGGCTTGATTGTAGCCGATTCGAGTACCTGTGCCGTGCTCATGCCGCTAGCTTGCATCTCAAGCATTTCTGCTACCACTGATGCGCCTGCTACGCTGAAGGTTTGAGGCGAGTCCGTGCCAAAGTGAATATCAACGCCGGCATTTGCCATGGCCCCGAGTAACTTACGACGATTATCGACAAGAACGTCAACATCATATTCTCCGAGGAGCTTCTTCAACAGTACTTTGCTTCTATCGATGAACGAAAGCCCATAATTATCTTGCCAATTTTCAATGACGCCTTTATCGACGTATTCAAGCCCAGGCGTGCGCATTAAATCGTCTGGCGAAACAGCCTTTAAAATTACTTCCCAAACCTTCATTGTGGGCACAACCCCCACCTTCGCATCACGCGTTCTATCCGCCAAAGCAGACAATTCCGCGTCAGACAACAAGCGGTACTCACCTTCTCCTCCCTCAAGATAGCCATCTAAATGTTCAATGGTTTGTTGGCCAGCATCCAAAACATGCCCCAAACCAACAGCCCTGGGCACGTGACCGATTACTGGCATTCCGTGAGCGTTTGCCGTTGACATAATCGCATCATAAACCTCTTTAGAGAGTCCATTATAAACTTTGATTAGTTGCCATCCCTCCTTTGCATATTGTTCGATGCGAGCACTTGCTTCTTTTGCTGATTTTGCATTGCCTCCCGAAAACCCGGGGGCTGCCATAACAAAGTCAGGAGCCAATAAGTTCTCATTCTCAATTCTATCAAGCAGGCTTCGTTGCCCAGGCCCACCTAACACGCTGCGAACTGTTGTCACACCGTGAGTCACGAACAAGGTCAGAAGATCGTTTACTTCGGCTCCTTGATATTCACGGGTAGGAAGATGGCCGTGCATTTCTATTATGCCAGGGACCACATAACATCCGTTGCACTCTACAATCGCTATATCAGAGTTTAAAGTTTGGGGGAGTTGAGCGTTGACGGCACTGATCTCGCCATCCTCAATGAGGATTGCCTGATTCAGGACGAATGGCTCTTTTCCACCAACGTATATATGTGCACCGGAAATAATCACATCGGCATTTAGCAATGCCGGATAAAGAACAAGTAAAATAATGCCTATGATTTTCATTTTAATTTAGCCCGAGAAACATAATTTATTATTACTTTTGGGAACAAGCGATATAGAAAACTACGACGAAAGAAACGTCCCAATATATTGATTAATAGCACCGCCACCACAAAGTAAATAAACGCGCCGGCAAGCGCATTTACAATCAAGGTGATCGTACTACTTGAATAACTTAACTCTGCACTTAGAAGTATAGAATACATTAGCAAACTTAAAACAATTGGCACAAAAACTGTTACTAACAATTTCCAAATGCGCAGTTTCAAAAATATTTTACTCAGTAAAAAACCTAATAAAACAGATGTAAATCCAATTAGGACTCTATAGTCAGAGAAAATTGAAGCCGTACTCGGGTTGAGTAATAAGGTAACGATTACAATGACAACAATACCGTAAATGTCAGTTAATAAAGAAAACTTGGTTTTTCCTTGAGCGTCATACAAGGTATTCAAAATAGGTTGTGTTGCAAACGGGATCATTAAGAAACCTAGAACTTGGATTAGGGGAATTGCATCAACCCACTGTTCTCCCAATATGGTCATTACGAAGGATGGCGCTACCAGATGCAATCCAAACGCGGCCGGCACGACAATTAAATAACTGAGGAATAAACTCTGATAGGCCTTATTGTGCAGTTCAACTACGTTTTCTTTGAGGGAAGATAAGGCCGAGAACGCGGGCTGCATGGCTGGCCCTAAAATTTCAGTTTGTGGCATTATGCCAAACTGCATTGCTACCTTATAGTTTCCGACCGTGCTGCTCCCAAACAGACGACCGACAAAAAGTGTGTCTATTTGCGACCGACTATAACCAATAATATTTCGCGCCATTATAAAGCCACCGAAGGCAAACATGTTCCACTCAAATTTAAAATCTAGTTTTGGTCGAAACGATGAAACAACGTAGGTGCCAATTGTGCTGAGAAGAATGTTGATAAACGTGCCGATAATAAGTGCAAAATAATTCTCGAGGATCACGGTAAAAGAAATGGTAAAAATTGTCGAAATCACTTTAGCGAATATTAGTATTTTATTTTCTGGCGCGTAGTTGATTTGTCGCTGGAACGTGATCATGCCGATATTTTTGAAAACACCAATTAATTCGATTGCTGCCAACAACCTAATAACAAGCACCAACCTCTCGTCATTCATGAAATCGGCGACTATTGGAGCAAATAAAAATAAAAAGACAATCGAAATTAGACTTAAACAAATGTTCAAAGTCCAAAATGAAGAGAACCTTTCCTCTGGTATATTACGATGAATTATTAAATATCGGTAACTAGCTGTGGTAGAAATGATAACAAAAAAGCCTGTCACGATATTGGCAATCGCGATAACACCAAAGTCAGCTGGCCCTAAAATACGCACTAGTATAAGAGTGCTAATCACTCCTAACCCCCTAACAAAAAATTGTGCGAAGGTATTCCACAAGTAAGCTTTATAGAATAATTGTTTAAGTTCCATTTCGATGTTTTTCAAAGCCTTTTGTTGTTGCCAAATTGACTTGACTAAATTATTGCTAATGAGCCCGATACAAATGCTTATGAATTGGCGAGCACTTCACCGTGTTATTATATAGTCTACTTAATTAGGCAAGGTTTAATTGTTCGAATCGCGAAATGATGATATCAAATTGTGTTCGAACGTACTGACTTTTATCTTATAAAACTTATACTCTGTAAGATGCTCTGATATACTCGCGATGAACCCAATATGGCTTTGAAAAGTGGTAGGTTATTCACTCAAGCAAAGCCCCAAATACCAACGAATAGGGAAATATTTTGTTTCAAAATCTAAGGTCAAAACTTAATAAAGTAAGATTCGATAGAATGCAGTCTTCTATATTAAAAACGGCCCCTTTGAAATATGAGGGCTCCGATAAGGTTGTTGTCGTATCCATGGTTGGTCACAACACCTTGTTCATGTATTTGCTGGCGATAAAGTCATTCATGAAGTTTTTTGGCTACGGAAATATTGAAGCCATAGACGACGGTTCACTCACTCCTGAAGATAGACAAATATTAAACTCCCATATTCCCGGCATTAGCATAAGCAATGCTAACGATGTTGATACACATGACTGCCCCACTTATATCTCTTGGAAAAGGTTATTTAGGGTAAGAGAACTAGCTGAAAGCTCATATGTAATACAGTTAGATTCAGACACTGTTTCGGTCGGTAACCTAGTTGAAGTGCATAACAATGCCAAAAACAATCGAGGTTTTGTAATAGGTAGCAACAAGTGGGCCACAGGCGTTGATGTTACCTTCCTCAAGAACATTGTGTCGCAATGGAAATCAACCCACGTTCAAGCAAGAGCTGAACAGTGCTTTCACAAAATTGAACACTTCAAAGATGGCACTGAATACTTGAGAGGCTGTGCGGGCTTCGCAGGCTATCCGAAAGGCTTCGCCTCAATAGATGACATACGCAAACTATCGAAGAGCATTCAAGAGCATGTGGGGGATGATTGGATGCAATGGGGAAGCGAGCAGACTACAACGCTTTGTTTAATCTCAAAGCAGAAAGAGTCGTCAATATTAACTTGGCCAGAATATCAGAACTACGGATTCCCAGAGACCAGTGAGCCAACTGATTCTATGAACTTTATTCATTTCATCGGAACTAATCGATTTAATGATTCTGAGTATTGTAGGTTGATGAAGAAGTTTATAGATGAGGAATACTTTAATACAAACACGTAAATTTGTGTTTGATGATATCAATTTGACCCTAAATAAATACACTTTTACAAGCTTATTTTCGGGGGTACACTAAATCGGTAAAAACCCCCTTCACGCCTATGCTTCCGAAATATTTAATTTTATTTTTATTATTTATAGTGTAAGCGTAGACATAGATATTATTTTTTAAATAGGTTTGTACTACACTCACCCTAATTTGTGTCACTGATAAACTAACGTATCTTATGCCATTTTTTTTGCAAAAATCTAGGTTCTCACTAAGACTAAAACCCTCCCTTCCAATCACATAAATTGGTTTAGCGAAATTGTATTTTGCGATTACCTGAAAATCAGATTGATAGAATATTTGTGGTTGTAGTCTTTTGATTACAGATTTTTTGACGTCCTTTAGCTCGTTAGAAATTTTGTTATAAATAAAAGCTGTTTCTTCAGGATTCTGGATTTTGACATCGATAATAACAGTTATATCCTCATATCTTTCCATCAACTCAATTAGCCTTTTGAAGTCAATAGAATTGTATTTATCAAAGATTTTATATTCCATTGCTTGTTTGTAGGAGAGAGGGAACAAGTTACTATCTTGCCCGAAGTCATTTATCCAGTCATGCCTAGCAATTAATTTTTTATCTGATGTTAAAATAAAATCTATTTCAAATACTCTAAACCCTTGATTATAGTTATGAGTAAACGCCTCTTGGCTATTCGTGTATTTTACACCGTCAATGCTGCCTGCTGCGTGAGCAATAAGCAACATTTCCGAGAAAGGTATTGAAATCACCTTACTTGTATAGGTCAGGATATCAACCCTTCTTAAAAGTCTTAACTTATAACGATTAACAAGTTGTCGAACTTTAAAAAACATATTTTTCCTTAAGCGTGACTGCTGCATAAACCGCGACCATATTTTGATAACTAAAATTTTTTATAATATTGTTCTTATATGGCGTTCACAAATTTTAACGGCACTATTAATATTGTAAATGTATTCACCAATAAACTGCGTAGTCGGGATGGCTTGATGCTTCTGTCTTGCAATCAGCAATTGCTCTTCAAAATCTTGTTCAATATTCAGTGACATGATCTCGTTCAACAATGAGTTCAAAACTTCTATCGCGCCAGACTCCTCGTATACTTTCTTATTCCCATCATGAATCACGCACTTATTTAATGCTAAGGCTTCAAACAATACAGAACTGATATCACTAATTACTACATCAGCATATCGACATAAATCCAGAGAGGATATGTGCGTTTTTGGTGAGTTGATTTTAAAGGCAATATCCTCAAAAATAGCTGTATCACTAAAGCGTTTTTCGTTTAGCAAGTTTGGGTGCGGAGAAACGATTATGTCGTAGCCTTCTAGTCTACTTAGTTTTTGAATGATTTTAGAAATGTCAGAAATTTGAGACGAATCAGCATTCCAACTTGGAGCATATATTAACAATGGTTTATCTGATGAAGTATTGAAATATAGTTGAACACCTAGCTCATCCACATGTGATTTTTCTAAAATCGGAAGGCCTGTTTTAACAACTTGAATACCATGTTTAATTTGCGAATTATAAATGGCTGAACATGGGGCATAACTGTAGTCGAAGGCTTCTAAGATACTGTTATTTTGGTAGTTCAATTTAGGGCCAACACCGTGTCCGAAAAAAATGTTAATTGTATTCAACCACCACAGTACTTCAAACTCTGTAGTTAAAAATACTGAATACCTAATGTGATTAGGCAAATCTTTTATTGATTTGTGGCGAACGATATTTTCACCGGCATATTTTGGTTCAAAATGGCCAACCAAATGAATAATAATAGTGCCATCATTAATAAATTTTTCTATAAGAGGCGCTAAATGCTGAGCATGAAAATTAACTGGAGCATTAAATATAATATGTTTCTTTTTTTGAAATAACTGGGGAATAAAATATACCATTCTATTTATCAGATATTTTTTGCCTTTTTTTGTAACTTTCATAACGTTCGTGTATTTTCCCAGAAATAGGTCCATGCATGTTTATTAGTCCGTTACACCCTGATTCTTCGAATGAACCACGGATTACAGTTTGCGGAATTTAGCAGCGTTGAAAAAACATTCTTAGTTACTTAATACAAAGGTCTAAAAAGTTTAGAGTTAGGAAATCAATCGTGCTTGCCCCCTTCCTCCTGCTTTTATGATATTTAAAACAAAAGCCGTCCCGAACCATCGTTATTGTAAGTTTGTCATAGAAAATCGACTGTATGAGGTTAAGCATCTGACTTCATTATCACTTCTACAAAAATAGTAACTAAAGCTCGGAATGGCTGAGTGGACTTCTATGAACTTGGCTTTAAAGGTAAACAAACTCATCAATGTTTTTATCAACATCCCGACTTTGAGACCTTTTGACCATTTTGTCACATGTTTTTGGCTTAATGCTTTTTCACCAAAGATATACCTGGCCTCTAAACTTCAAGACAATCTCTTGCTCTCGGCATAAAGCACGTATTCGGTACTTACCCGCTCAATATCAGCAATAGCCCAATAAAAACCCACCAAATCTCGCATTGTAATAACTTCAACAAGATCTTTTTTTGATCTTGGCATAACAGTTTTTACCGCTAAAAAATCAAAAAATCGACAAGAAAGGACCGCTGTTATTAATAAATAGTTGAAAAATCTCGTTTTAGCAAATATCGAAACGATTTAATCTATATCTTATAGGGGGGTTATTTTAAAAAGCAGCGCCCAAAATATGCGTATTGATATTTCTATAAATACAGGTTTCACTTACACTAAAGCATATATGACGCAGTTTGAACTGTAAAAAAGATAATGATGGCAGAGCTAGCCTTGATTACTAAGAACTTTGTACTTTGCAAAGTGACGATTGTTTGTGGAGCGCCAGAATAGCTGGCAAATTGCAAAGACAAACCGAATTATTCAAGACCAGCTGTTTCACTAAATCCTAATATCAATTTCTAAATGATTTGATAAAGGCTGCCAGTGAACACAATCGTTTCAATTTTCTCTTGTGGCTGATACATTTGAGTTGCCCGCTTACAATCCAATAACTTTTTAAATATTGACCTAGAAAACCTTATCTACTAAATGCTATTTTTAGGTCTGAAGAAGCCCAAATATAGTGCATCATCAATCTTGACCGTTCAAGTTAATTGTCGCTTAATACCCAACTAAAATCCTGAGTATTAGCGGTATTCAGCGGTTATTATGAGTGGTCGAGAATCTGATATAAAAGATTTTGTAATTTCATTTGATAAGCCAAACGACTTAAAAACAGGATTTCGATTTACCAATAATTCAATGACTGACATTATTAACGTTATTCTTGATTTACCAAGTGATAAGTCAGCATCAGGCAATGCAGTTCGAAATGTCACAAACCGTTGAAAAAATCAGACTAGAACTAATTAAACATGGTCCAATTCTAAGGGCTTTAGTGGTTCAGACGGATAATGCTTGATGGTTCAAACATAAACACGTAACGGGGTTGAATAATGATATTTTACAAGTTTGCACTATCTTATTTATTATCTTATTTATTATCTTATTTTTGTCTTTCTTGCTATTCAGTCGCTAAACCAGAAAGCTTTTCTGGCTTAACTGTATTAGTCAAGTAACGATGACTTTCATTGTTAACTTAACTATTTCTTTTAGTTATTTTAGAAGATACAATCGAGAATATAGTCTTTATTAGCGTGAAATTGAAATGCCATATTGAATGCCTATTTCGTAAGAAATATAAAAGCAATGCAGACAGTGAGGAATAAGCTCCCCCCCCTATTAATGCCAGTGCAATGGTATATATATAAATATTGCTATCAGCAAAGTATTGCACTGAATAGTCCATAATCAACAGCATAACAAGACTAGAAATTGTAGGTACGATGGAGGCCATGAAAAATGGGAATAACTTATAGTTTAAAATATATTTAGCAGAAATAAATGTCAATAAAATAACGGATACTCCAACTCCTGCCCTATATAATGAAAATGACTCCATACTACCAATGAAGCTTATAAATAGTGTCGAGATAATTAACAGTAGTCCTGCTATATCAATCGCAATAATACTACTAAACTTTCCTTTCAATATAAACGCTTGTTTTAGTGTGCTGTTTGTTCCAAATACGATCATTAAGAAAGATAGGTTTGCTAATACAGGAGCAGAACTTAGCCAAGGCTCTCCGAGCAGTATTAGAACAATTTCTTCAGCTAAAAATGCAATACCTACAACCGATGGGAATATAAACAAATACACCAAACTAATATATTGTTGAATCTTCTCCTCAATACTTCCATTATTATTTTCTAATTTAGCAAAGCTTGCATATAGCGGCCCCATTATAGGACTAATAATTTCTGTGTAGGGTAACTGCGAAAACTCCTGTGCAACACTGTAGTGTCCTGTACTCGCAGTACCAAACTTATGACTAATAACAAACAAATCGGACTTTGACCTCAAATATCCCAATACAGAAGTAACAAATAGTCCTCTTGTAAATAACCATTGTTCTTTTATATGTAACAGGCAAATTTTTGGCCATTTAGGTGCAACAATATAACTGCCTACACAAAAAACCATCACATTAACCAAACTGCCAATAATCAACGCCCAGTAGTTTTTTAAGGAATATGCCAAGAATATGGTTGAAATAAAAGACACGAGCTTCGCCAGAACTCGAAGGAGTGTTTGCTCTTTATATTTAAAATCTCTGTTCAACAAAGGCATGCCAGGGGAGTTCATTGCCTCGACAATAATAATAACTATACATAAATACAAAACGTATTCTAAGCGTGGCTCCCCCATAAAATTAGCAATATCAACCGCAAATATTGCCGTGAACGTAAAAACTATCGAGCGCAATATAATATTTAAACACCAAGCAGAAAACAGTTGGTTATCTGATACCTCTTTCAATCTTACGATGTATTGCCAATAACCCGTTTGCGATAAAGCTTCGAATAACATTATGACAATCATTGCTTGCGCGATTACACCAAAATCATCTGGCTCAAGAATCCTAACTAAAATAACGGTGCTAATAATGCCGAAAAAGCGCATTAACCATTTCCCAAGGGATATCCAAAGGTATGATGAAAGAAGTTGACCTGAGAAGCTCATTAATAATGTCCTGTACTATCGACGAATAACACTAGCAACAAGGCATTTCCATGCGGATAGGTTTTGTGGATTATTTTGTATACTGTCGAGTGATTTTACTATTGCTTTACCAAATTGCTTTTTCTGTCGGTAATAGTAAGCATTTCCAGCTAAATGCTCAGACAGAGTCTTCTTCAGGGGCTGTTTGAAATTTTTAAAATCATCCCTTAATAATAAGTTTTTTATCGATTTTTCTGCCCAAATACTACCAGGCACACCAACGCCAGTTAAACTTCCGGGACGTGAGCGATATAGAAACAAATCATCATTTACATAACAAAACAGCTTTGATTTCAAAGCGATTCTTAGCTGTAAATCTCTATCTTCACCCATTTCTAATTTAGTATCGAACGAACCAACCTGTTTTAATAATTCATTTTTAACAAATAGCGTTCCCGTATAAACAAGTTCAGGAGTATCTAAAAGCACACTTAACGGCGTTTCTATATATATTTGGCCCATGTTGTCATTCGCGTTTAAAAAATCACGCAGGCCGCTACAGCGCTGTTTTTCAGAAACGAGCTTATTGTCTAAATAGTACCAACGTTTAAAGCCAGAACTAATGAAGTCTACTATATCATTATCCTTGGTAATACTTAGCTTCTTCTCTATCGCATCGGAAGGCCAAATATCATCACCATCTAAAAAAGTAATCCATTGACCCTTCGCTTCATCTAAACCGGTATTCCGTGCGCCTGAAACACCTTTGTTAAATTTATTCTGTATGCATCTTATATTATTCGTTAATTCGCTTTCTATAAGCTGTTCAACAACGGACTCTGTATCATCAGTCGAGCCGTCATTTACAACAATAACCTCATAGTTAAAAGTGGTTTTCTGAGCTATGACGGACTTCAAAGTTTCGGTAATAAAACCACTTAAGTTGTAGACAGGAATAATAATACTTAAATGAAGTTGTTGAGCTGCACTCATTTTGAACGTTCTCATAGTAAAAAAATGTAATAGAAACACACTTACTGAGTAAGCGAACAATATAGGCCATCGCTTAAAACGATTGAATAGACCTACAATACCTTCATTAAGTCGGCCAAGCTAATCGTTAACGCACAAAAGGTTTGAAGTAACGATTAAGCGCTCTTTTTCGCAATATCCATTAGATACTTTGCAAACCTTTCTGTTTTTATGGTTTCAGCATAAATGGCAGGGGCATTACTGGCTTTTAAAGCGCTAGCTTTTCCTAAGACGGAGGTCAAATCAACATCATCTGTCATATAAAAGCCGGTTACGTTTTCCACAATAGCCTCCTTTACACCTCCCTCACAGGGGCCCAATGTTGGTAAATTAAAGCAAGAGGCTTCCAAGTAAACTAAGCCAAATGGTTCTATTTTGGAATAAAGCCAGAATAAGTCTGCTCTCTTATAAATGTGGCATAAGCTATTGCGTGGCAAGTTGCCAAGTAATAGAACATTTTCCTCAAGTCCTAACTCAATCGTTAATTCTTCAATTTGTTTCCGGATAGGACCATCACCAATCACTAACCATAAGATATTAGGCTCGTTCTTAACTTGAGCACTCAGAATACGCAGCATTTCTATATAGCCCTTGCGTTCAACCAAACGACCAACCGAAATAAGTACTTTTTTATTAGTTAATGCATCGCCTTTAAGAATAGAGTGAGGCTCACCACCTTCTAAGTCTTGCTTATCTACCCCAGCAAAATGCCACGTTATCTTTTGAGTTATATTGGGCAAAATATCGTCAGGGATTTTGGCTAAGTATTCTTCTTCAGTCCACTTGCTTACAGCCACAAGCTGATGACAATGTTTAATCGCCCGTTTATAAAACTTTTTGAAAAAGAAGAAAGAGTGCTTTTTGGATGTGCGGTTGAAGAAGAAATTTGCATCTCGACCGTGAATAATGACAGTGCATTTGCTTAATTGCTTTTTAGTGAAGAAAAGTCCGGCCATGTAAGCTGACATTTGATCATTTAAGATGATGGTCGATATGTTCTTAAATTTAATTTTAGTAATGAAGGCGATAAAATAGTTGATGATCCAGATGATTTTCTTTCTATGCACTCTTACATGTTTTACTGAGTCGGAAGAATAATCAGCCTCATCACCACTAAATAACGTAATGTGCTTACCTAAGTTTATTAAATCATCCATCAGTTTTTTGGCAACTACCCCCGTACCGCCCCCTGAAGGTGGAATTTCATCAGAGAAAATGAGAATGCTATCTTTCATGTGTATGATCCATTTGACACTTCTTGTTTGAAAAGTTGGTAATAAAGCCAATAAAAAATTAAAACGTCAAAAGTCAATTAGGGACTCTTAGCACTTTTATTGTAGCAACCGGCTGCGACCGCAATAATCATAAAAACCATCTCGTTGTATGCTACGGATAAAGCGGCTCCGGCCACAAAATAACAAATTAAAGCTAATCGAAGATATAACTCTACAGGCACCTCTTGCGCACCGTCCTTGCTTGACTGAACTCGTTTAAGCTGCTTTTTAATAACTGACATAGTTGAAGCTAGTATCCCAAAAAATAGCACAAAGCCAAGAATGCCTAGATCGCCCAATACTTGAAAATAAATACTGTGAGCAACATGCCCTTTTGTTGGATATGGCGTCTCGATAAAACTAAGCAAATGCCACTTAGACATTAGGGCGCTCCAAGTGGGTCGGTATGCGATTGAATCAAACCCTCCACCAGTGAGTGGGTCACTGAGTGCCATCAATATGGCAAATTTCCAAGCAATTACTCGGCCCATAAATGAATTATCTTCTGTGGCCTCAGTGATAGTGTTCATTCTTTCGAACCAAGACGCATCCATCAGGCTCAAGCCAAGCGCACCAACCAGCAGAAATGCGACGGTTAATACGCCTTTCTTATTACTTTTCAGATAGTAGTACCCTGCCAGTACTAGCAGGCCTAAAAGGCCTCCCCTCGAGTCGCTGCCGAGTATAAATATGACACTAACTCCAACGGCTCCTATCAAGCCCCATTTCAATATAAATTTGTCTTTGTAAACTGCTATTAAATAAAGTGTTAGAGGGATACACATTAGCGTAGCAAAAGCGGATAAGTTATTATCACTAAACGTGGATGACATACCGTATACAACATGTCCACCGCCACTAAAGAAAACCTTTGCGCCTTGTTTCGCTGCGGTCGCCGTTACCGACAAAACGCACGCCCACATCAAGGCATCAACATGCAGCTTTTTCTCCACGATAAGAAACACAAAAACAAAAAAGATAACTGCCTTGAAAAAGCTGTCCCAACGCGCCCAAACTACTATACCGAATCCTTGATGAAAAAAGCTTGCGAGAGTTGCCAAAATAAGTAGGAATATCATGCTAACAAATATCCCATTAAATCTTACTTTGGGCTTATTTTTCATAAACACATAGCCGACCATGGTACACAGAGCAAAAATCATGTTCCATCGCACGCTCGTAGCCATTCCCCATGACCACGTTTGCATGGGCACGAGAGAAGTCCAGAGCCATAAGCTTAACCCTATAAATGGCTTTCGTATCGCGTAATACATAAGGATAGGCAACAAGCCTAAAAGGATTAAATCGCGCACTTATTTTAGTTTCTTTTTTGTTGTTTGTTGGTCGCTCACTTCACGCTCTTTATCGTCTAGTTTGGTTGCTTTGTAACAAAGCCAAGGAACTAAGCAAACTACAATTAAAAAAATAGCATTATCAATCATTGTGAATACCCTGCGTGACTTATGTTGCCTCGGAAGAATTGATTTTCTTGCTCAAAAACCGAACTTGAATCATGGCGTTTACGCAGCTTTCCATTTAATAAGTTACCCATAACATTTATCTCTTTGCTTTTGCTAAGTTCAATTCCGGTGCTGTCAATCAATACATTATTACTAATTTCTATTTCATTGCCGTCATTTACGTAAATGGACGCACTGTTCGAGCAGTTAGCAATCACGTTATTGCTTATTTTACCGTCTCTATGCTCTTGTTCGCATACTCCCGATGCACAAAATCTATCACCGGTTCCCCCGCCCCCAAATGAAAGGCCAATTCTATGGTCTATTGCAGAAAAGTAAGGAACTTGCCATTTACACGCAATAAAGTTGGACTCAAATACACCGTGCTTACTATCGCCTTTGAGGAATGCGCCATAAGTATAACTTGATTTTCGTCCGTACTTCCTCGAAAAGTCGGCAATAAAATTATTAGTAATTGTCCAATACTCACCGCCTACCACATCAATAGGAGTGACAGGCGCTTTGGTTTCTCGCGGCCATTCGTTATAAAAGCGGTTGCCTTGTATCAATACCTTATCCGGAAAATGACGCTTATTGTCAACTGCGCTATTTTGCCCATTAGACTTAATAGCAGCATTAAAATTAACAAAATCATTACCCAAAATCTTCAGGTTATCAGCATCGCCAAAAATATGTAGTGCGTGCTCACACCTTGCATCAGAATCACACGCACCTTCAAAAACCAGATCGCTTAGGGTCCAATTTTTATGTGTTATTTGAATGCCAACTGACGACTTCACTTTTATTTTTGATTGTCTAAAATTTTGGCTAGTAATAATTATGGGTAAATCGCTGTCTAATAAATACTCTGAGTTCCCCAGGTTGAATGCTTTTCCTTTAAGCTCATATTCGCCGTCGGCCAAGACAATCACATCACCAGGGATCGCCCTAGCTACAGCCTCTTTTAATTCGGCAACGTTGGTAACGAATTTTTGATCGCCTACTTTGCTGTGTTGTGTGTTGTAATCACGTTCGAACACGTTAGAAATTTCATCTTCTGATATCGTTGGGTAAGACGGCAAGTAAGTTGCGAAAGCTTCCATGACAACTAACACTTTTCTTTTCCATCCAGAGTTTTGATGGATGTTGAGTGCTGTGTACTTTTGAACATTTTTTTTAAAAATAAACGCATCTGCATGCCAGACATTGACTGAAACAACGGCAGCAATGATTAATAGGAGTGCGGCGATGCTAATTTTTTTAATCATTGAATCGCCTTTAAACGCAAGGCGAGTATGTCTGTGCGGTCGGGCAGTTCAGAGCTTTTAAGACCCGCGTCATTTCTATCTTTAAAGCGAACATTACTTTTATCGCTAATCAACTCTTTATCGGTAAATCTGCCAATAATTACATTGTCGTAAATCGCCACCTCGAGTTCTGGCATGTTTTTTCGCGCCAGCAGCAGCGTATTGCCATTAGGACGCTCGCCTATCACAATCGTATTTATAATTTCTATTTTATAGTTGCGCTGTCTTCTTAATGTTTCGAGTGCATAGCCTATAATCTGGCCATTAACGGTGTTCACGCCTTGATAAAAAACGGAGTCTTTAATATACAATTCGCCACCGTTTGGAATATCTAAGGCTCGGCTGTCATCGCCTGTCCCAGAATCGATAACAACACTATTGATATTGGTCACTTTAGAACGACTTTTAATAGCGTGGCCTTGATCCTTTGTATTTCTGAAAATAGAGTGTTTGATATCTAAAAGAGCCCCGCTAGTATATAAACCATGCGCCTGGCCTTTTTTACCTAAATACTCAAACAAACTGTACTTCACAAATATTTCACCACCTACTCCGCCCCCTTGAAGCACGCCTTGTTCTGAATGATGAAAGTGCACATTCGAAAGGGTTAACTTACCCCCTTCATGCCTAACACAAGCGCCGTTCTCGCTGGGTACTTCAACGCCGCTGCATTCTATTGATTCTATTAAAACGTTATTAGAAGTAACGACAAATGTTGCCTTGCCATTGATCACCGCACCTTTAAAGTGGGTGTTGCTGCCAATAATACTCACGTTATCGTGACTTATTTTCATGCCTTCTGTGTAGATTCCGGGGCCGATAAAAACCGTACTATTTTCCTTTATTTTTTGAGAAGCTTCATTGATATCAAAAAAGGAATAGCCGTCAACAATGATCTCCCCTTCTTTGGGCCCCATTTGCCCATAGGCATTAAAGGTAAGCACTGCAGACAACAGTAAAAATCCGATTACCGCACTAATTATGTTCATTATTATTTCCTAAGTTATGGTAGCAAAATACTCTCTTTGCTTATCTGACGTCTCTTTCCAGTCAAATGATTCAGCATAACTTCTCACTGAACTCCTTAGCGTAGTTTGGGCAAGTAAATTCTCCATTTCGCTTGCTATCGAGGCCACGTTTCGTTTACACAGCCTACCTACGCTTTCGCTCTGCACAACTTCTGGTGTGCCCCAAACATCGGTGGCTACCACAGGACACCCGCTCGCCATGCTCTCTAACAACACATTAGCCCATCCCTCGCGACTGGACGCTAACACACTGCAATCTGCAGCCATAAACCACTTATTTACTTCTGGCTGTGTCAACGCGCCTGTTAGGGTTACTCTGTCAGATACATTTAATTTTTTTGCTAATGCAACTAAAGCATCCCTTTCTGGCCCGTCGCCCACTAAAACAAAGTGAACGTCAGGCATGTTAGCAATCGCTTCAATAGTTAAATGGTGTCCTTTTCTTTCAACTAAACCACCCACCGAAACCACAAGCCTGCCTTCTATGCCTATTTGCTTTTTAAGTGTTAATTGCTTCTCATTGTTTGACCACTCAAACAATTCCAAGTCAACACCGTTGCGCAATACTGATACTTTACTCTCGTCTGCACCTAGTGCAACCATCTCGTCTTTCAATGCCTGGCATACTGCAAAGTTGCGCCTGCTTTCTTGAAGCACCTTTAATACCATGGTTTTAGCTAAGGGGTTTTCTGGTATCAAATTGATATCGGTGCCCCTTGCAGTGCAAACGAACGGAAGTTTGAGCACCTTCGCAGCGTTAGCAATTGCGACACCATCAGGGAAAAAATAATGCCCATCAATTAAGCTAAATTCGACTCCTAGCTTTCGTTTGTCTGCAACAAGTTTCTTAAGCGAGCGCTTCAGAGTCCAAGCTAATGTGAAAGGCGCTAAAAACATCCCTAGCTTTGGAATGACCAAATATCTTGGATGGTGCACTTCAAGGCCATTGTCATCGCGTACTGCTGGTATTTGTTTAAAACTAGCAAAGCTACCTAACAGTGTAGACGAAAAGAAAAACCACGGCACAGGAGCAATAATCACCGGCTTGATATCGGGATGATGCTTCACTAAGTGCATCGATCGCGTTCTTACAAATATCCCGTGTTTCAAATCAACCGGATTGGGATATAAGGTTGATATAGTTAGGATATTCATCGTAACTTACTCATGCACTTTACCTGAAGATGGTTGACCCGATATGCCCTGACCCATCAGTTTCTTGTAAACAGGCAGATAATTAGATACTGATACCTTCCAATTTCTAACATCTTTCACAAAGCGCAAACCATTTTCGAGCACACTTTGGTGTTTGTTGCTTGCGATATCGATTATTTTACTTGCCAGCGCATCAACATCGTCAGCTGTAAAGAGATAGCCCGTTTTACCATCTTCAATCAATTCATGATGTCCGCCCACGTCCGACGCTAACACTAACTTTTGTTGTGCCATCGCTTCAAGGGGCTTAAGTGGGGTAACTAAATCGGTTAAACGCATCGACTTTCGCGGGAATACAAGTAAATCGATGAGATCATAATAGTTGGCAACTTCTTCGTGCGGAACACGGCCTGTAAATATAACGCTGTCTTCTATCCCTAATGATTTGCATTGTGCATGCAGTCTTTCATTTTCTGGGCCGCCGCCGACTAACAGCAGTACAAACTTCTTATCCAAGTTGACTAAGGTCGGCATAGCTTTAAGCAACAAGTCCAAACCTTCATACGCATAAAAAGAACCTATAAAGCCCAATACATAGGCATCACCAATTTTCAATTTAGTGCGCAATGCCTGTTTTGCTGTGTCATCAACAACTCTACCTGCAAACTTTTCATAGGCTACCGCATTAGGAATTAAGGTTATTTTGTCAGCCGATACGCCTCTGCTCACTAAGTCCTTTTTCAGGCCTTCACAAATAACCGTCACCGCATCGGCATCTCTTATGACTGAATTTTCTGAACTGCGGGTCATGCGATACTTAAGATCGCCTTCTTTACAGGTGCCGTGATCAACAGCCGCATCTTCCCAAAACGCTCTAATTTCGTATACAAAAGGAAGTTTGTATTTTTTTGCCGCCCATTTTGCAGCAAGACCATTCAACGAGGGGGAATGAGCTTGAATAATGTCTGGTTTCTCCGCTTCAATCACTTTGCAAAGGGCTTTTTTCAAACTGCTCACTATCGCTAGCTGACCCAATATAGGCAAACCTTTAAGAAATCCGTTCGCTTCTTCACTGCGGTAAAACGTCAGTCCATCAACTACTTCTGGGTTGCTTGCAAACTCGCCCTGCTTTGCGCCCGTAAGCTGAACGGTCTTGATACCAAACTCGTGTTGATGCTCTAAAATAGCTTTAGTGCGGAAGGTATAACCGCTGTGCAAAGGAATTGAATGGTCTAGCACATGAAGTACTTTAATATTGAGCTGTTCTGGGGTCTCTTTCATTCTTTTTTCCAAGGCTTGCTGTTCCTGCACATTATTTAAATTTGTCCTGATTTACGTTCAGGTTTCAATGTTACATCTAACTAAAAATACACATCATTTTTCTGCACAAACTGCGAAAACATAAATACTGTCCACAGCTCAGCAGCATAATCGCGCTTGCTGTTTTGATGCGCTTGAAACATGTTGTCCAACTGCTTGCTATCAAATATATCTAAAGCGACTAACTTAGGCTCTGAAATGGCTTTCTGTAATTTTTCTTTAAGCGGCCCACGCAGCCATTCCGACAACGGAATACTGAATCCCATCTTGTCACGGTATAAATTATCATGCGGCAAATGCGGCTCTAACGCTTTTTTAAACAACGCTTTGCCATTCGACCCTTCAATATTTTGCTCTGTTTGCAAGCTGAAGTAGCTATCAATAAATTCATGATCCAGCATGGGCACGCGCACTTCTAAGCTATTTGCCATACTTGCACGATCAACTTTAACTAAAATATCACTTGGCATCCACGTCTTAAAATCAAGGTACTGCGCTTCTTTCACAGGGCAGTCAAACGACTTAGTGCGCAGGACATCAATAAAAACTTGCTCTGAATTGTACCCTTCTAACTTTTGCTGAAAGCCAGTTGAATACAGTTTTTGACGATCATCTTCTCGAATTTTACTCACGCCATTCAAATAACCCTTCCAACTGCTCATTGCTAGCGACTGAAAGGTGGTTTTTGCTCTCAAGAAGCGAGGCGCCCAATCCGCTTTAGGATAAATAATAGATAAGGGCTTAAAAATCAATTGGCGAATAATACTGGGTATTTTCGAACGCAGTCTTTCTTCGTTTTTATGCAGTTTATAACGTCTATAACCGGCGAATAATTCGTCACCCGCATCGCCCGACAAACAAACCGTGACGTATTTTCGCGCCACTTCACATACTTTAAATGTGGGTAAGGCTGAGCTGTCGGCAAAGGGCTCGTCGTACATATCAATCAAACTGTCAATTAAGCCAAAATCATCATGGCTCACAATATCAAGATGGTGATCGGTATTGTATTTATCCGCCACTGCTTGGGCGAAGTCTGATTCGTTGAATTCGGGTACATCAAAGCCAATAGAACAGGTAGTCACTTTTTTATCTGGATTAAGCTGTGCCATAGCTGCAACCACACCGCTTGAGTCAACACCGCCGGATAGAAATGCACCTAAAGGCACCTCCGACATCATGCGTTGGCTGACTTTATGTTTAAAGTCGGCATACAGCGTTTCTGGCTTGCCGGTTTTACTACTACTGGTTTGTTCAATGTCCCAATATTGATGCTGGCGTAAACTAGCATCGCTCATTTCATCGGAAATAGGAAAGTGCATAAAGTGCGCTGGTTGAAGCTTTTTAACATGCTTAAATATACAGCGTGTTTCTGGCACGTAACCAAAGGTTAGGTAGTCTTCCACCGCTTGAGGAGACAGCGCTTGATCAAACTCGGGGTGAGCCTGCAGCACTTTTAATTCTGAGGAAAATAAAAAACTGTCGTTAATAATAGTATAAAAGAAGGGCTTTTCGCCCACTCTATCGCGTGCCATAAACACGGTATTCTGCGCTTTGTCATACAGCACGAAAGCAAACATACCGTTAAAGTGCTGCAAACAATCAGTGCCCCATTCTTGATAAGCACGAATGATGGTTTCGGTATCGCTGTGGGTGTTAAATACGTGGCCTTTTGCTTTCAGCAGTGCGTTCACATCAAGGAAATTGTAAATCTCACCGTTAAACACAATCACAATATCTTTGTTGTCGCTAAACATGGGCTGCTGCCCACTCGACACATCAATGATCGACAAGCGACGATGCGCCAAACCAATGCCTTTATCGAAATAGTAGCCTTCAGCGTCTGGGCCGCGATGCGCCTGTGTTCTGTTCATTTCTTTTAGTAAAGACTCGTCTATATCGTCCTTACCCGTCAACGATATAAAGCCGCTAATGCCGCACATGAGCTAATCCTTGTTGGTATAACGCTAAATATTTATTGATCATGGTGTTCTGACTAAACCGTTCTTCCACTAACTGCTGCGAGGCTGCCTGCATATCTGAGAATACGGCGCTATAATCACCGTCAGCATTGTATTTATCAAACATAAGCAACAGTCCTTTGCTTAGTGCCTCTACCGATTTGGCATCGACTAAAATGGCTTGCTCTTTATTGGTTATTTCAGGGATGCCGCCTACATTGGTGCTAACAACGGGTAAACCACTCGACATCGCTTCAAGCATAGTCATAGGAACACCTTCAGCATCAGATGACATAACGAATACATCGAGCGCTTGGTACACCGCTGGCATGTCGTGACGTTCGCCCCACATTTCTATATTTTGTTGGCATGATGTGTTTGCTATCTGTTGCTCCAAAGCTTCTTGTAAAGGTCCCTTCCCGACAATTACTAGTTTTGTTTCCGCTTTAAATTTTTCGCTTTGTTCGCAGGCTGATACGTAACTCGCAATCAGGTTCTTTTGATTCTTAATTGCTTGCAGTCGGCCTACGTGTCCAAAAACTAATTTACGCGTACCAGAAGACGTTATATTTTCGATCGCAGCGGCATCATGAGCTTCGCGTTTAGATGCTGCTGGCCTATATTGCGCAGTATCGACACCGTTTAAAATCAGATCGCATTTTTTGTCAGACAAGCCCACGACATTTATTAGCCACTGATGTAAGTCATCACTTACCGACACAATCTTATGCACAAAAGGCGCGACAAGCTTGCGCAGCAGTTGATATTTTTTGTTGCTGCCGTCAGGGTCATGCACATCTCGTCCGTGCTCAGCATGCAACCGAAACGGCACTCTGGCTAGCGCAGCCATGGTTTGAAACTCTAAGCTAGCCAAATTATAAGAGTGCAAAATATCTGGCTTCTCTTGTTTCAATATGGAATAAAACTGCTTAAACGTGCCCCAGCTCTGTCCTTGCGGCTTGTGTAAGGCAATCATCTTTACCGGCTTGGAAAGTTGCGCTACGAAATCTTCAGAATAATCGGAAAGCGTAACAATAATGTGCTCATAGTTATCCGGCAAACTGGCAATGCAGTTTGCAATAATACGCTCAAGACCACCTACATCAAAACTGTAGACAAGGTGCATGAGTTTAATTTTCATTAGTACTGCAAACCTTCGATTGCGGCTTCCATCGCGTTTATCTTGGCCTCTCTTGATGGCAATTGGCTGTCAACCTGAACAGCAATAAACGCACCTGCGCCATGATTGCCTGCCAGCTTACTAATGGTTTGATTCACTTTTGTCGGAATTGAGCTTGCGGTGCGCTTAGCATCTACCTCGAACCAATAAACTAGAGTGACGTTGTTGCCCCGTATATCAACCAATTCAATAAGATTCACTTGGCCTTTTGACGTCATTTCTCTATCAATTGTTTTTCGGGTGAAATTATCAATGTTGTAATAGCGACTTAAGCCACTGACCATCTCGTGCTCATCGTTATCAAAATAATACTTAGCAACGTATATCGGCGTTCGGTTGTTGTTCGCCTTATACACGCCTGACCATTCTTCATGCGGGTTAGTCATGTCGGGCTCCCAAGAAAGTTCTTGGGAAGTGAAAGCGGCATTAGCATTGAGTTGATTAGTTAGGTCTGCTGAAAGTACAGGCGGTGTAGAGTTAATATAAATAGCGGTATATAAGCCAACCGAAGCAACAACTAGCAACGACATGAGCATGTTCTGAACGGGCATAAGCTTGACGCTGCCGGTCGGTGCATCTTCAGTTTTCTCGCTTTGAGTATTCTCGCGACCAATTTGCCCAATGCCAAAAAGTAACAGCAGGACAAACGCAAAGAAGAACCAACCATACACCAGGTGGTCGGCACCTGTTGCATGCTCCATATCGGTAAGATAACCAATAACAACAATACCAAACGCTCGAATACCGTTAGCAATAATTGGCACAATAAGCGACGCAAAAACAAACGCGACAATTTTCCAACGCGTTTTGTAATTAAGATAGGCAAACAACGTTCCTAAGGCGAAAGACGCAATCAGGAATCGGATACCAGCACACGCTTCAGCCACCAAAAACGTGCCGTTCGGCACATACAAATACAAACCTTCACGGTAAATAGGAATGCCCACTATTTGCAGCATTTCGACGGTTAAATACGCCGTAATATCTTGCAGTGCAGGCACCAATTCGTCCCCGAAAGGAATGGTAAAGGCTAAGAAAAATAGCGGAAAGGCGAATCGGTAAACAAATTGATTACCAAAGCAAAGCCAGATAATAAGCACTAAAGACAGGTAAGCACTAGCATGAGTAAACAGATTGATGCCCAACAATTCGCTGAACATATTCAACACTTGCACAGCAAACAAGGCTATTAGCACCCAATAATTTGGCTGTAGCTGAGTATGTGCAAACTCCGACTTACGTTCGTAGAATAAATACAAGACTACTGGCAAGATGAAGAAGCAGTGCTTATAGGTTTCAGATGAACCCCATACTTCCACCATGCTCACCAATGTTGAAAAGTAAAGCACAAACCAGGCAGCCAAAAACACGCCAAACTGCAAAATAATCCGTTTATTTTGACTCATTATACTCGTACTCCATTAAGTAAATCTGAAAATTTGTGCATTTCACTTTCCCAAGAAAAGTGTTCAACCACGAAGGCTCTGTTGCTGTCGCTTACCTGCGCTTCTCGTGCCAGTAAGTCGCATATAAGTTGTGCCATAGCCTGGGGTGAATCTTCAACTTGATAATCAGTAGTTACCGGCTTATTAATACCTTCAGCCGCCATACTAGACAAAACGATGGGTTTGGCCATTGCGAGTGCTTCTAGCACTTTGTTTTGAATGCCGCGGGCAATGCGCAGCGGTGCAACTGAGGCTTTCGTTTGTGCGATGTATGGCCTCACATCCTCAACGCGTCCCGTAACCGTAATATTGTGTTGCATATGCAAAGCTTGTACTTCTGCGCTCGGCTTCGACCCCACCACGTAAAAATGCGCAGTGCTGTCCACACGTAAAACAAGCGGCCATACATTCTCCACAAACCACATCACTGCGTTCACATTGGCCCAGTAATCCATGGCGCCGGTAAAAGCAACGCTGTTTTCTTTAATGTTATCTACGGCTTCAAAACCCGACTGAGGATCGAAGTAAGTTGTATCAACTCCGTTCCTGACGCCTAACACCTTATCGTTGAGCCCATTAGGAATAAGTGACGTAAACATGTTGGCTTCATCATCTGAAACAAACGTACTGAAGTCGAACGCCTTGGCCATCATAATTTCATAGCTTTGTAATAAGCGTGCTTCGCGATTATAAAACCAAGCCTTAATGCCGCTCTTCTCTGCCGCATACTGACGCCATTTGTCTGAATCAACATCAACAAAATCAAGCACGCGGTGCTTTATATTGGGTAAATGGGGCTCGACAAATTGCGCCATGGCAGCTGAAAATATAAGCACACTTTGCACTTGTTGCTCTACTATTGTCTCATCAACCCAGTGCTGCATCTCATGGCTATGATAGTACGGTAAGGTAATAGGCTTGTTACTTACAAAGCCCGCTAAACCTTTTACTTTGCACAGCAGTTTGTTTTGTTGAATACATTGAATGCTTTTGCAATACGCGAGTAAATCATCGTCGAAACCTAGGTCGTCGTCATCGTCAATAAAACAGCCGAGGTGTATATCAAAGGTTTGGCTCAGTTGCTTCATCATATTGAACGAACGAATTTTGTCCCCCTTGTTTGGTGGAAAAGGAATTCGATGAACTAGAAACAGTAGCGCCGGCTTCATTATTGATTTCCCTATGCCACGTATTTGGACAAAAACGGACCGATGATTTGTGACACTTTCAACGGTAATTTTTGCCAAGTATTGATCAACAGCTGATACTTAGGATTGTTAGGGCTCAGGTTAGGCAGCTCCTGTGCCTTTACTAGATGATAATAATGATAAAGTGGTTTAGGCTCGATACCCCATGTACTCTTATATTTAAACGCACCAGAATCGTTTTTACTGCGACCGAAATCAAACAGTTTGCAGCCTCTTTTCGCAGCATGACACATTAATTGGTAATACATGTGATCGTTACTTTTAGCGCCACGCGCGGCCGTTAAGCCGCCGCCATAGTAAGGCATCACGGTGTCTTTATAATAAAAGCTCATAACGCTGGACAAGGCCGCGTTTTCATGTGAAACGGTTAACACATCAACCTTATCTTTAAATTCATCAACCAATAGTTTGAATAGCTTTTTAGAAAAAACCGGGGTTCCTAAATTTCGAACACTAGTGGAATATACGCGATATAAGGTGTCGATGTCTTGGTCGACAACGGTAGATAATTCGTTTTTCAATGAATGACGCACAACCGCACGCTGCTTCTTTTTGATGCTAAGCAAAATGTCGTCATCGTTGTCTTTCAATTCAGTTTCAAAATAACTGTGAACCGACTTTTCAGCAAAACCTTGCTCAACTAATTCCGCCTGCTGCGATTGATAACGCAGCTCTAAATAGTCAACACCTAAGTCCTGAGCAAGCTTGCATGCCTGCTGTTCTAATGCGTTTTTAACCGCAAGCGAATTGGCAATAGCACCGCCATACATACAAAATGGAGTTGAGCATAACTGATGACCAAATAAGAAACTTTTCACTTCAAATAACGGCAAAAGGCCATCTAATAGGCCTTCTTCATTTAAACTGAGCAAATAATACGGTTTATGACCGCTAGAATCGTGAATAACCCTGCGCCAACCGAACAGGTGGCAAAAACTACCTAGTTCATGGTTTTCAACGAATGCGTTCCACACTTCCGCATCATCTTGTGTTGCAATTCTGATCATCTATTTAGTTGTTCCGTTGCTTTGTTATTCGCTTACTCAGTTATTCCGTAAACCTTCGCCATCGTTGACCATTCATGGTCTTTAATCAGTTTCACCAATTTCTTTTCCATTGCGTGCAGATTAACGTAATGTCGTAATTTCGATTTAAACGGAGCACCCTCAACACGAGGCTGATCTGCGTCTATTTCCCAAGGGTGAAAGTAGAAGTTATACGGTTCTGTTGTGCTTTCCATGTATCTTTTTATACGACGGTTTGATAACCAATAAGGATACAATCGAAAATAGCCGCCACCACCGATACCTGTGTTCTTACCGCCGCTCTCTATGGTCGGTACGGGTATTTCAATGATGCCTTCTTTGCGCATGTGCTTAAATCTTGGCCAATCCGGCACGCCATATAGGTCATGCTCTATTGGATAGGTACTTGAGCTGTATTTGAAGCCCTGTTCAACCAAAATATCAAATACCCACTCATTGCTTTTGTTAATCGAAAAACTGGGCGCACGATAACCTAGCAGCGCTTTGCCTGAGGCTTGTTCGAGCCTGTCTTTACTGACGCGAATATCCTCGAATACTTCATCACGGGTCATGGTTGTTGTGCGGCGATGATTGGAGCCGTGACTACCTAACTCATGCCCTTCATCAACAATACGTTTCACGACATCTGGGCAATGTTCCGCTACCCAACCCAAGGTAAAAAAAGTGCCTTTTATGCCATGTTCGTTAAACAAGTCGATTAAGCGGTGTGTATTGTTGCCAACGCGCGGTGTAATACTAGACCAATCTGATGGCGAGATTACGGACTCGAACGCAGACACATGAAAGTAATCTTCAACATCTACCGTCATTGCGTTAAGTCTTTTGGGTTGAACCTGCATAGTTTATTTTCCCTGTTCAAAAATCGACTTAACGATTATCGACCTTTACCAAATAAAACAATCTCAACGGTTCTGATCAGTATTAAGATATCTAACAATAAGCTTTGATGCTTTACGTAATATAAATCAAATTTAAGTTTTTCGAGCGAATCTTTAACGCTTGCGCCGTAGGGGTAATTCAATTGTGCCCAACCAGCTAAACCTGGTTTTACATTGTGACGCTGATTGTAGTAAGGCACTTCTTTTACTAACTGCTGTACAAACTCAGGGCGCTCTGGTCGTGGACCGATAAATGACATTTCACCTTTGAGCACGTTCAGCAATTGTGGTAGTTCATCAATGCGATACTTTCGAATAAAATTACCTATCGTGGTCACTCTATTATCGTTTTTCGTAGCCCATTTCGCACCGTCTTTTTCAGCGTCGGGCCGCATACTTCTGAATTTTAGAATGTTGAACAGCTTACCATCTTTACCCACGCGCTCTTGCTTGTAGAAAACCGAAGCGCCGGTGCGAAAACCATCGTCGATATAAATGATGAGAGCCGTAATCAACATAAATGGCCAAGCGAAAAACATCACAAAACTGGCCAGCGTGATGTTAAGCACGTAGTCGATTGACTCGCGCAGATAATTTTGAGAATGAAAACCGTTAGAATAAATCACCCAGCTTGGATACATCAAATCAACCACAATTTGGCCGCGTTCGCGCTCCATGAAATCGAGCAGGTCAGTAACTTCTATGCCTCTTAAGCGGCAGTCAAACAACACCGATACTGGCAGAGTTCCGCGACGCTGATCACAGGCAACTATAATTTCTTCAATGTTGTTGTCGCTTAAAAATTGCCTAAATGCGTCATCTACCTTTACATGAATGATTTTTTCACGCTGAACCCCACTCTGTCGATCGTCGCCAGGAATAGGAACAAAACCAACGAGTTCAAAGCCCAAACGGTCAACGTCTCGGCGCATTCTGCTTTCAATAATCGACGCCCTAACCCCGGCACCCAACACTAAGATGCGCGAACTACTCAAACCCATAAGGCCCAAGCGATTGGTAAAGTAGCGGAAAAACACCAAGGTCACGATGTTAAAACATATCGCGGTGGGCAAAAAATAGGGGTCTAAATCAAGTTTTGTAAAAAGCGCCGTCGTTATAATTTCGACAATAAAATAACTTAATACCAAACTAACGAAAATTCGTCGAATAATACCTCTAAAGGTTTCCCGTAGCTTAGTTTCATATAAACCAACCGATAGAGAGCAAACCAAAATTGCTATCATCAGCAAAAAAATGTTTATCGCTAAGGCTTCAGAATTGGGTTTTGCAGTTATTTGTAAGCTGACTAAAACGAAACTTGCAATATAGCTTACGTACGAGACTAGCACGGCTTCCGTGAGTACTAGCGCGGTTGAACGTTTATTTTGTCTTTTATTAGACGATGCCATAACTTCCCTTTACCAACAGACTTTTATACAAACTCGCATTTTAGACGTATGATAATTCATTTATTTAATATAAACTTGTGTTTATTAGTTGAGCATTATAATAAGTTTCGCGCTCGGGTAAATGACTGATTTATGATTTGTGATAAACTTTGCAAATATCATCAACATCTGTGAAGGAAATTTAGGGATGAAAAAAGCACGTCAATTAGGCATCGTTGGACTAATTCTTGCCACCTTTGTTATGACAGGATGTAGTGTTAACAAACTGCCGGAAGCAACAACACGAGCTTCATTAACGACCAACGTTAATGATTACCAGTACCTTATTGGGCCAGGCGACAGTTTAACGATTTTTGTATGGCGCAACCCGGAAATTTCCGGCAGCTTTATCGTACGCCCTGATGGCAAGGTTACGACATCGCTTGTTGAAGATGTCGAAGTATCAGGCAGAACCCCTACTATGCTCGCTCGACAGCTAGAAGAGCAACTTTCTACATATATAAATAACCCTAGAGTGACCGTAAGTGTCGGTCGTTTTCAAGGTCCCTTCAGTGAGCAAGTTCGTGTCATTGGTGAAGCAACCAACCCTAGCGCAATTAATTATACAGAAAACATGACCTTGCTCGACCTGATGATCGCCGTCGGCGGCTTGACCGAGTTTGCAAGCGGTAACAACGCAAAACTAGTGCGCGTTATTGAAGGCCAGCAAACCACATTTGAGATAAATATTGAAGCTTTAATAAAAGATGGCGATATCAAGGAAAATATCGACATGCTCCCAGGCGATATCATCATTATTCCGGAAGCTTGGTTTTAATCTAATTTAGAGAAATATTTACATGCAAGATTTAGAACAAACCATTCAAATGGTGCTCGACTTTATTCGAGGGATATGGATAAAGAAAAGATACGTAATGATATGTTCATGGCTGATATGTCCGATTGGCTTTTTCTACGTGACCACTTTACCTGATGTTTACAAGTCCGATGCCCAGGTGTTCGTTGATACTCGCTCCGTATTGCAACCTATCTTAAGAGGCTTAACCTTCGGAACAAATCCCGAACAAGAAATTCAGATGATGGCTAAGACCCTATTGAGTCGGGCCAACGTTGAAACCATTGCCCGCGAATCTGATTTAGACATTACTGTTACGACGGATGAAGGTTACAACAGTTTAATCAAAGACTTAACGAACAATATTAATCTAGCTGGCACGGGTCGCGATAATATTTATACTATCTCCTACTCAAATGAAAGCCCTCAAATGGCCAGAACAGTTGTACAAGAAACTTTAGACTTGTTTGTAGAAGGTTCATTAGGAAGCTCGCGCAAAGAAGTCGATGCCACCACGCGTTTCCTAGACGACCAGATTGCTGAATATGAATCAAGCTTGGCAGAGGCCGAACAGCGTGTCGCTGATTTTAAAAAGCAATACGATGAAATTCTTCCCGGCGCAGGCGGGTTTTATAACAACCTGCAGTCATTTCGTTCGCAGCTAGAAGCGACAGAATTGACAATCAAAGAGACTCAACAACAAATCAATGCTATGAAGGGGCAAACCCGCCAAGCGCAAAAAGCAGCGGATGGGTTTGATGTTCGCAGCAATGGTGGAGAGCAAGTACTAACAACACGGTATGACAGCCGAATATTAGATTTAGAAAGACGGCTTGACGAACTAAAATTGCGTTTCACGCAAAAACACCCCGACGTGATTGAATCGCAAAACTTGTTAGATGCTTTGAAAGATCAAAGAAACAAAGAAATTGAGGCTTTTATGGCGCAGGACACAGGTGAAAACAATCCATCTATGTTGACCGAGACCGATCGCCAGTTAATGCTCGAAATTACCCGTATGGAAGGTCAACTTGCCTCTTTGAATGTAAGAAAAGCCGATACAATACGAAAAATTGAGAACTTACAATCTAAAATCGATTTAGTGCCGCAAATTGAAGCGCAAAGAACCGCGCTCAACCGTGACTACGGCATTAAAAAATCAAAATATGAAGAACTGTTGTCTCGTCGCGAAACTAACGACTTGTCAAAACGTGCAGACGTTCAATCTCAGGACCTTCAGTTCAGGATAATTCGCCCCCCTCTTATTGCAGATAAACCAAGTGGACCAAACCGCATTGTATTTTATACCGGTATCCTAATTGTGGGCTTCGGCATGGGAGTGGGCATCGCGTTCTTGATGAGTATGATTAAGCCTGTTTTAGTTCGCGGACAACAGCTCAGCGATTTGACTGGCTTCCCAATTTGGGGGATGGTGGGTCATTTAGATATCGTAAATATTAAAAAACGAAACAAAATGCGTATTTTTATTTTTGCTCTTTCCTCTGGTGCTATTTTAATAACGTACGCTGGTTTGGTGTTAGTGGATGTCATGAACATTGATTTAGCGAGCAAGATACCATTATGAACAATACAATAGAAAAGGCCTTACTTCGCCAGAAAGAAGCAGAACGCTTGAAAAAGGAAGCAGAGTTGCTCAACGCAGAAGCTGACGAACTAGAGCAACTAGCGGCTTCTAGCACGACAGGTTCTGATGACGCTGACCTTAGCCAAGCAAAGTCAACTAAAGCAGCTTCATCAGCAGTTTCGCGTGACAAACCTTCCGGACAGCCTCACTTTAAAAACCAGACTTTCGACATAGATATTTCAGATTTAGAAAGTCGCGGATTTGTTTCTCTGCATAGCACTCGCAGCCAGATTAATGAGGAATACCGTGAAATAAAGAGAAAGCTTCTCTCCAACGCGTTTGGCGCCCTATCTCGCACCATCCCTAATCCAAATATTATTATGGTAACCAGCGCGCGCCCCAGCGAAGGAAAAACCTTCACGGCAGTTAACTTAGCGTTAAGTATCGCCGCTGAGAAAGATAAACGAGTATTGCTTGTCGACGCCGACGTTTTGAAGCCCAATACGCTGCGAACCTTAGGCCTATCAGAGCGCTCGGGCCTTATGGAATATTTGTTGGGAGATGTGCAAGAGATTGGTCAAGTCATGTTTCGTTCGAACATCGATAAACTAAGAATCATTCCGGCTGGACGCTCACATCACTTGTCAACAGAGTTATTAGCTAGCCAAGCGATGCATGATTTAATCACAGAATTTTCTACCCGATATTCAGATCGCGTTGTCATAATAGATACGCCGCCTCTTATTGGTATCAACGAATCTGCTGTCCTAGCAAATTTTGCTGGTCAAGCCGTTGTAGTTGTTGAAGAGGGCCGTTCTAAACTATCAGACATACAAAAAGCGGTTGAACGATTAAACCCCGATATGGCGATTGGCTTTGTAGTCAATAAATCGCTAAACACATCAGAACAAACGGGCTACTACGGCTACCATTACTATGGAAGCGACAGGGAAGGCGAAGAACAGCCTGTTCCGAAAGCAAAATAAAAAAGGAAGCGATTAACTGATGCAGTTTAGAAGGAAATATATAGCGACATCAATAATTGCTTGCACGTCTTTTACTATGCTCACGGTAGGTTGCTCTGCCGCTGCTAATGAGCTGAATTGGACTATAGGCGTCGACAACCAATTGGTTTATCAAGACGTCTACTCTGGTGAACGCAGAGAAACGGTTAACACTACTAACTTTATTGTACGCCCTCAACTAGCGCTTGATTTTCAGTCCAAACGTACCAGTGCCTTTTGGCGCGCAACTCATAACCACGTTCGCCGCAGCCTACAAGACGCTGACGTCACAAATAATTACACGAATTATGCGTATGGCGGCACGCTAGCAGCAATAGAGAACCTTTTAACCTTCACCGCCACCGGTGCGTTAAATTATCAAAGTACTGCAGTAAACGGGTTTCTAGTAGATAGCTTTTTACTTAATTCTGAAAATCTGTCAAAAACACGCTCTAACAGTTTCGGCGCCAATTTTACGCTTCCAAGAGGCGATTACTTCGGCCATTCAACTCGAGTAAATTACTCTATTACGGAAAGTGAACAGCGTGAGAACTCGCCTAATCGGCTCGATAGCGACGTTTTTTCGATTGAAACAAATACTTATACTGGCAATGATTTCGAACGATTCAATGCACAGGCCAATACATCCTTCAGTGTTTCAGAGCGCAGTGTGAATGGAGACTACACGAATCGTCGTGCTAGCGGCGACATGTCTTATCGGCTAGTCAGTAACCTTGGTGTCATAGTGACCGCAAGTCACGAAGCAAATCAGATAGAATCACAAAACGATGTTTTTTCCAACGCACGACAGTTCAATTCTGTAGGCGCCGGGTTGATTTGGCGAGAAGCCGAAAATAAAAGAATTTCTGTCACTTGGAACCGAGCTGACAACGACTCAATTGAGGATAATGAAGATAACAAAGGCTATATCGGCGCTGATATAAGGTGGCAGTTTACGCAGCGAACAGAGCTGAGTGCAGGCTACACCAGGCGGTTTTTTGGAGAAAGCGGTAACTTCAGTTTCCAGCACCGTATTAAAAAACTCAGAACTCAGATTTCGTATACAGAAGAAGTCACTAGCTTTTCACGTTTAATCGCAGAGCCAGGAAACTTAGGCGTTTTTGTTTGTACTGACGGGATTGCTGAGCTATCAGCCTGTTTTCAACCGAGCTCACTCAACTATCAGTTACAGCCGAACCAAGAATTTGTTCAGTTTGCCCCACAAAATTCAGAAATAAATGATGACCTTATTTTACGCAAGGGCCTTAGTTGGCAGCTAGGAACAGAATTGCGCAGAACAAAGGTTTCTTTAAATGGTCGCTATTTTACTAATGAGTATTTAGAGTCTGACCGTTTGTCGAGAACATACTCGGCGGGTACCTCAATTGCATTTGCTATTGGCGGGAAAACCAATGTTAGTTGGTCATTGAACGCGGCTGTTACCGATAATATAGTTGAAGGTAATAGAAGTAACTCAGAAGTCCTGACTAGTAGAGTAAGCCTTGGGCGAAAAATCGGACGCTATTTTGACCTCTCTCTCGATTTTTCTTATTTGCAGCGAGACACTGATCGAGACGTGTTTGCAGGTACTGCCGGAAATGGTTTGAGAGGCGATCTAAAAGAGCGCAGAGTTTCGTTGAATCTGAAATACAATTTATCAAAGTAAATCACGGCTTGCTTATAACTCGTGCTTACTCATCATTATCCTTCAACCTCACATAAGCCTGATACTTCTTCTTCAACAGCTTATCAATATATTGCGTCAGCTTTATCTTATGCTTCAACGCATCATCTAAGGCATCCACTAGCTCGTGTAGCATGTCCTTGTAATATTTTGCTTCATGTATTTCAGTGCCCTTGGCGGTAAACCTCAGTTCTTCGGCTCCACTGTCAAATACTTCTTCTCTCGCAGGCAGCGCGTTTTCAGGTACAAACATTTCTGACTTCACTTCATCAATAACCACATCAACTTGGTCTTTTTCGAAAAACGTCACTTCTTCCAAAAATCCATACAGCAAAATGCGATCCATCAGAGTGTTCATGCGTCTGGGTACACCACGAGAAAACGCGTGAATAGCAGCAAAAGAGTCATCGCTGAATAAGCCTTCACCAGAGTAACCTGCATGCTGCAAACGAAACTCGATGTACTCACGAGCTTCTTCAGCATTTAAGGGAGCCAAGTGGCATGAGGCAACGATACGCTGGCGAAACTGCTCCATATTCGGTGCACGCAAAATGGGTTGAAGCTCGTCTTGCCCTAACAGGAAGCTTTGTAATAAAGGCTTACCTGCCTTTTGGAAGTTAGACAACATGCGCAGTTCTTCAATTGTTTCTAAAGGCAGGTTTTGTGCTTCATCCACCAGCAGCAAGGCGCGTTTGCCCTGTGCAGCTAATTGATTCAAAAAACGCTCTAAGTCTTCAAGTATTTCACTTTTGCTTTTGCCGGACACATTAAGATCGAACTTAGAAGCGACTATTTTCACGATTTCATCGGGTGACAGCTTTGGTGTGACAATTTGCGCAGCAAAAATATCTTCTTCTAGGCTATCTAAGAGACTGTTGGCAATGGTGGTTTTACCGGTGCCAATGTCACCCGTAATCACAATAAAACCTTCTGCTTGCGATAATCCATACTGCAAGTATGACATAGCGCGTTTATGCAATTTACTGGCATAAAAAAAGCTTGGGTCAGGCGTTAGCTGAAAAGGTTTTGAATTAAGTCCGTAGTAACTTTCGTACATGATTTTATTGTCTGTCCCTAATTGAAATCGTGGATAATATACACTATTTTACGTCGGCATTCACAATCTGTGAAATAATTCCGGTGGTTGATACGCCCTCTTCGAATAAAAGCACGCGCACCTCGCCACCATTGGCAATCACTTCTTTACCACCGGCTATTTCATGTATCTGGTAGTCGCCGCCTTTCACCAAAACATCGGGCAAAATGTCGGCAATGAGGGCTTGTGGTGTATCTTCACTAAAAGGCACTACCCAATCCACCGCGCTCAAACCAGCTAACACCGCCATTCTGCGCTGCAAATTATTAATTGGCCGACCTTCACCTTTTAATTTACGCACTGAATCGTCGGTATTAACGGCAACAATCAAGCGGTCACCCAATGTTGCCGCTTCGGTTAAGTAGGCAACATGCCCCGAATGCAGAATATCAAAGCACCCGTTGGTCATCACAACACGCTCGCCTTTGAGCTGTGCTTGTTGCACTGCAAGACGAAGCTGCTGTGCATTCATCACACCACCGCCCTGATGCACTTGCGCACTCACCGCTATCGCCAGTTCGGTAGTTGACACCGTAGATGTCCCAAGCTTACCTACAACGACACTAGCTGCGTGGTTGGCAAACTGACAGGCTCTTTCCAAGGGCAAACCTACGGCTAAACAGCATGCTAAGGTAGAAATCACGGTATCACCTGCGCCGGTGACATCGTAAACCTCTTTAGCATGTGCTGGCAAATGATAAACCTGCTCTTGAAATAGCGACATCCCTTTTTCAGAACGCGTGACTAACACCGCCTTAAGATCGCACTTTTGTTTTAACGCTTGTGCACGTTCAAACAAATCATCTTCGCTTTCACACGCCCCCATTTCACCTTCAAATTCCGACATATTTGGGGTAATTAACGTTGCCCCTTTGTACTTGGCAAAATCGCTGCCTTTCGGATCGACAATAATGGGTTTGTTATACTTGCGTGCTAGTGAAATAATTGACTGAGGGTCTGACAAACAGCCTTTGCTATAATCAGACAGCACCACTAAGTCGGTGTGCTGCACTCGTTCTTCAAACTTAGCGAGTAGCTCTGATTTGTCGTCTTTAGCAAAGCTCTTTTCGAAATCAAGGCGCAGCAATTGCTGATTGCGGCTCATAATTCGCAGTTTTGTAATGGTGTCCTGATGGGCAACTTTGGAAAACTCACAGCTAACGTTCATTGCCGCTAGTCGATCGGTGAGTATTTGAGCAGCTTCGTCCTGCCCCGTCATTCCCATCAACACTACGTTAGCACCCAAAGTCGCGGCGTTGATAGCCACGTTCGCTGCACCGCCTGGACGGTCTTCCACATCGTCCACACGCACAATGGGAACAGGTGCTTCAGGGGAAATTCGCGCAGTAGGTCCGGTCCAGTAACGGTCGAGCATTACGTCGCCAATAATGAGTATATTCGCTTTGCTAAAATCAGGTATTTGCATGATTAACTGTCTTGTGAATTGCTATTTTTTTTGAATTGCTTGAGAGTATAACAATGAATCAGAAAAAGTCCGATAAACCTTGGTTTATCTATCTCATAAAAAACAAATTAAACCAATTATACTGTGGCATTTCGGTTGATGTGCCGCGACGTTTTTTTGAGCACGCGAGTAATAGCCCCAAGTGTGCAAAAGCACTGAAGGGAAAAGGCCCCTTAGTATTAATGTTTTGTGCCCAGGTGGGCAGCCAATCGGACGCGTTAAAATTAGAACGTTGGCTGAAAAAGCAAACAAGGCATACTAAAGACCGTCTTATTGCAGGCAGCTCTGAGCTGCCATCAGAGTACGAACTCCTCGATGCTGGTGCTATTCAAAAAAATGTGATGCTGCAAACGGCAGATAATTTAGCCAGAGAACAGCCCAGCAATCAGCAACGCTAAACCAATACTTAATACAAACTCAATGCTCGCAATGCCAACGTTATGCTGCAAATCTACTTCTCTTTTCCAGTTGACGCCGGCCAAAATAATGCGTTTTGACACGCTAGACAATACAATAAGAAAGACCGCTAGCGTCAGTCCAACAAATAGCCATCCCGTTACATTGCTAACATAAGACTCTGGTTCATAAGCTAGAATCGACCCAGCTGACGACACCGCTATTGCAGTGCCTATCAAGTTGCCAGAATGCTGTATTGCAAGCGCTAAATGGCCCTTGGATAGGGTATCCTGAAAACTGTTGTCTTGATTATTGTTTGCAAATCGACGTTCATACAAACGAGTCGTCAGAAGCAGAACGCTTAACACCACCGTTGTACCGGAAAGAATCGCAATCAAGGTGTTCACATCGGTTCCTACCGCCCAGTCGATAATACTTTTAATAATAATAGCGCTCGCAATTGAGCTGGCAGCATCCACTAAGGCTACGGAAACGTTTTTTTCAGCTATCATTTCGTTTTTATCAAGGCGGTTCAACACCACTTTATCGTGAGCATAACGACCGGCCCTGACCAATAATATGCCGACACCACCAAACACCACCATACCCAGTGCCGCCACTTCATAGCCCAAATGCGTATGGCGCCCTACTACGGCAGACAAAACGATAGTGAGTGATAACATTCTACCGGCCATACTAATGCCGAAAGCGAAATTATCCTTTTCACCAAGTTCACTTCTAACGCTTACTTTTGAGAACACACCAGAAAATGAGCGAATTGCGAGCAATAAGAGAACGGCAATTGAAAGATCAATGGCCAAATAAATCAAAATGTCTGATGAGAATGGTACGAATTTTACCAGTAGTTCCATATTGGAATGATCCTTACTTCACATTTAATCGAAAACTGTACCATAATACCTGTAATCAAGAATAAGCACATGAAGTTAAATGCAAAAGTTACCGAATATTTTAGATGAGCGCGCAAAATCTCACTTTGACGATTTTCAGGCCAAACTTGAAAATGCTTTATCGAGGGGCGAGCAAAATGCCGACATCAGCACTAGCTTCCTTGATTTATTAAGTAAACACCAAGCAGATATACAGCTTGCATTTGGATTGAGCGATTTTATTGCCAGAACAGCTCAACTCTATCCTCTTCAATTTATGCAAAAACTGCCGACCATCGTCGAGCAAAAAAACCATGATGGCCAGCAATACCAAGAATACTATGAGGCTTTGCAGAAACAGCTTGAGCAGAAAGGGCTTGTGAATAATGGGCTTGAGAATAAGGAGCTTGTGAATAACGGCCTTGTGAATAATGGCCTTGAGCATAAAGCGCCCGAGCAAACACTTGCCGTAAGAAATGACGAAGCGACTTTACATGCCGTTTTGCGCCAGTTCCGACATATGACAATGCTGTCGATTGCTTGGCGCGATATGCTTTACAAGGCCGACATTAAACAATCCTTGTTAGCTATTTCTCACCTCGCCGATGCCCTAATTAACACAGCAAACGCCTGGCTTTACCAAAAAGCCTGTGAACGCTATGGCAAGCCAGCAGCTATCAGTCAAAGTGTGGAAAACTCCTATTCCTCTTCGCAAGTGTCGCAACAACAGCAGGAATTACTCGTCATCGGCATGGGAAAATTAGGCGGTCGTGAGCTTAACTTCTCCTCAGACATTGATCTAATATTCGTTTATCCGGTCTCAGGTGAAACTGATCATCCGCGCAAACCAATTGATCACCAGACCTTTTTCACTCGCCTCGCACAAAAACTCATCGCTGCGCTGCATCAAACAACGGTGGATGGGCAAGTTTATCGCGTAGATATGCGCCTTCGTCCGCTTGGAGACAGCGGCCCGTTAGTAGTGTCAATGCCCGCATTTGAATCCTATTACTTAGAGCAGGGACGCGAGTGGGAACGATTCGCCATGCAAAAGGCGCGCGTTATAAACCCTACTTCAGATGCGGTGCGCGAGCTACAAAGTATTATCACCCCCTTTGTGTACCGCAAATACCTCGATTTCACTACCATTGAATCATTGCGAAATATGAAGCAATTGATAGCCAATGAAGTAGCAAGGCGCAATTTAACTAACAACATCAAGCTAGGTAAAGGCGGCATTCGAGAAGTGGAGTTTTTTGTGCAGTCTCTACAAATGATCCATGCGGGCAAAGTGACTGAGTGCCAAACCAAGTCAATACTCGCCTCGTTCGCAGCCCTTGTTGAGCATGAGTTTTTACCGAACGAAGACGCGACCGAACTGCAAGAAAGTTATTTGTTTTTGCGTCAAATAGAGAATTATCTTCAGGCATTTAACGACGAGCAAACTCAACAGTTGCCCGATGATGAGTTAGGCCAAGCTCGGTTATCCTATTTATTGATGAATATGCTAGAAACAGAAATGCGACAGACAACTGCGTCCGAGCATGCTTTGCCAAATATTAAGCTCGACGCGTCTATAGAAAATATAGACCCCATACATCAGCACATGAAGCGTATTAACCAGCACTTCATGGAATTAATTGAAGACAACACAGAAAATAACGATGAGAACCAAGCGCTAAATCAAATTTACCGCGATTTATGGTTATTAGCGCTAGACCAAGAAGAAATGCAGAGCCTGTTTATTGCTTTAATAGACGAGTCGGAAGTAGCAGAAAAGCTCAGTTCTCAGCTGCTTGAATTTAAACGAAAGTGCACTAAACACGACATTGGGCAACGCGGCAACAACACGCTAAATAAGCTCGTTCCTCAGCTGTTATACGAGGTATTAACTTACGAGGAAAACACTGACCAAGCTGACGATACGCAAGGTAGTGCTTCAGAAACTCGCGCGGAAAAGACTAGTCTTGATACATCAGGTATTTCGAAAAACAGCAATGAAGTCAAACACGCGAGTGAACTCTTTGAGCGAATATTTGATATTCTCCTAACCATTGTTGGCCGAACTACTTATCTCGACTTACTGCTTGAAAACCCGGCCGTGAGAAAGCGTCTAATGAGCCTTTCTGCTGATAGTCGCTGGGTGGCTAAACAAATAAAGGCCTTTCCACTGCTGTTAGACGAGTTGCTTCATCCTGCTTACATGCAGCCCGACCAAGCAGATATATCTGAGTGGCGCGACGAATATGAGAACGAACTTCGCTTACAATTACTTCGAGTTGAACCTGATGATGTGGAAGCGCAAATGGATGCGCTGCGCTATTTTAAACTAAGCCAGCAGCTGCGAATTGCGGCGGCAGATATTACCGGCACACTGCCAATTAGAAATGTCAGCGACAAGCTTACCGTGCTTGCTGAGGTATTACTTGGTCAGGTCATCGATATTGCATGGGTGCAAATAGCCACTCGCTATGGCACGCCTGAAGGCTATTCGATGCAAAATAAAGGACTTGGCGTGCTTGCCTACGGGAAACTAGGAGGCATTGAATTAGGTTATGGGTCTGATCTGGACATCGTTTTTGTGCATGACGTTGAGCTATCAGTTATGACTAACGGGGCGAAACAGGTTTCATGCAGCGAGTTTTTTGTGAAGTTGATACAGCGCATCACGCATATTTTCACGACAAAAACTTACTTAAACGATTTGTATGAAATAGATCTAAGATTGCGTCCCTCAGGCAACTCAGGCTTATTGATAAGCCATATTGATAGTTTCGATAATTATCAAAAGAACGACGCTTGGACCTGGGAACATCAAGCTTTGGTCAGAGCTCGTTATGTATACGGCCACGCCTCTTTGGGGACTAAATTCAGCAACATTCGCCACCAGGTACTTTCGAAAAAAAGACTGACGAGTGAATTGCGTAAAGACGTAGCAGACATGCGCAAAAAAATGCGGCTTCACCTCGACACATCCGATGAACACAATGCCGACTTAAAACAAACATCGGGTGGCATAGCCGATTTGGAATTTTTAACCCAGTACTGGGTGTTACTGCATAGTCATCAATTTAGTGAGCTAACAAAATGGAGTGATAACCTGCGCATTCTAGACTCACTCGCCCACGCTGCTATTATTAGTGAGGCAGAAAATCATGCACTGCAGGAAGCGTATTTATTTATTCGAAACCAACTGCATAAACTAAGCTTGGGGGCTTTTGGTAGAAATAGACCCGTGCCTGATTTGGAGAAGCACATGGAGGTTATTCAACGTCACTTTGCAATGGTGTTTGAGAGCTAGTCGAAGCCAGCTTTCTTGCAGTTTTCTGTGACATACGTTCCTGCGTTTTCGGCAATGACGATGGTGCGTTTTTGGTTGCAAAAATACACATTTACTTGAGGCACAAAGTTGGCGTCAATTGCCCCCGCAACCTCATCCAGCGTTGCTACCAAACTATTTTCGGATAAAAAACGGTGTCGAATGATAAAGTCCTGATTGAGATCCCAGAGTAACTGCATTCCCTCTTGTTCCGCGTACTTCATTGCTTCGGTTCTAATTGTATTGCCTTGTGCAAAACTGCGAAATTTGTATTGGCCTTGCCAGTTTTCTTCGGGCGGTTTGTCTACATTTGAAATGGCTACCAGCTGCTCAGTTTGACTTTGTTCGGACGTTTCTAGGGCAATCACGAAATCACCGTATTGTTCCTGTATAGGGTCCTTTGAAGACAAACGAAATTCTTCGTAAAAACTGGCGAGGTTGTCTGAAATATTTTCTTTTGAATCAGAGCCTGCACTACCTGACTCTGCGCCATTTTCAGGCACATACACCAGCACTATTAGCGCGCCCGCTAATACGATAAATGCAAGTACCAAATGTTTTATCCAAAACGCGGCTACTTTCTTATCAGCCATTTTTACCTCTGCAACAAAGCCAATGTCAACAAACCTGATCTACTCTTCAAAGTAGGTGGTTTACCCCAGTAGAGGCTACTTGTACAAAGACTCAGGTGCTTCTTCAGGCCTGGTTTTAAAACGCTTATGCATCCACAAGTAGCTGTCCGGCTGCTGATTAACGATTGTTAACACGTCTTCGTTTAGTTTAGTCAGTGCCACCTCTTGCTTCTTATCGGCCAAATATTCAATTGGTGTACCTATTTTTACCTTGTAACCTTTTTTGCTGTATTGCGACACAACCATCAATGGCACACAGTTAGCCCGATTCGCAAACATCAGAGTTGCTGTGGTCGTTGCGGTTTGTTCCACTCCCCCAAATGGGACAAAAATACTGGTATTTTTGCCGTAGTCTTGATCTGGGAAGTATAAACAAAACTCCTTTTCATTCATCGCTTGAATAAGCGCCTTAGCATTGCGTTTATCAATCATGTATTTGTTTGAACGGTTGCGCCCATGGTACTGCATATAATCTATTAAAGGATTGTTGTGTTTGCGATAGAAGGCAATGCAGGGGTAAGCGTATCCAATAATACGACAACCAATTTCTAAATTGACGTTGTGCAATGTTAAACCAAACACCCCCTTACCTGACTCGAGCACTTTGATGGCATTTTCAAGCCCTTCAACTTCTGCATGTCGACGAACCCGCCATTCTGGCCACCACCAACCCATACCGGTTTCGAATAAGCCCATTGATGTGCGAAAAATATTGTCCTTTAACACCTTTGCACGTTTTTCTGCAGACCATTGGGGATAGCAAAGCTCAAGATTTCGTCTGGCAATTTGAATGCGTTTGGGAACGAAAATAGTAATGAGTTTGGCGACGACTCTCGCCAATAATTTAATGATGGACAAGGGCAGCCAAGTGATAATGTAAAGCAAAGCGGCGCCGAACCACACTCCCCAATACTTTGGATGAAAGAACGCGGCAGTGAAACGAGGTGCCATGACTGTTTTAACTGGCTTGTAGGGTTTAGCTGGCTTTTGCGATTTCTGTGCCGCTGCTGCTACGTCTTGGGCAGTCGCTGTTTTTTGTTCTGGCACGGTTGCAGGCACTTCAGAATTTACTGAATTGTTTGCGTCGTTTTTATTCTTATTATTTGTTTCAGGCGTATCCACACTAAACTCGTTGACTTGTTTTTCCGTATTCTACAACGTCACGGCGAGCTTATAAAGCAGGAGTGCCTGATTCATGCTCTTTATTCATGCTCTTTACTCGTGCTCTTTATCGATACTCTTTACTCATATTCTTTATCAATACTCTGCAGCTTTTTCTCGAAAGCCTCAAAGTTGCCAGGAGTGTCGTAATCAAAATGATATTGATTATGGAAACCGTAGCTGAGTTTAACCAAAGCATCTTCTAAATAAAGCGTGTAGCCGTCAAAATCGGTGAACGCTTTAATGCCATTCAAGTGATACGAACCGTCGTCTTTGTGATCGCCGTGCTGACGAATTTTTTCAAACACTTGGAGTATCATTTTACTGTCTAAATTGTTTTTCATATTTCTCCCATTGCGGTTCGCATGTAATTGATCCTGAGCTAGCGTTGTAACAGTATTTTTCCAAGCGAAGACATATGCTTGGATTGTTCATTTCAACTTATATCTGTTACTTATCTACATGGAGATTGATACAATAAAAACCAACTTACAAGATCAGAATTATCGCCGGATGGATTTTGCTCATAAAAAAATCCGCGTCATTTACCCAAGTAAACACCCTACATCACTGACTGTCATTAACTATTAACATTCGATTGCGCACTTTTTAATCAAATATTTTTGATCTTTACTTATTTTCATGTAGTATGTATTACTCAACTGGTCAGATGAGCGGATAAGTTAATTATGAGTATTAGAACAAATCTTAAAAAAGTGTTACCACCAATTTCAGTCACAGAGCAAGAAGCATTAGATGCTGGCGACGTGTGGATTGAATCGTCTATTTATCAAGGCAAACCTGACATGCATGCCCTGCGCAGCCTTCCTCAAGCAGTATTGAGCGCAGACGAGCAAGCTTTCTTAAACGGTCCTGTTGTTGAACTGTTAGCCATGATCGACGAATTCGAGCTTGGTAACAGCAAACACATTCCACAAGAAATTATCGACTTCCTTGGTAAGAACAAGTTTTTCTCAATGATCATTCCAAAGAAATTTGGTGGTCTTGAATTCAGCCCATTCGCCAACTCAACCATTGTTGCCACTATTGCAGCAACGAGTGGCGCAATAGCCGTTACCGTAATGGTACCTAACTCGTTAGGCCCGGGCGAATTGCTAATGCATTATGGCACTGAAGCACAGCAAAATTATTGGTTACCTAAATTATCAATTGGCGAAGACATTCCATGTTTTGCCCTAACAAGCCCAGAAGCAGGCTCTGACGCTGGTTCAATTCCAGACGCAGCGATTGTGACTAAAGGCATGTGGGAAGGCGAAGAAGTTGTCGGCCTTAGCGTAACGTGGGATAAGCGCTACATTACGCTTGCTCCAATTGCGACAGTGCTTGGTTTAGCATTCAAGGTATTCGATCCAGAGCATTTACTAAGCGACAAAGTTGAGCGCGGCATTACATGTGCACTTTTACCAAAATCTCACCCAGGTGTTGAACTAGGTAATCGCCACGACCCAATGGGCGTAAAATTTTATAACGGTACAACTCGCGGTAAAGATGTATTCATCCCAATGGACTTTATTATTGGCGGCGAAAAGAACATCGGTCGCGGTTGGCAAATGCTAGTGAGCTGCCTTGGTGCAGGTCGCGGTATTTCATTACCAGCAATGGGCGTTGCATCTGCACAGTCGGCGTTTAAATCGACTGCAGAATATTCATTCGTTCGTGAGCAATTTGGTGTGCCAATTGGCCGCTTTGAAGGTATTCAAGATAAGCTAGCCGATATCGCGGGTAAAACATTCTTACTTGAATCCATGCGTGTATTAACTACCGAAGGTTTGGGCGAAGGCCTATCCCCTGCAGTAGTAACGGCCATAGCTAAATACCACATGACCGAGTTGGGTCGTGACGTATTAAATTCAGCAATGGATGTACAGGCGGGTAAAGCAATTCAGCGTGGGCCGCAAAATACATTGGCAAACGGTTATGCAGCGCTGCCAATCGCTATTACGGTTGAAGGTGCGAACATATTAACGCGTAGCTTGATGATCTTTGGTCAGGGCACAATGCGTTGTCACCCACATTTGAAAGAAATGGTTGACCTTATCCACAGTGATGACAGCAAAGCTGATGCAGAATTTAACAAGGTACTTGGTAAAACAATCAAGTTCAGCGTTAAGAATGCGTTTAGAAGCATGGCGAATAGTTACTTACCATTTTTACGTTCAACAGAGTCGAACTTCCCAATCGTTCGTCCTTACGAAAAACGCGTAAACGCACTTGCTGCTAAACTTGCACCACTTGCCGATTTATCATTGTTGGTACTTGGCGGCGAACTGAAGAAAGCGGAATTATTGTCGGCTCGTTTAGGCGATGTAATGAGCTACTTATACGGTGCAATGGCGTCAATTCGTTTCTTCGAGCAGCGCGTTAAAGACCGTGCGCAAGCTGAAGCTTACTTCCGTTACGCAATGGAGTGGTCGCTGCAACAGGCAGAAAAAGCGATTGTTGATTTCATCAATAACTTCCCGAACACACCAACGCGTGGTTTGATGAGATTATTGACCAATACCTATACGTCTTCAGTAAGCCATATCTCTGATGACTTGGTACGTGAATTGTCAACTGCGTCAATGCAGGACAGCAGCATCAAAGAACAGTTAACGCACCTTGTTAAGGTTATGCCAGGCGACGGAAACGATATTAACGAACAAGCATTTAAAGCGAAGCACGCTGCAATGCCGTTATTATCGAAAGTGCAAAAAGCACTACGCAAATCACCTGTTGTGCCATTCATTTCGTTTGAACACGCCGTGAATACAATGCACACAGCAGGCACTTTAACTGACGCAGAGCGCACAACATTGTTGGAATACAATGAAAAACGTAAGCTTTCTGTACGTGTTGATGAGTTTACTTTTGACATGGAACTATTAAGTGCTGAAGAAACTGATGGTCCAAGTGCAGGTAAGACTACAGAGAAAAGTGGTACTAAAACAGAAGAAGCAGCATAAGCGCTTTAGTAAGTACCTGATAAGATAAGTAAGAAGGCGTCCCACAACGGGCGCCTTTTTTTTTACTTAATACAGTCTCGATTGCAAGGTCTTAAGCGAAACACATTGAAAGGTTTAGCCATAACGATCGCTGAGAGAATTCAAACGGAAAAAGAATTGGCGGTTCTAAAAGAGCCAGGAATTCGGTATATTCAAGCTTATCTATTTGCAAGACCGATGAAAAGTAGCCAACCCAACAATTGAATCGACAGTTTTTAAGTCGTCTGCTCGAAGTCAGCTACAAATAACCATACAACAACAATAACAACATAAGAATCGCGATCCATGGCACAGCTTTACTACTACTATTCGGCAATGAACGCCGGCAAATCAACTTCACTACTCCAGTCTGCATACAACTATAAAGAACGCGGGATGCACATTACTTTATTCACTGCGGCACTCGATAACCGTTACGGTGAAGGTAAAATAGCGTCACGTATTGGGCTTGAATCGCCGGCAAATCTATTCACACCGCAAACTGACCTCTATGCTGAAATGCGTAAAGAATGCGACGAGCATAAAATCAGCTGCTTGTTCATTGATGAAGCGCAGTTTTTAACTAAACAGCAGGTTGTACAGTGCCTCAAAATAGTGGATGCACTGAAAGTGCCAGTATTAGCATATGGTTTACGTACCGACTTTAAAGGCGACACTTTCGAAGGCAGCCAGTACCTGCTAGCTTGGGCTGATAAACTCTCCGAGCTAAAAACGGTATGTCACTGCGGGCGTAAAGCGAATTTCGTTGCTCGTCTAGATATCAACGGCGATCCTATTTCAGAAGGTGCTCAGGTGGACGTGGGCGGCAACGAGAAGTATGTATCGTTGTGCCGCAAACACTTCATGGAGAAAGTGCCGCTTTAGATGCGCTAGTAGCATCAATATCATTCAAATTTATCAATTAACCCAAATGAAACAAAGTTCGCTGATGTCCGATTATCGTCTACTATGTAGTTAAGAAATTGAGTGCTTTGTGCATTCCAGTACTTTTCAACTTAACTACTTTCACACGCTGACAATAAGGGACATCCCATGGACTTTTCGCATAACGCAAAAACGCAAGATTATCTCACTCGAATTCGCGATTTCTTAGCCACCCACGTTGCCCCAATTGAAGAGCAGGTATATCAAGAACTGGCCGAGCTGAATCCAACAGGCGATTGGACAACGTGGAAAGTGCATCCCGCTATAGAGCCGCTCAAAGAGAAAGCAAAAGAAGCTGGGTTGTGGAATCTGTTTTTACCGGATGCCGAACTTGCGCAAGGCTTAACTACACTGGAGTATGCTCCCCTTGCTGAAGAGACAGGCCGCTACGTTTTTGCCCCCGAAATTTTTAACTGCAATGCGCCCGACACGGGCAATATGGAAGTGCTATATCACTTTGGTAATAAACAGCAGCAAGAAAAATGGCTTACACCACTGTTAACCGGCGAGATACGCTCTGTGTTTGGTATGACAGAACCTGATGTAGCATCATCTGACGCTACCAACATGGCGGCTACTATTGAATTGGACGGCGATGAATTAGTCTTAAATGGTAAAAAATGGTGGACCACAGGATTAGGTCACCCGAATGCAAAGCTGTGCATATTCATGGGGTTGTCAAACCCTGAAAACGACAAGCACAACCAGCACAGCATGGTGCTTGTGCCGCTTGATACCGCCGGCATAGAAATCAAAAGAATGCTCACCGCCTATGGTGACTATGATGCCCCGTTCGGTCACGGCGAAATGCATTTTACTAATGTGAGAGTACCCGAAGAAAACCTATTGGTTGGCATGGGTAAAGGCTTCGCCATCGCTCAAGGTCGCTTAGGCCCGGGTCGTATTCATCACTGCATGCGCGCAATTGGTGCTGCAGAAAAAGCGCTCGAACTAGCTATTAAGCGTGGTTTGTCGCGCGTTGCTTTCGGCTCTCCTATTATTAAGCTAGGCGGTAACGGTGAACGCATTGCAATGGCTAGAATGAAAATTGAACAGGCTCGCTTATTGACGCTGCAAGCCGCTTGGAAAATTGATAATTTGGGCGTCAAAAATGCCATGGTCGATATTTCTGCGATTAAAGTGGTGGTGCCACAAATGATGGAAGAAGTGGTGGATATGGCGATTCAAATTCACGGCGGCGCCGGTATGTGTGAAGACTTCCCACTCGCCCGCTTTGCTGCCGGTGCACGTTCACTCAGACTGGCCGATGGTCCTGATGAAGTACACATGGGCATGGTCACGCGCCTAGAGCTGAAGAAATACAGATAATGACAGACAAGATAATTGATAAAGCGGGAGCAGTTCGCCCCGGTGAAGAGCTTCCTGTAACCTCTTTGGTAGAGTGGATAAACCTTCATATTCCTGATTTGAAAGGCACACCTACGGTGACTCAGTATTCTGGAGGTGCTTCTAATTGGACATACTGTCTCGACTTTGAAAATAAGTCGGTTATATTGCGCCGCCCGCCAGCGGGCACTAAAGCGAAAGGTGCACACGACATGGGCCGTGAGTACCGACTGCAAAAAGCATTGCAAGAGGTGTATCCCAAAGTACCTGAAATGTTGGGATATACTGATGACGAGTCAGTTATTGGCGCAGAGTTTTATATTATGCAGAAATTTGACGGCATTATTCCGCGTCAAAATATGCCCAGAGGCTTTGCCATTTCTGCAGAAGATACCCGAAAGCTCTGCGAATCAGCGCTCGACGGTTTAATCGAACTTCACAATGTAGATTATAAAGCCGCCAACCTAACGCATATCGGCAAGGGTGAAGGCTATACACAGCGACAAATTTCAGGCTGGACCGGGCGCTATCAAAAAGCCAAAACGTGGAATGTACCCAAAGGCACGAAAGTGACCGATTGGCTGGCTAACAATATCCCTAAAGACGAAAAAATTTGCATTACTCACAACGATTATCGCTTTGATAACTTAGTGCTCAATGCGCAAAACCCACAGGAAATCATTGGAGTTTTAGATTGGGAGCTGGCGACTTTAGGCGACCCACTGATGGACTTGGGCAATAGCTTAGCCTATTGGGTTCAGGCAGATGACGACTGGCTCGCAAGAAGCACCAGACGCCAGCCAACACATTTACCCGGCATGATGACGCGTGAAGAAGTCATTCAGTATTATTGTGACAAACAAGGTTTAAAAACGGAGGACTTTGCTTTTTATGAAGTGTACGGTCTGTTTCGTTTAGCCGCCATTGTGCAGCAAATTTACTATCGCTATCATCACAAACAAACGCGCAATCCTCAGTATAAGAACTTGTGGATATTTGTGCACTACTTGCTGCATCGCTGCAGAAAAATCATCAATAAAAATAATAAATAGAGAGCCTTATGTCATCTACCCTTAGACAAAACATTTTAATTACCGGCGCAAGCTCTGGTTTAGGTAAAGGCATGGCGGTACTTTATGCAAAAATGGGCCGCAATCTCGCCTTATGCGCAAGACGCGTAGATCGCTTAGAAACTTTAAAAGCGGAATTGGAAGAAATTAACCCCAATATTACCGTCCTTATAAAGTCACTTGATGTGAATGATCACGATGCCGTGTTTACTGTTTTTAACGAATTCAAACAAGAAATGGGTTCACTCGACCGTGTTATTGTAAACGCAGGCATGGGCAAAGGTGCATCAATTGGCACAGGCTATTTCAAAGCCAATAAAGAAACCGCGATCACTAATTTTGTATCGGCCATTGCACAATGCGAAGCCGCTGTTGAAATATTCAGAGAGCAAAACGCAGGTCACCTTGTCACTATTTCATCTATCAGTGCCGTACGCGGGTTTCGCCGAGCGCTCACCGTTTATGCGGCGACAAAAGCGGCTATTACCTCACTATCAGAAGGTATTCGCATTGATCTGATGCACACACCAATCAAAGTATCGACAATTCATCCCGGCTTTATTCGCAGCGAAATTAACGAGAAAGTAGAAAAAGTGCCGTTTATGGTAGACACCGAAACAGGCTGCAAAGCGATTATAAAAGCGATTGAAAAAGAAGGCGGAAATAGTTACGTTCCTGCTTGGCCTTGGGCTATTCTTAATCGCATTATGCGCGTTGCTCCTTTGTCGTGGCTTGCAAAAATGAGCTAGCACTCCTTTGTAGTGAGATGCGATAGCTTTGCACACGCGATACCTTTGCGTAAGTGGTACGTGCACGAACGGCACCTGTGCATAAGCGGCATCTGTGCACAAGCGATAACTAGGCTCAACTAATAATAATTATAAAGAGAAGTCAATTTTGCAAGATACTATATTTACGCAAGTTCTGCTCCCGGCCATACTGGGCGTTATCATGTTTGGCATGGGTTTAAGCCTCGTAAAAGAAGACTTTGTTCGCATTGCAAAAGTACCTAAAAGCGTTGCTGCGGGTTTGCTCGGACAGCTTATTTTGTTGCCTTTGTTTGCCTTTGCTTTAGTGGTCGCATTTTCTGCACCAGTGGAAATTGCTATCGGCTTAATGATTTTAGCAGCCTGCCCAGGCGGTACCACGTCAAATTTAATCAGTCACATAGCACGTGCTAATTTGGCGCTATCGGTAAGCTTAACGGCAATCACTACCGTGATTTGTGTCATCACCACACCTTTATTGATCAAGTTTTCAATCAATCACTTTACACAAAGTGATGCTATTGAATTCTCACTTATTGGTATATCGGTGAAGCTAGTTATTCTATTGTTAGTACCTATTTCACTCGGCATGCTTCTACGCCATTTATTCTCGAAGGCCGCAAGGCGTGCAGAACCCTTTTTTAGACACTTTTCAACCTTGTTTATGCTAATGCTCATTGTAGTTATTGCCTATCAGGAGAGAGAAATGATGCAGGCCTCATTTCCTGACATCTTCTACATTACGTTTAGCTTGAATATTGGTGCCACTGTCATGGGCGTATTGCTAGCCAAAGCGTTTTCCTTATCAAAAAAAGATGGCCTTACGCTAGGTATCGAAATTGGCACTCAAAACGCGTCAATGGCTATGCTGATTGCTATCACCTTTATCGAAAATAGCGCTTACAGTATCGCTGCGGGTATTTATGGTGTGACCATGTATGTTGGCGCGTTTTTATTAGTGGGTTATCATAAGATGACGACAGCACGTGCAGTGACAGTTTAACCTAGCTTGAATTGCCAAATACGCTGGCGGCACATAATGGTCCTAATTAATAACGACGGAAACCAGCATGAACGGATTGAAACGCAGTCGAGTAAGAAAACCCTGTGAAGATAGTGGTGTTTTTATGAGGAGCAATGGGTTTTTAACACGCGGAATGCACAGTAAACTGATTAGCAGTGCTTTGTGTTTTATTCTCACCGCTATGCCTGCACTGATAACTGCTTCTGCTTCCGCTTCTGCTTCTGCTTCTGCTTCTGCAAATGATGGCATTATTTTAAGCGTAGACCCAAGTAAACCAGATACTATTCGCTTCGATGCGGATGCCACCAAACAGCTTATGCAAAAAGCGCTGACGACTTTTTACACGCCGGGCATGTCAGTAGGTGTAGTGCATCAAGGCGAAGTGATTTTTTTAGAAGGTGCAGGCTTACGTAATCTTGCTCAAAACAGCAGCGTTACGCCTGAAACATACTTTCGACTTGCATCCACTAGCAAAGCATTCACTGCCGCTGCAATCGGTATCTTAGTTGATCAAGGCAAGCTCAATTGGACCGACAACGTCACTCAATATCTACCTGAATTCCAAATGCAGGATGCTTGGGTAACGCGCGAGTTCACCATTAAAGACTTACTCGTGCATCACAGTGGGCTAGTTTCCGGCGCTGGTGACAGTATGATTTGGCCTGAACCCTCGGGTTTCTCGCGCAGCGAAGTCATTCACAACTTGCGCTACTTAACACCGCAAACCAGCTTTAGATCCCAGTACGCGTACAGCAACGTGCTATACATTAGCGCTGGAGAGATTATCGCCAAAGTGTCTGGTATAAGCTATGGCGATTTCCTTGAAAAATTCATATTTGCCCCACTCGATATGACCTGTTTCGCTGGCGACGTTCCCCAGCGTAAACTCAAGAATTCAGCAATGAGCTATGCGCATAACGATGAACAAGGCATTTACGCCGTGCCCAGAAACAGCATTCAGCAAAGACAGCAAATGTCTGTTGCCGCAGGCGGGATTGTTTGCAATACCCAAAGTATGAGTAAGTGGGTTAACGCCCTGCTGACACCTGAAACCCTGCCGTTTTCGAAGGATGTATTGGATGCACTTTGGTCACCACACACTATCCTCGACGTAAGCGACAGTGAGGAAGCGTTGGACGGTACTTTATTCAATACCTACGGTTACGGCTGGCGAATTGCCGACATGCATGGCTATAAGCTGGTTTCGCACACAGGCACCCTGTCTGGCTATCAAGCTTATGTCGCCTTGCTACCTGAACTAAAGGTGGGCGTTGTTATATTGAATAATGGATCTAACTACGGTGCTCGTTCGTCCGTAATGCAGCATATTTTAAAATCGTTCATCCCAACACAAAAACTCCCCGACACAACCCCTACTGATTGGGTTCAGGCCTTCGTTGAACTGCAGGCAGAACAGGAAGCTGAGTACTTTGCCAATTATCAGCCCGTGCCTGAGGCTTCGCTGCCTATGCGAGTAAGTAAGCAACAATTAATTGGGAGTTATCAAGACAAATGGTTTGGCAGCATGAAAATCACTCAAGCTGCCGCATCAAAAGGCCAGCCTAATGGAGGCAATCTACGCATAGAGTCTGAGCGCATGGTCACACTCAAGGGTAGCGTCACTCCGTATGAAGGCAACCGTTTTAAAGTAGAATGGGACAATAAAAACGCCGCTTCAGATGCCTTTCTGATAGTCGAAACTAATTTTAAAAATGAAGTGACCGGTTTGAAAATGCATCCCTTCGTTGCCGTTGAAAGAGCGCGGCACGAATATCGCGACATGCATTTTTTAAAACAATAATAGTCAAACCCTGGCTTAATGTTGACCGTTGACGACTGCTACTAATCTTGATTGCCCTCTTCAAACAATTGCAGCTAATCTTGTTTATCCTCTTCAAACAGTTGCTGCAATTCTTCTCTGCCTTGCTGCGTCTTTTTTATCATATCATTAAGGCCTAGGTTTTCTTTGATGACTCGGTCGAGCATTTTGTTATCGTGGTCGGAAAAAATAGTCGCCATACCGTCGGCCTGACCTTGAGTGTAACCATAAGCTTTCAGCACTTCTTTTGATGCAGACAATGCACTGTCAAAAATTTCACGAACAAAATAGCTTACTCCTAGCTTAGACAGTTCAATGGCATGCATTCGGTTGCGGGCCCGCGCAACTATTTTCACTTTTGGATACTCATGTTGCACTAGCTTCACAAGCTCTGTTATTTCATCGGCGTTGTCTATCGCTACTAGCAATACTCTCGCACTATCAATGCCGGTTTTCTTTAATAGATCAATGCGCGTAGCATCACCAAAGTATACTTTGTTGCCAAATTGGCGAACAAACTCAATATGCTCCGCATCTTTATCCATCGCTGTAAAAGGAATGCTGTTAGCTGCCAAAATACGCCCCGTAATTTGGCCAAAACGACCAAAGCCGGCAATGATAACTTTTGGCTCAGATGTATCCGTAAATGAGTCATAAACAGCGGGACAATTTTTAGTGTTGAAGAACAGGCTATAAACAATCACCGCAGGTGACGTTAGCGCCATAGACAAACCCACAATAAGGTTTACTTGACCGGCAATAGAGGCGTCCAAAACCGTATTAGACAAGGCCAAAGTCATTACCACGAAAGCAAATTCACCGCCTTGTGAGAGCATAATTGCAATGCGCATTGAGTCGGTTGATCTTTCTTTGGACACACGCAGAATAGAAAAGATAATCGCGGCTTTCACAATGACCAACAGAACACTCATGCTCACTATGAATACCGGTTCATTAAACAGTAGCTGCAGATCTAAGTTCATGCCAATCGCAATGAAAAAGAGCCCTAACAATAAGCCTTTAAAGGGTTCAATTTCGGTTTCGAGCTGATGCTTAAAACTACTGTCCGCCAGTAAAATGCCAGCAATAAATGCCCCCATTCCCATCGAGAGTCCAACTTGATCCATCGCCATACCGGTCACCAACACGATAAATAAGGCAGCAGCCGTCATCACTTCTGAACTGCCATAGCGCGCTACGACTCTCAGCAATGGGTTAACTAGAAAGCGTCCTACTAGCAAAACGCCAACAACAGCGCCCAAGCTAATGTACCAAGCAGGACCTGAATCAGTTTGTGCCGTTCCCATGACTGCCACTAAAAGCAAAATAGGGATCACGGCAACGTCTTGCATCAACAAGACTGAAAAGCCTTTTTGGCCCGGCAGTGTGTGCAATATACGTTGTTCATTCATCAATTGAATAGCGAACGCGGTTGACGATAACGCTAAGGCTAATCCAATCACGATGCTAGCAGCAAAATTAATACCCAGTACATAGTGACTAAATAAACCAATCGCGGCTGCTGATATCAATAGCTGCGAACCACCAATAAAAACAATTTGATTACGCATACGCCAAAGGGTGGCGGGTTCAAGTTCTAAACCAATGACGAACAGCAACAGTACAACGCCTAGTTCAGCAAAGTGTAAAATAGTAAAAGGATCGCTAACAAGGTTGAAGACAGAAGGACCTATCACTACGCCGGCAATGAGATAGCCGAGAATGGCGCCCAGTTTAAACTTTTTGAATAAGGGAACAGCAACTAAGGTAGCGCCCAAAAATATAGCGACAGAGCTCAACAAACTCATTTATGATCCTTGATAAAATATGAAGCCCTGCGTTTCAAGTCGAAAGCTAGGACTGGTCACAACAGTATAAACAACATGGCGTCTATATCATACTGTTGTTACTCACCCGCTATGCCAAAGCCCTTAGTTTGAAAAATAGATATAGCTGACTGCGATGTAGGCAAAATATCCCATAAAAAGAAAGCCACCTTCCACTCTGCTTAGCTTTCGGCCGCTGAGTAGAAAAAAATACAGTAAAATAGCTACGCCGAGCATGACCCATTGATCAAACGCCACTACTCTTCCAGTAACAGCAATAGGCTGCAGTATTGCAGACACACCAAGTATGCCCAGCAAGTTAAAAATGTTGCTACCCAGAATATTACCAATCGCAACATCAGCGTTTTTACGAAAAGCTGCAATAACCGAAATTGTCAGCTCAGGTAAGGATGTTCCCACAGCCACTAGGGTCAGTCCAATCACAGCCTCGGAAACACCCAGTCCGCTTGCAATGCCAACAGCGCCTTTAAGCAAAATCTGGGAACCTGCGATTAGCAGCGCTAAACCGCCTATCGCTTCAGCAACAACCCAAATAATAGCTTTAGGCTTTGTTGCTATCTCAGTTGTGTCACTTGCAAGCGCTTCACCCGCACCAATATTACTTTCTTTTTCAGTTCGATAAGCCCAAATCAAATAAGCAACGAGCGAAATTAACAGAACGCTGGCGTCAATCCAGCCTAGCTTGCCGTCAGCAGCAATTAAAATAAATAAAAAACTTGAGGCCATAACCGTGACTGCGTCGCGGCGAAGTGACAGCTGTGAAATGAACAGCGGTGTAATCGCGGCACAGAGTCCTAAAACTAGAAGAATGTTGGCAATATTGCTGCCTACCACATTGCCAATAGCGATATCAGGTTGCCCGTTTAAGGCCGCACCCACCGACACAACGAGTTCCGGCATTGAGGTGCCAAACCCAACAATAAGCAGCCCTGTAAGCAACGCTGATATGCCCACTCGCACAGAAATACCAAGCGCGCCTCGAATTAGAAAGTTGCCGCCTACAGTAAGTAATCCAATCCCTATGACCAGATAAAAAACATCTAACATAAACACGCCCTATCTTTCTCATTGACCGAAATTATTGTTACCTTTACGGTCTCATTTTTCACAGATAATAGTGAATGGCTAGTTAAGACCAAAGCATTCAACAGAGCAATAAGTATGAGTTCAATCGTCGTTATTACAAGCTAAAGGGCTAAAAAACCACAGCGCCAATGTTTATTTTATTTTGAAGTAGTGATCAAGTGACAGCTTGCCTGCGCCCCAAACCGCCACCAGCACAAGTAAACCACCCCAGAAAATATGTTCGTTGAGCGCCGCGGCTGGCATGTCTTCCAGACTTATTACTGCGACAAAGTTAATGATAAACAAACCCAAAGCCATTTTTCTGCCAAACAAGCCGACAGCGAGTAAAATGGGAAACACAATCTCGCCAAAAGTAGCTAGGTAGGCGGCCACTTCAAAGTTTAACACCGGCACAGCGTATTCGTACTCAAACAATAATAAGGTTGAATCCCAGTCTCGGAGTTTGGTTAGGCCCGACTTAAAAAACACCCAAGCGACATAAAATCGAGCAGCTAAAAGCGTGATAGATTGAAGCAGGTCTAATTTACCAAAAATAGTGTTGTATAAATTGATGAGTTTATTCATGTGGGACTCTTCGCTTATTTTGAGTAGCCTACTTAGTATTCAGCTAAGTTACGCTGAGTCTTTTTAGGCTACTGAAAAAATTAGTTTATTCGATATCGCCTTGCTCAACCATGCCACAAGGTCAATATTGTGTGTACCTATAGTTTCAATAATGGCGTCCACAGAAGCTTGCTCATGCAATTGCTGCATCACATCCGCCTCGGCATCTGATACATATTCAAACTGCGCTTTATATTCTGGACGCCACAGAATAAGAGACCGCGGTGCTGCATTATTTATTGCGTCGCCTATGGATAAATTAATTTCTTTTAACAGTGCTTTTCGAGCTGGCTCATTTTCTTCTAATTGCATTTCGGGATCATGAACAAGGCGATGCAATTCGACCACAGGGAAGCGAAACTTAAGCACCTGCAGTCCGGGCGCAGGAATAAAACGAAGAACACTGGTATCACCATTTTCTAAACGAGCGAAACTTGCAGCCTCAAACGCTTTGTCGGCTTCTCGCTGGGCGTTGTGTATAAACCAATCAAGCTGGGCAACTTCACTTAGAAAAGGGTATTCCTGCAGCGCCTCTTGCTCTGCAATAAACCCAGGTAGACTGCTGCCATATTCAGCCCAGTCAAAACTCGTTTTTGCCTCGTGCTTTAAATATCGTCGCGACAGCATTCTAAAACTGTCCTCACCTATAAAACCCTCTACGGTCGAAAAAGTAATGCTTAATGCGCGAATGCCGTTTTCTACAAAATTGTTGGTGTATACATGAAGTGCACTTTGGGTGACTAATGAGATTGAAGAGTCAGCGGCGTTTTCGTTTTCGACGTGGATGTCTTTTGCTTTAGATGCTTTAACCTTGTTAAATTTCAAATCTTGCGCTGGCTCAATGTTAAATATGCTCGCAAGCAACTGACGCTGGTACTCTTTATTTGCAGTGCTCTGATTTGCAGTGCTCTGATTTGCAATGCTCTGATTTGCGCTATTTAGATTCTGGGCATTTTCATTCGCACTGTCTCGATTGGTAATGTCCCGATTAATACTATTTGGGCTCATTGAATAATAGCCTTCGCTATGGCCCTAGCTTTGCTGGCCTCATTTACCAATACCGACCATTCAGGAATTGCTGTGTCCCACTCAACTAAGGTTGGGGTACCCGGGAATTTTTGCAAGGCATATTCGTACAGCTGCCAACATTGCTCGGATACAGGCGCGCCATGGTCATCAATAATAAAATGGGCAGAGTTGCTGTCCTCGTACTTAGTGTTTGCGACTTGCGGCTGATCCGTGAAACCAGCGAGGTGAATTTCCCCCACCATATGAGACGGCAGTGTATCCAACTTCCTCTGAATAACATCTAAAGGCTTAGCCGTTTTTCTGTTCAGTTCGTTAATGATTAGGTTATTCAAATCGAGCAGTAATCCGCAACCGGCTGTCTCACACATGCTGACTAAAAACTCAAACTCTGTCATGTCGTCTTTGCTGTGCGCTAGTAACTGATTTGGCGTGATATAAGCTGACAAATTCTCAATGAGTAAGGGCCGCTGAATACTGTCTTGAACTTGCTGAATGTGGGCTACGATAGTGCGCAATGAGTCGCTATTGTAAGGAATAGGAAGTAAGTCACCGCTGTGAAGGACACAGCCATTAATGTCAGCACGATTAAAGCAAAGATGCTCAGATACCAGCATCGCTTGCGTGCTTTTTACTAGTTTGGCAAACTGTTGCAGGATATCCTCAGGAACAGGCAATGTAGAGCCTAAGCCTAGAGACGTGCCGTGCACACTAAGTGGATAGGCTTGTGCAATATCGTGGATAAGCGCCTGAGTGGCACCGCCGGCGGCAAAAAAGTTTTCGGCATGCACTTCAACAAAGTCGATGCTTTGCTTCTCGCCATCTTCGTCCATTGCATTTTTTGCAAGCGCTTCTGGCGCTAACGCGTCTGAATAATGAGAATGACGAAGCCCAACGCCTATAAGACTGTTGGGCTTTGTATTTAGATTGCTATTCATACATATGCACCATTTGTTTGGTCAAGGTAGCTAAAGTACATCCGGTGATGTCTATTTAAATACCCCGTCAAATGCTTGATTGGTTGACCAGTTAAATGCGTTGTCATACGTCGAAAGCTTTAACAAAAGGGTGGATCTTAGGTCTGCTAACCGTTTTTCTTTGCTTGCATAGCTTTGAACATCTCTTTTGCTTCTTTGCGATCGTAACCACCAAGCTCCTTACATGTGCCGCCTGCTACTAAACGCCACTCACCAATATCGTTATCGGTGGTTGCTTGACCAGCACAGCTATGCGTTCCAGCTAAGTTTGCACAGTCATTTTGACCGGCAGCAGAAACACCGTAGCATTTCTCTTTCTTTTGCTTATCTGCAGCTTCTGCGGTGTTGATAACGCCCGATGTCATTACTGTGGCAATTGCCGCAGCGATAGCTAAATTAGTTTTCATAGGTAAATCCTTATAGTGTAAATAGTGGCTTTTTACAGCGCTTTTGAAATTTCCTGTATCGACAGGATAAATATATAAACCGTGAAATGGAATAAAAAATTTCAGGTCATACAAAAATTAGAGTGAATACGGTCGTGACAATAAACTAAATTGATCCTGTAACACTTATAACTCTGATACTGGTTTTTCAGCAATTTGAGTCCATACTGTGTTCGCATCCACAATAAGTTCTTCTTTATTAACAACCCAGCGGTTTTGCACTTTCTGATTTAAATTCAAATACAGTTTGTCGTCAACAACCGCCCAAGCCTCAGGATCGATGTCAAATTTGTATTCTTTAGACACACCAAATGCACAGTAGCCTCCGTATTGAGGAGCGTACTTATTTGGATCGCGTTTAAACATTGATTGATGCTGCGCGCTGCTAAAGTAATAAGTTGCGCCCAAATGCTCGGCGGTAAACTTTGCGCTACCTTGGACAGGCTTTGCGAGTGTAAAATAAGCGACCGGATCGTAGCCTTTAATTGCAAGGCGGCTTTCATCAACATTAACAGCATTAATAGACGACTGTGCTTGGCTTGGGATCAATCCACAAGATGTCACTGTTAATGCAATGACAATTGCAGCGGCTGTGAGTATTTTAGAACCTGAAAAAGTGGCAAACATGGCTAGCTCCTATTCAACGAGAACCAGCAAGATATTTACTGCAGCCAATTCAGGTTTATTCGATTTTTTCGATTTTAAGCATTGCTCAGACACGGCCAAATGGAGAACCGTGTACTAGGTAGCAAACTCGAATATAAGACCCATCAAGGTATGAAATACTTTCAAGTGCAGTGCAAATAAGATTAATATTGTAGACTAAAAAGCAGCTCACCTAAGTCTGGCTGCCATTGAAATTCGGCTAATTTAACTCGATTGTTAAACACCGCAACACCCTCCTCCTGCAGCAGGCCAGTTTGCAGAAGCGCCTGCTCGCTACCTTTTTCGAAAGCAATTTGCCCCGTTGAACGCAGTACTTTGTACCAAGCTACGCTGCGTTCTTTAGGCACAAAGCTTAAACTCTTACCCACTAAACGAGCGCGCCCAGGCAGGCCCGCTAAGTCAGCTATTTGACCATAGCTAGCAACTTTTCCATGCGGGATTTGATCAATAGTATCCCAAATTTTTTCGTAGCTAATCTGACTCATGTTGACATACCGCTGATTAAATTTGGCGTCATAGCTATGCTCTCTTTCATTGTATCAGCTGGTATTGCCGTTTAGCTGTCGGCTATCCCAGCAACGCTAGCGCCAGCAGCAATATTACGTCACTGCATTCTTTCGATTAAATTCTGGCTGTTTATATTGCTCACTTTCAACTATCACTTTTAACTTTTCGACACTATCATACAGCTGTTCAAAGCTTAAAAAACTTGGCGAAAAGCCAAAGCGCAGAATATCCGGCGCTCTAAAATCAGCAATCACGCCATGTGCAATAAGCGCCTGACATAATGCATACGCGTTAGGATGACTATAAGCAAGCTGCGAACCTCTTATGCTTGCGTTACTCGGCGATGCCATGACAAGTTCAGATAAACTCGGAGCTTGCGCAATAAGCTGCTGATAAAAACGCGTCATCGCCACCGACTTCTCTCTAATTTGTGCCATGTTCACTTGTTCGAACATATCCAATGCCGCGCTTAATACCGCCATGGAAATAACGCTCGGCGTGCCGCTTAAAAATTTCTTAATACCCATATCGGGTGTATAGCTAGGGTCGAAGGTAAACGGGTTTGCATGACCCATCCAGCCTGTTAAGGGCTGTTTTAATTTAGCAATATGGCGTTTAGCAGCATAGATAAATGCAGGAGCACCCGGCCCACCGTTGAGATATTTATAGCCGCAGCCAACCGCAAAATCGACCTGACAATTATCGAGTTCTACAGGAACGGCACCCGCGCTGTGCGCTAAATCCCAAATAAGCAAGATACCTTGCTCATGAGCTAACTGTGTTAGCTTTTGCATGTCGTGAATTTTACCCGAACGAAAGTTAACATGAGTCAGCATTAACACAGATATTTCGCTGCCTTTTTCTACTATCACTTTTTCTAATTCATCAGCATCACAGGTGAGCAAAGAACACTGCTTTGCTCCCAACATTTGTTGCAGTCCTTCAACCATATACAAATCGGTCGGGAAGTTATCTTGTTGAGACAACACAATATTGCGTTGGGAACCATTCAGTTGAAGCGCACATGCCAACAGCTTGAATAAATTCACTGAAATTGAATCACAGCAAATAACTTGGCCTTTTTCTGCACCAATAAGCGGTGCAATTTTATCTCCAACCGTGGTAGGTAAATCAATCCATGCGTGCTTATTCCAGCTAGTAATTAGGTCCTCGCCCCACTGTCTTTCAACCACATCTATCGCTGCTTTTTTCGCTCTAATAGGCAAGGGTCCGAGTGAGTTTCCGTCTAAATAGATAGTATTAGCAGGAATTTCAAACTGTTCAATAAGGTGAGCAATCGGGTCATGCTTGTCGAGCGCCGATGCATGCGATTTATCTAGCGTTTCGAGACCTTGCGTTGAGCCCTCAGAAATTGCCGAACCAGGAAATACATAGTTCGAAGATTGAGCATCGATATTTGTTTGGCTATTTGCAGTGTGCTCACTTTGTAAGTGAGGTGTAGATGAAGACATTTTTATACCACTTTTATTTTATAAGCGAATTTGAGCTGACTAAGTTTAACGTGTTAATTAATAGAGAACGCCCATTTATTTTCTAGCATTGAATTCTAACTGTTTAAGTAAGTGTTTAAACGCATCGCTGCCCGGATGGATCCAATCAAAATGGCCAACACCATCAAGTTTTACTGTTTCTGCATTTTTATGATGTGCTTGCGACTCCGGCACAATGCTATCTGCAGTGCCTTGAAGCAGTTGAAACTGCCCCAGTTTTGCGCCCATCGCCGCAAAATTACTGGGTTTAGCGAGATAATAAGCCTGAGGCTGTTCATCTGGCATTCCTGCCATAAATTTAGGCGTAGCCGTCTGACAGCTATTCTCACCCTTAGCATATTGGGCCACATCAATGATTGCGGCTAAACCGATAACATCGGCTTGTTTTACAGAATTAGGCAAGACATCCAACAGCTGCAGTCCTAACATTGCTGCTAAATGACCACCCGCACTGTGGCCAACGATACTAATGTGTTCTAAATTAATGCCAGCCTCTGCTAGCACTTCAATTTTTTGCAATCCAAGTACAATATCCTCTAGGGCAACAGGCCACTCTCCGCCATTTCCGGCTCGCCGATACTCAATGGACCAAACATCGTAACCGGCCTGCGATAAACCCGTTGCGAACGCATAGGCGTGTGACATATCAAATGCGCTCAACCAACAACCACCGTGAATGAAGACAACAACGCCTTTGGATGCCTTATTAGCTCGCCAGTATGCGGCGTATTGATCAACATGTTCATTCGCATAAACAAACGTAGACGTAGGTTGATTTGAATCTAAACTAGCAACCAGGCTGTAAGGTGTATTTTTAGGTGCTGATGGAAATTGGACTAGCTCCTGTGCAGCTGATTTGTTGAGCGCAAGCTGTTTATTCATGCTGTCTGCTTTAACTGGACTGAATGAGAAAGCAATAACAAGTAAGGCCGCGATTGAGGTACGTTGCTTTAACAGACTTAAACCAAACCTTTTGTGCCCGTTAACAACTGATAATTTACGCTGCATTTTTTAACTCATCCTAGACTGCAGTAAAAAAGAGTATAAAGTATAGAGATATCTCCACCGTCAAGCAGTATATTTTTACATGAGTTATCAATATCAAGTTAAATTACGCGCTAGAAAGCGTGGCTTTCACCTAATTACAGACGAATTAATTACCGCTTGTCCCGATTTGTCTGTTGTTAAATGTGGTTTGTTCAACGCCTTCATTCAGCATTCCTCGGCATCACTTACCATCAATGAAAATGCAGACCCTACGGTACGAGACGACTTTGAAGCTCATACTAATATGATGGTGCCTGAAAATGCACCTTACTATAAGCATACTTACGAAGGCCCTGACGACATGCCTGCGCATATTAAGGCGTCGTTATATGGCAGCAGCGTGTCTGTTCCTATCAATCAAGGGCGCTTGCTGCTAGGAACTTGGCAAGGTATTTACCTAGGAGAGCATCGCGATCATGCTGGCGGTAGAAGCATCATTATTACCTTGCTGTAAAACGGGTGCTTGCAGTATATTGTTTGCTTGCCAATTGAGCACTAACGCAACCAACACATCAATAAAGGACTGATATTGGAAGATCAATTTAAGCAACTCAATATTCTCAGGGAAGAACTGGCGACAGTGCGTGACCAGCTCACCCTAAAAACCATGCTGTTGACCCGAAAAATAGATGCCTTAGAAAAGGAATTTGTGGCTGCAAAAGTTGGCGATACAGCTACAAATCAGGTATTGAACAGCACGCCTACAGAGCAAAATGCAGCTGAGAAGGCAAACTATCAGCAGGCGAAAACGGTGGCCGTTGAACCCGTTGCCGAATCCTCCCGAAAGATGGTCTCTGAAAAAACTGCGCATACAGACATTCACTTAGACACAGTTCAAGCACAACCTCAACCACCTGAGCCAAGCACGCCCAGCTTCGTTGATGTATTTTTCACACAAATAATGTCCCTTATTTTTGAATGGTTTAGCCCTGTTGTTGGCATTTATGAGAGCTACAAAGCACGCGGCATGTTGGGTATATTTTTTCTTACTTTAGCAGGGGCTGGACTGGTTTTAGCCGGGTTTGGCTATCTGATGCAATTACTCATTGACGAAATGGGCGCTGGCAGTAAATCCTTGCTCATGAGTGCAACCGCAGTCGGTGTTATCGGCGGCGGCATTGTTTTGCAAATAAAATCAAAATACAGTGAATTTGCGAGCGCCATTGTCGCGCTGGGCTTATTGCTTTGTTTCAGCACTATTTACTTTGTCGGCAGCGTTTACGAGCTCATTCCTGGCCTACCGGTACTGCTACTATATGCTGGCACGGCATTAACTTGTCATTACTTAGCTCTATGGCTGGATACCAAAGTAATTGCCGTATTTGGCATTGTCGGCATAACGGTAATGCCCTTACTTACAGGCTCGACTCTTATTGAACCAACATATTATGTGTTTGCTCTGCTGTGCGTTAGCGCTAGTAGCTTATACCTAGCTTATAAACATATTGGCCACTGGCTGGCAGACCTCACTTTTGTTTTCACCTTTCTCGCTCTCGGATGGATTGATGCCGCCAATGCGATTGCCATGTCCGCGTGGATGATTAATGCATTCTATTTATTATTTTCAGCTTATTTGTTTATCGCGATTTTTCAACACCGAGCGCTGACTAAACGCTATCTTGTGCTGCAGGCTGCACTTATCGGTGGCACCTTACTGTTGTTGCTTCAAAGTAATGAATATGCCGGCTTTGCTGCTGGTTACAGCGCTACTAGTATTAGTATTCAACTGTTCATTAACGCAGTCATTGTTAGTTTGCTAGCGGTATTGTTTTACAAAGTAAAGCATGAGCACATTGCCGTTATAGTGCTAATAGCTGCAACGTGGACTGTGCTCAGTATTATTGCTTTACTCGACGCCACTTACTGGGGAATTGCCTGGGCAGTTGAAGCCTTGCTTTTGATATTCATGAGTCGCTATTACAACCTACCGAGCTTAGTGCATCAAGGCCAAGGTTTAGCAGTAGTTGCGCTAAGCTACTGTTTACTAGCCGTTATTCCTTATTTTCCAGCGCCCGCGTTACAAAGTCAGGATGGCTGGGTTATTGTGCTAATGATCCTACTTCTCACCTCTTTATGGCAGCGCATTATCAAACCAAGCAATGCTCCATTCAGCCATACCGATAGCAACGAACTTACAAGCCAGACAAACACGCAAAGTCACGCTCGAAGTAGAGTGCAATACAGTCAATATGTGTATGCCAACGTGTACCCCTTTCTTGTCCTTGCTGAATCGGTCTGGCTTAGCATTATTGCACTTTCTTGCGCATATATTTGGCTTGGCGAATGGGCCGGATTAAGCGCCATAGGTGTACAAATAGCCCTGCTATTTAGAGCAAAACAAGTACAGTCAACACGCGCCAACAAAACTAGCTTAGAAGTACTCGCCGTTATCCTTATTCTATTTCCGTTGGCCTATGTCGTAGTGGGCAGTGATGCCGTCAATTCCATGCGTTTCTCTATGTTACCTTTGTACGCCAAAGCCTCTTTGATAACTGCATTTGTGCAACTCTGGTTGTGGTCGGCGTTTTATCGCAAGTTCAACCCACAAAGCACCTTAATAGACATTGCAGAGCGCGCTAGAATTTTGTTCTACCTAATGTTGCCTATTTGTTGGCTGCCGGCATCATATCGACGCTTGGATGAAGATATTCTTATGCTGCTGTGGCTGTCGCCTGCCATTGCTATGCTTCTTGCGCAGTTCACAAAAGCGAAGCCATTACTGCTCGAAAGCAGAGCATTATTTATTGGCGTGACGTTTACAACGTTATGGCTATTAATTGATAACAATCTTGGAATATCAGTCATTGGCCTTGCAGGCTACTTGCTGGTCGTTGCCCTTGCCCATTTTCTCAATAACAAAACGCCAAGCAAGACCCAATTTCAGTTCGTTAACCATTGGGCGATCAACACGACGGGTATAATGCTAGCAATGATTGTGGCCTTTTATTTCGATAGTTTGCTGCTGCCACTGTTCGTTGTTACCCTGTGTTCTATGTTCGTCATCGGCATGAACCGACGTTTTATGCTTTGTCGTGAGAACCTGTCGTTTCATTTGTTCTATATCGCTGCAGTCTCGGTGTTTTCATGGCTGATACTGCTGATTGGCGTTTCTGAAGGCACTGTCGACTCGATGCTTTTTGCACTTGTGCCTGTCTCCATTCTACTTAGCGTTTTTGTTTTGAAAAAGCGTGGTATGTTGCCTTTAGAAAAGATCTTCAGGTCTCAGAAGCACTTGCTTGAACTCGGCATGCATAGCTACTTAGTCATCACTTACGTACTCATCTGTTTGGATTTAGACCACTACAGTATGTCTCTGGCCATCGCCCCACTGCTAGCCGTGCACGGTGCCACTATTTTGTTCCTAAAAACCAGAACAAAACTCACCGTGCGTTATAGTTTCGCGCTGATATTACTAGGCATTGCCAAACTGGCCCTAATTGACACAGCAAACGTCGTGCTGTGGCAAAAGGTTATGCTGTTTATTGGTATCGGTGTGTTTATTCTGTTTGCGAGTTTTTGGTATCAGAAATTAGTATCGAAGGACGCGGAGCTATTTGAAGAAACTTTACCGCATGACCCTATGCTTGAAGGCAATGCTGAGTCATGATAATCAAGCGCGAAAGAAAACAGATAGTGTCACCAATGCATTACTCAATCATAATCTGGTGAAAAGCGCTAGGCGCTGAACGTTCACTATTCGTTAGCGCAAGATAAAACAAATCGCCATAGTCATCTTCAGATAATACTGTGTCGGGACCACCGAGCAACTTTAGCAGCTGTGGCGTTGTGTTACTGTGACCAACAATCAAAATATTGCCCTTGCCGGCACTCGCTGAGACCCGCAGTTGCCCCGCGAACTTCGCCAGTTCACTTGGGTTATAAAGCGCGATATCAATATCAACTTGCTGTGCTGTCGGCGCGGCGGTTTGTAAGGTTCTTTTATAATTGGTGGAGAATATGGAAGTGATATTTTTATCTGCTAAAAAAATAGCCAGCGCTTGCGCTCTAGTCTGACCGCGCTGTGTAAGACCAGGGTCTTTTAGCTGATTATTTAAAGTATCTGAAGTTTGTTTTTCAAAGTGTCTAACCAAAAAAACCAGATTACCAGAGAGAGTATCAAGCCCTTCAACGTTGGCCTGCTCTTGCGCACTTGCAAGAAACGACATGAACAGGCTTACACAAACAACGAGCAAGCCGGCTTTTTGATTCTCAATGCGCATACTTTTTGTCGGCACCTAGATCAAACTTGATAAGCTACTTGAAAGTAGCTTTTTCGCTTCTTGGCCTTGAGGCGTATCCAAATAGGCTTTTGCTTGTTCGATAAAACCCGAGATCATTTCAGGAGAGAGTCCCAACGCTTCAAACTGCTGTTTTACTGCGTTTAAGTCCTTTAACTTCTCGCTATATTGAGATGCTTTGCTAAGCAAACCCGCCATGCCGCCTTCAGCAGCGGTAATTTCAGGAACTGCACTCAACACCTGCTCAAGCCCAGGAAGCGACGATGATAATTCTGAGAATTTGTCGCTTGAAACATTATTTTTTACATAATTCATTAGCGAAGCCAAACCGCCTTCTGCTTGGTCTGAGCTTACGTTTAAGTTTTCAGTAAGTGCGCTGATCATACCTGTCATGCTTGGTGCCGCTTCTGCTGAGCCCTCTGCTGCATTTTGTAGTTCACTTTCTGCGGCAACTTCCTCTGCAGTATCACCTAAACCTAACATGCTTTTAAACGAATCAAACCAACTTTCCTCAGCATGTGAAGCGGCGGAAAAAGTAAGTGTTGAAACCAATATCAGGGATGCGAGTTTTTTCATGGTAATTCCTTTTTACTATTATTGTTGAAGCAACTTGAACGGCCGCTGTATTTATGCTCAATATTATAGGGTAAATAGGCTGTTGGCGGTATTTTTAATTTGAGATTAAAAAATAGCTTGCGCGTCCAGTAAAGTCGCACCATGATTTACCCTCAATTTAGCTATTAAGTTGAACAGGATCTCGGCATAATATTAAGGCATCCCGCTAAATACGACATGCACTACAAAATGGAGAAAGACTTATTTTCAGTTTAAGCGAATACGCTATAGTGCGTGGTAATGTCCAACTGCGACGTCTCACATCGTGCCCACTCAACATAAAGTGCGTTGTAACTCTTTCGCTTGTTATGCTTGTGGGGTTTCACGCTTCGGTTTATGCAATGCCAGAACTCGCACAGACAGAGCAAGTTCTCGAAGCTAAGCAAGCAGTTTTAGGTGACGCAACGGTAAGCAATCCCGCGGGTAAAAAAAACCTGCTGTCAGTGCTTCCCAGAGTTGAAACTAAGCCTTGTTTATTCGCTGAAAAATTTGATAAATATCCAGCCGAATGCGGCACTTTATTCGTGAAAGAAAACCCTAACGCAGCGCACACAATAGAGAATCCAGCACGTGTTGTGACTATTCCCATTATGATTTTACAACCCGCAGGAGAGGTCACTGGCGATCCACTAGTTATCACTGGCGGTGGCGGCCCTGGCAGTTCCATCTACTTAATGGATGAGTACAATGACGACCCAGCTATGTATTATTCAGGTGTAGAAGTCAGCACGCTACAAAATGGCCGCCCGTTAATTTTAATGGAAATGCGTGGCTCAGGTTTGTCTATTGCCGACCTTGATTGCCCTGCCATAACCGATCTCGAAATCGATCTGTTAACTACGTATCCTTACAAGTCAGACAACAAACGGTTAATTAAAACAATCACTAACTGCGCCAATAGAAAGAAGCTGCTTGGGGTCGACGCCAACTTTTATAATACCGACTACGCCGTAAAAGATATCGATTCGCTACGCCAATTGTTAGGATTTGAAAAATGGCACTTGTTAGGGATTTCACACGGCACACGCATCTCATTACGCTACGCTGAGCAATACCCCCAACATACCGCTTCACTGATACTGGACAGCATTTACCCGTTTGAAATTGATCCGTATGTGGAATTGGCAGAACATAGCGTACAGGTTTTCACTCAGCCATTTACCCTATGCGATGCCAACCCTAATTGCCGATTGGAGGACGGAGCCGCTTCAGTTACGTTGTTCGAATCATTCATGGCACAAATAAAGCAAGCACCGCCGACATTGGACGTTGAGTACTACGATGAAAGTTGGACGATTGGCCAGAAGACACTTAAAGTATCCCCCGAATTAGTTGCATATGCGCTTTTAAATAGCAGCTACGACAGCGATGCTATTTTTGCTTTTCCTCAAATAATCAAAGATGCATTAAACAAAGACTATGCAAAACTCAGTAAGCTGATTAGCGAAACGATCGACCTGCAAAACTACACCTGGTTTTCAGAAGGCGCTTATTCTAGTTACGCTTGCTATGAAGAAATTCCGTTTTCAAATTTTACACTCGCGGTCGAAAATGCAAAAAAATATAAACTGCCCTACTGGGACGACTTGCCCGCGATCAATCTTGAACCACAGCTGTGCCAAATATGGAATATAAATGCCGCGGTAAATAACATTAAAAACTTCGATCACGAACAACTGACCTTGCCTGTATTAATCCTGGCAGGCGGCCTCGATCCATTTACGCCATCAATTTGGGCTACTGATTTTCATGCAAAGCTGCCAATGCGAAACAAAACACAGCATTTAAGGGTTTGGCCTTTAAAGTCGCATAATATAGTGTATGACGATAAGTGTGTTGAGAGCGTTATATTGTCATTTTTAAACGCCCCTGAACAAACCATTAGTAATGAATGTGCAATACAGGATGTGAGCGAAGTAGAATTCAAAAAAGAAGCTATCATCGATACAGATACCGATGATAGCAAGTGAGCCTCGTTACACCTTTTAGTGACCTTCTTTATTCACCAGGATGATATTTACGCTCGGTATTCTTTTTAATATCTTCTGGGTAAAAGTACACGTCGCGTAATTTACCCGCTGAATACAGTGGCGCCTGATCATTAAAGTGTGGACTAGCAGGATCGCCGCTTTGTCCACCGGCAGTAATCGCCTTCGCCTTCACTTTATCACCAAACTCAACCACGGCCACAAAGCTGTTGCCCCGTGTCCCGTATATGCGTTTTGTGCCATTGAACGTGCGCTGACCATAGGCGGCAAGCGAGCCCCAGCGAGCAGATGCAAAGCCAACTGGAATACTCGGGGCCGCATCATCGAACGGTTGAACAATATCGCCAGTTAAGCGCTGAAATCTATTTATCTCGCCCCAAGGTGTTTCTGCACTACCGAAGTCGGCAATCAGTTTCGCTTTCGCTTCTGACAACGTTGCAACGCCTATTTGCGCCGTGTATTCAGCAACATACTCGTCAAAACTCAGGCCTCGAGCTTCGGCTTCAGCTCGTGCATCCTTATTATCTGCGGCTTTACGACGCAGTTCTTGACCCCAAATGATAGCCAATGAAGTGGCTGTCGAATCAACGCCAGAGCGATGATCCCAAGCTTTCAATAACGCTATTTGAGGAGCAAGATCAGCATTGGGCTCAGCGTCATACGCTTTGTACAAAACAGGCAGTAAAACATCAAAGGCGGTTAAACGACTGCTATAAGCCGCCGCAGCCAGGCTATCAATCGTGAAGTCCTTCTTGCCGTCAAGTACCTCAATAGCATGGATACCGCGGTAGTTTTCGGGATAGTTCTCCATATAACTCGGATAATCCTTGGCCTTAGGGCTATATTTTGGCCCTGCCATCATCCATGGCCAATTGTTTGTGTTATTCAGGTAACCGCTTTTAGGATTGTGACCGCCAACGGTCTCATCAAGTGTATGTAAGCCCTGCCAATCAGTCGCTGGATTACTACCATCGACTGGTTTCTTCCAATCAAAGGACGGGTCGCGACGAGGAATGAAGTTACTGTGGAAGTACGCAATATTGCCTTCGGCGTCAGCAAACAAGGTATTGTTTGAAGAATTAGTATGTAGTTGCATATTCTCGCGATAATCTGCGTAATTTTTGGTTTTTGTGCGGCCGTATGACTGCTTTAGTGCATCAATTGGGTTCTGCATTAACGCCACACTCACCCACTTACCATCGAGCTCTCGCACTATCGGCCCGTGATGGCTGTAGTAAGCGGTAACCGTTTTTGATTTTAGTCCCTTGTCAGCTTTATAGGCCAAGGTGATTTCTCTTTCACGCAGTTTCTTCCAAGTATCACCATGTTTATAGTAATAACCATCTGCTCGCTTTTCGACGGTTTCTAAATACTCATCTATGAAGTCAGCTCCGCTTGATGTGTGCATCCAGCCTGTGTTTTCATTAAAGCCCTGATAGATGAAAAATTGTCCCCATGTAACGGCGCCGTAGGCGTTCAATCCTTCATCGCTACGCATGTGAACTTCAGCTCGGAAATAAAATGAAGTATGCGGGTTGATAAGAAGCAGTGCTTTACCGTTTTTGGTGTTTTGTGGTGCTATCGCAAAGCCATTAGAGCCTTGTGGCTCTGCGTTAGGATCTTGGGTCAGTGCCGCAAGCGTGGACTCTGCTTTAGCATCTTGCGTCAGTGCTGCAAACTTGTTCTCAGTGCTAGCATCTTGCAATACTGCTGCAGCTTTGGGCTCAGCTTTTGCTGCTCCATAAAAACTTGCAAGCCTGTTAATGTTGATACTCTCAATATCACCGCCGATGCTGCCTTCGGTGAAAGTTAAAGCCATCCAAGGCTCAAATTTATTGATCACCTTTGGCGTCACATCAGGGTGAGTATGCAAATAATAGTTGAGGCCGTCGGCCCAAGCATTCATCAGCTTTTGTAGGTAAACAGGACTCTCATTATATTTCTGCTGCATGTCGACGGGGTCAATATACAGCTTCATTCGCAGATCGCGATATAGCTCTGTTTCACCTTCAGCCTCGGCCAGTCTGCCCATAGCGTTGAGAAAATTGAGTTCGATGCGATTGAAGTCATCTTCTGCTTGCGCATATATCATTCCAAACACAGCGTTAGCGTCTGTTTTACCGTACACGTGAGGAATACCCCAATTGTCACGCGTGATGGTAACTTCACTAGCCTGCTTTTGCCAACGCGCCTCATCATTGCCGTTTGCGGTCGACGCAAAGCTAGAGAATACAAGGACTGCAATGAGAAAAAACAATTTCATGACTACTTACCGTTTTTGAGATTTTAGCAACTATATCTGCAGGTGCCACGACTGTAAAGTGCTCTCAGGTGAGGTGAATATGAAAGCTAAAATCGATATTGAGCGTAAAAACTGAGTATCTCTTCAGAGAAAGTACCACTTTCAATTTTAAGATATTCACCTGTTACCTGAAATCCTTGTGATACATCCCAGTTAATCTTATGAGAAATATTTTTGCTTACTTTTGATGAATTCAACTGATTAATTGTTGCATAAAGTTCAGTCTGTAATTTTAAATTACCTACTAAATACACAAACGTCCCTATCTTTGGAGTGGCATAAAGGTAAGTTTCTTTCATGTTGCTACCGAGTCCTAGTCCCGCTTCAACATAAAATCCTAAATCTCGATTAAACTCGTACGTGTAACCCAACTGGCCGTTAACGAATGCCGCTAATTTACGATTCAATTTATCGTCAAAGTGGCGCTCAAATCCAAATTGAATACCTGTAGAATAAGTATTAAGGATTGAACTGCTCGGTACGTGCGAGTGCATTTTATAAATTAACCAGTTATCTAGTTTCAAATTTTGAGATTCTGGCGAATAGATCAAGCCTAAATCAGAAAGCGTTAGTGTCGTCTCTCCAAAAACATTCTTTTTATCGTCCAATTGAGTGTTAGCGACTGGAAACCAATTGAGTTTTATCCAATTTTTATTCTTTATGCGACTCAGTCCAATGGCTAACTGGCTTTCAAAAACGGAATCAGTAGGCATTTTATATTGACCAACATCAATTTCGAAATTCTTGAATTTAGTCCCTATTTTTTTGATGCTCTTTTTGTTCTTGTCATTTGTGGCATCATTAATTTCATCATTGAAAAAAAGAAAATTATTATACTCAGCATAAAATTCTAAATTCAGTACCTTTACTTCGTCTAAAAGCGCAGGGTCTAATTTGATTGTTCCCCCCACAGTATTCTGTTTACTGCTCTCAATAACATCCTTCGGCAAGTTATCAACTAAAGCCCTAAGTTGCCATTCATTCGATGGTAGCAATCTCGTCTTCTTTACCATTTCTTTCGCCTCGACAAAGCGCACAACGTCGAGAGGAGTCAGCCAGGCTTGTAAATCAGGTATCGAGTCAGGTAAAGCACTGGCTACTAAAAGCTGCGTCACTGTTGCACAGTTATAAGTGTGAAAGAAATACGAAAGATCCCTGCTGCCCAGTTCCCAAGTAATATCCTGTATTAGCTGCTTTTGTTTTACCGTTAAAGATAATTCATATTCCCAGATATTACGCTGTTCAGTTTGTTGATAGTTTTTGACGAACTCTGAATAAGGCGCTACTTGAAAGTAGCCTTTCTTGCCAAGAACGAGACTATCAAGCAAAATCTTTGGAACATTAAAGCCTTCAATCTCAGTAAAAAACGTGATCCCATGGCTGACGGCTATACCTTCATCGTTCATCCCATCCATTCTCAGCATGATGTGACCTAGCATCGAGCTAGCACTTTTCACATTCTCCGACGCGTAAACTAAATAGGTTTTGGTGTTAGGTACTTTTTTAAGAAATTTATTATATTCCACGCATTCAGTCATTGGGAAAACTGAACTTGGTAGCTGTAGTTTGTCTTTAATGAAACTTAATCTAGCAGGAAAGCGACAGCGACTGTGCTTATCTTCAAATAAGGTTTGAATGGTGAGCTGCAATTCTCGCTCAAGCGAGAAGGTATCAGAGCTTAGAAAAGCGCTAGTTTGCTTATTTATAGGTGATTTATCTTTTACGTGTAAAATCGCTTTCCATGTGGGATCGTTGTGCAAAGATCGCGATGAAACACTTTCAAGTACAGCAGTTTGACTGTATAGCGCTTCGTTGCACCAGCTGATAGTCGAGAACAGAAAAAAGGAAGCCAGAAGGCTTCCTTTGAATAAAAACGTAGACACTGATTAATTACAGCTAATCGTCACCGAATCCTGGTACTTCCACATTTTTTCTGTTGCATAGTCAGTACTTGAACCGAATACGCCGCCAGAAATAATGTTGATGAAGAACGCTGTTTCAACTTCTTTATTTAAATTAGTAGCTTCAGTACAACCCGCAGCTTTTGTAACTAAGATCTTGTCTTCTTTCGACTTCTTGACTGAGACAATACCTGGGACAGTTTGAGTTTGCCCATCTACTTCTACTTCAATAGTCTTACCATTTGACGTAGAAACATTCATCTTGTGAGTTTCTTCAGTCAATATAGTCGCACAGCCTGTTGAGAACAAAGCCGCCATCGCAACTGGTAAAATAACTTTAAATTTCATTTAAACATCCTTTTTAATTAATAATCACCGTTCGGCGGCACGAGGATATATTAATTTATAGATGGTTTCCAACCAATTTTTACCACCAATATAGCAGACTGTTTACATGCTGCCTTTTCAAGCTACTAATGTTCAATAAAGCAGCGCTTATAGAAAATAGACACTATAAGCAGGTAGTTATAAACAGGAATTTGACGGCGCACTAATATCGATACAAATTTCTAATGAGAAAATCAATCATATTTTTAACGGTGTATATTCAACTTTCTAAACAGAAGTCATAAGATTTTCAGAGTAAAATTCTGAAATTTTTTAGCGCTAGCAATTTTGTGAAAGCACTATTATATTAGAACAACTCAATACACGTTCACACGTACTCACCTTATAAGGATGTAAATGAAAAATCATTTAAGCAAAACAAAGATTTCTTTGGTCGTTGCGTTGGGAATAGTGCTGACCTCTGGTTGTACTTCCTCAACAAAACAGACAGTTAACGCAAGCCAAAATAGCCAAGCGGCTATAAGTCCGACAATAGCGCAAGCCCCTGCTATGGGCTTAAAGCGCAAAGTTGCTATTGCTCGATTCACCGATGAAACAAAAAATAGTAGCAGTATTTTCGTTGATCGAAGCTTTGACAACATAGGCAAACAAGCGTCAGACATACTAAGCGCCCGCCTAACTAATTCCGGTCAGTTCTTAATGTTTGAAAGAGACGACCTAGACAAAGTAAAAAGTGAACAGGCGCTTGAAGGCATGACGTCGCAAATGGTTGGAGCCGATTATCTGATTGTTGGCTCAATTAGTGAATTTGGTCGCAAAACGACCAGTGAGACTGGCATATTCAGTCGTAACAAAATTCAGCAAGCCATTGCCACCGTCAACGTGAGACTCATTGATACAAACACAGGCCAGATAGTTTTTTCTGAAGAAGGCAGCGGCGAGGCGCGCGCTGAAGCGAATACCACATTTGGCGTGGGTGAGCGAGCGGCATTCGATTCCACATTAAACGATAAAGCGATTTCAGCCGCTATTTCAAAAGTGGTCAGCGATTTAATGGAAAACTTACTTGATACACCTTGGAAGGCCTACTTAATAGCCGAGCAAGATGGTCAATACATCATGACCGGAGGCGCGTCGCAAGGCATCGCTGTGGGCGACAAATTTACTATTCTACAAAAAGGTAAAAAAATCAAAAACCCACAAACTGGCTTCATGATTGAATTAGCAGGTAAGCCAGTTGCTACTGCAACTGTCGAGCTCTTAAGTGGCACCGGCAATAATGAAATATCGATTGTTTCGCTTGATAAGCAGTTACCAGCGCAAACAGATTTGGCTCAATTAGTGGTTACTGAAAAGGAGTAAAAAATGAGTAAACTTAACTCGTTTAGAGGGATTATTTTTGTCTTATTTAGTTTTTTAATGCTTGGCTGTACTTCGTCTTATGAGTCGGTGACTCAGGTTGATGACACCAAAGCTTTTGTATTGCTTACGGGTAATTTCCAAGGCGCTTCATTACAGATCAATACTAACCCTCGTATTTTACTGTCGGATAACATTGAAACTTACACACTAGATGGCGAAGAAGTTGCCAAATTTGAAGTAGTATCAGGCACCAACGTTATCAAAGTTTATAAAAACGACACTTTAGTAGTAAATCGCAAGCTCTATATCACTAACGGAAATTCATTTGAGGTAAACGTGAAATGAAAATCAAAGGATTAATTATTGTCGCCGCTGTAGTTTTGCTATCCGCATGCAACAGCACACAAGGCGGTTTATATTGGGGCAATTATTCTGACAGTTTGTACAACTACAAGAAAGAACCTGGGGACGCAACGCGCAAGCAGCACCTTAAGTCACTTAATGACATTGTTGCCACCAGCGATAAAAAAGGAATACGTATTCCACCGGGCGTATTGGTTGAATTGGCCATTATGGAAATTGAAAGCGGTAGCCCTGAAAGTGCTAATGCGCTTTTAGACAGAGAGCTTTCTATCTACCCTGAATCAAAAACACTTGTGCTTGAATTGAAAAAAAGAAATGGGGCTTAAGCAATGACTAATATAATAAGAACAATCAAACTCGTTTCTATATTAAGTGCAGTTACCCTTGTCTTGAGTGGTTGCGCCGGCTCCTTCATTACGAAGGAAGAAGCCTTTCCAAAAATGTACCAAGCCAAGCCCGTTTCCATTTTGGTGATACCTGCAGTCAACAATACAACGGCTGCTGAAGCAACTGAATACTATGCAACTACTATTGCTGAGCCACTTACGCGCATGGGGTATTACGTGCTGCCTATAGAGGTGACTAATAGACTGATTCAAGAGCAAGGTATCGTGGATGGTGCACAATTAGCTAACGTTGACGCAGGTTTGTTTAAAACCATGTACGGCGCCGATGCTATTATGTATGTGAAGATTAACCAATGGGATACATCTTACTTTGTGGTTGGCGGCAACGTTAGTGTAGGAATAGCGTATGAGTTGGTTTCAACCACCAGCAAAGAAGTCCTTTGGCAATATGCTGATACCGTTGTTGTCGATACTGGGGGTGGTAATTCAGGCGGTGGTTTAATTGGTGCCATTATTTCTACGGCAATCAATACATCGATGACAGATTACGTGCCCTTAGCGAAACAAGTTAACTACACTGCCCTATCAACTATGCCTTTTGGCGACTATCACGCTCAGTCAGGAATGGATCAAAAAACGCAGGCGGTAAATAAAAACAAAGCGGGCGTTGTTGCCGCAAGTAATTAAGTAAATGCAAGAAGCACATTCGCACAAGCTTTTATAAGCGTTTATTAAGCCAGCTTTATTGCTGGCTTTTTTATGTTTATGACTCACCAACGGCGAGCGCTATCGATATTATTCAGTATCCGGCGAATAACGAGCTTTTAGCATCGACACCCGCTCACGCAAATCGTCAGCACTGACATCTTTGGCTGCCACTGGCTCACCTACCGATACTGATACCAATGACCATCTCAGGCGAGGTATTCTCCACTTTTTTTTACGACTAAACATGCTGCCCCATAAACCACCAAGATGCAGAGGAACGACAGGCACGGGTGAACGCTCGATAATCTTTTCGATACCACGTCGAAATATGTCAATTGAGCCGTCGTCCGTTAATTTACCTTCGGGGAAAATACCCACTAGCTCTCCTTTTTCAAGCGCCGCAGCAACATCATCGAAGGCTTTCTTAAATGCCTTGGGATTAGATTTTTCGCTATCGATTGGGATTGCTTTGGCCATTTTGAATAACCAGTGTAGTGCTAGAGAATGGTAAATAGGAGCAAACACTACAAAGCGAATGGGCCTTGGCGATGCAGCTAAAATAAACATCCAATCAACAAAGCTGACATGATTTCCTACGATAACGGCTGGGCCTTCATCCGGAATATATTTCTCACCTTTGGTACGCACGCGGTACATACAAATAGCGAGCATGTAAATAACAAAACGTAAAAAGAACTCGGGCACTTTGCTATAGATATAAATTGATATCAGCAAATTCAAAGCAGCCAACAATAATAATAATTGCGGAATACTCCATTCAAAAACAGATAGAGTAACAATGCTTAAAATCGCACTTCCCACCATAAATAACGCATTCAACACGTTGTTTGCGGCAATCACCCGGGAACGACTGTCTTCGTTTGTGCGCTGCTGAATTAGCGCATATAAAGGCACGGTATAAAAGCCTGCAGCAATGCCTATTGCCCCCATCCATACCAAGTGCCACAGCATATCGCCCGTATCCAATATTTGATCCGGTGTAAGCAGCACTTCAGTCGGTTCGTAGTAAGCTGTTATTGCTGGTTCTTGGCTTAATAAATACAAAAATACGGTGATAAGAATGGCGCCAAAAGGCACAATGCCTAATTCGATTCTGGAGCGTGAAAGCTTCTCACATAGCAACGAACCAATCGCGATACTTAAAGAGAATACAACCAATGCACTGGTGACTACCAGTTCATCACCGCCCATCACGTGTTTCACGTAATTTGGCAGCGAGGTTAAAATAATTGCCCCTATCAGCCAAAACCAACTAATGCCAATAACCGACTTTCCGACCGATTCCGTCTGCGCATTCAGTGCCTGAAAAACATTTTTAGTGGACGATATAATGTTGAAGGTAAAGTGTAAATTTGGCTCATTCGCAGCACTGATAGGAATGAATCGACTACAAATATAACCAACTGCAGCTAAGCCCAATATCGCAATGCTAATATAGCTTGGGCCGGCTTCTTGCGTAATGTAATACGTGCCAAAAATCGTGCCTAACAAAATAGCCACAAAAGTACCCGACTCCACCAAACCGTTGGCTTTTGTTAGCTCGTTTCGTGCGACATGTTGAGGCAAAATTGAGTACTTTAAAGGACCGAAAAAAGTACTTTGCAGGCCCATAAAAAAAACGGTGACGAGCATCAACCATACTAGTTGAGTCATGATCGAAATCGCACCAATGAGCATAATAGGCACTTCGCATAATTTAACGATGCGGATAAGTTTAGATTTTTCAGTCTTTTCTGCTAGTTGACCAGCCATGCCTGAAAAAAGGAAAAAGGGCAGGATAAAGAGACCCGCTGCTAGGTTGGAATAAAGCGCTCCGTCGGCAACCGTCGCCGCCTGGAATATGAGTAGTAATAGCACAGCTTGCTTGTATACGTTGTCGTTCAATGCTGTAAAGAATTGAGTCACAAATAAAGGAAGAAAGCGCCTGCTGCTGAGTAAGCCCCCTTTGAATTGATCTGGGTTTTGACTTTTGGTTGGTGGTAACTCTGATGGTTGTTTACTAGCTGATGGCTCTTTACTAGCTGATGGCTCTTTACTAGCTGATGGCTCTTTACTAGCTGATGGCTCTTTACTAGCTGATGGCTCTTTATTAGCCGATGGCTCTTTATTAGCCGATGGCTCTTTATTGGCTAATGGCTCTTCACCTTTCGGTATATTCTCGTGCATAGTATTCCGTACTAAATGAATATAAAGAGCCTAGATTACACACTTAATTAATGAAATACGATCTAACTTTTTATGAGCGCTCTTACGTCGTTCAGTGCATCAACTGAAAACCCTCGGTCGTAAAAGTACAGCACATGTCCATCTGCGCTTAACAGCATTACCCGCGCGTTGTTTGGGTTTTCATTGCCTGTGTAGCGCTGCAGCTTATCGCCATCGTCATACACCGTTACGACACCTTTCCACAGTTCTTTTGGTATACCTTTGCGCATACCGCTATCAATAAAGGTCTTGAACATTCTCGGCAGCATGCCTTTGATGGTTGGTATTTCATATACCGCAATTTGCGTTGCTGTCATGTCCAAGCCTATTAGCCAGCGATCTATATCAAATTGAGAATCTTGAACGTAACCAAACAATAGTAGTGTTTGTTCACCTGCAAAGTCCTTCGGTATCACTACAGTATTGCCCTCTAAACTCTCACCCGACGCACTAATCATCTTTTCACCTAAGGTGACTTGGCTTGGATAATCGTAACTAGTACACGCACCTAAAACGAGAGAGATAACTAACAGAGTAAATAAACGTTTAATCAATAACATGACTTTTCCTGATGGTTAGAGGTAACTGCAGATGAACGCTAATTAAAACATTAATTTCACGTTCGAATGCCTAAAGTTTATTTGTATAAATATTTCAATTTACGAAATATTTCACTACCTTATGCAGGTAAGCTTTTTTTATAAATTTGATACTTACCGTCAATACTAGCTTTATAAGCTGAACAATCAACAGAGGCGTTAAAATAAAATGGCGAAAGGCACGCATCAGTACCAAGACGACCCGCGCAATCAAAGCATCTTAATCAATATTAACGGTGAGCTTTTTCCCCGAGAGGATGCAAAAATATCCGTTTTTGACAGTGGCTTTATTTTGGGTGATGGCGTTTGGGAAGGCATTCGACTGCACAAAGGTCACCTGGCTTTTGTCGAGCAACACATGCGTCGCCTTTACGACGGAGCAAAAGCGCTCGATATGGATATTGGTGTAGCCAAAGAAGCTCTTGTTAAACGTATTTATGCTACCTGTGACGCAAATAATATGCATGACGGCGTGCATATTCGCTTAATGGTTACACGAGGGATCAAGGCCACACCTTATCAAGACCCCAGAGTTACCATTTCACCTGCCACCATAGTGATTATTGCCGAACATAAAAAAGCGCTAACGCTTGCTGAAGGTGACGGTGTGCGCTTATTCACTTCGCATGTACGAAGAGGCTATCCTGATGTGCAAGATCCCAAACTCAATACTCACTCAAAGCTAAACTGCATTTTTGCCTGCATTCAGGCCGCTAAAGCCCAAGTAGACGAAGCATTAATGCTCGACCCGCATGGCTTTGTTGCAACCTGCAATTCTACGCATTTCTTTGTTGTGCGGGACGGCGAAGTATGGACCTCAAGTGGTGATTTCTGCCTTGACGGCATTACGCGCCGTAATGTCATTAACGTATGTAAACATAATGGCGTTCCAGTATTCGAGAAAAACTTCACACTCGCCGACGTTTACGCTGCTGACGAAGCTTTCATTACTGGGACATTTGCTGGTTTAACGCCAGTATCGGAAGTAGACGGACGCAAAATTGGTGAAGGCGCTAGTACAGTCACCAAACACCTAGAAAAACTCTACGTCTCTCTAATAGAAGCGCAGCATGCCGAACGAAACTGTTAGTTATGAACAACAACAGGAGAAAGTAATGACGATTCGAATTGCAATGTGGTCTGGGCCACGAAATATTTCAACCGCAATGATGCGAAGCTGGGAAAACAGACCGGACTGCAGCGTCGTTGATGAGCCTTTTTATGCGTACTATTTACATGCAACTCAACATCCTCACCCGATGTTTAATGAAGTGCTAGCGTCGCAATCGATAAACTATGACGAAGTCGCTAAAAATTTGAGTGAAGGCCCCTGTAGCAGTCCAATACAATATCAAAAACACATGACCCAGCATATGCTGGATAATTGCGACTTAAGTTGGACTAAAAATATACGACACTGCATGTTAATTCGAGAGCCAGCTTACGTCGTAAATTCTTATACTAATAGTCGCGGAAAATGCTGCGCTGAGGATATTGGCATAAAACGCCAGTTCGAATTGTATCAAGCAATAGGTCAATTGACCGGACGAGAGATCCCTATTGTCGATTCAGCTTCCGTGTTGAATTACCCTGAGCAGGTAATTCCAGCCATGTGCGCGGCATTAAATGTTAAATGCAGTGAAGAAACAAAAAAAGCTATGCTCAATTGGCCCGCGGGCAGTCGAGAAAGCGATGGCGTTTGGGAGGAACATTGGTATCACAGCGTGAAAAAATCAACGGGTTTTGCTGAGGCTAACAAACAATCATTTACGTTGACGCCAGCACAAATGGCGGTAGTAGATGAAGTGATTCCGTATTATGAGAAAATGAAAGCAAGGGCAATAATTATATAATGAGCCGTAGGTTGGTTCGATATAGTATGAGCCCCGCAAGCTGCAGCCTTAATATTGGAGCTTTCGCGCAATAGCGTGTCCTTGTCCGTTCTTTAATTATCAATTTTCTTAAGCAGCTCCGCCAATTCTTCAATTTGTGTCACAGTGACTTTGACAAGGTTGTCTATTTCACTGCTAAATTTATGCGAGTTTGCGGCTAAATTACGTACTTCATCCGCAACAACAGCGAAACCTCGTCCAACGTCTCCAGCTCTCGCTGCTTCTATTGCAGCGTTCAATGCCAATAAGTTGGTTTGTTCGGAAATGCCGTTAATTGTACTTACTATTTCACTTATCGTCTTACTGGCCTGCAAAACACTTGTCATTGCCTCTTGGGTTTGCCCAACGGCAACTTTTCTGTCCGTAATATCAATGCCTACGAACATAATTTGCGACAAGTTCTGCTCAAAATCTAACAAGCAACAAAAACGTCCGTCGATAGTGAAAGATTGATTTCCGCTTTCGTAGGCAACTACTTTCGAAACGACTCCCTCTGTTTTCATCAGCTGTTGTTCTTCCGCAGTCAAACCATTCATTGCATAGTGACAAAATTCCTCTGCTGAAATGCTCGAACCGAGTCGTTCGAGCATCTTCTGATTGGCCTTGATGAAATTGCCTTGCGCAGAGATGTCCATAAATAATAATGCATCACCTAACGCTTCTATTTTTTTAGTAAAATCAAGCGCCATTTGCTTCACTTCAGTGATATTTGCTTGTACAGAAATGTACTTTTGCAACTTTCCAAATTTATCAAATATCGGGTTAATGGAGAGTGAAATCCAATAAGGTTTTCCGTCAACTGAGTAATTCAATATTTCGTCGTAAAAAGGCTCTTCTCTCGCGATGTAATCGCGAATTCGTTTTACCGTGCTTAAATCAGTCTCTTTGCCTTGCAAAATGCTGCCCGGCTTTTTACCGATCACCTCTGCTTCCGAATACCCAGTCAACCTTTCAAAACCTGGGTTTACGTATTCAATAAGTCCTTTCGCATCGGTAATAATAACTGAATTGTCAGTGCCATTTGCCACCATAGATAACATTTCAAACTTTGAACGTTTATTTACCTCTGTCGTAATGTCACTTGCAAATTTGACGATCTTTATCACTTTACCAGAAGGATCGCGAATGGGGTTGTAGGTTGCATGAATCCACACACTGCTGCCGTCTTTGGTAAACCTCTCATATTCATTTGTTTGAAACTGACCACTTCCTAAGTCACGCCAAAATGTTCTATAGCTGTCGGTTTTGGCATAGCTGTCGGCAACAAATATTCGATGGTGCTGCCCGGTAAGCTCCTTGCATGTATAGCCAAAAATATCTAAAAAGTTTTTATTTGCATCCAAAATGTGCCCCGACAAATCAAACTCAATGATGGCTTGGGACCGACTTATTGCTTCAACTTTAGAGGCATAATCCGATTTAATTAGCTTTTGCTCTGTAATGTCAGAGGCAAACTTTATGACTCTTTGTACCTTTCCATTTTTTAGTATCGGAGTATAAGACGCTTGGATCCATACTTCTCTTCCGGACTTCGCTATTCGTTTGAACTCTGCTGTTTGCGCAAGTCCTTTTCCTAAGTTATCCCAGAAATTCCGATAAGAGTCACTGTGGGCATCTTCTTGCGTTACAAATATTTTATGGTGCTTGCCGATTATTTCTTTTTCAGTGTATTCCAGTAAATCAAGAAAATTAGCATTCGCACTTTTAATAGTGCCGTCTATTGCAAACTCTATAACTGCCTGGCTTTTGTTGATTGCAGCAATAATATTGTCTGAAGATTTAGTAGAAAAATTAAACACGTTGGCAACCTTTTACTTGTTTTTGAGTTGTTTGCTTAAATTGTTAACGGCATCAAAACACTATTCTGAAGAGCGATTGGGCTCAATTGATATCAATAATTCTGAAGACACGCAATCAAGCAATATCTAAACTAAAGTTTAAGTGTTGTTGTTTCCTTACACTCACGCATAATCGCGCTAAGTTCGTATTACATTATTAAAGACAATAACTATCCGTTTCTCTGGTATAATGCCGGGCTAAATAAAATAGTGAATTTGTCATAAATTTGCTTAAGTTCATAAAATCACACAGAGAAAGCTATGCCAACAACCCCGACAATCCAGTCTGCTTCCAGAAAATCAGAAACGCCAAGGATGAAGGCTGAACGAGGATTATTTTCTTTTCCTAAATATTGGGCATCTTGCTTCGATCCTGCGCCTTTTTTACCTATGTCGCGTAAGGAAATGGATCAACTTGGTTGGGATAGCTGCGACATTATCATTGTTACCGGTGACGCTTATGTTGACCATCCAAGCTTTGGCATGGCGGTTATAGGCCGCACACTTGAAGCTCAAGGTTATCGCGTAGGAATTATCTCACAGCCTGATTGGCACTCTAAAGACGACTTTATGCAGTTAGGTGAGCCTAATTTATTTTTCGGCGTCACCTCGGGCAACATGGACTCCATGATCAATCGTTATACTGCCGAGCGCAAGTTGCGTCACGACGATGCTTATACGGCTAATAACGAAGGTGGGAAGCGTCCTGATCGAGCTGTAACGGTTTACACTCAGCGCTGTAAAGAAGCCTACAAAAAACCCGTCGTCATTGGCGGTATTGAAGCAAGTTTACGTCGCATCGCTCACTATGATTATTGGTCGGACAAAGTAAAACGCTCGGTGTTATTTGATTCGAAAGCAGACATGCTTATGTTTGGCAATGCTGAAAGACCATTGCTAGAAATGGCGTCTCGCTTCGCCGCAGGTGAAACGATTGACCAGATGCAGGATATTCGCGGCACAGCCGTTATTCGTAAAGAGCCGCTTCCAGGCTGGCAGGGCGTCAATTCGACCCACGTCGACACCATAGGCAAAATAGAGCCTATTGTCAGTCCTTATGAAATGATTGAAGATAAATGCGCTATTCAGGGCGAAGAAGACAAACAAGCCGCAAGAGACGCAGAAAAAGCGAAACCAGTAGTAATACAACCTTTTACCTCAAAAACTGAGCGCCGCAAACCGTGGGAAAAAACCTACGTGTTGTTGCCACCATACGACGTTGTCCGAGCAGAAAAGACGCATTACGCCCATACGTCCAGAATTTTGCATCAAGAAACAAACCCAGGCTGTGCGCGAGCTTTAGCGCAGCGCCACGGCGACCGTATTATTTGGATAAATCCACCGGCTTTCCCGCTTGAAACTGAAGAAATGGATGCCGTTTTCGATTTGCCTTACGCACGGGTTCCACATCCTAGCTATGGCAAAGCAAAAATCCCTGCTTATGACATGATTAAAACGTCGGTCAATATTATGCGCGGTTGCTTTGGTGGCTGCACGTTCTGCTCTATTACCGAGCATGAGGGTCGGGTTATTCAGAGCCGTTCAGAAGAATCCATTATTCGTGAAATAGAGCAAATACGTGACAAAGTACCCGGCTTCACAGGCGTCATTTCAGACCTTGGCGGCCCAACGGCAAACATGTACAAGCTGCGCTGTAAAAGCCCGAAAGCTGAGCAAACATGCCGACGTCTTTCTTGCGTGTGGCCGGATATTTGCGGTCACTTAGACACGGACCAGACGCCTACTGTCGAATTGTATAAAAAAGCGCGTAATGTCGAAGGCGTTAAGAAAGTCCTGATTGCCTCAGGCGTCCGTTACGATCTAGCGATTGAAGATCCTAACTATGTGAAAGAACTTGTCACACATCACGTGGGTGGCTATTTAAAAATTGCGCCTGAGCATACAGAGAAGGCACCGCTAGACAAAATGATGAAACCCGGTATGGGCACTTACGACCGTTTCAAAGAAATGTTCGACAAGTACACCAAAGAAGCCGGTAAAGAACAGTTTCTAATCCCCTACTTATCTCCTGCCCACCCAGGCACAAATGACGAGGATATGCTAAACCTTGCTCTGTGGCTGAAAGAACGCAATTTTAAACTGGACCAAGTTCAAAACTTTTATCCGTCGCCTATGGCTAACGCCACTACGATGTATCACACCAACAAAAACCCGATACACAAGGTGAATCATCAGAGTGAAGTGGTTGAAGTGCCTAAAGGTGAAATTCATCGCCGACTGCACCGTGCCTTTTTACGCTATCACGATGCCGCTAATTGGCCGTTATTGCGCAAAACATTGATTGAAATGGGTAAGTCACACCTTATCGGCAATGGACCAAAGTGCTTAGTGCCTTACGAGAGCAGAAATGAACTCAAAGGTAACGAGCAAAAAGAGTTTGCCAAGCGCTCAGCAAACAAAGCTTACGCCAAAGGTAAGATGTCTAAAACGCCAAAGCATCAGCAAGGTTTAACGCGTTTTAGTGATAACCAACCGCATAATGTGCAGGGCGGACAAAACACAAAACCGGAACTTGCTCAAACGAACAAAAAGTCACGCAAGCCGAAATCTAGAAAACCCTAGTCGATGAGTTTCATCGACTTTAGGCACATTGAATAAATCTATTAAAGCGATACAAAAGATGCCAGATAAAACACCTAATATTGCTAAGAATGTATCTGGCATGAAGCGATTACCCCGCGCTATTTTATGCTCGCTAAAAGGGTATCAAGCGGCGTGGAAACATGAGTCGGGGTTTCGACAATATTTGCTCATTGCCGTGTTAGTCAGCCCCGCAAGTTTTTATATTGCACAATCACTGACGCACTGGTTCATGCTGATTGGCTGCCTAATCTTTCTATTATTTGCAGAAATTATTAATTCTGCCATTGAAGCCGTATCTGACGCTGTGTCCCAAGATTACAATGAGTTGATCGGCAGAGCCAAAGACTTAGGCTCTGCCGGTGTTTTTACTGCGCTGCTGCTAGCTATTGTGATTTGGGCAGTATCGATTTATGAGTTTTTCACACAACCATTTTTACTCTGAGCTCCTGCGCTTCTCTTGCTCCATTAAAAAGGCTCTCAAGAAGAGAGCCTTGTTTCTAGCTTTCGTTACTTATGCTAAAGCAATGAACGGATTACGTACTGTAGGATACCGCCATGTCGGAAATACTCAAACTCGTTTGGAGTATCGATCCGAATATCAGTATTAAAGCTAAATTCGCTGCCATCCTCTCGTATGACATTGACTTTAGCTTGTTTTTGCTTAGCTGTGACAGCTTCAATAGAATATCGCTCTGTACCATCTAGCTCATAGGTGTGAGCCCCCTCTCCGGACAAAAACTGCAAGGGTAAAATACCCATACCGATAAGATTAGAACGATGAATTCGCTCGTAAGTTTCGGCAATAACAGCCTTTACACCTAATAGCAGTGGTCCTTTTGCAGCCCAATCGCGCGAACTGCCTGTACCGTACTCTTTGCCAGCAACAACAACTGTGGGAGTCTTTTCAGCAATATATTCTTGAGACGCTTTAAACACCGTCATCTCTTCACCGCTGGGCTGTTTACGAGTAAAGCCGCCTTCGGTTCCAGGAGCAAGTTCATTGCGCAGTCTTACGTTGGCAAAGGTTCCGCGCATCATCACTTCGTGATTTCCGCGACGTGACCCATAAGAATTGAAGTCTGTTTCCTCAACCTTGTTTTTTCGCAAGTACTCGGCTGCAGGTGTTTCGTTGCCAATTGAGCCCGCTGGTGAAATATGGTCAGTGGTAACACTGTCGGCTAATTTCAACAAACAGCGTGCATTTTCGATGGCCTTCACGTCCTCTGGCTTTGCTGGCATGTCGGTGAAAAAGCTTGGTTTTTTCACATAGGTGCTGTCGGGCCAGTTGTAGATATTAGCATCCACCGTTTCTAGGTTTTTCCATACATCACCACCTTCATAGATGCTTCCGTATTTTTCGGTAAACATGGATTCATTCACCACTTCTGTGACTATTTTTTGAATATTTTCTTGGCTTGGCCATAAATCTCTAAGGTAAACAGGTTTGCCGTCTTTACTCGTCCCTAAAGGCTCTTTGGTGACATCAATATTCATATTACCGGCAATCGCATAAGCAACTACCAGCGGCGGTGAAGCTAAGTAGTTTGCTTTGACGTCAGAATGTATTCTACCTTCAAAGTTACGATTACCCGATAACACCGAGGTGACCGTTAACTTACCTTCTCTTACCGCATCGCCAATTGGTTCTGGCAATGGGCCCGAGTTACCTATGCAGGTAGTACAGCCATATCCAACTAAGTTAAAGCCCATGTGGTCGAGTTCTTTCGATAGGCCTGCTTTGTTCAAATACTCTGTGACCACTTGCGACCCGGGCGCAAAACTGGTTTTCACCCATGGCTTAACCTTCAGCCCTAGCTCGTTGGCTTTTTTTGCTAATAGCGCGGCTGCGACTAACACTGATGGATTCGAGGTATTGGTGCAACTAGTGATAGCCGCAATAACCACAGCGCCCTCATCCAGTTCAAAATCTTGCCCATTGTAGTGACAGGAAACACTGGTTTTTGAATCTTCGTTCAGCGGCCCTCCCTCGCTCTCAAAACGCCCTTGCTGACTGTCATCTGGCGCAACAGCAAGTTCTTTTTGTTCTGTGAGCCATTTTTTAAACGCGCTCGATGCGTCGTCCAAGTTGATCCTATCTTGCGGGCGTTTGGGTCCTGCAATAGCCGGCACTACTTCGCTCAAGTCAAGCTGCAGCGTGTCGTGATATTGCGCATCGTTCTGAGCGTCGCTGCCCCACATTCCTTGCGCTTTAGAATAGGCCTCTATGATTTCTATTTGTTGCTCGCTGCGGCCTGTTAGCGCGAGGTACTTAGTGGTCTGCTCGTCAATAGGGAAAAGACCGCACGTTGCCCCATATTCGGGAGACATGTTTGCTATGGTTGCGCGATCAGCAACGGTTAAGTGTTTCACGCCTGCACCGAAAAATTCGACAAATTTCCCTACCACGCCAAATGCGCGTAGCTGTTGCGTTACGGCTAATACCAAGTCAGTTGCCGTAGCGCCTGCTGGCAGCTTGCCAGTCAATTCCATACCAATCACTTCAGGTATTAACATGGTGACCGGTTGGCCCAACATGGCTGCTTCAGCTTCTATACCGCCAACTCCCCATCCAAGTACACCTAAACCATTGATCATAGTGGTGTGAGAATCAGTTCCTACCAGCGTATCTGGGAATAAAACTTCCTCACCATCGTGTTCCTCAACAAACGTGACCCGCGCCAGATATTCTAAATTCACTTGGTGAACAATGCCTTTTCCTGGTGGCACGACCTTAAAATTATTGAAGGCGCTTTGGCCCCATTTCAAAAACTGGTAGCGTTCTTTATTGCGCTTCACCTCAATTTCAGTATTGTTTTTAAATGAATCTTGACGCCCAAACTCATCAACCATAATAGAATGGTCTATCACTAAGTCGACTGGTTTGAGCGGATTTATTTTATTCGGATCGCCACCTAAATCTAGCATTGCATCACGCATTGCAGCTAGGTCAACAATGGCTGGCACGCCGGTAAAGTCCTGTAATATGACTCTGGACGGAACGAAGGCAATTTCAGTTTCTAGAGAAGAGTTTGTGTCCCACTTTGCTAGCGTTTCGATATCTTCTGGCTGAACGTATTGTTCATTGCTGTGGCGCAGTAAATTTTCTAACAAGATCTTAGCAGTCAGAGGTAATCGTTTTATGTTGTTGCTTGCACTGTTCAAATCAAAATATTGATACTTTTTATCATGCACAGTTAAAGTAGATATGTATTTATTCGATGACTTCACGTTGCTTCCCTCTTTTGTTTGAATTCTAATATGGAACCTATTTATTCTTTTACTCGGTAACTAAACTAAGTTTTCAGGATCCAGTAGTTTACTAAGTTCTTCCCGACCCATATCGGTCATTTCTATTGCGACATCGACAATGGGTCTGTTGGTTTTGTATGCGCACTTTGCAATTTCAGCCGCTTTTTCGTAACCAATAATGCTGTTTAACGAGGTCACTAAAATTGGGTTGTATGCCAATATGTCCTGCAAGTTTTCAGCGTTGACTTCGAACGTTGCTATTGCTTTTGTGGCCAGTATTTTTGCGCTATTCGCTAAAATATGAATGCTCTGCAGTAAATTATAGGCTATTACCGGCAAATAGGTATTTAGCTGAAAATTCCCGCCTTGTCCAGCAAGCGTAATCGTAACATCGTTGCCCATTACTTGCGCACAGGCCATGCACACGGCTTCAGGAATAACGGGGTTAACCTTGCCTGGCATGATGCTGCTGCCGGCTTGCAGTTCTTGCAGGGAAATTTCTCCGAGCCCCGCAAGAGGACCACTGTTTTGCCAGCGTAAATCATTGCATATTTTCATCATCGACGTTGCTAACGTTTTAAGATGACCACTAAGCTCCACTGCTGTGTCTTGACAGCTGATGGCTTCGAAAAAATTATCACTGGGAACAAATTCAATGCCCGTTTGTTTACTCAATTCTTCGCAGGCTGATGCGCTAAATTGAGCGCTGGAATTAAGTCCAGTACCAATTGCCGAGCCGCCCAATGCTAGCTGGCCCAAGCGACGGTAGCTTGTCTCAATTCTTTCAATATTGCTTATGATTTGCTTCTGCCACCCGCCGATTTCTTGGCCCATGGTCATCGGCAGAGCATCCATTAAATGTGTGCGTCCGGTTTTGAGCGTAGAGGAGAGAGAGATGCTTCGAGCCATCAACGTATCGCTCAGTAGGTTTAGGCTCGGTAGCAGGTCTTTTTTAAGCGCTGTATAAGCGCTTACGTGAATGGCACTTGGAATGGTATCGTTCGAACTTTGGCTCATATTTACGTGATCATTCGGATGAACTTTTGTGCCGTATTTAATTTGACATAGTTCGCTAAGGACCTCGTTCATATTCATATTTGTACTAGTGCCAGAGCCTGTTTGAAAAACATCTAGCACAAATTCATCGTCATATTCGCCATTCATAACGTCCGTCGCCGCAGCAGTTATGGCTTCAGATAATGCAGCATCTAGCTTTCCCTCTTTTGCATTTGCCACGGCGCAGGCGCGCTTGATCATCGCTAAACTGTGAATAAAATCAGTTGGCATCGTTATGCCGCTGATTGGAAAATTATCTAGTGCTTTTTTTGTTTCTTTTCCATACAGCATAAATGCTCCCTAAGGTGTTTGGCTTTACCACTCTAATTCGTAACCTACATTTCTTGACGTATTTGAACATACGCTAACATTGCAAAGAGTCCGGTACCACCCAAAATGTTCCCAATAAGCATGGGGCCAATGTGATTAGAGAATGCTGTTATCAGGCTCAGTTCGCCGTTTAAGACTAGGCTAAATATCTCGTTAGAGCCAGCAATGACATGAGTAAACTCGCCCGCAGCAATCAACCATGTGAACATGATGATAACGAAAATCTCTGACCCTTTAGCCGACGGTAACATCCAAACGAGTGCTGCAATGATGAAACCCGCAGGTATTCCTCGTAGCAATGTCTCTGACGGAGTCAGTTCAGCGACGTGTCGAGATATTTCGAAAATAGCAGCGAGAATGTCCTCTGAGAGGATCCCCCCGTGCACGAAGATGGCTGCCGTTAGGAATGTGCCAACGAGATTTGCGCTTAACACGACCGCCCACAACCGCGCAGTGCAGTTGAGACGGCGTTTTGTGGTTTTTGCCAGCAGCGGTAGAACTACTGTCACGGTGTTCTCGGTAAACAGCTGCAATCTAGAAAGGATAACCAGCACGAATCCGAGCGTGTATCCGAGGCTTTCAACGATAGAGAGATAAGCGTGATCGGAACCGAGGTCGTTGCGGATTATACCTTCGGCCATAACAGACGCTGAAATGCCAATGCCGGCCGCGATACCCGACCACCAAAGAGACGCCATTGGCCGCTCTAGTTCCTCTTGGCCTTCGCGTAATATAATGGAGTAGACGGTAAGCGAAGAGAGTCGACCGTGTTCCACGACGGCTTGACGCTCAGACCCCGTCAAGGACTTCTCCGTTTCCGTTTGACTATTTTCACGCTCCTCACGCTCATCGCGCTTTTCAGCCTTCTCACTGGCATCGTCCTCGGCACTTGTCGCCTCTTCTTTACCAGCGTGTTTATCAAGCTTTTTCTGCGTCATACAACCGTCCCTTACTAGTTCAACCGAAGCTAGATACTTAGCAATCAATACTTATCTAAATGAATAGTCGTTATAGCCTAACCCGTGGATAGGCTATAACAAATCGTTTCGTGACGGCTAGGGAGCTTGTTGTGTAAACTCGACCAAGGTGTGGTCGCCGGCATCCTCCGGATCAACTCTTGAGCCTGCCGACATCTTCAACGCGCCAGTGAAGGTGGGATCTTTGCTCCAAATCTCTACGCTTTTGAGGTCTAATCGCATAAAATGCAGCTCAGGATCATCGATACCTTCATCAAACCAGGCTTCTGCCGCATTTGACCAAAACATATCAAGCATCGACTGGTCTTTCTCCTCCACTAGTTCGCCCGACATGGACGCAAACAGCTTATGGTTTTTTCCGATATATTGCACGATGCTGTTACCACCGTTCGCAACTCTATTGTCTTTCTTCATAATAAGCCAAAGTCGATCGTCTGCATTTTCATCAAGATATGCGTGCATCGGCTCGCTGTGCGCTGCATTGTTTTGCAATCCGACCATCACCTGACCTTCTTCTCGTATACCTTCCCATAGTAAATTCAATAGTTGTTGTGACATGTATTTCCTCTCTTATTGTGCTGCTAAGATAACGCTGCATATGAGTCTAAGAATTTGCCATGCAAATTAGTCATAAATAAAAACGTGCCTGAATAACTTTCTTCAAGATTTTTGCTTAGCTTTGTTTTAATATTTTATTATTTTATTATTAGCAACAGTTTCAACGTTCGTAATAATAGCCTTGCAACAACTTGTTGGCGTACTTCATCTCAAACAGTTCGGTAGGTGGTTGCATTTATCACTCCAACATTATTTTTTTGCAAAAAATGTTTTTAATCATAAAGTTACTAGCTTGCTTCGATATTGAATAGCGGGGCTTTATGGAATAGTTACAAGTCACATGAAAATTTTACATAGTCTCTAAAGCACCATTCGCAAAAGCCATTTAAGATGATTAGTCGATAATGCAGCGCATAACTGCTGGCCCCACTGCAAGAGAACGTTTTACAACCTATACTAATAAATTCAGCCGCATTGCTGCACATTTGGCACTAAATTTTCACGGCTATCGTTGAAAATAAAAATTCTTTATTTAAAATGAGGCGACATTATGCAACATGAACTAGCTATTCCAAGTCCAGGTTTTGGTACTTTCCGCTTAGAAGGCGAGTCACTTAACAGCGCTATAAATACCGCGTTAGAAAGTGGCTACAGACACATCGACACTGCACAGATTTATAGAAATGAGACCGACGTAGGCCGTGCAATAAAACATTCAAAAATTGCTCGCAAAGACATCTTTTTGACAACAAAAGTATGGATTGATAATTTCTCATCTTCGAAGTTTGAAGAAAGCGTACTAGAAAGTCTCAAGCGCTTAGATACGGACTACGTTGACTTGCTCTTAATTCATTGGCCGTCACCCAACGACAAAGTGCCAATGGATGAGTATTTAAAGTGTCTGAATGATTGTATTCATAAAGGTTACTCGCGCAGCATTGGCGTATCGAATTTTACAGCGCCGCTGCTTGAGCGTGCGTTTTCTATATTAGGTAAGGAAAATATCGCAGTTAACCAAATTGAAGTACATCCGCATTTTCAAAATCGAGAGTTAGTTACTTTCTGCCAACGCAACGGCGTGCAGGTTGTGGGCTATATGCCTTTAGGAAAAGGTAAAGTGCTTGAAGACAAGGTATTAGAAAAAATAGCTGATAAGCACAATGTCACTGCAACCAGTATTGCCTTAGCCTGGCAAATACAACAGAACATTATTCCTATACCTGCTTCAACAAACGCAGAACATATCCAAGCTAACTATGCAGCCAAAGATATAAGGTTAACGCCAGAAGAAATGCAAGCAATTGCAAAAGTCGACACAAATAAAAGACTTATTGATCCCGATTTCGCACCCGATTGGTAGGCGCAAACCAATTTTGATAAATTGTACTTTTGATAAATTGTACTTTTGATAAATAGTACTTTTGATAAATAGTACTAAGAGGGTAATATAATAAACGTTGCTAGAAAACATTATGTGGCGCTTAGCCAACGTGCAAGAATGATAAAATGTTGGATATTATTCACACCAAATCTAAATTTAAGGATGAAGTTTATGAGAAAAAAATCGAGACAGTGCTCTGCACTAGTACTTGGAGCAATAATGCTAATTGGTTCAAGCGCTTTACAAGCTTCAGAGAGCGCTCTGCCTGAGCCTTTCCAGGGCGACGATCCTAGTTCAAAGCTATCTGTAGGTTATGCCGATCTGGATGCTTTCGTAAAACCACATTTTTTTCAGTCAGGCCCTTCTACAAGAGCAAAGGCGCCGAAATCTAGCGGCAATATCGGAACTAAATTTAAAGCAAAGGTCAATAGATACACTGCACTTGAAGGAAATCGTTTTTATTTTAAAAACCTGCAGAACGCTGAGATTGTCGCCTTGCTTTCCGACCTTGTTGAAAGCTTAGAAGCATTTCCGGATCAAATTCCATTAAACTTGTTGAATCGAAATGAACAGCTCGCTTACTGGCTCAACTTATATAATTTCGCATTATTGGAGGAGCTGAGCCAAGTCTATCCAAAAACGAGTCTGAAAAATGTCTTGGACTACGGTGACGACGACTCAATACTCGCCAAAAAAATACTCAAGGTGTCCGGCGTATCTTTAAGCTTGAATGATATCCAATATGATATTGTTTATAAGAAATTTCCCGACAACTACAATGTTTTGTACGGTTTTTTTCAAGGCAATATTGGCGGCCCAAATATAAGAGAGAAAGCTTACGAGGGTGATACCGTTTGGAGAGCACTAAAAGAAAACGGACAGCGTTTTGTGAACTCCAACCGCGGCACCGCAATCGGCAGCAGAGGTAAAGTAAGAGTATCGGAATTATACGAATACAACATGGCGTTATTTAATAATGATAAAGAAGTGTTGCGCAATCATTTACAAGACTTGGCCGTAGGCGATCTTGAAACTGCGTTAGCCTCCATGAAGTCAGCAAAGAAAATAGATTTTGATATTGTCGATTGGAATTTTGCCGATTTGTTTGGAGATCAGCGCAGTTTCGGCGGAGGCTATCAGACGAATCCAGCTGCGTTACTAGACTCAGTAAAATCATCAACGATTAACGAGAGCAGCCAGGTAGTGCAGATTCAAAGCTACTTATCTGACGACGTTCAGTCTAAAGCTAAAATGGATATTCGCTTTTCCGATTCGGAGCTCGAAACACTATTAATGCTTAAACAGATGAGAAATGAAAGTTTGGGTACCGTAGAAATTAAAGATATAGAAAATTCTAAAGAAGGTAAATAGCAGGAAAAGAGCCAGGCTACCCAATTCAGTAACCTGGCTCCGTTTATTCTTATATTATTGACTAGTTGCCGTTATCTGCGCTTCTTTTTAAAACCAAATAAACCTGACTTAATGATTTCGTCGGCCACTGGTTTAGGCACATTTTCTTCCCAACCACCTTTCCCACTTCTAAGTTGTTTTAGAATGTCGCGCGAATAAATTTTGAATAGCTCGACATTACTAGTGTCAATGCCAGCTAAGAAATCATTTTCCAATAGATGACGATATAAAAAGCGCAAGTGCTCTGGTACTTTAACATCGGTGAATTCACGTAATTCGCCCTCAGCGTTAATTTCGGGGTAGATGAACATGCGCGTATTATCCGGAAATAGCTTTCCAAAACCTTCTAATATGCCACCCTCAACGCCAACGTAGGAGTCTTCATCAAAAATTTGTTTAAGGTTAATCATCCCAACCACGATGCCTATTTGCATTTTAGTATACTGACGAAAATAAGCGCGCAGTGAGAAGTAACGCGTATAGTCAGACACCATAACGTTGTAGCCAAGTTGGTTGAGCAAACGAACACGCTGAACCAAGTCTTCTTCAGGCACATGATTATCGTGACCTTTAGCATCATTTAGTGATATCTCAGCAATTGCAATTGTATTTCCTGCGTCAACGCCCTGCTGTTCGTAGAATGCCTTTTTCCCTTGTTCAATCATATCTACATTGAGATTGGTTACCGGTCGAAATGAACCCCGAATGGTTAGTACATTCTTTTTGTAAAGCATTTCTGCTGGCACACCAATCGAACCATCAGCGTTGAACATGATCCCGCGAGTTTTCCAACTGCGAATCAAATGTAGGTTAATTGCGCGGTTATCGATGTCTTCAAAATAGGGCCCTAAAAACTCGATTGAATCAATTTCAAGACGACCTGGCTTTATGCTGTCAGTCAGAGAATCTATAATCATTTTAGGATTTTCGAAGTAATAATAAGCGGCATAAATAAGGTTAACGCCTAACACTCCCAAGGCTTGTTGCTGAGCTTCGGAATTATCGTCTTTCATTCGCACGTGCACTTTAATGTTTGACGGCTCCGCACCTGGATACATTTGAATGCGGATACCGCACCATGCATGGCACTCGTTCTGGCGCCCAAAACTTTTTGCTGCGACGGTAGCGGCATAAGCAAAATAGCGTGAAGACTTAGAGCGCACGTCACTCACACGTTCAAGCACCAAATCGAACTCCTGAGCCATCATCGCTTTGACTCGCGCCTTACTGACATAACGGCCGTCCTCCTGCACACCGTAAATGGCATCAGAAAATTTCATATCATAAGCTGACATAGTCTTAGCAATCGTGCCTGCAGCAGCGCCTGCAAGAAAGAACTGACGCGCAACTTCTTGGCCCGCACCGATTTCGACAATGGTGCCGTATTTTTTGTCATCCAAATTTAGTCGTAGCGCTTTTTGTGATGTTGAGCGAGAGCTGACGTTCTTATGTTCCATAAAGATTCCTATATTGAGCAGTGTATTATTCGCGTCAATGGTTTACGTGATGAGAATGATATAGCAGAAAGCATGTTTATAGAATAAACATTGTCTTGTTGGTATACAACCGAGCATTCAGAAACTGCACCGCACAGCGCCATAATATCTTTGTAACGGCTGAACGGGCAAAGTCTGAAGTTCGCCAACAACACTGTGAAATATTTTCAGTCCTAGTGTAAGCATTGCTGACACTGGCTTGAGTCAAGCATGTATCTACCTACGAGGCAGGCTAGTCCAAATGCATCATTCGCGAATTCACTACTAATTTCAAGGGCGGCACTGTCCTTGCAACACAATGAGGTGAGGTGAGGTGAAGTAAACAAGTAATTTACAGTTCTCACATCAACGTGGTTACTTCTACAAATTTGGAGATAAATATGGCGGGCGGTTGGGCAAAAGACGGAGCAGTTCAGGATCAGATTGATGCAAGCATTGACGAAGCCATTGCGCGCTCAAAAAGCAAAATGCCTCAAGGCACAAGCGCTGAACGATGTGAAGAATGTGATGCCCTCATTCCAGACGCACGGCGCAAAGCAATACCGGGGGTTCAATTGTGTATAACTTGTCAATCAGAAATAGAGAAGCAGGCAACCACACAAACAGCTATTAATCGCCGTGGAAGCAAAGACAGTCAACTGCGCTAATACAAAGTTATCCATCCAAACAATTTATTATTTGAGCAGAAAAGAAAAAGCCCGGCATAAGCCGGGCTTCATATATCAGTAAGAACTAAGGGTTAAAACTCAATTGCTATACGAGCATAAAGTTGACGACCACGAGGGTCATGCACTTTTGAGTCGAAACCACTGTTAGTAAACACTTGAGGAGGCTCTTCATCCGTAATGTTGATACCACCCACCGTTAAGACGTATTCTGTTTCAGTGTCGAACAACGCCGACAAATTAACGTTAAACTGAGCGTCATAAGTAACGTGACTATCAATTTCTAAACACGTCCCGTTGGGGCAGTTTTGGTCATCATCATATGAGCTTACATAGCGTGCAAATAAATTGGCGCTATAAGCCTCCATTTGCCAGCCTAAACCTAAGTTTGCGCGCAGCTCTGGTGAAGAAACACCGATATTTGAGAAGTTACGGCGTCCAGCACCATCAATTTCACCCGCTTGTGGATCGTCTAAGTCATACTTAGTGATATACGTTGCAGAAATGTTCGGTGTAAACGTGCCGGCACCATCAGTTTCAAGTTTGTAGCTTGATACAATATCTATTCCAGACGTGGTTAACGAACTTGCATTAACATACGTATTTCTCACACCAACTAATGGACCAGTTTCCGGATTCCCCGCACGTATTAGGCGCGTTGTATCATTTGGATCTAAATTTAAGATAGCTTGTGCATTCTCTTGGATTATCAAGTTCTCAAAATCAAAGTTCCAATAATCCACCTCAATTGCCCAATTTTCAATAGGGGCTAGTGAGAAGCCTATGTTGTAAGCATCAGACTCTTCAGGCGTTAGGTCTGGGTTACCCGATGTTCTTACAGCAGCAAATGCATTTCCGCCACCGATTAAAGGATCCGATAGTTGCTGCAAGCTAGTTGCACCACCATTACGCATAAACACCGATGGTGCTCTGAATGATGATGATAGTGAAGCTCGAATAGAGAAGTCATCGGTTGCACGATAGTTAAACGCGACTTTGTGATCAAGCGTATCACCAATTGAGCTGCCGTAGTCTTCGTAACGCAACGCGAGTTGAACATCAAGCGAATCGCTAACAGGCAGCGCAAGTTCTGCAAACGCTGCAATTACGTCTAGGCTATCTTTAAAATCAGGGTTACCAATAACAAAGGTAAATGAATCTTCATTCGACAATGCGTCGTAGTCTTGACCAAGCTGTTCTTTTCTATATTGAGCACCGAAGGCTAAACCTGCAGCACCACCATCCATGTCAAACACACTAATTGATGCAAAGCCTTCCAGGACTTCAAGATCTGCATTTGAATCAATAACCTGCTCACCAGAGAATGAATCAATCACGTTCTGTGAATTTGGCGACGTTGTGAATGAAGTTGCAAATGGATTGAAATATTCACACAAGCCTGTGCCCGGCGTACCCGATACAGGATCACAACCGCGACCGCCTAAACCATTCAGTGCAAGTGTGAATTTGTCTTTAATAACATCTTCAACTCTAAACGAGAAATCGTTACTGGCGTTGGTATAGCTTACTTCCCAGAAACCGTCGTCCAGCTCACCGGTTAGCATTGTATTAAATCTAAAGGTATCAGATTCTGTATTTGCTGGATCGGCTTCGAAACCATTTCCTTCAGCTCGGCCGAAGAATACAACCGGTGTACCAAACACGTTATCTGGATGGTCTGCTGGCACCAATGGACCAGTTAGAATTGGGAAGCTAGGTGCTCCGCCGCGCTCTGCACGATTACGTGCAAAACTGATTTCTGAGGTCCAAGAAACGTCGTTGTCAAAATCGTAGCTACCGCGGAAATAAACGTTCAAACGTGTTTCCGTAGGGACGTACGAATAGCCTGGGCCAAAATCATATTGACAAAGACCGACACCCGGAATACCGACACCGAGGTCATTGACGATTCCGCCAAATTCAGCGCAACCAGTTGGATCGATGACTGGAACTCCTGCTGGCAGTCCCGGAGCACCGAAGAATGAACCAGGATTACCCAAATTACTACTATCGTCTTGAGGACGCGACAAACGGCGATCACGAATGAATAGAGGTGAACGATTTGTGTAACTCAACGCCCCCATTACGCTACCATTTTCACCAACAGCACCCCAAAGTCCCTGCAGGTTATACTCGCTGTTATCGCCATGAGCACCATCTTGGTAATCGAAACTAAGTTTCGCACCGTCATAATTACGTTTGGTAATAAAGTTAACAACACCTGCAACAGCATCTGAGCCGTATAAAGCAGACGCACCATCTTTGATTACTTCCATGCGGTCGATAGCAATCATCGGCACAAGGGAACTCGTATCAACAAAGTTCAAGCCTTCGTTGGTTTGCTGTGCGTTAACAACCTGACGTTTGTTGTTAAGCAGCACAAGTGTTGAAGCAACACCTAATCCGCGCAAGTTAATGTTAGATGTTCCTGCCGTCGCATTTTGTGTAAATGCGTCAGGGTTGTTTTCAGAACCAGTATTGATTGTAAGCGTCTGGGTTATATCAGCAATATTTTTAGCACCAATAGAGTCAATATCCACGCTATCAACCACTGCCATAGGTGACGGAGATTCGTAGTTTTCATTTCTACGAACATAACTCCCCGTTACTATTATTAATTCGACGGCTTTTTCTTCGGATTTTTCAGAATCATTATCTTGTGCAAGCGCAACTTGCGGTATCAGCGCGAAGCTGGCAGCAATACAGGCAGCGAGTGCAGATTTGCGTGTGGTTAACTTCATATGTGTTCCCTATTTTAGGCAAAAATTTGCCTATTTTGTTGTAGTGCTTGTGTGTTTTTTCTTATATTTGGCGCTATTTAAAATGCGCCCCATCGAAATCATAAGCCTAACGGAACTGATTGTAAATTATATGTTACTTATATGTTAGCATTTTTTATTCATATGGTCTGACCAGATTGAAATACATGCTCACAGCCTCATTAGAAGAGCGGAAATTGCTGACCGTTTCTCCACGTTCTATCAATAATATTAGTGCTCTTGCTTTATTTGCTCAGCCATTTGCTCCAGTACTCTGAAGGTTGCTGTTGGGTTTTCACGCTTTAAGGTTAACAAACCCATTTCCTCACCGTTTCCGACAATAATCTCTTCAACTCCATTTTCAAAACCGTCCAAAATTACTGCTCCACATTCTTTTACATCCATACCACCGGCAATATTACTATCAACTTTACCTGTAGGGCTGCCATCTCCATTTAGTGCATTCACAGAAATATTAGTTCTAATAAATCCCGGTGTGATCGTGGTCACTTTGATGCCGTCACTCGCAACTTCGGTGCGCAGTGCATCAAAAAAGCCCATCACGGCATGTTTGGCGGCGCAATATCCTGTCCGCAGCGGAGCACCTACCTTACCTGCAACACTAGACGTGATGGCTATGTGACCCGCTCCCTGCACCAACATTATCGGTAATACTTGTTTTGTCAGTGCGATTTGTCCTAATACGTTCACTTCAAACATAGTCCGATACACCGACATGTCGGTATCGATGCAAAGTGAACGCTGCGACATACCTGCGTTGTTTATTAAAAAATCAATTCGGCCAAATTGTTCAATGACATTGTTGACCGCTTTGGGCATAGCGTCATAGTCAACGACATCTAAAGGTAAGATTAAAACTGCGTCTGCGCTAATACCTAAATTTACGCAATCGTCTTTTACTTTTGCTAACTGCTTTTCGTTGCGAGCGGATAACACTAATTTTGCGCCTTTATTAGCAAACTCTTTGCTCAGTGCCTCGCCAATGCCAGACGATGCGCCGGTTATCCATACAACCTTGTCTTTAAAATTAGTTTTGCTCATGATGGGTTTCCTTGAATGTTTGGATTAGCTTGAAAATAATATGCTTAACTTGAATATACTCAGAGTGAAGCGAAGATAATATTCATTTTGTTTGATTGGCGGCTATAACCACGGTCAATAGCTAAAGATGGGAATGGCTTGATTGTTTATGAGTCTAGCAGAGGTTTTTATAAAAAATTTTCATATGGGAACGATGGACAGTTTTATTGAATCTGACTACGGCAGAAGTGCTTATTGTTCATAGACTAACTAAGGTTACAACGTTGACAACTATTAGTGAAAGCATCAATGAATTCATAAAGGCAAGCTTTGGGATTGCAGCTTAAACTGAATGTTAATTATGACCATTTGAGCCAGTAAATTCAGTTTTTTCTACTTTCCTCCAACAGCTCTTTATTTTTTTTCCACGCAATGTAGGGCGTTATAAAGGCTTTGTGAAATAAATGTGGAACCAAGATATGCATCGGCATTTTCAACCAATGTGAGCGAATAAATAGCAGTAATGTGTAAGCACGCTGTTTGCGAGAATCATTCGATGTTGTAGAAGGATAAATAACCGTAAATAACATTTCCAAAACCATTTTAGCTATTGTTGGTGAGCTAATTTTTGCTTCTAACGCGACAATATATTTATCGGCTATGGTTAAGGCAAAAATACGCTGTTGCAAACGCAGGCAATAATAAAGGATTAATTCAAAACCGAGCTGCTCGGCTCGTTGTTGTAATAAATCAAGAAAATCTGCATTAGTTGAGACCCCCTCCTTTATCAATAGATACAAGTCATGAATATCTCTAAAGCCATTATCAAATTCACCATCGAGCAGCAGGTGTGCTGCACTGTGTAATATTTTATCTTCGAGCGCTAATGACTTTACGCCATCTTTATTACTCACAACCCTATCTTTTAACTTCGCGCTATCTAGCTTTATTCGGCTCACAAGCGGTATAAGATTATGATGAACGTCAATAGTCATATTCGTTTTACTATTAACCATAGGAGGAATTTCATGCATCCAATTACGATAGTATTTTTCATCATGCTCATCGAGTTTTTCAGCAATCCATCCATTCCATCGCAGCATTTCTTCGGTGGCACTTAGATCCGATTTATCGACAAAAATATCAACGTCAGCAAACAATCGTCCTTGATGACAGCTGTCGTTAGCGACTATATACGCCGCTCCTTTGAGAAAAATGGGCTCTATATCGGTAGGTTTCAATGCTTGAACAATGCGCTTTACTTCGTTTTCAATATCAAATTTATGGGCGAGGAAAACTTTATGCGCCGAGCTAAAATGCCACTGCAAGTTTTGTGGCACGTCTTTGAATAGATTATTTGTAGACAGAACATGAAAAACCCGAGCAACTAGCCCCGTTGCATATGACTGTTGTATAAAAATATCGATATCATCTAAGGAAAATAACGAAAAACTTTCTGGATTGATAAGAAAATTAATTAACGGATTTTTATCTTTCATGAGGGTAACAATGAATCCATTAGAGGTAAGGCATCATCGAAGTTGCCATCATAACAGTAATCATAGCAAGTAACCTGATCGTGTAAACCTGACATTGCTTGGAAACCTTCAAGACCTAAAATAGAATAATTAAAGCAGTGGTCGGCAAGTCGAATAAAGCTCTGCCCTTTTGGCAACGCACGGAGCGAGGAGTTAGCTCCCTCTAAAAACTTAGGGTACACGACGAGAGCGGGCTTTGCATTGACAGCGTATTGCTGCATGCTCCTTTCAGGCGGACGCAAATGCGCGACGCTCCCTTTTATAGTGTCTTTTACCACAGGACTAAACTTCCCTGAGGATGAAATAGATTTAACAATGTCTATCGACTGATTTTTTAAACTAACAGGCCGTGGATTTGGAACAACTTGTTGGTCGTCCAACTGTAACATTGTTAACTCATCAGATAATAGTCGCCACCCTCCGCGCTCCACTAAAGCAGCACACAAGGTGCTTTTGCCTGAACCAGGCTGCCCAGGAAGAATTAAAGCGAAACCGTTTTTTTCAACCACGGCAGCGTGAATAATCAGATATTGATGACAATGATTCGTCACGCACCAGTTAAGACCCCATTCGAGTAATGGAAAGGCTTGGCTATAGGGTAAAGGTGAAAAAGGTTGAATACCATTGAAAGTAAATTGTACCTGAGGTTTGATAAAATAGCGCACGCCAGTTGTCTGTTTTAACTGGACGTTGAAATCACACGGCTCAGACAGTAATTCACTTTCTCCGTATAAATTAAGCAACTCTTTGGCAATTCGCGGAATGTTGGTGCGTAGATTGACGGAGAAGCGACCGGCCCGAAAACAAATGCCGTCAGAGAGTAAAGTGGCGAGTAGTTTTTTATCTGACAGATTTTTTAGTATCACTCAACAGGCTCAATGATTTTCATTTGTAATAATTGCGACAAACAATCATCAAAACTTTCAATGTCATCCTTACAGTATTGCATTGATTTTTCTTTCAACTGAGTAAGAGTTAAAAGATTCAATTCCGATGACGCCGATAAGATACGAATTGCTGCAGCTGAAAACGAAGCGAACAACATAGTTTCCTTTGATGAAGAATCAAAAACGACAATGTTGGGCTCGCACAAATAAAACTGCATTTCGCGTGAACTCGCTAACCGGTAATTCAAGTTATTTTAGTGGTACTGATCGAAAAAATCGACTAAGTCAAACTCCGCCATATTTACTTCAGTACCTTTGGTAGTTCTGTAATGAGACGCGCCATCGTAATAAGCTTGATATAGACCAACAACGTCGTCCTTGGCAATACCAAAGTTCGGAAAAAACACAGCATTGAGCACGTTTGCAGCGGCATGTTTGGCTGGCGCACTGTTTGACTTTAATACGTCATGCAAACTCGTGTTTTCATCACCCCAGGTTCTACCACTTTGATGCATCGGTAACCTGCTGAATATTTCGTAAAAAGTGGTCGCATCCGGATCGTTAGTATTTGTCCGAGGATTCGGATGTGCCGAAACACTTTCCCAATCACCGCGGCTACCATCACCATTATTGTCTGGGTTTTTCCAACCGCCAGGACTATAGCCGCGATTACAACTGACTTGCAAGCCCACGCCAGAAGGGTTGACCGATTGAAAACCAGAAATAGAACAAGCCGCACCAAACGCGGGTTTATGCGCTAAAGTCAGCGCCAGAGGAACACTCATAGCCGCTTTTGTTAATAAACCACGACGACTAATTTTGTTGTCCGTGCTGACCGTATCATTATCGGTCGTCACAATTTCTTTAGAATCATGTTTATCTGTAGCCATTTTTTACTCTCTAAAAGTCATATATGGTTATAATGTGTGTATTACATTACGAATAGCTTTTAAATGCAAGTATCGCACCATCGTGAAAAGCCATTGATTGTATTAGATTTATTTTTTTATTTAACTGTCTGAGAAAAAATTTGTAAAATTATTCGACAATATAAACCTTAAAATCAAAAAATAGTGCAATTGCCTATCAATCAATAAACAAACCCCTGCATTTCACGAGCATAAGCTCTAAATGCGAGGACAGTGGCGATAAGTAACGAGGTACTACCTATATAATAGCAAAATATAACAGCAAATTTCGTGCATACTTTTTTGGGCATGTGTAATTTTAGAAAATAAATAAAAAATGTACTAGAGCATAAACAACTCTTTGACTAGTTGTTCGCAGATCGAATAATTTATTTAAGGATTAATGCTCCCTTGCGCCCGTGTTTACTCAAACTTTTCATGTCAGCTATTTTTACACTCTTTGATTTCCGTAATGAGACTTTACAAATGCTTCTCCGTAAGTAGCTGTATATGATTGTTTTTTTATAGTTGGCATTGGGTTTGCATTGTATTGTCACAACTGGTATCTAACGGTGTAGTATTTATAACCAGTGAATATAAACGCACAAATTTAATGAAAAGGAAACTGTTATGAATATAGTTAAAAAAATGGTTGGCGTATCAGCTCTAGCGCTTGCTAGTATGAGCGCTAACGCTGGCGTAATATCAGTTGGTGGAATTTCTTGGGATCCTTCATCAGTCATCGATTTCTCAAGTGGTTTTACCTTCAATCAGTTTTACTCGTCTGTAGGGTCTACTGGTGAAGAAATTACTGCTGCTCAATTTGCAAACCAAGTAGCTCCAGCTAGTGCAGCTGCTCTAAACGGTGCTGAACTCGTTGGAACTGGTTCATTTTTTGAAATAAACGAAAATGGTAACACTGGTGTAATGCCATACATTGGTCCATTCTGCACAGGTGGCACAAACACATGTGAATTAACATTCTCATTCGGCGGTCTCATCTTTCAAGACACAGGCGGTTTAGGTACGTTTGACACTTCAAATAGTTGGTTGAATATCTACGTTGATTATACACCTGATTTTAACGGTACTACAGGTACTAGCGATTACGCTGACGCTCAAAATGGTTCACTTTGGTTGTCATTAGGATTTGACGCCTTTGCAATAAACTTCGGTGGTTTAGGTGTAGGCGGTGGTTCAGAAGGGTTCTTGTCTGTCGATACTGTTGACGACGGCGGTGGCGATAAATTTGGCGGCGCAGCTGAAAACAACTTTGATACAGATTCAATTATGCCTTCAGGAGCCGATTTCATCTTGAACGCGTCTGTACTAAGACAGTTGCCTGACGGTACATTTAGAGGTAACGGTAACGCTATTGGTGAGTCAATCCCAGAGCCTACAAGCATTGTTATCTTCGGTTTAGGTCTTTTAGGTTTGGCTGGCGCAGCACGTCGCAAAAAGTCATAATCTAACTACTGATTAAACGAATCTTAAAAGGCTTCCATTTGGAGGCCTTTTTTTTGTCTGACGTTCTGGTGATTAAATCGAGGAATGTCCTCGTTAAAACTGACAATCGTAAAACAACCTCCCTTAGTCAACTCACCGCTTGATGGTATTTTATATGTTGAACCTACAAAGCCTCTTTTATTCGAAAGTGTCTGATTTTTTTACACCAGTGTAAACCACAGTAATTGGCCTAATATCTTGCATAAACAAACAACCTGAACACGCTGAGTAATCGGCATCAAAGTGACGATATTATTACTGGTTTATTGGGTTACGTTTGGCAACCAAGTTGATATAAACGATACAAAAAACTACTGAAAACCGCATGCGATGGCGAAATTAATTTTTAATAATGCTGAAGCGGAACCTTTCGGTAAATAAATGAATAGAGTTAACGTATAATAATACAACTTACCAAATGGGAATTATTTCTTATGAAAACTACAATAGTCATGTTAACCATCCTACTTTTATCTGCTTGTGTGACCTTACCAAGCCCTACGCAAGAAAAAGAAGCGGACTACGGCACGTTTCCCGCTAATTACCAAGATATAGCGAGAGACTACCTCATATCGGAGTTGAGAGACCCGCCTTCGATTGAAATTAAAAATATGTCTCAACCTATAAAGCAATGGATTGGCGACAAGTTAACGGGCATAAAGTATGGTTATTTAGTTTGCGTAGAGGTGAACTCTAAGAATTTGCTGGGTAATCTTACCGGTTTGAGAAGTGACGCCCTGCTAATTAGAGACGACGCCGTCATTGACTATGTTAAAGACGGTGAGCTGATAAGTGGTATGAAGTTGTGTGATTAGGGAAGAGCAAACCAAATGAACAATGGTCACAATTAACAAAAAGTAAGACATGGTCTAATTTACATTATTGTCATACTTTCTTTAGCCGACGCGAACAAAAAAGCGAACTTGATACAAGTTCGCTTTTTATTACAACTGAAAAATCCTAATCTATAATAATTCGACCAACTACTCAGCAAAATCCCGATAAGAATCCAAATCCGGACAAGAGCAAATTAAGTTCCTGTCGCCATAAACGTCATCGATACGATTAACCGTTGGCCAAAACTTATCTTTCGCCACAGCATCAACAGGGTAAGCAGCTAACTGACGGTCATAGCTTCTGTTCCAGTTGTTATCGCACATATCCGCCAGTGTGTGCGGTGCGTTATGCAAGGGGTTATCCGTTGCATCCCACTCGCCCGACTCTACTTTAGCTATTTCGTGGCGAATTGACACCATCGCTTCAATAAATCGGTCTAGCTCTGCCTTGGCTTCAGACTCCGTCGGTTCAATCATGAGTGTGCCCGCTACTGGGAAGCTCATTGTTGGCGCGTGGAAACCATAGTCGTTCAAACGCTTTGCCACATCCATTTCAGTTACGCCAGAGGCTTCTTTTAATGGACGTAAATCAATAATACACTCGTGCGCCACACGGCCATTATTGCCTTTATAAAGAATCGGATAATGACCTTCTAATTTCTGCGCAATGTAGTTTGCATTCAAAATTGCAACTTCGGTGGCCTTCTTCAAGCCTTCACTGCCCATCATTTTAATGTACATATAGCTGATAGGAAGAATAGACGCACTACCCCACGGCGCTGCAGAAATAGCGCCATTTGTACCTAAGTCTTCACCTGTACCGCCCGCTTCTAATCCAATCACAGTGTGGCTAGGTAAGAACGGGGCTAAATGCGCCTTAACGCCAATAGGACCCATACCTGGACCGCCACCACCGTGAGGAATACAGAAAGTTTTGTGCAAGTTTAAGTGCGACACGTCAGAACCAATCAAGCCCGGCGACGTTACGCCTACTTGTGCGTTCATGTTTGCGCCGTCCATATAAACCTGACCACCAAATTCATGTACTATGTCACAAATCTCTTTGACTGTTTCTTCATACACACCGTGCGTTGACGGGTAAGTGATCATCGCGCAGCTCAAGTTATCTTTAACTTCTTCGGCCTTCGCACGAAGGTCAGCTAGATCAACGTTGCCCTTTGCATCACAGTTAACCACAACCACCTTTAAGCTCAGCATTTGCGCTGAAGCAGGGTTGGTGCCATGCGCCGACTGTGGAATTAAGCACACGTTTCTGTGGCTATCACCGCGGCTAGCATGATAACGGGTAATCGCTAGCAAACCTGCATATTCACCTTGTGCGCCCGAGTTTGGTTGCATTGATAGTGAATCATAACCTGTGATGTCAATTAACCAGTCGCTAAGTTCGTCAATCATATGCTTGTAACCAAGCGCTTGATTGACTGGTGCAAATGGGTGCAATTGACCGAATTCTGGCCACGTTACTGGGATCATTTCAGCCACTGCGTTCAATTTCATGGTGCAAGAGCCCAATGAAATCATGCTGTGGTTTAATGCTAAGTCTTTATTTTCAAGCGACTTGATATAGCGCAGCATTTCAGTTTCTGAATGATAGCTGTTAAATACTTTATGCGTCATGAATGGGCTAGTACGCACTAGTTCTTGTGGAATAGAACTAGAGCCATTTGCAATAACATCGGAATCAAGCGCTTCAACACTGAGACCGTGGCCTTCACCGATGAGCACGTCGAACAAATCAAGAATATCTTGGCGAGTTGTCGTTTCATCTAAACTGATACCAACGGTGCCTTCAAGATCGGCGCGCAGGTTCATCCCTTTTTCTAATGCTTTTTGCAGAGTTTCGGCTTTGTTTTCTACTTTCACAGTAAGGGTATCAAACCAAGTGTCATGCGCTAACTCAACACCTTTGCTAACTAAACCTGCACCCAAGATATCAGCGAGGCGATGAATACGATTGGCGATAGTGCTCAGGCCTACAGGCCCGTGATACACAGCAAAGAAAGAGGCCATGTTTGCAAGTAATACCTGCGCGGTACAAATGTTTGAGTTAGCCTTTTCACGGCGAATATGCTGTTCACGCGTTTGCAGTGCCATGCGTAATGCTGGACGACCGCGAGTATCCTTTGATACACCAATAATTCGACCAGGCAAAGAGCGCTTGTAGTCATCTCTCGTCGCGAAGAATGCGGCGTGTGGACCGCCGTATCCCATTGGTACGCCAAAACGCTGCGCACTTCCTAGTACTACATCAGCACCAAGCTCACCCGGAGGTGTCAGCATAGTCAGCGCCATTAAGTCAGACGCAACGGCAACGATGCCTTTATTTGCCTGCACGTCGGCAATAATTTGTGCGATATTTTTAATTTCACCCGTTGAACTTGGGTACTGCAACAATGCACCAAACACATCGTGGTTTGAAGCCTCTGATGCTTCGCCAACGATAACTTCAAAACCAAACATATCGGCGCGGGTCTGAACAACGTCGAGTGTTTGTGGGTGAACGCCTTTCGACACGAAAAAGCTATTTGATTTTTTGTTTTTAGATACGCGTTTGGCTAATCCCATCGCTTCAGCGGCAGCAGTCGCTTCATCCAATAATGAAGCCGATGCTAAAGGCAAGCCTGTAAGGTCAATCGTCACCTGTTGAAAGTTAAGAATAGCCTGCAAACGACCTTGCGCAATTTCTGGTTGATAAGGCGTATACGCCGTATACCAACCTGGATTTTCTAACACGTTGCGCAATATAACGTTCGGCGTATGAGTATTACTGTAACCCATGCCAATAAATGAACGGTTGATCACGTTTTTGCCTGCAACCGCTTTTAATTCGGCAAGCGCATTTACTTCTGTTTGCGCTTCGCCTACTTTTAGTGGCTCGGGCAAACGAATACCGGCGGGCACAGTTTGCTGCATCAAATCGTCTAATGAATCGGCGCCGATAAACGACAGCATTTCTTCCATTTCACCCTTGCCTGGACCGATGTGGCGGCGGATAAAATCGTTCGGTTGTTCTAAATCTAACAACGAAGCGGGTGTATTTGAATTATTCATAAACTGGCGACCTAAAAACAAAATTTAAAAATAAGGAAGCCGAACTTCACGCTAGACGCGGAAGCTCGGATTGAGCGATATTAGCTAATGCTACATAAAATGAAGCGATAAAAAGCTCACATTCAATCTAGCATGGTGCAAGTTAGTCGTCGTCGATTGACGCGCCGTAAGCTTCTGCGTCCATCAAACCTTCAACTTCAGCTGGATCTTCTGCTTGGATTTTAAACATCCAACCTTCACCAAACGCATCAGAGTTAACCAATTCTGGTGAGTTTTCTAATTGACTGTTTACTTCGATAACTTCGCCCGTAATCGGTGCGTAAATGTCAGAAGCCGCTTTTACTGATTCAGCGACTGCGCAATCATCACCCGTAGTGACAGCATCACCAACGTCTGGTAAATCAACAAACACCATGTCGCCAAGCAAGTCTTGTGCATGCTCAGTGATGCCTACGGTAAATACGCCATCACCTTCTGAACGAACCCACTCATGAGTACTGGCATAACGTAATTCTGTTGGTATATTGCTCATATTCTTTCCTAACTGTTGATAAATAATTAATAATGTTTATTGTTACTGCAATTGAGCTGGAGGCTAATTACTAAGCCTCAATGACGCTTATAATACGCTTTTTCCATTGCGTACGAAGCTAGGCTTAACCACGCTCACCGTCACTAATTTTTTACGCATTTCAACATCAACGGTACTACCAATGTCAGTTCCTGCCGGAACTCGTGCCATAGCGACACTGTAGCCTAATGTAGGTGAAAATGTACCTGAGGTTATAACGCCCTCACCTGCTGATGTGATCACTTTTAGACCTGCGCGAAGCACGCCTTTTTCTGTCATAACCAGGCCAACTAATTTTTCGTGGCCCGCTGCCTTTTGCGCTTCTAAGGCTTTGCGCCCCATAAAGTCCCTATCAGCCGGCTCCCACGTAATTGTCCAGCCCATATTGGCAGCCAGTGGCGAAATGGTTTCGTCCATATCTTGGCCATATAGATTCATGCCTGCTTCTAAACGCAGTGTATCACGAGCGCCCAAACCGCATGGCACAACACCTACCGCTAGCAACTGGTCCCAAAATTCCTCAGCTCGCGCAACCGGAACCATAATTTCATAGCCCGCTTCGCCGGTATAACCCGTAGTCGCAATAAATAAATCTTCCGCCTGCACACCAAAGAATGGCTTCATACCCTCAACGGCTTCTTTCTGAGCCGAAGAAAATAAGCTCTGTGCTTTCGCCTGAGCATTTGGACCCTGCACAGCAATCATGGCGAATTCATCACGCTCATTAATTGACACGTCAAAACCGTCCGCGATTTTGTTCAACCAATTCAAGTCTTTCTCTTTGGTCGCAGAGTTAACCACTAGACGATAATTAGTAGACTCAAAATGATATACGATAAGATCATCAACCACACCGCCTTCGTCATTCAGCATACCGCTATAAAGTGCTTTGCCTTTTAGCTGAAGTTTCTCAACATCATTGGCCAACAAATACCGCAAATAATCCTTCGCCTGAGCACCAACAACATCAACAATGGTCATGTGAGACACATCAAACATACCCGCGTCTTGACGCACAGCATTATGCTCTTCAATTTGTGAACCATAATTAATTGGCATATCCCAACCAAAAAAATCAACCATCTTTGCGCCCGCTTTAATGTGCGCGTCATGAAGTGCTGTGGTATTCATTTGCAGTATCTCGTAATAATAATTAATAGACCCAGTATAGAAACGGCAACACATAAGATCCAATTAAAAGTCCTAATGAATACATTTACTTTTTAAATGTATTCTCTAAAATGCATTAGAACTACTGATACAGCCAATAGAAAAAGCAAAACACACAGTCAGAAGCATATGCCATTACCTTGGCTACTAAAAAGTGTCAATCGGCAGGACGCCGATTGCCAAGTGCCACACGAACGGTCGCAAAGGCAAAGCACAAAGTCAGAAGCATATGCCATCACCTTGGCTGCTAAAAAGTGTCAATCGGCAGGACGCCGATTGCCAAGCGCCACGCGGACGGTCGCAAAGGCAAAGCACATAGTCAGAAGCATATGCCATTACCTTGGCTGCTAAAAAGTGTCAATCGGCAGGACGCCGATTGCCAAGCGCCACGGGGACGGTCGCAAAGGCAAAGCACATAGTCAGAAGCATATGCCATCACCTTGGCTGCTAAAAAGTGTCAATCGGCAGGACGCCGATTGCCAAGCGCCACACGGACGTGCTCGCAGCGACTTTTTAGCAGCCAAGGTGATGGCAGATGCTTCGGGAATCAACCACCAGCCAAATTGCTCAAACAGCAACAGAGAAAAACATGAAACAGTTATCGTTAGACAATTTACGCACCTTTGTTAGCATCATAGAACTAGGTGGTTACAGCAAAGCCGGAGAATTACTTGGTCGCTCACAACCCGCCATCAGCCTACAAATCAAAAAGCTAGAAAACCAGCTCGGCAAAAAGCTTTTCGACAAAGTTGGCCAACGCTATCAAGCCAATGCTGATGGGCAATGGCTGTTTGAACAGGCCAAACAAATGCTGGCGATTAACGATGACATATTCCGACGCTTAGAAGACGGACAGCTTAGAGGACGCTTAAGGCTAGGCATCCCCGGCGAATTCGCAACGCGCTTGCTACCCAGCATCGTTGGTGAATTCAATGTACGCTACCCCGACGTGTCCCTCGACGTCACTTCCGCACTTAGTCGACAATTGCTCAATGCCAACAACCGAAAAGACTTCGATCTTATTCTCGCCCTTGTTAATCCGGAGGACACCATTGAAGGTGAACTGCTAATAGAAGATGAATTGGTGTGGGTTGGCGATGCAAAGCAGCCACTAAATTCAAGCAAGCTTTCCTTAGTGCTCGCGCCAGACGGCTGCGTATACAGATCTCGCGTTATTCAACAGCTAAAGCAGCAAACCAACGCTTGGAAAATAAGCTATACAAATGCGGATCTCTACGGTTTGATTGCGGCCATTAAGCAAGGCTTGGGAGTAACGGTGCTGGCGAAAAGTAGTGTGCCGCCAGAGCTAGATATTTTGAAAAACAAACGCTTGCCGGCGCTAGGAAAAATAAAAATTTGTTTGTTCAACCAAGACACTCAGCATCCGCAGGTTAGCAAAACATTATCAGACTATATTCGCTCAAGAATTAGCTGAAATTATATTTTTTTGCGGTTTGTTCAATCAGCTCAAGTAGCTCAGGATGAGAATTTTGAAGTCTCTAGCATATAATGTCATTGGGCTTGGCAGCTGAAGCTGCCAAGCAGTAAGCGAAGGTGCTACATTTGCAGGTCGCGCAACAAAATCGTTTGTTGATTTAACACCCCACCGTTGCGGTCTCTAGCTGTTAATACAATGTTTGAATCTAGTGTGTTGTCTGCCCAGTTAACCACAACTTCGCCAAAGTTAGTGTCTCTCACTACCGCACCCTGCCTAAATGTATTCTCTTCAATCACTTCGGCAAAATCTCGCGTAATGTCGCTAGAGGTAAAGTCCCAAATAGGGTAAGGCACCTTATGACCTAATTGCCCCTCGTCCTTTGAAATTTCCATGAGGTGGCGGTCACCGCTAAGAAACACAATTCCATTCGCCTTTTTGTCCGTGATCAGTTGATACATGCGGTCGCGTTCATGAGGAAAAATCCCCCAACCTTCCCAAGCATGTTCATAAGCAACAATTTGAATACTGGTGACGATAAAGCGAACATCTGCCGGTTTTTCCAACTCCTGGGCCAACCACGACCACTGTTCTTCACCCAGTATCGTTGTCGACTTGTCGGTGACCGGTAAATACGGGCCTTTATTTTTCGGTCGGCCATCGGGTCGTTTAATAATTGCATCGCGATGATAGCGTGTATCAAGGATGATTATTTGCACCTGCTTGCCTTCATCCACGAACATTCTTGATTGGTAAATGCCCTCTTGCTGACGAATAGGATCGTCTTTTGCGAATTCAAAGAAATCGAGGAAGGCTTGCTGACTTTCTTTTTTCAGCGCGAACTCTTTGCCGCCATCGTTTTTGCCATAATCATGATCATCCCAGGTACCCAGCATCACAGGTACTTGCTTTCTAAACGCCGCAAATTCAGGAATCGCATTGGCTTGAGCATAGGCTTCATCAAACCTTGCTCTGGTATTGACCGGCTGCATACTGCGTTTACCGTTGACTTCATAAACATCAGCATAAACATTGTCGCCAATATACAAAAACAGCTCAGGATTGACTTTCGCAATTTCTGTCCAAATTGGCTGAGCTTGAGTTTCACGCGCGCATGAAGCAAACGCGAAGGTAAAACGATTATCCTGCTCAACGGCAGCTTTCTGCGGTTTTTGAGCACAACCAGTAAATGAGAGTGTGGATAACAAACTAAGAGTAATAATGAATTGTTTGCTTTTGATGAGCATGTAACCGTCCCTGATTGATAATAAATATTTAAAATAAAAACTATTTTTCAAAACGCACTGCATCCAAGCAGCGCGTTTTAAGTATAGACTTTAGTATATTACAAAAAAATGACACCATAAGCTTCAATTTATATACGTTAATATTCATACACTATTATATTAAGGCATATTTAGGCACAGTTAAGCATATTTACCGTACTAACAGATTTTGTTTATATCCTGAGAACCCGCTACTTGCAATGACCATTGGCTAATTTCATCGTATACTACTGTAAAATAATAAAACGGCAGACCCTTATGCTAGCTAAAATAATGTTTTTCATTAAGAGCACAGTACTCAATACAGCACTCGTAAATAAAGCACTCGTAAATAAAGCAGTCATACAAAAATCAATTGTAAAAATCGCACTTGCCATAACGTTCAGCGTGTTTGCATCCGCGGCATTTGCGGCGCCTGGCGAGTCAGCACCGAAAAAACAAGACAGCGAAGGTGAAGGTCCGTACGAGCGCCTAATTTTGCGCGCCGTAACTATCGTGAATGGTGAAGGTGCGCCCGCTCGCGGCCCTGTCGATATCGTCATTGAAAAAAATCGCATTACTAATATCGTCAATGTGGGTAACCCCGGCGTTCCTATCAAGTCAAATAATCGCCCTAAATTGCGTGATGGCGATACAGAAATGTTGCTGCCAGGTTACTTCGTCATGCCAGGCTTTATTGACATGCATGGTCACATAGGTGGTTCAGCAGACAATATTCCTGCAGAGTACGTGTTTAAACTATGGCTAGGCCACGGCATAACCACAGTGCGCGAGCCAGGCAGCTTTAATGGCCTCGATTGGGTGCTCGATCACGCTGACCGAAGTGCAAAAAATACCATCGTTGCTCCTCGCATCATTCCTTATTTAGGCTTCGGCATGGGCAGCGAAAAGCCTATATTTACCGCTAAACAAGCGCGAGACTGGGTTAAAAGTGCAGGTAAGCAAGGCGCAAAAGGAATTAAGTTCTTTGGCGCCACACCAAAGGTCATGGAAGCAGCCCTAGATGAGGCGAAAAAGCAGAAACTAGGTACCATGATGCACCACGCTCAACTGAACGTCATGAGCATGAATGTGCTAGATTCAGCCAGACTCGGCCTAACCACCATGGAACATTGGTATGGATTGCCCGAAGCTCTTTTCGAAGATCAAGTTATTCAAAACTACCCCGCAAGCTACAATTACAACAATGAGCAAGACCGTTTTTCTGAAGCCGGTAAACTATGGAAGCAAGCTGCGCCCTACGGCTCTGAAAAATGGAACTCGGTTCGCGATGAACTGATTGAGTTAGATTTCACGATTAATCCAACCATGACTATTTATCAAGCAAGCCGTGATTTGATGCGTGAACGCAACGCCGACTGGCATGACGAATATACATTGCCCACCTTATGGGAATTTTTCAAGCCAAGCAGATATGCACATGGTTCGTACTGGTTTGATTGGACAACCGATGAAGAAATTTCTTGGAAAGAAAACTTTAAGCTTTGGATGCAATTTTTAAACGACTACAAAAACCATGGTGGACGAGTTACCACGGGTTCTGACTCTGGCTATATCTACAAAATTTACGGTTTTGGCTACATTAGCGAATTAGAGTTATTGCGCGAAGCGGGTTTTAACCCTTATGAAGTTATCCAAGCAGCAACGCTGAATGGCGCGGAAGCGCTAGGTATGGATGACCAAATTGGCTCAATTAGCATTGGTAAATTAGCTGACATGGTGATTATTAAAGAAAATCCATTGCGCAACTTTAAAGTGTTATACGGTACAGGCCACTATCAGCTGGATGAGAACAACCAACCGACGCGCGCGGGCGGCGTCGATTACACGATTAAAGATGGCATTGTATATGATGCAAAGGCCCTACTAAGTGACGTTAGAAAAATGGTAGAAGCAGCTAAAAAGTAGATGTCTAATCCATTACTCTTTCTTGCCACAGTCATGATCTGGGGTTCAACGTGGATTGCCATTAATTATCAAATTAATGTTGTTGACCCCGCGGTTTCTGTCGCTTTTCGTTTCAGCATTGCGGCAGCAATTTTGGGCTTTTGGTGCTGGTTTCGCAAACTTCCCCTTAGAATGCCTTTAGAGACCCACAAAAAGCTGATTCTGGTAGGCATCCTTTTTTACACCTTGGACTATTCATTTTTGTATGCGGCACAGCATCATATCATCAGCGCTTTGCTTGCCTTGCTAAGCTCCAGCGTGATTTATATTAATGTGGTTTTACGTCGCGTTTTGTTAGGTAAACCAATGCGTTTGGAAGTGGTCATCGGCGCTACTTTCGGGCTTATTGGCATCGCCATGATATTCATTCCTGAATTTGAAGCAATGAGTATAAATGAAGGGCTCACTGTCGGCTTGATGTTTGCTGCAGCTTCGTTCCTGAGTGCGGGTGTGGGTAATGTGGTGTCAGAAAAAATACTGGATGTTGGCACACCGGTTATTCAAATGAATTTTTGGGCAATGAGCTATAGCCTCATTTTTACGTTTGGTTTCGCATTCATCAGCGGCGCGAGTTTTACGCTACCGACCGTAGCAAGTTACTACTATGCCCTGCTCTATTTAGCCTTATTTGGCTCTGTTCTAGCCTTCGGAGCCTACATGAAACTACTGCAGCAGATAGGCTCAGACAAGGCAGCTTACGTCGTATTGGTGTACCCTATTATCGCTTTGGCAATTTCGACTTTGTTTGAAGGCTATCAATGGACGTTACTGTCCGCTGTTGGTGTTGTCATTGTGTTATTCGGTAATGCCGTGGCAATGGGTAAAATAGCGTTATTCATGCGCAACTATTAATCTGCGTCGCCCGGTTCTAATGTCCGTAACGATAAACTAATTGGATAATGATCTGACGACTTAATATGCTTGTGAACATGCGAATCAACCACCTCTAATCCTCGACAATAAACATGATCAAGATGCTTGAACAAATGGTTTAGCCGAGGTTGGCGTATCATTTCTACCTCCTCTAACGAAAACGACATTGCCAGTTGATTGAAGTAGCGCAACCTTTTCAAATTCCATGTGTTGAAATCACCGGCTAACAATATCGGACCATCGTGATTTTCCAATGCTTGAAAAACCATATCCAGATGCGCCTTAAACTTCTCGAAGGATACAAAGTTGATAATGTGAGAATTTACCACTAACAAGGATTGTTCCGGAGCTTTTAATGGATACACCGTTGCCAACAACATTTTCTTTGTTTTTGTAATCGGTTCACTGTGCGTCGACACAGAAAAATGATGTTTTTCTGCAACAACGGTAGAGCCTGTCTTAACACCCGTTTCTATTTTAGTGTGTGCATTCCTGAAGCTGCGTGCCATTATCCACTGATGCTCTAGCGACATTTTGAAATAACTGTCAAAGTGAGAGTTTGAAATAGCTTCCTGTAATAAGACGAGATCTTTTTTATAAATGAGTGTCTTAAAGTCCTCTTGCCACCCTTTCTTTTTACACTTAAACACGTTCCACAACAATACCTCAATGTTAGGCCCCATAGCCGACTTACGAGCACTGCCCATAATTTTTAGGGACTCAAGTTTGATGTAACGACTTTTAATCATGACAAACTTAGCCTTTAATCAATGTTGCGCAAGCGAGATAATTATTTGTACGAGTCGAATTACAAATAGGGTGAAAATAAACGAACCAAGTTATTACGAATTTTTTTGTAAGTAGCTACACGGTATAATTCGTCCTCAATAACGAGATCTGAGTTTTGTCTTTTTGAAGCAAACAAAGCAGTAAGCTCGGCATTAAAATCCACATCAAAACACTCTAGATTGATTTCAAAATTAAATTCCAGACTTCTGGGGTCCCAATTAGTTGACCCTATAAATGACCATATGTCGTCAATTAGGACTATTTTGCTGTGGTCAAAAGGTCTTCTATTTTTGTAAACCTTTATTCCATGCTGAGTTATTCTGGCGAAATTGGCTTCCATCACCCAGTCCACAAACAGAATATTACTGTGTTCAGGCACAATAATTTCGACACATATACCTCGCAAAGCCGCCGCATGCAGTGAGGTCATCAATATCTGATCTGGAATAAAATAAGGCGTCATTATTTTTACGCTTGATTTTGCACAAGCTAAAGCGTTGATTAATGTCCACCGCGCCCTATTGTGGTGCTCATCGGGACCATCTTGAATAACACGAGCAACAATCGAGTTATTGTTTTTTTGCTCATTAGTGCTTGGCGTGAAGGATGGAAATTCAATTAACGATCCTGTCGCAAAAAACCAATCCTCTTTAAATACTTGACTGATTTGATCAATCACGGGACCGATAACTTTAAAATGAATATCGTCAACCGGATGTGACGATCTTTTCACGACATTATTTTTACTTATGTTCATGCCACCGATATAGGCAACTTCGCCGTCTATACAAAGTATCTTTCTGTGGTTTCTTAAGTTAATGAAGCGAATGCTGGTAAACGAAATGGCGGGTAAAAAACGGGCTGTTTTTACGCCTAACTTCTTTAATGCCCGGTCTGATTTATGCCAGCTATAGCCAACCCCGATGCCGTCTAATAGCACGTTCACCTTGACACCTCGTTGATGTGCAGCAGCTAAGGCATCAACGAATTGCTTTCCCAGCGGGTCGTAATCGAATATATAACTTGATAAAACGATATATTTCTTTGCGCTCTCAATCGACTCAATCATAGCCGGATAAGCCTCGTCACCATTAACAAGCGGCTCAATTCGGTTACCTGCAAGGCAGTTAACTGGATGAATGGTATAACCAGCAATGATAGACGAATGCCAATTTTCTGGTAAGTCGTGAAAATCAATGGGTTGTTCTTGACCAAAAAAATCTTGTTTGACGTTTTGCGGATGCTTTCTTTGCGCTAAGCGCTTGATGCGGTTTATCCCAAACAACCAATAAAACAGGGTTCCCACAACGGGTGAAAAAATCACGAGACCAATCCAGGCAAGTGATGTGCGCTCGTTTTCTTTGAACAAAAGTACATGCAAAGATGTCAGAAGAGATGAGCTAACATGCAAAATAACTGTTATGGTTACCCAGTGAATCGAAATCCATTCGAGCAATTCTTCGAATACTTGCATAAGACCCAACTTAAATAATGCACTGCTAAATCAAAGACGGAAAACAAAAGTGCTAAAAGAATATTACAACAATATTGCAACTTACCTAACGAATACTTTTGGCGCTAATTTTATATTCCTAATTATTGTGCTAACAACGACAGCTTCTGTAGCGTACTTCGTGGTGATAACCTACTTCATTACGCAAATGGATAAGCAGTATTTTGTGCGCCGAAAAACGTCTGACAACAGTCTGCGTGCCGCACCTCACGCTACATCGATGAATAGAAGTGTAGCCGGCGTAGTTAAAATTGCAAAAATCATTCTTGGAGTCGCCTTGTTAATATGTGGGATCGTGATGTTAGTTTTACCCGGTCAAGGCTTAATCACTATGTTAATTGGCCTGAGCTTACTACCATTTCCGGGCAAAGATAAATTGGAACAGCGCATTCTGGTGCGTCAATCAGTTCGCTCTTCTCTGAATTGGATAAGATTAAAAGCCAAGAAAGAACCGTTTATTTTCGACTAAATTTGTATGTAGGAGGTATAAATTTTTAGGCTAACAGCACTGAATATCAGCAGCAATTAAATCTTCGCTAACTCCGGCATTTTGCCGGCACTGCCCATTGCTTGTTGAATAAAGAACTTTTTGACGGGAGGCATCGCGTTAGCGCTGGTTAAGCCGACATTTCTGGCTAATTTCAGTGCAGGATCGCAGCCATTAAAGAGTCGTTTAAACCCTTCCATCGTGGCGACTACTTTTGCCGCTTCCGCTTTTCTCCATCGCTCGTAAGGGCGCAGCGCTTTTTTGCTGTGGAATGGCTTACCGGCTTTTTTTAACGCACCTAATTCTTGTGCTAATGCCGCGGCATCTAGTAAACCTAAATTGGCGCCCTGTCCTGCCAATGGATGAATTGTGTGCGCAGCATCCCCAACTAACACAAAACCATTGTCAGCCCACTGCTGTGCATATTGCATCTTCAATGGGTAGTTGAAACGTTTGCTCAACAGTTCGCATTTGCCTAGTTGGTTGTCTAGCGCTACCTGCAGCGATTTGCAAAACTCTTCGTCGCTTAAACTCAACAAACGTTCAGCTTCGCGAGTATCTTGTGACCAAACAATCGAACAAGCATTCGGCGATGACAGCGGTAAAAATGCCAAAGGCCCTGTTGGTGTGAAAGCCTGTCTGGCAATGTTTTGATGCGCTTGTTCAGTTTCAACGTTAGCGACAATTGCGGTATGGTCATAATCCCAAAAGGTAACAGGAAAACCCGCTGTTTTGCGCACAAACGAGTTGCCGCCGTCCGCGCCCACAATAAGCTTCGCCGCTATCATATCGGCGCTTTGAAGATTGATCACTTGTTGTTCATCACTGCCGTTAATTGCTGTGATCCTCTGCCCCGAGATCAGTTCAATATTATTTATGGATTTTGCTGTTTCGAATAGTGCTTGCGCAATGCAAGTGTTTTCAATGATATGACCAAGGTTGTCAACTTTGTTTTCTTGCGCAGAAAACGCGATGCGACCAAATGCTTGATCCTCCCAAACGTGCATTTCTGTATAAGCTTGCATGCGCTGGATGTTTTGCCAAGCACCCACATTTTTAAATATACGCTCACTGGCTTTGCTAATGGCACTTACTCTTGGCGAAAACTCCTTAGTGATATCTTGTGCAATATCATTAGCATCGATAATGGCAACCTTAAAATCATGTTGCGCCAGCGCCAGAGCTAGGGTTTGCCCAGTAATACCCGCGCCCACAATGGCAATGTCTACACTAAGCAAACTCACTTAACGCTCTCCCTTGGCAATATCTACCGATGTATTAATTGATATAGCGGCTTGACCCAACGTTGTTGTCATGTCGCCGTGATTTTCGCTCATTTAGTTGGCCATTAACGCTTCAATTTCATTTACAGCCTTGGGCACTTTGCTGGTCATGATATGATTGCCACCGACAGTAATTACTATGTCATCTTCAATGCGTATACCAATGCTTTTGAATTTTTCATCTACGTTGGCTGACGCCGGAATGTAAAGACCGGGTTCAACAGTCATTACCATGCCAACTTCTAAAGGGCGATCCATTGCGTTTATTTTATAAATACCAACATCGTGCACGTCAAGGCCAAGCCAATGCCCCAAGCCGTGCATAAAATACTTTCGCCACGTTTCTTTTTCTATATTACTCTCAACCGAACCACTCAAAATCCCCAGTTCCACTAGTCCTTCAACAAGCACTCGAACGCAGGCTTGCATCGCTTGTGAAATGGTATTTCCCGGTTTAAGTTGTGCTAATGCCGCTTGCTGTGAGTCCAATACCAATTGGTATAATTCCTTTTGCACCGGACTAAATTTACCATTCACAGGGAACGTGCGCGTAATATCCGCGGCGTAGCCTTCAAGCTCACAACCGGCATCAATTAACACTAGGTCGCCCGATGAGAGTTCGTCAGCGTTTTCAGTGTAGTGCAAAATACAAGCGTTTTCGCCGCTACCGACTATAGTACCGTATGCGGGAGAGCGTGCATTTTGCATGGCAAACTCATGATGAATTTCAGCTTCGAGCTGATACTCAAACCTACCTGGTTGGCAAAATATCATTGCTCTCACATGCGCCATTGCGGAAATATCAGCGGCACGCTGCATAATCATTATTTCAGCATCGGATTTCAACAAGCGCATTGCGTGCAAAAGCGGCTGAATGTCGTGCATGTTTGACGGAGCGACCTTACTTTGTTTAGGCGCATTTCGGCATTCTGCAAGCGCTGCACTAATGGTGGATTCGACTAACGGTTCAGCATCAAAAGAAAAGTAAATGTGTTCGTGCCCGTTAATAATATCAACTAATTCTTCATCCACATCATCTGTGTCATAGGCTAAATCGGTGCCTAGTTTCATAGCGGCATTGTCCACGCCTAGGCGCCTGCCGTGCCATATTTCAGCATGCTCATCGCTGGCTTGCACGAAGATGATAGATGACGTTTTCTTCTCGATCACAGGCGTTTCACCTGTATATTTAAAGAACCCATTATTCGATAAAACCAAGAAAGCATTAGGCTCATTAAACCCGGTTAAGTACCAAAAATCACTGTCTTGGCGGAAAAGGTACTCAGTATCATTGCTGCGCGTAACAAGTGAGCTGGCGGCCACAATACAAATACTATTTGGCTCACATTGGGACAACAAACTTGCACGGCGCTGTTGAAACTCTGACAGAGATATTGTCATTTTTGGGCGATATTCCTTTGCTTAAGTGTTTAGAATACAAGTTAATAACAACAACCATGTGCGAAGGGTTTTGCACATGAAGGGTTGGTGCTTGTTCATTTGTTATCTATCGTTTATTGCTTTTACGGTCAATGTACAGAATTGGTCACATTATCTGATTCTAAGGGGGACTTTCCTAGTTCAGTAAAGCAAAGCATAGCGGTAATGCGAACGTATTCGATAACTTCAAATAGAGCTTGCTCTGATTCTTCGTCGTCATTCATTTCTTCGTCCATTCGCGCGATCTCTGTGAAGTCCTCAAGTCCTTCTTTTACATCGGCAGAGCAAGCAGTCAGGTCAGCTTGATGCAAGCCGAAGCCTAGCAGAAAGCCCTGTACCCAATGGAGTAAGGCTGTGCCACGATCGTTAATTGGCGAGGCGTCATCAGGAAGGCATAGCGTTAACGCAAATTCAGGGTCAACATATTGCTGACAAATTTCGTTAAACAAGGCCACTATTTGTGTTTTAGCTTTGTCACTAAAGCCATCACCTTGATTGACTACGTCGCTCAATGCTTCAATCCATGTTTGATCATCAGCAGTCATCCCGCCCGCTAACATGCCGCATAAGATACCCTGCACTTCAGCTGCATCGACAATGATGTTTTCTTGCGAGAGCATGGTAGAAAAGCTTTCGTAATTGAAAGTTTCGTAATTAGTTGTGGTCGTTGGCACGCGTTTATCCTTTCATCAATAAGCTCGCATGTTATCAAATAGGCAGTCAAAGTGGAATCCTCGTCGGAATTTTAGGATTTTGCATTGGCACATGTTTTAGACAAAAAAAAGCCATCTAAAAAGATGGCTTGAATTCAACATGGTATGACACAGTCGTTTGGTATTATTGTTATTTGCTGTGTAGCGTGCTTATTATTATTATTTTTATTACTAGTTTCTTATACTTCGTCTATTGTTTTGCTTTGCGTTTTCTGGCGAAAGCTAATGCTGAAATGCCTAAGCCAAGGATAAGCAAGTTGCCGGGTGCTGATACAGTAATGCTTGACGACGTTGGAAATCTAGCGTTAAAACCACTGGGGTCTCCAAAATTAACGCCTGCAAAGGGGGCATTATTTGCTTCATTAGGATTCAGTTCAGAATAGGTGAATGTGCTTGTATTGATGCGATACGTAAGCGTTACCGTTTCATCGGCTAGCAGCTCTCCTATCGAAATAGTCTTCAACTCAGGTGCTATCTCATAAGCTACTGCGCTAGATCCGGAACCGCTATAGTTGACTTCTGCGCCAATTTTATCGGTGCCTGAATCAACAATGCTTTTGATTACACCACTTCCGTAACCACCATCTGAAGTAATTCTTACTTCACTTCGGAATAGCTCATTTATACCACCATTGCTTCTTTGAATTTCTATTGCAGCGGAAAAGAAAGAAGTGGCGTAATTTGATGACTGACCAAAACCACAGGCAATTTCAGAAGGAAGGTCAAAGAAGTTAAAGCCAGCACAGTCTGCACTAAGAAATCCCTCCTCAATTTTAAAATTAAAAAAGTAATTTGCAGCAAAGTTGCCGTTCGTCACAACATAGGTTTGGGTAACTGACGAAGAAGCCTCGCTATAACCAAAAGAAAAAGACGATAAACCGAAGTTGCCTTGTTGGTTCGCTCGCGATGACGCTGAAGCACTGCTTAAGAAAGGAAACGGTTGTTCTTCTACGATTTCATTCGGAACTTCTTGAGGAAACTCATCATCGAATTGCTCCGGAAGTAATTCAGGACCTTCTTCAAAAATGATGTCTGGTACAGCAGCATCAATACTAAAATTTTGTACTTTTACCGGACTTTCAAAGGCAACACCAGTGCCACCCGAAACATAATTTTGCTCTTGCCCAGAAATACCGTCTACTGCTGATACACTGCCTTCAACCGATAATGTAATAACTGCAGAGCGTGACGAAAATGCTAAGCCCGTTAGTAAGGCAAACGTAGTTAATTTTAATATTTCGTTTTTCATAGTACTTATTCCAAATAATGCAGTTGAATAGATATTCAACAATTAAGATCTCTATGTAGAGCGACCTAACAAGGTATAAAATAAAAATAGTAAGTATACTAAGCAACACCCATACCAAATATTTAAAACAAATAAATTCAATAGCTTAAGTAATAAAAGAGTTTAAGAATATTCGCTGTGTAAATAAACCTGACAGCAAATTGTTTGGTTTTCAAGCACTTGTAAATCAACGGCCACAACAAACTGTTCTGAGAAACACTTCATTCATTCTTCAGTTTCATGTAGTATCTATAACCCCTAGCGAGAATTCGCAGGGTTCAATGCTTCCTGGGATGTTTGCGAGTGCATTTCATGTTCCTGGCCGATGCTTAAAACTTCGGAAGTTGACATTATTACTATTGTGTAAGCTCGACCCGTATCGAGAAACCTGCGGTAATGTAGATACCTCCACCGTGTCCTTGTCGGCACACGGACGAAAAGTGTACGGCGACATTTTGGGAAGCACCATTTAGTTTTCAACATTTTATTCTGCAAGGCCTTGCTTTTACTCAGCATAGAAACTGAGCCTCATAATTCCAAGGCATAACCACAAGGCATCACCATGGCGGTTTTTAACTTTGGGTCAATCAATATTGACCACGTGTATTCTGTTCCCCATTTCGTGCAACCAGGCGAAACGCTTTCATCAATCAGCTACCAATCCATCTTAGGCGGCAAGGGCGCAAATCAGTCCGTTGCTTTAGCCAAAGCAAATAATCATGTTTTTCACATCGGTGCTATTGGTGCCACCGACAGCGGCTTCATAGAGCAAATGAAAGCAGCCGGTGTAAATTGCGATTTCGTCCGCGAGCTCAGTGATGTCGCCTCCGGTCACGCCATTATTCAAGTTACCCCTGATGCGGAAAACAACATTATTTTGTTTGGTGGCGCGAATCAGTGCATAAGCGATGATCATATTGCTAGCGCCTTAGCCACAGCTAAGCCAAACGACTGGGTGTTGCTGCAAAATGAAACCAACGCCATTGATAAAATTATTACTGAGGCTCACAAGCGTCAGCTGCACATTGCTTTTAATCCAGCACCAATGACCGAGTCGGTTAAACAACTTCCTTTAGACAAGCTAACTCTGCTAGTAGTAAACGAAGTTGAAGCTGAACAACTCACTGGTGAAAGTGATGTTGGAGCAATGAAACGCGCGCTCAAATCGACTTATCCAAACACTCAGGTTCTTTTAACGCTCGGTAAAGCTGGCGTGTGGTTTGTTGACGCTCATAATGAAGAGTTTTGTGCGGCATTCAAAGTCGAAGCCATTGATACGACAGCGGCCGGTGATACTTTTATTGGCTTTTTCTTAGCGGCTTATCAAGCAAACAAAAGCATCGCCGAAGCGTTAAAATATGCATGTGCGGCGTCGGCATTGGCCGTTATGAAAGCAGGAGCCGCCCCCTCAATTCCAAGCGTTGACGACGTCAATGCTTTTTTACAATCACACTAGGTATTCGACCTTACCAATTGAATATATTTACAATAATAAGAAACGCTTATTTGCTGTGAGCAAATATTCATAAAATTAGAAAAGAGACAACTATGACACACAAGATTATATTGGACACGGATCCAGGTATTGACGATGCTATGGCGATATTTTTTGCTTTTCAGTCGCCCGAAATAGAAGTTTTGGGTCTAACCACTGTTTTTGGCAATGTACATGTATCGATGGCTGCGCAAAATGGACTCAGTCTTTGTGAGCTTGCCGAAGTAGATATTCCTGTTTGCCAAGGCGTAGCAATGCCATGGGTAGGACCTGAATCGAAGTACGCACATTTTGTACACGGTGATGATGGTTTCGGCAATATTAATCATCCAGCACCTGTGGGTAAAATCGACCCGCGCAGTTCAGCTGAATTTATCGTTGAGATGGCGCGTAAATATCCGGGTGAAGTCACTATTGTTGCTGTTGGACCTTTAGGTAATTTGGCTTTAGCACTGCGCCTAGAACCCAACTTACCCAAGCTCATAAAATGCGTGAATATCATGGGTGGCGCCGCCTTTGTTGCAGGCAACGTAACGCCCGTTGCAGAAGCAAATATCTGGAACGATGCTTACGCGGCAGAAATCGTGTTGGCTGCTGACTGGGAAGTAAACATGTTTGGTCTGGATGTTACTTATGATCTACCATTCCAACCTGATTTTACGAGTATATTGGCTGATAAAAACCCAATATTAGGCGGGTTTGTGAAGAAAGCCTCAGAATTCTATACCGAGTTTTATTCTAAGGGCAAAGAAACAGAACAGTGCTATTTCCACGATGCATTTCCATTGGCATATATGATTGACCCTTCTTTATTTGAGATGACCGCGGGCAACGTTCGCGTTTCCACTGATAAATTGAATCAAGGACAAACCAGCTTTGCGCCTTATGGAACCACAGCAAGCCCTGATTGGTTAGAAGCGTCAAGCGTCAACTTTGCCACAAACGTTGACCATCCGCGGCTCACTGAACTGTTTATTAACTATTACGCTCTTTAAAAGGAGTGTTTAAGTTTTGGCTAACAAACCGCGTGATGCTGCAGTTGCAACAAGAAGTGCACAAGCGCAAAAAGCTAAAATAAGGCAAGATCTACGCCGGACGTTTCGTAATAAACGTTTGGCGCTTTCGACTACGCAGCAAACAGAAGCGGCGAAGCAACTCGTTTCACAATTTCAAGAACACGCCATATTTCAAAAAGCACAAAATGTGGCTTTGTACCTTCCATTCAACGGTGAAATAAATACTCAAGCCTTAATTGAACACTTATGGTCAATCAAGCGCAATGTCTTCGTTCCTGTTTTGCATCCTTTTTGTAAAGGTCACCTGTTGTTTCAAGCTTTCACACCAGACACACAAATGCGTAACAATCAGTTTGGTATCTTAGAGCCAAAGTTAGACGTTCGCTACGTATGTCCTCTAAAAAACCTGCAGTTGATATTGACTCCTCTGGTCGCATTCGATTCAAGCGGAAATAGACTCGGCATGGGCGGCGGTTTTTATGATCGGACTTTGCATGCCTTGCAGAATAAGAATGAGAACAACAAAACTAATGTCGTCGGACTCGCGCATGATTTGCAATTAAGCCCAACATTACCCACTGAAACTTGGGATATTCCGCTACCTTATATACTCACAACGACTAAACTCTATTGTTTTTCGTAAACCCTTTGTATTCGAGCGCGTTTAAGACTAAATTCAAGATAGATAACATAGATTTTTATATCGCGGCAGCTGTTGCGATGACAACACAAGGATATTGAAAATGGACCAAAATCAAAAGAAAAAAGCAGCCGCGGAAGCTGCACTCGCTTTTGTAAACCCTGATACCGTTGTTGGAGTTGGAACCGGCTCTACCGTTAACTTTTTTATTGATGCGCTTGCAAGTAAAAAAAATGACATTGTTGGGGCCGTTTCTAGCTCCGATGCATCGACGATAAGACTAAGAAAACTCGGTATTGAGGTGCTTGATTTGAATTCAGTGGATGCCCTCGATATCTACGTAGACGGTGCCGATGAAATTACTGAACATAAGCACATGATTAAAGGCGGCGGAGCAGCATTAACGCGCGAAAAAATTGTTGCAGCCGTGGCAAAAACCTTTATTTGTATCATCGACGACACCAAACAAGTACCCATGCTAGGACGCTTCCCTCTTCCCGTTGAAGTCATACCGATGGCACGCTCTTATGTTGCTCGAGAAATTGTGAAATTAGGCGGCGATCCAGCTTACCGTCAGGGTGTCGTAACCGACAATGGCAACATTATTCTTGACGTACATAACCTGGAAATTCTAAACCCCGTTGAGCTAGAAAGTACCTTGAATAACATTGTAGGTGTTGTAACTAACGGTTTATTTGCTGATCGCGGCGCAGACATCGTTCTTACCGGAACAGAGCAAGGTGTTGTAAAAAGTTAATAATGCGGGAATAAAAACTGTGCAGCTTGGTTTTAATTTGCTATATTGCTGCACTGCATCCAACAGACGTCTAGATGTCTGAATATATTCGTATTACGTGTTAAGGTTTCGTTCAATGACTAAAGTGTCGCTTCCCAAAGAAAAAATCAAAATCCTATTACTTGAGGGTTTACACCCTAGTACCGTTGAAACTTTAAAAGCCAATGGTTACACCAACATCGAAACCTTAAAAACCTCTCTTCCCGAAGATGAGCTGATTAAGAAAATCAAAAATGTTCACTTCATTGGTATTCGCTCCAGAACACAGCTTAACGAGAAGGTGATTGCGTCAGCTAAAAAACTAGTTGCCGTTGGTTGTTTTTGTATCGGCACAAACCAGGTCGACTTAAAGGCAACATTGGTGCGTGGCATACCTGTATTTAACGCACCGTTTTCAAATACACGCTCGGTCGCTGAATTGGTCTTAGGTCAAATCATTATCTTATTGCGAGGCATTCCAGCTAAAAATGCTAAGGCGCACAGAGGTGAATGGGACAAGTCCGCAGTAGGCTCATATGAGGCGCGCGGCAAAACCTTGGGCATCATTGGCTACGGCCATATTGGCACACAGTTAAGTATTTTGGCTGAACACTTGGGCATGCGAGTACAGTTTTACGACATTGAAGATAAGCTAGTATTGGGCAATTCAATTCAGCTTAAGTCATTGAAACAGTTACTCAACACCTCCGATATTGTTACTCTGCACGTTCCTGAAACTGCGCACACTCAAAATATGATCGGCGCAAAAGAGCTATCACAAATGAAGCAGGGCTCAATCTTAATCAATGCTGCACGCGGCACAGTTATTGACATTGACGCATTGGTCGACGCACTTGCGTCTGGAAAGCTAAATGGTGCGGCTATTGATGTGTTCCCCATCGAGCCAAAATCAAACAGTGAAGAGTTTGAGTCTCCATTGCGTGCTTTTGACAATGTGATATTAACGCCTCATGTCGGCGGAAGCACGCAAGAAGCGCAACAAAATATTGGGATTGAGGTAGCAGGCAAGCTAGCAAAGTACAGTGATAACGGTTCAACACTATCAGCTGTAAACTTTCCAGAAGTCTCTTTGCCCTCGCATATCAATCGTTCTCGTTTATTGCATATTCACGTTAATCGGCCGGGTGTCATGACCCAAATTAACCAAGCTTTTGCCGATCACAATATCAACATTGCGGCTCAGTATTTGCAAACGGTTGAAGAAGTGGGTTATGTAGTTATCGACGTTGAAGCAGATAGAGCTGACGATGCATTCGCGCAATTGGAAGCCATTGAAGGGACCATAAAAACGCGTCTGCTGCACTAGATCTGCAGATATGACGAATAGAACAGAAGTTAGCTCCCCATGCATAAGAAACTGCTGTCTTGACTTAAAAGACATATGCGTGGGTTGTAAGCGATCTATAGATGAAATATTAGCGTGGGGTAATGCAAGTACTGAAGAGCGCTTGCTGATCCTCGAGCAAACTGAAAAGCGACGAAGCGAGCAAAGCTAAACCCCAATTGAACGTTAATGCTCAGCAAATTTTGTAGCTGTGTTTATGTCGCCAAATAACTAGCTGGCAGCATTGGAATATGCACTTTTGAGGTTCTAGGTAATATCAGTAATTCGATAATTTTTCTTGTGCTGGCCGCTTCCAAATTCAAACTCATCATCAACCAGTTTTCCCAACAACGTTTTCCCCAAAGGGGATGATTGTGTGATCACCACGATAGTTCTCTCTTCAAATATGAATTTATGTCCGCCTGATACTGGCGCTAAAAATAGCAACAATGGTTTTTCATCATGATCACTTAGGCTGACCAAAGCCCCCATCGAAATCGCATCACTTTGTGAGAAATCCAGCGCAGTCAGTTGTTGAATCGCTTTTAAATCAGCATTACATTCTGATGCACGTTTAGCTTGCCCTTCGGCTAAGTAAGCTGCTTCTAAGGCCAATGTATCGTATTTATTTTCTGCAATATTGGCTTTATCAGTTGCTGTTGAATGCGCCCGGTTTGCTGCCGTCAATGCAGTTTGGTAGTTTGCCTCAAGCTCCCTTATTAAGTGCTCAATTAACTTTCTTTTGTAATACATAAGTTTCCGTAATGGAGCTTGCTCTTCAGATTGAACGATACTGAACGCTCGCTGCTATGTTGTTAAGTACGATACTTAATTTGAGCTAAGGGCAACGACATATTCATTCAGGATGCGCTGCAGTAGAGAAATAAAAGTAGCCCAGAAAAAGGCAAGGTGCGGTAATTCCCATAAATTAATAGAGTTAGAAAAATAAAAAGCTCCGCGTCAATTTCATTGAAAGCGGAGCTTCGATTTATGTCTAACGCGGTATTTAGAAGAACGTATAAACCAAGTTAACTGAAGTTTCAGTATCTAAGTTGTCACGGTCGCCTGTTACGTCTGAGTTGTGATCAAATTTAATCGCCACTTTCATCGACAAACCGCCCGCGATTTTAGCGCTAACAGCACTTTCTGCACGAGTCTTAGTATTGTCTTGGCCAATTTCCGTCGAGAACGATTGGGTGAATTTCGCGGTTTCTGATAGCGTGTACGCGTAAGCGAAAGCGCCACGAACAACAACACCGTTTTCTGATTCAGTTGTTACATTGCCATCGGCGTCAGTAACGAAACGATCAGCAAATGAGTAACCAGGACCGATACTGTATTGGAAGCTGCTGGTCTCGTCTTTCCAAAGCTTTTGGTTCCAACCTGCTGCGATGGTCGCTTGATAATCAAATTCACTAAAACGGTCATCTTCATATGAAGCAAAGCCGAATAAGCGATGATCTGGATTTTCTAACTTGTAGTTAGCTTGCGCAGACGCAAACTTCTTATCAGCTGAAGTTGTATCAACGCCATCAACGGTATCTTTTTTATACAATGCTTTAAAAGTAAATTCATTGCTCCACTGTTCCAGCTCTTGAGTTGCATTTAACGCTGCATTAGCTGAGGTGGTTTCGGTATTACCGGAGGTGAAAATAAAACCTAATTCACCATCTAATGTAAATGTTTTTTCTTCTTCTGCCTGCGCACCAGACGCAAATATTCCTAAGGCAATAACTGCCGTGATAGTTGAAAATTTCATAAGTCTTCCCATTTTATTTTTAGAAGAAAGCTAGAAACAGCGAATCGCATAGCCTTCATTTAGCGCGGCCACATAATATATATATTTAAAATTATGGCAAGTTAAAAAAACTGGTAAACCAGTGAGATACTTGTTTCAGTGCTCAAATCTTCATTGATCTGTAACGTGCTGTCATTATAAATCATGACAAACGACAGCTTCATTGCTAACGATTCAATAATACTGGCTGTCAGGGTCGTTTCAGATCGTGAGCGATTAGTCTCTTCCCCAGCCTCGGTACTAACAAATTGTCTAAACTTTGCGGAATCATTCAGGGACAAACGATAATCAAGTGAGGCTCTTACAATCATTTCCTTGAACGTTTCGTACGATGAGTGATTTTCCTCGTCAATGATTTCTCTCTCTGCATACGAATAGCCCGGCCCAACACTGTACCTCAATTGGCTATCTTCGTTTTTCCAAGCATGGGCGCTCCAACCCGCGGCAACCGCAGTTTGATAACGAAAACCATTAAATCGGTCGTCGTCATATTCACCATAAAGAAACAATCGCTTATTTTTCGAGGGAAGTTTGTAGTCTAGCTGTGCATTAACTAAAAATCGCTGGGCGGTTACGATCGTTTCACTATCAACTTTATTCTGTTTGTACACGATTTCGCTGTAGTAACTATTGCTCCACTGGCGCATTTCGTGCTCTGAAGTAAGCGCTCCTTTGAAGGTCGATGTATTGGTATTGCCACTGGCCGACAGCAAACCAAACTCTCCGCTCAATGTTACTCCTTCCAAGTTTTCTCGTTGTTTTTTCTCTTTCAGGTACAGCTTTTTCAAGAGGTCACTGGAGGCATTTGCCTGAAACGACAAAATGAGAGTCACACAAAGACACCCCAAAGAGGCAAATAATTTTAATTTAGACATGTTATTGGTATAGCTATTTAGTGTTTACGAATTTATCAGGTTCGCAATATTAGAAGTTTCTAAACGCGAATAGCTTACAATCATATCATAATCTTCATCGCTCAAGCCAACAGTCTCTATAGCTTGAAGGTTAATTTGTGGGAGACTTTCAATGTCAATATTCTTACCTTCACATTCACACATTGCCATTGCGAGATAAACAATACTTTCCTCCAAACTCATTCTTCCAGAGGGTGGATGCTTTAGCGCTTTCAAGGGAATAAAAAGTGATTGTGGTAGCTTCCATTCCTCAATGATGAGACCGCTACATTCAGGAAAAGTGAAGCCAAAGTGTTTCATTTGTTTAGTCAACGGCGCACATACTTCAATATCATTCTGATATTTTGTATAAGCTTCGGTGTGCTTACTAGCAACGATGAGTTCGCTAAGACCTTGCAGAATACCTAAAACAAAAAAGCGCTCGCTTCCCCTTGATTGTTTCTGTTGCGCAATACTTTTGGCAATCACGCCGCACATTACCGCTCTTTGCCAGTACTCTGCAAAATCGATAGTGGAAGAATTAAACGTTTTGAATGCAATGTTAGCGGTTTCTGCTATCGAAATGTTATAGGCCGCCTCACCACCAATGACATTCAGTGCTTTTTGGACAGTTTCAATTTGGCTGGGGAACCTGAACAATGCGCTGTTCGCTAGTTTCAGTATTTTCGCACTTAACGAAGGATCGACAGAGATTAGTTGTGCTATGTCAGTTAAGTCTTTTTTCGTGTCATCTAGGGCAACCCTTAAGTTCACGCAGGTGTCCGGAAGAGTAAACGATTTTGATGCAAATTTAACAAGAGGCTTAATGGGCATAGTTCCGATCTTAGTTTTGTACGATGGGTGGATTATATATTAACCAGATTTTTGTAGGGTGGTAACAACAATACCTTGCACAAGTAATCTATACCTATAACGGCAAGTTCGACCTTAAGTTGTCTATTTATTTAGTTTTTTTAGAAGTAGCAAAATGAAATTAAAACAAATCTTGCTGCTCACCCGCTGCGTGTTGTGGTTTTGACTCTACTTGATTACGCAACCATGACTGTTTGCGCCGGGTGCATGCTTTCACAATGATGCGTTTGGTTTGATCATCAATGTCTAACCAATGAAGCCGCTCCTCACGACTCCTAAAACAGCCTTTGCAATACCCACGCGGCCCAGATTGGCAAACACCGATACAGGGGCTCGGGATAGCAAAAAACTCTAGCTGCTGCATATCGCTCATAATAACAAGGGTCTCGACTTAGTGTTGTGCTTTTACAATCGCAATTTTATTTTTAACACACAACGGGCCTAGTTGTGAATTAAATAAAAACTGTTGGTGTTGATATTTTTCTATGTCCTGCCGCCTTGTTACGACATTTAGTGGAAAAAAGTCCTATTTGCTTCATCAAGCATCACTGTTGACTCATCGGGCATCGCTGCTGACTCATCGAGCATCGCTGTTGACTCATCGAGCATCGCTGTTGACTCATCGGGCATCGCTGTTGACTCATCGGGCATCGCTGTTGGCTTTTCATAGGCCGCAAGCTATAAAGGAATCCCCTTCACTTGCCAAAATACGCTGTTCGTCATCCTGACCGCTTACAAAGGACGTCCTTGTCCTTTGAAAATTTTGGCAAGTGAAGGGGATTCCTTTATAGCTTGCTAGTTATGTGCGCTGTTGTCGCTGGGGGGTTGATTTTAGGCGATGCAGGTAAAAGCTGAAGGGTGGCGCGCGGTCTCAAAACAAGATGCCAATACAACACACTCGGCATCACGGCGTGATAAGGCCTAGAGAGGGGGCGTCGGGGGTGCTTTCCCCCCAACAGACCTTCTAATGGCAAGGATGCCATTAGAGAGCGGCCAGGGATGGCGAACAGCGGGTGAATTAAAACACGATGCCAATACAACACACCAGGCATCACGGCGTGTTAAGGCCTAGAGAGGGGGCGTCGGAGGTGCTTTCCCCACAACAGACCTTCTAATGGCAAGGATGCCATTAGAGAGCGGCCAGGGATGGCGAAAAGCGGGTCTGTTGGGGGGAAAGCACCCCCGACGCCCCCTCTCTAGGCCTTTTTCCAAAGCAAAAAAAAGCCGATACTGCAACAGTACCGGCTTAGGGTTCACAACCTAAAAGCGAAGTTATTTTTTCTTGGCTTTAGGGTTTGGCATATCTGTGATGCTGCCTTCGAATATTTCAGCGGCAAGGCCAATTGATTCGTTTAACGTTGGGTGAGCGTGAATAGTTAATGCGATATCTTCCGCATCAGCGCCCATTTCGATCGCTAGACCAATTTCACCCAGCATTTCGCCAGCATTAGTACCGATTATGGCACCACCAATGATGCGACCTGAATCTTTCTCAAAAATCAGTTTCGTCAAACCATCAGTTGCGGCAGATGCAATTGCGCGACCAGATGCAGCCCATGGGAATGTGGCTGCTTCATAGTTAACGCCTTGCTCTTTCGCTTCTTTTTCTGTTAAACCAACCCAAGCGACTTCTGGCTCAGTGTAGGCAACAGATGGAATACATTTTGGATCGAAGTAATGCTTCTTACCCGCAATGACTTCAGCAGCAACGTGGCCTTCGTGAACCGCTTTATGAGCAAGCATCGGCTGGCCAACAAGGTCACCAATCGCAAAAATGTTCGAAACATTCGTGCGCATTTGCTTATCAACGTCAATGAAACCACGATCAGTTACCGTCACGCCCGCTTTCTCAGCGGCAACAAGAGAACCGTTTGGTTTACGACCAACTGCAACAAGTACTCGATCGTAACGAACAGGCTCATCTGGGGCTTGCTTACCCTCAAACGTTACATATAGGCCGTCATCTTTAGCTTCAACATTAGTCACTTTGGTTTCAAGCATCGTGTTAAATTTGTTTTTGATGGTTTTCATGTACATTTTGACAATATCTTTGTCAGCAGCAGGCATCAACTGATCTAAAAACTCAACAACGTCAATCTTTGAACCTAGCGCGTGGTAGACAGTACCCATTTCAAGACCAATGATACCACCACCCAAAACAAGCATTTTGCCAGGGATGTCACGCATTTCTAATGCACCCGTTGAATCGATTACGCGCTCGTCATCTGGAACAAACGGAAGGTTAACCGGTTCAGAACCCGCTGCAATAATTGCGTTGTCAAAAGTAATCGTCGTTTTACCGTCGTTACCTTCAACTTCGATTGTGTTAGGACCCGTAAATTTACCGTAACCCTGCACATGCTTTACTTTGCGCATTTTTGACATGCCAGCAAGACCTTTGGTCAGCTGCGTGACAACGCTGTCTTTCCAACCGCGAATTTTGTCTAGGTCGAACGTAGGTTCACCAAACGTAACGCCATGAGAAGATAGGTGCTTAGCTTCTTGGATCACTTTAGCAACGTGCAATAGTGCTTTCGAAGGAATGCAACCTACGTTTAAGCACACACCGCCGAGCGTTTCACGAACGTCAACGATAACTGTGTCTATGCCTAAATCGGCTGCTCTGAATGCTGCAGAATATCCACCAGGACCTGCGCCTAGTACGACCAACTGAGTTTTAATCTCGCTCATTATGACCTCAAAATTATATGATTAGATGCGTGCTTCGCGCGGATCTTACCGATTCGCGCGCCAACCTGCAAAATTTTTTGTTCTAGGAGCAAACTGCTCCCAAAAAAAGTTTTATAACAAAATACGTCTTAAGTCTGACAAGGCGCCACTCACGTGCACCGCAAAGCGCGCAGCCATTGCACCATCAATCACGCGATGGTCGTATGACAACGACAATGGCAACATTAAACGAGGCTCAAAGTCTTTACCATTCCACTTTGGTTTCATCTCAGACTTTGAAACGCCCAAAATAGCCACGTCCGGTGCATTTACGATTGGTGTAAATGCTGTTCCGCCAATGCCGCCCAAACTAGAGATAGTGAAACAACTGCCCTGCATATCTGCCGACTTTAATTTACCGTCTCTTGCCTTGACGCTTATTTCCATTAACACTTTAGATATTTCCATGATGCCTTTTTTATCAACATCGCGAACAACCGGAACGACAAGGCCCCCGGGGGTGTCTACAGCTATACCGATATGAAAATATTTCTTCATCACCAAAGCTTCGCCAGATTCAGACAAACTACTGTTGAATGCTGGATACTCTTTCATTGCATCAGCAACGGCTTTCATCATAAAGACTAGCGGTGTAATTTTTACACCTAGCTTGCGCTTTTCAGCGATTGCATTTTGTTCCTTACGGAACTCTTCTAAGTCGGTAATATCTGCCTCATCAAACTGCGTGACGTGCGGAATAGTTACCCAGTTTCGATGAAGATTTGGACCAGAAAGCTTTTGAATACGCGTTAACGGCACTTCTTCAACTTCACCAAACTTAGAGAAATCGACTTTAGGTTGCGCCAGAACTTGTAAACCACCGCCCGTGTTACCCGAGCCGGCTGAACTACCTGGATTCATCTTAGGACGCGACAGTTCGTATTTAACGAATGACTGCACATCTTCTTTTTGAACACGGTTTTTACGTCCTGAACCTTCAACTTGTGTAAGGTCAACACCAAACTCGCGAGCTAAACGACGAACAGAAGGCGATGCGTGTACTTTGCCTGAACTGACCTTGCCACCTGCTGAGGGATGATGTGGTACTGGCGGCGCCTTTTGTGTTTGCGCTGGCGCACTGCCTGTATCTGACGATTTTGAAGATGAATCAGCAGAGCTATCATCAGACTTGCTGGCAGCATCATTTGAATCTTCAGAGCTTGAAGCAGTATCGTCATCACTTGAATCTGCTTCAGCACCTTCAACTTCTAACATCAATACCAGTGAGCCTTTGGAAACCTTATCGCCAACTTTTACTTTTAAGCTAGCAATTTTACCACCTTCAGGCGCCGGCACATCCATTGTCGCCTTATCAGTTTCAAGCGTAATCAAGCCGTCTTCTGCTGCAACCGTATCACCTTCAGCAACTAAAATTTCTATAATTTCTACGTCGCTTGCATCACCAATATCAGGCACCGTCACTTCAATCGTTTTGCTGCCACCTGACTTAGATTTAGCGGGTTTTGAATCTTCTGATTTTGACGTTTCTGACTCAGAATCATCTGATTTAGCATTTTCTTTCTTGCTGTCATCCGATTTAGAATCTTCTTTCTTACTTTCGTCTGCTTTAGTTTCTTCAGATTTACTTTCATCATCTTTTGATTCCGCAGCGCCAGACTCCATTTGACCTAGCACGTCGCCTTGCTTAATTTTGTCACCCACTTTTACCTTGAGCGACTTTATTGTACCGGCTTCTGTGCATGGAATATCCATACTGGCTTTGTCACTTTCAACCGTGACAATTGATGCTTCTACATCAACCGAATCGCCTTCGGCAACCAAGATTTCAATAACTTCAACTTCATCTTCGCCAACATCAGGAACAATAATGTCTATTAAATTTGCCATATTTATTCTCCCTAATTAAGCGTAAAGCGGATTAATTTTATCTGGGTCAATACCCAAATCCTTAATCGCTTTGGCAAGTGCTTTCTTATCAAAATCACCGGCTTTGTAAAGCTCATACAGCGCTGCGAAAGCAACGTTGTTGGCGTCTACTTCAAAGTGACTACGTAAATTTTCACGACTATCTGAACGACCGTAACCATCGGTGCCGAGCACGCGATATGCACCAGGTACAAATGCTCTGGCTTGTTCTCCATAGGCTTTAATGTAATCGGTAGCGACAACTGTTGGGCCATCGTTTCCATCAGACAGTACTTCCGTTAAGTACGGAACGCGTGCTTTCTTATCAATGTTTCGCATGTTCCAACGCTCGCAGTCAATGCCGTCGCGCGTCAATTCATTGAAAGACGTCACACTGTAAACTTCTGATTCAACATCGTACTTTTCAGCGAGAAGCTCAGCCGCTTTACGAACTTGCACTAATATAGTACCTGAACCGAGCAGTTTAACTTTCAGTTTCGCTTTCTTGGCACCCACTGTATCTAACTTATAGATACCTTTGATGATGCCTTCCTCACAGCCTTTCGGCATTTCAGGCTGTACATAGTTTTCGTTCATCACTGTCATGTAGTAGAACACATTTTCTTGTTCTTCTAACATTCTGCGACAGCCATCTTGCGTGATGACAGCAACTTCATACCCATAGGTTGGATCGTAGCTGATGCAGTTTGGAATTAAGCCAGCCTGCACGTGTGAATGGCCATCTTGATGCTGCAAGCCTTCGCCATTTAGCGTTGTTCTGCCTGCCGTGCCGCCCACTAGGAACCCACGACATTGGCTATCACCAGCAGCCCATGCCATATCGCCAACGCGTTGGAAACCAAACATGGAGTAGTAAATGTAAACCGGTAACATCGGCAAATCATTCGTAGAGTAAGAAGTACCAGCAGCAACGAATGACGACATTGCGCCTAACTCGTTAATGCCTTCTTGAAGTACTTGGCCTTCTTTATCTTCACGATAGTAAGCCACTTGGTCTTTATCTTGTGGAATGTATTTCTGACCCGAGTTCGAATAAATACCCACTTGACGGAATAAGCCTTCCATACCAAACGTGCGCGCTTCATCAGGAATAATTGGCACCACGTTTTTACCCATCTGCTTATCTTTCAAGAGGACGGTAAGCACACGAACAAATGCCATTGTCGTAGAAATTTCGCGATCCCCCGACCCTTTAGTAATCGCATCAAATGCTTTTAATGGTGGCGCAGGTAAGTCATGAGAGCTCTTAGCCAAACGCACCGGCATGTAACCATGCAAAGCTTCGCGTTTTTCGCGTAAATACTTCATTTCAGGGCTATCGTCATCAAACTTGAAATAAGGTAGGTTTTCGACTTCTTCATTAGATAAAGGAATGTTCAAACGATCGCGATAATGCATCACGCTTTCGTGATCCATCTTCTTCACGTTGTGCGCAATGTTTTTACCTTCACCCGCTGCACCCATGCCGTAACCTTTCACAGTTTTAGCAAGAATAACTTGCGGACGACCCACCGTTTCCGTAGCGCGTTTATAAGCGGCATAAACTTTAACAGGGTCGTGTCCACCACGATTCAAGCGCCAAATATCTTCATCAGACATGTTAGCCACCATTTCCTTCAACTCTGGGTATTTACCGAAGAAGTTTTCGCGGGTATAAGCACCACCTTTAGCCTTGAAGTTCTGATATTCGCCATCGACGGTTTCATTCATAACATCAAGCAATTTACCTGAGGTGTCGCGGGCTAGCAGTGAATCCCAGTAACGACCCCAAATCACTTTAATGACTTCCCAACCTGCGCCTCGGAAAGTGCCTTCAAGTTCTTGGATAATTTTACCATTACCACGAACCGGACCATCCAAACGCTGCAAGTTACAGTTTATTACGAAAGTTAAATTATCTAATCCTTCACGAGAAGCTAAACCGATAGCACCTAATGATTCTGGCTCATCGACTTCACCGTCACCCATAAAGCACCAAACGCGCTGCTCAGAACAATCTTTTAGACCACGGTTAGTGAGGTATTTCAAAAAGCGCGCTAAATAAATAGCCTGCATTGGACCTAAGCCCATAGATACCGTTGGGAACTGCCAGAAATCAGGCATTAATTTTGGATGTGGGTAAGAAGACAATCCTTCGCCGCCCACTTCTTGTCTGAACATGTCTAACTGACCTTCAGACAAACGACCTTCAATAAAAGCACGAGAATAAATACCCGGTGATACGTGACCTTGCACGAACAAGTAGTCACCACCGTCTTTATCATTTGGCGCGCGAAAGAAATTATTAAAGCCCACATCGTAAAGCATTGCAGATGACGCAAAGCTTGAAATGTGTCCGCCTAAATCCAAGTCTTTTTTCGAGCCTCGCAGCACCATCATCATCGCATTCCAGCGAATAGCGTTTCGAATTTTAGCTTCGATAGTTTGGTCACCAGGCATGTTCGGCTCTTGGCCCGCAGGAATGGTGTTTATGTAGGCAGTAGTTGAATCGTAAGGCAAGTGAGCCCCACTGCGCCGTGCTTTTTCAATTAAGGACTCAAGCAAAAAGTGAGCACGATCAATGCCCTCTTCTGCTAAAACTGCTTCAAGTGCGTCTAACCATTCTTGCGTTTCTGTTGGATCCACGTCTGGATGCATCACATCGGTCATGGTGCTTTCCTATATTATGTTTTAACGATGAACGAGGCTTAGTGAAGCCTCGTTGTGTTTGCCTATAATCATATCGACTCTTGCGTAAGTGATAATCAAGAGGCTGTCTTTCCAGTTTCTTTTACTTCAATTCTTCGCATCGCGCGCTGTAACTTCACGTCGCGTTTATTGATATCTAACAAGGTACTTTCAACAAACCCTAAATGCTCATTACTTGCTTTACGAGCAGCTTCAGGGTCTTGCGAACTAATAGCCTGCACAATGGCATGGCGTTGCTCACGTATTTGCGCTTCTACATCAGCGCCCGCACGCAGCATCTCTAAATTTCGTTTAATATTTTCAACCAGCATGCCTCGCATACTGCGCATAACGTGCAAAAGCACCATATTGTGAGCTGCTTTTGCCATAGTTAGATAAAACTCAACCAGTGCTTCAGCTTCCTGCTCGGGATTATCTTTAGCTTGGCTTGAGCCAAGTTTTGCTGCGTTCACGTTTGAGTGCTGCAAACTGGGTAAGCTATTCAGTGCGTTGTTCAAGGCTTGGTAGTCTTCTGGCTGGCCTCGCAACGCTGCATAATAGGCTGCCATTCCTTCCAACGCGTGTCTGAATTCGAGTAGGTCGAACTGAGTTTCTGGCCTAGAAGCAACAAGCGCTAACAAAGGGTCGGTCATTTTTGCGCTAAGGTTTTGAGTAATAAACGTGCCGCCCCCTTGCTTACGCTCAATCAAGCCTTTAGCTTGCAGGTTTTGAATCGCTTCACGCAATGAAGGGCGGGAAACTTGAAATTTTTCGGCTAACAACCGCTCGGGTAAAAGTTTTTCACCAGCAACCAGTGTCCCGTCCAAAACCATGGATTCAAGACGTTCAGTGATGACGTCAGACAACTTTTGGTGCTTAATACTTGCGTGCACTTCTATGCCCTACCTTATATATGCGCTTTTTGCTAAGTCGAACAAAATACTATTCATTGCTCAACTTGTTAACAAAACTGTGTCATTTGCTCACCACTCAAAGCAAATGGTAATACCAATTAACCAAACTAGTGTAAGCAACTTTTATCCATTCGACAAGTCCTGTCTGTATCAAGGTAGTAGAGCTCGGCTTAAATTGCTAATGGATTGACGACGATTGAAAGGGTATTTACACGAATATCTGTTAAATAAAAGTCCAGCAGCCCTTTATTGGCATGGGCTGCTGGTTTTGAAAAGAAATATTTACGGATTGCTCAGGAAAGATTTAGGCAACTGCTCCGACCATAGTCAGTACCGACACACCGACGAGGATAAATAGTATATTGCGCTTTGCCAACCTCACTAACATACACGGTTCGTCAATGCAGTTTTGTTGATCCGCCTCCACCTCTTCGGCAGCAACCGCAACATTGCTTAATATTGTTTTTGCGCTCGAGTTCGTATCCACTAGCGCAGGCAACCAATAGCTGAGTGCTCTTGAAAAGTGGCCAACTACCATAAACCCAAAGGTTGTTAAGCGCACGGGAACCCAATCAATCACGTGCATTATTTTATCAATGGATAGCTCATCATTTCCACTTGCGCATTCACCCATCACTTCGTCTTCAACCGCTTCTGGATTGTTGTCGTTAGCGGCCATTCTATGCGTAAACAACTGTAGCTCTTTGGCAATGGAATAAATGATGACGCCAGGAACGCCTAGCAGGACAAAAGCAATGATAACGGCGGCATACTGTCGATAATTGATAAACACCAACTGCTGACCTACTTTATCAAGGTCTCCGCTTTCATTGCCGAATGCAACACTGTGTAAAGAGCAGGCTTCAAAATCCTTGCGCTCGGCAGCTTGTAAATAAAATTTGTAATTTTTACGGGTTATTGGGCAGCCCAAGCACACCCAAAGTACAACAAGCTGCAGCGCAAATGTGAGCAGTCCATTGTCAACCGCCTGCTCAATACCCCACACCAATAGCGCTGGTAAAAATATGATAAGCAATAAAGAAAACATAGACGCAGTATCGCTGAACCAATGACGGCCCTGTAAAAATTTAATGTATTTGCCAACCAGTGCATGAACATGCCACTCGGGTGCTTTTGAAGTGACACGTTCTAAGGCCATTACGATTAATAGTGAGATAAGAGTCATAAATCTTCCTTTATATAAGAGACTGCGCAAAGTATATGAGCGACAACGTAAAGTGCAAAGCTATTTCACTGACAACTACGATTAGTAGCTTAACCCAAGTCTAGTTGAATTTCAGTTTCAATGATGTACATAAAACAGTAAACTTCACACATAAAACCCTTTTGTATAATCTTAAAATAAGTGTCCCTTATCATGCCGCTCATCAATCAATATCAATTAAACATCCCAAAGCAAGTCGAATATGCATTATTAGAAGATCTCGGCGGTCACATATCGATAGAAAACGATATTACTGCCATGCTGATTGACGCTGACGCAACAATGTCAGCCAAAATCATTACGCGCGAGAACTGTGTTTTGTGTGGCCAAGCATGGGTAAATGAGGTTTTTGCGCAAATTAATGCAGACGTTAAGCTTGATTGGCAAAGCAATGATGGCGATGTGCTGAGTGCAAACGATACGATTGTTTATATACAAGGCAATGCAAGAGCAATTTTAACTGCTGAACGTTCGGCATTGAACTTTTTACAAACGCTAAGTGGTACCGCAACGACCACAGCAAGCTATGTCAAATACCTGAAAAACACCAAAACCAAGCTTCTTGATACCCGCAAAACCATACCAGGCCTGCGTCAAGCACAAAAGTATGCAGTTGCATGCGCACAAGGCATGAATCATAGAATGGGTTTATACGATGCATTTTTAATAAAAGAAAACCACATTGAAGCCTGCGGAGGCATTAAAAATGCGGTCTTCAAGGCAAAAAAGATGCACCCAAACCTACCGATTGAGGTGGAAGTTGAGAATTTTCAAGAATTAAATGAAGCGATAAATTCGGGTGTCAACACCATAATGTTGGATAATTTTAGTACAAAACTGATCGAAGAAGCAGTCGTTATTAATGCAGGTAAGTGTAAGCTAGAAGTGTCTGGCAATATTACCTTTGACAGACTGCAAGAATTGGCCACAACAGGCGTGGATTATATATCTTCAGGCGCATTGACTAAACATGTAACAGCCATAGATTTGTCTCTTATTACGGTTAGTTAAGCCACCTCGACATAGCCATAGTTCACCCTTAGGTATGATTGGATGTGTCGAAACGAACACTTGAGTATGCGCCTGCATACTTCACAAACTCAACTCTCCTCTTATACTTGGTCTCGAGGTTAAGGGGTAAGTTCTACCGCACTTACCTTTTTAACTTACTTTAAATCAAATATTTTAAACGCGTTGACCACGCACGGAGAGACAACATGAAAAATTCAGCTCAAAAAGGCTTTACACTAATCGAACTAATGATCGTTGTTGCGATTATCGGTATTCTTGCTGCAATCGCGTTACCTGCTTACCAGGGTTACACTGAGAAAGCGAAGTTCACTGAAGTGACCAACGCAACTGCATCTGCTAAGTCTGCTGTTGAAGTTTGTGCACAGTTAGGCGCAGGAGCAACTACAGCATTACGTCTAGCTGGTTGTTCAGATGGTGCTAAAGGTATTCCTGCAGACATTACACAGTCTGCTACAGAAGTCGGTTTAGAGACTTTGAATGGTGTAATTGAAGCATCTGCTAGTGGTAACTCAGGTGTAGAAATTTCTGCAGGTGTTCCGGCAACATACACTTTAACTCCAGCATGGGCAAACGGTAAGATTACTTGGACTGCTGTTTGTGACCCAACTACGCTTTGCTAATAACAGTAGAGCAATAGTATGAAAAAAGCCCAGTATTGCTGGGCTTTTTAGTCTCTAAATAAGATAGATAAAGAGAATACCATGGCGAAAACAGCAGAAACATTTACTTGGGCTGGCACAACCAAAAGTGGCAGAGCAGGCAAAGGCGAGATCACTGCAGGCTCCTTGCAAGAAGCAAAAAATTTATTGCGACGTCAAGGTGTCTCTGCAACCAGAGTTAAAAAATTAGCAAAACCTTTATTTGGCAGAAAAGATAAAGTTGTCGCACAAGATATTGCCGTGTTGTCCCGACAGCTAGCAACCATGCTCGGCGCTGGTGTTACCTTAATCCAAAGCCTAGAGATGATTGGTACCGGTCATTCAAAAATGTCGATGCGCGATTTATTAGGAGAAATCACCAATGAAGTGAAATCGGGAAACCCACTTTCATCAGCATTACGTAAACACCCTGATAAATTCGACGACCTCTACTGTGACCTTGTTGAAACAGGCGAGCAGTCAGGTGCATTAGAAACTATTTATGATCGTATCGCCCTGTATAAAGAAAAAGCAGAAGCGCTAAAATCGAAAATCAAAAAAGCCATGTTCTACCCAATCGCCGTATTAGTGGTTGCTTTCATCGTTACTACAATCCTACTAATATTTGTTGTGCCACAGTTTGAAGAAATCTTTGCTGGTTTCGGTGCCGAACTTCCGGTTTTTACACAGTTTGTTATTGGCCTGTCCAACGGCATGCAGAACTACGGCCCGTTTATTGGTGTAGGCGTGTTCATTGCTGCCATACTGTTTAAAAAGGCGCACGGGAAATCGCTTGCTCTGCGCGACAGCGTTGACAAAAAGATCCTAAAAATTCCAGTTATTGGTGACATATTGAAAAAAGCCGCCGTTGCGCGCTTTACTAGAACGCTGTCAACGACGTTTGCAGCAGGTGTTCCACTAATCGCAGCGCTTGACTCAGCAGCCGGCGCCTCTGGCAATGCCGTCTTCCGCAATGCTATCTTGTTTGTCAAAAAAGAAGTCGCAGGCGGCTTACAAATGAACGTTGCAATGCGCGCCACTAACATCTTCCCACCTATGGTCACGCAAATGATCGCAATAGGCGAAGAGTCAGGTTCGGTAGATAGCATGCTAGAAAAGATAGCAACTATTTACGAAGCCGAAGTTGACGATATGGTTGACGGTTTAACGAGCTTGCTCGAGCCAATGATCATGGCCGTGTTAGGTGTGGTTATCGGTGGCTTAATTGTAGCCATGTACTTGCCTATCTTCGAAATGGGTAATGTTGTGTAACATCAACTCACGTTTACAAAGCCAGCTTTACGCTGGCTTTTTATTGTTTGGCGATACCACGCATTTGCTGTTTCATTTGCTGATTCATTTGCTGGTTCATCTGCCACGCAGTTTATTTTGTATTTATTGCCTAATCGCAGGCGAAAGACACAGCACAAATAAAAACGACACCCTTTTATTCAACAAACCGATAGCATAATATAAACTCGAAATTCAGCACCTTACTAAAAAGGCAAAAGTCACTCAAATGGAAAATATTGCGTTATTTGAACTATTAGCAGCATCCCCACTGGCATTTGTCATCACTACTTTCTGTATTAGCTTATTGGTTGGTAGCTTTCTTAACGTGGTTATCTATCGCTTGCCGATAATGATGGAGCGCGAATGGCAGCGCGATATTGAACAATTTCAACAGCCAGAGAAAGAACCTCCTCCCGCACCTACTTTTAATTTAGTAAAACCGGATTCAACTTGCCCTAATTGCAAACACAAAATTAGAGCGTGGGAGAACATTCCTGTCATTAGCTGGCTTATGCTGGGCCGCAAATGCAGTGGTTGTGCTAACCCTATTTCAGCACGTTACCCTGCCGTTGAACTATTGACCGCCATCATGTCTGCTGTCGTGGCTTATCAACTCGGCTTTGGTTTAACCGGCGCTGCGTTCATATTGGGCACTTGGCTGCTGGTAGCAATGACCTTTATCGACTTAGATAAAATGCTATTGCCTGATTCTCTCACGCTCCTATTGCTATGGATTGGACTGGGTATTAGCTGTTTTGACAGCACAATCTCCCCAATCGATTCTATCATCGGTGCAATAATCGGCTATTTAGTCTTATGGTCAATATACTGGGCCTTCAAGCTGCTTACTGGCAAAGAGGGCATGGGCTATGGCGACTTCAAGCTGCTTGCTGCGTTAGGAGCATGGGTTGGCTGGCAACACTTGCCGATTATTATATTGCTATCATCCGTTGTTGGCGCAGTGGTAGGCATCAGCATGATGCTTATAAAGAAAAAGGACAGCAACTTAGCCATTCCTTTCGGTCCTTATTTAGCTGCTGCCGGCTGGTTAACAATGCTGTATGGCGATCTTATTGCCGACTGGTATTTGTCCACGCTATGAGCAAATTAGTTATCGGCCTCACCGGCGGTATTGCCTCAGGTAAAACCACCGTCAGTGACCTATTTGCGAAGTTAGGCATCGATATTATTGACGCCGACGTGATCGCTCGAGAAGTGGTTGCTAAAGGTACTCCGGGCTTAGCTGCCATTGTCGAGCAGTTTGGCGATGAGATTCTCACCCCTGATTTGGAGCTCGACAGGCAAAAGCTTCGCACCATCGTGTTCTCAGATAATGCAAAAAAAGACTGGCTCAACGCCCTACTCCACCCGCTTATTCGCGAACAAATGCAGCTACAAACTGCTAATGCTACATCCCCTTACTGTATTCTAAGTGTGCCGCTTTTGGTTGAGAACAAGCTCAACACCTTGGTTTCTCGCACGCTAGTGGTAGATATTGACGAAGCCAGCCAAATAAAGCGAGCAATTGCCAGAGATAACAGTGAGCAAGCGATCATTGAAAGCATCATTGCGTCGCAAGCCTCCCGAACGCAACGGTTAGCCGTCGCTGACGATGTGATAGTAAACAACAAAGACCTAGACTGGCTCAGTGCACAAGTAAAGGATTTACATCAAATGTACCTAAACATTGTGAACAAAAACCTGTAAACTGTGTCGAACGGATTACCCCAATCATAAAAGTTACCCAAATCAATCAGAAGGAGCGCTGAATGCCAATCGCAGTCTACGAATTTCCGCTTTGTGAAAAAGTGCGAAACTATTTGCGATTAGAACAGCTTTTTAAACAACTGGATCACACCGCAACATTCGACAGTGAGTTTGAGTGCCTGCATTTTTTTGATGTGTTGTTTACTTTAATGGACTTACTCGAACGGCTGGATGTGCGCACTGACTTTATTCGGGACATTGACGTGCATGAAAAAAACCTCGTGCACTGGTCAAGCCATCCAAACATCGACTCCGCGGCACTAGAAGGCGCGCTAAAAACCCTGCATCGCCTGTTATCCGATCTCAAGCGCACCAACAAACTAGGTTCTAGCTTAAAAGACGATCGCTTTCTTGGCAGTATACGTCAGCGTTTTTCGATCCCCGGTGGTGCTACCAGCTTTGATTTACCTCATTTATTTTGTTGGCTGAAGCAATCCAAAGATGTGCGTAATAAAGACATTACTATGTGGGTAAACCAATTAGCGTTGGTGCGTGAAAACATTACGTTGCTGATGCAGTATTTGCGTGAACGCGGACGTTACGAAGAGGTTATTGGCACCAATGGCTTCTATCAAGGTGTCGTCACTGATAAAATTGATTTGATCCGCGTGCGCTGCTCCAACAGCCAAGGTTACTTCCCTGTGCTGAGCGGCAACAAGTATCGATATGGCATTCGCTTTATGCAGCTTGTCCCTGATGAAGGTTCAGCAGGCGGTGTGCCGGGCGATATCAAGTTTGACATTGCTTGCTGCTAGACTATCTTCAACCCATTAACAAAATAGCCAAAGAATATGAAAGTAAATTGCCCTACCTGTAAAAAAGAAGTCGAATGGACAACTGAAAATCAGTTTAGACCTTTTTGTACCAAACGATGCCAATTAATCGACTTAGGCCAATGGGCCAACGAAGAAAACGCTATCCCCTCTGGCGCAAATAAGGATGCTGAAACTTCTGTACCCGATATGGATATTGATATAGAAGATATCGAGGCAATGCTAGCACAGCAAGAGCAGGATTTTTTCAAAAACTAAGGTGTATTTATGGCTTTCGCTCTACACCTAGTTTACAGAACAACTCTCTTTTGTATTAGACCGATTCAGCAAAACACCATTCTCAGCCTACTTATTTATAAAGGTGAACCACGCGATGTCAGCCCATATTGAAATACAAAAAATATTAATTACCGCAGGTACGCATGGTAATGAGATGTCTGGTATTGAGTACTTAAGAAACTTGCAGTCGAACACAAAAATACGTGCGCAACTATTGGATCAAGAAAGTGACATTGATGTTGAATTAGCGCTGGTAAACAAACTCGCGATACAAAAACGCGCTCGCTATATTGAAGAAGATTTAAATCGCCAATTTAGCCACGAAAAGTTAAGCGTACTGTCAGGCGAAAACTTAGAACACCAATTAGCCATTGAATTTAATCTAGCTTATGGTCCTAAATACGAGCCCACCAGAGACCTTGTTATTGATATTCATAATACCACCAGTAACATGGGGCCAACTTTAATTATTTTAGAGTCTGACGAATTTCATCAGCAGATGGCAAGGTACGTTAAGAGCAACATGCCAGAAGCTATCATTCTAATTGAAGACCATATTCCGTACAAACAACATCCTTATTTATGCACTATTGGTAAAAAAGGCATCATGATCGAAATAGGACCACAGCCACAAGGTGTGCTGCGCACTGCTGCTTATTTGCAAACAGAAAAAATGACAAAATTGGTAGTGGCTTTTTGCGACCTTTGGAACAAGCAAGCGCTTGACCAAGCAGATGCGGTTGATGCATTTCGGCTAAGCAAAGAAGTCTACTTTCCGTTAAGTCCTACTGGCAGTAAGGTAGCAATGATCCATCCAAGCTTGCAGGATAGCGACTTCACAGTATTAAAAAAAGGAGCTCCTACGTTTTTAAGCTTTGAAGGAGAAACGCTGGTTTGGGAAGGTGAAGACGAGGTATACCCTCACTTTATCGGTGAGTCCGCTTATTATCACTTGGATATCGCCTTTGCCTTGGCGCATAAGACCCTTATTTAAATCAGTTGTTGCGTGTTATTTTGCTCAGGCACATCGTTGGCACTAAATAACACGCCCAGCACGCTCAGCACCTTTGCTTCGAGCTTTTCCTTGCTAATAGTAAAGCCAAAGAGTGCTTTGGTATACGTTAAACCTGCAATTGAAGACAGTACCATATCCGCAATATCTTCCGGATTTTGAGTTGCTTTCAGATAATCGTGTTCTTGGCCGGTTTTAATTAAGCGAGCTAATTCTTGAATTGCAGGCACATAACAACGCTTATAGTGCGCTTGCGACATAGCCTTATTTGACAATGCTTGGCTAATCATTAGCTGATCAAACCTCACAATTTTTGGGTCAAATATAATATCAACGATGTTGATGCAAAAAGACCTCAGCATTTTTTGGTAGTCAATTTGGCTGTGCACTTCGACTTTCGAAGGTTCATAAATTTTAGCAACTTCCCTGGATACCACGGCTTCTAAAAGCTCGTCCTTGTTTGGAAAGTACTTATACAAGGTCATTTTTGATGTTTTTGCCGCTTTAGCTAACATATCAGTTGTCACAGCAGACACGCCAAACTCGAAGAACAGGCTTTTCGCTGCCGCTAATATTCTGCATTCAGCATCTTTACGACTCATATTTACCGCTCATATTTAGCCCGACTTATTACTTTATTAAACAATTAGACATACCTCAATTCTATCAACATTTCTAAGTTCTAGCTTGGATATTAAATTTCTTCACATCTTACTTTTGGGTGCTGACAAATCTAAAACGCTATGGTACTGTACTGTACAGTACTGATGTGTAATTTCAACAATTAATACGATTATCCGCATTAGCATCTAGCAATGAAGTGAACAAAATAGTGACGCGCTGAGTTCGCAACTCATGCCTTTTATGGGCTTTGAACACAAACCCGACAATTAGTTAAGACCAAACAGATAAGCAATTGCTTAAGTGAAGGATAAATAATGCGTTTTATACAAACCGCTGTGCTGTTGAGTATTAGCATTTTCATATTGAGTGCTTGCTCTGGTTCCGATAAGGAAATGCTGGAGCAAGATGCGAGCAAAACCGAGCCTCCCAAGAAAGTATGGACGACCAAATTAGTGCCTGCCTCCGATGGTGTCAAAAGGCACTTGACCGGAACTATTCAAGCAGCCGATGCCGTCTCTATTTCATTTGAAGTTGCCGGCGTTGTGTCTAAAATGCATGTTGATTTAGGGCAGTCTTTCAAAAAAGGGGACATTCTAGCTGAATTAGATAAAACGCTATACAAAATGGCTGTTCAGCAAAATAGAAGCGCCCTAGGTGAAGCAACGGCAGCTTTGCTTGATATCAAGCAAACGTTTGAAAGAAACAAAACACTTAGACAACAGGGGCTGGTATCACAGGCTGCCCTTGACAGCGCATTAGCCAGTTTTGATATCGCAAAACAGCGCGTAGAGGTAGCTGAAAGCTCGCTTGCTATCGCAAAAGAAAACTTATCCGATACAATCCTTACCGCCCCCTATTCTGGGCGCGTCTCTGAGCGCTTCGTTGAACCCTCGCAGCAGCTTAGTCCTGGCGCACCGGTATTGAGCATTCAAGGCAATGCTCTCTTAGAAGTTAACGCAGCAATACCAGAAGGTTTAATTAACAAAGTCGCTCTTTTAGACCAAGTCAGTGTAGTGCTTCCCTCATTGAGCAGCTCAAAAGCCTACCCCGCAACACTTACCGAAATTGGTGCTCAAGCGTCAATTGCCAACGCGTTTCCGATTACCATCACATTTAACGACAACCACACAGGTTTTTACCCAGGCATGTCAGCCGAAATCATTTTATCGATCAGCGGGCTATTTGACAGTGACGAATACTTTGAAGTCCCATTCAGTGCCTTTACAACAGACAAATCTGGGCCCTATCTTTATTTTGTCGCTACTTCATCTCAAAAGGTTGTCAGTGAAAATAACACGAACAAGGACACACCTATTTATAACGATCGCGCAAGCCAAGAAGAACACGCTATCGCAGAGAAGTACTACATTGACATTGTTGAATTGAAACTCGAGACCGCCATTATTAAATTTAAACAGCAACCCAATACAAATAGGCTTTCTGAAGCGCGAATAGTGAAAACCGGGCTGGATTTTATTAGGCCTAACCAAGCTATTTCTGTCGTCGAAACCTCGACTCAAATATATAACCAATAGAGGCGATGAGCATGAATTTATCCGACATTGGTTTACGCTATAATCGCTTAGTTATGACATTAGTATTGTCGTTGATGATTTTTGGCGGTGTGAGCTACTTTACACTGCCAGCACAAGAAGACCCTTCAATAAAAATTCGAGAAGCCGTTATTACCACGCACTTCCCCGGTATGCCTGCTGAGAAAATTGAACTTCTGATCACAAAAACGGTTGAAGAAGGTGTACGCAATGTTGATGAAGTTGAAGAAATTCGTTCAATTTCAATGCAGGGCACATCGGTTGTTTATGTCGAATTGTATGAGCGTTATTTCGACCTTGACCAAATTTGGGACAAAGTACGCAACGAATTGGATAAGGTAAGAAGCGAACTCCCCGACGGCACGCCTGCGCATTTTATCAACGATAATTTTGGCGATGTTGCGATACTGACCGTTGCCTTACAGGCCGATGACGGTATTTTCATGGGTGATATGTTCGACATGGCGCAGCATGCTCGTGACATGATTTATACCGTTGATGGCACGCAGTCCGTTAGCATACTCGGTGCACAGCAAGAAAACATTGTTGTCGAGGTGTCTGATGTGAAGGCCGCACAATTAGGTGTATCTCCATCGCAGTTGCTTGATACCTTGCAACAGCAAAACGTGATCCGCCCAGGGGGCACAGTTAATTTAAATGGAAAGAGTTTCAATATTGTACCCAGCGGTGATTTCACCAGCGTCGAGTCAATCAAAGAAGTGATTTTCACACTACCGAATACCAATAACTCAATCCGCTTGGAAGATATCGCAACGGTATATCGAAGTATTCAAACGCCTGAATTTCAAACCGCTTATTTTAACGGCGAACGGGCAATTGTGCTCGCCGTAGCCAAAAATGACCGCTTCAGTGTAACCGAGTATACGCCCCGCTTGGAGCAGATGCTGCGTGCATTGGAACAACAAATGCCCGCAGGCATTAGCCTTAATGTCATCACCCGGCAGGCCGACCAAGTCAATGCTGCAGTGGATGGTGTGTCAATCAACGTTATACAAACACTGGCTATTGTACTTGCCGTAGTCATCTTATTCCTTGGCGTCAGAATTGGACTGATTGTGGGTGCAATAGTACCGGCTGTTGTTTTAATCGTGCTTGCTGTGTTGAATTTCAGCGGTATGGCACTGGAACGCATGAGCTTGGCAACGCTGATCATTTCGCTCGGTTTACTTGTCGACAATGGAATTGTTGTTGCTGAAGATTTCAAGAAACGATTAGAGAACGGTGAAAAACGCCGTGATATCGTGTCTGATATTGGCCGAACACTAGCCATCCCTTTATTAACTTCGTCGGTTACGACTATGCTCGTATTCTTACCGCTTATGTTGGCAGAGAGTAGCTCAGGTGAATACACGCGCTCCGTATCTATTGTGATCATTTACTCGCTGTTCACATCGTGGTTACTTTCTCTCATGGTAACGCCGTATTTATGTTTCTTGTTTATCAAAGACGTAACGGTAAAAAAGAAGTCTGGTTTTCAAGCGAAAGTGGCAAACTTCTTTGATCTTATCAACCCTGTGTACAACGCAATTTTACGCTTCGTACTACAATATCGCGCATTTACCATGACCTTGACAGTATTGCTTTTCTTAGGAGCAGGTTATGCGATGAGCACTGTTCCTGTAAAATTCTTTCCTGATTCCGACCGTGCTCAAGTTTTGGCATATATTGATTTACCTGCGGGTTCATCGATGTATGAAACAGAAGACGTATTGGAAAAGGTATTTGACGTTCTGGACAATAAAGAGCGCTACCCCTATGTAGAAAATTATGCAGCCTATGGCGGTTTTGGCGGTCCACGGTTTGTATTGTCACTCACTCCTATTACACCTGAATCAAGCAAAGCTTTCTTAATGCTTAACCTTGTGGATCGTCAATATCAGAATGAAACAATAGAAAGCCTTCGCGAGGACTTTGCCAATAGTTTTCCGAAAGTGAATGCGCGCGTCACCAAAATGTTTTTGGGCCCATCTGATTCAAATAAAATTGACGTGCAAATTATAGGGCCCGACAAGGACTTCATTTACAATACGGCATTAGAGATTGAAGAAATATTCCGTAATTTGGAAGGTACTGTCGATATTAAAAATGACTGGGAAAATAAAATCACCCAAATTGACGTGCAAATAGATCAAGCGAGAGCAAAACGTGCAGGCGTTACATCAGCCGATGTGGCGAGATCGTTGGAAACTTTTTACTCTGGCAGAATTGTTTCGGAATTTCGTGAAGGCGATGATTTAATTCCCATCATTATTAGAGGAAAAGCTGAGGATAGATATGATATCAGCCGCATTTACGGTATCAATGTATATTCAGCTTCGAGAAATGTTAACGTCCCCTTAGAGCAAGTTGCAGACATCAAATTCAGCCCACAATACGCCAGAATTGCCCGCGAGAATTTGTTTAGAACCGTTACGATTGAAGCAAAAAACTTGAATATGACAGCGGAAGACATGGTGCCTATCTTACAACCCGAATTTGATAAAATAAGGGAAAGGCTGCCGCCTGCTCACCGGCTAGAATTTGACGGCGTAGTGAAAGATTCAAAGGAATCTCAGGCTTCATTGAATGCCAACCTGCCTTTATGTTTAGCGGCCGTCATGCTGGTATTAATCGCTCAATTTAATTCATTACGCCGCGCTGGAATCGTTATTTTCACGGTGCCACTAATTTTAATCGGTGCCGTTATTGGTTTACTTACCGTGCAGGCAAACTTTGGCTTTATGGTGATTTTAGGTCTGTACGCCTTAGCTGGAATTATTGTCAACAATGCCATTGTATTGATAGACAGAATAGATATCGAGCGCAAGGAAACGGATAATCAATACGAAGCGATAGTGGAGGCCTGTATGCGCAGATTGCGCCCTATCGTTATGTCAACCGTAACCACCATTCTGGGTCTACTGCCGCTAATTATTAGTCAGGATGCACTGTTTTTTGGTATGGCGAGTGTATTGGCCTTTGGTTTATTAATTGGCACATTGCTAACACTTGGTGTGGTGCCCGTATTGTATAGTTTGTTCTTTAATATTAAAAAGCAGGCAGCGCCAGAATAGCGTCCACAATAGCGACGTTAGCATCGGGAAAGTCAATTTCTTGTAGATTGCTAACGTCCACCCAGCGATGCATTTGGCCCTCTTTGCCGAACGGCTCGCCCGTGAACTCATGTACAAGCAAAACTGACAGCAAAACACGCTTATCAATGTACTCATGAGCAATTTCAATCAGTGGCGACGATAAGCTAATATTTATCCCGATTTCTTCATGAAGCTCTCGTTCAAGCGCTTGCTCTACTGATTCTTGTAGCTCTACCTTGCCACCAGGAAACTCCCACTTGCCACCTTGATGCTGATGATCAGCGCGTTTACATATAAAAAAGGTGTTGCCCCTGCGGACAACACCTACTGCAACATGAACTTGTTTCATAGAAATGCTTTTGTTCTCTTATTTAACGGCTATTACTCAATAGCTAGTATTAAACTAGCTCTTATTAAATAGCCATGTAAGTGTCCTAAGACAGCTTACCGTGACATTGCTTATATTTTTTACCAGAACCACAAGGACAAGGATCGTTGCGGCCTACTTTAGGACCTGAACGCTGAGGGACAGCTGGCTTCTCAGCTTCTGGCTCTGTTACCGACTCATGTTCAAATTTTCTTTCAACTTCGGCTGCGCGACGCTGTTCTTCAACTGCTTCTACGTCGGCCTGCTGTTGAACCTGAACACGGCTCAATATGCTGATAACGTCTACTTTTAAAGTGTCTAGCATTTGCGAGAATAGCTCAAACGACTCGCGTTTATATTCTTGCTTCGGATTTTTCTGAGCATAACCACGCAAATGAATACCTTGACGTAAATGATCCATGGCTGCTAAATGCTCTTTCCACAAACCATCAAGACTCTGCAGCATGACCGCTTTTTCAAAATTGCGGATAACTTCAGGGCCTACCGTTGTTTCTTTTAACTCATAGGCTTTCACAATTTCGTCGAAAATACGTTCTCTTATGATTTCTTCAAATAATTTATCGTCATTATCAAGCCATTTCTGCACAGGTGCATCGACCGCGAAGTCACTCTTTAAGCGCTCTTCTAAGCCTGCAACATCCCACATTTCTTCTAAAGACTGTGGCGGTATGTATTCGCTGATGACATTAGCCACAACGTCTTTTCTGATATTAGCGATCATTGAGCCAATATCACCGTCATCTAACAACTCGTTGCGCTGTTCATAAATAACGCGACGCTGATCGTTTGCGACATCATCATACTCAAGCAAAGATTTACGAATATCGAAGTTGCGTCCTTCAACTTTGCGCTGTGCATTTTCAATAGCACGAGATACCCATGGGTGTTCGATTGACTCGCCTTTTTCCATGCCTAAGCGCTTCATCATATTGCCCATTTTTTCAGAGGCGAAAATGCGCATTAGTGCATCATCAAGCGATAGATAGAAACGCGAAGAACCTGCGTCACCCTGACGACCTGAACGACCACGTAACTGATTATCAATACGGCGCGACTCATGACGTTCGGTACCGATAATATGCAAACCACCAGACGCTAACACAGCATCATGACGCTTCTGCCATTCTGCTTTAACGTGTTCTAACTGTTGTTCCGTCGGATTCTTAAGCTTCTCAATTTCAGCCTGCAAATTGCCGCCTAACACGATGTCCGTGCCGCGACCCGCCATATTCGTAGCAATGGTTACTGCAGCCGGCATACCTGCGTTTGCAACGATATCCGCTTCTTGTTCATGAAATTTTGCATTCAGCACTTTGTGCGCGATTTTTGCCTTTTTCAAAACGCTGGAAAGTAGTTCTGAATTTTCGATTGAAACGGTACCAACTAGAGTCGGTTGACCGCGTTCAACGCAGCTTAGAATATCTTCCACGATGGCATCATATTTTTCCGCAGCGGTAAGATAAATTTTATCCGCACGGTCATCACGTACCATTGGCTTGTTGGTTGGAATAACAACCGTTTCTAAACCGTAAATATGCTGGAACTCGAAAGCTTCTGTGTCGGCAGTACCTGTCATACCTGACAACTTGTCGTATAGACGGAAGTAGTTTTGAAAGGTGATTGACGCTAAGGTTTGATTTTCATTTTGAATGTTAACGTCTTCTTTAGCCTCAATTGCTTGGTGCAAGCCTTCAGACCAACGACGTCCTTCCATTGTGCGACCGGTGTGTTCGTCAACAATGATAATGTCATCACCCTTAACGATGTAATCCACATCTTTTGCAAATAACTTGTGAGCGCGTAAAGCGGCATTCACATGATGTAATAAGGAAATATTCGCAGCTGCGAACAAAGATTCAGTTTCGTCTAAGATGCCGTGCTTTTGCAATAATTCTTCAACGAATATCTGACCTGTTTCGGTCAAGTGTATTTGTTTGCCTTTTTCGTCGATGGTGTAGTGACCATCGCCAATATCGTCTTCTTCATCTTCCTTTTCCTGCTGCTGCAGCTCAGGAATAATCAGATTAATCTTTCGATATAACTCTGAGCTGTCTTCTGCAGCCCCAGAAATTATTAGTGGTGTTCTGGCTTCATCGATAAGGATTGAATCGACCTCATCGATAACCGCAAAATGCAGTCCGCGCTGAACTCTATCTTGTGGACTAAACGCCATGTTGTCGCGCAAATAATCGAAACCAAATTCATTATTGGTACCATAAGTAATGTCGGCTTCATAAGCGGCGCGTTTTTCTGAAGGACTTAAACCAGGTATGTTACACCCTACAGTCAAGCCCAGAAATTCGAATAGTGGTCTACTGCCGTCGGCATCGCGCTTTGCTAGATAATCATTCACGGTAATAACGTGAACACCTTTACCCGAAATTGCATTTAAATAGGATGGAAGAGTCGAGGTCAAGGTTTTACCTTCACCGGTACGCATTTCAGCAATCTTACCTTGGTGTAAAACCAAACCACCTTTCATTTGCACATCAAAGTGGCGCATTTTGAAAACGCGCTTACTAGCTTCTCGAACAACAGCAAATGCTTCTGCTGCTATTGCGTCCATCGATTCGCCCTTTTCTAAGCGCTCTCTGAATATAGCTGTTTTACCTTTTAGCTCATCGTCGGAAAGTTCTTCGAATGCTTTCTCATATTCGTTAACAGCAACAACTGTCTTTTTTAATTTTTTTAGTAAACGGTCGTTACGACTGCCAAATACTTTTTTTAAGGTGCTTGCAAACATGCTATATGGTTTTCCAAAAATGACTAAAATAAAACGCGCAACATAGTAACAATTATGCAGCGAATAAACTAGGGCGTGCTAGCTAACCTTAGCACTGAACTGAGCTATTTAGATGGGTCAGGAGTGGAATGAACTGGAGAAAACTGAATATCAGTTTTTTAGCGATAGATAAATGGTAGAGGATCGACCTGTTGACCGTTTTTGAGAACTTCATAGTGCACATGCGCACCTGTTGATCGACCAGTATTGCCAACTAATGCGATACCTTGGCCTTTGGTAACAACGTCGCCGACTTCAACCGACAATTGAGCGTTGTGACCGTATCTTGTTCTTAAACCGTTTCCGTGATCAATTTCAACTAGTTTTCCATATCCATATCTGTCGCCAGACCAGGTTACAACACCAGCACCTGTTGCAATAACGTCTTCACCTTCTTTGCCTGCGAAATCTAAGCCTTTATGCATAGATGGGCGGCCAGTGAATGGGTCTTTGCGAACACCGTAATAAGAAGACAACCAACCTTTACCGACTGGACGTCCTGCTAACTCACTTTCTCTTTCTATATTGAGGCCTAACATCAAAGATTCAAGGGCGGTGAGTTGCTGAATTTTAAAATCTAATGTCTCAGACATTTTATTGATTTGATTTGTTAAAGAAGACTCCGTTGCGTCGAGCGTTTGCATGTCTTCGCTTAAGGTAAAATCTTCTTTGTTCAGACCGGCATTTTCCGCCATGGTTGCAGTGAGCAACTCCATCTGGTTAATTCTGTTTTGCAAGATAGCTAACTGATTCACGATCCCGCCAACCTGCTGCTGGGTGTTGACCTTTAGTTTGTCAACTAAATCTGCTTGCTGCTCTAATCCAGTCTTTATGACATTCACGCGGACGTGGTTTTCATAGACGGATTCAGTTGAGCGACTCGAGATAAGGAAGACTATAGATGCTATTACAGACAAGCTTAACAGCTTGCGAGCGGATATCCGCTTCACAAATCTGCGATTCTTGCCTTTGTAAAGTATCGTAAAACTCATCATTACCCTTTATATTTTCTACCAATTTATCGCAACAATGTCGTGGAATTACCGTTGTCGCGACTTTAAGGCTTGCAGTCTAACTCTGTTATCGGCAGATAGGAACATTTACCGAGCACACCTACTTATCTAATTTTATACCTGACGCTGCTGTTCGCGCGGCTTTCTTGCACGCCTTATTAACCGAGTGAATTACTAAAAGGCTAGGGACGGTTCTATGTATCTGATAGGTAAACTGTCTTCACTTTCGAACTCAACATACTTCCATGCACTGACATCGTTAAGTATCGCGTTTAATAACTTATTATTTAAACCATGGCCTGTTTTATATGCAACAAGTTCGCCAATTAGGCTATGTCCACCTAAGTATAGGTCGCCAACGGCATCCAATATTTTGTGTTTAAGAAATTCGTCACTGCAGCGCAGGCCTTCAGGGTTAAGCACACGATATTCGTCGAGCGCGACAGCATTATCCATGCTGCCACCCAAAGCGAGGTTCATCGAATTCATAAGCTCTAAGTCTTTCATAAAGCCGAAAGTTCTGGCTCTACTGACTTCATCAACATACGAGTCAACAGAGAAATCGAGCTCGACTCTTTGTCTACTAGCAGCGATTGCTGGGTGTTCAAAATCAATTTCGAAATTAACTTTAAAGCCGTCGTGAGGCCTAAACTCGGCCCATTTGTCGCCGTCTTCGACACGCACTGTTTTGATCACTTTGATGAATTTTTTAGGGGCGTCTAACTCCTGTACACCGGCACTTTGGAGCAAGAAGATAAAGGGAGAGGCACTGCCATCCATGATAGGAAGCTCGTGGCTATCTACTTCAACGATAATATTATCAATACCTAAACCAGACAGTGCAGAGGCTAAATGCTCTACCGTGTGAATGGAATGACCATCAGCGTTTGTGATACACGTACACAGCATTGTATCTCCAACGGCATCGGCCTTGGCTTGAATGTCTGCATGCGGTTGTAAATCAACGCGACGGAAAACGATACCCGTGTTTGCAGGTGCAGGACGCAAAGTCATGGTGACTTTTCGTCCTTTATGCAAACCGATACCGGTCTCTTTAACAGACTCTTTAATAGTACGTTGTTTTATCATTTTGTTTTATTCACCAAACAGAAAAACGGCGCATATTATATTACTCAATCACTTTATTGTCAAAGAGTTACAATATTACAAGCTTTTTTTTAAAAACAGTGACTGTTCAGACCACTATAACCAAACGCGAATTCGGTTATAATTTATTAGTCTAATCAGCCTGTTTTCTCAAGAATGCTGGAATATCGAGATACTCCAATTCATTACTTGGTTGAGCTTCGTCGTCTAACTTTAACGCTTGGTTGCCATCAGTGCCGCCTGAAGACTTGTGGTCTCTCGAACCAGACGTGTAGTCTCTGCCTACCGCACTCACGCGCGCATTGTCATTGACCAAGCTGATATCAGGCTTGCGTTCTGCGCCAATACCAGTGGCGACTACCGTCACGCGAACTTCATCAGTGAGTTCAGGATCGATAACCGTACCGACAACGACTGTTGCATTTTCTGACGCAAACGCCTTAACCGCATTACCTACGATTTCATATTCGTCGATAGCAAAGTCTAGTCCGGCTGTAATGTTAACTAAAATGCCGCGTGCACCTGATAGGTCGATATCTTCTAACAGAGGACAAGCGATAGCAGCTTCTGCAGCTTCTTCGGCTCTATCTTCACCTCTACCAACACCGCTGCCCATCATTGCCGTACCCATTTCTGACATCACGGTTTTCACATCGGCGAAATCGACGTTGATCAAACCAGGACGAGTAATAAGTTCAGCGATACCCTGCACAGCGCCGCGAAGTACGTCGTTCGCTGCACTGAAAGCCTGCAGTAAAGGCGTGCCCTTACCCATCACTTTCAAGAGTTTTTCATTTGGAATAGTAATCAATGAATCAACGTGCTTAGAAAGCTCGGCAATACCTTGATTAGCAAAATCAGAACGCTTTCTACCTTCGAATGGGAATGGTTTGGTTACAACAGCAACCGTCAATATGCCCATTTCTTTAGCAATTTTAGCAACTTCAGGTGCTGCTCCAGTGCCCGTTCCACCGCCCATGCCAGCCGTGATGAAAACCATATCAGCGCCTTCCAGCGTTTGACGGATCTTTTCACGATCTTCTTGAGCAGCTTCACGACCCACGTTTGGATCGGCGCCAGCGCCTAAACCTTTTGTAACCTCGTTACCAATTTGTAGTTTGATGTGAGCACTCGATGTCTTCAATACCTGCGCATCGGTATTCATGGCGATAAAATCTACGCCTTCGATCATGTGCTGAACCATATATTCGACGGCGTTACCACCGCCACCTCCGACGCCAACTACTTTAATGACGGCTTCGTCGCTTTGACTGTCCATTAGTTCGAACATTCTGCTTCTCCGGTATACTGAAACCTATTTCTTTTATTATTTCGGTTTCAAATTGTTTTAGCGCTAACGGTTAAGAGCCCCCTAAAATTCGCCCTTAAACCAGCTTTGGATGCGTTTTAAAACGCTTTCTTCGCCTTTCTTTGAAGACGTTCTTTTATTATTTATATTTTGCTTACCATACTGTAACAGACCCACTGCCGTAGCAAAACAGGCATCATCAACATATTCAGCCAAACCTTTGACTGAGTGAGGCTTTCCAACCCTTACTGGCATCTGGAAAATTTCCTCGGCAAACTCTACAGCACCTTCCATCTTGGCTGTTCCGCCAGTAATGACAAGCCCTGCAGCAATTTGTTCTTCTAAACCACTGGCTTTAATTTGCTCATAAGCTAATTCAAATAGCTCTTGGTATCTTGGTTCAATAACTTCAGCTAAAGTGTGACGCGACATGACTCTTGCAGGTCGTCCACCAACACTTGGCACTTCAATGCTTTCTTCCATGCTCACCATGTCTTTCAGTGCGCATGCATATTTTGTTTTAATGTCTTCCGCATTGCTCATTGGCGTGCGGAAAATTTTCGCGATATCGCTCGTGATCTGGTTCCCAGCTAAAGGGATAACCGCGGTGTGACGAATAGCACCATCGGTATAAATCACGATGTCCATAGTACCGCCACCGATATCGATCACGCAGACACCCAGTTCGCGCTCATCATCCGTCAATACAGCGTAGCTTGAAGCCAAGGCTGAAAAGATGGTTTGATCGACACTCAAATCACAACTTTCAACACATTTAACCAGATTTTTAGCCATATCTTCGGCGCACGTTATAATATGCGCCGCGGCTTCCATTCTGACACCCGACATGCCTATTGGGTTTTTTATTCCCTCTTGCACATCGATAACAAATTCTTGCGGTAACACGTGAAGTAACTTACGTTCAGCTGCCATTGGCACAGAGCGTGCGGCATGGATTACGTTATCCACATCGTCTTGCGTGACTTCTTGGTTATTGATTGGCACCATTCCGCTCTCGTTTTGACACTGAACGTGACGCCCTGAAATTGACATGAATACTGAAGATACACTGCAGTCGGCCATCAATTCCATCTCATTAACCGCTTGTCTTACTGACTGAACAACAAGGTTCAAGTCATTCACACCGCCCTTGTCCATTCCTCGGGACTTGTGTGTACCAACGCCAATAATACTAATGCTGTCATCGTCGAGTAATTCGCCGACTATTGCTTTGATTACGCTGGTTCCGATGTCTAAACCGACAATTAGGTCTCTTTCAGTAGCTTTAGACATGTTTCATATCGCTCATTTTAATCATTATTTTCAGTAATTTCTTGTTCTTTTTTGTCATTTTTTTGCCAGCCCACAGCAAGCCCTATATCATACCGCAAATCGATGTAATTAATCGCCTTATTTTGTGCCTGTAACAGCGGAAATATATCGATAAAATTCTGTAACCTATCGATAAACTGCTGACGCCCTATATTTAGGCGTATTCCGTTGCTTAGCTCGACTCTCCACGCAAATCTTTCACTTAAAAATAAGGCATTAATTGTCAGTCCAGTAGAGCTCAGTAAGGACTGCATTGCATTGAACCCTGCAAGTGCCGTTTTTTCACTTCCACCTGGCCCAAATAACTGCGGTAATTTGATGCCCGGATCACCACCGTCAAAAATATCGCCTTCCGTATTCAACAAGAGGTCATCATTCCAAATTGCAACCGGCTGCTGTTCAACCAGATAAATATGCAAACTGCTTGGCCAACGCTTTCGCACCGATGCTCGATAAACCCATGGCATGCTCTCTAAAAGTTGATGCACTTTGTTCACGTCTAATGCAAAAAAGCTGCCTTTCTGACTTTGCCTGATAAGCGCTTCCATTTGCGCGTCTACCAAAATGCGTCGTTCTCCACTAAAAATAACTTTTTGTACCGGCAACTGCTGTTCATCTTCAAGCCATTGTTTAACGTGAATAGCGCCATAAATGAAACCGGCTATCACAAACGCAAAAATAACTAGACCAACAATTTTGCTTGACGACTCTGATTCACCGGTCCTTTCGTTTTCATCAAATGAATCAACATCGTCGTTCCAGTCATCGGATGCATCAATCGCACTAACTTTGCTTGGGCGTTCAACAAGACCGCTACTGTTCGCAGAATTTCTACGAACATTGCGTCCTGACTTTGTTAAATCGCCCTTCGCCACTTTGCTACTCCAAACTTGAAGTGAGTACTTGCAGCACGAGTTGCTGAAAACTCAAACCAGCTTGTTTAGCGGCTTTGGGCACCAAACTTGTTTCTGTCATTCCTGGTACTGTATTTGATTCGAGTAACATAAATTCACCTTGCTCATTGCGCATTAAATCAACTCTTCCCCAGCCTTTCCCAGATAGTCCTTGAAACGCATTAAGCGCGAGTTGACCTAGCTGTTTTTCAGTCGCCTCATCTAAGCCGCTAGGGCAATGATACTCAGTCGTTTTATCATTGTATTTTGCATCATAGTCATAAAACACATGTGGTGTCGCCATGCGAATAGAAGGAAGCGGCACCCCGTTCAATATGGTCACTGTATACTCAGGTCCATTGATGTATTGTTCAATTAACACATCGTCGTCATACTCCAGAGCTTGGTTTACAGCACTTTCAAGTTCCTCCGGTTTGCTGACTTTCGCCATACCGATACTTGAACCTTCACGCGCTGGCTTTACCATTGCAACACCCGATAAATTATCTAAAAGCACCGCATAATCTGGCTTTAACGTCGCATTTACTTGTTCTTTTGTAAGCACTTTATAGGGTGCCGTCGGTAACGCTAGCGTTGACCAAACCTGTTTCGAATAAACTTTATCCATGGCTAACGCAGAGCCCAACACGCCTGTTCCCGTATATGGAATACCAAGCAGCTGCAGTGCTCCTTGCATACTGCCATCTTCACCGCCGCGGCCGTGTAAAATGATAAATGCGCGGTCAAAACCCAAAGCAACAAGGTCGCCGATAGGATTTTCTGCTGGATCAAACTTGTGAGCATCAACACCAGCCGCTTGCAGGGCGTGTAGAACCGCCGTACCTGAGGCTAAACTGACTTTTCGTTCTGCAGAATTGCCGCCAAACAACACAGCTACTTTGCCAAACACGTCTTTACCTATTGCCCTGATGTCGGTTGCGCTTTTTTCGTTTACGCTATTAACTCGTTGGTTCATGCATCGCTCGCCTTTTTCAACAATGCTACTTTACTCATTTCAGTGACGGACAACGACTGTGCTATCTCACCAATGTTGCCAGCACCTTGTGCAAAAACGACATCGCCGTCATTCAACACATCGGCCAATATTTTATATAAATTCTGCTGTGAACTCACATAAATGGGTTCTAAATTGCCACGTTGGCGTATCGACCGACACAAGGATTTACTATCAATACCATCTATAGGGTCTTCGCTCGCGGCATAAATATCGAGCAGCAATAACACATCAACTTGTGACAAGACTTCAACGAAATCTTCGTATAAATCACGTGTTCGAGAATATCGATGCGGTTGATAAATCATAACAACACGCTTTTCTTTCCAGTTGTTGCGCGCCGCGGCAATCGTCATTGCTACTTCTGTTGGATGATGACCGTAGTCATCGACCAAAATTGTGCTGCCATAGTCCTGAGTAAATTGCCCCAGTACTTGAAAACGGCGTCCGATACCTTGGAAACTTTGTAGTGCTAACAGAATATCTGCATCGCTAATACCTTCATCAGTGGCTACTGCAATAGCCGCTGTAGCGTTTAACACGTTGTGGATGCCGGGCAAACTGAGTTTTACCTGCAGTGCAGTTTTATCTTTGCGTTTAACCGTAAAGTGACTGAAATTCAGTTCATACTTAACGTCAATAGCTTGATAATCGTTGCCGTCGGCTTGACCGTAGGTGAGGTATTTTCTGCCAACCTTAGGTAATATTTCTTGCACTACTTCGTCGTCACCACAAACAACCGCTAAACCATAAAAAGGTAAGTTGTGAAGAAACTCAACGTAAGCGTTCTTCATTTTAGAGAAGTCACCTTGATACGCTTCGAGATGATCAGCTTCAATATTGGTTATCACTGACAGCGTCGGTTGCAAATGTAAAAATGAAGCGTCGCTTTCGTCAGCTTCAGCAATTAGGTATTTACTCGCGCCTAATTTTGCATTCGTGCCGGCACTGTTGAGCAAACCACCGATAACGTAAGTCGGGTCTAGTTTGGCTTGAGAAAATATAGTCGCTATTAAACTCGTTGTTGTGGTTTTGCCGTGCGTGCCCGCTACCGCGATGCCGTAACGAAAGCGCATTAATTCAGCTAACATCTCTGCGCGACGAATAATAGGGATACGCAACTCGGTCGCAATTTGAATTTCAGGATTACTTTTATTGATTGCGCTAGAAACAACAACCGCATCTGCCTGCTGAACGTTTTCAGCTGCATGGCCTATAAAAATTTCAGCACCTAGGTCAATTAAACGAGCGGTCATGCTGCTATGCTTCATGTCAGACCCTGACACTTGATAGCCCAAATTCAGCACAACTTCGGCAATTCCGCCCATGCCTGCTCCGCCGATACCGATAAAGTGCAGTTTCTGCACGCGACGCATTTTGTGTGGCATCAACGCCACACGATTATCGCTTTGCTCCGCTGTAGACTCAGCGATAGATTTCTCGATAGATTTTTTACTTGGCTGTTCAACAGCGCCTGCTGTTGGCTTATTTTCAATACTCACAATGTGTCCTTTAAACCTTCCTGCACAATGACAGAGGCTACTTTGAGTGTGGCGTCTTGAATACAAAGCGCTCGCGCTTTACGCCCCATCTCTTTTATCTTTTGTGGATTTGACAACAAGGCATCTAACTGCGAATACAAATTTTCAGCAAGTTTGTCTTGCTGAATAAGTATTGCGGCACCGTTGTCGCTCAATGATCTCGCATTGTAGGTTTGATGATCATCAACTGCAATTGGTAAAGGTACAAAAACAGCGCAAGTTTCAGTAGCAGCAACTTCAGCAACCGTTAACGCGCCTGCACGACAAATCACGATGTCAGCCTTAGCGAATTCAGCTGGAATATCATCAATAAATTCAATCACTGTATCGTTTGGCTTTGCATATTGGGCTTTCACTGGCTCTGCTTTGCCCTTGCCCGCTTGATGCACAACATTTATTGTATACTTTTGACGAAGTTGCTTAACAACCTCTGGGATTTGTTGATTCAACGCTAGCGCACCTAAACTGCCGCCTACAATGAGAAAGTGAAACGCGTTGTCATTGTGCTGTAATTTTGCTGCACGAAAAAACTCAGCTCTCACTGGGTTGCCCACAAACTCGACATTGTCCGGCGATCGACTCGCAACTGCAGACGCCTGCACGTCGAAACCACAAAGCACCCGCTTTGCGACTTTTGCCAACCATTTATTGGTCATGCCAAAAACAGCGTTTTGTTCATGTATAACGATCGGAATGCCTAATGTCCAAGCAGCTATGCCGCCCGGACCACTGGCAAATCCCCCCATACCTAATACCGCATTTGGCTGCAGTCTTTTAAGCATCTTTCTGGCTTGCCAAACCGCTGAAATCAGCATAAACGGCGCGAAAACCTTTGCCGCAGCGCCTTTACCACGAACGCCTTTTACATCTAAAAAATGAATGGGGAAGCCATGCTTAGGTACAAGGTCAGCTTCCATTTTATCCGCAGTACCAAACCACTCTACTCGCCAACCTTGTTTGGTCATTTCGTGCGCGACTGCCAAGCCCGGAAAGACGTGCCCGCCAGTGCCGCCTGCCATAACAACTAACAATGGATTGCATGTGGTACTCGATTGCTCGGAAACATCAACATGACTTTGCAGCCCGTCTTGCCTTAGCGCTGAGTTTCCTTGAATATCGTTAGGCTTAGACATTGTCAGCTGCCTCATCGCTAATCTGAGACTTTTTTTGTTCGGTCTTTCTGCTGCTGCCTTTCTTATTCGTTCTTTTGCTACCGCCACTGCGCTTGAGTGCCTGCACACCATCAACTCTTAACTCGAAGTCGATACGCAACAATATGGCAACCGCCACTGACATAATAATGAGAGAAGAACCGCCATAGCTGACTAGCGGCAAGGTTAAGCCTTTGGTCGGTAAAATACCCGTACTCGCTCCTACATTAACGGCGGTTTGGAAACTAAACCAGATCCCAATACCATACGCCAGAAACCCATCGAAAGGACGTTCTTGCGCCATCGCCTTATTGCCAATACGAAGTGCTATGGCAACCATCGAAAGGATCAACATCAACACAACTAACACGCCAATGTAACCGAGCTCTTCGGCTAATATTGCCATGATAAAGTCGGTATGCGCTTCGGGCAAAAACTCGAGTTTTTGCAAACTATTCCCCAAACCTTGACCAAACCAAGAACCTCGACCGTAAGCCATCAAGGACTGCGTTAGCTGATAACCGGAACCAAATGGATCGGCCCAAGGATCAAGAAAAGCAGTGACACGTTTAACCCTGTAAGGTTCGAAAAGTATGAGAGCTACCACCGCTAATACGCCAGTAAAAACTAAACCGAAGAACTGCCATAACTTAGCGCCGGCCAAGAATAACAAACCGATGGTGGTAGCAAACATTACAATAACGGTGCCTAAATCAGGTTGATTGAGCAATAACAATGCGAGTAGAAAAAAGACCGCTAGTGGCTTCACAAATCCTTTAAAATTCTCAGTAATTTCTTCGTACCTTCTCACTAAGTAGCCAGCAAGATAACAGAAGAAAAACAGCTTTGCCGGCTCCGCAGCCTGAATAGTGATAGGACCAATTACAATCCATCGAGTACTGCCGTTTACCGTGCGGCCAATAATAAGCACGGCGACTAATAGAACGATTGCGAATATGAGTAAATAAGGGTTGGCAATGCGCCAAAAATTCATCGGCAAATTAAGCACGATCATAGCGGCGATAATTGCTAAACCGATATAAATAGCGTGACGAACAGCAAAGTAAAATGGGTTACCGTGCAGTCGTTCAGCAATTGGCATTGACGCCGATGTCACTATTACAAAACCAATGGCAAACAACGTTAATGCTATTAGCACTAAAACAAGGTCGTATGGACGACTTTGTGTGGCGTCGTTGCCGGCCACGCCCTCGTGTCGGGCGGCAAACAGGGCGGATAATTTATTGCTGGCTTGCATATTGGTATTCGCCATTATGCCACCTGCTCTTTAACTGCATTCACAAAAACATCGCCTCTTTCTTGATAATTAGTAAACATATCAAGACTCGCGCAGGCCGGCGAAAGCAAAACAACCGCATTCTCGTAATCCGCTTTTTGCAATAGCGATAAGGCCGTTGATACGGCTTCTTGAAGATCTTGAACGCAAACAGCAGTGGGTACAAGCTCAATAAATTTTGGCGCATCCTTACCTAATACAACCAGATGTTTAACTTGAGTATTAATCAGTTGTTTCAGTGGCAACAAGTCCACACCTTTTGCGTCGCCACCAGCAATAAGTACAAGATAATCATCCGTGTTTTTGAAACAAGCCAATGCAGCCTGACAGGCGCCAACGTTGGTTGCCTTAGAGTCATTTATCCATTTGATGGTTGACGCTTTATCGCCAACGATTTGTGAAGACACATGAATAGTTTGAAAACGATGCGGTAAACCTTCATATGCACAAATCGCGGGAATTGTTCGCTCTCTATCAAGCATCAATTGGTCGCAAACAGCAAGCACGATCATGGCGTTAATGTAGTTATGAGAACCTTTGAGGCGCAATTCAGAAACCTTAATTAGGCTCTCACCGTCGAATTGTATGCAGGGCTCAAGTGTTGTTTGATCATTGCTAATTGAATAACCAGTATTAGTGCTTTTTAAACCAACATTAGCGCAAATTCGACGTGTTTTTTGCTGATTTTCTTGCGCGCTATTTGCCGGATTATTTTCAAGTCCATTATCAGGGTAACTGAGCGCTTCATCTCGACACACTATTATATTCTTAGTCATGTTGAAAATGCGTTGTTTCGCTAATTTGTATGCCTCAAAACTACCGTGGCGATCTAAGTGATCCTCAGTAATATTAAGGACTGTAGCAAATTCAAGTTGCAGTGATTCGGTCATTTCTAACTGATAGCTTGATAACTCTAGCACCACCACGTCTAAGGGTTTTATTCTTGTCGTTTCTTCCAACAATAGGTCAAGTGCGCACTTGCCATAGTTGCCTGCCAACTCAACCTGCAAACCGGCATGAGTAAGCACTTTACCCAACATGTCTGTTACGGTAGTTTTGCCATTTGAACCTGTAATGCCTATCAGCGGTGTTGTATTGAACCAAGCGAATAGTTCAATATCACCGATAAGGACACCGCCTTGATGACGATAATCCACAAAACAAGGTAGATTCGGATTTACGCCGGGGCTCACTACAACAATTGAAAATGAAGATAGTGACATCGCAGAATCGAAGACAGCCGCACTAACACTTACATCATCATTTACATCATCATTCCGTTCGCCAGCTACCTTCTCTTGAATATTCACATCACGGTCAAGCACACATACCTTTGCCTTCTGAGAAAGCAAAAACCGGACACATGCTCGCCCGGTAACACCATAGCCGATAACGGCAATTGATTGATGTGCCAAATCCCTATTCATTTATCTCAACTTCAAAGTTGCCAGTCCAATTAGGACTAAAATTAATGAAATTATCCAAAACCGCACTATCACGCGAGGTTCCGGCCAGCCTTTTAATTCATAGTGATGATGTATTGGTGCCATTCTAAAAATACGTTTTCCTCGCATTTTAAACGAACCGACTTGCAGTATCACGGAAAGTGCTTCAACGACAAACACACCTCCCATAACAATAAACACAATTTCTTGACGAACTAAAATGGCTAATAAGCCAAGCGTTGCGCCTAAAGAAAGGGAACCGACATCGCCCATGAAAACTTGTGCTGGGTAGGTGTTAAACCATAAAAAGCCAAGACCGGCGCCAACAATTGCCGTGCATACAATAACCAATTCACTGGTCATCGGTATGAACGGAATATTAAGATAGGCCGAAAAATTAATGTTACCGGTAACGTAAGCAAATATAGCAAAGGCTCCCGCAACCAAAATAATAGGAACAATAGCTAAGCCGTCAAGTCCGTCAGTTAAATTCACCGCGTTGCTGGTACCAACCAAGGCAAAATAAGCAATAACCATATAGAACACGCCCAGTTGCGGCATGACTTCTTTGAAGAATGGTACTATTAATGCTGTTTCTGCAGCAATTTGAGGGTTAGCGCTATAATACAAAAATGCGGAAACAACGACGGCAATAACCGATTGCCAAAAGTACTTCCAGCGCGCAATTAAACCTTTAGGATCTTTGCGTACTACCTTACGGTAGTCGTCAACAAAACCCACTAAGCCATACGCAACAATAACCAACAGCGTTACGAGAACATATTTATTGGTTAGGTCTGCCCATAAAAGAACGCTGATTAATATAGCAGCCAAAATAAGCAAACCTCCCATCGTTGGGGTGCCTGCTTTCGACAAGTGACTTTGCGGTCCATCATCACGCACGGTTTGTCCAATTTGCATGGTTTGTAACCAACGGATCATTTTTGGACCGATAAGAATAGCGATTAACAAGGCGGTTAACGTGCTCAAAATAGCACGCAGGGTCAAATACTGTACGACGTTAAATCCGGCATCGAACTTTGATAGCCATTCGGCTAGCCAAATTAACATGCTATACGCTCCCTACGCCTTTCGAACTTTCCCACGGGGCTTTCCTCGATTGCTTTAGCAACTAATTCCATTTTTGAACTTCTCGACCCTTTCACTAAAATACTGATGTCCCTTTGCTCACTAAATAAATTCTCGTTCAGCATAGAAACAAGAGATTCTTTGTTGTCAAAATGAAACCCGTTTTGGTTAAATACTTCGCTTGCATAGTGACTTAACATACCAATTGAATATATTGATGTAATGCCTTTTGATTTGGCATATTCACCTACTTGCTCGTGATAGTAGCTTGCCTTATCACCCAATTCAGCCATGTCGCCAATCACCAAAACACGGTTACCAGGGAAGGTTGCCAACAGATCGATGGCCGCATTTACGGAAGCAACGTTTGCGTTATAGGTGTCATCTAAAAGACGAATTTGATTGGTCAACTGCTTTACATTCAATCGCCCGCCTACTTCGCGCATGTTGAATAAGCCAAGCTGCACGTCTTCTAAATTTGCGCCAACGCTAATAGACATCGCCGCTGCAAGTAGCGCATTTCCAACATTGTGCGTGCCGGGAATGCTTAAACGTATTGCCGCTTTGCCAGTAGGGCAAACCAACTCAAACTCAGCACAGCCATCCATGCCCATCGCAATATCTTCTGCATGATAGTCACCCTCTCCCGATTCTGGAGAAAATGTTAAACAATTCAAATGTGAGGTTTTGCCTTCCCAAAATGAATAAAACTGGCTGTCGCAATTGAGTATTGCTGTGCCTGTTGTGCCAAGTCCTTTAAAAATTTCACTCTTGGCTCTAGCGACACCAAACAAACTACCGAAGCCTTCTAAGTGTGATGCCGCGGCATTGACAATGGTCGCCACGTCAGGCTTAACTAAATTCGTGGTGTAGGCAATTTCGCCCAAATGGTTTGCGCCCATTTCAATCACGGCGTATTCATGCTGTTTCTCAAGTCGCAGTAAAGTAAGAGGAACGCCAATGTCGTTGTTGTAATTACCCTTTGTGTACAATACTTTGCCCTTCACCGACAAAATGGATGCCACCATTTCTTTCACGGTTGTTTTACCGCTACTACCTGTAATACCTACGGTTTTAGGGTTAACTTCTTGCTTGACGGCGGCCCCCAATTTACCTAAAGCGACCTTCGTATCGTCAACTAATATCAACGGCAGAGGACAGTCCACAAGACGGCTAACAATAACCGCAGCAGCGCCTTTTTCAAGCGCTTTGAATAAGTGATCGTGAGCATCATGATTAGGACCCACCAGAGCGATAAACAAATCGCCAGGCTCTAATGTTCGTGTATCCGTGCTAACGCCTTTAATTTGCAGTTCTTCGACACTTTTTGTATTGAGGGTACCCTCAATTTTTTCAGCAATCCAAGATAATGAAACGGAAATCATCCTCTTAACTCCATGGTTAACTGTTTAACGTATTCCCTCTCGTTGTAATATTCGCGTACTGAATTCAATTCGAGGTATTCTTCATGGCCTTTTCCTGCAACGACGATCAAATCGTCAGCATGACTGTTCAAATATGCGTGCTTTATTGCAGAAGTTCTTTCTAAATCTATGCTTAGTTTTGACTTCTTTGTTATTCCTTGTTGAATATCGGCAATGATATCTTCAGGCTTTTCATTGCGACTGTTGTCTTGGGTAAGCACTATTTTGTCCGCGTGATTTTCAGCAACTTTGCCCATTTGGCTGCGTTTAGCGTTATCCCGATCGCCGCCACAGCCAAAAATAACGATTAGCTGCCCAAGCACATGCTGCCGCGCTGCCAATAGCGCCTGCTCAAGTGCATCAGGTGTATGTGCATAATCAACAATAATATTGCCGTGTTTTGCCGATTCGAAAACTTCCATCCGCCCGGGCACGCCAGTTAAGCTTGAAACAGCATTGATCAGCTCCTCAAAATTGAGCCCTTGTAAAAGCAACGCACTCAATGCAGTCAACAAATTTGCAATGTTAAACTGGCCAATTAGAGGAAGGGCTAATGATGCGCTGCCCCAGCTTGTTGCAAGGTCGAACTCACTGCCATTAGGGGAAAACCGAAGATTTAACGCCATGCAGTAGGTAAAATTTAGTTGATGTTTTGCGTAAGACTCAAGCAGCGCTTCAGATGAAGGCTGTTTTATTGCGCAAAGGCAAATAGTCGTCTGCTGCGGCGCTTCTTCTATCCAATGGTGACTTTCTTGATCATCGGCATTTAAGACCACATAGCGCACGCCGTCCTGCTTTAACAACAGGCGTTTGGCCTGCGCATAGTCTGCCAAGCTCGCGTGATAATCCAAATGATCTTGAGTTAAATTGGTGAAGGCTGCGACCTCTACTTTGAAGCCGCTAAGTCTTTTTTGATGCAAACCGTGCGATGACGCCTCGATACACAGCCGTCTGCCTCCACGATGAGCCACTAAATGCGCTAAGTAATGCATTGAAGCAATATCAGGCGTGGTATTAATAGTGTCCGTAATTTTAACTGCAGCTTGTCCTTTGGTGTAAAAGCCAACGCCCATGGTGCCTATTGTGCCTGCATCCTCGCCACACGCTGCCGAAAGCTGGGCACATATGTGGGCAACCGATGTTTTACCATTGGTGCCGGTAATAGCAACGCACTGCAATTTGTTTGACACATGCTGATGGAACGCACTGCAAAGAAAACCAATATGTTTTTCAAGCTCAAAAAAACGCACTATGAGCCCTTGCCCAGTGCTTTCTCTTTCGCCATGTTGTTCAGTATTGTCGGTATTAACAAGAATTAATTTAGCGCCATTATCGAGCGCATTTTGAATGTATTTATTACCATTAACGTGAGTGCCTTGATGCGCAATAAACATCGAACTTTGGTCCGCTTCGCGACTGTCCAACACAATATTGTCAATCTCGACATCTGCAATGTCAGTATCAGCAATTAAAATGTCAAAAATCGCCAGTACCGAGGCGATTGAACGAGTGTGCAACTTGTCTTCATTGGACGTCATGCTGACCCCCTCTGTGGATACTCGCGGTCTTGGCATTATCGTCTGGCGGCACATTCAGCATTTGCAGAGTACCCGAAACTATTGCTGAAAACGTGGGTGCTGCTGTGTCGCCAGCGTGATATAAGTCACCGCCTGGTTCGTTTATCAACACAACTACTGCTATCTGTGGGTCGGAAACTGGGGCAATACCCGCAAAGATATTAACGTACTCTTCGCCGTAGCCACCCGCCACCGCTTTTCTACTCGTTCCGGTTTTACCTGCTACGCGATAACCAGGTACCCTTGCTTTCGTGCCAGAGCCTCCTTCCTGCGTAACACTTTCCATCATTTCCAATACAGCCATAGCATTTTCATGGCTAACAACGCGCTCAGGCAGCTCTAACGCAGGTTCGCTCGATTTAATAATCGACAGCGGTACTTTTACCCCTCCGTTGGCGATTGTTGCATACATTCTCGCTAGCTGAGCAGTCGTAACCGATATATTATAGCCAAATGATAATGATGAAAGCTCATGTTCAGACCAACGGTTGCGTTCGTGAAAAATCCCGTTCGACTCTCCCACCATGTTAGTGCCGGTATCGCTCATTAAGCCCATGTTGTAATAGGTGTCCATGAGGAAATTTTTGTCTACCGACAAGGCCAATTTCGAGGTACCCATGTTGCTACTTTTTTGAATAATTTCAGTAAGACTAACTTTTCCATAGTTGCGCGGATCTTCAACTCTACTGCCCCCTAAACGCATCCAACCAGGGGACGTATCAACAATAGAATCTTTTTGCACCGTGCCATATTCCAATGCAGCTAATACTGCAATGGGCTTCAGCGATGAGCCGGGCTCAAACGCATCCGTTATCGCTCTGTTGCGTAAACGGTGATTTGACACTGTCGCTCGGTCGTTTGGGTTGTATGATGGCGTATTCGCTAACGCAAGAATTTCACCAGTATGCACATCAACAATGACTACTGAGGCCGATGCAGCTTTGAAGTAAAGTGTTGCTTCTTTGAGTTCGCGGTAAGCGAGCGCTTGAATGCGTTGGTCAATAGTCAGCATCAAATCACCGGCTTTCTCGCCAGCATGTTGCTCAATAATTTCAACTTGACGCCCCTTCGCATCACGACGAATTTTACGTTTATCGGGCGTACCTGTTAACCAATCGTTGTAGAGCTTCTCAATGCCCTCGATACCTTTATCATCAACGTTTGTGAAGCCAATAACGTGGGAGGATACTTCGCCAGTAGGATAATAACGTTTAGATTCATTACGCAGATAAATACCGGGAATCGCCAACTCTTCAACAAAATTAGCCATTGCTGGGGTTACTTGACGTTGGATATATACAAAACGTCGCTTAGGATTATCTACTTTATCGTATAAACTTTGCACATCGCGTCCCAAGACTTCGGCCAATGCTTGAAAGCGGCGACTGTCCAATGGCTGCGTTTCACCGGTATCACTGTCGAAGCTATGGACTACTTTCGGATCGGCCCAGATCGCTTTTGAAGGCACACTCACTGCAAGCTGTTCGCCATGTCTGTCTGTGATCAAACCACGATAGCTTGGATTATCACGCACTCGAATAGTACGATTATCGCCTTGTTGTATTAGTAGATCGGGCTCGATTACTTGGATGAAAGCGGCTCTTGCGGCTAAGCAAACAAACACTAGTATCACGCTGAAAAGGATCGTAAGAAAACGCCATTGCATCAGCATAGGAGACGTATTTTGTTTGGCTTGGCGGTCTTTGCTTGTTGCTCTTTTAGCAGATACACGCCTATTCGCGTTACCTGCCATTCGGTTTCCCTCGCACCAATACCTCGTCTTCCGGACCCGGACGACGCATATTTAAATTTTCACTCACTAACTGCTCAATTCGGTTGTGCTCAGTCAAAGCACTTTGTTCGATGATCAGGTGGCGCCATTCAACATCCAACTCATCTTTTTCTTGAATTAAAGACTCATGCTGCATAGATAGTTGACGATTGTGATGGGCACTCAACACCACGCCTATTGCGGTTGCAATAACAGCAATAAACAACATAACCTTAAACAAATTGCGGCCCAAATCTGAGGTAATAAGCAATAACAGGTTAAAATTGGTACTGGGCATGTTCATAATTTTTCCGCCACTCTTAGCACTGAACTGCGACACCGCACATTTTGTGCGATTTCTTCAGCGGAAGGTTTAACGGCTTTGCCGACGGCTTTCACCACTTTGTCTGCATCAATCTCATGTTGCATTATTGGCATACCATGAGGAACATCTTTACCTTTACTCATTGTTCTAATAAAGCGTTTTACTACTCTGTCTTCAAGCGAATGAAAACTGATGACCGCTAACCTGCCGCCGCTCTTAAGCACTTTGACAGCGCCTTCTAAGCCTTGGTTCAATTGATCTAGCTCACCATTGATGAAAATTCTAACGCCTTGGAAACTTCGCGTTGCAGGATGCTTGAATTTATCCTTAACAGGTACTGCTTTATCAATGAGTTGCGCAAACTCAGAAGTAGTTTCTAGAGGTTTTATCACTCTTTGTTCGAGCACTCCGTGGGCAATCCGTTTACCAAATTTTTCTTCGCCGTAGGTTTTTAACACCATGGTAATTTCTTCAAGACTGGCTTTATTTAACCAATCTGCGGCGCTAATGCCGCTAGACCTGTCCATACGCATATCCAGCGGACCGTCTTTTTGAAAGCTGAAGCCGCGAGTGGCATCATCTAGCTGTGGGGACGACACCCCTATATCCATTAGTACACCATCAATGTTGCACATCAGCTCAAGTTCGTTGACCACGTCTTCAATGTTTGAAAATGCGACGTGATGAATGCTGAATCTAGGGTCGTCGATAAAACGTTTAGCAGACTCAATTGCGGTATCGTCACGATCCAATGCAATGAGTCGACCTTTACTTGAAAGTTGTTTGAGAATTTCAGCGCTATGACCGCCGCGCCCAAATGTAGCATCAATATAAATGCCATCTGGCTTTATGTTTAAGCCAGCGATTGATTCATTGAGTAGTACCGCACGATGAACAAATGTGTCAGCTGTCATAGTGAGAAATCCTGAAGACGTTCGGTAAGCTCAAATTGACCTTGCTTTTCGGTTTCGATGTCTTCAGAAATTTGTTTCTGCCAAACATCCGCATCCCAAATCTCAAATTTATTGAGTTGGCCAACAAGCATGATTTGTTTGTCGAGAGCGGCATGTTGACGAAGTGTCGGTGCGAGCAAGATACGCCCGCTTTTATCCATTTCGCCTTCCATTGCATAGCCGAGTAACAAGCGTTGAAGACGTCGTTCTTGTGGATTGGTACTAGAAAGCTTACTCAGTTTCAGCTCAATTTCCTCCCATTCGGGGAGAGGGTAAAGTAGCAAACAGTTTTGTGACGTATCGATAGTGCAGACCAGCTGTCCCTGGCAATCATCCAACAGCGACTGACGGTACCTTGTGGGTATCGTTAATCGACCTTTGCTGTCCAGATTAATTGCGTTAGCGCCGCGGAACATTCCCCTAGCCTTTTATTATTATTAGTAGCTCATATTTTTATTATTTTTATTAAGCTGGTTGCACTTTACCGAAAAAACCATTTTTCGCCACTTTGACCCACTTTTGACAGTTTATGTACCATCATGCCCCACTGTCAAGCACATTTGCATCAAAGTCGGTAATTAGTTAAAACCCCGAACTGTACATAAACACAGGCTTTGCACAAATTTAAGACATAAAAAAACCACCCGAAGGTGGTTTTTACGTTAGTTTTTAGCTGCTTATATTTTAAGCGCTTGGTTTAGCTTTTTTTTCTTCTTTCGCTTCTTTGTCTTCTTTCGGTACAGGTCTAATTTGCACAGTTTTGATTGGCTTGTCGCCTTTGTTCGATAATTCAACTAAACGATTCAATTGTGCCAACGACATCATCACTGCGTACATTGCGCCTAAGAAACCAGCTTTATGTAATTCAAGAATAACGGTGTCGTCTAGTTCATTAAGCTTCTTCTCATCGATGCTCATGATGCCTGTAACGTTACGAGCAGTTCCATCTTGGTATTGTATACCAATTTGAATGTTCTCTAGCAGCTCAAGCTCTACAACGCGTTTTACGAAACGCTGGTTTAACATTTCGCTGTTTGCTAGTTCTGCTAAAAATTGCTGACGATTCTTTAAAAAGTCAGTCGGTTCGCCCGCTTCAGTAAATAAAGCTTCGCCTTCATCTGCAACTAAATGGCTATTTTCGTCAAAAAATACGCCCAACTTATCGCCATCAGGGCGAATATCAAAAGGATAACGCTGAATATTCAACGGTACGTGAGGCCCCTGCCATCTTTCTTCTGACCAAAACAAGTTAACGTTCTGATCCACACCAAGCATCGCGACAGTGTGAATATTTTTGTTGGTTGGATCTTCGATAAAAACGATTGGCATTGTTGACGCCAAATGTGCGAATTCACGGATGGTTGCTGCTGCAAGGTGCGTCTCTTTTGCGAAGCTAAGATCTAATTGAGGAATGATTTTTAGGTCTTTATGCTTAGTTTTGTCCAACGGAATATAATTAATAGCCATGTTATTTTAGTTCTCTTTACTTGTTTTTGATGCGGCTACTTCTAATCGTTAGCACTACATCGTTCAGTCATGAAACTGCCATGAAAGGTTTTGTATAACCAGTTTCATGACGATGAAAATTCGATTTTTACCCAAAGGATAAAGATGTTTATTATCGCCTAAACAAAATTGGAAGTCACTCTGTAACCTAATATTAACAAGTAAAATTAGGCTTTTTCTGTGTTAAGTTGCACAATACTTCAACGGCGACTGATATCGCCAACGCGAAAGCGTACAATTTTTATCCTGTTCGTGTTTTTTAATTGTTTTAGATAAAACGACAATCTAAAAATACAACATAAGATATACACAAAGTAACTCACAAAGAATACCTTTGAAAATAACGATTCCAAAAGGACTGTCAATGCGAAAACAATCTACCGCTATCTTAACGATACTGTCATCACTAATGCTGACTGCTTGCAGTGCAACAGTCACAGCACCAATTAACGAGACTAACGCTGAGGCAGCGAAACGAATCACGCAACAAAATATTATTGTCGATGGACATATAGATGTGCCCTATCGACTACAAAATCAATGGGCAGACGTAACAAAAAGTACCAAAGATGGCGATTTTGATTACCCCAGAGCTGTAGAGGGAGGCTTAAATGCCCCGTTTATGTCTATCTATGTGCCTGCTAGTTTGGATAACTCCCCCGAGTCGACAGCTTTGGCTCACAAGTTAATTGATTATGTTGAAGCCATTGTGGGTCGTGCACCCGATAAGTTTGCGTTGGCATATTCTGTGGCCGATGTAGAAGAAAACTTCAAAGAAAATAAAATTTCGCTGCCGATGGGTATGGAGAATGGTTCTCCGGTGCAAGGTTCTCTGGACACCTTACGCATGTTTCATGAACGCGGAATACGATACATCACCTTGGCCCATAGTCAGAGCAATCATATTAGCGACTCCTCTTATGACCTGCGCAGGCAGTGGAAAGGTCTTAGCCCTTTCGGTAAAGAGATGGTATTAGAAATGAACAAGCTTGGTATCATTGTGGATATTTCACATGTTTCGGACGCTGCTTTTTATCAAGCAGTTGATATCAGTATTGCCCCAGTTATTGCCTCACATTCATCGTTACGCACATTTACACCAGGGTTTGAACGCAACATGGATGACGATATGATTAAAGCCTTAGCCAAAAACCAAGGCGTTATCATGATCAATTTTGGGTCTGGCTTCGTGAGCCCAGTTGCGCGCAGCTGGCGTGACAATCGAACCCAAAAAGCAGAGGAATTAGCCAAAGTCTTCGGTCAGGACAGCCAAGAAGTAAAAGACTTTGTAGAAAAATACAATACTGAAAGTCCATACCCTTTTGCTACTCTGGAAATTGTGCTTGACCACATAGACCACGTCGTAAAGTTAGTAGGTATAGACTATGTCGGTATCGGTTCTGATTACGACGGTGTTGGTGACTCATTACCCATTAATCTTAAAGATGTTTCCGACTTTCCAAATCTGGTCGAGGGATTACTAGAGCGCGGATACTCAGAGAGCGATGTTAAGAAAATCCTGAACGAAAATGTACTTCGCGTATGGCGTGAAGTTGAAGCGGTTGCGAGAGCAAATTAGCAACACTTGAAGTTTAGATAGTCTTCACCGCCATCCGCTTTTATAACCTGATGGCGGTGGAGATAACAAAGAAAGATGAAACTAACGGATTTTTCATCGCAAAATACTGCCAATGACACCTTCTGATATGTGCGCAAAGGCCGTATTCACTTTAGTTGCAGCAAACTGGCCTTGTTAATGTATAATCGCCTAAAATAAATTAGAGATATTTCTCAATGAAACTAATCGTACGAAATCTAGCAAGAACCACAACGCAAGAGTCACTTAACGCTCTTTTTACTGAAATTGGCTCAGTGCAATCTTGCAGTCTTGTGATGGACAAAGCGACTGGCAAATCGAAAGGCTTTGCGTTCGTTGAAATGCCAAAAAATGGTGAGGCTAAAATAGCCATCAGCAAACTGAATAATATGGAACTTGACGGAATTAAAATACGCGTTAAGAAAGCGGAACAAAATGTGAGCGATGTCGCTAGCAAAAATGACGGCACTGAAGCTTAGCCGCCGCAAAGATTTTTTTAAACGACTTTGAGCACTTTGGGTTTACAAGCCTCAATAGCCAGCTGCAGTTGCGATTCAAAAAAGAAATCATCTTCTAAATCTAAGGTTGCGGATAAGTCAATTAGCGTAGAGTACAGTCGTGGACTTGCTATTAATTCAGCAGCCTCTACGCTCAGCATGCTGACATCATCGTAATTTTTCCACTCACTTAATAACAATTCCAGTGCTCTATGATCTTTTCTATTTGCCAACCCGACTAATGCTTCACCTCTAATCTCATTATCCTCGTCAGATGTGCCTTTAAACAAGGCTGCTCTTATTTCAGGAGTATCTGTATCTATTTGTGTACCTAAACCAAACATAGCCCAATTTCTGGTTTCCAGATCATCATCACGAGTTAACGTGAGCATTGTGTCGATAGCCTCTGTCGACGTGTGACCTAGTAGTGCAAAGACAACCCCGTTTCTAATCTCTGTGCTGGGATTTTTTGCAAGCTCGATAACGTGAGCGATAGCTCTTGGATCAGAGCGATGGCCAAGGGCAACACAGGCGCAATATACGACACTGTCCACCTTATCCTGCAGTGCCGTTATTAACAGGCTCACACTGTCGTCCAAAAACGTTTCGTCACGCCAGCCTAATTGGCCCAGTATGTCTGCCCCGACTGTTCTGTCCAGCGGATCGTCACTACTCAGATAGGTTTTTCCTAAGCGAAACTCCTCCTCACCACCTCTATAATGCACGAGAGCGAGGCTGCTATCCCAACTGCCTTCCCAGCTATTTTCTCGATATTCCTGCTCAATAGCGCGCCTGTATCTTTCGACAACAGAAATACTGGATTCACTTTTATTTTCATACTTTAAGTCGAAACGAGGCTTTTTCAAGCTTAACTACCCTTTAACTGCTGAACAAAAAAATAATCCAACATTGCCATCATATTCTTAAACAGAGGATTAGGTTTTGGAACTGCGCAGCGTTCGCTGATGTTGAGCTGCGTTTTATCTACTTTAAGACCAACCATCATCATGGGGCTCAAGACCAAATCCTGATGGCAGGTGTCATAAGCGCTATCAATAGTAAAAACCTGATGGTCGCCCTTTACCTTGCTCATCAGCATTTCAACTCCGGAGTAAGGCGCTATAATATCGGCAAGAGAGTGCGCAACAAAAATTGGCTTTGAAACGTTAGTTTTGTCTAGTAAAACACGTACTTCAAAAATAACATCAGCAAGCGTTAGTCCGGCGTAACCGGCCACCTCAGGATAACGATAAGGATGAGGGCCCGCGCTAACGAAGTCTCCGTCCACAATTTTAGCAATCCACTTCATTCCCCATACTTTACCTAAATTCTCTGCGCTATCAGAGAGTGCCAGCGCTGCGGAGAACAATAACAAACCATCTATTTCTTCTGGATGCAGCAGCATATACCTAGTCGCGAGTGTTCCTCCCGTTGAAAACCCACCAATGTAGGTTTTATCTGAATACGAGCTAACGAGACTCATGATGCTATCTACATGCGTGTACCAACGTTGCTGTAAATTGGGATCGCGCATGTCGCTCGCTGCATTCAATTTACCATGGCCCGGATTTAGGGGAGCGACGACGGTAAAGCCCATACTGTTCAGATGTTCCGCCACTCCGCGCACGGAAAATGGTGAATCTGATAAACCATGAAAGAGCACCACTATTGGAGCACGCTGCCGTTTACCCGTTAGTTTAGGCGTGCCTTTAGAATACAAAATGAAAGGCGAATTACCTTCATTTCGAAGCCCCGATGAGCACACTTTATATTCATACAAGCCTACATTGTCTTCGCAGGGCTTAACGCTGCCCAACTCCGTTTCATAAATAGTCGAAAAATCTTCAAAAAGCTGCACTGGCAAAGCAAGTCGGCTACCTTCAAGATCTTGCGCTTGAACAGCAGTGCTACAAAACCATACAAATACAATGAAGATTGTGGCTTTAATATGGTTAACATTCGTCATTTTCGCGATACTGACTCCCATCAAATATTATTCCTTTGTATGCATTTTTTGATTCTAAATGGATTAAGCATAAGTATTATGCAGCGAAGTCTACGGCATTTTATGCTCAGCAAAAACAAAAAAGGCACAGTCTTTCAACATGTGCCTCAAAATAAGTCAGTTTGCTAATCAATGAACCGAGCTAGACGCTCTTTAAATAAGCTTCAAGCTCTTCAGAGCCACCAATATGCTTACCGCCAATAAATACCTGTGGAACCGTATCACGACCCGACACAGCCTTTAATGACGCGAGCGTAGCTTGAGTTCCTAATACAATCTCTTCAAAGTCATATCCCGCATCTTTGAGCATGACTTTGGCCTTAGCGCAGAACGGACAACCTGGTTTAGTAAACAATGACACTTCTTCTGGTGCTTTCGCTCCCGGTGACAGGTAAGCTAGCATTGTATCAGCGTCAGAAACTTCAAATGGGTCGCCCGGTACATTAGGCTCTATGAACATTTTTTCAACTACGCCATCATCAACAACCATCGCATAACGCCAGCTTCTTTTACCAAAGCCAATGTCGCCTTTATCCACTAGCATTTCCATACCATGTGTAAATTCGCCGTTACCGTCTGGAATAACTGTAATGTTTTCAGCTTCTTGGTCAGCAAGCCATGCATTCATAACGAATGTATCATTGACTGACATACAGCAGACTTCATCGATGCCTAGCTTCTTGAAGGTGCTTGCTAATTGATTATAACGCGGTAAATGGGTAGATGAGCATGTCGGAGTAAATGCCCCAGGCAGAGAGAATAAGATAACTCTCCTACCGCTGAAGATTTCTTTTGACGACATTTTCTTCCATTCGTCTCCGCTCCTCACGGGCCAAGTGACGTCGGGGACTTGCTTGCCTTCTTGATTCGGTAAACTTGTTGGTTGAGCCATTTTATTCCTCTACTTAGGGTATTGAGTTACATCCGTGAATATTAATAGATATTCACAATAAAGCCAGTAAAGGTGTAACTTTTGTTAGGCCGATATCACATATGTAAGTAGGTATAGGATAATTTTGTTGGTCAACAAAGTATTAATCTTAATACTATTTGGGAAGGATGAACTATGATAATTTTAGTCGGTGGAGAAAAAGGCGGTAGCGGTAAAAGCTGTATTGCGCAAAACTTAGCTGCTTTCTTAGCCGTGGAGAAAGTCGCAACTGTGTTGCTAGTCGACTGCGACACACAGGGAACAACGGCTGATTGGATTAAGTTGAGAAACAACAATCTAAATGCTCTCCCGATTGATTGCGTGCAACTGAATGGCAAAATTCGAAATCATTTACTCGGTTATAATAGCCAATATCAGTATGTGATTGTTGATTGCGGCGCACAAGATATGTTGGCTCTGCGCTCGACACTGTCTACTGCTGACGTTGCGCTGTTACCGATGCGCCCTAAACGCCGAGACTTAAAAACGCTCATCCATTTGGATGAAATGGTACAAAGCTGTAAAATGGTGAATCAACAGTTGGAAGCGCTGATTGTGTTTACCCAATGCCCTTCTCAGCCAAACCAACAGTCTAGGGTTGAAGAAGCGAAACAAAATGCAAGTTTGTACGATATTCCTATTGCAAGCCATGTGCTGCATGAGCGTCATATCTACGATGACAGCGAAGAATCTGGGCGCTCAGTCCTCGAATGCGAGCCAAAAGGCAAAGCAGCAGATGAGCTCCGCAGCCTGTTTGCTGATATTGTTCGACATGAACACGCAGAATCACAAGACTCGCGAGTTCACTACGCATAATCCTCAAGTAATAATAGTGAGCAATCACCCTGGTTTTTGCTCGACTACTATAGCTTAACCTTGGGTGTGCGTTTTCAAATCTTCCAAGTGATATTTGTCAATTAACGAATAAAGTGTGGGTCGTGTAACACCTAGCAACTCTGCCGTTTTAGAAATATTTTGCTCGGACTGATTGTAGGCTCGACGAATAGCTTTACTCTCGGCTTGCTCACGCACTTCACGGAGGTTAAGGACCATTGGTTCTGATTCTTTAACCTTAATCATAAGACCAAGATCATCAGCATTGATGACGGTGCCTTCCGCCAACACAACGGCCGACTTCAGTTTATTCTGTAACTCGCGAATATTACCGGGCCAAGAATGACTCAGCATCGCGTCTACCGCCTCATCACTAAACCCTTTAGTTTTGGTGCCATACTCCTCTTTGTATTGATTCAAAAAGGTTTTCGCGAGCAGTACGACATCTTCATCGCGCTCTCGCAGTGGCGGAATAGAAATGATAATTTCACCTACTCTGTAGAATAAATCTTCACGGAAGGTTTCTTCTTTTACCATGTTTTGCAAATTACGGTGAGTAGCACACACAACCCGAATATCAACGGCGATTTCACTTCTGCCGCCAACTCGTTCAATAACCCGCTCTTGCAAGAATCGCAGCATTTTTGCCTGCAAACCCAGCGGCATATCCCCGATTTCATCGAGGAAAAGAGTGCCACCTTGAGCAGTTTCGATTTTACCTAAGGTTGTTTTGTTGGCGCCAGTAAAGGCTCCTTTTTCGTAGCCAAACAGCTCACTCTCGAGCAAGTTTTCAGGAATTGATGCACAGTTTATCGCCACAAAGGGCTTTGCTTTGCGGTGGCTATGCTCGTGAATGCTCCTAGCAAATACTTCTTTACCCGTACCACTTTCCCCTAATAAAAGGGCAGTAATATCGGTAAGTGCAATTTTTTCGGCTTTGCGGCTGATAGATTGGATCGCGTCACTGTTTCCGATGATGCGGCCCATGGAAGGACTAGACAAAGTTAACAGCCGATTCTCATTCTCTAATTCGGCTAATTTTAATGCACGCTTTATCAAAATGTTGATGGTGTCTGAATCAATCGGTTTCTGATAGAAATCGTAAGCTCCCATATCGATCGCTTTCAGCGCGTTCTCTTTTTCATTATTTCCGGTCACCACAATGACTTTCGTGCGAGGAGCTAATGCCATAATTTCTTGCAAGGTTTTTAAGCCTTCAGAGGCGTTAGCCGGATCGGGTGGTAAGCCTAGATCAAGCGTAACAACGCTTGGTTCAAATCGTCTAAGTTGGGTTATTGCCGAACTGCGGTCCCCCGCAAAAACTGTATCGAATTCAGATAATGCCCACTTTAACTGCTTTTGAATGCCTAAGTCATCATCTACTACTAATACTTTATCCATCATAACGCCTTGTGTTATTCCATCACGGGTATACGTAAGGTAAATACCGTTCCTTGGTTAATTTCACTTTCAACGGAAATTACGCCGCCAATCTCTTCGATGTAGTTCTTAGCATCGTATGCGCCAATACCCATCCCCGCATTGCCTTTGGTAGTATCAAAAGGTTTAAACAAGCGAGTTTCAATGAACTCTGCCGACATGCCCTCGCCCGTGTCGATGACCTTAACCACAATATGCTCATGCTCGTTCACATTCGTCAATGTAGCCTTAATCGTAACTCTGCCATCATCATCGGTCGCCTGTTGCGCATTGCTGATAAGATGATACATGACATTTGCAAACTTTTCGGCATCTATTTGTACTAATAATACCGACTCACTTTCAACTCTCGGCAGAGGTTTAAAGCCTTGGCAACGCTGTTCAACGACCTTATTCAAAACAGCCACGATATCAGTCTGCAGCTGACGCTTACTCTCATTGGTCTTCTTTTCAGTCAATTGTTTGAGCATCTTATCCATTCTACTTTTCGTATGCTCAAGCGTCTCAAAAGTATCATCAATAAATTCCGGGTTCGATTTATGCTGCTGAGCATTCGCAAGAATAAGATCAATTTGCGCCATTACGTTTTTCAAGTCATGCAAGACGAAAGCTGACATTCTACTAAAAGCAGCAAATTGTGCGTTTTCAGCCAATGCATGAGCACCTTCAAACTGGAAGATGTAATTAGATACCTGAGCTGTTACAGCGTTAATATAGTCTCTTAATTCCCAATTTAGTGATTTTACGTGGCCTCTTTCTGCATCAAGCAGCGCAATTCCCCATAACTTTTCGTGCCTAAAGATCGGAACTATTAGTTGGTAATCGAAGGACTCCATGAAGTAAGTTTTATCATTAAGTTCATCGTATAAATGTGGTTTCACGCGTAGCTCGCCGATGTCGATTATCCACGCTTTTTGATCAAAAAATGACTGTAGCAGGTCAATTTTTGCAAGATCATATTCTCGCCTATCTCCAACATTAATTGCGGAAACTTGCTGCCAACCGTTTTTGTTTAATTTAAGTAATGCACCGCTTTCATACTCTACCGCTTGCAGCATTCCATTCAAAGACATTTGATAAGCGTCAGCCAAGCTGTCTTGCTGTTCACTTAGGATATTGGTGAGTTTCACCCACTCTACTCGATAGTCAAATTGGTTGGCGTAAAAGTGTTTGGTAATAAATACTTTTATTTTAGTACGAAAATTGTGTGATAAGAACAGGCTGACCAACAAGAGTAAAGAGACACCAACCAGCACAAACTGTAAAGGATAACTCCACGACCCACCTAAAAATTTGACCAAATAACCAACCAATGCCATCAAAAATAAATAGCCACCGGCGACTAGCAGCAGCGTGCTGTGTAGCACAACATCTCGGCTTACGAAAATCGCAACGCCCCAATAGCTAATGCGGCGAATAGCGAGGATCAAAAATGGTAGAAGCGTAACGTAAATATAACCACGAGCATACACGTAGTTTTCACCGATTTGATTAATCATTGTAGCATTTGCGTAGGTTACAAAATCCAACAGACTCAACGCACCTAAAAATAATACCAGCGGTTTATAAGCCCATTTCTGTTCACCAGATTGGCGATACACTAATTCAAGCACGATGAGCATTTGCAAGGCGATTAACGTATGTAGTGAATACTGCCATAAATAAGGCAAGGTCGACGTTGCGCCAGTGATAAGGGCCACGGTAGGTAAAACGAGTAAGGATAGGCTAATGGGGCGCAGAATAATTTCTTTGAACGAGCTAAAGTCAGAGCGTAAACAAGCCGCTAGAAATAGCATCCATATCCATTGGCGAAGCGCATCAGCAGTAAAAAAATGACTTATATGCGTCTGCCAGCCCAACAGGCTAATGTTACTCACTGCCCATAAGCACGTCGTAAGGGTTGCGGCTACCAGAAGGTATTTGGCAATACCTGCTTTACGTCCTGTAAAAAGCAATAGCAGCAGAGCGAAGTAGCCCAATGCTGCAATTGCATATCCTAAGTCCGCGAACATTATCGTTTTTGTACTAACAAGCTACCAATTGAATAACCAGCACCAAACGAACAAAGAATACCGTAATCACCTTTGACGAGATCTTCATTGTGTAAGTTAAACGCAATCACCGAACCCGCTGAGGCAGTATTTGCATATTGATCAAGCACAATTGGGGCTTCTTCTCGAGTTGCTTCCCTTCCTAACAAACGTTTACTAATAAGCGTATTCATATTGATATTTGCTTGATGCAACCACCAACGAGTTAGGTTTTCAGGCCCTAAATCATGTTTCGCCAAATGCTCTCGGATATGCTCCGCGGCCAATGGACAAACGTCTTTAAATACTTTTCGTCCTTCCTGATGAAACAACTTATCAGCACCGTAGGGGTCGGTATCATTTGCCCGATTCAGATAACCATGATTTGAACGAATGTTGCTGGAAAACTGGGTAAATGCTTTAGTAGAAAGCACGTTAAATGCATTCTCACTAGTGACCGTTTCTTCAGTCTCTAGAATAATAGCTGTCGCAACATCGCCAAAAATAAAGTGACTGTCACGGTCGGTATAATTGATTTGAGGAGAAACTAGTTCGGGGTTGATCACTAATACGGTTCTAGCTGTTTCTGCCTTGATCATTTCATAGGCGCGATGCATACCAAAAGTGGCTGCAGAGCAAGCGACAAGCATATCAAACCCAAAACCCTTGATACCCAACTCGCCTTGAACTTCAATAGCAATAGCCGGATACGAGCGCTGCAAATAAGCACAAGACACAATGACAGCGTCAATATCTGCTGCTGTCTTGTTAGCTGCCTTCATGGCTTTTTTCGCGGCTTCAACGGCAATTTCAGCCTGATTTGAAATTTGCTCGTCACTGCGCTCAGCAATTACTGGGCGCATTCGATTAATATCAAGTACGCCTTCTTTTTCATAAATATAACGGCTTTTGATGCCCGACGCTTTTTCAACGAACTCTGCGCTTGAATGCGGCTTTGCACTAATCTCGCCTGCATCTATTTTCTCTGCATTTTCAGCATTGAACTTGTCTGCGTAATCATTATAGCTATCAATAAGCTCTTCATTAGAAATACTATGCTGTGGTGTCCACAATCCTGTACCGCTAATAACCACTTGTCGTGTCATGTGCTCTGCCTTTTATTTTTTGCGTTAGCTTAGCGCTTTATTACATTTTTGTCATTATTGCACAAACTAAATTGATTACAACGGATGCATTGCGAGTATGTGCATTTCGTCGAGCGCCACTGTGCGAAAGCACAAGAATTGTCGACATCGCCGCCGCGTTTTCCGGATTTGTTCCTCATAAAAAATCAACAAAAGTGAACACTACTTCATAGCAAGCATTCCCTCCCAGCCTGCCGCTAGAAAGTGTCAATCGGCAGGACGCCGATTGCCAAGCGCCACATGGATGTGCTCGAGCGACTTTCTAGCGGCAGGCTGGGAGGGAATGATTGCGGTGCTAGACCGAAGAGCGCCGCACAATGGGAGGCAATGCTTGCTGGTTTCACTTTTGGTGATGCTTTTAGGGGAGGATATGCTGTGTAAATCCTGAGATCTTCGCTGTGATAATGACTTGCGAGGGCAGACCGCAGAGGATATGTAGAGTTGGATATTTGAACCAAAAAAAAGCGCAAACGCCAAGGGCGATTGCGCTTTTTTAGCTTCTATTACTTAGTTTGGTGTTACTTGATACACGCTAACTGTGCCGCTAACCTCATTACCCACGACGATTAACGCTTCGCCTGTTGCGCTGTCTTCAGCTGCAACAAAAAGGATACTTTCTGGAGCTAGGTCGCCAATCACATCATTGACTGTGCTGCCTTCAGTTAAGTCACGGTTGATGACGTAATCAGCAAAAAATGCTTCAAACGGGTTAGTCACGTCATATACAAATATGCCACTCATTCGCTCTGCGCCAATGAACGCATATGTGCGTTGGCCGATAGTGCCTACTGTAAGCGCTTCGGGCTCTGGACCTTTGTTTTCTGAACGAGAGTCACCTTCGTTTACATCGTTGTCATTGTTGAACTGAGCGCCGTGTACTGATGCAGTAATCCGTTCTAGGTCATCACCTGAGTCGAATACTACAAGGCCATTCTGATCCCATATTGTGAATGAGCGAGCGCCGTAAGTGTAGGCTGATTCATATTCGCCATTGCCGTCGGCATCACCTAGTTCCTTGCTTACCCGCAAGCCGTTTAAGCGGCCGTCCATTTGCAATGTTTCGAGTGCAGAACCTGCTTGTGCAGTTAAGTCTTCTAGCTTTACTTCGTCAGAATAGGCTAAACAACCATCGTCTACGTCATATGATTGACCCATCGCGGTAGTGCATTCGGCCTCATCAGCTACGTCAAAGAAGTACTCTCTTGCATCGCCTTCATTCGCTGTGACTAAGAAGGTAGCGTCTTTCCACTCGTAATTGGCAATGCTATCCGGCATATAAACGCCGTTCAAACCTTCATATTTAGCAAAGCTTACTGCGCCGTTTTCCTGTCCGTCAAAGTTAAGACCAGACCAGCTCTTGCTGCCTAAGCCGATAACTTCGACAGACAAGTCTTCGAGATCTAATATGGCTAAGCCATTGTTCTCTTGTAAAGTGATATATGCTTTGCCGTTAACCGTTGAAACATATTCTGGCTCGAGATCTTGAGCAACCGTTGTGGTTATTGCATTGCCGTTTATAGTCAAGCCATCTGGGTTTGGAAAGTGCATACCTTGCGCTTCTAATTCAACCTGAGTTCCGTTGAGGCTTGTAAACGTAACGGTATCTGCGGTCTCTTCAGGTTCGCCGTTGGCCAAAATATCGATGACCGATAAGGTACCTTCAGGGTCAATTGAATAATCGCCGTTCGGCTCGCCTTCGTTTGCCACAACTAGCTTTCCACCGTCAGGTGTAAACGCGATTGAATCGGGTAATGCGCCCACTTCGACACTGTCTAAAAATACCGGGGCGCGATTCGCTAAGCCGTTGTAAAAAAGAATAAAACCGTTATCGGTGCTTGTCGCTGCTGGCACTGCGACGGCTAATAGATCGCCGGAGATTGCAATACTCGTCACGCTACCTAAAGGGACGGTACCGGCTGTCGTTGGCAAGTTAACAGATGCGACAGTCAAATTAATGAAGCTAATCGGATTAGTCAGTTCTGCGGATGTAATGGAATCAGCAGCAATAATAGCAATGCTGTTGGTCGCCGAATTAGTCGCGTAAATCGTTTGGCTTTCTTTGTGGTATTGAACAATTTCAGCTGAACCCTGAGCACCTAGCGATGCTCTGGCGACTAAAGACAGGGTCACGCCTGTTGAGGCGTCTTGCCCGTTTTGGCCATCTTGACCATCTTGACCGTCTTGTCCATCAGCACCGTCACTACCCGGGTCGCCTTGTGGCCCTTGAGAGCCAGGTTCGCCGATGGCACCATCATCACCATCTAAACCACATCCTGTCAGTACAAAACCCATAGCAATCGCTAAAAGGCTAATCTTAAACTTTGACTGTAACATTTATTGTTCCCTCAAATTTTTGTTTTATTAAAGACGATACCACTAAATAGATTGTCTATTCAATCACAACCTAGCATGATTATAGCCACTCTCTTCACAAGGGTATGTTGGCAAATCATCATGACAATCTTATGACGGCGCTATGACTGCAGTATGACACTCTAACGACATAAATCAGGAAAAAGTACTAAAGCTAAAAAAATAGTGCTTTAAATTACCCTCTGCGAAGCTTTTAAGTATGCTTCCATTATAGAATGTTTGTTTACTGTTTTAAAAAATATCAAGCGGCTGCGGAAGCAACGGCGCTACCATTTTACCAATATGTCTAAACAATTGAATTCGTGTTGTTCCATTGCGCCATGCAAGTCCTATGTCTCTAAAGGCATTATCCTCTGCTGGCAAGCTAACCACATTCGTCGCATTCAGTATATTTTTTTGCAGTGCCATTTCAGGCAGAAATGTATAGCCCATTTCGCAATTAACCAGCGATACAAGCGTATGTAAACTATTCGCAGTGAGCGAGTTCACTTGTTCTTTGTGTTTTAGACCACAGGCACTTACTGCGTGATCCGTTAGGCAATGCTCTTTTTGTAATAAGAAGATGCTGTCTTTTGGAAGCGAATCAACTGAAGGGGCTACTTTGAGGTCAATCGCACTATTCTTGTGCGCGATTAAATGAAATGGGTCATGTCCTAAAATGAGTTGACGACAACCAGGGGTTTGCATCGGTAATGCGAGAATAAGTAAATCGAGTTCGCCATCACCTAAGCTGCCGAGTAAATTATCGGTAGTATCTTCATGTAATTGCAGATTAATATTCGGTAAGTTGGCGTGAATTGTTTTAATCAAACCCTCGAACAAAAACGGTGCAATAGTGGGTATGACACCAATTCTTAATGTACCAGACTTCCAATCACCTGCCGACTCTGCAAACTCAATCCATTCGTGGGTTTGACTCAGCAACAGTTTGCTTTTTTCAACCAGTGCTTCACCAAAATCAGTGAAAACAAAATTTTTATGTTCGCGTTCAAGCAACTGCTGCCCAATGCTGTCTTCAAGATTTTGCACAGCAGCGCTTAAAGTTGACTGACTCACATTGCATTTTTCTGCAGCGCGAAGAAAGTGCTGCTCTTTATGCAGCACTGTGAGGTAATGAAGGTGTTTTAAATTAGGTAATTTCATGTCGAAATTCTATACCAATTGAAAACTATACACCAAACGCAAATGTTAAAATAAAGAAGAAAATGACTGATAATAAGGCGCCTGCTGGAAGCGTTACTACCCAAGAAACGATGATACTGCGAATAACTCTGCCGTTTAACGCTGCAACACCTTGCACAATACCAACACCCAATACAGCACCGACGAGTGTTTGTGTTGTAGAAATAGGCAGGCCGGTACCCGATGCAATTAACACCGTTGTGGCCGCAGCTAGCTCAGCAGCAAAACCTTTGCTTGGTGTTAAGTGCGTAATGCCTTGACCAATTGTTTTCATTACGCGATGGCCAAACAAGGCCAAGCCCGCAACGATCCCTAAACCGCCAAGAGGTAATATCCACCATGCTAATGCAGCATTACTTAAGATAACGCCGTCATTATTGACAACACTAACAACCGCAGCCAAAGGACCAATTGCATTAGCTACATCGTTTGAGCCGTGGGCAAATGCCATACAACATGCGGTGAGTACCATGAGAATAGCAAAGATTTTTTCAACGCTGATGGTTTGTTCTTCAGTAGTTGCCGCTTTTTCAACGTGTAGCCGACGGATTAACACCATTCCAATCAACCCTACTACCACGCCAATTGCCACTGCCAGCATATAGCCCTGTTCAGTTGGCAGCCCCAAACCGACATGTTTAAGACCTTTTTTGATTGTTACTAAGGACATGATAAAGCCGGCCATCCCCATATAGATAGGCACGTATTTTACTGCATATATGAGCGGCGTGGCGCGGTCCAAAATTAGTTTTTTTGCACTGATGAATATCAGAATAGCGATGATACCAGAAATTGCTGGGGTCACTACCCAACTGCCGACGATACCACCCACCTTTGCCCATGCAACGGCATCAACACTGACACCTACGGCAGTAAAACCGACAATAGCACCAATAATAGAGTGCGTCGTGGATACTGGCCAGCCAAAATACGATGCCACGGCTAACCAAATACCCGCCGCAAGCAATGAAGCTATCATGCCTAACACCAATTTTTCTGGCATATCAGTGAAATAAGCAACATCAATTATTCCTTTGCGAATGGTCGATGTGACTTCTCCACCTGCAAGATAAGCGCCTGCAAATTCAAAAATCATTGCAATAATAATAGCTTGCTTGAGTGTAATTGCTTTTGAGCCGACAGAGGTGCCCATTGCATTTGCAACGTCATTAGCGCCTATGCCCCAAGCCATAAAAAAGCCGACAACTGCAGCCATTAGCACTAACAGCAAACCGTAACTTGTGATTATATCCATAATATTAAAAAGCCTAGAGGTGAGGTTTTTATTGATGATTTTATTGTGACCAAGCCTGTGTTGCCTGATATACGAGCTTGGCGCCCCAAAATAAAATTGTAAGGAAAACTAAAAATCATAGTGTTGATTCATGATTAAGACGCCGCTATGTTACAACATGCAAGAATGATCGCAAGCGTACAAAAGTATAAAAATTTAGAAATTGACTTATTGGTTGCATTATTTCATCAATTTTTTGACGACTTTTTTCATCGAGGAATGCCGCACATCCTTTCCGTAAGTTAGAAAGAGTATGTATTCACACAAGTTTTTGCAACGGTCACCAATCCGCTCCAATGAACGGATTGCCCAAAGTACATCAAACCAATTTTGCATTTCTGTTGGATCATTTTGCATTTCAAGTGCCGTTTGTTTGAGCAATGCTTTATGTTTTTTATCTATATTGTCGTCTTGTTCATAAACCGCAACCGCCGATTTTTCGTCTTGCCGCGCAAAAGCATCAAATGTTCCACGCATCATGAAAACCACCTTTTCAGCAATCATCAACAGACCACTACGCACAACATCAGAAGGAGGTAATCTGTCTTTAGTAACTAATTTCGCGATACGACATATTTCGTCGCCAATACGCTCTATATCGGTCGTTGCACGTGACACTGTCATTATTAACCTGAGATCGCTAGCAGTTGGATTCCTTTTTGCGATAATGCGCATGCACTCGTCATCTATCTGCACTTCCATGGAATTAATTTTTAAATCGTTTAACAAGACCCGTTCCGCTAAACTTGCGTTATTTTCACGAATTGCGGTAATCGTATCAATTAACTGCTGCTCGACTTCGCCACCCATAGTTAAAACAGAATTGGTCAGATTCTCAAGCTCTTGATTAAACTTGCCTGAAATGTGCGTATTTAACTCTAAATGTCGTTTCATGAATTTGTGAGTTCCTTAACTAGCCGTAGCGACCGGTTATATAGTCTTCGGTTTGTTTTTTATCTGGCATGGTAAATAATGAATCGCTATCGGAATATTCGATAAGTTCGCCTTGATGCAGGAACGCCGCATAATCAGAAACGCGAGCCGCTTGTTGCATATTGTGAGTAACTATAATGACTGTTGTTGTCTTTTTGAGTTGATTGATAAGCTCTTCGATATGCAAGGTTGTAAGCGGGTCAAGCGCTGATGTCGGTTCATCAAGCAACAAAACTTCTGGTTTCAGTGCAAGCGCTCGGGCGATAACTAAACGCTGCTGTTGACCACCAGAAAGCAGCAAAGCAGAATCAAATAAACGATCTTTAACTTCATCCCACAGTGCGGCATTGCGCAGCGATTGTTCAACAATATCATCGAGCATTCTACGTTCAGTTTTACCTTGAATTCGAAGTCCAAAACACACGTTTTCATAAATGCTCATAGGGAATGGATTGGGTCGTTGGAAAACCATTCCCACCGTCGTACGAAGCTTTGCGACGTTTTCCTTTTTGTTATAGATGTTCCGACTATCTAATAGCACTTCGCCGCTAAACGCATACTTCTGATTGAGTTCGTTCATTCTATTTAAACTGCTCAACAGCGTTGATTTGCCGCATCCACTCTGGCCGATCATTGCGGTGATTTTGTTTTTTGGAATGCACATATTGATTTTATTCAATACAAGGCTGTCATTTAACCATACGCTGAAATCCTTCACTTTGATGGCTGTTTGCTCATCGGTGAGTTCGTCAAGAGACAGCGTTTCAGTTTCAAAAAGTTTTAACATGAGCGTTGTTGATCATTCCTGTGACTATTTATTTTTTCGGCATTTTTTGCCATATGTGCATTTCTATTCAGTGCGTCTGTCACTTAACACCCTTAGCTTACATTCGCACATATCGGGCGCGCAATCGATTGCGCACGATAATAGCAAATAAGTTTAAGATGAAGACGATTAACAGCAACAACATGCAGCTAGCAAACATCATCGATGAGCCTTGCGTGTTGGTTTGATTATGGAATGCTCCATCATAAATGAAAACACCCAAGTGCATAAACTGACGTTCTAAATGGACAAACGGAAATTCGGCATCCAGCGGCAGACTGGGTGCAAATTTCACCGCCCCTACAAGAATTAGTGGTGCGACTTCACCGGCAGCACGTGCAATGGCGAGAATAACACCCGTCATTATACCGGGGCTCGCAACAGGCAACACCGTCTTCCAAATGGTTTCAATTTTAGTTGCGCCCAGCGCGTAACTGCCGGCTCTCAAGCCTTCAGGAACGCGACGCAAGCCTTCTTCAGTAGAAACGATAACAACAGGGAGCGTTAGCAGTGCCATGGTTAATGCTGCCCAAAACAAACCTGGCGTGCCAAAGGTAGGCGATGGCAATGCGTCGCTAAACAGCAGTGTGTCTATCGAGCCTCCCAATGTATATACGAAAAAGCCTAGACCAAACACCCCATATACAACGCTGGGGACACCCGCCATGTTGCTGACACAAATTCGAATTATCGATGTCGTCATATTATTCGGCGCGTACTCATGCAAATAAATCGCAGCCATGGCACCGAACGGAGCAACAATAACAGCCATTAGCAGAACCATGACGACGGTGCCAAATAAAGCGGGAAAAACACCACCGCTGGTAGATGCTTGTTTTGGAGATTCTGACACGAATTCGATAATTTTATTAACGCTGTACGACACTTTGTCGAGCAGGTTCATCGAATTCGGTTGAAAGAGTATGCTGATGTCTTTGACAAGCACATCGAATGTGGCGCCTGAAGCGTCTATGAAAACCAAATGATAAGAGGCTATTTTTTGACTCAGTACATCAGCTTTCTGCTGCCAATAGTTAAACTGTTTCAGCTCTTTCAATCGCGCAGGCGCATTATCACTCACACCTGATTGATTTAACTGTGCAATATCACGATGCAAAATGCTCAAGTAATTGCTTTGTATCTCGCGCAGTTCACTTTGAAAAATGCCAACATTAGCGACAACAGTGCTGAGTTCATCAAGCTGGTAACGCTCGCTATCGGGCGTATTAATCTGTTGAAAATGCCCGTATTGAACTGCGCCGGAACGCAAATTAATTTGGTATATTGCATCCACCTTATCTACAACAATTCGCGGCATCGGCAGGTCTGAACTAGCAAACTGCGCATTGAGTTTGTTTGCTATTGCTTCATTAAACTCATCGATATCAAGTGAACTTGGCATAAAACTGCGCTGTACCGAAACCAATGCTTTGTCAGGATCATCTTTTACATTACGATAGTCTGCATCATACGTAGTCACTTGAAACACTTGTGCAGGCCAGAAGTAGGCTGAACCTTTGACAACGATAAATAACACGAGGCCAATTAATACAATCAGCAGAATTGCAGCGCTCAGACCGCTCGAAAAGCTTGAAATTGTTTGCTGATCATTAGCACTTAATTTACGCATCGGTATAAACCTTTCGCAATCGTTTACGCAAAATCTCTGCCGCCGTATTAACAATAAAAGTAAATATAAACAAAATACTAGCGGTTAAAAATAAGGTATTGAAATGGCTGCTATTTACATTGGACTCTTGTAGCTCAATGGCTAAGTTAGCCGTCATTGAACGCAGTCCTTCTAAAATATTCCAGTCACTGATAGGCGTATTTCCGGTAACCATCAACACGATCATCGTTTCGCCGAAAGCTCGGCCAAAGCCCAACATAACGGCGGAGAGAATACTCGGCATCGCAACAGCTATAATCACTCTGCGCAGGGTCTGTAATCGAGTAGCTCCCAATGCAAAGGAGGCCTGCTTGATGCTTTCAGGCACCTCAAATAATGCATCCTCAGCCAAGGAATAGATGCTAGGTGAGATAGCAACACCTAAAGCAATAGCAACAACAATGGTCGTTTTCGAAATATTAAGAATGGTATCAGATTGTTCACCTAAATCTGGGGCGCCGAATAGCATAAAACGCCAGACATCGCTAAGTGAAAAACAAAGCAGGCCTAACAGCACCACGGCTAGAACAATGACAAGAATTTCCCAGCGTCGGTCAAATTTATCTTCCAATATGTTTGCCAGCCTCGATTGCAATAACGCTGCAGTCACAAGCAAAATAGGCAGAGACACGATAAACAGAATCACCGACAGTAAAAACTCTTCCGCTATCGGTACCATCCAAACTGCCGCGATAAAACCTATTACGACCGAAGGCACAGCTTCAAGCATCTCTATTGTTGGTTTGAGATACTGGCGTACACTCGGGTCGGCAAAATATGAGGTGTATATTGCTGCACCTAAGGCCAGCGGAATCGCGACAAACAGAGCGAGAAATGAGGCCTTCAGACTTCCTACTATTAACGGCACAATACTAAATTTGGTTTCATAATTTTCACTAGCGCTGCTTGTTTGCCACACGTATGCTGGCTGCGCATAGCCTTCATACCACACTTCCGAAAACAAACTCTTAATCGTAGTGATACCTTGTAAGTTATGTATATCAAGGGCCTGCATTTTATTCCCCTGAAACACGTACAGACGCTCTGCAAACCATTGCAAACCTGACGCGGGAAAGGCAAAGTCTTGGCCACTAAATAACTCATTTGTCATGCGGTTAATAAATGCAGTATTACCCGCTTTTGAAAAAACCAGCGCAGCGTTAGAATCACTATCAAAAGCCATATATTCAATCGCTTCATCAAGTTCGCTAATGTCAGCCTCGTTATGCCGAAAAACAAAAGTCCCTTGCTCATTCAACATTATCCATTTGCTTAAAACATGTTGCTGATCTTGGGTGAAAAAAGAACGTTGGCTACGAGACAAAAAGATTCGCGCGACATCACGCGATAACAACTGCTGATCAATGACCTCATTGTTACTATTAATCAGCGACATAATATTGTTTGATATTACCAGCAGCTGCCGAGACCTTGGTATGCGTTGATATTGCTCGACATCTTGATAGATGAAATGTTGAAAGGACGCTGGGTGTTTCTTATCAAACCAATACGTGTTGAGCGTAGAATTTTCAAGCTGGCTTAGCATGACAAAATTGCCTGACTTTGAAAACTCCCAGTTCTGCTTTGGAGCAAATGGCTTTTCATTGTCGCTTGTCTGTGGGTTAAGACCGATAGAGCTTTCGAGCGTTAAGCGATATTGCTGGTTCTCGTGAGACAGGCGATACAGCTCAAATAAATTATTTGGCGACACCACGCCGATATAACTTAAGTCGCCTTGGTCCTGACTGAGAATTTGATGTTGGCAAGAGAAGGGAAAGCGCTTAACTTCAATAAGCTCTGTTGACTCATTCTCAGAGGTTGATGCGTTTAACAAAATCAGATCGCATTTATCGATAGCCACATAATGCACGCCATTGTTCAACTCTACTAGGCCTGACAATTTACTTGTTTCTGCGATCAAAGACGTGTTTTGCAAAACTAATTTAGGCGACTTAAATAAAGGGAAGGCGTTACTAAATATATGCCAAATCAGCAACAAAAACGTAGCCAATACTAACCAGCCGAAGCCCGTTACCACTTTGCGCGTTATCCAATCTTTGCGGAATCGACGAGTGTTGAATTGATGTTGTTCTTGCTGGTTCATTTGGAATATTAAATTGCTTAGAAAACACGGAATGACTTGGCGCTACTAAAGCACTATACTCAATACAAATCAATAGTTAAGGAAAATTCTATTATGCAGACAATGGTACTCACTTTAATTGGTAAAGACAAACCAGGATTAGTAGACGCTATCGCTAAGTGTATTATTGATGCCGAGGGAAATTGGCTTAAGAGTAGTTTTTGCCAACTTTCGGGACAGTTTGCAGGCTTTATTGAGGTTATGCTGCCACAAGAAAAGCATAATGAATTAATTCATGCTTGCCATCAACTGGCGGATTTACAGATTACCTTAATCCCTACAGATGCATTCGAAAAATCACTTGATTCAAAAGCCGTCATTCTGGTTACCGGCAATGACAGAAGGGGTATTGTCGGTGATATTACTTCAACACTTAAATCTTTTGATATCAATATTGTTGAAATGACCACACAGTGTGAAAGTGCGCCTAACTGGGGTAGTCCACTTTTTACTGCAAAAGTCGTTATTTCAGTATCGCCTCAGCTAGACTTAGGCAATGTAAAGCTAGCGATAGAAGACATTACTGATGACTTGATGGTCGAAATTGAAAAAAGTTAACAATGCTTGTCATATTTGGACATTAAGATGCATGGAGATGCACAGCGTCACCATCTGACTACATTAGGATTAGAAGAGGAATAATGAACGAAACCGAACTTTACTACCCAAAAGAGCTGAGCTGGCTTTCATTTAACGAGCGAGTTTTGCAAGAAGCCGCAGATGAAAATAATCCCATCATCGAGCGTATCCGCTTTCTAGGCATTTATTCGAACAACTTAGATGAGTTTTACCGTGTCCGTTTTGCAGACGTGAAGCGACAAATTACCATTTCCCACAACGATGGAAATGAGGAGCAAGCGAAGGTTTTTGAAGCACTTTTAAAACGCATCCAAGAAAAAGTACATCATTTGTCCAAGCGTTTTGATGCTATCCACCGCGACATTACTATTTCCTTGCGAAGATACAACATTCATATTCTTAGGCATTCTGAGCTCAGTGAAAGTCAGCTCGTGTGGGCACGTAAGTATTTTAAAAGTAAGGTGCTACTGCATGTAGCCCCTATTTTGCTTGACAGCAAAGGCCACTTAATTCAGCGCTTAAATGACAGTTCGGTTTATCTTGACGTTGCCCTACGCAGAGAAGGCCGTAATACAAAGTATGCCGTGGTGGAAATACCTACCAATGCGATTAGTCGCTTTATTGTGTTGCCGCCGGAAAAAAGCAAAAAGAAAAAACAAATTATTTTAATAGATGACCTTATCAAACTCTGTTTGTCTGACATTTTTACTGGCTTTGTTAAGTTCGATTCCGCGGACGCCTATTCGTTTAAAATAACCCGAGACGCTGAATATTCTATCAATGATGAAATTGATGAAAGTTACGTAGAAAAAATGTCCGAAGGCATGAAGCAGCGTTTGATAGCAGAACCGGTTCGTATTATTCATGACGACGGCATGCCCGATGACATGATCCAAGATTTACGCAAACGCTTGAGAATTTCGTCTGCAGACACAATTCAAACTGCGGGTCATTATCGCAACTTTAAAGACTTCATTGGCTTTCCAAACGTGGGTCGCAGCTATCTTGAAAACCCGACACTGCCTGAAATATCCAATAAAGCATTTTCTACGCATGATACTGTTTTTCAAGCCATCGCGAGCAAAGACATTCTTTTATACTATCCGTACCATGAGTTTTTGCACTTCACTGAATTTGTTCGCCAAGCGGCATTCGATCCGCAAGTGAAACATATAAGACTGAACATTTATCGCGTTGCCTCACAATCACGCATTATCAACTCACTCATTGATGCCGTGGATAACGGCAAAAGTGTTACCGTTGTTGTTGAATTGCGTGCACGTTTTGACGAAGAGGCAAACATTGCATGGTCAAAAAGAATGACTGACGCTGGCATTAAGGTGGTTTTAGGCAACCCTAATGTAAAAATTCACAGTAAGCTTTGTGTGGTCTCGCGCGAAGAACGCGGTTTAATGAAACATTACTCGCATTTCGGTACCGGTAACTTCAACGAAAAAACCGCAAAAATTTACACTGACTTAAGTTTATTTACCTGCAATCAAGAGCTTGCGTTGGAATGCATTCAGGTCTTTGACATGATTCAGAACCCATATAAAAAGATGAAGTTTCAGCACCTGCAGCTTTCTCCTATTAATGCCCGAAACAAAATTCAATCGTTAATTAGGCAGGAAATCCAGCGTGTAACCGAAGGGCACGAAGGTAAAATAACACTTAAAATTAACAACTTAGTTGATAAGGAGTTAATTGATAACCTCTACCACGCTGGTAAGTCCGGCGTTAAAATTAAAGCGATTATTCGCGGCATGTGCGCACTGATACCCGGTGTAAAAGGCTTAAGTGAAAATATAGAAGTCATCAGTATTGTTGACCGCTACTTGGAACATCCACGTATCATGGTATTCGAGAACGGTGGCGATAAACGCGTTTATATTTCATCGGCCGATTGGATGACGCGAAATATGGAATATCGAATTGAAGTGGGATGCCCTGTTTATGACCCAGACGCAATCAAAATGATAGAGGACCTCTTAGACTTACAATTCGAAGACACCCTCAAAGCACGCGTAATCGATGAGCATCAAATAAATAATTACGTAAAACGTGGGAATCGCAAAAACTTGCGCTCACAAATAGAAATACACAACTACCTTACTAAAAAGGAAGCGCTTTAATTGCAAACCTTAGAAAACGTTTTTGAAGATGTCGAAACTCGTAACATCAACCTTTATGCTGCTTTAGATATTGGCTCTAATAGCTTTCACTTAGTGATTGCTAGAGTGGTAGCCGGTTCGCTGCAGACCGTACAAAAGATAAAACACAAAGTGAGATTGGCCGAAGGTTTAAATTCAAAAAACATTCTTTCCGACGAAGCGATGGAGCGTGGCCTAACAACCTTACAAAGTATGGCGGAAAGTATGCAGGGGCTAGATCCCTCGCACGTTCGCGTTGTTGCTACACATACACTGCGAAAAGCACGTAACGCGAAAGCTTTTTTATCTAAAGCACGCAAGATATTTCCCTACCCGATTGAGATTATTTCAGGCCCAGAAGAAGCGCGTTTAATTTATACCGGCATTGCGAACACAACTCAATCAGAAGGCAATCGATTGGTTGTTGATATCGGCGGCGGCTCAACAGAGTTTGCTGTTGGTGAACACTTACTACCTGTAATGTGCAAAAGTGTACAAATGGGCTGTGTGAGCTATCAGCAACGCTACTTTGCTGACGGTACACTGACCAAAAAAGCGTTTCAAGCGGCTATAACCGGCGCGAGACAAGAAATTGAATTGGTGGTCGGCAACTTAAAACGCTTTACTTGGGAGACTAATATTGGCGCATCGGGCACTATTCGCTCAATCTGCTCAGTCTTGACAGCGCAAGCACAAAGCCAAAACGATGTAGCGATAACGAAGGCGGGCATGAATGAGTTGATGCTGGCATGCTGTGAAATCGGTCATTCGGACAAACTCGTATTACCGGGCTTAACGGATGATAGAAAACAAGTATTTGCTGCCGGACTGAGTATTTTAATTGCAGTTTTTCGCAGTTTGAATTTAGAAGCCATGGAAGTGAGTGGCGCGGCCCTGCGTGAAGGCGTGCTATATGAGGCACACGACACCGGTGCAAATACGAACATAAGAGAGCGCACTGCACAAAGCTTAGCAACACGCTACGATGTAGACACGCTCTTTGCCAAAAAAGTGTGGGCTACCTGCATCAAGATATATGAACAAGCGTCACAAGCATGGAATATTGATACCGGCGATTTACGACATTTACTAGGTTGGTCAGCGCTGTTGCATGAGGTGGGCTTGCAAATCAACTCTAGAGGCGTACAGCGCCACTCTAGCTATATTATCGAACAAAGCGACTTACCAGGTTTCAACCAAGAACAGCAAAAGCTAGTTGCAGCCTTAGTTCGTTACCAGAGAAAGAAAATTAAACTGGCTGAATTACCCACTTTTGTAAACTACAGCGAAGCGGTTGTTCTGAAGTTATTAGTGCTACTTAGGCTGGGTATTTTGCTTAATATTAATCGACAAGAAAGCCAGTTGCCTGAATTTGGATTGGAAGTTGTGGAGGAGAAAATTATTCTCAGTTTTCCTGACAACTGGTTTGATTTATCACCCTTGTTATTGGCCGACTTGCAGCAAGAAAACCGTTATATTGAAGCTACGGGTATGAGCATTCGTATTAAGTAAATTAACTATAAAAAAAGAAGAGTCACTTCGCAAAAAGTGACTCTTCTCTCGTTCAAGCTAAAATATCAATTTCTTGACAAGTTCCTTAAGTTTTTGATGCTTGATAAATGCCTTCAATCGCATTATCTAAGGTTTTATTAAATTCGTCATCCGATTGCTGAAAAGACACACCTTCCGTTAATGCGCGTGAAAAACTTGCAATCATGCCATTGTTTTCACTTAACTTTCGATTAGCGACATCACGAGAATAACCACCAGAAAGAGCAACAACCTTAATCACTTTAGGATGCTCGATGCACTCTTTATAGAAGTTTGCTGACTCTGGCAATGTGAGCTTTAACATAACGTGCTGGTCAGCAGATAAAGCATCGAGTTCAGCTAAGATAGCCGCTTTTAAAAATGCTTCAGCCTGTGCTTTTTCTGGACTGTTAATGTCAACTTCAGGCTCGATGATAGGCACTAAACCGGCTGCTAAAATTTGCTTTCCAACAGTAAACTGCTGTGCAACAACTGCATTAATGCCCGCTTCATTAGCCAATTTCACGACAGATCGCATTTTTGTTCCAAATACGCTTTGTGCGTTGGCTTTTGCCAGTAGGTCATCTAAATTAGGTATTGGCTTCATTAGCTGAACGCCGTTTGCTTCGTCTTCTAAACCTTTATCTACTTTTAGGAATGGCACTACATTTTTTTGCTGCCACAAATAGTGCGCGCTAGATAGACCTTTAACTTCACGATCCAGGGTATTCTCAAATAAGATTGCACCCAATACTCGCTCACCTGTAAACGCTGGACTCGTCATGATACGAGTACGCATTTGGTGTACACAAGTAAACATTTCTTCATCGTTGGCGTAAGCAGACTCGTCAACACCATAAAGCTTAAGTGCTTTCGGTGTGCTTCCGCCGCTTTGATCCAATGCGGCAATAAAGCCAACCTCATTTTTTACTTTTGCCAACATATCTTGTTGTGCTTGAGTTGTCATCCAACGCTCCTTTTCGTATTTTTGGGTTCTTTGTCGCTCTTAACTAGCCCGTAACGTAGTCTATTTTCTCTACTTAGTGCTATGTTAGCTTGATTTTATAGGCCTTGCCACTTCTGATTAAACAACTGACAAGGCTGCTAAACGAGTAAATATCCTTTTAATCTCTATCTAAAATAGCGACCGCCGGTAATGTTTTTCCCTCTAAAAACTCTAAAAATGCACCACCACCGGTAGAGATGTAGGACACTTTGTCTTCAATCCCGTACTTATCAACAGCAGCAAGTGTGTCGCCGCCCCCGGCAATAGAAAACGCATCGCTATCAGCAATCGCCATCGCCAAAGCTCTGGTGCCTTCACCAAATTGATCAAATTCAAAGACGCCAACAGGGCCATTCCAGACAATCGTGCCGGCCTTCTTGATAATTGCAGCTAAGGCTTTTGCCGTCTCTGGTCCTATGTCAAATATCATATCGACATCATCGACTTTGTCTACCGCCTTTAATGTGGCCGGTGTTGTCTCGGAAAACTCAGTGCCTGTTACAACATCGGTCGGAACTGGAATTTCACCATTGTTATCTTTGGCAGCCTGCATCAGTCTCTTGGCTTCTGGAATAAGGCTGTCTTCAACCAGTGATTTACCGACATTGTGTCCTTGTGCAGCAATGAATGTGTTCGCGATACCACCACCGACGATAAGCTGATCCACTTTACTGGCCAAAGATTCAAGTACCGTTAATTTAGTCGACACTTTTGAACCACCGACTATGGCAACGAGTGGCCTAGCGGGGTTGTCCAACGCTTTACCTAAAGCGTCAAGTTCAGCTGATAACAAGGGTCCAGCGCAAGCTTCCTTGGCAAATTTAGCGACACCATGAGTCGACGCCTGCGCCCGGTGCGCAGTGCCAAAAGCATCCATGACGAATACGTCGCATAAAGCGGCATACTGTTTGGCTAAGGTTTCATCGTCACTCTTTTCGCCTTTGTTAAAACGTACATTCTCGAGCACCGTCACTTTTGCTGACGAGTCATCTAATCCGTTCAGGTAGTTACTAGCTAAGACTATGCCGCCATCAAGCGCTTTATTTAAGTAATCGACCACTGGCTGCAATGAAAAAGCGGGATCCGACTCACCTTCTGTAGGGCGGCCTAAGTGAGACATCAACATTAAGGTTGCACCTTTTTCTAGCGCAAGTTTAATAGTTGGGAGTGAGGCACGAATACGGGCGTCAGAAGTCACCGCGCCGTCTTTTACAGGCACATTCAAATCTTGTCTGATTAGTACTCGCTTCCCTTGTAAGTCTAAATCTTGCATTTTACGAATAGTCATAACCTTTTCCTTTCAGACGTTTTTAAAAATTAACTGTCAAGTTGATGCATGTGCAACGCCGTATCAAGCATACGATTTGCAAAGCCCCACTCGTTATCACACCAAACTAGAGTTTTAACCAGTTGCTTATGACTCACTCTCGTTTGAGTACCATCAACGATAGAAGAATGTGGATCGTGATTAAAGTCTACTGAAACCAGTGGTTCTTCAGTGTAATCAATAATGCGTTTTAATTCGCCATGCGCGCTTTTTTTCAAAACCGCATTAACATCACTCACCGTAACTTTATCGCGCAGGGTGACACTCAAGTCCATTGCAGTTACGTTAATCGTGGGCACTCGCACGGCTATTGCTTCAAACTTGCCCGCAAAACGCGGCAATATCCTTTCGATCCCTATATGCAAACGTGTATCGACAGGAATAATCGATTGGCTTGCGGCGCGTGTTCGACGCAGGTCAGGATGATAAGCATCAATGACTTGTTGGTCATTCATTGATGAATGAATGGTCGTAATTGTGCCACTTTCAACACCGAACGCTTCGTCTAATACCTGAATAATGGGCACAATACAATTTGTCGTACATGAGCCATTGGACACAATCACATCACTCGGTTTTAAACTAGTATGATTAATGCCGAACACAATAGTCGCGTCCATATCTTGTCCACAAGGCTGAGAAAACAAGACTTTCTTTGCGCCATTGTCAATGTGTTGCTGGGCCGATTCTCTTGAACTGAATACGCCTGTGCACTCTAAAACAATATCAACATTGACCGTTGACCAGGCAAGCTCTTCAATATCATTCTTTTGAAAGAGCGGAATTTTGTCACCGTTAACGATTAAACATTCATCAGTATAGTCGACAGTGCCTTTGAAACGGCCGTGAGCAGTATCATACTTTAAAAGATGTGCAACGCCTTCCGGTGACGCAATTTCATTAATAGCGACAACTTGAATTTGGTCATTACGTCCTGACTCATAGAGCGCACGTAAGACGTTTCGGCCAATACGACCGAAACCATTTATAGCAATACGCAGCATTACACTGCGCTCATTGCTGCAAGCAAACTAACCTTGGTTCTCAAACCTTATTTCAATCCTTTAGCAACGTTATAAACCGCGTCAGTGGTAATATTAAAGTGAGCAAACAAATCGCCAGCTGGAGCCGATTCACCAAAGGTATCCATGCCCACAACTGCGCCATCTAAACCCACATATTTATACCAAGTGTCTTTTGCAAGTGCTTCGACCGCAACACGTTTAGTGATCGCACGAGGTAAAACGCTCTCTTTGTATTCTATTGACTGACGGTCAAACAAATCAGTACACGGCATTGACACTACGCGCGTCGCTAAACCTTCAGCATTTAATTTCGCTGCGGCTTCAACCGCTAAATGCACTTCAGAACCTGTCGCAATTAGAATAATTTGCGGCGCTGAATCGCTGTCAACTAGTACATAGCCACCGCGTTCTACGTCACTTAACTGCTGTGCATTTCTGTTTTGCTGTGGTAAACCTTGGCGAGTAAATATCAACGTTGTCGGGCCATCTGTTCTTTCAATCGCCGCTTTCCAAGCAATCGCAGACTCAACTTGGTCGCAGGGGCGCCAGTTATCTAAGTTCGGTGTCGCACGTAGCGAAACCACCTGCTCTACCGGCTGATGCGTTGGTCCATCTTCACCCAAGCCAATGGAGTCATGCGTGTACACGAATATACAAGGCTGTTTCATCAGCGCTGCCATTCTTACAGCATTGCGAGCATATTCCATAAACATCAAGAAAGTCGCACCGTAAGCTTTAAAGCCGCCATACAGGGTAATGCCGTTCATCATTGCCGACATACCAAATTCACGAACACCGTAATACAGATAATTGCCTGATGCATCATCTTTGCTTACGCCTTTACTACCAGACCAAATAGTTAAGTTTGAGCCGGCAAGGTCGGCAGACCCACCTAATAGCTCAGGAAGTAAGGGCCCAAATGCGTTAAGTGCATTTTGTGAAGCTTTACGTGTTGCAATGTTTTCAGGGTTATCTTGTAAGCTGCGAATATACTTAGCTGACTCGTGGCTCCATGACTCTGGTAATGAGTTGTTTTTTCTGCGCACAAACTCTTGAGCCAATTCTGGATAAGCCTGCTGATAATCAGCAAACAGGGCTTCCCAAGTAGCCTCATCTGCAGCACCTTTTTGTTTTGCATCCCAACCGTCATAAACGTCAGCAGGAATTTCAAATGGCGCATATGACCAGTCCAATTCTTTTCTTACTAGTTCAATTTCAGCATCACCGAGTGGTGCACCATGGCAATCTTCTTTGCCTTGTTTGTTCGGTGAACCGAAACCGATTACTGTTTTGCAGCAAATTAACGTTGGACGCGCTGTATCCGCTTTCGCTTTCTCAATGGCAGCACTAATTTGCTCAGGATCGTGGCCATCAACACCACTGATCACCTGCCAGCCATAAGACTCAAAACGTTTTGGCGTATCATCGCTGAACCAACCTTCAACTTCACCGTCAATGGAGATGCCGTTGTCATCCCAAAACGCAACTAGCTTACCTAAGCCTAAGGTACCTGCCAGAGAACAAGCTTCGTGAGAAATGCCTTCCATGAGGCAACCATCGCCTAAGAATGTATAAGTATGATGATCAACAACTGCAAACTTATCGCGGTTAAACTGTGCACCAAGCACTTTTTCAGCAATCGCCATACCAACAGCGTTAGTGATGCCTTGTCCCAATGGACCCGTCGTTGTCTCAACACCTGGCGCATAGCCATATTCAGGGTGGCCTGGTGTTTTTGAATGTAGTTGGCGGAACTGTTTTAATTCATCAATGGGTAATTCGTAACCTGTAAGATGCAATAATGAATACAGCAACATTGAGCCATGACCGTTCGACAGCACAAAGCGATCTCGGTTTGCCCAATTCGGATTTTGCGGATTGTGTGACATAAAGTCTGTCCACAATACTTGAGCAATATCTGCCATTCCCATTGGTGCACCAGGGTGACCGGACTTCGCTTTTTGAACAGCGTCCATACTTAACGCACGGATGGCGTTGGCTAGATGACGACGTGATGGCATGAGCTCTCCTAGAAACTTCAATTACTTATTGCGTGTGAGATTACCTCAGAAAATACAGGTTATTCTCAAATAGAGCGCGTATTCTTATACAGTAGGTCGCTTTGTTCAATCATTATTCGGCTTTTCTGCCCTCATTTTTTTGACTATCCGCTATTTGATAAAATCCAAATTACCTCTCAGACCGTAAACAGCTGCAGTAGCAATAGACTTTTAGACGTCTAGAAGTAAATATTGGTAAATTACGAAATTTGCTCTACAATACGCTTAACAAGTCGAGATAGTTGATCCCTTGCCGATACCAGCCAAGGACCTTGAACATTTCTAGCGTTGTTTTATTCGATAAAAACAACGTTAAGTTCATCAATCATCTGTCGTTTTCGCTTAACGAAAATTAAAGTATAGGCTGCAAAAGTGCCTGTGCAGAAACAAATATAGGATAATTCATGGCAAGTCACTTATTTACATCAGAGTCGGTATCTGAAGGTCATCCAGACAAGATAGCAGACCAAATTTCAGACGCGGTTCTTGATGCCATTTTAGAAATTGACCCCAAAGCGCGCGTTGCTTGCGAAACATACGTGAAAACAGGCATGGTGCTGGTTGGCGGCGAAATCAATACCAAAGCCTGGGTTGATATTGAAGAGCTAACTCGCAAAACGGTCAAAGAGATTGGCTATACGCACTCTGACATGGGCTTTGATGGTGATTCATGCGCTGTTTTAAACGCAATTGGAAAACAATCAATCGATATTAATCAAGGCGTTGACCGCTCATCCCCTGAAGAACAGGGTGCCGGAGATCAAGGCTTAATGTTCGGCTACGCAAGCAACGAGACCGAAGTGTTGATGCCTGCGCCGGTAACGTTTGCCCATAGACTTGTTCAAAAGCAGGCTGAGCTACGTAAGAACGGCAAACTTAATTGGCTAAGACCCGACGCAAAGAGCCAAGTTACCTTCATTTATGAAGATAACAAACCTGTTGGTATTGACGCCGTCGTGCTGTCTACACAGCATTGTGATTCAGTCACAAACGAACAACTTCGTGAAGCTGTGATGGAAGAAATTATCAAGCCGGTATTACCTCAGCAATGGCTAACAAATAAAACCAAGTTTCACATTAACCCGACCGGTCGTTTTGTGATTGGTGGCCCAATGGGCGATTGCGGGCTAACGGGACGTAAAATTATTGTCGATACTTACGGTGGTATGGCCCGTCATGGCGGCGGTGCATTTTCTGGTAAAGATCCATCTAAAGTAGACCGTTCAGCCGCGTACGCTGGCAGATATGTCGCTAAGAATCTTGTCGCGGCCGGTTTAGCTGACCGTTGTGAAATCCAGATTTCATACGCTATCGGTGTTGCTGAACCTACTTCTATTAATGTTGAAACCTTTGGTACCGGCAAAATATCGGATGAGTTACTCACCGCGCTAGTGAGAGTTCACTTCGATTTGCGTCCGTATGGCCTCATTAAGATGTTGGATTTAGAGCGACCTATCTATAAAGCGACAGCCGCTTACGGTCACTTTGGGCGTGAAGAGTTCCCGTGGGAAAAAACCGATAAAGCCGATGACCTAAAGCATGCTGCTGGGTTATAGTATCTAGCATAGGTAATTGTATACTTTTATTAAATACCTCCCTTATGGAGGTATTTTTTTAGACAAGGAAATCCGATGAACTTCACACTAAACCGCGTTGCACTGGCTTCGCTTACCGTTGTTACTGCACTCACGCTAAGTTCTTGTGCCACATCACCAACAGGGCGCAAACAAGTACTCTTGTTTCCAGAGTCGCAATTAAGCGAAATGGGTGTGCAGGCTTTTGCCAGCATGAAAGAGAACATCAAAATTTCTAATAAACCCGTGCAAAATGATTATGTCCAATGTATCGCTGATAGTATTACCGCGCATGTGTCTAAAGACGTATTCGCCGGAGTGTGGGAAGTCGTTGTTTTTGACGACCCTCAAGTAAATGCATTTGCGCTACCTGGCGGCAAAATCGGTGTATATACAGGCTTGCTTGATGTTGCGGTTAATCAACATCAAGTTGCAGCGGTGATGGGTCATGAGGTGGGACACGTCATTGCAAATCACGGTAATGAGCGAGTTTCACAAAGTACCCTAATTGGGATTGGGCAAGAAGCGGTAAGTGTTGCTCTACAAACTAATGAAGTAGCAAGCAGTCAGCTTATAATGGCTGGCCTAGGGCTTGGTTTTCAATATGGCGTTACCCTGCCATTTGGTCGCAAGCACGAAAGTGAAGCAGACGAAATCGGTTTAGATTTAATGGCGAAAGCCGGCTTCAATCCGCAGGAATCAGTCGAATTATGGAAGAATATGGCAAAGGCGAGTGGCGGCAATACCCAAGCAGAATTCTTTTCTACCCACCCTTCTCCAGAAACCAGAATTGAAGATTTACAGGCCAACATGCAGGCGGCATTAGCTAGCTATAAAGCGGCGGACAAGCGCCCTAATTGTCAAAAATAAAATAGATTAAGTAAGGCTGGCGAATTAAAAAAAGGCCCATATGGGCCTTTTTTTTAACAAACTAAAACAAATTAGTCTTGTTTGTGAACATGTACATCCATTTGTGGGAATGGAATTGAAATGCCCTCAGCGTCAAAGCGTAATTTAACCGCCTCGGTAAAACCAAACATAACACCCCAATAATCTGCAGAATTGACCCATGGGCGCACAACGAAATTAACGCTGCTATCGCCTAACTCAGCAACAGCAACTACTGGAGCTGGATCAGCAAGAACGCGTTCATCAGCAACAATCATTTCTTCCAATAGCTTTTTAGCTAGCAAAAGATCGTCACCATAGCCGATACCAAACTTCATATCGACACGACGCGTGTCTTTTGCAGAAAAGTTAATAATGTTGTCACCATAGATTTTACCGTTTGGAACAATAATCTCTTTATTGTCTGGCGTGTTCATTATGGTAGAAAAAACGCCAATACTCTTCACCGAACCCGCAACGCCAGCTGCATCCACAAAGTCACCTTTTTTGAAAGGGCGGAATACTAATAGCATTACCCCCGCAGCAAAGTTTTGCAGTGAACCTTGTAACGATAAACCAATCGCTAAGCCAGCAGCAGCGATAATTGCAGCTAACGAGGTTGTATCCACGCCCAACTCATTAAGAGAGGCAATGATAACAAACAGCATCAATATTGCGTTAAAAATCGATTTGAGGAAATTAATCAACATATCGTCATACTTCGATTTCGCCAATAACTTGCCAAAACCAGAAACTAAAACTTTAACAACTATCTTACCAACGACGTAAATGACAATGGCCATTGCAAGGTTTATTGCGAATGGAAGAATATAATCGTCAAGATACTTCGTCATATCTTCTTGGGTGAAATCAAACATGGTACAAATCCTATGTAATTTTTATTTTGGGTTTGTTTGTAATATTTCATAACAAACTAATGCCAAAATAACATCTATTATAAATAAAGCAAAATAAAGACTTGCGCTGCCCAACTACAAATCTCGTTATGTTTCTTAGGCTTATTTTGTATTAATGCTGAGGTGTTCAATGTGAATGCAGATACAAAATGAAAGTTTAAAAAAATAATAGATTAACAGTTGATATTTTTGACGCTTTGACTACACTCTGCTGACAGATAAGTTGTACAAATAACATACAGCAACATGCGCAAGCGTTAGTTAGCCCTAATGCATCCTATTGTTGTCCAAAGTTTTCAGATGTGTAGCACATCATTATCGGTACAGTTTATAAAAAATATATTGAAAACATGGACGTAGTCGGTGGAGCGTTGCGATGAGATTCTAAAATCGCAGTCAAGCGCATAACAAGGAAAGCTAGGAGCAAAAAATGGCAACATATTTTTTTGTAGTAATCACTCTAATCATTATTGCCTTACTGGCGTTCGCACTTTCGGAGTCCAAAGGAAAAAATAGTCCAAATGCTCGCGGAAAATTGAATAACGCCGAACGCAATATAGAAGCAAATCCCCTTCCGGCACGCAGAGCCGTTGAGTTAACAAGAGTGCATTCAAATCATTAACAAGCCGTTGTTTTATTTTGCTTGTTGATTTGCTGGGTTTGTCAATCGAGTCGTATTTACAATATCAGCCTTCTTCTATAGAAAAATCACTGTAAAGGCATCCAATTTGGCGCCTTGTGACACTTTTCTAACTGAGAGGTGTACGCTTGTAAAGACTGGATGTTGTGTTCTATTAGCGTTTACAAAAATACTGATAAAAACATCGCGAATAAAAATGTTGTGATAGGATCGCAACATTATTTCTTTGTTAATCTAAAATTTATGCGAATTTCCCGCTTTTATACACCTTTTCCTCTGCAAGTTGACGATGAGATTGAGCTTGATCTGCAGCTAAGTCACTACATTAATAACGTATTGCGCCTAAAACAAAATGACCCAGTCGTGCTCTTTAATGGCGATGGGAACGAATATTGTGGAGAAATATTCAGTATCAGCAAGAAGCAAGTTGTTGTTATTGTTAACTCGCAACTTTCCATGCGCAGCGAATCCCCTTTGCCTATTCACTTAGCTCAAGGAGTATCGAAAGGCGATAGGATGGATTTCGCCATACAAAAATCCGTTGAACTAGGCGTTACTGAAATAACGCCAGTCATTACCGAGCGCTGTGCAGTTAAACTTTCGCCAGAGCGTTGGGAAAAGAAAAACGAACAATGGCAGAAAATTATCATCTCAGCCTGCGAGCAATCGGGCCGAAACATTCTACCAACGCTGCACCCTGCGATTACTTTACAAAAATGGTTGGGCCAAACGACCGAACAGCAAAAAGTGATGCTCATACCTGGAAGTAGTAAATATATGTCGAGTTTAACGAGACCAGCGAAAGGTTTTAGACTATTAATCGGTCCTGAAGGAGGACTCTCTGAACAAGAAATATATACTTGTGAACAAACAGGCTTTGAATCCGTTAATTTAGGCCCTCGTATTTTACGCACGGAAACTGCCGCTTTGGCTAGTATTTCTATAATGCAGGCACTATTTGGTGACTTATAGCTTGAAATTGTGCGCCGCAGTAACAATATTTACGTTAAAGACAAGAGACTAATAAGCTTATGACAATTAAACTTGGCATCGTGATGGACCCGATTTCTGCCATCAATATAAAAAAAGACACTAGTTTTGCGATGCTCACCGAAGCACAAAAGCGTGGGTACGAATTGTACTATATTGAGATGGGTGACCTTTATATTTTGAATGGCGAACCTCGTGCAAGCAGCAAAATACTTCGGGTTCAGAATGATTCTTCAAACTGGTATTCGTTTGAATCAGAGCAAGATATCTGTTTAGGTGACTTAGACACCTTGTTGATGCGCAAAGATCCCCCTTTCGATAGTGAGTTTCTGTACGCGACGCAAATTTTTGAGCTTGCCGAAAAGCTTGGATGTTTAGTGGTCAACAAAGCGTCCGCACTTCGGGATTTCAATGAAAAGCTTTTTACCTCTTGGTTCCCTGAGCTTATTCCTGACACATTGGTAACTAGTAATAATAAATTGATCCGAGCTTTTCACGCAAAACATAAAGACATTATATGTAAGCCACTTGATGGTATGGGTGGTACATCTATCTTCAGAGTAAAAGAAGATGGTAACAACTTGGGCGTCATCATGGAGACGTTGACTGAGTTGGGTACTCGCTATGCAATGTTTCAAGAGTATTTACCTGAAATTAAAGACGGCGATAAGCGTATATTGATTGTCGATGGACAAGTTATTCCTTACGCACTTGCAAGGCTTCCAGCAAAGAATGAAACTCGAGGTAATTTAGCCGCCGGTGGCACTGGACGGCCACAGCCTTTGTCTGATTCTGACGTTGAGATAGCGACTAAAATTGCAGCCAATTTGTCTGCCCAAGGTTTACTATTCGTTGGGCTTGATGTGATCGGTAATAAAGTTACTGAAATTAATATTACTAGCCCAACTTGCGTAAGAGAGATAGAAAGCGCATACGACATTAATATTTGTGGCATCTTATTCGATGCGATTGAAAAACGACTTCAATAAGGAAAACATCGAGATACATGAAAAGCTTAAATATGCTGGAAAATAATTTAGAAAATCATTTGCTAATTGCCATGCCTTCATTAGAGGACGGCTTTTTTGAACGAACCGTCATTTATGTTTGCGAGCACACCAAAGAAGGTGCGATGGGTATCATTATTAACCTCGCTTCAACTATGACGTTTCGAGAGCTCATATCGCAAACCGATGAGCATGCGATTGTGGAAGATAAAAAAAGCGAACAAATTGTGCTGTGTGGCGGGCCCGTTCACCAAGACAGAGGTTTTGTGCTGCATGAAGCTCAAGAAGGCTGGGGTTCAAGTGTTGCACTGACCCCTGCATTAATGGTGACGACATCAAAAGATATTTTAACTGTATTGGGCAATGATCTTGGACCTGACAAAGCGCTCATCGCACTCGGACACGCTGGTTGGGAGGCAGGTCAGCTTGAACAAGAACTACAAGACAACGCATGGCTAACCGTAGAGGCCGATGATGAGCTGCTATTTAACACACCTATTCATGCAAAATGGCAAGCGGCCGTGAACAAACTAGGCGTTGATGTTTGGCAATTAACTCAAGATGTTGGTCATGCTTAAATGAAAAACTTTACCACCATTGCCTTTGACTACGGTATTAAGAGCATTGGCGTCGCTGTTGGCCAGAAAATTACAGGCACAGCGTCCCCCTTAGCAGCACTGAAAGCGAATGACGGCATTCCCAACTGGCACACGATTGAGGCCGTTTTTGCTGAGTGGCAACCCGATAACCTGCTTGTTGGTTTACCTTTGAATATGGATGGTAGCGAGCAGGACATCACACAGCGAGCTCGTAAATTTGCAAATCGTTTGCACGGTCGCTTTGGTCTTGCTGTGCATACACATGACGAACGTTTAAGCACCGTGGATGCAAAAGCGCGTCTATTCGAACTAGGAGGGTTTAAAAAACTCACCAAGGAAAAGGTAGACAGTGTTTCAGCCTGTCTAATTTTTGAAAGCTGGGTTATTAAGGAAGGTTAACGCCGTTATGATAAAAGCGGGCTTACTTTAGATAGTTACTGCGTTAACTCGATTACGGCCTTGATTCTTGCTCAGATAAAGCTGTTTATCTGCTAATGAAATAAGCTCAATCATCTCTTTAGAAAAGTCATCTTCGACCCTAACCGCACCGCAACTAACCGTTAATTGGATATTATAATTACCGTAGCTTGTCGTATGTTCGCCGATGATTTGGTTTATCGATTTAATGTGCTCAATATGCTGTTCGGGTTTATCGCTAGCAAAAAATAGTACAAACTCCTCCCCTCCATATCTGGCGATAATATCGGTATCACGACGACACATATCAGCAATAATGTTTGCAACATCTAACAGGCATTTGTCACCGGCATTATGGCCATATGTGTCGTTAACATTTTTAAAATGATCAATATCGATAAGCGTTAAGGTAAATGATTTTTTATTACGCCGACAGTACATATATGCATCTTGAGCGAGGGAATCAAAAGCACCGCGATTAAATAAACCGGTTAATGAATCAGTCCTAGAAACTCTTAAAAGTTCTGAGTTTAAACTGACTAGTTCTTTTGTTTTTTCTGCAACTTGCTCTTTTAGTTCATGCTGGAAATCCATTGAAAGCTTTTGGGTATTAATAACGCTCTCGGTTACATTAAACATTTCTTGGCTTACTTTAGCCTCTTCCAGAAGTTTGTCAGGCTGCTTCTGTCCTTTAATAAATGCCTCTAGATTGCGCAATGGTCGAACGATGTTTGACGCCAAGCCCCTGGACAAAATGGCAATCAAAATAATACTTTGCACAAAAATCATAATCATGAATATGAAATACATATCCATGTCTTTAAAAATTCGACTCGGTTGAGTCAGCGTGTATATCTTCCATCCAGTTTGACTCAAAAGCGAACGATATAAGTAATCTTTCTCAGAAACTATTAATTTGGGAATACGAAAAATATTTACCCTTTCGTCTTGCTTCTTTTCAAATGTATCTAGTTTTTGCAAACCCAATTGTGGAGAGCTATAAATAATCGTGTCCGTGGCATCCGTTACAATGACGGCTATTTGGCCATTTTGCATTGCATTAATAACGCTTTGATCAACCAGGCGATCAAGCTTAATCGCAGCCTGAACTAAGCCATCAAAGCCATTCTCAGATAAGATGGGTGCCGTAATGGCCACGATATCTAACGAGCCAAGACCAGTGCCTCGTATTGCTGCTGATACTATCGGCACTCTGCGTTCTTTTGTTTGCTGAAAATAATCTCGAAAAGCAATATTTACTTGCGTCAAATTGGGCAATTTTGCTGCGTATTGGGCAGGTGCAGCGAGAAGTATTCCCCCCGCTTCGTCAGTGACGATCATACTCTCGATGTCAGCGCTCGCGTTTGCAACCGTATCAAGGATGTTGGCGTGATTTTGACTGTTTTTTTCGTTTATTAGTAATGTTGCCGTTGCTTTTAGCGCGTGGACTTTGTCGTCGAGTAAGCCAATCGAGCTCCTATTCAGCTCTTCCAGCGCGTTATCTAGCTCTACATTTAGTGAAGTTTGACTCTCGTGTGTGGTACGCCAAATTAGAAACAACAGCAGCACGAAGAACGGCAACATAACGCTGACAAGGTTAAACTCAAATACTACTTTTGAAAATTTGGGCAACGCAGGAAGCTGTCTAAACCGACTACTTACAGGAAGCAACCAGTAAACCAGAATAGCTGACATTGCGCTAATAAGACCGCTGAGCACGAAGGGTAAGGCGATAAAAACAGAAATTTGAAAGCTCACCAGTAAATTGGAATATACAATCATACTTGCTAGCGGCAAACCAACGAGCAGCCAAAACAATAAAACTGCGCGTAAGAAACGTACATTGAAATAAAGTAGTGCAGCAACCACGAAAAACTGCAAAGCATGCAGCCAAGCAATAGTAGAAGCAGTGCCAAATATTAAAAGCGGGGCTAAACTTGCACATAATACGAATAAAGCGACATGAAAAGGGAAAGCTAGCAAACACAGCAATACAAAAGCGCTGCCGAAATATATCGGAATAGCACCCACCATGTTGACAACAAAAAAACTGTTGAAAATGAAAGCAAAAATACCTAGCACTGCTGCGATAGTGTAAGTAAATTGCTTGTTGACGACTTCTGCTTTGATACTTGTAAACTCACTTAATCGAAGGTTAAAATATATACGCGATAGTGCAGCTAGACAAGCGTTTAATCGGGTTCGAAAAAAAGTTTCTCAATGACAGTTATCGTTTTCAACACGCAAATAGGCCGGCCCACCAATTTTCAGGCTAGTCTTCAGCGCTGATTCTTGGGTTTTGACATTGCCAACAAACCGCAAATTGAAATTCATTTAATTCGCCACAGTTAGTGCATGCCCAATCATTTTTATTACCCGAGCTTACACAAGCTTGTTCTTGATAAAAGCAGTCTAAAACTTTTTGTGCCTTAGGTTGCCATTCATTATCAGAGAGCCAAACTTCTGGCTCTGAATCCATTGGCGGTATTTCACCAATCGCACCTTGGACTAGTTCATTTTTCACAAAACAAGGAATACCGGCATCATCTAAAATACTTTTTACCTGATAGACATGAAATCGGTCATGGTGGCGAAAAAATCGCTGCATTAAATTTCCTTTTTAGCAATCATTTACTGCTGAAAAACTAGACGGCAAATCCCGTTTTTGGCGAGTTAATTAGTCTAGTTATCGAATCAAGCGTAGTTGTATTCCAATTAGCCCATATCAAACGATACGTTTGACAAACTGCCTAAACCCGTTCCCTCTTGACTATCCAGCTTTATCATTAGGCGTAAATCATTTGGAGAGTCAGCATTATGCATGGCTTGCTCTTCAGTAATTCGATTTTCTTTATAAAGCGCGTACAACGCCATGTCAAAGCTCTGCATCCCCTGCTCTTTGCCTTTCATCATCGCTTCTTTGAGCATGCCTATTTCATTGCGCTGAATTAAATCCGACACTAGCGGCGAATTCAACAGAATTTCTATCGCAGCGACGCGACCTTTACCATCTATGGTAGGCACTAATTGCTGGGCAACGATTGCGCGAATATTTTGGCTTAAATCAAAACGCAGCTTTTGATGCATATTTTGCGGCGCTAGATGCATGATACGCTCGATTGCTTGATTAGCATTGTTAGCATGCAGTGTCGCGACGCATAAATGACCAGTATCAGCAAAAGACATTGCATATTCCATGGTTTCCATAGAACGAATTTCACCAATCAAAATAACATCAGGAGCCTGACGCAATGAACTCTTCAATGCATCATCGAAAGTGTGCGTATCAATGCCTACTTCACGCTGGGTAACCACGCAGTTATTGTGTTCATGCACAAACTCAATTGGATCCTCAATGGTGAGAATATGTCCGTGAGAATGTTGATTTCGATGTCCAATGAGTGCAGCAAGCGACGTTGACTTACCCGTACCGGTTCCGCCAACGAATAACACTAAACCCTTTTTAGACATGATGATATCTTTTAAGACCGGCGGTAAACCCAAATCATCTGCATTTGGAATTTGTGTCACGATGCGGCGAATAACCATTCCCGCCTGATCTCGCTGCCAAAAGGCGCTGCATCGAAAACGGCCAATACCGTCTATCGAGATAGCAAAATTACACTCTTTGTCATCGTCAAAGCTCTTTTTTTGCTTTTCATTCATTGTATCGTGAACAAGTTCCAGCGCCTCTGACTCCGTTAAATTCATCGCTGTTAACGGTGTCATACGACCGTTAATTTTAGCACTGACTGGCATTCCCACGGTAATGAACAAATCTGAAGCACCATGCACTACCATATCTTGTAAATACTGATGTAAACCTAACATAATCGTTCCTCTAAGCGATTTAGACGCATCATTTTCCAACGACGCACCACATCGCTAAATACCTTACATACCTATTGACGGCGCTTTGTCTACTGACTTAGATGCCGCATCATTGGCTGAAATAACACCCATTGCTACCAGACGCTGCAAGCATTGATCCATCGTTTGCATGCCGTGCTGCTGTCCTGTTTGGATCACTGAGTACATCTGCGGCACTTTATCTTCGCGGATCAGGTTCCTGATAGCGGGTATGCCAAGCATAATCTCATGTGCAGCTACTCGGCCTCCTCCAACTTTTTTCAATAGCGTTTGGGATATTACCGCACGCAATGATTCAGACAACATAGAACGCACCATCGACTTTTCCTCCGCTGGGAATACATCAATAATTCGATCGATGGTTTTGGGTGCTGAGTTGGTGTGTAGCGTTCCAAAAACCAAGTGACCCGTTTCAGCTGCTGATATTGCTAAACGGATAGTTTCTAAGTCACGTAATTCACCGACCAAAATAACATCTGGGTCTTCACGCAGCGCAGAGCGCAACGCGTTATTGAAGCTTTTCGTATCTCGATGCACTTCGCGCTGATTCATCACGCACATCTTATTCTTGTGCACAAATTCGATTGGATCTTCAATGGTGAGAATATGCTCTCGCTTGTGCGTATTGATGTGATCAACCATGGCTGCAAGTGTAGTACTTTTACCTGAGCCCGTTGCACCTGTTACCAAAACAATGCCGGTTGGCTGATTAATGATTTGCTTAAATATTTCCGGTGCACCCAATTGGTCTAGTGTTAGAATGTCACTAGGAATGGTTCTTAAAACTGCTGCAGCGCCACGATTTTGCACAAAAGCATTCACCCTGAAACGAGACAAGTCTTTTATTTCAAAAGAAAAATCGCATTCTAGGTTTTCTTCGTAATCTTTACGTTGGTGATCATTCATGATGCTAAATATAAGAGAGTGAACCTGTTTATGGTCAAGTGGTTCAATATTGAGACGTCGCATTTCACCATCCACGCGGATGATGGGGGGCAATCCTGCAGATAAGTGTAAATCTGAGGCTTTGTTGCTTACACTAAAAGCGAGCAGTTCGTTAATGTCCAAGGTAGGTTACTCCAAAAAATAGTTGCTGATGCGAACGCTGATAAAAATAATCTTGTAATGCTAAAACTTGAGAGATCAATTTATGACAAATCATATTGCCGAAAACCTTATGTCCGTTCATGCTCAAATAAAACAGTGCGCGGTGCAGGCTAGTCGTGATCCGAACAATATTGAATTGTTAGCCGTAAGTAAAACCAAACCCGTATCGGATATTGTCCTTGCGTATGAAGCCGGACACCGTTCCTTCGGTGAGAATTATGTCCAAGAAGGCGTCGACAAAATAGCTGAACTAAAGCACTTAACTGATATCTCTTGGCATTTTATCGGCCCGTTGCAGTCAAACAAGAGTCGTTTAGTGGCAGAAAATTTCGATTGGATGCATTCCGTCGATCGCTATAAAATTGCAAAGCGTTTGCATGAACAGCGCCCTCATTACGCCAAGCCGCTGAATATCTGTATTCAAATTAATATTGACGAAGAAGAAACAAAAGCGGGTATATTACCGCACGAACTCATGCCGCTATTGTCAGATTGCGAACAGCTCGACCGAGTGTGTATAAGAGGTTTAATGGCCATTCCGAAAGCAAGCAAAGTAAAGTCGGAGCAGTTGTCCTCCTTTAAAAAAGTGCAGGCTTTATTTACCACTTGCCAGCAAAAGTATCCACAATTTGATACCCTCTCCATAGGCATGAGCGGTGACATACCCGCGGCGATTGAATGTGGCTCAACAATCGTTCGTGTTGGTACTGCTATTTTTGGCGCTCGCGACTAATGATGACGCTAGTGACGAATGTCGCCACGTTTGTATTGACGGCAGGAGTTTATTGCAGCCCATTCGCTGCGGCCAATTTAGGGCCCTATTTATTGCCGCCCTTTTGTTGCTAGAACCATTTTGAATAATTAACAAATATGAAGGAGAAACATGCAAGCACGTAAGTTAAGTTTTATAGGCGCGGGTAATATGCCCAGAAGTATTATTAGTGGTTTAGTGAACGGCGGATATAACCCGAAGTTGATTACGGCATCCAATCCATCAACTCCGAAATTAGATGCTCTATCTAAGGATTTTGGTATTAACACGACCCAATCTAACGTTGAAGCATGTGAAGCTGGAAATGTTGTGATTATGTCGGTTAAACCGCAAATTATGGCGGCAACCTGTGCAGATCTTATCCAGAAAACATCGCTGGATGGCAAAATCATAGTTTCAATTGCGGCAGGCATAACCACTGACCGCTTCATCGAAATGCTAGGCGATTACGATCAAGTCGTGCGTACGATGCCAAACACGCCGTCCTCACTCAGCAAGGGGATGACTGGGCTTTACGCTCCAGATTCAGTCACACAGGACGATCGTGACTTTGTTGCCCATGTGATGAACCACGTTGGTAAAACATTGTGGGTGAAAGAAGACAGCCAGATTAATACGGTCATTGCAGCGGCAGGAAGCAGCCCAGCATATTTATATTTATTCGCACAAGCAATGCAGGATGAAGCCATCAAAATGGGTTTGAGTAAAGATGACTCGCGCTTATTGGTGCAACAAGCCTTGCTTGGTAGTGCTGAAATGATTTGTCACAATCCCGACCTTGAAATAAGTGAACTCAGAGCCCAAGTTACATCTAAAGGCGGTACAACGCACGAAGCAGTTCGTACCTTTCAAGAAAACAAGCTAGAAGCGATTGTGAGCAAAGCCATGCAGGCTGCTGTTGCAAGAGCGATAGAAATGTCATCTGACTTTTAACTTAAACGGAATCCAAGATGTTAGCGTTCAATAATTTAATTACTTTGTTATTTGATACTTACGCCATGATTGTGTTGGCAAGGCTTTGGCTGCAATGGGCGCGCGCTGATTTCTATAATCCGTTTAGTCAATTTGTGGTTAAAGCGACTCAGCCGGCAGTCGGCCCATTGCGAAGAGTTATCCCGTCTTTAGGTAGATTCGACACGGCCACATTTTTGTTTGCATTTTTGATAATTCTAGCAAAATTTATTGTGATTTTTATACTCAGCGGCACGATGCTTCCAGTATTGTCGACGCTCATTTTAGTGCTATTTGGCCTTTTGAAAAGTGCCTTCTGGCTGCTTTTTATCGCGTTAATCGCCAACATGATATTAAGTTTTGCACCTAACATGGGTCCTTCAATTCGTTTTGTTTTGCATCAGCTAACGGACCCACTGCTGGCTCCAATTCGTCGATTTTTACCGACACTTGGCGGTTTAGACTTTTCTCCGCTTGTACTCATTTTGGCACTTCAGTTCGCATTAGATCTGATTGGCCAATATTTACCGTACTTATTATAAAGCGAATTGAATATAAACTGACTTTAATATAGACCGACTGCAAAGCTAATGGTTATTGCTGCAGGCGGTGGTTTCGTTAAATAGTATGATTAACTAAAAGGGGAAGTCATGACGTTTACAGTCATTCAGTTGAGCAAGGGTCGTATAGCAAAAGCACAGGTAGCCTTTGCGCTGGTGCTACTATTACTTGCATCTCTTGTACTGCAATCCACCGCTAACGCAGAAGAAAAAACGTTGTTAGGTAACTGGGAAGTGCACCACATCGTGCTTTCAACCACCTTTTTAACGCCTGAAATTGCTAAAGCTAACAATATCGTGCGCAGTAAATACAACGCGTTAGTGAATATTTCAGTGTTAGACAGCAAGGACAAGACTGCACAAAACGTATCGATTACAGGTACCGCTAGAAATTTGTTGGGCAATAGCAAGAAGCTGACATTTAAGAAGGTAACAGAGGGCGACGCGATTTATTATTTGGCTGTATTTTCTTATTCACACAAAGAGAAGTTTCGTTTCGACATTAATATTCAGCAGGGTAACGAGACACAAACGCTGCAGCTGCAGCAGGAAATGTACGTAGACTAAAACAGTTCATATCGCGATTTTTTGAATGGGTGCTAGGCCTTCACTTGAGGCCGGCTTGATAAACGAAGAACTCTTAAGCGTTTGGGCAAGTTAAGTAGACAATAATAAAAGCCTGATTTCGACACACCATCGAACTCAGGCTTTTTAATTTTAACTTTATTCCGCTCTTTTAAATACAAGTTCCGTAGCGGTGCTGTCTGCATCACTGTATTGATACCCTGCACTATCAAAACTTTTCAACTGCGACACTGAGGTAATGCGGTTTTCGATTATGTACCTTGCCATGAGGCCACGCGCTTTTTTAGCGTAAAAACTGATAATTTTATATTTGCCGTTTTTTTCATCTTTAAAATGAGGTGTGATGATGGTTGCATCAAGCAGTTTTTTCTTCACCGATGTAAAATACTCATTGCTCGCTAAGTTTACCAATACCTCTCCGCTCTCACTCTGCTCACCCGCCTTCGCTTTATCTTTGCCAGCATCCTTAAGCGCTTTATTTAACTCCTTGGTAATTGAGTCCCCCCAATACTCATATAATGAATTTCCACGAGAGTTTTCTAGCTTGGTTCCCATTTCAAGGCGATATGCTTGCATCAAATCAAGAGGCCGCAATAAACCATATAACCCAGATAAAATTCTTAAATGCTTTTGTGCAAACTGAATGTCATCCTCTGTTAAGCTCTTCGCATCGAGTCCTGAATACACATCACCGTTAAAAGCAAAGATAGATTGGCGCGCATTATCCGGGGTAAAAGGCGTGGTGAAACTTGAAAATCGCTCTGCATTCAATATCGACAGTTTGTCACTAATATGCATCAAGCTCGCTAAGTCACTCGGCGCCAGTTTTTTGCAGGTTTTCACCAAGGCTTTAGCATCACTCAACATGTTAGGTTGAGTAAACTCTTCAGTTGGCAGTGGAGATTTGAAATCGAGATTTTTTGCTGGGGAAACAACCATTAACATAGTAACTATTTGTCCTTTTGTGTGTAAGCATTAAGAATATGGGGGCAATTCTACAAAATTCTATATTGCAGTATATAAAAACCATCAATCTGTTATAGCCAGTTGCCGCGACAATCGGTAATCTAGACGCATTATTTCATTCTAAGGCATAAAAATGACAACACAACTTGAATCTTTGCGCACTCTCACCACAGTAGTAGCGGATACGGGCGACATTGAAGCGATTAAAAAGTACCAACCGGTAGACGCCACAACTAATCCTTCATTGCTGTTAAAAGCAGCTTCGTTGCCTCAGTACGCTGAGATAATCAAAGAGTCAGTAGCATGGGCAAAAAGCCAATCGAGTGACGCTGAACAACAGCTCGTTGACGCTGGCGATAAACTAGCCGTTACGATTGGCAAAGAAATCGTCAATGTCATTCCCGGTCGAATTTCAACCGAAGTTGACGCGAGATTAAGCTTTGATACGGCTGCAACAGTAAAAAAAGCTCACAAACTGATTAAACTATATGCCGATGCCGGTATCGATAAGTCTCGTATATTAATTAAAATTGCGTCGACTTGGGAAGGCATAAAAGCGGCAGAGATTTTAGAGAAAGAAGGCATTAACTGTAATCTAACGTTACTGTTTAGCTTCGCCCAAGCTAGGGCCTGTGCTGAAGCTGGTGTATTTTTAATTTCGCCATTCGTGGGTCGAATTTTAGATTGGTTTAAAGCAAGTACTGGTAAAACAGACTATACGGGCAGTGAAGACCCGGGTGTTGTTTCAGTCACGGAAATTTATAACTATTACAAATCACATGGCTACAAAACGGTAGTAATGGGCGCTAGCTTCCGCAATATTGATGAAATATTGTGCCTCGCTGGATGCGATCGTTTAACCATTAGCCCACAGTTACTTGAGGAGCTTTCTAACGCACAGGGCGAAGTAAAGCCCTATTTAGTCGATAGCGGTAAAGTAAAGAACGTGGGTGACAAAATATCTGAAGCACAATTTAAGTGGGACATGAATGAGGATGCAATGGCAACGGAAAAGCTGGCCGAAGGTATTCGTAACTTTGCAGGCGATCAAGTCAAATTAGAAGCCTTGTTGAGCAAAATGTTATAGATTCAAATGACTTAATACTGCTAAACGTCGTCTGATAAAGACAAAAAATTGCGTATAAAGTCGATATGCCACTAATTTTATAAAAAAGCAGTCAAGCAGATCATTCGTTATGTCGGTCTGCTTGGTTGACACCGCTTAGGGCTTGCATATATTGATCTTGTTAATTATGCGCTGCTTGCTCTTAATTTAGTATGCCTTATACCCATATGTTAAAGGGTAAAATTTTAAAAATGGAGACTTAACCGTGGAACGTATTCGTCATACTCAAGCATGGGCAACACTCGATACACTTGCAACCAGTGTGAAGCGCCAACACATGCGAGACTGGTTTGCGATTGATAAAAATCGCGCCGCTAAATACACAACGAGCGCTTGCGGCATCACGCTTGATTATAGTAAGAACCGAATAACCGAAGACGTGTTGACCGCGCTTTTTGAGCTTGCTGAACAACGTCAGGTAAGTGAGAAAATCACCGCGATGTTCTCTGGTGAAATAATCAATACGACTGAACACCGTGCAGTACTTCATACCGCATTAAGAAACTTTTCGGGCGAGCCGGTTATGGTTGACGGCGAAGACGTGATGCCTAGTGTTTTTGCTACGCTGGACAAAATGAAAACATTCACCGAAAGTGTCCAATCAGGCGCGCATCAGGGCTGCACAGGAAAACCGATTAAAAAGGTTGTCTGCATTGGCATTGGCGGCTCATTCCTTGGCCCTAAAATAGTCACTGAAGCACTAAAACCTTACCGCAACAAAGCACTAGATGTTCGATTCGTAGCGAACGTTGATGCTTGTCATATCCACGACGTTTTATCTGAATGTGATCATGAAGAAACGTTATTCGTCATGTCATCTAAATCGTTCAGTACACAAGAAACGTTGCAAAACACGCTAACCGCAAAAGCGTGGTTTTTACAGCAGGGCGCGACGGAAACTGATATTGCCAAACATTTTGTTGCGGTTTCATCCAATGTAAAAGCAGCCACAGAATTTGGTATGGCTGCCGAGAATGTATTTCCAATGGCAGATTGGGTTGGCGGAAGGTACTCTCTTTGGTCAGCTATTGGTTTACCTATTTGTCTTGCCATCGGATTTGATAACTTTAGGCAAGTGCTGCAAGGTGCTTATGAAATGGATGAGCACACTAAAAAAACACCTTTCGCCTCTAATTTACCTGTTATTTTAGCTGTTTTAGGCGTTTGGTATCGTAACTTTATGGGGGCTCAATCACATGTGCTACTGCCTTATTACCATTATTTAAGGGGCTTCCCAGCCTACGTGCAGCAGCTTGACATGGAAAGTAATGGCAAGACCACCACGCTAAATGGGATGACGGTAGACCACGGCACTGGTCCTATTATTTGGGGAAGCGAGGGGACCAATGGTCAGCATTCCTTTCACCAATTAATTCATCAAAGCAACCTACCTATTGCCGCTGACTTTATGTTGCCGATTAACGTACCAAATCAGGATGACACTCATCATGCAATGCTAGCATCAAACTGTTTTGGACAAACACAGGCTATGATGCAAGGCAAAACGTTTGAAGAGTGTTATCACGATCTAGCGGACCAAGATTTAAGCGACAAAGAGCGCTCGACCTTGGCTGCACACAAAACGATGCCGGGTAACAAACCGAGTAATACATTGTTGTTTGATCAACTTGATCCGAAAACAATGGGGGCTTTAGTTGCGCTATATGAACATAAAGTACTCATCCAAGGTGCTATATGGGATCTAAACTCGTTTGACCAATGGGGTGTAGAATTGGGTAAAGTCCTGGGTAACGATGTTTTAGATGTCATTAAAGGAGTCAAGAATAACGAACACTTGGATGCTTCAACTGCCGCTCTAATTGCCCAATTTAACCGAGGATAATAAACGAAGCTCTTTAAAAAACCGCTGCTAATGTCATAAAAGTGCAAACGAAACGTTAATTAATGTTAATTAATGTGTTTTAATTTTGTACTGTTTATGGTACATATGAAGCATGAACAGTGAGGCTCAATGCTGTTCATGCAACTCATGGTTTATGTAGTAAGCGGTTTCGATAAGGAGATGCCCGTGGAAAGATCCGAGTTATTGTCATTAATAGACACAGAGTCCCGTCCAGTTAAAACTAAAAGCAAAAAGCGAAAATGGCGAGAGATTGAAGCTATTCAAGATCAGTACAAACTCGAACGAGAGTTAGGCGATTTGGATATGAACCTAGAATACGAATTAAACGAAATGATGCGATAGCAGCATAAAATGCCACTCTACTGAGAGTGGCATTTTTTTTGCGTTAATTTTGTGCAAGAGCGAGACTGCGTATTCGTACGTTTTGCTTTCCAAACATACCTTAAATTTAGAATATTGGGCTTCGGATTTTTGATAAATTCAGGTATAGTCTGCGCATGTGAACGTTTAATTTTTAGACTATGACAAATCAAGACGCAAAAGAAACCATTAAAACCATTGTTAGAGCAATCAAAACTGAAGAAAAGTTACTTAGAAACAAGTACGCTTTTTTGTCATATCAGAATGTTTTAGGTCTGTCGATTACTCTGCTGTCACTTGCCGCCCTTATTGGCGTTGGCTCACTATATTATCTAGCGATTATCCCCGCTTGGTTATGCGTGGTTTTAGCAGCAGTGATTACTTCTATTTCTCATGAAATAGAGCATGATTTAATTCACAAACAGTATTTTAGTAAAAAGCCGCTCATTCACAATTTTATGATGTTAGTGGTTTGGATAATGCGTCCGAATACAATAAACCCTTGGTATCGCAGAAAAATACATCTTCATCACCACTACACATCAGGCACTAATCAGGACTTGGAAGAAAGACTGGTAGGTAATGGAATTAAGAATCCATTTTTGAGAGCCTTGGTTATTATTGATGGTTTGCTAGGGCTTGTCATTAATCAAGCGCGCTTCAAACAAGAAATTAAAGACTTTAGTTTTTCAAAAGTGTTTAACGCGGGTTTCCCAATTACGACCTCTTACTTTATCGTGCTTTACAGTGTGATCCTTTATCACCTAATAAACTTATTTTTCCCACTAGCGGCCCATATGCCAAGCTGGGGACTCTCAATATTGAGCGTGTTTGAATTTTTAATGGTCGTATTAGTATTACCTAATATTGTTCGTTCCACGTCATTGAACTTCGTGACATCGTCTATGCACTACTACGGTGGTGTCAATAATGTTTTTGAACAAACACACGTATTAACGAGTCGCTTGTTTGCGCCCTTCCATTTGTTTTGCTTTAACTTTGGTAAAACTCACACCATTCATCACTATGCGCCAAATCAGCCCTTCTACATAAGACAGCTTATTAGCGCTAAAATTAATGAGTTGATGAAAAAAGAAGGTGTTCGATTCAACGATTTTGAAAGTATTAAGAACGCTAACGCGTACACTAAGTAAAATATAAAGGCGAGTTGCGACTCGCCTTTATTTTATCTGCAGATTGCCATTGTACAAAAACGCTTGCTAACTATCTATTTAGGCTGCCTATCTATTTAGGCTGCCAATCAATTGCTTGCTTGCCCTGAGAATTCAGGATCTGGTTAGTTTTGCTAAAATGCTTACAGCCAAAAAAGCCACGATATGCAGATAACGGAGATGGGTGAACGGCAGTTAAAATAGTATGTCGTTTCTCATCAATGAGTGCTGATTTTTTTTGCGCTGGCGCGCCCCACAACAAAAATATCAGATTCTCGCACTCACGGTTAATCGTTGAAATTACGCCGTCAGTAAACTGCTCCCAACCTATTTTTTTATGCGAATGCGCTTGCGCCTGCTCGACCGTCAACACCGTATTCAGCAACAAAACACCCTGCTCTGCCCAGTGACTTAAATCACCATGACTAGGTGGCTCAAAGTTGCGAATATCCGCTGCGAGTTCTTTGTAGATATTGCGCAGCGACGGTGGAATTTTATTTCCTTTGAGAACCGAGAAGCATAAACCGTGTGATTGGTTTGGACCATGATATGGGTCTTGTCCTAAGATCACGACTTTTAAAGTTTCTAACTGGGTAAGTTTGAACGCGTTGAACACATCGGCATCGGGAGGATAAACAACTTTTCCTGCAGCCCGCTCACTAGCCACGTGAGCAAGGGCGCTTTGTAAACCAGCTGTTAGGCTCTCGCTAATATTGTTTGGTGTCTTATTTTCATCAACTCTGACCCTTTGATTTTCATCGACTCTGACCCCTTGAAGGCCAAGGAGTGAATCCCAAGTTTGCATTCAGGTGGCTCCTTGAATGGCCTATTTTACGATTGAGAATAAATGCGACTTTAGTGCTTCGTAGCTGTTCTCGACTTCCACAGAGAAATCTGGCTTACCGACGCAATCAGCCAAGGGTTGTGGCAAGCTGATAGGCTGACCTAGCACGTTTTCAACGGTTTCTCTAAATTTAGCTGGGTGTGCAGTTCCTAGGAAAATACCCACTTCATCGCCAGTTAATGACCTTGATAATGAGCGATAGCCAATAGCCGCATGTGGCTCTGAAACGTAGCCTAAGCTTGCGAGTTGACGCATCGCAACCTGCGTATACTCTTCGTCAATCGCTTCGCCTTTCAGGCTCTCTTTGTCGATATAGCCCTGTTCAATTAATGCTTCAATACGAGGCCAGTTATTTGGCTGGCTAACGTCCATCGCATTCGAAATCGTTGCAACAGTTGGTTTAGGTGCCCATTCGCCTGATTGCAAATAACGCGGTACAGTATCATTTGAATTCGTTGCGGCAATAAAGCGCTTAATCGGCAGCCCTAGTGACTTTGCAAGCATGCCTGCTGTTAGATTACCAAAGTTGCCGCTTGGTACGGAAAAAACCGCCTTATCTTGTTGTTCTTTAGGCAATTGCGCAATCGCTTCAAAGTAATAACAAACTTGTGCGAACAAGCGGCTGATATTAATCGAGTTAGCCGAGTTTAAATGTAGACCATCACGTACTTCAGGATCATCAAATGCAGCTTTGACTAACTGCTGACAAGCATCAAAATCACTTTCGATAGCAACAGTATGAATATTGCCACCCAGCGTAGTAAATAGCTTCTCTTGTAGTTTGCTAATTTTTCCCTTAGGAAACAATATAACAACCTGAATGTTGTCAATGCCATGAAACGCATGCGCAACTGCAGCACCGGTGTCACCCGACGTTGCTGTTAAAATAGTGATTGGCTGACCTGCACTTATATTATCTAGGCACTGCGCCATGAAGCGCCCGCCAAAGTCTTTAAAAGCCAATGTTGGACCGTGAAAAAGCTCCAAACTATAGATATTATCCGTGACCTCCACCAAAGGAGCGCCAAACTGAAATGCAGTGCTAACAATCTTACTTAATAGTTCATCAGGTAACTCGTCACCAATTAGTTGCTTTAATATTCGAATACTTCTTTCGACAAAAGGCAAAGCCAAGACGTCGTTAATATTATCAAAGGGCGTAATCTCTTCGGGAAAGTATAAGCCTTGGTTTTTACCTAAGCCTTTTTTCACCGCTTCGGCAAAACTTACTTTATCACTCGCATCTTTTAAATTTACTAAATTCACTTGTCCAAACCTTTGGTTTTTTATTCTGTTCACGGCCGCATTAACACTAATTAGGAAATGAGGGTAGTCCCTTCAATACCCAACTCACAAATGTGGCTGAAGCCATCGTCGTTCTGAATATACTCTTTTTCTAACCATGTCTGCATTTTTTTTGCATCTTCAAGTTCTCTGGCTACCGCAAACACGGTTGGACCTGAACCTGAAATACCGAACGCTAGCGCATTAGCGCGCATGCAGGCTTCTCGTGCATCATCGAAACGAGGAAGCAGCACTTTTCGATACTGTTCAGCAATGACGTCGGTCATCATTTTTGCCGCTAGCGTTTCGTTTTTCGTATATAAACTATGCACGAATACGCTGAGTTGGCGGCCAAAATCCAGAGTGTCTGATAATGAATAATGCTTAGGCAACAATCGTCTTGCTTCAGCCGTCGATACCGAAAGACCAGAGTAGCACACAACCCAATACCAGTTGTCGAAACAGGGAAGCTTAGCCGCAATCGGTGAGTTTTCGCCTGTCATCAACACCAGTCCGCCGATATAGCTTGGTGCAACATTGTCATAATGTATGCTCCCGCTAATTTGCCCCTCCAATTCACCCATCATCACCAACAAAGCATCTTGAGAAAACGGTTTGCCTGCGTGCTCGTTCAGCGCATAAAAAGCCGCAACAATTGAGCTTGCACTAGAGCCCAAGCCGCTGCCAATAGGCAATGCTTTATGCAGATGCACTTTAACCTTAAGCGGGGCGAACCCACCGGCGGTTAAGCTACTTTGAAAAAAAGTATAGCATTGGGTAACGATATTGTTTTCACTTCCAGGTGGTAATCTATCGGCAAATTGGCCATCGACGCTTAATGAAAACTCATCAGCGTCAGTTACCGACACCCAATCTCCTAGCGCTGTACCGTCGATAGGTTTTAGCGCTGCGCCAAGTAAATCAAAGCCTAAACTGACGTTCCCAATAGAGGCTGGTGCGAATGCTTTTGTTGTTTTTACCGTCATTATGCGAAATCCTGAGTCCATGGCATGGTGCGAAGCACATCAGCGAACACGCCTGCTGCGGTTACTGTTGCACCAGCGCCATAGCCACGAATAACGAAGGGTATAGGCTGATAGTATTTACTATGAATAGCCAATGCGTTCTCGCCGTCTTTTACCGCAGCTAATGGATGATTAAGAGGGACTTCTTGAATAGAAACCTTGCATTTATTCTTTTTAATTGACCCGACGTAACGTAATACTTTACCCGCTTCTTGTGCGCTTTCGACTCTTACTTTAAGGTCGGCATCCAAAGAAGACAGATTGTTCAGGAATGCTTCAATACTTCCCGTATCGTCAAAGCTTGGCGGTAGCACAGACTCAATCTCAATATCGGACAATTCTAATTCTAATCCTGACTCACGCGCCATAATAAGCAGTTTTCGCGCTACATCCATACCTGACAAATCGTCGCGCGGATCGGGTTCAGTAAAGCCATTTTCTTTTGCTATCAAGGTAGCTTCCGATAGGCTCATACCCTCGTCCAGTTTGCCAAATACGTAGGACAGGGAGCCTGACAGGATACCTTCAAAACTTTCAAGTTCATCGCCCGCCGCTACTAACTTTTGCAGGTTATCGATGACCGGTAAACCAGCGCCAACCGTCGTTTCATACAAATATTGTCGATTCGTTTGCTGCATCGTTCTTTGTAGCTTTTTATACTTCGCCATTGAAGAGGTGTTCGCCTTTTTATTTGGCGTCACAACATGACAACCTGAGGTCATCATTTCAACGTAAAGATCCGCAATAACCGCGTTACTTGTGCAGTCGATAATCACGGGGTTAACCAAACTGTTGTCGTTTGCAAACTTGTGGATTCGAGCTACGGAGAATACTTCATCTGCTTCATTTAGCTGTGCTTGCCAATCTGAATTTAAGTCGACACCTTTGCTATTCAATAACAACTTTCTGCTATTGGCGACACCAAACACTTCTAACCTAATATCTCGTGCCATCAAAGCCGGTTGCTGCTGCGCAATTTGACGAAGCAATTCTTTGCCAACGTTTCCGCAGCCCACCAAAAATGCATCAATTGTGTGCTTTTTAGTAAAGAAGTTCTGATGAATGACCTTGACTGCTTTTTTGGCTTTCGCATTTTCAATTACGGTACTGATAGAACGCTCGGATGAACCCTGCGCTATAGCTACGTTGTTGACTCGGGCCTGAGCCAGTGCGCTGAAGAATTTAGCCGCCATGCCCTGAGATTGACGCATACCGTCACCTACGAGCGTAACGATAGCGAGTTCTTTGCGCACTTCTATGGGCTCTAGTAAATGATTACTAAGCTCAAGTGCAAAGCTGTCTTCTAACAAATCTAATGCGCGGTCGGCATCTTTATTCTGAATACAAAAACTGATGCTGTACTCAGATGAACTTTGCGTTATTAAACTGATTGAGATGTTGCCCGTTGAAATGACGTCAAATATACGACTGGCCATGCCAACCATGCCTTTCATTCCTGGCCCAGCAATGTTGAACATCACCACATTTTCAAGGTGAGAGATTCCTTTAACGCTAGTCCATTTTTCGCTTGCTTCATGGCTAATTAACGTTCCAGGTGCCGCTGGATTTAGGGTGTTGCGGATTAAACAGGGAATGCTGTACTGAGCGATTGGACCGATGGTTTTTGGATGCAGTACTTTCGCCCCAAAATAAGACAGCTCCATCGCTTCTTGATAAGTCAATTTATCGAGTAAAACCGCACCGTCTACTTGATTCGGATCAGCGTTGTAGACCCCATCTACGTCGGTCCAAATTTCGCAGCAGCTAGCGTCAATACAGGCAGCTAGGATTGCTGCAGAATAGTCAGAACCGTTACGCCCTAACGTGACCTTTTCACCCAGCTCATTAACAGCAACAAAGCCCGGCATAATGATGAGTGATGCACCGCTGGTATCTATATCTGCAAAGCGAGCTTTACTCGCACTAAGGTCAGCAATGCTGTCAAGGTAATCACCGTGGGCGACAATACAATCAACAGGATCGATTATGTTATTACTAATCCCTTTCGCATTTAAAATTTCGCTAAAAATACGCACGCTAACGTACTCACCCAAACTTAAAATGGATGCAGTAATTTGATCGGGGCAAATTTTCAGTAGTGCAATGCCTTTAAGCTGTTGCTCGAGAAGCGCTAACTTTTCGGCAATAAACTCGCTAAGGGGCTGATAGGAGAAATTGTCCAGACTCTTATTCAAATCATCTGCAATACCGTTCAGAGTCATGTTTAATTTTGCGAGAAGTTCGCCATAATCAGCGCCTCTTTGAGCTTGTTCACATAATAAAGAAAGTGCGTTTGTTACTCCTTTAGGTGCAGACAACACAACGGCAGCACCCTCTGTTTGGTGAGTGTCGGTACTTATCTCAAGCACGCGCATATATCGAGTTGCGTCTGCGAGACTTGAACCACCAAACTTTAAAACCTTCATGTCACTCTCCTGTGCTCGACTGAGCTTATTTTACCCACATACAAAAAAACCCGCTTTTGGCGGGCTTTCGTTGATTGCTTAATTTGCAAAACCTAACGAATGCCCTTAATTGGCATGATAATCATCATACTGGTCATTGTTCGCATCATTTTTGCCGCGCTAGTAAATAGCGTGTTCGCAGAAACCAACAAAATGTTAGTGACGGCACTGAAAATGAATGCAGCAAGACTCACAGCACAACAGGCTGCGTGAGGTGACCGTTCACCTGCATGGGTAGTTATATTGACGTTTTTCAGTGCAATGTAAACCATACTTCGGCCAACCCTCTCAGTTTAATTCTTCGTCGTTAGTATTATTTTTATTTTATGCGGTCAATTTGCCGTATAGACGTCTATATGTCAACCATGATTTACCAGTAAAGTAAATATTGTTGATCATTTCTTTTTATTTTGGGAAATTAGCAAACTGTGGGAATTTTATATTTTTCATATATTTAGCTTAACTTCGTATTTTTGTTTTGATCAAAACTAGCAATTTAGCTGGGAATTTTGCAATTTTTTATTTTATCTCTTCGATCTATTTATTCAATTACATTCAGTGAAATTAGTAGTTTCTGCAACCTAAAGAATCGATATGCTCCGATTTTCCACCAGCATTTAACAATAATGTTTATGGTAATTTAAATGTGATTTGCTCCTGTCCCTAGGTTATAGAATTGCAAAAATTGATGAGACTTTGACGCAGTTCCTCAAAGTTTAGGAACGATCGTTATAGTTTGGAAATTGTATTAAAGATTAGGATTTTCCACTTTTAACGCAAAGACGAGCTCATATTAATTAGTCCAAACCAATTTGATAGTATTATAAACTAGATTTATAGCAAGTCTGAAGGCAGTTTGAAGCGGATTGACGAGAACGTATCTCTGATGGTCAGCTGCCACGGCAAACCTGCCGTACACCCTTCGAATTTGTATGCGAGCTTAAGTGCCAAAAGCGGTCGTAGCCGAACTAATTATTGACTGGCCCAAATGGGCAGATTTCGACCTTGACGTTTTATTGTATTTGGTATCGAGATAGTAAAAAGGTGATACTTTTTTCAATGATATATGAGGTGAGTTTAGTGTATTTTAAAAATTGTTAATGAAACTATTTTTCTCGATAGCTGACGTTTAACGCCCAACTCAGGCGCACATTTTATGTAGCGTTTCTGTGCAATAATTGGAGCTTGCGACACATGCACAAAAACGGCGTAGTAAAATGTGTCGCTTGCAGTTGTTTGTTATATGCAACGGTAGTTGTGACCAAACATTGCACTTGTTAAATTCCGTTGCTATTAGCTGGGCAGCTCTAATTGAGTAATTCAATGATATATATAATAAAATCGTGATTCTATAAGGATTCAATAATTCGTTTACTAAAAGGAGACAAACGACTAAAAAACTCTTTCCCTATTATTTTTTTTAATTTTTTTTCAGTCCCAATTATTTCTGAGAATTTACTTATTTCATTAGCAATTAAAACAATATCTTCTTGAGGTATACCTAGGTCACTTAATATTCGCTCATAACCATCGCTTGAGTCAAAGTAGTTTTCTATCATATGAACACTTTGAATAAATGCTCTATTTAATGATTTATCAAATAAACTTTTACTATTAAATAATTCATATATACCGACAATTTTCATCATTTGGAATTTGATAAATTCGTCGATTTCAAAAAGGGTATCAATGAATTTATTAATATCATCAACATTAGGATTATACGTTTTTACAAATTTATCAATTACAGGTTTTAATATTCCCCCACTAACCATCAATGAATAAACTGCATCAAATATATATTCCTTTTCAAATTCAAAAGAATAACTGCTAGTCAACAAACCTGCTACATATGAGCTATTACTCTTAAGTAGTTTAAATTTAATATCATTAATAACATTCCATTCTTTTTCATGTTTTGTTATTGAATCATATATCTCTACAAATTTAATTAATAGGTTTATTTCAATTTCAGAGTCTATAACTTCAGATATATCTATTCCGAATTTATCGGCTAACGTTTCTTGTAAATCTTTAATTTTCTTTTCTGGCACTCCGTCGTCAGAAGACTTTTCTAGGTATAAAATTTCATCTTCAGGACTATTTGTAACGACCTCATCTGTTTCATATAGTATTTTTAAATCAATCCATTGATCTGGTTTATATAGTTCAAGTGTTTTTTTATCATAAATATAAATTTTACCCATTTGAGGATCTTTAGGGTTTAACCGCCCAACTCTACCAATAAGATTATTTAATTCAAATGATCCACGAGGTGCATCATAAATAATCAACTTATTAGTTGGAGTATTTATTCCTTCCATTAATGTACTAGTACAAAGTATTGTATGTATACATCCATCTGGTTTTGAGTATTCGTGTTCAATATATTTTCTAAGAAACAGAGGGGTTTTTCCATGATGGATCCCTATTCCTATCTTTAAATAAACAGAATAGTACCATTTGGGATGAATATTCTCGGATATCCACTCAATTATATCACCATCAAATTTATTATAATTATCTTCATTACTTGTTAAATCATTTTTACCAAGAAACGACCTTATACTGCTAGGGGAGTTAAAGTAGACAAACTTCTTATCATTAGAAAATTTAAAATTAGCAGTTGCTTTATTTGGTTCAAATTCAATATTATTATAAACAAGGTTTAAATTTGTAATGAATTTTTCTATTTTGATATCACTTTTATCAAAATCTACACTTTTTATGAATGGACCAAGTAATAATATTTTCCGTGACTTTTTTATTAAGTATTTATATATAGAATTCATTTTAATAATTCTATTATTGGTATCCCTTGAAGTCTTTTCATACTTAAGCTTGTAGATCTCATCATATACAAGTAAATCAATGTTATTAGAATCTATATACGTCTTAAATTTTTTGCTACTAATTCTTTCTGGAACTACGATCATGATTTTTTTGGGCACATCAAAATACTGTTCGAGTTCTGCATCAGATGTAATTAATATATATTCTTCACTAAAAAAATTAAAACATTTCTTACGCAATTCATTCATTAAAGAAATTGTAGGAACCACAAAAATTATATTTTCTAATAATTGTTTATTCCTAGCTATAAACTCCAACGCAATATAAGTTTTACCAAAGCTAGTAGGCGCACTCAGAAAAAGATTACTATCATCTAATAAATTTAAACATTCAACTTGTTCATTTGTTAGAGTAATACTGTCATCCAGAAGAGACTGCTTAATAGCATTACCTAATCGCGAAAAGAAAGTATTATTTTTAGAGTAAATTGATAAATCAGTAAAATTAAACTCTGCTTCAGATATATTTTCACCACTGTAAATACCCTCAAGAAAATAATTTCTTAAAACATTCATATTGGGATCAAACTTATTAGGCATTTAATTTCTCCCATACATCATTACTTTGAGCACTAAAGAAATTAAGGTATTCTTTTTTATTGAGAATAGGTAAGATAAACAGGACGATATTAAAATTATTTTTTAAATCCTTTAAATTAGTATTCCTTTGAACAACATCTAAGATATCATCGTACTCTCTGAAATTATCACAAATTAAGAATAAAACTAAGTTTTCCTTTACCTCTTCATCTATTTCAATTACTTCAAAAAGTTCAGCTGTTTTTATATTTCGAAACATTTCAATTTTATGATTAAAGTCTTCTTGACTAACCTCGTTATGAGAAGTTAGTGATTCAACAGCCTTATTAATTGCGCTGTTTAAATCACCGTAAAACTTAGCCTCTAAGTAATATATTTCTTTTTTATCTTTTAAATAAATAGTTCCATCATTACCATATACAGGCATATTGGGAGAAGTTTTAAAAACAAGTTTAGGGTATATATATTTTTCGTTCGATTGCTCAGACAAAAATTGACTAAGCATAATATGCATTAGAAACTCTCCAATATCGCCATGTAAAGTAGTACTAGAAGTTTTTATACCCGTTTTAGATATAAACCCAATACTTTTCAATGCATCAAAATATTTAAGTTCTTTTTGTTTATCAGTATATTTAACCTTGGGGGTATATGTACTTGCAATTTTAAGGATGTTTTCTTTATTGAAAATTTTCTCATTAATTTCATTAAAAAGAATTTCATTAGATGCCAATAATTCACCCCATGTGAAAAACTTCATCTTAATTTTATTTAAGTCGTTTTTATTATTGTTATTTACGAAATCTTTTTCATTCCCTTCAATTGTAAAAACTCTATAATAAGATTCATTATCATATGTGTTTGATGCATTCAGGCCTAATTCATCACAAATTAATTTTTTTGTATTCTCTGGCACAGAGGAGTATTTAAAACATTTTGCATTTTCATCAAAACTTAGGCTAGATACGGAATAATTATTACCTCTTTTCTGCGAGTCATAATAACTAACAACAAAAAACAAATGACCCTGTGACCTATGATATTTATCATAAAAATCAGATACATTTCTAATTCTTTCTTCGTGAGAAAAAAAATACGTCCCTGCTCTAGAAAACAACTCAAATACACGGTGGTTAGTTGTATAATGTATTAATACGTTCATGAATTCCCTTTTACTTATCTTTCGATTCATTGGACTTTATAATTAACATCCGCTATGTGTGAATTTAATGCCCATATTAAAGAACTTAATAGCTCAAAAAATATAAAGCGAAACGGAACCAGTAAATTGATATAAGTCTTCTTGAATTACTTTCTACATGCTATTTTTGTAAATAACTATTTGATATCAAAAACCCTACCATTTTATAAAAGCTACTAAAGCTCATTTCAGCTTAACTTTAGGCTTGATTGTGACTCAATAGCTTTGAATTAACGTTGCACATAACGAGACTGTAGAATTTATCCTAACAGCCCTCCATTGTTTTTTTCAGTGTATCCTGTAAATTAATCTAATTAAAGCTTGCTCCTCCGATCCCAGCGTGATCTAGTGATCATCATTCGCAGCACATTATTCCCATGCCAAATTACAAACCTGATTTATCCGCCCAAGCCAAATTTATCCCCGTCGACTTTTCCCAGCAAATCTTACCCGGCACATTTGAATACGCGTTAAATCATATCGTGAATCATCATTTGGATTTACAGCCATTTGATGCGATGTATCAAAATGACCACAAAGGCGCAGCGGCATATTCTCCTGCTATTATGCTAAAAATTATCTTATACGCTTATGCCCATGGCCTGCTGTCAAGCCGGCGTATTGCAAAAGCCTGTGAAACCAATATTACGCTCATGGCATTGTCAGGTGATACCATAAATTCCTTTTTCATCAGGCTCAATGTAAGTCGTCAATGATAGACCGAGCTCGAATTCTACTATCGATATGCCTTTTGCAGCACCTCAGTTTTTTTTGATGACTGGTTCTCTTCTGTAAACATTTTTTTAACTGATAATAATTCTGAATATTTTAATGACTTCGCCCTACCAATTAATGGCGAATTAAGCAATTTCTCATGGACACGTTTTCAAACTGCGTTTGTATACAAACCAACCGGAGACCAGCTGCAAATTCAAGGGGATGTAACAATGGTGGATTTTGAAAACATATCTGTTATAAGTGCTCCATCATTAGGACTTTTTTCTATATTAGCCTTTTGGATTTTTATTTGCTCTCGAGTGTTGGGTAATCGGATTATTCTATAGAAGCGTATATAGTTTAATTACATACTAAAACTACCACTAGTTCCAATGTGACTATTTATCAAACATCTGGATACATATTTTGTTTCTGCCTATCAGGTGAAGTAATAAAATTATTGTTACCGAATGGCCTCAAATTCGGTCGCTGTTGTATTTCGATTAATTGCAAAAAATTTGCTTATCTAGCTTTGTTTAAGCGCCATTGAACTTCCGTTAAGGGGCAAGTTTAGGTGACTGTCGTAAAAATCAATCAACGGGCAGCATAGAGCGATCAACGGTCGTTGGAGTCATACGGTTTTAATACCTTGCTAAGCGGCAAATAATGGTTGGCTATAATCGCGGAGGGATGGCCTGCTGTTATTTTTCCGTGTAAAAAACTTGTATGCCTTAGTAATTATAACTATTTGCATTTGAGTTTGTAATACCAGCAATACCCTCTTCGACTAAGCCTTTTTGTATTGCCTGATAGATTGTTAAAAAGCTCGGATATTTTAGTAATCTTTTGCCATTAATCTTACATCGGTTACACCCTATTAATAGATTTTTCCGAGATACATTAAAAGGGAACGAATGGGATCTTGGCTGCCTGTGAAAAGTTAATAATTTGGAACGCTTTTGAACGGCTTTAAAGATTGCATTTACAAGCCAACCATCCAGTGATTTCATTTGCTGTTCATCATTAATCAAAGGATAAAAACTCATAATCCCTTTAAAGAAAATTCTATTGCTACGCCCTGTTAAATATGACTCAAGCATGCTTTCTGACAAATTCCCGTACATGTATCTTCGTATTTCACATATAGCACTAAGAAGTGCTTCATCTTTATTGTTTGCAGGAATTTTCAATGCTTTTAACGGAGAAGATTGTAAAGGTTGTATTAGATGTTTATACGCTATATACGAAATTTCACGCTTCATCTTAATTACAGATGCGGCTTTAATCGATACTTTATCAACAGAAATTGAATACCCAAGAAACTCAACGCACTCTTTAGTCTTATAAAACTCAGATTTCATTTCATTTGGACAAAGAAGACTGATACCCTCAGATTTTTGTGGATTCAATGCGACGCCAACCTCTTTAGAGAATGAAGTCATAATATCAAGAGCTTTGGTTATTTTTGTATAGTCTTGCGACCATATAATGGTGTCATCAGCATATCTAGCAAATTGTAAACCTTCTTTTTCAAGTTGCTTATCTAATTTCCAACATGCTAAATTTGCTAAAAATAGCGAGATTGAAGTTCCTTGTGGAATTCCTTCATCGCGACCTTTTAAAAAAGCCTTTATAACACTTCGTTCTTCACCACTTATAAAGAAACCATTTTGCTCAAACTGCTTAAATAAATACTGGTGCGATATAGTGTCAAAAAACTTTGAAAAATCAAATTCAGCGACAAACAGTCTTGAGTTTTGTGATAGTTCAACTGCAATATCTTGAATAGCAAAATGTACGTTCCGATCATCTCTATAAGCATAAGAAAATGAACTAAATCTGTGCTTATTTTTTTTAAGCAAACGGTGATAGAAGAGAGTTGAAATTGCTGCATCAGGGATTTGATATACAGCAACCTCACGATAGCCACCTGAAGACTTCACAATATTATTCTTAGTAGGTAAAAAAGGTTCGTATGATTTATCTTCTATTTTTTTAGCAATAGAATATGCAATGGACTTAGCGTGCTTTTTGACGTAGAAAGGATCGTACTTTTTATCCTTTGACCAGTGTGGAGGCTTAGCAACTTTTTTTAAATTAGTTGGAGATGAAGAACGAGAAAGTTTCCGTTTATTTTCAACATGCAAAGCATTATGGTATGCATGATGCCTTTCAGTTAACTTCTCAGCTTCGTTCTCAATATACCAAGTAACATGTTCGTGTAATTCCACTATTTCATCTCCAAAAAAAACCCAGCAAAAGCTGGGTTTGTTCCACGGACACAACCTACGTAAAAGATAGTCACTACATACCTTAGCATGATGTTTTATCTACTAAGGGCCCTGCTTGAAAGAAAACCTAAAAAAGTATTTACAATCAAGTATTAAGGGTGTCCGCTCACCTCTATAGGCATGCCGGTAATTAAATCAGACATATTAAGTAGAGTCAAATTCGAATAAACATTTAACGTCCAATTAACGGGCTAAGTAATAATTGGCTAAAAAGTCCTGACCGTTAGCTCATGCCTTTGAGCAGGCCGTCAGAGATGTCTCCTCGGAGATCCCCAATGAGTGCAATGCAGAGGATTCGCACACCAAATGTAATAAAACTTTGGGAACCAATATTAATACTCAACTATAGCGGCGGTAAATTTTTCCGATAGCGGCTCATTGTTATGAGCGGTCTGCATCAGTTTCTAACGCCTGCGATACATAATTAACTAGAGAAATTGCCTTTAAACTATTGACCTTACTTCCGTAATCTAATGATTCTCCATGCAACACCATATGCCTATTAAGTAAATTAAATCCTTCTTCTCGCTCATACTCAGAGGCACCTATTGGACTGCTAATTGCTAAAGGGCTTAGTAGTGCGGCCTTGTATGTATCTGCTGCTATTTGTTCAACATAGATTGCCGTTCGAGGCTTTTTGTCTTTTTTCATAAACAAATATTGATCAACCACTTCTTTACATATTCCATCTGCTTGAGCTAGTAAAACAGGGATCGATAAGATGTATTCACCGTTTCGATGCGCCTTGAATGCCGAGGCCACAATATGCGCTCTATGAGGGAACTGCGTACAAAGAAAATTTTCTATTTCGCCCAATTGGCTTTCAAAATACTCTACAAGGACCTCTTCAAACTCATCGTTTTCATCATTTGATATTGCCTTCTCTGTTTCCCATAGGCTCGTGAGCGACATATTGAAATCTAAATACCAACCATGTTGAGCTAGCAAAAGTAGAGCTTCTTGGATTTTTGGTGGAAGCTCCCGAAAAGAACGCTGTAACTCTTCAAAAGCGGGCGTGATAATACTAATGAGAGACTTCTGGTATTGCTGTATTTGTTTTGTATAAGGGCTAAAGTCAGGTAATTGATAGTTTCGTATTTTTATATCTTCAAATGTTTTCTGTAGCGTCCTTTGGTGTTTTAGAAAAGGTTCCAGTTGTGGCTTAAGGCTTTTCTGTAACAAAAGGGTTGGCAAAGCCTTTTCTCTTGCTTTCTGAGTGTCAAGAATTGGGCTCAACTGACGATTAAGCCGGTCTGATATTTGTTTCCATTGCTTGAAGTACTTCTCTAGCCCATCCATAACTTTCCTATTCATTGCTAACGAAACCTTTAACCCTTAAAGCCGCCATAAACGCCGCAAAATAACTGGAATACTTAGCAACTAAAGAGCACAAACCAGCTTTATTTTGTGTCCGTACTTTTAATAGCCTTGTTAGAGCCACTGAGCACTGTATTTAACTACATAAAATAAAGAAACTACAATAACTAAGTGCACCACAGCAAAGCCTATCCATTTTTTTTGTTGATTTTGCACAGCACTGTTTTTAAATACTTCATCTAATTTAGCTAGCCCCCAAAGAATCAACAAAATATGGGAGGCAATTAAAAAACATACGGCTGCATAATCAAATCTGTGATGGTATATAAGGAAACCAAACGCTAAGCAGTATATTGTGCCAGCTCCAGCTGCACCGGTGGTAAATGTTGCGTTCAATGGGTGCACATACAAACGGCGAAACCATCTGTTACTTGAATTAGTTGCTTCTGGATTGGCCCAATAAAAAACTCCTCCTGAAAACAATGAAAATACGCCCAAAAAATTGAAAGATAAAGGGGACATACTTTCTGACCAGATTTTGTAATACGCCGTTGTCTCTTTGTGAAAACTTTCCCCATTGAGAAGCATCAAACAAAAAACAACCATAAAGAAAAAAGCGAGTGTTGTATAAATTGCTTCTAAATCCAAAGTTTTCATTAGGAAGGCATCCTTGTGGTCCATTCCTGCCGTTCGCTTAATATCTTAGAAGCGGCACTAACTAAGTCGCTATCCACTCGACCAAAGACAATTTCTGATCCCGTTTCTGGATTTGAAAACGTGGCACTACTCAAATAAACTTCTAAAAATCGTTGGGGATTCATATCCGGCAACGAAGAAATTATTATGATGCCTTCCGCATAATTTTGTATATAGTCTGTACAGTATACTAGCAACCTAACTTCATCGGAATCATTTGAGTATGGTGGCGTAATTACATGCAATTCGCTGATCGAACCGCACCTTGAATAATTCACATCGTTTCTCAACATAATCTTCCATTAATAAAATTTGTAAATGGTTATAACTGTAATTGGACATAAAGTTTTTCTTGGCAGTTACACCAGTATTTTTCTATCGTTGACTCTTTCAGGTTCACATAAATACATATATTGTATGAACAAAAGTAAAACGTACTACAACATATTAACATTCATAATTTTTGCTCGAATAAATTTTCTACACACAGATATAATTAGTTGATTCACTATTTCGTATCACTATTACCTTATAACTTCATTCGATGGCAATTCACGCTATCGCATGCAGATTATAGCGCTATGTTCGAAGTAATCAGCGTTACTAATTTCTGCATTTCGCTTTTCAGCTTCTCAGTAACTTTTGGCATTGACAGCCCCTCATCTCCAACTACAGCCATCGGTCCGTAATCATCATAATCTTCGCCGGTATCGGCATGAATTGCCCTAAGGTCGGATTCAGTAACATCGACGCCGCTATTAAGCCCAATACAATGCCAGAACCATTTTTCTTCGTCTGTAGATGCGAAATCGATTATTTCAGTAATTAGCCATCTATTGGCATAGTTAATAGCCTCTGATTTGCACCAATCCCGGTATATGCTTTCTGAAACAATCGGTTCCGCCGAACCTTTATAACTGTGGATGTAGTCGATTGCATCTCGCACTGCATCAGGCTCGGCAGAGAAATACTGCGTCCAATACCGTTCAACGTCATCATCGAATTTTTGAGTTACTCCTTTTATTGATGATGGGCTGGGCAAAATAATTGTTTTGCTATCGCTGATCGCTACTAGAAGAAAATCCAAAAACTCACGATAGGGTTTTATGTGCTCATATCCCATAGCAACTTCATGTTGTAAAGTACTTAGCTCGTGATTTGCTTTCAGCTTTTTATGCCAATATTCAGCACTTCGACTATCAGGATCTTCGTCATATTCGTTTAATAATTGAGTCGTGAATACAAGTCCTAACAAGACAGCGTCAATATCGCCTGACGCCACAAACGCTTTTAGTGCTTCTAACATTTGTGTTTCAAGATGCGTATCTTCAAATAACACTTCACCATAAAAATTGTAGATGTCATCTAAAGAAATCGCATTATATTGTTCGCCCAATTCTTCCATACGCTGACAAATCAAAAATGCACTACTCGCATCAAAACCGATATTCAGCATACGTTCAAAACACAGTCTGTTGGCTTGTTCAATATCACCAAATTTTATTTCCGACGAGGCTTTAAACGCCGCATAGCTGTTAAATCCGGAAAATGCGGCAAATGCTTCGTATAGATGGCTATTTTTAATAAAAGGAAGTTTAGGTTTAAGTTCTGCGTGAGTTGCAAAAATCAGAGGTTTTAAATTTTTCATATATATCCATATGCTTGAGACAGGCTACTCTGCTATCAATCATTGCGACACGCGATTACTGCAAGATCTCTCAAGCTATGTATGTACAAAACAAAATTTAAAATAGAAATTGATGTTTTTACCTTTTCAGGTTTTCTGCTTTTTTTCACTCGCGTGCAAGTGGGGCTAGCGCCTTATGAGAAAACTAACCGATCTCAGAAAATAAGGCAAATAAAAAGGAAAAAACATCATTGATTTATACACAAAATGATATTGTTTAGCCCATCATTCTGATGGGAAATAAGCAATGAAGAACGCCTTAATATAATAATTATTTACATTAGTAAAATATCTATTATAATTAATTCACAAATAAGATAAATCATTGTTTTATAACATATTTTAATCCGAATTTCGACTTTATTATATTGATACATACCATCAAAAATTTTGATTGTACAACCTCTGATTTGTTGTCTACTTTTTAAGCACACAACAGCCGATGAAGGATGACAATGAAAAACTTTTTCATTAAACACATATACCCAAACAATAAAAACAAACCCAAGCGAGCAGCACAATGGGGCCGCTGATGACAATACTGTTGGTCACGGGAGTTTTCATTTTCAACGTTTCAGTTATTAGCTTGGTGTTTTATATCGCTCTGCCTTCGGTGGTCGAAATATTGACGTCTCGCTCTGTTCAAATATCCCTGTATCAGTCATTTACAATGGCTTTATTAGTATTAGTAGTAAAGGGGCACTTACTGTTTCACATCAATTCAACATCTGAACAAAGTTGAGTGGGTTCAACAAATAAATACGCTGAATATTTATAGAGTGGACCTTGACATGAAATCTACCCTACAACCATTTGTGAGGCCATTTTGTAACTAATCGCAACAAAATGAAAAAAGATCAAAAAAAAATTGGCAAACGGATTTTAGCTGTTATTTTCGATAATAGTTCAAGTGAGCACGAATCAACAAAAACAAAAACCGAGGAGGCCAGAGTGGACGATTAACTAACTTAATGAGGTATAAAATATGAGTAATAGACTCAACCACACAGATAAACGCCGAGTGGTTCAGCACTTACACAGTGTAAAAATGCAATCACTGATATATTGCAGAAGCTACTTCGAATTCTGCATGTACAGATGTTTCGAGTTCGACGACACGATTACGGCTTACGCAGCTCAGCCCTTCGTAACACCTTACTTAGATGAAAATGGCCAATTACGCCACTATAAACAAGACGCTTTAGTCAAGTTTAATGATATGTCACATGACAATGTTGAAATAAAACCCAAGTCCAGAACCGCATCGCTTACCTTCAGAAACCTGCATGAAATTCTAAAGCGACACTATGAAAATCTCTACGGTAGTCCATTAAAATTGTATACCGAAGAACGATACGCCGATGGTTTTTTCGTAAATGCAGAGTCACTCTATCGATACAAAGCCAAACCGATTAAGTTGATTGAGTCAGAAGCGCTCGACAAAATCGCGACAAGGCAACTTCCTTTCGCCGAGCTGAAAGCAACGCTTGCAGCGCAAAAAATGCACGCATCAACCGCTTTTCGATTGCTTTCGCACAGCGCTCTTCAATGGGATATGAATATTAAATTGAATGATGACACTCTGTTGGAGGTTGCGTAATGTCTGTACATGCTATTCAAGCACCATTTGATGCTAAGAACTTAAATACTAACGATACGCTTTTATGGGGCAATGAACGATGCTCAGTAAAAGCAATTGACAAAGAATGTCAACGGCAATCTAAAACTGACCCACTTTACTGCTAAAAACGGCAATGTAAAATTGACCCACCCTTAACGGTTTTTGTTTATTTAACGGGTGTAATTACAGGACTTATTCCTGCTGCTTTTTTCC